>Ga0209273_10000003_pt1 | contig 1254178 bp, 1274 predicted proteins | sample tdAd471_FD_187126 | JGI IMG/M metagenome (GOLD analysis project Ga0209273, IMG submission 187126) | Marine sediment microbial communities from the Atlantic coast under amendment with organic carbon and nitrate - tdAd47.1 (SPAdes)... | ecosystem: Environmental > Aquatic > Marine > Coastal >...
GCGACAACCTGAAGTTCGAAGTTGAACTGATCGCCCCGATCGCCATGGAAGACGGCCTGCGCTTTGCGATCCGCGAAGGCGGACGCACCGTCGGCTCCGGCGTCGTCTCCAAAATCATCGAGTGATCGAAACGGGGTGCACCGTAAAAGTGCACCCTCAATCGACCTCGTAGGGTGCGCAATCATGGTGCACCCGAAGAAAAGAAACAGGTTCGACGTGGAGGCGGTTTCGTCTCCACCTCTCAACAGAAGGAAGAACGACAATGGCAGCCGCCAGTCAGAATATCCGGATTAGGCTCAAGGCCTTCGATTACCGCGTCCTGGATGCCTCGACGCAGGAAATCGTGAACACGGCCAAGCGGACCGGTGCGCAGGTGCGCGGACCGATCCCGATGCCGAACAAGATCGAGAAGTTCACGGTTCTTCGTGGCCCGCACGTCGACAAGAAGTCGCGCGACCAGTTCGAAATCCGTACGCACAAGCGTCTTCTCGACATCATTGACCCGACACCCCAGACCGTGGACGCGCTGATGAAGCTCGACCTGGCCGCTGGTGTGGACGTTCAGATTTCGGTTTAAGGAGGGCTTCGATATGTTGCGCTCCGGCGTTATCGCAAAAAAGGTGGGGATGACCCGCCTGTTCATGGAAGACGGCAAGCAGATTCCTGTGACCGTTCTTCAACTCGACAAGCTTCAGGTTGTTGCCACGCGTACTGCTGACAAAGACGGCTATTCGGCTGTTCAGCTGGGTGCCGGCACGGCCAAAGCCAAGCGGACAAGCCAAGCCATGCGCGGGCATTTTGCCGCTGCCAAGGTCGAACCCAAGCGGAAGATTGCGGAGTTTCGGGTTGATCCCGAAAACCTGATCGACGTGGGTGAGGAGATTACGGCGAACCACTATTTCGAGGGTCAGTTCGTTGACGTCTCGGGCACGTCGATTGGTAAAGGCTTTGCCGGTGCCATGAAGCGTCACAACTTTGGTGGTCTGCGCGCCACGCACGGTGTGTCGATCAGCCACCGTAGCCACGGTTCGACCGGTCAGTGTCAGGATCCTGGACGCGTGTTCAAGGGCAAGAAAATGGCCGGCCACATGGGTGCAGCCCGTGTGACCACGCAGAACCTTCAGGTTGTTCGTACCGACACCGACCGTGGCCTGATCATGGTCAAGGGCGCTGTTCCGGGTTCCAAAGGTGGTTGGGTGACGATCAAGGACGCGGTGAAAAAGCCCGTTCCTGACAACGTAATCCTGCCTGCTGCGCTGAAGTCCGCTGCCGACGCTGCCGCCAAGGCTGCCGAGGAAGCTGCTGCAGCAGCTGCTGCCGAAGAAGAAGCCGCAGCAAAGGCTGCTGCCGAAGCGGAACAGGCGGCACTGGACGCAGCCGAGGCCGAGGCCCCTGATGCAGTTGCTGAAGCAGAAGCTGCTGAAGCCGAGAAGAAGGATGGCGAGGAATGAAACTCGACGTGATCAAACTGGACGGCAAGAAGGCCGGGTCGGTCGATCTGGGTGACGAGATCTATGGTCTCGAGCCCCGTGCCGACATCCTTCACCGCGTCGTCCGCTGGCAGCGCAACAAGGCGCAGGCCGGTACGCACAAGGTCAAGACCCGGTCCGAGACCAGCTATTCGACTAAGAAGATCTATCGCCAGAAGGGCACCGGTGGCGCACGCCATGGTGACCGGAACGCTCCGATCTTCCGCAAGGGTGGTGTCTATAAGGGCCCGACCCCGCGCAGCCATGGCCACGAGCTGACCAAGAAGTTCCGCAAGCTGGGTCTTCGCCATGCTTTGTCGTCGAAGGCGGCAACCGGCAATCTGGTCATTCTGGACGAGGCTTCGGCCAAGGACGCCAAGACCGGTGTTCTGGCCAAGCAGGTCAAGGAACTGGGCTGGAAAAAAGCGCTGGTCATCGATGGGGCTGCCGTGGACGAAGGTTTCGCCAAGGCTGCTCAGAACCTGAACGAAATCAACGTTCTGCCGTCGATGGGTGCAAACGTCTATGACATCCTGAAAAGTGACACCCTGGTGATCACCAAGGCAGGCGTCGAAGCTTTGGAGGCTCGTTTGAAATGAGTGCGAAAGCAGAACAGTACGACGTGATCCGCAAGCCGATCATCACCGAAAAAGCCACGATGGCGTCCGAGAGTGGCGCGGTGGTCTTTGAAGTGGCGATCGACAGCACCAAGCCCCAGATCAAAGAGGCCGTCGAAGGCCTGTTCGGTGTAAAGGTGAAAGCCGTCAACACCACGATCACCAAGGGCAAGGTCAAGCGCTTCCGTGGCCAGTTGGGCAAGCGGAAAGACGTCAAGAAGGCTTATGTCACGCTGGAAGAAGGCAACACGATCGACGTATCGACCGGGTTGTAAGCACGGCGTAAGAAATGACAGACTATGCCCGGGCCATGTGTCCGGGCATTTTTATTTTATCGAAAGGCTTATTCGATGTGGGTCTTTGTTTTCATTGTTTTCCTTTTGCATTCCCTGGCCGAGATCGCCTTTGGATTGCGGGCGTTCATCACGGGGTCGTTTTCGTCGCAGAGCTCTGACGAAACGATGCATCAGCCGGCGAATCTTGCGGCTGCGGCTCGATTTCTGGGGGCAGCCCTTATCGCCTTGGGATTGCTGGGCGCGTTGGTTCTGGCCGGTCCTGGCGTGGGGTCGGACATGGGGTTCTGGGTCGCCGTTCTGCTGGCGGTTTTTCACGGAATCGGGAGTTTAGGCGTTGTGGCCACGGCGCGGGCGAACCCTGGATTTCTGAGAGAGACGCACGCACGAGGGGCATTGACTGTCCACATGGTGTTGGCCCTGGGGTTCGTGATGTCTGCCATACTGCACAACCAGCTTTGACCTTTCCGAACCGGCTGGCCATTCCTATCCGCTGTGGATGAAGATCAGGAAGCAGGAACAGACGATCAGACACGCGGCAATTCGGGCCAGAGACGGAGCCGGTTCTTTTTGTGCGGCGACGGAATCCGGCGTTTGGTCGATGTCGCCATAGGGGTTCAGCGGATCTTCACCGGTCGTAGACCCGATGCGCAATTCAGGTTCGTCCTGTAGCCCATATATTTCGCATGTCAGTTCCTTGAGGCGCTGGTCCTGCTTGTCCTTGGCACGGCCGATCCAGTTGTTGTCGGATTCCGTGCGTTCGGCGGGGGATGCGTCCTGCGGGGTTTCGCTGGTTTCGGGTTCTGTCGCGGGTTCCGGATCGGGGCGGGCCAGTGCTTTCTCCTGAGCGCGGCGCTTTTGTTCGGCGATGGCCTTCAGGGACTCGCGGTTGAACTCTTCGATCCAGTCGGGCTTGGGAAGCCGTTTCGTGGGTTTCAGCTGTTGTTTCTTGGGGATCTCGCCCGGGATATGCGGGGATTTACTGACCTCGCGGTTTGTTTCCTCTACCAGCCGGGTCAGGGACCTTTCGAGATCGATGCTGATTTTCCGGGCCGAGGCCTGGGTCACTGACTGAAGGATCGAGTCGGATTTGATTTCGGATTCGACGATCAGGCTTTTCCATTGAGCCGCCGACTGGAGACGATCGCCGGGATGTATGCGCATTGCCTTGTCGATGGCGTTCAGGAATTCTATGTCATAGCCTTCAATGCGACCCGCAAGGGGACGACAGGGGTCGGGTCGGTCACCGGCAATTTCAATCAGGCGCGTTTGGCTGTGCGGCGGCAAGTCACCGCCGATCAGATGATAGAACGTCGCGCCCAGGGCGTAGAGATCGCTGCTGGGGGTTTGCTCGCTTCCGGCGACATAGAATTCTTGCGGCGAATAGCCATCTTTGACCACGAGAAGCGCCGAGATCGCACGCGTCCGGCGGCTGGCGTCGCCGCGGGCGGCACCAAAGTCGATCAGGACGGGGGTTCCGGTGTCTTCGATGATGATGTTGTCCGGGGCGATGTCACGGTGCAGCAGGTCGATGTCGTGCACCGCCTCAACCGCATCGAGAAGCTGAACAAGGATGTCCTTGACCCGTCGAGGAGACAACTTGGGCACATCAGGCTGAAGAAACCCGAGAAGATCGCAACCGTCGATCAGGTCAAGAACCATATAGGCGGTGCCGAATTCCTCGAAGGCACCGTGGACGCCGACGATATTGGGATGGCGCAGCTTGGCCAGGCTGCGGGCTTCGCGCATGAACATGGCGACAATCGAATAGTAGGCGTCGGCATATGAGGCGTTGCGCGGCAGCACACCATTGCCCTCGCGATAGCAAAACTCTCCGGGAAAGCATTCTTTAATGACGACGGTCCGCCCGAGGACATTGTCCTGGGCGGCGTATGTCATGCCAAACCCACCGGCGCCCAGATGCCCCGTTATGGTGAACTGGTCGTTTGACAGGGCCGTGCCTATTGGCAGGGCCTGTTCGGTGAGGTTCGCCTTGAGATCTATGTTGGCGTCCGTCATCGGCACCACTCATGGACGTTAAAAGACTTGTTCTTACTGCATTGTTTCCCGCAACAATGTGACCGCTTTGGGATGAATGTTGGGCGATCATGGGGAGCCGTTGTGCAAGTTTAATCGAGTGTTGAGGGATTGTTCGGCTTCGGGAGTGATGAGGACGGGGCGTTTTGAGGGGGAGTTGAGTGGAGAGATTTGGGCGCGGAATTAAGGGGCGTCGCCACGCCGGACCGGCGCTGGCGAGGTGAAACTTTCAACATGGTTCCCAAAATCCAACAGTTCGAATGATGTCATATCTTCAGGGGCAGATGCCCCAACCAAGAAATATGAAAAGGCGGTGACCGCTATCGCAAGGAAGCCGAAACCGAAGTAGATATAAATCCTCAAGTTAGTTACTCAAAAAAGCCAATATGACCGCAGTATGGGGCGACCAGAACAATCGAGCAAACGTTCGGCTTCTTCACCCCCTTGCCACATCCCCCCACCCCCGCTATACCGCGCGCATTCGTCACCCCGGATTCGTCCGGGGTGGTGTATTTTTGGAATACCCGTCCCGGGCTTGACCCGGGACCTCGTGGCCGGGAGGCCCCGGATCAAGTCCGGGGCGGGCGAGCCGAAACAAACATAGCTGGGGGTCTACCCCTGCAAAGCAAACGGAAGACAGAAAGCATGGCACTCAAGTCGTATAAGCCGACGACGCCGGGCCAGCGCGGGCTGGTGCTGATCGACCGTTCGGAGCTTTGGAAAGGCCGTCCGGTCAAAACCCTTACAGAGGGTTTGACCAAGAAGGCGGGCCGGAACAATACCGGACGGATCACGATGCGTCGTCGTGGTGGTGGCGCAAAGCGTCTCTACCGGATCGTTGATTTCAAGCGCACCAAGCGTGACGTTGAAGCAACCGTAGTTCGTATCGAATATGACCCGAACCGCACGGCCTTTATCGCGCTGATCCAGTACACGGACGGCGAACAGAATTACATCCTGGCACCGCAGCGTCTTGGCGTGGGTGACAAAGTCATCGCCGGCGACAAGGTTGACGTGAAGCCAGGGAACGCGATGCCGTTTTCCGGCATGCCCATCGGCACCATCATTCACAACATCGAGATGAAGCCCGGCAAGGGCGGTCAGATCGCGCGGGCTGCGGGCACCTATGCCCAGTTCGTTGGTCGTGATGGTGGTTATGCTCAGATCCGCTTGTCCTCGGGCGAGCTGCGTCTGGTGCGTCAGGAATGCATGGCCACCGTCGGTGCCGTGTCGAACCCCGACAACAGCAACCAGAACTTTGGTAAGGCCGGTCGTATGCGCCACAAGGGCATCCGCCCGAGCGTTCGCGGTGTGGTCATGAACCCTGTCGATCACCCCCATGGTGGTGGTGAGGGTCGGACCTCGGGTGGTCGTCACCCGGTTTCGCCCTGGGGCAAGCCGACCAAAGGTGCGCGCACCCGTAACAAGAACAAGGCGTCGTCGAAGCTTATCCTGCGTTCGCGTCACGCCAAGAAGAAGGGCCGTTAAACATGAGCCGTTCAGTATGGAAGGGCCCCTTCGTCGACAGCTATGTCTTGAAGAAGGCCGAGAAGAGCCGCGAGTCGGGCCGCAACGAGGTCATCAAGATCTGGTCGCGTCGTTCGACGATCCTGCCCCAGTTCGTGGGTTTGACCTTTGGTGTCTACAATGGCCAGAAGCACATTCCGGTCAACGTCTCCGAGGATATGATCGGCCAGAAGTTCGGTGAATATTCGCCGACGCGGACCTATTATGGTCACGCGGCCGATAAGAAAGCGAAGAGGAAGTAAGTCATGGGCAAGGACAAGAATCCGCGCCGCGTGGCGGACAATGAGGCGATGGCAAAGACGCGCATGCTGCGTACATCGCCCCAGAAACTGAACCTCGTGGCGGCGATGATCCGCGGCAAGAAGGTGGAAAAGGCTCTGTCCGATCTGACCTTCTCGAAGCGCCGGATTTCGAACGACGTGAAGAAGTGTCTTCAGTCGGCCATCGCCAATGCAGAAAACAACCACAACCTTGATGTGGACGAGCTGATCGTGGCGGAAGCCTATGTCGGCAAGAACCTTGTGATGAAGCGCGGTCGTCCGCGTGCGCGCGGCCGTTTCGGCGCCCTTCGCAAGCCGTTCGCAGAACTTACCATCAAGGTCCGTCAGGTCGAGGAGCAAGCGTAATGGGTCACAAGGTAAACCCGATCGGCATGCGTCTTCAGGTCAACCGCACCTGGGACAGCCGTTGGTACGCAGACACCAAGGATTACGGTGATCTTCTGTTGGAAGACATCGCCATCCGTGAGTTCATCAACGAAGAGTGCAAGCAAGCCGGCGTCAGCCGTGTGATCATCGAGCGTCCGCACAAGAAGTGCCGCGTTACGATCCACACTGCCCGTCCCGGCGTGATCATCGGCAAGAAAGGCGCGGACATTGAAACGCTGCGCCGCAAGATTGCCGCGATCACCGAGAGCGAACTGCATCTGAACATCGTCGAGGTCAGGAAGCCCGAGCTGGACGCTCAGCTTGTTGCAGAGTCGATCGCTCAGCAGCTTGAGCGTCGTGTGTCCTTCCGCCGGGCCATGAAGCGGTCGGTTCAGAACGCCATGCGCATGGGGGCCCTGGGTATCCGGGTCAACGTCGCGGGTCGCCTGGGCGGCGCTGAAATCGCACGGACCGAATGGTATCGTGAAGGCCGCGTGCCTTTGCACACCCTTCGCGCCGACATCGACTATGCGCTGGCCGAAGCCAAGACCGCTTACGGCATCATCGGGATCAAAGTCTGGATCTTCAAAGGCGAGATCATGGAACATGATCCGCAGGCGCGTGACCGTCGTCACCAGGAATTGCAGGAGGGCCCTGGTCCTCGTGGTTCCGGTGGCGGACGCCGCAACTAAGGAGCGAATGAGATGCTGCAACCAAAGCGCACCAAATTCCGCAAGATGCACAAGGGCCGTATCCACGGTCAGGCCAAGGGCGGTTCGGACCTGAACTTTGGCACCTATGGTCTGAAGGCTGTTGAGCCCGAGCGGGTCACCGCCCGTCAGATCGAAGCTGCACGTCGTGCCATGACGCGTCACATGAAGCGTCAGGGCCGTGTCTGGATCCGTATCTTCCCCGACACTCCGATTTCGGCCAAGCCGATCGAGGTTCGGATGGGTAAAGGTAAGGGTTCGGTCGACCGCTGGGCCTGCAAGGTCAAGCCGGGCCGCATCATGTTCGAGATCGACGGTGTCAACGACACCATCGCCCGCGAGGCCCTGCGCCTTGCCGCGATGAAGCTGCCGGTCAAGACGCGCACGATCGTTCGCGAGGATTGGTAACGGAGGCTTTGCCTCCGAGTGCGGTGTGAGCCGAGTTTTCGGGAGAAAACTTGCGGGCCGGCACCCGGTTCAAGTTAGAGTAGGGCGGGGCAGAGATGCCTCGCCCTTTTCTTTTGAGGCCTTTATGCACGCGTTGCTTTTGATTCTGGATCTAGATGAAACGCTGATTTGCGCGCACAAGGCACCATTGGATCGACCTCATGACTTCCGAGTGGGCCCGTACTTCATCTACAAGCGACCATTCCTTGATCAGTTCCTTGATTTCTGTCTTTCGCGCTTTCGCCTTGCAGTCTGGTCGTCCGCGTCTGACAACTATGTGCAAACGATCTCTTCGACACTTTTCCCGAAGGAAGATGATCTGCTTTTCGTATGGAGCGAGCACCGAATTACCTACGTGAGATCTCTGCCGCACCATTACGAGAAGTATTGCTCCGATTTGGGATACTACCACGATCAGAAGCGATTGAAGAAAGTCAGCAAGGCTTTTCGGTGGCCAATGAATCGAATACTCATCGTTGACGACTCGCCAGAGAAAAGCGCGCAGAACTATGGAAATGTCATCCACCCAAAGCCGTATTATGGCGACAAGCAGGACGACGACTTACCAAAACTGGCAAGCTATCTTGAAACCCTGATGGATACGCCGAATCTGCGGGCCGTCGAGAAGCGGGACTGGCACCAGAAAGTCAGGCCAAAAGAATGGTAACCCCACCCGGGTGATCAGCCCGGGCAGCGCCCGTCCGGCGCTTCGCGCGTTCAGCCCTGAATTGGTCCACTGGACCAATTCCAAGACGGGCCTCACCCTCCCCCCGGGAGGGCGCTATTGCGACGTTTCCAAGACCTCAACCAGACAATGTGGGCGGCACCATTAACCGCACCCGTTCAGTCGTTGCGAATGCGCCATCCCGAGGTCGGGCGCTGCCCGTTCTGGTCTCCCTCACCACCAAGACCAATCGCCCCCCGGCGCTTTGCGCGTTCGACGCTTGAAAGGTCCATCGGACCTTTCATCGGCTTTGCCGAACCGCGTCTCACCCCAGGGTCGGGCGCTGCCCGGTCTGATCACCCTTCGTTCTTCCTCTGAAAAATCGCGCTGTACCTCGGCGCGAAAAACTTCGTGAACGCCTTCACCTCGGGGCGCTTGTAGGCCTCGGGGCTGACCAGCATCCAGTGGTCGGTGTCGAGCTCTGGGATGGGGTCGGAGCATTGCACGAGGTCGTCGTGATCTTCGGCGTGGCGCAGGTTCAGGATGCCGATCCCGAGGCCGGTTTTCATCGTGGCGACATGGGCGTCGACGTCGCGGCAGCGGGTGACGATCTGATCTTCGGGAACGTGGTCCAGAAGCCAGCGGTGCAGGCGTTCGCGGGTGACGATGAGGCTGACAAAGGAATGGCTGGCGAGGTCGTCGAGGCCCGAGGGCTTGCCGTGCTGTTCGACATAGCCGCGCGAGGCGAAGAAGGCGAAATGCGCTGTGCTGATCTTGCGGCAGATCAGGGAATTGTCGGTGATGTCGTTGGTCAGGCGGAGTGCGATGTCGGCCTCGCCCGCGCTGAGGTCGAGGACGCGGAAGCTGGGGACGAACTCGAAACGCACATGGGGGTGGTCGCGGGTAAAGGCGGCGAAGATCTCGGTGAAGCGGCCAGAGAAATTGGGCGAGGCGGCGGTGATGCGGATCGGGCGCGCGTCGGCAGTGGCCTCGGTTTCGGCGGCCTTGGCGAAAGCGTCGGCGGCGGCCTCGATGGCCTCGGCCTGGGGAATCAGGCGCGTGGCGGCCTCGGTGAGGCGAAAGCCGCGGGTGTCGCGGTGAAAGAGGGTCAGACCCGTTTCGTGTTCGAGCGCGTCGATACGGCGGGCGACAGTGGGCTGGGCGATGCCGAGCGTGCGCGAGGCGGCGAGCGTCGAACCCGCGCGGGCGACGGCAAGGAAGATGCGGATGTCGGACCAGTTGCGGAAACCGTTCTTCATTTTTGTAGAACAGCACAACGACAGGGCGGATACCAAGGAAAATCTGGCGGGGCTAGGGTTGGAGCAGGTCAGGTCGAGGAGGTCACGCCATGTCGGATTTCGCTGCAAATGCCCCGGGTTTTGGGTTTCTTGGGATGTTTTCCGCCCTGTTTTCGGGGGGAGAGGATGCGGTTTCGGAAGAGGCCAGAGATGAGGATCGGCGCGAATTGATGAACAATCTTTTGAGCCGCTGCCCGACGGCGGTGACCAGCGAGGCGGGGATGCATGAATTGATGTCGGTTTATCCGGGGGAGTTTTGAGGGGAGCTTGGCCGCCACCCGGCGCTTCGCGCGTTTGACGCTTGAAAGGTCCACCGGACCTTTCAGCGGCTCTGCCGAACCGCGTCTCACCCACAGGTTTTCTGCGAAAACCCGCTTTACCGCACTCGTCTCATCCATTCTTTGAGGGTATGAGACGTCTATGAAAACCAGATCTCTCTTTGCCACCCGCCTGTACCAGGCGCCGCTGTCCGAACATGGTCCCAAGGTCGATACCGACGAGCTGGCCGCATCGTGCTATTCCATCGCCGAGGATGACGAGGCGGGGCAGGAGTGGTGCGAGATGGAGGGGTATCCGGGGTACACGTCTTATGCCTCGCTGACCGATCTGCCTTGGCGGTTTCCGATCTTTGCTGATGTGGTTGATGCATTGGACAGGCACGTCGTCGCCTTTGCCGAGGACCTGGAGTTCGATCTGGGCGAGGGGAAGCTGGTGCTTGAGGATCTCTGGATCAACATCCTGCCCGAGGGCGGCATCCACACCAGCCATATTCACCCCCATTCGGTGATCAGCGGGACCACCTATGTGCAGATGCCCGACGGTGCCTCGGCGCTGAAACTGGAGGACCCGCGCCTGCCGATGATGATGGCGGCGCCAACGCGGAAGAAGGGCGTGCGCGAAGAATTGAAGGCCTTTGTCTATGTCAAACCCGAGGTTGGAGACGTCCTGTTGTGGGAAAGTTGGCTGCGCCACGAGGTGCCGATGAACATGGCCGAGGACGAGCGGATCAGCGTCAGCTTCAACTACAAATGGGTCGACGCCTGACGCCTTAGCCTTTCTTCTTGGTGTAAATATCCCCCAGGGGGTCCGGGGGAGTGGAACTCCCCCGGCGGATCGACGCGCGACAGCGCGGCGAAAAACCCGAAAAAAGGGTTGCCATATGGGCGAACCCCCCTTAAACGGCAGCCTTCACCTATGGAACTCCACCGGAATCAGGGTGACGCAGTGATGCGGCCTCCCGGTGATGTTGAAAGGAAGACAGGCGATGGACGCCAAAGACCTGCGGGAGAAAACTCCCGATCAGCTTCGTGACGAGCTGGAAAACCTCAAGAAGGAGGCCTTCAACCTCCGCTTTCAGCAGGCCACGAACCAGCTGGAAAACACCGCCCGTATGCGCGCCGTGCGCCGCGACGTGGCCCGTGTAAAAACCATTCTGAACGAAAAAGCGGCCCAAGCCGCAGCGGAGGCGTAAGACCATGCCCAAGCGTATCCTTCAAGGCGTCGTCACTTCGGACGCCAACGCCCAGACCGTCACCGTGTCGGTCGAGCGTCGCTTCAAGCACCCTCTGCTTCAGAAAACCGTTCGTAAGTCCAAGAAATACCGGGCTCACGACGAACAGGACGCCTTCAAGGTGGGTGACAAGGTTCGCATTCAAGAATGCGCGCCCAAGTCCAAAACGAAACGCTGGGAGGTGATTGCCGAGTAAGGCAGTCTCCTTTCGGTTTGAGCGAAACCCCGGGGTCGATGTCCTGACAAGGCGGCTCCGGAAGTCGGGAGAAACCAAATGATCCAGATGCAGACCAATCTGGATGTTGCTGACAACAGCGGTGCCCGCCGTGTTCAGTGCATCAAGGTTCTGGGTGGTTCCAAGCGTAAATACGCATCCGTCGGCGACGTCATCGTTGTCTCGGTCAAGGAAGCCATCCCGCGCGGTCGTGTGAAAAAGGGTGATGTCCGTAAGGCCGTCGTCGTACGCACCGCCAAGGAAGTCCGTCGTGAAGACGGCACCGCGATTCGTTTTGATCGCAACGCAGCCGTCATCCTGAACAACAACAACGAGCCGATCGGCACCCGTATCTTTGGCCCGGTTGTTCGTGAACTGCGCGGCAAGAGCTTCATGAAAATCATCTCGCTTGCCCCGGAGGTGCTGTAAGATGGCTGCTAAACTCCGCAAAGGCGACAAGGTCGTCGTGCTGGCCGGCAAGGACAAGGGCAAAGAGGGTGAGATCACCCGTGTTCTGCCAGCTGCCGGTAAAGCTGTCGTGGACGGCGTGAATATCGCCATTCGCCACACCCGCCAGACCCCGAACAGCCAGGGTGGTCGTCAGCCGGTCGCCGTGCCGATCGATCTGTCGAACCTGGCTCTTCTCGATGCAAACGGCAAAGCCACCCGTGTTGGCTTCCGCGTGGAAGACGGCAACAAGGTCCGTTTTGCCAAGACCACGGGAGACGCGATCTGATGCTTGACGCTGCAACCTATACCCCGCGTCTCAAGACGCAGTACTCTGACAGCATTCGTGCCGCGATGAAGGAAGAGTTTTCCTACAAGAACGACATGCAGATCCCGCGCCTGGACAAGATTGTCCTGAACATCGGCGCCGGTGCTGAATCGGTTCGTGATTCCAAGAAGGCCAAGTCGGCCCAGGAAGACCTGACCAAGATTGCCGGTCAGCATGCCGTCATCACCAAGGCCAAGAAGTCGATCGCAGGCTTCCGCGTTCGTGAAGACATGCCGCTGGGCACCAAGGTGACGCTGCGTGGCGACCGGATGTATGACTTCCTGGATCGCCTGATCACCATCGCTCTGCCCCGTGTCCGCGACTTCCGCGGCGTGAAAGGCACCTCGTTTGATGGCCGCGGCAACTATGCCATGGGCCTGAAAGAGCACATCGTCTTCCCGGAAATCGACTTTGATAAGGTCGACGAAGTCTGGGGCATGGACATCATCATCTGCACCACCGCGTCGACGGATGCAGAAGCCAAGGCGCTGTTGAAGCATTTCAACATGCCATTCAACAGCTGAGCCCTGGGGAGAAAACGACATGGCTAAAAAAGCAATGATCGAACGCGAAAAGAAGCGTCAGGCCCTGGTGGAGAAGTATGCCGCCAAACGTGCCGCGCTGAAAGAAATCGCAGCCGATGAATCCAAGCCGATGGAAGAGCGTTTCAAAGCGCGTCTGAAACTGGCGAAACTGCCGCGCAACAGCTCGGCAACCCGTCTTCACAACCGTTGCCAGCTGACGGGGCGTCCACACGCCTATTACCGCAAGCTGAAAATGTCGCGGATCGCGCTTCGGGAACTTGGCTCGCATGGCCAAATCCCAGGCATGGTCAAGTCGAGCTGGTAAGGAGGAGATATTATGAACGATCCTCTCGGAGATATGTTGACCCGCATCCGCAATGCGCAGATGCGTGGCAAGTCCACCACCCTGACCCCGGCGTCCAAGCTGCGGAAATGGGTTCTCGATGTTCTGGCCGACGAAGGTTACATTCGCGGTTATGAAGAAACCACGGATACCGATGGCCACCCGGCTATCGAGATCAGCCTGAAGTACTATGAAGGTACCCCGGTTATTCGTGAACTGAAGCGCGTATCCAAGCCCGGTCGCCGCGTCTATGTGGGTGTCAAAGACATCCCGCAGGTGCGTCAAGGTCTTGGTGTTTCCATCGTCTCGACGCCGCGTGGCGTGATGTCGGATGCAGCGGCTCGCTCTGCCAATATTGGCGGCGAAGTTCTCTGCACCGTCTTCTAAGGAGGTCTGGTTATGTCTCGTATTGGGAAAAAACCGGTTAGCCTGCCGTCGGGTGTGGAAGCATCTGTCTCGGGTCAGACCGTGACCGTCAAAGGCCCCAAGGGCAGCCGCGAATTCACCGCGGCCGACGATGTGTCGATTTCGGTGGGCGACGGAACCGTTGCTATCGAGCCGCGTGGCAAGTCCAAGCGTGCTCGTCAGCAGTGGGGCATGTCGCGCACGATGGTTGCCAACCTGGTGACCGGCGTGACCGACGGTTTCAAGAAAGAACTTGAGATCAACGGTGTTGGTTACCGGGCCCAGGCCCAGGGAAACAAGCTGACCCTGAACCTTGGTCTGAGCCACGACGTGATTTTCGCAGTTCCGGATGGTGTCACTGTTACGACGCCAAAGAACACGCAGATCATTGTCGAGGGTATCGACCAGCAGCTGGTCGGTCAGGTTGCGGCCAACATCCGCGAATGGCGCAAGCCCGAGCCGTACAAGGGCAAGGGCATCAAGTATTCCGATGAATATATCTTCCGTAAGGAAGGTAAGAAGAAGTAAGGACCGGACATATGGCACTTTCCAAAAGAGAGCTGTTCCAGAAGCGTCGCTTGCGCGTCCGGAACAAACTTCGCAAGGTCAATACTGGCAAGGCTCGCCTGTCGGTGCACCGTTCGAACAAGAACATCAGCGTTCAGTTGATCGACGATCTTCAGGGCACGACACTGGCTTCGGCCTCGTCCCTGGAAAAGGATCTGGGTGTTGTTGGCAAGAACAACGTAGAAGCCGCGACCAAGGTTGGTCAGGCCATCGCCGAACGCGCCAAGAAGGCGGGTATCGAAGAGGCCTATTTCGACCGTGGCGGTTTCCTGTTCCATGGCAAGGTCAAGGCCTTGGCCGAGGCTGCTCGCGAAGGCGGTCTGAAGATTTAGTGGGTAAGGCGGGGTTATCCCCGCCCTACCGATGACCGGGGCCGGATGGCACCTTGGTTGGACAACCGGGCGAAGGCCCAAACGAAATAGGAGGCCAGATGGCCAGAGAACCAAATCAAAGGGGCGGTGGTCGCGGCAATCGTCGTGAGGAAACCCCGGAATTCGCTGACCGCCTGGTCGCGATCAACCGCGTTTCGAAGACCGTTAAGGGTGGTAAGCGTTTCGGCTTTGCCGCGCTTGTCGTCGTCGGTGATCAGAAAGGCCGTGTCGGCTTTGGCAAGGGTAAGGCCAAGGAGGTCCCCGAGGCCATCCGCAAGGCGACCGAGCAAGCCAAGCGTCAGATGATCCGAGTACCTCTGCGCGAGGGTCGTACGCTGCATCACGACATGGAAGGTCGCCACGGAGCTGGCCGCGTTGTCATGCGCACCGCGCCAACGGGTACTGGTATCATTGCCGGTGGTCCGATGCGTGCTGTCTTCGAGATGCTGGGCGTTCAGGACGTTGTTTCCAAGTCCATCGGTTCGCAGAACCCTTACAACATGATCCGCGCTACGATCGACGGCCTCAAGAATGAGGCATCGCCTCGTTCGGTGGCGCAGCGTCGTGGCAAGAAGGTTGCCGACATTCTGCCCAAGCGCGACGACGCGCCCAAGGCTGAAGAGGCCGCAGCCGAGACCGAGGAGGCCTGATCATGGCGAAAACCATTGTCGTCAAACAGATCGGCTCGCCGATCCGTCGCCCGGCCAAGCAGCGTGCCACGTTGGTTGGTCTGGGTCTGAACAAGATGCACCGCACCCGCGAGCTGGAAGATACCCCTTCGGTCCGCGGCATGGTCAACTCGATCCCGCATCTGGTGGAAATCGTCGAAGAGCGCGGTTAACCGCTTAAACTTCGTGAATTTGAGAACGCTCCGCTTGTCGGGGCGTTTTTCGTCTGTACTGTGCCCCGTTCCACACGTTTGTGCAGCGAAGCTGCACAAACAGAGACCAAGAGGTCCCCAAAGAGCCATATTCGGCGCAGACTATGTGGCAACGTCAACCAACTGGAACTGCAATGCCGCCGTTCGACGAGCTTATCTTTGTGACCACGGTGCTTTTGATCGTCCTGGTCCCGATGAACGCCAGCTTTCTTCAGTGCTGGGCCGATCGCGCGCGGGAAAACGACTCGCAGGCCGCGCCGCAAGGCCGGTCGCATTGCGATTCATGTGGCAAGACGCTGAGCGCGATAGACTTGGTGCCGATTTTGTCATGGCTCTGGAACCGGGGCAAAGCGCGGTGCTGCGGCGCACCTCTTCACCCGACACTGTTGTATTCCGAACTACTGGTGCTTTTCATCGCCATCTGGGGCGCGCTTGTTGTACCGTTGGCTTTTGCGGTTCCGACGGTGCTGCTGGCCTCGGGCCTTCAGGCAGTGGTGCTGTTGACCGGGCCCTGTCCGAAAGTGGCGCGCGTATTTGCTGCGGCCTTGGTGGTCATGGGTATGGCGGTCACCCTGGTGGCAATACCCGATCATCTGCTGACACACGCAGGGGCGGCTTTGCTGGGATTGGCGCTTTGGGTTGCGGCACGCCTGCAACGGATCATTGCAACAGATGCCTTGTTTCTGCTGGCGCCCGCGGGTGCTCTGACCGGGTTTGGCGGGTTGGCATTGGTCTGTTTTATCGGTCTGCCCGCGGCCTTTCTTTTCAGGCTGATCAAGCCGATGTTCTATCCTGCTGACCGCCGTCGTCCCGTCATGCCAGCCGAGGCTGTGGTTTTCGGACTGGCATCGGCGCTTTGGGTCGTCTGGCTTTATTCTGAAGCAACTTAAGCCACGCCTTGGGGAAAGAGCGGCCTAAAGGCTGCTGGACCGGGGACAACCAACAAGGTGGCCTGCACGTCGACTATTGCGCGACTTCTGGTTCAAACGGTCCGTGGCAAGACAACAGAAGCTGTGTTTGAAGGCGGCGAAATGGGGCGCAGGATTTTTTGAAGACAGGGGCGCGCGCCCACCAGATCAGCCTGTTGTCATGGCCCGGGCGCGTCATTGGCACAATGGGTCGAAAAATCTGGTGCAAGAACGTCTTGATTCACTTTGCACCGTAACATATACGCGCCCGGTGCGCGATCAGAGCGCCTTAAACAACCAAGAAACGCCGTGTCCGTCCCATATCGCTTCGGGGGCGCGTCCGGCAAAGGAGAAGCGACATGAAACTGAATGAACTTCGGGACAATCCCGGCGCGACCAAGAAACGCAAGCGTGTGGGCCGTGGCCCCGGCTCGGGCACCGGTAAAACCGCCGGTCGCGGTATCAAGGGTCAGAAATCCCGTTCGGGTGTGGCGATCAACGGCTACGAAGGCGGCCAGATGCCTTTGTACCAGCGTCTGCCAAAGCGTGGCTTTAACAAGCCGAACCGCAAGCAGTACGCCGTTGTGAACCTGGGCCTGATCCAGAAATTTATCGACGAAAAGAAAATCGACGCCAAGAAAGACATCACCGAGGACGTTTTGATCGAATCCGGCCTGGTGCGTCGCAAGAAGGACGGCATCCGCGTGCTGGCCAAGGGCGAGTTTTCGGCCAAGTCGAACATCGCCGTTACCGGTGCTTCCAAGTCCGCAATTGCGGCGGTGGAAAAGGCTGGCGGCTCTCTGACGGTCACATCCGCGTCGGCAGCCGAGTAAACGGCTTGTGGGCGGCGGGTCAGCCGCCTACATATTTAGCAGTTTTCCACGCCGCTGACCGGGAAACGGGTCGGCGGCGTTCGCACATAAGAGAGGCCTGACATGGCATCCGCAGCAGAGCAAATGGCATCCAACGTCAGTTGGGGCATGCTTGGTAAAGCAACCGAGCTTCGCCAACGTCTACTATTCACCATCGGTCTGTTGATCGTCTACCGGCTGGGCACCTACATCCCGGTTCCAGGGATCGACGGCAATGCACTGCGTGAGTTTATGGACCAGGCAGCGGGCGGGATCGCGGGCGTCTTGGGCATGTTTACCGGTGGCGCCCTGTCCCGGATGGGCATCTTTGCCCTGGGGATCATGCCTTATATCTCGGCCTCGATCATTGTGCAGCTTCTTGGCGCAACGTGGGAGCCTTTGAAGAACCTCAAGAAAGAGGGTGAACAGGGACGCCGCAAGATCACCCAGTACACCCGTTATGGCACCGTTCTCCTGGCGACAGTGCAGGCCTATGGCTTGGCCGTGTCGATGGAAGCGGGCGACCTTGTCACCGATCCGGGCTGGTTCTTCCGTATTTCGACCATCGTGACGCTGGTTGGTGGCACCATGTTCCTGATGTGGTTGGGCGAACAGATCACCGCGCGGGGCGTGGGCAACGGTATCTCGCTGATCATCTATGTCGGTATCGTCGCCGAATTGCCGGGCGTTTTCGCGCAGTTCTTTGCGCAAGGCCGTGCCGGCGCCATGTCGACGGGCGTTCTGTTGGGCGTTCTGGCGATGGTGTTCGCGACGTTGATTTTCGTGGTCTTCATGGAGCGCAGTCTGCGCAAGATCCACATTCAGTACCCGCGCCGCCAGGTCGGCATGAAGGTTTATGACGGCGGATCGAGCCACCTGCCGATCAAGGTGAACCCGGCGGGTGTTATCCCGGCGATCTTTGCCTCGTCGCTGTTGCTGTTGCCGACGACCTTGTCGACCTTCTCGGGCAATAATGCCGGTCCGGTGATGAGCTGGATCCTGGCGTACTTTGGCCCCGGCCAGCCACTTTACCTGTTGTTCTTTACGTCGATGATCGTGTTCTTCACGTATTTCTATACGCTGAACGTGTCGTTCAAGCCCGATGACGTGGCCGATAACCTGAAGAATCAGAACGGTTTCGTGCCCGGTATTCGACCCGGAAAGAAAACAGAAGAGTATCTTGATTATGTCGTGCGGCGCCTTTTGGTCCTTGGCGGCGGCTATCTGGCGCTGGTTTGCCTCATTCCCGAGGTTGTCCGCGGCAATTTGGCCATCACTGCCTACTTTGGTGGCACGTCGATTTTGATTATTGTCTCGGTCGGAATGGACTTTATTCAACAGGTGCAATCGCATTTGCTGGCGCACCAGTATGAAGGTCTGATTGAAAAATCCCAGCTGCGTGGCAAGAAGCGCGGTGGCAAGGGAAAAAGGGGCAAGTAAAAGATGAACATTATTCTCCTCGGACCGCCCGGGGCCGGTAAAGGCACGCAAGCGCAATTCCTGGTGGACGAACGTGGCATGGTGCAGCTGTCGACGGGTGACATGCTGCGCGAAGCCCGCACCTCGGGCACCGAGATGGGCGACAAGGTTGCGGCCATCATGGATGCGGGCGAACTGGTCACGGACGAGATCGTGATCGGTCTGATCGAGGAAAAGTTGCAGAACGCCGAGGGCAACGGGTTCATCTTTGACGGCTTCCCCCGCACGCTGGCCCAGGCCGATGCGCTTGGCAAGCTGTTGGAGGCCAATGGCCAGGGGCTGAACGCTGTCATCGAAATGCAGGTCAACGACGACGTCTTGGTCGAGCGAATCGTCGGCCGCGCCGAAGAGGCCCGCAAGTCGGGTCAGCCGGTGCGTGCGGACGACAATGAGGAAAGCCTGAAAATCCGTCTGATGGAGTACTATAAAAAGACGTCTCCGCTGATCGGGTACTATTACCACGCCGGATCGCTGAAGCCCGTCGATGGGCTGGGTGCGATTGACGAGGTGCGGGCCGAGATCGCGGGTGTCTTGGACGCCTGATTACTCGCTTCGCCGGGCCTTGAAGTCCTGCGTGGAATTGCGCGACGGGTAAGGCTGGTCTGGTACCGGGACGCTCAGGAAGGCACAAAGCGGGTCCCAGCCGTCTCCGGGTTGATATTCAAGAAGGCGGTCTGCGGCGATGGTGCCACGGACCGCCTTTGTGTTTGCGACGAAGGCCGAGATCGCAGTGTCGCGGTCGTCGGGCTGGCCGTCGAAGACCTGTTTGCCGATCAGGTTCCAGCCGACGGTCTCGCCGACGTTTTTGTCGGCCATGATCGGGTTCAGGATGGTGCGCGAAAAGCTGGTCCACCAGGCCTCGGGATCGCGCAGGGACAGGATGACCTTGGCGTCAGGGTATAGGTTGGAAAGTTCGCGCCAGTAAAAGGACGAGGGCCAGTCGACGCAGGCATGATACCCGTCAAGAAGCGTTGTCAGCGGAATGTCATCACCCAGAGCGCGGCGACGCCAAAGCGCTTGTTGATCGGGATTGTTGTCAACCTCGAACATATGGTGGCAGGGGCCGAAGCCGAGGATGGTCAGTGCCTCACGTAAGGAATCTGTTCCCGTGCGACCAAAGCCCGCGCCGATAACTTTAATGGTCATATTTCCATCCCTGGTTTCCTTGAGTTTAACGTCAGCCCATGGCAGTTTGAAATGGTCATTCATTCTATTCTTAAAAATCGACTTGACATGACCGCCGAAGCCTTGACCCTCGGCCCTTAACCTCATAAATACCGCCATCTCGGAAGAGAATCATATGCAAGCCCGGTGGCCGCCGTGTCCCGGGCTTACGTTGTGAAAAAAGGGTCTGGTATGACGGACCCGCAACGAAAGGACAAAGAACGTGGCACGTATCGCCGGCGTGAACATCCCGACTGCAAAGCGGGTTCCTATCGCCCTTACTTACATTACCGGAATCGGCCATACATCGGCCAAATCCATCTGTGAAGCCGTCAACATCGACGAATCCCGTCGTGTGAACGAACTTTCGGACGCCGAAGTTTTGGCCATCCGCGAGCATATCGACGCGAACTTCACCGTTGAAGGTGACCTGCGTCGTGAAGTGCAGATGAACGTCAAGCGCCTGATGGACCTGGGGTGCTATCGCGGTCTGCGCCATCGTCGCAACCTTCCCGTTCGCGGTCAGCGGACTCACACCAACGCTCGCACGCGCAAAGGCCCTGCAAAGGCCATTGCCGGCAAGAAGAAGTAAGGGAGGGTCCGACCAATGGCACGTGATCGTCGCGTAAAGAAAAAGGTCTCCAAGAATATCGCATCGGGCGTCGCCCATGTGAATTCGACCTTCAACAACACCAAGATTTTGATCTCGGACGTTCAGGGCAATGCGATTGCCTGGTCTTCGGCCGGGACAATGGGCTTTAAAGGCTCGCGGAAATCCACCCCCTATGCTGCACAGATGGCTGCGGAAGACGCTGCCAAGAAAGCTCAGGAGCATGGCGTCCGCACCCTGGAAGTCGAAGTTCAGGGCCCCGGTTCGGGTCGTGAATCGGCTCTGCGCGCTCTGGCAGCTGTGGGATTGAACATCACGTCAATTCGGGACGTGACGCCGATCGCACACAACGGTTGCCGTCCGCCTAAGCGCCGTCGCGTCTGACGACGTTTGATATTCGGATGGGCCTTGCATTACTGCCTGGCCCATTCACGCCGTTTTAAACCTCGGGCGTTGCGTACCTTGGACATGGGTCCGCGACTTGAATTGAGGAGAGCCACATGATCCACAAGAACTGGCAAGAACTGATCAAGCCCACCCAGCTTGAAGTGAAGCCCGGTAACGATCCTGCACGACAGGCCACCGTCGTGGCCGAACCGCTTGAGCGCGGTTTCGGTCTGACATTGGGCAACGCGCTGCGTCGCGTTCTTATGTCGTCGCTTCAGGGTGCCGCGATCACCAGCGTCCAGATCGACAACGTTCTGCACGAATTTTCGTCGGTTGCCGGTGTGCGTGAAGACGTCACCGACATCGTTCTGAACCTGAAAGGCGTTGCGATCCGTATGGATGTCGAAGGCCCCAAGCGACTGTCGATTTCGGTCAAGGGTCCTCAGGTTGTGACCGCAGGCGACATCTCGGAAACTGCGGGCATTGAGATCCTGAACAAGGATCACGTTCTCTGTCACCTGGACGATGGCGCCGATCTGTTCATCGAACTGACGGTCGACAGCGGTAAAGGCTATGTCTCGGCCGACAAGAACCGTCCCGAAGACGCTCCGATCGGCCTGGTGCCGGTTGACGCGATCTTCTCACCGGTGCGCAAGGTCAGCTATGACGTTCAGCCGACCCGTGAAGGTCAGGTTCTGGATTATGACAAGCTGACGCTGAAGCTGGAAACCGACGGTTCGGTTTCGCCCGACGATGCCGTGGCCCTTGCCGCGCGTATCCTTCAGGACCAGCTTTCGATTTTCGTCAACTTCGACGAGCCGGAATCAGCCCAGCGTCAGGACGACGACGATGGTCTGGAGTTCAACCCGCTTCTGTTGAAGAAGGTGGACGAGCTGGAACTGTCGGTGCGTTCGGCGAACTGCCTGAAGAACGACAACATCGTTTACATCGGCGACCTGATCCAGAAGACCGAAGCCGAGATGTTGCGCACTCCGAACTTTGGTCGGAAATCTCTGAACGAGATCAAGGAAGTGCTTTCGGGCATGGGCTTGCACCTCGGGATGGATGTCGAAGAGTGGCCGCCAGAAAACATCGAAGACCTGGCCAAGAAGTTCGAAGACCAGTTCTGATCGCAAAGTGATCACCCCGGACTTGATCCGGGGTCTCGCTGTTCCGGGCCGAACAGCGAGAACATCGAGGTCCCGGGTCAAGCCCGGGACAGGCCCCAAGGAGAGTCGGTGACACGCATCGCCGGCCAGACAAAGCAAAACAGCCCGTAGAGGGCACAAATGGAGTATAGAAAATGCGTCACGCTCGCGGATATCGCCGCCTGAACCGCACACATGAACACCGCAAGGCCCTGTTTGCCAACATGGCCGGTTCGCTGATCGAACACGAACAGATCAAGACCACGCTGCCGAAAGCCAAAGAGCTGAAGCGCATCATGGACAAGTTGATCACCCTTGGAAAACGCGGTGACCTGCACGCCCGCCGCCTGGCTGCTTCGCGTTTGAAGCAGGACCAGTACGTTGCCAAGTTGTTCGAGGTTCTTGGACCGCGTTATGCCGAACGCAGCGGCGGCTACACCCGCGTGCTGAAGGCCGGTTTCCGTTATGGGGACATGGCACCAATGGCCATCATCGAACTGGTGGATCGCGATCCCGATGCAAAAGGCGCGGCTGATCGTGCCCGCGTCGAGGCCGAGGATGCCGTCGAAGAATAAAGCTCTTCAAGATGCGAAAGAAAGGCCGCCCTTTGGGCGGCTTTTTTGTTTTATACGGCCGTCTGGTTCGATCGCATGGCAAGCGCCAGAGAAGTCAGAACATGCGCTTCGACTTTGCTGGGCGCGGTTGTCGGATGCGCGCTGATTCGCAGGAACTCTGCCAACATTTTTCGCTCGGGCTGAGGCACGTCTTTAAGAATGTCATCAGCGAGCCGTGAGAAATCGCTCATTTCTTACTCTTTTCGTAGAATGGAAGAATCTAATTACAATTTAAGGTTGACTGAGCTGGTGGCAACTTGTCTAAAAGTACAGGTGAGACGGTGATACCAAAGCCGGGATAGGCCGCAAGCATTACAGCACAGCGGGTTCGAAACAGGATTTGACGACGTATGTGGCGTGAAAATGAACCGTATGAGTACCTGACGAAAGATCAGGCCGCACGGGGTGGGGGCCACGACAAACGATCCTTACAGGCAAACTTCGACGCTCTGTCCCAGATATCTACCGTCGGCTTTTCTGCTGGCCTTCATATCCGATTTGCCTCGCCTCTTGTCTATGTACGAACCTATGACGAGGCTTGGACAAAAATCTATGACGAAAACGCGTATGCGCTTCGCGATCCCCTGGTTTTTTGGGGGCTTGGCGTCAAGGGGCACACGCGCTGGAGTGCAATTAAGCTTCCAGATCCATTCAATATTCTCGGGCAGGCTCGGAGTCATGGGCTTGCATATGGGGCTGTGATTTCCTGTGGGCCTATAACCTCGCGCAGTATAGTGGGGATGGCGCACAGCGAGCGAGAATTCACCGATGAAGAAATCGCCGAGGCCGTGGAGATCGTGCACAATCTCCATCTGGCAGCAGAACCCCCAACCGAGTTGACGCAGGCCCAAATCGAGGCGCTGCGTCTGCTGGCTGATGGGGACCGGCATGCTGCCGCAGCTGCTAAACTGGGGATTTCTGAAAGCGCCTTCAAAGCGCGTTTGCAGTCGGCTCGCGTCCGGCTGGGGGCGCGTACGACGGCACAAGCGCTTAAGAAAGCCCGAGAATACCAGTTACTTTGACGCGGGACTGCTTCCTCCCCTGAAGGTTTCTCAACCCAGACTGGAGGCTGTACTATGCAAGTAACTACTCTTTCCTTTGAAAACATGCACAACCATGGCGAGCTTTTTGCGAACATGCTTCGCGCGCGCCACAAGACGTTCATCGAACGTAACCATTGGGAATTGCCCGAAGCCAATGGCATGGAATTCGACCAATATGACACGCCCTACAGCCGTTGGGTCTGTGTTCATGAATTCGGTCAGGTCCTGGCCGGAGTGCGTCTGACGCCGACGACTGCCCGTTGCGGGATTTACTCCTACATGATCCGTGATGCGCAGCTTGGGCTGCTGGACAGCATTCCTCAGGACCTGTTGTTCGAGGAGGCTCCGGTTGGTGCCCATATCTGGGAATCGAGCCGGGTTTTCGTGTCGGACAGCGTGCCGTCGAAACTGCGGCTGCGGGTACAATGTTCGTTGATCGACGAAATGGTGCGGTCGGCACGGGCCTTCGGGGCGACGTCGTTGATCGGCATCGTGCCCGAGCATAGCCCGCGTCTTGCCCGCCGGACGGGGATCGATTGCGTGCCTGCCGGGCCGGTGATCGAAACAGATGACGGGGATCGTAGCGTTTGCATCAACATTTCGTTGGCATCCAAGCTGCACTAGATCGGGTTTTCCCTTCCAGTCCGCGCGGCAGAGGCGTAGCTTCTGCCGCGTATGGCTGACCTTTTCGACCAAGACCCCAAAGACCGCCCGGATTCCGGTGCACCCAGGCCGCTGGCGGATCGCCTGCGGCCCAAATCTTTGGACGAAGTGATCGGCCAGGATGACGTGCTTGGCGCGGACGGACCGCTTGGGGCGATGTTGGCGTCGAAAAGCCTTGGTTCGCTGATCCTGTGGGGGCCTCCGGGTGTTGGCAAAACGACGATTGCCCGGCTTTTGGCAGATGCCACCGATCTGCATTTCGTTCAAATCAGCGCAATTTTCACCGGCGTCGCCGATTTGAAGAAAGTCTTCGAAGCTGCGCGTATTCGTCGTCAGAATGGTCAGGGAACCTTGCTGTTCGTTGACGAGATCCACCGGTTCAACAAGGCGCAACAGGACGGGTTTCTGCCCCATATGGAGGACGGCACGATCCTTTTGGTCGGTGCGACCACCGAAAACCCGTCGTTTGAATTGAACGCCGCCCTTCTGTCCCGGTCGCAGGTCATGGTGTTGAACCGATTGTCCTTGGCGCATCTGGAATTGATGGCGCAGCGCGCCGAACAAGAGCTGGGCCGCGCCTTGCCGCTGGATGGGCCCGCGCGCGACGCGATTATGGAGATGGCCGACGGAGACGGGCGCGCATTGCTCAACCTGATCGAACAGGTCGTGGGCTGGAAAGTTGACGGCAAGTTGGACACCGAGGCCTTGACCAAGCGGCTGATGCGGCGGGCGGCCCAGTACGACAAGTCGGGTGACGGCCACTACAATCTGATCTCGGCTTTGCACAAATCGGTCAGGGGGTCGGATCCGGATGCTGCGCTCTATTGGTTTGCCCGGATGTTGGAGGGCGGTGAAGACCCTCGGTTTCTGGCTCGACGCCTGACGCGGATGGCGGTCGAAGACATCGGTCTTGCCGATCCTCAGGCACAGGCCGTTTGCCTGGAATCCTGGAACACCTATGAGCGACTTGGCAGCCCCGAGGGCGAGCTGGCGTTGGCGCAGGCGGTTACCTATCTTGCACTGGCCCCGAAATCCAATGCGGGTTACGTGGCGTACAAGGCCGCTCGCGTTGCTGCAAAGGCCACCGGCTCTGAGCCTCCGCCCAAGCATATTCTGAACGCCCCGACCAAATTGATGAAGGACCAGGGCTATGGCGACGGCTATGCCTATGACCACGATGCCGAAGACGGGTTTTCGGGGCAGAACTATTTCCCGGAAACCATGAAGCGTGGTGTCTATTACCAACCGCTGGAACGCGGGTTCGAACGCGAGCTGAAGCGTCGGCTGGACTATTTCGTCAAACTCAGGTCCAAGAGGCAGAGTTGACAATTTCCCCCATGCGTTAGAGACCCGGCGCATGTTTGCAAACCTGATCATGGTCGCCTGCGGAGGCGCATTGGGCGCCTCGGCGCGGTATCTGACTGGCCTTGGGGTTGTGCGCCTGTTTGGGCACACGGGTTTTCCTCTTGGCATCATCGCGGTGAACATCCTCGGGTCGTTCCTGATGGGGGTTTTCGTGACGGTCGCCGCGCACAAGGGGCTGACCCATGTCTCGCCACTGATTGCGTCCGGTTTCCTGGGGGGGTTTACGACGTTTTCAGCGTTCTCACTGGAGGCCGTGACGCTATATCAGCGTGGTGAAATGGTGTCGGCCGGTCTTTATGTGGGCCTTTCGGTGGTGGTGTCTATTCTGGCGTTAATTGCCGGCATGTGGGTTGCGCGGGGTGTGGTCGCATGAGCGGTGTTCAGCAGATCGAAATTGCAGCGGGTGAGGGTGATCAACGTCTGGACCGCTGGTTCAGGCGCCGGTTCCCGCATATTCCCCAGGGACGGATCGAGAAGATGTGCCGCAAGGGGGAAATCCGCGTCGACGGCGGACGTGTGAAATCCGCCACCCGTGTCGAAGAGGGGCAAGTGGTGCGTATCCCCCCTTTGCCCGACAGCGCCGCGCCGGTGGTTGAGCGACCCAAGGTCAACGATGCCGATGCGCGGATGATCCAGAGCAGCGTGATCTGGAAAGACGACCATATTATCGCCCTGAACAAGCCACCGGGTCTGGCAACGCAAGGCGGGTCAAAACAGACTCGTCACGTAGATGGATTGGCCGAGGCGTTGCGCTTCGGGCTTGAAGAAAAGCCGCGCCTTGTGCACCGGCTGGACAAAGATACCTCGGGCATTTTGATCCTGGCGCGGACCCGCGCGGTTGCCAAGGGTTTGACCGAAGCGTTTCGATCCCGCGATACGCGTAAGATATACTGGGCTGCGGTGGCTGGTGTTCCCCAGCCGCGGATGGGTACGATCCGGTTCGGATTGGTCAAGGCGCCGGGGCATGGTCCTCATGGCGAGGGCGAAAAGATGATCGCCGTCCACCCGCGCGACGTTCAGGCGACGCCCGAGGCCAAGCATGCCACGACCGATTATGCAGTGTTGTCGAACCTGGGCACGCGGACCAGTTGGGTTGCGCTGGTGCCGATCACCGGTCGGACCCATCAGCTGCGCGCCCATATGGCCGAAATCGGACATCCGATCATTGGCGACGGCAAATACGGCGGGTCGGGGCAGGAGAACCTGGGCGATGGATGGGGCGCTCAGCTGGGCGGCGAGATCAGCCGCAAGCTGCACCTGCACGCGCGCAGCCTGTCACTGACCCACCCGGTGACCGGCAATCAACTGACCCTAACCGCGCCTTTGCCCGAGCATATGGCGCGCACATGGGAGATGCTGGACTGGCACGCCAGCGATGTGCCGGTTGACCCTTTTGATCCTGAGGATGAGTTTTGAGCGAGTGGAGTCTGAAGCGGTTCTGGAAGGACGTCTCGGTTGAGCCCGAAGATGGTGGCTTTGCCATTCGTCTGGATCAGCGGACGGTGCGCACCCCTGCAAAAAGGGTTCTGGTCGTTCCGACCGAAGGCATCGCACATCGTATTGCTGCCGAGTGGGAGGCGCAGGCCGAACAGGTCGATCCTGGGTCCATGCCCTGGACGCGATCGGCCAACGCCGCTTTAGACAAGGTGGCGACACAGCGCGAAGCCGTGATGGAGCACCTTGCCAGCTATGCGGGTACCGATTTGTTGTCCTATCGGGCCGTGGCGCCGGAAGGGTTGATCGCGCGGCAAACCGAGGTCTGGGACCCAATCCTGGCCTGGGTTCTTCAACGGTTCGACGCACGAATTGCGGTCACGAGCGGTGTCATGCCGATTGCCCAGGATGAGGACGCCCTGGCGCGACTGGCCAAAACCATGGAGCCAATGTCTGATTTTCAACTGACGGCTTTCCACGACCTGGTGACGCTGACCGGATCGTTTTTGATCGGGCTATCTGCGGTACACAAAGCGCAGCCGGAACTGATTCTCTGGGCGGCCTCACGCGTCGATGAAGATTGGCAAATCGAGCAGTGGGGTGCCGATGAAGAGGCCGAAGCAGAGGCTGAAACAAAGAAATCTGCCTTCCTTCACGCAACGGAACTTTATCACACGGCGTGATATTCGGCATCAGCAACGCTGAACTGCCTGATTTTAAGCGTTCTTTTCAAATCGCTTTGGGATTTTCCATTTTTCATTGTCAGACTTGACCTGACGGTCAAATTACGCCCAAAATCCGTGTGTTAGGCGGGGTAACCGTCAACCACAATAAAAAGCAGGCTTCGGTCACCGACTGACGCCGTACCATGCCGTCAGCAATGGCGGAGACTCAGGAAGAGGTAAAAATGAATAAATCCGTATTTTTTGGCGCGCTCGCTGGTGCGGTTCTTGCTGGCGGCGTTGCCGGTGCGGCTACGCTGGATGACGTGAAAGCTCGCGGTAAGATCAACTGTGGTGTCACAGAGGGTACGCTGGGCTTTTCGGCGCGCGACAGCGAAGGCAAGCATCAGGGCTTTGACGTCGACTTCTGCAAGGCGTTGGGCGCGGCGATCTTTAACGACACTGAAGCTGTTGAATACATCGAACTGTCGTCCAAGAACCGCTTTACGGCGCTTTCGGCTGGTCAGGTCGACCTGCTGTATCGTACCACAACGTGGACTTTTTCGCGCGATGTTGACCTGAAGACGTCGTTTGTGGGCATCAACTATTATGACGGTCAAGGCTTCATGGTTCCGACGTCATTGGGTGTCGCTTCGGCCAAAGAGTTGGACGGCGCGACCGTCTGCATCGAGACCGGAACCACGACTGAACTGAACTTGGCAGACTTTTTCCGTGTGAACGGCATGAGCTATACGCCGCTGCCTGTTGGCGGAACCACGGAAGCCAAGGCCCTGTTCGAAGAAGGTGCTTGCGACGTTTACACAACTGACGCATCGGCACTGGCAGGTGTTCGGGCTTCGTTGAAAGATCCGAGCGGATACCAGATTCTGCCCGAGATCGTGTCGAAAGAGCCGCTTGGACCGACCGTTCGCCACGGCGACAACCAGTGGGAAGACATCGTTCGCTGGACCCAAAACGCTCTGGTTGCTGCGGAAGAGCTTGGCGTGACTTCGGCCAACGTGGCTGAACTTGCCAAGGGCACTGACAATCCCTCCGTCAACCGGATGCTGGGTTCCGAAGGTTCGCTTGGAGCGATGCTTGGTCTGGACGCCGACTGGGCGGCCCGCGCAATTGCGGCCACTGGCAACTATGGCGAAATCTTTGAGCGCAACATCGGTGAGAACACACCGATCGGTTTGGCGCGTGGCCTGAACGCGCTGTGGACACAAGGCGGTCTGCAGTACTCGCCCCCGTTCCGCTAGGTTCAAGAAAACGAAAGAGACGCCATCTGGCGTCTCTTTCTTCTTTCTCTTGCAAAAATATAGTTTGAAAGCCGTGTTCGTCAGGGGGTGAACCGAATGGCCGACCAGACCATCCAGCCACCGAAAGAAGCTTTTCGCCTTTCGATGCTGCTTTACGACCAGCGCTATCGGTCAATGACGATCCAGATTGTCGTGCTTATCCTGGTACTTTTGGGCCTTGGTTGGCTTGCCAACAACGCGCGGATCAACCTGGCTGACCTTGGAAAACCGATAAAGTTCGATTTTCTTGGCGAAACGGCCAGCTATGACATCAACCAACGTCTGATCGACTATGAATCCACTGACAGTCATGGTCGTGCAACCCTGGTTGGACTTCTTAACACCCTGCTAGTCGCCTTTATGGGCTGTGTCACCGCGACGGTCATCGGTGTCGTCGGCGGTGTTCTGCGCCTGTCGAACAACTGGCTGGTGTCGCGTCTCATGACGCTTTACGTCGAGATTTTCAGGAACATCCCGGTCCTTTTGTGGATTCTGGTCTGTATGTTCACCTTTACAGCTTTGGCACCTCATCCGCGGACATTCCGGGGCGAGAATTCCGAGAGCTCGATGTTGTTCTGGGATTCCGTGGCCATCACGAATCGCGGGATATACCTGCCAGAACCCTTATTCACCCGACCATTGGGTGACATTGACATCGGTATCTTCAATATCAGCATCGAGTTGATCGTGCTCTTGGCGCTGATATTTGGCGGAATCTTTTTTGCCCGCAGGAACAACGCACGCGCAAATGCCATTCAGGCCGAAACCGGTGTGCGCCCGACAACGACCTGGGTGAACGCCGCCGCAATCGTGATACCGTCTCTGATCGCCTTGTTGGCCCTTGGTTTCTATGCGGGCAAGCCTGAACTGACAGGGTTCAATTTTTCGGGCGGCATCAACATGAACGCCTCGCTGATTGGATTGTGGTTAGGCCTGTCACTATATACCGGGACCTACATCGTTGAGGCGGTGCGGTCCGGCATCCAGGCGGTCAGTAAAGGCCAATCCGAAGCGGCGTTTGCCCTGGGCATCAAGCCCAGCCACACGATGACACTTGTGATCTTGCCGCAGGCGATGCGGGTGATCATTCCACAGTTGATCTCTCAATACCTGAACCTGACCAAGAACTCGTCCTTGGCAATTGCGATTGGCTACATGGACCTGGTGTCGACATTGGGTGGTATCACGCTGAACCAGACGGGTCGTGAGATGGAATCGATGCTGTTCCTGATGGCGATTTACCTGACCATCTCGCTGACGATCTCGGGCGTGATGAACCTGTACAACAATCGCGTAAAACTGGTGGAGCGGTAAGATGGCACAAGATATCTCATTCGTTCGCACTGAAATGCTGGGGGAAAAGCCGCCTCCCGGCTCGACCGTTGGGCTTCAGGGATGGCTGAGGGCCAACCTGTTCTCATCGGTCGGTAACTCGGCCCTGACGGTGGTTTCGCTTTACCTGATCTACGTTGTCCTGTCCGGCGCGATCCCGTGGATTTTTGGCGGAATCTGGAACGCCGATTCGTTGGCGCATTGCCGCGAGCTGTTTGCTGAGCGGTATGGAGACGACACGGAATACGCTTGTTGGGCCGTGATCCGGGACCGATGGGACCAGCTGATCTTTGGCTATTCGTTCGGCAACCTGCACGAAGGGCTGTACTGGCGTCCCTTGTTGGGCGTGGCTTTGATCGTTCTGTCGTTGTTGCCGATCCTGTATCCCGGGCTGCCCAAATGGATGTTCGTAATCACGATCGGGACGCTGTTTGTCTATCCTTGGCTGATTTGGGGGGGCTCGTTGTGGGGGCCGCTGACGATCGCGATTTGCCTGGGGGCCGGCGTGCTAAGCTATCAGCAGTTGGCAAAGCACATGCTTAGCTGGATGGCGATGATCGCCTCGGTCCTATTGTCAGTATTGCTGTTGTTCTATGGCTTTAGCGGCATTTCCAGCACCCTGGCGGGAGCCGCACCAATTGAGCTTCAGGCCGTGCAATCACGGGAAATTTCCGGGTTTGTATTGTCCATCACTCTGGGCATCGTTGCGATCGTTGCGTCTTTCCCGATTGCGATTGTGCTGGCCCTGGGGCGTCAGTCGGACATGTTCATCATCAACAAGATGTCGACCGGCTTTATCGAGGTCATTCGCGGTGTGCCGCTGATCACCCTGATCTTTGTGGCCGTGATCCTGTTGAACTATTTCCTGCCCAAGTCTGTCGATCTGGATCCGGTCGTCGCGGTCATGGTCCTGATCACTTTGTTTACGGCGGCCTATATCGCCGAAGTGATCCGGGGTGGCCTTGCCGCTTTGCCAAAAGGGCAATACGAGGCAGCCGACGCTTTGGGCCTGACATATTGGCAGGCACAGCGATTAATCATCCTGCCGCAAGCGTTGAAGATTTCGATCCCCGGGATCGTGTCGAATTTCATCTCGGTCTTCAAAGACACCACGCTTGTTTCGATTGTCGCCATGAACGACCCGCTGGGTATCGGTGATAGTATTCGTGCGGATTCAAACTGGAACGGAATTGTCTGGGAGCTTTATGGCTTTATCGCCCTTGTGTTCTGGATCTTCTGCTTCGGCATGTCGCGTTATTCCATGTATCTGGAGCGCAAGCTTCAGACCGGCCATCGTTAAAGGAGCCTGACATATGTCAGAAGCAACACACGAAACCACCGTTGACCGCGAGATTGACCGCAACCACATGCAGGTCTCGGATGAGATCGCCATTCAGATTAACGACATGAACAAGTGGTACGGCACGTTCCATGTTCTACGCGACGTTAATCTGACGGTGAACCGGGGCGAGCGGATCGTTATCTGCGGTCCGTCAGGGTCGGGAAAGTCGACTTTGATCCGTTGCATCAACCGGCTTGAGGAACACCAGGCGGGACAGATCATCGTTGATGGCACCGAGTTGACGTCGGATTTGAAGAACATCGACAAGATCCGGTCCGAAGTCGGCATGTGCTTTCAGCATTTCAATCTGTTTCCCCACCTGACGATTTTGGAAAACTGCACGCTGGCCCCAATCTGGGTGCGCAAAGTTCCCAAGAAAGAAGCCGAAGACACTGCGATGCACTATCTTGAAAAGGTGAAAATCCCGGACCAGGCCAACAAGTATCCCGGCCAGCTTTCGGGGGGGCAGCAGCAGCGTGTGGCTATTGCGCGGTCACTGTGCATGAAGCCGCGGATCATGTTGTTTGACGAACCAACTTCGGCGCTTGATCCCGAGATGATCAAAGAGGTGTTGGACACCATGATCGAACTGGCGGAAGAAGGCATGACCATGCTGTGCGTGACCCACGAGATGGGCTTTGCGCGCCAGGTGGCGAACCGGGTCATCTTTATGGATGCCGGTCAGATTGTCGAACAGAACGAGCCGGAATCCTTCTTTAACAATCCGCAGTCGGACCGGACCAAACTGTTCCTGAGCCAAATTCTGGGCCACTGAGAGGTTTTCGTCTGCTATCGGTCGTCGACCAACGCGCCGTCCATCAGGGCGGCGCGATTTTTTCGACGTCAATCGATCAGGTCGCGCGGCACCGTGAAATCCAGCACGCGACCGGATTTCCACCCAATTTCAGACCAACTGTCGGCGTTGAATTCCATAACCGTCGTCGCAGCCGTGGGATACTTGCGAAATCCACTATGATCCGGCGGGGTGATGGCTATGCGCTCGGCAAAATCCGCAATCCCGGGATTGTGACAGATCACCATAAGCGTTTGCGCCGTTTGGCTTTTTATCACGTTCAGAATGATGTCTGGCCCCGCCAGGTAAAGCGCGGGGGCACTTTCCATCGTGGCCGTCTGAGGCATGCGGCTGGACATGCGTTCCCAGGTTTCGACCGTACGGCGTGCCGATGAGACAAGCACTTTGTCCGGCAGGTGGCCGCCCGCGACCAGCCAGTCGGCGATGGCTGGCGCGGCGGCGCGGCCCCGTGCGTTCAGTGTGCGTTCATAGTCTTCTATCAGCGGGTCATCCCAGGCTGACTTTGCGTGGCGCATCAAGATCAGGGTCAGGGGCACGGATGAAATTGCTCCATGTGATAGGCCGAATGGGCGCTTACCCGGTCATAATCTCCCCCAGCGGGGCACGAGCGGCGCACTGAACACCCTTGTGACAGGCAGAGCTGTCCTGGTCCAGTGTCGAGATAGTCATGGCATAGGTCCAGATCGTAACCGGATTGTGTCAGCGCCAGGCTTGGGCAGGCCGTCAGACAGGGCTTGTCGCGGCAGGTTTCGCAGGGGCTGGGGCGAACCGGAGGTAACGGCAGCGCGTTCGGCAACAGAACCGCACCTCGAAAGGACACCATCAGACCTTGGGTGGCATGAACCAAGAGCGATACAGGTGATACATGGCATGCGCCGCCTTTCAGGGCCCAGGAAATGAAAGGTCGCTCTGGTTTTCCGAAGGGAAAGAAGGCTTGTCCACCGACTTCGGTTGCGAGGATCGTGATGACTCGCTTGCTCCAGCGGTCGATGGGGTCGGGGGCGCCGTCGTTGAACTCTGGCGCGGCAGTGACCTGCGCCCAATAGCCGGGCTCACAGGGGCCCAGAAGCACCAGCGTGCCGTTGCCGATGCCATCATCCGTGTCAGTGTTAAAAGCGCCCACGACGGTGAGAAAGTCCTGACGCGCCCGCTGGTCGAAGCTGTCCAGCGACACCGGCGGTTGCATGGGCTAGCGCGCGGGTCGGATCAGGCTACCGGCGCCGTGATCCGTGAAGAGTTCCAGCAAACAGGCATTCGGAGCGCGGCCATCCAGGATGACCACTGCACGCACCCCACCTTCAATCGCGTTCAACGCGGTTTCAGTCTTGGGGATCATGCCGCCTGCGATAACGCCTTCGTCGGTCAGGTTGCGGATTTGTTCGGGCGTCAACTCGGTCACCACCTCGCCATTCGCATTTTTCACGCCTGAAACATCGGTCAAAAGCAAAAGACGGTCAGCGTTCAGGCTGGCTGCGATTGCCCCGGCGGCGGTGTCGCCGTTGATGTTCAGTGTCTCGCCGTCCCTGCCAATGCCAAGAGGGGCGATGACGGGGATAACCTCGGCATCCATGAGCGTGCGCAAGAGCTGGGGGCTGACGTCGGCAGGGGTGCCGACAAAGCCAAGTTCAGGCGCGGTTTGATCGCAGACGATCATGTTGCCGTCCTTGCCTGACAGGCCGGCTGCCATACCGCCCTCCGCGTTGATGGCCTGAACGATGCGTTTGTTGACGAGACCTGACAGCACCATTTCCACAACTTCGACCGTGGCCTTGTCGGTGACCCGTTTGCCGCGCACGAATTCGCTTTCGATGTTCAGCCGGGCCAGCATGTCGTTGATCATCGGGCCGCCGCCGTGAACCACAACGGGGTTCACGCCGACCTGGCGCATAAGCACGATGTCACGGGCAAAACTGGCCATGGCGTCATCGTCGCCCATGGCGTTGCCGCCGAACTTGATAACAACCGTTGCTTCGTCATAGCGCTGCAAATAGGGCAGCGCTTCGTTCAGGGTGCGGGCGGCGGCGATCCAGTCGCGGTTCATGTCTCTCGGTCTCATAGGGTCCCTCTCTGGGACTTCCCTAGTCGTTTGGAACGTTGTTCTCAAGCCAGCGAGGCAATGATCGCGCGCAATGTGTCGATGCCTTGCCCGGTCTCCGACGAGGTAACTACGATTTCAGGAAAGGCGGCAGGGTGCTTGGCCAGGTTGTCGCGTACCTGCGCCAGGACGGCCACCCGGTCTTTCTCTTTCACTTTATCCGCTTTGGTCAGCACGACCTGGAAGGTAACGGCCGAGGTATCCAACAGCTTGAGGATATCGCGGTCGACTTCTTTGATGCCGTGGCGCGCGTCGATCAGCACAAAAGCGCGGCGCAGGGTGACGCGTCCGGCCAGATACGCTTTTAACAGGCGTTGCCATTTTTCAACGGTTTGGACCGGAGCCTTGGCAAAACCATAGCCCGGCAGATCGACCAAATAGCGGGTCTCGGTCAGGGTGAAATAGTTGATTTCCTGGGTCCGGCCGGGCGTGTTGGATGCCCGCGCCAGGGCCTTGCGCCCGGTCAAGGCGTTGATCAGGGTTGATTTTCCGACGTTGGAACGCCCTGCAAAGCAGACCTCGAGCCGATCGGCGGGGGGCAGGCCGTCCATGGCAACCACGCCTTTGAGAAACTCGGCGCCCTGGGCGAACAGCAAGCGGCCCGCCTCGATCTCTGACGGTTCTGGCTCGGCTATGGGGAAGGATAGTTGCATTAGCCTATGTCCACTCTCGCGCCGATTGCGATTTGGCCGTCGTCGAGCGCGGTCAGAAAAATCCCGAAGTCACGGTGTCCCCATCCAGCCTCAAGCGCGCCCAGGGTGTCGGCGTCACGTTCACCCGTAGCTGGGTTGGCTGCGGTGGCCAGACAGCGCTCGATGGGTTCCACGACGCGAAAAGCGGTGCCATCGATGGTGATGGTTTTGCCAACCCAATCAAATTCCGCCCAGGGGGCGAGACCGTCAACCCAAAGGTTCGCGCGAAAGCGGCGCGGGTCCAGGTTCTGGCCGGTCTTGGCGGACAGGTCTTTCAGCGATGCAAGGTTCGCCAGGCTGATCGAGGGGAAATCCGTATCGGTCATGCCGCGGCCTTCGACGCGCACGATTCCGGTTGAGGCTGCACGGTCGGCGGGCATCAGCGGCCGGGTCCATTCCAGGAATGCTGGCAGATCATCGCTATTGTCGGGGCGAAAGGTCAGCGGAGTTCGGTTCGGATGCGAAAGCGTGATGGTGCTGCCGTCGTCGTCCAGGCGGGCCGAAATCGCCATTAAGGCCGGCGCTTTGGCACCGCGCGAGAAATTCGCGCATTTTGCCCAAGCCGATCCGTCGGTTTTGGCGGCCTCGTGTGTGACCGCCCAGGTGCGATCCCATGGCAATGTGTGCCCGGCAACAACCTCAACCTGGTCCAGCGCCTCGGCCCCGTGGGCCTTGATCGGATGGCGCCAGATCTGGGCGAGGGTGACGGTCATTTCTTTTTGTCCGACTTGTCCGGTTTGTCCGACGGTTTGTCTTTGCTTTTGACTGGATCTGGCTGGGTCTTACCTTTGATATTGCCCCAGATATCCGGCTTATAGCCGTGCGACCGCATGATCGTGTACTGCTGGACAAAGGTGATCGTGTTGTTGGCGATCCAATAGACGACCAGACCGCTGGCAAAGCTGCCCAGCATGAACATGAAAATCCAGGGCATCCAGGCAAAGATCATCTGCTGGGTCGGGTCGGCGGGGGCCGGGTTCAGTTTTTGCTGAAGCCACATCGAGATGCCCAGCAGGATGGGCAGAATGCCGATGAAGATCAGGGCAAGGATGCTTTCCGGCTCGGGTGATGCCCAAGGCAGAGCACCGAACAAGTTCATGATCGATGTCGGATCCGGCGCCGAAAGATCCTGGAATGGGCCGAAGAAGGGGGCGTGTCGCAGTTCGATGGTGACGAAGATCACCTTGTACAGCGAGAAGAAGATCGGGATCTGCATCAGGATCGGCAAACAGCCCGCGGCTGGGTTCACCTTTTCCTTCTTATACAGCTCCATCATGCCCTGCTGAAGCTTCTGGCGGTCGTCACCGGAGCGTTCTTTCAACTTCTCCATCTCGGGCTGAAGCTCTTTCATCTTGGCCATCGAGATGTAGGACTTGCGCGCCAGCGGGAAAAGCAGGGCTTTGATCAGCAGGGTCAGCGCGATGATCGCGATACCCATGTTGCCGATCAGGCCCTGGAGTTCGTGCAGGACGAAGAAGATCGGCTTCGTCAGGAAATAGAACAGGCCCCAGTCGATGGCGTTGATAAAGCCCTCGATCTTGCTGTCGGCGCCCATGCCCAGGAAGTATTTCAGCGAGGCGCCAAGCCCTTCGATGGTTTCGCCGGCCTCATAGTTGCGGATCGCTTCCCATTCCTTCGCGCCCGCGAAAACCTGGGTGGTCGAAGTTTCGGTCGCGCCCGGCGCCACCGTGACGGTCGGCATTTGGGCAGCGGTGCGATAGATGTCCTGGGCGGCGATGTATTGCACGACAGATGTGAACGGCTTTCCCTGTTCGGGGATCAAAGACGTCATCCAATAATGGTCGGTGAACCCGATCCAACCGCCTGTCGTCGCCTCGGCGACACTGGCATTTGCGCCCCAGCGTTGATCGCGTTCCAGATCGGGCATGTCGTTATAGTCGATCTCTTCAAGTTCACCATCGGTGCGGCGGATCGCGCCCTCGTGAATGATAAAAAAGCCTGACAAGTCTTGCGGTTCGCCATGCCGGGCAACCATGCCGAAGGGGGCCAGGCTGGCGGCGTTCTGGGTCGGGTTCTCAACGGATTGGGTGACCGTGAACATGAACTTGTCGTCGACGGCCATGGTGCGGCGAAAGATCAGCCCCGCGGGGCTGTCCCAGCGCAGGGTCAACGGGCTGTCTGGGGTCAGTGTCGTTCCGCTTTCAAGCGACCAAGCGGTATCGGTCGACGGCACAGCGTCGCGGGAGAGATCGCCGCCGGGCACCCAGCCAAAGACAGCATAATAGGGGCGTGCGCTGCTGACTGGCGACAAGAGTTTGATTTGATCCGAGCCGTCGTCCTGCGACACGTCGTACTGGCGCAGCGTCAGTTCGTCGATGCGCCCACCGGTCAACGAGACCGACCCACCCAGACTGGGGGTGTCAATCGAGACGCGTTCCGCCTCGGGGGTTGCCGCGATTTCGTTACTGGGGGCCGCGTCGGACTGGGGGGCGTTTGCCGCTGGGACCGACAGAGCGTTCTCGGATGCCTGCGCTGGCGTTTCGGGCACCTGCGACGGGTCCGGCGCAAAGAGGATCATCCACACGACAAGCACGAGTGAACTTAACACCATCGCAAGGATAAGGTTCTTGTTTTGATCGTCCATCAGCCGCACCCGGGAATCTTGGAATTGCGCCCGTGGTTCAATCCTCCAAAGGCCAAAAGGTCAAGGCGTTTTCCAAAATCGTCCGGAACTGTGAGCCTGGATATTCAGTGCGAGCTTGCCAGACGAGGTGTCGCGTCGGTGATTGTGTGCGGCGCATGATCTTCCAGCCACAAAAGCGTTTCGCCAAGCGCCATCGGTTTGGCCGCCACAAACCCTTGCATTTCCTCACACCCGAGAGAGACCAGCTTGTTCACCTCGGACTCGGTTTCGACGCCTTCAGCAAGGGCGTCGATTTCCAACTTGTCGCTGAATGCCAGCAACGCGGCCACCATTTTCGACTGGCCTTCGTCCTTGTCGATATGGCTGACAAGGCAGCGATCCAGCTTGATCCGCGATACGGTAAACCTGCGAATGTTGATGAAACTGGTAAACCCGGTGCCGAAATCGTCCAGATCAATTCGGCACCCGATCTGCGAAAGAGACGTCAATGTTCGGGAAATGACGTCTTCACTGGATTCCGCAACGACGCTTTCCAGCACTTCGATCACCAGGCGGTCAGGTTCCAGCCCGTGCCGATCCAGTTCCCAACGCACATAGTCGGGCAAACGGGGATTGCGCAGTTCTTCACTGGAAAAGTTGACCGAGACGTTGGGGACTTGAAATCCCGCCGCGTCCCACGCATTCAACGCCGTCAGAGACTGGTTCAAAATGACCTCGGCCAAGCGCTGTGACAGCCCGGATTTTTCGATATCCGGCAGGAAACTGCTGGGCGACACCATCCCTCGGTCGGGATGTTCCCATCTTGCAAGGGCTTCAAACCCCGTGATTTTCCCTGTTCTTGTTTCCAACTGAGGTTGGAACCAGGGAATGATGTCCCCGTTTTCCAGGGCATTGGACAGTTCCTGTGCCACATCTCGGTCATGGGCCTTTTGGCTGAGCAGCCCATCACTATACACACGTACAGACCCGGGGCCCGATAACGACGCGAGTTCGCAAGCCCGCTGTGCGCCTGCAACAAGGCTAACCCCACCACCGGATTTCACATGGCATTGCGCGGCAATTCCAAGCGAAAGAGAGCAATAGGTGCGGGTGGGGCCATTTGAGAACGGTTCATCGAAAACCGATTGCAAACGGCGCGCAAGCTGCAAAAGGTTCTCTGTTTCCGGGGGGCGGACATTTGCAAGACCAACCGCCAAACCAGGGCTTAGGGTGGCCAGAATGTCGCCCTCGCGCATGTGTTTTTGTAGACGCTGCGTTGCCTCACGCAGAACCTCGTTGCGCATGGCGCGCCCAAAACGGTCTTCCAGTTCGTCAAGATCATCAATGATCATCGCGATCACGGCAGCCTGGCGGTTGGTCTTTTCGGCCGTTGCAATCGCCTCATCCGACCAGGCAATCAGACCGTCACGCATGATGAGCCCGGTCAAGGCATCCTTTTCCGTGCTGATGACAACGGCGCCATGATCCATCTTGGCAGCAAACCCAACCGCAACTGGCAGTACGACTGCAGCGATGACCATCGCGATTTCACCGGCAAGCCAGAATGACAAGAGGCAAACCAACGGAACAAACGCCAGTGTGAACGGGCTGGAAAGCGCATTTCTTAACGTCGTCACTGAAACAGGTTTGCTATGCCTTGGCATTGTCGCCGCACATCCAATAATTCCGGTTGTTGCGGCAGGACTATCAGCGGGCAGTCTACAACCGGTTAATCGCGTTCTGATTGTCTCGATAGCCCCACGAAATCGAACAGTTTCGGATCCAGCAGGTGCGATGGGCGCGCATTCATCAAGGCCCGGAACATCACCTGCCGCCGTCCAGGGCTGTTCTTTTCCCAACCATCCAGAATCGCTTTGACTTGCTGGCGTTGCAAGCCATCCTGGCTTCCGCAAAGGTCGCAAGGGATGATGGGATAGTTCATGGACGCGGCGAACTTTTCGCAGTCTGCCTCAGCCACATGGGCCAAAGGGCGATAAACAAAGAGGTCGCCTTCTTCATTCAACAGCTTGGGCGGCATGGTGGCCAACCGTCCGCCGTGAAAAAGGTTCATGAAGAACGTTTCGAGGATATCATCGCGGTGGTGACCCAGAACCACGGCTGAACAACCTTCCTCCCGAGCGACGCGATACAGATTGCCCCGTCGCAACCGCGAACACAGGGCGCAAAACGTGCGGCCCTCGGGCACCTTGTCGGTGACGATAGAATAAGTGTCCTGGTACTCGATCCGATGAGGCACGCTCATTTTTTTCAGAAACTCGGGCAGAACCGTTGCCGGAAACCCCGGCTGCCCCTGATCCAGGTTGCAAGCCAATATTTCAACAGGCAACAACCCGCGCCATTTCAACTCATAAAGCGCCGCCAACAGGGTATAGCTGTCCTTGCCACCGGAAAGGCACACCAACCAACGTGCATCGCGTTCGATCATGCCGTATTGTTCGATCGCCTCACGCACATATCGAATGATCCGTTTGCGCAGCTTTTTGAACTCCGTTGTCGTCGGAGCACCATGAAACAACGGATGGATATCGTCAGCCTCGTCCAGCATGGGAGGGCCATAATCTGTATCAGGCGACCGGGCAAGCCCGACGCGGTTTCTGTCACCTGTGTTGCCTGGGGAGCGAAGCCAGACTTTGAGCGCGATGGCGGGCGTGGGGCGACCAATGCCCAAGTTGAAGACTTAGCAGCAGGATATGATCGTAATAGGCCAATGTAGCTCTCCTTTTGGCCCTTGATTGCCGATCTCTCCTGACAGCTAGATGTCAGGAGACCCTGCTATCGTGGCGGCAGCCTGAAGGAGAGTGCCATGGCGCGTATCCCGCGTATGTTCGACCTGATTCAAATCCTGCGCGCTGCGCGCGGGCCTGTGCGTGCCGAGGAACTCGCCGATCGCCTTGAGGTCTCACCGCGCACGATCTACCGCGACGTGGTGGCGCTTCAGGCCATGCGCGTGCCAATCGAAGGCGAGGCGGGCATCGGGTATATCATGCGGCGCGGCTATGACCTGCCGCCTCTGAACTTCGACCGCGAAGAGATCGAGGCCTTGCGTGTCGGGCTCAAGCTGCTGAACCGCACAGGAGACAGCACCTTGCAAAGGGCTGCGACCCGCATCACGGCCAAGATCGATGCGCTTCAGTGCGACGACAATTGGATTCAGGTGTCGTCATGGGGCGTGCCGCAGGATGATCCGGACAATGGGTGCGTCCTGCTGGCCGACATCCGACACGCCATACGCGAAGCGAGAAAACTGCGCCTGACCTATCGCGATGAGAACGACGAGGAAACCGAGCGGACCATACGGCCTGTGGCCATCGTCTATAACGTCGAACGTGTACTCATTGCTGCCTGGTGCGAGTTGCGAGGAGCCTTCCGTCACTTCAGAACTGATCGTATCTGGGGATGCACTGTTCTGGACGACAGTTTTAACGATCAGGCCGAAGCGCTGCAGTCGCTGTGGTCCGAAATTGAGACCGCCAGTTCCTAGTCGGGCACATCGTCCACGCCCGACCCTCCCCAGGGGTGACACCGGCCAATGCGCCGCAGCGTCAGCCAGGCCCCCTTCAGGCCGCCGTGTTTCTCCAATGCCTCTAGGGCATAGGCCGAACAGGTCGGGTCGTATCGACAGTTCATTCCGACCCAGGGGCTGAACACCAGGCGATAAGCGCGAACCGGAAGGGCAAATATACGTGCAAGGATCGTCACGCCCCGTGAACCTTGTCCAACAGGCGCACCAGGTCGGCCTGCATCTCGGCAAAATCCCGGGCCGCGGTGACATCGCGCCGTCCAATCAGCACATAGTCAAAGCCATCGTGACCATGTTCGGGCAAAATCAACCGGGCCACTTCGCGCAGCCGCCGTTTGGCGCGGTTGCGGGCCACGGCATTGCCGACCTTCTTGGAACAGGTGAACCCAACCCGAATGCCTTCGGCTTCGCCGGGACCGCGAGCGCGAACCTGAAAATTGAACCCCGGTGTCGACATACGGCGAGCCGCAGCCGCCTTTAGAAAGTCGGCCCGCTTGTCCAATATGGTCAGCCCATCAAACTGCATTTACCCAATGTTTTATTAAAATTGTGCTTCTTCTTGGGAAAAATATCCCGGGGGGCGAGCGTCAGCGAGCGGGGCAGAGCCCCATGCGGCATCCACAAAAGATAAAACCGCCGGCGGTTTCCCGCGGCGGTCCCATCAACGCATACATCGCGAAAGCGGATCAGGCGCTCAGCGACTTGCGGCCACGCAGACGGCGGGCGTTCAGAATTTTGCGCCCGGCTTTGGTGGCCATGCGCGCGCGAAACCCGTGGCGCCGCTTGCGGACCAGGTTCGACGGTTGATAAGTGCGCTTCGACATCGCCGCTCTCCTACTAGGCCCCGGATTCGGGACCAACATCATTCGAAGCCCGGTCTCTAAGCGGATCATTTCGCCAAGTCAACGGCTTCGCGGCGCCTATTTGCAACATTCGCGCCCGAAATCAACCGGAAATGTTACAGCGAGGTCCCCGGCGCGCACAAACTGCCACAAACCGATCACCCCGGATCAAGCGGGCGTGATACGACTGACATTCGCCGCAATTTAAAGCCATCTTTGTTCGAAACAGATTCCGCAAGCAAAGATTGCCCAGAGATGACGCAGATGACCGAAGACCCCCGGACGAGCAATAGCCTGGCGAAACGCCTGCCCTTGATCGTGATACTGGCAACGGCTGTTATCGGCGCCATTACACTGCGCGATCACCTGGGTTTTCAGGCGCTGGCCGATAATCGCGAGGCGCTGATCGCTTTTCGCGACGCAAACTACGCTCTGACCGTTGTTGCTTTCATGTCCGCCTATGTGGTCATCGTTGCGTTTTCCCTGCCGGGCGCCGCCATCGCGACACTCACCGGCGGGTTTCTATTCTCGACCTTCCCTGGCGCGTTGTTCAATGTCGCGTCCGCCACCATTGGGGCGACGCTGATTTTCCTGGCAGTGCGCTGGGGTTTGGGTGAGGTGCTAAGTCGAAAGATGGATGCATCGGACGGGGCCGTGAAAAGGATCAAGACCGCCATCGATGACAATCAGTGGGAGGCGTTGTTCCTCATCCGTCTGGTCCCTGCCGTGCCTTTCTTTGTCGCCAACATGGTTCCGGCGTTGGTCGGCGTGCCACTTGGGCGCTATGTCATCACCACCTTTTTGGGCATCATCCCGGGCGGGGTTGTCTATACCTCGGTGGGTGCTGGACTGGGTGAGGTTTTTGCGCGTGGCGAGACACCGAACCTCGGTGTCATTTTCGAGCCTCATATCCTTTGGCCAATCCTGGGGCTTTGTGCCCTTGCGATCCTGCCGATCATTCTCAAGGCAGTGCGCGGAAAGGCAACGTAAGATGGAACGGATCAAGACCGATGTGCTGGTGATCGGTGCCGGCTCGGGCGGGTTGTCGGTGGCGGCGGGAGCCGTGCAGATGGGCGCAAAGGTGGTTTTGCTGGAAGGCCACAAGATGGGTGGCGACTGTTTGAACTATGGTTGCGTGCCATCCAAGGCCCTGTTGGGTGAAGCGAAACGTGCCCATGCCATGGGGGGAGGCGTTGATTTCGCCGAAGCCAAGGATCACGTCCGAAAGGTTATCGAAACAATCGAACCCCACGACAGCCAAGAGCGGTTCGAGGGGCTTGGCGTCCGTGTGATACGGGAATTCGGGCGGTTCATCTCGCCGCGAGAGGTTCAGGCAGGTGAAACGGTGATCCGTGCGCGTCGTATTGTCATTGCCACTGGTTCGGGCCCCTTTGTTCCGCCGATCCCCGGTCTGGACAAGGTTGCTTACTTTACCAACGAAAACATATTCGATCTGCGTGACCGGCCTGAACACCTGGTGATCATTGGCGGGGGGCCGATCGGGCTTGAGATGGCGCAGGCCCACATCCGCCTGGGATCGAAAGTCACCGTGATCGAAGGACAGGTCGCGCTTGGCAACGACGACCCCGAGGCAGCGGCCGTCGTGCTTGAAAAGCTGCGCGGCGAGGGGGTCGAGATTGTCGAAGGGGCCAGCGCTGACAAGGTATCGGGCAGTGGCGGCGAGGTGACGGTTCACACGTCCAAGGGTGATTTCACCGGATCGCATCTTTTGATGGCTGTCGGGCGCAAGGTGAATATTGAACGGCTGGATCTGGACAAGGGCAATGTCGAACACGGTCGCGCGGTGACGGTCGATGCCTCGCTGAGATCGGTTTCGAACCGGAAGGTCTATGCCATTGGCGATGCGGCGGGCGGGCTGCAATTCACCCATGTGGCAGGGTACCACGCCGGGGTCATTATTAAGTCGATGCTGTTTGGACTGCCGTCCAAGGCCAAGACGGCGCATATCCCTTGGGTCACCTACACCGACCCCGAATTGGCACAGGTCGGATTGACAGAGGCACAGGCGCGCGACGCGCATGGAGACCGCCTGACGGTGGTGCGTTTTGATTATTCTGGAAATGATCGAGCCATTGCCACGGGCAAAACGGCAGGCTTCATCAAGGTCATGGTTGTCAAGAAACGACCCGTGGGCGCAACAATCGTGGGCGAAGCGGCGGGCGAGTTGATCGGCACATGGGCCTTGGCGATTGCCAATGGACTGAAAATGGGCGCGGTTGCTGCCATGGTCGCGCCATATCCCACGCTGCAAGAGGTTAACAAGCGCGCCGCAGGTGCCTATTTTACACCCAAGCTATTTGATAACCCTTCCGTCAAACGTGTCGTTGGCGCCGTCCAGCGATTACTGCCCTAAGGCCCGCAAAGGCACATATGTTCTTGAATTCACTCTCCGGCCGTTTTCTTGTGCTTACGATCCTGTTCGTGATGCTGGCAGAAGTGTTTATCTTCGTGCCTTCGATCGCGCGGTTTCGCCAAGACTATATGGTGAATCATCTGGAACGGGCGCAGATCGCTTCCCTGGCTTTGCTGGCCAACGATATGATCGATCCGGATCTGGAAGCCGAGCTGTTGAAAAACGCGGGCGTCTTCAATGTTGTTCTGCGCCGGGACGAGATGCGTCAACTTGTGCTCAGTTCCGAAATGCCCCAGCCGGTTGCGGCCACTTTTGATATGAGAAATCCCTCGGCGAGAACGCTGATCTGGGATGCGCTGGCCTGTCTTGGGGATGGATCGCCAAAGGTGATCCGGGTGATCGGAGAACCTGCAAAGGACGCGGGGCTCTTGATCGAAATTACGATGCCTGCCGAGCCGATGCGGGCGGCAATGTTCGACTATGGGTTGCGGATTTTCGTGCTGTCTCTGGTGATCTCGGTCGTTACGGCGATGCTTTTGTTCTTTTCGGTGCGCGCCTTGATGGTGAAACCGATCAAAGGCGTTGTTACGGCAATGAAAAGCTATGCTGCCGCGCCGGATGATGCGCGTCGGATCATTCAGCCATCGGCAAGCGTGCGTGAATTGGCCGAAGCGGAATCTGCTTTGAAGTCGATGCAAACCGACTTGACCTCGATGCTGAAACAGCGCGAACGCCTTGCCGCGCTTGGCAGCGCGGTTGCCAAAGTCAGTCACGATTTGCGCAATATCCTGACCTCGGCGCAGTTGTTCGCAGACCGGATTGAAACCAGTCAGGACCCCGCTGTTGCACGCATGGCGCCCAAGCTGATGAACTCTATCAGCCGGGCGGTGAACCTTTGCGAAAGCACGTTGGCCTTCGGCAAGGCCGAAGAGCCGCCGCCGGCCTTGTCGCTGGTCAATCTGACGACGCTTGTTTGCGATGTCGTTGAAAGCGAAAGCCTGGCGGTCGAGGGCGAGGGTGTCGCGATCATCGAAAGTGTTCCACCCGGTCTGGTCGTGCGGGCAGACCCCGAGCAGTTGCACAGGGTTTTGTCCAACCTGGTGCGCAATGCGCGCCAGGCGGTTGTTGTGACGCGCAAACCCGGTGAAGTGCGGGTCACGGCGGGCGAAGATGACCGGTCCTGGTGGATTCGTGTAATTGACACCGGCCCCGGCTTGCCGCCGCGGGCGCGCGATCACTTATTTCAACCCTTTCAAGGAGGTGTCTCAAAAGGCGGCGCGGGGCTGGGTCTGGCCATTGCCGCCGAGCTGATCCGGGGGCATGGCGGCAGGCTGGAGCTGACGGAAACCAGCGAAACCGGCACAACTTTCACGATCACGCTGCCCAAGGCAGTAATTGGCGCCGAAAATCATTCGGAATAAGGCCGTGTGTTCCGTATGCCGCTCGGGTGTCGGTGCACATGGCACATATTGTGATTTTTTAACAAATCTTATACCATATCGGCCAATATTGGGGATGCGGCGGCTAACGTCGCACATGGGCTGAAAAATATGACTTTTAAAAATGCAATCGCGACAACAGGTCTAGCGGCCTGCGTAATCTTGACCTCGGGCGGCGCTTCGTTCGCCCAAGCCGAAGACGCCGTGTCAAAACCCGGATTGGAACGGGTGCAGATGCTGCGTGTGCGCTTGCCGCATGGTTTGTGTGAATTCGAAGGGCCCTTGCCGGGCAACTTGATTGAAAAGCTGCGCAAGCGTCGGGACTTTGATCGTTTGTTGTCATATATGCTGACGAACTGTCCCGTTTTGGCGTTGCCATTGGCGGATGCGGCCACGGCCTCAATTTCGATTGTGGATACCGACGGTGACGGGCGTCCTGACACGCCGATTATTGCACCACCGCCAGGCGATGACGGTTCTGACGATGACGGGCCCGGCGACGGTGGGACTGGCGATGACGGGTCGAATGGCGATGATGATGGCAACAACGGCCACGGCAACGACGACGATCGCCACGATGACAGCAATCCGGGCAAGAAATCCTAACCCTTCAGGCGCAGCTTCGCGGCGTCATCCCCCCGGGCGGGACAGAAGCCCGCCGGCGAGAACAGCCGACCATGCGCCGGGGGCCGAAGGCGTCTGAATACGCAGAAAAGTATACCCAGTGTCTTGCCAGGATTTGATCCGGCTCGTCAGGCTGTCCAGAACGAAATCGCCGTCATCTGTGCGCAGCACAAGAACGGCGTGCGGCGCCTTGCGGCGATCCAGAACGGTGGCAATCAGCAGACGCTCTGGTGCGATACCGCGTTTAATCAGAGCATGTTTCTTTGCCAGGGCGAAGTCTTCGCAATCGCCGCCGGTTGCGGTCGGAAGCGCCCAGTATTCTTCGCGCTTGTATTGGCGCAAGTCCGAGATTTCTTGCACCCGCGCATTGATTTCTGAGTTCACCGACGAAGCAAGCGCAAGAACGTCGCGGCCAAGGGCCTGGGTTTTTCCGCTCTTCGCGCACATCCAGGCATAGCGCGCACAAACACCATTGAAACCCGCGGGGGCAGCTACACGTTGTTGCAGAGCGAGATGAGGTTGCGTGACGTCCGCCACGGCTGGGGAGGTCGTAACGACAAACAAGGCAAGGCACGCCATGGCAACGCCTTTCCCTGTCACACCGATTCCGGTGGATCGCTTTACTGAATGATCACCCCTGATCCTCATGAGGATGACAGTGCAGACAGACCTTGCCGGTAATTCGGCTAGTTTGGGGCGATTTTGGGACTGGCAACCCCGTCCACGGGGTCATGTCAGCGCGATTTTGCGGTTGGGCTATTCGCGGTAGGTCGCGTGACAGGCCTTGCAGCTTGCTCCGATCGCGGGCAGGGCAGTGGCAAGATCCTCGATGGTTTTGATATTTTGCGCGGACATCGCGGCGTCTTCCAACGACTCGGCCTTTGCAGTGAAATCGTCGAAACTGTCCCAAATTGAGGCTCTTGCCTCTGACAAGGGGTCGTCTTCGTTAGAACCAAACAGCCCGGGAGTGCGGGCAGCTTCCCTGGCGATGGCCTCGGCGGCCAGTTGCGCAGCAGCAGCATCAAACGCAGTACCGCCCTTTGCCATTGTGCCCAGAAGCTTCACGTTCTCGCGTATTGTTCCCATGGAATCCATCCGCGCTTTGACCGCCGGGTTCTTGACGCCGTCGTGGGCGAAAGTGCCTGTTGCGACGCAAACGGAAAGGACGGCTAGAACGAAAGACTTGGTAATCACGTTTGGGCTCCGGTGGTTTTTGCCCTCGTAGTTTGCACATCAAGAAGATTCGTGAAACCGCATTATTCGCTTGTGGACAGCGCTTGTGAGGAAGGGTCCAATCACAAGACACCTTTCGATAAACCGGGCGTCTGATTGGTGACAGTACTGCGCGGGTTGCGGGGCCTGGCAAAGCCTGTGTCGAGAATTCATACTTGTTTTATGTCCGCTTAAAACGCTGCATTATTAATCCCGGGCCGCGAGACATGGGGCGACTGATCCTGCGCATGTCGACATTTGGGCTTTGGGAGGTTGCAAGGAAGTTATGATATCCACCTCAACTTTGCGGATTTTGGAACCTTCGCCTAACATATTGGCGTTCTACGATGGACGTATTGCCGGCAAGAGATTGCATTCTTCCAAGTGGAATTGGCTGGACGACGCGGCCTACAAGCTGGGCATTGCCAGCTATGCGGTCGTCGATGGCAGTGAAGCCCTGGTATATGACACCAGCATCTCTCTCGACCACGCACGTCTGATCCGAGGGTATCTGGAACGTCGTGGGGTGACGTCCATTCGGGTCGTACTAAGCCATCATCATAAGGACCACGTCGCCGGGGGTGCGGTGTTCGCTGATTGCGAGGTTATCGCAGGTCGCAGGACCGCGACGGCATTGGCTGAAAAAGAAGTAGACTATAGCCAGAGCGATCCGCCCATATCGTCCTTGATAGTGCCCTCGACAGTGTTTGAGAATGAATTGGAATTGAGAGTGGGGACCATCGACATTGAACTTCGCTCTTTGGAAATCCACAGCCATGACGGTGTCGCTCTGCTTCTTCCGCAGTCTGGTCAACTTTTAGCAGGCGATGCGTTGGAAGACAGCGCCACTTACGTTGCAGAACCAGAGCGTCTGGAAGTCCACCTGAACGAAATTGATCGGCTTTCGACATGGGGCATCGGACGAATCCTGCCATGTCACGGAGACCCGGAACGCATCGCGCTGGGTGGTTATGATACCTCGTTCATAGACGCCACCAAGCAATATACCAGAAAACTTCTACGCTGCCCTGATGATGAAGAGTTGACCAATCTGACATTGCGGGAATTTTCGAAGGACAGCTTCGAAGACGGCTCCCTGATCTATTTCGAAGATTATGAGGCCGTACACAAAGACAACGTGAACTCGGTGATCGGGCACTCGTAGCTTCGGATTGTTGTGGGTCTGAAATGGATCGGGCCTGAGGTGGGCACTGGACCCAAGGGTTGCTGGCCCGCTTTACCCAAGTATCAAAAAATCAAGCAATTTGAAAGAAAATGGCGCGCTGGGGAGGATTCGAACCCCCGACCCCTTGATTCGTAGTCAAGTACTCTATCCAGCTGAGCTACCAGCGCGCGAGCAGGGCGGATGTAGCCCTAGGGCTCCGGCATTGCAAGGAGAAATGCGCAGAGTTTTTCAAAGCCAGCTTTGTCGCTGGCAGCAACGGTGTTTGCCGTTCAATCCGGTCATGCCGCGTTTTCCGAAGGCGCTTCCATCGCGCCGGTCATAAAGGCAACGGCGTCAGACATTGTATAGTCCTTGGGATCAATGACACAAAGACGTTTGCCCAGTCTGTGGACGTGAATTCGATCCGCCAGTTCGAACACGTGCGGCATGTTATGACTGATCAAGATGATGGGGATGCCCCGAGACTTCACGTCTTGAATCAGCTCTAGAACGCGCCGGCTTTCCTTGACGCCAAGCGCTGCGGTCGGCTCGTCCAGAATGATCACTTTCGAGCCAAACGCAGCAGCACGCGCCACCGCGACACCCTGGCGCTGACCGCCAGACAATGTTTCCACGGCCTGATTGATATTCTGAATGGTCATCAACCCTAGCTCGCTCAACTTGTCGCGTGCGATTTTCTCCATGGCAGGGCGATCAAGCTGTCGAAAGTATTTGCCGCGCCAATCAGTTCGCCGAATTTCGCGACCCATGAACATGTTGTCGGCGATTGAAAGGGCCGGTGACATGGCTAGGGTTTGATAGACCGTTTCGATGCCAGCTTCGCGGGCTTCGATCGGAGTGGAAAACGACACTTCCCTGCCTTCAAGGGTTATGGTCCCTTCGTCTGGGCGGATAGCGCCCGAGATTGCCTTGATCAGCGAACTTTTACCTGCGCCATTGTCACCGATGACGGCCAGAATTTCGCCAGGCATGAGGTCAAAATCACATTTGTCCAATGCGGTGACCTTGCCATACCGTTTCGTGAGTCCACGACCCTGCAAAATAGGTTCCATCAGGCTGCGACCTTTCTGATCCACTGATCCACCGCGACTGCGCCGATGATGAGCGCGCCGATCAAGAGGAATGTCCATTGGGCATCCGCGCCCAGCAATCGCAGGCCGAGTGTGAAGACCCCCACGATAAGAGCGCCGAAAAAAGTGCCGAGAATTGAGCCACGCCCCCCAAAGAGCGAGATGCCTCCGATGACGACGGCCGTAATACTTTCGATGTTCAAGAGCTGACCCGATGTTGGCGATACCGAGCCGATACGTCCGATCAGGGCCCATCCAGCGAAGGCACAGATCAGGCCGGCGATCGCATAGACAGAAGTCAGGGTGCGCCGGACGTTGACCCCCGAAAGTTCCGCTGCCTCGGGGTCGTCGCCCACAGCATAGACGTGGCGTCCCCAGGCGGTGTGGCGCAGGACGTAGGCAAGGAGCACGACGAGAGCCAGCAAGAAGACCACGCCAAATGTGAAGACGGCCCCGCCGATTTTAAACTTTGCACCCATCAACTGAAGGAATGGCGCATGAGTCGCAATGTCCTGGCTGCGGATAGTTTCGTTTGCCGAGTAAAGAAAATTTGCTGCCAGAACGATTTGCCATGTCCCAAGCGTTACGATGAAAGGTGGAAGCTTCATGACGGCGATGAGCCAACCGTTCAGATATCCGATGGCGGTTCCGACGATGAGCCCGCAGGCGACCGCGACTTCGACGGGCAAGCCATACCGGAACGTGAACTGGCCCATGACAACCGACGAGATGACCGCGATCGCCCCCACGCTCAGGTCAATACCTGCAGTCAGAATGACCAGGCTTTGCGCTGCGGCTACGATGCCAACAATTTGCACCTGCTGCAGAATGAGTGTCAGCGCAAATGGTGAGAAAAACTTGCTGCCAAGAAGCAGCCCGAAGATCAGGATTGCAAAGACAAGCACGATCAACGGAACAAGTGCCGGATTGGTGTGCAAGGCGTGGTGAAAGCGACTCACAAACCCTGTGCTGTGATCATCAAATGTCGCGACTTCGTTCTGCGCGCCTGTTGCGACGGTTTCGTAGTTGTCAGATTGGGGCATCCGCATCTTCCGTTATTTGGGTCCGCGTCGACTTTGGAAAATGGGCAGGTGGTCGCCTGCCCATTCCAATACTAACCGATTCTTTTCGTTTAGGGGTCAACCCCAGCAGAGATCGGTGCCTTTTGCCGAGTCGATGCTGTCGACGCCGTCCGCGGGCTTGTCCGTGATCAGGGCCACACCGGTGTCAAAGAAGTCTTTGCCAGGTGTGTTGGCCGGCTTGGTGCCATCTTTGGCCCATGCGACGATTGCTTCGATACCTTTAGAAGCCATCAGAAGCGGATACTGCTGAGACGTCGCGCCAATGACGCCATCCTTGACGTTCGCAACACCAGGGCAGCCGCCGTCAACGGATACGATCAGAACGTCGTTTTCACGGCCAATCGCTTTCAATGCCTCATAGGCGCCAGCCGCGGCAGGTTCGTTGATGGTATAGACCACGTTGATCATCGGGTCCTTCGCCAGGAGGTTTTCCATCGCCCGGCGCCCGCCTTCTTCGTTGCCGGCAGTGACGTCGTTGCCGACGATACGCGGATCGGTTTCGTCGCCCCATCTGTTCGGATCGCCAAGTTCGATGCCAAAGCCTTGCAGGAAGCCCTGATCGCGCAACACACCCACGGTCGGCTGGCTGACCGCGAGATCGAGCATTGCGATCTTGGCGTTCGCCGCGTCATCACCCAGAGCTGCTGCTGCCCATTGACCGATCAGCTCACCGGCCAGAAAGTTGTCGGTGGCAAAGGTCATGTCTGCTGCGTCAATGGGTTCCAGTGGAGTGTCGAGCGCGATGACGACAAGGCCTGCATCGCGGGCTTGCTGAACCGCAGGAACGATCGAACCCGTGTCCGACGCAGTCAGAAGGATGCCTTTGGCCCCATTTGCAATGCATGTTTCAATGGCGGCGACCTGCGTTTCGTGGTCTCCATCGACTTTGCCCGCATAGCTGTTCAGCTTGACACCAAGCTCGTCTGCCTTGGCTTGCGCGCCTTCACGCATCTTAACAAAGAACGGGTTGGTGTCGGTCTTGGTAATCAGGCACGCGCCGATATCTTCCGCGAACGCACTGCCTGACATAGCTGCCAGAACAAGCGATGAAGTTGCCAATAGTCTTTTCATTTTTTCCTCCCAAAGGAACTGTTCCCAGTGCTTGGACCAGTCTCCATTCTGATCCGGACCCGAACGACGCATTCGTGCAGGTTCGCACTTAAAAGGCCCGATTCTCGCCATGCTGTCAATAAATAAATCAACTTGATTTATTAATAGGAAGTCTGCATCTTTTCTCCTTGAAAGGGGAGGACTATGGTCGGGCCGATGGACGGCGGGAAAACCAGAGGCTTAAGCGGTGGCGTGAACCAAAGTGGTGTTCGCGACCACAATGAGCGCTTGCTCTTATCCATGCTGCTGCGCAACGGCGCGGCGCCTGGAAGCGATCTTGCGCGCGGTGCCGGCCTGTCTCCGCAAACAGTATCGGTCATATTGAGAAAGCTGGAAAACGACGGCTTTCTTATGCGCGGCGATCCGATCCGGGGAAAGGTCGGCAAGCCATCGATCCCTATGAAGTTGAACCCTGACGGGGTATTGTCGTTGGGGCTGAAAGTCGGGCTGAGAAGCGCCGACCTGGTGATTATTGATTTCGTCGGATCGGTGAAAAAACAAATACGAACCAGTTATGCCTATCCGCTTCCGGAAATAATTTTCAGCTTCCTTGAAGAAGGTCTGGACCAATTCATCAGCGAACTTTCCGGTCAGGCAAGCAAACGGCTGTGCGGTATCGGTATTGCCATACCTTTCGAGCTTTGGAAGTGGCACGATCTTGTTGGACTGGCAGCCGAGACGTTTCTGCCTTGGCGAGACGTTGATTTTGAAAAGGAAGTAAGGCGTTTCAGTCATTTGCCGGTTTATGTCGTCAATGACTCTACGGCCGCATGTCAGGCGGAACACCTTTATGGTCGTGGCAAGGAATTTCGCGACTATGCGCATTTTTTCGTTGGGTCTTTTATTGGCGGCGGCGTGGTGCTGAACGGGACTGTATTTGAAGGCAACCAGGGGAATGCTGGGGCCTTGGGTTCCCTGAGAACCACAGGTCCGCAGGGTGAAAGTCGCCAGATGATTGATGTGGCATCCATCCACCTTTTGGAAACCCGTTTGAACGACGTCGGCATAGATCCAAAAGTACTGTGGCAGAAGCCACAGGATTGGAGCGGGCTTGAAAGATATGTCGAGCCATGGATCGGTCAGTCCGCGCAAGAACTGGCAAAAGCGTCGCTATCAATTTGTTCGGTCATTGATTTCGAAGCCGTCCTGATCGATGGAGCCTTCCCTGCGGACGTCCGTGAAGAGTTGGTCGAAAGGGTCCGGCGCTATCTTGTTAATCAGGATACCCGCGGTCTGATCGCGCCCCAAATCGAAGTCGGCAGCATTGGCGGTAACGCCCGTGGCATCGGAGCGGCAAGCGTCCCGATATTCTCGCAGTACTTCTTAAATACCAATGCCGGGCTATCCGTGAGCTGAGGCATCTGCTCGTTCTAGCTGCCAATCACAAAGAGCCCCCCCTGGGCCAGTGGCCAGGGGGGCATCAGTGTCAAAAAGGGAGATCAGCTATTCCAAAGGCTGGACGTGCCTGCCCAGTCGGTCGCTAAGCGTATCTGCGCCAAGCACGGTTTCGATCACTTCGGTCAGGCTATGCGCGTCAAGTCTTGCCAGCCGCTTGATGTGAAGCGGTGCTTCCAGCGGATTGTCACGCTGGATCATGGCATTTGTGCTTGAAATGTGGTGCCTGCGATCGTCGCATTTTCTGACCAGTATGTTTACGAAACTTTGGACATTGTCGTCTGACGCTGCCTTTTGCGCCATTTCCATAAGGGTGTGTGGTTTGCCCAGTTTTTGGAAGACGGGATCGTCTTTCATGAACCGATGTGGGTGAACGCGGGCCGAGTCGCCCTTTGTCACAACCAGGTGGACAAGCCTTTGATAGATGCGCCGGTTTAATGGGGCGACATAGCAACGTGCGTTTAAACCCCATCGTTTGAACCGACGCGTTCTTTCTGGATATCGGATCAGATGTCCAAGAACCCTTCTTTCGACGTCAAGGAAAGCCGCCCCCCCGACGAGTTCGGGGGGGCTTGAGCTGATGAGAGCCGAGTCATTAATAATCGCTTCGGCCATGACGGCCTCCTACATGCTAGAGACGATAACTGCCTTAAGCTTGTCGCTTTGGACAAAGTACTTGAGGCGTTCTTTCGCAGCGTGCGTTTCCTTGACATTGCAGCCGATTTTGTCGGCCAGGTCACGCGTACTGCGGAAATCGATATCTTTGACCAGCACCGCAACGATGATTTCTTTCACCGTGCTGTCCTGTTCAAAGTGCAATAGCGCGTCCAGAAGCATCTGCTTGGCGAAGGCCCGCTTTTGATCCCGGATCAAAAGTTCTTCCGGTGTCAGTTTGTATTCGGGCGAGATTTGCGCTTCGACGACGTTCTGGTTTTGCATTGCGATGGCGAACTGCCGCTTTTCCTTTCTGTTGCGGTCGATCGGTTTGAGAAGCTCGATATCGTCCGGGGACGATCCTTGCCTCTTGCGGTCCTGCATGAGGATCCTTGTGGCCTCGGCCTCAAGATCCGCAGGGGTTGGTCTTTGAGAGTTCATAGCTCCCTCCCAGCGAGATGCGCCTCAATTGACGCGATGAATACGCCAAGTTCCCCCCGGCGTATGTGCGTGCGCCTATCGTGGCGCTTGTCCTTGACGATACGTAAGGGCGGATTCTCGGAAATTATTTTTTCGCGCGGATTTCCGCCCGCTGCGGTGCGAAGTGTTTGATTTTCGGAAAAAATCTTCGTGATCGGAGAGTTGCCTGGGGCGTGTCGTTAAGGGAGAGACCGGCTGAGACGCCACGGCGGATCAGCGAATCTCATCCCCAAAACAACGAGAGAAAGGACAGGACATGTACGCACTTTCCTATCCGTGGCCATGCCCGTGGCCCTTGGATTGGCCTTGGCCGTGCCCGTTTCCCTGGGACCTGCCCCTGCCGATCCTAGCCTAAGATCGGAGGCGATCCCGCCCGCCGAATAAATGCCGCAGAAGAAAGGAGAGAGACATGATTGCTGGTGCGATTCTGATTGGCATCCTGCTGTACTCGCAGGCTGCTTTTTAAGACAGACGCCCGCGCAGGCTTGGTCCTGCGCGGGCGCATTTCTTTCCAGAACATGAGGAGATTGACAATGTATCTGTTGGCCATGGCCGTTGTGCTTGCTGACTATGCGCTTGTTGCCTACGCGCTTCAGTAAGTTGGTTTGAACAGCCCCTTTTCGGCATTTGCCGGAAGGGGCATTTTTGTGAGGAGACATCCAGATGATCATTCTACCGACGACGCTTTTGGCGCTGCCGGAATTGGTTGTGCCAGATCAGTTCGAAGTGTTCCTGGCCTATGCCGGGTCGGATCTGTTGTATCTGATCCTGACGGCCGGAACGATATTGCTTTGACCCAGACGGGGGCGGGAAATCGCCCCCGTTTTTTTGCGTTTCAGGGCCAGTCGTGGGTCCTGCCCGCGCTGACGCCGGAGGTGGCGCCTTAGAGGTAGACGTGGCGGCTTGGCCTTGGTGCTGCGCGGGATCAGTGCGACGTTCCCGTTGTCAATTTGGGATTTGAGTCGACGGTCAAATCAAAGACTGCCAGCACCGAGTAAAGGCCGCAGCCAGCCGCTTCGGCGATGGCGCGGCCATTGGCAGCGGTCGTTTTGGCCAAGAACCGATCAGCCGCTGCCATTGCGCGATCGCCATTCGTTTCAAGGTCAGGAATGCAGACCTAGCGGCCATTCAGCATCCCGATAAAGTCGGTACGATACGCAAGAAAAGTGACCAACAAGAAACAAACCAGAATTGGGGGCCAGGGCGAATAGCTAAGGCTTGATGCTCCTTGTCCGAGTCCTGCTGCCACAACACCGCCATAGGACCAAATCATGACGTGGCCATGCGCAATCCGGCGGCCAATCCCGGTGCCAGGCAGTCGAACCAACGCAATCGCGGCTGCCAACGATACGATGCTAACGATTGCAAGAACATGGAAAATACTTGGCTGGCCCGAGTCTCGGTAGATTGTCAGGACGACCATGTTAGAGACCAACATTCCTACAATAAAGACGCGACCCAGTACCTTGTGGCGGGGAGTACCTTTTGACATCAGAAAAATGGCGGCTCCGATCGCCAGTGAGGCAATCATCAGGGCAAAATGAAGAAGACCCGGCAAAGACATTCCTGGATAGCTAAAAATCTCCAAACGTTCTGTCAACTGATTGGTGAGTTTGGACTTAATGCCGACATTCGTTGGTTCGGACCCAGCGCTAGTTACGCCGTTGCTTTGAAGGACGCCGGTTTTGCTGGCTCAGACGCCCTCCCGAGGTTGGGCATGGCGCGTTCGCTTCTGATCGAAGCGCGCCTCATCGGGTCTTTACGGCCAGTCGTAGGTCGTGCCCGGATCGCTGACGCCTGATCTGGCGCCTTTGAGGTAGGCGCGGCGGTAGGCGCCGGGGGGGATGCCTACGGTGCGGTGGAAAAAGCGGTTGAACTGGGCGGTGGTGGAAAAGCCGGTCACGGCGGCGACCTGTTGGATTGAATGGGGCGAGTTTTCGAGGTGCAGGCGGGCTTCGAGCGTTACGCGGCGGTCGATGACCTGTTTGGGGCTGAAGCCGCGGATGCGGCGGCAGATGTCGCCGAGGCGGTCGCGTGAGAGGCCGAGGGCGCTGGCATAGTCGTTGACGCTCCAGCGGTCGCGGAAGTGGGCTTCGACGAGGCTTCCGAAATCGGCGAATATCTTGTGGGCGGGCGAGGCGATGTCGCCCGCGCTCGCCTGGGCGAGGGCGGCGCGGTAGGTTTCGATCAGGATGATGCGCAGGTAGGCCTCGGCACTTGCCGGGGAGGTCGGGTGGTCGGACGTAAGCTCGCGGCGAAGCCCGGTGAAGGCCGCGGTCAGGGTCTGTAGTGTCTCGGGGTGGGCCGAGAGGGGGGCGGTGACCGAGCGGTTGGCCATCTCGCGCAGGTCTTTCGAGATGGGCATGTGGCCCACGGCGCCGGCAAGCGCGGTGTTGCCGAGGTTGAGGTAGAGGCCTTCGGCGCCGGCCTGGATCGTGGCGCGGGTGTGCTGGGTCCAGGGACGCCATGCGAGGGTCGGACCGCGGAGGGGATCGTCCTCGTCCGCGATGCGGGCGTCGCCCGATGTGATCAGCATGGCGAACCATGACGGACCCTGCAAAGCCTCGGCAAGACCGATGACCCGGGGGCGGAGGTGGCCGCCCAGCGTCCCGGCGCGGACGGCGCCTGCGGTTGTGTGTCGTGGGGTCAGCATGGCCAATTTCCCGCAAAGTGAAAATAAAATGTCACAAAATGACATTTACGGGAAGAGATTTCCGTCATTTCCTTGAAAGGCCGGTGACCGGAGAGTCGTCGGTGCCACAGCCTGCGAGGGGAGGAAGCAAGCTGTACGAGAGCCAGTTGATCATTGACGGGCAGATGATTGCGCCCGGTCCCGGCGGTTCGTTCGAACGTCGGGGGCCGGCGTCTGATGCCGTGGTCACACGGGCCTCGGCGGGGCGCGCCCATGAGGCGCGTGCCGCGGCAACCGCGGCGGCGGCGGCTTTTGCCGAGTGGTCGGCCACGGCCCCCGGCGACCGGATTGCCATTCTGGAATGCGCGGCGGGTCTTATGGAGGCCAGCGCCGAGGAGGTGGTCGAGATCGCCTGCGACGAGGTGGGTTCGGCCCCGGACTGGGTCCGGTTCAATGTCGGGATCGCGGCGGGGATGCTGCGGCAGACGGCCGAGTTTGCGGAGACATTGAACAGCGAGACGCAGCGGATGGGAGATCACTTGCTGCGGCGACGCCCGGCGGGCGTCGTGCTGGGCATTGCACCCTGGAACGCGGCGGTGACGCTTGGGACGCGGGCGGTGGCGGCGCCTTTGGCCTGTGGGAATACGGTCGTGCTGAAAGGCTCGGAGTTGTGCCCCAAGACCCATGAGTGGATCGCGGGCATCATCAATTCAGCCGGATTGCCGAAGGGTGTTTTGAATTACATTACCAATGCGCCGGACCATGCCGAGGAGGTGGTCGAGGCGCTGATCGCGCATCCTGCGGTGCGGCGGGTGAACTTTACCGGCTCGACGCGGGTCGGGCGGCAGATCGCGGTGACGGCGGCGAGCCATCTGAAGCCCTGTCTGCTGGAGTTGTCGGGCAAGGGTACTTTGATCGTGCTGGAGGATGCGGATCTGGATGCAGCGGCGAAGGCGGCGGCGCATGGGAGTTTCTTTAACCAGGGCCAGATCTGCATGTCGACTGAGCGGGTGCTGGTCGTGGACAGCGTCGCGGATGCTTTCCTCGCGAAATTCAGGGCCGAGGCCGAGGCGCTTCGGTACCGGCCGGGGAGTGCGCCGCTTGGGTCGTTGATCAACCCCTCGGCGGCGGTACGGATCGGGGCGATGGTCGAGGATGCGCTGGCCAAGGGCGCCTTGCTGGTCACCGGCGGAGAGTTGTCGGGCGGGAGCATTCAGCCGACGATCCTGGATCACGTCGTGCCGGGGATGCGGATCTATGACGAAGAGGCCTTTGGCCCGATCGCGGGGGTGATCCGGGTCGGGGATGCCGATGAGGCGCTTTCGGTCGCCAATGACACGGAGTTCGGGCTGGTCGCCTCGGTCTTCAGTGCCGACACGGAGGCGGCGCTTGCGATCCTGCGGGAGACCGAGACCGGGATCGGTCACGTCAATCAATCGACGGTGAACGACAACCCTTCGATGCCGTTCGGGGGTGTCAAAGCCTCTGGCTATGGCCGTTTCGGCGGTCTGGAGGCGTTGAGGGAGTTCACCGAATGCCATTGGGTCTCGATCAACGAGGCCACCGGGGCGGAGGACCCCGGTTAATCCAACGTTCTGCATGGGAGGACTGAGATGGAACGGAGAACATTGCTTAAATCAGTGGCGGTTGCGGCGGTTGCCGCGTCGCTGGCGGGGCCTGCACTGGCGCAGGAAACGCTGAAGATCGGGGCGGTGGCACCCAAGACCGGCCCGCTGGCCGGGGGCTCGGCGGTGTCGTTTTGGCCGAACGTTCAGCTTTGGGCGCATGACGTGAACGAGGCCGGTGGCATCGACGTCGGCGGCACCAAGATGATGGTCGAGATCATCGAGTATGACGACCAGACCAACCCCGGCGAGACGATCAAGGCGGTTCAGCGTCTGGCGACGCAGGACAAGGCGGATTTCATCCTGGCGCCCTATGGCACAGGCCTGAACATCGCCGCCGCGCCGATTTTCGAGCGCTACGGCTATCCGATGATCACCCACACGGCGATTTCGGACCAGATCGAGGATCTGTCGAACAAGTTCCCGAACATGTACTTCCTTCTGGGCGGTGCGACGGGGCTTTCGGGCGGTGTCGTCGAGGTCTTGAGCGACATGCGCGAGGCGGGCGAGATCGGCAATCGCGTGGCGATGGTCAACGTGGCCGATGCTTTTGGCATTGAACTGGCCGAGGTCGGCGGACCGCAGCTTGAAGCTGCCGGATTCGAAATCGTTTACGAGACGTCCTATCCATTGGGTACGCAGGACTTGTCGCCTGTCATCAAGGGCGCGAAGGATGCCAACCCGGATGCCTTCGTGGCCTGGTCTTATCCGCCTGACACCTTTGGACTGACCGAGCAGGCGATGATCGAGGGGCTGGCGCCCAAGGCGTTTTACACCGCTGTCGCCACGGCCTTCCCGGCCTATGCGGGGCGGTTCGGCGCGGCTGCCGAAGGCGTTCTTGGCGCGGGCGGCGTTTATGCCGATGGCGACGCCTTTAAGGAGTATGCCGCGCGGCACATGGCGGTGACGGGTCAGGCGCCGGACTTCTGGGCCTCGGCCCCGGCCTATGCGTCGTTCCAGATCCTGCAGCAGGCCATCGAGGCCGTGGGGTCGACCGACAAGGCGGCGGTGGCCGAGTACATCGCCAACAACGCCTTTGACACGATCATCGGCCATGTTGAGTGGGACGAGAACAACGCAAACGCCAAGTACTGGACCGTTGGCCAGTGGCAGGGCGGCGTGTTCAAGGGCGTTGCCTCGACCGGCCGCGACGGCGCAGTTGCAGCCTCGCCCAAGGCCGGTTGGGAGTAAGCGATCTGATCGGGCCCTGGCGATTGCCGGGGCCCGTCTGGCGCCGGAGACGAAACGGACATGGACATCCTGATCACAGGCCTGTTGTTGGGCGGGACCTATGCGCTGATCGCCATGGGTCTGAACCTGCAATACGGAATGGCGCGGATCATGAACCTTGCCAATGGCGAGTTCCTGGTGGCGGGTGGTTTCGCGGCCTTCTGGTTTTATACTTCGGCGCAGGTCAGCCCGCTTTTGACGCTGTTCGTCGTGGCGCCCCTGGCGTTCGTGGTGAACTGGCTGATTTACGTGGTGATGCTGCGCCCGCTGGTCAGGCGTGCCAAGTCGCATGGGCAGTTGGAGGTCGACGCGATTCTGACGACGTTCGGATTGTCGTTCGTGTCGGTCGGGGTGATGCTGGCCGTCTTTGGCGGAGACTATTTTTCCTATTCATACCTCGCGCGGCCGGTGACCATCCTGGGCGACACCTATGCGGCGAACCGGGTGACCGCGGCAGTTGCAGCGGTGGTGATCTGCGGTGGGTTGTGGCTGTGGCTGACGCGGACGCGGGCGGGCATGTCGATCCGGGCGATTGCGGTTGATCCGAAAAGCGCGCGTCTGGTCGGGATCGATGTGCCGAAACTGTCGGCGATTGCCTTTGCGCTGGGCGGGGCGGTGACGGCGGTGGGCGGGGCGTTGATTTCGTCTTTTCTGACGCTGGATGCTTCGACCGGGGTGATGTTCACGCTGAAGGCCCTGGTGATCGTGATCATGGGCGGTGTCGGGGACGTGCGGGGCACCATCGTGGCGGCGGTCTTGCTGGGGCTGTTGGAGACATTCGTGGCGCGGCTGGTTGATCCGGGCCTGACGCTGGCGGCGGCGTACCTGATGTTCGTGCTGATCCTGCTGTTCCGCCCCGAAGGTCTGTTCGGGAGGCGCAGGGCATGAGCGGGCGCGATTGGAGTAACATTGGGATTTCGGCGGTCCTGTTGGCTGTGGTGGCCTGTTTGCCGCTGACCGGTGACGCCTATCTGCTGACCATCGGCATCACCATCGCGATGTACACGGTTCTGGCGACAAGCTGGGCGCTTTTCTCGGGGCCGACGCATTATATCTCGCTGGCGACGGCGGCGTTCTTTGGGCTTGGGACCTATACGGCGGCGATCGGGATCGAGAACGGGTTGAATTACTGGCTGACCTTGCCGGTGGCGGCGGTGCTGGGCGCGGTTCTGGCGGCGCTGGTCGGGCTGGCGACGCTGCGTTTGTCCGGCGTTTATTTCGTGATCTTCACTCTGGGGCTGTCGGAATTGGTGCGGCAGGTCGTGACCTGGGTTCAGAACTCGATGGGCCAGAAGGGGCTTTATGTCCTGACCGATATCACCGAGGCGGATATCTACTGGCAGTTGGTTGGCCTTGGCGGGCTGGTGTACCTGGCGGGCTGGGCCATCGGGCGGTCGCGGCTGGGGTTTGCCTTGCGCATCATCGGGGATGACGAGGAGGTGGCGCGGCATTCGGGGATCAACACGGCACTGGCCAAGGTCATGCTGTTCATGGTCTCGGGTGCGGTGGCGGCGGTGGTCGGCGCAATGCTGGCGCCGCGGTATGTCTATATCGAGCCGGCCCTGGCGTTCACGCCGATGCTGTCGTTCCTGGTGGTGATCATGGCCTTGCTGGGCGGGACCGGGCGGCTGTGGGGGCCGCTGGTCGGGGTGATCCCGTTTACCATTCTGTGGGAGGCGATCTCGGCCAGTTTCCCGAACCAGACGACCTTGCTGCTCGGGTTTAGTTTCCTCGTGATCGTCTACCTTCTGCCGCGCGGGTTCGTGGGGCTGATCGAGACTGTCCGCAAGCGGGCGCAGGCGCGGGAGGCTTATTCATGAGGGCCGATGCTCCGATCCTGTCCTTGCGGGGCGCGACCAAGCGGTTTGGCGGGCTGGTTGCCGTGAACGACATGGATTTTGACGTGTCCGAGCACGAGGTGCTGGGGCTGATCGGGCCGAACGGGTCGGGGAAGTCGACGACACTGAACCTGATTTCGGGGGCGCTGAGGCCGACAGCGGGGGGCATTTCGCTGAGGGGTCAGCCGATCGAGCATCTGTCGGCGGCGGATATTGCGAGGAAGGGCGTGCAACGGACGTTCCAGCTTGTGCGGTTGTTGCCGTCGATGACGGTGATGGACAACGTGCGGGCGGGCGCGGTGTTCGGGCACCGGCGGCGTTGGGGGCGCGAGGCGGAGGCCCATGCGATGCGGATGCTGGAGCTAGTCGGGCTGGACCGGCGGGCGCGGGCGCATGTGGGCGAGCTGACCTACATCGACACCAAGCGGGTCGAGCTGGCGCGGGTGCTGGCGTCGGATCCGAAGGTTCTGTTGCTGGACGAATGGCTGGCGGGGTTGAACCCGACCGAGCTGGAAGAAGGCATCGCGCTTATCAAGCGGCTGAGGGAAGAAGGGCGGACGATCATCCTGGTCGAGCATGTGATGGATGCGATCCGGTCGTTGTGTGACCGCTGTGTGGTCATGTCTTCAGGGGTGAAGATTGCCGAGGGAACGCCGGGGGAGGTGTTGTCGGATCCGGAAGTGATCCGGGCGTATCTGGGGGATGATGATGGGTAGGGTTTTGCAAGGGTTGTTCTGTTTGCCGCCCGGTGCGCAGCGCCGGGAAGCGCCGACCCGCCCCCTTGGGGCGGCGCTTGTGCGCCACCCCGCGGGTCGACGCCACCCGGCGGGAGGGGTCAGTCATGCTTGAAGTGCGCAATCTCTCGGTCAGCTATGGCCAGCACCGGGCGTTGGAGAACGCGGGGCTGCGTGTCGGCAAGGGCGAGATCGTCGTCATCCTTGGGGCCAACGGCGCGGGCAAGTCGACCTTGCTGAAGGCGGCGGCGGGGATTTGCGAGGGGCGGACCTCGGGCTCGGTCGTTCTGGATGGTGAGGAGTTGGTGGGCCAAAAGCCGCATCGGATCGTGGAGGCGGGGTTTGCACTGGTCCCGGAAGGGCGGGGCGTTTTCGGGGATCTGACGGTGCAGGAGAACCTTCTGTTGGGGGCCTATGCCGAACGGGCGCGGGACGAGGAGGCGGGGAACCTTGATCGAGTGTTCGCGCTGTTTCCGAAGCTGGAAGAACGGCGGCGGCAGGTGGTGCGCACCATGTCAGGGGGCGAGCAGCAGATGGTCGCCATCGGTCGGGCGATGATGTCGAACCCGTCGATTCTGGGGTTGGATGAGCCGTCCCTGGGGTTGTCGCCCTTGCTGTGCAGCAACCTGTTTCAAAGCCTGTTGGCGGTGAAGGACGCCGGGTTGGGCGTGTTGCTGGTCGAGCAGAACGCCAAGCAGAGTTTGAAGATCGCGGACCGGGGGTACCTGTTGGAGAACGGCGAAGTGGTGCACGAGGACACGGCCGAGGCGCTGGCGCGCGATCCGGCGGTGCAGAAGGCCTATCTGGGCGGGAGCGGGGCGAAGCCGTCGGTGGCCGTTGCGCCAAAGGCGGTTTCGAAACCCAGCCAGCCCGCGCGGGCCCTGGCGGGGCCGTCGCCCAAGGATATTGCCGCAGCTGCCTTGAGCGGATTGGGGGCGTCGAAACCGAAGGTTCAGGAGGCAGCGCAGACGCCTGCGCCGAGGCCTGCGGCGCCGGTTGACAAGCCTGCGGTGCCCGTCGCCAAGCCCGTGGCTCCACCTGTGGCGAAGGCCGATCCGATGGACCTGGGTGCCCTGGTCGCCAAGGCAAGCGCCAGCGCGTCCCGGCGGAACGGCTCGGCGCGGGCGGTTGGGGCAAAGCCCGTTGCGACACCAAAACCGGCGGCACCTATCGCCCTGGAGCCGGGCGGCTCGGGCGACCGGTTGCGCGCCATTCTGGATGATATCGAAGCTGCCGCGCGGCGGGCCGAGGCCTGGCGCGGGCCTCAGAGGAGGAATTAGGACATGTTGGATACACCAAGCGTTTCCCCGAATATCCGGGGGCTTTATATCGGCGGGTCCTGGGTGCCCGCGGCGCGGACGTTCGACGATCTGAACCCGTCGGACAATTCGCTATATGCCCGCGTGCCGGATGGCAGCGCGGCGGATGTGGACCGGGCGGTCGAGGCGGCGCAGGCCGCGTTTCCCGAGTGGTCGAACCGGAGTTTCGAGGAGCGTGCGAACCTTTTGCTGAAGGTGGCCGATATCTGGGAGCGACGGAGCGAGGATTTCATCCGGGCGGTGATGTACGAAGGCGGCGGCTGGTACGGCAAGGGCGTGTTCGAGGCCGGGTTCGTGGCGGGGATTTTCCGCACCTCGGCGTCGCTTTGTTACCAGTCTGTGGGAGAGGTTTTGCCCTCGGCGCACGGCAAGGTGTCGATGGCCACGCGCTGGCCTTTGGGCGTTGTCGGGGTGATCAGCCCCTGGAACATGCCTGGGATCTTGACCTCGCGCGGGTATGCGGCGGCCCTGGCGGCGGGCAACACGGTTGTGTTGAAGCCGTCGGAGGACACGCCCTACGCGGGTGGCTTGTACCATGCGGAGGTGCTGGAAGAGGCGGGGATTCCGCCGGGGGTGTTCAACGTCGTCACCTGTTCGAGGGAAAGCGTCGCGGAGGTGGGCGACGCGCTGATCGAGCATCCACTGGTCAAGGGTATATCGTTCACCGGATCAACACCCGTGGGGCGTCAGATCGCGGCGAAGTGCGGGGCCTATCTGAAGAAGTGCTGCGTCGAGTTGGGCGGCAAGGATGCGATGATCGTGCTGGAGGACGCTGATCTGGACAAGGCGGCGCTGGCGGCGAATTTCGGGTCGTTCATGCACCAGGGTCAGGTCTGCATGTCGACCGAGAAACTGTTGGTGCATGAGAGCGTTTATGCGCCGTTCATGGAGAAGTTCCTGGCGCGGGCGGCGACACTTAAGACCGGTCATGTCAGCGACAAGGGCAACACGATCGGGCCCTTGGTGAACACACGGCAAGCGCTGAGGGTGAAGGCGCTGATTGACGATGCGGTGGCCAAGGGGGCCACTGTCGATCTGGGGGGCAAGGTTTGGGACAACTTTGTTGAGCCGACCGTTTTGTCGAACATCAACACGTCGATGGACATCTGGCATGACGAGACATTCGGGCCGGTGGTGATGGTCTGTCCGTTCCGCACGGACGACGAGGCGGTCGCTTTGAACAACGATACCGAATACGGGCTGACGGCTTCGGTCTGGACGGCGGACGAGGCGCGGGCGCTGGGTCTTGCGGCGCGGCTTGAGACGGGGATGGTTCACGTCAACGACCAGAACATCAACGACGAGCCGCAGGTGCCGTTCGGCGGTGTGAAGGCGAGCGGGGTCGGCCGGTACGGCGGGCGCTGGTCGCTGGATGCGTTCACGGAATTGAGGTGGATCACGCTTGAGAGGGGCGGGCGCCATTACCCGCCGGTGTTTTGATGGATTGGATGACGAAACCTGGCACGGGCGGCACGCCCGGGCCGCGCCCGACCCTCCCCCCGGGAGGGCGCTTTGGCGATGTCGCAAGCGGTTCGCACGGCGGTCGGGCTTTGAAAGCAAATGCACATCACAGGCGTTTCAAAGCGCCCACCCAGGGTCGGGCGCGACCCTCATCACTTGGGAGGTACTGACATGACAGCTCTTGGATGGATTATCCTTATCTTCGTCGCCCTGGCGGTTCTGATCGCCCTGGCGGCCTGGTTTTATGAACGGGCCACGAACGAGGTCAGCCTGGTCAGGACCGGCGTTGGTGGGCGCAAGGTGGTGATCGATGGCGGGACGCTGGCGATCCCCTATTTTCACGAGATCAGCCGGGTGAACATGCAGACGATCCGGATGGATGTGTCGCGGACGGGTGAAAGCGCGTTGATCACCAAGGACCGGATGCGGATCGACGTCGGCGCCGAGTTCTATGCCTCGGTCGTGCCGGAAAAGGCAGCGATCACGCGGGCCTCGCAGACGCTGGGCCGACGGACGTTTCAGCCCGATCAGCTTAAGGCGCTGATCGATGGGATGATGGTCGATGCCCTGCGGGCGGTTGCGGCTCAGATGACGATGGACGAGTTGCACGAGAACCGGGCGGAGTTCGTGCGCGAGGTGCACGGGGCGCTGACCGATACGCTGGCCAAGTATGGCCTGCAGCTGGACAGCGTGTCGCTGACGGCTTTGGACCAGACGCCGTTTTCGCAATTGGACGAGAACAACGCGTTCAACGCGGTGGGGATGCGGCGGCTTGCGGAGTTGATCGCCAAGTCGAAGAAGGAACGGGCGGAGATCGAGGGCGAGACGGCCGTGGCGGTGCGCCGGGCCGAGGTTCAGGCGAACCAGCGGCGGTTGGAGATCGAGCTTGAGGAACGGCGAGCCGAGATCGCGCAGACGCAGGAGATCGAGACCCTGCTGGCGGCGCAACTGACCGAGGTGGCGCGCAGCAAGGCCGAGGCCGAGCGCGAGGCGGCGCGAGCGCGGATCATGATGGAGCAGGATATCCAGGCCGCTTCCATCGCGCGCGAGTTGCAGGTGCGCGAGGCCGAGATTGCGCAAGGCAGGGCGCTTGAGATGGCCGAGCAGGACAAGGTGATCCAGATCGCCGCCAAGAGCCAGGAAGAAAGCAAGGCAAGGGCCGAGGCCACGGCGGCACGGAATGCGCTGGTCAAGGCCGAGGAGGATATCCGCACGCTGAAAGAGATGGCCGAGGCGGCGCGGCGCAAGGACCTTGCGGTCATGGCGGCCGAGCAAGACGCCGAGGCCAATGCCCGGCGCGCGCGCATTACTGCCGAGGCTGACCAGGAGGTGGCCAAGGTCAAAGGCGTGATCCGGCGCGAGGAGGCGGCGTCGATGAAGGTCTATCGCCTGGCCGAAGCAGAGGCGGAAGCGGCCAAGATTAAAGCCGAGAATAGCCGGTCGGAAGCCGCGATGGCCCTGGAGGCCGAGCGGATGCGGCTTGATAAGATGCCCGCGATCCTTGCCGAGGCGGTAAAGCCCGCCGAGAAAATCAAGGGCATCAACATCAACCATGTCTCGGGCCTGGGACATGGCGGCGGCGATGGCTCGGCAACGGGTCAGGCCATGGCATCCATCCTTGATCTGGCTGTCAGCCTTCCGACGATGAAGAAGATCGGCGATCAGATGGGGATCAATCTCGACGGGGTTCTGCCAACGGAAAAGAAGGACTGACTAAAGTTGGGTTCACAATAGATTACCAAATGCAGCTAAGCGGTGTGTGCTGCCGGGAATCGTTGGCAGTTCGCCCGCTTGGTGGTCCACGACGTGGTTCAGTCCATAGTGTGATGCAATCGTTGATAAATTTCGCACTACACCTATGGATATCTGGGCTGAAACCTTGCGAACTTGACGGACGACGTGCGCCGCATCCATGCGCTTAATGCCTGTTCCAAGTGCCCGAATGGCGGGAATTGCCTCAAAAATGGGCAATTGCAGTTTGAGAGCCCGAATGACGGACGCGGGCCGCCCGAACGCTTGCTGTCCTGCAGCATTCTTCCTAGATCATGGCTCAACCGAGGTGGGTTAACGTCCACCCTTGCCGCAATGGCGCGGCGCTTTGACATACGCGTCTCAGCATGACGCAGGCAGCAATGGTGCTGTGTTTTCCTTCCGACACTGTCGGACCGTGGAAATGCAGACGGCTGAAGTCTCTGTTTTTCCAGACTGAAATCGCCGACGGGCCGCAGGGGTGGCCTGAACGCAGCCTGAACTGGAGATGCAATTTGTCCAAGCAGCGCCTCGTAATCATCGGAAATGGCATGGCTCCGGGCCGGATGCTGGAGCATCTGTTTGACGATGCAGCCGATTCCTATGACGTCACGATTTTCAATGCGGAACCGCGCGTGAACTATGACAGGATCATGCTGTCTCCGGTTTTGTCGGGCGAACAGTCCTATGATGATATCATCATTCATGGCGACGATTGGTATGCCCAGCATGGTGTGACTCTGCATCGCGGTGAAAAAGTTGTGGGCATTGACCGGGACGCCAAGGTTGTGACCGGAGCCAATGGGATCACGGCGGCCTATGACAAACTGGTCATCGCGACGGGGTCCGATCCGTTCATCATCCCGGTGCCGGGGCATGAACTGCCGGGCGTTCTGGCCTATCGTGATCTTGACGACGTGGGCGGGATGAAGGCGGCGGCTGCCAAGGGCGGTCGCGCAGTGGTCATCGGCGGCGGTCTTTTGGGGCTGGAAGCAGCGGCGGGGCTAAAGGCGCAGGGCATGGAGGTGACCGTTTTACACCTGATGCCGACGCTGATGGAGCGTCAGTTGGATGCTGCCGCCGGTTACCTGTTGCAGAAAGAGCTTGAGGGTCGGGGGATCGAGGTTCGCTGCGGGGCGAATACCAAGGCTGTTCTGGGGACGGAAAAGGTCGAGGGTGTCGAGCTGGAAGACGGCACCGTTATTGATGCCTCGCTGGTCGTGATGGCGGTGGGTATTCGTCCGAACGTGGCGCTGGCCAAGGAGGCCGGGCTTGAGGTCGGGCGCGGGATCGTCACCGATGAGGCGCTGCGGACTTCGGACCCGGATATCCTGTCGGTCGGGGAATGCGTCGAGGTCGATGGCCGGGTCTATGGTCTGGTCGCGCCATTGTACCAGATGGCCAAGGTTGCTGCCGCCCATCTGGCGGGGCCGTCGGATGCGGCGTTTGCACATTCCGAGACGCCGACCAAGCTGAAGGTGACGGGGATCAACCTTTATTCCGTCGGGGATTTCTCGGACGGGGCCGACCGCGAGGACGTGGTTCTGCGGGACGCGGCGCGGGGGACTTACAAGCGCGTCATCCTGAAGGACGACAAGGTGATCGGCGCGGTGCTGTACGGCGATGTGGCCGACGGCATGTGGTACAACGAGATGCTGAAGTCGGGCGAGGAAGTGTCCGAGATGCGCGACACGCTGATCTTTGGGCAGGCCCACCAGGGCGGCGGCGCTGCCGATCCGCTGGCCGCCGTCGCCAATCTGGCGGACGACGCCGAGATCTGCGGCTGTAACGGTATCTGCAAGGGCGCGATCGTGGATGCGATCAACGATAAAGGTCTGACCTCGCTGGCCGAGGTGCGGGCGCACACGAAGGCCAGTGCTTCGTGCGGGACCTGCACGGGCTTGGTCGAGAGCTTGATGGCCCTGACTTTGGGCGACGATGTCGCCGTGGGCGCCGAGGGCATGTGTGGTTGCACGACGCTGGGACATGGCGACGTGCGCCGGTTGATCGTTGCTAAGGAGTTGAAGTCGATCCCGGCGGTGATGCAGGAGCTGGAGTGGACGACGAGCGGCGGCTGCGCCAAGTGTCGTCCCGCGTTGAATTACTACCTCTTGAGCGACTGGCCGGGTGAATATGTCGATGACCAGCAGAGCCGGTTCATCAACGAACGCGTGCACGCCAATATCCAGAAAGACGGGACCTATTCCGTGGTGCCCCGGATGTGGGGCGGGATGACGACTTCGGGCGAGTTGCGAGCGATTGCCGATGTGGTCGACAAGTTCGAGATCCCGGATGTGAAGGTCACGGGTGGTCAGCGGATCGACCTGTTGGGCGTCAAGAAAGAAGACCTGCCGGCCGTGTGGTCAGATTTGAACGATGCTGGTCTGGTCTCGGGTCACGCCTATGCCAAGGGGCTGAGGACCGTAAAGACTTGTGTCGGGTCGACCTGGTGCCGGTTCGGGACGCAGGATTCGACCGGGCTGGGCATCAAGCTGGAAAAATTCATGTGGGGATCGTGGACGCCCGCGAAGGTCAAGCTGGGGGTTTCGGGGTGCCCCCGGAACTGTGCCGAGGCGACCTGCAAGGATATCGGGGTCGTTTGCGTCGATAGTGGGTACGAGTTTCTTTATGGCGGTGCCGCCGGTCTGCATATTCAAGGCACGACCAAGCTGGGCACCGTCGCGACCGAGGAAGAGGTTATCGAAGTCGCCGGTGCAATGACACAGATGTATCGCGAGCAGGGCTATTACCTGGAGCGGATCTACAAGTGGGCTGACCGGGTCGGTCACGAAGTGATCCGCGAGGCGATCCTGGACGATTTGGACAGCCGTCGCGCCTATTTCGATCGGTTCGTCTTTAGCCAGAAATTTGCCCAGACCGATCCCTGGTCCGAACGTGTGTCGGGCGTGGACAAGCATGAATTCAAGCCATTGGCCGTTTTGGACGACGCGCCAGCAGTTACGGAGCCCGCAGAATGAACGTTCAGGTGCATGATACAGATCTTGAGTGGCGGCTGATCGGGTCGATAGATGACATTCCGGCCCAGGGCGCGCGCTGTGTAAAAAATGGCGAAACGACCATCGCGGTATTTCGCACAGCCGACGATCGGGTCTTTGCGCTGGAAGACAATTGCCCACACAAGAACGGCCCCCTGTCCCAAGGCATCGTTCATGATGGATGCGTCACCTGCCCTTTGCATAACTGGGTCATCTCTCTGGAAACCGGAACCGCACAGGGCGCGGACGAGGGTCGGACGGCGTCTTATCCGGTCCGATTGGAAGGGCGCGATATCTTTTTGAACCTGAATTCGGTGGGCTGACAGTACGCAGGCCTAATGGTCTGAATCTTGGATCCTGCATCGCGGCGCGGACGATCTGTGATGCGGGGCTTGGACAGTGGCAATGTCCGGAACAGGGAAGACCTATGCCGCGCAGATCCTGTCTGCAAAAAGGTCGGCCGGAGCCCGGATAGGATTTCGGGAACATATCTGGCGCAAAAAGCCTGATGACGATGCGTTTGCCGTGCTCGGGTCAGCAAGGCTTTTCAATTTCATGTCTGAATGCCCTTTCTTGTTTAGGTGATCTTAACCATCCTGCGACCAGTCTGCGCTCGGGACCTAGAAATCGTGAGCAAACATGGCAGACGTAATCTCATCTTCGCGTGTCGATGATATCGATGCGGATTCACTCGCCACTGCGTTGGAATGGTTTGACATTTCGGAAAGCGACCGGGTCGCGGCCCGGGATTTGGCTGAAACCGCGGATGAAGTGGCAAGCAGCATTATCGAGTCGTTTTACGATCATCTTCTAAGCCATCCCTACGCGGCACAGCATTTTGAAGATGAAAGGCAGATTGAACAGGTTAAACAGGCGCAGATTCGGTACTTTAAAGAATTGGTTCAGGCCGAGTTGACCGAGGAATATGTCGAGGATCGGCGTAGAATTGGCAGCGTTCACGAAAGGATCGGAGTGACCCCGACGCTATATGTCGGGGCGTATTCTTTTTACCTTAGCCGGCTAAGTCACGTCATCCTGGAACAGATGGCCGATGATCCCGAACGGTCATTCCGTTCGACCTTGGCATTGATCAAGATTGCGCATTTCGACATGGCTCAGGCGCTGGAGACTTATGTTTCATCGCGCGAGGAAACCATCCAGTCGCGTGAGCGGGAACTAAGCGAACTGCCAACCCCTGTGCTGCAATTGCGTCCAGGTTTGCTTTTGGTCCCTGTTGTGGGAAATCTGGACAGTTTCCGCGCGCGCGCGCTGACGGTGCATATGCTTGAGCGTATCCGCGATCTGCGGGCGCAGGCGATCGTGCTGGACATTACCGGTGTGTCGGACGTTGACAGTGCCGTTGCCAACCACCTGCTCCAGGCCATGACCGCTGCGCGTTTGATGGGCGCAAATTCAGTTTTGACGGGCATTTCTGCCGAGGTGGCGCGTTCGCTGGTGAAAATCGGTGTGTCTGCGGAGGAACTGAACACGGCAGGCGATCTGGAACAGGGCATCGAGCTGGCCGAAAGGATCATGCGCAAGTGAAAAAGGGAATCAGCCGGGTCCCCATACTGCGTCAGGGCGATTTGTTGATCGCGTCAGTTCAAGAAGATCTGTCCGACAGCGAGATCCTTGAGCTTCAGCAACGTCTTCTCGTGGAGGTCATTCGCACCCGTGCGACTGGGGTCATAATTGATGTGACAACGGTGGAGGTTCTGGACAGCTATGGAACGCGTATGTTGTCCGAGATCGCGCAGGGTGTGCAGCTGCGGGGGGCGACGCTTGTCATTGTCGGAATCCAGCCGGAAGTTGCGCTGGCGATGGTCTTGTTGGGGGTTAACCTTACCGGGGTCAAAACGGCCTTGGATCTTGAAAACGCAATTCATTTGATGAGCCGAGGTTCCGCATGAAACGAGCGGTGCAAGGCGACGCCAGCGACGGCTTTGAAACAGAAACTTTGATTCAAGAGATTCAAAGTGACATCGATATTATCGCCGCCCGCCAGATGGGCCGTCAACTTTCTGAGACAATAGGCTTTAACCGGCCAAGCCAGGCCCTGATCGCGACAGCAATCTCTGAGCTGGCGCGCAACATAGTGAAATTCGCCAATTCCGGTGTGGTCGAGGTTCGCGCCGTGATCAGGGGTGGCAACCAAGGTATTCAGATCGTTGTCCGCGACGACGGGCCGGGCATCGATGATGTCGAGGCGGCCCTGCGCGATGGGTATTCGACGGTCGGAAGCCTTGGCCTTGGTCTGCCCGGAACAAGACGGATCATGGACGAATTCGAACTCACGACGGCTCCGGGCAACGGGGTCAGCATATCAACGGTGAAATGGGTGGTTCGATGAGGTCGGGTCGTATTGCCATGCCGAATTCCAGGGCACGCATCGATTGGGCTGTGGCTTCCAAATCCAAGAAGGGGGGGCAGCCCAGTGGTGATGCCCATTTTCTTGGGAAGGCCGGTGATCTTTTGGCCGCTGTGGTTATTGACGGAAGCGGGTCAGGGCGCGAGGCGAAGGCCGCCGCCGATAAATGTGCTGTCGTTCTTGAAAACTGGCAGGGGGCAAGCATCAGCAGCGTTATTCGCCAGATGCATGATGACCTGCAGGGCGAACGCGGCGCTGCGATTTGCATGTGTTTTCTGGACGTCGGCAAGTCAAGTATGACTTGGGCCGCCGTCGGGGATGTGGATGGAACGATTGTTCGTTCCCATGCAATGGAGCGGTTGCATTGCGTTGTACAGCAAGCGGGCACTTTGGGTGTTCATTTGCCAAAGGTCCGCGCGCAAGACGTTGAGATCACAATGCCAATGTCGATCGTTTTGACCACTGATGGTGTCTATCAAAATTATCGAAAATGCCTGCTTGGCGAGTGGAGCGCACCGGAAATGACGCAACGTGTCATGGACGGCTATGGGCGCCCCGATGATGATTCCACTGTGCTTGCTCTAAAAATCTGGGAGGTGTGATGGGCGCAGGGGGCAAAATATCCACGCCTTCGGACGGCGCTTTGGAACTGGATCAGATGTACCGGGATGCTGTGGTCGATTTCGCCGAAAATGACGATGCGGACCGATTGGAGTGGGCGTATCATATCGCGCGTTCGGCTTTGCGCTCGGGGCTTCCTTTGGCGTCAATTAGCGACGCTCATTTCAGCGTTGTGCGCGGGCTTCGCGGCGAGAAAGATGCGCCAACTGAGCGGGAACAGCGCCTGGAGGTGTTTTTCCTGGAGGTTATCGCCGTCCACGACATGGCGTTGCGTGGCTATAAGGACGGTATTCGTCGCCTGGAAGACGAGGTGGCAGAACGGACCCGTGCAGAGCAAGAACTGCGCGAGGTGTCAGAAATGCTTGCCATGGAACGAGACAGGCTGGACGCCAAGGTCAAGGAGCGTACGGCGGAGATCAAGGCACGTGCGGATGAGTTGCGCCAAACGAACGAAAAATTGGTGCAGGTCAACCGGGAACAGGCCGAGTTCACCTACGCGATTTCCCATGACCTGAAGTCACCGGCGAACACGATCAAGATGATGTTGGATATCCTGAGCGAGGATTGCTCGGAAGCCTTGAACGACCAAGGACGCACAGCCTTGGATGCTGCAATTCAGACGACCGGGCGGATGGCTTTGGCGGTTGAAGGCGTCTTGAACTATTCCCGCACGATTGAGGAAGACCCTGACCAGGAGATGGTGGATCTGACCAGTTTGATGAATGGTATCCTGGCGGATCTGAAGGCGGATATCGTTGCGAATGACGCGGTGGTCCGTCTTGGTCAGTTGCCAACAGTCACGGGTAACGCGCTGCAATTGAGAATGCTGTTTCAGAACCTGATTTCGAATGCTGTCAAATTTCGCAGCGCTGACAGGGCTCCGATTGTCGATATCGCGCTCAAAACGGCAGAAGGGACACAGGACTGCGATGCGACCACGACCATTGCGGTCGCAGACAATGGCATTGGCATTGAGCCGGAATATCAGGACCGGATTTTTGATTTGTTTCAAAGATTGCACACGCATGACGCCTATCCCGGCACCGGGATCGGATTGGCGTTGTGCAAACGCATAGTCGGAAATCACGGCGGAGATATCAGCGTTTCGTCGGTGCCTGGCAAGGGGTCAGAATTTTCAATTTCGCTGAGCAGTACAGGAATGGCATGACCGAACCGCACGCCTTAAAACGCATCATGTTGATTGATGACGAAATGTTCGACCAACTCGCCTATCGCCGGGTCATTGATCAATCTGGCTTGGTGGGTGAAACCGTCATGTTCCAAAGTGCCGAGGAGGCGCTTGCCCACCTGCGCGATCCTGGGACCGAGCCGTTTGATGCAATTTTTCTTGATATCAACATGCCGCGAATGAATGGGTTCGAATTCCTGAGCGCTGCACATGAAGAGCTGGGTGGCGCGTTTGCGACCGCCGTGATCATCATGTTGACAACGTCCCTGGACCCAAGGGATCGCGAACGGGCTGCCCAGTTCGATGTGGTGAAGCGGTTCATCGCAAAGCCATTGACCAAAGAGCATCTGGTAGAAGTTGCTGAGATGGTTCGCGGCTGAGGAGCTATTCTCTCTCTTCTTCGATCGGGTTTGGCCCGGTGTAGGTCCAACGATAGGCGGGGGGAGTCGGGCCCTTGTTGCGTCCGCCCTGGTTCATCTGTTCCCAGGCGTGGGCGATGACGCCGACCGAGCGCGAGAGGCAGAAGAGGCCGCGTGCAAGGGGGCCGGCGAAGCCGAGCTCGGCGTAGATCACGGCGGTGGCGCCGTCGATGTTCATGGGCACCGGTTTGCCCTTGCGGGTATTGAGCGTGGACTGAATGGCGCGGCCAATCCGGGCGAAATCGCCGGTGACCGTGCCCGCCTGCGCCGCTTTGTCGACAAGACCGAGGAGGCGGGGCGCGCGGGGGTCTTCGGGTTTATGGAAACGGTGGCCGAAGCCGGGGATGAAGCGGGTGCGTTCGGATTGCCAGCGGTCGATCATCTGTTCGGTGGTGGTGGTGAGGTCGGTGCCTTTGGCGTGTTCGTCGCGGATCATCGTGTAAAGTTCGACCGCCTGTTCGCCCGCGCCGCCGTGGACGTCATCCAGCATGTTGACCGCCGAGGCCATGGCGCCGTTCAGGCCCAGACCGCAGGTGACGGCCATGCGGGCGACGGCGATGGAGGGGGCTTGCGGCCCGTGATCGACGGCGGCGACGAGGGCGGTTTCGAGAAGCTCGGCTTGCTCGCGCGTCGGTAGGTCGCCGCGGGTCATCAGCCAGATCATCTGGGGGAAGGTGACATTGCCGATCAGGTCCTGGATTGGCGTGCCGCGCATCCGGATCCGGCCGGGCTTCATGTCGATGATCTCGGTGGACCACCAGTCGGAGACGTCGTTGCTCATAGGGCCTTGTCCTTTTTTAGGGCCGCGATGTCATCGGGTGAAAGGCCGAGCTCGCCCCAGATCTCGGCGGCGTGCTGGTCGAGCGTCGGGGGCGGCGTGCCGACGGTGGGCGCGGCGCCGTCGATCTTGAACCCGGTCCGAACAAGGTCGATGGGGCGGCCGACGCCAGGCACGTCGTCGAAGTGGTTCAGGAAACCCCGGTCGGCGACCTGCGGCGCGGTGAGGACCTGGGGGACGGTCAGGATCGCGCCGGAGGGGACGCCGATGGCGTTCAACTCGTCGGCCCAGTCTTCGGCGGGGCGGGTCTTGAGGACGGTTTCAAGCTCGGCGCGGAGCGCGAGGCGGTTTGCCTTGCGGGCCTCGCGGTTGATGTACTCGGGCTGGTCACGCAGGGCGGCAAGGCCGAGGTGGTCGGTCAGCAGCACCCATTGCTCGTCCTTGTTGGCGGCGATGTTGATGGGGCCGGTGGAGGTTTCGAACGTGCCGGAGGGGGCCGAGGTCGGGTTTTCGTTGCCGTTGGCGGCGGGCTCGACGCCCGCGACAAGGTGGTTCGACACGACCCAGCCCATGGTGGCAAGCACGCTTTCCAGCATCGAGACGTCGATGAAGGTGCCGCGCGGGCTTTGGTTCAGCGCTGCGGCGACGGCGAAGGCGGCGGTCATGCCGCCGACGGTATCGGCGATGGGATAGCCGACGCGTAGGGGCGCGGTGTCGGCGTCGCCGGTGATGGACATGACGCCGGAGGCTCCTTGAATGATCTGGTCGTAGGCCGGGCGGTGGACCCAAGGTCCCTCTTGGCCAAAGCCGGAGATGGCGCAGTAGATCAGTTCGGGGCGGGTTTGTTTCAAGGTGTCATAGCCAAGGCCGAGCCTGTCCATCACGCCGGGGCGGAAGTTTTCCACGAGAACGTCGGCGGTTTCGAGGAGGCGGAGGAAGAGGGCCTTGCCGTCCGGGTGCTTGAGATTGACGGTGACCGATTTCTTGCCCGCGTTCTGGGCCAGGAACGACACACCCATGCCGCGCGCGTTCAGGTCGGCGTCGGCGCCAAGTTGGCGGGCGAGGTCGCCCGTGCGCGGGGTTTCGACCTTGATGACGTCGGCGCCCATGTGGGCAAGCTGGTGGCAGCAGAACGGTCCGGCGAGCACGTTGGTCAGGTCGAGGACGCGGATGCCGGAGAGGGCCGCCACCTAGTTCACCACGAGTTCCGAGATGACCGAGGCCCAGCCCGCGCCGTGCATGTCGCGGTCGTTTGCGCGGCCCTGGATCGCGGGGCGGGGCAGGCTGATCTTGATGACGTTCAGCGCGTCTATGTCGAAGCGTTTGATGACGTCCGGATCAACGCCGAGGGCGGTGGCGACGCGGTCGGTCGAAAGGCCGTTGACGATCTGGTCAAAGGCGGCAGGGGTTCCGCAGAAGATGTCGATGGTCAGCCAGAAGGGGCCGGCGTTTTTCGACCGCACCTTGGCGGCGACTTGTCCGATCTCAGGCATCGATGACCTCAAGCCGGAAGGCCTGCATTGGATCGTCGAGGCGCATGACGTGGTTCAGGCAGAATTCATAGGCCGGACCGCGGTCGATCTCGGCGGGCGAGAAGGGGAACGAGAAGGTCGGCTGTTCCTCGTCGCGGGTCAGCGGGTGGTGCAATAGATAGGGGTTCATCAGCTTGCCGATCTCGTTGGCGGTGGCCTGATCGGGCGCGGTGATGACGCAGAGGACGCCGATCTCGGCGGGCGTCTCGGTGCGGGTTTCCAGTGCGCCAAGGGTGCTGTCGACGCCGATGAGGCGGAGTTCGCAGGTATAGTCGGTGCCTGCGGCGAGGCCGGTGCGGTTTTCGACCTTTGCCCCGTGTTTTTTCAGGATGTCGGCGGTCCAGGCGCGGGCGTTTTCGACGTAGCGACGGTCGCGAACTGTGGCGAGGAGGATGGTCTGGTAGCCGGTGATGCGCGCACCTTCCAGTTTGACGGCGTAGGTGTCCGTGGGGACCCAGGCCGAGCCTTCGACACGCACGCGGGTGTCGTCGAGCGCGGTATAGTTCGCCCCGGTCACATCAAGGTGGCCGCCGGGTTCATAGAGGATGAACGGGTCGGAGTTTTCGTAGAGCATGTGCGCCAGCACGGTTTGTGGGGTCGCGTGGGCGCCTTCGGCGAGAGGCGTGACGGTGAAGCCCTGCGCGTCGAAGTCGACGAGAAGGACGCCGGATTGCGGGTTTGTTGCGCAGAGCGCGCCGCATTCGCCGATCTTGGCGCCGTGCCATGCGCCGCCCGCGTGGTCGCCGCGCGTCAGGGGAAGGGCAGAGATGATGGCGGTGTCGGTGGTGCGTCCAGCGATGACGATGTCGGCGCCGGTCTCGAGGGCTTTGGCGATCTGCTCGGCCCCGGCGAGGGCGACGATGTTGGTGCAGCTTGCGATGATGTCGGTGTCGACCTCGGGGGCGGCGGGCAGGGGCATGACATCGCCAGCCTCAAGCGCGGCGCCGACGGTGGCGGTCGGCTGCTGGCATTTGAGCGTGGCGATCTTGGCTGTGAGGCCGAGTTCGGCGAGGCACTCGCGGGTGATGTCGAGGAGCCAGTCGACGGTCGAGTCGGTGCCGCAGGTTCCGGCAGTGCCGATGACGAGTGGGCATCCTGCGTCGCGAGCCGCCTGGATCAGGCCTTTCCATTCTACCTTGGTCGAGGCGCGGGCGTATTTCGACACGCCACGTCCGAGGTAGGAGGGGCCTGAGTCGGTCGAGCCGCCGTCGATGGCGATGAGGTCGGGTTTCAGGGCGACGCCGCGGGCAAGGGCGTCGCGGTCGTAGTCGAGGCCAAGCGCCCCGGAGGGGATGAGGATGCGTGTCATGATTGCCCCCGGCTATCGCCGGTCGCGGTGGGCGAGGGGCCGTTGCCCCCTCGCGCTCCCCCAGGATATTTCAAGACCGATAATGACATCAGTCCGTGATGGCCTGGGGTTTCTTGATGATTTTACGCAGGAACATCGGCGCGACGAATCCCGCGATGGCAAAGGCCCAGAGGCCGATGGCGATGCCGGATGAGAAGAGGTAGGTCCAGTTGCCGTCGGACAGTACCATGGCGCGGCGCAGCGCGTCTTCCATGTGGTTGCCCAAAAGGATGCCGAGGATGATTGGCACGGTGGGAATGTCGAGCTTGCGGAACATCCAGCCGACGACGCCGAAGGCGATCATCAGGATCAGGTCAAAGTAGCTGCCCGAAAGCGAGTAGATGCCGACGAAGGAGATCATCATCACACCCGGCAGAAGGACCCAGGCCGGGACCGAGAGGATGCGGACGAAGATTTTCACCAGGGGCACGTTCATCGCCAGGAGAACGAAATTGGCGATCAGGAGCGAGGCGATCAGGCCCCAGACGACGTCGGGTTTTTCGGTAAAGAGTGTCGGGCCGGGGGTGATGTTGAGCGTCATCAGGAGCGCGAGCAGGACGGCGGTGGTGCCGGAGCCGGGCACGCCGAGGGTCAGCATGGGGACAAGCGCGCCGCCTGCGGCCGAGTTGTTGCCCGCCTCCGGGGCCATGACGCCCTTGGGGTCGCCCGTTCCGAACTTGCTGTTCGCTCCGCCCTGGACGTTCTTTTCCGCCATGTAAGCCAGGAAGGAGCCGAGCGACGCGCCTGCGCCGGGCAGGACGCCGGCGATGAAGCCAATGATCGACGAGCGGATCATGGTGCCGATGCCACCGACCAGTTCACGGACGGGCAGGGTGACCTTGTCGAGCTTGACGCCGATGGACGAGCCGCGGCCGTGGCTTTCGATAAAGACAAAGACTTCGGCGACGGCAAAGAGGCCGACGATGGCGACGAGGAAGTCGACGCCGTCCATGAGGTGCAGGTTGCCGCCGGTAAAGCGGGGCATGCCGGTGGTGTTATCGAGCCCGATCATCGCGATACCGAGGCCGATGCAGGAGGCGAGCGCCGCCTTGGCCTGGTTGTTCGAGGCGATGCCTCCCAAGGTCGAGAACGCCAGCAGGTAGAGCGCGAAGTACTCCGCCGGGCCGAACTGGTAGGCGATGCGGCTGAGGAGCGGGGCGAGGAGCATCAGGCCGATGGTGGCAAAGAGCGCGCCGAAGAAGGAGGCGAAGCCGGAGAGGACGAGGGCGTCGCCCGCGCGGCCCGCCTTGGCCATTGGATAGCCGTCGAGTGTGGTCATAAGCGCCGGTTCGTCGCCGGGGATGTTCAAAAGGATCGACGAGATGCGTCCGCCGTACATGGCGCCGTAGTAGACCGAGGTCATGAGCACGAGCGCGGCGGTGGCGTCGAGGCCGAGCGAGAAGGCGAGCGGGATCAGGATGGCGACGCCGTTCGACGGGCCGAGGCCCGGCAGCGCGCCGATGATCGTGCCAAGGAAACAGCCGACGACGGCGAGGAAGAGGGTGAAGGGCGAGAGCGCGACGGAAAAGCCGAGCGACAGGTTTGCTAAGAGGTCCATCTAAAGCAGCCACCCTTTGGGCACGGGCTGAAGGCCGAGGCCGAGCGCGTATTTGAAGATGACGAAGAGGCCTAGCGAGAGGCCGAGGCCAGTCAGGGCCGCAGGCACCAGGCGGGGCGAGATCTGGTAGCTGAGGATCGCCGCGCAGATCGCCGTCGGGATCAGGAAACCCAAGGGTTTCAGGGCATAGGCATAGCCCACCATGACGATGGCCGAGAGGGCAATGTTACCTAATGTGGCGAGTGAGGGCCAATCGGGTTCACTATCGGGGCGGAAGATGAAGACCAGTCCACAGAGAATGGCCACGACACCCAGGATGATCGGAAAAGTCTTCGATCCCACCGGGTCTGACATGAAGCTGGTCTGTATCTGGAGGGCGCCCGCGATATACGCGAGCGCCCCGAGGATGACGACCACTCCGAAGAGGCGGTCGGATTTCATCATTGGATGACGCCGATTTCTTTGGACAGGGTCACGGTATCGGCGATGACGCCGTCAACCCAGGACTGGAAGTCGCCGCCGACCTTGGTGAAGGGGGCGAGGCCGTTGGCGGCCATGGCTTCCTTCCATTCGGCCGAGTCGGCCACGGCCTGAAGCTTGGCGCCCCATGCCTCGAAGTCGGCGTCCGAGATGTCTTTGGGCACGTAGAGACCGCGCCAGTTCACGGCGACGGTGCTGTTGCCCTGTTCGACGGCGGTCGGGATGTCGTCAAAGCCCGGCACGCGCTCTTCGGTCAGAACGGCCAGCACGCGAACCTCGCCGGATTCGATGAAGCCCACAACCTCTGACATGTCGCCGGTCATGCCCTGAGTAAAGCCGCCGATGGTCTGGGTAATGGCGTCTGCACCGCCGTCAACACCGATGTACTTGATCTTTGTGATGTCGGTAAAGCCGGCAGCCTTCAGGATCATCAGCACCTTGAGGTGGTCAAAGCCGCCTGCGGCAGAACCACCGGCGAAAGCGACAGAACCGGGGTCGGCTTTGATCGCGTCGACCATGTCGTTCAGGTTCTGGAACGGGCTGTCGGCAGCCACCACGATCACACCGGGGTCAGCGCCAATGGCGCCGACAAAGCGGACCTGGTCGGCGGTCATGCCGGCATAGGCGTTCTGGGCCAGGCGCGTTGCGGTGGCCTGGGACGCGGCAACGATCAGGTCGTTGTCGTCCTTACGCTCGTTAACGACGTGGCTGTAGGCGAGTCCGCCGCCGCCGCCAGCCATGTTGGTGACCTGGACGGGTGCGTCCACCTGGCCGATGTCGTGAAGGATTTTGCCGATCTGGCGGCAAGTGAAATCCCAGCCGCCGCCGGGGTTTGCTGGTGCGATGCATTCAGTTGCCAGGGCTGCTGTGCCGATGACGGACATAGCTGCGCCCGCGACAAGAGCGCGGAAATTCTTGGACATGGTTACCTCCCTTATGTCGATTGGGGTTGCCTGCAGTGCGGGCACCCGGCTTTCACCCTAACGACGGAAATTGTCGCATGGCAAGGGCGACATACAAAACATGTTTCAGGGACCGGGGTTGTCTTGGGGCGTGGTCTTGCCCAAGATCGGACGGCTGAGTTTGGAAGGTGTTGCGCGGTGAACAAGACATTCGATCTGGTTATTTTCGACTGCGACGGGGTGGTCATCGACAGCGAGGTTATCTCGGCACGGATGTTGATCGAAGTTCTCGCCATGCATGGTGTGCACGTGGACCGGGCCTATGTGGCAAAGCATTTTCTTGGGAGAAGCTATCCAATCGTGCTTGCCCAGATTCGGACCGATTTCGGCATTTCGCTACCCGATGGGTTTGAGGCCGCCTATCGCGCGCGGCTTTTGGAGGCCTTCGACAAAAACCTGACGGTGATGCCTGGTGTGACGCGCGTACTAGAGCGGCTATCGGTGCCGTTTTGCCTGGCGACCAGTTCAAGCCCAGAACGGGTGGAGCGGTGTCTGGGGATTGTTGGATTGGCGTCGGTTTTTGCAGGCCTTGTTACGACGTCGGTTGAGGTAGCAAAAGGAAAGCCTGCCCCAGATTTGTTCCTTCTTGCGGCCAAGAAGATGGGTGTCGAACCGGATCGGTGCCTGGTCGTCGAGGATTCACTGGCTGGAATTCGGGCCGGGGTGTCGGCCGGGATGACGGTTTGCCATTTTGTTGGCGGCAGCCATCTGCGCGGCCTGGATATTTCGGACGATTCGGCGGTGCGTGCCGATAGGCAGATTGCATCTTTCGATGAATTCTTCGATTCTGTCCCTGATCTTGATCGGAGTTTTGCCGTATGAACCGCCAATCCCAAGACGACCAGGACGTCTCGCCCAGAGACTGGGCCGCACGGGCGGCGTGGTTGTCCTATGTCGGGGGGCTGACCCAGGGCGAGATCGCCCAGGAATTGGGAATTTCACGACAGCGGGCCCAGCGTCTTGTGGCCCGCGCGGCGGCCGAGGGGTTGATCCGTGTCACCATCGACCATCCGATCGCGGCCTGTCTGGAAATGGAGCGTGAACTTAAGGCGCGGTATGGTCTGGATCGGGCCTGGGTATCGCCCAGCCTTGGCTCTGGTTCCGATCCGATCACGGGTCTTTCGGTGTTTGCAGCCCCTGTCTTCGAGGGGATGTTCAATTCAGAAGCTCCGCAGGTTATCGCTTTGGCGACGGGGCGGACACTGCGCGCCATCGTCGAGCAGATGCAACACGTGGACGGTTCCCACCATAAGCTGGTCGCGTTGAACGGCAACGTTGCGCCGGACGGGTCGGCGACGGCCTATGAGGTGATTGTGCGTTTGGCCGAAAAGACCTCGGCACCGCAGTACCCTTTGGCCATTCCGGTGGTGGCGCGCACGCGCGAAGAATATGCGCTTTATACTCAACTTCCACATGTCCAAGCCACGCGCAAACTGGCCGAGGCTGCGGACCTGGCCATTGTTGGCATTGGGCAGATGGGGGATGATGCGCCCCTGTGCGTGGACGGGTTCATTACCCGAGACGAATTGGCCGATTTGCAGTCGGTCGGTGCGGCGGGCGAGATCGCGGGCCATGTGTTCGACCATGACGGTCAATTCATGGATCATCCGGTAAAGGACCGAATCATGGGTGTTCGTGTTCCGGTCGAAGGGATGCCCGTGTGCTGTGTCGGGGCGGGCGAGAACAAGAAATCCGCTCTTAAGGCCGCTCTGCGCGGTGGCTTGATTGACCAAATAATTACTGACGAAGCAACGGCTAACAGCGTTCTGGAAGCCTGATTGGCTGTAGGGTGCGACAAACTGGCTTGACATCTGCATGCGTATAGGTGAGCATATGTTCACGAACTGAGCATATGTTTATGCTTTGCAAGGGAGGAACATCCATGACTATTTCGCTTCGCGTCCTGATGGGCGCGTGTGCTGTTGGTGCACTCGCGACCGCCGCTTCGGCCGAGACGCTGACTATCGCCACCGTGAACAACGGTGACATGATCCGTATGCAGGGTTACACCGACGACTTTACCGCCAAGACCGGCCACTCGGTCGAATGGGTGACGTTGGAAGAGAACGTTCTGCGCCAACGGGTCACCACGGACATCACCACCAAGGGTGGACAGTTCGACATCATGACCATCGGCATGTACGAGACCCCGATCTGGGGTGCGAACGGCTGGCTGGTCGCGCTGGACGATCTCAGCGCCGAATACGACGCCGCTGACATTCTGCCCGCGATGGCAGGTGGTCTGAGCCATGACGGCACGCTTTACGCTGCGCCGTTCTATGGTGAATCGTCGATGATCATGTATCGCGCGGACCTGATGGAAAAAGCCGGGCTGGACATGCCGGATGCGCCGACCTGGACGTTCATCCGCGAAGCTGCGGCTGCCATGACCGACCGTGACGCCGACATCAACGGCATCTGCCTGCGCGGCAAGGCCGGTTGGGGTGAAGGCGGCGCTTTCATCACCGCTATGTCCAACTCGTTTGGTGCTCAGTGGTTCGACATGGACTGGGGCGCGACCTTTGACCAGGAGCCCTGGAAGAACACGCTTGAGTTCTTTGTTGGCATGATGAACGAAAGCGGCCCCGCAGGTTATGCGACCAACGGTTTCAACGAAAACCTGTCGCTGTTCCAGCAGGGCAAGTGCGGCATGTGGATCGACGCCACTGTGGCGGCGTCCTTTGTGACCAACCCCAATGACTCGACCGTTGCTGACAAGGTCAGCTTTGCGCTGGCGCCCGACAACGGCCTGGGCAAGCGTTCGAACTGGCTGTGGGCCTGGGCACTGGCGATTCCTGCCGGTACCGCCAAGGCTGATGCCGCCAAAGAGTTCATCGAATGGGCGACGTCCAAAGACTATATCGAGCTGGTTGCCGCCAACGAAGGCTGGGCCAACGTTCCTCCGGGTGCGCGTGTCTCGCTCTACGAGAACGCGAACTACAAGGACGTGCCTTTCGCTCAGATGACGCTCGACTCGATCCTGTCGGCTGATCCGAACAACTCGACCGTCAACCCATCGCCCTATGTCGGCGTCCAGTTTGCGGCCATCCCCGAGTTCGCCGGTATCGCATCCGAAGTGAGCCAGGAGTTCTCGGCCGTCTATGCCGGGCAGCAAACTGTTGATGAGGCACTGGCGAAAGCCCAGGCCATCACCAACGAAGCCATGGAAGCTGCTGGCTACCGCTAAGGCTTTCTCCCAAGTCCGAGGGGCGGATTGGTTTCCGCCCTTCGGCATCGATTGATCGTATCGTTTTCGTAAATTCGTTTTTCCGCGGGCAACAGAGCCCGAACCCGGAGGATATGCGTCATGGCGACCCAACACTCACGATCCGCAGCACGCTTGATGATGGCCCCCGCCGTTTTCCTGCTTCTCGTCTGGATGCTGGTTCCATTGACGATGACGCTGTGGTTCTCGTTTCGTAAATTTTTGCCGCTTCGTGGTGGCGACCAAGGCTTTGTCTGGTTTGAGAACTATGGGCGGTTTTTGACGTCCAGCTCGTTCTGGCCTGCCGTTCAGACTACGCTGATTATCGTGGGCGGCGTGTTGGTGATCACCATCTTTTTTGGCGTACTCCTGGCAATGCTGCTGGACCAGCCAATGTGGGGACAGGGCATTGTCCGCATCCTGGTGATTGCACCCTTCTTCGTCATGCCGACGGTGTCGGCGCTGGTTTGGAAGAACATGTTCATGGACCCCAACAACGGGTTGCTTGCGCATCTGTGGAGGTTCTTTGGCGCCGATCCAGTTGTCTGGCTAAGCGATGTGCCATTGGGATCGATCGTGATGATCGTGTCCTGGCAGTGGTTGCCATTCGCGACGCTGATCCTTTTGACGGCGGTACAGTCGCTGGACGGCGAACAGCTTGAAGCCGCCGAGATGGACGGCGCCCCGTTCCTGCAGCGGTTCTGGTTCATCGTGCTGCCGCATCTGAGCCGGGCGATTACCATCGTGATCCTGATCCAGACGATTTTCCTTTTGGCGGTCTTTGCCGAAATCTTCGTCACCACCGGCGGTGCCTTTGGCACCCGGACCCTGACCTATCTGATCTTCCAGCGTGTGCTGGAAAGCCAGAACGTGGGTCTTGGATCGGCAGGCGGTGTTTACGCAATCATTCTGGCCAATATCGTTGCCGCATTCCTGATGCGCATCGTTGGCAAGAACCTGGACGCTTGAGAGAGGACTGAGGACAATGTCACGCGCAGTTACTACTCAACGCAAGACCATCAACACAGTGGTCGCCTGGGGTATCGGGTTGCTGATCTTCTTCCCGATCCTCTGGACCATCCTGACCAGCTTCAAAACCGAAGCGCAGGCTATCAGCGATCCTCCGGTGTTCCTGTTCTTTGACTGGACGCTTGAGAATTACGCGGTGGTGCAGGAACGCTCGAACTACATGCGGTTCCTGTGGAATTCGGTCTTTATCGCCGGTGGGTCCACGCTTTTGGGTGTGATCATCGCTATCCCGGCGGCCTGGTCGATGGCCTTCGTGCCGTCAAGGCGGACGAAAGACATCCTGCTATGGATGCTGTCGACCAAGATGCTTCCGGCGGTTGGTGTTCTGTACCCGATCTATCTGTTGTTCATCAAAATGGGACTGTTGGACAGCCGGATCGGTCTGACCATCGTGCTGATGCTGATCAACCTGCCGATCATCGTTTGGATGCTGTACACTTATTTCAAGGAAATCCCTGGTGAGATTCTTGAAGCAGCCCGAATGGATGGCGCGACGCTGAGGGAAGAAATCCTTTATGTGCTGACACCGATGGCGGTGCCGGGAATTGCTTCGACGCTTTTGCTGAACTTTATCCTGGCCTGGAACGAAGCGTTCTGGACGTTGAACCTGACGGCCGTGAATGCCGCGCCTTTGACGGCCTTCATCGCCAGCTATTCAAGCCCCGAGGGCTTGTTCTTCGCCAAGCTATCGGCGGCATCCACCATGGCCATCGCGCCAATCCTGATCCTTGGCTGGTTCAGCCAGAAACAACTCGTACGCGGCCTGACGTTCGGCGCGGTTAAGTGAGGGGAAAGACATGGGACGCATCGTACTCGACAAGGTAAAGAAGAGCTTCGGCGACGTAACTGTCATTCCGCCGCTGGATCTGGAAATCAACGATGGGGAGTTCGTCGTTTTCGTTGGCCCCTCGGGGTGTGGCAAGTCGACCCTCTTGCGGTTGATTGCCGGGCTGGAGGACGTCAGCGACGGCGAAATCCGCATCGACGGTCAGGTGGCGACTCAGACGCCGCCCGCAAAACGGGGGCTGGCGATGGTGTTCCAGTCCTACGCGCTCTACCCGCACATGAGCGTTCGGAAGAACATCGCCTTTCCGTTGCGCATGGCCAAACTGGATCAGGCGGAAATCGACAAGAGGGTCGAAAGCGCGGCAAGCGTTTTGAACCTTACGGATTACCTGGATCGGAGACCGGGCCAGTTGTCTGGCGGTCAGCGTCAGCGGGTCGCTATCGGGCGCGCCATCGTGCGCGAACCGGCGGCCTTCCTGTTCGACGAACCACTTTCCAATCTCGATGCCGCGCTGCGTGTCGGTATGCGCCTTGAGATCAGCGAGCTGCACAAGCGTCTTGCGACCACGATGATTTATGTGACCCACGACCAAGTGGAAGCCATGACCATGGCCGACAAGATCGTGGTCTTGCATGCCGGTGTGATCGAGCAGGTTGGCAGCCCGTTGGAGCTGTATCACACGCCGAAGAACAAGTTTGTTGCCGGGTTTATCGGAAGCCCCAAGATGAACCTCTTGGAAGGTGAAGAAGCCAAAAAGCGCAACGCGCATACAATCGGTGTCCGCCCGGAACATATCATTCCTTCCAGTACCGAGGGTGTTTGGGAAGGGACGATTGGTGTATCCGAGCATCTGGGGTCGGACACGTTTTTTCATGTCCACATGGAAGGACACAACGAGCCGATCACGGTTCGCGCGGGCGGCGAAGTTTCCATGCATCATGGTGACAAGATCTTCCTGACACCAGACGAAGACCGAATTCACCGGTTCGACCAGGCGGGTCTCCGCATCGAGTAGTGCATGGGCGTGTCCGGGGCCTCCCGGGCACGCACGGCATCCCTGAAACACATCATGCCTTTGCGGCGGTCCCGTCGCTTCGGATGTCCTGAACGGCCCTTGCCAAATGATACGACTGATGACCCAATCACTGGACCTGTTGCCCGAGGCGGTAGACCGCCCCACATACGATCGACAATCGTTGACTCCGGGGATTGTTCACATCGGCTTGGGGAATTTTCATCGCGCTCATCAGGCGTGGTATCTGCACCGATTGTTCCAGATGGGTGTGACACGGGATTGGGCGATCATCGGCGCTGGAGTGCGGCCTTTTGATGCTGTGATGCGCGAGAAGATGCGCGCGCAGGATTACCTGACAACGCTGATCGAACTTGATCCCAAGGGCAGCTCGGCCGAGATCACCGGGTCGATGATCGACTATGTCCCGGTCGAAGAGGGCAACGCCCCCCTGATCCGACAGATGGCGGACCCGGCCATACGAATTGTTGCGCTGACGGTCACAGAGGGTGGGTATTACATTGACCCGGCGACGGGCGATTTTGACAGCCAACATCCCGACATCGTCCATGACGCAGCGAACCCCGGCACGCCGCGCACCGCATTTGGCGCAATGATCGAGGCGCTTCGTTTGCGGCGAGACAATGGGGACGGGCCGTTCACCGGGCAGAGCTGTGATAATCTTCAGGAAAACGGAACTGTTTTGCGACGGACGGTGATCTCACTGGCACGTCTGTCTGACCCAGATCTGGCTGATTGGATTGCTTCCAATTGTACCTTCCCGAACTCGATGGTCGATTGCATCGTTCCGGCGACGGGCAAAGGGGAATTGGCGCTGGCGCAAGAGTTTGGGATCGACGATCAGGTCCCCGTCACCCACGAGAATTTTCGGCAATGGGTGATTGAGGATAATTTCTGCGCCGGCCGCCCTGACTGGGACAAGGCTGGCGCGACGTTTTCTGATCAGGTGCACAGTTTCGAAGCCATGAAGATTCGAATGCTGAACGGCGGCCATCAGGTGATCGCCAATCCCGGAGAAATCTTGGGGATTGAGACGATTTCCGGAACTATGGAACATGGCGTCATTCAACCGTTTTTCCGCAAGGTTCTTGCGCAAGAAGTCGCGCCGCAGGTCAGTCCCGTGCCCGATTGCACGCCTGCCCAGTATCTCGACCGGATCACAACGCGTTTCTCGAACCCGAAAATCGTCGACACGACTCGTCGGGTCGCTTTTGATGGCTCCAGCCGTCACACCGGTTTTGTTCTGCCGGTCATTCGCGAGGCCTTGGCAGCCGGGGCCGAGATTGACGGGCTGGCTTTGGTCGAAGCGAACTGGGCGCGGTATTGCCTGGGGGTTCGCGAAGACGGCAGCTTTGTCGAGCCGAACGATCCGATTTGGGAGACACTGGTTGATCACGCCGAGGCGGCACGGTCGCGGCCCGAAGCCTGGCTGGAGATGAAGCTCTACGGGGATTTGAGCGAGGACCAACGGTTCTCGGACAAGTTCGCGTATTGGCTGCGGAAGATCTATGCAGAAGGTGTAGAGGCGGCCATGAAAGACTACCTCGAGGCCTGAGAGCGGTTCAGAAATTTCAAGAAGCGGTGCCAGTCGTCCCGCCGGAGGTCGTGGTCACCTGGCCTGATGTGGTGGCCTAGCGTCGGGTGATCCGGTCCCTCGTCACCATGCCAAATCTCGGTCGCTTCGGGCCAGTTCGGGGTGTCGCCCCAGGCGGGAGCAGCCGCTTTCACTGTCATGTATGTGCCAAGCGGATCGGCCCAGATATCCAGATCGGCAGAGGCGACATAGACCCTTCGGGGGGCGACACTGGCGATCAGTTGGTGTTGGTCGACGGTGGGCACGCCTGACTGGGGTTTGATCCAGTGGGGGAACGTCTTTGCCATCTGGTCGAGGGTCTCACCAACCGGGTGGCGGGCCGGGGCGGTGCCACCGCAGCCTGCGTTGTTGGCGAGTGTTGCGCTGATACGGGCGTCATGGGCGGCGGCCCAGAGCGCGGCTTTCCCAAGGCGGGAGTGGCCTGCGACGGCGATGCGGGTGGTGTTGATATTGTCCAGCTGTTCAGCGGCGTCGATCAGGCGCAGGATTGCCCAGGCCCAGAGGGAAATGGCGTAAGTGTCACTTTGCAGGAGCGGGTTGAGACCGTGGGTTGTCCACTTGGTCGGGTCGTCGGGAACCCATGAGCCATAGCAGCTGACAAGGACGGCGTAGCCGCGTGCGGTCAGGAGGTCGATGGGCCAGCGCGCGGCGGCAGTTCCGCGCAGGTGGTCGTAGAGGCGACCGTCGGATGCACCGAGTTCTGGGCGGGTGTAGGCGATGGCCATTGGGTCGAGCGGGAAATCGGTGTCGGTAAGGATGCCGATGGGGCCGGTGAAATCGAGGCCTGCGATCAGGGGCGCGGGGCCGGGCGTTTTCGGACGCCAGAGGGCGGCATCGGTGGTGAAGCTGCGGCCCGCGACGGTCATGGTCAGGATCAGGCGGTCGGCCCCAGCCAGTGGCTCGACCTCGACGCCCAGGCTGTCGGGCGGGGGCGGCAGGGGACCGTACATCTGGTCGGCAAAGGCGGCGCGCCACTCGGCTTGGCGGGCGGGCAGGTTGTCGAGCGCACCGAGGGGCGGCAGGTCGATCGGCCCCGCAAAGACCTGGTCGATGCGGGGCCGGTCGGTCATGGCATCCAGCCGCCGTACATCGGATGATCGGGGCCAAAGGGCAGGGTCACCGGCGCGTCGGTGCGGGCCGAGGCATAGACAGCGGTCACGAATTCCAGCGAACGGCGGCCGTCCTCCAGTGTGACCTCACGCCCCGGGTTGCCGTCGAGCGCGTCGGCGAAAGCGGTGAACATGCCTGCATAACCAAGCGGGGGCGTTGCGACCGTGGCAAGGACCGCGTCGATCTGGGCTTGGGTCGTCGGTTCGCGGGCTATGAAGGTCCAGCCCTTTTCGGCAAGCGAGTAGGGGGCGTGGTCGCTTTCGACGGTGAAGCCTTCGAACATCAGGCGCATGCGGCTGGTGTTTCCGGCGGCGCCGAGCGTCACGGAGGAGGTGATCAGGGCGCCGTTTTCCATGCGGAGGGAAAGCGCGGCGCAGTCCTCGACCTCGATCTCGTTCACGCGCGTGGCGACGTCGGCCGAGACGCGGGCGACGGGGCCGAGGACGGATGTAAGCAGGTCGTGGATGTGGATGGCGTGGCCAAGGATTGCACCACCCTGTTCGCCCGCCCAGGTGCCGCGCCAGTCGATGTCATAATAGGCGGCGGGGCGGTCCCAGTGGGTTTCAAGCGTGCCAGCATAGCATTTGCCGGCAAGACCTGCGTCGATCAGGGCGTGGAGTTGGGCGGTGCCGAGGCCATAGCGGTATTGGAAGACGGGCGAGAGGGTGCCGTTTGTTTCGGCGACCTTCGCGGCAAGCTGGTCGGCTTCGGCCAGCGACGAGACCAGGGGTTTTTCGCAGACGACGATCTTGCCCGCGTCCAGCGCGTCCATGCAGGAATTGAAGTGCAGGTGCGGGGGCAGGCAGATGTCGACCACGTCGACGGTCGGGTCGGCGAGGACGGCGGCGAGGACGTCGGTGAAAGCGACGCCGTCGTATTGGTCGGCCAGCGCCTGACCGCGCGCGCGGTCGAGGTCACAGACGGAGGCGACGGTGAAGCGGTCGGGGAGTTGGGCGTAGCCTGCGAGGTGCTGGGCCCCGATGCCTGCGCCGACGATGGAAACGCTTCTGCTCATGCCCCTTCGGCCTTCATCTGGGCGCGGATCGCGATTTCAGAGGCGGTGAAGGTGTGGGTCTGACCGACGGCGGTCTCGGTCCGGTCCTGCACGTCGGCGGCAAGGTTCGGGAAGTAGGGCAGCCCTGCGTCGTCGCAGGGGATCAGCTCGTTCTTGTCACCGTTAACAAGGAACAGGTTGTTCGTCGTATGCGGGCGGCCAATGTCGGTGTACTTGCGCAGTTCGATGTGCCCTTCGGTGCCCTGGATGAACAGGCGGCCGTCGCCCCAAGTGGGCAGGCCGTTCGGGGTGAACCAGTCGAGCCGGATATAGGCGTGGCCGTGGTCGGAGTTCAGCACCATCTCGCCAAAGTCCTGGAAACCCGGGTGTTCGGGCAAGGTGGTGTTCTCGACGAGCGCGTGCATGACCTTGGCATCGGTCGAGCCGGTGAAGTAGAGGAACTGGTCAACCTGGTGTGAGCCGATGTCGCAGAGGATGCCGCCATAACGTTCGCGCAGGAAGAACCACTCGGGGCGGGTTTTCAGGTTCTGCTTGTGGGGGCCAAGTCCGACGGTCTGGACGACACGGCCGATGGCGCCGCCAAAGACCAGTTCGGCGGCCTTGGTCACAGCGGGGACCTCGAAACGTTCGGAGAAGTTGACGGTCCAGATGCGGCCGGTTTCCTTCTGCACGGCGCGGATCTCGTCGAGTTGTTCCAGCGTGGTGCACCCCGGCTTGTCGACCATGACGTCCTTGCCCGCGCGCATTGCCTCGATCGCGAACTTGGCGCGGTCGGCGGGGACGGCGGAGATCAGGATCATCTTGATCTCGGGGTCGTCGAGGATGGCGCGCCGGTCGGCGGCTTTGGCGACGTCGGGAAAGACCTCGTTGAACTTGTTTTCGGTCACGGCGGGGCCGTCGGTCCAATAGGCGTCGCAGGTGCAGCCCTGGGCCTTCATGTTGCCGAGCATCCCGAAGATGTGGCCGTGGTCGATGCCGATGACGCCAAGTTTGAAGGGCATTGGGGTTAGATCTCCGAAAGTTTTACGCGTTGGCCGATGCGGCCGGAATGTTCGATGGCGGTGATGAGGCGGTGGACGTCGAGCGCGCTGCGGCCCGGCACGAGGGGCGGGCGTTTCTGGCTCAGCGCTTCGGCAAAGTCCTCGATGACGAAGCGGTGCCAGTCGCTGGTGAATGCCATGGGGTCCGCGCCCGCGCCGCTGGTCGTGGCCTCGCCAATCGTCTCGGAGCGACCGTCCCGGTAGTCGAGCTTCAGGACACCGGCGTCGAGACGGGCCGAACCGTTCTTGCAGTGAAGCGTGATGGTCTCGCCCGTGCCGGGGAAGCTGGCGGTGGTGGCGAAGAGTTGGCCGACCGCGCCGTTGTCAAAGCAGAGTCCGGCGGTGACGAAATCCTCGGACTCCATGTCGTGGAAATCGGTCGTCGCGGTCATGGCGGTGACCTTGTGGACCGGCCCCGTGAGGGTCAGCATCAGGTCAAGTGTGTGGATCGCCTGGCTGATCAGCACGCCGCCGCCGTCGCGTTCATAGGTGCCGCGACCGGGTTCGTCGTAATAGGCCTGGGGCCGCCACCAGGGGACGTTGACCTCGGCGGCAACGAGGGGGCCGAGGGTGTCCATCTTGGCGGCAAGGTCTGCGGCGACCGGTCGGGCGCGGTGTTGCAGGACGATGCCGAGGGGGACGTTCGCGGCTTCGCACAACTCAACAAGGGCGGTGGCGTTTTCCAGCGTCCGTTCGACGGGCTTTTCCATCAGGATGGGTTTGCCGGCTTTGGCCAGAGTGGCGACGATGTCCTGACGTCCGTTCGGCGGGGTGGTGAGGATGACGAAGTCGACAGAAGGGTCGTTGGCGATGGCGTCGATGCTTGTCGCCTCGGTGGCGCTCAACTCGGGATAGGCCGAAAGGAAGGCGGCGCGGCTTTCAGCACGGCGGGCATAGATCGGGCCAAGGGTCACCTTGTCCGAATTGGCAATGGCATCGGCATAGGTCTTGGTGACCATGCCAAGGCCGATCAGGGCGATTTTCATTGTCGTGTCAGGGCGAGTGAGCGCTCGCTCTCTCCGTCGAAGATATGGAACTTACCGGTTGGTAGCTTTACACCGACAGTTTGCCCGCGCGTCAATGGGATTTGTTCAGGAAGTTGCACGGTCAGCGTCTCGCCATTGTCGAAAGCGCCGTAAATATAGGTGACCGAGCCGAGCTGTTCGAAGTTCTTCACCTTGATCTGGGCGTCGCCATCGCCGTCTAGCGATACTCCTATGGCCTCTGGCCGGATGCCCAGGGTGACGGGGCCTTCGTGGTTCTGCTCCATGGGGACGTCGCGCATGATGCCGCAGTCGAGCGTCAGGCGGTGGCCGTCGAGGCGGCCATTGAGGAAGTTCATCTGTGGCGCGCCGATGAAACCCGCGACGAATTTATTGGCTGGATCATTGTAAAGATCGAGCGGGCGACCCATCTGCTCGATCCGACCGCCGCGCAAAACGACGATGCGGTCGGCCATGGTCATGGCTTCGATCTGGTCGTGGGTGACGTAGATCATCGTGTTGCCAAGCTGGGCGTGCAGGTTCGAGATCTCGACCCGCATTTGCAGGCGTAGTTCGGCGTCAAGGTTGGAGAGCGGCTCGTCGAAGAGAAAGATCGTGGGTTCGCGCACGATGGCGCGGCCGATGGCGACGCGCTGGCGCTGGCCGCCCGACAGTTGACCGGGGCGTCGGTTTAGAAGCTGATCAATTTGCAAAAGCGCGGCGGCCTCGTCCACGCGGCGGTTGATCTCGGCCTTGTCCATGCGGAAGTTTTCAAGGCCGAAGGAGAGGTTCTGGCGCACGCTCATGTGCGGGTAGAGCGCGTAGGACTGGAACACCATCGACAGGCCGCGTTCGGACGCGGGCACGGTGTTGACGCGATTGCCTTGCAGAAGGATGTCGCCGGATGTCGGGTCGTCGAGACCGGCGATCAGGCGCAAAAGTGTGGACTTTCCACAGCCGGAGGGGCCGACGAAGACGATGAACTCGCCATCCTCGATCTGGAGGTCGATGCCGTGGATCACGTCGACGGGGCCGAAGGATTTGCGGATCTCTTTCAGTTCGAGAGCGTGGGTCATGGGGACGTCTTTCTGTCAGTGCCCAAAGTCCGACGCGGACTTTGGGGTGGAAACCGACGCGGTTTTCGGGCGATCTCCGCGTCGGAGATCGGGACGGGAAATGCGTGATTTCCCGTCATTTCAACCCCGTGGTGGCGATGCCGGTGGTGATGAAGCGTTGCAGCCAGACGAAGACCAGCGTGATCGGGATCAGCGAGACCACGGTCATGGCGAGGATATAGTGGAAGTCGGTGTCGAACTCGCCCGCGTATTGGGTCAGGCCAAGCTGGATCGTGTGTTTCGACGGGTCGGAGATCAGTACGATCAGCGGCCAGAGGAAATCGTTCCAGCGCCAGATAACGCTTAGGATCGCCAGCACCGAAAGCGCGGGCAGCGACAGGGGCAGGACGATGCGCCAGAAGATGCGCCATTCGCTGGCCGCGTCCATGCGGGCGGCTTCCAACAGTTCGTCGGGGATGGTCAGCATGTACTGGCGCAGCAGGAAGACGCCCGTGGGCGTGGCCGCAGCCGGGATGATGACGCCCCAGAGCGAACCGAAGATGCCGAAGGACCAGACCACGAAGAACAGCGACACGAGGATGATCGACGAGGGGATCAGCAGGGTGGCGATGATCAGGATGGTAAAGGTCAGGCGGCCCCGGAATTTGTATTTCGACAGGGCAAAGGCGGCCATGGCGTTGATCAAAAGGGTGATCAGCGTGGCCATGACGGTGACGAAGACCGAGTTGAACAGGTAGGTGGCAAAGTGGAAATTATCCTGTCCGTTCTGTTTCAACAGCGGGTCGAGATAGTTCTCGGTGGCCACCCGGATGTCTTCGGCCGGGGAAAGCTGGGTGCGGGGCACCTTGAAGACGTCATCGGGGTTCTCGAAGGTCGCGACGTCAGTTTCCTTTCGCGTGGGGCCAGCCTTGAATACGGATTGCGGTTCGCCCTCTTCGGGCGTGTAGGTCCAGACTGGCTTGGTGCCGACACCGTCGGCCTGGGCCTCGATCTGTGCCATGGGCAGAAGGCGTGTGTCGAAATTGTCGATGGCGCGTTCGGGTTTGATCGAACTGACAAAGGTCCAGAGGACTGGGACCAGGATGATCAGCACGCCGAAAATCAGGTAGCCGTAGGCGAGGAAGTCGGCGACGCCAAACCGTTCGGCGGTGTCGCGGTTGCCAGCGGTGCGGGTGAGAAAGCGGGTCACACGTGTCATGATCAGAACTCCGACTGCCGGCGGGTAAGCCAGAGTTGCATGAAGGTAAAGACGGCGATCACCACGGCCATCAGGACCGAGCCTGCCGCGCCTTCTCCGTAGGAAGGATTGTTGCTGGTGAAGGCGACCTCATAGATGTTCTGGACGACCATGAAGGTTTCGCGGCCCGGTCCGCCGCCAGTCAGGAGGTAGACCTCGTCGAAGATCTGGAAGCTGCGGATCAGTGACAGGACCAGGACCACGGTTAGGGTCGGCATGACCAGCGGCAGGGTGATGCGCCAGAAGGCGCGTGTCGGTTTGGTCGCGTCCATCTTGGCGGCCTCGTAGAGGTCGGACGGGATGGCCTGCAGGCCCGCCAGCAGGATCAGCATGTAGAAGCCCATGTGGCTCCAGCAAAAGACGAAGACCAGCCAGAAGAAGGGCCAGCCGGTGTTGGGGGTAACCAGCCAGTTCACGGGGCGGTACCGGCCGAAGTCGAAGACGGCATCGAACTGGATCATCAAAAGCAGGATCACCGAGACGGCGGCGAGGACGGCCAGCGCGAGACGGGTGCCTCGTTGTGCGGTCGAGGTGGCGTAGGTCAGGCCAATGGCGAGTGCGATGCCGATCCATGGCCCGCCGCTTTCAAGCCCGAGAAGTGACAGCGGGCGCGCCCAGTACCACAGAAGGGCAAAGAGCGCCGAAAAGATCGCGGTCCAGGCGAGCGAAGGTTCCTCGGTGTCGGGTTTCAGGGCGCGGAGCGTGACGACCATCAGGGCGGCGGCCATCAGGATCGTCATGGCGATGTCGAAACCGGCCATGCCCGCAAGGCCGGTCAGGCTGTCGCGGGTGCCGCCGATCACCTCGTTCAATGCGCCCTTGCGGTGCAGGACCCAGTTCCAGATGTTGGCGATGACGACGGGCGAGAGCATGACCGGGTAAAAGAACATGGCGCGCCAAAAGCCACGGCCCTTGATGTTCTTGTTCACGACCAGCGCGGTCACCAGCGCGGCGACACAGATCACCGGGACCTGGATCACCACGAACCACAGCGTGTTGAACATGCCGGTCCAGAAGTTGTACCCGGCGTTGGTGCAGGTCTTGGGCTCGAAGATCGACTCGCATTTGAAGATGTCGGCGTAGTTGCTCCAGCCGACCCAGGGGCGGTCGAACAGCGAGATCGACGAGCCGCCGGTGAACGAGACGTAGAAATTCAGGATCATCGGGGCAAAGGTGAACAGCCCGAAAATGACGAGGTTGGGCATGAGAAGGGCGTAGGGAACGCCCGTCCTGCCCCAGAGGCTTTGCGACAGTTCGACGGGAAAGCCGACCAGGTCCATGGCGAACTGCGGGATTTGGTCCAGCCGATAGCGACGTTTGGACAAAAGCCAAAGCGTGCCTCCTCCGATCCAGAGAAGGCCGATGATCGACATCAGGTATCCAGCAAGTGACATGCGCGGTCTGCCGCAGGGATGGTCGGGGGCGGTGTGCCCCCGACCGCTGTGACGCCCTTAGTTGTTGGCGTTCGTGTTCAGTTCTTCTTCGATCTTGGCGACTGCCTCGTCAAGCGAGAGCTCTCCGTTCATCGCGGCAGCGAGGTACTGAACGGTGGCATTGAAGATCACGAAGTTGCGCGGGTCGCCCTGCAAGCGATAGGCCTGCGGGGTTTGCGCGGCAGCTGCGGCGGCCATTGAGGTGAAGGCGTTCAGGCCGTCGGCGACCGACTGCGATGCGCCTGCGCCGACATAGTCCAGACCTTCGGCCTGAAGCTTGGCATGGGCCGGGATCGCGAAGGTCTTGGTGTACCATTCGCGGGCCTGCTCTTCGGCCGCCATCCAGGCGACGAAGTTGGCTGCGGCCTCTTCCTGTGCAGCATCGCCGGATTTGAAGGCCACGAGGCCAGCGCCGCCCGGCATGATGCCACAACCAGCGGGACCACAGGGCACGGGCACCACGGCCCAGTCAAAGCTGTCGCCGACGTTCTTTTGCACGTTGCCGGTGTTCCACGACCCGGACATGTAGAACGACACGTCCTGGCCAAAGAACATTTCGTTGCCGTTGGCGTATTTGCCGCCCGAGACGGCGGGCCATACGTCAGCGGGCATCAGGCCCGAGGCGTGCCAGTCGAGCATCTTTTGAGCGAAGGTTTTGAAACCGTCATCGACGATCAGGTTGTTGTCGCCGTCAAAATAGGCGGCGCCATAGGACATGGCGGGGCCAGCCATCCGGTGGCCCGAACGGTCCATGACCATCCCGGCATACGATCCGGTTTCGTCCATGACCGCCTGTGCGGCATCGGCCCAGTCGTCCCAGGTTGCGCCGGGGCCGGGGACTTCGACGCCAGCCTCTTCAAACATGGTCAGGTTCACATAAGGACCAGTCACCGTCATCTCGGTGTGATAGCCATAGATGCCATCGGGCTTGCCTGCCCGATACCACGGCAGAACGGCGCCATAGTTGGCCTCCCACTCGGCGGCATCGACATAGGGTGTCAGGTCGACGTAATAGGGGTTCAGGCCGCCCAGGTTGGTGACGAAAGCCAGGTCAGGGCCGGTGCCGGCTTCAAGCTGGATCGGAAGCTGTTCGCGCACGACGTCATAGCCGACGACGTTCAGCTGAATGTTCACATCAGGGTTCGCGGCCTGGTAACGGTCGGCCAGTTCGGCGACGAGATTGGCTTTGGCATCGACGTCGCTGATCATAAGATCAAGGTCGACGGCCAGCGCCGTTGACGCCGAGAGAGCAGCGGCAATAGATATACCCCCGCTTAGTACAATTTTGTGCGCAGCGCGCAGATGTTTGGTCATGATTGTTCCTCCCGGTCGGATTTTTCTTTGTAAAAACAGCAGTTGATGGAGGAATAGTGCGGAACGAATCTGAAAGCGTCAATATGGATCAATGTAACTGTTTTATGTCGCGGAGTGATGCCTGTGTTTGAGTTAAAGCCGGGCTCGGCCATTGTGCAATGGCGCCATGGTGTGCCCGATGCACAAGATTTTCCGGGCGAGCCGCGCCCCATGCCCGACGCCGTGACTTACGAATTTCGGAACGGTTGGGTCGAGACGGGTGACCTTCCATGCCGCGAGGCGTTGCGGGCCTTGCTATCCCACCGCAGTGTCGAAATGCCGACCGGCCCCTACCCCTTCGTGTATGTGGGGAACGAACAAAGTCCGGTAGATTTTTCGCAGTTCTGTCACCGCCCGACTTTGATCAAATATCCGTTTCAGACCACGATAGAAATCCGCGAGCCGGGTGTTGCACGCTTTCAGCTGAAAACAGCCGGAGGGGTTCATATATGGTTGGGCGGCAAGGAAATTGTTGCTTTCGAGCCGTTTGAAAGAAACACGATTCAGGCCACGACGTTCACGGTCCCGCTCACGCCCGGCACATTTGATCTGATTGTGCTTTTGGAGGACTTGCACGAACGCGATACGACCTGTTGCTTCCAACTTCGTTGGCTGGAAGGACCCGGTGCCGCGATCGATATCGGCATTGATGATCAAGACGTACAGGATGCGGTCGATGCTCTTGGCCATCTGGTGACCGACAAGGCCTTCTATTCCGAGGGGCCGGTTGCATTGACCACGTCATCACCGCCCAGACGCCCTATGCTTCTGACCGTGGAAAACATCGCCCCCTTCCCGAGAGGAGGGTTAGTGAACGAACCCGGCGCGGGACTGACGAAGGAAATCAATATTACAAATGTTCAGCCGAAAGCTGAAATACTCGACACTGCAGAGATGCCGGCGGGTTGTTTGTCTTTGGATGTTTCGACCCTTGTGAACGGCGTGACGGTTAGACGTCGGCTGGGCGTAACAATTCTTCCGCGCGCGTTGAAGCTTTCCGGAAACATTGAAGACCGGAAACGACAAGCTGCGCACCAGATAGAGGTTGAGGCTGGGTTCGATCCATCGGTGGCGACGCTGCTTGCTCTGCGTGGGGTCAAGCCAGAGCGCGTGGCGGAGGTTTTGAAAGCCGCCTTGCCGACCATCGAAAATCGGTACGATTGCGCAGATTTTTCGATCCTGCCCCTGTTGCGTCTTTGGCGGGATGCGCGGGCAACACTCGATCACCAATTGGCGGACAGGCTGAAGGCGGCGATCCTGGGTTTTCGGTACTGGATGTCCGAGCCGGGCAATGACGTCATGTGGTTCTGGTCTGAAAACCATGTGCTGTGTTTTCACGCGGCTCAGGCAATTGCCGGCGGGCTATTTCCAGATGAGGTGTTTTCAAACAGCGGGATGACAGGGACCGAATTGCGCGCCGATGTTCTGCCACGCCTCGAGCGCTGGTTTGACAGCATTGATGATCATGGGCTGTGCGAGTGGAATTCAGCCGCATACTATCCAATTGATCTGCTGGCCTTGATTTCGCTTCATGATCTTGAACCCGCGTTCAAAGCGCGTGCAGCGGTGACGTTGGACAGGCTGTTCTTGATGGTTGCCCTGCACACATCCGGCGGAGTTCCAGCGGGGGCGCAAGGCCGGTGTTATGAAAAAGAACTTTTGGCGGGGCCGATGACCGAGCTTGGGTCAGTGGCCGCGATCGCTTTTGGTGGGAACTATTGGGCGGGTTACGATAGGGCTGCTGCTCTGCTTTGTGTTTCTGACTATGTGCCACCGCAGGATTTGGAAAGGCTGGCGTGGCCCGAAAACGGTCGGGTTCTTGGCGCGCGGTACACGCAAGGCCTGAACAATGCGGGCAAGCTGTCGTTGTGGAAATCCCCTGACGGACAGCTATCGACGGCCACGGGCCATGATCCAGATCGCGAAGGGCACCAGGCCCATGTTCTTGATGTCCAGATGGTATCCCATCCCATGGCGCGCCTTTGGATCAACCATCCCGGCGATAGCACGCCCTGGGGGGAACGTCGCCCCTCCTTGCTGGCGGGCAACCATGTGATGCCCGCAGTTGCCCAGATAGAGTCTCTGGCATTGGTGCTGTATGATCTGGATCGACCATGGACCGATATTGATGAGGCCCAGCTTTTTGCCTTTTCTGATGCCTTTGATCGATACGATGACCTGGGTGACTGGAAGATTTTTCACGCTGGGTCAGGCTGTGTCGGGATTTGGTGCTCGGACAGATTGCGAGATGTGGGCGGGCTTTATGCGGGATCGTTGTGGCGGGCGTCTGGGCGATATGTGGGATGGGTTGTCGCCATGTCGCATCCTGATGAGGACGTCACAGCATTTGAAAAAAGGGTGCGGGCGCTGGTGCCCCGTGTGGAAAATGCGGCGATTACGTGTCGGGCCCCAGAGGGAGGCGTTTTGAAACTTTGCGCCAACGGCGATCTGGTCCAGGATGGGGAAAGTATTGAATTTACTGATTTATCCACGGTTCCGAACGTGCAGTGGATGTAGACTCGCCCAGGTTTGTGGGTCCGGCATCCGCAACTGATCGTCAAAGGCGGCATTTTTCGGAGCCTCGGCGTCAGCAATTTGGAACAGACTGTTTTCGTTTGTCTGACAATGCTTCCTGAAAGCGCCACGATCCTGCCCATTTGGTCGGGGAAAGTCGAACTTGTATCGAATTTAGCTGTACGAGGACCCAACTTTGCTCAAACGCCTGCGGACATATGCACTCAAGCCACAAAGCTGGCTGTCGGCGGGTATCCTGTGCTTTGTCCTGTCGGTGATCGTTGACTATCATCACGATCAGATGGCCGCAAACAGTGCCATGGCTCTTAAAGTTGGTATGCCGCCCGAGGTCATGATCCAGGACTTCGATGCGGACAGGCATTCCAATATCATCCACGAAGCCCAACTTCTTGCCGAAGTTGACCTCGGCAAGACTGTCGAAATGAACCTGGGCAGCGATGCCCGCCCGAATTGGGTTTATGCCGTGCCGGTTTTTGCCGTAAGCGCTGAGGCCCGGCCCCTGGCGGTGCATCGTCTGTTGGGGGAAAAGCTCCGGCGTCCTCAACCACGTTCATCCGCTGGCGACATTCGCGCGGCGGCCCAGAGGTTGGAAAGTATGGTGGATCGTCCGATTGGGATGCTGGTCCAGGAAACAGGTACTCTTGCCGACCCGTCCTTGGCGTTGTTTGGACTAACCGCCCTTGGCAGCGGTCGCAGTGGTCTGCTGGTCAGCGTCGCTGGTGCCCGCCTGAATGCGCCTTCGCTGCGTGAGGCGGCCTATCTGAAGCTGGCGTCCGCGGGGATTGTGCCTGACAAGGGGACCATCGCCATTTCGCCATACAAGGAAGGGCGGGAACAGGCGCTGATCGTGCGAGACGTGACCTGGTTGTCCAGCGTTCTGACTGCTGTGTCGCTTTGCTTGGTTATGGTGGCGGTGTCGCTGATGCTGCGTATCTTGCCCAATTGGCCGAAGCGTCCGAACAAAGCCTTTGCCACGTTTGAGGCCGTCAGCGCCTTTCCACTGCCAGCACACCGCGTATCCCAGAGCAAACGCCTGTCGCGCAGCTAGAAATCGACGGTCACGCCTGGCAGCTTCAATTCTTTGACCAGTTCGCGCAGCTCTTGCCGCGCAGCGACATTCGACAGGTTCAGGTTTTGCACCCCGATGTCGCGCAGGTCCAAAAGTGTCAGGCCGCGCGGAAACAGTTCGCGGAAAATCACCCGTTCCGAAAAGCCGGGAGCGACGCGGAAACCGATGCGCTTGGCCAGTGAGTTCACCGCATCGGCCATTTTCTTTTTGTTGTGCATGGCCTGCGCGCCCACACGATTGCGCACAACGACCCAATCGATCGGGTCAAGACCAGCCTGGGCACGAAGCTGTCGAGCGTTCCACACCATCTCGGCGTAAACCGAAGGCCCAAGCACCTTTCCAGTGCGCGTATCGGTGTGGGCCAACAAGTCAAAATCGACAAAACTGTCATTCAGCGGCGTTACAAGCGTGTCGGCAAGTGAGTGGGCCACCTGGCTGAGACGTGTGTGCGACCCGGGACAATCGATCAGGATAAATTCGACTTCGCGCTCCAATCCGGTGACGGCGGCGGACAGTCTTTGGTCGTAGACGTTCTCGCCTGGGCCGAGCGACTCTTTGGCGATCATTGGCAGCTCGCGATAGATCGGACAGGGCAGGTCGAGCCCCTCGGCTTCCATGAATTGGCGACGGTTGGCGACATAGCGACCGAAACTGCGTTGTCTCAGATCGAGGTCAAGAACACCGACCACGTGGCCCATTCGAACCAGTGCCGTTGCGATGTGCATGGAGACGGTGGATTTTCCCGCACCACCTTTTTCGTTCCCGACGACAATAATATGGGCCAATGCATTTGCCTGTAGTTGTTTGAACGGCACTATAAGAAGGCTTAGCTTGCAAGAAAAGCGTGAGTTTGTCCTTACCGATGGGAAATGACGGCATTTGCGACACGCAGCTTGCAATCCGGCTATGGCTGGACGGGGGCTGGTCCGTCGCCGAGAACCACCCTCGGTTGGGTGGACGCAAGATTCTGAAACTCTGATCTGGCCATGTTGACGCCGACCGTCAGGCTTGGTTTCTGTGACGCGGACATAAATGCAGGCGGGGGAAGCCCAGACTTGCGACCATTTCGAGGAGGCGACATGCCCAAAGGTTACATCATCGGACATATCACGGTACGCGATCCGGAGGCGTATAAAGAGTATGTAGAGAAGGACACACCGATCCTGCACGCATTGGGAGGCAAGTTTATTGTCCGCGGTGGTCAGAGCGAGCATGTCGAGGGCGAGGTCTTGTCGCGCCACGTCGTGATCGAGTTTCCGTCATATGAAATGGCGCTCAAGGCCTATCACGACCCTGAATACCAGAAAGTTGCAGACATCCGGCGCCGAACTGCGGATAGCACGATCATCGTGGTCGAAGGCCACGACGGCTAAACGCGCCGCTTTCGCGCGGAAGTCCCGCCCCTTGCGAGGGGTTTCCGGTGTCGGCTAAAAAAAAGGCGGGCCGTTATGGCCCGCCAGATATAGATGCCAACAGGGAGGACGTTGGCAATCTTGAAATCGAAGACTTACTTCGCCGTTGCTTTCTTAGCTGCGGCGGTCAGGTCGCTTGTGGCTTTCTTGGCGGCTTTGGTGGCTTCTTCACCAATATCTTTGCCAGCAGCCATCATAAGCTCGACAGTTTCCATCTGAACTTTTTTCGCGATCTCAGCGAAAGCAGCCATGGATTCTGCGCTCATCTCGGCCTGCGAGGAAGCGAAGTCGGTCATTGCTTTGCTGTAATCAGTCGGGTCGGCCTTGGCGTTGGTGACAACACCCAGTTTGCCGATCGTGGACTTGGTCCAGGTCGAGGAAACCTCGGTCGATTTTTCAGCGGCGTCCAGAACAACCTTGGACAGCTTGTCAGCGAAGGTCGCCTGGTTCTTGAAGGCTTCGGTCAGGGCCGAAGTATCAACAGGGAAGGCACCCAGCATGTCGTTCATCATCTTGGTGTATTCGTTTGCGGCTTTTGCCATTGGTCTTACTCCAAATTCTCTAATCGCTTGCGGGGAAGGTCCGCTTTGCTGCGTATGCAAAGAACATAGATGCTGCATTGCAGCAAATCAAGAGATATTGCTGCAATGCAGAAAAAAAATGAATTGTTTAAAATCAGTCGCTTAGTCGAACTGTGGAATTTCTTTCACATAAACCCCTGGCGCCGGCCCCAGAATTGGGTGCGATTTTTTCGCCCCTGGAGTCCGCGCGGGCACCTGCTTGCCAGATTTCTTCGCCAGCCATTTTTCCCAGGTCGGCCACCAACTGCCCTCTTTGAACGTAGTGCCAGCCTGCCAGTCCGCGGTGTCTTCCGGCCAATCGGCATTCAGATAGTGACCGTACTTGTTCTTGGAAGGCGGATTCACGATGCCCGCGATATGCCCGGATTCAGACAGGATAAAGGTCTTGTCCTTGCTGCCCATCTGGCGCGCGCCACGATAACAAGACGTCCACGCGGCGATATGGTCGGTTTCGCAGGCGACAGAACACAAGGGCACGTTGACGTCCTTTAGCATGACCGTCTCGCCGAGGATTTCAAAGCCGTCTTCGGCGAACTCGTTGTCCTGACAGAGGCCATGCAGGTATTCCATCAACATCTTGGCTGGCAGGTTCGCGCCATCGCCGTTCCAGTACAGCAAATCAAACGCCGGCGGAGCCTCGCCCATCATGTAACTGCGAATTGCGGGGCCATAGATAAGATCGTTCGAGCGCAGATAGCTAAACGTCCGGCTCATGATGAAACTTTCAAGGACACCAGTTTCCGCCACCTGTTCTTCGATGGCATCGACGAAATCATTGGATAGAAAAACGCCAACCTCACCTTGGTCGGAAAAATCGGTGAGCGCGGTAAAGAAAGTGGCGGATTTGACAGACTTGTCCTTGCGTTTTTTCAGCAGGGCCAGGGTCAGCGACAATGTGGTTCCTGCGATGCAATAACCGATAACGTTGGTCTGCGGCTCGCCGGTGATCTTCTTGACCTGTTCGATCGCGGTCAGAAAACCGGTTTCGACATAGTCGTCCATGCCGAAATCCCGATAGCTGGGATCGGGGTTCTTCCAACTGACCACGAACAGGGTATAGCCCTGCTCGACGATCCATTTGATCAGGCTGTTCTGGGGCTTCAGGTCCATGATGTAGAATTTGTTGATCCAGGGCGGGAAGATCAAAAGCGGCGTCTTGTGGACGGTCTCGGTTGCCGGCGCGTATTGGATCAACTCGAATATTTCGTTGCGGAAGACGACCGAGCCCTCGGTCGTCCCGATATTGACGCCGACTTCGAAGGCATTCTTGTCAGCAAGCGTGACCAGTAATTCACCCTTGGAACTTTCGATGTCGCGGACGAGGTTCTCCATTCCGTCGACAAGCGACTGGCCCTGGGTTTCAGCAGCGCGTTCCAAGGCATCGGGATTGGTTCCGAAAAAATTTGTCGGGCTCATGAGGTCGACAATCTGCTGGGTGAAATAGCGGACCCGCTTTTTATCCTTGTCAGACAGGTCTTCCAAATCCTCGACCGCGTCGGCGATGGCCTTCGAAGACATTTGGTACTGTTGCTTGATAAAGTTGAAATACGGGTTTTCGTCCCACATTGGATTAGAAAACCGGCGGTCTTTGGGCCCTGTGTCCTTAGGAGGTTCAAAATTGCCCTGAAGCAAAATGTTCTGGGCCTCTATGTAGTGGGTCAGTGCTTTGCCCCAATACCCGACCTGCGTTTCAAAAATGCGTGACGGATTGGACAAAGCCTCGGAAAAATAGGCCGCGGCGGCCTTTTCAAATAGATCCTGGCCAGGGCCCTGAAGGCCGGGGTGGATGTCCTTTTTGTTGGAAACCGCCGTCACAAGGCGCTGCGACAACTCTTCTATCTTGGCGAGGTTCGCATTCAACAGCTCAAGCTGTTCTGCGTTGTTTTCTGTTTCTTTAGTTGTCATGGACAATAATCCACCCTACTTTGCACCTGCAGCATCGGGCTGGAATGTAGCCTTGCCGTGACGTCATGGCAAAGCGACCTTTTGGCCCGGACCAGAGCGAGGGCCCGACTATGCGGCAAATGATGACCTACGATCTCATGGAGACGGTGAGGAACACCAATCAATGGGCGGGCGCCACAGCCCTGGCAATGGCATCTTATCCTGTTTGGGGCGTTGTTCCCAATCCTATGTTTCGCATGATGTCCGCCTGGGGCGAGGTAACTGAACGCAGCTTTGCGCGGATGGTGGCCAAGCCGGATTGGGGGATTGATTCGGTCGTTGCCGAAGATGGACGTGACCACATCGTGTCGGTCGAAACTGAAATGGCACGTCCCTTTGGCGATCTGATCCGATTTAGCGTTCAGGGACGTCCTGAGAAAAACCGCCGCATTCTGTTGGTTGCCCCAATGTCGGGTCACTATGCCACGCTGTTGCGGTCTACCGTGCAAAGCCTTTTGCCCGATGCCGAGGTTTGGATCACCGATTGGCACAATGCGCGCGATATTCCGGTAAGTGTCGGCAAGTTCGATATCGAAGATTACACGCTCTATCTGGCCGATTTCATTCGGCATCTGGGACCGTCGATCAATGTAATCGCCGTTTGCCAGCCTGCGCCGCTTGCATTGGCGGCGACGGCATATCTGGCAGCGGAAGACCCCAAGGCGCAGCCACGCTCGCTGACTTTGATCGGAGGGCCAATCGATCCCGATGCCGCCGCGACAGACGTAACCGACTTTGGGCGTCGCGTCACAATGGGGCAGCTTGAACAGTTTATTATTCAGCAGGTTGGGTACAAATACGCGGGTGTGGGTCGGATGGTTTATCCGGGTCTTTTGCAGCTGGCTTCATTCATGTCGATGAACGCGGACACACACAGCAAGGCGTTTCACGACCAGATCATGCGTGTCGCCATGGGCGAGGCGGGGGATCACGACAAGCATAACAAGTTCTATGATGAATACCTTGCGGTCATGGATATGACCGGCGAATTCTATTTGTCGACGGTCGAGCGTATTTTCAAAGAACGCGAGATCGCCAAAAACGAATTTGTGGTCGACGGCCGCAAAGTCGATATCGGTGCTATCACCAATGTGGCGGTCAAGACCGTTGAAGGTGAAAAAGACGATATCTCGGCACCGGGTCAGTGCCTTGCCGCGTTGGATCTGTTGACTGGTTTGCCGGACGACAAAAAAGCCTCGCACCTTGAGCCCGGCGCGGGACACTATGGGATTTTTGCAGGCAAGAGCTGGCGCAACAACATCCGTCCGCTGGTTTTGGACTTTATCGACCAGAACACGCCCAGGCCGAAACCCGTGCGCAAGCGGCCTGCCGCTGCGGCCCGTGCCAACAAGGGTAAATCGACTTCGGCTCCGGCGGCAAAAAGTCGTAAAAAATCGGCCTGATCAGGTCCAGTTGACCTGTGCGCCGCCCGGCAAGGCGGCGCGGGCACGCATCGGGAACTCGGGCAGGTAATCTGCCGATTGGCAAAACGCCATTATCCAGGCGTCATCCATCAAAAGAAAATCCAGAACCGAGCCCAGGAACTCGGGGTCCTTGGCGCGGCTGCGCAAATCTGCCTCGCTGGCGCCGGTTGCGCCCAGAAATACAGGCAGAAGCTCGTCATTTCCGACCAGCCATGACAGGGCCTCGATGGCAAGTAGTTCAGCGGAATCCTGCGATAGAGGGGTCATTTCGGGCTCTCGGAAAGGATTTGTTAACGCTTATGAGAAAACACTGAACGCAGGAATACTTAATTTTAGACAAACTGAGGATAAATGCCCAAGTGCTTGCTGATCATAGATCCGGTTTCGGTGAATCGTATCCGGCTTGCAGCAGTCTTCGAGGCGGCGCGCTATGAGGTGGTGACCGCCCCATGTGTTCTTGAAATTCCGGCTAATGGCCGCAGCGAACCGGATTTGATTATTCTGGGGCTGCAATCCAATCCTCCAGTGCAGGAAATCCAAGCCATCCGCACAAAGGCGGGGCTTGTGGATGTGCCGGTTCTTTGTCTGGCGACCAACCCGTCGCCCATGCGGCGCTTGCAAGCGCTGCGTGCCGGGGCCCGCGACATCCTTAGCCGGACACTGCCAGATGCTTTATTATTGGCCCGTTTGCGTGGACTCATCAGGGAAGGCGAAACCGAACGCGAAAGCGAGCGGCGCCGGGTGACGGCCACCAGCTTTGGCTTTGCCGAGGCGGCGTCATCCTTTGCTCCGCGCGCACGGGTGGCCTGTATCGGTGCTCCAGGGGCGATGCCCACACTGCCCAGCGTTCTTGCATCCACATTGCCTCAACGGTTCGACAGCCTAAGCCTGGATGACATCCTTCGCGAAGATATCGACGGTCAAGTACCCGACGCTTATGTCATCGTCAGCGGCGAGGATTACCTGTCCCTCGATACCCTGCTGCCCGAGTTGCGCGACAGAAGTCATTCCCGTCACGCGCCGGTTCTGGTTGTGTATCCGCCTGACCGACCTGACATCGCGACCCGTGCCCTGAATCTGGGTGCCAGCGACGTTGCCCCCATGGTCGCAACCGGTGAAGAGCTTGCCATCCGCATTTCAGCGATGCTCAAGCGCAAACGCCTGGGTGACGCGTTACGCAAATCAGACGAACACAGCTATCGAATGGCCGCAACCGACCCTTTGACCGGGCTTTACAACCGCCGTTATGCCGAATCTTACATCGCGGACTTGATGATGCGGGAACAGGACACGGCCCAGGGGTTTGTTCTGATGATCGTCGATCTAGATCTGTTCAAGAACGTTAACGACACATTCGGCCATACTGTCGGTGATCAAGTGCTTTGCGAAGTCGCTGATCGGCTGCGTGACAACCTTCGCGCCTGCGACTTGATCTCGCGCCATGGGGGCGAAGAGTTCCTGGTCGTTCTGCCCGAAACCGATGTTGCCGAGGCCGAGCGCACGGCGGAACGGTTGCGTCGGGCGATTTCGTCCGCCCCGATTACGACAGAGAACGGTACGATGGTCCGTGTCACCGCCAGCATCGGTGTGGCGCTTGGCGATTTGGATAACGTGCAGGATTATTCCGTTCGCACCGGGACTTTCGACCTTGTCTCTTCCCGCCCGCCGCTTGCCATGACACGCATTTTTGACGCGGCGGACGCGGCGCTTTATCGCGCCAAGGAAGCCGGACGCGACAGGGTCGAATTCAGCGTCGTTTGAACCTTTTGAGCGATTCTTCCAAGCGATCCGCATAGGTGGCGCGCTGTTGCGCCGTCATCGCGGTAAGCCGTTTCATCAACAATAACTCGCCGATTTCCTGACGTCCGATCGCCGCCTCGCGTTGCTCGGCCAGAAGTTTGGTTACCTGGTCCGGATCGAACGGGTCGGCGCGCAGAGCTGACAGAAAGGCTTGGAACCTTTCCCGCAGGCTCTCACGGCTGTCGCGAATGCGGATATCATCCTTGCGAATGTCTTCGAACAAGGCACGCCTTTCACCGTCTGGCAACGCGCGGAAGAACGGCTCGCCTATAACGCCGCGCGCTGGTCCGTCGTACGAGCGTTTCTTGCGTTTCTCGGGAGAGAGCTCGTGCCCGACAACTGTTCCCAGGATCACCAGGTTCAGTGCGACCGACACGAAAAGAGCGGGCTTCAGCCATCGGCCTTTGGTTTTTTCAGGAGCGTCTTCAGTCATTTGTCTTGTCTCACTCGCTGAGGGCGGCTGTTAGGTCTGCGCCGGGAAGAAACGTGTATAGTTCGACGGTGTCTTCGGCGGCATAGGGAATGAAGGTTTCAGGGATCACAATCCCGATCCAGACACCCACGGCAGCGGCTGCAGTCAGGCCAGAGGCCGTGAAAAATCCTTTTAGAGGAAAGCTCCAGCCGCGCGGTCGTGATGTAAAAGCCTGTTCGGCAGGCCGGGGCACTGCATTGTCCGCATCCGACATCAACCGTTCCAGAAGGTCATCTGACGGTGCAGGGCGCGCATCATCCGCGGCCGCAAACAAGGCGTCCAGTGCGATGTCTTCGCGATGATCCCGATTGTTATCCATTTGCGTACCCCAGTTCTTCCTTGCGTCCTGCAAGCGCGGCCTTCAGCGCGCGTTTGCCTCGGGCGGTCAGACTTTCCACGGCCTCGACCCCGATGTCCATGATTTCGGCGATTTCGGGGTTGGACAGCCCCTCAAGATGGCGCAACACCACCGCCTGTTTCTGCCGGTCCGGCAATGTGTCCAAGGCGAACTGCAATGCATCGACACGGGCTTTGTCGGTCATCTTCTCGACCGCCGATGCCATATCGGCCTCGGGTTCCGCGACCAGGTCCAGCGCGACCTGGGGACGGGATGTGCGCCGCCGCAAGCGGTCGGTGCACAAGTTCACCGTTACCCGGTAGGCCCAGGTGGACACCTGCGCCTCGCCCTGTCGCCAGTCTGGCGCGATCTTCCAAAGCCGCATCATGGCGTCTTGCACCACGTCTTCGGCCTCGGCCCGATCACCCAGCACGCGCGTGGCATAACTGAACAACCGGGGCGACAGGCGATTGACCAGATCCCGTCCTGCCGCGGCATCGCCATTGGCGAAGGCAACCAGCAAAGCCGCGTCGGGCGTAGCCTCCGCCTCGATTGCGGTGGCCGGGGTCGTTCGTCTGTCCATTGCGGCTCCGCAATAGCGCCGGACGGCCTTTCGGGCAATCCGGCACGGTACTTATGTCTTAGTGGTTCGAACGGCCCCATTTGCCACGCTCGCCCTTGCCACCTTTCTTGCCGCGCTCGGCCATTTTGGCCTGAGCGGCTTCGAATTCTTCGGCGCTGATGCCGCCCGAGCCGTCGGTGTCGAAGCGCGAGATCATACGCGTGCCAGGTCCACGTCCCATGCGCGATTCCAGAACGTCCCGGCTGAGGGCTCCATCACCATCTGCATCCAGACGTTCGAACATCTCGGTCGCGCGGGTCGCGGCCATGGCTTCGGCGTGGGCCGTGAATTCTTCCAGGCTGACGTTGCCGTCGCTGTTTGTATCAAGTTCGGCGAACTTTGAAGCTTTCAGTGCCTCCAGATCGTCCTGCGTGATCTCTCCGCTGCCGTCGGCATCAAGCGTGGCAAAATCCATGGCTGGGCCGCCCCGACCTTTGCCAAAGCCCGGGCCTTGCGCCATTGCCATGCCGGTTCCAGCAACGATTGCGGTCGCGGCGATCAGAATTTTCAGTGTCGACTTATCCATCTGTATGAACTCCGTGTTCTTGGTTTCTGTATGTTCAACGGCCTCTGTTTCAGTTTCCGTCGAACTTTTTTCTTGCTGCGGCGCAGCAAGGCGTGCTTTCTGAGCGTGGAGAGAGAAAAAGGGGGAATAATATGGAAGATATTGTCATTCTGTCGGGCGCACGCACCGCCATTGGCACCTTTGGGGGCTCGCTCGCTGGCGTTGCACCTATCACTCTTGGCGCGACGGCTGCCAAGGCCGCGCTTGAGCGTGGGGGTGTTCAGGGAGACCAGATTGGCCATGTTGCCTTTGGTCACGTCATCAACACCGAGCCAAAGGACATGTACCTCAGCCGCGTCGCCGGGATGCAGGCCGGTATTTCCGAAGCGACACCCGCAATGAATGTGAACCGCCTGTGTGGATCGGGTGCGCAAGCCATCGTTTCGGTCATTCAGTCCCTTGCGCTGGGTGACGCGGATTTCGGTCTCGCCGGTGGCGCTGAAAGTATGAGCCGGTCGCCGCACATTCTGCCCGCTGCCCGTTGGGGACAAAAGATGGGGGATGCTGCAGGGCTAGACATGATGTTGGGTGCGCTAAGCTGCCCCTTTGGAACCGGGCACATGGGCGTAACGGCAGAAAACGTCGCTGTCGAACATGGCATCACCCGAGAGGCACAGGATGCCTTCGCGATGGAAAGCCAGGTTCGTGCCGAGCGCGCCATCGCCGAGGGTCGTTTTGCAGATCAGATCGTACCGGTTGAGGTAAAGGTCCGCCGTGAGGTCAAGAATTTTGAGGTCGACGAGCACCCGAAAGCGACTTCGCTTGAGGCCCTTGCCAGCCTGCGTACCGTATTTCAGAAAGACGGCACCGTGACTGCGGGCAATGCAAGCGGCATCAACGACGGTGCGGCGGCGATCGTGCTGGCGACGGCCAAAGCGGCGGATGCGGCTGGCCTGACGCCCAGGGCGCGTGTGCTGGGCTATGCTCATGCCGGTGTCCGCCCCGAGGTCATGGGGATAGGCCCTGTTCCGGCGGTTCAGAACTTGTTGGAACGCACCGGACTGTCCGTCGCCGATTTTGATGTCGTCGAATCGAACGAGGCCTTTGCGGCGCAAGCATTGGCGGTGAACAAGGGGCTGGGTCTGGACCCGGCCGTCGTGAACCCAAATGGCGGCGCGATTGCCCTGGGTCATCCGGTTGGTGCAACAGGCGCAATCATCACCGTAAAGGCGCTTTATGAACTGGAACGCATCGGTGGCAGCAAGGCCTTGATCACCATGTGCATCGGCGGCGGACAAGGGATCGCCCTTGCGATCGAACGACTTTAACGGTTCTTAACCCGTCGTTTACCTAAACGAATTCATAACGCTTGTGTTCCCACTGCCACGGAGCACAAGCGCATGGACCTATCTACACAACTGGATTCTGAACGACGCGCTCGGCTTGCTGCCGAGCGTATGCTCAACCAGATGAAAGCTGAACTTTACGAAGCCAACCAGAACCTGTCGGTTCATGCGCGTAACCTGTCCAGCGAAATCGCGACCACCCAGGAAGAGGTTGCGACGGTCAGAAACGAAGCCGCAGTTTTGCAGGAGCAATACGACGACGCGCAACGCAATCTGGAAACGGCGGAAAGCGCAATCACCATTGCCGAACGCCGGTTGTGGGATTCGCTGGAAACCATTCGTGACGGATTTGCCGTGTTTGGCCCCGACGACATCCTGATCGCAGCAAACCGAGCCTATCTGGCGATTTTCGACGGGCTTGAAATGGTACGCCCCGGCATCGCGCTGCATGAGTTGTTCTCTCTTCTGGCGGAAGAGGGCATTGTGGACACAGGCGATTTAAAAGCCGACGACTGGAAAAAGTCGATGCTGTCCCGGCTAAAGACGCATCGGATTGACTCTGCGGTTCTGAAAATCTGGAACGGAACCTATATCAAGTTGATTGAACGTCGCACCCGTGACGGAGACCTGGTCACTCTGGCACTGAACATCACCGACCAGATCCAGCGTGAACAAAAACTTCAAGAGGCGAGCGAGAAAGCTGAGGCGGCCAACCGCGCCAAGTCGGCCTTTCTTGCAAACATGAGCCACGAAATTCGCACGCCCATGAACGGTGTGATCGGGATGGCCGATCTCTTGGCCGAAACAGATATGGACGAAGAACAGCGGTCGTATATCGACACGATCCGGTCCTCGGGCGAGGCGCTTTTGGTGATCATCAACGATGTGCTCGACTATTCGAAAATCGAGGCAGACAAAATCACGCTGAAGGCCCGGCCCTTTGACCTGGAACGCTGTATCCACGACGTTGTCACGCTTCTCAGCCCCAGTGCCATCGACAAGGGCATTCAGATCGCCGTGGACTATGATCTGTTCATGCCGACCAGTTATATCGGCGATGCGGGGCGGCTTCGCCAGATTCTGACCAATCTGGTGGGCAATGCGATCAAGTTCACCACCGAAGGTCATGTTGCCATTCGCGTCGTCGGCCTGCCGTTCGAAGCGGATGGGGTTTATCGCATTCACGTCACGGTCGAAGACACCGGAATCGGAATTCCTGCCGATAAGGTCGATGACGTCTTCCGCGAATTCCACCAGGTCGAAAACGAACGCGACCGCGCACATGACGGCACGGGACTGGGGTTGGCGATCACCACGCGTCTTGTCGACTTGATGAAGGGCGACGTCTGGGTTGAAAGCGAGGAGGGGCAGGGTTCGGTCTTTGGTTTTCACGTTTCCTTGCCCGTCGAGGCCGAAGTCGAAATGGACGAAATCTCGGCACCGGGATGGATGGATCGCGCCGTGGTTCTCGACCGTGAGGGTATGAACCGGTCGATCCTGATCAAACAGCTGGGGCTTATGGGATTGCGATCGGTCGTGGCCGAGTCGCTGGATGCTTTGGCACAATTGCGTCCTGGCCAAAACGATATCGTCTTCATGGGGTCGGACGCCGACGACAATATCGTCGGGGCGGCACAGGCCCTGTCCCAACGGTTCTCGCCCGCCGCGACCTTCCTGCTGTCAGATAGCCCCCGACGGATGCCGCGCAAGGACAACGTTTTTGCCGGCGTATTGCAGCGCCCGGTGCTGCGGGCAGACATGATCCGTTGCCTGCGCGCGGTGGCCCAACCTGCCGCACCTGCTGCACCGCGGCCCGAGACGTTTTTGGTCGAGCCTGAGGTGACAATAGTGGCCGAGCCGGAACCTGCTGATTCCGTGAACGTCCTACCCAGCACAACGGATCCAGTTCCAGCCCCCGAGACGCAGGTCGCCGAACTGCCGGGTCCCGCCACGTCGGATCTGGATGCAGAAAGCAACGTTGCACCCGTCGTGGAGACTGAGCAAATCAGTATAGCCTCTGAACCCAGGGTCGATTTTGAGGTGTCAATCCAAGAACGTTCAGAGCGCGATCCTGCCCCGGAAGAAAATGCAACAGCAGGAGAGCTGGATGAACACCCCGTCGAGACGGACGAAGCCCTCCCTGCTGCGCCGATTGCCGACGCCCCCACGGGCACAGAGCCGGCCCAGGGCGCGTTTGATCCGGATCCCTTTGTCGACCCGTTGATAAACGCCCCGACTGCGGATCTGTCTCCAGAACCTTCAGAACAGTCGATGCCCGCCGCCGACGAGGTTGCCGCCGAAACCACCGCGTCCCAGCCTGCCGAAGCCCCGGCAGATGGCTTGGAAAACCCCGATTGGCTGAATCGCCCCGCTGAGACCGTACCGCAGGAAATGTACCAATCGCTGGACGCCGGATTCGACGTGACCGAACCGGAATTCGAACTGGTGGAAACCCCGCCCGAATCCTCAACAGGGCCAAGGTTGATGCGGGTACTGGTGGCCGAAGACAACAAGACCAATCGTTTGGTCCTTGAAAAGATGGTCAAGTCTCTGAACATCGATTTGACGTTTGCCGAAAACGGGCAAGAGGCCCTTGATCATTTTCAATGGCGGCGCCCTGATATTATCTTCACTGATATCTCGATGCCGAAGATGGACGGAAAGGAAGCCGCTCGGCGCATTCGTCAGGTCGAGGCCGATCAGGCCAGTGATGCCTGTCCGATCGTTGCGATCACAGCCCACGCGATGGAGGGGGATTCAGACGACATCCTTGCCGCAGGCATCGATTACTATTTGACCAAACCCGTCAAGAAACCAGAGCTTATCGAACACATTCTCGCGGCCCAGCCCAAAGGAACCGAACCGGTTCTGCCCGAAGATGCCGAAGCTCCGATACGGCAGACGGCGCAAAGTTAGGCGACTGCGGCTTCGGCGGTGCGATGAAAGACCAACCGGCTGCCGTCGTCGTTATCTGCTACAAAACGGTATCCGCCGAGGTCGAAGTCCCTCAGCCCCTCCAGTCGGTCCACCCCATTTTCGACGATGAACCGCGCCATCGAGCCACGCGCCTTCTTGGCAAAGAAGCTGATGATCTTTGGGGCGACGCCGGGTTTGATTTCGTAGAATTCCGGCGTGACGACCTTTGGCTTCAGTGCGCCGAGGTCTACGGCAGAGAAATATTCCTGGCTGGCGCAGTTGATCAGGATGTCCGAGTTGATTTCTTCGGCGTCTGCATTCAGCGCTTTAGAGATTTGGTCGCCCCAGAACTGGTACAAGTTCGTGCCCCGCCGTGTTTTCAGGCGGCTGCCCATTTCCAGTCGATAGGGTTGGATGGCGTCCATCGGGCGCAAGACACCGTAAAGACCCGAAAGGATCCGCAGTTGTCTTTGTGCCCGACGCTGCCCGTCAGCATCCAGCGAGGCAGCATCGAACCCCTGATAGGTATCGCCGGCAAAGGCATAAAGTGCGGGCCGCAGGGCGTCGGTTTCGGGATCGTTTTCAAAGTCACGGAACCGATCTCTGTTCAGTTTCGCCAGTTCGTCCGACAGGCCCATCATCGACTTCAGCGTTTTCAACGGAAGTTGGCGGGCATGGCCGGCCAGGCGGTTTGCCTGGTCACGAAACTGGGGATCAGTGATGGGGAATTCACGCTTGGACCAGTCCAGGCGTTTGGCAGGGGAAATGACGACAAGCAAGGCAGGCTCCGCAGATGTACTTGGATATGACTACCATGCCCTTCGGCGAGGTCCAGTTCAGACACGGTGCGCCGCAAGGACGGGGGGCATGGGCGTGAATTCTCGTCGCCGCGCTATAGCCCCGTTTTTGCAGTATTCTTGAAAATTGGTCGGGCAGAGAGGATTCGAACCTCCGACCCCCTGCTCCCGAAGCAGGTGCGCTACCAGGCTGCGCCACTGCCCGACCGTGACCGGCGGATTACTTGTCTTCCTTGGACTTTGCAAGGGCCTCGTGACCGGGAAGCACGCGCGTCGCCCGTGCGCGCAGCATTGTTCCCACGTTCAGCGATGATGCCGTGCCAGGACGGCTGCGAGTGCGAAGGACTGGCGTGTTGTGGGATTGGCCGCCAAGTGCCTCACGGATCACCACGTAAAGTCCGGCCGAGATGATCACTGCGGCTCCGATGCCGGTATAGCGGTCTGGTGTTTCGGCGAAGAATACGAAACCGAAGCCCGCGCCCCAGACGATCTGAGAATACTGCATCGGCGCGACCATTGCCGCATCTGCATTGCGATATGCCCCGATGATGCAAAGCCCGCCCGAAAACCCAAGCGCGGCAAGGATCGCCAGCAGTCCGATGTGCTGGATCTGCATGGGCTGATAGACGAAAGGCAGGATCGCCCCCATGACCAGGAAATGTGCCATCATTGGATATAGCATCAGGACGGCGGAGCGTTCCTCTTTTCCGATTTTTCGCGTGATGACAGACACGACGGCACTACCCGCAGCGGCGGCCAGCCCAGCCATGTGACCGGCCGTCAAAGCTTCGGCCCCTGGGCGCAGAACGATCAGCACACCGATCAACCCGATTGCCACGGCAGCCCATCGGTGAATGCCGACCGATTCCCCCAGGATGGGGATCGACAGCACCGTGATCAGCAACGGGGCGGCGAATATGAAGGCATAGACCTGTGCCAGGGGCAGCACCGAAAAGGCGTAAAAGGCCGCGGCCCCGGTGACCGATCCCGCGACCGTTCGAACGGCTACCCAGCCAGGGTGAACGGGCCGCAGGTTATCCTGGGCCTTGTCATGCATCAGCATCAAGGTTGCGAAGGGAAAGCCAAGCAGGACGCTGAAAAACAGGATCTGGAATGGCGAGTAATCTCCACCCAGAAGCTTGATTACTGCGTCGTGGGTGGAAAACACGGCAAAGCCGAGAAGCGCGAAGGCCACGCCTTTGAGATTAGATTTTTGCAAGGCCATTGTGATCCGGTGATAGCGTTATCACCAAATCACATTGGTATGGCCTGACTGTCAATGCGCTCAGAGGCTGGCGGACAGTTTTGCAACGATGGCGTCGCCCATTTCCGACGTAGAAACAGGCTCGACGCCTTCCTGGCCCAAAAGATCGGCAGTGCGCAGACCATCGGCCAAAACGGCGTTGACGGCGGTTTCCAGTCGGTCGGCCTCGTCGCCCTTGTCAAAGGAATAGCGCAGCGCCATGGCGAACGACAGAATACAGGCGATCGGGTTGGCTTTGCCTGTGCCTGCGATGTCGGGGGCCGAGCCGTGGACCGGTTCGTACAGCGCCTTGGGACGGCCATTGGACATCGGCGCGCCAAGGCTGGCCGAGGGCAGCATGCCAAGCGAACCGGTCAGCATGGCGGCCAGGTCGGACAAAAGATCGCCGAACAGGTTGTCGGTGACGATCACGTCGAACTGTTTTGGCCAGCGGGTCAGCTGCATGGCGCCTGCGTCGGCGTACATGTGGCTCAGTTCCACGTCCGGGTATTCGGCGTCGTGCACTTCCTGTACCACGTCGCGCCACAGAACGCCCGATTCCATCACGTTGGCCTTTTCCATCGAGCAGACACGGTTGTCGCGCTTGCGGGCCAGTTCAAAGGCCGAGCGCGCCACGCGGGCGATTTCGCTTTCGGTATAGCGCTGGGTGTTGATGCCGACGCGCTCGTTGCCTTCCTGGATGATGCCGCGCGGCTCACCGAAATAGACGCCCGAGGTCAGTTCGCGGATGATCATGATGTCAAGACCACCGACGACATCCGCCTTAAGCGACGAAAACTCGGCCAGGGCGTCAAAGCACTGGGCCGGGCGCAGGTTGGCGTAAAGGTCCATTTCCTTGCGCAGGCGCAGAAGGCCGCGCTCGGGCTTCACGCTGAAATCCAGAACGTCATACTTTGGGCCACCCACGGCACCCAGCAGAACCGCATCCACCGACTGGGCGTGTTCCATCGCGTCGTCGGTCAGAGGCGTACCATGCGCGTCATAGGATGCACCGCCGACAAGGTCTTCGCTGACGTCGAAAGACAACCCACGGTTCGCGCCGTACCAATCAATGACCTTGCGAACCTCGGTCATGACTTCGGGGCCGATGCCGTCACCGGGAAGGATAAGAAGCGAGGGGTTGCTCATGTGTCTGACGCCTTACATTTTTCGGTTTCGCGTGGGCCTAGCGCGGTGGTTCCGGGGCGTCAAGCATCGCAGGCCGAGCGCAACCGATCCGCCAGAAGGTTCCAGACCGCATCGACACGTGGTGAACGGCGAACGGCCTCGTGCGCGGTTAGCCAAACCGGAAGGCGCGGCAAGGGAAAATCGACGTGGATCCGTTCGACCAAAGGGTCTGCCGAGCCGACGCCCAGCGGGGCAAATCCGATCCCGTTTCCGGCGCGCACCAGTTGCCAAACGACCGGTTGGTTGTCGCAGCGCACCGGAAAGAACTCGCGGTCAATCTGGTATCCAAATTCGGCGAAACCGTCGATCATCATGGTCGACCGATCAAAGCCCACCAGTTGGTGGCTCAGAATGTCTTCGGGACCAGTCGGCCTGCCGTGGCGCTGGATATATGAGGGTGTTGCATACATCCCCAGATGAACTTCGCCGACAAGAAAGGCCACCATGTCCAGCTGCGTTGGGCGATACATGCGGATGGCGATATCGGCCTCGCCAAAAAGAAGATTGTCGCTGGCGTCGTTTGGAACAAGCTCGATCTGCACCTCGGGCAAGGTCTCGCGCAGTTCAGCGACAATCGGCGGCAGAAAGTGATGCGAGGTCATGACGCTGGCGGTGATCCGCACCGTGCCGCTCAGGTCTTTGGCCTTGGCGGTGGCGTTCAGGCTAAGCGCCGCTGCGGCTTCGTGCATTCGCCGCGCAAATCCCAAAAGGGCTTCTCCCTGAGTGGTCAAGGCCATGCCGCGGGCCTGGCGTTTGAACAATGAGACGCCGAGGTCTTTTTCCAGGGTTTGGATATGCCTTCCCACGGTCGGTTGGGTCAGCGCCAGTTGCTTTGCCGCGCCAGAAAGCGATCCAGACTCGGCCACGGCCAGAAACGCCTGCACCAGAGACCAATCCAGTTTGCCCAATGAAGCCATGCAAAAATGAATAGCACAGATGCGAATTCTGGCAATTCCAAAGTTTATCTGAATATCTCACACCTTGCTCCATAAATTTCTTTGGAGACACCCGATGTCTGGAACAGTCCTAATCCTTGGCGCCTCGGGCCGCTTTGGACGCCATGCCGCCGAAGCATTTTGGAATGCGGGTTGGCGTGTGCGGATATTTGACCGCACAACTGACGACTTGAACGATGCAGCCCAAGGCGCCGACGTTATCGTCAACGCCTGGAACCCCAAATATACAGACTGGGAACGAGATCTTCCCGCCTTGACCCAACAGGTGATCAAAGCGGCGCGCCTGGCCGATGCAACAGTCATCATTCCTGGAAATATCTACGTCTATGGGCGCGGCACCACGGAAAAGATTACGGCCGAAACGCCGCATAGGGCGACAAACCCTTTGGGATGCGTACGCATCAATCTGGAGGCAGCGTATCGAAGCTCTGGCGTGAAAACGATCGTTCTGCGTGCGGGAGATTTCGTTGACACTCTGGAATCGGGCAACTGGTTCGACCTGATCATAGCAGGCAAGCTGTTCAAGAACCGGGTAACAGCGCCCGGCGATCTCGATGCTCCGCACGCTTGGGCCTATTTGCCCGACCTGGCCCGCGCTGCTGTTGCGCTGGCCGACAAGCGCGAGATGCTGGATGATTTCGAAGATGTCCTGTTTCCGGGCTACACGCTCAGCCTGCGCCAGTTGGCGGAGTTGATGAGTCGGGCAACCGGGCGCGACCTCTATCTCAAGCGCATGTCGTGGCTACCGCTTTGGATCGCTGTGCCTTTCTGGCCGATGGGACGCAAGTTGGTCGAGATGCGGTATCTTTGGTCGATGCCCCATCGCCTGGATGGCACGCGTATGAAACAGCTGTTGCCGAACTTTCGGGAAACCGATCCGCTAGTTGCCGTCGCCACTGCTTTGGTCGACGTCGATGTCGACCCATACGAGGCGGTGACGCGAAGCGGCTATGACGTTGCGGCCGAGTGACGTTTCGGGTGCGGGCCAAAGAACGCCCGCATTCACCACCTTAAGATTGGCCGCAGGCAAGACATAATCCACCCTCAGGTTTCCGGGGCGACCGGGTTCATCCCCCCAGGCAACCGTGTCCAGGGCTGGATTTCCGAAATGCCGGGCATTGATGCCCTCGACTTGGTGCTTGCCTTCTGTGCTGGCCGGGGTCGGGTCTTGCACACGCGGGTGGGATAATAGGTCAATCATGGCCTCGTGCATGCCGTCGCCGTCCCTCGGGTCAAGATTTGCGCCGCCGACCAACACAAAGCTTTGGGGTGGTGTCTCACCCAATGCGCCGTTCAGATAGCGTTGCCAGAAAACGGTTTCGTCGTGGTTCCTATGCCTGTTCCACGGGTGAAAAAGTGGCGGCGTGGCGTGCCAGGCCAAGAGATGCAGCCGACGGTCCCGGTCCAGGGCTATGGGGATATCCCAATGCCCGGTGCTGCTGAGTCGCAGAGTCTTTGGCACATCGTCGGGGGCGATGTGCCCTGGAAGGTCTCGCCAGGGGAGGGCGCTGAAATTGCGCGCTTCCATAGCCATGATCGGCAGACGCGACAGAACGGCCATACTGTTTTGTCCAGCGAACTCGGCAAAGCCATGGGCATCGGCCGCACCGCCAATGGTTGCGTCCTTGTTCAGATCGATCCCCGTTGGCAGGCCGCGATTGGTGGCGGTTGCAAACCGGTGGGGAAATCCGCCGATCCGGTCTGCCAGGGCAGTTAGCGCAATACCGTGCAGATCATAGTCGACGCCCAACAACAGTATCACATCGGCTTCGGCGGCCCGGATCACTCCGATCACGGCCTGAACCTGATCGTCGCTATCCTTCAGTATGTCTCGCGCCAAAAGCCCCGGGCCTTTGCGTCCGAGTTCGGTATGAAATATCGCGAAACGAAGGGTGTCGCTAGCCGCGGGGCCAAGACACAGCCCAAAGGCAATCAGACAGGCAATAGTCCTGCGTTGACCTCGTCCTCGGTCGACGATTTGCGCTTTTCGGTGATGAGCACGGCGATCCGGCCCATTGCAATGCCACGCATGAACAAGGATGCGGGTAAGAAGGCCCAAGCTGCCACCGTCCAGATCAAGGTTTGCGGGCTGTCGAGAGACACGGCACCGAAAAGCGAGGTCGCCGATTTGATGACAGCCGGTGTCAAGAATGGCAGCAAAAAGCCTAACGCAATGTTAAAACGCGCATCACGCTCTAATCGTTCGACAACGTCACCGCCAGCAGTTGGGTCAAAGGTGGGCAGGTTGATCCAGACATTGAAGCTGCCATGGCGCAGCGGCCAGTGCTGAATGCGCTGCACAACTATGAAAAAAGTCAACGTCAGCAACGAGATAAGGTAAGCCAGACCGGCGCAATCCCGTACCAGGTGGACATGGCCGATTGGAGCCTCGGCGGGCAGCATCAAGACGACCAGTCGAACCGGCGAATAGGGGAAGTCGATGACTCTGCCGACCGCGCTTCCCAGATTGCGGATCGCACCAATCGCACTGTCTGGGTCGAGCGAGCCGCGCACCAGGAATGACATGAACAGGACTGTGACGAAAAGTGACGCGAAGCGCACCCGGTTGAATGGCGGAGCGTCGCGGAATTCGATAATGCCGGGATATGTGGAAGCGTATTCAAAAAAGGTAAGCGCGGCGCCAAACAGCGCGACCAGTGTAACGATCTGCGACACATCCGCTGTCGTGCCCGGAATGACCAGCGACGGAGTCGCGATCAACAAGACAACCAAAAACGCGCGAACAGCCGCGCCAAGAAGACGGGATATCACTGCCTCTGCCCCTTTGCGCAACGCTGTCCGGAAGCCCCGTCGCGCCGCTTATTCGGATTGAACCGCCTATTTTGACGGTTTGCCATATTCTTGCCCCATTTCTGCCTTGTTGCGGACATCTCAGCAATAACTCATGAAAACTGAATGAATTTCTGGGCAATTTCATGGTCACATTGGTGCGACATTGCATCAATTACCGATCAAAAAAAGGCCGCCCCAGTGGGACGGCCCTACATCTAGCGTTTTGATAGTGTGTCAGACCCAAGGGCGTTCCAGGCTTGCCTTGGTTTCAAATGCCTCGATCGCGCCGGCCGCGTTTTCGACCGTCAGGCCGATATCGTCCAGCCCGTTCAGAAGACAATGCTTTTTGAAAGCATCAATCTCGAATGAAAACTCTTCACCGTCGGACGAGGTGATCGTCTGTGCCTCAAGGTCGACAGAAATTCGCGCGTTTGCGCCCTTCTCGGCGTCCTTCATCAAGGCATCGACCTGATCTTTGGGCAGTTTGACCGGCAGGATGCCGTTCTTGAAGCAGTTGTTGTAAAAGATGTCGGCGAAGCTGGTCGAGATTACGCAGCGAATGCCAAAGTCCAGCAAAGCCCAGGGCGCATGCTCGCGGCTGGAGCCGCAGCCGAAATTATCACCGGCAACAAGGATCTCGGCATCGCGATAGGCGGGCTTGTTCAAGACGAAATCCTCAACCTCGTTGCCATCGCGGTCAAAGCGCATTTCGTCAAACAGGTTGGCACCCAGGCCGGTCCGTTTGATCGTCTTCAGGAACTGCTTGGGAATAATCATGTCCGTGTCGATGTTGACCAGCGGCATGGGGGCGGCGATGCCCGTAAGGGAAGTGAACTTTTCCATCTATTGCGTCCTTTCCTGAAGCGCGGCCTTTCTGCCTTACGGGGACGTCAGGTGCAAGGTCGCCAACAGAAAAAGGGCCCCGAAAAGGGCCCTTTCGTCAGGATTCATGACTTGAACTCAGCCCCGGCGGCGACGCGCCATGGCAATACCGGCCAGACCACCCAGGAGAAGCAGACCACTTGCTGGCAGCGGCACTTCGCTAACCTGAAGACGGCCAACCAGGGTTGCCTCGTTCGACTTGCTTTCCTCGGTCAGGAAATAGCTGAACAGATCCTCGCCAGCGCGGAAGCCGGAGATACCGAAAGTGTATTCCATATTGCCGATGACAACGGATTCGCTCAGCTCTTCGTTCAGAACTGCAGTCACGCGGTCTGCGCAGCCATAGTCACCATTGATGCCTGTACCGGGGGCATCGCCATACGCGCATGTTGCGACGCTGCCGTTCGGCGTTTCGTCATGCTCAAACGTATAGACTTGGCTCAGGTTGTATACTGTCCCATCGATTGTCAGGTCGAAATCGACTGTCAGGTCCGCGGATGAAATCGAAAAGGCGCCCGTCGGCGGATCCATCCAGATGCGAAAGTTGTCATGGGTGAAGATACCCAGATCAAATTCGGCACCCGTGGTGGTGTCAACTTCCACCGGGGGAGGGACCAGCCCTTCGAAGCTGTACCCGCTCTGATTGTCAAAAACCGGGTCGCCCCAGGTCATTGTCGAGCCTTCGTCGGTTGTTGTTACCGTCAGGCCGTAAACGTCTTCTGGGGTGGTATCTGTCCACTCACCATAGACGCTATTGATAGTTACGACAGCAGCCATGCTCGAGCTGGCACAAAAGCTCAAGGCAGCGGCTGCTACAGCTGTTTGAAATTTACTCATCTGGCTTACCCCGCCATTTTACTCATGTTGTTGCGGCACGTTTCGCGCGCAACATACAAACTACATAATCACTAAAGGTCGTCGATCCAGACCTTCGCTTCACAGAATATGGCACAAATGTGCACCCTTGCCAAATTTAGTCGGGCGATTGGAACTGCTTGCGGAAGCAATGATCCTAAATTCGCCCGACTGTAAAGCAATCTTGGTGTAATGGGCCCAAAAAGGGCCCAAGAATCAGACCAATTCGCGCACGTCCGTCAGGTGGCCCGTAATTGCAGCCGCAGCGGCCATGGCGGGCGACAACAGGTGGGTGCGGCCCTTAAAACCCTGACGTCCCTCGAAATTCCGGTTCGAGGTCGATGCACAGCGCTCTTCCGGGGCCAATTGGTCGGGGTTCATGGCCAGGCACATGGAACATCCTGCCAGGCGCCACTCGAAACCAGCGTCTTTGAAAACATCGGCAAGGCCTTCTTCTTCGGCCTGAGCCCGCACAAGGCCCGAGCCTGGAACGACCATGGCGCGCATGCCCTCGGCGATCTTCTTGCCCTTGACCACCTCGGCGGCGGCGCGCAGGTCTTCGATGCGGCCATTGGTGCACGACCCGATAAAGACCGTATCGATCTTGATATCGGTCAGTTTTTGGCCCGGCGTCAGACCCATATAGTCGATCGACCGCTGCGCCGCGCCGACCTTGCCGCCGGAAAAGCTCGCCGGATCGGGCACGACGGCGTCGATCGGCAGAACGTCCTCGGGGCTGGTGCCCCAGGTGACGACCGGCGCGATATCCTCGCCCTTGATGGTGATGACCGCGTCCCAATGGGCGTCGTCATCCGAGAACAGGGTCTTCCAATAGGCCAGCGCGGCCTCCCACTGGGCACCCTTCGGTGCGTGGGGGCGGCCCATGACGTATTCAAAGGTCTTTTCGTCCGGCGCGATCAGGCCAGCGCGCGCGCCGCCTTCGATGGCCATGTTGCAGACGGTCATGCGGCCTTCCATCGACAGATCGCGGATCGCTTCGCCGCAATACTCGATGACATAGCCGGTGCCGCCGGCGGTGCCGGTCTTGCCGATGACCGACAGGGTGATGTCCTTGGCGGTCACACCGGGGCGCAGTTTGCCGGTGATCTCGACCTTCATGTTCTTGGATTTCTTCTGGATCAGCGTCTGTGTTGCCAGAACGTGCTCGACTTCGGACGTGCCGATGCCGTGGGCCAGCGCGCCAAAGGCACCATGGGTCGCCGTGTGGCTGTCACCGCAAACGACGGTCATGCCGGGCAGGGTCCAGCCCTGCTCGGGGCCGACGATGTGCACGATCCCCTGGCGGATGTCGCTCACCGGGTAATAGTGGATGCCGAAATCCTTGGCGTTCTTGTCCAGCGCGGCCACCTGAATGCGGCTGTCTTCCGGCATCTGCGCCGGGTCATCGCGGCCCGCCGTCGTCGGCACGTTGTGATCGGGCACGGCGATGGTCTTGTCGGGCGCATGCACCTGACGACCTGCCATGCGCAGACCTTCAAAGGCTTGCGGGCTGGTGACTTCGTGCACCAGGTGGCGGTCGATATAAAGACGGCAGGTGCCGTCCTCGGCTTCATGGGCAACGTGGTCGTCCCAGATCTTGTCATAGAGCGTGCGAGGTGCGGTCATTTTTCAGGTTCCTTGAAGGAGAGTTGGCCCAAACGCCGGGGCCGGACAGGGATGAATATATTGGCCAGGCTCACAGCCCGGCGCGCACCGAACGGCGGGCGCCGTAAAAGCGCCAGGGCAAGCGGGCGCGATCATCCATGTCGAAAATACGGTTCATGGGGCCGAGATACTCTCGATCCCTTTCAGAAGCAAGATAGGCAGACGATGCCATTTTCTTGAAGCGGTAAGGCCAGCACCAAAAAGATAGCCCCGCCCAGGTGGGGACGGGCGGGGCGATACTCATCAGGGACACATGATCTGCAAATCGTAGGGCATGGTCTAAAGCCCATTTCCTAAAGCTAGGTTAAATTTGTCGGAAATTTCAGCGGACAACCCAGCCGTCCGTGGTCCATTCAAAAACAGTCTGGCTCAGAGGATAGCTGACCTGGTCGAATTGATCTGTTGCTATGGCGCGCAACTCGCTTTCGGCACCGTCGAATTCCGCATCGGTGAACAGGATCAGATCGCGCGCAAGTGGCAGCATCAAAACGGTTCCAAGCTGCTCGTCAAAGCCGCTCCACATGGCGTCATTCAACAAAAAGGTTGCTTCGAAATTCCCGTCAAATGTCAAAAACCAGATGCCGTCGCCCTCCAGTTCGGGCGCCCACCCCCGTGCCTGAAAGTTATCCCAGGCCAGATCAGCCAAAGCCAGGCGATCAATGCCCAGATCTTCCAGGTTTGCGGCGTTCACGTATGAAAAGGACGACGGAAAGTCGAATGCATAGAAGACGCTCAAATCGCCCGCCAGGGGGTCAGAAACCGGGCCATCTTCTGCGGCTATACTTCCGGCAAAATCGGCAGACCGAACCAGTGGAACAATGATATCGGCCGACGGTGTATCGGGCGCGCGGGTTGCTGCATCGACCATGGCCGCGATGAACTGGTCCAGCATCTCCTGGCGCGCGCTATCGCTATCTGCGTTCTGCAATTCAAGGTGCAGGTTGTCAGGATAGCTTGTGTAGGCTTCGTCGCCTTCACGCTCCAGTTTGATTGACAGGTCCTGATGGTCGATCGTGACCGTTTCAAAAGCGTCCGACGCTCGATAGGCCTCGGCCATCGCGCTCAAAGTGTCTTCGATCGCCTCGGGCCGGGCAATATCTGCCATCGCCGCGCCCGACAGAAAAAGCGCGAAGAACGCGCCACAAAAGGTCTTCATACGCCCTCGAACTCGCAAAGAATATGAACATCCATCCCAAGCGCCTCCAGCTTGTCGCGCCCGCCCAGTTCCGGCAGATCGACGATAAAAGCGCAGCCCACGATATCGCCGCCCATCTTCTCGATCAGCTTGATCCCCGCCTCGGCGGTTCCACCCGTGGCCAAGAGATCGTCCACCACCAGAACCTTCTCGCCCGGCTGGATGGCATCGTCGTGCACCTCCATGACGGCCTCGCCGTATTCCAGCGTATAGGCCTGGGTCAGCGTCGCGCCAGGCAGCTTGCCCTTCTTGCGGATCGGCACGAAACCGACGGACAACTGGTGCGCAATCGCGCCGCCGATGATGAACCCGCGCGCCTCAAGTCCGACAACCTTGTCGATCCGCTCGCCCGCATAGGGGTGCAACAACTGGTCGATGCAAATCCGAAACCCGCGCGGGTCGGCGAACAGGGTCGTCACATCGCGAAACATGATCCCCTCATGCGGGAAATCGACAATGGTGCGGATGTAATCTTTGACGGTCTTCTTCCGGTCGTTCATCGCGTATCCTACTCTGGCGCCCGCCGCATCGAAGCGGCTTGGCTATGAAAAAGCAAGGTACAAACCCATGTCCGGGACGACCCGCCGCAATCTGATCCTGCTCGCCGGTCTCGCCGCCGCTGCGGGCGGCTGGCAGTGGTGGGTACACCGGCCCCGCACGCTGGAATTCGAGCCAATCGCCGGCCTGCCCGGCTGGCGACGAACCGCAATAGGCGATGTCACCCTCTCCACCGCCGCCGCCGTTTTCATCGGCATCGACGACAGACCCGCGCCAATGCCGCCCGAAGATCTCTGCCCGTTCCTCTATCCGTCAACCGACGACAGGCTAGCCGCCACTGTCTTCACAGATATTAACTGTCCGAACTGTGCCAGTCTCGAGGCCAAGCTCGCGACCCGCCGCGATCGGCTGAACCTCCGCTTCATCGACCTGCCTCTCCTCGGACCCTTCTCCGAAGCCGCGGCCCGCGTCTCCATCGCTGCCGAACTGCTCAGTGGCGTACCCTCCGAGCCGCCGCGCGTACTCCGCGGCCGTGGCATTGCACCTGTCGTTCAGTATCACGCCGCCCGCGCCGGTCTCGACCCCGAAGTCCTGAACGACGCGATGGATGAACCCGAGGTAAAGGCCCGCCTCGCCCAGAACCGCTCCGCCGCCGAAGCGCTGGGCATCATTGGAACCCCGGCGTTGACGTTGGGCCGGACTCTGGTCCTGGGGGATGTCGAGCGCGGCTCCCTGGACGCCTTGATCACATTGGAAGAAAAGCACAACCAGGGATGCACATAACGCCCAACCCTATTATCGGTCCTTAAATATCCCGGGGAGCGCGAGGGGCAGAGCCCCTCGCCCACCGCGACGACAAAGTCGGCGCAAAACCTATCCCAGAACCCGCCCCGCCACGGCATCCAGCTTTGCCACGACCTCCGGGTCCCGCGCCTCAGGCGCCGTCATGACCGCGAACTCCAGCGCATTGTCGCAGCCGTCGGGGCAGGGCGCCCGCTCGCCCCCCAACCGATCCGGCAATCCGGCGGCAAGGGCGCGGCCCTTCTCGGCATTGCCCATCAGTGTCCTGATGATCTCGGTCACATCGACCTCGCCATGATCCGGATGCCAGCTGTCGTAATCGGTGATCATCGCCACGCTCGCGTAACAAAGCTCCGCCTCGCGGGCGAGCTTGGCCTCCGGCATGTTGGTCATCCCGATCACGTCACAGCCCCAGTGCTCGCGGTACATCTTCGATTCCGCCAGCGACGAAAACTGCGGACCCTCCATCGCCAGATAGGTCCCGCCCCGGTGCACCGTTGCGCCTGCCGCCTCGGCCGCATCGCCCGCGACCGCGCTCAGCCGCGAACAAACCGGATGCGCCACGCTCACATGGGCGACGCAGCCGGTGCCGAAAAACGACTTTTCCCGCGCGAATGTCCGGTCGATGAACTGATCCACGATTACGAAATCCCCCGGCGCCATCTCTTCGCGGAACGACCCGCAGGCCGAAACGGCGACCACATCAGTGACCCCCAACCGCTTCAACGCGTCGATGTTGGCGCGATAGGGCACGGTCGAAGGCGAATGCACGTGCCCCCGGCCATGGCGCGGCAGAAAGGCCATCTTTACGCCGTCCAGCGTGCCGGTCAGGATCTGATCCGACGGTGCGCCCCAGGGCGTCTCGACCGAGACCCACTCGGCCCTTTCCAACCCGTCGATTTCATAGATTCCGCTACCGCCGATGACGCCGATCATCGTTTCCGTGCCCATGTGCTTCCCCATTACCTGCGATTCAACCGGCAGTAGAAATCACCCGCCAGGCTTTGGCAACTCACTTCCGTTTGACCCGGCCAGCCGGTGCCGCCATAGTTTTCCGATAGGAAAAAGGGGTCAGGACAGAAATGAATGCGACACGTCAGGCGCGCATGGCGCTGCCCTACCTTTTGCCCACGCTTCTTGTCCTGTTCCTTGCCGGGGTCGTTCCGCTTGGCTTTGTCGCCTTCTATTCGCTACACGACACCTTCGGCGGCAATATCTTCGTCTGGGTCGGGGATCAGTGGTTCCGGCAGGTCTTGACCTCGCATGAATTCTACGACGCCCTGCTGCGCAGCCTTGCCTTTTCCCTGCTCGTGCTTTCGGTGCAAATCCCGCTCGGTATCGCCATCGCGCTCCGCATCCCGCGCTCCGGCCTCTTCGCCGCCGCCCTCGTGCTCCTTGCCATCCCGATGCTGACCCCGACCATCACCGTCGGCTACCTTTGGAAGGTCATGACCCAGCCCGCCGGTCTGCTCTCCCAGACACTCGGCCTGATCGGCCTGACACTCGACATGAACAGCACCCTCTGGACCTGGATCACCCTCGTCCTGATGGATACCTGGCACTGGAGTGGCCTCGTGATCCTCTTGTGCTATGCCCGCCTGCGCGCCATCCCCGAGGCCTATTACCAGGCCGCCGCCATCGACGGTGCATCCCGCTGGGCGGTGTTCCGGCACATCCAACTGCCGCGCCTGAAACTGGTTCTGGCCATCGCGATCCTGCTTCGCTTCATGGACAGCTTCACCATCTATGCCGAGGCCTACGTCCTGACCAAGGGCGGGCCGGGCCTTTCGACCGTGTTCCTCTCGCACGAGCTGGTGCAAACCGGGCTGATCCAGTTCGATCTGGGCGAGGCCGGGGCCATGGCCGTCATCTATTTTGCCATCGTTGTTGTTGTTTCGGCCTTCTTCTATCGCCTGATCGTGCCATCAAAGGCGGGGGAGGCACGCATATGACCCCCCGTTTCAGCCTCGCGCCCGCCGTGTTCATCTTTCTGATCCTTGTGCCGATCTACTGGATGATCGCGATCAGCCTGCAAACCCCCGGCGCGGTCGCCGGACCCCTGCGCCTGATCCCGTCCGAGCCGACCCTGAACAACTTTCTCTACATCCTGACCGAACCCGATTGGTACTGGGGCTATATCAACGCGCTGATCTATGTGGCGGTCAATGTGGCGATCTCGGTCGCCGTCGCGGTCCCGGCGGCCTATGCCTTTTCGCGGTTCCGCTTTGCGGGCCACCGCCTGTTGTTCTTCTCACTTCTGATGTTCCGTATGATGGTGCCCGCGATCCTGCTGGTGCCTTTCGTCCAGATCTTCTCGGCCCTCAGCCTGATTGACACCCACATCGCTGTGGCACTCTCTCACTGCTTCTTCAGCGTACCGATCGCCATCTGGATTCTGGAAGGCTTCATTTCCAGCGTGCCCGTCGAAGTCGACGAGACCGCCCGCGCCGACGGCTATGGAACCATCGCCTTCTTCCGCCGCATCCTTTTGCCGATGATCGCGCCGGGTGTCGCCACGGCGGCCTTCTTCTGCTTCATGTTCTCCTGGGTCGAATTTCTCCTGTCGAACGCCCTGACCACCATCGACGCCAAACCCTTTGGCGGCATCATGTCCCGCGCCAGCAGCGTGATGACGGCGCATATCCCGCTCACGGCGGCGGCAGGCGTGTTGGGACTTGTACCGGGAATTGTTCTGGCCGTCTTGTTGCGGCGCCACCTGGTGCAGGGGTTTTCCCTGGGACGGGTATCCTGAAAAAGGAAAACCCCCGCCTGAGAAGCGAGGGTCTACTGTCCCGTTTTGTAGGTCCCCGATGCCGCAGGCTGGGTGGGGGCTGTTAAATCCACGGCATCGGGGATAGCGTCTTTTCGCTACAGTCTCTCAATGCAGGGCAAGTTAGGCGATAAGACGGGGCGGATCCGCCCGTGCAGGGGTTTTTTTGTGGCGAAGTTGGGGCGAGGGTTGATTTGCGCCGTCGGGGCGGGCAGGATCCCCCTATGACGGTGCAGGACCCGACGCCATTTCCCCAAAAACAGCCGATCCCGGATCAGGTGGCCTTTGATCGACGCGAACTTGCGGTGATCATGAGTCTTTATGGTCGCATGGTTTCCGCGGGAGAGTGGCGTGACTACGGAATGTCATTTCTGAAGGAAGTCGCCGTGTTCTCGATTTTCCGGCGCACGGCGGAATACCCGATCTATCGCATTGAAAAACGTCCCAAGCTGCGCAACCGACAAGGGCTGTATGCCGTCATCGGAATGGATGGGCGAATATTGAAACGGGGTCATGACTTGAAGACGGTGTTGCGTGTTCTGGAACGCAAGATGATCCGCGCGGTGGACTGATCCGGCGCTTGGGGATTTGAGTATTTTTAAAAAGAAGAAGTCAGGGTCGGTCTGAGTCTCAGGGTCTCGGGGCCGGTTGGTGTGGCGGAAATGCGTGCCAAGGATGGTGCGATGGGTTCTTCGGCCACTGCCATGTGGTGGGCATTGGCGTGAATCATCGTTTCGGGTCCCGTGGCCATGGCAACATGACCTTTCCAGAACAACAGGTCGCCGGGGGCAAGAGCGTCGTCCGGGGACAGCGGCGTTCCCGGCAGTTTTTCTTGCAGGTCGCTGTCGCCGGGGCAGGGCTGATCGCAGGCAAGGAAAGCCGCTTGGACAAGCCCCGAACAATCGATGCCGAAGGATGAATTGCCACCCCAGACATAAGGTGTGCCCAAATATCTGCGTGCGACGGAAACCCGGTCGGTTTCGGGGTGATCAATCGGGCGCAGATGCGCGCTTGGCACATACCGCTGCACCCCGGTCGGCGCGGCGATTTGGCACCATTCACCGTTGTCGGACAGAACCTGGATGTGCGACCCGATAGACAGGGGAAAATGTTCGCCAGTTGTTTTGACGTCCGGTTCGGCCAGCGCATGGCTTGCCCGTACCTTCAATACATGGGTGCCCGAGGCCATGCGCGACAGCGTCTGCGCCTCGACATAGCCAACATATCCGTCACGTTCGGCAAAGCCGAAGGAAAAGCCCTTGAATGTTTCAAGCCGCCGGAAACGTTCGCCAAAGACCAGTTCGCGTTGCTTCCTGCCCCCGGGTGCATCCAGAATCGCGGCGACCGGCCATGCCGTGGCCATGCTGTCGCCTTCGGTGAAACGCTCGGCTGTTACCTTGCCGTTCAGAGACTGGTGCGCCACGCGACCGTTGCATGGCACGAGGCGCGGATCGACCGTCATCCCAGCATACCTGGTAGCGCCTGGTAGAGCGCGCGAATGCCCTGGCCGACACCGCCTTTGGGGCGCCCCGGAGCCGCGGTCGGGTTCCAGCCGTAGATGTCAAAATGCATGTAGCGCGGGGTGTCGGTGACAAAGCGACGTAGAAACAGTGCCGCCGTAATTGATCCGGCAAAACCGCCCGTTGGGGCATTGTCGAGATCGGCGATGCCGGGCTCGATCATCTTTTCGTACGGGGTCCAGAAGGGCATGCGCCACACGGGATCGTGCACGCGTTCGGCTGCGGCATCCAGTGCGGCGGCATCGGTGTTGTTATCGGTGTAATAGGGCGCAAGGTCGGGGCCCAAGGCGACGCGGGCCGCGCCCGTCAATGTCGCCATCGACACGATCAGGTCCGGCTTGTCCTCGTCCGCCAGCGCCAGCGCGTCACCCAGCACCAACCGCCCCTCGGCGTCGGTATTGTTGATCTCGACCGTCAGGCCCTTGCGGCTGTCCAGAATGTCACCCGGACGGAAAGCCGCGCCCGAGACGCTGTTTTCCACCGCAGGGATCAGCACGCGCAGCCGTATATTGGCGCCTTCCGCCATCAGCATGTGGGCAAGGCCCAAAACGTTGGCCGCGCCGCCCATATCCTTTTTCATCAAGCCCATCGACGCACCGGGCTTGAGGTTCAAACCGCCGGTGTCGAAACAGACGCCTTTTCCAACCAATGTCAGCGCCGGGCCGCTTGCGCCCCAGGTCATTTCGATCAGCCGTGGCGCGCGCGGACTGGCGCGGCCAACGGCATGGATCATCGGGAAATTCATGGCCAGCAAATCGTCGCCAGTGGTCACCTTGAGTGCTGCGCCAAAACGATCCGCCAGGGCGCGGGCGGCCTCTTCCAATTCGTCCGGTCCCATGTGAGAGGCTGGGGTGTTGATCAAATCGCGAACCAGGGCCTCGCCTTCGGCGATTCGTTCCTGCCGGGCGGCGTCGACCCCGTTAGGGGCCAGCAGGTCTGCCTTTGGGACTGACGATGTGGCGAACCGATCGAACCGATACCCTGCCAAAAGCCAGGCAAGCGCGGCCTCGTCCAGATCGGTTTCGGTGCTGGCATCAGATAGGCGCCAAACGCCCTTGGGCAGTTTCGCGCGCAAGCTGGCAACCACAAAGCGGCTGCGCGCGCGCGTTTTTGCGTCGCCCAGGCCGCCAGCTGCTGCCGCAACACCGTTTTCGCCGGGGATCAACAGCACCTCGCCAGCGGCGGCTTTGAAACCCGAACCCTCAACCCAGGCCCGTGTTGGACCGTCCAGGTCGGTGATCCAGTCCGAAAGGCTGTCCTTCGAGACAAGATGTAACACCCGCGCGTGGCGGGTGTCGGTGGCGAAAGTCAGGGCTGTCACTGCGCGCGCTCCTTGGGAAGTCACAGCGAGTCTAAGGCAGTTCTACGCCGGGGGCCAAGTCCTCAGATCTGGCGATAGCTAATTTCCAGCAATGTTGCCAAAGACGCCTCGCCGATCCGCACAAGGCGGGTCACGACCGCGGCAAGCGCCACATCGTCCGAGGCATCGATCAGATCAGAGGCCCGATTGGCAATGTCGGCAACCGCAGGCAGGCCAGTTCGGTTTGCAAGCTTGTCGGCGTTGCGCAGCGCATTTGACAAGCGTTTGAATTCGCCCGAGGCCCACGCAGCCTCGATCGCGGCCAGACAGACGACAAGGTCTTCGACCGCGTCTTCCGTTGCCTGGTTGGCCAAGGTCGCGGCTTCCTGTGCGAAAGCCAGCGCCGGTGCTTCGATGGTGATGGTTTCGCGCGGACAAAGCACGACAATCTTATCCGTGTCCATAGTTCCCCTTTCCCTCTACCCATGGCCGGTGTAATCCACAGGGTGAAAAGAATTGGTTGATGCAAAGCGCTAACTGTTCAGCCTTTGCTTAAAATTCAGGAGGTTGTCATGCAGCACGCCCGTCCATTGCCCAGCTATCTGGTCAAGCGCTATCACGGTTGGAAAGCGACGACTTTTGCCGAGAACCACACGTGGTATCGGCGTCTGGCCGAAGAAGGTCAGCGCCCCCGTGCCATGATCATCTCGTGCTGCGACAGCCGGGTGCATGTTTCGTCGATCTTTGGCGCCGACTCGGGTGAATTCTTCATTCACAGGAACATCGCCAACCTGGTCCCGCCCTATGAACCCGACGGAGACCACCATGGCACTTCGGCCGCCATCGAGTATGCCGTAACAGCGCTTAAGGTGGCGCATTTGATTGTTATCGGTCATTCCCAATGTGGCGGTGTGGCGGGTTGTCACGCGATGTGTTCCGGCAAGGCACCTGAATTGGAACAGAAATCTTCGTTCGTCGGTCGGTGGATGGACATTCTGCGCCCGGGATATGAGCGCGTTTCGGCGTCTGGCGACGAAGCCGAGCAGGTGCGGGCCCTGGAATTGGAAGGTGTGGTCGTGTCGCTTGAAAACCTCATGACGTTCCCCTTCGTGAAGGATGCAGTCGAGGTCGGCGACATGACCGTGCACGGACTGTGGACCGATCTCGGTGCGGGCGGCCTGTCACAATATGACCCCGAACAAGGGGAATTCGAACCGCTTTAGACCACCGATATCGACCGCGACGATACAAAGACCGGACGGCGGTTCGCGACAGGGGCGGATCGTTGGTTTTCCAGGTGGCTTTTTTGACGTTTGTGTTCCACGGCCAGACGGCGGCGGGCTTTGGCAACTTCGGTAATTTTTGTCGGCAAGGTTCGAGTTCTCCAGTGGATCGTGTTGGAAGGGATGAACTCGTTACTTGGCAGGCCATGGGGCCGGTCGGGGACAGTTACAAAGGTGGTTCAGGGGCGCGGGACATAGCAGAATACGCCGCTGACGGTGCGCCGGACCCGTCCGGCACGGCGAAAGAAATCCAGGTTGATGACGCGATCGCCGGGATCAGACGCCATGGATTCACTTTGGCTTGCGAAATCGATGATCCGGGCGCTTGGCCGGATGTCTCGTGCCCGAATTGGCAGTTTTGACTGCCGCCTCTCGGCCCCCTTGATCAGGGAAAGCACAACGTCTTCGGTGATCGGTTTCATGGCGTCTGACCTTCCCTGTGCGGATGTCAGGGGTCAGGTTAGTCGGTGAATTGTGGCAGGAATTTTCGCAGAATGTGGCGCTAATGTGGTCTTGGCGCGCCCGGGTCGGGGCCGAGGCATGAATTTGCCTGAATTCGTCGCGGAAATGCCTTGTTTGCTTGGCTTGGGGCAAACGTGGCGCGCGGCAAAGAAAAACGGGCGTCATCGCCTTGATCACGCCCGTCATTTTTCCGAAATGAGAACAATCCGCAACCTGCCAATCGACTATGCAGGTATGAGAAAGTCGTTAACCTTTCTTCAGCACCCGATTCCCCAACAACTCGGCGATCTGCACGGCGTTCAGGGCCGCGCCCTTGCGCAGGTTGTCGGACACGCACCAGATGTTCAGACCGTTATCGATGGTCGAATCCTGACGGATGCGGCTGATGAAGGTGGCGAAATCGCCGACGCATTCAACGGGGGTGACGTATCCACCGTCCTCACGCTTGTCGACAACCATGATACCGGGGCTTTCGCGCAGGATGTCGCGGGCCTCGTCCTCGTCCAGAAACTCTTCGGTCTCGATGTTCACCGCTTCCGAGTGACCGACAAACACCGGCACCCGCACACAGGTCGCGGTGACCTTGATCTTTGGATCCACGATCTTCTTGGTTTCGGCGACCATCTTCCATTCTTCCTTGGTCGAGCCATCGTCCATGAAGACGTCGATGTGCGGAATGACGTTGAAGGCGATCTGCTTGGGATAAACCGACGGTTCGACTTCCTGGCCCGGGACATACATGCCCTTGGTCTGGTTCCACAGCTCGTCGATGGCGTCCTTCCCGGACCCCGAAACCGACTGATAGGTGCTGACGACAACGCGCTTGATCGTCGCGCGGTCATGCAGCGGCTTCAGCGCCACGACCATCTGCGCGGTCGAACAGTTCGGGTTCGCGATGATGTTGCGGTTCTTCACGCCCTCAATCGCGTCCGGGTTCACTTCCGGAACGATCAAAGGAATATCTGGCTCGTAGCGATACAAGGACGAGTTGTCGATCACGACACAGCCCGCCTTCGCCGCCTTCGGCGCATAGGTCTTGGTCGGACCCGAGCCGATCGCGAACAGGGCAATGTCCCATCCGGTGAAATCAAAAGTGTCCAGGTCCTTGGTCTTGAGGGTGGTGTCTCCATAGCTGACCTCGGTGCCCAGAGATTTTCGGCTCGCCAGAGCCACAACCTCATCGGCGGGGAACTGGCGCTCGGCCAGGATGTTCAGCATTTCGCGGCCCACGTTGCCCGTGGCGCCGACTACGGCGACTCGATAGCCCACTTTGACCTCCTATGGTTTCGGGACAGGGGCCTATAGCGTGGGAAGGACGTGGTGGGAAGAGGCAACTAAGTGCGACCCCTAGATCTGAACCGAAGCCCGTTCGGCTATTGCGCCAAGATCGCCGCGACCCTCGTCGCCGACCACAACGAACTTGGCATCGCCACCACCCCAGGACACAAGGGTCAGCCCGTTGATGTTCTGTTCGGCAAACGCTGTGTCGGCCCCGCTGGCCCCCATGGCGCAGAGCGCAACGACACGTTCATCGGCATCGGTAAAGACCAACTGGGCAACAGGCTTGCCTGCCGCGACCAACAGGCGCGCGCCCTGAAACGTCAAACCGTGATCTGAAAGATCGGGCACGATCACGTCGGTCCCGACCTCAGCCGTCAGCCATGTCTGGATATGATCCGCCTCACTGGCGGGAACCTCGACCAGATGGCGTTTCTGGGCCGCATAGACCTCGTGATAATCGGCAATGTCGTCAAGCCAGCCCCGTGCCACGGCAACCTGCTCGGGCGCGCGCGTGCCAATTGCATATCCCCCCAGTCCTCCAACAATCAGGGCCAGCGCGGCAAAGGACGCGGCCAAGGCCCAACCGAAACGTGGTGACACCGACTGATCAACCTCGTCGGCAGGCGGCTCCCCCATGGGCGCGCTGCGGATTGCGGCCGCCAGTTCCAACGGAACGGGGGCGTCCAACTGCGCGGCGAATTCTTCCTGGGCCAGAACATCCGCGGCCATCAACGCATCCAGTTCGGCCTGCAATGCCGGGTCCTGCGCCAACGCGTCTTCGATGACGCGCATCTCATTGGCGCTTAATTCGCCGTCCAGAAAGGCGCTCAGCTTATCAGACAAAGGGTTCACTGACGTACCTCCACCGGTTGGACGATGCGGGCGGCCAAGGTTTTTCGCGCCCGGTGCATCCGGCTCATGACCGTGCCCACGGGAACATCCAGCAACTCGGCGGCCTCGGCATAGCTATAGCCTTCTACCGAGACCATAAGCAGAACTGATGAAAGCTCTGCAGGCAAGGCAGCGATATGGCCCCGCAGATCGCCTGCTGCCACCCCGGCCTCACCGGTTTCTGGCGCAATCAGTTCGTCGCTTTCATCGGCCGGAACCAGGCCTTCGCCCAGCCGCACCTTGCGCTTGCGCAATTCGCTGATCCAAAGGTTTCGCATGACGCGAAACAGCCACCGATCCAGCGGTTGGGTTGGGTCATAGTTTTGGATCTTACCCAGGGCTTGCAAGCATGTCTCCTGAACAAGTTCATCTGCCTCGACCGCAGACCGGGTCAGTGACAAGGCAAACCGCCTGAGCCGAGGCAAGAGAGCGATGATCTCTTTTTTGTAGTCCCGCGCCAAGGCACCCTCGCACACCTGCCCCCGATAGGCCGTCTTCCTGTCGATTGATGCACCGACGGACGGCGCGACGCAATCCTTGCCGGGTAGGCCATATGAGATCTGGCAGGCAATCATCGTGGTATCTTTCGCTGTCTTTTGCAGGCTTTACGCGCCGGGGGCGAAAAAAATTCCGAAAAAAGTTTGCGGGTCGTGAATAAATCGGCACCCCCATGCGTAACCCGGTCAGTGACAGAGATGTCCGAACACGAAACCAAAGACTGATCGAAGGACAAACGACATGAAAATCGCACTGACCACCGCGCTGACCCTGGCTTTGACGACGACCGCTGCTCTGGCCGGCGCAACGAAAGAAGTGAAATCGGACCTTGGTCCGGTTCTGGCCGCAGCAAAGAACGGTATGACACTTTATACTTTCCGCAACGACGCCAAAAACAAATCCAACTGCTATGACAGCTGCGCCGACGCATGGCCGCCCTTCACGGCATCTGCCTCGGCCAAATCAGAGGGCGACCTAAGCGTGATCAAGCGCAAAGATGGCTCGCTTCAGTGGGCGATGAACGGTCAGCCTTTGTACTTCTGGCAGGGCGACAGCGAACCCGGCGATGCGACCGGCGACGGCGTTGGCGGTGTCTGGGACGTGGCCAAGAAATGATCGGGGGCAGCATCGTGAAAACTCGCATTGCTCTTGCATTGATTGCCGCTCTTGGTCTTGCGGCCTGTGAGTCCTCATACGGTGGGGCACCTTCGGGCGGGGACGAATATTCTTCCGACTATTGATGGCGAGGGGCCTCAATGGGCCCTCGCACCATTCTGGCGGCTGCATCATCCCTGTGGCCGCCAATTTGATAGAAACAATCGGCGCGGACGACCGCGCCCGGCCCTGAATGCGTTAACCCCAGACGCCTGCTTTTTAACCCCGATGATCCACGCTACACTTGGCGGCATGAGCACCGATCTCCCATATCGCCCCTGTGTGGGCGTTGTCCTTGCCAATGCCGATGGCAAAATCTTCACCGGCGAGCGTACCGATACCCCGGGCGCATGGCAGATGCCCCAGGGCGGTATCGACCCCGGCGAAACCCCCGAAACCGCGGCGCTGCGCGAGTTGGAGGAAGAAACCGGTGTCACCCCAGAACTAGTCACGGTCGAGGCGGAAACCGACGATTGGATCCGCTATGACCTGCCCGATCACCTGGTCGGCAAGGTTTGGAAGGGGCGGTTTCGCGGACAGGAACAAAAATGGGTGCTATTGCGGTTTCACGGCACTGATAGCGACATCGACATCACCAAACACCACAAGGAATTTGGCCGTTGGCGCTGGTCTTCGGCAGATGAAGTTCTTGAAAACATTGTGCCATTCAAGCGCAATGTCTACGATCAGGTGATCACGGCATTCCGTGGTGAATTGGGGGGTGCCCTGTGATCCGGGCGCTGGTAACTGGTCTGGCCCTGACAGCCCTGGCCAGTCCTGCGGTTTCTCTCTCGTGCTTGCCGCCCGATATTGTTCGCACCTTTGAAGAGATACGAAAATCTCCTGATGTTTATTGGCTGTTAAAGGGCGAGTTCACCCTGAACCAGCCCATCGCCTTTCCCGACAAGGATGCCGACGGCCACTATGTCGGTGATCCAAGGCCAACGTCTATCCGGTTTTCCGGGCAAGCTCTGCGCCCCGACGGATCCTATGTAGATTATAAGGACGACATGACGCTCATGCTTGGATGCGTCTCGGTCTGGTGCGGTGGCCTGCCCGAGAATGCCAAGGTTTTTGCAGCCGTGAACGTAACTGATGGTGCGCCGGTCCTGACCGAAGGGCCGTGCGCCTGGCACGTTATACCTTTTACGACCGAAGCCGAGGAAAGGCTGATTGACTGTGTGGCGAACGGTGCTTGCCGGTATCAGGATTTCTAAATCGACATCGCCAGCACCCGGCTGATTTCATTGAACGATTTTCCGGACTGCGCCTTCCAGCTGCTAAAGGCTGACTGCGCGGCAGCCATCGCGCCTTTCGATGTCGGTGCCTTGTCCACGATCCCCTCGGCCATCAGGCGTCCGACAACGTCGCGGGACAGGATGAAAGATTCCTTGCCCATGAAGCGCAGCAAATACTGGCCAGTCGCGCCACCCAGTCGGCTGCCGCGCTTCTTCAGCATTTCTAACAGTCCGACATAATCGTCATCGGGCCAGTCCGCGATCACACGGGAAATGCCGCCTTCCTTGCGCAGCTCGCTGATAAAAACCGCGTTGTCGCGCACGGTGACGATCTTGGGTCCGTTGCGGACAATGGCGGTGTCAGACAAATGCCGGTCCAGCGCTTCATCGTCCATCATTGCATTGCGCCCGACGTCAAAACCGTGAAACGCGGCTTCGAACCCATCCCATTTCGTGTCGATGACCTTCCAGTTGAAACCGGCCTGAAAGACCGACCGAGTCATCTGCGCCAACCATCGGTCCTCGGGGATGGCGACCAGTTGCGCGTTCGACTTGGGGCGCTCCAGTTTGGCTTCCAAAGCCCGGGGCCCACCGTGCCGTTCAGCCGCAATGGCGAATATGTCGTCATATGTGCGCATTGGGTCCTCGTTTTTCCAGAGAGCTTACAGGTCACGCGCGCCATTCGAAACGGCCATTTCCCGCATAGCCCCTGTGCGAAGGTCAACCAGCCCTTCCCCTGACGCCAATGCACCGCTAAACCGCCTCTATGGGCAAGAAAAAGATCGACACACGCGCCATTGGTCTCGATGCGGGATTGGGTTTCGTCAAATGGCTGACAGGGGCCGAAAACCTCCACTACGGGCTTTGGACCGGGCTGGACCACAATGCGGGCAATGCGGGTGCGGCGCAGGCGGCATATACGGACAAGCTTTTTGGGTATCTTCCCGCGGGCAAGCTTTCGATCCTGGATATCGGCGGCGGTGCCGGCGAAACGGCCCGCAAGCTGATCGCCCTTGGTCATGACGTCGAAATCGTGGTGCCGTCGCCCTTGTTGGCGGAACGGTGCCGCGCGAATGCTCCACAGGCTGTCGTTCACGAAATGATGTTCGAAGACCTGACGACAGATCGTCGGTTTGATTTGTGCCTCTTTTCCGAGAGCTTTCAGTACATCCCTTTGGATGTTGCGCTTGGCAAGGCGTTGGATTTGCTGAAACCCGATGGCCATATTCTGATCGCTGATTGTTTTCGATCCGACGACTTTGCCTCTGATGGCAAGATCCGGACAGTTGGCGGCGGTCACCCCGTCTCCGGTTTTCGCGGCGCGCTTGAGACCCTGCCGGTTCAGGTTCTGAACGAGGAGGACATTACCGATGCGGTTGCGCCTTCGATCGATCTTGAACAGAAGCTGTTCCATGTGTTCGGCGACGCTCTGACCCGGATTGACACCGAGCTGGTTGATAAACGTCCAAAGGTTCGCTGGTTGATCCATCGCACGATCAAGACGTTCATCAAGGCGCGGGGGCGGCGTCGGCTGGACGCGCGCCTGCGTGGAAATGAACGGACAAGCGAAGTTTTTATCAAGAACAACCGCTATTTGATTGCGCTGATTGCCAAGCGGTAAATCGTTCACGGGGACCGGGTCTGGTACCGTAGGGACGAGGGATTGGATGCCCCCTGGTCCCCGTGAACGTCAATCATTACCCACCCACTCGTCAAAGGCACGCTGCGCTTTCGCGCTGACTTGTTACACTGTCGCCCGGACATGCGATGGCTTGGAATAAAGCCGACCGGCCTACGTTTATTGGGCAATCTCAAATGCGAGCCACCCTGTTCTGGACGGCCCATACCTAGCTTGAGCGATCAACTTATACGTGGTCAATGTGTTGGGTCATTGTGCCGTGATCCCATCGTGAAAGCGCTTCACGTTGCGTAAATCTTGGGCTGAGCAGGTTCTGGAAAAAAGAACAAAACGTGAATATTGTGCGGTATGGGAACGATTCGAACAATTGGACTGCGCGGCGTGGCGAGCATATCTGACCCCGTTTCGATTCGGCGGTCGGGCGTGGCCGGGCGATTTGAGCCATGAGCTTCTCCGAACTTAGCGCCACGTCGAATTTCACGTTTCTCACCGGGGCGTCCCATCCGGAAGAATACGTCGATCGGGCAGCTTTTCTGGGGCTGTCGGCCATTGCGATTGCCGACGAAAACTCGGTCGCAGGGATCGTGCGCGCCCATAGTCGGCTGCGTGAGATCGCACGCCAAGTCGAAGAGCTGAAGCACGGAGAGCTGATTGGCCCGCCCACGCCCTGGGCTGCGCCTTCCCTTCCGGTCGAGCGTTACCCGGGCGGAGGGCTGCACGCCCCAACCGCCGCCGAGACGACGCCCGTTGCGGCCTTTGAAACGCGCGTGCGCGCGACCTTGATGCCGACCGATGCGTCCGCCGCGATCCTGAATGTACCGCGCTTGATCCCGGCGGCCCGCATCATCCTTGAAACCGGCTTTTCCGTCACGGCCCTGCCCCGCAACCGCCGTGGATGGGGACATCTTTGCCGTCTGATCAGCCGGGGACGGCTAAGGGCGGAAAAAGGCCAGTGCCAGCTGCGCATGGATGATCTGTTCGAGTTCGGCACAGGTCTCGCTCTCCTGATCCACCCACCCACGGGGGCGACAGGGCAGGGCGGCGCGATCCCCTGGTTGCCACAGGCGCAACGGTTGGCGCGCCGCTTTCCCAAGGATTGCTTCCTGCTTTTGGCGCCTCGCTATGATGGGCAGGACAGCAAGCGCTTTGACCGTCTCGCGCAGGTCGCCGCCGATCTCGGCCTGCCCACTGTGGCTTCGGCCCTGCCGATCATGCATCACGGATCGCGCCGCCGACTTGCCGATGTGCTGACCGCCGTGCGCACGGGCCGAAAGGTCGACCAACTGGGGCGCGCGGCGCTGGCAAATGCTGAACAGCGGTTGCGCTCCGAGGCCGAACTTCGCCGCTTCCTCGGCCCCCACGCCGAGGCTGTTACGCGCGCGGGAAGGCTCGCCGACAGCCTGACCTTCTCACTGGACGAACTGCGCTATGAATATCCCTCCGAGGTCGCCCAGGGTGAAACCGCCTCGGATCGTTTGAAACGCCTCGCCCTGAAGGGCCTGAAATGGCGCTATCCCGCCGGTGCCCCCGCCCATGTGAAAAAACTGCTGACCCACGAACTGACCCTGATCGCCAAGCTGAACTACGAACCCTATTTTCTGACCGTGCACGACGTTGTCGCCTTCGCCCGCTCGCGCGGGATCCTCTGCCAGGGCCGGGGCTCGGCGGCCAATTCGGTGGTCTGCTATTGCCTCGGTGTCACCTCTGTCTCGCCCGAGATCGGCACCATGGTCTTTGAGCGTTTCGTCTCCGAGGCCCGCGACGAACCCCCCGACATCGACGTCGATTTCGAACACGAACGCCGCGAAGAGGTGATCCAGCACATCTATACCCGCTATGGCCGCCACCGCGCCGGGCTTTGCGCCACCGTGGTCCACTATCGCGGCAAACGCGCCATCCGCGAGGTGGGCCGGGCCATGGGGCTGACCGAGGACACCATCGGTGCGATCTCCTCGCAACTCTGGGGCTTTTTCGACACCTCCGGCATGGCCGAACAACAGTTGCGCGAAATCGGCCTCGACCCGACTGACAAACGCCTTGCCCTGACCCTGAAACTGATCTTCGAAATCCAGGGCTTCCCCCGGCACCTCAGCCAACACGTGGGCGGTTTCATCATCACCGAAGGGCGCCTCGACGAACTCGTGCCCGTCGAAAACGCCACCATGGAGGACCGCACCGTCATCTGCTGGGACAAGGACGATATCGACGCCCTCGGCATCCTCAAGGTCGACGTCCTCGCCCTCGGCATGCTGTCCTGCATCCGCAAGGCCTTTGGCCTGATCGATTTGCACCACCAGACCGACTATACCCTCGCCACGCTCCCGCCCGAGGACCCGGCGGTCTATGACATGCTCTGCAAGGCCGACAGTTTGGGGGTCTTCCAGGTCGAAAGCCGTGCCCAGATGAACTTTCTGCCCCGTATGAAACCGCGTTGCTTTTATGATCTGGTTATCGAAACTGCGATCATCCGACCGGGGCCGATCCAGGGCGACATGGTGCATCCGTTCCTGCGACGGCGAAACGGGGAAGAGAAGGTCGAGTTCCCCTCCGACGAACTGGGCAAGGTCCTGGGCAAAACCCTCGGCGTGCCCCTGTTCCAGGAACAGGCCATGCAGATCGCCATCGTCGGCGCGGGTTTCACCCCCGAAGAGGCCGACCGCCTCCGCCGTTCGCTCGCCACCTTCAAGAAACACGGAAATGTATCTGAGTTTCGCAACCGATTTCTGAAGGGGATGCGCGAAAACGGCTATGATGACGACTTTGCCGAGCGCTGTTTTTCCCAGATCGAAGGCTTCGGCTCCTACGGCTTCCCCGAAAGCCACGCCGCCAGCTTTGCCCTTCTGGTCTACGCCTCAAGCTGGCTCAAATGCCACCACCCGGGGATCTTCGCCTGCGCGCTTTTGAACTCCCAGCCCATGGGGTTTTATGCGCCTGCCCAGATCGTGCGCGATGCCCGCGAACACGGGGTAGACGTGCGACCGCCGGATATCAACATATCGACCTGGGACAACATGATGGAACCCGACAACAGGGGCGGGCTGGCCCTGCGGCTGGGACTTCGTCAGATCAAATCCCTGCGCGAGGAAGAGGCGACCTGGATCGTCGCGGCGCGGGGGAACGGCTATCACACGGTCGAAGACGTCTGGCGCCGGGCGGGCGCCGATCCAAAAACTCTGCGAAGGCTGGCCGAGGCGGATGTCTTTGCATCGCTCGGCCTGGATCGGCGAAAAGCCCTTTGGGCCGCTTCCGCGCTTGGCGCCGCAAAGCCGCTGCCGCTTTTTGCCAGCGATATCGACGGGGAAGGTATCGTCGAAGGACCAGTTCGCCTGCCCGAGATGACCGCAGGCGAGCATGTGGTCGAGGATTACGTGGCCATGCGGATGACCCTGCGGGCCCATCCCATGTCGTTCCTGCGCCCCAGGTTGACCCCGACGGCCTGACCCCGGTTTCGGTCTGCTTTCAATGGTTGATGCGATACAAGGGCTTCGCCCTCGGCCCTCTGGGCCTCACCCAGAGTATTTGCAAAAAGAAGAAATCAGAGGCGACAGAAACAGATAATTTGAGTCAAATTATCCTTCTTCTTTTCAAAAATACTCCGGGGAGCACGAGGGGCAGAGCCCCTCGTCTAAATGAATGAAGAGCCGTCTAACCCGAGCAACGCGTGTCGGCTTCCTCGATCATTGCCGTCGCGCCCAAAAGCGAGAAGGTATCCTTGGTCTGGGTTCCGCGAGCGGAACGCGCGGTAATCGTGGCATTGGCGCCGCGTTTGATCGCGGTCACGATCTTCTGGTCCTCGGCCGGGGTTGCCGGCCAAGCGTACTCGCCCTCGGTGAACAGTTCAAACGTGGTGCCGCCGATGTCGAGGGTTGCGGTGGAGCCGTTGGCAAAGGGGTATCCACCTGTGAAGCTGACTTCGCCTGCGATATTCTGGGCCGGGCGATAAGTGACGAACAACAACACGTCGCCACGGCGCACGGACACGACCCGTCCATCCCGTGTGTTCACGGTCTCTTTCGGCGCAGTCACCGCCCAGCATTCCTTGGGATCGTCGCCTTCGAACACGGCCCAATCGGTTTCGGCGGCGACGCGGTTGGTTTCTTCCTGCGCACTGCTTGGGCCGCCGATGGCGATAAGAAGTGCCGCAAGTGTCGCTAGTTTCCGTGGTGTCGTCATCGTCCTGCCTTTGACTTTGCCGCGGTCCCGCTGATCTTCGCCGGCGGTCACCGGGTTGGAATTGCCCCTATCCATTGCAGATTCAATACCGTATCTGGGCCGGAGGATGGAACCCCCCGCAGGCAGAAAATCGCCGGGTATCTGAGGAGGACCGGAAATGCTCACCGCTGTGCCCCTGGTCAACGTCTTTCGAGGTGAGTTTCTGGAGTCCATACATACGGGACATGCCGTTGTTGCCCGCGCCACCGGCGAGATTGTCGAATCTTGGGGCGATCCGTCCCTGACGGTTCTGCCGCGATCGTCGGCGAAGATGCTGCAAGCCCTGCCATTGGCCGAGTCAGAGGCGGGCCGTGATTTGAGCGCTCAGCAGTTGGCCCTGGCCTGTGCTTCGCATTCGGGTGCAACTGAGCATGTCAGTCGAGTTGCAGGGTGGCTTGAGGAGCTGGGGATGTCCGAGGGCGATCTGTTATGCGGCCCACAGGCGTCGCGCGACAAGGGGCTCAGGCTTGACATGATTCGCAAGGGCCAGCCGCTGACGCGCATCCACAATAATTGTTCGGGTAAACACGCAGGGTTTCTTTGCCTGGCGCGCCATCTTGGCGCGGGTCCGGATTATGTCAGCCCGGCCCATCCGGTACAGATAGCTGTGCGCGCAGCGTTTGAGGATATGTGCGGCGAGGACAGTCCAGGCTTCGGGATCGACGGATGCTCGGCTCCGAACTTCGCGACCAGTCTTGCCGGGCTGGCCCGTGCCATGGCGCGGTTTGCTGCTGCGGGGCAGGGGCGCGACCTGCGCGATGCCGCTGCGGTGCGTCTGCGCGAGGCCATGATCGCGCAACCCGGTTTGGTGGCCGGGCACGGGCGCGCCTGTACCGAGCTGATGGTCGCGGCAAAAGGGCGGGCTGCGGTCAAGACCGGTGCCGAGGGTGTCTTCGTCGCCATCTTGCCAGATCTGGGCCTTGGCCTGGCGCTCAAAATTGCGGACGGGGCAGATCGGGCGTCGGAAATTGCGGTGGCGGCTTTGCTGACCCGCCTAGGCATTCTCGAAGCCGAGGACCCCATCGTTGCAAATTACCTGGACCGGCCCATCCGCAACTGGGACGGGATCGTGACCGGCGTATCGAGGCCAGTGCCTGAAATTCTGGCCCGTTGAGGCCCCGTACTAGACATTGCCCTTCGCCCGCCTGCGCGCTATGTCCGCCCGAACCGATTTTTGGGGAAAGAAACCATGTCCAACGCCCAGCTTGAAACTGCCATCGAAGCCGCCTGGGAGGCGCGTGACCAGATCACGCCCGCTACCACCGGTGAAACCCGTGACGCGATCGAAGAGACTTTGAATGCGCTCGACAGCGGCAGCCTGCGCGTGGCCGAGAAACAGGCAGACGGGTCCTGGCACGTCAATCAATGGGCCAAGAAGGCGGTTTTGCTGGGGTTCCGTTTGAAGGACATGGAACAGCAATCAGGCAGCCCTCAGGGCGGATCCTGGTGGGACAAGGTCGACAGCAAGTGGAAGGACTGGGGCGATGCCGAATGGCAATCCGCCGGGTTCCGCGCCGTGCCCAACTGCGTGGTCCGCAAGTCGGCCTATATCGCGCCGACCGTTGTTTTGATGCCGTCGTTCGTGAACCTTGGCGCCTATGTCGACGAAGGCACCATGGTTGACACCTGGGCCACCGTTGGTTCCTGTGCGCAGATCGGCAAGGGCGTGCACCTGTCGGGCGGCGTCGGCATCGGCGGTGTGCTTGAACCCATGCAGGCCGGCCCGACCATCATCGAAGACAACTGCTTTATCGGTGCCCGTTCCGAGGTGGTCGAGGGCGTGATCGTTCGCGAAGGCTCGGTCCTTGGCATGGGCGTTTTCATCGGCCAGTCAACCAAGATCGTCGACCGCGAAACCGGCGAAGTCATGTATGGTGAAGTGCCGCCATACTCGGTGGTCGTCTCAGGGTCCATGCCGTCCAAGAACGGCGTCAACCTGTACTGCGCGGTGATCGTAAAGCGCGTTGACGAAAGAACTCGTTCCAAGACAGGCATCAACGAGTTGCTGCGCGATTGATATAATGACCTGGGCGGGGTCCTGACGTTTTGGGTGGGTCTGGCCTTGATGGCCAATGCTGCCTTGCCAAAGCTTCTGTCCTCGCCCGCTTTTGTGGGCCCCGCGACTGATCAAAGCTGGCCGCGATCTTTTTGCCGTCCGCGTTGTCTTGGAAATCGAAACTGATGTCGTCTGTGAAGAACCAGGCCGACATCTGGCCAAACTTCATCTGACCTTAACACCCGATCTGTCAGCCTGAAGGCAGTTCACGGCGCCGTCACGGTGTCGCTGCCGACAAATGACAGGTCAAAATGGTTTCATTCTTAAACCCCGTGCATGCCTCTTTTCCGCCACCTCTGTTGGTTAATGTCGACGGCATGTGTACTAGTAAAGCGGATGTTTTCCGCACGCGCCAAACGCTTCGGGACCTGACCGAAGCGGTTCGCATCAACAAGGATGCCGTGCTCTGCCTTGGGACAACCGGGGCCGAGAAGGATGCGATCTCCCGCATCATCGACCTGGGTTGCAAGATCGAACTGCCGCAGGATGATCGGGCCTATGCCCGTTTGTTGCTGATGGCAGCCATGCCCGAGGATGACTTTCCGGCATTCATATCCGCAACCTTGATACTTCTGACCGATCGTCTGCAATCCGGCGGCGGGACAGACGATCTTTATTGGAACTGGGAGGCTTTCAGCGATCACTATCGATTGGCTGATCCCCCGGTCCGGGCGGCTTTGATGAACGGTTTCCGTCTGGCTCACCACATGGGGCGTCTCAACCTTGGTGACGATCTGCGCGACGCCGACTGCCTGACCCAGACTGAGGAGGATGTTCTGTCGATGATCGAAGGCGAAGACCCCTTCGGATTGGTCGAGGCAATCGAAAACGGTGTGACCGCCTCGGATGCGGGCGCCATTTGGGAAGGTGCGGCCGGCGGACCGATGACCTGGCAAACGCTGGCAGGGTTTCGCTATCTTTACGAACGTGTGGAATCGATGTCGGGCGACGCACCCAAGGACATGCCGTTGATCCCCTGGGCCTAGTCGGCAATGGACAAAGCCTGCGCGTCGGACTACTCCCCGCTCATGGTCAAGAAAACGACAAAGCCGCAGGTCTATACCCTATTGGTCGAAGTGGGCCGGGGGGCTGGCGATGGTTTGCCCAAGAGGGCGACCGGCGCGGCTTTGCTTTGTTATTCCTCGGGGCGTGACGAGGCTGAAGCCGTGCGAGAAACCGTGGCGGTTCTGAAGACCGCGGATCTGAACCCACTTGATGTCACCAGCTATGGGACGTTGGATCAACGCCGTGCCGAAGGGCATGAAATCGGGGACGAAGACCTGGCATTGATGGAACGTGCCCTGGCCGAGAACGCCGTGATCGTGGCCGAAACCACCGTTTTGAATGAGCAAGCTCAATGACTGCTGTTTTTCTTGATCTTGACGGAACGCTGGTCGATTCTCAGCCGGGCATCCTCGGTTCGCTCGCCCATGCTTTTGCTGCTATTGGTCGGCCTGACCTGGCCCAAGACGATCTGACATGGATGATCGGCCCCCCCTTTGTCGATAGTTTCCGCAAGATAAGTCTGGACGACCCGCAATCGGCCATCGATGCCTATCGCGCGCATTACCAGTCCGAAGGCATGTTCAACGCGCAGGTTTATGACGGCATTCCACAAGCGTTGGACCGACTGATCGACGCGGGCGCGCGGCTTTATATCGCGACGGCCAAGCCTCACGTCTATGCCCGGAAAATCACGGCGCATTTCGACATTGCTCCGCGCATGGTGGACGAATTCGGGCCAGAACTGGATGGCACGCGGAACTGGAAAGGCGATTTGCTGGCCCATGCCCTGCAGAAAACCGGCGAAGACCCGGCGCGTTCTGTCATGATCGGGGATCGCCACCACGATATTGCCGCTGCAGCCGAAGTCGGTATGGCGTCTATCGCGGTCAGATGGGGCTATGGCCAGCCCGACGAATGGTCCGGCGCGCGCTGTGTTCTCGACACGCCGGAATTGTTGCCAGACGCTGTCAAAAGCCTCGGCCTGTAGGGTCAGGCGACCAACAGCCGCGCCTCAAATCGCTTCAACGCAGGTCGCGCAGACGCACCATAGCCGGCCCCTGTCAGCGGATCGATCTGTGGAAAAATCTGGCAAATCTCGGCGATGGTTTCCTGTTCGAAACAGTGGGTGGTCTGCGGCCCCGGAAGAAAGCTTTCGCTTTGAAGACCGTCCGACCACAACACCTGATGGCGATCGAACAACAGATGCACATAATGCACCTGCCCACCTTCCACTTGCCGGACAAGGTTTCCGTCAATCAAATCGCGCGCCGCTGCAAGAACCTCGTTCGTGCCAAACATCAGTTCTGCATGTTCATTGCGTACAAGAATGCGATGCAAGGGTGACACCATCACACAACCATGCTGGCCCAGAGCGTTCTGCGCGATCCGAACGGGGGCCATGCGCCCTTCGGCAGGAAGCGTGCGCTGACCAATCCAGCGGATAGGTTGAAGCCCGTCGTCGCGGGTCATGACCATCTGGCCAACTTTCAACCGTTCGACGGGAACATCACCCTTGTCTGTCAGGATCATCGTTCCGGCGACAAAGCATGGCACCGTATTGACCGTGACAATAGCCGTGTCCGACTGATTGGCGTTACCCGTGCCGTATGCGGCTGTGTATTCAAAGGTGAAACTGGACGGATCGCCGTCGGCCATGATCGTGACCGTTCCATCCGCGTTCAGAGTGATCGTCTCGCCCGTCGTCAGGACAATGGTGTCGCCAACTTCAACAGCCTGGCCATTGATCTCGGTTATGAAGATAACACTTTGACCCGGTGCGGTGTCGTTAGCGGTCAGGTCGACAGTGGTTGCAGTGTTCTGGATGACTTCGACAGTGTCGTTGTTGGCATTGGTGTTACTGTTTGAACTGTCCTCTGCTGCGGCTTCTGCGGCTGGTGTCGTGCCACCACCACCGTTGCCGCCACCGCCACCACCGTTGCCGCCACCGCCGCCGCCGTTTCCGTTGCCTTGTCCGTTCTGGTTGTTCGCATTGCCGACCGTAGTGCCGTTGTCGCCATTGTTGCCGTTGTTGGGGTTGCCAGGCACGCCGCCCTTCGCAGCCTCGGCCGGGCTGACGGTAAGCACAGACAAAATCCCCGCTGTTCCCAAAGCCCCCGTGGCGATGCGCAAGGAATTGACCTGTCCCTTGGTCAGGCGAACGATAGAAGACAGCCCAAACCGCAATCCTCCTGCAACATTCGCGATCGGCACAGTCGTTCCCCGAGCGCCGTTTGCCTGCCTGCCTGGGGATGCCCCAAATTTGACGGGTGCGCCATTGGTCCAGACCGAAACCCCATCCGCCAGAATGCGATCGGCGGCGTCCACGGGGATCGCTTCGGTTTCAAGATCAAAATTCAGCCGTATCGCGTCGTCTTCCGCGACAAAGTCAATGTCGATATAGGACGTCCAGGGTGTGTCATCGTCGCCAGCGCGCCCGGTCGACAACATCGGCCGACCCGCATCGTTCATGCCAGACGCCGAACTGTTGCCCCGAAACGTCGCGCCGACAATGCGCCACCCACCAAGGATGGCCCGCGCCATTTCCAGCGCGTCGGCTTGCGTTTCGGTCTTGCCCTTGGGCACGGCTCTGCCTCGTCGTCGTGCGAGGCAAGACACGCCGCCGGACGCAGCCGGCGCGTTTCTTTCAATCTCTGGTGAACGCCCAAGGTTTTCCTCGTGACGCCCGTAGCCCTGCCTCGGGTTATTTTGCTGGAATCATGCGCTTTTCCCGCGTCGGCTGAAAGATCCCCGTGGTACGACACGTCAAAAGGGTGTTCTGCAAGTCACAGTCCCCGTTGAAGCGACGGCCCGTCCAAGGTAGCCAAGTGTCATGACCTGTGATCCCGTCGACCTGACCGCACAACTGATCCGCTGCCCCTCGGTGACCCCCGACGAGGCAGGCGCGATTACCCTCCTTGAAACGCTATTGTCCGATGCCGGGTTCACCTGCACCCGCGTAGACCGCAACGGGATTGCCAACCTGGTGGCCCGCTGGGGCGCAAAGGGTCATCCCCGTACGTTTGGATTCAATGGCCATACCGATGTTGTCCCGCCCGGAGACCCCGCCGATTGGAAACACGACCCGTTCTCGGCCACGGTTGATGATGGTTGGATGTACGGCCGTGGTGCCGTCGATATGAAATCCGGCGTAGCGGCATTTGTCGCGGCGGCCATTGACCTCGTGACCGACAGCCCGCCCGACGGCGCAATCCTGATCACCATCACAGGCGACGAAGAAGGTGACGCCCTGGATGGCACCGTCGCGATCCTCGATTGGATGGGCGACCAGGGCGAAGCTATGGCGGCCTGTCTCGTGGGCGAACCGACCTGCCCAACCGAAATGGGCGAGATGATGAAGGTCGGCCGCCGCGGATCGATGACCAGCTATTTCACCGCCACGGGTGTTCAAGGCCACGTGGCCTATCCCCATCGGGCCAACAACCCGGTTCACGCGCTGGCACGGCTGATGGACCGGCTGGTCAGCCACGAACTGGACCGGGGCACCGATCACTTCGACCCATCGAGCCTCGCCGTGACCACCTTTGACACCGGTAACCCCGCGACCAACGTCATCCCGGCCGGGTGCACGGCAACCGTCAACATCCGCTTCAACGACGCCCATAGTTCGGACAGTCTGAAAATTTGGATCGCCGGGGAAGCCGCAAAGATTACCGACGAAACCGGAATTGAAATCGGCGTTGCAACCACGGTGTCCGGGGAAAGTTTCGTGACACCGCCAGGGGCTTTGTCCGACCTGGTCGCCCAAGCGGTCAAAACCGAAACCGGCCGTGATCCCAGCCTGTCCACGTCGGGCGGCACCTCGGATGCGCGTTTCGTCAAATCGCACTGCCCCGTGGTTGAATTCGGCCTTGTCGGTCAAACCATGCACAAGGTGGACGAACGCGTCGAAGTCACCCAGATCGACCAGTTGAAAGCAATCTATCGCCGTGTTCTGGACGGCTGGTTCGCATGACCGTGCGCCGTGCCAGGCCAGAGGAGATGTCCAGCGCGTTCGACATTCGCCAAAAGGTCTTCATGATCGAACAGGGCATCTCGAAAGCTGACGAATTCGACGGCCGCGACGACGAGGCTGTTCACCTGATTGCCTTCGATGGCGCGACCCCGGTTGGGACCGCGCGGCTGTTCCTGTCAGATGGCATTGGCAAAATCGGCCGTGTCGCTGTGCTGAAATCCCACCGGGGCACAGGCCAGGGACAGGCCTTGATCCACGCCGCCATGTCGGAACTGAAAAAGATGGGTGCGCATACCGCGAAACTTGGCGCGCAAACCCACGCCATGGGCTTTTACCAGGCTATGGGCTTCACGGCATTTGGCGCGGAATACCTCGATGCAGGTATCCCGCACCGTGACATGACATGCGCGCTCTAAGGCAACCGACACTGGTGATCATGGTGAAAGAGCCGCGCGCAGGCCGGGTCAAAACCCGCCTTGGCCGCGACATCGGTATGACCCAGGCCGCCTGGTGGTACCGACACCAGGTGGTCCGTACCCTTCGAACCCTGCGCGATCCCCGTTGGGCCCTGACTCTCGCCATCACACCGGACCGATCGCTGCCCAGCCGAACCTGGCCTGCGGATTTGCCCCGCATGTCCCAGGGCAAGGGCGACCTCGGACGCCGGATGGCCCGCTGCCTGATGGCAACACAAGGACCAACAATTCTCATCGGCAGCGACATCCCCGGCGTCAAACCACGACATATCGCCGACGCCTTCCAACTCCTTGGCAGAAACGAGAGTGTTGTCGGCCCCGCCACCGATGGCGGTTTCTGGCTGATCGGCCTGCGACATCCAGCGCGCGCGCCAAGAACACTGTTTGAAAACGTGATCTGGTCCGACCCGAAGACGCTGGAACAAACGCTCACAACCCTGCCTGGCGCATATGGTGTCGCTCCCACACTCTGTGACGTTGACACCCTGGCCGACCTGCAGGCTTCTTCTTTTTAAAAATACTCCCGCCGGAGGCACCGGAAAACGACGTTTTCCGGTCCGATTTTTTCCAAAAAAAATCGCCCCCCATCGAGTGAGGTTTCCCCGTGACCTTGCGCGCGCCGCGTGGTACCGCCGGATCATGCCGCGCGTACCTTCAAAAGACGAAATCCTGGCTTGGATCGCCGATAACCCATCGTCCACTTCCAAGCGCGATATCGCGCGCGCCTTCGGATTGAAGGGGGCTGACAGGATCGAGTTGAAACGCATCCTGCGCCAGCTCGCCGAAGACGGTCATCTTGAAAAACGCCGCAAGACCTACCGTGATCCTGACAGCTTGCCACCGGTCTCGGTGCTCCAGGTGACAGAGCCGGGCCCCGATGGAGATCTTTTTGCCAGACCGTTGGAATGGCAGGGCGAAGGACCCGAGCCTGGTATTCTTTTGATTCCGCGTGCCTCCGACCCCGCTCTTGGCCCCGGCGATCGTATTTTGGCACGACTGACCAAAGTCACAGGCGACGACCATGCCTACGAGGGACGGTTGATCCGGCGGATCGGAACCAACCCGCGAAAAGTTCTCGGCGTGTTCCGCAAAACGGCCGAGGGCGGTCGCATCCTGCCCATCGACAAGGGAACCAGCCGTGAATGGCGGGTGTCCAGGGATGCACTGCACGGCGCCAAGGATGGAGAGCTGGTCGAAGCGGAACAGGCCGGCCCAAAGGATTCGATGGGACTGCCGCGCGCTCGGATTGTCACCCGCCTGGGTGATCCGTCCCAGCCAAAGGCCGTCTCGCTGATCGCCATACACCAGCACGGTTTGCGCGACGATTTCCCCGACGAGGCGGTGGCGGAAGCCGACGCCATGGAGCCCGCCGGACTGGACGGGCGGACCGACCTGACTGACATGGCCCTTGTGACCATCGACCCTGCCGACGCGCGCGATCACGATGACGCCGTCTTTGCGCAATCGGATCCTGACCCCCAAAACCCGGGCGGCCACGTCATCTGGGTCGCGATTGCCGACGTGGCTCACTATGTCACTCCCGACAGTGCGCTCGACCGAGAGGCTTGGGAGCGCGGCAATTCCACTTATTTCCCTGACAGGGTTGTTCCCATGCTGCCCGACCGTCTGTCGGGTGACCTGTGTTCCTTGCACGAAGGGGTTCCGCGCGCCTGTATCGTGGCACGTATGCGGATCGACCAGGACGGTGAGATGCTGGACCACAGCTTTGACCGCGCGCTGATGCGCTCTGCTGCCTCGCTGAACTACGAAGACGTCCAGGCCGCCATCGATGGCGCGCCGAACGAGAAAACCGAACCGCTTCTCGATCCCGTCCTGAAACCGCTCTATGCCGCCTATGCCGCCTTAACCAAGGCGCGCGCGCGTCGCCAGCCCCTTGATCTCGACCTGCCGGAACGCAGGGTTGAACTGGGCGAGGATGGAACGGTGCAAACCGTGGCCTTCAAGGAAAGGCTCGACGCCCACAGGCTGATCGAAGAATTCATGATCCTCGCCAATGTCGCGGCGGCCGAATGCCTGATCTCCAAGCAGACGCCTCTCTTGTTCCGGGTCCACGAAGAACCCGCGCCAGAAAAGCTTGATGGCCTGCGCGAAGTGGCTCAGGCTGCGGGTCTGACATTGGCCAAAGGTCAGGTCCTGAAAACCCAACACCTGAACCGGCTTTTGGCCGCTGCCGAGGGCCACGACGACGACGTCCTGATCAACATGGCCGTCTTGCGCTCGATGACCCAGGCTTATTACACGCCGCAGAACTTCGGGCACTTCGGTCTCGCTCTCAAGTCCTATGCGCATTTTACTTCGCCGATCCGACGCTATGCCGATACGGTGGTTCACCGTGCCCTGGTGCGCGCGCACAGATGGGGTGACGACGGGTTGACCGATGGCGAAATCGACCGGCTCGAGCGGACAGGAGAGCAGATCTCGATGACCGAGCGTCGCTCTATGGAGGCCGAGCGCGACACCACCGACCGATACCTGGCGGCCTATCTTTCCGACCGGGTCGGGGCCGAAATGACCGGGCGTATCTCGGGCATTCAGCGGTTCGGCGCCTTCGTGCGGCTGGACGAAACCGGCGCGGACGGGCTGATCCCGATCCGCGAGATTGGACGCGAGTATTTTCACTTTGATCGTGACAGCCAGACTTTGATGGGGTCCGATACCGGCCTGATCGTCGGCGTTGGACAACGGGTGACTGTCCGGCTTGCAGAAGCGGTCCCCGTGACAGGTGGCTTGATCCTCGAGCTTCTGGAACTTGAAGGCGCGGCCCTGCCTTCAGGAACAGGCGGGCGCCGTGGCAAGGGGCCGGTGCGTCGAAAGGCGCGAAAATCTGCCAAAAAGTCGGCAAAGACGAAACGGAAAGTCTCTCGGAAACGCAGCTAGGACGGCGGCACGCAGGAGTCCGACGTGGATGCCGCCCCGAGAATCGTGCCGATTTCCGGCACCCAAAGCGATCCCCCGCCGATAGATCGCGACGCGCTTTCGACAGGGCCCGAATCCCGCTAGGCTGAAGTCCGAGCAGTTAAACACAGGTGTCCCATGCGTTTGCTAAAGGCCGCCATTATTGGGCTTTCCATCGCGGCATCGCCGGCTATTCCGGCACCCGACCAATCCCTGTCCCCGAAACCGCGCCCCGTGGCGCAATCAGGCGGAGAGCAAATCGTGCTGGCAGAGGCATCCCGTTCCAATCGTGCTTTTCAACGCTGGATCGAAGGGTTTCGTACCCGCGCCCGCGCAAAAGGCATCCGCGACAGCGTGTTCAATACCGCCTTCAAGGGCGTTCAGTTCAACACCGATGTGATCGAGAAAGACCGCAATCAATCCGAGTTCACCAAGCAAATCTGGGAATATCTCGACAGCGCGGCATCGGATACGCGGGTCAAAAACGGGCGCGACGCGCTGCGCAAGAACCGCAAGATCTTGCAGCAGATAGAATCCCGCTACGGTGTCGAAGCCGAAGTGGTGGCGGCGGTCTGGGGCCTGGAAAGCGCCTATGGAAGTTTTCGCGGCAACGTTCCCATAATCGAAGCCCTGGCGAGTTTGGCCTTTGACGGTCGGCGCGGACGGTTTTTTGAACAACAACTGATCGCGGCTTTGCAGATCATCCAGTCTGGCGACGTCCCGCCGCAGCAGATGACCGGCAGCTGGGCCGGGGCCATGGGGCACACCCAGTTCATTCCGACGTCCTACTTGTCCTACGCCGTGGATTTTCGCGGTGACGGCAAGCGCGACATCTGGTCGGATGACCCGACTGACGCCCTGGCATCAACCGCCGCTTACCTAAAGAACTTTGGCTGGAAGAAAGGCCAACCCTGGGGCGTCGAGGTCACGCTTCCACGCGGTTTCGACTATGGGCAGACTGGCGAACGCATCAAGAAAAGCCCCACCGACTGGGCTGCCATGGGCGTGCGCGACACCAAGGGGCGCAAAGTGCCAAATCACGGGCGTGCGTCGATCCTTTTGCCCGCCGGTGCACAGGGCGCGGCCTTCATGATCTTCGACAATTTCCACGTGATCGAACGGTACAATACGGCGGACGCCTATGTGATCGGCGTCGGGCACCTCTCTGACCGTATCCGGGGGGACGGCCCCCTGAAGTCCGGGTGGCCACGCGGGGACCGCAACCTCCGCTTCTCGGAGAAGAAGGAAATGCAGCGCCTGCTGACTTCCAAGGGGTTCAATACCGATGGCGTCGACGGCATTATCGGACCAAACACCATCCAGGCCATCAGGCGTTTCCAGGCCTCGGTCGGCATGGTTCCCGACGGCTATGCCAGCTATGAAATCCTGCGCCGCTTGCGTTAAATAGCGAGCCTGGATGTCGCCGTCCGGTCAGATCAGATCAGATCAGATATCAATCAACTCGGACGCCCAGTGAAAATTCGGTGAACACAGGGCGACCAGGCGCAGGCTGGTGCGACCCAGGCTGACGACGTCTCCGTCGCGCAAATGCGTATCCTTCGAAGCGGTGACGCCATTGATTCGCAACGTGCCCGCCGCCTCGCCATGCAAGACGAACTGTTGTTGGGCCTCGTTATAGGTCAGCGCCGCATGCTCTTGCTCGGCGATGCCGTCGTCACCGAAGTCCAGTTGCACGGTTTGTCCCTTGCCCGCACCGATATGCGACGTGCCGCGTTCCAGAACGAACCATTCGCCGACGCCGGGGCCCTCGACGACAACCATCCAGCCGCAGGGAAACCGTGGACGGTCGGCAGCGGACGAATTGGGTGCGCCCTTGGCCGTGACTGCCGCAACTGCCGGGGCAGGCGGCTGTTGCGCAGGCGATGCCGACGCCGCGGGGGCAGGGCGAACGGCGGGCTTGGGCGTTGCCGGCTGCGATGCGGGTTTGGCTTGGGCCGTCGCGGACTGGGGGCGATCGGGAACCGCTTCCAGCCACGAGGTGTCGGCAACATGTTCCGGGCGGCCGTCGGGGTATAGAACCTCCTCCGGCACAAACTGATGAACAATTGCCTTGTCCTTCTTCGCCGGCTTCCCATCTGGGCCGCGGCGCCCGACCAATCTTCCAAACATACCCATTTCGTCAATGTCCCAAATCAGGTGTCAAACAACCACTCAGGCTGCAACAGACGTTCTGATAAGTGAATTTGACGAAATGAAGGCGCTTGTGGCTACGCATCCTGATCCGTTGCGCGAAACCCGCAGCGCACAATGGGATACCCCCAAGCGGACGATCCCGGTCGGCCAGTGTTACAGCAAAGCCAAAGCCATCAATACGCAGCCGAACAATCCAACGCTGTAAGCCACCGACCGAAGCCCTGGGATCGAGATCAGGTACAACACCGGATAGACCGCGCGGGCCAGGACGAACAGCTGTGCGCCCAATACCGCCTGGTCCATATCCGCTCCCTCGACGACCAGCGCCAACACTGCGAGGGTTAGGAAAATCGGCATGTTTTCCTGCGTATTGACCAGCGCCTTGCGGGCGCGTTCTGTCAGTTTGCTGGCCGGTGGCAGCGTATCTCGACCTCCGGCATGGGCCAGCAGTCCTTCGGCGGGAAGGTATAGGGCGGCGGGCAGATAGATCGTGGCCAGATACACGATCAGGCCTGCGAGAATCCAAAAAAGCATCGTTGTCTCCATCATTGCAATCTGCCCCCAGTTATGGCTCGCTGGGAATAATCTCAATTCCCTTGGAAGGAATAGGAATGAGCGAATTCGGAACGGCCCTGAAACAGATCCGGGCCGAGCTGAATCTGCCCCAGTCCGAACTGGCGGGGCGGATCGGCTCGACCCAACGGCACGTGTCATTCCTTGAAACCGGACGGTCAGCGCCCACAAAGATGATGCTTTGGCGACTGGCGAACGAGCTTGCACTTTCGGCGGGACAGCGCGCGGCCCTCTACGAAGCGTCGGGCCTCAAGAATCCTTACAAGCGTCGCGAGGTCACATCCGACGAGGTTGTCGAAGCGCTGAACCTTATCGAGAACCGTGTATTGGCAAACTGGCCCTTCCCGGCCATGGTGCTGGATGAAAACTGGACGATCATTCGAACCAATCGTCCGGCCAGCATCATGTTTGACGCCATGATTGGCGCGGCTAATGCGCCTTATAACATGTATGAACTCATGCTCTCTGACCGGTTTCGCGATGCCATCACGAATTGGGAAGTCGCGGGCTCAGCGGTCTATGCGCGCCTGCAATCTGCGGCAACTCGGTCCAGGGTCTTGCGCGATCTTCTGGATCATGCCCGAACGAAAGGCATTTTTGACGGGTTGAATGAAAAACTTGGCGCTCAGGACGAAATCCCGGTTTTTGTCCCCGTCGAAATGCGCTTGCCAACCGGCGCGCATGTGCGGTTCTCATCGCTTCTCGGTCACCTGGCCTCGGTCCATGATGCCCTGGTCGCGGGATTTGAAATCGAAATGCTCGTGCCCCTCGACGCCGAGAGCGAAACGGTTGTGCGCCAGACTTTCGCAGGCTGACGCCGCCCTAGTCCGGCCGATAGCACCAACATCCCTTGTGATGATCGTTCACCACGCCGACAGCCTGTAAATAGGCATAGATGATGGTCGTGCCGACAAAATTCATGCCGCGCTTTTTCAGGTCCTTGGAGATTGCATCGGACAAGGGGGTCGAGCCGGGAATATCCCCGAACCCCTCCCAGTTGCCCCTGATCGGCACGTCGTCCACATGGCTCCACAGCCAATTTGAAAAGCTGCCGAATTCCTTCTGCATCTCGATGAACACGCGGGCGTTGCGACGTGCAGAGGGTATTTTCTGACGATGGCGCACGATGCCGGGGTTCAACAGCGCTTCGGCCAGTTCTTCGTCCGTAATGGCGGCAACGCGTTCGACATCGAAATTGTGGAACACCTCGCGATAACCTTCGCGCTTCTTCAGTACGGTTTCCCAGGACAGGCCGGCGTGGGCGCCCTCAAGTATCAGCATCTCGAACAGGGTCCTGTCATCGCGCACCGGCACGCCCCATTCCGTGTCGTGGTAATGGGCATAAAGCTCGGTGTTCGATCCAAAGCATCTGGGTTTGTCGTCATACATGGCAGGCAAGCTAACGGGCTAGAGCCGGGGCGTCACGTCGACAACTGACAACGGATGGCAGTAGGTTAACACCGGCTTCATCTTTGTGACCGTTCTCTGGTTCATCGCACGAGTTTTCTGACCGTACGGTTCGGGTGCCATACGAAATGCATACACAAAGCAGACGCTATGCATATTGGCCGCTTCCGACCCTTTCGCCTTGTTTTCAGGCGTTAACCAATGTCCCGATTTCCTGCAACAGACCACCTGCGCGCACTGCGTTTACCCTTTGGCTTTTTGGCTCTGATCGCTTATATGCCAGCCTTGATCCCGAAAAAGTGCTGATTCATGACCGCAAATGCGCCGATAACCCAAGACGTTGTGACCATCCCGCGTAAGGATGCAGGCTCGGCTGACGGTCGCCTCAATATCGTTGGCCTGACCCGCCCCGCATTGCGTGACGCCCTGATCCAGGCCGGCACCCCAGAAAAGCAATCCAAAATGCGGGTCAACCAGATTTGGCAGTGGATTTATCATTGGGGAATCAGAGACTTCTCTGAAATTACAAATCTGGCAAAGGATTATCGCGCCCTGTTGGACAGGCATTTTACAATCGCCATTCCCGAGGTTGTCAGCCGCCATATCAGCGCCGATGGCACTCGGAAATATCTGGTCCGCATTGCCGGTGGGCACGAGGTCGAAACCGTCTATATCCCCGAGGAAGATCGCGGCACCCTGTGCATTTCCAGCCAGGTCGGTTGCACGCTGACGTGTTCGTTCTGCCACACTGGAACGCAAAAGCTGGTCCGCAATCTAAACGCAGGCGAAATCGTGGGTCAGATCATGCTGGCCCGTGACGACCTGGGCGAATGGCCCGAGCCCGGCCAAGGCACCGGCGACAATGGCCCGCGTCTGTTGTCCAATATCGTTCTGATGGGCATGGGCGAGCCGCTCTATAATTTCGAAAGCGTCCGCGACGCCATGAATATCGCCATGGACGGCGAGGGAATTTCCCTTTCGCGGCGGCGTATTACGCTGTCGACATCCGGTGTCGTCCCTGAAATCGCCCGCACCGCGGAAGAAATCGGCTGTATGCTCGCCGTGTCGTTCCATGCCACTACGGACGACGTTCGAAACACCCTGGTCCCGATCAACAAGCGTTGGAATATCGACGAGCTTTTGGAGGCCCTGCGCGCGTATCCGAAGCTATCGAATTCTGAACGGATCACTTTTGAATACGTGATGCTGCGCGACGTGAATGACAGCGACGAAGACGCCCGCCGTTTGGTCGAGTTGATCAAGGGCATCCCCGCGAAAATCAATCTGATCCCCTTTAACGAATGGCCTGGCGCGCCTTACCAACGGTCTTCGAATAACCGGATCAGAGCCTTTGCCGATATCATTTATAAGGCGGGCTATGCCTCGCCCATTCGCACACCACGTGGCGAAGATATCATGGCGGCCTGTGGTCAGCTGAAATCCGCAACCGAACGGGCCCGCAAAAGCCGCGCACAAATCGCTGCAGAAACCGGGACCGGCTAGGTTCCGGCCGGTTCAGCGGTTCTGAACCTTGCCCACAACCCAAAGCAGAACGACAGCACCGATCGTTGCCATGATGATCGATCCGATCAATCCGGTTGCTTTCAGGCCAATCAGCCCGCCCAAAAACCCTCCGATCAGCGCGCCAACCACACCGACCCCCAGATTAACGGGAAGGCTACTTTCCTTGTTCATGATCATGCCGGCCAGCCATCCTGCAATCAGCCCAACGATCAACAGCCAAATCAAACCCATGGTCCAACCCTCTCACTCAGTCGAATCTCGCCCGGGGATTTTGTCGCGCCGCTCTGACGGCCCCGGCCAATTATCCAATACCTTCAGCGCTTCCTCTGCCGTGTCAACAAAGCTGAACAACTCCAGGTCGCTCTCCGAGATCGTTCCAGCTTCGGCCAACGCCTCAAAGTCTATGATTTTGTTCCAGAATTCGCTTCCAAACAATAGGAAGGGGACAGGTTTCATGCGCCCGGTCTGAATCAGCGTCAACGTTTCGAACATTTCGTCCAGCGTTCCAAAGCCCCCCGGAAACACGGCAATTGCAGCCGCGCGCATCAGGAAATGCATCTTGCGAATGGCGAAATAGTGGAAGTTGAACGCAAGGTCCGGCGTCACATAGGCGTTCGGCGCCTGTTCGTGAGGGAGGACGATGTTCAATCCGATGGACACACCGCCCGCCTCGGCCGCGCCCTTGTTTCCGGCCTCCATGACGCCTGGTCCGCCGCCGGTCACGATCACGTTCTCGCGTCCGCCGTTGGCTTCGGCAATCGACCTCTCGGTCATCAACCGCGCAAAGGTCTGGGCCTCATCGTAATAGCGTGACAGGTCCGCAAGCGTCCTGGTGCGTGCCGTGTCTTTATTCTCGGGGCTCGGAATGCGGGCACCACCAAAGAGAACGATGGTCGACTCAATGCCGTACTCGGACATGAGCATTTCAGGTTTCAGCAGTTCCAGCTGAAGCCGCACGGGCCGCAATTCGTCCCGACACAGAAAATCGGGGTCCGCAAAGGCCAGCCGATAGGCCGGAGCACGGGTCTGCGGCGTATCCGGAATGTCGCGGGCGGTTTCGATATCCTGGTGGGCGTCGCGAAATACGCGGTGATTGTCATCCATAACTTTGGTCTCCTGATCGCACATTGCGTGCATGACAGGTGTGACCGAGGCCTGCAATCCGATGCCTCAATCGTCGTCAATCCCGCCGCGCAACGCCTTTACCGCACTACGCCGTTTCTTCGCATCCAGCCGTTTGCGCTTTTGCGACAGCGACACCCGCGTCTTGCGCCGTGGTTTCGGCTTGACCAACGCCTGCCTGATCAGCTCGGCCAAACGGGCGCGGGCGATGTCCCGATTGCGCGCCTGACTGCGCTCCTCCGAAACTTGAATGACCAATGTGCCCTCGCGCGTCCAGCGCCGTCCGGCCAGTCGTTTCAACCGACGCTTCACCTGTTCCGGCAAACTGGGCGACCGTTCGGCCTCAAACCTCAGTTCGACCGCCGAAGCCACCTTGTTCACATTTTGCCCTCCCGGACCGCTGGCGCGGACGAACTGCTCGGTCAGCTCCCATTCCTCGATCCTGACGTCCGGCGTGATTTGCACAGGTGACACTCATCTTTCCAAGCAGCCCAGCCGATGTCTTCAAGCTGGCTTCTTCTTTTCTAAAATACTCTGGGGGGTTCGGGGGGCAAGGCCCCCCGACCTGTCGGCGCGCCGCAAGGTGCGTCGAGACAAAAGAAGAAGGGTTGCCGAATTGGCAACCCTCCCGAGAGTCTTGGAGATGGGCCAGTTAGGGTCGATCGTATCGACGGCCCAATCAGAGATGTTTTGCCTTCAGTTCTTCCTGTTGGCGACGGCCCCTCTGACTGTCCGGACACATTTCTCCAATATCGCTCTAGACACTGGACCACCTCCTTTCGTTTGTTACCGATAGGGTGAGGTTGGCACAGATTTTGTGTCTGTCAAATTAATTTACGCTAGGGTTGGCGTAATTTTTCCGACAATCACCCGGAAAGGCACCAAAGCAACCAGCGCAAGCCCAAGTTTTACGCACCAATCCGCCAGGGCCAGCGAAACCCATAAGGGCAGGACCGGTCCAACCCCGACAAGCGGCACCGCTTCATTGGCCCAGCTCACGTCGTTGCCGGGCTCCAGGCGCGCAAGTGTTGCGGAAAAGGCAATGCTGAAAAACAGGGCAGTATCAACGGCCGAGCCCACCAGCGTCGAGGCAAGTGGCGCGCGCCACCATGCGCCATTGCGTAGCCGGTCAAAGATCGCGATATCCAGAAGCTGCGCGGTCAGGAACGCCAGGCCCGAGCCCACGGCAATGCGCCAGGTGACCAATGGGCCGAACTCGCCCATGATCTGGGTGCCGATCAATGAACAGGCAACACCGGTCAAAAAGCCGACGAAGACGACCTTGCGCGCGACCGCAGCACCATAGACGCGGTTCATGATGTCGGTGACGAGAAAGGCGAAGGGATAGGTGAACGCACCCCAGGTCAGCCAGTTGCCGAAGAGGAATTGCACGAGGATGTTTGACGCCACAACGATGGTGGCCATGGCGATAACGCCAGGAAGTATGCGTGTCATATCAGGGTTCCGTTTTGACAAGGTAGCGGAGACTTGGCCCCATATTTCAGGGGACGCAGGCCACTACCGCTCTTGGTCTAGTCGGTCAAGCGAAATTCCACAAAGCGGGTCGGGTCACCGCCGCCGTTATTGTCGGACACCAGCGTAAGGCGCGGTCCGGACTCGTCCCGCCAGACCGAAATACCCTCAAGGTTGCCATAGGTGTCGCGTGGGCTGGTCCAAAGGGTGACATCTTCGCCGCTTTGAAGGTCTACCCGCCGAACACGGTTCTGCCACCATAGGCCCACGATCAATTTGCGTTCCAACAGGTAAAGCGTGCCGTTCTCGTCAAAATCCGCGCCGACGATGGCAAAGACGTCCCGTTCTGGCAAATAGCCGTCGATCTGCCAAAGATCGTCCTCGCCCAGACGATAGATCGGGAACCCTTCCATCAAGGGTTGTTCGGAAAAGGCGTAAACAGTGCCCTCTGGAGAAATGGCCACCGCCTCCAACTGGCGGTTTTCAGAGAACTCGTAAAATGTCTCGTGATCCTTGATCCAATGGGCGCGCTCAAAGGGTTTGTTGAAACGCCAGACATGGGCCCACCGTTCGAACGACACCCATGCCTGACCATCCGGCGCGACGGCGAGACCTTCCGCGTCAGACCAATCGTTGACACGACGCGCCGAGACGGGAAATCCGTCCTGCCCGATGATGCTGGCCATCCGGGTGACCTGAAGGTCCGAGATGACCTCGCCCGAACGTCCAAACCGGCCCTCGATCCACCAGCCTTCGTCAGCAACCGCGACGAACCCCATGCCGTCGGAGGTGACCTCCAACCCCGAGACGCCGACAATCGAGTCGGTTTCCCAGTTGTACACACCGAGCAATTCCACACTGTCTGCCATTGCGAGCTTTGGCAGGCACAGGGACAGTATCAGCGCGACAAAACGCGGGCGCATTGCTTTGGCAAATCAGCTAGGACGTATTCACGACGCGGTTTCGGTGGCGGCGCGTTCGGGTCGGGCGGCGGCGGGTTCAGGATGTCTGCCACCCATTTCTCGGCGTCGGCGCAACCGTCACCCTTTGGTGGCGGTGCCTGGTCGACGCAATCGCGCGAGCCTTTCGGGCAACTCAGACGGACATGAAAATGATAGTGATGCCCCCACCATGGGCGGATCTTCCTGAGCCAATTTCGGTTGCCTTTCTCATCCTTGCACATCTGCACCTTGGCGCCGGGAAAAACGAAAATGCGCGCGACGGCCGGGTCTTTTGCGGCGGCCCTTAAAATAGCGTGGTGCTGTGGCGTCCAGCGATCGTTGACGTAAGCCCCCTTGGCACGACGCATGGAGATGGCCGACAGGTTCTCGCGGTCCCGCTTGCTCAGGTCCAGTTGCTTGGCGGGATTCATCCATATGTCAATATCCATGCCGATCTGATGGCTTCTATGTCCGGTCAGCATCGGGCCGCCGCGGGGCTGCGAAATGTCACCGATGTACAGCCCGCTCCACCCCTTTTGCTTGGCCGCAAATGCCGACAGGCGTTCGATAAATGCGATGGTGTCGGGATGGCCCCAGTTGCGGTTCCGGCTTAGCCGCATGGCCTGCCAGGTCGGTCCGGTTTCCGCCAATTGCTCGCCGCCGCCCATGCATCCTTTGGCATAACCACCATAGGCGCGGCTGTGTTCATCCGAGGCGTGCTTTGCGGCACCGAACAATTCTTTGGCCAAGGGCTCGGAAAGAGCAGGCCCGGAAAATCCGAAGGCAACCAGAAGACTTAAGAAGAAGCGTTTGACCATTGTGCTGCTCGATCTCCGTCAGGATGGGTCCAGCGTAGCAGACCAAGGCCCAAAAGAAAGAGCGCGATCAGTGGAAGCATGCCGAGCCGCGCATCGCCGGTCATCAGCGTGACATATCCAATCAAAGCAGGCGCCAGAAAGGCAGTGGCCCGCCCAGACAATCCATACAGACCGAAGCTTTCCGTCGATGTTTCGGCTTCGGTATGACGCACCATCAAAGTCCGGCTTGCGGCCTGCAAAATGCCGCCCAAACCGCCGATCGCAACGCCGCAGAACATAAAGACACGATCGGGCAGTTTTGAGCCCTCGGCCAAGGCCATTCCGAAGACGGACTGTCGGTCCATGAAGGCAACCGTCAGACAGACCAGCATCAGACCAATCGCCGACCAGGTAATCACTGGTTTCGGCCCATGTCGTCGGTCCAGTTGCCCTCCGACCCAGGCGAATGCGGCCGCTGAAATCGCGCTGATGATGCCGAAGACGCCGACCTGAGTGACCTCCCAGTTCAGCACCAGCAATGCATAGGTGCCTCCAAAGCCGTAAAGCCCGTTCAACGCATCTCGGTAAAGCATCGATCCCCCCAGAAAGCTTGCCATGCTTGGGCGGTTCTTCAAGCCGCGGACCGAGTTGGCCAGATGGCCAAGCGCTGAGATAATCGAGGGTCGACGCCGGGTCTGATGCGTTTCACGCACCCACAGGAAATAGGGCGTCATGAACAGTGCAAACCAAATGGCAACGAACGGCCCGGCAAACCGAGTGCCCTCACGCTGGTCTGGGTCCAGGCCGAAGGCAGGCGCCAGCCCCACGACGGTTTTGCCTGTTGATTGCTCGACAAACAGAACCAAGAGAATGATCAATGCGATCAGCCCGCCCAGATATCCAAAAGCAAAGCCCGAGCCGGAAATCCTTCCGATTTCCTGGGGTTCTCCAAGACCGGGAAGCTGTGCGTTGGTGAATATCAAGGCAAACTCGGCCCCGACAAAACCCACGACAAAGGCGGCCAGCCCGAACCACAGGTTCGACCCATCGGGGGCTGTCCACCAAAGCGCAGAGGCCCCCACCACAACAAGGCCCGCAAAAAAGCTGATCCAGGGCATTCGACGGCCCGCTGTATCAGCCAATGCGCCCATGATGGGGCCGCCAAACCCAACAATCAGTCCAGCAATGGTCAGACAAAGTGACCACATGGACTGCGCCTGTGCGTCGGCGGACTTTTCGTCCAGGCCCGCGGCGATATAGCTGTCAGATGCAATTGAGACGAGGTAAGGCCCGAAAATGAACGTCAGCAGGACCGTGTAATAGGGCTGTGCGGCCCAATCGAAAAAGAACCATCCCCAGACACGCTTTCTTAAACCCGGTTCTGCCATACTGTCTCTCCCTGCCGCGCTCTTTAGACCCGGCCTTTCGGCATCGCGCAATCGCTGATTTGCCTTGTCGGGCTTGCACAAGGGGTCTCTGCCGCATAGGTCAGGGGGGCTTTAGAAACGGTCAGGTCCATGCTCACACTCTATAAAATCCTCGCATTGCTTTTGGACGTCGCTTTCATGATCATGCTGGTGCATGTGATCATGAGCTGGCTGATCAACTTTCAGGTCCTGAACCTGCGCCAGCCGTTGGTGGCATCGATCTGGGATGGTCTGAACCGTTTGCTCGAACCGATCTATCAGCCCGTGCGACGCATGCTGCCCAACACGGGCGCTTTGGACCTCGCGCCGCTGGTGGTTTTCCTGATCATCATCATCTTGCGCGATATCCTCTTGCCGGACCTGTTCCGCGCGTTGATTTGATCAGAACGATCAACCTGCCTTCTTGTTCACCGCCTGTTCACATGCGAGGGTGTACCCCAAACGAGCATGTAAATAAAATTTGAGGCAACGATGGACGGCGCGCAGGCCACCGCCCTTGATCTGTTATCCAGTGTTTTCGGTTATGAGAAATTTCGCCCCATGCAGGCGGATATCGTGGATGCCGTGGCCGCAGGCGAGGATGTTCTGGCGATCTTGCCGACCGGTGGCGGGAAATCCTTGTGCTTTCAATTGCCCGCATTGCTGCGACCTGGGTTGACGGTTGTCATCTCGCCCTTGATCGCCCTGATGCGTGACCAGGTACGCGGGTTGCGCGAAGCAGGGGTCGCCGCGGGCGCTTTGACATCGGGGAATAGCGACGAAGAAACCGCCTCGGTCCTGGACGCCTTACACAAAGGCGAATTGAAACTGCTTTACATGGCGCCGGAACGTCTGGCCTCGGGCGGGACAGGGCGCATGCTGGCCGATGCGGGGGTCACGCTCTTGGCTGTGGACGAGGCCCATTGCGTCAGCCAGTGGGGCCATGACTTTCGCCCTGACTATTTGCGGATTGGCGCGCTACGCCGTGACCTCGACGTGCCCCTTGCGGCCTTTACAGCCACCGCCGACGCCGAAACGCGACAGGAAATCGTGGAACGTCTGTTCGGTGGTGATACAGCCCGGCATTTCCTGGGTGGCTTCGACCGGCCCAACATCCATCTCGCCTTTGCCGCCAAGGACAAACCGCGACAGCAGATCCTGAATTTCGCTGCCGCGCGAAAGGACCAATCCGGCATCGTTTATTGCGGAACGCGGGCCAAGACTGAAACGTTGGCCAAGGCGCTGATCGATGCCGGGCAACATGCCCTGGCCTATCATGGCGGCATGGACCCCGACCGCCGCCGCGAGGTTGAACGGCGCTTTCAGACTGACGACGGTTTGATTGTCGTGGCGACTGTGGCGTTCGGTATGGGGATCGACAAACCGGACATTCGTTGGGTGGCCCATGCGGACCTGCCCAAGTCGATCGAGGCTTATTACCAGGAAATCGGCCGTGCTGGGCGCGATGGTGCCCCGGCCGAGACATTGACCCTTTTTGGTACCGATGACATCCGGTTCCGCCGGATGCAAATTGACGAGGGTCTTGCCCCGCCGGAACGGCGCATGGCGGACCATGGTCGCCTGAACACCCTTTTGGGATTGGCCGAGGCGCAGTCCTGTCGGCGCGTCAAGCTTCTGGCTTATTTCGGGGACGATTGTGAGCCCTGTGGAAAATGCGATCTCTGCGACAGCCCGCCAGAAACCTTCGATGGCACCGAGGTCGTGATGAAGGCGCTCTCGGCAGTGTTGCGGACGGGTGAAAGTTTTGGTGTTGGGCATTTGACGGATATTCTTGTCGGAACAGCAACCGACAAGGTGGTTCAGCGTGGGCACGACAAGCTTCCGACCTTTGGGGTTGGCAAGGATGTCGGCCGTCGACAATGGGGTGCGATCTTCCGGCAGATGATGGGGCACGATCTGGTGCGCCCCGATCCTGAACGCCATGGGGGGCTACGTATGACCCATGACGCGCGTCCGATTCTTTTAGGCGAACAGGATATCAAGCTGCGTCGCGATGTGTTGGCCGCCGAAACACGGCGCAGACCCGTGGCCAAGGCGATGGTATCGGAAGAGGACGCTCCTCTCTTGTCGGCTTTGAAGGCGAAACGCCGCGCGCTTGCCGAGGCTGCACGCGTACCGGCCTATGTCATTTTTCCCGACCGCACGCTGATAGAAATGGCCGAGCAGCGGCCCGATACCTTAGACGGCATGGCCCGGATCAATGGTGTCGGAGCGAAGAAGCTGGATCGCTATGGCGTGGCCTTTCTTGCGGTGATCACCGGAGAGGCCAGCCCTGCGCCCCACCCGGCGCGGCGCAAACTGGCCGGACGCGCAGCGGGCGAAACCTATGATCGGCTCTTGGCCACGCAGGCACGTTTGGCGCGTGGCAAAGACGGTGCGGGCAAGCCTATGAGCTGCTCGGCCTCTCTTTTGGCCAAGGTGGCCGCCCTTGGGCCGGATGCCGTTGATCAAGTTGACCGACTTTTGGGGGATCGCTTGTCGGAAAGGTTCGGCGCAGCTTTTGCCGAGGTTTTGGCCGAAAGCTAAAACCGCCTCCGGCGGGAGTATTTTGGAAAAGAAGAAGCCCGGGTTCTATTTTAGTATTTGATCTCGGCCAGGTTTCTCAGGATGTCAGGCGTGGTTGACGGAAAGCCGTAGAACTCCAGATACGCCGGGATTTGCTCAAACAACATGTCGGTGCCGATCTGGGTTTCGCATCCGCGAGCACGAGCGGCGGCGAGAAAGACGGTTTCCTCGGCCGTCATGACGACCTCTCCGACGAAGCTGGTTGGATCGATGCGGTCAGTTTCCAGCGGCATGGGGTCGCCGGGTTTCATACCAAGGGGCGTTGCGTTGACCACTATGTCATAGCCCGAGGGATCGTTCGAACCAGTGGCGAGAGTCAGCATCGGGTAATGGGTCGCAAGACGGTCCGCCAGGGCATTGGAGGCTGTCTCGTTCACATCGTACAGCCCAATTTTGCCTGCACCTTTCGCGGCAAAGGACGCGGCAATAGCCGAACCCACGCCACCCGATCCGACAATCAATACAGACGCGCCGGCGATCTGCCGACCCTTGCGTGAGACACCGCGCACAAATCCTTCGCCATCGAACATATCGCCGATCAGGCGCCCGGCGGTGTCACGTTTTACCGCGTTGCAGGCACCGCAGATTTTGACTGTTGTGCTGACCTCGTCCAACAGATCGACCACGGCGATCTTGTGGGGCATGGTGATCAGCGCCCCGGCAAAATTCCTTAGGCGAGCAAGGTGTTTCATGAGGCCCTGAAAATCCTCCGGTTCGCAGCCCATGGGCACAACAACGCAATCGATGCCCTGATCGGCGAACCACGGATTATAGATCATCGGCGCTTTGAAGCTTTCGGTGGGAACACCCAGATGCGCCAGAACCTGGGTGCGGCCCGAGATCGTCGGCATCATTCGAAAGATACTCCAATAGCGCCCAAGGGACCGTAGTCTGCGAAAATCACATCGCCCGAGGATATGTCTACGGGGCGCGTGAAAGATCCGCCAAGCACCATGTCACCTTTTTTCAGCCCGTCGCCCAAGGGGGCGAGCTTGTTCACCAACCAGGCCAGTCCGGCGGCGGGGTGGCCCATGATGCCGGCGGCCAGTCCGGTTTCCTCGATCGCACCGTTTTGCGATAGCGTGGCCCCGACCCAACGGAGGTCGACATCGAAGGGCCGGATCACCCGGCCGCCCAGAACGATCGCTCCGAATGCCGCGTTATCGGCGATGGTGTCGACGATGGCGCGCGGCACCTCGGTGCGATAGTCGATGATTTCAAGCGCTGGCGTGACATATTCGGTGGCGCGCAAGACGTCATGGACCGTGCAACCTGCGCCGGACAGATCTTCGCCCATGACAAAGGCCAGTTCGACCTCGAGCCGGGGCTTGATAAAGGTGCCTGACGTGATCCTGGCGCCGTCGTTGAACAGAGCATCGTCCAGGATGACACCATAGTCCGGCTCGGTCATTTTCGAGGCTTGCTGCATCGCGCGGCTGGTCAGTCCGATCTTGCGTCCGACGATGCTGGCACCATTGGCAATGCGCGCGTCGGCCCACCGGCGCTGAATGTCATAGGCGTCTTCGATTTCCATGTCGGGCCACTGTTTGGAAGGCTGGACACAGACTTGCCGAGTTCGTTCGGCATTTAGAATGGCATTCGCGGCGGCTTGACGGTCGTCGTCACTCAGCATTGTCGTCTCACTTGATCGGCGGGATGGGAAGCCGGGCTTCGCCGGGTTCCATGGTAAAGGTGTATGCCAGCGCATACCATTCGCCTACGTCGCCGTCCACGGGGTGCGGCTCGGTATGTTTTTCCAACTTTCCGACAAGGGCCTCTGTCACACCGAATTGCACATCTGAGTGCAGGTAATCGGTTTCGTCCACGTAGACCTGGCTGATCACGGTCTTATAGCCTTCCTTGAAGGCCAGCGCATGAACATGGGCCGGGCGATAGGGGTGACGATTTTGGGCCTCCAGCAAGACGCCGACCGTGGTGTTCGTGGGGATCGGGTAGCCGATCGGTTTGACCGATTTGAACCGGACCGAGCCATCGGCCTGGGTGCGGAATTTGCCGCGCAGGTTGAAATCCGCCTGCTCGGGGTCTTGATTTTCATAGAGCCCGACGGGGGAGGCGTGCCAAATATCCATGTCCGCGCCTTCGATGGGATCGCCGTTCTGATCAACAAGGCGGAAGTGTCCGTAAAGGCGCGGTCCCGGAGTTTCCGAGCGCAGGATGCTGCCACCGTCTTCGGTCACGGGCTGGTTCAGCCGCCAAAAAGGCCCCAGCAATGACTGCGTCGTTTCAGTTGCACCATTGTCACCGTTGTTCAAAAGGCAGACCAGCGCCGATACGCCAAGCGACCCTGACATCAAGACGAACTCGTTATGGGTCGCGTTGGTTTGCTGACCCATGGTGTTCAGTATTTTGGTGGCTTGCTGAAACTCGGCTTCGGTCAGGCGCACATCGCGGACAAAGGCGTGCAGGTGTGTGATCAGGCTGGTCATGATCTCACGAAGGCGCGGATCATTGGTTTGGGCCATAACCTCTAGAACGGCGGGCGTAACATCTTGTTGGGTGCGTATCATGTCTGGCTTTCGACTAGGGCTATTGTTGAGCGGAAGATGTCGCGGGCGCGTTCGACCGCCGTTCGGCGATCATGTGCCATGGGCAATTCAACTGACAAAACTGCGTCATCGGGGATCGCCTTGATCAACCCGCGAAGATCCAGTTCTCCCTCTCCGGGGATCATGCGACCACCGCGAGCCTCGGCGATGCACAATTCGGGTGTCGCGGGCGCAGCGGCCGGGGCGTCGCACAATTGGACGCTTTTCAATTGTTTGGGGCTGAACGCGGCAAAGTCCTCAAGGGTGCCTCCACACCGGAAATGGTGCAGGGCATCCGTCAGATAGCCGGCGTTTTTCGGCTTTGACGCATCCAGCACAGCACGACATTTTGCCGGCGTATTTATCCCCCGCCATGCCATGGGTTCAAGATCGACTGCCATGCCGACCTCGTCCGCGATGTCGCAAAGGTTGGCGAAGGTATCGACGAGAGCCGCGCGGTCCCAATCTTCGGCGCAAACATTCAGTCGTTCCGCTCCCAGGGTGGCTGCAATGTCAATCATCGGACGTATGGATTCGGGATCGAAAGTGTCGTCGATCACGATCGTTTCAACATCATAGAGCGTGACGCCTTCATCTTTCAGCGTTCCGGCAAGTATCGCCACCTCATCCGGGGAGGCCGGACAATAATGCACCTGGCCCGGTGCGACGGGATGAAGTCGAAGCCCAACGAACCGAAAGCCAGTCGCGCCTGCCAGGCGGACCAAACCTATGGGATCAAGCTCAAGAAAGGAGAAATGGCCAAGGCCGAGGAATGTCATTCGGGGCTCAAGTCAAAAGTCTATGGCGATGCCTTTTTTCTCCCAATCGCCAAAGCGCACGGGTTCGGGCCCATCACGACCGCCGAGTTCATTGGGAATGTCGGCTTTCTTCGCTTTCGCACGACGTTCCTCGGCCTCGGCCAGGGCACGTTTGGCGGCAGGGGGAAGATCAGATGCGGTTTCGTCGGTCATCCTTGTTTCCTTGTGAATGCGACGCGACTGTTATAGTCCAACGTGGTTTCCTGACAAGGCGAGAACCATGGAGAAACCGGGATCCGAAGCGCGGGCGGCGGCGGCGGCAGCCATGAACGCTGTTACCGAAGACGGGCAGTTGCTGAGCGAAGTACTTCCGCGTGTCACGGCCGATCTTGAACCTGGCGACAAGGCGCGGGTCGGACGGTTGGCGACCGGTGCGCTCCGCTGGGCGGGACGGGCAGACCGGTTATTGGGCCCCTACCTGCGCATGAAGCCCGAAGACCCGGTCCTGAACCTGATGCGGTTGGCTATATTCGAAATATTCGTGGAAGGTACCGCGCCCCATGGGCCGGTCGACAGTGCGGTGTCGTTGTCGGTCAAATCCAAAGCAGGATTGACCAACGCCGTTCTTCGCAACGTTTTGCGAGGCAACCCGGTCTGGAACGAGGTCGGATTGCCGACCTTGCCCAAGTGGCTGCGCAAACGCCTTGTTGCCGCTTGGGGCAAGCATCCCGTAGCCGCGATGGAGGCAGTGCATGTCCAAGACGTCCCTCTTGATCTGACAGTGCGCGATTCCTCTGCCGCAGCAGAATGGGCGACCAGGCTTGATGCGACGGTTTTATCAACGGGAAGCTTGCGACTTGAAAACCCCGGCCAGGTGTCGGCTTTACCGGGGTTCGACGAAGGTGCCTGGTGGGTGCAGGACGCAGGCGCGGCTCTGGCTGCACGTGCCCTGGCGGCCGAAGCGGGCGAACGGATTTTGGACCTGTGCGCGGCCCCCGGCGGCAAGACCATGCAATTGGCCGCTGCGGGGGCAGAAGTCACCGCACTGGATGTTTCGAAAAACCGGATGGAGCGGGTTGCGGAAAATCTGGAGCGCACCGGGCTGAAGGCCGAAATAATCGTGGCTGACGCGACAAAATGGGAGCCTGAACATCCCTTCGACGCCATACTTCTTGATGCGCCGTGCTCTGCAACCGGGACACTTCGGCGGCATCCTGACCTGGCCTTTGCCAAGGATGGTTCCAGCATAGATGACTTGGTCAAACTGCAGGCCACATTACTGGACCGTGCCCTTGGATGGTTGAAACCGGGCGGTCGGCTGGTTTTCTGCACATGTTCACTTTTGCCCGATGAAGGCGAAAATCAAATAACGGCGGCATTGGATCGCAATGCAGGTTATGTCGTCACGCCTATCTCTGGGGATTGGGTCGATCCGATCTGGCAAACCGATGCCGGGGCCTTGCGCCTACGTCCGGATCATTGGGCGGACCGCGGCGGCATTGACGGCTTCTTCGTGGCGCGCATCGAAAAACCTTCATGACATGAAGCCCGTCTCACGGTAACATCCGCGCCAACGGCCCGGCCAAACGGGCGAGAGGGAGGCAGGGCGGCGCCGGTGTCCAAGGATGAAAGCTGGTCTGCGCGCAAGACGCGCTGGTTAAACCGCTTCCACGCGCGTGCGGCAGCTTTGTCACGCCCGGCGACGGCCTTTACCACCACGCCCGAACCACGCACAATCGGCGCTTTCGCGCGTGGTCGTCAAATCACGGGCGGCAATTTCCTTTTTGCCGGATTCCTGGTTCAGGCCCCCGGCACGATAATCTGGGATTTGCCCATGCCTGACGCGGGGTTTGAGGCAGAGATTCACGGGTTCACCTGGCTGGATGACCTTGCTGCTGTCGGGGACGTTCACGCCGTCAAACGCGCGCAGGAATGGACCCATGACTGGGTGCGTCGCTATGGGCGGGGTGGCGGTCCGGGATGGACGCCGGATCTGACCGGGCGAAGACTGATCCGTTGGATCAACCACGCCATCTTGCTGCTGAATGGTCAGGAACGCCCCGTAAGCGAAGCCTATTTCCGTTCACTTGCCAGTCAAACGATTTTCCTATCCCGCCGCTGGAAGGCCGCGTCGCCCGGTTTGCCGCGTTTCGAAGCTTTGACCGGGCTGATCTATGCCGGGCTCGCCTTGTCGGGGATGGATCGTCATGTGGGTCTGGCGACGCGCGCATTGGAAAAGGAATGCGCCAACGAGATCGACGCAGAGGGGGGGCTTTTGACGCGCAACCCTGAAGAGCTGCTCGAGGTGTTCACGCTTTTGAATTGGGCTGCTGCGGCGTTGCAGGAAGCCGGGCAGGAACCGGGGGCCACGTTGATGGACACGATTGCCTCGGTCGCCCCGGTTTTGCGCGCTCTGCGCCATGCCGACGGTGGGCTGGCACGGTTCCACGGGGGCGGGCGCGGTCTGGACGGGCGACTTGATCGGGCACTGGCGACTGCCGGGGTACGCGGTGCGCCGCGCCACGAACTTGCCATGGGCTTCGCCCGCATTGCGCATGGCCGCACCAGCATCCTGATCGATGCCGCCGCGCCGCCAAAACCTGCGGCTTCAGCCAATGCCCATGCTTCGACTTTGGCGTTCGAACTGACGTCGGGGCGGCGTCCATTGATCGTGAATTGCGGGTCGGGTGCGACCTTCGGCAAGAATTGGCGCAGGGCAGGGCGCGCAACCCCCAGCCATTCGACGCTTGGGATCGAGGGCTATTCCTCGTCTCGGCTTGGGGTCGCGGGCATGGTGTCCGGGCGCAAGGCCGAGTTGCTGGTCGACGCGCCAACGGACGTGCGTTTTGAACGCGACGAAGTGGAAGGCGGCACCCGTGTTGTGGTTGGGCACAACGGCTATCAGGCCAGTCACGGGCTGACCCATGTGCGCACCATGCACATCGGTTTTGACGGGCGCGAGCTGCATGGCGAGGACGTGCTGTTGGCCATGACCAAGTCCGACAAGCGTCGGTTTGATCTGCTTTTTGACAAGTCCAGGTTCCAGGGCGTGCCCTATTCGATTCGTTTTCACCTCCACCCAGACGTGGATGCGACGCTCGATATGAACGGGACAGCTGTCTCGATGGTACTGAAAAGCTCTGAGATCTGGGTATTTCGATACGATGGACCGGTCGAATTGAGCCTTGATTCCAGTGTTTACCTGGAAAAATCGCGATTAAGTCCCCGTGCGACCAAACAGGTCGTTCTCTCTGGTCATGCCATGGAGTATGCCACGCGCGTCAGCTGGTCCCTGTCCAAGACGCAGGATACGCCCTCGGCGATCCGCGATTATGGTCAGGATGACGATCTGACGGTGGAATGACTTAAGCAGGAACCGATCCGACATGACCGATATGCAGCCGGTACGCCGCGCGCTTCTTTCCGTTTCAGACAAGACCGGGCTGGTGGATTTTGCCACTGTCCTGGCCGGCAAGGGGGTCGAGCTGATCTCGACCGGCGGCACCGCCAAGACCCTGCGCGAGGCAGGGCTTGAGGTGGCCGACGTCGCCGACCTGACCGGCTTCCCCGAGATGATGGACGGTCGCGTCAAGACGTTGCACCCGGTCGTGCACGGCGGTCTGCTGGCGCTGCGCGACAATGCGGGACATGTTGCGTCGATGGAGGAACACGGCATCGGCCCGATCGACCTCCTTGTCGTCAATCTCTACCCCTTCGAGGCGACCGTCGCCGCTGGCGCCGACTATGACACCGCCATCGAAAACATCGACATCGGCGGACCGGCGATGATCCGTGCCGCTGCCAAGAACCACGCTTTTGTCAACGTCGTGGTCGATGTCGAAGACTATGCCGCAGTGCTGGCCGAACTCGACGCCAATGATGGTCAGACCACCTATGGCTTCCGTCAGCGCCTTGCCCTGACCGCCTATTCGCGTACCGGTGCTTATGACTCGGCTGTCTCGGCCTGGATGGCATCCGCGCTGGAAGAACAAGCGCCCCGCCGCCGCGCCTTTGCCGGCAAACTCGCCCAAACGCTGCGTTACGGCGAAAACCCGCACCAGGCTGCTGCATTCTATACCGACGGCACCGACATCCCCGGAGTCGCGACCGCAAAGCAGCACCAGGGCAAGGAGCTGTCTTACAACAACATCAACGACACCGACGCAGCCTTCCGTCTTGTCGCCGAGTTCGACCCGGCCCAAGGCCCCGCCGTCGCGATCATCAAACACGCCAATCCCTGTGGCGTCGCCCGTGGCGACACCTTCGCCCAGGCCTTTGGCCGCGCCTTCGACTGCGACCGCACCTCGGCCTTTGGTGGCATCGTCGCGCTGAACGGCACGCTGGACGGTGACACGGCCCGCGCGATTTCCGAGATCTTTACCGAAGTCGTCATCGCCCCCGAGGCGACCGACGAAGCGAAAGATGTCTTTGCAGCCAAGAAGAACCTGCGCCTTCTGACCACGGGCGGCCTGCCGGATGCCAAGGCCGCGCGCCTTGCCGTACGCCAGGTTTCGGGCGGCTGGCTGGTGCAGGACGACGACATCGGGCGCATCACCGCTGAAGATCTTAAGGTCGTGACCAAGCTCGCACCTACAGACGACCAGGTCGCCGACATGCTTTTCGCCTGGCGCGTCGCCAAACACGTCAAGTCGAACGCCATCATCTATGCGCGCGACATGGCCACCGTCGGCATCGGCGCAGGCCAGATGAGCCGCGTCGATTCTTCGACCATCGCCGCCCTCAAGGCCAAGCGGATGGCGGACGAGATCAGTCTTTCCGAAAGCCCAGCCGTGGGTTCGGTCGTCGCCTCTGACGCCTTCTTCCCCTTCCCTGACGGCCTTCTCGCCGCCGCCGAAGCGGGTGCTACGGCGGTCATCCAGCCGGGCGGCTCCATGCGGGATGACGCCGTTATCGAGGCTGCGGACGAGGCAGGGCTTGCAATGGTCTTCGCCGGCATGAGACATTTCCGGCACTGATGAAGACTTTGGCTCCATTGACCCGCACGGCATTTGTCGTGATTGCGCTCGACCAGCTTTCGAAGCTGGTCGTCGTGCATATGATGGACTTGAAAAACCGCGACGTGATTATGGTCTCGGATCCCTTCCTGATCCTACGAATGGCTTGGAACAAAGGGATCAACTTTGGCTTCGTCCCCTTCGCCGGAAAATGGGTGCTGATCGGCCTCGCCATCGCGATCTGCGCTTGGATCATTTATTGGATGGCCAGAGACAAGCCGGGCAAATGGGTTCAGATCTCGGCGGGTCTGGTTGTAGGTGGTGCCATTGGTAACGTCATTGACCGCGTGCTTTATGGGGCTGTTGCCGATTTCCTGAATATGTCGTGCTGCGGGTTCGAAAACCCCTATTCGTTCAACGTAGCTGATATTGCGATATTTTTTGGGGCTGCTGGGCTGATCTTTTTGACCCCCAACAAGACCGTTGAAGACGTGGCACCCAAGGATTCGACTTAAGCCCGTGGCGAAAAGCGGTTCCAACGACAGCCTTTGCCCTTTATGACAGGGGAAACGGTTTTGGGGACTGATATGTCGCGTGGGATAGTTGCAATTGCTTTGCTGATAACGTTGGCTGGCTGTAGCCGTGGCGACCCGGGTCTGATGAATATCAAACAGCCGCGTTCGGAAGGTCCGGATGAATTCGCGATCGTGCCCAGTAAGCCGCTTGAGATGCCCGCGGATTTTGCAGCCCTGCCCGCGCCGACACCGGGCGGCAGCAATCTGACGGATCCAACCCCCGAAGCGGATGTGGCGCTGGCCCTTGGCGGCAATCCCGAGGTCTTGACCCGTCGTTCCAGTGACGGAGCCCTTGTGGCCTATTCAACCCGTTATGGCGTCGATACCAGCATTCGAAACCGCCTGGCTGCCGAAGACGATCAGTATCGGCGCGAAAACAGGGGGCGTTTCCTGGAACGTCTTTTGCAAATCAACACCTATTACGACGCCTACGAACCGATGGAACTGGATCAATACAGCGAGCTGGAGCGTATGCGCAGGGCCGGCATTCGAACCTCGGCAGTCCCGCCCGAACCTGAAAGCTGACGCGCAATTTATCGCTTTGTGACTTGATCGCAGGTTTAAACGTCCCATCATTGTCAGGGTGACCTGAAAGGAGCGTTCATGCGCAACATCTGTGCCGCCGTGGTGGCAACCCTGGGGCTTTGTCCTTTGTTGGCTGCAGCCGAGGGGGTTACCAGCTTCACGCTTGAAAATGGAATGCAGGCCGTGGTCGTGGAAAACCACCGTGCTCCCGTGGTGACCCATATGGTCTGGTACAAGGTTGGATCGGCCGACGAACCAGCGGGTAAATCGGGGATCGCCCATTATCTGGAACATCTGATGTTCAAGGCAACGGACGAACTGACGTCTGGTGAACTGAGCGACACGGTTGCCCGAAATGGTGGCAGCGACAATGCGTTCACCTCATACGATTACACCGCCTATTTCCAAAGGATCGCGGCCGACCGTCTGGATCTTGTGATGGGAATGGAGGCCAGCCGAATGGATGGTCTGGCCCTGGTCGAAGGTGATATCGCTACCGAGCGCGATGTGGTGATCGAGGAACGCAACCAGCGCACGGAAAACGATCCGGGGGCACTTTTCGGTGAACAGATGCGTGCGGCGCAGTATTTGAACCACCCCTACAGCATTCCCATTATCGGCTGGAAACACGAGGCGCACACGCTGGGACTTGCAGATGCCGAGGCGTTCTATCAGGCGCATTATGGTCCCAACAACGCCATCCTTGTCGTTGCCGGGGATGTCGAACCGGACGAGGTGCGCGCCCTGGCTGAAAAGCATTATGGTGTTATTCCGCCCAATCCGATGATCAAGCCGCGCCAACGCGTCACCGAGCCGCCCCAGCTTGCCGAGCGGCGACTGCGGTACTGGGATCCCCGGATCGGAAATGATTACGTCATGCGCACTTATCTGGCCCCTGAGCGAGACCCCGGCGCCCAGGAAGACGCGGCGGCACTTACTATTCTGGCCGAATTGCTGGGCGGGTCGCCCACGACCTCGGTATTCGCCCGTAAGCTTCAGTTCACAGACCCAAAGGCGGTTTATACCTCGGCCTGGTACTCAGGCAGCGCGCTGGATGATACAACTTTTGGTTTGGTCATCGTCCCAGTCGAAGGTCTGTCCCTGAACGAAGCCGAGTCCGCCCTGGATCAGGCTATTGCCGAGTTCATGGAAGAAGGCGTCGACGCCGAGGAATTGGTCAGGATCAAGATGCAGATCCGGGCTTCCGAGATCTATGCCTTGGATGACATCCAGGCCATCGCGCGTCGCTATGGCGCCGGGATGTCCGCAGGGCTGACCATAAAGGATATCGAGGACTGGCCCGATCTGTTGCAGGCCGTCACGGAAGACGACGTCTTGGCCGCAGCCCGCATGGTGTTCGACAAGCGCAGGGCGGTGACCGGGTTCGTGCGTAAGGGCGACGAGGAGACAGGCAAATGATCCGTTTTGTATTCGCCGTTTTGCTTCTTGTGAACTTTGGGTCACCAATTCGTGCCGCCGTGGACATTCAGAACATCACCACCCCTGGCGGTATTCAGGCTTGGTTGGTCGAAGAACATTCGATCCCCTTCGCGGCCATCGAAATCCGCTTCAGGGGCGGCGCTTCCTTGGACCGCGACGGTAAGCGCGGCGCGGTTAACTTGATGACCGGTTTGATCGAAGAAGGCGCGGGCGAAATGAATGCCCAGGAATTCGCAGCCGCGCGCGACGCTTTGGCGGCCAGTTTCCGGTTTGACTCACACCGCGATGCCCTGACCATTTCAACCCGTTTTCTGACCGAGAACAGGGATGAGGCCATGGCACTGCTGCGCGAGGCGCTGGTCAATCCCCGTTTCGATCAGGACGCCGTTGACCGCGTGCGCGGGCAAGTATTGTCCAGCATTCGCAGCAATGAAAACGACCCCAACAACATGGCGTCGCGCAGTTTCAACCAGTTGGCCTTCGGCGACCACCCCTATGGTTCGCCAACCGACGGCACGATCGAAAGCGTGACCGCGCTGACCCGCGACGACATTGTTGCCGCACATCGCGATGTACTTGCCCGAGACCGCATCTATGTCGGCGCTGCAGGCGATATTTCGGCGGACGAGCTTGCCACGTTGCTGGACACGCTTCTTGGCGATTTGCCGCCAACGGGGGCCGAATTACCCCAACAGGCCAGTATGGACTTTGACGGAGGTGTGACTCTTGTTCCTTTTGATACACCGCAGTCCGTTGCCATTTTCGGCCATGTGGGCATTCCCAGGGATGACCCGGATTTCTTCGCGGCCTTTGTCACCAACGAGGTTTTTGGAGGCTCAGGGCGTCAGTCCCGCCTCAGCCTCGAAGTTCGCGAAAAGCGGGGTCTGACCTATGGGGTCGGTTCTTATCTGATCAATTTTGACCAGGCCGATGTGCTGCTTGGGCAACTGGCTTCGGCGAACAATCGCATGGGCGAGGCCATAGACATCATTCGTGCCGAGTGGGCGAAGATTGCGAATGAAGGTCTGACCGAGGTAGAGTTGGACGAGGCCAAAACCTATTTGACAGGGGCCTATCCGCTTCGCTTTGATGGCAACCGAACCATTGCACGCATACTGGTCGGAATGCAGATGGATGGGCTTTCGCCCGACTATGTCGCCTCGCGGAATGACCGTGTGAACGCGGTGACGCTGGACGATGTGCGCCGGGTGGCCAAGCGCCTTTACCGTCCGGAAGCGCTGCGGTTCGTCGTGGTCGGGAAGCCGGAAGGCGTCGAAGCCAAAAACTGATTTCGCACCATTTTGGGGGGAGCCAAATGCGTATCTTATTCACCGGCGGGGCCGGCAAAGCCGGTCGCCATGTGGTGCCTTACCTGATCAAACAGGGGCACCGGATTCTGAACGTCGATCTGACACCGCTTAATGTACCCGGCGTCGATAACCGTATCGCGGATATAACCGACGCCGGTCAGATGTTCGACGTCATGCAATGTTATGCCGGTTTCGACGAACTTGATCCCGGCACCGGAATGCCTTCGTTCGACGCGGTCGTGCATTTCGCGGCGGTGCCACGCATTCTTCTGACGCCTGATAACGAATGCTATCGCACGAATGTGATCGGCACCTACAACGTGATCGACGCCGCCCTGCGGATGGGTGTGCGCAAAATTATCTTCGCCTCGTCCGAGACGACCTATGGTGTGTGTTTTCACGATGGCGAGAAAAAACCGGACTATATCCCAGTTGATGAAGATCATCCCACCGTCCCGCAGGACAGCTATGCCATGTCCAAAGTTGTGAACGAGGTGACGGCGCGCAGTTTTCAGGCCCGCACGGGCGCGGATATTTATGGGCTGCGTATCAACAACGTGATCGAGCCTGAGGAATACCGCAGCAAGTTTCCTGATTTCATCACCCAGTCGGAAAAGCGCCGCCGCAATTTCTTTGCCTATATCGATGCGCGCGATCTCGGCCAGATGGTTCAGAAATGCCTGGAAACAGACGGCTTGGGGTACGAGGTTTTCAACGTCTCCAACGACGACCATTCCGTAGCCGCTACGACGCCCGAGCTGACGAAGACATTCTATCAAGATGTGCCCGTGAAATCCGACATGGGTGAATTGGAAACCTTCTATTCCAATGCCAAGGCCAAACGCCTGTTGGGGTATGCCCCCAAGCACAGTTGGCGCATGTACCTCGACGATCCGACGTCAGCCTGAACAATAGTCCGTTTCGCGCCGGTTTTTGGCATTCCGGCGCAAGCGCGCCTGCGTGGACCCGATAATAGTGCTCTCAACACAAAACAGGAGGGTTCTATGTTTATTGCTATTCTTGACTTCGATGTCGCTTCGGCTGATAGCGGCGCGGCTCTTGACCAGTTGTTGGGCGAGGCACCCGGTATCCGCGAAATGAAGGGCAACCTTTCGTTTCGCGCTTTTGCCGACCCGTTGTTGGACACGCGAGTCACCGTGTTGCACGAATGGGAAACTCAGGATGACTTTCAAGCCTATCTCGCCAGCCCATCTTTCGCAGAATCCGGCACTGTTTTGCGCCCCATGATGACCGGCGCGCCAGTGAGCCGCCGTTTCCGTGCCGAATTGGTTGAAGCGGTTGCCTGAACACTACTAGGCTGGCTTCATGTCCTCCGCCGACGCCTTTGTCGTTTCCCAGGAAATGCCCGCTCGTGCGGCAGAGGACTTTGAAGTGCCCTATCACTATGTCGTTTATGCCGAGACCGGGACAATGCGCCTTGAGTCAGGGGCAAAGCGCTGGACGCTGCCTCCGGCCCGTGCAGGGCTGGTCGCGGCGGGGCATAAGATAACGGTCGAACTTCCGCGTCCCGTGCGAATTTGTTCCGCCCTGATCATGCCGGACCTTGTCCCAAGACCTCCGGCCCTTCTGACCGTTTTTGACATGTCGGCCTTGGCGCGCGAGCTTTTGTTCGCGCTTCGGCCGATTGGCAAAGATACCCCGCTGGATCCCTATTCGGCCCAGATGGTTTCTGCCCTTGCTGCCGAAATTTGGCGCTTGTGCGATCACCCCACTCGCGCCGTGCTACCCGTTCCTGAAAGCCCGCAGCTGCGACAGGCGCTCTTTCTGACCGAGGCGAATTTGGCCAACACACTCACGTTTGACGAAGTCGCAGCACAGGTCGCCATGTCCCCGCGTTCCCTGGCTCGAAAGATGCAAGGTGAGATTGGCATGACCTGGCGCGACGTCCAAAGGCGCATGCGGATGATTCGCGCGGTTGAACTGCTATCGGAAGGAACCCTTCCGATCACCGATGTGGCTCTGGCGGTTGGATACTCGTCTCTTTCGGCCTTCAATGCTGCGTTTCGGGCGTTTGCCGACGTCACCCCATCCCAATATCGGGCGACGGTGCATCGACGTCGACCTTACTGATCGGGAAAGCCACTTTCCGTTCATTCCCGGTTCTGTTCTAATCTGGCCATGACCACATTCGCAGTTATCGCCATGGGCCAGATGGGGGCAGGAATTGCCGCTCGGCTGGTTCAGCAAGGGGCCCGGGTCCTGACCTCTCTCGATGGACGCAGCGCAGCGAGCGCCGCCCGCGCCAAGGATGCCGGTGCCACAAACGTTTCGGACGACGAACTTGTCGCCGAGGCCAGTGTAATCCTGTCGATCATTCCACCGGCTTCGGTGCATGGCCTTGCCGACCGTTACCTGCCGCTACTCAAAAGCGCCGCCACCCCACCGATGTTTCTTGATTGCAATGCCATCGCCCCGGACACGGCCAAGGACCTGGCACGCCCTTTCCATGAAGCCGGACTGCCCTTTGGTGACGCGTCGATAATTGGCCCGGCCCCCACACCCGGTGACGATGGTCCGCGTCTCTATATGTCGGGGCAGGTCGCAGAAACGGCCGCCAGCCTGAAAGCCCATGGCATCGACACGCGCATTTTGTCCGACACGATCGGCGACGCGTCCTCGATCAAAATGGCCTATGCCGGGATCACCAAAGGGTTTCAGGCTATCGGCACGGCCGTCTCGATCGGCGCACAGCAAAACGGCATCCTTGAACCTTTGATCGACGAATTGAATTTCAGCCAAGACGCATTGTATGGCTGGCTTTCCCGCCAGCTTCCCGGAATGCCGGACAAAGCGTATCGGTGGGACGGAGAGATGCGCGAGATCGCGAAATTTCTTGCCCCCGAAGAAGGCAGCGCAGCGATGCTCGACGGCGCGGCCGACGTCTATGTGCGGATTGCTCGGGCAGTCGCCGAAAACGCACCATCGGATCTTTTGGATGCGGTCGAGACTTTCGCCAAACGCTAGATGAAAAAAAACCGCGCCAAAGTCGGCGCGGTTCATACTTTCTTCGAAACTTAACCCTTAGGCAGCTGCGGCTCGGCTGATCAGGACGTCGCCCACTTTCTGCTGCGCGTCGGCCTCGTCGCTTCCGTTCACGGCGGCCATTTCGCGCGTCAAACGCTCCAGCGCGGCCTCGTAAAGCTGACGCTCCGAATAGCTCTGTTCGCGCTGATCGTCGGCACGATGCAAATCACGGACCACCTCGGCGATGGCGATCAGATCGCCCGAATTGATCTTTTGTTCGTACTCCTGAGCGCGGCGCGACCACATGGCTTTCTTGACCCGGGCCTTGCCCTTCAAGGTCGACATGGCCTTCGAAACAACTTCAGGCGACGAAAGGGTACGCATACCCACCTGCGCTGCCTTATTGGTCGGAACGCGAAGTGTCATCTTGTCTTTCTCAAACGAGATCACAAACAGCTCCAGCGTAAGACCTGCAATGTCCTGTTCTTCGATCGAAATAATCTGACCCACCCCATGGGCCGGATAGACGACGAAGTCATTGGGACGGAATTCCATCTTCTTAGGTTTGCTCATTCAGCCATTTTCCTTTCAGCCCCCGGAACCAAGCGACAAAAACACGCCGGGAACACACACATCTTCCCGTCGCTTTCGTTCTGTCGCCGCGAAAACCTGAATCTTACGGTTCAGTCTCCGGCTTATGTCCCAGAAATATAGCAGAAAAATGCGGCAATTCCAAGGCCGTCAAAAGCACGGCGTGACTATCGCCATGAAAACAAGGACATCAAAAGCTTAACTGCCGTGGCGTAACCGCAGCCGAAACTGCGCGAATCGTTAACCGCCTTCGCCGGGTTCCTTGGAAAACAGGTCCATTTTTCCACTCTTGCCATCCATCTCTTCGGCTTCTGGCAAGGGGTCCTTCTTGGTGACGATCACCGGCCAGGCTTCCGAATAGGTGCGGTTGAATTCAACCCATTTGTCCATATCCGGTTCAGTATCAGGACGGATTGCATCGGCCGGGCACTCGGGCTCGCACACGCCGCAGTCAATGCACTCATCGGGATGGATCACCAGCATGTTCTCGCCCTCATAGAAACAATCCACAGGGCATACTTCCACGCAATCGGTGTATTTGCAGGCGATACAGTTGTCCGTGACGACGTAGGTCATTTGGTTCTCACGTTCTTTAACCCGGCTCAGGTAACCCGACAGAGCCTGTCAATCAAGCGGGCCAAGGCCGGAAAGACGCGCGTTGCGCCGATCTTTCCTGGTTGGACGGCCTTTTCCCTCAAACCGCGGGTTCGGTGGATGATCGTTCTCCGGCGGGGGACTTAGATCAAGATAAAGCCCCTGGGCTTCCGGCGCCGGCCCTCGACGCACTGCCAGGCTTTCGACGCGAACAACCCGCACCCGTCGCGCTTGGGCAAAGGTCAGCGTGACCCCCGGTCGCAAGGAATGGCTGGGCTTCGAGACCTTGGTGCCATCGACCCGAACCCCTCCGGCAGCCACCAATTTGGTGGCCAGGCTCCGTGACTTGAAGAAACGGGCGTGCCAAAGCCACTGATCCAAGCGCTGGGTCTCAGCCACACCGACCCCCTTCTTCTTTTTCGAAGTACTCTCGCCGAAGGCACCGCGACGCGCGCAGCGCGGCGCAATACCAAAATCTTGCGCCGCAGGCGCCCGATTTGGCGATGAGATCAATCAGGAGTCGGTCCGCTTCAGCCCCATCAACGCCTGAGCAAAGGGGTTGTCGGGATCAATCTGATCTTTCTTCTGGGGCCGCGATTCAAAGTTGCGGGGCTTGTTTCCGCCCTGTTGGGGGCGTGCCTTGCCGCGTGGCTTTCCGCCGCCCTTGCCCTGTGGCTTGCCGCGCCGCTGATTGCCGCGATTGCCTGCCCAGGTAAAAGTGTAAAACACTTCGACAGTATCCTGTGGGTCCTGGGTCTCTTCGGTGCTCGCCTCCGGGGCATTTTCAGATGGCGTTTCATCTGCGGCAGCGCTCGGCTCGCCGACAGTGTCCCCGGTGCTCTCAGCAGGGGCTTCGCCCTCGGCCGCGCGTTTTTCCTTTTCGCGTTCGCCGCGCTCGGCCTTATAGCCCAGGCCTTCCATCAGGTTGGCGAATTGCTCTAGCGTCATGCCGGTGATCGACAGCATGTCCGCCGTTGCCTCAAAGCCGCTGCGGCTGTCTTCGGACCGCAATAAATCGGCCAGACGCTCGAGCATGTCGATACGGATCGCGCGGTCGCCACCACGCTTATAGCCCGACATCAAATAGGTGGCGGCAGGCACACCCTGGACGCAGGGGATTGTGACAAGGCCAGGGGGCGGGCTTTCGGGGAATTCGTCAGCGCCGCTGGCCAGCGACATCAAAACCAGACGCAAACGGGTCGGCGCAGGCTTCAGCAAGGCAGGCATAAAAATGGTGAACTGCCCAAAACGGATCCCGTGCTTGCGCAAGACGCCGCGTGCGTCCTGATCCAGCTCTTTGACTTCGGACATTACATCGCGGCGGTCCAGGATGCCAAATGCTTCGACCATTCTAAAGCCAAACCCGCGGGCGATCCCGGTCAGTGTTTCGTCTCTTTGAATGTTCAAAAGTGGTTCGAACAGTGCAGCGATCTTACGGTCGATGAAATGCTGAAGGCGTCGCTGCACCTTTTCGGCAACCTCGGTCCCGGCTTCATCGTCGACGAATGCCGCGACCTGGGGCTTCAGGGGGTCATCACCTTTGACAAGCTTGCCGATGGCATGTTCGCCCCACATCAAACCACCTTGCTCGGTAAAGTCCATTTCCGTATCGGGGGCGTTGTAAAATCGGTCCGCGCGCAGGTGGAACTCAGGGCCAAGCGCGGCGGTCGCGGCGGCCTTGACGGTCTTCGCTTCGTCACCGGTTGCGCTGGCGTCCTGGTGAAACCGGAACCCCTCAAGACGACCGACGAATTGTCCTTCGACGGTCACGTCACCTTTATCGTTCACCTCGGCCACAAGGCCCTCCTTCTGTTTCAACCGGCGAAGCAATACGCTTGTCCGCCGATCGACAAATCTCTGCGTCAATGCCTCGTGCAAGGCATCAGACAGGCGATCTTCTACCGCGCGTGTGGTGTCGCGCCAATGGCTTTCATCGACTGTCCACCCACGACGTTGCGCCACATAGGTCCAGGTTCGGACAAATGCGAGCCGCCGCGACAGCGTATCAATATCACCATCGGGGCGGTCAATGCGTTTGACCTGTCGGGCCAGCCAATCCTCGGGAACGTGTCCTTTCTGATGCAGAAAGCCGAAGATCGTGCCCAATAGAGCGGCGTGTTCCTGATGACTGATGCCGCGGAAATCGGGGATTCGGCACACATCCCAAAGTAAACGCACCGAAGCTCCGTCCGACGCCCGCGCCCGCACCTCATCGTCTTCGGCCAGCGATTTCAGCGCCTTTACGTCGTCAGCCTCGCGAGCGCGTACCATATGTTCGCCCTCGGCCGGCATTTCTAACGAGCCGATCAACCGGTCAATCGTGCCGAATTCCAGCCTAGGGTTTCGCCATTGCAGTTTGCGGATTGGCGTAAAGTTGTGGCTGATGATCGCCTCGACGGTCTGTTCGTGCAGGGGGGATGCCTCGCCCGTCACCCCAAAGGTGCCGTCGGTCTGGAATCGTCCAGCTCGCCCGGCGATCTGGGCCAGTTCATTCGGTTGCAGGTCGCGCATGCGTCGCCCGTCAAACTTTCTCAGCCCGGCAAAGGCGACATGCCTGATGTCGAGGTTCAGCCCCATGCCAATGGCATCCGTCGCTACCAGGTAGTCCACGTCGCCATTTTGATACATCTCGACCTGGGCATTGCGGGTGCGCGGCGACAAAGCCCCCATGACCACCGCCGCCCCCCCCTTTTGTCGACGCAGCAATTCGGCGATCGCGTAGACGTTTTCCACCGAAAACCCGACAATGGCCGCGCGCGGTGTCATCCGGCTGATCTTTTTTGATCCGCTATAGTACAGCGTCGATAATCTTTCACGACGCTGGAACTGCGCATCAGGCACCAGTGCGGCAATCACGCTGCGCATGGTGTCCGAGCCCATGAACACAGTTTCCAACAGGCCGCGTGCGCTTAAAAGCCGTTCGGTAAAGACATGGCCACGTTCAAGGTCGGCGCAGAGTTGAATCTCGTCCACCGCCAGAAAATCGCAGCCAATGCCTTCGGGCATCGCCTCGGTGGTGCAGACCCAGTACTGGGTCCGCTCGGGTACGATCCGTTCTTCTCCTGTCACCAGCGCAACGACAGAAGGCCCGCGCACCGCAACGATGCGGTCATAAACCTCGCGCGCTAAAAGCCTGAGCGGAAGGCCGATGATGCCGGTTCTATGGCCCAACATGCGCTCGATGGCGTAGTGGGTCTTTCCGGTGTTCGTGGGGCCGAGAACCGCAGTGACGCGGCCTTGTGTCTGGGACATCGGGGAATTTCTGGTTTCAGCGGTCCCCGCAGGTTAAAGCTGAAGCCGCCCTGGGCCGCAAGCCCGTCACGCCGGAGCGGGTGTCTTGTGGCGCGACAGCCAGCGACGGAGACGCCAGGCCTCCAGCGCAGCCAAGGGGGCGAAATGAACCAGTGCCGATGCCGGATGCCCCCAGTTGTGCAGGCTTGCCCAATGCACCAAGGTCAGAACCGCCGCCGCATAAGTCCATCGTTGCAGGGATTTCCAGCGCGGTCCCATGACGCGCAGGAAGTAATCCATCGAGGTCACGGCCAGAGGGATGAAAATGGCAAAAGCCACCCAACCAGTCCAGATATAGAACCTCGGCAACTCGGACATGACGCGATCCAGCGTGGATTTGTCGATCAGGTAAAAGACCGTATGCAGGGCGGCGTATGCAAAGGCAGCCACGCCAAAATAGCGTCGGTTCTGTCGCAGCCACCGGGTGAAGGCAGCGCCTTTGAAAATCATCGCCAGAGGTGTGATCATCAACGTCACTATCAAAAGCCGAGCTGAAAACTCGCCGGTGGGATGCACAAGAATGTGGATGATGCGCGGATTTGTCGACGTTGCGGCCTGCCAAAGCCAGATGATCGGAAGGATCGAAAGGGCGATCCAAAGCGGATAGGGGGAAAGTTTATTCAGCATGCGTTTTGCTTCCTGGTGGTCACAATTCCTTGAACGCGGGGCGTCGAAACTTCCGTCGTTTTGGAATCGCCCAACTGAACTGTTTGGTATAGTTGTGCGATCATGACCCAGGACAGACCTCTTCTCGGTATTGCGCTGATGCTCGGCTTTTGTGTGATGGCTCCGCTTGCGGATTCCCTTGCCAAGCTGTTGGGCGACCGAATCGATCTGGCGCAATTGGTGACGATTCGCATGGCGGCCCAGATCGCTATCTGTGCGCCGATTGTCTGGTTCGCGTCGATTTCTCTCACCATGAACGGTCGGATGTTCCGGTTGGTCGCGGCACGCAGCGTGCTTCACATTCTCGGGATAGGGACAATGTTCTTGGCATTGCGATACCTGCCCCTTGCTGATGCCGTGGCCATCGCCTTTGTCATGCCTTTCATAATGCTGCTGCTGGGCTTTTTCGTTCTGAAAGAAGAGGTCGGAAAACGCCGGATCATAGCTTGTATCGTCGGGTTCGTCGGAACCCTGATGGTCATGCAGCCCAGCTTTGCCGAGGTCGGCTGGCCCGCTCTCTTGCCTGTTGGCGTGGCCGTGATCTTTGCGTTGTTCATGCTGGTGACCCGGCAAATTGCCAAGGATATCGACCCAATCGGGCTGCAACTCGTGTCAGGCTGTATTGCCTTGGTCATTCTTTTGCCCACACTGTTGATTTTCAGCCGCTTCGAGACGCCTGGTTTTGCGATCTCGATGCCCGAACCGGGAACATGGGGGTTGGTTATCGCCATGGGGGCCTTGGGAACGCTGGCGCATTTGACCATGACCTGGGCGCTGCGCTTTGCGCCGTCAACGACGCTCGCGCCGATGCAATACCTTGAAATTCCTGTGGCGGCCCTGTTCGGCTGGTTGATTTTTCGCGATTTCCCAAATGGACTGGCGTTGGCTGGGATCATCGTCACAATCCTGGCAGGGTTGTATATTATTATTCGGGAACAAAAGCTTAGCCGGCTATCCCGGCAATCACCGTCCGAAGCGTCGCCCGCGGCATAAGGACAAGACAGCCCGGGTTGTCGAACTCCAGCGTTACCGCCCCGGTCGATACGTTTGACGTTCCAATCCGCCCCATCGGGTCCAGGGTCAGCCCTTCGATTGGCCAATGCAGACCCGTCGACCGCCCTTGCACAGGAACCATGGGAAAAAGAGACACGCGAACACCAGCCTTGAGATCCAGCGCGAGTTTGTCCGGCGCTGCGAAGATGATTTCTTCGCGGCTCAGCAGGATCGTTGGCGGCCCCAATCGGCGCAAAAGAGCGGAATAGACAGCGAGAGTATGGTCCTGCCGACCGTCTGTAAAACCGGAGCCAAGCACAAAGGGGGCGTCGACGTGGGTCAGAGCTTTTTCAAAATCCGTGCTGGTTTGTTCGGTGATTTCGATGAACCGGGCGTCTGGCAATGAGGCACGAGACGAAGCCGTTATCGAATCCAAGTCACCGATAACAGCTGTCGGGAAAAATCCGGCCGCAAGGCAAAAATTCGCGCCTCCGTCCACCGCCACCAGATGTGGGGCAAGCGCCACGGATTCGGCAATATCTTTAGGATTTGGATCACCGCCGCCAACAAGGGTAATACCGGTTTGGGATTGAACATTGTCGAGATCCATGCCCGAATGTCCTCTCATTGCGTACTTTGCGCCATAATTCTGACCTGAAAAATTCTTGTGAATTTCACAGGTCTGTTCCTATTTGCGACTGCCCCGGTGGTAAACACATTGTTGCTGATCGGGGGAGAAAGCGATCGACGATATGAACGAGTCGACTAAAATTCTTACGGTGTCTTACGGCACATTCAGTTGCACGCTGGAAGGATTCGACGATCCGCTCTCTACGATGCGGGAATTGGCCGAATACTTCCGCGACCTTGCGGCGGATGATCGCTATTTCGGTGCCGAACCGCCCACGCCTGATGTCGAGATGCTGCAAAGCATTGCTCAGAAAGAGGTGAACCGCCGCGTTGAGACCCGTCTTAGCGAGACCGGCGTGGCTTTGCGCCAGGTTGAAGAAGCTGAGCCTGTTGAGGCACCCGTCGAGGACACTGCGCAGAAAGAAGAGACGCGCGCAGATGTAACCGCCCGTGTCATTTCTGCCGTTGTCGCGGAAGACGCTGCTGTGCCGCAGGACGAGCCAACTCCGGAACCGCCTGCGGAGGAAACCGGGCCGTTGGCGTTTGACGACGACTATCTCTTGTCCGACGAACCCGAAGATGTTCTGGCCATCGATCCCGATGCCCAGCCCGCCCCCGAAGGGCCTGCTGAAACCGTTGCCGAGAAACTGCGCCGTATCCGCGCCGTGGTCTCGCGCAATGTTGGCGACGGGGACGGACACAACCCTTTTAGCCAGGAACAGGCCCCGGACGCCGCGCGCCCTCTGCGAGACCGCGCCCTGACTGAAACCATTCAGCAGATTACGGCTGATCTTGTCGATGACGAAGACCAGTCCTTGGTTGCTCAGCCAGTTGAAGAGCAAGCCGAGGATGTGCAAAGCGACGCCGAGCCACTTGACGCGCCTGTGGATCTGGAACTTTCCGAAGCCGAAGCCGAAGCCGAAGCCGAAGCCGAAGCCGAAGCCGAAGCCGAAGCCGAAGCCGAAGCCGAAGCCGAAGCGGAAGCCGAAGCCGAAGCCGAAGCCGAAGCCGAAGCCGAAGCCGAAGCCGAAGCCGAAGCCGAAGCCGAAGCCGAAGCCGAAGCCGAAGCCGAAGCCGACGTGTCTGTATTTGATGACCTGGATGCGGACGACGCCATTGCCGTTATTGATCCGGTGGACGCGGACGACGATTTGAACATCCTGGCTGCGCTTGATGACGATGCGGACGAAGAGCCTCAGGAGATCCTGTCGGAAGATGCGTCCCACGAGATCGTGTCGGAAGATGCGTCCGAGATCGAGATGGAAGACGAGGCATCCTTGGATGAGTCTTGGTCATTTGACGACGATGGCACGGCCGATGACGATGACTATGAAGACACCGAGGAAGACGACGAGGCCGACGTTCAGCGGTCTGTGACCGAGATTCTCGGCAAAGTTAACAGCCGCATCCGTGGTGATGCCGATGCCGGTGACGAAGAGCCAGTGGATGAACCCGCCCCGGTCCTGACCTTGAACGATCCAGTGGTCGCAAAGCCAAGTCGCACGCTTGATCCCGCAACAGAAGGTGACGTTGGTCGCCTTTTGGCAGAGACCGATACCAAGCTGCAGGATGACGAAGTCGTGCGCCGCCGCCGGGTTATCTCGCAAATGCGGGCGGCAGTTGCCGCGACTAAGGCAGACCGCCTGATCTCGCGGCAGGTGCCTAAAGAGGTGGTCGAAGAAGAAGAAAAGAGCCAGTATCGCGAGGATCTCTCGGAAGTCGTGGGCGCCGTGACTGCCAAGGCGACGGATGCACCGCGCAAAGCATCGACCGCACCTCCGTTGGTTTTGGTGTCGTCGCAACGCATTGACGGTGGCGGCGCAATCGGTGATGTGCATCCCAAGAAACCTGAACGAGCGCCGGTTCAGGATGCGGGTGATTTCGCCGAATTTGCTCAGTCGATGGGGGCATCCGAGCTTTCCGAACTTTTGGAAGCGGCGGCTGCCTATGCCGTGTTCAACGAAGGCCAGTCATCGTTTACCCGTCCGGAAATCATGAAGAGAGTTGCGCGGGTCGATCCGACCATCCGGGCGTCGCGGGAAGACAGTCTGAGATCATTTGGGCAGCTCTTGCGGCAGGGTAAGTTCAAAAAGCTTGAGCGTGGCCAGTTCACGATTGACGAAGACACCCGGTTCAATCCTGCGCATCGATACGCAGGCGAATAATTCGACGTTTCTTGTTTGGCACGGCCCCGTTTTCGGGGCCGTTGTCGTTTGCGCGCCGCGTTAGGAGGCGCGCCCGTGATAGGCGACAATCGCCGCGAGATCATTGGGAGGGGTCTGTTCCTGAAGAACCGCTGCGGTGTTCGGGATGTGATTGAACAGCGACCCGTCGGCGAAGAACGTGCTTCTCGTCACGAACACGATCCGTGCATCAGGGTGGCGATAGCTGGCGAAATCGGCGACGGCAAAGGGGCTGCCGTCTTTCAGCATGACGTCCAGCACGATGACGTCGGCAGAATCGTCGCGCAGATAGTCGACGGCCTCTCTTTGGCTGCTCACGACAACCGCAGATTCGCCATGACGCTCAATGTGGCGCGCCCAGACTCCAGATAAGTCCGGATTGGATGCAACAATTAGTATCAAAAAACGACCCTCTGGCCTTACACAGCCGATGCTCTTCCCCAAGTTTGTTCATTGTTCTGTCAAAAGTGTTAACGATGTCTTAACGCGAAACCCATCATGGTTAACAATCGGCAAATTTCTGCTCGCATGCTTGCCACTTTCACGAGCGCTGCTAGGTGTCTTGAAAATCACTTGGATGGTTATTGAACATGCGTCGCATTCTTTCGTCAGTGGCTTTGCTTTTTCTCTCGGTTTCCGTGTCCCAGGCGCAAACGCCTTGCGGTGGAAATTTTGGAAATTTCATCAATGGGTTGAAGACAGAAGCCGCCAATAGCGGTCACAGCCCACAGTCCGTCGACCGCTTTTTCGCGGGCGTTCAGCGTGATCCCAAGGTCATCAAGGCCGATCGCGCCCAGGGCATTTTCCAGATGCCCTTTATCGATTTCTCCCGGCGTTTGATCAGTCAGAACCGACTGAGCGCGGGCAAGAAAAACGCGGCCAAGTGGGATTCCGTTTTTGACCGTGTCGAAAGTGACTATGGCGTGTCGCGCGGCGTTTTGCTGGCGTTCTGGGCATTTGAAACCGATTTTGGGGCCGTGCAGGGAAACTTCAACACTGTCAACGCCTTGGTAACATTGGCCCATGACTGTCGGCGGCCCGAATTGTTTCGGCCACAGGTTTTTGCCGCGCTCGAGCTTTTCGAGAAGGGAAATCTGGATCCGGCGCGCACGACCGGTGCCTGGGCCGGTGAAATAGGCATGGTTCAGATGCTGCCCGAGGACATTCTGGTTAACGGCGTTGACGGGGACGGAGACGGTAAGGTCAGCCTTAAGACATCACCGCCCGATGCGCTATTGTCCGGAGCGAAAATGCTGCGCAGTCTCGGTTGGCGCAAGGGTGAACCCTGGATGCAGGAAGTGGTCATGCCACGTGACTTCGATTGGTCTCAGACCGGGTTGAACTCTTGGAAAAGGGCGTCGGCCTGGACAAGCATGGGGGTCAAGCCACGGTCAGGGCAATTGCTTGCGAAATCGTCCGACGCTGCGGTGCTTTTGCCCCAGGGCAAGGATGGCCCGGCCTTTCTCGTTTATCCCAACTACAATGTTTTTTTCGAGTGGAATCAAAGCTTTATCTATGTGACGACTGCAGCGTACTTTGCCACCCGTCTTGACGGAGCGCCGGTCTATTCAACCGGTGATCCGTCACCTGCCTTGAACGACGCCCAGGTCAAATCGCTTCAGAAAAAGCTGCAAGCCCGCGGGTACGATGTGGGTGGTGTTGACGGAATTCTTGGCGCGCGGACGCGCTCGGCCGTGCAGGCCGAACAATCCCGCCTGGGGCTGCCCGCTGACGCATGGCCGACACGAACGCTTCTGGATCGTCTCTAGCTTACCAGCACACTTCCAGGATGCTGCCCGCACAGTTCGTTTGAAATACGGATGGATCACTGGCGAAATTGCCAACAGCGGCAAGCGCCACAATAATTAAAAATGCCGTCATAAAATCGCTCATCGCGACAGCCCCATTTACCCAAAACACAATTGCCCCAGCGGCAACTATGTCAAAAATAGGGCGATAAATGGGCTGAAACAAGACGTATGGCGCCTACCAAAGGTAAACATTCCGGTTCCATACTGGAAACTGTTATCCGTCACGGGGGGTAATCAAGGCTTTTATGATCGCCTTCGCGCTCTCGCTGTTCCATTCTGCATCGCCCCGCATTCGGGCGATCTCGCGGCCATCGGGATCCAATATGACAGTGATTGGCAAGCCCAGAACCGCCATCTCGCGGGCCAGTTTCTGGCGCGGGTCCAGGTAAAGCGGAAGGTTGTCGACACTGATCTCGTCGAAAAACTTGCGGATGCCCGGCAAGGCATTTCGCCCGGTGGCAATCGTCACAACTTCAAAACGTTCACCGCCGAACTCGGCCTGCAATTCCGATAACATCGGCATTTCCTTGCGACACGGCGCACACCAGGTCGCCCAGAAATTCACCAGGGCATACTTTCCTTCAAAATCCGACAGCCGGTACTCACCTCCGTCCGGATCGGTAAAGACGGCGTCCGATACAGCGGCGGGCTCTTGAAACACCAGCTTCTTCATTGTCCCTTCCCGCAGGGCCTCAATTGCAGCGGTATCCGCAAGGGCGGCATTTGCGCAAAGGACAAGGCCCGTGTAGAGGACGGCAAAGCTAAGACGCATGGGGCTACTCCCTCGCAAAGGACGAACAGACATGACCGACAGCGCGAACAAGATGTGGGGCGGACGCTTTGCCGCCGGACCAGATGCGATCATGGAGGCGATCAACGCCTCGATCGGGTTTGATCAGCGACTAGCGCGCCAAGACATCGAAGGTTCGCGCGCCCATGCTGCCATGTTGGCCGCGCAGGGCATCATTACGGATAGCGATGCCGAGGCCATTCGGGAAGGCCTGCTCACGGTCTTGTCAGAAATCGAGGGCGGAACGTTCCAATTCAGCACCGCACTTGAAGACATACACATGAACGTGGAAGCGCGACTAAAGGAGCTGATCGGCGAACCCGCTGGTCGGCTCCACACCGGGCGCAGCCGCAACGATCAGGTGGCGACCGACTTCCGCCTTTGGGTCCGCGAACAGTGCGACGCGGTCATCCCAGCCATCGAGGCCCTGCAGAAGGCGCTATTGACCCAGGCCCAGGCCGGGGCCGACTGGGTCATGCCGGGTTTTACCCACCTGCAAACCGCGCAACCCGTCACCTGGGGCCACCACATGATGGCCTATGTCGAGATGCTGGGCCGCGATGCCTCGCGCTTTGCCGATGCGCGGGCCCGCATGAACGAAAGCCCCCTCGGTGCCGCTGCCCTGGCCGGGACCTCCTTCCCGATCGACCGTGATGCCACGGCCAAAGCGCTCGGCTTCGACCGTCCCGCTTCCAACTCGCTCGACGCCGTGGCCGACCGCGACTTCGCGCTGGAGTTCCTTGCTGCCGCCTCGATCTGTGCCATGCACCTTTCCCGTTTCGCCGAGGAATTGGTGATCTGGTCCTCGGCCCAGTTCCGCTTTGTCCGCATGTCTGACCGGTTCTCGACCGGCTCATCGATCATGCCGCAAAAGAAAAATCCTGACGCCGCCGAATTGGTGCGTGCAAAGATCGGCCGCATCCTCGGCGCCACCGTCGGGTTGTTCACCGTGATGAAGGGCCTGCCGCTGACCTATTCAAAGGACATGCAAGAGGACAAGGAACAGGTCTTTGACGCCGCCGACAGCCTCATGTTAGCGCTCGCCGCGATGGAGGGCATGGTCAAAGACATGTCCGCCAACCCCGACGCGCTGCGCGCCGCTGCGTCCTCAGGCTTTTCCACCGCCACCGATCTTGCCGACTGGCTGGTGCGCGAGGCCGGTCTGCCCTTCCGCGACGCCCACCACGTCACCGGCAGCCTCGTCGCGCTGGCGGAAAGCGAAGGCAAAGACCTGCCTGACCTCACCCTTGATCAGATGAAATCCGCTCACGATGCCATTACCGAGGGCGTTTTCGACGTCCTTGGCGTGGACAACTCGGTCAAAAGCCGCACATCATACGGCGGAACCGCGCCCGACAACGTCCGGGCGCAAATCGTTCGTTGGAAAGAGACGCTTGGATGAAACGCATGGCATTGATCGCAGTGATGACTTTGGCAGGGTGCGATAACCCGTCGCTGAACATCGGGGCGTCGATCAACCATCGCGGCGCGGTATCGGTTAGCCCTTCCGTTTCGGGAACCATCGGCGGTGTCGGCGTGGCGGTCAGCCCATGAGAGGCATTTTGCTCTTATTCGCGCTCGTCGCACTGGCCGCCTGTGGCGCCGACGGAGAACCCGCACCGCGCGCAACAGATATCGGCGTCAGCGGCAAAGTGACTGTTGGCGTCGTCGGCACTCTCTAGCCATCTGGCCCAGAGAGGAAACCTTTTTCAAAGCGGTCCAAACCAGGGCTGTTCTCTACCCAGTGGACGCGCTCTGACCAGAAAATGTGCTTGCCAGGTGTGTACTGGCTTCGGTCGTCCAGGCTTGCCGCATAGAGATGCACCTCGGTCGGGAACTTGTCGCTTTCGAATGCCATGGGCGCGCCGCAGGTGCCGCAGAAACTGCGGGTGACGCCGGGCGACGAATGGTATGTCTTCAACGGACCGCTCCAGGTGGTGTCGCTGGCCTCGGCGCCGAACCAACTGACATAGTCGCTGCTGGCCGCTCTTTGGCAATCCTCGCAATGGCACAAGGCCGTCCAAAGCATGTCGCCCGCGACTTGGTACCGCGTGGCACCACACATGCATCGTCCCGTGATCATACCAGCTTTCTCCCACTGTGTCGTACCGACGTTAAGCCGAGTGATACCGACGCGATACTGAAAGGCAATTGCGCTTGGTGATTGCCTCGGCGCTAGAGTGTGCTAATCACCCTCGCCATGGACCATTTTCTGTATAAAAACGGCGCTCTATATGCCGAGGACGTGGCGATCTCCGAGATTGCTGCCGCGGTTGGTACGCCGTTCTATGTCTATTCGACGGCCACGCTAACGCGGCACTATACCCTGTTCGACGAGGCCCTTGCCGATCTGGATCACTTGGTGTGCTACGCCATGAAAGCCAATTCAAATCAAGCGGTTCTGCGTTTGATGGCTGGTCTTGGTGCCGGGGTCGACGTGGTTTCGGGTGGCGAATACCGTCGTGCGAAAGCGGCTGGGTTTTCCGGTGACAAGATCGTCTTTTCCGGTGTGGGCAAAACCGCCGAGGAAATGGAAACCGCGTTGGTCGGGGGCATCCGTCAGTTCAATCTGGAAAGCGAACCCGAAATGGAGCGCCTATCCAAAGTTGCGATATCTTTGGGAAAAGTCGCCCCAGTCACCATTCGGATCAATCCCGATGTCGACGCGAAAACACACGAGAAGATTGCCACGGGCAAGTCGGAAAACAAATTCGGCATCCCCATCAGTCGCGCCCGCGAGGTCTATGCCCAAGCCGCCACATTGCCGGGTCTTGAGGTCGTGGGAATCGATGTCCACATTGGATCGCAACTTACCGATCTTGAACCGTTTGAGGCAGCTTATACCAAGGTTGCCGAGTTGACGCGCGCCTTGCGCGAAGATGGGCATGATATCAAACGGCTGGATCTTGGGGGAGGCCTGGGCATTCCCTATGAGCGTTCGAACGAAGCGCCACCTTTGCCGATGGATTACGGCGCGGTCATCAAGCGCACGGTTGGCGATCTTGGGTGCGAGATCGAGATCGAGCCGGGTCGGCTGATCGCGGGCAACGCAGGTCTATTGGTGGCCAGTGTCATCTATCTGAAATCTGGTGAAGATCGGAACTTTCTGATCATCGACGCCGCGATGAACGATCTTGTCCGTCCCGCAATGTATAGCGCGCACCACGACATCGTGCCCGTGATCGAGGCCGATCCAGGGGTCGAGATGCAGCCCTTCGACGTCGTTGGTCCGGTCTGCGAGTCCGGCGATACCTTTACCAAGAATCGCCTTTTGCCACCCGTTACGGAATCCGACCTGATCGCCTTCCGTTCAGCGGGGGCGTATGGCGCGGTAATGGCTTCCGAGTACAATTCCCGGCCTCTGATCCCGGAAGTTTTGGTGCATGGGGATCAATTCGCCGTCATTCGTCCACGTCCTACCTTTGACGAGATGATAAAGCGCGATACCATTCCTGCGTGGCTCAAGGGGTCGGAATAACCGATCCCAGCCTCTAGATGGTGTCAATGACCGGGTACGGCGACCAAAGTGATCAGGCTCGAAAGCGGCTTAAGTGGCCGCTGCGGCTGACGTTTTCCGGTTTGCTGGCGGAACGGATCACCCAGGCATTCTGGCCGTTATGGTCGGTTTGCTTCGTCATTCTGGCGCTCCTGCTTATGGGCGTTCACGACGCAATCCCGCTTGAGGCTGTCTGGACCGTCGGCGTGGGCGGCGTTTTAAGCGCGCTGGCTGCGCTGGTTTTCGCCGTTCGCCGTTTTCGGGTGCCAACCTGGCAAGAGGCATCCGCGCGGCTGGACGACACTTTGCCGGGGCGTCCGATCGCTGCGATTTCCGATACGCAAGCTATTGGCGCAAGTGATGCCGCGTCCAAGGCCGTTTGGAACGCTCATGTCGCTCGCATGGCCGAACGCCTGAAAGACGCAAAAGCGCCCGAGCCGGATCTCAGACTGTCGCGCCGCGATCCCTATGCCCTGCGATATGTGGCGCTCTTGGTGTTTCTAGTCGCGGTTATGTTTGGGTCGGTGTCGCGCGTCGGTTCTGTCACGGAATTGGCCACTGGGCAAAATCAGACCTTGGCAACGGGCCCCGCCTGGGAAGGTTGGGTCGAACCTCCGCTCTACACCGGCAAGCCCAGCATCTATCTGAATGACGTGACACAGGATGTTCTGGCCGTGCCGGTCGGAAGCCGCGTCTCTTTGAGATTCTATGGTGATGTCGGTGCTTTGACGCTGCATGAAACTGTATCCGAGCGGACTGAGAATGTGCCAGCCGCGACCGACCCGACGCAGAATTTCGAAGTCCTGACGACGGGGGTTCTGAGGATCGAAGGACCCGGCGGACGGGAATGGACATTGGAGGCGATAGAAGACGCACCGCCGGAAATCGAATTCGACGGCACGATTGTCCAGGGCGAGGCGGGCCGCATGGAAGCGCCGTTCATCGCAAAGGATGACTATGGTGTCACGGGCGGGCGCATCGAAATTACGTTGGACTTGCCCGAAGTCGACAGACGCCACGGATTGCAAATCGAACCTGAACCGCGCGAGAATATTGTTCTGGACCTTCCGCTGACGATATCCGGGGACCGCAGCGATTTCACTGAACTGGTCATTGACGATTTTTCCAAACATCCCTGGGCCAACCTGCCGGTCTCGGCTGAACTATTTGCCTCAGACGCGGCTGGGCAGGAAGGTTTGTCGGCGCCTCAATTCGTGAATCTGCCAGGGCGACGGTTTTTTGATCCTTTGGCGAAAGCCATCGTCGAACAACGCCGCGACCTTTTGTGGAACCGATCCAATGGCCGTCGCGTGGCGCAAGTCTTGCGGGCGGTGTCTTTCAAGCCGGAAAACCTGTTCCGGTCTGAAACGGCCTATCTCAAGCTCCGGTTCGCCGTGCGTCGACTGGAAACGCGCGTTTCGCTTGGACGTCTCGGTGATGACGTCGTCGAAGAACTGGCCGATGTTCTGTGGGATCTGGCGCTGGCGATTGAGGAGGGTGATCTCTCGGATGCATTGGAGCGTCTGCGGCGTGCGCAAGACCGCCTTGCCGAGGCCATCGAAAACGGTGCCACTGATCAGGAAATCGCCGAGTTGATGCAGGAACTGCGCGAAGCGATGCAGGATTACATGCGTCAGTTGGCTGAACAAAGCGACCCACAGGACCAGCAGATGGCCGAGGGCGAGATGCAAGAGATGTCCAGCCAGGATTTGCAGGACATGCTGGATCGATTGCAGGAACTGATGGAACAAGGCCGCATGGCAGAAGCTCAGCAGTTGTTGAACCAGTTGCAGCAGATGATGGAGAACATGCAGGTCACGCAAGGCCAGCAGGGGCAGCAATCGCCCGGCCAGCAGGCCATGGAAGGATTGGCTGAGACGCTTCGCGAACAGCAAGGGCTGTCGGACGAAGCGTTCAACGATTTGCAGGAACAATTCGGACCTGAAGGACAGAACGGCCAATCGCAACAGAACCCGGGCCAACAGCAGGGGCAAGGACAAGAGCAAGGCGAAGGGCAGCAGCCGGGCGGCCAATCGGGGCAAGGAAGCCTTGCCGATCGGCAACAGGCCTTGCGGCAGGAACTGGACAGGCAACGGCAGAATCTTCCCGGAGCCGGGACGCCCGAAGGAGACGCTGCGCGAGAATCGCTGGGCCGGGCAGGCGAAGCCATGGACGAGGCGGAGGAGGCGTTGCGGAACGAAGACTTTGCCGGCGCCTTGGACAACCAGGCCGACGCCATGGAGGCGCTGCGCGAAGGAATGCGCGAACTGGCCGAGCAAATGGCGCAGCAACAGCAGAACCAGGATGGCGGCAACCAAGGCGAGAGGACCGGGCGGAACAATCCGGACGGGGCACGCGACCCGCTCGGCCGCGATCTGGGAGAAACTGGTCGGATCGGTTCAGACGAACAGATTTTGCAGGGCGAGGATGTTTACCGTCGTGCACGCGAATTGCTGGACGAAATTCGGCGAAGATCAGGCGACAGCGAACGGCCGACGGAAGAGTTGGATTATCTCAGGCGGTTGCTCGACCGGTTTTGATCAGCTGTCTGCTGTCCCCAGAATCCCGTCGATCCAATCCCGCAAGGCATTCGCCTTGTCGACATAGGTCAGAATGGCTGTTTCCGCCGATGGCAAGGCGCGGGCAATGGCGGGTGCCCGGGCGTAGGTCACGATCAGGACAACGCACAAAAGGATCATCAGCAAAAATCCGGCCCGGAAACCGCTGCGGTGCTTGGCAATCGCTTCGGGCGCTGCCTCGGCCCGTTTGCGCGCTGGCTTCAAGGTCGAGTTGATTTCGTCGATATCCGGCAGCAAATCTTTGCGCGGTGCCTGGTATTCGGCCTCTGATACGACCTCGGCTTGGCTTTTCGACGGCTCGTCATCGTCCGACTTCAGGTGCGCCATCCGTGCCCGCAATGCGCGCGAAGGTGTCTGGCGGTCGCGAATTTCATCAAGGCCCAGATCGGCTTGGGTTTCGATCGTCTCGGACGGAGGGGCACGGCGCTGCGACAATTCGCGTTCGGCTTCCTCGCGCAGAATGTCGAGATCGGCAGCATCGACAGGGCGTCGCGGTGTGAAAACGGTTTCATCCGAAACGTCCGAACTTTCGTCTTCCGGTTCAGGATCCGGCTCCTCTACATCGTCTTCCAGAGGGTCGATGTCAGGGGCTTCCGTTGCGGCGGCGATTGCACGCGCGGCCTGGCTGGGCGCATCTTCCTGGTTCGCGGCAAGATCATCGGCCCCGATGGTTTCATCGGCGGCGATCATATCTTCTTCGGGCTGAGGGTCTGCCAGCCCGGTTGGCGGCGGTGGAAGTTCAAACCATGTGTGACCACAGTTCGAACATTGCACATCCCGCCCCTCGTCAGGGATCATGGAAGCGTCGATCTCGTATCGAGCGCTGCAATTCGGACAAACAAGCTGCATATCTAAAAATTCCTTGCCCCGATTAACGCGCCTTTACGGCGTTCTATATACCTGCCTGAAAAGGTTTTAACACTTCACTGTTCGTCGTGAAAGCCCACTGACGTTGATCAAGTCCCAGGAAACGGGCAAAAGCAGTTTCAGAGGCAGGGAGGCGTTGTGGTAGAGCTTGAAAATGTTGAGATGAGCTATGGTGGCCGTGTGCTGCTCAGCGACGTGTCCCTGACGCTGCCGCAGGGGTCATTTCACTTTTTGACCGGGCCGTCCGGGGCGGGCAAGACGACGCTTATCCGCCTGTGCTCGATGGAGCTTGCGCCAGTTTCCGGGCAGGTGCGTCTTTTGGGCAAGAATGTTTCATCTCTAGATCGAGACGGTATTTCCCAGATGCGTCGCCAAGTGGGCGTGGTGCATCAGGACAGCCGTTTCATCGAGCATATGTCCTTGGCCGAGAACGTGCTTTTGCCTGTGACCGTCACAGGAACGGCAGGGGTCATGGCGCTGCAACATCTGGACGAACTCATGGCTTGGGTTGGTCTGACGGACCGGGCCGAGGCGACACCGCCCGAATTGTCAGGTGGCGAGCGCCAACGCGCCGCTTTGGCCCGCGCGGTGATCCAGTCGCCCGATATCATTTTGGCAGACGAACCCACGGGCAATGTTGACTGGGACATGTCACTGAGGATTTTGGATCTGTTGGTCGAGTTGAACACATTGGGCAAGACCGTGTTGTGCGCGACCCATGATATGAACTTGATCCGGCAGGCGAAAACCCGCGTGTCGGCCCGCGTCTTGCGGTTGCGTGACGGAACCGTTGCACCGGCGGGGGCTGAACTTTGAGACTGCCAGCCATTATTGCCGGAGACAAGACGGCGGATCGGGTTGTTCCACCTTCTGGTGTCACGGCGGCACTGACCACGATCAGTGCGGCTGCCATGGCGTTTTTGGCCGTTTTCACGATCGCGCTGGCGCTGGCAGCGGGCGAGTTGGCGCACCGCTGGGAGGCCGAGTTGTCGGGAACGGCAACGGTGCGTATTTCGGCCTCGCCCGATCAAATCGACGCCCAGGTAGACGCCGCGATGGCAGCGCTCAGGCAGACACCGGGTATTTCGCGGGTGCGCCTGGTTGATGTCGCCGAACAGCAAGCCCTTCTGTCGCCCTGGTTCGGAAGCGATTTGCCGCTTGAAGCCTTGCGACTTCCCACACTGATCGACGTCACCGAGACAGATGAAGGGCCAGATCAAGCCGGGCTGTTTCAACGATTGGCAGCAGAGGCCCCCGGAGCTGTCTATGACAATCACGACCGCTGGCGAGAGCCGCTGGTCGAGGCTGCAAAACGACTGCGGCAACTGGGGTGGGTCTCTTTGTTCATGATCGCCGGAGTAACCTCGGTGTCCATCGCGTTGGCGGCATCGGCCTCGCTGGCGGCGAACGGCCAAATCGTCGATGTCTTGCGGCTGGTGGGCGCGCGTGACCGCTGGATCATCCGCGCCTTCGTGCGGCGATTTTCCATTCGCGCCCTGTTTGGTGCAATTGGCGGCACGATCTGCGCCATCGTCGCCGTGGCGCTGATCCCCGGCGGCGTCGAGACCGGAGTTCTCAGCGGTCTGGGCTTTGAGGGGCTGGAATGGATATGGCCGTTGCTCGTGCCCGTTGCGGCGGGAGCATTGGCATGGTGCGCTACCCTCGTTGCTGCCCTCAGGCGGCTTAGAAAGGCTGGATGATGTTGGTATTGCAGTGGATCAGGTCCCTGATCTTCAACATTTCGATTTACGTCGCGATGCTGGTCTATGCGATCGTGTTTTTCGTTCCGGCCCTGATCAGTCGCGACTGGGCCTTTCGGGCGTGCAACGGTTGGTGCGCTTATGTCAGGTGGGCGGCGCGATGGATGGTTGGACTGAAGACCGAAGTTCGCGGGCAAGTGCCGGACGGGGCCGTCGTGGTTGCAGCAAAGCATCAATCGTTTCTGGATATCGTGATCCTGTTTCATGCCCTTCCACGCGCCAAGTTCATCATGAAGCGCGAACTGCTCTACACGCCAATCGTCGGGCAATACGCAAAGCGGATCGGATGCGTTCCGGTCAATCGCGGGAAACGTGGTGCGGCGATTGAACAAATGCGCAAGGATGTCGAACAAGGCCAGTCCGAACCCGGCCAGTTGGTCATCTATCCGCAAGGAACGCGCGTGGCTCCGGGTGTGAAAAAGCCATACAAGGTCGGCACGGGCATCTTGTACGAGCAGCTTGGCCAGCCCTGTATTCCGGTCGCAACCAATGTTGGCTTGTTCTGGCCCAAACGGTCGGTTCTGCGAAAACCGGGAACGGCAGTTGTCGAGTTTCTGGACCCGATTGCGCCCGGAATGGAGGTGAAGCCCTTTATTCGGCATTTGGAAGACATTGTTGAATCCCATTCGGACCGATTGGCCCAAGAAAGTGACGTTGAACGATGACTTTTGTTGAGACGATTGAAGAGCTCGAGAGCCATTATGGCGAACCGCAGCCAACAGCTTTGCGCAAGGTGGCCACCCGGATGGTGCCGGTCTATCGCGACTGGATCATGAAATCCCGGTTTTGCGTGCTGACCACGGTAGGGCCGGACGGTACCGATGGGTCGCCGCGTGGGGATGATGGCCCGGTTGTGGCCGAGATCGATGAGCAAACTCTGGCGATGCCCGATTGGCACGGCAATAATCGTATGGATTCGCTGCGCAACATTGTCAGCGACGGTCGTGCATCACTGATGTTCATGATCCCCGGCTCGAACAATGTGGTGCGCGTGAACGGGACGGCTCGGCTCTCGGTCGATCCTGAATTGCTGCACAGGTTCGAACGCAAAGGAAAACATCCCCGCTCGGTTATTTTGATCGGAATTAACGAGATCTACTTTCAGTGCGCCCGCGCCATTATGCGGGCCGGAATTTGGCGGTCTGGCGATGAAAGCGATGGGCTGCCAACAGCGGGTGACATTCTAAAAACCATGACAGGCGGAGAGATCAGTGGCGAAGCCTATGATGCTGCCTGGCCCGAGTCGGCCAGGAAGTCGATGTGGTAAAGGCATTGATTGCCTTCGTCGGGCAAGCGACACTTGGGCTGATTGGCAACAAGGTTCGTGGATCTTGCAGCACAGCGCGCTGCCATCCTATATAGCGGCAATACAATGAGGGCAGGCATGAATTATCTCGAGTTCGAAAAACCGCTCGCCGAGATCGAAGGCAAGGCGGAAGAGCTGCGCGCAATGGCGCGGTCAAACGACGGTATGGATGTCGAAAAGGAAGCCGCCGCGCTGGACAAGAAGGCGCAAACGCTTTTGTCCGATCTTTACAAGGATCTGTCCGCCTGGCGGAAATGTCAGGTGGCGCGCCATCCTGACCGGCCCCATTGCAAAGACTATATCGACGCGCTTTTCACCGAGTACACGCCTCTGGCCGGGGACAGGAATTTTGCTGACGACCATGCCGTGATGGGTGGCCTGGCGCGGCTGAATGATCGTCCCGTGATGGTGATTGGTCACGAGAAGGGCCATGACACTCAGTCACGGATCGCGCGCAATTTCGGCATGGCGCGTCCCGAAGGCTATCGCAAGGCGATCCGCTTGATGGACCTTGCCGACCGATTCAACGTGCCCGTTGTCACGCTGATCGATACGCCGGGTGCTTTTCCGGGCAAAGGGGCCGAAGAACGCGGTCAGTCCGAAGCCATCGCGCGGTCAACCGAGAAGTGCCTGTCCATCGGTGTGCCATTGGTCAGCGTGGTGATCGGCGAAGGCGGCTCGGGCGGCGCTGTGGCCTTTGCCACGGCAAACCGGGTGTCGATGTTGGAGCATTCGATCTATTCGGTGATTTCGCCAGAAGGCTGTGCGTCGATCCTGTGGAAGGACGCCGAAAAGATGCGCGAAGCCGCCGAAGCCCTGCGCTTGACGGCACAGGACCTGCACCGTCTCGGCGTCATTGACCGCATCATTGCCGAGCCGCTTGGCGGCGCTCAACGCGACCGGGATGCGACGATCAAGTCCGTCGAGCTATGCATCGACGACATTCTTGGTCAGCTCAGCCATATGTCGCGCGAAGAGGTAATTCAGGATCGTCGCAAGAAGTTCCTCAACATGGGGCAAGCTGGTCTGGCGGCCTGATCCGTGGATTGGGCCCTGACCGTCAAGCAAAGTTCGGGATTTTTTTCCAGATCATGCGGTATGGCCTAGAAATTTCCTGACGGTGCTGCAAACATCAACGTCACCGCCGGATTCGGAAGGTCATGCAACGCATTGACCATGGGTGCGGAACGCAAGGAGCTTTTGATGGCGAGCATGACGATCAATGTGAACGGCAACCCTGTGTCTGCCGAGGTCGAAGATCACACACTACTGGTTGATTTCATTCGCGACACTCTTCGTCTGACCGGCACCCATGTTGGTTGCGACACCAGCCAGTGCGGCGCGTGCCTGGTGCATTTGGACGGTTTGGCGGTCAAGTCCTGTTCGATGCTTGCCGTGGCTGCTGATGGTGCCAAGGTCACGACGATCGAAGGTGTGGCAGGCGCCGAGTTGCACCCTATGCAGAAGGCGTTCAACGACAACCATGGGCTTCAATGCGGTTTCTGCACGCCCGGTATGGTCATGTCGGGAATCGACATGGTGAACCGATACAAGTCCGAGGGAAAAACTCTGGACGAAGCCGCCATACGGCACGAACTTGAAGGTAATATCTGCCGCTGCACCGGTTATCAGAATATTGTGAAATCTATTCAGCAGGGTGCTCGCGACATGTGATCGCGCGCCCGGTCGCTCGGCCGGGTCCAACAAGGAAGACATGTGATGAACACGTTCAAGTATCACAAGGCAACTTCGGTTGCGGACGCGGCGTCTCTCTTGGCGCAATCCGATGATGGCGAGTTGATCGCCGGCGGCCAGACCTTGATCCCAACGATGAAGGCCGGGCTTGCCGCGCCTGAAGACCTTGTTGATCTGACAGGCGCCTCAGAGCTGCGGAACATCTCGGTTAACGGCACGTCGGTCACGATTGGCGCTTTGGCAACCCACGCCGAGGTCGCCGCCAACGAAGCGCTGCGTGCTGTATGTCCCAGCATTTGTGATCTTGCGGCTTTGATCGGTGATCCGGCGGTGCGTCATCGCGGAACGCTGGGTGGGTCGATTGCCAACAATGACCCTGCTGCGGATTATCCTGCCGCGATGCTAGCGTTGGACGCGACAATCAAGACCGATCAGCGTGACATTGCGGCCAGTGATTTTTTTGAGGGGCTATTTTCCACAGCCCTTGAGGACGGCGAGATCGTCGTTTCGATCAGCTTTGACGCTCCTCTAACGGGCGCCTATCAGAAATTCCCTAATCCGGCATCCCGTTATGCCATGTGCGGCGTCTATGTTGCCAAGTTCGATAGTGGCGTCCGTGTCGCTGTGACTGGCGCGGGTTCTGATGGCGTGTTCCGTGCCAGCGAATTCGAGGCCGCACTCGGCTCGAACTTCACGGAACAGGCTATTGAGGGACTTTCCGTGGACGCAGACGACATGCTGTCCGATCTGCACGGAGACGGCGCGTATCGCGCCAATCTCGTTTCCGTTCTTGCCAGGCGAGCGGTTGCTGCCGCAGGCTGATCAGCCGCCAATCAGTTCGGCCTGTTTCACGATGACCTCGGCTTGTCGCACGCTGGCGATATCAACCAGACGCCCCTTGTAAACTGCTGCGCCTTGCCCGGTTTTTTGCGCTTCTTCCATTGCGGCCAGAATTTCGCGTGCCTCGGTGACGGCGTCTTCGGAAGGGGTGAACACCTCGTTGGCCAAGGCGACTTGTTTCGGGTGGATTGCCCATTTTCCGACCATCCCAAGTGTCACTGACCTCAGCGCTTGGGCGCGGAACCCATCATCGTCCGAGAAATCCCCGAAAGGCCCATCTACTGGAAGGACGCCATGGGTTCTGCACGCGGCGACAATTGCTGTTTGTGCCCAATGCCAGGGGTCGGACCAGTACTTTTGGCCTTCACGGACCATGTAATAGTTTTCCTGCGTGCCGCCGATCCCGGTGGTTTGCATCCCCATCGAGGCGGCAAAATCGGCGGCGCCAAGGCTCATCGCAGACATGCGCGGTGACGAGGCCGCGATTTCTTCGACGTGGGCGATGCCGGCCGCGGTTTCGATGATGACCTCAAAGTCGATACGTTTCTTGCGCCCTTTTGCGCTTTCGATCGCAGTCGTCAGCGCATCCACCGCATAGACATCCGATGCATTGCCGACCTTTGGGATCATGATCTGGTCCAGACGATCCCCGCAGTTTTCCAGCAGATCAACCACGTCACGGTACCAATAGGGCGTGTCCAGACCGTTTATCCGAACCGAAAGCGTTTTGTCCCCCCAGTCTATATCGCCGATCGCTTGAATGATGTTCTTGCGTGCCTCGGGCTTGTCATCGGGTGCGACGGCGTCTTCCAGATCAAGATTGATCACATCTGCCGCCGAACTCGCCATCTTTTCGAATATGGCGGGGCGTGATCCCGGTCCGAACAACTGGCAGCGGTTCGGGCGGGCAGGGGCGGCAGGCTGGAGTCGGAAGCTCATCGTCAGGCAACTTTCTTTCGTCATTTGTTGTGAATTGCGTATTATGTTGCGCTGCGGCGCGCAAGTGAATTCCGCGCCGCAGCATGACTTCGGTCGCCCGGGAATCGCGAGGGATATCCCGTGAAGTGGGGTATGGCGAATAAAATGACGTCATATTCGGATGCATGTCGAAGAATATTCGATTGATGTCGATTTTTCCGGGCGAAAAAGACCACGACTTCTCCCCGTCATCGAAAATACTACCTGAAACGAAAGGAGAAGCCCCATGATCCGTACACCCTATCTTCTTTTTTTGGGCGACGCGCCTGATCAGCTTGCTGCGAAAGTGGCTCAAGGCATTCAGGATTGGCGCCCAGATAATGTCGTGGGGCAGTTTCGCCTGCCCGGTTGCCAGGCCGATGTGGGGACCCCGGACCTAGGGTTGCAAGATGCCTGGGACAAGGGTGCGCGCACCCTGGTCGTCGGGGTTGCGAACCGTGGTGGCGTGATTTCCGAGGCTTGGGTCGATGTTCTCTGTGAAGCGCTGGAAATTGGGTATGACATTGCCAGTGGGCTTCATAACCTTCTGCGGGACGAGAAACGCGTGAAAGCTACGGCGCAGCGCGCGGGACGGACCCTTCATGATGTCCGGGTTCCAACCGTGTCATACCCGATTGCCACCGGAAAGCCGCGCGCAGGAAAACGCTGCCTTGCAGTCGGCACGGATTGTTCGGTGGGCAAAATGTATACCGGGCTCGCCATGGATGCCGAAATGCGCAAACGCGGGATGAAATCGACGTTTCGGCCCACGGGTCAAACCGGCATTCTGGTGACTGGGCAGGGCATTCCCCTGGATGCTGTCGTCGCCGATTTCATGGCGGGTGCGGTCGAATGGCTGACGCCAGACAACGAACCGGATCACTGGGATCATATCGAAGGGCAGGGCAGCCTGTTCCACGTGTCGTACTCTGGAGTTACAATGGCGTTGATACATGGTGGACAGCCCGACGCCCTGATCCTGGCCCACGAACCGACACGTACGCATATGCGGGGATTGCCAGACTTTGCGATTCCCTCGCTTGAGGTTTTGCGGGACACAGCATTGCCCTTGGCACGCGTGGCCAATCCTGATTGCGTCGTGGCGGGCGTTTCGGTCAACACCAAGGCGCTTGGCGATGATGACGCCCTTCGCTATTGCGAAGAAGTCGAGGCGCGGATGGGGCTTGCCTGTGTCGATCCTTTCCGGCACGGCGCTGCCAGGCTGGTTGATGCCCTGTCAGGACTGTGATCCGTTGATGCCCGTCGGACAACGAAGTCAAAGGGAAATGTTTTGGTAAAGCTTGCGGCTGTGTCTCAATCCTTTCGTTTGGCCGAAACCTTTACCATCGCGCGCGGCTCTCGCGATGTTGCCGATGTTTTAACAGTGAAGATCGAAAGCGACGGTGCAACCGGTTACGGCGAATGCGTGCCCTACGCGCGCTATGGTGAGACGATGGAAAATGTCGCCGAGGCGGTCCTGAGCCTGCCCGATGACGTGACCCGCCAATCGCTGCAAGAGCTTCTGCCCGCCGGGGCCGCACGCAATGCGGTCGACTGCGCTTTGTGGGATGTTGAGGCCAAGCAGACAAGCCGACGGGTTTGGGATCTGGCCGGGTTGTCCGTGCCTACCCCCGTTGTAACCGCTTTTACGTTGTCATTGGGCACGCCCGAGAAAATGCAAGCTGCAGCCGCCAAGCACGCGCATCGTCCGCTTCTCAAGATCAAGCTGGGCGGCGAGGGCGACATGGCGCGCCTGGAAGCCGTGCGAGCCGGTGCGCCGTCGACTCGGATCATTGTGGACGCGAATGAAGGTTGGACAGCGGACATTTACCGCGAGCTTGCGCCCCACCTGGTGCGGCTCGGTGTTGCCTTGGTTGAGCAGCCCCTACCTGCCGGAGCGGACGGCATGCTTGGCGAAATTGAACGCCCGCTTCCTGTGTGTGCCGATGAAAGTTGTCACGACCGAAACAGCCTGCCGGGGCTGGTCGGCAAGTATGACATGGTGAATATCAAGCTCGACAAAACAGGTGGGCTGACCGAGGCTCTGGCTTTGCGCGACACCGCTCGCGACCAGGGATTTCAGATTATGGTCGGCTGCATGGTGGGGACATCGCTGGCTATGGCGCCTGCGATCCTGGTGGCCCAGGGCGCTCTGGTCGTTGATTTGGACGGGCCGCTCTTGTTGGCCGAGGACCGAGAATTTCCGCTTGTCTATGATGAAAAGGGGGCACATCCGCCTCTGGCACGGCTTTGGGGATAGGCTTGACCTTCTCGCGCCCACACGGCAAGGCACCCAAAGCAATTGAAGGAGTGAGCCCATGACCCGCACTGTCTATGTGAACGGAGAGTATTTGCCGGAAGACCAGGCGAAGATTTCTGTATTCGACCGCGGGTTTCTTTTCGCGGATGGGGTTTACGAAGTCACCAGCGTTCTGGGCGGCAAACTGATCGACTTCGAGGGGCACGCCAAGCGGTTGGAACGCTCGCTGTCCGAGCTTGACATGGCTGCGCCCGTCACGATGGACGAACTGCTGGCAATTCACCGCGAGCTGGTGCAGCGCAACGATCTGGAAGAAGGTATGATATACCTTCAGGTCACACGCGGCGCTGATGCCGACCGAGACTTTGCTTTCCCTGATCCAGAAAAGACGCCGTCGTCGATCGTCTTGTTCACCCAGTCCAAGAAGCTGGCCGAAAGCGCGGCAGCCGAGGTTGGGTTGAAAGTTATCTCGATCGAAGACATTCGCTGGGGCCGACGCGACATCAAGACCGTACAGTTGCTGTACCCTTCCATGGGCAAGATGATGGCCAAGAAGGCGGGTGCCGATGATGCCTGGCTGGTCGAAGACGGGCAGGTGACAGAAGGTACTTCGAATAACGCCTACATCGTGAAAGACGGCAAGATCATCACACGTCACTTGGGCAGCGAGATTCTGCATGGAATCACACGTGCGGCGGTGCTGCGTTTCGCCCGTGAAGCCCAGATGACCGTGGAAGAACGCGCCTTCACGATCGAAGAAGCCCAAAACGCCGATGAGGCTTTCATTACCTCGGCATCGACCTTCGTTATGCCCGTGGTTGAAATTGATGGCGCCGCCGTCGGAACGGGCGCTCCGGGCCCTATTTCCAAACGTCTGCGGGAAATTTATCTGGATGAAAGTCGCAAGGCCGGAGTTTAACGATAAAATTCGTTTGATTTTGGCCCCTAAGCACCCGTGCAAATTTAGGAAACCAGAAAGATCCGGCCCCTAGGTCATGTGCCTGTATAGTACAGGCCGGATTTGTATGAACCTCGAAGACGTTATTTCGAATTACCCAGTGCTGACGGTGGACTCGGTCGTGATCGCCTATCGTCGTTCGCCTTCAGACAAGCCCGAAATGGTTTGGGTCAACGACGCGTTTTGTGAGCTGTTTAGCGTGGGCCAGATCGATCTGATTGGCCATGATTTGTGGTCCCTCTATCACGACGATTACGTTGCCGATTTCGTTCAAACAGTGGAAGAAACTGCCGAGGCCGGCAGAAACAGCTTTGCCACCGATACTTTGTGTATCCGGCAGGATGGATCGTCATTTTGGGCCAGTGTTTCGTTCTTTGCCCTGCATGACGACAACGGGCAAGGCAGCCACTCGGTCATCATGATCAGGGACATTGACCTGCTGAAAAGCCGTGAACAGGCCGCCGAGCTTGCCTTGATTGAAAACGAACTGCTTTTGTCGCAGGTCGAAGCGGCCCAGATGCGGTTGATCAGCGCGATCAATACGATCCCGGATCCTTTCGCGATTTTTGATGCTGGGAACCGCCTTGTCATCTGGAACCCGGCTTTCGAACAAAGCCTGTGTGGAGATACCGACAGTCTTAGCAAGAAGATGAAGCCAGGCGATATCCTGCGTGTTGGCACCGACAATGGGGTCTTTCCCAACGCGGTCGGCCAGGAAGAAATCTGGCTGAAGAGACAGAACTCGTTCTGGAGCGCGAAGTCACGCAAGGAATTTCTCCTTGCTGTTCAGGACAGTGAATATCGCGTCATTCTGTCGCCTGCTCCGAACGGCGATACGGTCGCCCTGCATGTCGATATTTCAGAGTATCTCGACCAGAAGCGCGAACTTGAAAAATATGCCGAACGCTTGGAGAAGGCGAATTTCGACATCAGCCACCAAGCTTTGCATGACGAACTGACGGGGCTGGGGAATCGTCGATATCTAACGTTGAAACTGAACGAAATGACCGCAAGGCGCGACCGACAGGGTGGCGAGATTGCCGCTTTGCATATCGACCTGGATCGATTCAAGCAGATTAACGACAACATGGGCCATGCCGCAGGCGACCATGTTCTTACCAGCGTTGCCAGCACGCTGCGTGCCGGGATCCGGTCCGGCGATGTTATCGCGCGCACAGGCGGCGACGAATTCGTTGTTCTTGTTCGCTGTAGCGAAAACTCTGACGATCCGCAGACGTTGGCCGCCCGATTGATCGAAGACCTGTCGGTTCCCGTCTCATTTGAAGGTCGGCCCTGCCGGTTTGGCGCAAGTGTCGGCATCGCCCGCACCCCTTTGATCGAGGCGGAGGAGTTACTGACAAGTTCTGATATTGCTCTCTACAAGGCAAAAACCAGCGGTCGCTCACGTTACGCCGTGTTCGATGAGGTTGATCTGGAAAAACAGCGTGCGAACAAAAGTTTGACCGAGGAAATCGCGCGGGGGCTGGAAAACAACGAATTTGTGCCCTTCTATCAACCGCAATTCGACTCACATACCGGTGAGATTGCGGGCTTTGAGACAATGGCCCGTTGGCACCATCCCGAGCGTGGCATTCTTGCCCCTTCAATCTTCGGGGATACAGCAACGGAAATGCAGGTCGATGGCCAAATCGACATGGCTATTTTTCGCAAGGCGCTGGCTGAGTGTCAGAAAGAATTTTCTGCCGACAGAATCGTGCCAAACTTGTCATTCAATGTCAGCCTTCAACATATCCTGGAACCTGAATTCACTGCCGAGGTGCGCAAGTTGAAATATCCCGGACAGTTGTCGCTGGAACTGGTCGAATCCCTTTTTCTGGCGGATCAATCGGATGAATTGTTGGCCTGTCTGGACTCGCTGCGAGAACTGGGGATCAGCTTTGAAGTGGATGATTTTGGCAGCGGCAGTGCCTCAATCGTGGCGTTGCGCCGGATCGGCCCAGATCAATTGAAGATTGACGGTCGCCTGGTCAAACCCATCACCAAGTCCGATCAAGCACGTCGTTTGGTGCAATCCATCATCGATATCGGGCGCGCATTGGAGATCGGCGTAACCGCCGAAGGCGTCGACACGGCGGAACATGTCGACATCCTCTCCAGTTTCGGATGCGATAGGTTGCAGGGTGGCTACTACTCTCCCCCGCTCAGTTTTGACGATTTCAAGACATTCGTCAGGGAAGAGGCAAATCGGGGCCTGAGGGCAGGTTAATCCTGGCCCTGATGCGCCTTCTCGAAACGCGCCTTCTGTTCGTCGGTGGCTTCGGTCTGGAACTCGGCCTTCCAGGCCTCGTAGGGCATTCCGTAAAAGGTTTCGCGTGCATCGTCTTTTGACATTTCAATCCCTCGTTCGGCGGCGGCTTCCTGGTACCAACGAGACAGGCAGTTCCGACAAAATCCGGCCAGGTTCATCATATCGATGTTTTGAACTTCGGCACGGTCCTGCATCAGGTGCTGCTGCAGGCGCCGGAACGCGGCCGCCTCAAGTTCGATCCGTGTTTGGTCATCCATTTCTGTTCTCCTCAGGCTTCTGCGACGCTCAGGGCTTCGGGCAGCAGGCGCGCAAACCGCTCGGCCCATTCCGTCTGTCCCCTGTCGTCCGCGATCAGGTCGTTGCGTACTTCGATCAATGTGTTTTGCCGTCCGTGTGATATGGCGTGCCGGTCAATCGTGTCCCCTTCCAGATAGCCTGAATAAGGCTCGTTCGCGCCCACGACCAGCCCGCCTTCGCTTTGCAAAAGCTGGATCAATGGGCGGGACAGGCGGTCATCGTCGGCAAACAACAGTCCGACATGCCAAGGCCGCATCGCGCGATGTCGAAACTGTGGCGTGAAACTGTGCACTGAAACGATAACCGTGTCCGGCTGTCGGGCCGCAAGTTTTTCAACCATGTTATGGTAGGGGCGATGGAACAACTTCAGGCGCCGTTCGATTTCTGTTTCGGTGGCAGATTTGTTCCCGGGAATGATCGTGCCATCATAAAGCCGCATGACCAGGGTCGGGTCGTCTTCACCGCGGTTCGGATCAATGACAAGGCGTGAAAAATTCGACAGTACGGCGGGTGCGTTCAGTGCTTCGGCCAGTTGCAGGGCTACTCCGGCCGCGCCGATGTCATAGGCAATATGACGCGCCATGTCTTGTGGCGATACCCCCAGGCTGCCGTCATTGACCGCGTCGGGAACAGTGTTCGACGCGTGATCGCAAAGGATCAGCCAACGTGCCGGACGATCCTGTCCAAAAACATGGTAGGGCATCCAGCTTTGGCTGTGGGTTTCAAATGGCATGACACGTCTTTAGCGATGATAATTCGTGAAGGCCAGTTGTCCTACGCTAACATTTGCGGCAAGTAGGGCCCAAGGTCCGTCACCAATAAGGAACCCAAGCCATGCGCCGTAGCCGCAACGTCAAAATCGTAGCAACCCTGGGGCCTGCATCCAGCACCTACGATATGATCCGAAGCTTGTTCGAGGCGGGGGCCGATGTGTTCCGGTTGAACATGAGCCATGGTGTGCACGAGGAAATCGCCGAACGTCACCGGATCATTCGCGAGGTTGAGCGTGATCTCCAGCGACCAATCGGGATACTGGCGGATCTTCAGGGGCCCAAGCTTCGGGTCGGAACGTTCAAAGACGGCCCGGTCGAACTTGAAGTTGGCCAATCGTTCCGTCTTGATCTGGATGACGTGCCCGGCGATGCCACGCGGGTCCGTTTGCCGCATCGCGAGATTTTCGAGGCCTTGGAGGATGGCGCGAGGCTTTTGGTGAATGACGGGAAAATCCGTTTGCGCGTCAAGGAATTCGGGCCAGATTTTGCCGATTGCGAAGTTGAAGTCGGTGGCACGATATCTGACCGCAAGGGTGTGAATGTGCCTGATGTGGTCCTGCCCCTTGCTGCTTTGTCCGAAAAGGATCGCGCCGACCTGGAATTCGTGTGCAACCTGGGTGTCGACTGGCTGGCATTGTCGTTTGTACAACGCGCCGAGGATGTCCACGAAGCCCGTGCGCTTACCAAAGGGCGCGCCGCGCTGATGACCAAGGTTGAAAAGCCTGCGGCCGTTCGCGAATTCGATGCCATCCTCGAGGCTTCGGACGCCATCATGGTGGCTCGCGGCGATCTTGGGGTCGAGCTTCCCGTGCAGAATGTTCCGCCAATCCAGAAGCGGCTGATCCGCAAGTGTCGCGCGGCTGCCAAGCCGGTGATCGTTGCGACCCAGATGCTGGAATCAATGATTGAAAGCCCGATGCCGACCCGTGCCGAGGTTTCGGACGTGGCGGCCGCCATCTATGAAGGAACGGATGCTGTGATGCTTTCGGCGGAAAGTGCAGCGGGCAATTTCCCCGTCGAGGCCGTCGCCACGATGAACAACGTGGCCATGGAAGTGGAAAGCGATGACACTTATCGCGAAGTTGTAGACGCCAGCCGCGGTGGCCCCAAACAGTCGGTCGCTGACGGCATTGTTTCGGCCGCCCGCGAAATTGCCGAAACGGCGAATATCAAGGTAATTTGCTGTTATTCTCAGTCAGGCACCACCGCCCAGCTTGTTGCCCGTGAACGCCCCCATGTCCCCATCATCGCCATGACCTCGCGTATGGGGACAGCCCGACGGCTTTCGCTGACTTGGGGTCTGCACTGTAAGAAAACAAACGAGGTCGATCGTTTCAAGACTGCGGTTGTCAATTCGGCAAGAACGGCCGTGGAAGAAGGTATCGCGCAAGCGTCCGATTTCCTGGTCGTGACCGCTGGCGTACCCTTCGGCCAACCCGGCACGACGAATATTCTACGCGTTGCACCCTGCGATGAACGTCTGATAATTCCGTCCGATCCGGACTAGATCGTCAAAAAAATGCCGGATTCATTTGGAATCAAGTCGGCATGGTTCAGTATCTTGATGCTATATTGCTTGTTGGATCGTTGATCCTTGGGCTCGCCTTCCCCGCAGCAGTCGGGGCGTTTTCGCGCGGACAGCCGCCGCGGGCAGCCATGTTGGCCCTTTTTACTGGTGGCGTGCTGATCCTTTACGCGAATGCGTCTAAACCAGGGGGGTATTCGGTGGCAGACCTGCCCGACGTTGTCATGCGCGTTTTCAATGGTGTTTGACACCTGATCTGCCGAAGCCTGCAATTTTTGCTTGCTTACCAAAGCAGGTGGCTGTATCCGGCCTTCTCTGACGGGTCCTCCGGCTAAGTGGCATGCCGAGTGGACCGAATAACCGTCTGTTGCGAAGGAGATGGAAATGCCCAAGATGAAGACAAAGTCGAGCGCTAAAAAGCGCTTTAAAGTGACCGCGACCGGTAAGGTCGTCGGTGGCCAGGCCGGCAAACGGCACGGCATGATCAAGCGGACAAACAAGTTTTTGCGGAACGCACGCGGCACCAATGTGCTCAGCGAACCCGATCAGAAGCTTGCCAAGTCCTACATGCCCTACAGCCGTTAAGGAGGCCGAACCATGCGCGTTAAAGGCGGAACAGTCACCCACGCACGTCACAAGAAGGTCACCGATGCCGCGAAAGGCTATTACGGTCGCCGCAAGAACACCTTCAAAGTCGCCCGTCAGGCGGTCGACAAGGCCAACCAGTACGCGACCCGCGACCGGAAGGCCCGCAAGCGCAACTTCCGTGCGCTCTGGATTCAGCGGATCAACGCCGCCGTCCGCTCGCACGACGAGGCGCTGACATACTCGCGTTTCATCAACGGCCTGTCGCTGGCCGGGATCGAGGTTGACCGCAAGGTTCTGGCCGATCTCGCAGTGAACGAGCCCGAAGCGTTTGGAGCCATCGTCGACAAGGCGAAGGCCGCGCTCGCGTAAGCACACCCGTCAGGGTTAAGTTTTAAAGAAGCCGCGGACCTTTTCAGGTCTCGCGGCTTTTTTGCGTTCTGGAAGGACAGGAAATGACCGACGCCAACCCCATTCAACCTGTGGGCATTGACCACGTGGTTTTTCTGGTCACCGACATGGACCGCGCGCTGGCCTTTTACGAAGGTGTGCTGAACTGTCGTCCCGGCTTTAGCTATCCGGCCCTGGGCATGGAGCAGGTCTGGTTCGGCTCGGCCCTGATCGTTTTGTGGGATATCACCCACAAAGGTGCCGCAACTGCGGTGCCACCGGTTGTCGGCGGGCGCAATGTTGATCACGTCTGTCTTGCTTGTGCGCCCTTCGAACATGACGCCTTGCGCGCCCATTTGGCTGCCAATGGTATCGAGATCGAACGCGAAGCGGTGCACGGCGGCGCGCGTGGCATGGGCGCTTCGTTTTACGTACTTGATCCGGACGGCAACAAAATCGAAATCAAAGGTCCGCCCGAACACCCCGACTTACCCGGCCCTCACGGCTGACCGACTTGCATTCCCAAGCCCCGGTCGATAGCAAAACCCGGGTGTGATAAAGGCCAGTTAAATGGATGATCTACGAGAAAAATACTTGACTGAAATTTCCAATGCTGCCGATGAAAGCGCATTGGAAAACCTGCGTCTGGCCGCTGTTGGCAAAAAGGGCGAGGTATCCTTGAAGATGCGGGAACTGGGCAAGATGACGCCGGAAGAGCGTCAGGTCGCCGGCCCCAAGCTGAACGCCCTCAAGGACGAGATCAACTCGGCCCTCGCCGCCAAGAAGGTCGCGCTTGAGGATGCCGCGCTCGACGCGCGCCTCGCCGAAGAATGGCTGGACGTCACGTTGCCGGGCCGCCATCGCGGCAAGGGCACCATCCACCCCGTCAGCCAGGTCACGGAAGAGGTCACCGCCATCCTTGCCGACATGGGCTTTGCCGTTGCCGAGGGGCCGCAGATCGAGGACGACTGGTACAACTTCGACGCCCTGAACATCCCGTCGCACCACCCGGCGCGGACCGAGATGGACACCTTCTACATGTCGCAGCGTGACGGCGACAACCGCCCGCCCCACGTGTTGCGCACCCATACCAGCCCCGTGCAAATCCGCTCGATGCAGGACCACGGCGCGCCCCTCAGGATCATCTGTCCGGGCCGCGTCTATCGCGCCGATTACGACCAGACGCACACGCCGATGTTCCACCAGGTCGAAGGGCTGGCCATCGACAAAGACCTGTCCATGGCGAACCTGAAATGGGTGTTGGAAGAGTTCTTCTCGGTCTTCTTCGGCACCACCGTCAAAACCCGCTTCCGCGCTTCGCACTTCCCCTTCACAGAACCCTCGGCCGAGGTCGATATCCAGTGCTCGTGGGAAGGCGGCACCGTCAAGGTGGGCGAGGGCGACGGCTGGCTCGAAGTCCTCGGCTCCGGCATGGTCCACCCCAAGGTGCTTGAGGCGGGGGGCATCGACCCCAGCCAGTGGCAGGGCTTTGCCTTCGGCATGGGCATCGACCGCATGGCAATGCTGAAATACGGCATCCCGGATTTGCGGGCGTTCTTTGACAGCGATCTCAGGTGGCTGCGGCACTATGGGTTCAGCGCGTTGCAGGTGCCGACGCTGCATGGGGGGCTTTAGTGCTTTCCGTTCCATCGTCCCGCCCGGCGGCAACGCCGGGCAGCGCCCGACCCGCCCCCCAGGGCGGGCGCTTCTACGACGTTGCCAGAAATACCACGTCCCGACAGGAGACTATGCTCCGAGCCGATCGGAACCCGCCCTCGGGTCGGGCGCTGCCCTCCGTGTCTATGATTGCCCTGAAGAGCATCAGAACTATGGATAACATCGAACTAACACCCGAGCTTGGCCCCTGTGGCTGGCCATATCGCCTCTTCCACAACGAGGATAGCGCGTTCGTTGGCGGCGTGAACGTCTTTGATCTGCGGGCACGCGCCCGTCGATTGGGAGCCGTGATCTTCGCGGACAGACCGAACGAGCGTCCAGTGCCGGCCTATATCGCTGAGGTGGACGGCAAGCCCATTCGCTTCGCTGTCGATGAAGTCTCCGTCGGTGTCTATCTCCTCGCGTCAAACGATGCAGAAATCGCCGTGAGGGACGTGCAATGACACGATTGGCAAATGATGCACCGACGCAATACCGACGTGACACCGACGTAATACCGAAACCCGTTTTCGCGTCATTTCAACGGCTTGCGCCGCAATCCGCCGAAAGCGCACAAATCCCCGCACGCTCCGGCAAGCAGTTCCTAACCACGCGCCCACTCCCATCGGAGGCCCGCCCATGAAATTCACCCTCTCCTGGCTCAAAGAGCACCTCGACACCACCGCCACCGTGGACGAGATCGCCGACACGCTGACCGACCTCGGGCTTGAGGTCGAAGAGGTCTCGAACCCCGCCGACCGGTTGAAAACCTTCACCCTGGGCAAGGTCGTCAAGGCCGAACAGCACCCCGATGCCGACCGCCTGCGCGTCTGCGTCGTGGCGACGGACGAGGGCGAAAAGCAGATCATCTGCGGCGCCCCGAACGCCCGCGAAGGCATCACAGTCGTCGTCTGCAAACCCGGCGATTATGTCCCCGGCATCGACGTGACCCTGTCGGTCGGCAAGATCCGCGGCATCGAAAGCCACGGCATGATGGCCTCTGAGCGCGAGCTGGAACTCTCTGACGAACACGATGGAATCATTGAGCTTTCCAGTGGCGAGGTCGGCGACAAGTTCACCGACTGGCTGGCCGCCAACGACCCCTCCAAGGTCGACCCGGTCATCGAAATCGCCATCACCCCCAACCGTCAGGACGCGCTCGGTGTTGAAGGCATCGCTCGCGATCTCGCCGCACGTGGTCTCGGCACGCTGATCTCAAAGGCCCCGCAGACCGTCCCCGGCACCTTCGACAGCCCGATCACCGTCAGCATCGACGACGATACCCTTGACGGCGCCCCTTATTTCTCGGGCCGCCTGATCCGTGGCGTCAAGAACGGCCCCAGCCCCCAGTGGCTTCAGGACCGGCTCAAGGCCATTGGCCTGCGTCCGATCTCGGCGCTGGTCGATATCACCAACTTCTTCACCTACGACCGCAACCGCCCGCTGCACGTCTTTGACGCCGACAAGGTGCAGGGCAACCTGCGCGTCCACCGCGCCAAGGGTGGCGAGGAGCTGCTCGCGCTCGACGAGAAGACTTATACATTTGAACCGGGTATGATGGTCATCTCCGACGACAACGTCGCGGAGTCCATCGCCGGGATCATGGGTGGTGAGGACTCGGGCTGCACCGAGGAAACGGTCAACGTCTTCCTCGAAAGCGCCTATTGGGACCCGATCACCATCGCCAACACCGGCCGCGCGCTCAAGATCAACTCCGACGCCCGCTATCGCTTTGAACGTGGCGTAGATCCTGAGTTCACACGCCCAGGATTAGAGGCCGCAACGCAAATGGTCCTCGACCTCTGCGGCGGCGAGGCCAGTCATGTTGTCGAGGCCGGCGCCGTCCCCGACACCACCCGCGCCTATTGTCTTGATACGGAACGCTGTTCCTCGCTCGTCGGCATGGATATCCCCGCCGACGAACAACGCGCCACGCTCGAACGCCTTGGTTTCACGATGGATGGCGACATGGCGACGCCCCCGTCCTGGCGCTGTGATGTCAAGGGGGAGGCGGACCTGGTCGAAGAGGTCGCCCGCATCGCGTCCCTGACCAATCTCGAACCCAAGCCGATGCCCCGGATGCAACCCGGCGTGCCCAAGCCGATCCTGACGCCCCTGCAAAAGCGCGAACAGACGGCTCGCCGCACCGCCGCCGCGCTCGGTTACAATGAATGCGTCACCTACAGCTTTATTGACGAGGCGTCGGCCACGCTCTTTGGCGCCACCGAGGCTGCCCGCGTCGCCAACCCGATCTCTTCCGAGATGACCCACATGCGCCCGGCGCTTTTGCCCGGACTGTTGCAGGCCGCGGCCCGCAACCAGGCGCGCGGTGTTCAGGATATGGCGTTGTTCGAAGTTGGGATGGCATTTCAGGGCGGTGAGCCCGGCGAACAGCATTTGCGCGTTGCCGGCTTGCTGATTGGACGGACCGGCCCCAAGGACGTGCACGGCGGATCCCGCCCTGTCGATGTCTATGACGCAAAGGCAGATGCCGAAGCGGTGCTTGCTGCCATCGGCGCACCTGCAAAGGTCCAGTTCCTGCGCGATGTGGATAGCTGGTGGCATCCTGGTCGCTCCAGCCGCATTTGTCTTGGCCCAAAGAAAACGCTGGCAATCTTTGGTGAAGTGCACCCCAAAGTGCTGAAGGCTATGGACGTCAAAGGTCCGGCGGTCGCCTTCACCGTTTGGCCTGCCGAAGTGCCCCAGCCGCGCAATGCCACCGCGTCGCGTGGTGCCTTGGCGATCAGTGACCTTCAGGCTGTCGAACGTGACTTCGCCTTTGTTTTGGATGCCGATGTCGAGGCGATCAACGTGGTGAATGCTGCGGCTGGTGCTGACAAGGCCCTGATCGATGAGGTGCGCGTCTTCGATGAATTCGTTGGCGGAAGCCTTGGCGACGGGAAAAAATCCCTCGCGATTACCGTGCGCCTGCAACCGCGCGACACGACCTTGACCGAGGAACAGATCGAGGCGGTTGGGAAAGCCGTTGTGGAAAAGGTGAGCAAGGCCACCGGTGGCGTTCTGCGCGGATAAGGAAAGAAGACCATGACGTTGAAAATCTATCTCTCGGGCGAAATCCACACGGATTGGCGCGAACAGATCATCGAAGGCGCAAAAGGCTTGGACGTTTCGTTCTCGTCACCCGTCACCGATCACGATGCCTCGGACGATTGCGGTGTCACCATCCTGGGGCAAGAACCGAACAAGTTCTGGCATGACCACAAGGGTGCTCAGATGAATGCGATCCGTACCAGGCATGGGATCGAAACGGCAGATGTTGTCGTTGTGCGGTTCGGAACCCAATACAAGCAATGGAATGCCGCCTTCGACGCCGGGTATGCTGCTGCTTTGGGTAAGTCACTGATCGTTCTAAACCCGCCGGAGCATGGCCATGCCCTAAAAGAAGTCCATGCCGCAGCGCTTGCCGTGGCACAAGAGCCGAGGCAGGTGGTCGAGATTCTGGCATATGTCTTAACGGGCAAGCTTCCCTAACGAAACCTGATTAAAGGGGGTGCGGATCGCGCATTTTGCACGTTATGCGTGTAAAATGCCGCCGTTTTGCATCATACCCGCACAGCTTTCCCCTGACACAGCCCCTAAGTCCTCAATAGATTTTGTCCACTTGCAAGGCTGAAATAGCATCCGCCGCGCAGTCGCGAAATGCGTGCAAATAAGCAAAGAGGGGCACTCATGCTAAACGAATTCAAGGACTTTATTGCCAAGGGCAATGTCATGGACATGGCTGTTGGTATCATTATCGGTGCAGCGTTTACCGCTATTGTGTCGTCACTGGTTGCCGATTTGATCAACCCGATCATCGGGCTGTTCATGGGCGGCGTCGATTTCACCAATAACTATGCCGTATTGTCGGGCGATGTTGCCGAAGGTGCAAGCCTTGAGACTGCGCGTGAAACCGGTGCATCTGTCTTCGCCTATGGATCGTTTATTATGGCGATCATCAACTTCCTGATCATTGCGTGGGTGGTATTCATGCTGGTCAAAATGGTGAACCGCGCCAAGGATGCGGCGGTTGCCAAGGAAGAAGAAGCACCGGCAGAAGATCCAGGTCCGTCGGAAAAAGATATCCTGATCGAAATACGGGATGCCTTGGCCGCCAAAGGCTGACCATCGACAAACTCTTTTCAGGTCCGCTCGTGCGGGCCTGAACTTTTGCGCAATCCCTTTTAATTCTACCCCTGTCATCACCTCCGAAGACGTGACAGTATTTTCGACAAAAGCCCGCCGCCTTGGGAGAATCCGTCGTATGACCGCCGTCGACGCAACAGACGCCCGCATTTTGTCAGTATTGCAGCGGCGAGGCCGCATCTCCAATGCTGACCTTTCAGAAGAGATCAACCTGTCTGCCTCGGCGTGCCATCGACGGGTGCAACGTCTGGAAGAAGACGGCATCATCAGCAAATACGTTGCGCTTCTCGACCCCAAAGAGCTTGGCTTGCCAACGGTTGTCTTCGTCGAAATCACCCTGTCTGGCCAATCGGACGATATTCTGGATAGTTTTGAACGCGCGGTGCGCCTGATACCCGACGTTCTGGAATGCCACCTTATGGCTGGAACGGCGGACTATCTGTTGAAAGTCGTGGCAGCCGATACCGAAGATTTTGCTCGCATCCACCGGAAAAAGCTGACCCGATTGCCCGGTGTTGCGCAGATGCATTCGTCGTTTTCATTGCGTACCGTGCGCCAGACGACTGCCTTGCCGGTCTGATCAGGCAGTATCATTCGCGCTATCCGGCATGGTGATCGCCACCGGACGACACGCGGTTTCGCGAAACACGATGCAACTGTGACCGTCCATCAGGTTGGGTCGGTTGTCGCGCCACCAATCCGCGGCCTCTGGGTTGGTTTGCGCCAGAATATCGACGGCTTGTTTCACATTGACCAGATAGCCCCGCACGTTCGTTGTCCGGCGCAATAGCTTGGCCAGCCGCCATCGCCATTTTGAATTCGGCGCCTTGCTCATCATGCGGGTTTCAAATTCCTGCACTCCCGAGGCCACGGGCAGGTGCAACCCCACCCAGGCTTTGGCCACCCAAAGTGGCGGGTCGATGTACGGCAAAGACACAATCATGACTTTCAGCGGCGCGGGAAACGCCTGCTGGCTTCCGATCCATGCTGTGACCCGGCGCTGCGGCATTTGAATATCCTAAGCCCGGCGCATCAAGCCGTATCAACGACCTCAAAGTCATGAGTGATCGTGGCGGTTTTCTCCAACATCGCTGTGGCCGAACAATATTTCTCGACCGACAGGTTCACAGCGCGTTCCGCCCGATTGGGGTCAATGCCGCGGCCCTTGATGATGAAATGGAGATGTATGCGGGTAAAGACCTTTGGTGGTTCGTCGGCACGGTCCGCGTCAAGCTCGACAATCACATCTTGGATGTCCTGCCGCCCTTTCTTCAGAATTTCCACGATATCCCAGGCCGAGCAGCTGCCCGCTCCCATCAAGACCAGCTCCATCGCCGAAGGACCCGGCTTGGGTGCGTCGCCATCGGCGGTCCCGATCACGATGGAATGGCCGCTTTCGGTTTGGCCGGTGAAAGTCTTGTTGTTGACCCATGTGACGGTGGATTTCATGTCTGCTCCGTTGAATTGACGCCCCCGGGGAATACTGGATGCACCGGGTTCGGGCAAGGGAGGTGGGACGGTCGAAGACCCTTTCGGCTTGACCCCAAAAACAACAAACCCCCGGGCAGGGCCTCGGGGGTCGTCGTGTGGCGACCGAAATCGCCTGACGCCTAAGGCGGGTCACCCCGCCAGACGTTCAGTATTCAGAGCATACCTTCGCGCTGAGCCTTCTTGCGTGCGAGTTTACGGGCGCGGCGGATAGCCTCGGCCTTCTCGCGTGCTTTCTTCTCAGAGGGCTTCTCGAAATGCTGCCGAAGCTTCATCTCGCGGAAGACACCTTCACGCTGGAGCTTTTTCTTCAGGGCACGAAGCGCCTGGTCGACGTTGTTGTCGCGAACACTGACCTGCATGTGGTTTTCACCACCTTTCTAAGTTAGAGTTGTGCAAAATCTGCAGGAACTGGCCCTATAGCAAAGGCAATCGCCCTTGTAAACTGCACCAAGACAGGAGCATTCCGACCCGTGGCCGCAACACTTGACGCACTTTTGGATGCTGCATTGCCCCATGTTGTCTTTGACGGCTGGACCGAGGCGACCCTCGACCAAGCCGTTTGCGATCTTGGTATCAGCGCCGCCGAGGCGAAAGGCCTCGCGCCACGCGGTGCAGTTGACCTTGCCGTCGCGCTTCACAGGCGTGGCGATCAGGCGATGATCGACCGTATGGCCGCCGCCGACTTGTCCCAGATGCGCTATAGCGACCGTGTGGCAACGGCCCTGCGTTTCCGGATCGAAGCCATGCCGGACAAGGATGCGGTGCGACGGGCCACAACGCTGTTTTCCTTGCCGATCCATGCAGGTGACGGGGCCAAGCTGATCTGGGAAACCGCAGACCACGTCTGGACCACCCTTGGGGATACGTCGGAGGATGGCAACTGGTACACCAAACGCGCGATCCTTTCCGGTGTCTGGGCGGCAACGGTCCTGTTTTGGCTCGGCGACGAAAGTGAAGACGCGGCCGACACCGCGGCTTTCATCGACCGCCGCATCGCCAATGTCATGAGCTTCGAGAAAACCAAGGCTCAACTGCGCAAGTCTTCCCTGACCAAACCCTTGATGGAGCTTCAGTCATCCATCCTGGCGAAATTCAGCGCCCCCAAGGCAACCGACACATCAAACCTGCCAGGACGGTGGAATACGAACGACTGACGGCTTCTTTTTTTCAGAAATACTCGGGGGGAGTCGCCAAAGGCGACGGGGGCAGCGCCCCCGAGGTCACCGAATGGGGTCGAAGAGAGCATCCGTCATCGTGCAATCGCGGATGACATCCGCCCCACAGCGCCGGGGGGCCAAATCGCGGGTCAGGCAAATGCGCGCTTCCTGGATGCGACCGGACTTGCATGTGATCGTGATCTGATCGGCGGTCAGGGCCGGGTTTTCCTCAAGGAAGGCATCTTCAACCACCGAGGCGGGAAGGCGCACGGCTTGGTCAAGTTTGCGGAAGATCGCCGGGCGCTGGACACGAGCATAGGCCTCGTGTGCCAGGCGATAATAATCTGTCGCAGTCAGCCCTGAACACCGGCCATGTTTATTCCACTGGTGCCAGGCATTGCCTTGCGATCCGAACAGGTCGGCCTCTTCCGCGGTGTCGCGCCGGGACGGACTGCGTGCGTCGGTTCTGCAATAGCTGGGCCAGCCTTGTTCGAACTGCGGCCAAAGCCCGTGCAGGATCCAGCCGTTGTCTGCCTCGTCGTCGCACTGGGGCGACCCGCGCTGGTCCCCTTCCAAGGCACACCAGGTTGGCGACCACGACAGGGCCATTACATAGTAATCAAAGTCACCGGCAGGCTCTTCCTCTGCCCGCGCCAGCCCCGTGCTTAGTAAAAGCACCAACAGAAACCGCATTGCCTCTTCCCTCTTTGACGCACAGGGACTATATACCCGGCAATTCCCCGAAATCGAGGAGTAGGTCCAAACGGACCAGCCGAATTCCCGGAACGGGAGAGATTTGTCAGGAGTGACACAGATGAACAAACCGATCATGGCCAAAGCCACCGCCGTCTGGCTGGTCGACAACACGACAATCAGTTTCAAGCAGATCGCGGATTTTTGCGGCCTGCACGAGCTTGAAGTCCAGGGCATCGCCGATGGGGACGTTGCTGCCGGTGTGAAGGGCTTTGATCCGATTGCCAACAATCAGCTTGTTCAGGAAGAAATTGATGCAGCTGAAAAAGATCCGCTGCACAAGCTTAAACTGAAATTCAACGCTGCTGCCGTTGGCGAGGAAAAGCGCCGTGGTCCGCGATACACTCCGTTGTCCAAGCGGCAGGATCGTCCGGCTTCGATCCTTTGGCTCGTCAAATTCCACCCCGAATTGTCCGATGGTCAGATTTCCAAACTGGTCGGCACCACCAAGCCAACCATTCAATCGATCCGCGAGCGGACCCATTGGAACATCTCGAACATTCAGCCCATCGACCCGGTTGCGCTTGGGCTTTGCAAACAGTCTGAACTGGATACTGCGGTTCAAAAGGCCGCGGCCAAGAAGGCCAAGGATGGCGAGGTCATGACTGACGAAGAGCGCCGCAAACTGGTGTCGACCGAACAGTCTCTGGGTGGCGATGCCGAACCCAAGATTCCGACGGCGATTTCTGGTCTCGAAACCTTTACACTGGGTGAGAGCGACGACGACCCGCGCGAAGATGAGAAAGTGCCGGACGCCGATACGTTCTTCAACTTGCCGGAAGAGACGGGCGACGACGACGGAGACTGAAAATTTGGTTTTCAAACCAGCTAGGAACCCGGCAAATTTGCCGGGTTTTTTTGTTGGCGCGTCGACACTTGTTGAATACCTTTGCGGCGATGAGAATTCTCTTTTTCGTATTTGCCATCTTCGGCACGCCCGCCTTCGCGACAGATATCTGTCATGATCTCTGGTTCACCCGGAATCTGATTTTCGATCGGGCGGGGTATTGCTTTGGTTCGCCGCTTGGCCAGGCTGTATTTGACAATGGCAACTGCACGACCAAGTCTCCCGCCATATCCGACAAAGATGCCGTGATCGTCACACGCATTCGCGAACGGGAAGGCGGGCTTGGCTGCTCGGTCGACACCAAATCCGCATTCCTTGATGTCGATTTATTGCCGCTGCGAATGCGGCTTGTCGACATCCCAATACCGGATCAATTCGAATCCGCCTGCATAGGGTACAAGGAAGACGTGATTGTGCTTTTCGATGGTATCGCGCTGACGGCCAATCCCATTGCCCAAGTGCAGCCGGGGGACACTCTCGTGTTCTCATATGAGAGTTTGGGGAATTCGAATTTTGTCACTTTGTTGCGCGACGGTGCCCTTGCCGGACTTGGCTGGACGGATATTCCAATTGCCGTGAATGATTGTGTTCAATGGGCGGGATAGGGCGCCTGTTTTTTCCCGAGCCGATCAAACCGATTTTCGTGCCCTAAGCGCAGCCCCGATTGTGCCGTCGTCCAGATAATCCAATTCGCCACCTATCGGAACACCCTGGGCCAGAGTGGTAACCTTGACCCGGTTTTCCAGTTGATCAGCGATATAATGACCCGTGGTCTGCCCATCTACGGTGGCATTCAGGGCCAGGATGACTTCGCTGATATTTTCGGACGATACCCGGTCCAACAACTTTGGAATGCGTAGTTCTTCCGGGCCAATGGCATCCAGGGCTGACAGGGTGCCGCCCAGGACATGATATCGCCCTTTGAAGACATTTGATCGCTCCATCGCCCAAAGATCGGCCACGTCTTCGACGATACACAATTCACCGTTGGCGCGTTTCTGGCTGTCGCAAATCTCACAAAGATCGCTGGTCCCGATATTTCCGCAATTCAGACATTCGCGGGCGGTTTCCGCCACGCGGGTCAGTGCATCGGCCAAAGGCATGAGAACCAGGGCGCGTTTTTTTACAAGGTGCAGCACGGCACGACGCGCCGAGCGTGGGCCAAGCCCCGGCAGCTTTGCCATCATCTCGATCAGGTTTTCCAGGTCGTTTCGCGCGTTCACGGAGCCTCTCCCGGTAGGGCAATCCGAGCCACATCGTACCCGGCCTTTTTCAGAAGCGATACCAAACCGCCGTCGCCCGCAATATGGCCGGCTCCTACGGCGACAACAACGCCGCCCGTTGTCAATTCCGGCCCCAGGCGGTCGATGAAGCGGTGGTTTCGGAACGTCAGAAGATAGTCGTCGGTCAGCGCAAGCGCCTCTGCGCCCGATTGGCCCAAGACTGTTTCCAGAAAAGCGGCATCCCACGCGGCCATCAACCCCAGACGTCCTTCACGATATAACGCGAAACTTGTGCTGCGCTCTTGGTTGCTGGTCATTGGCTTCAGATAGGCCGCATAGACCGCGATGATCGCGCGTGCCGTGTCTTCCCGTGCGGCGAGGTCTTCGAGAAACTCTTCGGGGGTTTCCAGACCTAGAATGCGCGCGCCAGCCAGACGGCCCAACAATTGCATATAGTCGTCCTGGATCGGCAGAACCCCACCGGCAAAGTCTTCGCAAGGGTCAGACAGCAGCATTTCGGCGATGCCTGCCGTCGACAGGATCAAGTCGGCATCTTCCGTCCAGCCCAACTCGATTGCCCGATCGCGAACCCAGAACGTCATATCCGGGTTCAACCCCGCGATGGTCCCGCCACCAGGGGTGGCCATGAACGGATCGCTGGCGGTTTTGAAGCGGCCCTCCAGATACTGCCTGTCACGATAGGCGTCACGGCTTGGTGCCACATAGTCGACTTCGACCGCAACGACCCGGGCCTCGGATATCGTGTCGCGCAGCGGCTGGGGCAAATCAAGGATCAACGGGTCGGAGGAATGAAACGTGCCCCAAAGGTGAGAAACCGCGCCATTCGGGGCGGTGATCTGCCAGAAACGTCCGCGGCGGTTCTCGATCTCCGCTGCCCTTGTTTCCAGCGTGGACAAACCGGCTGGATCGAAAACCGAGGCATGGACCTCGGCCACATCAACCGTGCAGACGTCTTTCGTGGCCCAATCCTGAGCCGAGGCCAGCCCGGGAAGGGCGGCCATCACGGCGACAAGGATAAGACCGCGCACGATCAGAACGGCAGCTTCATATCTGCCGGCAGCCCCATGCTTTCGGTGATCGAGCGCATTTCCTGTTGCTGGCGATCCGCAGCCTTCGACTGGGCGTCCTTGATCGCGGCCAGGATCAGGTCTTCGACAACTTCCTTTTCGTCAGGATTGAAAATCGTCGGATCGATGTCCAGAGCAGTCAATTCGCCCTTGGCGGTTGCAGTTGCCTTGACCAGACCGGCACCGCTTTCGCCAACAACGGTAATGCGGTTCATTTCTTCTTGCATGTCCTGCATCTTGGTCTGCATTTCCTGGGCGGCCTTCATCATCTTGCCCATGTCGCCCAGTCCGCCCAATCCTTTGAACATCTCAGTCTCCTTTGATCGATGTTGCGAACTAGATACGGTTCCGTTCCTGGAACAGCAAGGGAGGCAGTTCGCCGCCTTTCGGCGTCGATCCGCCGGGGCTCTGCCCCGCTCGCTGCGCTCGCCCCCCGGGATATTTCAGGACCGATAATGGCGGAAGCGTCAGTCTTCCTCGAATGGGTCCCATTCGTCTTCGACTTCTGCCAGTGCGGTTTCGGCAGTTTCGGCGGCAATATCCTGGGCCGTCTTGAGGCCGTCGGCGATTTTTGACTCGGGAAACATTTCCAGGATTGCCGCAACCATCGGGTCCGCGGCGGCGTCCGCTTTCAAGCGTTCGGTTTCTGCGTTGCGCTCTTCGGTGATGCTTGGAGCGCCGTTGGAGGAGCTGATCGAGATCGCCCAACGAACCCCTGTCCAGGATTGCAGTCTTTGCCCCAATCGTTGCGCCAGGTCCGCGGGGGCCTTGGGGGAGGGCTCGAATTCGATACGCCCAGGTTGGTACGAGACCAGACGAACGCCGTCCTCGACTTCGACCACCAATTTCATGTCGCGATTGGCGCGGACCAGATCGACCACATGCATGAAGGTCGGGAACCGTGCCAGGGCGCTTTGAGGCGCCTGTGCCAGCGCGGTCTGAGCGCCCTGCGATGTGGCGCCCCTGGATGCGGACATTTCGGCAGAGCGGTTGGCAACGGCCTGCGCACCGGCACCGGAGGGGGCGCCGCCCGTGCCGCCCGGCTGTGGTGCAGGCGGGGCGGGTGTGTCTTTCAGTTTGGCAACCAATTCGCCCGGTGTCGGAAGATCGGCTACGTGGGTCATGCGGATCACAGCCATCTCGGCGGCCATCATCGCGTTCGGGGCGTGAGCGACCTCTTCCAAAGCTTTCAGAGACATTTGCCACATGCGCGACAAAACTGGCATGGCGAGCGTGTCGGCCAGGGCCCGACCGCGCGCACGTTCATCGGGGGAGACCGTCGGGTCGTCGGCTGCTTCGGGCGTGATGCGGATTACGCTGATCCAGTGGGTGATCTCGGAGATGTCGCGCAGTACTGCCAGGGGATCGGCACCGTCGGCGTATTGTGCCGAAAGTTCGGCCAATGCCCCGGCGGCATCGCCGCGCATGATCATCTCGAACAGGTCCATGACCCGGCCACGGTCAGCGAGGCCCAGCATGGCCCGCACCTGATCCGCGGTGGTTTCGCCTGCGCCATGGCTGATCGACTGGTCCAGGAGCGAGGTCGCATCACGGGCAGACCCTTCTGCTGCACGGGTGATCAGTTGCAACGCTTCATCAGAAATCTCGGCAGCTTCCGCCGAGGCGATCTTGCGCAGAAGGTCGATCATCACCTCGGGCTCGATTCGGCGCAGATCGAAACGCTGACAGCGCGACAACACCGTGACAGGCACCTTGCGGATCTCGGTCGTGGCAAAGATGAATTTCACGTGGGCGGGTGGTTCTTCCAGCGTCTTCAGCAGCGCGTTGAACGCACTGGTCGACAGCATGTGAACCTCGTCGATGATGTATATCTTGTAACGCGCACTGGCTGCCCGATAGTGCACGCTGTCAATGATTTCGCGGATGTCGTTGACGCCGGTCCGGCTGGCGGCGTCCATTTCCATCACATCGACGTGGCGACCTTCGCTGATCGCGATGCAGGGTTCACATTGTCCACAAGGTTCGGTCGTGGGCCCACCTGTGCCGTCAGGGCCGACGCAATTCATGCCTTTGGCGATGATCCGTGCGGTGGTGGTTTTCCCGGTGCCGCGAATGCCGGTCATGATAAAGGCCTGTGCGATCCGGTCCGCCTCGAAGGCGTTCTTCAGGGTGCGCACCATCGCATCCTGACCAACCAGATCGGCAAAGATTTCCGGCCGGTATTTCCGGGCCAGCACCTGATAGGATTTTTCGGTGGTCTCGCTCATCGCCTGCCGCTCGGGATTCGGGTCCGGGCGAGGTTAGACCGCCCGGCACCAAGCGTCCACCGTTCTGGGCGTGTCAGTCGGAAATGTATCCCCAGATTTCATCCTTCAAGAGCCCGCGCTTCTTGCGCAGTTCGACCTCGGCCAGATTGTCCAGCGGTTCGATATTGGTTTCGGCGCGATGCACGGCGCGATTTATGTCGTGGTACTCGTCAAACAGTCGGGCAAAATGCGCATCCGACTGTTTGAGGGCATGCATCTGGTCGACTTTCGTTGGGAATTCTTCGGCAAGCTCGTGGGGAACGTGGCTCATGTCGGCCCTCCTTTTATGACTATTGGTCTTCAGGTTAACGCGGCCACGGTCCTGGGCCTTGATGCGTGTCAAACGACGCAAGCATTTTTCGCGGCGGGTTGTGCTGAGGCACATCCCCCGCTAATCTGAGCTTGCCGTTTGGGGCGGCACCCTGGTTCGCGGACAGCCGTCATCGGCACCCCCTTGAAGATTTAAAAACACGACATTTGTCGGTGTTTCTCATGCCCGTCTCAGCGAACCGCCGGGCCAATCGAACGAGGAGCCCGATGCCGAAATCCATCGATCAATTGCGCCGTGATGCCAAGGCGCTGCGACAGTCTTACGAAGCCCGCGATACCAACGCGCTTCAACGTGTGAAATCCGCTGTAGTCCGTGGTCGGATGCCGGTGCGCCATGCGGATTTCCTGCACATCATCGCCCGCGAGAACGGTTTCGAAAGCTGGCCGCGACTGACTTGGGCGCATGAAACCATCGGACTCGATCGGGCCGCTAAACAACAAAAGCTTAAACAGTCTATCGCCCACGGCCAGAACTGGCGGGTAGTGCGACTGCTGGAGGAAACCCCCGATCTTACCGACGGGTTATTTGGAGTGCAGTGTGCGCTTTATATGCGTGCCGAAGTTGAGGCCGCGCTGGAAGCTGATCCGTCGCTGGCCGTTCACACCTTTGGACCTCGTCGCCCGATCGTTCACCTGGCTTATTCGAAGTGGATCAAGGCACGCCCCGAGCTTGAGACCGACATGCTGGCCATCGCGCGGCTTCTGGTCAGTCACGGCGCGGACGTCAACGATGCCTATGATTTCGAACCCGGAGGCGAACACAAGCTGTCGGTTCTCTATGGCGCAATCGGCCATGCCGACAACATGGTTCTGGGCAAATGGCTTTTGGAACAGGGTGCTGATCCCAACGATGGCGAGTCGCTTTATCACGCGACCGAACTTGGCCATCACGAAGGGTTGCGGATGCTGTTGGACCATGGTGCCGATCCGACTGGGACGAATGCCTTGTTGCGGGCCATGGATTTCGATGACGTCACCGCGGTTGCCATGCTCATCCAGGCCGGTGCCCGGGCGGACGATTTTAACGCAGACAAAGTTGGCGGTGAGGCCCCCTACACCGTTCCCGCGCTTCACCAGGCAGCGCGCCGGATGAGCAGTGCCAAGATGGTAGACTTGCTGATTTCGGCCGACGTCGATCCGCAGCGACGCTTTGAGGGCCTCAGCCCCTATGCCGCCGCGCGCGTTTTCGGCAATTCGGCGCTTGCCGCGGCTTTGGACCAGGCGGGGCAGGCCACGCCCCTGTCGTCGGTTGAAACCATGCTGGCCGAAATTGCCGACGGCACCCAGACAGACGGGGTTTACCTGAACCCCGAAGACCTGCCCGAAGGGGCACGAAATATCGTCCGCGATATCCTCCATCTTCCTGGCAAGCTGCCGCATTTGAAGCGACTGGTCGCCGCGGGGGCGGAATACGACCGTCCCGACAAGCACGAGGGCGTCACCCCGGTCCAGGCCGCCGGTTGGTTGGGGCTGCCCGAGGTGCTGGCCTTTTTCCTGTCCCTGAAACCTGACCTGGAACACGTCAACAACTATGGCGGCACATTGCTATCCACGATTCTGCATGGGTCAGAAAACAATCCCGACCGTCGTGGCAGTGACTATGTCGCTTGTCTGCAATTGGTCATGGAACACGGCATTGCCTTGCCGCGTGGCGTTCTCGACCAGTCCGGAGTGCCTGAGATTGCCGCGTTTTTGTCGGATTGGGCCGAGGCGCATCCCGGGCAGGTCGTCGAACATGGGGTGACGTGATGCACGGTGGTTTGCAGCGGGCGATCTTCACGCTAGTTTTCCCATAGAACGTGCCAGGCCAAGAAAGTGGACCCCTGTAACATGTTGGAAATCGCCGAACTTCCTCTGCGCGCCGGGCACTTGGGTATCTGTCCCATGCCGGGGCGCAGCGGTACTTATCAAGCCGATCTGACCCAGATAGTGTCCTGGGGGGCGGGCCTTGTCCTGACTATGACGACGGTCGATGAACTGGAACGTGCCGGCGCGGCGGACCTTGGTGAGGACCTGCAATCGGCGGGCGTTGCCTGGCGGCATTTGCCGATCCCGGACTTTGGTGCGCCACCGCCGGAAACCGCGGCGCTCTGGCCCGAAACTTCGGCTCTGGCCCATGATATTCTGGGGCAGGGCGGGCGCGTGTTGGCCCATTGTTATGGCGGTTGTGGTCGGGCTGGCATGGCGCAGATGCGTCTTATGGTCGAAGCGGGCGAAGACGCGGATCCGGCCCTTGAACGCTTGCGTCAGGTGCGTCCCTGCGCAGTTCAGAGCGAGTCGCAGCGGGCCTGGGCGGCGATCCCGATGTACGACAGGCTTGGGTGGTCGCCGTGACAAATCATCCGTCAGACAACACACGATTCTTGCTGACGGTCCTGTTCGCGGCCTGGGTCTTGGCCCTTGTTTATTCGATTGTCACCTACATGACGACGGCAGGCGATAGTGGGGGGCTGGGGCGCGTTTCGACCTTCCTGGGTTGGCAAGGTGTTGCGGGGGTGATGGCCCTTGCAATCTTTGCCAAGGGGCGATCCTGGCCTGCAAAAAGTTCGATACGATCACTGTCGCGCGTGCCCTTGGGATTGGCCGTGATCATGGCCGCCGTCGTGATTTGGGCGGGACTGTCGCGATAGGGGAAGAAAAGGTGAGAGGCTGGACAACGACCCAAGCGGGGCTCGTTACGGCTGCTTCCTTCCGGACCTGACCGGGTTGGCGAGGCGCTCGCCCGCGCCAACCTCTCGGGGCGTTATCTAGGGGCTATTTTGCAGAAAGGCAAGGTATGCCGGTTGTCGGCAAAGCGTATGCAAAACGTATGGCAGCACCGAACGCCCACATCACGTCGGATTAACCGGGGTCGGGCAAGGTGCCTGGCATGGATCAGATATCTCCGCAGACACGATTTCGCCAGACGGCGACAGCAAAACTGGCACGCGAACGTTTGGCGCGGTACCTGCAAGAGCTTGACAACGATGAGGGGCGCTGGTGGCGGGTCCAGGACCTGGTGCCCGAAGCCTGGGCAACGCTGGAAGAAGACATCTGGTGCGAGGAAGAGAAGATCAAGCTGACCATCCGTCTGGACGCCTCGGTGGTGAAATTCTTTCGCGCAATGGGTAAGGGATACCAGGCGCGAATGAACCGGGTGCTGGCGACCTATGCGCAGATGAAGATCGGCGAGGTCGAACGGAACCGGGCCTCGATAGACGAGGTGCTTGAACAGTATGGGCCGAAGATGCCGGACGAGATTGGCGAGATGTGGCGGGAATATCGCCATCTGCTGCCCGACGACATTGATATTGACGTAGAGCGGATTGACCGGTGGTTTGGGGTTTGAGGGGCGGTGCTTGCTTGATTGTCCGCTATGCGGGACTTTGCGGACATACGTTCCGTTTGGTCACAGACACTCAGTTGTCGTAGCGTTCCCACGCGGCATTCTCATGCTTTCGGCGATACAGGTTTTTTGAAATAAGATGGTCTGCCTCGTCGGTACGAGAGATGACTTCGCGTAACTCCTGAATGCCTAAGCTGGACTCTGCATCGCAGAACGCCAGGACATCTCTGCTTGGCAGGGCTGCTACTGCTCCGTTTGGAACGAGAAATGCATAGTCGTTTTCCCAAAACCGATCTAGCAACAACAAGCTTGCCTCAAAATTGCCGTCCCATAATACAGCAAAAACATTCTCGTATTTCACGACCTGGATTTCTTTGTTGTTTTCCAAGCCTTCCAAATTCGAGATTGCGATGCGATTTAACTCTTCATCGGAAAGCCCGGCACTGGCTCGTCGGCGTTCCGATACGTACTCGAAACTATCTCCGGTATCGACCAAGTAGGAAACAAGAAGGCCGTTTCCCAGTCGAGTTAATACAGGAGCATCCATCTCTGACAATTCGGTATCCGCTTCGAGATCAGGAAGCTCAGGTTTCAAGTACGCAACAGCCTTCTTGCAAAACTCAATGTCTTCAATGCTCATTTTCGAACCATACACTAAGACGCCTCACCCGTTCTCTTTGGTTATAGTGTAGAGCGTAGACGTAACCAACCTGACTGTCCGCTTAGGGCTCATAGCAGACCTTAATAACAGCCCAATCAATCCAGCGCGTCGCCGCCTGCCGAGACACACAGACTAATCGTCCGATGCAAAAAGCCCCGGCACGGAGCCAAGGCCAGAGGCCGCCGTGCCATCGCCGGACCGGCCCGCGATCTGGCGATTTGGTGGTCGTTGGCGCTGGGCTCGGGCAAACAATGTGGCTTGGCCGCCATTAATCGCACAATTCATACGTCGGATCGCCAACCTCCGCTCTGGCGATGGCACGGCTAGGCCCGCACTCAGGTCGGTTGCCGTTCGGCCCAGCCTGCGAAGATCTTCTCCAACGCGACCACGACGTAGTACAAAACGATGCCGAGGAAGGCCAAGGCGATCAGCACCGCGAACATCAGCGGATAGTCGGAATTCGTCTTGCCGCTGTCGAACAGGGCGCCAAGGCCGCGGCCGTGGGGACTGACGATTTCCATCAGGTTGGTGCCGATGAAGGCGAGCGTCACGGCGACCTTTAGCGCGCCAAAGAACTCCGGCAGAGTTTTCGGCAGGGCGATTTTCCAGAAGATCGTCGACTGGCTGGCCCCGAGCGAGCGCAGGATGTCGCGGTATTCGGGCTCAAGCGTCGAGAGGCCGATCGAGACCGAGACGGCGATCGGGAAGAACGAGATCATGAAGGCGATCAGCACGGTGTTAAAATCATGCGCGCCGACGAACATCAGCGCCACGATGGGCACCACGGTGGCCTTGGGGATGGCGTTAAAGCCGACCAGCAGGGGGTAGAGCGCGTCGCGCATGGTGCGCGAGAACCCCATGATCATGCCGACGCCGACGCCAAAGATGATGGCGAGGATCAGACCCAGGACCGTGCGCCAGAGGGTCTGCCAGCTCATGATCAGGAACAGGTTCCAGTACTTTGAATAGGCCGGTGGCAGGTCGGAGGGCGAGGCCATGACATAGTTCGGCCAGCCGTTGGCCCAGACCAGAGCCTCCCAGAGGGCGAGGAACACGACCATGGCGACGATGGGGACGGCGATCTTGCGCAGCATCAGGCGGCCTCCCCTTCGGCGCGGCCTTGGGCGATCTCGATCTGGTGGCGCAGGATGTTCAGGCGGTCTGCGGCCTCGGGTGTATAGAGGTCGTCCAGCTTGGGCGCGGCGGTGCGCGGGATGTCCATGACGTATTGGGTGCGGGCAGGGCGGCCCGAGAGGACCACGACCTGGTCGGCGAGAAAGATCGACTCGCGCAGATCGTGGGTGATGAGGACGCCGGTAAAGGGCTCTTCGGCCTTCAGGGCGTGCATGGTTTGCCAGAGGTCCTCGCGGGTGAAGGCGTCGAGCGCGCCGAAGGGTTCGTCGAGGATCAGCACTTCGGGCTTGTGGACAAGGGCGCGGCAGAGCGAGGCGCGCTGGCGCATGCCGCCGGAGAGTTCCGAGGGACGTTTGTCTTCGAAGCCTTCCAGACCGACCAGGGTTAACAGCTTGCGCGCACGGTCTTCCTGTTGGGATTTGGTCAGCTTGGTCGGCACGATTTCCAGGGGCAGCATCACGTTTTTCAGGATCGACCGCCATTCAAGCAGCACCGGGTTCTGAAAGGCCATACCCACGGTCGAGCGGGGCGAGGTGACCTGTGCGCCGTGGAGCCAGACCTCACCCTCGTCCGGTTTCATCAGCCCGGCCACCAGCCGCGTCAGGGTCGACTTGCCGCAACCCGAGGGGCCGACGACGGCAACAAAGCCGCCTTCCGGCACGCTGAGCGTCAGCCCGTCCAACACGGGCAAGGGCCCGCTGTCGGTGGGATAGGCATGGCGTACATCTTTGATATCTATTAAAAATTCGCTCACGTAACCGCCCCGGATAAGTATGCGGGCCGCCCCCTTGGAGCGGCCCGTCTGTTGATTATTTCAGAGCAAACCCACCCTCGGGCAGATAGGCGTCGGTGAAATACACTGACACATCCGTTGGGTTCTGGAACTCGTATGTTTCGCCGATCTGAGTGATCGAGTTCGCGAAACGCGCCGCGTCGATGCCGCCAAAGCCATTGGCCGCGACCCAGTCGGTTGCCACGTTCTGGTCGATCGACATTTGCAGGCGCTCGGTTTCAAGCGCTGCGTCGGCGGCAGGGTTGCGCTCCAACAGGCTGGCGATCCCCGCATCCGGGTCGGCGATCACATCGGCCCAGCCCTTGGCGACGGCGCGCAGGAAGGCTTTGACCGTGTCGCTGTTTTCGGCCGCCCATTCGGTGTTCACCAGGATCGCGTTGCCGTACATGTCCAAGCCATAGTCAGCCATCAGGATGTTCGAGATATCCTCGGCGGGCACGCCAAGACGCTTGAGGTTCAGCACGGACGAGAACGAAAAGCCGGTGATCGCCGCGACGTTGCCCTCGGCCAGCATGGGCTCGCGGGTCGGAAAGCCGACGGGCTCGACCGTGATGGCCGAGACGTCCAGATCGTTGGCGCTGGCAAATGCCGGGAACTGCGCCCAGGCCCCGTCGGGGGGCGGTGCGCCCAGAACCTTGCCTTCGAGGTCTTTCGGCACTTCGACGCCAAGTGACTTGCGGCCCACGATGGCGAACGGCGGCTTGTCATAGATCATCATGACGGCGGTCACCGGCGCGCCGGGGTTCTGATCGAGGAACTTGATGACGGTGTTGATGTCGCCAAAGCCAATCGGGAAAGCACCCGTGGCGATCTTTGGAATGGTCTGGACCGAACCGGAACCGGCTTCGATTGTGACATCCAGACCTTCGGCGGCGAAATGGCCGTTGTCGATAGCCGCGAAATAGGCCGCTGACGGCCCTTCGAACTTCCAATCCAATGCGAATGGCACCTTGGTTTCGGCGGTGGCCATGGTCGCGGCAAACAGCCCGGCAGCCGTTGCTATTGCGCGGTAAAACACTGTGTATCCCTCCTTGTTCATTTTGCAATCCGAAGCACTCTTTGGCGGGTCTCGGTCGAGGTCAAACCCCACCGGATACGCCAGAGGCACACGGCCTTGTCTGCCCATCCTTTTAGCAACAATTCCATGCGTCGTCTAATTTTTGATCAAATTGGCCGCGACGGCGAGACCATCCCGAAAAGAACAGGAAACGCGCCGCCTGTCTGGGCGGCGCGTCGGTCGGTTGCGATAGGCAGGCGAGACTTGTCTCAGAGCTTTAGGCGATAGAGCGCAAACCCATCGGCCCCTTCGCCCGCCGGCTCGATCACGGCACCCTTGACGTCGCCGATGTACTCCGACGCCTTGGGGCCGGTCTCGAAGACCGCCGTGGTGCCGTTCATCGCCTTGAACTTCCAGTTGGCATCCGCCGAGGGCTGGATGGTGCCCTGTTCGACGATATAGCGCACGATCACGTCGCGGTTGGTGTCCGGCGCCTCGAAGATGATGGTCGAGCCATCGGCACCGGGGAACGATCCACCACCGCTGGCGCGGTAGTTGTTGGTGGCGATGATGAAGGTCATGTCGTCGGTGACCGGCGCGCCGTTATAGGCGAGGTCGACGATCCGGCTGGCGTCCGGGTTCTCCAACTCGCCTTTCGGGCCGTACTTGGACGGTTGGCTCAGGTCGATCTGATAGGTCACCCCGTCGATCACATCAAAGTTGTAGGACGGGAAGGACGGGTTCAAGAGAGACGTATCGGACGAGCCCGGCGCGACCTGGTTGAACATGCCAGCCGAGCGTTCCAGCCAATCCTTGACCTGCGCGCCGGTGACTTTCACCGCGCGGACGGTGTTCGGATAGAGGTAGAGATCGGCCACGTTCTTGATCGCCACGTCACCGGCGGGGACATCCGTGTAATACTCCGGCCCACCCCGGCCACCGGCCTTGAAGGGGGCGGCGGCGGAGAGGATCGGCAGGCCCTCGTATTCGGTGCCCTTCATCATCTCGCCGATGTACCAGCTTTGGGCAATCGACACGATCTGGACCGAGGGATCGTCCGCCACCAGCGCGAAATAGCTGTGGAGCGGTGCGGCCGTCTTGCCGACCGCGCGGCGCACATAGGCGAGCGTCGCCTCGTGATCGGCGCGGGTGGCTTCGATCACGTCTTCTTCGCTTTCAACCAGCGCGGTGATCGAGCGGTCCTCGTTGCGCTTGGAGATCGGCCGGGTTTCGACCGCCTGGTTCACCACGCGCCATTCGCCGCCCTCGCGTTCCAGCATCAGGTCGATCACGCCGAGGTGGCTGCCCCAGAAGCCGCCCATGGTGGCGGGCTTGCCGTGGATCAGGCCGTTCTCGGCATCGACCGCCGCATATTCGGCGTAGGTGGGCGAGGGGAAGACAAGGTGGCTGTGACCCGTCACAAGGGCGTCGACCCCGTCGACGGCGGCAAGTGGCACGCTGGCGTTTTCCATCATGTCGGTCCGGTCGGCCGACCCGATGCCAGAGTGCGAGAGCGCGATGATGATGTCGGCACCTTCCTCGCGCATCTGCGGAACGTAAGCCTCGGCCGTCGCAACGATGTCGCGCGCGGTGACGTTGCCTTCAAGGTGCTTGCGGTCCCAGTTCATGATCTGCGGCGGCACAAATCCGATCAGCCCGACCTTGATCGCGTGGGTTTCGCCCGCGCCGTCGGTCAGTTCGCGGTCAAGGATGACATAGGGTTTGATCAGCGTGGTGTCCTTGGTCGGGTCGGCCCCCACCTCTTTGACCACGTTCGCGCTGACGATCGGGAAGTTCGCGCCTGCCAGTGCCTTCATCAGGAACTCGAGGCCATAGTTGAATTCGTGGTTGCCAAGGGTCGAGGCATCAAAGCCCACGGTGTTCATCGCGGTGATGACCGGGTGCAGGTCGCCTTCCTTCATGCCCCGTTCATAGGCGATGTAATCGCCCATGGGGTTGCCCTGAAGGAAATCGCCGTTGTCCAGAAGCAGCGAATTCGTCGCCTCGGAACGGATGTCGGAGATATGGGCAGCGGTCCGGGCCAGGCCGACCGTGTCGACCTCGCGGTCGCCGTAATAATCATAGGGCCAGACGTGCACGTGCAGGTCGGTAGTTTCCATGATGCGCAAGTGCGCCTGTCCAGACGCGGCGCGCGCCGAGAAAGGATGCAGGGCGATCAGGCTGGCACCTGCGGTTGATGCAAGAAACGAACGGCGGCTCATGGCCAGATCAGAATAACGTGGCATAACAGGCTCCCATCATTTTTTTGACTATTCTTCATGGGACCATGAAACCTGTGTGACACCAAAGACATTTCCTTACGTCATCTGGCCTCAATTTCCGTAGGGGCTGCAACTCCCCGAAAATAGGGAGGAAAGCTTCAATTGCCAAACAGGGTTCCGCGTGGCAAATCGGACCACAAGAGGGCGAGGGCAGGCATGAAAAACGCAGAATCAGTCACCTTTGGCGGGTCGGGATTGGACCGAGCGGCCCAGGTGCGCGGCAAGCCCGGAGAACTGGCGCGGCTTTTGGCCAAGGGTGGTGTGCTGCCGATCTGGCGTGGCAAACCCCTGTTGGACAGCGACAGCCGCGTCCCGGTTTTCCTGCCGTCGGATCATGCGGTTTTTGAAGGAAGCGGGCCCGAGGTTTTCCTGGGACTGGACGATGACACGCCCCGGTTCGCGCGCGACATTTCGGGGTGGGAACCAGAGGACGACACCGATCAGGTCGGCCAGTTCACCGATCCGACAGAACAGCATCACCCGGCTCTGCCCGAAACCCAGGTCTTTGCCGAGCTACGTGCCAGCATGACCCGGTTGACGCCGCGCGCCGCCGAATTGATCGCCACGGGAAAGGCCATTCTGGAATGGCATCGCACCCATAGGTTCTGCGCCCAATGCGGCGTCGAAAGTGTGGTCGCCCAGGCCGGCTGGCAACGCGACTGCCCCGCCTGCGATGCGCACCATTTTCCGCGCACCGACCCAGTCGTTATCATGTTGATAACGCTTGGTAATTCTGTTCTTATGGGGCGGTCCCCGTTTTGGCCCGAGGGCATGTATTCACTGCTTGCCGGCTTCGTCGAGCCGGGGGAACCGATCGAGGCGGCCGTGCGGCGCGAAGTCTTTGAAGAGGCGGGCATCACCGTGGGCCGGGTCGATTACCTGTCGTCCCAGCCCTGGCCTTTCCCCACCTCGTTGATGTTCGGCTGTCATGGCCATGCCACGTCGTCCGAAATCACCATCGACCCCGAAGAGATCGAAGACGCCCGTTGGGTCACCCGCGAACAGATGCTTCTGGCGCTTGCAGGGGACGATCCGACAATGAAGCCAGCCCGCCGCGGATCGATCGCGCGGTTTTTGATTGAGAACTGGCTTGCCGATACGCTCGACTAAGGACAAGATTCGGCCATGAAGCTTTCGACCCGAGAAGATATCGAGGCGCCAATTGCGACGGTTTATCAGGCCGTTGTGGATTTCGATGGATTTGAACGGCAGCTCATGCGCCGCGGAGTCGACGTGACCCGCGACGAATCCCATCCAGTTGACCTGCCCGGCGCGCAGTGGACCGCGCGATTTTCCTGGCGTGGTCGTCAGCACGAGCTGAACGCCGAACTGGTCTCGATCGATGTGGATCAGGGCTATGCCATCGAAAGCAAATCCGGCGGGGTGGAATGCATGGGGGTCGTCGACCTGGTGCCGCTGTCCAAGGCGCGCACCCGTCTGTTCGTTTCGCTTGACCTGCGCCCGACGACCCTGTCGTCACGCCTTTTCATCCAGTCTTTACGCCTGGCCAAAAGCAATCTGACCCGGCGGTTTAAGTCACGTGTGGGTGAATTTGCCTCGGGTATCGCGGGTCAATAGACCCGCCGCCGATCCAGGGCGAACATCAGGATCGGCGCGGCGAGGGCCGTCAGCAATGCGCCGCCCAGTCCCAGCATATAGATTATGCCGATCATTTCGCTCAGGACCTCCCATGGCATTGTTTTCAGTGTGCTGAACACGCCAAGCGCCAGGGCGCTGATCCAGCCGGCGCCCGAAATGCCAGCCAGTGCGGCCACGCGCAATCGTTCGGCGAGCGGGATCGCGCCGAACCGGCAGCCCTGCCATTTGCGCAGGGTGGAAAGCCCAATCCGACCGATCAAAACGGCGTTGATTGTCAGAAAGGCGACCACGCCAAGCTTCGCCATCAGTTTTGGAGAGAAGTTTTCGACCTGGAAGCCCGTGCGCAGATACAGCAGAACCAGGCCGCTGGCCCAAAACAGAGCCAGACCGAAAGACACCATGCGGTGGTATCTTTCCAGGCTGTCGATTTCGCGGGTGTCGAGGGGGCGGATCAATGACCGCGCCGCGCTAAAGTCCGCCAGGATTGCGACGCCAAAGCCCAGGGCCAGCCCCAAAAGATGTGCCGCCCGTGCCGCGTCATTCACCAATGTCATGTCCATTGGACGTCTTCCTCAAGCACGCCCCCACATGGGGTTTTCCCCTTATGGGAAGATGGTTAACGCCAATTGTGGCCCGCATTTGTCATGATTGTGGCGCTGCCCTGTTTCGGGCCGGATACCGCCGAACGGCCTGTCGCGCATTTCGCAACAAAGGACCACGGCTTTCACTGGTCATATCCAAGGTGATTCGCTATGGTGTGCGCAGACCCGGAAAACGGGCGACAGAGGCAGTACGAGCGGGCTTATGACGGAAATGGTCTATGGCTCAGTCCCGAGACGGGACGGCGAGCCGATTCTTCCGCGCTGGTGGCGCACGGTCGACAAATGGTCGATCAGTTGCGTGCTGGCGCTTTGTGGCGTTGGGCTTCTCTTGGGGCTTGCGGCCTCTCCTCCGTTGGCGGAACGAAATGGATTTGGCGCGTTCCATTACGTGCAGCGCCAGGTGTTCTTCGGTGGTATGGCCCTGACGGCCATGTTCGCGGTGACATTGATGTCGCCCCAAACAGTCCGGCGATTGGCTGTCGTGGGCTTCGCCATGTCGTTTGTGGCCTTGTTGCTTCTTCCGTTCCTGGGGACCGATTTCGGCAAAGGGGCGGTGCGGTGGTATTCGCTTGGCTTCGGCTCGGTCCAGCCTTCTGAATTTCTGAAGCCCGGTTTCATCGTTCTTGTCGGGTGGATGATAGCCGCCTCGAATGAAATTGCCGGGCCTCCGGGCAAGACCTATTCCTTTGCCCTGGCGCTTGCGGTTGTGGTTTTGCTGGCGATGCAGCCCGATTTCGGACAGGCCAGTCTGATCCTGTTTTCCTGGGGGGTGATGTATTTCGTCGGCGGCGCGCCGTTCTTGATCCTGGCGGCCATTGCGGGCCTGACCATCGTGGGCGGTGCATTTGCCTATCAGCACTCGGAACATTTTGCCCGCCGCATCGATGGTTTTCTTGCCGCCGAGGTCGACCCGACCACCCAGCTTGGATACGCTGCAAACGCCATCCGCGAAGGTGGGTTCTTTGGTGTGGGCGTGGGCGAGGGGACGGTGAAGTGGTCGCTGCCTGACGCGCATACGGATTTCATCATCGCTGTCGCGGCCGAGGAATACGGGCTGATCCTGGTCCTGGCGATCATCATTCTGTACGCCACCATCGTCTTGCGGTCGCTCTTTCGGTTGATGCGCGAGCGCGATCCTTTCATTCGACTGGCGGGAACCGGGTTGGTGTGCACCTTTGCCATGCAGGCGATGATCAACCTTTCCGTCGCCGTCCGTCTGCTGCCCGCCAAGGGCATGACCCTTCCATTCGTCAGCTATGGCGGATCGTCGCTTGTCGCGGGCGGGATCATGATCGGCATGCTTCTGGCCTTTACACGCGACCGGCCCCAGGGCGAGATCCGGGATTACCTGGTGCGGAGCAACCGGGCATGAGCAAGCCGCATCTTGTCATCGCGGCCGGGGGGACCGGGGGGCATATGTTCCCCGCCCAGGCCTTGGCCGAGGTGATGCTTCAGCGCGGATGGGACGTCACCCTGTCCACCGACGCACGCGGCGCGCGCTATGCGGGCGGCTTTCCCGATCAGGTCACGATCCGTCAAGTGTCGAGCGCAACCTTCGCGCGCGGCGGGGTGCTGTCCAAGCTGGCCGCGCCGTTTTTGATTTTGGGCGGGATACTGACCGCTTTGATACGATTTCTTGTGCGTCGCCCAACTGTGGTGGCGGGCTTTGGGGGCTACCCCTCGATCCCCGCGCTCGCCGCCGCATGGGTGTTGCGCATCCCGCGCATGATCCACGAACAAAACGGCGTCCCGGGGCGTGTGAACACGGTTTTTGCCAAGCGCGTCGATCTGGTGGCCTGCGGAACATGGCCGACCAGGCTGCCCGACGGGGTCGAGCCGGTTCATACCGGCAACCCGGTGCGTGCGCAGGTTCTGGAGACCGCGGGCGCGCCCTATACCAAGCCAGGTCCCGGCCAAATGTCGGTTCTGATCATCGGCGGCAGCCAGGGCGCGCGCATCCTGTCCGACGTGGTGCCCGCCGCCATCGCGCGGCTGAACGGCGGCGTGAAAGAGCACCTGAGTGTCACCCATCAGGCCCGCCCCGAGGACCACGACCGCGTGACGAAGGTTTATTCAGACGCGGGCATCCCCGCCGAGGTCGCGCCCTTTTTCGACGATATCGCCCGCCGGATCGCCGAGGCGCAGCTTGTGATCAGCCGGTCGGGTGCATCGTCGGTCGCAGATATCAGCGTCATTGGCCGCCCCTCGATCCTGATCCCTTTCGCCGCCGCCACCGGAGACCACCAGACCGCCAACGCCCGTGGGCTGGTTGATGCCGATGGCGCGATCCTGATCCCGGAATCGGCCCTTGACCCGGCCTCGCTCTCGGAACAGATCATGACCGTCCTGACGACCCCCGCTACCGCCGCCGCCATGCGCGACGCGGCCCTTGCGCAGGGCAAACCCGATGCGGCCGAGCGCCTGGCCGCCCTGATCGAACAGCTTGGCAGGAGAGAGCCATGAACGCCGCCGCGACCAAACTTCCCACCGAGATGGGCCCGATCCACTTTGTCGGCATCGGCGGCATCGGCATGTCGGGGATCGCCGAGGTGCTGATCGAGGCGGGGTATACGGTTCAGGGTTCGGACCTGAAGACCACCAAGATCACCGACCGGCTCGATTCGATGGGCGCCACGATTTTCGAAGGCCAGCGCGCCGAAAACCTCGAAGGTGCCGAGGTCATCGTGATTTCGTCCGCTATCAAACGCGGCAACCCCGAACTCGACGAAGCGCGCCGCCTCGGCCTGCCCGTCGTGCGCCGGGCCGAGATGCTGGCCGAACTGATGCGCCTGCGCTCGAACGTCGCCGTCGCGGGGACCCACGGCAAGACGACGACCACCACCATGGTCGCCGCGCTTTTGGACCATGGCGGCATCGACCCGACGGTGATCAACGGTGGCATCATCCACGCCTATGGCTCGAACGCCCGCGTGGGGCAGGGCGAATGGATGGTGGTCGAAGCCGACGAGTCTGACGGCACCTTCAACCGCCTGCCCGCGACCGTCGCGATCGTGACGAACATCGACCCCGAGCATATGGAGCACTGGGGCACGATCGAGAACCTGCGCAAGGGCTTTGACGATTTCGTCTCGAACATCCCCTTCTACGGCCTCGCGGTCCTTTGCACCGATCACCCCGAGGTGCAGGCGCTGGTGGGCCGGGTCACCGACCGCCGTATTGTCACCTTCGGCTTCAACGCCCAGGCCGACGTGCGCGCCATCAACCTGACCTACAAGAACGGCTCGGCCCATTTCGATATCGAACTGGCCGATGGCGTTCTGATCGAGAACTGCACCTTGCCAATGCCCGGCGACCACAACGTTTCGAACGCGCTGGCCGCCGTTGCCGTCGCCCGCCACCTTGGCATGAAGGGTGCCGAAATCCGCGAGGCGCTGGCGAACTTCAAGGGCGTCAATCGCCGCTTTACCAAGGTGGGCGAGATCGACGGCATCACCATCATCGACGATTACGGCCACCACCCGGTGGAAATCGCGGCGGTGCTGAAAGCCGCCCGCCAGGCGGTAGGGGCCGAAAGCGATGCGCGCGTGATCGCCGTGCACCAGCCGCATCGGTATTCGCGGCTGTCCACGCTGTTTGACGATTTCTGCACCTGCTTCAACGAGGCAGATGTCGTCGGGATTGCCGAGGTCTATGCCGCAGGAGAGGACGTTATCCCCGGTGCAACCCGCGAAGACCTTGTCGCCGGTCTGATCCGCCACGGTCACCGCCATGCCCGCGCGGTCGTGTCGGAAGAAGACCTTGAACGCCTGGTGCGCGAACAGGCACGACCGGGTGACATCGTTGTGTGCCTTGGGGCCGGTACGATCTCGGCCTGGGCCAACGGCCTGCCCGCACGCCTGTCCAAGTCCGCAGCCTGATTTCGCCGCCTTCGGCGTCGATCCATGCGGGGGCTTTGCCCCCGCACCCCCAGGATATTTTCACCAAGAAGAATTGAATGCTCTCGCGCAGCTTTTCGAGGGGCTCGTATCGCGCACGTGCTCCAAATTTCTTTTTGGCAAAAATATCCCGGGGTCTGGGGCAGAGCCCCAGCTTGCGCTCAGATCAGGTTCGCGGCGCGAAAGAGGTCTTTCAGCTTTGCTTCCGGCCGCGCGCCGTAGTGACTGATCACCTCGGCCGCGGCGATGCATCCCATGCGCCCGGCGGTTTCCAATGATTGACCCGTGGCATAGCCATAGAGAAACCCGGCGGCGAATTGGTCGCCTGCACCGGTGGCATCAACGGGCACAACCCTGTTCACGGCGACCCGCGCGGTTTCTTCGCCCCTGACCAGCAGGACATCTTCGCCAGAACGGGTGCACACCACCACGCTGGCGTCCTTGGCGGCCTGTTCCAGCGCGGTGCTCAAGTCGGTTTGATAGAGTGATTCCCATTCGTGTTCGTTGCCGATCACATAGTCCAGTTCGCGCACCAGCCGGCGGAAGTCGTCGCGGTGACGGTCGACACAGAAGGGGTCTGACAAAGCGATTCCTGCCTTGCCACCCGCATCGCGGCACAGGCGGCTGGCGCGTTCAAAGGCCTCTTTTCCTTTTGGTTTGTCATAAAGGTAGCCTTCGAGGAACAGGATCTGGGTGGAACCCGCTGCACTGTCCGGCACATCGTCGGGGCCAAGTTCAGACGATATTCCGAGGTAGGTGTTCATCGACCTTTCGCCATCGGGCGAGACAAAGATCATCGACCGCGACGTGGGCAGTTCGCCCCCGGCCACCGGCGGGTTGACGAATTCGGTACCATCTTCGGCCATGGCCCTGGCATAGAAACGACCGAGTGCGTCGTCATGGACACGACCGATGAACCCGGTGTCGAGACCGAGGTTGCCCAGCCCCGCCAGCGTGTTCGCAACCGAGCCTCCCGGCGCTTGCACGCGTTCTTTCATGGCACCGTAGAGCATCTCGCCGCGCTCGCGTTCGACCAGCTGCATGATGCCCTTTTCGATCCCCATGAGATCGAGAAAGCTATCGTCGGCAGGGGAAATCACGTCGACGATCGCGTTTCCGATCCCGACCACGTCAAATTTGTTCATTCGGTTTTGTCCTCAAAATCGCAGAGATCGCGTATCAGGCAGGCATTGCATTTCGGTTTCCGCGCCACACAGGTATAGCGTCCGTGCAGGATCAGCCAGTGGTGCGCGTGGCGCTGAAACTCGGCCGGGATGTTGTCTTCGATGGCGCGTTCGACGACGTCGACGTTCTTGCCGGGGGCGATGCCAGTGCGATTGCCGACCCGGAAGATATGGGTGTCGACGGCCTGCGCCGGTTGGCCCCACCACATGTTCAAGACGACATTCGCGGTCTTGCGTCCGACGCCCGGAAGGGATTGCAGCGCGGCGCGCGACGAGGGCACTTCGCCGCCATAGTCGTCGACCAGAATGCGCGCCATTTTCATGACGTTCTTGGCCTTGTTGCGATACAGGCCGATGGTCTTGATGTGTTCGATCAGCCCCTCTTCGCCCAAGTCCAGCATCTTTTGCGGGGTGTCGGCGATCTTGAAAAGGGTGCGTGTGGCCTTGTTGACGCCTGCGTCGGTGGCTTGCGCGCTGAGCGCAACCGCGACCACCAGCGTATAGGCGTTGACGTGATCCAATTCGCCCTTGGGTTCGGCTTCGGCCGTGCGGAAGCGCGAGAAAATCTCATGGATCGTGTGATAGGGAAGCTGCTTTGCCATTCGTCGGTTTTGGCTGATCACGCCATGAGCGGCAAGCCCCGAGGCGCGAAGTCGCAAGTTCCGGGTCGCCTCGTGGTCGCGCGGCGTCTAGATTTGGCCGACAGCAAGGACAGCGCCATGACGACACCTGACGAACTTGAGACCGGATATCATTACCAATTGATGCGCCGCGCCATTGATCTGATCGATGGTGAGGGACCGCGTGACCTGAGCCTGGAGCAAATCGCGCGCGAGATGCACATGAGCCCGGCGCATTTTCAACGTATCTTCAGCCGGTGGGCCGGGGTCTCGCCCAAGCGGTACCAGCAGTGGTTGGCGCTGGACCATGCCAAGAAACTGTTGGCGACCCGGCACACGACCCTGGAAACGGCGGATGCGGTGGGGTTGTCCGGCTCGGGGCGATTGCATGATCTCTTTGTGCGCTGGGAGGCGATGAGCCCCGGTGACTATGCGCGCGGCGGCGGCGGATTGGAGATCCTTTGGGGGTGGTTCGAAAGCCCCTTTGGTCCGGCGCTGGTCATGGGGACCGAGCGGGGCATTTGCGGCATTGGATTTGCCGCGGAGACGGGCCCCGAAGACACCATGACCGATATGCTGTCGCGCTGGCCCAAGGCGGATTTTGTCGAGGACCCGACGGCCCTGGCGCCACTGGTGGCCGAGGCATTTCCCGATGACGGGGCAGAACCCGGCGCGCCCCGCCTGTTCCTGATCGGGGCACCGTTCCAGATAAAGGTATGGGAGGCCTTGTTGCACATTCCGACCGGACACGTGACGACCTATTCGGATATCGCGCGATTGATCGGACACCCGAAAGCTGTGCGGGCAGTGGGGACCGCTGTGGGGCGCAACCCGATATCCTGGCTGATCCCCTGTCACAGGGCGTTGCGCAAGTCGGGGGGATTGGGCGGATATCACTGGGGTTTGCCGGTCAAACGGGCCATGTTGGCCTGGGAAGCGGCGGAAACCGCCTGATATCCCATAACAGAGGCGTGATCTTGCCTAGCATCGCGGGGTTTCCCAGATATGGACATGTGCTCGCTGTTCGGGACTGATATTCTGGTGTAGCGGGCTAGGAGATGCGCAAAGATTAAAGGAACCCCACCATGTTTCCCTACAAACATTCCATCGTGCTGGGCGCGGTTGGCCTATTGGCCCTGACTGCCTGCACAGACCCTTCTCAGTACCCGGGCACTGACGGCCAGCGGACCCGTGACGGCGCGATTGCCGGCGCGGCTGTTGGTGGGCTGATCGGGGCCATTACCGGCAACGGCAAACGCGGCGACGACATTCTGACCGGCGCGGTCGTTGGCGGCATCGCCGGCGGGATTGCCGGCAATATCATGGACAAGCAGGCGGCCGAACTTCGCAATGATTTCGGCAATAGCGATATCCAGATAATCAATACGGGCAGCGAGCTGATCGTCCGGATGCCCGAGGCGATTCTGTTTGCGACGGATAGTTCGAATTTGAACGTGAACCTGCGGTCGGATCTGTTCGTTCTGGCGGAAAACCTGAACAAGTACCCCAATTCAATCGTCACGGTTACCGGCCATACGGATAACACCGGCTCGGCGGCGCATAACCAACTGCTTTCGCAAGACCGCGCGCAGTCCGTTGCGTCGGTTCTGACGATGGGCGGTGTGTCGGGGTCGCGTCTGCGTATCGTCGGCGCGGGCGAAGATCAGCCGATTGCAAGCAACGCGACGGCGGGGGGACGTGCCCAGAACCGGCGTGTCGATATCACGATCACGCCGACGGGCTGATCCCACACGAACCAAAGAAAACGGCGGGTCAAAGGCCCGCCGTTTTTTCATGCCTTGGTCAAAGGTGCGCCTTTGGCGCATTCGATTTACTGCCGCCCCGTTCAAGCGTCGGGTGGGTGTGCCAATCGAAAATCGCGTCGCCCCGCCCTGGGCGGGGCGTCCGCTGGATCAATCTGCCGTCAAAAGCGGTGGCTTTTTCTTTGAGGCGATGCGCCGGGTCTTGTGTTCGATCCGGAGTTCAAGCTTGCCTTCCTTGACGCCGACCTTGACGATGCCGCCCTTGGCCAGCTTGCCGAACAAGAGCTCATCGGCGAGAGGTTTCTTGATTTCTTCCTGGATCACGCGGCCAAGCGGGCGGGCGCCCATCTTGTCGTCATAGCCCTTGTTGGCCAGCCATTCGGCCGCCGGGCGGGTCAGTTCGATATGCACGCCGCGATCCATCAACTGGGCCTCAAGCTGCAGGACAAACTTTTCGACAATCTGAAGGATGACCTCTTTCGGCAGTGGCGCAAAGCTGATCACGGCGTCCAGACGGTTGCGGAATTCGGGCGTGAACGTGCGTTCGATCGCCTCGGTATCCTCGCCTTCGCGCCGGTCGCGGCCGAACCCGATCGCGGCCTTGGCCATATCGGCGGCACCCGCGTTCGAGGTCATGATCAGGATCACGTTGCGGAAATCCACCTGCCGGCCGTTGTGGTCGGTCAGCTTGCCGTGGTCCATCACCTGCAACAGGATGTTGAAGACATCCGGGTGGGCCTTTTCGATCTCGTCCAGCAAAAGAACGCAATGCGGGTGCTGGTCGACGCCATCGGTCAAAAGGCCGCCCTGGTCGAACCCGACATAGCCTGGAGGCGCGCCGATCAGGCGCGAGACCGCGTGTTTCTCCATGTATTCGGACATGTCGAAGCGCAACAGTTCAACGCCCAGCGTGTCGGCCAATTGCTTGGCCACCTCGGTCTTGCCGACGCCCGTGGGACCGGCGAACAGATAGTTGCCGATGGGTTTTTCGGGTTCGCGCAGACCCGCGCGGCTGAGTTTGATGGCTGACGACAAGGCTTCGATCGCCGGGTCCTGGCCAAAGACAACGCGTTTCAGCGACGCATCGAGGTCTTTCAACACAGCGGCGTCGTCTTTCGAGACGTTCTTGGGCGGAATGCGCGCGATTTTGGCGACAACGTTTTCGATCTGGGGAACGTCGATCTTTTTCTTGCGCTTGCTTTCGGTCACAAGGTGCTGCGCCGCGCCAGCCTCGTCGATGACGTCGATTGCCTTGTCGGGCAGTTTGCGGTCGTTGATATAGCGGGCAGACAGTTCGACCGCCGTGCGCACCGCATCGTCGGTGTATTTCACGCTGTGATGGTCTTCGAAATACGGTTTCAGCCCCAGAAGGATTTTCACCGAATCTTCGACGGAAGGTTCGTTGACGTCGATTTTCTGGAACCGGCGGCTGAGCGCGCGGTCTTTTTCAAAATGCTGGCGGAATTCTTTGTAAGTGGTCGAGCCCATGCAACGCAGTTTTCCACCCTGAAGCGCGGGCTTCAGCAGGTTCGATGCATCCATCGCCCCGCCCGACGTGGCGCCAGCACCGATCACCGTGTGAATTTCGTCGATGAACAGAACGGCGTCTTCGTGTTCTTCCAGCTCGGTCATCACGGCCTTCAGGCGTTCTTCGAAATCGCCGCGATAACGGGTTCCGGCCAAAAGTGCGCCCATGTCCAGCGAATAGATCGTGGTATTCTGCAGCACTTCCGGCGTCTTGTTTTCGACAACCTTCTTGGCCAGGCCTTCAGCGATGGCGGTTTTGCCAACGCCGGGATCGCCAACCAGCAAGGGGTTGTTCTTGCGACGGCGACACAGCACCTGGATGCAGCGTTCAACTTCGTGGTCGCGACCGATCAGGGGATCGACCTCGCCCTTGGCGGCCTTCGCGTTCAGGTCGACGCAATATTTCGACAGAGCCGATTCAGCGGCCTCTTCCTCGGGGGCGTTGGTCGTCGCGGAGGTGTCTTCTTCGAAGTCAGGGGCGCCGGTGACGGAACGCGCCTCGCCAAAGGAGGGATCCTTGGCGACGCCGTGGGCGATGAAGTTCACCGCGTCATACCGGGTCATGTCCTGTTCCTGCAGGAAGAAGGCGGCGTTGGATTCGCGTTCGGCAAAAATGGCGACCAGCACGTTGGCGCCGGTCACTTCGGTGCGGCCAGACGATTGCACATGAATCGCGGCGCGCTGGATTACGCGCTGGAAGGCCGCCGTTGGCACGGCTTCTGATCCTTCAACCTCGGTCACAAGGGTGGCCAGGTCATCGTCGATAAAGTCGTTCAAGGTCTTGCGCAATTCTTCCACGTCCACCGAACAGGCCTGCATGACCTTGGCAGCGTCGGGTTCATCGATCAGCGCCAATAGCAGGTGTTCCAGCGTTGCAAGTTCGTGGCGCCGCGAATTGGCAATCGCCAATGCCGCATGAATTGCATCTTCGAGCGTCTTGGAAAAAGATGGCACGCTCTCAAGCTCCTTTTCGCAGGGGTCGGCGGAAAAATTCTATCCCGTCCGTACCGTGGCCTCATATTATTAGAGTTCGGTTAGATTTCCGAACCTTCAAGAGTTTTTTCTTCACATCGGCTCACATTTTTCCTTTGACGCGCCATATGCGCTGAAAAACGTGGAAATATGTGGCGGATTCAGAACGAATCTTTACGACGTCGGATTTCGCCGAAAACGTCGGAATCGCTCCGGTCGGTCATATTTAGGATGGATTTCACCTCTGCCAAGTGTGCGCGCAGGAAGGGATTGGTCTCTAATTCTGTTGATAGCTGGGAGGGAACCGTGGGTTCCGCGCGATTGCGGGCCTCGGTCACCATGCGGATCCGCGCCTGCAGCGCGGGGTTGTTGGGCTCGATCGTCAAGGCAAAACGACCGTTGGCCTCGGTGTATTCATGGCCGGAACATATGGTTGTGTCCGCGGGCAGGGCGGCAAGTTTGGACAGGCTGTCCCACATTTGTTCCATAGTGCCTTCGAACACACGCCCGCACCCCAGCGCCATCAGGCTGTCGGCGGTGAAGGCCGCCTTCGCGTCGGCAAGATAGAACGCGATATGGCCAATGGTGTGGCCCGAGACGTCGATGACCGACACGGAGCTTCCGGCGAAATCGAAGTTTTCGCCGTCCGCCAGCGCACTGTCCAGGGTGGGCAACCGGCGCGCATCTGCTGACGCGCCCCGGACCAATGGGCTGAATTCGCGGCGCAGGTCTTCCACGCCACCGATGTGGTCGTTGTGGTGATGGGTGATCCAAATCTCGTCCAACGACCAGCCGCGCGCCAGCAAGGCCGCCTTGATCGGGGCCGCCTCTGGCACGTCGACAACCGCGGTCCGACCATTCCCATGGACAAGGAAGGCGTAGTTGTCGGACAGGCAGGGGACGGTGACGATCTCGAAAGACATGGATTTACCCTTTCATCTGGCTATGCTCGCGGCAACTGTCGGACAAACGCCCGGGTACTGCAATGCACCTCGACGTGCTGGATCTCAGAACGTTCTATTATCGGACGCGCCTTGGCCGGGCGGCTCAGCGTGCGGTGCGCGAACAGGTGTTGCGCATGTGGCCCGACGCGTCAGGGCTGACGGTCGTGGGGTTTGGCTTTGCCGCGCCGCTTTTGCGGCCCTACCTGGCAGCAGCGCGCCGGGTTGTCGCCTTGATGCCCGGCCAGCAAGGCGTGATGCCCTGGCCCGCGGGGATGCCAAATGTTTCGGTCCTGTGCGAGGAAAAGCTGTGGCCCCTTGAAAATGACAGCGTCGACCGATTGGTGGTGATGCACGGTCTGGAAACCAGCGAAGACCCAATCGGCCTGTTGGATGAATGCTATCGCGTGTTGGCCCCCGAGGGACGGGGGCTGTTCATCGTGCCGAACCGCGCCGGTCTGTGGTCACGTCGGGACGCAACGCCCTTTGGATTCGGCCGCCCGTTTTCGCTGGGGCAGCTGGAGGCGATGTTGGCCGCCATGGGATTGACCCCCAAACGCCGCGCCGCAGCCCTGTTCCACCCCCCAAGTCCAAAAAGGTTCTGGCTGAGAACCAGCCCGTTCTGGGAAAAACTTGGCCGCCGCGTGCCCAAAAGATTTGCCGGAGGCGTTCTTGTCATCGAGGTGACCAAGCAGGTTCCCGCGCCGCCGCGCACGGGTTTGCCCGAAGCCTTTCGCCGCCCATTGCGGGTGCTGGACGGCATCGCGACCCCCGAACCAAAGCCGGTCTAGGGCCGGGAATCGACGCCGCGGCGACGGAAAAAGTTTGAAAAACTGGGTCCAATAGGTCGCACCCCAGAGTAAGTCTTTGAAATAGAACAAACCTCGGCAGAATGCTGCGGCTGCTAACACTGTTGCGAGGTCGAAATTCCTCTGTTACACGACCGCTGATTTGTTCGAACGCGGCCATTCGGGGCGCTTTGGACAGGTGCCCGGCTTTATCTTCGGATAGGCCTCGCCAACACATAAGAACGTGGGAAAGGGGACACGTGTCAGAATCTGCGTCTATCTCCACCGGCATTGCGGCGCGTTATGCGACCGCCGTGTTCGAGCTGGCCAAGGACGGCAAAGAGCTTGATGCCCTTGAAACGGACATCGCCACGCTCGACGCCGCAATCTCGGGAAGCGATGACTTCCGCGATCTGATTAACTCTCCCATCTATACGCGTGCCCAGCAGGGCGAAGCGATTTCGGCCATCGCCGAAAAGATGGGCCTTAGCAGTACCGTTGCGAATACGCTCAAACTGATGGCCGCAAAGCGCCGCCTGTTCGTGCTGCCGCAGCTGGTGGGCGCCCTGCGCGGCCTGATTGCTGATGAAAAGGGCGAAGTGACCGCCGAAGTGCAAGCTGCGATTGCACTGTCCGGCGATCAGGAAAAGGCCCTTGCCGCTGCGCTGAAAAGCTCGATTGGCAAAGATGTGAACATGAATATCACCGTCGATGAAAACCTCATCGGCGGTCTTATCGTTAAGGTGGGCTCGAAAATGATCGATACGTCGATCCGCTCCAAGCTTGCCGCACTACAGAACACCATGAAAGAGGTCGGATAAATGGCGATCGAAGCAGCAGAGATTTCTGCGATCCTAAAAGACCAGATCAAGAACTTTGGCCAGGAAGCCGAAGTCGCCGAGGTTGGTCGGGTGCTGTCCGTTGGGGACGGTATTGCCCGCGTCTATGGTCTGGACAACGTTAAGGCCGGTGAAATGGTCGAATTCCCCGGAGGCATCATGGGGATGGCGCTGAACCTTGAAAGCGACAACGTGGGTGTCGTTATCTTCGGTTCGGACCGTGACATCAAAGAAGGCGACACCGTCAAGCGGACAAACTCGATCGTGGACGTCCCGGCTGGCGACGCCCTGTTGGGTCGCGTTGTCGACGGCCTTGGTAACCCGGTCGACGGCAAGGGCCCGATCGAAGCATCCGAGCGCCGCGTCGCTGACGTGAAAGCGCCGGGCATCATCCCGCGTAAGTCGGTGCACGAGCCGATGGCGACCGGTCTGAAAGCCGTTGACGCCATGATCCCGATTGGCCGTGGCCAGCGAGAGCTGATCATTGGCGACCGCCAGACCGGTAAAACTGCCGTGGCGCTGGACACCATCCTGAACCAGAAGTCGTACAACGACGCTGCTGGTGACGATGAGTCGAAGAAACTCTACTGCATCTACGTTGCTGTCGGCCAAAAGCGGTCGACCGTTGCGCAGCTGGTGAAGAAGCTGGAAGAAAGCGGCGCGATTGAATACACGATCGTCGTTGCGGCAACCGCATCCGATCCCGCGCCGATGCAGTTCCTGGCACCCTATGCTGCGACCTCGATGGCGGAATATTTCCGCGACAACGGCCGCCACGCTCTGATCATCTATGATGACCTTTCCAAGCAGGCTGTTTCGTATCGTCAGATGTCGCTGCTTCTGCGCCGTCCGCCCGGACGTGAAGCCTATCCGGGTGACGTTTTCTACCTCCACTCGCGCCTGCTGGAACGTTCGGCCAAGCTGAACGAAGACAACGGCTCGGGCTCGCTGACCGCTCTGCCGGTCATCGAAACCCAGGGTGGTGACGTGTCGGCCTTTATTCCGACCAACGTGATCTCGATCACCGACGGTCAGATCTTCCTTGAAACCGACCTGTTCTATCAGGGCATCCGCCCCGCCGTGAACACCGGTCTGTCGGTGTCGCGCGTTGGTTCGTCGGCCCAGACCTCGGCCATGTCCTCGGTCGCCGGTCCGGTGAAACTGTCGCTCGCTCAGTACCGCGAGATGGCGGCCTTCGCCCAGTTCGGTTCCGACCTCGACGCGTCGACGCAGGCCCTCTTGAACCGTGGTGCCCGCCTGACCGAGCTGATGAAGCAGCCCCAGTACTCGCCGCTGACCAACGCCGAAATTGTCGTTGTCATCTTTGCGGGCACGAACGGCTTCCTCGACAAGCTTGCCCTGTCGGACGTCAGCCGTTTTGAAAAAGGTCTTCTGGCCCATATGCACGCCAAGCATTCGGACGTGATGGACTGGATCACCAACGAAGATCCCAAGATCAAGGGCGATGCCGCCGACAAGCTGAAAGCCGCTGTCGAAGACTTCGCCAAGGACTTTGCGTAAGAGCTGACACCCGAAAGGATAGGGTAGATGCCCAACCTCAAGGACCTAAAAACCAGGATCGACTCGGTCAAATCGACCCGGAAGATCACCCAGGCCATGCAGATGGTCGCCGCGGCCAAGCTGCGGCGCGCCGAAGAGGCTGCCGGTGCGGCACGCCCCTATGCCGAACAGTTCAACGCCGTGATGGCAGGGCTGGCGGGATCTGCAGGCGAAGACGGGCCACGGCTGTTGTCGGGCACGGGGTCGGACCAAACCCACCTTCTGGTGGTGATGACCTCGGAGCGCGGACTTTGCGGCGGCTTCAATTCGTCCATCGTTAAACTGGCCAAGGCGCGCATCGAAGCTTTGCTCTCTGCCGGCAAGACCGTCAAAATCCTGACGGTTGGCAAAAAGGGCCGCGAGCAGCTTCGTCGTGAATACGAAGAGCATATGATCGACCACGTCGACCTTTCCGAGGTCAAAACGGTCGGTTACGCCAACGCCCAAACCGTGGCCGAGAACGTGATTGCGCGTTTCGATGCCGGGGAATTCGATGTCGCGACGATCTTTTACTCGGAATTCCAGAGTGTGATCAGTCAGATTCCGCAGGAAACGCAAATCATTCCTGCGAAATTCGACGGCGATCAGGATGGGGCCTCGACGGTGTTCGACTATGAACCGGACGAGGACGAAATCCTGCGCGAACTGCTGCCGCGTGGTGTGGCGACACAAATCTTCACGGCTTTGTTGGAGAACGGTGCGTCCGAGCAAGGTGCTCGGATGAGCGCGATGGACAACGCCACGCGCAACGCCGGTGACATGATCGAAAACCTGACAATCCAGTTCAACCGGACCCGTCAGGCCGTCATCACCAACGAGCTTATCGAAATTATTTCGGGCGCTGAGGCGCTCTAAGAGACCGGAGAACCAGAAATGGCAAACGCAAAAGGCAAAGTGACCCAGGTCATCGGCGCCGTCGTCGACGTGCAGTTCGATGGCGATCTGCCGGAAATCCTGAACGCGCTTGAAACCGACAACCAAGGTAACAAGCTGATCCTGGAAGTCGCGCAGCACCTGGGCGAAAACACCGTCCGCACCATCGCTATGGACGCCTCCGAAGGGCTTGTCCGCGGTCAGGAAGTGACCGACCTCGGCGCGCCGATCTCGGTGCCGGTTGGCAACGCCACGCTGGGCCGCATCCTGAACGTTGTGGGCGAGCCTGTGGACGAAAAAGGTCCGGTCGAATCGTCGGAATCCCGTCCGATCCACGGCGACGCCCCGGCCTTCGACCAGCAGTCGACCGAAACCGAAATCCTGACCACCGGCATCAAGGTCATCGACCTTCTCGCCCCCTACACCAAGGGTGGTAAGATCGGCCTGTTCGGCGGTGCCGGCGTGGGCAAGACGGTTCTGATCATGGAACTGATCAACAACATCGCAAAGGTGCACTCGGGTGTGTCCGTGTTCGCGGGTGTTGGCGAACGGACCCGTGAAGGCAACGACCTTTACCACGAGATGATCGAATCCGGCGTTATCGTTCCCGACAATCTGTCGGAATCGAAAATTGCCCTGGTTTACGGTCAGATGAACGAGCCTCCGGGGGCCCGTATGCGTGTTGCTCTGTCGGGGCTGACGCTTGCAGAACAGTTCCGCGACGACACCGGTGCGGACGTGCTGTTCTTCGTCGACAACATCTTCCGCTTTACGCAGGCGGGTTCCGAGGTGTCGGCGCTTTTGGGTCGTATTCCTTCGGCTGTGGGCTATCAGCCGACGCTGGCAACCGACATGGGCGCGATGCAGGAACGCATCTCGTCGACCAAGTCCGGTTCGATCACGTCGGTGCAGGCCGTTTACGTTCCTGCGGACGACCTTACTGACCCCGCGCCTGCAACCTCGTTTGCCCACCTCGACGCGACCACGGTTCTTGACCGTGCGATCTCGGAAAAAGGCATCTATCCGGCTGTGGACCCGCTTGGTTCGACCTCGCGTCTGCTTGACCCGCTCATCATCGGTGACGAGCACTATAAAGTCGCAACCGACGTTCAGCAGATCCTTCAGCGTTACAAGTCGCTGCAGGACATCATCGCCATTCTTGGCATGGACGAACTGTCGGAAGAAGACAAACTGACCGTGGCACGCGCTCGTAAGATCGAACGCTTCCTCAGCCAGCCCTTCGACGTTGCTAAGGTCTTTACCGGTTCGGACGGTGTTCAGGTTCCGCTGGAAGACACGATCTCGTCGTTCAAGGCGGTTGTGGCCGGTGAATACGATCACCTGCCCGAAGCAGCCTTCTATATGGTTGGCGGCATCGACGAAGTGAAAGCGAAAGCCGAAAAGCTGGCCGCTGAAGCGGCTTAAGGAGAAACCATGGCTGACACCATGCAATTCGACCTCGTCTCGCCCGAGCGCAAAGTCGCTTCGGGCCAGGCAAAGGCCGTCCGTATCCCGGGCGCCGATGGCGACATGACGGCCATGCCCGATCACGCACCGGTCGTCACCACGCTGCGACCCGGTATCCTTGTCGTCGAAATGGACGGCGGAGATCAGGAATACGCGGTAACCGGCGGTTTCGCCCAGATCACGGCAGAGGGGACATCCGTCCTGGCCGACAGCGCCTATCCGAAGGCTGAAGTCACGGCCGACATTCTGGCCGGTCTGATTGAAGCGTCGCAGGGTGACGATGCCAGCGATGCGACGAGCAAGCGCATTGCCGATATCCAGGCATTGGGCGCCGAGCTGGGGCTGTCGCTCTAATCTGACGCGGATCGCCTTAACAAGACATGACAAACGCGGGCCTTTGGGTCCGCGTTTTTCGTTTGTCGCTAGGTCGTTGCGCGCACGGTGTCGATCATCAACTGAACGTTCTCGGGATCCGCATCCGGCGTGATCCCATGGCCCAGGTTGAAAATGTGCGGGCCGTTTGAGAACGCTTGCACAATTTCCCGCGTTTCATCGATCAAGGCCTGCCCGCCCGTGACCATATGCGACGACGCCAGGTTCCCCTGCACGCACCCGTCGACTTGCACATGCGCGGCGGCCCATTTGGCATCGACCGAGTTGTCAAGCGCCACGCAATCGGCCCCCGTGGCCCGCGCAAAACCCTGGTAGCGATCACCACCTTCTCGGGGGAAGGCAATGATCGGAATGCCGGGGTGGCGATCTTTCAACGCGGTGATGATGTGTTTCGCGGGCTGAAGGCAAAAGTCGTCAAAGTCCTGCCCCTTGAGCGATCCGGCCCAGCTGTCGAAAAGTTTGACCACCTCGGCACCGGCCTGGATCTGGGCGGACAGGTATTCGATCGTCGCCTCGCTGAGGAGATCGACCAGCTTTTGGAACAGCGCGCGGTTCTCGGCCTTGAGCGCATGTGCCGGACCCTGGTCCGGCGTTCCGCGTCCGGCGATCATATATGTGGCCACGGTCCAGGGCGCCCCGGCAAAGCCGATCAGGGTCGTTTCCGACGGCAGTTCTCGTGTCAGGATTTTCACCGTTTCATAGATCGGGGCCAGGGTGTCATGGATATCATCTTTTGTTTTCAGGGCGTTAAAGTCGGCATCAGTCGAAATCGTAGACAGCCTGGGGCCTTCGCCGGTGACAAACCAAAGGTCGGCACCAAGCGCCTGGGGGATCAATAGAATATCGGCGAAAAGGATCGCGGCATCAAAGCTATAACGCCGGATTGGCTGAAGTGTGACTTCGGCGGCCAGTTCGGGGTTATAGCACAGGCTGAGAAAATCCCCGGCTTGGGCACGTGTCGCGCGATATTCCGGCAGGTATCGCCCCGCCTGGCGCATCATCCAGATCGGCGGTACCGGAAGCGTCTCTCCGTCAAGTGCGCGCAACAACAGCTTTTTTTGCATGTCCAACCTCGTCTTTCACGTTCTCGTCCCAAGCTGGCGCAGTCTTGTCAATAGACCGCATTGCCACGGTTGCTTGCCCGGCATAGACCTTGGCCATGACCGATTTACCTGATCCCTCCCGCACGTTCCGCATCGGTACACGAGGCTCTCCCCTTGCGCTTGCGCAGGCCTATGAAACCCGCGCGCGTCTAATGTCGGCGTTTGGACTGGCCGAGGCTGCTTTCGAGATCGTTGTCATTAAGACCACCGGCGACCGCGTTACCGACCGCCCCTTGGGCGAGATTGGCGGGAAGGGTCTGTTCACCAAGGAAATCGAAGAGGCGCTTTTGGATGGCGGCATCGACATCGCCGTGCATTCGATGAAGGACATGCCGGTTGATCAACCCGCGGGATTGGTCGTTGACGCCTGCCTGCCCCGCGAAGATGTGCGCGATGCCTTCGTCACTTTGGACGGCGCAGCTTTGGCCGATCTGCCGCAAGGGGCAACAGTTGGCACATCCAGCCTGCGTCGTCGGGCACAATTGCTGCACAGGCGTCCGGACCTGAAAATTGTCGAGTTTCGGGGCAACGTACAGACCCGGCTAAAAAAGCTTGAGGACGGTGTCGCTGTGGGCACGTTCCTGGCGATGGCCGGTCTCAATCGGCTTGGATTGTCTGCGGTGGCTGCCACGCCGGTTCCCACCCTGGACATGCTTCCCGCCGTGGCGCAGGGCGCCATTGGTATAGAACGACGCGCGGATGATGAACGGTCGGCGCATCTGCTGGATGCCATTCGTCACCGCGAAACCGAGGATCGGCTTGCTGCCGAACGCGCCTTCCTCGCTGCGCTGGACGGGTCGTGTCAGACGCCGATTGCGGCGCTGGCAATCATCGAGGGCGACCGGCTGACCCTGCGTGGAGAGATTTTGAAGACGGATGGAAGCGACGCCTTGGCCGATGTCCGTGAAGGCGATGTCCGCGACGGTGCCGCGATGGGACGTGACCTGGCCAACCAGTTATTGGAGCGTGCCGGGGCAGGATTCTTTGATCATTTGGGCTAGTCGCGGATGGGAATGCCTGGCTGATCTGCGCCAGAAATTGCTGCTCGTAACGCACGTCGGAATGGCCTCGCTGCGCAGCATGAATTTTATGCTGCGCAGAAAGTCATTGATTTCTTTCAATCTCTGCATAAGCTGCAGTGCAGCACAGTTGCAGGGGAGACAATCGTGTCAGGCAGTCCACTTCTGATCAAGCGCTACGCTAGTCGTCGCCTTTATAACACCGAAACATCCGATTACGTGACATTGGAGGACATCGCGGGTTTCATCCGTGATGGTCGTGACGTTCAAATTGTCGACCTGAAATCGGGTGACGATCTGACCCGGCAATATTTCCTTCAGATCATTGCCGATCACGAAAGCCGCGGCGAAAACGTTCTGCCGCTGGAGGTCTTGACGGATTTGGTCAGATCCTACACCACGCAGGCACAGTCTGTTGTGCCGCAATTCCTGGCGATGAGCTTTGACATGCTGCGGGATGGTCAATCGAAAATGTTTGAAAGCGTCAGCAACCCGATGGCTGGCATGCCAGGTTTCGAGGCGATGAAGGCGCAGCAGGAAGCCTTTATGAAGGCAATGACCGGCGGGCTTGGAAACGCATGGTCTGCACCGTCTCGTGACGAAGACCCTGATGGCGATGGCGATGACGATGACGGGACGACCGAACTTGACGACATTCGTGCCCAGTTGGCAGCGATGCAGCAACAGCTTTCGAACATCGGGAAGAAGAAATCCTGAACCTGGCGGCCGATGCCTTACCGGAAGATTTGACGAACCGAGTCGGCCAAGAGCTGGACGACCACGGCCTCGGAAAGATACCCGGTAGCGGGCATGTTGCGGGCCGACTGATACCTGCGAATTGCGCGCCGGGTATCATCGTCAAAGACGCCATCAACCGGCCCTGGGTTTAGTCCCAGCCCTTTCAACCGAGATTCGATGATGCGCCGGGTGCGCGATGACAGGTTAAGCGCTTGTTCCTCGCGGGCGTAACGATCCGTCTCGGGGGCGTCCCGTCGCTGGTCTTCCAAAACGGCAATACGGGCGCGGGCTTCTTGCGAGAAGGCGCCGCTTTGGTCGGTGCGCCGCAAATAGTCTTCATAGCCTTCGACCGTGTCCGCCGATCTTGCCGCATCCCACAGGCGCCGGTCGAATTCCGAAGCCTCGTCGCGTTTTTCCTGTTCTAGGGCGGCCAGTCGATCTTTGGCCACCTCGGAATATTCACCGTCCGGATAGCGATTGAGGTAAGCGCGCAGCCCGGCCTCATCCCCCAATGCACCCGTCTCGTCCCAGAAAGCAATGTCGGCGGCCATCTGTTCCTGCCGCCGCTGTTCGGCTTCTGCTTCAAGTTCAAGCGCGCGTCGTTCGGCTTGGGCATCCAGGCGAGCAATCTGGTCTGCGGTCACGTATCCGGTCGGTTCTGTGTTCTGCGCACGCTGCCAGCTGGCGACGGCGGCGCGGGTTCCGCGCCCGAAAATACCATCGATCCCGCGAGTATTATAACCCAGAAGGGTCAGGTCGCGCTGGATGTCCCGCCGCGCGTCGCGCGACAAATCCAGGGCTTGCTCATCTCTCTCGGCCCTTGCTTCTGGCGTGTCGATCAAGGCTTCAAGACGGCTTTGTGCCATGCGGGAAAATTCACCGCTTGGGTGCTTGTCCAGATAGGATTCATAGGCCTCGACGGTGTTCGTATCGCGGGCGGTGCGCCAGTCGCGGATATCTGTACGGCGGTCGTCTTCCGGGGCTGGATCGGCCGGGGCCATATCCAGCAGCTTCAGATCGTCGGCAGCGTAACCCTTCACGGTCAGGTCCTGATCTTCTGCCATCTCGATGAATGGTGCGCCGGGCTGGGCAAGCGCGCGGCGCAGAAAATCTTGCACCCGTCGGGGCGGGCCGGTCACTATGGTCACGCCCTGGGGAACATCCAGCGTCCCGAAACCTGCCGATACATAGGTTCCAAAATCGGTGTCATTGTCATCGCTGGCGAGCACGAGCACGGCCTTTCCGGGGGCTTCGGCCAGCCAGGCCATGACTGTTGACAAGGGAAGGGCATTTGCCGCGAGCGTTGCCAGGGGGCCGGCCTGGCCATCGACCGGAAGATAGTAAGTCTCGGTCGAGGTGTTCAGGAATCGGCCGGAAAGCACCACCAACAGACGGTCGGACAGCGCAGCCATCTGACCAAATTCGCCAAGTGCGCCAAAGAGATCGTCACGGGTTGCATCCTGACGCACCACAACCTGCATACCCGAACGGCGCATCGCGGTTTCGATATCCGTGATCCTGTCTGCGCGGGACACATCGCTGACGTGCGCATAGTCTTCGTTACCGATTACAAGGCCTACGGATTGAGCGAAGGCCGGGGTGCAGGCAAGCAAGGCGGTTGCAAATAGTGTCAGGCGCATGGCGGATCCCTCCCTTTGGCTCAGAAGCCTAGTGTTGGGCGCGCCGTTGGGGAAGGGGAAGATTCTTCGCCCGGCGTCATTGCGCGTGTTTCCCCGGCGAGGAGAGCCGGGGAAACCGCGAAATTAGCTGTGGATCGGCCCGTCGCCGCAAGCCAGCGCCGCTTCGCGCACGGCTTCGGAATATGTCGGGTGCGCGTGGCAGGTGCGCGCAAGATCTTCGGCGGCTGCGCCAAATTCCATCGCGACGCAGACCTCGTGGATCAAATCACCTGCCATGGGGCCAATGATATGCGCACCGAGAATGCGATCGGTGTCTTTGTCAGCCAGGATTTTCACGAATCCGTCCGCGGCGAAATTTGCCTTGGCGCGACCGTTGCCCATGAAAGAGAACTTGCCGACTTTATAGGCGCGTCCTTCTTCCTTTAGCTGCTGTTCGGTCTTACCGACATTCGCAACTTCGGGGTGGGTGTAGATCACGCCGGGGATGACGCCATAGTTCACGTGTCCCGCTTGTCCGGCGATGGTTTCAGCGGCGGCCATGCCTTCGTCCTCGGCCTTGTGGGCCAACATCGGGCCTTCGACCGCGTCACCGATGGCATAGATGCCGGGGACATTGGTTTTCCAGTGGCCGTCGATCTTGACCTGTCCGCGTTCTGTCATCTCGACGCCGACACCTTCCAGCCCGAGGCCGTCGGTGTAGGGCCGGCGGCCGGTGGCCAGCAGCACGGTGTCGGCTTCGACCGTGTGTTCGCTGTCGTCCTTGCGCAGCTTGTAGGTGACCTTTGCCCCGGACTTTGCCGTGTCGACCTTTTGCACGGCGGCGCCCATGACGAAGTTCATTCCCTGACGTTTCAAAAGGCGCTGGAACGTCTTTTGAACTTCTCCGTCCATGCCGGGGGTCACAACGTCGAGAAACTCGATCACGGTGACCTCGGACCCAAGGCGGCTGTAGACCGAACCGAGTTCGAGGCCGATCACACCGGCGCCGATTACGACCAGTTTCTCGGGGATGTCGGCGAGCTCGAGGGCTCCGGTCGAGCTGACAACGGTTTTCTCGTCCACCTCGACACCAGGCAGGCTGGAAGGTTCGGAACCCGTTGCAATCACGATGTTTTTCGCCTCGTGCACCTCGTCCCCGACTTTGACCTTGCCGGCTTCGGGGATCGAGCCCCAGCCTTTGAGCCAGTCGATCTTGTTCTTTTTGAACAGGAATTCGATGCCCTTGGTGTTCTGGTCGATGGTGTCCTGTTTGTAGTCCAGCATCTGTTTCCAGTCGACGTCGGGCCGCAGAACCTTGAGGCCCATCTTGGAAAAGTTATGCTCGGTCTCATGCAGCATCTCCGTGGCGTGCAAGAGCGCCTTTGACGGAATGCAGCCGACGTTCAGGCAGGTACCACCAAGGGTATCGCGACCTTCGACGCAGGCCGTTTTCAGGCCCAGCTGCGCGCAGCGGATGGCGCAGACATAGCCGCCGGGGCCGCCGCCGATTACGATTACGTCATAGGATGCCATCGATCAGGTTTCCTTGTTTTCTCGGCACATCGATTGCCGTTTTCCTTGTGTCACTTTGTCGTTGTGCGGCGAAATCTTGAAAAGATTTCTGACCGCTTTCTTTTCAAGAAAGCGGCTTTTTACAAATCCATCAGCAACCGCCGCGGATCCTCAAGCGCTTCTTTCACACGCACCAGGAAGGTCACAGCGCCCTTGCCGTCGACAATACGGTGGTCGTAGGACAGCGCCAGATACATCATCGGGCGGATCACGATTTCACCGTTCACGACCATCGGCCTTTCCTGGATCTTGTGCATACCGAGGATGCCCGACTGTGGCGGGTTCAGGATCGGCGAAGACATCAGCGAGCCATAAACACCACCGTTCGAGATGGTAAAGGTGCCGCCCTGCATTTCCGCCATCGACAGCTTGCCGTCGCGGGCGCGGGCGCCGAGTTCGTTGATCTTCTTTTCGATGTCGGCAAAGCCCATCTTGTCGGCGTCGCGCACGACCGGAACGACGAGGCCCGAGGGTGTACCGACAGCGATGCCCATGTGGACGAAGTTCTTATAGACCACATCGGTGCCGTCGATCTCGGCGTTGACCTCGGGCACTTCCTTCAGAGCATGGGCGCAGGCCTTGGTGAAGAAGGACATGAAGCCCAGTTTGACGCCGTGCTTCTTCTCGAACAGGTCCTTGTATTCCTTGCGAAGCTCCATGACGCCGGTCATGTCGACCTCGTTATAGGTGGTCAGCATGGCGGCGGTGTTCTGCGCGTCTTTCAGGCGGCGCGCGATGGTTTGGCGCAGGCGGGTCATCTTGACCCGTTCTTCGCGACCGGCGTCGTCGGCCGAGACCGGCGCGCGCGGCGTTGCGGCCGGTGCAGCGGCCTGAGGTGCCGGGGCGGAGAGTGCTTTTTGCACGTCTTCCTTCATGACGCGGCCATCCTTGCCCGTTCCGGTGACCTGATCGGCGGAAAGGTTGTTTTCAGCCATCATTTTCTTTGCCGAGGGGGCGTCTTCGACGTCTTTGCCCGCGGTGGAGGCCGAGGCGACCGCAGCCGCCGGTGCCGCTGCAGGGGCTGCAACTGCCGCGCCTTCACCGGCCGAGATCACGGCAAGCTTGCCACCTGCCTCGACCGTGTCGCCTTCGTTTTTCAAGACCTCGGCCAAGACGCCGGCAGCGGGGGCGGGAACCTCGACAGAAACCTTGTCGGTTTCCAGCTCGCACAGCATCTCGTCCTGGCTGACCGTCTGGCCCGGTTTCTTGAACCAGGTCGCGACGGTGGCTTCGGTGACGCTTTCGCCCAGTGTCGGGACCATGACATCGACGGATTGACCGCCAGACGGGGCCTCGGGAGCGGCTTTTTTCTCTTCGGTCTTGGCCGGAGCGGCAGCGGCACCCGCGCCCTCTTTCAGGTTGGCCAGAAGGGCGTCGACGCCGACAGTGTCACCTTCGTTCGCGACGATTTCCGAGAGCGTGCCTGCGGCGGGCGAGGGAACCTCGACCGTCACCTTGTCGGTTTCCAACTCGCACAGCATTTCGTCGACCGCGACGGCATCGCCGGGTTTTTTGAACCAGGTCGCGACGGTCGCCTCGGTGACGCTTTCGCCCAGAGTGGGAACGCGGATTTCGATGGCCATGATTTATCCTTTCACGGTCAGCGCTTCGTCGACGAGCGCCTGTTGTTGTGCTTTGTGCGCCGAGGCCAGGCCGGTGGCTGGCGACGCAGCGGCCGCGCGACCGGCATAGACCGGACGTGTGTGTTTGGCCTTAATACGGGTCAGAACCCATTCGATGTTGGGCTCCATGAAGGTCCATGCGCCCTGGTTCTTGGGCTCTTCCTGACACCAGACCCAATCGGCGTTCTTGAAGCGTTTCAATTCCTTCACCATGGCTTGGGCAGGGAAGGGATAGAACTGTTCGACGCGCAAGAGGTAAACATCGTCGATGCCTCGGGCGTCGCGTTCCTCAAGCAGGTCATAATACACCTTGCCCGAGCACATCACGACGCGCTTGATCTTGTCGTCTGCGACGAGCTTGGTGTCGGAATGACCTTTCTCGGCATCGTCCCACAGGACGCGGTGGAAGCTGGACCCGGTCAGGAAATCCTCGGCGTTGCTGACGGCCCCCTTGTGACGCAGAAGCGACTTGGGGGTCATGATGACCAGCGGTTTGCGGTAGGACCGGTGCAACTGACGGCGCAGGATGTGGAAATAGTTCGCCGGCGTCGTGCAGTTGGCGACGATCCAGTTGTCCTCGGCGCACATCTGCAAAAAGCGTTCGAGACGTGCCGACGAGTGTTCCGGCCCCTGGCCCTCGTACCCGTGAGGCAAAAGCATGACGAGGCCGGACATCCGAAGCCACTTACGCTCGCCCGACGAGATGAACTGGTCGAACATGATTTGCGCGCCGTTGGCAAAATCGCCGAACTGAGCCTCCCACAGAACAAGTGCGTTCGGTTCGGCCAGCGAATAGCCGTATTCGAACCCGCAGACCGCGTATTCCGACAACATCGAGTCGATGACGTCATAGTGCGCCTGTCCGTCCCGGATGTTATTCAGGGGGTAATACCGTTCTTCGTTGTCCTGGTTGATCAGGCCCGAATGCCGCTGGCTGAAGGTGCCACGTGTCGAGTCCTGACCCGCTAGGCGTACCGGGTAGCCTTCGGTCAGAAGTGAGCCGAACGCCAACGCCTCGCCAGTCGCCCAGTCAAAGCCCGTGCCGGATTTGAACATCTCGCGCTTGGCGTCCAAAAGGCGTTCGACCGTACGGTGGACAGGAAAACCTTCGGGCGCGGTGGACAGCGCCTTGCCGATGTCTTCCATGGTCTTCTTCTTGATGGCGGTCTTGCCGCGCTGGTACTTTTCGCTTTCCTTGTCCAGATGGCTCCAGCGCCCGTCCAGCCAGTCGGCCTTGTTGGGCTTATAGACTTTGCCAGCCTCGAACTCTTCGTTCAGCTGGGCCTGGAAGCCCGCTTTCATATCCTCGATCTCGCCCTCGGGGATCAGACCGTCCTGAACCAACCGGTCGGTGTACAGCGACAGAGTCGTTTTGTGGCCCTTGATCCGCTTGTACATGATCGGGTTGGTGAACATGGGCTCGTCGCCCTCGTTATGACCAAAGCGGCGATAGCAGAAGATGTCGATGACGACGTCCTTGGCGAACTTCTGGCGGAACTCGGTCGCGACCTTGGCGGCGTGGACCACGGCCTCGGGGTCGTCGCCGTTGACATGGAAAATCGGGGCTTCGACCATCAGCGCGATATCGGTCGGATAGGGCGAGGACCGCGAGAAGTGCGGAGCGGTGGTAAAGCCGATCTGGTTATTCACGACGATATGGATCGTACCGCCGGTGCGGTGGCCGCGCAGGCCCGACAGGCCAAAACACTCTGCCACGACACCCTGGCCCGCAAAGGCCGCGTCGCCGTGCAGCAGGATCGGCATGACCGACGTCCGCGCGGGGTCGTTGAACTGATCTTGCTTGGCGCGCGCCTTGCCGAGGACCACGGGGTTCACCGCCTCAAGGTGCGAAGGGTTCGCGGTCAGCGACAGGTGCACGGTATTGCCGTCGAATTCGCGGTCCGACGAGGCGCCGAGATGGTATTTCACGTCGCCGGAACCATCGACATCCTCGGGCTTAAAGCTGCCGCCCTGGAATTCGTTGAAGATTGCCTTGTAAGGCTTGCCCATCACGTTCGCCAGAACGCTGAGACGGCCCCGGTGTGGCATGCCGATGACGATTTCCTTGACCCCAAGGGCACCGCCACGCTTGATGATCTGCTCCATCGCCGGGATCAGGCTTTCGCCGCCATCAAGACCGAACCGCTTGGTGCCCATGTACTTGACGTGCAAGAATTTTTCGAAACCCTCGGCCTCGACCATCTTGTTCAGGATCGCCTTGCGTCCCTCTCGGGTAAAGGCGATTTCCTTGCCCAGACCTTCGATCCGTTCCTTCAGCCAGGAGGATTCCTCGGGGTTGGAAATATGCATGTATTGCAGCGCGAAGGTGCCGCAATAGGTGCGCTTCACGATCGCCAGGATTTCGCGCATCGAGGCGGTCTGGAGGCCCAGCACGTTGTCGATAAAGATTGGCCGGTCCATGTCGGCGTCGGTAAAGCCATAGGACTTTGGGTCAAGTTCCGGGTGCGGGGTTTGATCTTGCATGCCAAGCGGATCGAGGTCGGCCACAAGGTGGCCACGGATACGATAGGCACGGATGATCATCAGGGCGCGGATCGAATCCAGCACAGCCCGTTTGATCTGGTCTTCGGATAGGGCGACGCCCACCTCGGCGGCCTTGGCCGCGATCTTCTTTCCGGCCTTGTCCTGGGTCGCAGGCCCCAAGTCCCCCCATTGACCGTCGAGCGCAGCAGTCAGCTCATCCGACGGCGCGGGCGGCCAGTCGGCGCGCGCCCAGCTTGGTCCCGCCGCCTCGGCCTTGGCATCGACGTCGCTGTCGCCAAGCTGGCGAAAGAACTCCTGCCAGCCCGCATCGACCGCACTCGGGTCGTTGGCGTATCGGGCGTAAAGCTGCTCGATATACTCGGCGTTATGGCCCTGCAAAAAGGACGAGGCCTTGAAGATGTCGTTGGGGGATTGGTCGGTCATGGGGTCACTCTCCCGTTAAAACGGCGTAGGGCGGGCCTCAGCCCGCCGTCCGCATAGGCGGGCCATGGCCCACCGCACCTTATGAGGCCTTGGTCTCACCCAATCGCCTCGAGCATTGCCTCGCCGAGGCCTGCGGGGCTTTCGGCGACTGTGATGCCTGCGGAGCGCATGGCTTCGATCTTGTCTTCGGCGCCGCCCTTGCCGCCGGCGACGATGGCGCCGGCGTGGCCCATGCGGCGGCCCGGAGGGGCGGTGCGCCCGGCGATGAAGCCGGCGACGGGTTTCGAGCGGCCGCGTTTCGCCTCGTCCTTCAGGAACTGCGCGGCTTCTTCCTCGGCCGAGCCGCCGATCTCGCCGATCATGATGATCGACTGGGTCTCGTCATCGCCGAGGAACCATTCCAGCACGTCGATATGCTCGGTGCCCTTGATCGGATCGCCGCCGATGCCGACGCAGGTCGATTGGCCGAGGCCCACGTCGGTGGTTTGTTTCACCGCCTCGTAGGTCAGCGTGCCCGAGCGCGACACGACCCCGACCGAGCCTTTCTTGTGGATGTGGCCCGGCATGATGCCGATCTTGCATTCGCCCGGCGTGATGACACCGGGGCAGTTCGGGCCGATCAGGATGCTGTCGCTGTCCATCAGCGCGCGCTTGACGCGCATCATGTCCAGAACCGGGATTCCTTCCGTGATGGCGACGATGACTTCCATCTCGGCGTCGATCGCCTCGAGGATGCCGTCGGCGGCAAAGGGGGGCGGCACATAGATCGCGGTGGCGTTGGCGCCGGTTGCGGCCCTGGCTTCGTGCACGGTGTTGAAGATCGGCAGGTCGAGATGCGTCTGGCCGCCCTTGCCGGGGGTGACGCCGCCGACCATCTGGGTGCCATAGGCGATGGCCTGTTCGCTGTGGAAGGTGCCCTGCGAGCCGGTCAGGCCCTGGCAGATGACGCGGGTGTTCTTGTTGATGAGGACGCTCATCGCGCTCTCCTGTTTCTATGCGCGCTTGGCGCGGGTGTTGATGTATTGCCCGGCGGGCACCGCCGGGCTGCGCCGACCCGCCCCCCGGGGGCGGCGCATTTGCGCCTTCCCGCGGGTCGGCGCAGCCCTCTGCGCCATTTGGGTCGATGTCGGCATGATGTTCATGTCTACGATCTCAGCCTTTGACTGCTTTCACAATCTTCTCGGCACCATCCTTCAGATCGTCCGCGGCAATCACGTCCACGTCCGAGTTGTTGATGATGGCCTTGCCTTCTTCCACGTTGGTGCCTTCCAGCCGCACCACCAATGGCACCTGCAGCCCGACCTCTTTCACCGCTGCAACCACGCCTTCCGCGATGACGTCGCAGCGCATGATGCCGCCGAAGATGTTGACCAGGATGCCTTTGACGTTGGGGTCCGAGGTGATGATCTTGAAGGCCTCGGTGACCTTTTCCTTGGTCGCACCGCCGCCCACGTCGAGGAAGTTGGCAGGCTCGGCCCCGTAGAGCTTGATGATGTCCATGGTCGCCATGGCCAGCCCTGCGCCGTTGACCATGCAGCCGATCTCGCCATCCAGCGCGATATAGTTCAGGTCGTACTTGGAGGCCTCAAGCTCCTTGGGGTCCTCCTCGGTGGTGTCCCTCAGCTCCATGATGTCGGCGTGACGGTAAAGCGCGTTCGAATCAAACCCCATCTTGGCATCGAGACACTTCAGATCGCCGCCATCGGTCACGATCAGCGGGTTGATCTCGAGCATCTCCATGTCTTTCTCGACGAACATCTTGTACAGCGTGCCCATCAGCGCGACGCATTGCTTGACCTGCGCGCCTTCCAGTTCCAGCGCAAAGGCGATGCGGCGGCCGTGGTAAGGCTGATAGCCCGTGGCGGGATCGACGCTGAACGACAGGATCTTCTCAGGGGTGCTCTCGGCGACCTCTTCGATGTCCATGCCGCCCTCGGTCGAGGCGACAAAGCTGACGCGGCTGGTCACACGATCGACCAGCAAGGCCAGGTACATCTCGGTGGCGATGCCGGCCCCGTCTTCGATGTAAATCCGGTTGACCTGCTTGCCCGCGTCGCCGGTCTGCTTGGTCACCAAAGTGCGGCCCAGCATGCGCTTGGCTTCCTCGGCCGCCTCTTCAACCGACTTGGTGACGCGCACGCCGCCCTTGTCGCCGGCATCGGCCTCTTTGAACGTGCCCTTGCCGCGCCCGCCCGCATGAATCTGAGCCTTCACAACCCACAAGGGACCATCAAGACCCCCCGCTGCCGTCTTCGCATCCTCTGCACGCAAAACAACACGCCCATCACTCACAGGTGCCCCGTAATCGCGAAGCAATCCCTTCGCCTGGTATTCGTGGATGTTCATGAGCGGTCTCCTGATCGGCTGCGTTGTTGCGAGCAATGGCACGAACGCATTGCCGAAAGGAATGAAATTCTGGTGAATTTCCCAATTCAACCCGGATTTATTAAATTTTGTGATCACTGAAAAAATGCGCGTGATCACATTTCAGAGAATCAGGCGAATCCTATAAGACTCAGCATGTCTTGGGGGGCGACGGCTGGATAGCCTGGGCCAAATGCAATCAGGTCATCGCCGATCCGCGAAACCCGATAGCCGTGTTCCTGCAAAAACCGTCGAACCGGGTCTGTGTCGTCGTCGAGACCCGCGTTGCTTTCCACCAGAACAAGGTCCGGAGACAGGGTGTCAATATTCGCCGAAACAAGCACGTCGTGTTCGTGGCCTTCGACGTCTACGACCAGAAGGTCGGTGCGCTGGATGCCGTTCTGACCGAGAACGGTGCGCAGCGGGACAAGGTCAATCCGGGTTTCGGTCAGGTGCGAGGCCCCGTCTGGAATGACCTTGCTCAGTGTCGCGGCAATCCGTTCTTGATCGAGGGAAGCGCAGCCGCGCGCCCAGTCGGGAAACCGGTGTTCGGAGTCAGGGTGCAGATGAAACAATTGCGCGCTGCCGTGGTTCGAGGACACGCCGCATTGCACCAGGGTCATTTTAGGATTGTCGCCATGCAAGGCCGTCAGGGCCGCGAAATAGGCGGGGTTGGGTTCGATCAAAAGACCCGACCAGCCCTGATGCTGGGCGATCTTGAACACAGGGTCATCCAGTTGACCGTCATTTGCACCGACTTGAACATAGTGAACCTGGGCACGGCTTGCCCCAAGCCGGCTAAGCAGGAAGTCGCGTGTCCGGGTTTGGGCCAGTTTTTTGCGAACTCCGATCAGCATGACGGAGTTGGCTCGACCGGAGCAGCGTTGTGATCAATGTCATGTTCGGCGCACAGACGGGCCAGAAGGGATCGTGGATGCAGCGGTTTTGGAGCGCGCCTTTGCAGGATCTTGCGCAGACCAGAGCCATAGAAATGGATGGATTCGGTCGTCTCGGGAAACTTCATAGGCGGATCCGTCGGCTTGCGAACAGTCAGCCCAACGGATGAGCCGCCAAAAGGATAAAGAACTTCGGGCGCGACCTGGTGACGATCCTCACCGTTCTTGCGCAGGAAATAGGTCAGGGCATCCGGGCCCCAGGTTTCCCAGCGCAGGTCGCTGATATGTGGGCGGTCGCCACGGGCGACGCTTTGCGCGACTTGTCGGTTCAAGGCGTCGCGCCAGTAAAAGTCGGGTGGCAGATTTGGGTGTTCATCCTCTGTGAAGCGGAGGAGATCGGCCAGGGTCGGGCTGTTCTTTGGCAGGCGCAACACGCCATTGGCCATGTGATCCTTGAAGTGACGTGCGAACAGATAGTCGCGCTTTGGGAAGGGGCGCAGACAATAGGCGTCGGTATCGACCCAGGTTTCATCGGTTTGCGCCATGAGATGATAGCGGAATCGATCGGCGTGCGGTCCGGGTGATCCCAGCGCGCGATTTACGATAAACTTGTCCGTTGGCATGATCGCCGAGGCGTCCGCCAATTGGACATTGGCGGGCACGTTTTCGACGTGATCATAGGTGTAGAGCGTGACCTGATGTCCGCGGTCCGCAAAGGATTTCAGGCACAGTTGTTCCAGAAAGGAAAGCCGGGCACCGATCCACAGGGAAGCGATGCCCGGCAATTCGTTTTGGGGCGTGTCAACCAAGACCGCTGTCGATGCCCTTGCAGGCTTCGACCAGGCCTTTGACGGCATCGACCGACTTGTCGAACATGACCTGTTCGTCTTTTGCAAGGTTGATATCGACGATGCGCTCGATGCCGCCAGCGCCGATCACGGTCGGAACGCCGACATACATGCCTTTCAGGCCAAGCGCGCCGTCAACATAGGCTGCACAGGGCAAGAGGCGCTTTTGGTCTTTCAGATAGGATTCGGCCATTTCGATGGCGCTGGTGGCTGGTGCGTAGAAGGCAGAGCCGTTGCCCAGAAGGCCGACGATTTCGGCACCGCCGTCACGGGTGCGCTGGATGATGGCGTCGAGTTTCTCCTGCGTGGTCCAGCCCATCTCGACCAGGTCGGGGAGAGGGATACCGGCGACGGTGGAATAGCGCGACAGCGGCACCATGGTGTCGCCGTGGCCGCCGAGGACGAAGGCGGTGACGTCCTTCATCGAGACGTCGAACTCGACCGACAGGAAGTGGCGGAAGCGGGCGCTGTCAAGCACACCGGCCATGCCGCAGACCTTGTTATGGGGCAAGCCCGAGTATTCGCGCAGAGCCCAGACCATCGCGTCAAGCGGGTTGGTGATGCAGATGACGAAGGCGTCCGGGGCGTTGGCCTTGATGCCTTCGCCGACGGCCTTCATGACCTTGAGGTTGATTCCGAGGAGGTCGTCGCGGCTCATGCCCGGTTTGCGGGGCACACCGGCGGTGACGATGCACACGTCCGCGCCCGCGATGTCGGCGTAATCCGTGGTGCCTTTAAGTTTGGCGTCAAAGCCCTCGGAGGGGCCAGCTTCGGCGATGTCGAGCGCCTTGCCCTGGGGCGTTCCGTCGGCGATGTCGAACAAGACGACGTCGCCCATTTCCTTGAGAGCAGCGAGATGCGCAAGCGTACCGCCGATTTGACCCGCGCCGATCAGCGCGATCTTGGGTCTGGCCATGAATGGGTCTCCGATCCGTTTATGACAAACTGGTTCGGCGCTGTGCCTAGCCACAGTTTGCTGCAACTGCAAGAGAGTTGCAGCGGACTTACCTGCTTTCTCCTGCCTCGGATAGGGGCTAAGAGGATGAGGAATAAAGGAGAATCCGAAATTGGTCTTTGATGCGATCTTCTTCGCGATAGCGATACCAGCTGTGGTCTTTGCGGGCGTATCGAAGGGTGGGTTCGGCTCGGGGGCGGCTTTTGCGGCGACTCCGATTCTGGCATTGATCCTGCCGCCGACGATGGCGGTCGGGATTATGTTGCCGCTTTTGCTGGTGATGGATGTGGCTGCATTGCGGGCCTATTGGGGCAAGTGGTCCGTGCGCGAGGTCCGGGTTCTTTTGCTGGGCGGAGTGCCCGGTATTGTTCTGGGCGGCGCCTTTTGGAGCATCGCGAATCCGGACATTCTGCGGCTGCTGATCGGTCTGGTCGCTGTGTCGTTCGTGGCATTTCAGTTGGCGAAAGGGCGGGGCTGGATCGGAGAACGATCGACACCGTCGGGGTCTGTTGCCGGATTAACGGCAGGCGTGGCGGCGGGGTTCACCAGCTTTATTAGCCACGCCGGAGGGCCGGCGGTGGCAGTTTATCTGTTGTCGAAAGGGCTTTCGAAGACCCAGTATCAGGCCACTACGGTCTTGGTGTTCTGGGTGCTGAACGCAACCAAGACCGTGCCTTATGCCTTTCTTGGCATGTTCGCGGGGCCGTCGTTGAAGGCGTTGCTGTTCTTGTGGCCCGCTGCCCTGCTTGGCGTCTGGCTCGGGGTGCGCGCGCATCGCGCGATCCCCGAACGGGTCTATTTCGGGATCACCTATGTCTTGCTCAGCGCCACGGGGTGCAAGTTGATCTTTGATGCGCTGACCTAAGAGCGGATGCCCGCAGGTTCGATGGATTCATCAACGCGTTCAAAAGACTGTCCGCTGGCGACCAGGCAGGTCACGCCATTTGGCATCGTGACAGTTATCGTCCAGGTGCCTGTGTCGTCCGAGGCGAAAACCTCGACAACGCGACCTTGCGGGGCCAGTCCGATCGACTGACGGCTTTCGCCGTATTTGGTGGCAAGACGATCGATCACCGCATCGCGGCTGCTGCAGTTTTGGCTTTGAGCCATGGCGCCAACAGGCAAGAGGCATGCAAGGGTAAAGGCGGATAGTTTCAACTTCATCGCGGTCCTTTCCGAGGGCTTTTGCCCCCTTTTCAACGCCACCTGTCGTTCAAGCGGCATGGAGAAAGCATCGGGATATTGGTCCAATATGAGGTTAATGCGCGGTCCGCAGGTCGTGGCGCAACGCAACACTGTCAGCAAAGATCGGTTCTAAACTATTGATCCAAAACCTGAAACGACCCTGACGAAAGGGTCGTGAGTGCGCGGTTGTTTATCAAAATTCTGCGTTGCGGCATAATTGGACTTGCGGAATGCTGCGTGGGAGTGCAGGTTTCGCGCAATATTGTTGCGGAGAGAAACGGCATGACGACCACTGAAACCCTGTACCGGTCTGTTCTTTATATACCCGGTTCCAAACCAAGGGCTTTGGAAAAGGCGCGCGGATTGGCAGTGGATGCGATCATTTTCGATCTGGAAGACGCCGTGGCACCTGACGAGAAGATTGCCGCGCGCGCGACACTGGCAGAAGAACTGGCAGCGGGTGGCTATGGCTATCGTCAGCGGTTGGTACGGATCAATGGGCTGGACACGGAATGGGGCGCCGATGATGCGCGGGCCGCCGCAGGTATGGAGTGCGATGGGGTCTTGTTGCCCAAAGCCAGCGGCAAGGAAGATATCGACGCCCTCGCCAAGCTGGTGCCGGGCAAGCCGATCTGGTGCATGTTGGAAACGCCGCGCGGGGTGCTGAAGGCGCTTGAGATCGCCGACTGTGACGAGGTCGCGGGGTTTGTTCTGGGAACGAATGACCTGGCCAAGGATGTCGGCTGTGCTACGGGCGGTGACCGGATGGCCATGATGTCTGCGCTTCAGATTTGCCTGATGGCAGCGCGGGCGGCAGAGATCGTTTGCATCGACGGTGTCTATAATGCGTTCAAGGATGACGCGGGGCTTGAATACGAGTGCGAACAGGGGCTGGCCCTGGGAATGGACGGCAAATCGCTGATCCACCCGGCGCAGGTTGAGATCACGAACCGTGTCTTCGCTCCGACACCCGAGGCGGTCGATCTGGCCGAGCGGCAGATCGCGGCATTTGACGAAGCCATTTCCCAAGGGCAGGCTGTGGCGGTGGTCGACGGCAAGATCGTCGAGAACCTTCACGTCGATACGGCCCGCGCAACCCTCGCCAAGGCGAACGCGATCCGGGAAAGAGAGGCTTTGTGACTTTATTGATCGTTGGATTGTTGCTGTGGATTGCAGCACATCTGTTCAAGCGTGTTGAACCCGCGGCGCGGGCGTCGATGCACGACAAAATGGGCGAGGCGTCCAAGGGTGTGATCGCCGGGGTGCTTTTGTTGTCGGTTGTGTTGATGGTTATCGGCTTTCGCGGCGCTGACAGCACATTCTACTGGGGGCGTAACGGGGCAACCACGGGGATCAACAACCTGTTGATGCTGGTTGCGGTCGCACTCTACGGCTTGGGGAATTCGAAAAGTCGTCTGCGCAAGAAAATGAGGCATCCGATGCTGATCGGAACCATAGTCTGGGCTGTGGCGCATCTTCTTGTGAACGGCGACAGTGCCTCGTTTGTGCTGTTTGGGGGCATGATTGTCTGGGCGCTGTTGGAGATCATTCTGATCAACAAGGCCGAGCCGTCGTTCACGCCGTATGAAGGCGGCAGCGCGGCAGGAGACATTCGGCTTGGCGTCATAACCCTAGTCGTTTTTGCCGTTTTCGCCGGTGTGCATACCTGGCTTGGCTATTACCCATTCGGAGGCTGACACCTTGAAGACCAACGCGGGCCGTTTTTTCGAAGATTACAGTGTGGGGCAAGTGATCGAGCACGCGGTTCCGCGTACGCTGACGGGCGGCGAGACGGCGGTTTATCAGTCGCTCTACCCGATGCGGCACGCGATCTATTCGTCCGAGGTCTTTGCCGAAGGCTGCGGGCTGACGGGCGGGGCGTTGGACGATCTGATCGTGTTCCACACGGTCTTTGGCAAGACGGTGCCGGACGTGTCTTTGAACGCGGTGGCGAACCTTGGCTATGCCGAGGGGCGGTGGTTGCGGCCGGTGCTGCCTGGCGAGACGCTGACGTCGACCTCCGAGGTGATCGGGGTCAAGCAGAACTCGAACGGCAAGACGGGCGTGGTCTGGGTGCGCACGACGGGGCGGGCCGCCGACGGCGCGCCGGTGCTGGAGTATGTCCGGTGGGTCATGGTGCGCAAGCGGGACGCGGATGCGCCTGCGCCCCAGACGGTGGTGCCGGAGCTGGCTGGAAGCGTTGATGCCGGGGCGTTGGTCATTCCGGAAGGCTTGGACTTCACGGGATACGATTTCACGCTGGCGGGCGAGCCGCATCGCTGGGGCGACTATGAAGTGGGCGAAAAGATCGACCACGTAGACCGGGTGACGGTTGAAGAGGCCGAACACATGATGGCCACGCGCCTGTGGCAGAACACGGCCAAGGTGCATTTCGATGCGACGTTCCGCGAGGATGGGCGGCGTTTGATCTATGGTGGTCATGTGATCAGCATGGCGCGGGCTTTGTCGTTTAACGGGCTGGCCAATGCGCAGATGATTGTCGGGTTGAACGGCGGCAGCCACGTCAGCCCCTTGTTCGCGGGCGACACGATCTGCGCGTGGTCAGAGGTTCTGGACAAGGCCGAGACAAACGCCCCCGGTGTCGGGGCGATCCGACTGAGGCTGGTGGCGCATAAGCCCGAAGCGGAACCCTTTGCTCTGCGGGGCGAGGATGACAAATATGCGCCAGGAGTCTTGCTGGACTTTGATTATTGGGCTTTGATGCCCTGTTGACCCAGAATTTGTGATTGTGTCTGGTGTTTGTAATTTAGGCACAAGTAAATTTAGGGTCGCAAACGATGCGCACTGTGCGAGCCTTTAAGGCCCGGCTTCACGCGAAATTCGGAGAGGCCGTCTTCCTTGAGGCGCAGAAATCTCTGATCTTGAGGCAAATCCATCGACGTAGTTGGCATACGGTTCTTGCCAATGCCTTGGCATTGGCGATCCTAGTCACGCCCATCCTATCGTTGTTGGGCGGAATTTTCCTTATTGTACAAGCTTTTCCAAACCTTCTGGCAATCGTTGTCGGGGCAAGTTTGATCGCACTGGGTATTGCCTTGATGCCGCGTCGTGCGAGGGTCTCTGGCACATTGCTTCGGCGCGGACAATTGCCAAATACGTTTCTAGTTTTGGACCAGATTTCAGAGCAGTTGAAAACGGAACGCGTCACCGCTGTTCAGTTCTACCCTGATTTCAATGCCTCCATGCTGCATGCGCAGGGCGAGCGCGTCGTCGGCATTGGTGTCACGCTATGGCAGACTCTCACTCCAGATGAGCGAGGGGCGGTTTTGGCTCATGAAATTGCCCACCAAGCCAACGGCGATCCGGCGCGTCAGGGGATTACCGCCATGGCTCTGGGGGTTGTGGAGGGATGGCTTTGGTACCTAGAGCCAGACGCGGATGAATTTATTGCCGAAGTCTTGATGTACGTTTCGTTCTTGCTGGTTGGTGGTCTGTATCGGATTCTGTTAACTTTAGTCTATGCCGAGAGCCAGCGGGCGGAGTACCTAGCTGATGCACTTGCATCTAAGGTTGCAGGCGTCGAGGCAATGAAATCCAGTCTGGTTAAGTTGACGATTGCCGACGAGCGCATCGCTGCCGAGTTGCGCGGAATGCATATATCCAGCGCGCCTTCTGGGAAGGAACTAATTGATCGTTTGGCCGCCTCCATTGCAGGCGCACCGGAAGAATATGTTCGTGGAGCCATGGCAAAGGCTCATGATCAGGCGCTGGCCATCGACCAAAGTCATCCACCAACGCATTATCGCATGGCGTTTCTGAATCTATTAGGCGGCGAACCTCAAGATCAGGGTCTGGCAGATGCAATAGGCGCACTGGATCAGGAGCTGTATGAGTACATTTCGAAAGCGGGGACAGAGATTCTTGAGGGAATGCGTCTTGCCGAAGATTTGTGATCGCAAGAATTATTCGTGTGATCACAAGCCTCACTTTTTCGCAAATGTGAGCGATAAACTGCGTGACGCTGCGCCGCAGAGGCGTGACAAGTTTGTTAATTTTGTTATGAGAGCGTAACGCCCACAAGAACGGGAGCTAACCGAATGCCAGATGTAAACCGTGGTGATCGTCCGCTATCGCCCTTCATGATCGGCCCCTATTACCGTCCGCAGCTTACGTCGATGACATCCATCATCAACAGGCTTGCAGGAATTGCATTGCTGGGCTCGGCAGTCTTGGTGGTCTGGTGGTTCCTGGCGGCGGCATCTTCGCCCGAGTATTTCGCTTTTGCCGATGCCGTGATCACGTCCTGGATTGGCGACCTTGTGATGGCGCTGTCGGCATGGGCCTTGTGGTATCACGCGCTGGCCGGGTTGCGGCATCTGTACTGGGACTCGGGCCGGGGGCTTGAGATTGAGACGGCCGAGAAACTGGGCATCGCAGTCATCATCGCCTCGGTCGTCTTGACCATCCTGACACTGATCATCGTCTGAGGAGCATGCCGATGTCGTATATGACCGATCATAAGCGGGCGGCGGGCCATGGCTCGGCACGGGAAGGCACGCAGCGTCACTGGTTCATGACCAAGTCGAGCGTCGCATTGCTGATCCTGACACCGCTTTTCATTTTCACCTTCGGCCCGATGCTGGGCCAACCGCATGAAGAGGTCATTGCCTATTTCGCGCGGCCCTTCCCGGCGATTGTCGCAGGGTTGATGATCGTTGTGGGAATGATGCATTTCAAAAGCGGTATCCAAATGGTGATCGAGGACTATGTGCACGAGCCGGCGCGTGAATATCTGATCATCGCGACCACCTGCCTGTCATACGGTATTTCGGCCGTCGGGCTTTTCGCCATCGCAAAGATCGCGCTTTAAGGACGGACCCCATGGCAGCTTACGACTACGAAACTCACGAATACGATTGCATCGTCATTGGCGCGGGCGGCTCTGGTTTGCGCGCGACGCTTGGCATGGCCGAGCAGGGTCTGCGCACTGCCTGCATCACCAAGGTGTTCCCGACCCGCTCGCACACTGTTGCGGCACAGGGCGGCATCGCGGCGAGCCTGTCGAACATGGGGCCGGATCATTGGCAGTGGCATATGTACGACACCGTCAAGGGGTCGGACTGGCTGGGTGACACGGACGCCATGGAATACCTGGCACGCGAGGCCCCCAAGGCGGTCTATGAGCTTGAGCATTATGGCGTGCCGTTCAGCCGGACCGAGGAAGGCAAGATTTATCAGCGCCCCTTCGGCGGCCACACAACCGAATTCGGTGAAGGCCCGCCAGTGCAGCGGACCTGTGCGGCCGCCGACCGGACCGGCCACGCGATCCTGCACACGCTTTATGGTCAAAGCCTGAAGAACAACGCGGAATTTTATATCGAATATTTCGCCACCGATCTGATCATGGCCGAAGACGGCACCTGCCAAGGTGTTGTTGCCTGGAACCTGGAAGACGGTTCGATGCATGTGTTCAACGCCAAGATGACCGTGTTGGCGACGGGTGGCTATGGGCGTGCCTATTTCAGCGCGACCTCGGCCCACACCTGCACCGGCGACGGTGGTGGCATGGTGGCGCGGGCGGGTCTGCCCCTGCAGGACATGGAGTTCGTGCAGTTCCACCCGACCGGCATCTATGGTTCGGGCTGCCTGATCACAGAAGGCGCTCGCGGTGAGGGCGGGTACCTGACGAACTCGGAAGGCGAGCGGTTCATGGAGCGCTATGCGCCGACCTACAAGGATCTGGCGAGCCGTGATGTTGTCAGCCGTTGCATGACCATGGAAATCCGCGATGGTCGGGGTGTCGGTGCAGACGGTGATCACATCCACCTGCACCTGAACCACCTGCCGCCGGAAACGCTGGCCGAGCGTCTGCCGGGCATCAGTGAATCGGCCCGTATTTTCGCCGGTGTCGACCTGACCAAAGAGCCGATCCCGGTGATCCCGACCGTGCATTATAACATGGGTGGTATCCCGACGAATTACTGGGGCGAGGTGCTGAACGCCGACGCTGACAACCCCGAACGCATTGCGCCTGGCCTGATGGCTGTGGGCGAAGCCGGGTGTGCAAGCGTTCACGGGGCCAACCGCCTTGGTTCGAACAGCCTGATCGACCTTGTGGTCTTTGGCCGTGCCGCCGCCATTCGGGCGGGCGAGGTGGTTGATCCTGCGACGCCGAACCCAACCTTGAACCAGGCGTCCATCGATAAGGCTCTGGACCGTTTTGACGGGTTGCGCCACGCCAAAGGCACTGTGCCGACTGCAGAGCTGCGGCTAGAGATGCAAAAGACGATGCAGGCCGACGCAGCGGTGTTCCGGACCGACAAGACCCTAGCGGACGGGGTTGAGAAAATGTACGGCGTCGCCGCCAAGATGGATGACATCCAGGTGACCGACCGCAGCATGGTTTGGAACAGCGACCTGATGGAGACGTTGGAACTTTCGAACCTAATGCCGAATGCCCTGGCCACCATCGTTGGCGCTGAGGCGCGCAAGGAAAGCCGGGGCGCGCATGCGCACGAGGATTACCCGGACCGTGACGACGACAACTGGCGCAAGCACACGCTGAGCTGGGTCGAAGACAAGGTGAAACTGGACTATCGCCCTGTGCATCTTGATCCGTTGACCACGTCCGAAGAAGGCGGCATCGAACTGAAAAAGATCGCACCGAAAGCGCGGGTTTACTGATGCGCTGGCTGGTTGCTTGTTTGGTATTGGGATTGGCCGCCTGCGGTCCTGTCTCTCCTGAACGGGCGGCCGACATGTGTGAGGAACGTGCGCGCGCTGCCACGGGGCCAACTGGTGAGATCGGCATCGGTATTACCAGCGACGGAGATGTCGCCAGCGAGTTGTCAATTGGCGTAAGCAGCGACTTTTTGCAGGGCCGTGACCCCTATTGGGTCTATGACAGCTGCGTTCGTCAAAAATCGGGGCAGGGGCCAATTCGTCCCTTGATCCTGGAATGAGACGGTTCGCGCTTTTCGCTGCCTTTGGGTTGGCTGCCTGCACGCCGGAAATGCAGGATGACCTGGCCCGTGACGCGGCACGCAATGCCGTGCGACCTGTTTTGGAGCAGAACTTTCCAGGCATTCCTTTGGAACCCGCTTCCGATTGCGTCATCGACAACGCGACCTCGGGGGAACTGCTTTCGCTTGCCGCAGATGCGGTGACCGGGCCAACCGCGAACACTGCCGAGATCGTCTCGGACATACTTTCACGCCCTGCGACGCTGCAATGCCTCGCCACCGAAGGGCTGCCCGTTCTGTTGAACGGTTTGCAATAACTAGGAGCGTCACATGGTACAACTGACCCTTCCCAAGAACTCGACCATCCGCGTGGGCAAGACCTGGCCCAAGCCCGAGGGCGCCACGAACACGCGCAAGGTTCAGATCTATCGCTGGACGCCGGACGATGGTGAGAACCCACGGGTCGACACCTACTTCGTCGACATGGACACCTGTGGTCCCATGGTTCTGGACGTGTTGATCAAGATCAAGAACGAGATCGACCCGACGCTGACGTTCCGTCGGTCATGCCGCGAGGGGATTTGCGGGTCGTGTGCGATGAATATCGACGGGATCAACACGCTGGCCTGCATCTATGGTCATGACGAGATCAAGGGCGACATCAAGATCTACCCCTTGCCACACATGCCGGTGATCCGCGACCTGATCCCGGACCTGACGCATTTCTATGCCCAGCATGCCAGTATCATGCCCTGGCTGGAGACCAAGACGAACCGCCCCGCCAAAGAGTGGAAGCAGTCGATCGAGGATCGCCGCAAGCTGGACGGGTTGTACGAATGCGTGATGTGCGCGTCGTGTTCGACATCGTGCCCGTCGTACTGGTGGAACGGCGATCGGTACCTTGGACCGGCCGCGTTGTTGCACGCTTATCGCTGGATCATCGACAGCCGGGACGAAGGCACGGGCGAGCGGTTGGATGAACTGGAAGACCCCTTCAAGCTGTACCGTTGCCACACCATCATGAACTGCGCCAAGACCTGCCCCAAAGGTCTGAACCCGGCCAAGGCGATTGCCGAAATCAAGAAGATGATGGTCGAACGGGTGGTCTGAACCGTTCAGGTGGTGTCTCGGGCCTACCAGCCTGCAAACCAACTCACCGCCAGAAACAACTCTGGCAATAGCACCAGGATCAGTGCTGCTTTCAGGAAGCGGCCTGTCAGTGCCAAGATTAGGGCCGGCGTGGTCACGATGGCCAGTGCCAGCCCGAACATCGTCCAGATCGAGTCTGTTCTGATGGCTTCGGGGATGGCCGGGCCAGTTGTCGTGCCATAAAGCCAGATCACAAAGTGAACCGCGGCGATGATGAAAATGACGATGCGCATGGCGGCAAGTTAGGTCGCCGCGACGCGGGTTGCCATGAGATTTTGTCAGCGCGTCTTACACCAGCGAGGCCTGGGTGCGCTTGCGGCTGGCAATGGCCAACAAGGCCTGCATCAGGAACGAGCCCAACCACATCGAAATGGCCGCGACCCAGGCGGTCATGGACAAAATCGCACCGCCCGAAACACCTGCGCCGACTGCGCAGCCGCCGGCCAGCATTGCTCCGAACCCCATTAGCACGGCGCCGATCAAATAGCGCTCCATCGGCGTGTCGGGCCCAAAGCGTTCGACCTTCCATTCACGTCGCAACGCGGCCGTCAGGGCTGATCCCAAAAAAACGCCCGGAACAAGGCCGATGCCGAAGGACATCTGGATGTTGGGCTCGGTCACAAGTGCCATCAGCGTATCGGTGGACGGCCCCGTAAATGTGACGGACGAGACCGCAACCACCTCGAAAGAAGTGGTTGCGATGGCATATGTTGCGACCCACCCAAGTGCCACGGCCAATCCGACGGCCAGGGCGGAAAGGCGCCGCCCCCATGTGACGCGGGCGCGCAGTGACAGGGCAATTGCCAGGGTCAGCCCGACACCGGCAAGGATCAATGGCGTCGCGGGCGACAGACCCAGGACTTGCGCCAGATCTCGGGCTGGGCCGCCTTCAATGGTCCAAACCGCCGAGATGTTTTCGCGCAAGGGCGCCAGAACACCGCGAAAAGAGGCCTGCGCCACCAATGTGACAACAAGGCCGGTGACAAGGGCGCGCATGTTCCCCGTGCCAGAGAGAACCAGCAGTCGGCTGGCGCAACCGCGCGCCAGGATCATTCCCGCGCCGAACATCAGACCGCCGATGATCGCGCCAGAAAGGCTCCCGCGTGTCGCGATCTGGCGCGCTAGCGACGTGTCAAGAAAGCCGGTCACGCTTGCCAGTTGGGTGACGGCCATGGCCGAGAAAAACACAAGCAGCCATATTGCCATGCGGTCACCCGGCTTGCGTTCATAAAGTTCGACAGTTGCGGCGCGCAGGCAAAACCGCGACTGCTGGGCCGTAGCACCGAACAGAACCCCAATCACCGCCCCGGCAAGAGCGAGGACGGTGCTGTCACCGTATGTGTCGAGCATTTGTTCAAGCATGTCGCGCCTCTGAACGGCGTTCTAGCCAAAACGCCCTTTGTGTATCATGATCTGGATCAAGCATTTTCAACTGATGCATTCGTAGGAGAACGACATGGCGGTGACGCTGCTTGTTGGTACGACGAAGGGGGCATTTGTTCTTTCTGGTTCAGCGGATCGGTCCGGCTGGGAGGTTTCGGGGCCGCATTGCGATCTTTGGCCGATCAATCATGTGGTCCGAGACGCAGAAACGGGTGCGCTCTATGCCGGGGGTGGAAACGATTGGTTCGGTGCAGGTGTTTGGCGCTCAGAAGACGGTGGCCAAAACTGGGAACTGGCGAAATTCACCAAGGGTCAGATGGACCAGTGGATGGAAAATGATCCGTCCATGGCAGGGATGTTTGGATGGGAGCCGCGTGATGCTCTCTTTGAGGATGGTGTGGATGCAATCTGGTCGCTGCGCGCGGCGCACGGAAAGGTCTATGCCGGGGCAAAGCCTGCCAACTTGTACGAAAGCTCTGACGGCGGTGTGACATGGGTGCGGAATGCGGGCTTTGCAGGATTCGAGGGGCGTGACGATTGGAGCCCCGGTGCGGTTGGGCTGACCATGCACACGATCGTACCGCATCCCAGCGAGCCGCAGAAGATGTGGCTTGGCGTGTCGGCGGCGGGGGTTTTCGCAACGGAAGATGGCGGGGCAACATGGGAGAGGCGCAACAGGCTGTCCAACGCCGAGGCCTGTGCGGATCACACGCACCCTGCCGCGCCGAGCGGGGGCAATACGGGGTTGTGTGTGCACAACATGATGCGAGCCAACGGGGATGGTGATCTTTTGTATCAGCAGAACCACCACGGTGTGTTCCGCAGCAGCGATGGCGGGCGCAGTTGGGACGATGTGACGGAAGGGTTGCCGTCGACTTTTGGATTTCCCATTCGCGTGCATCCGCGCGACGAAAAAACAATTTGGACCATTCCGCTGAACGGAGACACCAACGGGCGTTACCCGCCCGATGCCAGTGCTGCGGTCTGGAAGTCCGGTGATGGCGGCGAGAGCTGGCAAGCCAAGCGGGAAGGGCTTCCGCAGGGGGCGTGTTTCTTTACCGTTCTGCGCCAGGCAATGGCGGGGGATTCAGGGGAGCCCGCAGGTGTTTATTTTGGCACCAATACCGGGTCTGTCTTTGCGTCCATCGACGAGGGCGAAAGCTGGGATGAGATTGCCCGGCACCTGCCGACGATTTTGGCGGTCGAAGCGTCAGAGCGTTAGAACCGATCGTTGCAGGACGGCATGTGTTTTGCCATAGGCAAGGCATGGTCCCTTTGCTTGTCATCTTGTTGATCGGAACCCTGATCTACCTGTGGTGGAAGTGGCAGTTCACGACACTGACGCGGCTGTGTCGTTGGCGGCAGGACCGGGCGGCGGGTGATTGGCGTTGTGCGGCTTGCGGCGCGCGCATGGTGACCGACGACGGCCAGGCGCCGCGCGACTGTCTGCGCAAACCCTGATGAGGGCTGCACGGTCTCTGCCCGCAAGGTGAACGTCTGCATCACGCGGATTGCGAAGCCACTCGGCCATTCAGATTGCCAAGAACAGGCAAACTGAAAAGGACAGTGAAATGGCACGATCTTCCGGGATACGTTTTATGATAGTGGGCGCTTTGGCTTTGCTGATGTTTTTGCCCTTGGGGCTGGTCAGCGACGTGGTGCGCGAAAGGTCGGTCTATTCCGACCAGACGATTTCCAGTCTCAGCCGCGAATGGGGTGGTGCGCATTTGTTTTCCGGCCCATTGCTGACCATTCCGGTGACTGAAGAGATTACCTATGACCGCCGTCGTGAGGCGGTGGATGCGGTTACGGGGCTGGTGTTGCGTGACGAAAAAGGCAACGCGGTTTTCGAGCAGTTCGAGGAAACGGTTACTGAAACGCGCGCGCCAATTTTCATGTATCCGGTCGATTTGAACATCGACATTTCCAGTGAAAGCACGACCCGCAGCCGGGGCCTATTCGTGGTGCCGGTTTACTCGGCTGGTGTGCAGATGGCGTTTGATTTCGACGTTGCGGCCGCCGAGGATGTCGTTTCCGGAGGCGAAGAAATCCACTGGGACGAGGCCAGCCTGATGGTGTTCTTGTCGTCGAACCGTGGCCTGAGGGGCGAAGCTCGATTGTTGGTGGACGGGCAAGAATTGGCGTTGGAGCCTGTGCCGACCAGCCAAGGGGGGCAAACAGGCGTTGTGGCCCATTTGGGCGATCCGCGTGGTCTGAGCCAGTTTGACCTGAACCTGGGTATTAACGGCGCAGAAACCCTGGCGGTTGCCGCCACCGGCCGCACGACGCGTTTCACTTTGAACAGCGATTGGCCTGACCCAAGTTTTTTTGGCGACTTTCTTCCGGATAGTCGCGAAGTTTCGGATAGTGGGTTTACCGCCAGTTGGACGGTGCCTCACCTGGCGCGGTCGTTGCCACAGATTGGGCGCAGCAACCCGGACAAGATAGCGCGTTCGCAGGCCACGATGGGCGCGAGATTCATAACGCCGAATGATTTTTACCAGAAAGCCTGGCGGGCGTCGCGCTATGGCATCCTGTTCATCGCGTTGACCTTCTTGACGATCCTGCTGTTGGACCGGGCAAGCAAACGGCCGGCGCATCCGGTTCAATACCTGATGGTCGGCCTGGCGCAGTCGGTATTCATCCTGCTGATGGTCTCGTATGCCGAGCAAATCGGGTTCGCTGGGGCCTATCTGGTCGCTGCGGGTGCGACCATAGGCCTGTTGGTGCTGTTCGGCGCAACGGCGTTGAAGCTGGGGCGCAAGACGGGGCTTTTAGGGGCGGTGCTGGTGACGGTCTATGCGGTGTTGTACCTTGTCTTGCGAAGCGCGGATCATGCGTTGTTGGCGGGATCGACCCTTGCGTTTGTGGCGCTGGCCTTGACCATGTGGTTGACGCGGAACGAAGATTGGCATGGCGCGGATGGTGCGCGCCGATGGACCTGGCGGCGTGCGGAGAAAGCGCCTGAAGCGGAACCTGCTTCGGCATGACGAAATTGCCCCGGCGTGCCACGAGGTGGGCCGGGGCAGCAACGAGGATGCCATGGAACGAGACGGCAGGGCGGTTTTGACAAGAGTGAGGCTTCTTGCCATGCGGTGCCGCAAATGGCTGCGGCGCCATGTGCGTCCTGGGCTTCGATGGGTCGTCGGGTTGGTCCTTATCGTCCTCGGCTTCTTTGGGATTCTGCCAATTCTGGGATTCTGGATGATCCCTCTCGGAGCAGCTCTGGTCGCGATGGATGTCAATTCGCTTTGGAAGTTGTGGCGATCCGGGCGTCAGGCTGACCCCGAAGACTGAGTTCTTATATTTTTGAAATTGAACAGCTTTTCTGTAGGTGAGGTTTCGCGCCGGGACATGCCCGTCGCGGTGTGCAGCCGCTGACGCGGCGGCACAGGAGGCTTAGGCGAAGGCGGCTTCCAGGGCGATTTCGACCATGTCACCAAAGGTTCTTTCGCGGTCTTCCGACGGCAGCGCTTCGCCCGTCAGGAGGTGATCGGAAACAGTCAGGACAGCGAGCGCACGTACACCGTGGCGTGCGGCGAGGGTGTAAAGTTCGGCGGCTTCCATTTCGACGCCGAGGATGCCGTGCCGGGTCATTTGTTCGGTCAGGTCTGGACGTTCGTCGTAGAACACGTCTGACGAATAAATGCCTCCGACGTGGGTAGAAGAGCCTTTGTTTTCCGCAGCGCGCACGGCAGCGGACAAGAGGCTCCAGTCGGCGGAAGGGGCGAAGTTGATTTCCTTGAAGATGCCGCGCGAAGGCGTCGAAAGAGTCGTGGCCGTCATGGCAATGATGACGTCGCGGACCTTGACCTTGTCTTGCATGCCGCCGCAGGACCCGATGCGTATCAAGGACTTGGCGCCATAGTCGCGGATCAGTTCGTTGGCATAGATCGACAGGGACGGCATCCCCATGCCTGATCCGTGGATGGTAACCGGATTGCCTTTCCATGTGCCGGTGAACCCGAACATGCCCCGGACTTCGTTGACCAATTTGGGGTTATCCAAAAAAGTCTCAGCGGCCCATTTGGCGCGATAGGGATCGCCGGGCATAAGGACAGTTTCGGCGATTTCGCCGGGTTGTGCACCGATGTGGACGGTCATTGCCGCGCTCCTTTGATGTGAGTTTTGCCGAGACTAGCCCGGTTTGGAAGGGAGCGAAAACCCCTGTCGGCATCCCGTCGGTGTTGGTCAGTGCGACCGTTAGCGTGTTTGATGCGGTGTTGATGGGACTGGCCCCATGTTGGCAAGCCGCTTGGTGCGCCTTAGAGTGGTCGAAGCCAGTGGTCGAGAAAGGCGCGCGCGATGGCCCATCCGTTGGATTCCCTGATCAATGAGATCCTGAGCAAAGCCGAGAAGCGGGGCGAGTTGGATAACCTTTCGGGTGAAGGAAAACCTTTGGACCTGGACGGCAAGCCCGAGGATGTCGTGCTTGGTCGGCTGGTCAAGGAAGGCAACATCAAGCCGCCGGTCGTCATGTTGAAAGAGAAGATTGCGGAATCGAAATCCCGACTTGCGGGTTTGTCGGATGAGGGCGAGCGCAAGGCCGAGATGAAGGTTCTGGCCGACCTTGAATTGCGGCTGGCGTTGGAGATCGAGGCGTTCAACCGGTTCGGTTAGCTGCAAATTACTCCGCCGCCACCGCTGCCGGATCGGCGAGGGCCACAATGTCGAACATGATGCGGTTAAGTTCGAAATCCTTGGGCGTATAGACGCGGGCGACCCCCATGGCCAAAAGGCGTTTTGCGTCGTCCTCGGGGATGATGCCGCCGACGACCAGCGGGATGTCCGAGAGGCCAGCCTTGGCCATTTCCGCGAGCGTTTCTTCGATCAGGGGCAGGTGTGAGCCGGAAAGGATCGACAGGCCGACGACGTGGGCGTTGGTTTCCTGGGCGGCGGCGACGATCTCGGTCGGGGTCAGGCGGATGCCTTCATAGGTAATGTCCATGCCAGCATCGCGGGCGCGGGCGGCGATCTGTTCGGCGCCGTTGGAGTGGCCATCTAGACCGGGTTTGCCGACGAGGAATTTCAGACGCTCGCCGAGGCGGGTCGAGACTGCGTTGACGGCCTCGCGGATCTCGTCAAGGCCCTCGGTGCGGTTCGACGGGTTGGCCGAGACTCCGGTCGGGGCTCGGTACTGGCCAAAGGCCTTGCGCACGACGTCGCCCCATTCGCCGGTGGTGGCCCCGGCCTTGGCGGCGGCGATGGATGCGGGCATGACGTTTTCGCCCGAGGCGCAGGCGGCGGCAAGGTCTTCGAGTGCTGCGGTGACGGCGGCCTCGTCGCGGGTCTCGCGCCAGGCCTGAAGGCGGGCGATCTGGTCGGCCTCGGCATGCGCGTCGGCGGTCATGATGGCCTCGGGGCCGGAGGTCAGCGGCGAGACCTCGCCCGCCTGCCAGCGGTTCACACCGACGACGGTGGTTTCGCCCTGTTCGATGCGCCCGATGCGGTCGGAGTTGGCTTCGACCAGCCGGGATTTCATGTGCTCGATCGCCTCGACCGCGCCGCCCATGGCGTCGATGTGGGCAAGCTCGGCGCGGGCGCCGTCTTTCAGGGCTTCGACCTTGGCGGTGACGGCCGGGTTGCCGTCGAAAAGGTCGCCGTATTCCAGAAGGTCGGTTTCATAGGCGAGGATCTGTTGCATCCTGAGGGACCATTGCTGGTCCCAGGGGCGGGGCAGGCCAAGGGCCTCGTTCCACGCCGGAAGCTGGACCGCGCGGGCGCGGGCGTTTTTTGACAGCGTCACGGCCAGCATCTCGATCAGGATGCGATAGACGTTGTTTTCGGGCTGTTGCTCGGTCAGGCCGAGTGAGTTGACCTGCACGCCATAGCGGAAGCGGCGGAATTTCTCGTCCGTCACGCCGTAACGTTCGCGCGTGATTTCGTCCCAGAGTTCGGTGAAGGCGCGCATCTTGCACATCTCGGTGACGAAACGGATGCCGGCGTTCACGAAGAACGAGATGCGGCCGACCATAGCCGGGAAGTGTTCGGCGGGAACCTTGTCTTTCAGGTCGTCCAGCACGGCCTGGGCGGTGGCCAGCGCATAGGCCAGCTCCTGTTCCGGCGTCGCCCCGGCTTCTTGCAGGTGGTAGGAACAGACGTTCATCGGGTTCCACTTTGGCAGATGCTCGCGCGTAAAGGCGGCGACGTCGGTGATCATGCGCAACGAGGGGCGGGGCGGGCAGACGTAAGTGCCCCGCGAGAGGTATTCCTTAATAATGTCGTTCTGAACGGTGCCCTGAAGGCGCGAGACGTCCGCGCCCTGTTCCTCGGCCACGGCGATATAAAGCGCCAACAGCCACGGCGCGGTAGCGTTGATCGTCATCGAGGTGTTCATCTGATCCAGCGGGATCTGGTCGAACAGAGTGCGCATGTCACCGAGATGAGCGACGGGCACGCCGACCTTGCCGACCTCGCCGCGCGACAGGCGGTGGTCGCTGTCATAGCCGGTCTGGGTCGGCAGATCGAAGGCGACGGAGAGGCCGGTCTGGCCCTTTTCAAGGTTGCCGCGATAGAGCGCGTTCGAAGCCTTGGCTGTCGAATGCCCCGCATAGGTGCGGAAGAGCCAGGGGCGATCTTTTTGCGATTGCGGCATTCTCGCGATCTCCGTCATAGGTTAGCAATAAAATTACGCTAAGGACTAAGTATTCGAAATGATATGGCGTTGTCAATTCGCTGCAGCGCGGCGGGTTTGGCGGGCCTTTGACTGTTTCGGAATCAACTCTGCCGCATTTTACTTAGCAATCCCAGTTTTTGCTGCGTCCGCACATGAAACGTGAAGGTCTGGCTAAACGTCAATAATCGGTGACGACATAAAATTACAAAAAAAGACAAAAATATATTGCAAAGTTGCTTTAGCGTATTTATCCCCTGTGTTTGACAAATGCGATTCTGCGATGCAGCGTGAGTAGAGGAAGAGACAATGGCTTTGGACGAGGCTGGAACCATGACTGAAACGGCGCCGAAAAAAGATCTGTACGCGGTCGGTGAAATGCCGCCCCTCGGACATCTGCCCGAAAAGATGCACGCCTGGGCGATCCGTCGCGAGCGTCACGGCGAGCCGGACAAGTCGTTCCAGTTGGAAGTGGTCGATGTGAAAAAGCCCGACAGCCACGAGGTTGTCGTCATGGTGATGGCTGCTGGCGTCAATTATAACGGCGTCTGGGCCGGTCTGGGCATTCCGATCAGCCCGTTCGATGTCCACAAGGCGGACTATCATATCGCCGGTTCCGATGCCTCGGGCATCGTCTGGGCCGTTGGCGACAAGGTCAAGAACTGGAAGGTGGGCGACGAGGTCGTGATCCACTGTAACCAGGATGATGGCGAAGACGAGGAATGCAACGGGGGCGACCCGATGTTCTCGGATAGCCAGCGGATCTGGGGATACGAGACGCCGGACGGGTCATTCGCCCAGTTCACCACGGTGCAGGCGCAACAGCTGATGCCGCGTCCTCAGCATCTGACCTGGGAAGAATCGGCCTGTTACACGCTGACGCTGGCCACCGCTTACCGGATGCTGTTCGGTCACCACCCGCACGAGTTGAAGCCGGGTCAGAACGTTCTGGTCTGGGGCGCGTCGGGCGGCTTGGGGTCTTATGCGATCCAGCTGATCAACACGGCGGGCGCCAATGCGATCGGCGTGATCAGCGAAGAGGACAAGCGCGATTTTGTCATGTCGCTGGGTGCCAAGGGCGTCATCAACCGCAAGGATTTCAACTGCTGGGGCCAGCTTCCGACGGTGAACACCGAGGAATACAAGGAATGGTTCTCGGAGGTGCGCAAGTTTGGCAAGGCGATCTGGGAAATCACCGGCAAGGGCAACAACGTCGACATGGTGTTCGAGCATCCCGGCGAGGCAACATTCCCGGTGTCGACCTTCGTCGTAAAAAAGGGCGGCATGGTCGTGATCTGCGCCGGGACCACCGGGTACAACCTGACCATGGACGCGCGCTATGTCTGGATGCACCAGAAGCGCATCCAGGGCAGCCACTTTGCCCACCTCAAGCAGGCGGCTTCGGCGAACAGATTGATGGTTGATCGTCGTCTTGATCCGTGTATGTCAGAGGTGTTCCCCTGGGCCGAGATTCCGGGTGCACATATCAAGATGCGCAAGAACGAGCATAAGCCCGGCAATATGGCTGTGTTGGTACAGGCTCCTCAGACGGGGCTGCGCACCTTCGAAGACACGTTAGAGGCGAGTGTTTCCATTTCGTAAACAATCTGTTTCCAGATTCGAAACGCTTGAGTTTGGCGGGGTTTTCCCCGCCATTCTTCATTTTGACAGGCCTCTGAGTGTTTAAAATCAATTGCTTGCAGATCGTGACCCCGCCATAATTGGGGAGTTGAATTTAGTGAGTTTTCAAAAAAAGCGCATACATGTTATAGTTGTGTTAATCTTTCGTTAACCAATCGGAAAGAGAACAAAATGGCAAGTGATTGGATACTCGATGTTCTTGAGGATTTGAGGTCGTTCGCTGGAAAGAACGGCCTTGGTGCAACGGAACGGCAACTCGACCAAGTGATGATGGTGGTGACGGACGAGTTGGCATCGAGGTCAGGGATAGCGCAGGGGACAGCGCGAATTGGCCATGCTGGAAAACTTCATAGACCGGTTGCAGGCAGTCGAAACTCTTGACCAGTTGAATGATCTGGTTGTTTCGCTGCGCGATACGCTGGATGTCGAACATGTCGTCTATCACTCGGTGAATTCGACAGGAGAACAATACGCGGCTTTGACCTATTCGCCTGAATGGGTCGCCCGTTACATGGAACAGGACTATTCGCGAATCGACCCTGTGGTGCAGGCATGCCTGCGCCGGTTCAACCCCGTCGATTGGAAGCGTTTGGACTGGTCCAGCAAACTTGCACGAAATTTTCTGGGCGAGGCGATCGACAGCGGTGTCGGCGGACAGGGCTTTTCAGTTCCGATCCGTGGACCTTCGGGGCAATTCGCGTTGTTTACCGTTTCCAGTTCGGACAGCGACGACCAGTGGCATACCTATACCGAAGAACGCAATCGCGAGATGATTCTTGCGTCTCATTACATCAATCAAAAAGCCCTGGAGTTGGAGCGTGGGTCAGACCTGACCGATTTTGTAAGCCTCAGCCCGCGCGAGACCGATGCGCTGACAATGCTGGCGTTGGGTTATAGCCGGGCGCAGGCGTCAGAAAGCCTTTCGATTTCAGAGCATACCTTGCGTGTCTATATCGAAAGCGCACGATTCAAACTGACGGCAATGAACACGACGCACGCCGTTGCGCGCGCTTTGAACCAGGGATTGTTAAGTATCTGATAATGTAAACGAACTCTGAAATCATGGCAGTTTAACTTCCGCGATTTAGGACGCTCTCCAATGCATTTTGGAGGGCTCCATGCTTCGTTATATCTATGCCGACGACCTGTCTCGTTTTCCCCGTCTCGCAAGCACCATGTTCAAGGATCGGGCGGATCAGTTTCTTACGCGCCTCAATTGGGAGGTCAGCGTCGACGCCAACGGCTATGAACGTGATGAATATGATGCCGAAAACCCGCTTTATGTAATATGGGAGCGTCCTGATGGCACTCATGGCGGGTCCATGCGGTTCTTACCGACAACAGGCCGGACCATGGTGAACGATCATTTCCTTGATTTGACGGACGGTGAGAGGGTGTCCAGCCCGCTTGTTTGGGAATGCACCCGGTTTTGCCTGGCCCCTGGCGCCGATGCCCGCGTTTCGGCTGCCTTGATGCTGGGCGGAATGGAGATCGGTCGCGGTGAGGGGTTGAGCCACGCGGTTGGTGTGTTTGATGCGCGCATGGTTCGGATCTACCGGCGGCTTGGCTGGGGGCCGATTGTCCTGGGCACATCGGGGGCGGGCCGCGAAGCGATCAGTGTCGGCCTGTGGGACTTTGGTGACAACGTCCGACCGCGTCTTTTGACCAAGGCTGGTGTGTCCGGTGAGGTATCTCAGTTCTGGTATGACCGCGCCTTTGACGGAAAGACCGTGCGCGCGGCCTGAGCGGAACCGATTTCCGAGACGGAAATCGGACCGGAAAATGTGTCATTTTCCGGTCCCTTCGGCTCTGGTGGCTTTGGGGACGACACGGTAGTCTTTGGCGCATGTCGCTTCCCGTCACCGTGTTTTCCGAAGACCAGGCCGAAGCCTTCGACCGTGTGGCCGAAGTGCTGCGCAGTGCCGGGGTCGATATCGAGGAAAGCCTGACCATACCCCGCAGTGAGGGTGCGCAGGGCACGTTGGCGGTGATTGGTAAAGCCGGATCTGGCAAGACGATGTTGTTGGCTCGGCTGGCCGAAGCCCTGACCGAGGCTGGCGTCGAAACCATCAGCGGCGATTACGAGGGGCGGCGGCGCAAGGATCGGCGGACCTTGGCAATTCTTGCTCCTACCAACAAGGCGGCCAGTGTCTTGCGCACGCGCCGTGTTCCGGCGACGACCATTCACCGCATTCTCTATACGCCGCTCTACGATCCGGAATACGAGAAAATCGCGGAATGGCTGGTCGGTAACGCGGATCGACCCGAGGTCGAAGGCCTTACCGACGAGGCGTTGGACCGGGCGTTTGCATTCTTTCAAAGCAATCGCAGCGTGCCGGGCGCCTTGGCGGCGGCTGGTTTGAAGGGGTCGGATTTCATCCTGGGATGGAAACGGCGCGAAGATCCGCTGGATATCGGTTTTGTTGATGAAAGCTCGATGCTGGACGCGCGTCAGTTCGATGATCTTCGCGAGATTTTCCCGACGCTGGTTCTATTTGGTGATCCGGCGCAGTTGGCCCCGGTGAACCAATCGGGCGCGATGGTTTTCGATGGTCTGCCCGAGCCGCGCAAAATGGTTCTGAACCGTATTCACCGTCAGGATCTGGATAATCCGATTTTGGATTTGGCCCATGCCTTGTCTGACGACGATTTGACGTTCGAACGGTTTGAGCGGCTTATTGAGGATGCCGCGGGGGCTGACAACCGGGTGGTTGTAGCGCCTCGTGTCGAAGCGGGAATGATGGCGCGGTCGCCCGTTCTGGTTTGGCGGAACGCGACGCGTATCCGACTGATCCATGCTTTTCGCGCGGCCTATGATGCCCCTGCGGATGCGCTTTTGTCGGGCGAGCCTTTGATCTGCGATGGAATTGAACTGCCACTGAAGCATCGTAAGAAACGGCTGGACTTGGAGGCGCGCGGGCTCATCAAGGGGGCGCAAGTCATTTACCTGGGGGCCGGACGGCGGCCCGGCTTTTCGCGTTTGCATGTCTTTGGCGCGGTCGAGCCTCAGGTGTCGGCGGCCTCGATCATCAAGATCGAAATGCCGGACGAAGAAGAGCCGTTCATTCCTTTTGCCGCCAATATGGGGGCGGCTTTTCTGCATGGCGCGGCAGTGACGATCCACAAGGCTCAGGGGTCGCAATGGCCCGAGGTACAGGTCTTTGCCCCCGATCTTTACGCCGCCAGCCGGGCTGGTCGGATGGAAGCTGGCGTGCCGCTCTGGAAACGTCTGGCTTATGTCGCTATTACTCGGGCCGAGGAGCGGCTGCACTGGGTGACGCGATATCGTCTGGGCAAACCATCCGAACCACTAACAACAAAAGACCTCGATGCGCCCCCGGCGCCGTTCGAGTTGACCCAGGAGGACACCACATGACCAAATCCATTATTATCACCGGCGCGAGTCAGGGCATCGGCAAGACAACGGCGGAGGCCTTTCTGGAAGCTGGGTGGACGGTCGGATGCCTGGCGCGCAGCGCGGACAAGTTGAATGCCTTTTGCGACGGCAAGGACAAGGCCATTGCGCTGGCCGCTGACGTGTCCGACAGCGCGGCAGTCGAGACGGTGTTTGCAGACTTTGTTGGCCAGGTTGGTCATTTGGGAGCAATTTTCAACAACGCAGGTATGGGCAGCAAGCCCGTCACCATCGACGAGATTGACGACGAGACCTGGAACACCGTCGTGGGTGTTAACCTGACGGGCATGTTCAACTGTGCCCGCGCCGCGTTCCGTCACATGCGCGCGCAAACGCCACAGGGCGGACGGATCGTCAACAATGGATCGGTTTCGGCCTATGTGCCGCGTTGGCATTCGGTGCCCTACACCGCGACTAAGCACGCTGTGACCGGATTGACCCGCAGCCTTTCGTTGGACGGACGCGAGTTTGACATCGCCTGTGGCCAGATCGACATCGGCAATGCCCTGACCGACATGACCACGGATATGGCGAGCGGGCGTCCGCAGGCCGATGGCTCGATGAAGCCCGAGCCGACCATGGACGCACGACATATCGCTGATACGGTGGTGAATATGTGCGAACTGCCCCTGAGCGCCAATGTTCAGTTCACCACGGTGATGGCGACCAAGATGCCCTATATCGGTCGGGGCTGAGACGGAAATTCAAAACATTCGTGGGGCACGCGCGGGAAGTGCGTGCCTCGTGGCAGCTAGTGACTTTGCCAAGCTTCGCGTGAAAATTGCGACTGGATTGCGCTTTTACGCTCGGAAAAGGCGGAATGCCGCCGAAGCCGCCCACCCGGCCGCGATGGCGATGGCAAGCGACATCAGGCCGTAGACCAAGGGATTGTCGCGCGACAGGCGGAACAGGAACCGTTCCAAACCAACTTTCTGGACATCGATCTGGGTCTCATAGCTGTCAAGCACCTCACCGCCACGGGTCAGATAAAACCGCGCTTTATAATCGCCCTCGTGCAGGTTTGCAGGAAGTTGCACCACGGTCGAAAACAAGGTTTGGCTGGCCATGGACACTGCGCCGATATTGGTTTGATAGAGGTCATCATTCTGGCGGATGCGGATAAGGGCATCTGTAAAGTCGCCGCTTCCGGGGATCGTCGCCCCGACGGACCGGATGGCGCGTTTGATCGAAATGCGGTGCCGCAAGTCTTCGGTACCCTTCAGCACTTCATCCCAGGGCGCGGTGGTGGCGACAGCATAGAAACTGGGGGCTTGGTCAACCTCGACCACATCGGTGTTGATCCAGATGCCAAAGCGGCGCTCTTTGCGTCGTACGTCGATGGGTTCGGACGGGCCTTCGACTGCGATCAGGACGTGTAGTGGTTCATCGGGGATCGCCTCTTCGCGTTTGACCGCACCGAAAATCAAAATCTCCGACCCGTCGAAATTGGTCGAGATCGAGATACGGCTCTGGCTGAGGCCGGCCACAACCTCTTCGGCCACGGAAGGAGACGCAAGCGCCAGCAGGAGGGCGGCCAAGCGCAACATCAATGACCCGCCGCCGTACCGAGCGAGTAAAGCTCGGACGGTTCCAGCAGAAGGTCGAGCGCGAGCTTTCCACAGACGACCAGCACCATCAGGGCCAAAAGAATGCGCAGTTGTTCAGCCTTGAGACGCGCGCCGATCCGAGTGCCGATCTGGGCGCCGATTACTCCCCCCACCAGCAAAAGCACGGCCAGGATGATATCGACCGTAAAATTGGTTGTGGCGTGCAAAAGGGTTGTGAAGGCGGTGACAAAGATAATCTGGAAAAGAGAAGTCCCAACAACGACCTTGGTGGGCATTCCAAGGATGTAAATCATCGCCGGCACCATGACGAAGCCGCCGCCTACACCCATGATTGCGGCCAGGACGCCGACGAAGACACCGACAACAAGGGGCGGGATAACCGAGATATAAAGCCCCGAGGTTCGGAATTTCATCTTGAAGGGCAGAGAGTGGACCCATCCGTGTTTCTTGCGTGTGGGTGCTGCCCGCCCGGCGCGGGTTTTCCGGATGGCGTTCAGGCTTTCGACGAACATCAGCGATCCGATGATGCCCAAGAATACGACATAGGACAGGCGCACAAGCAGATCGACCTGCCCCATGGCCTTGAGCGCATTGAAGATTTGCACCCCCAGTGCCGCGCCCGTCAGGCCTCCGATTAACAGGACGGTTCCCATTCGCAGGTCTACGGTACGTCGTTTGAGGTGCGCAAGAACGCCGGAAAATGACGAGGCGACGATCTGGTTCGCCTCGGTCGCGACAGCGACTGCAGGGGGGATGCCGATAAAGAACAATAGCGGCGTCATCAAAAAGCCGCCGCCAACACCGAACATTCCCGACAGGATGCCCACCATGCCGCCCAACCCAAGGAGAAGGAAAGCGTTCACCGAAACCTCGGCGATGGGGAGGTAAATCTGCATGTTTTTTCATACGCCTGTCGGGACTTAGGATTCAAGAACTAAGGCGCGAAGCTTAAGAAATTTCTCGCCGCGCCGGGCCTTGCCCGCCGCGGTGGCCCGCCGCTGAGACGGCGGGGCTTTCAGCGTTCCTTGACGTAGGGTTCTCCCCCGGCGCGTGGCGGGATGGCCTTGCCAACGAAACCGGCCAGGATCACCACGGTCAGGATATAGGGCAAAGCATCCAGAAGCTGGCCGGGCACATCCATGCGGACAAGCGCTTCGACCGCGTCCGGACGCAGTGACAGGGCCTGGAGAAAGCCGAACAAGAGGCAGGCAAAGAGCGCATACCAAGGGCGCCATTTTGCAAAAATAAGGGCTGCCAGCGCGATATAGCCACGCCCTGATGACATGTCTTTCACAAATCCCGCTTGCAACCCGGTAGCCAGGTAGGCGCCTGCCAGGCCACACAGAACGCCGCAAAGCGCAACGGCTGCAAAGCGCAACCCCACGACCGAGACGCCTGCCGTGTCGACTGCGGCAGGGTTTTCGCCAACTGCGCGCAGGCGCAGGCCGAAACGGGTTCTGAACAGCACGTACCAGGTCGCCGGGACCGTCAGGAAAGCGATATAGACGAGGATCGTATGCCCCGAGATCAGACCGGAGTAGATCTGCTGGAGCATGCTGGCTTCAGCGATCATTTCTTGCAGCGGTCGCCCTGCGGCCTCGGCAGTGCTTTGAGTGATGGCGAATGGCAGCTCAATTTCGTTGAAACGCGCAGCGCCGCTCAGAGACGGTGTGCGCCCGCCCTGTTGGAACCAGGCCTGCGCGACCAAGACGGTCAGTCCGGCGGCCAGAAAGTTGATGGCCACACCTGAAATCAGTTGATTGCCGCGGAAGGTGATCGAGGCCAGCCCATGGATGGCGGACAGCGCAAGAGACGCCCCTATGCCTGCCAGCAGGCCGACCCAAACCGAACCGGACATGGCAGCGACAGCGGCGGAAAAGAAGGCAGCGGCCAGCATCTTGCCTTCAAGCCCAATGTCGAAAATGCCCGCGCGTTCTGAAAAAAGGCCAGCGAGGCAGGCGAAGAGAAGCGGTGTCGCCAGCCGGACCGACGAGTCGAAGATTTGCAGGAGGGTCAGGAAATCCATGTGTCAGCCTCCTGCACGTGGGATCTCAATGCGCCCGCCAGGCAATGGATAGGCGTGGTGATCGGATGGCACAGTTTCATTTGCTGGCCCCCGTAGCGGTGTCTTCGGGGCCTTTGCGGCGAAACATCAGGAAGATGCGTTCAAGGGGCATGCGCACCATGTTGTCCAGGGCACCGGTAAAGAGGATCACGAGCGCTTGTATGACGACGATCAACTCGCGCTGGATATTGGCCCAGAGCGAAAGTTCGGCGCCGCCCTGATAGAGAAACCCAAAGAGAAGCGCGGCGAGAAAGACGCCAAACGGGTGCGAACGGCCCATGAGCGCCACGGCAATGCCGATAAAGCCTGCGCCTTCGACGGCGTTCAGGACCAGCCGCTCGGCCTCGCCCATGACGTTGTTGATGGCCATGCAGCCTGCCAGCGCGCCAGAAATCAGCATCGAGACAACAATGATCTTGGCCGGCGAAATGCCAGCATAGACCGCGGCGGGTTCCGAATGACCGTAGGCGCGGATTTCATATCCGAGCCGGGTGCGCCAGATCAGAAGCCAGACCAAGACGCAAGCCGCGATGGCGATGAGGAAGGTGACGTTGACCGGAGCAGATTTCGAAAAGGAAATTCCGAGAACGGCGAGCATGTCTCCCAAGAGTGGGAGATTGGTCCCATCCGGAAAAAGAGCAGATGCAGGTTCCATCGAGCGTGGTGGTTTGAGGAACGACCCAAGCGAATAGGCCAAAAGCGAAAAGCCGATAAAGTTGAACATGATCGTGGTGATCACGATATGGCTGCCGCGTTTGGCTTGCAGGTATGCCGGGATAAAGGCCCAGGCGGCTCCGAATAATGCGCCTGCGATCAGGGCGACGGGAAGTGCGATCAGCCAGTGTGGCCAGTCGATGGCGAGGCAAACAAGGGCCACACCAAGACCGCCCACCATGGCCTGACCTTCGCCGCCGATGTTGAACATGCGGGCGTGAAAGGCAACCGAAACCGCGAGGCCGGTAAAAATGAAGTTGGTGGCGTAATAGAGCGTGTAGCCCCAGCCGTAGGACGAGCCAAGGGCGCCGGTGACCATGATTTTCACGGCTTCCACAGGGTCCTTGCCGATGGCCATGATGACGAGGGCGGAAAGCGCGAAGGAAATAAGGATCGAGATCAGGGGGATCAGGATCGCATCGGCCCATTTTGGCATTACGTCCATGGGGTGGTCTCCCTTTTCGTCGGTGTTGCGCCGCCTGTGGCGACGCGGCGGGCAGGGGGCTCTGCCCCCTCGGCCTGCGGCCTCACCCCCGGGATATTTGGGGACCGATAATATGTGCAGTTCATCATTGGCTGGCACCCGGATTGTCAATGCGGGCGGCCCCGGTGTTTTTCGGTGTTTGCACCCGGCCGGTGTCGGTTATGCCTGCCATCAACATACCCAGTTCGCGTTCGTCGGTTTCATGGGGCAGGCGTTCCCCCATGATCTGGCCGTCGAACATGACCGCGATCCGGTCTGATAGCGACATGATTTCGTCCAGCTCGACCGAGACCAGAAGGATTGCCTTGCCCCGGTCACGGAGCGCCACGATTTGCTGGTGGATGAATTCGATTGCGCCGATGTCGACGCCGCGCGTGGGTTGGCCGATCAGCAAAAGCTCGGGATTGCGCTCGATTTCACGGGCCAGGACGATTTTCTGTTGGTTGCCGCCCGAAAAATTCTTGGCCGCCAGCGAGGGAATGGGAGGGCGAACATCGAACCGCGCCATTTTCTCTTCGGTTTCCTTGCGGATCGCAGCGTTGTCCATGAAGCGTCTCGACTTCTGGTACTCGGGCGAGTTGTGATATCCCAAGACCATGTTTTCCCACGCAAAAAAATCCAGGATCAGGCCTTCTCTGTGGCGATCTTCGGGGACGTGGGCGATGCCGCGTTCGCGCCGTGATTGGCCATCGGAGTGTCGTCCGGTGAGGTCGATGTTTTCGCCGTTGATCCGGATAGTGCCGGTGCCTTTGCCATAGCCGCCCAAGAGCTGCAAAAGTTCGGATTGGCCATTGCCCGCGACCCCCGCAATGCCGAGAATTTCTCCGCCGCGCACGTTCAGGTCGATGCCCTTGATGCGTTCGACGCCGTCTTGGTCCTTCACGCGCAGATTCTCGACCTCGAGCACTTTGGCGTAGGGCGAAGCGGGTTCCTTGTCGACGCGCAACAGGACCTTTCGACCAACCATCAGCTCGGCCAATTTTTCGGGGCTTGTATCGGCTGTCTTGACGGTCGCCGTCATTTCGCCCCGACGCATCACGCTGACGGTGTCTGTGACCTCCATGATCTCGCGCAGCTTGTGGGTGATCAGGATGATGGTTTTTCCCTGTTCTTTCAGCCCTTTGAGAATGCGGAACAGATGGTCGGCTTCGGAGGGGGTCAACACGCCCGTGGGTTCGTCCAGAATCAGGATGTCGGCCTGACGGTAAAGCGCTTTGAGTATTTCGACCCTTTGCTGATGACCGACCGAGAGTTCCTCGATGGTCTCATCCGGGTCGACGTTCAATTCGTATTCTGCGGCCAATTCGGTCAAAAGCTTGCGCGCCTTGGCCAGCGACGGCTTGAGGAGAGCGCCGTCTTCCGCGCCCAGGATGACGTTTTCCAGGACCGAGAAGTTTTCGACCAATTTGAAGTGCTGAAAGACCATGCCGATGCCGGCGGCTATGGCGGCCTGGCTGTCGGGAATCTGGGTTTCCTTGCCCTTGATAAAAATTTGGCCCGAGTCGGCTTTGTAAAACCCATAAAGAATGGACATCAGGGTGGACTTACCCGCGCCATTTTCGCCAATGATGCCGTGTATCGTGCCCGGCATAACGCGGATGGCGATATCCTTGTTGGCCTGGACAGGGCCGAACGCCTTGGAAATGCCTTTGAGTTCAATCGCTGGAGCGTCGCTCACCTTGTCCCCCGCCTGTCGTGGCAAAAGGGCCGTCCCTTCGGGCGGGGCGGCCCTATGTCTTGGTGGTGCCGGTCTTAGAAGTCGTGGACCGGGCAGCTGTCGGTGGCGTAATAGGCCGCGACTTCGAGTTCGCCAGAGATGATCTTGGCTTTGGCATCTTCGACGGCCGCCGCCATTTCAGCGCTGACCAGAGGGGCGTTGTTGTCGTCCATGGCATAGCCGACGCCATCTTCGGCGAGGCCGAGCACGACGCTGCCACCGGTTTCGAGGTCGGCGCCTGCCTTCATCGAGTTATAGACGGCCACATCGACGCGCTTGAGCATCGAGGTCAGGACCTTGCCCGGATAGAGGTGGTTCTGGTTGCTGTCGACGCCGATTGACAGGATATCGGCATCGGCCGCAGCCTGGAGGACACCCACGCCTGTACCGCCCGCAGCGGCATAGATGACGTCAGCACCCTGGCCGATCTGGGCTTTGGTCAGTTCGCCGCCCTTGACCGGGTCATTCCATGCAGCGGGGGTCGTGCCTGTCATGTTGGACACAACGGTCACGTCCGGGTTCACCGCCTTGGCGCCCTGTGCATAGCCACAGCCGAAGTGACGGATCAGCGGAATGTCCATGCCGCCGATAAAGCCGATGGTGCCGGATTCAGAGGCCATGGCGGCCATCATGCCGACCAGGTACGAGCCCTGGTGTTCCTGGAACGAGATCATCTGCACATTGGCGGGAATCTCGGGCAGCCATCCGTCGATGTTGACGAACTTGGTGTCGGGATAGTCGCGGGCCACGGCGTCGAGCGGTGTGGCAAAGGCAAAGCCGGTGGTAATGACCGGGTTGGCGCCGGATTCAGCAAAGCGGCGAAGCGCCTGTTCACGCTGTGCTTCCGAAGTCAGTTCGATCTCGCGGAACGTGCCGCCGGTTTCTTCGGCCCAGCGTTTTGCACCGTTAAAGGCGGCTTCGTTGAACGATTTGTCGAACTTACCACCCAGGTCAAAGATCAGGGCGGGTTCGGCAAGTGCGGCTCCGGCCGTCAGTGCCAATGCAGCAGCGCCGCCCAGAATTTTGTGCATGAAGGTCATATGTATCTCCCAGTTGCAAACACGCGGGCGCAATTGGCGGGTTAAATCCCTCAGCGCCCCTATTGATGAGTGATTAAGGCCGAACAGGCCGCAAAGCGTCAAGCGGAGTCTTGACCATCCGGTCGAATTTCCCGTCTCTGGACGTAGGGTTAGGCGGGCAAAAGCGATTTGCTCATCAAAATTGCGTCAATTGGGCCAATGGAGGTGCGATAGTAGGCGCGGCGGGTGCCGTCCTGTGTCCAGCCTGATCGGCGATAAAGCGCAAGGGCGGCGGAATTGGTAGCGGCGACTTCAAGAAAAGCGCGGGTTGCGCCCGCTGATGTTGCGGCGGTTTCGAAGGCATCCAGACATTGTTGTCCCAGGCCAACGCGTTGGTAGTTCGGGTCGACGGCGAGCGTCAGGAGTTCGGCTTCATCCGCAATGACCCGGCCAAGCGCAAAAGCTGTGAGGCTAGAATTTGCGCCGACTTCGTCGTCGCGGGGGGCGAGGGGCTCTGCCCCTCGCGCTCCCCGGGATATTTCAGGACCGGTAAGGTTATGGGGCGTGGCGAGGAAACTGCCGCTGTGGGTGAGGAGGTCGATAAAGTCGGTTTCCGACCAAGCGGCAGTGGTGGTCATGGCGCGCGCGTGGAGTATGGCAAGGTCGCGCGGTGTCACGGCAGGATAACCGGTGGTGGGTCGGAAGAGGGTGCCGCGTCCGCAGGTCGGACGTAGAGGGGTGCGGGCGGGGGCATGTCATGGCCGCTGGCGAGTCTTTTTGCGGCAACCTCTGCAATTCGTTCTGCGGGGTTTACTGCCTTGGGTTTATGAATGCGATATCCCGAAACACCAGCTTCTCGGGCGCTGGTTTCCGCGACGATATCGGCCTGGTGACCGGTAATAACGGTTCCGTTCGGGGGGCAGAAATCCCGCCCGCCCTGATAGGGGTCGACCAACATAGGGTCGCTCCAAACGCTTTGTGACCAGAGCGCCGCGTAGGCCTGATCCCGTGGAGCAGGCAACAGTACCAACTCTGTTGCTGCACCTGATCGCGCGATTTCGAATCCGCTAACGCCGATCGCAGGCACCCCCAGCGACATGGCCAGACCGCGCGCCGCGCTGACCGCGATGCGGATACCGGTGAAATTCCCGGGGCCAACCCCGACGCCGATGGCGTCCAACTCCTCCCAGACCGCGCCCACTTCGCCCAATATGTCGTCAAGCATTGGAAACAGGCGCTCGGCCTGACCGCGCTTCATTTCTTCGTGCCGCGAGGCCACGGTACGCCCACCCAACAGCAAAGCGGCCGCGCAATGCGCGGCCGATGTGTCAAACGCCAGGATCGTCGGTTCAGGCGGCAACCGGGCGGACCTCGACGACTTCGGGGATGTAATGGCGCAAGAGGTTTTCGATCCCCATTTTCAGCGTCAGCGTGGACGACGGGCAACCGGCGCAAGCACCCTGCATGTGGAGATAGACGATGCCGCGTTCAAAGCCGTGGAAAACGATATCGCCACCGTCCTGGGCCACGGCGGGCCGCACTCGGGTGTCGAGCAACTCTTTGATCTGGCTGACGATCTCGCCATCCTCTCCATGGTGCTCGGCATGGCCAGAAGCAGAGGAGTCGCCTTCGATCACGGGCTGACCCGACTGGAAATGTTCCATGATCGCGCCGAGGATCGGAGCCTTGACGACGTCCCATTCCACGCCATCGGCCTTTGTGACAGTCACAAAGTCGGTGCCCAAAAATACGCCTTCAACACCGTCGATCGCGAAAATTCGCAGGGCCAGAGGGGAATTTCCCGCCGAGTCGGCAGTTGGGAAATCAGCGGTTCCGGCGGGCAGGACGGTTTGTCCGGGCAGAAATTTCAGCGTTGCGGGGTTTGGCGTCGATTCAGTTTGGATAAACATCGCATGATCCTCGGGTTTCACTCCATCATATGCGTTTGCCGGGGGTCACTGTCAATCTGTTGGAACGATTCTAAATTGCTAGGGGCAGTGCGAAACGCAGGCGAGGCAAAGCGGCAGAAGCTAGGAGATAGCCTCCAGGCGGTCCTTGGACAGTTCGCCGGGTACAATGGTCAGGGGCACTGGCAGCGATCCGAAGTTTCGCGAAAGATCGGTGACGATCGGCCCGGGACCGCCCTTTTCCGCCGATGCGCCAAGGACCAGAACGCCGATTTCGCCGTCTTCCTCGATTTGGCGCAGGACTTCGGGCACCGGGTCACCTTCGCGGATCACAAGCTCGGGGTCGATTCCCTGGCGATCGCGCATCCACTTGGCGAAGACTTCGTAATGGGCATGGATGCGTTCGCGCTCTTCCTCCCGCATGATTTCACCAACGCCGATCCAGTGATTGAATTCTTCGGGGGGGATAATAGCGAGGATCTGCACGCCACCCCCGGTTTTTGCCGCGCGCATGGCAGCGAAGCGCATGGCGTTCAGGCATTCGCGGCTGTCATCAAGCACGACAAGGAACTTGCGCATTACTTACTCCCTTTTGGGCGGATGATGAGGTGTTTCGCGCGATCTGTCCATCACCCAGATCACCCGACCGTTTGCCCCTTTCCCTGTCGTCTGGCCTGTTCAAGTGCCAGCGTCGCGGCGGCATAGTCACCCAGGGCAATTCCGCGAAAGGCGAAGGCTTTTGGTTTGTCGGCCGCGCAAGGGCCCAGCCGGTTGGTGACGAGGTCGGTCAAATCTCCTGCGATGGCAGATGGGGCCAACATCGGGCGTTCAGCGTTTCGCTCTTGATCGATGTCGTCGACGACAATGGTGCCAAAAGCGTCGAGGCTTTTGCTGTGCCAGGGAATGCAGAGATCAGTAATGGCTGCGAAGGCGGTTGGTTTCAGCCATGCGGCGTCGAGAAACGGCGGGATATCATAGTCCAGCGTGACCGAGGTCACCACAATGTCGGCCTCGCGCAACGCTTTTTCCGGGGACTGGGTCGGCGTTGCGTCCAGCCCCATGTTGCGCGCCATGTCGCATAGGGCGTCCTGGTTGGATCGCCCGCGTCCCAAGGCTTTCACATGCTCAAGCGGAAACTGGTGGGCAAAGGCCAGCAGATGACTTTGGGCCTGCACGCCGCAACCGATGAAGGCGATCGTTCGGGCATTCGGGTCTGCCAGACGTCGCGCCGCTACGACAGACAGGGCGGCTGTGCGATGTGCGGTAATCCAGTTTGCGCCCAGAACCGCCAGCAAAAGACCGGTGTTCGCATCAAGCACCATGATCGCGCCATTGATCGCGGGCAGGCCGCGAGTGCGGTTCTCGGGGCAAACGGCTACGGTTTTCAGAACCGTATAGCCATTGTCGCCGACCGCCAGCGTCGACATCATGTACCGTCCATCCCCCGGCAGAATGGCGGATTTCGGGGTCACGTGGAGCCGTCCGTCTGATTTGGCAAGGACTGCGGATTCAACAGCGTCGGCCATTTCTCGCGAGGCGATATCAAGCGCGGCGAGATCGGTGTCGGTCAGTGCAAGAAATGCGGCTGTTGGATCGGGGTTCATCGCGGTTTTCGTCCTATTGGCTTCCTGCGGGGCGATGTTGGCCGAGCGGCCCGGCCCTGTCCAGCCGGGCGCAGTCCGCGCCGCGCGAGCCACATCAAAAAAGCCAGACATTGTCCAAGTGCTGCCAAGGCCAGAGCCCCCATCAAGAGGGCTATGTCAGTAATGCGCGTGGTCAGCCGTAGCACGCGTGCCTTGCCCATGACCGCGACGGCGGCGCGGGTTTCGTCTCCCGCGCTGTGGGCCACGCGGGCGATGCGGGCGAGGTCGTCGGTATTATCGGCATAGCGCATGACCGCAAGCGCCTGGCCCATTGGCATGGCGTCGGTCAGCCGCCCCACGTTCGAGGCGACCTCGGCCAGCCGAGCAGCGGCGGCAGGATCGACCAGCGCGCTGATTTCGGCAGACCCCCGCAACACCTCCGGTGCCTGATCCAACCGCAGGGTCCGCCCGTCCAGGATCGCGATTTCATCGGACAAGTTTGCTGTCATTGCGCCGGTCCGTCGAGCAACCCGAAGCGCGGTGGCCCCGGCCTTGATCGTTGTGCTTGACCCGCCGCTGGCCAGGATCGCCGCCGTGGCTGCCAACCCCACGACGCCAAGCGCAAGATCGATGCGGTCAACCTCTTGGCCCAGAACATAGGCCTCGAGCCCGCGATAGATCGCCTTCGCGTCGCCAACCGGGGTCAGTTCCAAAGGCAGGTTGCAGGTCGCAACTCGTGTAAGATCCGGGCAATCGAGATGGTCGATGGCGCAGGCCGCACATGCCGACCACCCGCTTGCGTCTTCCTCGGCCTGAATGACACGGTCGCGCTGGTTTGGTTGCACCGTGACGCCGCGATGGTCTGCCAGTTGCAGAATGGCCATCGCTTGGTCGGTTTCGCCTTCTGCCAGGGCCGCGTCAATCCGGGTTTGCACTTGGCGCATCGTCAAATCACGGGTCAGAGCCGCGTCAAACGCGACTTTCAGTTCCGCTTCAGTGCGGTCGCGATAGGGGGACACCAACGGCGATTGCCAAAAGGACCAACTGGAAACCGTAAACACGGCAAAGGTGGCGAGGGTCAGAGATGCCCGCGCCAGGCGAAGCATCAGAGACGCTCCGAAAGGGCCCAATCCCAGTACATCTCGCGGACCCGTCGCGTCACGGGACCGACCTGGTAGTGGGTGCCGTCGAACTCGGTCACCGACGTGACCTTGTTCATGTTTCCGGACATAAATACCTCGTCGGCCGTGCGGAAATCGTCGAAGGTCAGCACCCTTTCGGTAACCGGCGTGCCATCGCCCGCAAGGTTTGTCATGTGGCGCGACCGGGTGATGCCGGCGAGGAAGGTGCCGTTAGGTACGGGCGTCAGGATCTCGCCGTCTCGCACCATGAAAATATTGGCGGTCGCGGTCTCGGCAACGTTGCCCATGGCGTCGGCGACCAGCGCGTTGGCATAGCCCTTGGATCGTGCCTCGGCCAGCATCCGGGCATTGTTGGGATAGAGGCATCCGGCCTTGGCATTGACGACGGCGCTTTCCAGCACCGGGCGGCGGAACCGCGTGGTGGTCAGGGCAACCCTGGCCTCGGGCGCGGCAAGCGGCGCCTGTTCGAGACAGATTGCGAATCCGGTGGCGCCGTCGTCAGGGATGATCGCGGTGGCGTCGCCGTCGATGCCCCAGTACATGGGCCGGATATAGACCGCAGCACCCCAGTCAAAGGCGCGCAGCCCCTCCCAGACGATCTGAACCATGTCGTCGGTGCTGACGGTGGGCGTCACCATCAGCGCGGCGGCAGAGCGATTCACCCTCTCGCAATGGGCCCGCAGGTCGGGGGCCACGCCGTCGAAGTAGCGTGCGCCATCAAAGACGCCCGAGCCCAGCCAGGCACCATGATCGGCGGCCGACATGATCGGAACGTCTCCGTCATGCCATGTGCCGTTAAAGTAGGTGCGAATATTGCTGCCGAACGCCATGTGCGGTCCTCCCGAAGGCCGAGCCTAGGGGCGTTGCGCCTCAAGGTCCAGATGTGTTGGCCTGGCATTGTTTCATCACATCCTGCCGCTTCGCAAAGTAAACAAAACTGCCGGTTGCACTTTGTAATTTGGACGCGTCTTGCCCTGCGCCCGGCAAAGCCGATTGCGCAAGGGTGCCTGTGCCACGCATGACGAACTGGGTCGCCGGACGCAGAAGCGCCGGGCAGCCGACGGCGCTATGCCTCTGTCGTGTGCGCGAATTCGCTCCGTGGTCCCTTGCAGCGACGTCGATGGCCACCAAGCGATGTGGGACAGGGCCGTGTTGCGGTCGAAGGCTTCTGCGACGCAATGAAAAAGCCCCCGGCCACAAAGGCCGGGGGACAGGAAACGCTCCGTCCGGGCGGAGCATTTGGTGAAGGACCAGTCAGGAACTGGCCGCCGCGTGGCAGCGCGGGACAAAGATGACTAGCCTCCCAAGCGGGTCGGGGAACCCGGTGCTTGGTGGATAACATCCCTTTGAATCGGATTCGTGACAGGCGTGCAGAGCCGCGTCTTAGTAATGCGGCGGACGCTCGTCCCCTATGACGACCCCGCCAGTGTTTTGCGCCTCGCGTGTCGCTTCGCGTTCCATCAACATCCGTACCCGCGATTTCAGCCTGTCGATCTCGGCCGATTGCGCTGCGACGACCTCGTTCAGCTCGTCGGCAAGGCGTTCCAGATGCGCCAGTCGTTCCTCGATTTTCTCGCTCACGTGCGTGCTCCTTGCCGAGTTCCCTGCTTCGGGCTAAACCCCCGCGCGACCAGACCCCAAAGGAAGGCCCATGGCCAAGCAGAAAAAGACCCCGCGTCCCAAGGCAGAAACGCCCAAGGGTTTCCGCGACTATTTCGGCGCAGACGTCGCCGAACGCAAGGCAATGCTGGATAAGATTGCCGAGGTCTATCATCTGTACGGCTTCGAGGCGCTGGAGTCATCTGCCGTCGAAACCGTCGAGGCCCTGGGCAAGTTCCTGCCCGACGTGGATCGTCCGAACGAGGGGGTTTTCGCCTGGCAGGAGGACGATGACGGCGACTGGCTGGCCCTGCGCTATGACCTGACCGCGCCTTTGGCCCGCGTTTTTGCCCAGCACCGTAACGACTTGCCGACGCCCTATCGGCGGTTCGCCATGGGGCCGGTCTGGCGGAACGAAAAGCCAGGGCCGGGGCGGTTTCGGCAGTTTTATCAATGCGATGCGGATACGGTGGGGACGGCGAGCGTCGCGGCGGATGCCGAGATTTGCATGATGTTGTCTGATGCGCTGGAGGCCGTGGGCATTCCGCGTGGGGACTATGTGATCCGGGTGAACAACCGGAAGGTGCTAAATGGGGTGCTTGAGGTTGCCGGTTTGTCCGAAGAGGCCGAGCGCGAGCGTGGCATCGTCCTTCGCGCCATCGACAAGCTGGACCGGCTTGGCCCCGATGGCGTCCGCGCCCTGTTGGGGGAAGGCCGCAAGGACGAGAGCGGTGATTTCACCAAGGGCGCGGGGCTTGGCGCGGCGCAGGCCGATACCATTGTGGCCTTCATGGAAGCGCGGCGCGACGATACGGCTGCGACGCTTGCCCGTCTCTCCGAGATCGTGGGCGACAATCCGACTGGTTCTGAAGGCGTCGCTGAACTTGGCAAGATTGCCGAGTTGATGAATGCCCAAGGCTACGGCCCCGACCGCGTGATCATCGACCCCTCTGTCGTGCGCGGCCTCGGCTACTACACCGGCCCTGTCTTCGAAGCCGAACTGACCTTCGAGATCAAAGACGAAAAAGGCCGCCCGCGCCAGTTCGGCTCCGTCGCTGGCGGTGGCCGCTACGACGACCTTGTCAAACGTTTCACCGGCCAGCCCGTGCCCGCGACCGGGATCTCCATCGGCGTCGACCGCCTCCTCGCCGCGCTCCGCGCCAAGGGCCGTCTCGACGCCGAAACCAAGGGCCCCGTCGTTGTCACCGTGATGGACCGCGACCGCATGGGCGACTACCAGGCCATGGCGACCGAGCTCCGCCAGGCGGGCATTCGCGCCGAGGTCTATCTCGGCAACCCCAAGAATTTCGGCAACCAGATCAAGTACGCCGACAAGCGCGGCTCGCCCGTGGCGATCATTCAAGGCAGCGACGAGGCCGCCCGCGACGTTGTCCAGATCAAGGACCTGATCCTTGGCGCCGAGATCGCCGAGACCGCCACCGTCGACGAGTGGAAAGAGCAAAAGCAGCAGTTTGAATGCCCGCGTGCCGAGATGGTCGCCCGCGTGCGCGAGATCCTGGACCAGTGACCGCCAAGTCCGACATCAAGGCCCAGGCCGACCGCCTGCGCGCGCTGATCGAAGCGCGCGGGGCCGAGGTGTTCGAGACCGATATCCTGCAACCCGCCGGGGCGCTCTTGGACCTTTATGGCGAGGATATCCGCGCCCGCGCCTTTGTCACGCACGACCCTTTGAAGGGCGAGATGATGCTGCGCCCTGACTTTACCGTGCCGCTGGTTCAGCGCCACATGGCCGAGGGCCGGGGTGAGGGGCGGTATACTTACGCGGGCGAGGTTTTCCGCCGTCAGGAAGACGACCCCGACCGCGCCCCGGAATACATGCAGGTCGGGTTTGAGCTGTTCAACGGCGCCACCCCGGCTGAGGCGGATGCCGAGGTCTTTGCGACCTTTGCCGAGATCCTCCTGCCGCTTGGCCTGTCCCCGTCCATGGGCGACATCGGCATTCTGCGCGCCGCCGTTCTGGGGCTCTCCACCTCGGACGCGCGCAAGGCCGCGCTTTTGCACCACATGTGGCGCCCGCGCCGGTTCAAGGCCTTGCTTCAGCGGTACACGAAACCGGGTCAGGACCGCGCGATTTTCACCGCCACCGATCCCCTTGAGGGCAAGGTCGAAATTGGCCTGAGGTCGCGTGACGAAATCGCGGCGCGCATCGCGCGCCTCAGGGACGATTGCGCCGTGCCGCCGTTGGCGCAGGGCGAAATCGCCCTGATCGACACGCTCTTGTCCATCCGTGAGAAGGCGCCCGATGCCCTGTCAGAGCTTCGCGACATCGCCATCGACCTCCCCGCCATTCAGGGCGCAGTCGACGTGCTGGCCGACAGGTTCGATGCGCTGTCAGGACGGGGGGTAGATGTCGAGGCGCTGGATTTCGAGGCCAGCTATGGCCGTACCACGCTGGAATATTACGACGGTTTCGTCTTTGGCTTTGTCGCGCCGTCGCGGCCCGACCTGCCGCCTGTGGCGACCGGCGGGCGTTACGACGCACTGACCCGCGCCATCGGCGGTGGCGACGGCGTGCCAGCGGTTGGCGGTGTAATCCGCCCGGGCCTGCTGCACGATCTGGGGGTGGGGGCATGACGCTGAAACTCGGTGTGCCCTCGAAGGGCCGGTTGATGGACAAGACCTTTGCCTGGTTCGGCGAACGCGGCGTGGCGCTGGCCCTGACCGGAGGGTCACGCGAATACGCAGGCAGCGTCGATGGCGTCGAGGGCGTCGAACTCGTTCTCTTGTCAGCCGGTGAAATCCCCCGCGAACTGGCGGCGGGCCGCATCCACCTGGGCGTCACCGGCATCGACATGGTGCGCGAGAAACTGTCGTTCTGGGAGGACCGCGTGGCCGAGGTGGCACCCCTTGGCTTTGGCGGCGCCGACCTGATCATCGCAGTGCCCGATGCCTGGGTCGACGTCACCACGCTGGACGATCTGGACCAGGTCGCGACCGAGTTCCGCGCCACCCACGGTCACCGCCTGCGCATCGCGACCAAGTACCACCGCCTGATCCGCGAATTCATGCGCGAACACGGCGTCGGCGACTATCAACTGGTCGACAGCCAGGGCGCCACCGAGGGCACGGTCAAGAACCTGACCGCCGAGGCCATCGCCGACATCACCTCGACGGGCGAGACGCTGCGCGCGAACCACCTGCGCATCCTCAAGGATGGGTTGGTCCTGAAAAGCCAGGCCGCGCTGTTCAAATCCCGCGCGAACACCTGGGACGACGAAGCACGGGCTGCGTGGCGCGAGCTTTCAGTGCGCCTATCACTGAACTAAGTGGAAAGCGGACTGCCGCAACAAAATGAGTATTTTTGAAAAGAAGAAGCTGAAGTAGATTCAAAGTTCGGTTTCTTCTTTTCAAAATACTCCGGGGTGGTTCGGAGGGGCTGGCCCCTCCGATGGATCGGCTCCACCAGGAGGCGAAATCTCATCTCACGCCAATCTCTGCGAGGGCTGCCATCAGCGCCGGGGGCAGGTCATCGTTGGCGCGGCCACGGGGCAGATCGCTGGGCGCGGCTTTGTCTTCAAGGTACCGCCAGCCCTGGAACGGGCGGCGCGGAGCGCTTTCAGTGCGATGCAATTCGGGGTCCAGCACGATGCCGCAGCGGCGGATTCCATCGCCCCGGTCGACATCGTCAAGTTTGACGATTCTCTGGCGGACGAGGATGACGCCCTTTATGACCCAGTAGAGCGATCCGCCGTCCAAGAGCTCCGCCTCGCGCCTTGGCCACATGCGGGTCACGTGACGCGGCAAGCCATCGGGTCCGCGCGAGCGCGCCGAGGCCTGCCAATCGGCCAGGTCCTGCACGCTGTCCGCGCCAACGCAGAGTTTTACTAGGTTTAGCGAGTTATCCACAGAGTCGTCCCCAGGCCACACCGTATATCGTAGCTCATGGGGCGGGGGCTTCAACCAGTTGTGTTATTCAGGGCTTAACGATACATTGGGGACCCTGACTTTCCGAGGAATCGCTATGACCCGTTTCGCTGCGCCGATCGCCGAACAGATTTGGGACATGAAGTACCGCCTGAAGGACTCCGAGGGCACGCCAATCGACAAGACGGTCGAGGATACATGGCGCCGTATTGCCCGGTCCTTGGCCGCGCAGGAAAATGATGCGGCCGCCTGGGAAGACAAGTTCTACGGCGCGCTGGAGGATTTCAAATTCCTGCCCGCCGGGCGGATCGTGGCTGGTGCCGGGACTGGGCGGGCGGTCACGCTGTTCAACTGTTTCGTCATGGGCACCATCCAGGACAGCATGGAAGGCATCTTCCAGGGTTTGAAAGAGGCCGCGCTGACCATGCAGCAGGGCGGTGGCATCGGCTATGATTTCTCGACCATCCGTCCCAAGGGCGCTGACGTAAAGGGCGTCGCGGCGGATGCCTCGGGGCCGTTGTCGTTCATGGACGTCTGGGACGCCATGTGCCGCACGATCATGTCGGCGGGCGCGCGGCGCGGCGCGATGATGGCGACGATGCGCTGCGACCACCCGGATATCGAGGATTTCATCTCGGCCAAGTCAGACCCGGCAAGGCTTCGGAACTTCAATGTCAGCGTGCTGGTGACCGACGCTTTCATGGAGGCGGTCAAGGCGGACGGGCCGTGGGATCTGGTGTTCGACGGCAAGGTCTATCGCACGACGCAGGCGCGCGACCTTTGGAACCGGATCATGCGGGCGACGTTCGATTATGCCGAGCCGGGCGTCATCTTCATCGACCGCATCAACCAGATGAACAACCTCGCTTATGCCGAGACCATCGCGGCGACAAACCCCTGCGGCGAGCAGCCTCTGCCACCCTATGGCGCCTGTCTTCTTGGGTCGATCAACCTGGCGCGGCTTGTGCGCGATCCGTTCGAAGACGGCGCGGAGTTGGACGAAGAAGCGTTGGACGATCTGGTCGCCACGGCGGTGCGGATGATGGACAACGTGGTCGATGCCTCGAAATTCCCCCTGTCCGAGCAGGCCGCCGAGGCCGCGGCCAAGCGGCGGATCGGATTAGGTGTCACGGGGCTGGCCGACGCCTTGTTGATGGTTGGCGCGCGCTATGGCTCCGAGGAGGCGGCGCGTCTGACCTCGCGCTGGTTGCACGCCGTCGCCCGCGCCGCGTACCTGGCCTCGACGCGTCTGGCGGCCGAGAAGGGGGCGTTTCCCCTGTTCGATGCCGAACCGTACCTTGCCAGCGGCGCTTTGCAGAAAATGGACAAGGATGTGCGCGACGCGATCCGCGAGAACGGCATCCGCAACGCGCTTTTGACCTCGATCGCGCCGACCGGGACGATCAGCCTTTTGGCAGGCAACGTCAGTTCGGGGATCGAGCCGGTGTTCGCCTATGCTTACACGCGAAAGGTGCTGCAACGGGACGGCTCGCGTACCGAAGAGGAGGTCGTCGATTACGCCGTCCAACTGTGGCGCGACAAGTTCGGGGATGCGGAGTTCCCTGACCATTTCGTCAACGCCCAGACCCTTTCGCCCGCCGATCACGTGCGCATGCAGGCGGCGGCGCAGGAGTGGGTCGACTCGTCGATTTCCAAGACGATCAACTGCCCGGCGGATATTTCGTTCGAGGATTTCAAGGACGTTTACATGCAGGCCTGGGACACGGGCTGTAAGGGCTGCACGACCTACAGGCCGAATGATGTGACCGGGTCGGTGTTGAGTGTTGGGAAAAAAGGAACGGGAGACTTTGTTAAGAGTGTAACGGAACTTGCCATGGAAAAGTCCATTAGTTTGCGTCAGTTATCACTGAACGCGGGGCTGGGACAGAACTATGTCCAGCAATTAAAGAAGGACGGAAAAACTCCATCGCTGGAAAACGCCAAAAAAATTGCAGTGGCGCTCGGAGTACCCTTAGCTGAAATCGTCTCGGACGATCGTGCGATTGCTAGCACCACTGATGCCGAACCCGTCACACCTCAAGGTGACGTGGTTTATATCTCTGAACCCCTCGACCGCCCGCAGACTCTTGAAGGCAACACCTACAAGCTGAAGTGGCCCGACAGCGAGCACGCGATTTACATCACCATCAACGACATCATCCACGGCGGGCGCCGCCAGCCGTTCGAGGTGTTTATCAACTCCAAGAACATGGAGCATTTCGCCTGGACCGTGGCGTTGACGCGGATGATCTCGGCGGTGTTCCGGCGCGGCGGCGACGTGTCGTTCGTCGTCGAGGAACTGAAAGCCGTCTTTGATCCGCGTGGCGGGGCCTGGATGAACGGCAAATATGTGCCCTCGATACTGGCGGCCATCGGCGGGGTGATCGAGCGGCACATGATTTCGATCGGCTTTATCGACGGCGAGGGCATGGGGCTCAAGTCTGATCCCAAGGCCGAGGTGGTAAACCTAGGCGGTCGGCCCGGTCCGGCCTGTCCGTCCTGCGGACAGTACGGGATGCAGATGATCGAGGGGTGCATGACCTGCCCGTCCTGTGGGCATTCGAAATGCGGTTGAGGTCGGGTGGCTGAGGATTGGGACCTCTTCGGCTGGCAGACCGACGCCTGGGGAGTGACCCGCTATAGCCTTGTGATCCATGCACCTGCCGATCTGACCGACCGTATCTTGGCGTTCCGCCGCGAAATCGGGCTTGGCGATCTGACGTCCGAGCCGCATGTGAGCCTGATCGCCTCGATGCATCAGCCGATGGATCTGGAGGTGCTGAAGGCCGCTATCCGCCAGACCGCCCTTGCGCTTGGCCCCCTGCGACTGGATTTCCCACCCGGTGAAGTCACGCACCGCGAAACCGGTGGGTCTCTGCCGATTGTGCGCACACCCGACCTTCTGACGTTCCGGCAAGCACTGGTCGAGGCGGTCAAGGGCCACATCCAACTGACCAACCCTGAAAAACCGTTTTCGCCCCATGTCACGCTTTACCAAATGGCGGGCGCAACGGAAGCCGAGGCGGCACGGCGGATTGCCCCTGACCACGACTTCGGCGATGGTTTCAACGCACACCGGATCGACCTTGTCGGACGTGTCGGTCCGCCGCGTGGCGGGACGCGCGAGGTCATCGCGGAATTCGATTTGGGAGCGGGAACAGCATCATGACCCAGACAGTGGGTAGCGGCGAATATACCTGGGAACCCCTGCCGGACTGGGGAGACTTTCCCGAGGAAATCACCCTTGGCGATGTTGCTGGGATCGCGGTCGATGCGCAGGACCGAGTGTACCTGTTCAACCGGGGCAGCGACCCGGTCGTGGTTCTCAGCCGCGATGGCGAGGTGCTGACGACCTGGGGACATGGGATATTCACAAATGCCCACGGCGCCTCGGTCGGCCATGACCAGTGCCTCTATCTGACCGACAATTTCGACCACACGGTGCGCAAGTTCACGCTGGACGGCAAACTGCTGCTGACCATCGGCACGGCGGGTGTCAGCTCGGGCTTCATGAGCGGCAAACCGTTTTGCAAGTGCACCCATTCGGCTTTGGCACCGAACGGCGATATCTACGTCTCGGACGGCTATCAGAACGCCTGCATCCACAAGTTCGACCCAAAGGGGCGGCACCTGAAAAGCTGGGGGACCCCCGGTACAGGTCCGGGAGAATTCAACCTGCCGCACAACATCTGTTGCGATGCCGATGGATGGGTCTATGTCGCGGACCGCGAGAATTCGCGCGTGCAGGTCTTTGATGGTGAGGGGCGGTACGAGGCGCAGATCAACAACATGCACCGGCCGAGCGGTTTGGCGATCACCTCTGGCACCTGTCCCGATTGCATCGTGGGCGAGTTGGCCTCTTACCTGCTCGGCAACCGCGACTTTCCCAATCTCGGCCCTTTTGTCAGCGTCTTTGACCGCGATAGCACCCTGTTGTCCCGCATCGGCGCGGGACCGGGGGCGGGTCTGACGCCGGGCCAATTTGTCTCGCCGCATTCCATCGCGCTGGACAGCCACGGTGACATGTACGTCGGCGACGTGGTGGAAACCGACTGGACCAAGGTTTTTCCCGAGGCCGAGATGCCCGACCCTCTGCGTCGGTTCCAGAAGTTTCGGCGCGTTCCGGTCTGAGCAAATGAAGAACGGCGGCCCTGAAAGACCGCCGTCCAAGATATCGCCTGTATGAAGTTACTTGGCGGGGAACAGCGCCTTGTCGATCACCCCGTGAACGCCCCAGTTGCCGTCGACCACCTGAGTGACGCCAAAGTCAGCGGCGACCGACATCAGCGACACAGCCTCGTCCTCGTTCAGACCTTTCACGGTCATCAGGAACTGCCGCATCTTGCGGAAGGCATCCCGCATGGCGTTGTCGATCGATGACTTGGAGTAGATGTCGCTTTGCGCCGCCTCTCCCAGTTCGGTCAGATAGTTGGCATAGCTGAACCCGTGCACGACGAACTCGCTGTCGGTTTCCAGAAGTGGAAAATCGAGACCTTCGACGACAGTTCCTTCCAGTGTGTCAGCCTTATGCAGCACCACCTGAACCAAGCCGGTCAACGAGGTTTCAATGGCAGTCCCGGCCAATTCCGAGTCACCCTGTGCGGCGTGCGGGTCGCCCGCACTCAGCAAAGCGCCCGGTACGGCCACGGGATAGTACATCGTGCCGCCCTTGCCGATCCGCCAGTTGTCGATGTTGCCGCCGAAATAGGACGGCGGGACCGAGTCAACGAAATCGGCCTCAGCGGGCGCAACACCCATTGTGCCAAAGTGCATGCGGATCGGGATGCGCACCCCGTCCAGCGCTGGCAACTCTTCCACCGTCGAGTGGTCGACCGGAACGCCGGGATAGTCGATGGTCTCGTGCAGCACACCATAGGGGTCGGTCTGGGGTGTCCACTGGAACTTGTAAACCGCGCTGGCCCAGTCACGCTCGCCCGTCGGGTCGAGTTCATAAATGGTGATGACCTCGCGCCCCTTTGGTTCCTCGATCTGGTCATTGTAGTGGAAACCCCACCAGGCCGCGGCATTCGAACCGAATGTTTTGCCCGCGTATTCCGGGTTGCCCGAGGGACGCGGCGCCATATCGAGAATGCGCACCTCAAGCACGTCTCCGGGTTCTGCCCCGCAGACAAAAACTGGCCCGGTCAGGATGTGCACGCCGAAACCCTCGCCTGCGCCACGGCCATAAACCGAGGCGTCCATCGGCCCGGCTCCGCGCCGATCGACACCCTTGGAGTCGGCCTCCCACGAAAAGACGCTTTCCGCGCCGGGGTCGCCGGTCACCATTCGCGCGGCGTCGTCGTTGGCGTGGTGTGTCAGCGTTTCCAATGTGATCAGGTCGCCGGAGTGGGCGTAAACCTGCGGTGTGCGCCCCTTGCTGAAGTACCCCCAATGCACCGTGTCGGCATTCGCCGGAATGTAATGGTGCGCCGGTGCCGATGGTGTTTCGGCACATTGCTCCTGTGCAAGGGCCGCTCCGGCGACAAGAAAGGCGGGTGTTGTAGCGAGCGCGAGCCGGGCTGCCGCCAATCCTCGGATTGAATGTTTCTTCGTCATGTCTACCAAACTCCCCGTGATGTTGTTGGTGACTTGATCAGGCGACCGCTTGTCAGGACTGTCACTCGGTATCGGACGGCCAGCATCATGCCGAAAGGGAATTGTCCGACGCTGATCAATCTCGCGCCGTTGACGTCTGCAAAACTTGCGATGCGCAAAGTTGTGAATCCACCTCGGGGTCGGCTTTTGGGCCCCGGATTTGCGACTCACCCAACTGTTGCACCAAGGACTCAGCCGTGCCGCGCTCGCGCATTCTGGGTTGAATTCCGCTTTTGTCACTTCAACGACCCGCGCTAACCTCTTCGTAAGAAAATAAAAGAACATATACCGAGGCAGGTAAGATGAACATGATGACGGGCCGGGAGGGCACGTTCGTCATATCTTGGTCGCAGACCGAGATTGATGGGCTGTCGGGTGCGCCGGTAACGTCGCTTGATGCGGGCGTCATGTGGGCTTGGACAGGCGAACCGGTGCGGATCGATCCCGTCGCCGGAGGTTTGGCTGGGCAGACATCAGACGCGACGAGCGAAGTTCACCGAAAACGCGCGGCGATTTCTGCGCGCAGGATTGTCGCGCGGGCATTGGTGCAGGAAGGCGTTCGGACGCCGTTTGTCGACGAAGCCGTTGAATTCGACCGCGCCTTTACTGTCACTGACGGTCATCGCAAATGGACCGCCACACTGATCGAAATGCCCGAGATCGCGCGCCCGTTGCTGATGTTCACAGGCTCTATGCCGCCGGACCGGACACCGCTTTATGTTAAGGAAGGTGTCGTCGAACCCGCCTTGCCGTCGCGATTGGCCGAAAGCGCCGAGGGTGTCGTTTGCTTTACGCCCGGCACGTGGCTGGAAACACCGGATGGGCCTCGGTTAGTAGAAGACCTGGTTGCCGGGGACCGTATCGTTACCAAGGACAGTGGTGCCGAGCCCATTCTTTGGGTCGGCAGCCGGAACGTGTCGGGGGCACGACTTTATGCCATGCCTGACCTGCGCCCGGTGCGCATCCGTGAAGGCGCGCTTGGGGTCGGCAGCCCGTCGGGGGACTTGATTGTGTCGCCGGATCACCGAATGCTGATCCAAGGCAAGGCCGCGCGGGCTTTGTGGGGCGAAGACGAGGTTCTGGTCGCGGCCCGTGACCTGATCAATGGCAATGGCGTCGCGCGCGACATGGGGGCCAAATCGGTCACCTATTATCATTTGATGATGGAACGCCATCAGGTGATCGTCGCAAACGGGGTCGAGACCGAAAGCTTCCACCCCGGAGCCGCTCAGTTGGATGCCATTGCCGAAGAACAACGCCAACGCATGTATGACGTGATGCCGGACATAGCCTATGATCCGCAAAGCTATGGCGACACGGTGCGGCGCGCGTTGACACGTGCCGAGGCCGCATTGCTGCCTGTGGCGGTCTGAACACAGAGACTGCGACCGCGCTGCAACACCTTTGTCGCAGTCAGCCTGCACTCGCGCAACGACACGGTTTTGCCTGATTTGGCTGGTGACTTCCCAATGAGCCGTAAAGGTTGTGAGGGACCACCATGCTGGAAATTCCATTTCCGTTGGAAACCGTGCCGTCAACAAGCGTTGAAACAGCACTAGAAACTCTGCGTCGCGATACGCCCGGTGTAACCCCGATCCTGCTTGGGGACGCTGACGTTTTTTCGACGGAATGGGCGGAAAGCGTCGACGCCTTCGACCCGCCCGAGGACATCTTGGCCGAAGCGCGGGCCTTGGACGTGGATGCCTGGTTTGAAAACCGCAAAACCACTTTCGCCGAGTCCGATGCCCAGATGAACCGGTCTTTTAGGTCCTTCAATCAACTGTACCGGCTTGTCGCATTTCCAATTGATCTGGCCTTGCTTCCCATCCGTTTGGTGCGCTGGCCCTTGACCGGGCAGAAACCCGCTTTCTTGTCTCGATCGCCGTTCGACTTTGGTCCTGACTATGCGGAAGACATCGCGCATGGGATCGAGGCCCTCAAGTCACAGTTGGCCGAACTGGAAGCCTCGGGCGAAAGCACGGAAGAAGAACTGTCCGACATTCGTACCATAATCGCCGAGCTTGAGGCTGACGGAAACACGATGATCTTTCCGGACCCGGTGGATTACGTCACGCCAAGGCACGGGGCCGAGATTGCTGCTGGCCTTGTGACCGCCGATCAGCCTTGGGAAAGCGCCGCCTGGCTTCAGCACGGAACGTATGCCCTTTGCGCTCCCAAGCCGGTGTTTGTCGCCCAATGCCGTTGGATGTGGGAGAAATTTGGCGCACGACCGATCACAGCGTCGACCGACCACATCGGGTTCGAATTGAACCAACCGATCGAAACGGATGCCGACGCCAAGGATGTTCTGCGCCGCTTTGCGCTTTTGGGGGCCACCGAGATCAATGCCGATCACTTCGGTTCGTCAGGGGCCAGTCTGATTGACGCTCCGCGTCTTTGGGTGTGGTGGGACTGACCCGGCTCTGAAAATTACTGGTTTTGTGATATGCTCCTGCCATTCAAGCAGGAGATTTTATCATGTCATTGAACTACACCGGTCTTCGCAAACTGAACAAAGACGACCGTGAACGCGCCGCTGATCGTCTTTTGAAAATCCGCAAACGGCTTGCGCCTTTGCGCGCGCGCAAGAAAGAAAACACGCTTCTTCTTGCGACGTGGAATATCCGAGATTTTGATTCCAACAAGTTCGGTTGGGGCAAGCGGCTTCCGGAATCCTATTACTATCTGGCGGAAATGATCTCGTCCTTCGACCTTGTGTCGCTGCAAGAGGTGAATGAGAACCTTGGGCCTTTGAAGCGGTTGATGAGCATCCTTGGCCGCGAATGGGATTGGATCGTTACCGATCTGACCGAAGGGACCAGCGGCAACAAGGAAAGGATGGCCTATATTTGGAACACCGAGAAGGTCTGGTTCCGAAAGGTGGCTGGTGAGATCGTCTTGCCCAATGGTCAGTTGATCGTCACCGAGAAACTGGCGGAATCCGACGAAGGAGAAGAGACCATTGAGCGTGTCGAAAACCAATTTGCCCGTACGCCGTTTTTGGTCGCCTTCCAGTCGGGGTGGTTCAAGTTCAACCTGTGCACCGTCCATATCTATTACGGCAGCTCTAGCGGCGCGAAGCTGCAGCGTCGCATCGACGAGATCAAGAGTCTCGTAAAGTTCTTCAAGAAACGGCAGGATCGCGAAAACCGTTATGTCTACGATCGCCCGGAAAAGGCCGAGAATTATATCCTTCTGGGGGATTTCAACGTTGTGTCGCCCGAACACAAGACCATGCAGGCGCTGACCTCGAACGGCTTCAAGGTGCCCGATGAGATCGACGGCGATATCGTGCGCCCGCAAGAGGGCAAGTATTACGACCAGATCGCCGTTCGGGTCGAAGACCCACGGTTCAAGATCACTGGCGGCGGCGTGGTCGAAATGTTCCAGGACGTGTTCCGCAACACCAAAGCTGATCGCGAACTTTATGAAACACGCATACCGGCCGAGACCGAGCCGGATTCAACGCTGATCAAGCGTTATAAGAAATGGCGTACATGGCAGATGTCGGACCATTCGCCTTTGTGGATCGAAATCGAAACGGATTATTCTGACGATTATCTCAAGGCATTGAAGAACCCGCCGGATTAAGGTGACCGTGGCGGGTTTAGGGGTGAAGTGTGTGGCGACAGAGTTGCCCGGCCTTGATGGAGCACAGCTGGTAGATTCCGATGCTTGACTCCTGTCCGCGCCCCTATATAAGCGCCGCTTCATTGGTGTTGGTGGACCCCGCAAGGGGAAACCTGTCGTCCCGGCCAAATCCGGGAAGAAGGACAACGCCCTTCACGCCCCTCAAGGGCATTTAGAAGGAGATCAGCCGTGACCAAACGCACGTCTGCCAAGTACAAAATTGATCGCCGGATGGGTGAAAACATCTGGGGTCGTCCTAAATCCCCCGTCAACCGCCGTGAATACGGCCCCGGCCAACACGGTCAGCGCCGCAAGGGCAAAGTCTCGGACTTTGGTTTGCAGTTGCGCGCCAAGCAGAAGCTGAAGGGTTACTATGGCGACCTGACGGAAAAACAGTTCCGCCGTATCTTCTCGGAGGCCGAGCGTGTGCGCGGTGACACTGGTGAAAACCTGATCGGCCTGTTGGAGCGCCGCCTGGACGCTGTGGTCTATCGCGCCAAGTTTGTGCCGACCGTCTTTGCCGCCCGTCAGTTCGTCAACCACGGCCACGTTCTGGTCAACGGCAAGCGCGTCAACATCCCGTCCTACCGCGTCAAGGAAGGCGACGTGATCGAGGTGCGCGACAAGTCCAAGCAGATGGGCCTGGTTCTCGAAGCTGTTCAGCTGCCCGAGCGTGACGTTCCAGATTACCTGGACGTAGACCACTCGAAAATGACTGCTTCCTTCGTACGGACCCCCGGCCTGTCGGATGTTCCGTATCCGGTGCAGATGGAACCGAACCTGGTCATCGAATACTACGCGCAGAACTGATCAATTTCTCTGCGATGAAAATGTTAAGGCCGCTCCAATCCGGGGCGGCCTTGTCATTTTGAAATTGTGGGTCGGATGTCGCACCTTCAAACGCGTCGTGCGATGTATCCTCGACTGGTTCGCGATGGCACACCCGATGGAAAGGCGTATTCGGTTTCGATCTCGAACCCGGCTTGCAGCAAAAGAGATCGAACCTCGGCGCTTGCAAAGGATCGGTGTCGCCACCGAAGCCAGATCAGGGCGTTGCACCAATGGGGCTTTGAGACGACCAGCCGCAGTCGGCCGCCGGGCGCAAGATGGCTGTGAAAGGCCTTTATGGCAGACAGCGCATCGGGCAAATGTTCGATCAGATGAGCAACCAGAACCTCGTCGGCGGCGAATTTCTCTGTTGTCTCGTCAATCGCCGCGACCCGGGTTTGCGCGTCCACGCCACGGCGTGCCAGAAAGGCCTTGCCGCGCTCAAGCATCGCTGCCGATAGATCGACAAGCAACAGGTTTCGCGGGGCGCCGTGAACGGCAACCCAAGCCTCTGAAAATGCAGCAGTGCCCGCGCCGAAGTCGATTACTTTGCAGTCCGGGGGCGGGCGATGGTCCGGCAGGCACAGAAACCCGAGATAGGCGTCGAAATACCCAAGCGTGCGCATCTTGTCGTGCCACGCGCCCGCGACCCGGTCGTACTTTTTCGCCAGCGGATTGCCGTTTTCAACGATAGACATGGCGCAAGTTTGCCACGTGTTGACGCGCAGGCCTATAGGGTTATCCCAACATTCTTGCAGGGCACTCATGCGGAAAATCGCTGTTTTGTGCATGAGCGCATAGGTGTACAAGGTGCGTCCTGAAGGAGATCTCACCCATGGCGATTGTAGACGTCACCGCATTGAACAAGGTTTACGACGGCGGCTTTCAAGCCTTGAAAGACGTCACGCTGTCAATTGAAGACGGCGAGATACTGGCGCTTCTCGGTCCTAATGGCGCTGGGAAGACAACGTTAATCTCAACGATTTGTGGCATCACAAACCCAACGTCAGGCGCTGTCTCGGTCGGCGGATTCGACGTGCAGTCCGACTGGCGCGATGCACGACGCCTGATTGGGCTTGTTCCCCAGGAAATCAACCTGGAACCCTTTGAGTTTGTAAAAAACACTGTCCAGTTCTCGCGCGGGCTGTTTGGAAAGGGGCGAGACGATGCCTTGGTCGAAAAAATCCTGCGCGACTTGTCGCTTTGGGACAAACGGGATTCCAGGATCGTCGAATTGTCAGGCGGCATGAAGCGCCGCGTGCTGATCGCCAAAGCGTTGGTGCACGAACCGCGCGTGCTGTTCCTTGACGAACCGACCGCGGGTGTCGATGTCGAATTGCGCCGCGACATGTGGCGGGTGGTGGAAGACCTGCGAGCCAAGGGAGTCACCATCATTCTGACAACCCACTATATCGAAGAGGCCGAAGCCATTGCCGATCGTGTCGGCGTCATCAACAAGGGCGAACTGCTTTTGGTCGAAGACAAAGACGCGCTGATGAGCCGTATGGGCCGCAAGGAACTGTGGATCGATCTGAGCGCCCCACTGGACACGTTGCCCGACAGCCTGGCGGAATTTGAACTTACCCGTGCCGATGACGGGCTGTCCTTGTGTTTTCACTATGAAACCAGCGGCGAGCGGACCGGCATCACCCGGCTTTTGGCAGCGGTGCAGGCCGCCGGTTTGACCATGGTCGATCTGCGCACCAGCCAAAGCTCGCTTGAGGAAATTTTCGTCGGCATTGTGAAGGATGAACGCACATGAACTGGAATGGTATTGCCGCAATCTGGCGGTTCGAGATGGCACGGTTCTTTCGCTCGATCATACAATCGGTGGTCTCGCCGGTCCTGTCGACGTCTCTGTACTTCGTTGTCTTCGGCGCAGCTATCGGCAGCCGTATCCAGGAGGTAGAAGGCGTGTCCTACGGTGCATTCATCGTGCCGGGGTTGATCATGCTGACAGTCCTGCAGCAGTCGATACAGAACGCGGGCTTTGGCATTTATTTCCCCAAGTTCATCGGAACGATCTTTGAAATTCTCTCGGCGCCGGTAGGCCCGCTGGAAATCGTGATCGGTTATGTGGGGGCCGCAGCGACCAAGTCTCTGCTGATCGGCTTGATCATCCTGGGGACGTCATTCTTCTTTGTCGACATCCAGATCCTGCATCCCTTCTGGATGCTTGGTTTTCTCGTGATGACGTCAATCAGCTTTTCCCTGTTGGGTTTCATCCTGGGGATCTGGGCCAAAAGCTTTGAACAGTTGAACCTTGTGCCGCTCTTGGTGGTCACGCCTCTGGTGTTCCTCGGTGGATCGTTCTACTCGATCTCGATGTTGCCAGAGATCTGGCAGACGATTTCCATGTTCAACCCGGTTCTTTACCTTGTGTCGGGTTTCCGCTGGGCGTTTTTTGGACTGTCCGACGTGCCGGTTGCCCTGAGTCTTGCCGCGGTCCTTGCCTTCGCCGGCGTTTGCCTTGGCGTCGTCTGGTGGATGTTCAAGACGGGATATCGCTTGAAAAGCTAGGATTTGCGCCGACTTCGTCGCCGCGGTGGGCGAGGGGTTTCACCCCTCGCGCTCCCCGAGAGTATTTATGAAAAGAAGAACCACTTTGAACAAAATTGCTCTTCTTCTTGGATAAAGTATCCCGGGGGAGGTGCCCTTTAGGGCAGCGGGGGCAGAGCCCCTGGCACGGGGTGGCCTAGAGGCGTGTCACGATGCTTTTTGCGCGCAGAGCTTCGGTGGTGTCCTTCTCGCATAGACGCGTCGCTTCGGTCATGGTCGCGGCGGAGGCGGCGGCGACTCCCCAGGACAGGCAGTCTTGAGGTGCTTCGGCGCCGGCGAGCGCAAGGGTGAAAGCGCCCACAAAACTGTCGCCTGCGCCGACCTTGGACAGGGCGTCTACCTTGGGCGGGACGGCGTGCCAGGCGTTTTCGCCTTCGGCCATGACCGATCCATCGGCCCCGCGGGCGACGATAACGACGCGTGCGACCCCTTTCTTCACCAGGCTTCGGGCAAATTCAGCAGTATCTTCGCGGGTGGGCAGGGGGCGACCGGCGAGTTCGGCACCTTCTTCACCATTCATGCGTAGAACGTAGAGCGAGTCATGAGGTTTTTCGGCGAGGTGAAACAGGGCCGGGCCCGATGTGTCCACGATAAGTCGCGCACCGCGACCGGCGACGTGGTCGGCCAGGATCGACGGGAAGTCTTTGGCCACGCCCGGTGGCTGGCTGCCGGAGAGGACCACTAAGGTGTCTTCGCCTGTGGCCTGGTCCACGGAATTTAGCGCGCGCGGCACGTCGTGGTCCTGCCAGATCGGGCCGGGCATGACGAAGCGGTACTGTTTGTCGTCGGAACGGTCGATCACCGACATGGATTGGCGTGTCTCGCCGGGCCCCTGGAAAGCCACTGTCGGCACGCCCTCGAGCGCCAACAACTGCAGGAGGTGTGCCCCTGTTGCGCCGCCTATTGCGACCAGGGCCGTTGCCTGACCTCCGAGCAGTTTGACCGCGCGAGCCACGTTGATACCGCCGCCGCCCGGGTCGATCTGCGGATCGGTGCAGCGGAGCTTTGGTCCCGGCTCAACGTGCGGTGCCGTGGTGCAGAAATCCACCGTTGGGTTCAATGTGATGGTCAGGATATGCGATTTCATGGCTCACCTCTCGGATGGTCCTTTTCATCGCTTGTTAGCGCCAACAAGGCAAGGGCATTCAGCCGGGCTTCTTTTGCAACAGTGGGAGCACCTCTGCCATCTCTGGTCCACGCGGTTGCCCAGTGATCGCCAGGCGAAGCGGCATGAACAGGCCTTTGCCCTTGCGGCCTGTCGCCTCTTTCACGGCGCTTGTCCAGGTCGACCATGTGTCAGCGGCGTAGGGAGGTTCGCCCAGCATACTCAGGGCCGTGGTGACGAACTCTCGGTCGTCTTCGGCAACATCCGGCGTTGCGCCGTCCCGGAAAACGGGCCACCAGGCACCAGCTTCGGCACGGGTTTCGGTGTTGCCGCGCACGGCCTGCCAATAGGCGGAGCGCAATTCCTCGGGCACGCCGGCGGCGGCAAGTTCGCCGTCTACGTCAGCTGCGTCCAGGCCTTGAACGGTGCGGGCCGTCAGGGGCTTCAGGTCCTCGGCATCAAACTTGGTCGGGGCCGAGCCGAAATGGGTGATGTCGAAACCTTCGATCAACTCGTCATGGCTGGACCGCAGTTCGACCGGGTCCGACGAGCCAAGCCGCGCCATCAGGGACAACAGCGCCATCGGCTCGATGCCCTGTTCGCGCAGGTCACGCAGGGCCAGCGTGCCGAGGCGTTTGGACAGAGCCTCGCCCTGAGGGCCGGTCAGAAGCGAATGGTGCGCAAAGGCGGGCGGGGTGGCGCCAAGCGCCTCGATCATCTGTATTTGCGTGGCCGTGTTGGTGACGTGGTCCGAGCCGCGCACCACGTTGGTCACGCCCATCTCGGTGTCGTCAACGACCGAGGCCAGCGTGTAAAGCACCTGGCCATCCTGGCGGATCAGAACCGGGTCGGACACACTGGCGGCGTCGATCGAAATGTCGCCCAGGATGCCGTCGGCCCACTCGATCCGCTGATGGTCCAGCTTGAAACGCCAGACACCGTTGCCGCGTTCGTCACGCATCTTTGCCCTGTCGTCGTCCGAAAGCGCCAGCGCGGCGCGGTCATAGACCGGCGGCTTGCCCATATTCAGTTGTTTCTTGCGCTTCAGGTCCAGTTCGACCGGCGTTTCCCAGGCCTCGTAAAACCGGCCCATCTCGCGCAGCTTGTCGGCGGCCTCGGCATAGCGGTCCAGCCGCTCGGACTGACGCTCGACCCGGTCCCATGTCAGGCCCAGCCACTCAAGGTCTTCCTTGATCGCGTCGACGTATTCTTCCTTCGACCGCTCGGGGTCGGTGTCGTCGATGCGCAAGATGAAGGTGCCGCCGGACTTCCGGGCGATCATCCAGTTGAACAGGGCAGTACGCAGGTTGCCGATGTGGATATAGCCAGTGGGCGAAGGCGCGAAACGGGTGGTTGTCATGGGTCTCTCCTGTGGCGCGAGGCTGTGTCACACCGGGGCGGGATTGTCCATGAATTTCAGGTGGCAGTCACGTCCCACCGGCTGGCCAGGTCATCGAGACCGGCGCGGATTAGTTCTTCCAGAACGTCCATGTTGATGTTCTCCAGTCGCGTGACATAGAGGCATGACTTGCCGATCCTGTGTTTCCCCAACCGGTCCAGGATTGAACCGAAGTCCCCATAGCCAGGCATGATATAGATGGAATGGGCCGCTTTCCTTGGAGAGAAGCCGGTGGCAAGGGAGTCGCCTTCACGCCCTGAGGCATAGGTATAGTGATATTGCCCATAGCCGACGATCGTCGGCCCCCACATGCGCGGCTTGAACCCGGTCACGCGGCGGAACAGGGCGTCAAGTTGCTGCGCCTCTTGCCGCTTGCGTTCCGGGTCGACCGCGGCAAGAAATTCTTGCACGCTGGCGGCCGTGGCTTTGGTTTTGTTGTCAGCCATGTTGCAAGGTTACCCCGCTCTGGCTGGTTTCCAAGTGAAATTTTGGATAGCACCTTGTCCATGGACTGGACCGAAACCACCGCCCCCGATGCTGCCGATATCGAGGCCATGGCCCTGGCCACTGTCGAGGCTTTGCCCGAGCCATTTCGCAACCATGCCCGCACGGTGGCCCTGCGTGTCGAAGATTTCGCCCCCGATGACATGCTGCGCGAGATGCAAATCGATGACCCCTTCACGCTCACCGGGCTATATGATGGCATTCCCCTGACCGAGAAATCCATATCGGATCAACCTGCTAAACCCGACGCCATATGGTTGTTCCGACGCGCGATTCTTGATGAATGGGTCGGACGGGGTGATGTGACTTTGGGTGCTTTGGTTGCGCATGTCATGATCCACGAACTGGCGCATCATTTCGGTTGGTCGGACGCAGATATCGCGTCGATCGACGAATGGTGGACCTGACACCCGCACAGAGCCCCGCAAATTCTCACAGAGAGTTTTATGGATCGGCTGGGCGAGCGAGCTATTCTGAGAATGTGAAAATCCATTTTACAGGGAGAAGCCCGATGACCGATTTTGCCATGACCCGCAGAACTGCGCTGATTGGGGCCGCTGCTTTGCCGCTTGCAGCCACTGCCACTCCGACGCTTGCCGCCGGCCACGCCAATGCACCACAAAACGCAATTCAGAATACCTTTGGGCTGGGTGAGTTTCAGGTCTCGACCTTGTTGGCCGGGACACGTCCGGTCGAGGACATCCAGTCGATTTTCGGTACAAATGTCACAGCCGAGGAGTTCGCGGCAGTCAGCGCCCAGAACTTTATTCCCGACGATGTTGCCCAGTTCTTTTTCACGCCCACGGTTGTGCGGGCAGGCGATGAGATCGTGCTGTTCGATACCGGGTTGTCGGCCGCAGGCACCACGGCGGCGCTTGCCGCAGCCGGGATCGCACCCGAAGAAGTAACTGTCGTTGTCATTACTCACATGCATGGTGATCACATCGGTGGCATGACAGACGATGCCGGCGCGCTGACCTATCCAAATGCACGTTATGTCACTGGGCAGGTCGAGTACGATCATTGGGCCGGAACTGATAACGAACGTTTCGCAGCCAAGATCAAACCCTTTGCCGAGCGCTTCCGCTTTGTCGGCGACGGTGACAGTGTCGTTTCTGGCATGACGGCGGTTGAGGCCTTTGGACACACGCCCGGCCACATGGCCTATATGGTAGAGTCGGGCGGCGAGCAGGTCCTATTGATGGCCGATACGGCGAACCACTATGTCTGGTCCCTGGCCTATCCCGAATGGGAAGTGCGCTTTGACATGGACAAGGCTTCCGCCGCCGCGAGCCGGAAAAAGATACTTGGGATGGTTGCCGCGGACCGTATTCCCTTGATCGGCTATCACATGCCTTTCCCCGGCATTGGCTATGTGACAGCGGAGGGTCCGGGCAGTTTCCACTATGTGCCTGCAACCTACCAATTGATGCTCTAGCTTAAAGTCAGTCGTTGTATGAGAATAAGGCGCGCTGGCTATTTGTCAGCGCGTCGGCTTTTATCGGGGGGCAGCGCCCCCTTTGTCGATTTCTGATAAAATCACAGTGGCGTGGATAGGATGAAACTGTCGTGTAGGGGCGCAATTTGAGCGATCAGGCAAAGTTTCTGGAAGGCAGTTTGATGCGCCACATCACGGTGATGGCGATGACGTCCTCGCTGGGGCTGATGGCGGTTTTTGCGGTCGATTTCGTCGACATGATCTTTATCTCGATGCTGGGCAAGGCCGAACTGGCGGCGGCAGTCGGCTATGCGGGGGCGATCCTGTTCTTCACCGGCTCATTCGGGATCGGGATGGCGATTGCCAGCGGCGCCCTCGTGGCGCGTGCACTCGGGGCCGGAGACACCGATCTTGCGCGGCGGCGGGCGACCTCAAGCCTGATCCTGGGGCTGTTGTTCGGCATCGTTTTTGCAGCCGTGGTCTGGGTCAACATCACGCCCTTGGTCAGCCTTCTTGGTGCGACGGGAGAGACGCGTGATCTGGCCGTGCAGTTCATGCAGCTTGTCCTGCCCAGTTTGCCGATTCTTCTAATCGGCGTGGTGGGAGGCGCAATCCTGCGCGCCCATGGGGACGCGCGTCGATCAATGAACGTTTTGATCATGGGCGGTGTGGTAAACGCGGTGCTGGACCCGATCCTGATCTTCGGATTTGGGCTGGACCTGACCGGCGCTGCGTTGGCCTCGATCGCGGCGCGTGTAACCATCGCGGTTCTTGCGATTTCGGCAATCCAACGTCACCACGGTGGTCTGGCAATTGTTGGCCTGAGCGAACTGGCGTCCGACATGCGACCCGTCTTTGCCATCGCCTTGCCTGCGATTTTGACCCAACTTGCCACACCCGTTGGCCAAGCCTATGTGACACGCGCCATGGCTGAATACGGAGAAGAGGCAGTTGCGGGCATGGCCATCGTCGGCCGACTGACGCCGGTCGCCTTTGCCGTGGTCTTTGCCCTTTCGGGCGCGGTCGGCCCGATCATCGGACAGAACGCCGGGGCGGGGAATGCCGGGCGGGTACGCCAGGCGTTCCGGGACGGGCTGCTTTTTACCCTCGGTGTGACGGTGTTGGTTTCGTTGGTTCTTTTTTCCTTGCGCGGTCCTTTGGCTTGGCTGTTCAACCTGTCACCCGGCGGGGCTGACACGGCCCTTGTCTTCCTGTTCGCTGGACCGTTGTCGCTTTTGTGGTTCTTCAACGGCGTGATTTTCGTTGCCAATGCCGGGTTCAACAACTTGGGGCACCCGTTCTATTCGACACTGACCAACTGGGGACGCCATACCCTTGGAACAATCCCTCTGGTTTGGGTGTTTTCGCTTTGGTTTGGCGCGCCAGGAGTGCTGATCGGGCAAGGGCTCGGCGGGCTGATCTTCGCGGCGATATCCATAATCCTGATCCGGCGCGTGATGGCATCTATGGATAGCGAAAAGGCTCTGGCAGCTCCCGACCAACGCCATGCTCCGTTGTTCCAGGTCTTTCGCCACCGCCGCTAGCGGATGGGAACCACCCCCAGTCGAGCCAGATGACTATCGACCAACGAGGTCTGGTCGGCCGTCAGGGCCTGGTGGCGCGGGTAAGCTGGTGCAGAGCGATCATCGCGGATCGGGGCGTCCCAGCCATCGGTTGTATCAAAAAAACGTGCAACACCGTCCATGCCAAATTCTCGCAGGTATCCCTGTACAACGACGTCCAGATAGCTCAAGAGCACGGGCCGTTTTGTCCTTGCTGCCACATGCATGTCTTCGGGGGCGTGATAGATATGGATTTCTGGTCCGCCGCCCAAGGCGTGAACAACCCCCTCGGCCATAACCCGGGCATAGGCGTGTTCACGCATATCCAGCGCCGCCCAGTCTCCGCCGGGCACATGGGCCACCAGCCCCTCGATCTCGCTGTCCGGATCGGGTACGGCCGTCAGAAAGGCAACCTTGCGCCCCTCGACATGCCTCCACGCCCGCCGCCAGCCCGTGATCCGCGCCGGATGGGCATCGGCGTAGTCGTGGGTCGCGCGGTTCACAAGGCTGCCGTAACCAAAGAAATAGGGGCCATTCATGGGATTTGTCATGCCGCCGTGTGCGACGGAATACAACCTCTTGCCAGAAGCCACTGGCTCGGCGTATGGAAAAGACACACGACGGGAGAATCGGAACACCCGATGCCGAAGGAGCAACCGCCCCGGTAAACTCTCAGGCCCAAGGACCGTCGTGTGTGAAAACTCTGGAGAGACCCCGAAAGGGGCGCCGAAGGGATAGCGATCTCAGGCGAAAGGGACAGAGGGGGCGCCACGGGCAAGGCTGTTGCCCGACGGTGCCCGATGCGCAAGAGTATCGGCAGGAACAGGGGAACGCGATGCCGGATCTGATGCGCACGCCGCTTTACGATCTTCACGTCTCGCTAGGGGCCAAGATGGTGCCTTTTGCGGGCTATGACATGCCGGTGCAATACGGCCTTGGCGTGATGAAAGAGCATCTATGGACGCGCGAAAGCGCCGGTTTGTTCGATGTCAGCCACATGGGACAAGTCATCGTCCGGGGAGAAAGTTTCGAGGCCACGGCACGTGCGTTTGAGGCGCTGGTGCCCGTGTCGATCCTGGCGCTGGCCGAAGGGCGTCAGCGGTATGCGTTGTTCACCAATGACGACGGCGGAATTCTCGACGACCTGATGGTGGCGAACCGGGGCGATCACCTGTTTGTCGTGGTTAATGCCGCCTGCAAGGACGCCGATATCGCTCATATGAATGCCAACCTTGCGGGCTGCATGGTCGAGGTTGTGACCGACCGCGCCCTAATCGCGCTTCAGGGACCTAAGGCCGAGGCGGCACTGGCGCGGCTTGTGCCGGGCGTTGCCGAGATGAAATTCATGGACGTGAGCGTTCTCGACTGGGACGGGGCCGAGCTTTGGGTCTCGCGTTCCGGCTACACCGGCGAAGATGGCTACGAAGTTTCGGTTCCCGAGGGTCGTGCCGTCGCGTTGGCCGAAGCCCTTCTGGCGATGGAAGAAGTTGAGGCAATCGGCCTCGGCGCCCGTGACTCTCTCAGGCTTGAAGCGGGTCTTTGCCTCTATGGTAACGATATCGACACAACGACTACCCCGGTCGAGGCCGCGCTGGAATGGGCGATGCAGAAGGCCCGCCGCAGCGGTGGTGACCGCGCAGGCGGGTTCCCTGGCGCTGACGTCATCCTGCCCCAACTTGAAAACGGCGCACCGCGCCGCCGCGTCGGTTTCCTGCCCGATGGCCGTGCCCCGATGCGCGCGGGCACACCGATCTTTGCGGGCGAGACCCTGGTAGGAGAGATCACCTCGGGTGGCTTTGGCCCGTCACTCGAACAGCCTGTGTCGATGGGCTATGTCACAATCGAACATGCCGAAACCGGCACCGCGCTGGAAGCCGAGGTCAGGGGAAAACGCCTGCCCGTCACTATCGCGGACCTGCCGTTCCGGCCCGCCAACTTCAAACGCTAAACAGGGAAAACAGCGATGAAATACACCGAAGAACACGAATGGCTGCGCGTCGATGGCGATCTGGTTGTTGTGGGCATCACCGAGCACGCGGCCGAGCAACTGGGCGACGTCGTCTTTGTGGAACTGCCCGAGCCCGAAACACAGGTGGCCAAGGGGGACGACATCTGTGTCATCGAAAGCGTCAAGGCGGCGTCCGACATCGCGGCGCCGGTTGATGGCGAAATCGTCGAAACCAATGACGCGCTGGCCGACAATCCGGGTCTCGTCAACGAAGACGCCCTTGGCGAAGCCTGGTTCTTCAAAATGAAGGTCGAAGACATGAGCCAACTCGACGGCTTCATGAGCGAAGACGAATACAATGACATGATTGGTTAGTGGGCCAGGAAGAATGACCACCAACTTGCATCGCCTGGGTGCGTGGGCCGGCGTGGTTTGCGCTGGGACGTACATCTTTGGATTTGCCATGCTGGTAGCCGTGCTTGGTGATTCCGGCCTTGGCACAGCCGATGCGGACCAAGCTGACGTCGTGGCGTTTCTTGCGTCGCGCCCGGGGTTGATGAGCCTTTGGTACCTTTCGATCTATGTAGTGAACGGTCTGGCGTTGGTGGTCCTGGTATTGGCTCTGGCTGACAGGTTGAGCCTCAAGGTTCCCGAGTTGTCGCAATTGGTGCGGGCCTTTGGCCTGATCTGGGCGACTTTGATCATCGGGGCTGGGATGGCTGCCAACGTTGGTTTGTCCAAGGTTGTCGCGCTTTACGCCTTAGACCCGGACGCCGCGATCGCGCTGTGGAGCATCGTGGAGTTGATCGAAAATGGTATTGGTGGCGGTAACGAAATACTCGGTGGGGTGTTGGCGATACTGACGGGCCTTTCAGCCTTGTTGTCGCGTCTGACGTCCCGTGCTTTCGGCTTCTTTAGCCTGGCCATCGGCAGTGCGGGACTTCTGACCGTGTTGCCGCCGCTTAAGGACAGTGCAGGTGCTGTCTTCGGCCTCGGTTATATTTGTTTGTTTCTCTGGATCGCTGGGATCCTTTTCCGCTCACCGGTTTCTGAACGAGGTACGTCATGACCTTCACCCCGACCGACTATCTGCCCTACGATTTCGCCAATCGCCGCCACATCGGCCCGTCTCCCTCCGAGATGGCCGAGATGCTGGCGACCCTTGGTGTCAATTCTCTGGACGAGCTGATCGACCAGACCGTCCCGGCCTCGATCCGGCAGGCTGAACCGCTGGCCTTTGAAAAGCCGCGTTCGGAACGCGAGTTGATCTGGCAGATGCGCCAGGTGGCCGAGCAGAACAAGGTCTTCACCACCATGATCGGGCAGGGGTACTACGGCACCGTCACGCCTCCGGCGATCCAGCGGAATATTCTGGAAAACCCCGCTTGGTACACGGCCTATACGCCTTACCAGCCGGAGATCTCTCAGGGTCGTCTGGAAGCGCTTCTGAACTACCAGACCATGATTTCGGACCTTACCGGGCTTGAAATCGCCAACGCCTCGCTGCTGGACGAATCCACCGCCGCCGCCGAGGCCATGACCATGGCGCAGCGCACGGCCAAGTCGAAGTCCATGACGTTTTTCGTCGATGAAAACTGCCACCCGCAGAACATCGAAGTGATGAAGACCCGCGCCGCGCCCCTTGGCATAGAAATCGTGACCGGCGATCCCGCCGACCTGGATGCCACCGCCGTCTTTGGCGCGATCTTCCAGTACCCCGGCACCTATGGCCACGTCCGCGACTTCACCGACCAGATTGGCGCCCTGCACGAAAACAAGGCCCTCGGCATCGTCATCGCCGACCCACTGGCGCTGACGCTTCTGAAGGAACCCGGCGAAATGGGCGCGGATATCGCCGTCGGCTCGACACAGCGGTTCGGCGTGCCCATGGGATTTGGCGGACCCCACGCCGCCTATATGGCCTGCACCGACGCGCTGAAACGCGCCATGCCCGGCCGCCTTGTCGGCGTGTCGATCGACGCGCGCGGCAACAAGGCCTACCGCCTTTCCTTACAAACCCGCGAACAGCACATCCGCCGCGAAAAGGCGACCTCGAACGTCTGCACCGCGCAGGCGCTGCTGGCTGTCATGGCGTCCTTCTACGCCGTCTTCCACGGCCCCGAGGGGCTGAAGGCCATCGCGCAACGTGTCCACCGCAAGACCGAACGCCTTGTCATGGGGCTGGAAGCAGGCGGTTTCAAAGTCGAACCGGAACTCTTCTTTGACACCATCACCGTCGAGGTCGGCGCGCTTCAGGGCGTCATCATAAACGCTGCCCGTGGCGAAAAAATCAACGTCCGCAAGGTCGGCGACACCAAGATCGGCATCTCGGTGGATGAAACCACCCGCCCCGCCGCCATCGAGGCGGTCTGGCGCGCCTTCGGCCTGTCCTACACCCGTAACGACTTCGAGGCCGGCTACACCCGCCTGCCACAGGAATATCACCGCACCAGCGACTATCTCACCCACCCGATCTTTCACCTGAATCGGGCCGAGACCGAGATGATGCGCTACATGCGGCGCCTCGCCGACCGCGACCTGGCGCTTGATCGCGCGATGATCCCGCTTGGCTCTTGCACCATGAAGCTGAACGCCGCGGTCGAGATGATGCCCGTCACCTGGCCCGAGTTCGCCAATATCCATCCCTTTGCGCCCGCCGACCAGGTCAAGGGCTATACCGACATGATCGCCGACCTTTGTGACCGGCTGTGCCAGATCACCGGCTATGACGCTATGTCGATGCAGCCGAACTCGGGCGCTCAAGGCGAATACGCCGGACTCCTCACGATCATGGCCTATCACCGCGCGCGCGGTGACGAGTATCGCAAGGTCTGCCTGATTCCGGTCTCGGCCCACGGCACCAACCCCGCCTCGGCCCAGATGTGCGGCATGGACGTTGTCGTCGTGAAATCCGCCGACAACGGCGACATCGACGTCGACGACTTCCGCGCGAAGGCCGAGGCGGCGGGGGACAGGCTTGCCGCCTGCATGATCACCTATCCCTCGACCCACGGCGTGTTCGAGGAAACCGTGCGCGAGGTCTGCCAGATCACCCATGATCACGGCGGGCAGGTCTATATCGACGGCGCGAACCTCAACGCCATGGTTGGTCTTGCCAAACCGGGCGAGATTGGTGGCGATGTTTCGCACCTGAACCTCCACAAGACCTTCTGCATCCCACATGGCGGCGGCGGCCCCGGCATGGGCCCCATCGGCGTGCGCGCCCATCTCGCGCCCTTCCTGCCGGGCCACCCGCACTCGGGCGGACGCGAAGGCCCGGTCTCGGCGGCACCCTATGGCTCGCCCGGCATCCTCGTGATCCCCTACGCCTATCTCCTCCTGATGGGCGGAAACGGTCTTACACAAGCCACCCGAGTCGCCATCCTCAACGCCAATTACATCGCCAAGCGGCTGGAAGGCGCTTACGAGGTGCTGTTCAAAGGCGGGCAGGGGCGTGTCGCCCACGAATGCATTCTCGACACCCGGCCTTTTGCCGACAGCGCCGACGTCACCGTGGATGACATTGCCAAGCGGCTGATCGACAACGGCTTCCACGCCCCGACCATGAGCTGGCCCGTCGCCGGCACCCTGATGGTCGAACCGACCGAGTCCGAAACCAAAGCCGAACTCGATCGCTTTATCGACGCCATGCTAGACATCCGGGCCGAAATCGACGCGATCGAAAACGGCAAATTGGACGGTGAGAACAATCCCTTGAAAAACGCGCCCCACACGGTCGAAGATCTGGTCGGTGACTGGGACCGTCCCTATAGCCGCGAGCAGGGCTGTTATCCCAAGGGTGCCTTCCGCGTCGACAAGTACTGGCCACCGGTCAACCGTGTCGACAACGCCTGGGGCGATCGCCACCTGGTCTGCACCTGCCCACCTTTGGAAGATTACGCCGAGGCCGCCGACTAATTTATCCTCCTTCTTCTTGGTTCAAGTATCCCGGGGGAGGCGGCCGAAGGCCGTCGGGGGCAGAGCCCCCAACAACAGAGTTCGTGTCAAGGGGCGTCAGCCCCGCTGGCATTTTGAAAATGGATCGAGCCGGGAGCGGGGCCGTGGGTGTGTTCCCACAGGTGTCCCATGCGGCGTGCACCCATTGGCGAGGTCTCGAAAAACGCACCGCGCATGGGTGACCCCACACGCGCTATGTCATGGTGCACCCCCGCAGGCGTGGCCAGGCAATCTCCGGACTCCAGGTTGACAAAGCGATCCCCGATGACCGCGGTCACCGCGCCTTCGAGGAGGAACCAAAATTCGTCATAGTCGTGATAGTGGCGATCCATCGTGGTGGTCTTGGGATAGGCGCACGGATCGCCTCGGTCGATCGGATCGTCGACATTGTCCATGGTCCAGACTCCGCATCCGGCAATCTCATCGCCCCAGATGCCCGAAAGCCGGATGAATTCGGCATCCTCGGTGTTGCCAAGAACCTGCCAGCGACCTGCCGCTGAACCGATGTCGAGGAACTGACCGGATCGGATGACTTGCGATTGCACCTTGTCCCTGACCTGGCACCTGCCGCGCGTCATCAGGATGCGCTCGCGCGGGTGTTGGCGGTTCTGTGTGATGTCTTCGCCGTTCGATAATCGATGAACCGAAACTGCGCGCAGCTCACTCCACGCAGGCGGGGTTTCAGAGATTTTGAACTGCATGGCCGCTCCTGTCATTCAACGCCATGTTAGGCACGCGCTCCAGCCATGGCTACACTCAGGATTGGCCGTAGTGAACTCGCACCTGAACCCTGAGAAGAATGCCGTTTTTGCGGATCTTTCAGGGTTGTTCCTGCCCGGTGTCAATCCTTGACAGAAGGGCGAATTGCACCCAAATACCCGGCTCAGTGGGGCCGTAGCTCAGTTGGGAGAGCGCGTCGTTCGCAATGACGAGGTCGTCGGTTCGATCCCGATCGGCTCCACCAGACATTTCAGATGTTTATCGTGAATGTCAGACAGTTACTGCGCTTAGAAGCGCATCGCGATCAATGCTTTCGATCTTGCCGGACATGGTCACCTCGCCTCGTCGCAGAACAACGACGCTGTCGGCCAGATCATAGGCAAAGTCAAAATACTGTTCGACCAGCACGATGGCCATCTCTCCACGATCTCTCAGCTGTTTGATCACATTGCCAATTTGTTGAATGATATTCGGCTGGATGCCCTCTGTCGGTTCGTCCAGAAGCAACAGTTTCGGCTTGGCGATCAAGGCCCGAGCAATTGCAAGTTGTTGCTGCTGACCGCCCGACAGATCGCCGCCGTTGCGACCGCGCATCTCGTCAAGTACTGGAAAGAGTTCGAAAATCTCGTCCGGAATGAAATGCTCTTCCGACGGCAGGCAAGCAAAGCCGGTGAGCAGATTTTCCTCGACTGACAAAAGAGGGAATATCTCCCGGCCTTGCGGCACATACCCAACCCCAAGCCGCGCCAGTTCGTGCGCCGGCAATTTGCCAAGGCTTTGCCCATCCAGAACAACCTCGCCGCCTGATCTTGGGTGTGTGCCAGATATCGCTTTGATGAGGCTTGTTTTTCCGACACCGTTGGTGCCCATCACACAGGTAACCTGTCCTTGCGCCGCCTCGAAGGAGATGCCGTGCAGAATCTGGGAATGGCCGTAGTGCAGATCGAGATTGTTGACTGACAGCATGGTTCAGCGCCCCAGGTAAACGTCGATGACCTTTGGGTCCGACGTGACGTGATCAATGCTGCCTTCGGCCAAGACCGAACCCTCATGAAGAACGGTGACCCGACAATTCAGGCGGCGGATGAATTCCATGTCGTGTTCCACAACGACCACAGCGCGCGTCTTGGCGGCTTCGACAAGGATAGATGTTGTGTGTTCGCGTTCGGTTGGCGTCATGCCCGCGGCGGGTTCGTCGACCAACAAAAGGCGTGGGTCCTGGGCCAACAACATGCCGATTTCCAACCATTGCTTTTGGCCGTGCGACAACTCACCGGACTTGCGCTGAAGCTGCTCGGACAGGCCGATCTGTTCGGCCAGATCGTCGACGCGCTTCAGGTCGGCAGGGGTTGGTCTATAAAACAGAACCGACAGTGGGCCTCGATCATTTTTCAACGCCATAAGCAGGTTGCTTTGCACCGACTGATCTTCGAACACCGTTGGTTTCTGGAACTTGCGCCCGACACCTTCACGCGCAATCTGCGCTTCGGACATGGACAATAGCGACCTGGACTTTTCGCCCCAAAGGACGCTGCCTTCGTCGGGACTGGTCTTGCCGGTGATGATATCCATGAATGTTGTTTTGCCCGCGCCATTCGGACCGATGACCGCACGCATTTCAGCCTCGCCGATCTGAAATGACAGGTTGTTGATGGCCTTGAAGCCATCAAAGGACACCGAGACGCCCGAGACTTCGAGAAGGGTGCTCATTCCTTGGCCTCCTGTTCGCGCAGCGAGCCCTGATCAGGTCCCAGGTCCGCCCCGTGCCGGTTTGGCGAGATGCGACCGGTGACCAGATCGACCAGCCCGCCGATCCCTTTTGGTGCAAACAGGGTGACCGCGACGAAGGACACACCCAGCAGAACCAGCCACCAGTCGACCCATTTCACGGTGTAAAAGCCCAGGTTGATGTCAGGCGCTTGCCCGCCGGTGAACCAGCTTGAAACGAGGCTGACGAAGGTTGCACCGATGACCGCCCCATAGAGCCTTCCGCGCCCTCCAATGGCCACCCAGACCACAAGATAGATCGACGCGATCGGGGCGATCTCGGCGGGGTTAACGATGCCCGCCTGCGGGTAATACAGTGCGCCAGCGATGCCCGCGATCATGGCGGTCAGGGTGAAGACAAAGAGCTTGTAGCTTTCGACTGAGTAGCCGAGAAAACGGACGCGGGCTTCGTCATCGCGGATGCCGCGGATGACCGAGCCAAACTTTCCCGACACAATCCAGGCCGCCAGAAGATAGGCCAGTGCCAGTGCCAGGGCCGACGCCCAAAGGAACCACATCGACACTACGGATTGCGGGACGGCGTCGAGGCCCGGTAGGTTTTGCAGGCCGGACAAGCCGTTGTTGCCGCGCAGGCCGCTGTCGTTCTGGAACAGGTAAAGGGCAAGGGCCAGCGTCATTGCTTGGGTCAGTATCGACAGGTAGACGCCTGTCACCCGGCTGCGGAAGGCCAGCCATCCGAAGATCAACGCCAACACGCCGGGGACCAGTACGACCAGCGCCAGTTGCAACACCAGGCTGTCAGCGAAGGCCCAGATCAAGGGAAATTCGTTCGATCCGACCACGCCGAAAATCTGGGTGCCGATGCCGTCGACGATTTCCTGTTCCGTTGGTGGAATGGCCGCCTGCGACAAGGACCGATCCACGATGTCCTTGGTGCGTTCGTACATCAGCCACATGCCGATCATATAGCCGCCAAGACCGAAAAAGGCGAAGTGACCAAGGCTGAGGATGCCCGTGTAGCCCCAGACCAGGTCCATCGCGACGGCGATCAGGCAGAGGCAGAGGGTCTTGCCCAGCGTCTTGACGAAGGAGGTCGAGATTGCGCCATTGCCATAGGCCTCGGACATAATTGTGACGCCGACCGTGAACAGGGCCAACAGGACCAGAAAGATCGGCACTGAGGGGTTGCGCGCAAAGAACGAGCTGTTGGGTTGCGTTGCCATGGCTCAGTCCCCCGCGGCCCGGCCCTTGAGCGCGATGATGCCGCGCGGCCGGAACTGGATGAAGATGATGATAAAGATGATCATATAGGTTTGCGCCGCCAGGGTGTTCGAAGGGTTGGCCCATTCGATGCCCTTTTGCAGAAAGCCGATCATCGACGCGCCAAGAAGCGTGCCCCAGATGTTGCCGACGCCGCCGACGACCACGGTCATGAAGCTTTGGACGATGTAGTCGGTACCAAGCTCCGAGGTCACCTTGGCGTAAAGACCAATGGCAACCCCCGCGATCCCGGCAATGCCAGAGCCAAGGCCGAAGGTCAGCATGTTCACCTTGTTCGGATTAATACCCATGGACCCCGCCATACGGCGGTTCTGGGTTACGGCGCGGGTCTCAAGGCCAAAGCGGGTGCGTTTCATGATGAAGAGGAACAGCGCGAGGAACAGCAGAGCAAGGACAAAGATCGCGATGCGGATATAGCTGATCGAAACCACGTCGTTGATGACCCAGGCCCCGTCCAGCCAGCCCGGGGCGGTGAGGGGGCGGGCCTGTGTGCCGAAGATGTTCTTGGCAAGTTGTTGCAGGGCGATCGAGATGCCGAAGGTCGCCAAAAGGGTTTCAAGCGGGCGGTTGTAGAGATGCCGGATCACGAGGCGTTCCATCAAGACACCGGTGGCGAAGGTGACGGCAAAGGCCAGCGGAATGGCGACGATGATCGAGGCTGTGTGGTTCGGGATGAACTGTTGTACGACATAGCCGGTATAGGCGCCCATCATGATCAACTCGCCGTGGGCCATGTTGATGACGCCCATGACGCCGAAAGTGATGGCAAGTCCAATCGCCGCTAGGAAATAAATCGACCCAAGCGATAAGGCATCCAATGTCAGGTCGATTGTTTGCGCGGCGCTAACGCGAGTGGCGATGGAATTCAGCGCATCATTCGCGGCGTCAGTAACCGCTTGGGACGGTTCTGTGTAAACTTCGACAAAGGCAAAGCGATCCAGTTGATCGGTGATCTCAAGTTCAGTGATGCCAGGTTCGGCGCTGCCGGCCTCGACAAGCGCGGCATAGGCTTGTGCACGCGCGGGCAAAGTGTCGAGATCTTCTACGGCGATGCCGCCAGCGGCTCCATCGACAATGCTTTGCGAAAGCACTGATTTCAGCGTGTCATTATCAAGACGGGCCGGGGCCAGGTCACGGGAAACAAGCATGTCATAGGCATCGGCAGCCGACAGCGCGTCCGTATTGGGCTGCAATCGTCGCGCCAGGTTCAGTCCGGCAGGGACATCGCCTTCGACAACCTCGATGCGTGTGGCAACAAGCGGGTTCAGCGTGGCGCGGACATCGACACCAATATCCGTCGACAGTTCTTGGATGGCTGCGATACGGGTCGCCTCATCTTCGTCGAAGGAAATGGTCAGCAGACGTTCCAGCCTGATCTTGCGTGCCAGGATGTCCGGATCAGTTTCGCCTTCGATGGACGCGCGAAGCGGTGCAAGCGCTTCGGTCTCGGCACCACGTTCCAGGGACAAAAGCGCTGCACGACGATTGTCAGGGTTAGGATCCATCAGTTGGAATTGAACAAGGGCGGTGCCGATCAGAGCACGAATGCCACTGTTTGGTTTGATTTGCTTCAGATCGCTCTTGGCGACGTCTCCGACGACTTCACCCGTGTCGAAATCTGTCAGGCGATAGGTCTTTGAATCGAGCTTTTCGGCTTTGAAGAACAGGCCATCGGTCGTGCGATGCCACATGTCCTTGGCTTGCCAGGCCTCCAGCACGGATTGGGCCTGTGCGAGGCCGCTGGTCGCGACGGCATCAATGGCTGGTTGAATGGTCTTGCGGGAACTTTTGAGAATGATCTCGCTGTTCTCTTGCAAGATGTCCTGGATAGTGGCGGTCTGCGCTGACGCCATTCCGAGACTTAAAAGCAGGCAGACAAGAGCCCGAAATACGTAAACCATCGCTCGCCCCACCCCATGAGATGGCCTGAAGGGTGTCCCCTTCAGGCCGGTGTTTGTCAAAGATCAGTAGTTGGACTTGATCTGAACGCAGGTGTTGGTGTCGGTGTTGTACATACCGCAGCCAAGGTCTTTCCAATCCGACTTCAGGACAGCCGATTCAGGCAGGAAGTCGGTCCAAGCGTCGCCCGGAACTTCTGTGGTTTGGCTGATGATGTCGAACTGACCGTCGTCCTGGATTTCACCGATCAGAACCGGCTTGGCCAGGTGGTGGTTCGGCAGCATGACTGCGGTACCACCGGTCAGGTTCGGGAATTCCTGACCGTACATGGCGGTACGAACAGCATCCACGTCGGTCGAACCCGCAGCTTCGGCTGCGTTCACCCACATGTTGAAGCCGATGTAATGGGCTTCCATCGGGTCATTGGTCACGCGTTCTTCACCCATGCGGGCTTTCCATGCTTCGACCCACATGTCGTTGGCTTCCGATTCAGCAGACTGGAAATAGTTCCAGGCAGCCAGGTGACCAACGAGGTTGGTGGTGTCGAGACCGGCGAGTTCTTCTTCACCGACCGAGAAGGCAACGACAGGGATGTCGTCAGCCGAGATTCCGGCAGCAGCCAGTTCTTTGTAAAAGCCAATGTTGGCGTCGCCGTTGATGGTCGAGATCACACCGACTTTCTTGCCGTCTGCGCCAAGCGCGACAACGTCAGCAACGATCTTGGACCAGTCCGAGTGGCCGAAAGGCGTGTAGTTGACGAAGATGTCGTCAGCGGCAATGCCTTTTTGCTGGAGATAGCTTTCCAGGATGTTGTTGGTCGTGCGCGGGTAAACATAGTCTGTTCCGAGCAGGGCAAACTTTTCGACGCCCAGTTCGTCCAGGAAGTAATCCGTGGCCGGGATCGCCTGCTGGTTAGGAGCAGCGCCGGTGTAGAACACGTTCTTGGACGATTCTTCGCCTTCGTACTGAACCGGGTAGAACAGCAGGCCGTTCAGTTCTTCGATCACCGGCAGAACCGATTTACGCGAAACCGAGGTCCAGTTGCCGAAGATCACGTCCACTTCGTGCACGGTCAGAAGCTCGCGTGCTTTCTCGGCGAACAGCGGCCAGTCAGAGGCAGGGTCAACGACCACGGCTTCCAGCTCACAGCCCAGAACGCCGCCTTTGGCGTTTTGCTGTTCGACCAGCATTTCCATGGTGTCTTTCAGCGTGGTTTCCGAAATGGCCATGGTTCCGGACAGCGAGTGCAGGACGCCGACTTTGATCGGGCAATCCGCAGCGGCGGCAGGACCAGCCAGGGCCGCAATGATCGCGGTGCTGGCCAGTGTGGATTTCAGGTGTTTCATCTTGTCATCTCCCCGCAGGGTCGGCCCATCTTGCCAATTGGCATCCGAGCGCATAGTGCGACCCCGCAACAGTAAGTGTTGCAATAGTGCGGTGGCCTGGAGCTCCACTTCCACTGGCTGCCGCACACCCCCCGATTTCCGGCAGTTACGACCGCCAGCGGGCACGGAATTCGTTTCTGATTTTCAGCCCAATTAGCAATCGCGTTGCCTAATTTATCTTCCGCTCCGGCCGATATGATTAATTTTTATGCATATGCTTGGGGTGTATGATTAAAAAACTTGCGAAAGGGGCGGGCGCCTGGAATTTTTCGGAAAAACAGCGGACATTCGCAGCGTTGAGTGGTGAAACACTAGGGCAAGTGGGGATGCTATTCATTGACCGAGGTTCCGAAATTTTACGTCCAACAGCCGCGCGCGCGTGGAAGCGTCTCTGTGGGGGTGCGTTCGGGCCCGCGGGGGACTGAACTTGCACGCTTGCGACACGAGGGATCCTTGCGCGCGATGTTCCCGCGGGGCGATTCAAGCGACTTGACGATCGTTCTGACCAACACCTCCGGTGGTGTCACCGGTGGCGACAAGTTTCGTGTCGCGGTGTCGGTCGAACAAGACAGTACCTTGACCCTCACAACTCAAACTGCCGAACGAGCCTATAAAGCGCAGCCGGGCGAGGTCGGGCGTGTCAGTACGCAACTGTCTGTCGCTGCGGGCGCCCGTATCAATTGGCTGCCGCAGGAAACGATTCTGTTTCAAAAGTGCGCCATGAAGCGTCGCTTGGATATTGATCTGGACAAGGATGGGTCGGCCCTGCTTGTCGAGCCGCTGGTGTTCGGACGTGTCGCCATGGGCGAAGTTTTGACTCAAGCGCATTTTGCGGACCGTATTCAAGTCACGCGCGCCGGGAAATGCATTTACCTGGACCGCGTGGTATTGGACGGCGACCTGGCTCAACAGATGGCACGACCCGCGATCGGCGATGGTGCAGGGGCCATGGCGACGCTTGTGTTCGTTCACGATAGTGCCGAAGCCATGGTGGATGCCTTGCGTTCGGTCCTGCCCGAAACCGGTGGCGCCAGTCTGGTGAAAGACGGGGTGCTGGTCGCGCGTCTGTTGGCACCTGACAGTTTCCTTTTGCGGAAAAGCCTGATCCCAGCCATCAAACTTTTGAACAACGATGACCTACCCAGACCATGGATGATCTGACATGAACCTGACCCCAAGAGAGCGTGACAAACTGTTGGTTGCGATGGCAGCCGAGGTTGCGCGCAAACGACTGTCGCGCGGCGTAAAGCTGAACCATCCCGAAGCTATTGCTCTGATCACCGACGTTGTTGTTGAAGGCGCGCGCGATGGACGCAGTGTGGCCGACATGATGGAGGCCGGCGCTCAGGTCATCACACGCGACCAATGCATGGAAGGCATCCCCGAGATGATCCACGAAGTGCAAGTCGAGGCCACCTTTCCAGACGGTACCAAGCTGGTCACCGTCCACAATCCAATTCGATAGGAGACAACAATGCGCATGATTTCCGTGTTTGCGGTTCTTGCAGCCACACCGACATGGGCGCACGAGGCGTCGATTCCACACGCTCACTCTGAATGGGCGCTGCCTGTCGGACTTTGCCTGATTGGTCTTGGTGCCGTGTTCGCTGGGGCGAAGGCCTATGTTCGGGTGCGCAAATGATTCCGGGTGAAGTTTTTCCAGCCGAGGGGAGTTTGACACTGAATGCGGGCCGCGAGGCGGTGACGCTGATGGTTGCAAATACCGGGGATCGTCCCGTGCAGGTTGGATCGCACTATCACTTTGGCGAGGCGAACACCGCACTGGATTTTGATCGCAACGCCGCGCGTGGGATGCGGTTGGATATCGCGGCAGGGACAGCCGTACGTTTCGAGCCGGGCCAGTCGCGCGAGGTTCAACTTATCCCCATAGCAGGCGCAAGGCGGATCTATGGGTTCAATCAACAGGTCATGGGCGATCTGTAGTCCGCTCTGATCTGACGAAACACCAGAACTCGAAATTTTAGCGATAAACCCGTTTGCGGGTAACATGACGAAGACAGGACACGCAAAATGCCAGCAACGATTTCCCGATCTTCTTACGCCGCCATGTTCGGGCCGACGACCGGCGACCGGTTGCGATTGGCCGACACGGATCTGATCATTGAGGTCGAACGTGACCTGACCGCCGAGGCTGTAGGCAAGGCCATGAACGGCGGCGAAGGTGCGAATGCAGCCGTGTATGGGGAAGAGGTCAAGTTCGGTGGCGGCAAGGTCATTCGCGACGGTATGGGGCAGGCGCAGACCACGCGGGCGGATGGTGCTGTCGATACGGTTATCACCAATGCTTTGATCGTGGATCACACCGGTATTTACAAAGCAGATGTAGGCCTGAAGGATGGGCGCATTGCCGGGATAGGCAAGGCGGGAAACCCCGACACTCAGCCAGGTGTCGACATCATCGTCGGGCCAGGAACTGAGGCGATTGCAGGTGAAGGGCGTATTCTTACAGCCGGCGGTTTTGACAGCCACATACACTTTATTTGTCCACAACAGATCGAAGACGCGCTGCACTCCGGTCTCACCACGATGCTGGGCGGCGGGACCGGGCCTGCACACGGAACCCTTGCTACGACTTGTACACCCGGCCCTTGGCATATCGGACGGATGCTGCAAGCTGCGGACGCCTTTCCGATGAACCTTGCTTTTGCGGGGAAGGGCAACGCGTCGTTGCCTGCGGCGTTGGAAGAGCAGGTAAAGGCCGGGGCATGCAGCCTGAAGCTCCACGAAGATTGGGGTACGACACCGGGTGCGATTGACTGCTGTCTGTCCGTGGCCGACGCCATGGACGTGCAGGTCATGATCCATACTGACACGCTGAACGAAAGCGGTTTTGTCGAAAACACAGTGGCGGCCATGAAGGGGCGCACGATCCACGCGTTCCACACTGAAGGTGCGGGCGGGGGACACGCGCCGGATATCATCAAGATTTGTGGCGAAGAGCATGTTCTGCCGTCTTCGACCAACCCGACACGTCCATTCACCAAGAACACCATCGAAGAACATCTCGACATGCTGATGGTCTGTCACCATCTCGACAAATCCATTCCCGAAGACGTTGCGTTCGCCGAAAGCCGCATTCGACGCGAGACGATCGCCGCTGAAGATATCCTGCACGATATGGGTGCCTTCAGCATCATCGCGTCCGACAGTCAGGCCATGGGGCGCGTGGGCGAGGTCCTGATCCGCACGTGGCAGACGGCGGACAAGATGAAAAAACAACGCGGTCGCCTGTCGGAAGAAACAGGCGACAACGACAACTTTCGGGTGCGCAGATACGTGGCCAAGTACACGCTGAACCCCGCCATTGCCCATGGGATCGGGCACGAAATCGGGTCGATCGAGGTTGGCAAACGTGCGGACATTGTTTTGTGGAACCCGGCCTTCTTCGGTGTGAAGCCCGAGATGGTTTTGCTGGGCGGCACAATCGCTTGCGCGCAGATGGGTGATCCGAACGCCTCGATCCCAACACCTCAGCCCGTTTATTCGCGTCCAATGTTCGGCGCCTATGGTCGGTCGGTCGAGAATTCGGCGGTGACCTTCGTGTCGGAAGCCGCGCAAGCCGAGGGGGTTGGAAACGCACTTGGATTGGCAAAGCAAACAGTGGCCGTGCGCAATACCCGCAACATTGGCAAGAAAGACCTGGTGCTGAACAATGCCACACCCAAGGTTGAGGTGAATCCTGAAACCTATGAAGTGAGGGCAGACGGGGAATTGCTGACCTGTGAGCCTGCGGATGAACTTCCGATGGCGCAGCGGTATTTCCTGTTCTAGAATCAGGGCTTGAATGGAAAGCTATGCGCATGGCGCATAGCGACTTTGGTGACGTGTCAGTGGTAACGGCAAAGTGTCTGACCTATTTTGGAGGCAGGGAGAGAACTTGAACACGCAACTCCATGAGGTTTCCAATGGCACGTACTGCAGATTCACTGGCCGAATTTTCCGGCAGCGAACATTCGCCATTCCACGCGGTCTCGACCTTTTTCAAATCGCTGGCATCCGCGATGTCGGTTCAAGCAGGTATGCAATCGCGTATGGATCGGATCGCTCGGCTGAACGCCATGTCCGACGAAGAACTGAACAAACTTGGCGTCGAACGCGACCGGATTGTTCACCACGTCTTCCGCGACATTTATTACGTCTGACACTTTGCAGTCTGGCCATGCTCGGGGCGAGCGTGGCCAATGCTGCCTGTCCCGTATCGTCAGATGCCAAGACGGGCATAAAAATTGAATACGCCGACAGCTATTCAATACATACTCGTGACGCCGATGGTTCGGTGACCGAGACCGAATATTCGGGCGACGAAATCAATCAATACATTGCCGGAAACGGGCTTCTTGAGACGGCATTCGTGGTTGCGGCCGATGATGTCGCCGATCAGTTCTCCTATACATTCGATACTAGCGCATTGGTTCCGCCAAAACCATGGTCCGGAAATCGAGGCGAGCAGATCACCTACGACGGGCAAGGCGAAGAGGTTGATCGCGTTGAATACTCTTATCATACACGGGGCTTCAAACCTTACCGGATCGGCCCTTGCACATATTCGTCGATAGCGTTCCAAACCTATCAGCATTTTCCCGACGGCAAGAGCATGGTCGAGTTCGTCTATCTGTTGGACCTTGGCATACCGGTTCCTGTCGGATTCGGTGGAGATGGGTATTTCGACAGTTTTCGACCACTGCAGATTTCAGGTATGGGGGCTCAGTGATGGCTCTTGTCTGTCAGGACGTCGTGAAAATGGGATCGTGGTCCGAAGCGAGCGACAGGTGTGTTCTGTCTTACGATGATCGTTTCCTGCGCCGAAAACGACTGGTGGCCGAGGGTGGATTGAGTTTCGTTCTCGATTTGGAGAAGACGACATCATTGGACGATGGCGACGCTTTGCGCCTTTCCGATGGTCGACTTGTAGAAGTGGTCGCGGCCAGCGAAGCGCTTTATTCGGTATCAGGGCCGGAACTGGCGCGACTGGCCTGGCATGTGGGCAACCGTCACACACCCTGCCAGATCGAAGCCGACCGGCTTTTGATACAGCGCGACCCGGTCATCGGGCACATGCTGGAGCATTTAGGGGCGACATTGGTCGAGATTGATGCGCCTTTCGTGCCGGAAGGGGGGGCTTATGGACATGGCCGCACCCACAGTCATGAGCACGGCCACACCGCGCATGAACACTGAAGAGCTGTGAATGAACATCGATTTTCTGACCTTGTCTCAGTGGATGTCGCCCGCATTTCCGGTGGGCGCGTTTGCCTATTCGCATGGGCTTGAAACCGCGATCCAGGATGGTCGCATCAACGATGCCCGACAATTGCAGAACTGGCTTGTTGATGTGCTCGCTCATGGTTCTGTCCGGGCAGACCTTGTGCTTATGTCGGCGGCCTTCAATGCGTCGGACGTGGCCGGGATAGATGAGGTGGCTCGCGCGTTTCAGCCTTCGAAAGAGCGTTTGCGCGAAACCGAGCGCATGGGGGCGGCTTTTGCGCGGACCGTGAGAGACGTTTGGGAACTGGATGTGCCGGATTGCCTTTATCCGGTGGCTGTCGGGCGTGCCGCAGGTCAAAAGCGGCTTGGCTTTGAGCAGGTGGCAGGTCTCTACGCCCATGCCTTCGCTGCCAATCTGGTATCTGCCGCGATCCGCCTTGTGCCTTTGGGGCAAACCGAAGGTCAGGGTGTTCTGCAAGCACTTACCCCGCATTGCGCAGAGCTTGCCAAGGCAACTATGGGCGCGACGCTGGACGATCTGGCAAGTTCGGCGTTCATGTCCGATATTGCGGCCATGCGTCACGAAGTACTTGAACCGAGGGTATTCCAATCATGACCATGAACGGACCGTTGCGCGTCGGTATCGGAGGGCCGGTCGGTGCTGGAAAGACGACACTGACGGCGCGTCTGGCTGAGGTGCTTAAGGAAAGTCATTCTGTTGGGGTGATTACCAATGACATTTACACGCAAGAAGACGCCGAAGCTTTGATGCGTATGCAAATCCTGCCCTCGGACCGTGTCATTGGGGTCGAAACCGGTGGATGCCCCCACACGGCGATCCGCGAAGACGCATCTATCAATCTGGCGGCCGTGGCCGAGATGGTCGAACGACATCCCGACGTGGAAATTGTACTGATCGAGTCCGGCGGCGACAACCTGTCGGCGACTTTCAGCCCCGAACTGGCGGATCTGACCGTTTATGTCATCGATGTCGCGGCTGGCGAGGAAATACCACGCAAAGGCGGGCCCGCCATTACCAAGTCGGATATCCTGGTCATCAACAAAACCGACCTTGCACCCTATGTTGGGGCTGATCTTGAGGTTATGCGGCGTGACGCTGCCCGGATGCGCGGTGAAGGGCCTTTCGTCTTTTCGGCTTTGCGTCACTCGGAGGGGGTGGACGACATCGTGAAGAAAATCTCTGAAATCGGGGGGCTGTAGGCGGCTAGATGAGCATTCTTTATACCGGTAAGAACCAGCGGATTTTCGGGACTTTTCCTCTGAACGGCGGTGATGTCCGTGACGCGGTGAACGCGGCGGTCGAGGTTGGATACCGTGCCTTCGACACGGCGCAAATGTATGGCAACGAGGCTGACGTCGGGGCGGCCCTGGCCGATTGCGGCATTGCGCGCAGCGCATTATGCGTAACGACCAAGGTCCATCCAGACCGCTTTTCCGAAGACCTTTTCCTGCCTTCCGTTGAACAAAGTGTACGTGACCTGGGCGGAGACCCGGTGGATCTATTGTTGTTGCACTGGCCGACGGTTGGCGGAGACATCGTGCCCAGTTTGAAACGTCTCCAGGCGGCGCATGATCGTGGATTGGCGCGCAACGTCGGTGTGTCAAACTATACCATCGATCAGATGAAGACCGCGGCGTCCGTGTTGGAGATTCCGATCGCCACCAACCAGGTTGAATTTCATCCCCTTATCGATCAGGCCAAATTTCTCGAGGCAGCCTCCAAGTTGGGTGTTCCATTATCTGCTTATTGTTCGATTGCGCGCGGCAAGGTGTTTGACTACCCCGAGCTTGCCGAGATCGCGGCGGCCCATGGCAAGTCGGTGCCCCAAGTGTCGATCAAATGGTTGCTGCAAAAGGGTGTTTGCCCGATCACGATGTCGACCAAGCCCAAGAACATTCAGGCCAATTTTGACGTGATGGATTTCACCCTGTCGAATGTCGATATGAAGCTGATTGATCAGCTTGCGTCCCGTGTACACCATCGGCTTACAGCTTCGGTGCCCTGGGCGCCGGTCTGGGATAGCTAGGATGTCGTTGCATACACCCCTTGAACGGGCATGGTTTTGACGCACGAGCGGCGTGATATTGGAAAGGATTGATCTATGGACAAGGTAAGATACGCAGTTGTAGGCGCCGGTTGGATCAGCCAGATCGCATTCATGCCTTCTGTGCCACAAGTCGAAAATTCGGAAGTAACGGCTATTGTGACTGGCAATCGTGAAGCGGCCGAGAAGCTGGCGGAGTTCTATGGGATCACCAATATCTATTCCTACGATCAGTACGATGCGATGCTGGCCGATGATGTGGTTGATGCCGTCTATGTGGCTTTGCCGAATTCCATGCACGCCGACTTTGCGATCCGGGCGCTGAAAGCAGGCAAACATGCCATGGTGGAAAAGCCGCTCGCGATCTCTGTTGAGGAATGCGAGGCGATGATTGCCGCGGGCGAAGAGAGCGGCGCGTACTTGATGACCGCCTATCGTCTTCATAATGAGCCAGGAACCGTCGAACTTCTGGAAAGACTGCGCGCTGGTGACATTGGCGATCCAAAGCTATTCATCTCCAACTTTTCGTTCCAGTCCCCCGATACCAACCACCGATTGAAGGGCGAGCATTGGGGCGGGCCGCTGCAAGACATTGGTGTGTATTGCCTGAACGCAGCGCGCCATGTTTTTGAAAGCGAACCGATCGAGGTTCACGCGATGAAAGTGCATGGCAATGGGGACCCGCGCTTTGAGGAAGTCGAAGGCTCGATGGCGGTCACAATGCGCTTTCCCAATGACCGGCTTGCGCAGTTCACGATCAGTTTCGAAGGCGGCGACACCGATATGTATCGTGTCATCGGCACCACCGGAGAAATTACGGCGCAACCGGGCTTTCGCTTCGAGGTTACGCCAGAGATCACGATCACGCGCGGAGATGAGGTCGAGACATTGGATATTCCCGACAGCGATCATTTTGGGGGTCAGCTTGCCTATTTCTCGGATTGCATACTGGACGGCACACGTCCGGAAGCCGATGGCGAAGAGGGGTTGGCGGATGTTCGGGCGATGCTGGCGATTGAGGCCTCGGCAAAATCCGGTACGCCCCAGTCAGTCGAGTCGCCCGCCCGCCCCGTGCACCCGGATCGATCCACAGTCAGAATTGTCCCGCGCACGGAAAGACGTCTGGTTTTGTGATCACAAGAAGATGGCCGCAGGTCATTTGACGACCGAATTGGTGCCGCGCTGGCTGACCATGCCTAATTTGGTTAGTGGGAGTGCCGCTTGGCACCCACATTCAGACCATTGGTCAAAAGAAAAACCAATAAAGTCAAAAAGCCAGATGTAGAGTACAGGACAAGGCTTTGTTCCACGCTTAGGCCATGAAGGATCGAAAAGAAGAGCGAGCACAAGGCAGCACTTGGAACGCTTAGAAAGACTGCGCCAATCGCCATGTCCAGTTTCCTTCTCTCAGATGTCGATCTTTCGTGGTCATAGCAGCGAGAAGTGAACCGCTTGTCAACAATCTGTTACAATTGACCTAACGCACGTTAGGGTTTGTGGGCGCAATCTTGCCAAGAGGGTGGTCTCGTAGGGTCCGCAGCAGCTCGATAAACCCCGAAACTTGATGGGCACAGGTCAAAGCGCCTTTCTCGGCCGTGGCAAGATGGGCTTCGCCGACGGTTCCCGAGTCGTTCAAATCCGACGATACCCAACCGTAAGACAGCGGACCAATTGGCGGGATGCTGGCATTTTCGGCTGTCGAGGGGAAATCGGCGGCTTTGGACATATCCACCGTCTCGGGGCGGAAGTGCAGCATCAGTGACGTTTCACGGTCGCCGCCGTGGATGCCAAAGGCGATCTCGCGTTCAGAATACATTTTCTCAGGGTGCCCAAAGCCGCCCCACTGACATTTGACCGCCAACATGCCCGCGTCGACCCTCAGCTCTCGTGACAAGATCGACACAAGGTCAAGATTGCCGCCATGGCTGTTGACGATGACGATTTTGCGCACTCCGGCGCGGGCAACGGACAGGCCTATTTCTCGCCAGGCGCGCAGTGCGGTCTCGGCGGTCAAGGTCAGTGTTCCGGGCGCATGCAGATGTTCGTTTGATTTTCCCACGGCCTGGATCGGAAGAATGCGGATATCCAGATCATTGGGGCAGTTTGACCTCAACTCATCCAGCATCCCCTGCGCAATCATCGTGTCTGTTCCTGTTGGCAAATGCGGGCCGTGCTGTTCGATTGCCGCTGTCGGCAGAATGGCGATCACCTTTTCAGGGTCGATGTTTTCAAATTCGGTTGTCCGATAATCGGCCCAGTCGAAACGTCGGCTCATGTGGTTACCTTTTCGGTGTAGGTGGCGTCCAAACGCATCCGCAAATATTCTGCCCCAGTCACGGCGGGGTATTTTTCTGCGCCTGTGCCCGGCAGCGCCTGAATGATCGCATCGGGGTTTGGATCCAGGAAAAATGCCAGCGAGCGCCGGGGATTTCGCGGAACACGGACGCGATGAGGGGTCGAAACATAGATGTCGTTGGTCCAGCGCATCAGGCAGTCGGCAATATTTACAACAAATGTGCCGGGCAAACTGGGAACGTTGATCCAGTCGTGGTTCAAGGGCTTTACCTGAAGCCCTGGCTCACCGTCGCTCATCAAAAGTGTGATCGAGCCATAGTCAGTGTGGGCACCAGCGCCGATCCCGTCGGTGTCAGGATCACCTTTCGGATAACGGAGCATGCGCAACGTTGCGAGTGGTTCATCAAGGAAGGGAGCGAAGTAGTGCTCTTCAAGCCCGAGATCCAAGGCAATCGCCCGGTGAAGGTCGACGCCCAAACCATGAACCGCATCGAAGTAGGTCAAGGCCGTGTCACGAAAGCCGTCGAGATCCGGCCATGCATTCGGACCCCGAAAGGGCTGGCCCATTCGAGGATCATCCGGGGCGAGTTCCAACCCAATGTTGTAGGCTTCTTTCCGGTCAATTTGATCCGGAGCAGAATCGTCGAGATTTTCCGTGCCATAGGCCGCCCAACCCCGGTTGTTCTTGCTTTTCCGGATATCCAAAGGGGATTTCTGGGCCTCTGGCATCCCAAAGAACCGATCCGCTGCGTCAAACGTGTCGTCTATCAGTTGCTGAGGGACGCTGTGTCCTTCGATCAGAAAAAAACCTGTTTCGCGGCAGGCCTTCCCAAGATCGGCGACAAAGCCGTCGCGATCCACGCCGGAAGAAAAGCGGGACCAGTCGAGTATTGGGATCATGGCCGAACTCCTTCCTATTTCAGAAAACGATCCATTTTGCGTGCGACCCGGTCAAGATGCTTGCGTCGGCTTTCCGGTGTCGAACTGTCCATTAGATAGTGTGCTGCAAAGGCGGTTTTGCGGCGACGGGCACATAGGAAACCAATCCCGCGCATCAAAGTGCGCTTGCCGGGTGCTCCGACGATCGCGGTCAACCACCGGGACGCACCGCAGGTGGTAAACACGCCCAAACGCGTGATGTGCGCAAACCCCGGCTTGATATTCTCGCCATCTTGCTTTGGCATGATAAAGGCCAGATCGGGCAAAAACGTACGGTCGATCCAGCCCTTCAACATGGCGGGCAACCCGTACCACCAGGTTGGATAGACAAAGATCAGCGTGTCGCACCACTGAAGGTCTTTTACATCTTGCGCGACAATGGCGTGGTTGGCCGGGCAATCCAGATAGTTCTCGTGCTCATGTGCCGACAGGACGGGATCAAACGCTCGGTCATAAAGGTCGCTGATCCTGACTTCGGCCCTGGCTTGTTTCAGTTTGTCCAGAACAACGTCCCGAACTGCGGCCGTAAAACTGTCGGGGCGGGGATGACAATAGACGACCAAGGCGCGCATCACAGTACCGACATCTGCTGTTCTACCTTCGCCAGAAAGGTTTTGCGGTCTGTTTCGGTCGCGCGGTTCATGTCGTAAAGCGCCAGGTATTTCATCCGCTCGGGACGGGTGACATGCCACAGCGCGCGCGTGAAATGTTTGCGCGGCGGATCACCTGCCATGAACGCCCGCCAGCGCGTGCCTCCATAGGTGGTCACACCGGCCAGCTTTTTGATCTGCGTCAGATTTGGGAGTACTTTGCCATTCTCCAGTCTGAACGACACTCCGGGCAGGAACACGCGATCAAAAAAACCTTTCAAAATAGCCGGATATCCAAAATTCCAGACCGGAAAGGACAGGATAAGCGCGTCGGCGGCCATTAGACGTTCGACGTAATCACGGACAGGTTCGATATTGCCCGGCTCTTCATGATAGTTCCGCCGTTCTTCCGTGGTCAGAACCGGTTGGAACCCTTCTGCATTCAAATCGCAATCATCCACGTCCCAACCGCGGTGTTCCAGGGTTTGCACGATTGACCGGTGAAGCGACGCGCCGAAGCTTTCCTCGCAAGGGTGGGCGAAAAGAACCAGGGCGCGCGTCATGGGACTGCCTTAAGTCCGGGCCAGGCATACATGCGGCTGTAGTCCCAGTCAGGATCGTCCCACGAGATCATCTTGCCGGGGTTCAAAAGCCCCTTTGGATCGGCCTCGCGTTTAAAGTTCAGTTGCAGATCGTCGATGGTCTGACGTCCGCCTTCTTCAAGCGTATAGCGGTGCGGGTTGAATATCATGGCGCCCGCGTCTTCGTGCATGCGGATGATTTCATCCAGCCGTTCTTCGGTTGTGAACTTGACCAGGCTCAGCCCTGCGAAGATCACCTTGCCGTTTTCACGCATGACTTCAAGGTGCTGCAACACCTCGGGAGAGAACTTGTCCCGCATCTTTTCGATGAGTTCCTTGGAATGGGGGAAGCCATAGCGGACTTGCAGATAGGTGATCGACGGGTCCACTTTCAAGGCCCGTAATGTCGTGTGGTTCCACCCGTACTCGAAGACCGGGCCGGGATGGCGTGCCCAGTCGTGATCGTCGTTTCTATAGATCAGTTTCGCTTCGGGTCGTCGGCCCAGGAAAGTCAGAAAACCTTCCATGGAATGAGGGGCGACCATCACGGCGATGACGTTGGAGTTGTCTTCGACATAGGGCGAGACACGCTGGAAGTAATCCTTTGAGATAGGCGCTTCCAGCACTGTGGCCAATTTTATCAGGATGCCATCCTGGTTGGCGAGGTCTTCGGTAAAACGCACGGCGTCCATGAAGTCCTCGGTCGTTACGAACATCTCGACCCAGTCATAGGCAGGGGCCAGTGGCATTTCGAGTTCGGTGATGATCCCGTTGGTGCCATAGGCGTGGCTGACGCGGACCAGTTCTTCGCCACGAAATTCAAGAACCCTGGGGGTTTCTTCCATTGTGACGACGCGCAGACGAATGATGTTTCCCAAGTCTCGAAGCGCGCCCCAGGTGCATGATCCAACACCGCCAGAACCGCCAGCGATAAAGCCGCCAATCGTCGCTGTGGCCCAGGTGGACGAGAACATGCGTAGCTCTTGGCCGGAACGCTCTTTGCAGACCGCATCCAGGTCTTTTAGCAGGATGCCAGGTTCGCAGATGACACGTCCGGGCTGAACATCCTTGACGGCTGTCAAATGGCGCAGATGCATGACGCATCCGCCCGCCAGTGGCATTGCCTGACCATAGTTACCTGTGCCCGCGCCGCGCGTCGTGACGGGGACGTCGTGGGCATAGCATGTTTTCAGGACTTCAATGATCTCGTCTTCCGACCGGGGGCTGACGACAAAATCTGCTTTAACGTGGTCCAAACGATCTTTCAGGACGGGCGAATACCAAAAGAAATCCCGGCTTTTGGCTTTGATCGCGGCGTCCGAGGTGTCGAGGTCAAGGTGGGACAGGGCGGCCTTGGCGGCGGCGACATTTTCTTTCATTGGGTCATTCCATCAAGGCGTCTAGATCAGAGTAATTGGGTAGAGTTGTATCAATGGGCTGGCCATTGCGCAGGACAATCCTGTCGGCCTGGGGGCGTGCAAAAAGCTCGGTCCAATCCCGCGCGCGGAAAATCACAAGGTCAGCAGGAGCACCGGGGGCAAGGGATTGTCCGGCAAATCCGCAGGCCTGCGCGGGGTTGGTGGAGAACGCCTGTGCCCAATGTATGTGCGAGTGATCCAGATGTGCAATGCGTGTGGCCTGGCGCATCACCTCAAGCATATCCAAATCACCGTAGGCATAAAAAGGATCACGGGTGTTGTCCGACGCAAAGCTGACGTTGATCCCGCGTTCATACATCTCGTGCACAAGGGTGACGCCTCGGTTCCGAGGGGTGCGGCCTGCGTGTCGGTCCTGCAGGTAGAGGTTGCACATAGGCAGGCTGACGATGTTCAGGCCGGCCTTGGCGACAAGATCAAGGGTGTCCAGCGCGCGGGCATCATCCTGGGTAGACAACGAACAGCAATGTCCCACGGTGACTGGTTTGTCCCAGCCAACCTCAAGGACAGCCTCGGCAATCAGACGAAGCGTTTCCGAGCCCGGGTCCATCGTCTCATCAGAGTGAAAATCGACGTCCAGACCCCGTTCGCCGGCCAGCAAAAAGACCCCGAGAATTCGTTCATAGATGTCGGGTACAGGATAGGTGACCATCCCCAATGTGCCGCCCGCTTCGGCGACGATATCCGCAGTCGCGGCATAGTCTGTTTCCACCTGGTCAAAGTTCTCACACCCGACGAGGCTGGAGGCCTGCAATTCGATCCGCCCCGCCCATTTCTTCCTCAGTTCCATGAACACCGGCCAGGAAATTTCGTCCTGTGGGGACGCGCTGTCCAGATGGGTGCGAATTGCACGGGTGCCATGGGCGTAGGCGCATTTAAGCGAAAACTCCATCCGCGCGCGCACGTCTTCGGCCGACCAGTTCTGTTCGCGATCCTGTGTCACAGTATTCAGCGCGCCCGGGAAGGTGCCATCGGGGTTGGCGGCACGGGGCCAGATGTGGCCCTTGTCCAGATGGGTATGCATATCGACGAAGCAGGGCAGCACAATGGATCGACCCATCTCGATGTCTGTGCCGCCGCGCGCTGCGATCTTGCCGTTATCGATTGTCAGGTCCGTAACGACCAGGTCATCTGGGTGGTCGATCAGGCATCCGGGGACGGTTACATTTCTCAGGCGCAGTGGCCCGACAGTGTCGCGCAACGCCCTCATGCATCCCGCTTAATCGCGCTTTCGTGCCACTTTCGAAGAAGCAACCAAGTCACGTAGCTGAGGATTAGATAGATCGCCACGCCGGTGATGACGATCAGGCTGAGAGCTGCGAACATCCGGGGCATGTTGAGGCGATAGCTGGATTCGAGGATGCGGAAGGCAAGGCCCGAGCCAATCCCTCCTGACCCGGCCACGAATTCTGCCACGACCGCGCCGATAAGGCTCAGGCCTCCTGCGATCCTTAGGCCGCCGAGGAAATAGGGCAGCGAAGCCGGGAGCTGCAGATATCTTAAGGTTTGCCAGCGAGTGGCGCCGTAGACTTTGAAGAGGTCCCGCAGGTTGTGATCGGCCGAATTCAAACCAAGGGTTGTGTTCGACAGTACCGGGAAAAAAGCGACGATCCAGGCGCAGATCAGCAGCCCGGCAACCTTGGAGTCGACGTAGATGAAAATCAGCGGAGCGATGGCAACGATCGGGGTCACCTGAAGCACAACCGCATAGGGGAAAAAGGACATTTCGATCCACTTCGACTGGGTGAACAGGATCGCGAGGCCGCCGCCAAAAACGACAGCCAATGTCAAAGCCAGGCCGGTCACCGTCAGCGTTACCATCCAACTGCCGACAAGAATTCCAAAGTCCTGCCACAGGGTGCTGGCCACCAAACCGGGGCTTGGCAGGATATAGTGGGGAATTTCACGTGCTGTAACCAACCAATGCCAGCCCCCGATAAACAGGCAGAAGACAAGGATTGGCAGGGCCCATCTGCCGATCTTTGTGATGCGCTGGTTTCTAATCCGGGCGGCTTCCTCGCGGTCAACAATGCCGTTTCTAGTGGTGATCATCTGCGCCTTCCATGGCCTCATGCAAGGCGTCTGAGGCGGCTCGGCAATGGGCCGCGTATTCTGCCGAGGTCCGAAACTCCTCGGTTCGGGGATAGGGGGCGTCGACCGACAGTTCTTTGATGACCCGACCAGGACGCGCAGCCATGATGACGATACGATTGGACAAAAAAACGCTTTCGAAGACCGAATGGGTTACGAAGACAACGGTGCAGCCAATCGCCTCTTTCAGCAAAAGAAGGTCATTGTTCAGTTTGAAACGCGTGATTTCGTCCAAGGCAGCAAAGGGTTCATCCATCAGCATCAGGCGTGGACGCGTCACCAGGGCACGCGCGATCGAAACGCGCATTTTCATGCCACCCGACAATTCGCGGGGGTATGAATTGGCGAACTTTTCCAGGCCAACCAATCCCAGGGTTTCAAGCGCGTGATCGCGTACTTCGGCCAAAGGTTTTCGGGAGAGGCGGAAGGGAAGCATCACGTTGTCAATCACTGTCGCCCAAGGCATCAGGGTTGGCTCTTGGAAGACAACTGAAAGATCGCCATCAGATTTGGTGCCTGACCATTCGATCGACCCGCGGGTCGGCTCACTGAGGTCCGCTATCAGGCGCAATGCAGTAGACTTGCCACAACCGGACGGCCCGAGCAGGGATAGAAAATCGCCATCATGCACGTCGAGATGCATGTCTTTCAAAGCCACGACATCACGACCAAAAATCTTGTCGACATTTTGCATCGACAAAAGCGGTCGGCGTGCGGCAATACCCTCGCCCGTCGAAACGGGCGAGGTTGTTGGTTCATTAGATGTCACTTGGCCATCAGCTTCTTTTGGAGTTCCAGCGATGCGCCAGTGTTGGCGAAATCCAAAGTGTAGCTCGAGCTGACATCGATCCCGGCATCGATCACGCCGGCTTCGACCATCTTGTTATAGAAATCTTCGATTGTTTCGCCGCTCATCGCACCGATACCCAGTTCTTCGGCAGTACCCGAGACGACGATCCCATATTCGATCATCTTGTCGATCGAGAAGGCGATCTGCTCGCTCGACATTTCCGGATTATGCTTTTGGATCAGTTCGTTGCCAAGCGTGGGATCATTGAACAGATAGTTCGCCCATCCGATGGCCGATCCTTCGACAAAACATTTAACGGCGTCGGGGTTTTCGTCCAGTGTGGCTTGCATAGCCTCAACGGTGGTGGCGTAAGTGCTGAAACCCGCGTCCGACAACAACCAGATATCCGGCGCAAACCCACCTTCGTTTTCAATCGCGAATGGTTCGGAGGTGATATAGCCCTGCTGCGCGCTGTTTTCGTCAGCGATGAAAGGGGCCGGGTTGAATGTATAGGGCACGCGCTTGCCTGCTTCGAACCCATAGCTTGCCATCATCCACTGATAAAAGCTTTGAAAGCCGTTGTCGCCGACGATCATCTTGTCCAGGGATTTCAGGTCTTCAAAACTGGAAACTTTGCCCGGATGTGTCAGGAAAACTTGGGGTTCTTTCTGGAAATGCGCCGCGACCACCTTGAGCGGAATGCCTTCCTTTACAGCGGAGAACGCCTGCAACAGGTTACCACCCATAGAAAAATCGATCTTTCCAGCCAGCATCAGGGCGCGGTTGTTGACCTGCGGGCCGCCCGGAATGATTGTGACTTTCAGACCGCACGCTTCGTAGGTGCCGTCAGCCGCTGCCTGATAATAACCGCCGTGTTCAGCCTCGGCGACCCAATTGGTGCCAAAGCTGATTTCGGTCAAGTGGCCGCCTGCCATCGCGGTGCCGGCGGAGACAGCAATCACCGTAGTAGCGCCAATCATTGATTTCTTGAACATCCGTACCTCCAGGTTTTGTTCTTTTGAATGTTATCTGTGGCGAAAGGCGGGAACCAATTGCTTGGCTGAATCCGCTTTGCGCCTTTGGGTGTTCGCACAAGTATTAATCATCGTGGCACGATTCGCACAGTCCGTAGGCAGCAAAGTTTTCTTTGCAAACTTGGCGCTCGTTCCGCAGTTTGGGAAAGTGTTGAGGAGCGTGAAATGAAAGAAATTAAACCCGGGGGAATTGCCCCGCCGTTTGCGCGGTATGCCCATGGCGTTGAGGTGCCTGCGGGCACACGTTTGATTTTTACATCCGGCCAGCTTGGCCTTGATGAAAGTGGTGAAATTCCCGAGGAAGTCGAATCGCAAGCCGAGATCTGTTTTCGAAATATCGACGCAATATTAAGTGCTTCGGGGGCCAGCGTCCGAGACATCGTGCGGATCAATGCATTTGTGACAGACCGTGCGTTCATGCAGGGGTACATGGCTGCCCGAGATCGATGGCTGGAGAGCGTTGACCGCTTGCCCGCGTCAACCCTAGTGATCGTTTCGGGGTTCACCCGGCCGGAATTCAAGGTTGAGATCGAAGTCGTCGCGGCGGTTGGGTGCTGAGATCATTCGGCGCCTATAAATATTGCACATATGGTCGCTTTTGGTGTTTGCGTTGCGGCGCAGCGTGGATTACGCTGCATTGCAGCAAAAACGCGAGGTGCAGACGTGGCTGGCAAGATCATTACAGTGGCGCAGCAAAAAGGCGGGGCGGGTAAGACCACGCTCGCCGCGAACCTGGCAGTTGCCCTTATGCGCCGAGGAAAAACGGTGTCATTGCTGGATACAGACCCGCAGGGGTCGTTGGGTCGTTGGTTTATGACACGGCGCACGATGGGCGATCCGGGCATGGCTTTTTCGACTGCAAGCGCTTGGGGTGTTAGTTACGAATGCGACAAATTACGTGGCGAGGCCGAGTATGTCTTGGTTGATACCCCTCCCAAAATCGACAGCGACCTGAAACCGGCGATCCGCGAAAGCGACCTTGTCGTCGTTCCGGTTTCGGCCAGTCAGGTCGATGTTTGGGCAACGGAGGGCGTTCTGGACATGGCCAATCGCGAGAAAGCCGATGTCTTGGTCGTATTGAACCGTGCCAAGGCCGGGACCAAGGTGGCCCAGGATGTTGATCGCACGCTATTGGAGCTTGGGGTCAAACGTGCGGATACTGTTATCGGACACCGCGTTGCTTTCCCCGAAATGCTGGGCATCGGAAAAGGTGTACTTGAAAAAGGCAAAGGGGCCTGGAGCGACGAGGTCGACGCTTTGACCGACGAAATCGTGCTGCGGCTTTCCGCCTAGCCACCCATGCGACGTACTTTGGGAAGAGCAGGCGCTTCTTCTTCGGAAGCGGCCTCGGCAGAGACCTTTTCCTCATAAAGAACGAAGGTTGCGCCTCGAAACAGGATTGAGTTCGGCTCGGTCATGGCGATCACCTCTTGCGTCCATTGCGGTGAAAAAACCGTATTGAACACTCTGGGTGCGGCGTGAACGAAGTTGTGCATGATCATGATCATGGCGAAAATTCCGAATGTTTGCGCGGCCTTGTATTCCGCACCTTTGAAACGCAGCGCGGAGAAAAGGACAAAGGAACAGGCCACGCCGATCGCGCCATCGATCATCATGGTGATATCTGCATCATCACCCGCCAAGGAACCGCCCATCAAATGGTACCGCGCGTAGCGGGCAACAAAAACGGCGAGCATACCGACAAGCGCCGCGCCAACGATAGCCGACGGGTGTTTGATGCTTTCCTTCCAGTCAGGCAGCACGGCAACTTCAGGCTTTGCAGCTTCGATTGGCGCACGCTTTTCGGCAACGCGATTCAAGCGGTTTTGAAAGCTGCTATCAGGCGAGCCTGTTTGCGGACTGCTCATCGGGCGACTCCTTTATCTGCCAACCCGAGTTTTTCCGCCAAAAAGAGGCGAAATCAGGGCGAAATGTCCCCGATTTCCTGACTTATCGAACCAGTAACCCAAATTAGCTGGAATTCGCCTATGGCCGTGGGATGCCGATGACCTTGGGGACATCATAGCCAGCTTGTACTGCGGGTCTGTCAGCGATCTGAAGATACCAGCGCAAAACGTTGGGGTAGGCGTAGAGGTCAATTTCCTGCCATTCAAAGCGGCTAATCCAGGGCCAGCACGCGATATCCACGATGGAATAGTCGGATAGAATGTATTCGCGTCCTTCCAGTCGACGATCCAATACTGAATAAAGCCGCTTGGCTTCGTTGCGATACCGTTCCTCGGCGTAGGCGGATTTACCCTTGTTGTTGCGAAGGAAATGATGGGCCTGACCCAGGAATGGGCCGACCCCGCCCATTTGCCACATAAGCCATTCCATGGCTTCCCATTTTTCCGGCCCCGTTGGCATCAACTTGCCTTCGCGTTCAGCCAGCCAAAGCAGGATTGCGCCGGACTCCATCAAGTGGAACCCGGTTTCACGTTCTACGATCGCCGGGATCTTGTTGTTGGGAGATATGCGCAGGAATTCAGGTGTAAATTGTTCTCCCTTCCCGGTGTTGACCGGATGCACCTCATAGTCGAGGCCGAGTTCTTCCAAGGCGATCGAGATTTTGCGGCCGTTTGGGGTCGACCAAGTATAGAGATCAATCATGGCGTCTCATGTTCTGTCTGATTTGTGGTGGTTTCGTGCCAGCATGGCTTCTCGTATGGCGATAAAGGTTGTCGCGCCAATAATGACGACGCCGCCCAGAATGACCCAAACGTCCGCGGCCTCGCCAAAGACCAGGATACCCAGGATGACCGACCAGACCAGTTGAAGAAAAGTCACGGGCTGCGTGACGGATACCGGCGCGACTGCAAATGCGCGGGTCATGGAATAGTGACCTGCTGTCGCCAATGCTGCGACGACCATCATCCATCCGGTTTCGGGCAGTGTCGGTGTCCGCCACACAGCAATGGCAAAGGGAATGAGGCCGATGGTGACAGCGATGGATAACATCGCGACGATGACAGAGGCTGAAAACTCGTTGGCAAGACGCTTCGCAGTCAGATAGCTGAAAGCCAGGAGAATGGCAGCAAAAACCATTGCCAGATGCCCGTCGGTCAAGGGGCGCAATCCCGGCCGCAAGATGACGAGAGCGCCAATGAAAGCGAGGGCAATGGCGATGATACGGCGAGCGGCGAGGCGTTCGCCAAGCAGAAAGGCCGCGCTGAGGGTCACATAGATCGGCGTCATATAGTTCATCGCCGTGACCTCGGCGATGGTGATCCGGGTCATGGCGTGAAACCACAGCATTACACCCAACGTGTGCGCCACGCCGCGCATGGCAAACAGTTTTAATTGGGTCTTGTCCATCGATGTTGATCGAAGCGTCCCCAGGACGGGCAAAAAAAACAAGAGGCCAAACAGATACCTCAAGAACGCAGATTCTGCCGCAGGAAGCTCCTGCGCTCCGTGTTTGACTGCGGCGGTCACACCAACGAACAACAGCCCCGTCAGCACCATCCATCCAATACCTGCCAAGGGTCGGTGCTCAGTGGGCTTTTGGAGAAGGGGAGTGGCTGGAAATTCAGGCATGGTTCTCTATGCGCTTGTGGTGACTTGTGCTCAAGACATGACCAGCACGATTGCGATGGTCCACATCACCGCGGCGACACCCGCGTCTAAAATACGCCAGGCAAGGGGGCGCGCGAAAATGGGTTGCAACAGCAAGGCGCCATAGCCAAGCGCGATGAAAAATATTGTCGAACCAGTCAATGCGCCCGCTCCGAAGACCCAGCGGTTCTCTCCGTATTGCGAGGCGATCGCACCCAAAAGAATAACGGTGTCCAGATAAACATGGGGATTGAGCCAGGTCAGTCCGAGGCACGTCAGAACGGCTGCCCAAACGGTTTGATCCTTGCCGCTCGACGCCTGTAACGTCTCGGTCTTGGTCAGCGCGCGATAGGCATTCAGGGCGCCATACACGAAGAGGAACGCCGCCCCGCCCCATTTGGCGATTTGCTCCAACTCGGGCAGGGCCTCGGTCGCGGCACCAAACCCTGCGACACCGAAGGAAATCAAGGTGGCTTCTGACAGCACACACGTCAGGACTACGGCCACGATATGTTGGCCTCGGATTCCTTGCCGCAAAACAAATGCGTTCTGGGCACCGATGGCCAGAATCAGCGAAAGGCTGGTCAGGAAACCTATCACGAATGCTGTCATCGCCGCAGTAACCTGGGACTTAGAAGCGTGGTGACCAGGGCCGTGATCGACGCGGCGACAGCGATCCAGCCAAAATACCAAAACTGACCGGCCAGTTGATTCTCGGCATATGAGGCTACGAAATTGAGGCGTCCCTGATGGGCTGCGATAGCGGAAAGAATAAGGGCCACCAGGCAAAAACCTATGCGTCGTGGCCAGGACATCCCGCGCAGGATCATGGAAAGAAAAATGCCGACAGGTGCTCCGATCAGGGCAATTTTGAATGACCAGATGGGGTGCGCTCCAAGGGACTTCGGAATGCCGTAATAGGCGCCGACAAGCACAAACAGCAGAGCAATAAGTTTGGGGGCAAGCCGCAAGGAAATCATGATCAGCACCTTGGCAGAGTGCACAGGACTTTCAAGCTTTGGACACTGGATGCAATTCGCATTGCTTCGGTTGACGTTACGTCGCAATGTTGCACGCATCTGGCCGGGTGACCGCGGGTTTCTTTCGCACGGTCAGATAGCAGGGCACATACCGGAGACGAGACATGATTGGGACTGGCATTCTGATGGGGCTGGGCGGAACGCTGGCCATGGACCTTTGGGCGCTTTTCCTGGGCAAGGTCGCTGGTCAGCCGATGCCCAATTGGGCCATGCCGGGGCGTTGGCTGGGGCATGTATTTCGGGGCAAACTGTTCCACGAGGACATCTCCAAAGTCGAACCGGTTCCGTCTGAACTGACTTTGGGGTGGGCGTTTCACTATGGCGTCGGGATCATCTATGGCGTGGTTTTCGTCATTCTGGCCGGCGCGTCATGGCTCGCCGACCCGCGTTTCCTGCCCCTTTGGGCGTTCTCGATCATTACCATCGCGGCGGGATGGTTCCTGTTGCAACCGGGCATGGGGCTTGGCTGGGCGGCGTCGAAAACACCAAACCCCTGGAAAACCCGCGTTATGGGATTGTTGGCCCATACGGTGTTTGCTGGCGGCATGTGGGCCGCGCTTTGGGTGGTCTGACAAAAGAAAAGGCGCGCAAAAAGCGCGCCTCGTCGAATTTCACAAAAGCTTTTACCCGCAGGTCAGCTTTTACAGAATTTGCAGGTTCACTGCAGACTCGCGGCCGTCACGTCCGGCTTCGACATCGAACGAAACCTTCTGATCGTCGGCCAGACCGGTGAGGCCCGAACGCTCGACTGCCGAAATGTGAACGAATACGTCCTTGCCACCGGTTTCCGGTGCGATAAAGCCGAAGCCTTTGGTAGAGTTGAACCACTTTACGGTGCCATTGGCCATCCGAGTGTCTCCTTAATATAGTCGCTGCCCACGATGCGCGGCAGCCTGGCTTGGTCGGTCTGGATCGAAAGACTGAAAGCCGTGTTAGGGAAGACAGTGGTCGAAATAGAATAACGGTCGCGAGGCGTATATGGGGGGTTTAGGGGCGTTTGGCAAGTAAAATCGCGGTAGGTGACGCCCAGGATATCTGCACTGCGGCGAGCGAGAAGCGCCGCCGAGCAGAGGATCAGTCCTTGCCGTCGATTGCCTCGGCGGTATCTGACAGGTCGTTTCCGACGCGTGACAGGCCTGTGCGGCCCGGCAAGTCGCCGTTACCGTCGGAAGTCTTGGAATGCGCTGTAGCCGCCGTGCCGAGTACCAAAGTCAGAGAACACTTTGCCGAGTGCTGTGCCCAGGTGGACGTCTGTGGGGCAACGGCGTGAGATAATTAAGCGGTGCCAAAATCGGCGAGAGCGGTAGTAAGGGTTCTCATTTTCGGTCCTCTTTGTCTGTGCGTCGTTGTGGCGCGAATGAGGAGACTATTGGCGCGGCCTACCCTCGGACGTGTGTCCGATGCGGGGGTATTGGTTTCGTTTGATTTGGGGGGGGGCAGTTAGCGGTCGACGTTTTCCTGAAGGCCGTAAAGGTCCATGGTCTTAAAGATCATGTAGAAGTCGTAAGGCGACTTGTCGTTAGTCAGTGGTCCGCCGCGCCAATCGCGCAGATAGGAAATCATCGAACGTGTGAAACGAGGATTTGTGGGAGGTTTTTGTGGCTCGAACACAAGTTTGGCTCGTCTGCGCCGCTGCGCGCTGCAGAGCATGGTATGCACGACCGTGTAACAGCAGAACTCATGGAAAAATGCACCTAGACGCTTGTTTTCGTCTGACAGCGTAGCCGCCAAGTCCGGTTCAATGGCGAAACATCGAACCCTTTGATCCTCGGTATCGCGGACTTGAGTCAAACTGTAAAGAAGATGCCCAAGAACCTTCAGATGGCTGGGCGAGGTAATACCCAGTCCGGTCCAGTAAGGCAGGCATTGCGTCTGGAAGGTCCGGACGAGATGATCTAGGCGGACATCATGCAACAAAAGCGGGGAGCCGCAGAGCTCGCTCGCGACCTTTTGGGCGCGCATTTCCAGCTCGCCCTTTAGTAAAGTCGAGTCGTTCAGATAGATTTGAAGCAGATTTTTTAGACTGTTTTCCACAGGCTTACATTTCTGAGCGGGAAAAACCCCGGGGTCACATCATAGAATGGCGTACGGAATGTGAAATGCACTGCGACACGTCTTCGCCTGATTCGACATACGAAGGATCGCATTCAGGGACCCGGTTGGATCCGATATCGTCAAAATCCGGGTTGCGAATTGCCGCCTGATAGTCGGCGTCAACCTGCTGCCAGATATCATTATTGTCTTTTTCCATCTACTTACAAACGTCCGTTGATACGTGAACCCCTAGCCTCACCTGACTGTTTGCCAATAAAAAGTCAACAAATCATCACGTGCGCGCGCGCCGCACCTATCAGCTTGTTGCGCGGAGTCCAAGTCTTCAAGCGCTCCGATAACGGGATGTTGCCTTATGTTTGGCGTAAGGAAAACCGTCTTGGTTCGCGGCATTCTTTCGGGGGCGAAACTCACCTCGCAAATTTCTTGTGCTTGATCCGTTTCGGCTCCAGCGCGTCGGGGCCGAGTCTGCGCTTCTTATCTTCCTCATAATCCTCAAAGTTGCCCTGGAACCACTCCACATGGGCCTCACCCTCGAACGCCAGGATGTGCGTACAAATCCGGTCGAGGAAGAAGCGGTCGTGGGAGATGACCACGGCGCAGCCGGCGAAGTCGACGAGGGCGTCTTCCAAGGCGCGGAGCGTTTCGACGTCGAGGTCGTTGGTGGGTTCGTCGAGTAGGAGGACGTTGCCGCCGGATTTCAGCAGTTTGGCGAGGTGGACGCGGTTGCGCTCACCGCCCGAAAGCGAGCCGACCTTTTTCTGTTGATCGCCGCCCTTGAAGTTGAAGGCCGAGCAATAGGCGCGGGAGTTCATCTGGGCATCGCCCAGCTGAATGATCTCGCCGCCGGAGGAGATTTCTTCCCAGACCGTCGCGTTGCCGTCGAGGGCGTCGCGGGACTGATCGACGTAAGAAAGCTGGACGGTGTCGCCGTATTCGACCGTGCCGGCGTCGGGTTGTTCCTGACCTGTTAGCATGCGGAAGAGCGTGGTTTTACCGGCGCCGTTCGGGCCTATGACGCCGACGATGCCGCCGGGGGGAAGATCGAATGAGAGGTCCTCGACCAGTTGCTTGTCGCCCATGTGTTTCGACAGGCCGTTGACCGATATGACCTTCTGGCCAAGGCGTGGGCCGTTCGGGATGATGATCTGGGCGCGTGAGAGTTTTTCACGCTCGGACTGGTTGGCGAGGTCTTCGTAGGCGTTGATCCGGGCCTTTTGCTTGGCCTGGCGGGCCTTGGCGCCCTGGCGGATCCATTCGAGTTCGCGTTCGAGCGTTTTCTGGCGCGACTTGTCTTCCTTGGCTTCCTGTTCAAGCCGTTTGGCTTTTTGTTCGAGCCAGGCAGAGTAGTTGCCCTCGTAGGGGATGCCGCGGCCGCGGTCGAGTTCGAGGATCCAGCCGGTGATGTCGTCGAGGAAGTAGCGGTCGTGGGTAACGATCAGGATGGTGCCCTTGTAGTCGATCAGGTGCTGTTGCAGCCAGGCGATGGTCTCGGCGTCGAGGTGGTTGGTCGGTTCATCGAGGAGCAGCATGTCGGGCGCTTCGAGCAGCAGTTTGCAAAGCGCGACGCGGCGGCGTTCACCGCCCGATAAGGTGGCAACATCGGCCTCGTCGGGGGGGCAGCGCAGCGCCTCCATCGCCACGTCGATCTGGCTGTCCAGGTCCCAGAGGTTCTGGCTGTCGATTTCGTCCTGAAGGGCAGACATCTCGTCGGCAGTCTCGTCGGAGTAGTTCATGGCGAGTTCGTTGTAGCGGTCGAGCTTGGCCTTTTTCCCGGCCACCCCCAGCATGACGTTGTCGCGGACGTTCAGGGTTTCGTCGAGCTGTGGCTCCTGCGGGAGATAGCCGACGCGCGCGCCCTCGGCGGCCCAGGCCTCGCCGGTGAAATCCTTGTCGATCCCCGCCATGATACGCATGAGCGTGGACTTACCCGCGCCGTTGACGCCGACGACACCGATCTTGACGCCGGGGAGGAACGAGAGGCGGATGTTCTCAAAGCATTTCTTCCCGCCGGGATAGGTCTTGGACACGCCGTCCATGTGGTAAACGTACTGATAGCTGGCCATGTCACTCTCCGGGTCATCAGGGGCAGGAGCGGTTTAACTTCGGGCGGGGGCAAGCGCAATCGGGGCAGATCGGAAATTGTGGATAGGGCAGATCGTGGCTCTGCCCCGAACCCCGGAGTATTTGTGAAAAGAAGAAGCTGTCAGTCGGTGAAGGCCTCGGCGTCGATCAGACTGTCGAAGGTCTTTCGGTGAAAAGGTTTGGGGTCGCGGCGCTTGTAATCGTCGCTGTCGAGATAGGTCGTGTCGGTCACTGCGTCCTGGCCGAGTTTGCGGGCGAGGAAGAGGTCCTGACCTGCCACGCCGCCGTCTATGATGGGTGAGAGCGCGTCCGGGACCATCGGGTCGGGTTGGTAGGTTTTGGCGAGGATCGGGTCGATCGAGGCGCGCGGCACGAAGTCGAGGGAAGGGCGTTTGCGGCCGAAGAAGCCTGCTGTGCGCAGCTGGTATTTGTTGCGCGAGAGGCCCACCAGTTCAGTCTTTGGGAACAGCGTTGCGACGCCGTCGAACCAGAGGACGAAGGAATAGACGCGACCACCGATCTCGACGAATTCGTATTTCGGGACCCAGAGGTTGCGACCGTCGCGTTGGCGTTGCTCGTCGCGGGCAGCGCGGGCGGCGTTCCATTCCCAGGCATAGTCGAGGAGGGCCGTGGGAACCGGGGTGCCAAGGGCGTCGTGCGCGCCGTCGGACTCGAGTGAGCGTTTCAGGGTGCGGGTGGCGCGGATGTTCGAGAGGCGGAAGCTTTCGGCCATGCGCCTTTCATCGAAGGGCTGCCACGTGCCGTCGTCCTGGTGGTCGAGGACCAAAAGAGGCAGATTGCGGGCGATGTGGGCAAGGATTTGGGCGGCCTCGCGCCCGAAGGGCGACGGGCGGGCGAAGTTGATCGTCAGTACGGCAAGGCCTTCTTCTTCGATGTCGCCGTCCGGGGTGAGGTCGATCCCGAAATAGACGCCGGTGTCGTCGTTCAGATAATCGAACTGGGCTTCCGTCTCGGAGTGGAACGCGGGGATTTGGCGCAGGCTGTGACGCAATGCCCCGATGAAGGTCTCGGCACTGCCGGAGGCGGGTTTGAGGTAGAGGTCCCAGGACATGCTGTCGGCCTGTCGCGAGTCAGGCTTTGGCGTCGGCGCCGTCCAGCACCACGGGTTTGCCGTGCGGTGTACGGCGATAGGCGGCTTCCCAGTCGGCCTTGCGGGTGGCGAGGCTGTCCGGGTCGATGGGGGTGACGGTCTCAAGCGCCGAAAGTGCGGCGAGGTAGTAGGTTTCCTCGGTGTCGGGCTGGCCGTCGTCTGTCGCCCGCCTGAGCGCCGCGCCCAGGGCCTCGGCCCAGTCGGACTGGGTCAGGTGGCCAGCGCGGATCAGGGCGTGGGCGGTGGCAAGGGTCTGGGCATGCCAGGGCTCTGCAAAGTGGTGACCGAGCGGGGCGAGCGGGTCGTCAGGCGCTTGCAAGGTAAGGCTCCCAGAGGTCGAGGCAGACGGTGTCATCGGGGAGCTCTGCGTCTGGCCAGAGATCGCCCGCGGCGAATTCGACCGTATAGAGATGGTGGCCGATATGCTCACCGCGCGCGCCAGCATCGGCATAAAGGTGTGCGCCGTGATGGGCGATGACGGTGCCGGTCGCCGCGCGGGCGTAGGCAGGCAGACGGGTGTGGCCGGGTGACGGGCGAGCGTTGGTTGTGACGCGGTCGCCGGGGCGGAACAGTGGCTGCGTGTCGGCCTCGACCGCAAAGCTGCGGGCCAGATTGCGCTGTCTCTCTTCAAGCTCGTCCACCGTCTGGACCGGAGCGGCGGCTGCCGGGGTTTCGGCATGTCCGCTGGCGGCCTCTTCAAGAGTGTAGGTTCCTGCGTCAATGCCAAGCGCGAAATCGGTGGCGTTCCACTTCTGGAAATATGGCACCGACAGATAAACCGCGGGCGGCATGCATTCGACGGTGTGGCGGAACCAGTCGATGGTGACGCCGGGTGCGGACACGAGTTTCGACAGCGCCCACTGGCGCTTTTCCCAGTCGTGGCGGAAGGGCGGTGAGGTCACGTCGACGGGGCCAAAGTCTTCCTTGCCGCCGAGGTCATGGGGGCCGTCCATCACGGGCCCTCCAGCGAAAGGTTGCGCTCAGTCCCGATCATGGAGTCACGGGTGATGATTGCGGCGAGGCGTTCTGCGTCCCAGCCTTCAGTGCCAGCGGGGCGCTGAGGCACCACGAGATAGCGCAACTCGGCGGTCGAGTCCCAGACACGCACCTTGACGCCTTCGGGCAGGGTGACGCCAAACTCGGCAAGGACCGCACGGGGTTCCTTGACAGCGCGGGCGCGGTAGGCGGCGGAGCGATACCAGATCGGCGACATGCCAAGGACCGAGAAGGGGTAGCAGGAGCAGAGCGTGCAAACGACGAGGTTGTGCTGGCTGTCCGTATTTTCGACGGCCTTTAAATGCTCGGATGCATGGCCTTCGTAGCCGAATTCTTTCACCGCCTGTCCCGCGTCGGTCATCAGACGGTCGTAGAAATCGGGATCGGTCCAGGCCCGCGCGATCATCTCGGCGCCGCGCTTTGGTCCGATGCGCTCGGAGTAAAGCTCGATCCAATTGTCGATGCTCTCTCGGGCGACAAGGCCTTTTTCGACGGCGAGGCTTTCCAGTGCTTTGACCCGAAGAGCGGGATCCGACGGCAAATGGCTATGAAGATGGCGATGAACGTCGCCTATTTTCTTTGAATCGAAACTGGGCATGGCGGAACCTCCAACATGGAAGGTGGCGTAGGCGAAGTTGGGGGTCAATACTGCCGCCCCAATTCTTCTTGGTAGAAGTATCCCGGGGGAGGACCTGAAAGGGCCGGGGGCAGCGCCCCCCTTTGGACCGGTGAGAATTGGGCGAACCCGATGGCTGCGCATTGACATCCTGGCCGCCATTCTTGACGTTGTCGCTATGATCAGACCTGCCCCAACCCCCCGCTACACCCCTGCCGAAGATCGGTATTCGAAAATGGATTACCGCAAGTGCGGTAACTCTGGCATCAAGATGCCGGCGATCAGCCTGGGGCTGTGGCACAACTTTGGTGAAGATACGCCGCATGGTCTAAAGCGAGATCTCTGTCGGACGGCTTTTGATCTGGGCATTACGCACTTCGATCTCGCAAATAATTATGGGCCGCCGCCCGGCAGCGCAGAAGAGGCCTTTGGCGAGATTCTGAAAACGGATTTCGCAGGGTATCGCGACGAATTGGTGATTTCGTCGAAGGCCGGTTATGGCATGTGGGCCGGGCCGTATGGTGAATGGGGAAGCCGCAAGTATCTGATTTCCTCCTGTGACCAGTCCTTGAAACGGATGGGCCTGGATTACGTCGATATCTTCTATTCGCACCGCTTTGATCCCGATACTCCACTTGAGGAAACGATGGGGGCGCTTGATCACATCGTGCGGTCAGGCCGGGCACTTTATGTGGGGATCAGCAGCTATAACACGCAACGCACCCGCGAAGCGGTCGCAATCCTTAAAGACCTGGGTACGCCGTGCCTGATCCATCAGCCTAGTTACAACATCCTTAACAGATGGGTCGAGCGGGACGGCCTATTGGATACACTCGACGAACTTGGTGTCGGGTCGATTGCATTCACGCCATTGGCGCAGGGCATGTTGACCGGAAAATACCTGGGCGGCATCCCCGAGGGCAGCCGGGCAACCCAGGGCAAATCGCTTAGCCCCGACCTGTTGGGTCAGGATGTAATCACACGATTGAACGGGTTGAACGATATTGCGGCGGCACGCGGACAGACCCTGGCGCAGATGGCGATTGCCTGGGTCTTGCGCGCGGGTCGCGTGACTTCGGCGCTGATCGGGGCCTCGAAGGTCAGTCAGATCGAAGATTGCGTTGGGGCCTTGGATCGGCTGGACTTTAGCGATGCGGAATTGGCCGAGATCGAAGCGCTTTCTTTGGATGGTAACCTTATCAACCTTTGGGCCAGGTCCTCGGAAGAGGTGTGAGAGAGCGGTTTTCGGCATGGAAACCCTTTCGGAAAACCTTCATTTTCCGACGCCGTGAAAAAGGCTGGACAAGGCTCGGACACCGGGACACCAAGAACCTATGCGAGAAGGATTTCCATATGCGCGTCAGGGCATGCGCATCGGGCTTTTGGGCGGGTCATTCGATCCGGCCCACGACGGTCATGCGCATATCACGCGCGAAGCCCTGAAGCGGTTTGGGCTGGATCGCGTCTGGTGGCTGGTCAGCCCGGGCAATCCACTGAAAGATCAGGGGCCCGCTCCGATCAAGGATCGGATGGCGCGGGCGCGTAATGTCATGCAGGATCCGCGCGTGGAGATCACCGATCTGGAAACGCGTATGGGGACGCGATTCACCTGGGACACTTTGTCGAACCTCACGCAAGCCTATCCCGGCGTACACTTTGTGTGGTTGATGGGGGCCGACAACCTTGCCACGTTCCACCAATGGGAAAACTGGCAGGATATCATGGGTTTGGTGCCCGTCGGTGTGCTTGCGCGCCCAGGTCAGCGCGTTTCTGCGCGCATGTCCGTGGCCGCAAGACGTTATCGTCGTCATCGACTTGGCGTGCGCGAGGCCCAGATGCTTGGGGCGGCGGTCGCGCCGGCCTGGGTGTTTGTGAACGTTCCAATGAACGACACGTCGTCCACGGGGATTCGCGCGCGCGGCGAGTGGCGTTGAGATGAGACACGCTGGTCACAATCTCGCGTTGGCCGCGCAAAGGTACTTGTCCGTTAACATCAGACCCCTAGAACCAAGACCATGACGGATCGTTTGACACGTCGGCATGTATTGGCTGGGCTTTTGTCCGGGGTCGGCAGTGCCGCGATTGCCGAGGCCCCTGTGCTGTCCGGGCGACCCCGGCCGCGCGGGATTGTGCCGCAGGCAGTGATAGCGGCCACGCAGAGTGACACCCTGGTGCAAAAGGCCAAGCTGGGTGGAGAGGTGGCATTCGCAGTGGCCGATGCCAAGACTGGTGCTTTTCTTGAGATGCGGGGCGGAACCCGCGCGATGCCCCCTGCGTCGACCTTGAAGGCAGTGACCGCGCTGTACGCGATGGACAGGCTGGGAACGGACTTTCGTTTCAGAACCGAGATTATTGCAACGGGGCCGCTGATCAACGGGCGCGTCGAAGGCGACCTTGTCCTTGCCGGGGGCGGTGATCCGACGTTGGACACGGACCGCATGGCTGAACTGGCCGTTGGGCTGCGGGAGGCGGGCGTTGTCGAAGTGGCGGGCAAGTTCCTGATCTGGCCGGGAGCGCTTCCGCGAGGAGATCGGATCGACGATGAACAGCCCGAGGTGGTCAGTTATAATCCGGCCTATGGCGGGTTGAACCTGAACTATAACCGGGTTCATTTTCAATGGGAGCGGAAGCAGAACGACTACCAGATAACCATGCATGCACGCGCGCGGAAGTTCAGCCCGTCAACAAGCGTGGCCAGCATGGCGATTGTGGACCGGAAATCTCCTGTTTTTGACTATGCCAACAGCGTTCATCGTGACCGCTGGTCGGTTTCGCGTGGCGCTTTGGGCAAGGACGGCGCGCGGTGGCTGCCGGTGCGTTTCCCAGCCTGGTATGCGGGCGATGTTTTCCGGACCCTGGCGCGATCAAACGGTATCGTTTTGGGGCCTGCCGAATTGGTTGAATCACGGCCCTCCGGGTCGGTGCTGGCGGTTGTCGAAAGTAACACCCTTGCGCCGGTCATGCAGGACATGCTGAAGTATTCGACCAACTTGACCGCAGAAGCATCCGGTCTTAGCGCCAGCCGGACCGGAGACTCTCCCGTGACTTCTCTCGTCCAGTCCGGTGCCGAGATGGCCCGGTGGGCAACCGCGCGGTTTGGCGCTACTGGATTGATATTTAAGGACCATTCCGGGTTGGGTTATGACTCGGCAGTGCCGCCGGTAGGGATGGTTCGCATTCTGTCGGCAAACCGGCAACTGGCTCCGTTGTTGAAGACCGTCAATCTCAGTCTCGACAAGAAGCGACCTGCGCCGGACGGGGTGGAGGTGCGTGCGAAGACGGGCACCTTGAATTTTGTCAGCTCGCTTGCCGGGTTTGTGACATCGCCAAGTGGGCGGGAGCTGTGTTTTGCCATTATGACCGCAGACACCGAACGACGAGATGCGATTCCGGTCGCAGAACGAGAACGTCCGCCGGGCGCGAAGTCATGGTCGCGGCGGTCGAGGCAGCTTCAGAAGGAGCTGATCCGAGGCTGGGTAAAGGCTTTCCCGGCTTAACGTTTCGTTAACTTCTTCACCGGTTCAAAGCACCCGATGCCGCGCTCGGGCACCGGCCTCGATGGCCGAGGCCAAAAGACGGTCAATATTCAGCTCATAGCGCATGTCTTCCAGCAGTCGAAGCTCGTTCTCGCGCGCGGCACCGTCGGCGGCTGCCACGTCGCAAGCCATGGCATAGGCCGTATCGAACAAGCGCTCGGGCAAGTTCGTGCGCACGGTGTTCCACAAAATGTCCAAACCGTCTTCTTCCGCCAGAATGTCAAAAACGGTGTTCGAGACATCTTTCAGCCGTGACAGATCATAGTCGCGGAACACGGGCAGATGGTTAACCATGCGCTCGATCGAGACAAGTTCCGACGTGCGGATTGTTTCATCCGAAGCAGATACGGAAATCATGACGGCGATCAGCGTGTCCTCGGGGGTGAAATCGGCGATCGGCATGGCATGGTCCTTTCTCAAGCCTACAGGGAATTTATTGACGCCAATCGCCTCTCGCAATAGGACACGCGAGCTTTGCTGTAAGGAATGAACAGATGACTGCGATGCGTGACGCTGCGATGAGCTCGAAGGCCTGGCCGTTCGAAGAGGCGCGCCGTCTGTTGAAACGCTATGAGAATGCGCCGCCTGAGAAGGGATACGTGCTGTTCGAGACGGGCTATGGTCCGAGCGGTCTGCCGCATATCGGCACCTTTGGTGAGGTGCTGCGCACGACAATGATCCGCCGCGCATTCGAGGTGATCAGCGACATCCCGACCAAGCTGATCTGCTTTTCGGACGACCTGGACGGGATGCGCAAGGTGCCGGGCAATGTGCCGAACCGGGAAATGCTTGGCGCGTATCTGCAGATGCCGCTGACCAGCGTGCCTGACCCGTTCGGATCGAACAAAAGCTTTGGTGATCACAACAACGAAATGTTGCAGCGCTTTCTGGATACGTTCGGGTTTGAGTATGAGTTTTACTCGGCGCGTGAGTTTTACCGGTCCGGCCGGTTTGACGAGATTCTGCTGCGGTGCGCGGAGCGGTACGACGACCTGATGGCGATCATGTTGAAGTCGCTGCGCGAGGAGCGGGCCGAGACCTATTCGATTTTCCTGCCGATCCATCCCGAGACCGGGCGGGTGCTGTACGTGCCGATGAAGAACGTCGATGGCGTAAAAGGTGAGGTGACCTTTGACGACGAAGACGGACGTGAGTGGACGCTGCCAGTTACGGGCGGAAATGTGAAATTGCAGTGGAAGCCGGATTTTGGTGCCCGATGGGCCGCGCTTGGCGTCGATTTTGAGATGTACGGCAAGGAACACGCGACGAACGAAAAGATCTATGACGCAATCTGTCGAACTTTGGGGGCGCGGCCGCCGAACCATTTCAGCTATGAGCTGTTTCTGGACGACAAGGGGCAGAAGATTTCCAAGTCGTCGGGCAATGGGATCAGCATTGATGAATGGCTGACATATGCCTCGACCGAAAGCCTGTCGTATTTCATGTACCAGAAGCCGAAGACGGCCAAGCGGTTGTTTTTTGATGTCATTCCGCGCGCGGTGGACGAGTATCACCAACAGCTGCGCGCCTATGCGGATCAGGATGACGCCAAGCGCGCCGCGAACCCGGTTTTTCATATTCACAACGGCGATGTGCCGGAATCGAAGATGGTTGTGCCCTTTGCGATGCTGCTGAACCTGGCCTCGGTCAGCGGGGCCGAGGACAAGGAAACGCTGTGGGGCTTTATCCGGCGGTATGCACCGGAAGCGACGGCGGAAACGCATCCCGATCTGGATGCGGCGGCAGGTTTTGCGGTGCGGTATTTCAACGACTTCGTGAAGCCAGAGCGGGTGTGTCGTGCGCCAAGCGATATTGAGCGTGCGGCCTTGGAAAACCTGAAGGTGCGGCTTGAGGCCTGGGACGGCGCAGTCGATGCGGAAGAGTTGCAGTCGATGGTTTTCGCGGTTGGCAAAGAGCACGGGTTCGACCCTTTGCGCGACTGGTTCAAGGCCTTGTACGAGGTTCTTTTGGGCGCATCGCAGGGACCTCGGTTCGGCGGATTTATTGCGCTTTACGGCATCCCCGAGAGCATTGCGCTGATCGACAAGGGGCTGACGGGCGAATTGCTCTGAGGTCAATTTGAAACCAGTTCGGCGTTTCTGTCGTATATACGATAGACAGGAACCAGGACTGGAGGATCTCATGATCGGGAAATGGTTGGTTTTGCTTGGGCTTGCGGTCTGGGCTGGGACGGCGGTTGCCGAAACGGAAGTTGCACCGGTGCCGGGCATCGAGGCCACGATCAATAGCCAGATAGAAGCTTTTGAGGCCGACGATTTCGGGGCCGCGTTCGCCTTTGCATCGCCCATGATCCAAGGGATCTTCGGCTCGCCCGCACGGTTTGGCGAGATGGTGCGAAATGGCTATCCTATGGTTTGGCGGCCGGGTGAGGTGCGATATCTGGCATTGCGCGAGATCGATGGAGCCTTGTGGCAGAAGGTTTTGATCCGCGATCAGGCCGGTGCCGTGCACATCCTTGATTACCAGATGGTCCGCGCTGGCGCGGCTTGGCAAATTAATGCAGTTCATCTTCTTGATGCGCCGGTTGCCGGCGCTTAGCGGGCGGTTAATGCGGCGCGCGACGAAGAAAGTCACCTGGCCTGACGACAGAGGCTTTGGCCTTGGAACCAAGGGAAAAACCGCGTCTGCATAACGTCGGCAAAGCGTATGCAAAACGTATGGCATCCGGGAATACGCGGCAACTGGCCCGGTGATGCTTGCCCTTGGCACCGTACGGTCAGTTCTGATCGGCTTAACGACCCTAGCCTAGCTTTCAGCACCTAACGCATGAAAGCCGAGGAAAGGGTCAGCGATGAACAAGGCGATCACCGACGGGCTGGTACTGATGCCGCCTGCCTTTGAAGATGGGCTGGCCGTTTGGGCCAGTGGAGATGGGACGCCGGGTTCGGTGACCTATGACACGCTCGGCACGGCAGCGGTCGTTGTAGGGGACGCCGATTTTGGCAGTTGCCTGGAAGTGTTGAAGACCGACAGCGTACAGAAGGTTCGCTACACCGGCGAAACCCCGATTTTGCCGGGGTGCTATTTGCGCGTGACCGTGCGTATCAAGACGATCTCGGGCGCCTTTCCAAGCGTGCGAATTGCCGGTTGGGCCGGTGATGCGTCCGACGCCCATGTGAGCGGTTTGACCGAAGTCGGCTCAAGCACGGCGATGACGGACTATGGCGAGGTTGTAGAGGTCACGGCGATCCTTGGCTCGGGCGAAAGAACGGGCGTCGACATGGTGTGGGGCACGCCGGTGGTATATGGCCATATCGGCTTGGACCTGACGGGGCCAACGGGCGGTATCGTTCGTATCGAAGATATCCAGGTCGAGGATGTTACCTCGGTCTTTCATCGCACGATGATGGATTGGGTCGATGTGCGCGACTATGGTGCCATCGGCGACGGGGTGACCGACAACACGAACGCTTTCCTTGCCGCCAACACGGGCGCTGCGGGGCGCGGCATTCTTGTGCCCGAGGGTGTGTATCATCTGGCCGACAACGTAACGTTTGAATATGCGGCAAGGTTTAGCGGCACAGTAACTATGCCCGATGATAAGGCACTGATCCTGCGTCGAAATTTCGATCTTCCGACCTATGCCGCCGCCTTTGGGGACGAAGAGGTGGGGTTCCGCAAGGGGCTTCAGGCGTTGATGGTCTTTGCGGACCACGAGAGTTTCGATCTGGGTGGTCGCCGGATCGAGGTGACGGGGCCGATCGACATGGCGGCGGCCGCGCAACAGTCGACCTATGAGATCCGGCGTGTCATCCGGAACGGGCAATTCAATGTGGTGCCCGGTGCAGCTTGGGACACGGAGTCCCAGACTTCGACTGCGACCTATGATGCAGGCCAGCCCGAGACGCTGACCAATGTCGCGAATGTCGCGAATGTCGAAGTGGGCAGCTTGGTTGAAGGAGCCGGTGTGGGCCGCGAGGTTTATGTCGAGGCCAAGAACGTGGGCGCAGGGACGATTACCCTGTCTCAGCCGCTGCATGCTGCACCGGCCAGCCAGACCTATACATTCAAGCGGTTCCGCTATGTCTTGGATTTTTCGGGTTTTACCAAACTTTCGAAGTTCACGCTGACCGATATTGAGATCCATTGTCAGGGCGACGCCAGCGGCATCCTGTTGGCGCCGGCGGGCGAGACCTTTCATCTGAAGGACAGCTTTGTCACCAAGCCGAAGGATCGCGGTGTGACCAGCCACGGTGATGGCTGCCAGGACCTTCAGATCGACCGGTGCCATTTCGTCAGCGACGAACAGTCGGTGGCCGCGGATGCACGCGTCAGTTTGGCGGTGAACGTCAATGCCAACGACGCAAAGCTGCGTGGCAACCGGTTTCAGCGGTTTGGTACCACGATGATTTTGAATGGAAACGGTCATCTGATCGTGGGCAATCACTGGTTCCAGGGCGACAACGTCACGGATGGGCCGCGCGTCGCGGGGTTGGTCTTTACCGAGCCGAATGTGAAGTCGGTGGTGACGGGCAACTATGTCGACAATTCTTTCATCGAATGGACAAACGAGCATGACGCCGCGCCCGGGTTCTCGAGCGAATATTCCTTTGGCGGGCTGACCATTACCGGCAATATCTTCACCGTGAACGATGCCGCCAATTGGTTCAGCTGGATCGTGATCAAGCCCTATGGCACGGGTCATTTTATCCAGGGGCTGAGCGTTACCGGCAATGCCTTCAAATCGCTGAACGGTTCTACGAACCGGATTGAAAAGGTGGATACCTCGATCGCCGATCTGGCCTATGGGTCAGTTCGCAACGTGGTCTTTGACGGCAATACATTCAACGGAATCGATCAGGTGACGCAGAACCCTGTGGTGATCGAGCATGACGAAGTGACCGAAGCCTCGGTCTGGACGGTGGATGCGGGGGCTTGGCTGCCGTTCGGGGGCCGTGCGCGCGAGGTGACTTCGGTTGTCGTAGAGGGGGCGGTGACCAACGCGGTTGGCAGTGATGTCTTCGCCATGCCCTATGCGACGACAGAAGTTGGTTTGGACAAGGATCAGGTGTCGTTGACCTGGCCCGAACCGGTCAAGGGCCGGGTTCACATCACGGTGCGCGTCGACAAGCCCGTCTGACGCAGATCAAGGTAAAGAGTGAATACATGTGCTTTCCTTCCTTTGAAAATAGGAAGGGAAGCACATGTACAAGAACATCCTAGTTCCGGTTGATCCGTCCCATGCGGAGAAACACGAAGAGGCACTGAAAATGGCCTTGCACCTGGCCGAAAACGCCAACACCGAGATCACGGCGCTGACGGTGATTGAGCCGGTGCCGAGTTATATCGGTTTGACCGATTCAGGGCCGGAATACGAGAAGATGGCGGGCGAAAAGGCCATGGGATCCTTGCGCAAGTTCGTCGGCCCGAGCTCTGAGATCAAAACGGTGATCTTGCACGGCTCGGCGGGGACGCGGATCGTTGAATATGCCAAGGACCACGAGATCGATTGCATCGTGATTGCGTCGCACAAGCCGGGCTTGAGCGATTATTTTCTTGGTTCGACGGCCGCACGGGTGGTGCGTCATGCGCCCTGTTGTGTGCATGTCATGAGGTAACGACCTGTGATCTGGCTTGGCGGCCGCGTGCCCTGCGCGCCGCCTGAAAACCCGGAAGCAGATCTTTTGCGGCGCGCGGGACCGAACCCAGCGGCCTTGAGTATTTTTGAAAAGAAGAAGCGCAATTTTAGTCAAATTGTCTGAATTGCTCGCGATGCGTGCTAGGCTGGGGCGAGGAGGAGTTGCCATGCCTACGATCACAACCGACCGTCAGGGTCAGACAGTCATCACCACGTTTGAATGTTCTCCCGGTACCTGCGCCGACTTGTTGGAGGCGTTGACCCATGCTTACGAGGAATTTATTTCCAATCAGCCGGGGTTCATCTCCGCCGGGTTGCATGTAAACGATGCGCAGACACGGATTGCGAATTACTCGCAATGGGAACAGCGGGAAAATTTTCTGGCGATGTTGCGTACCGACGAGATGCGCAATCGCAACCGGGCGATTGCGGCGCTGTGTTCACGGTTCGAGCCGGTGATGTACGAGGTGACTTCGGTGTTCTAGGCCACCGAGACCAGATCGGCGGGCATCAGACGAAAGGCCTTGCCGAAGCCTGCGTTCAGGAAGGCCTCGGTCGGGGTCAGGCGGACCATGTGGAAGTCGGCGAACCCGATGTAGAGTTGCGCTTTGGGCTGGTGTTGCAGGTAGGTGTCCGCCGCCGTCTGTTTGTCGATGAATGCGGGGGTCACTTGCAGTGTCATGCGCGGATGGGCGAGCGGGTCGCCCTTGCCCGGCTCTGCGATCAAAAGCGAGGCCACGGACGTGATGCGCAGCGCCTTGGTGTGCATGGCGAGGTCCGAGACGAGGGTGAGGAAGGTGCCGCCGTCCGGGGTTAGCGCGATGCGAGTGACCAGGGGAACACCGTCTTGCAGGGTTCCAAGCGCCCCGTGGCGGGCTGTTGCAATCATCTGTTGGGCCAGGGCGCGGGCGTCGTCGTCAGTGGGGCGGATCGGGTCTTTGGTCATGTCAGGAGACTAGCGCCAAGGGCTTGGGGAACGAAAGCCATCTGTTATGTTGCGCGTCATGACAAGAGATGAGTTCAATACGTTTTGCGCCGGGATCGGGCCAACGACCCATGTGGTGCAATGGGGCAATGCCGACGTCTGGAAGATCGGCGGCAAGGTTTTCGCGATCTGCGGCTGGGCCGAGGGGCGGGACGCCTTTACCTTCAAGGTTGGAGATATCGCTTTTGAAGTGCTGGGCCAGGAGCCCGGCATTCGGCCCGCGCCCTATCTGGCGTCGCGGGGGATGAAGTGGCTTCAGGTTTATGAGGCCGGGGCGATGAGCGATGCGTCCCTGAGTGAACATATCGAAGAGAGTTTTCGGCTGGTGGTGGCCAAGCTGACGCGCAAGGCACGGGCCGAGTTGGGGCTGGGGTAGGGGCGAAATCTTGAAAAGATTTCTGTCCGCTTTCTTTTCAAGAAAGCGGTGTCCTAGGTTGGCGAAGGTGGATGGGCGCGCGGTTGCAGAAGATGACTATCTGGCCTGAGTTCTCGGCGACCTGGTATCCGCGTCGGTCGATCTCACTTAGGAAAAGGTCCATGCCGGCGAAGCGTTCGATATCGCGAGCCTTGCGGCGGATGACGCCGCCTTGTTGGACGGCTTTGGAGGCAAATAGGTCGTTGAGCCAGACCTCGGGCGAGAGGGGGGAGTTGCGGGTTTGCATTCGGGGAGAGTGCGGGCGGTAGGGCTAAGGTGTGGTTAAGAGGATTGTGGTGTGCGCTATGAACGCTATCAATTCGAGTGCAATGTTTGAAGCTGAAACCCTCCGCCGCTCAAAAGAATATTTTATCGCCCCATCCCCATTGAATAGTACCCCAAACCAGAAGAATTCCTTCTAGGCGGAAAAATAGTTTTTCCCAGTCTATGATTTCCTTCATCGCGTCTCTATAACGCCTTTCAAAATCCTTCGTTTCCTCCAGTAATTCCATTGATCTGGTTTCGAGATCTGCGTCTTCAAGTCTTTGAGATATGCTTTCCAAAAAAACTCTAAAGTCCTCCTGGCCATGAGCTAGTATTCGCCGTGCTTCAGTTTCTCGGTAGAGTTGCTCTATTTCAGCTGACTTGATGTCAAACGTCAAATCGAGAGCTTCACCCATGTGACTAATCTGTTGTTTTGTTTCATTAATATGGGTGAATGCGCGATGTCGGTCCCAGTTTAGCTTCGAGTCTTGGAATTCCTCTCGGGAGAGAGTTATCTGAAAGAATGCTAAGGCTAGTATGATTGAGCCAAATCTGGCAAAATATTCCGCATTGTCCGAAGCATAGAAATAGGCAGATCCAATTAAAGAAATACTTATGCAGCCTGTTGAAAAGATGATTTGATGTATTTTCTTCGGGGGCGGTTTTGGTGGTAGCTGTGATTTTACAAATGTGTCTAGAATGAATTCATTTAGCTTCACGATATTCCCCTCCGCTTCACATTCCCACCCCTCTGCCCAGCCCGGCCCGCCGTGCTCCGGCCGCTCGCCTTCTTCCCGGCCTCGACCGCTGCGTCTACAGCGGACTGCCGCGCGAGCGGGTCGTCCGAAACGACCAAATCCACTGTCTCGAGCCGTTTGACCTCGTCGCGCAACCGCGCCGCTTCCTCGAACTCCAGGTTTTCGGCCGCTTTGCGCATCTGATCGCGCAATGCATCCAAATGCGTCGCGAGGTTTTCGCCGACGCGGGTCTTGTCGACTTTGGCGGTGACGCGGCTTTGGTCGGTGTCGCCCTGGTAGAGACCCGCCAACACGTCCTCGACGTTTTTCTTGACCGTCTCGGGGGTGATGCCGTGCTCAACATTGTAGGCCATCTGCTTTTCGCGGCGGCGGTCGGTTTCGGCCAGCGCGCGTTCCATCGAACCGGTGATGCGGTCGGCGTACATGATGACGCGGCCCTCGGCGTTGCGGGCGGCGCGGCCGATGGTCTGGACGAGGGAGGTCTCTGAGCGCAGGAAGCCTTCCTTGTCGGCGTCGAGGATTGCGACGAGGCCGCATTCGGGGATGTCGAGGCCCTCGCGCAACAGGTTGATGCCGATCAGGACGTCGAAGGCGCCGAGGCGGAGGTCGCGGAGGATTTCGATCCGTTCAAGCGTGTCGATGTCGGAATGCATGTAGCGGACCTTGATGCCCTGCTCGTGCATGTATTCGGTCAGGTCCTCGGCCATGCGCTTGGTCAGCGTGGTGACGAGGGTGCGGAAACCGTCGGCGGTGACTTTGCGGACCTCGTCGAGGAGGTCGTCGACCTGCATCTCGACGGGGCGGATTTCGACCTGGGGGTCGAGGAGGCCGGTGGGGCGGATGACCTGTTCGGTGAAGACGCCGCCGGTTTGTTCCAGCTCCCACGCGGCGGGGGTGGCCGAGACGAAGACGGATTGGGGGCGCATGGCGTCCCATTCCTCGAACTTGAGGGGGCGGTTGTCCATGCAGGAGGGCAGGCGGAAGCCGTGTTCCGACAGGGTGAACTTGCGGCGATAGTCGCCTTTGAACATGCCGCCGATCTGGGGCACGCTGACGTGGCTTTCGTCGGCGAAGACGATGGCGTCGTCGGGGATGAACTCAAAAAGGGTGGGGGGCGGCTCGCCCGGTGCGCGGCCAGTCAGATAGCGGGAGTAATTCTCGATGCCGTTGCAGTGGCCGGTGGCTTCGAGCATTTCGAGGTCGAAGTTGGTGCGCTGTTCAAGACGCTGGGCTTCGAGGAGCTTGCCCTCGCTGACCAGGATGTCGAGGCGCTGTTTCAGTTCCTCTTTGATCGAAACGATGGCCTGTTTCAGGGTCGGCTTGGGCGTGACGTAGTGCGAGTTGGCGTAGACGCGGATTTTGTCCATGGTGCCGGTTTTCTCGCCCGTGAGGCTGTCGAATTCGCCGATGGATTCCAGTTCTTCGCCGAAGAAGGACAGGCGCCAGGCGCGGTCTTCAAGGTGGGCGGGCCAGATTTCGAGCGTGTCGCCACGCACGCGGAAGGTGCCGCGCTGGAAGGCGTTGTCGTTGCGTTTGTATTGCTGCGCGATGAGGTCGGCCATGACCTGGCGCTGGTCGTATTCGCCGCCGACCTTCAGATCGAGCGTCATGGCGCCATAGGTTTCGACCGAGCCGATGCCATAGATGCAGGAGACCGAGGCGACAATGATCACGTCGTCGCGTTCCAACAACGCGCGGGTGGCCGAGTGGCGCATCCGGTCGATCTGGTCGTTTATCTGGCTTTCTTTTTCAATGTAGGTGTCCGAACGCGCGACATAGGCTTCGGGCTGGTAATAGTCGTAGAAGCTGACGAAATATTCGACGGCGTTGTCGGGAAAGAAGCCCTTCATCTCGCCGTATAGCTGGGCGGCAAGCGTCTTGTTAGGTGCAAGGATGATGGCGGGGCGCTGTGTGGCCTCGATCACCTTGGCCATGGTATATGTCTTGCCGGTGCCGGTCGCGCCGAGGAGCACCTGGTTCTGTTCGCCGTCGATGATCGCTTGGGAGATTTCCGCGATGGCCGTGGGCTGATCCCCCGCCGGTTGGAAATCGGTGTGCATGACCAGCCGGTGGCCGCCTTCCAGCTTTTCGCGGGTGCGGACATCCTCGGCCGGGGCCGAGAGCATGGGCATGGTCGGGTTGGCAATGTCTTGCATTGGGCAGGGCCGGAATCGCTGGGGTCAGGGTCGTTCTACAATTGGCGTTCTGGCGATGGGGTTCAAGGTCGGCTCCTGACAGGGGGGTGTCAGGAGGAAGGTGTGAAAGATGTATGAGCCTATGTGCTGAGGGCAGCGCCCGGTACGAGGGTGGGTGAGAAGCGCCCTCCCTGAGGGGCAGGTCGGGCACTGCCTGGTGGTGTCCCCCAGGCGGAGTTGTTGCCCCCTTGCGTGTGGCGCATAGCCGCTATGCGTTTGTCGTGCGTGTAATTTTAACCAAACTGGGATAGGGGCCGCGTGTTAGCGCTACATCGGAGATCTTCATGGTAAAGGCGGCCCTGGCCCAATTTACGGACAATCTGGCGTCCGGATTCGGCAAATCAAAGTCCGAGGAATGGACCGTTGCGCAGATGCGCATCGATATTCTGTCGGGCTTGACCGTGGCGCTTGCGCTTGTTCCCGAAGCGGTGGCCTTTGCTTTCGTTGCCGGTGTGGACCCATTGGTTGGGCTATACGCGGCCTTTATCGTCGGGTTGATCACGGCGCTGATCGGTGGGCGGCCCGGCATGATCTCGGGCGCGACAGGGGCTTTGGCCGTGGTGATGGTCAGCCTGGTGGCGCAGCATGGGGTTGAATACCTGTTTGCGACGGTTGTCTTGATGGGGCTGATCCAGATCGTGGTGGGCGTGATGCACTGGGGCAAGTTCATCCGATTGGTGCCGCATCCTGTGATGCTGGGCTTTGTGAATGGTCTGGCGATCGTTATTTTCCTGGCCCAGTTGACTCAATTCCAGGTGCCGGGCACGGCCGAGGCCAGCGGGCATGGCATGTCGGGCGGTGAATGGCTGACCGGGTTTCCCCTGATATTGATGCTGGGTTTGGTGGGTTTGACCATGGCGGTGATCTGGCTTTTGCCCAAGGTCACGAACATCATTCCCGCCCCTTTGGCAGGTATTCTTGGCACGGCAGTCGTCGTGATCGCGCTGGGGCTTGATACACCCGTGGTGGGAGATATGGCCTCGATCGAAGGCGGGTTGCCTGCGTTCCATCTGCCTATGGTGCCGCTGAATTTTGAAACGTTCGAGATCATCCTGCCCTATGCGGTGATCCTTGCGGCAATCGGTCTGATCGAAAGCCTTCTGACGCTGAACCTTGTCGGCGACATTGTCGGCAAGCGCGGCGGCGCCAGCCAGGAATGTGTGGCGCAGGGCATTTCGAACTCGGTAACGGGCTTTTTCGGCGGCATGGGCGGTTGCGCGATGATCGGTCAGTCGATGATCAACGTGCGCTCGGGCGGGCGTACACGGGTTGCCGGGATTGCGGCGGCCTTGTTCCTTTTGAGCTTCATCTTGTTTGCCGCACCACTGATCGAGCGTATCCCCTTGGCCGCTCTGGTCGGTGTGATGTTCATGGTGGTGATTGGCACTTTTGCGTGGAACAGCCTGCGGATCCTTCGGATCGTGCCTTTGACCGATGCGGTGGTGATCGTGCTGGTAACGGTGGTGACCGTAGCGACCGACCTGGCAACCGCGGTGGTCGTGGGCGTGATCGTTTCTGCCCTGGCCTATGCCTGGCAGAACGCCACCCGTATCCATGCGACCAGCTATGAGACACCGGAAGGTGCGAAAGTGTACCAGGTGCAGGGCCCGTTGTTTTTCGGATCGACCGAAGGGTTCATCGAGTTGTTCCACATTGATACCGACCCTCAGACCGTGATCGTTGATTTTGCGGAATCTCGCGTGGCTGACCAGTCGGCCCTTCAGGCGATCGAGGCCGTCGCGGCGAGGTACGAAGCGGCCGGCAAACGCATCCAGTTGCGCCACCTTAGCCGTGACTGCCACAAGCTTTTGTCCAAGGCAGGCCATCTGGTCACCATGTCGGACGACGACCCCGACTATGGTGTGGCGGTCGATTACAGCGTGCGGACCGGAATACTTGAGGGCGGTCACTAAAAACAACCTAAAGGTGAATTTTTTCTTGTCACGTCCTCTGGGGCGTGCAATAAAGTAATCCTAAGCAGCAGAACGAGACGTCGGCCGGACAACGCGACCCACCCACCCCTCGCTTCACATTGTCCGGTCGGCGCTCACTCTGGGACTTGATCCTTTCGTCATTTTCTTCGATAGCTAGGCCAGCCAAGGGAATCTGACCATGACTGCTCGTATTTACCGCCCTGCAAAATCCGCCATGTCCTCGGGAACTGCGAAAACCCAGGAATGGGTATTGGAGTTCGTCAACGACAGCGCGCGAGAAGTTGACCCCTTGATGGGCTGGACGTCGTCCGACGATACGCAAGCGCAGGTGCGGATCACGTTCCCGACCAAGAAGGCCGCGCTGGAGTATGCCCGCGACCATGGAATAGACGCGGCGGTCACCGAACCCAAGGTGCGCAAGCCGAACGTGCGTGCCGGTGGATATGGCGAAAATTTCGCGACCAATCGCCGGGGCGCCTGGACCCACTGATCGTGGACTTCCGGCAGGTCGACCCGACAGAGCCGGCGGTTGCCGGGCTTATCAATCGACATCTGGAATTGATGCATGCGTCGTCGCCAGCCTGTAGCGTTCACGCGATGGAGGCCAGCGACATGGCCGAGGCTGGGGTCGTGTTTCTGGCGGCGTTCGAAGGAGAGGTGCCCGTGGCCATGGGGGCGCTGAAGCGGCTGTCTGGCCAGCATGGAGAACTGAAATCCATGCATGTTCTGTCCGAACGCCGAGGCCATGGATTGGCCGACCAAATCCTGAAACGCCTAATGGAAACCGCCCGCGAAATGGGGCTGTCTCGGGTGTCGTTAGAGACCGGAAGCCAGGATGTTTTTGCTCCAGCGCGCGCTTTTTACGCGCGCCATGGATTCGAACCTTGCGCCCCGTTTGAAGGCTACGAAGAGGACCCGGCCTCGGTCTTTTTCACGCGCCGCATCTAGGCGGCGCGTGACTTAGTAGCGCTTGAGCGGGATGCGTATCCCGATTGACAGGACATGGTTGCGGTTTTTGAACTGGTAGGGTGCAAGCGGCTCACTTGATCCGCTTCCCGCAAGCGGTGTGCTTCCACCAACTGCTGTACCGAGGTCGAAATAGCGATAGGTCGCTTCGAGGATTACGGGCCAATCCTTGTCGCGATCGAGCTCCATGGCGACCCCGGCCCCGATGGACCAGGCTAAGTCAGTGTTCGATGCGCCTTCGAATGTCCGATCGACCTGGGTGGCTGATGCGTTGGTCCTGGTCCAGTCGGACATGCGGTTGCGGGAGAATCCCAATCCAGCAGTCACGAAAGGTTGGACGCGCGACGAGTTGCCGCTGGCTTCGCGCGGGGAATAGTAGACATTGAACAGCGCCGCCGTAGAGCTCACCGACGCCGAGGAGATGTCGGCGTGGATCGAGCAGGACGAGGCATCGCTTGCGCCGGAGCAGGTTCCGGGGGCGTCTACGTCGCCAAAGCCGGTGATCGCGAATTCGCCACGATAACCGTTCTGCCAGTCGAACCCGAAGGCCAGCGCCCCGACTGCACCGTTGTCGACGTCAGGGCTGAAGAAGATGGTGGGGTCGCTGGCCCCTGGCGGATGCCAAAGGCCGGAACCGGCGTTTGAACTCGCGGCTCCAAGTTCGGCGCGAATGTAGGGTCCGTAGGTCACGCTGGCGGAATCGACACCGAACAGGCTTTCGCCGTCCTGCGCGTGGGCTGCGAACCCGGCAACGGCGATGGCCGTTGCCGCAAAGAATTGGAATTTCATGATTGTCCCTTTCGCAGGAGTGTTCGGGCCGCCCCATATCCCCGAGGCGGCCCGATTGTCTTAGCCGTGACCGGCAAGCACGGCGATGCGGATGGCCTCGGCGTCTTCGGCCAGGGCTTCGGCTTCGGCCTCGGTTAATTCAAAGCCGAGGATCTTTGCCACCGCGTATGCCGTTACATCGGTGATCTCTACGGTCTTGTCCGATGCCGTCCCCAGGAAGAACGCCATGAGGGTATCGGTATCGTTGTCGACCTGGGGCAGCGTATTCAGGATCGAACTGCCATCGAGCGCGTCCTTAAGCAGCGCCAGGTTCTGAAGTGGCGAGTCGATGAAAGACTGATCGTCGAATTCCAACGATAGGGCTGCGATCGCTTCCTCGATGGACATGTTATAAAAGTCGGCCATTTCCGAGGTAAAATTCGAAAGCGCTTCGTCATAGGCACGAGCCAAAACCGAGTCGGGCGAGCGGGCCACGTTCAAGCGGCCAAGTTCGACCTCGGGGATGCCTTCCTGAGCCCAGACGGGTTTGCCACCGCCAGAGTCCGAGCCATCGCCGTACTTTGGTCCGCGTCCATCGGAGTCTGCATCCGGTGTCCCCGAACCGTCGCCCGCGCGTGGGCCTTCGCCGCCATCCTGGTGATCGCTGCCATGATCATCCCCGTGGTCGTCGCCATGATCATCTCCATGGTCGCTGCCTTGGTTCCCGCCTTGCGTTTCACCTTTGTTGCCTTCGCCAGTTTGCTGACCGTGGCTTTCGGCCCAAGCCGCAGCGTTCTGGGGATCGGTCCACGGACCAAAGCTTCCTGCGAGCGTTGCAACAATTGCAAAAGCCGATACGTGCAAAAACATTTTCGAGGTTGGGGTTCTTTTCTGAGTACTGTTAACCGGCATGAATTGCTTCCCTTCAAGTGTGGTGTAACTGGGAGTTTAGCGCGCACGATACATTCAAACTTTGATATAGGTTAAATGCGGATAAATTTTTTTGCGTGATAGCCGAAGATACTGTTCGCTTTGGGCAAGTGGGCGAAGTTGCTTCAAGGACGTCGCCGATGCAAACCATCACCGTGCAAAAAGAAAAGAATTGTTTCGCAATTCAACCTCTGCTTTCTTACTGCCACCGACGTCCTATCAGCAGAAAGAAGGATCTATGGCGGGAAAGTTTGAAGTTTACAAAGACAAGAAGGGTGAAGTTCGGTTCCGGTTAAAGGCCGGCAACGGGCAGATCATCCTTGCAAGTGAAGGGTACAAACGCAAGGCAAGCTGCCTGAACGGAATAGAATCCGTTCGCAAGAATTCCCAATCGGATGCGCGTTTCGAACGGAAGGAAACCAAGTCTGGCAAGCCCATGTTCAATCTACGGGCAACCAATGGCCAGGTGATCGGAACTTCTGAAACCTATGAGAGCACCAAGGCCTGCGAAAACGGCATTGCTTCGGTTGCCAAGAATGCACCCGACGCAAAAATCGACGACCAGACGGTCTGAAAGCAATAGAACAAATTGAAACGGCCCAGGTTTCCGGGCCGTTTTTTCATGCGCTGGCAGTGAAACGGCGCAGGATCATTTCGATCATGTCTTCGATCTTCTCGCGCGGAACCGCGGAAATGCGCCGCTCGGCACCCAAGAGAACCATACCGTGGATCGACGAGAACAGGGCGCGCGTCATCAGGTCTATTTCGACGGCGGAAGCCTTGGGGTGAATTTCAGCCAGAGGCGCAGAGATGATCGAGAACAGGCGTCCCAGTTCATCCATGTACCAGGTTGGCACTTGTTCATCCGTGGTCATTTCGACGTCGAAAAGAGCCTTCCAGAGGTTCCGGTTGTCGATGGCGAATTGAAGATAGGTCTTGGCGATCGTGACCAAGGTTTCGGTTGGGTCTGTCTGGCTATCAGACACGGAACCCGAGACCTGTTCCCCCATACGGCGGAAGGTGCGTCCATTCACCGCCAGGATCAACCCGGTCAGATCGTCAAAGACATTGTAGATCGCGCCAACAGCACAACCCGCCTTTTGCGCAAGGGCGCGGGCCCGCAATGACGGCAGCCCTTGATCGCGGATTTCCGCTTCGGCTATGTCGAGAAGCAGTTCGCGCAGCTCGGCCCGGCGTTTTTCGGTGTCACGTGCCATTGTTACCTCAATTGAACGGTGTTCAAGAGGTATCGCAATGTAACCTGCTTGCCAAGCGCACCGGGCTGCGCACATAACGGCGCCAGCGGTCCGGTAGCTCAACTGGATAGAGCAGCTGACTTCTAATCAGCAGGTTGAGGGTTCGAGTCCTTCCCGGATCGCCATGTCGCAATCAGTCGAATGTCGCGTGGATGAAAGCGCCGCTTGCGCGGGTTTTGACGCGACCGCCGGGGGCGTTGGCGGGGCGGAAAGCTTCGGAGATTCTCTCAAGCACGGGGACCAGGTCAGCCTCGGTTCCGGACATGATCTTGACCATTGTATTCCCGTTGCGTCGACGCGCGCAGAGCGTTGCCGGGGAATTGTTTTTGGCGCGCAAAAGGAAAAAGCTTTGCACGTCCTTGGCCGAGATGGTCTTGCGCGGCGTGAACAATCCGCGCGAGCTCATGGTGCCGATCGCCACTTCGCGCCGATTGGTGTCGATGCGAAGCTCGGGGACGAATCCGCGGCTGGCGTAAGTGAAAAGCGAAAAGCCGATGATCACGAAAGCAGCCGACAATCCAAGACGCGTCATGGAATCGACGACCTGAAATCCCATCTGCGGCAGGGCGATCCAGCCGCCCATCAAAAGCATTCCGATCCCCACGGCTTTGAAGGCGGTTTCCGCAACGGACTTTTGCCCGTTGGAATTGGACACGACCTCGACGGCAAAGCCCCAGTTCGTGTCCCGAAACTTTAGCCTTGATTTTACCCGCGACGAGCCCGTCGAGCTCCAAAAATCTGCACCAACAGCATTCATTGCAGTCATCCCTTGCCTGCTGACCGGAAAGCGGCCTGGTCAAGTTTTGTTAAATTTTCTGAATTAGGCCGAATTCTGGCGTAATGTTGATTTTTGAAAGGGTTAATTTTGTGTGAATTTGTGGTCGAGCTGAAGTGAGGCAGTATAGTGGCATGATTTTGAAGAGAAAAATGTTGATTGAGTTGCTGCCTTGAAGCTTCTTTTTGTCCATCAGAACTGCCCGGGACAATTCAAGTTCCTTGCGCCTTCTTTGGCGGCAGAGGGGCACGAGGTGGTTTTTATCGGTCAGAAAGGCAAGCAAACCCCGACCGGCGTCAAGCGGTTGGAATATGAACCGCACCGGCCCGTCACCCCCAAAATTCATCCCTATCTGGCCGGGACCGAAGCCGCGATGCTAAACGCCCAGGCGGTGGCCCGAGTGTGTTTCACGCTGAAGTCTGAAGGGTTCGTGCCTGATGCGATGATCGGAAACCCTGGATGGGGCGAGACGTTGTTTTTGAAAGATGTCTGGCCCGATAGCCCTTTGATCTCGCTGTGCGAGTTCTATTACAGCGGACACGGTGCGGATGTGGGGTTTGATCCTGAATTCGACACGGGTCCTGACGGGATCATTCGGGCGCGGGCGCGCAACAGTCAGCACTTGTTGGCGATTGAGGCCGCGGATTACGCCTATAGCCCCACAGCCTGGCAAAGGTCGCGGTTCCCGGTTGCGTACCAGGACAAGATTCGGGTGATCCACGACGGCATCGACGTCGAGGCGCTGCGACCCGACCTTGCAGCGCGGTTTGTCCTGCCCGATGGCGGCGTGCTGACGCGCAACGACGAAGTCCTGACCTATGTTTCCCGCAATCTTGAGCCCTATCGCGGGTTCCACAGTTTCATGCGGGCCTTGCCCCGAATTCTTGACGCCCGTCCGAACGCGCGGGTTGTTATCGTTGGCGGTGACGAGGTGAGCTATGGCGGGCGGTCAAAAGACGGAAGATCGTGGCGCGACGTCTTGCTGGCCGAGATCGGAGAGATTCCGGAGGATCGCGTGACCTTTACCGGGCGCATTGCCTATCAGGATTACGTATCGCTTTTGCAGGTGTCCTCTGTTCATCTGTATTTGACGTATCCCTTCGTGCTCAGTTGGTCGATGTTGGAGGCGATGGCCTGTGGGGGCTTTGTCGTCGGGTCCAGGACGCCGCCGGTGGAGGAAGTGATCGAAGACGGCAGAAACGGGTGGCTGGTCGACTTTTTCGACCGGACCGCGATCGCGGCGTCAGTGTCCGATGCCCTTGAGCAACGCAATGACGTCAAACCCATCCGCGAGGCCGCTCGGCAAACGGTGGTCTCACGCTATGCACTGAAGGATTGCCTGGCGCAACAAAAGGCCCTGATCCACGAGGCTGTCGGGGCGGCCTGAGTCAGCCTTCCCGCATGGCACGACCAAAGTAGTCGGCAACGGGTTTGGTCAGATAGGACAATGGGGTGCGCTCATCAGTCTTTAGATAGGCCTCGACCGGCATGCCTGGCAAAAGCTGCTGCTTGACCAGACTGGCCAGGTCTTCCTGGTGCGGGACAAGTTCGACGCGGTAATAATTCAACCCGGTCACTTCGTCCTGGAAAACATCCGCAGACACGTCGGTGACCTGGCCTGCGATTTCAGGTGTCAGGCGTTGATTGAAAGCAGTGAACCGCAAACTTGCCTGCTGGCCGATGTGAATTTGGTCAATGTGGATCGCTTCGACACGGGCGGATACCACAAGCGGCTGGTCCTGCGGGATGATATACATGACCGGCTCGGCCGGTTGGATGACGGATTTCAGGGCAAATATGGTCGACCCATAGACGATGCCGGTCACGGGCGCGCGCAACTCCAGGCGCGCCATGCGTTCTTTCAGGCTGAGCTTTTGTTCCCCTAGTTCCAGTTCGCGGTATTGCAGATCGCGCAGGGTGACGATGGCCTCTTCGCTGCGCGACGTGTCCAGCTTCAACTTTTCGATTTCAAGTGCTGCAATCTGGCCCTTGTATTGGGCGATGTCCGATTTCAGACGTCCGATTTCACCCGCCAGCCGGGCGGCCTCGCGGCGCAAAGAAGTGACACGCTGCATCTGGACCAGCCCTTTGGCCAACAGCGTTTCCTGATCGGTCAGCTCGTCGCGGATCAGCTCTTCCTGAATGCCCAAAGCATCCAGTTGCGCCTGTGCGCCTTCGATCTGGTTCCCGGTTTGGGCGACACGTTCCGAGATTTGACCAAACTCTTTTTCCAACGAGATGCGTCGCGCCTCGAACAAGGACACCTGACCGTTAATCTGTTCGGTTGCGCCCGGATTGTCGCGCGCGAGCTGCATCAGATCGTCGGGAAACACGATGGTGTCCTTACCGTCACGTTCTGCCTCTAGGCGGGCTCGCCGCGATCTGATCTCGACCAATTGGGTTTCGACAACGGCCAATTCGGATTTCAGTAAAGTGTCATTCAACTGGATCAGCCGATCCCCGGCGGATACCTTATCGCCGTCGCGGGCCAGAATTTCGCCGACGGTGCCACCTTCTGCGTGCTGTACGACCTGGCGGTTGCTCTCGACGACGATCATCCCGCTGGCGATCACCGCGCCAGCGATCTTGGTGCGAACGCTCCAGACACCGACGCCGCCGATCAAAAGGATCAGGGCCAGAATGCCAACCGCCAAAGGAAGGCGCGCGCTGTAGGTTGGCGGGGTCATTGACCTGCCTCACGATCAAAGGTTTTCTGAATGTCACCGGCGTTTTTCATCATCGATTTCAAAACGTCGTCGCGCGGGCCATGGGCTTTGACCCGCCCGGCCTCAACAACCATGAGCGTGTCGCATTCCGAGATGGCAAGTGGTCGGTGTGTCATGATGATCACCGAGCGGCCCTCGGATTTCATCGTGCGGACGGCCGCGTTCAGCGCTTCGGTCCCCTCAAGGTCCAGAGCCGAATTCGGTTCGTCCAGCACCAGGAGAACCGGGTCGCCGTACAGGGCGCGCGCAAGGGCAATCCTTTGACGCTGACCGCCCGACAGGTTGACGGTATTGTCTTCCACGCGGGTTTCATAGCCGTCTGGCAGCGACAGGATCAGTTCGTGTGCCTTGGCTTTTTGCGCAGCGGCAACAACCAGATTGCTGTCCGGTGTCAGCGACATGCGCGCAATGTTTTCGGCAATGGTGCCGCTGATCAGCATCGGTTCCTGGGGAAGATAACCAACATAACGCCCCAGGTCCTCGGGTGCATAGTGGCCCAGCAACGCGCCGCCCAGCCGCACCTCTCCGATATTGGGATTGACCAGGCCAAGCAAGGTTTTGGCGATGGTTGTCTTGCCCGATCCGCTGCGGCCGATGACGCCGAGTGCTTCGCCCGGCGCCAGTGAAAAGCTTACATTATAGAGAACCGGCGGCTGGCCGGGGCCGGTCGTCACGGTGACGCCTTTGACGTCCAGACGGCCTTCGGGGCGCGGCAGGGTCGTGCGGTTTTCCGGTGACGGGGCGGTTTCCAGGAATTTGGCAAGCGATTTCCAACCCTGTCGTGCGCGTGTGATCTGGGGCCAACGCCCCAGGATTTGCTCAATCGGCGCCAAGGCGCGGCCCATCAGGATCGAGGCCGCGATCATAGCCCCTGCCGTCATTTCGCCCTGCAGCACAAGCCAGGCCCCCAAGGCCAGGATCAACGATTGCAGCGACAGGCGGAATGACTTGGTGAAGGTCGAAAAACTGGTGGTCCAATCCACCGCGGTCATCGACTGTTTCAGTGCCATGGTACGGTGGTCCATCCACCGTTCGGTGACCGGCGGCAACATACCTTGGCTGCGGATAAGCTCGCCAGCACGGCGGGCGTTCTCGGCAAAGCGGTGGGCCGCTTCGGCTGTTTGCTGGGCTTGGCCAACACGTTTCGATGTCAGGATTTGGTTCAGGGCGGTCACGCTGATCAGGATCAGACCCCCGGCCAGTGCGAACCAGCCAAGCCAGCTGTGAAAGACGAAAATTGCCAGAAGGAACAGAGGTGTGAACGGCGCATCAAGAAAGGCGATGAACGCGGGCGAGGCATAATAGCCCTGTATTGCCTCAAGGTCGCGCGTGGCGCCGATCGCCTCGGGCCGCGTGTCGCCGGGTCGCATCATGATTTGTGATTGGAAGACGCGGGCGTCCAGCGACGATTGAAATCGCGCCCCGTATCGGGCCACCAGGCGCGCGCGCGCAAAGTCCAGCAACCACATCAAGCCATAGAGGGCGACAACCAGGATCAAGAGGGCAACCAGTGTTTCTTCCGAGCGCGAGCCAAGGACCCGGTCATAGACCTGCAACATGAACAGTGGGCCGGTCAACATGAGAATATTCGCGAAGACACTGAAAAAGAACGCAAAATACAAAAAATAACGCGATTTTTGACGCGCGGTTTCCAAGATGTTTTCGGGCGCTGCAGTAGACGGCATGTAAATTCAAACTTTGTCGAAAAAGACCAACGATCACCTGATTTTGGCCGGAAAGCCCCGGAAATGAAAGCGCCGGTTTGATCTAGAGACGGTTGAAAAACGCGGCTGTCCACAATGCCACAGTGCCAGGAAGGCTCTGCCGGTAGACACGCGACTGGCGCAGGCACCTTAGCCGGGAAATCAGGGGGCCGGATCGCGCCGCCTGAAAGCTGGCGAGTGTAAGTAGGGCGTCTTGGCTCAGCCAATGACCGGCGCGTGCCAACGCCAAGGTGTGTGCGGTGATTTGGCACTTGGTTGGTTTGGTCGCCGAGGCCGTCAACGGTTTCAGGTGTTCAGGGTACGATTTGCGTCGGGTGTTTGGTCGGGCATCGGGCCGACGGCACAGAAGCGTGGGGCTCGCGTCGAACTGAACGATGCCCCCTGCGCCCGAGACCAATTGATAGGCCCACCAGTCGTGCGCCGTGACGCCTTTTGCCAGGTGGGCTGTATCCTGAAGCAGGTCAAGCGCGGCACGGTTCAGGACCATTGTGTTGCCGCACCCGATATTTTGTACCAGCGCATTGGCGAAAGCGGGGGGGCGCGGGACGTCGGGGGATTGACCGATGGGGCGCATGTCTTGGTCGCACAGGGCCGAGCGCGCGCAATAGAGGCCCGGTCGGCCCTCGGGGACCGTGCTGAGAAACGACAGCGCGCGTGCCAGTTTGCCCGGCAACCAGACATCATCCTGATGACAGAAGGCTGCAAAGGGCACCATGGGCCCTGCTGCACGTAACAAAGAGAGGTAGTTTTGAGCCGCGCCCCGCTGCGGGCCGTGCAACAACCAGGTGCGGTCGGGCGCGTGGCGTTCCGTAAAGCCTGACACCACTGGCAACCAGTTGTCCCTGCTGCCGTCGTCGGAAATGATCAGAGACCAATCGGTGTGGGTTTGGTTGGCAAGGCTGTCAAAAAGATCACCAATCGTGTCAGCACCATTTGAAAGCGAGAGCAGGACACAGACGTGGTCCTTTCCACGTATCGGTCCGATGCCCCCGGGCATGGCGGTTGGCACAACGTGGTTCACGGTTTCCCTGGTATGACGTGTCATCTTCGCACCGACCCCAATACACGCCATGCAGTAGGCGCGCGCGAACAGCTGATTTATCGCCCTGTGTTGCAGGTGGTTGTGCTGATAGCGTCCCAACCTTTCGATTGGATAAACAGACCACACGACGCCAGTTTGCCTTTTCAGGCACGTCATGTGCCAGGGTTCATTCGGGTTTGGGGGGTGCTCCGCCTTCAAAAACATTGGGGGCGTGATAGCTGATGGGGTCTTCCTGCATCTGCAGATGAAGCCCGGCGCCGTCATACGGGTGAGATCGGGCAAGGTCTTCGTCAACGTCGATGCCAAGACCCGGTGCCGTCGGGGCGTGGACATAGCCATTTTCGACCGTGATGCCTGCCTTGATCAGGTCGCGGTGGAAGGGCGTCTCGATGGTCTCGGCGATCAGAAGGTTTGGAATTGAAACCGCAAGATGGATGTTGGCCGCCCATTCGACAGGGCCAGCGTAGAGATGCGGAGCCATCTGCGCACCTGCGGCTTCGGCGGCAATGGCGATTTTCTTGCCCTGCCACAGGCCTCCGGCGCGACCGAGCGCGGGTTGGAGGATGCTGGCACCGTTGTTCAGTGCGGTTGTGAACTCGGACAGTGTCGTCAGCCTTTCGCCGGTGGCCATCGGGATCGATGTGGCGTCGGCCACTTTGCGCATGGCGTCGGCAGCATCGGGCGGAACCGGTTCTTCGAACCACAAAGGGTCATAGGGTTCGATTGCCCTGGCCATGCGGATCGCCCCCGACGCCGTGAACTGACCATGGGTGCCAAACAGCAGATCGGCCTTCGGGCCAATCGCCTCGCGGATGCGTGCGCAAAAGGAGACGGATGTTTCAATGTCGTGCAGCGACGGTTGGTGACCGCCACGGATCGTGTAGGGCCCGGCGGGATCAAATTTTACCGCCGTGTATCCGCGGTCGACCAGATCGACGGCTGCCTCGGCGGCCATGTCGGCATTGGCCCAGAATTCGGGCAATGGGTGGTGATCACTGGGATAAAGATAGGTATAGGCCCGCACCTGGCTGTTCATCATGCCACCCAAAAGCGCCCAGACCGGGCGGTCTCGATCTTTGCCAAGGATGTCCCAGCAAGCGATCTCAAGCCCGGAGAAAGCCCCCATGACGGTCAGGTCAGGCCGTTGCGTAAAGCCTGAGGAATAGGCGCGGCGGAACATCAATTCGATGTTTTCGGGGTCTTCGCCTGCCATGTGGCGTTCGAATACGTCACGGATCACGGCGCTCATCGCGTCTGGGCCGACCGAGGCGCCATAGCATTCGCCCCAGCCGGTTATCCCGGTATTGGTGGTGACCTTCACCAGGATCCAATACCGTCCGCCCCAACCCGGTGCAGGTGGGGCCGTGACAATCACCTCAAGATCGGCAAGTTTCACGATGAATTATCCTAACCTGTTTGAGCATTGTCGCCATGTCGGTAAACCCAATCACCATTCGCAACCTGGGTCCAGAGGATGCCCATGTGCTGGATCGCGTCCGACCCGGCACTTTCGATAACCCGGTGGACCCTGCTTTGGCCTTCGGATTTCTGGCGACGCGGGTAAACGAACTTGTTGTGGCACTGGACCGGGGAGAGGTGATCGGCTTTGCCAGTGGCACCGTCTTGATGCATCCCGACAAACCGATGGCGTTTTTTATCCAGGAAGTCGGCGTGCATGACGACTATCAGCGTCAGGGCATTGCGCGCCGATTGATGGAAAGGATTTGCGACCTGGCGCGCGACAGGGGATGCCAGGGTATTTGGCTGGCGACAGAAGCGAAAAACGAACCAGCGCGCGGTCTCTATCGGTCGCTTGAAGGGCGCGAGACCGGCGATCTGGTCATGTACGACTGGGATGATGCCGTTCTGTAGAGCGGGGGTCAAAAGACGATCACGTTTCGCCGGGCATTGCCTGATTTTGTATCGGCAATGGCGTCGTTGATCTGATCCAACGACCAGCGGTTGGAAATCAGTTCGTCCAGTTTCAATCGGCCTTGCAGGTAAAGATCGGCCATCCACGGAATGTCGCGCGACAGGATGGTGTCGCCCATCTTGGTGCCGATCAGCTGTTGCCCATAGCTGGCGATGTTGTCGGGTGCATAACTGGCGTTCTGGTCGTTGCCGGGCATTCCGACCATCACCAGCCGTCCGGCCGGCGCCAGAAAATTGGGAGCGGTGTCATAGACCTGCGTGGCACCGACAGTGACCAAGACCGCGTCTGCTCTGCGTCCGATCATTCGGTGCAACTGGTCCCATGGTGCGTCCGAGCTGGCCAGGATAACATCCGTGGCCCCAAACAGGCGGGCATCGTCCAGTTTGTTTTCCATCATGTCGACGGCCACGATACGGCGCGCGCCCGCGATCCGGGCACCCTGGATCGCGTTCAACCCCACACCCCCTGCACCGATGACAACAACGTCTTCGCCCGCACGGATTTTGGCTGCGTTCACCGCAGCCCCCACACCTGTGATGACACCACAGGACAGAACCGAGGCCACGTCCAGTGGCATCTGGTCCGGGACGCGCGCAATCTGGCTTTGATCCACAACGACTTTTTCGGCAAACCCGCCGCAATACATTGCCTGATGCACCGGGCTTCCGTCCTGTCTGCTGAGAGGGGCGGACGGCATGGCTGAGCCACAAATGGCCGGCGCCCCGGCGGCGCAACTGGGGCAAGTTCCGCAGGATCGGATCAAGGTGACGATGACCCGGTCGCCCGTGGCATAGGTTGTCACGCCTGGTCCGGTCGCGGTGATCTTGCCCGCAGCCTCGTGCCCATAGACCGCCGGAAGCGTCCCGCCCCATTTGCCTTCGGCATAGATAATGTCGGAATGGCAGATCGCGCAGGCGTCCAGGGTCACTTCGACCTCGCCCGCCTGAGGCGCGGCAAGGATCAGCTCTTCTATGACCAGGGGCTGGTTGAACTCGGTGCAGACCGCGGCGCGGATCGTGGGCATGGGCGTCTCCTCGTTAGAGGGCAGCGTGACGGCCCAGACTTCGTCAGGCCAGCCGTAAAACGACAAAAATGCCTATGGTTATGCCGTTTTCCGCACGTGGGGAGACATGTAGATAGCCAGGCACAGAAGGATCAGAAGTGTGGACACCAGGAAGGGCGCCCCGGGCAGGTAATAGGCCGAGTCGTCTGACGCGAACCGGGCAAAAACCCAGGTCATTGTCAAAGGTGCCACGATCATTGCCAGTGCCGCGGTTGAGGCCAACACGCCTTGAAGTTCGCCCTGCGCATTGTCTGGGGTCATGCGGGACATAAGGCCCTGAAGGGCAGGGGTGACCGCCCCGCCGAGCGCGGTAAAGGGGATGGCAACCAACAACAGGACTTCGTTCGTGACAAAGGCGATGAAAATAAAGACGACCACGTTGACGATCAGACTCCAGAATATGGTGCCGTGCTCGCCAAACCTGGCAAGAAAGACGCGCACCAGCCCACCTTGCACCACCGCGACCGAAACGCCGAACATCGCCAGAGACAGGCCAATCATGCCTTCGCTCCAGCCGAATTGCGCAGTGGTAAAATAGGCCCAGACAGCGGGATAGGCGAAAAAGGCGACCTCATAGACAAAGAACAGGGTGACCAGACGCAGAAGTGTCGGGTTGGTTCCGATTTGCGCAAAGGCGCCCACGGGGTTGGCGCGACGCCATTCAAAAACGCGGCGATTTTTGTCGGTCACCGTTTCAGGCAGGACGAAATAGCCCAGTACCATGTTCAGACCTGCAAGCGCCGCGGCGGCCAGAAAGGGCGCGCGCGTGCCGAATTCGGCCAGGACGCCGCCGATCAGCGGCCCGAGGACGAAGCCAACCCCAAAGGCGGCACCCATCAAGCCGAACCGAGCGGATTTGTCTTCGTCGTTCGAAATGTCAGCCATGGCGGCGGATGCGGTAGAATGGGTTGCGGCCGTGATCCCGCCGACAAGCCGTCCAAGCAGCAACAGCCAGACAGTCTGTGCCACGGCCATCACGAGATAATCGAGCATCATTACGAAGAGCGACACCAAAAGAACCGGACGACGACCGTAACGATCTGAAATTGCGCCGATAAATGGACCGCCTAGAAATTGCATTGCCGCGAAAACAGTTGTCAGGACGCCCCCCCACAGGGCCGCATCCGCAAGGGACACGTCCCCCACCTGGCGCAACAGGGCGGGCATGACGGGCAGGATCAGACCGACCCCCATCGAGTCGATCATCACGGTCGTGCAAATGAATGTCAGGGTTAGACGCATAGCCGAATCTCCAATTCGGGCTGGATAGCGGCTGTGACGTAGGTGGGAAAGAAAAAACTGAACTAATCAGTTCATTTTTTCGTGCGCGCGATTTGAATGAAACGTTTGGCGTCGTCCGGGGCCTGGCCCAGTTGATGTTCGGCTGAAAAGACCTTGGCGTGATCCAGGTCAGGATGCATCTCTTGTGCCACCTGGGACAGATTGGTCCCGGTCTGAATGGCCGTTTCGATCAGCGCCTTTGTTTGCGTTTGTGCCTCGGGCCGTGGCATTTTTTGTGTGAGCGCGAAGCTGAGAGCTTCGGCAAAGATCATGCCTCCCGTGCTGTCGATCTGGCGGCGCATGGCCGCGCTGTCAGGTGACAAGGTGCGGGCCAGATCGTCGGCGATGGTCAAAGCCCGTGCGGTCAGGATCACGATTTGCGGAAGGCTCATCCATTCGGTCATCCAGGCGGTTGCGTCGCGTTGTTGGCGGTGTGGCAGTGCGGATTGGATCACGCTGTTCAAGCCAACGGTTTGCCGCGCGATTGCCGACAGGGCCGAGGGTCCGACGGGGTTCGATTTCTGCGGCATGGTGGACGAGCTTCCGCCCGCGGTCAGGCGAACCTCGTTGATGCCGGATTGGGTCATCAGCATCAGGTCTTCGCCCATTTTTCCAAGCGACCCACAGAGGGCGGTCATCCAGGCCGAAAGTGCCGCAATCCCGTCGCGCGCACTGTGCCAGCTTTCGCCGGGGTCGGATAGCGCGAGGGCCTTGGCCAGGTCTCCACGCAGTCGCGTCCCTTTGCCGTCCATGGCCGATAGGGTGCCTGCCGCGCCGGAAAGGCTGACCCTTTGCGCGCCGTCGCGTACGGCATCCAGCCTGTCTAGGTGGCGCAATAGCGGCGCGCCCCAACTTGCCACAACTGCACCGAACGAGGTGACAACCGCCGCCTGTCCATAGGTGCGTGCGACCATCGGCGTGGCGGCATGCGGTTCGGCCAAATCAGCCAAAGACCAGATGGCCGCGCGTAACCTATTATCACAAATCCCAAGCGCTTGCCGCAACCTGAGGGCAAGGCCAGTGTCCATGATGTCCTGACTGGTCGCGCCCCAATGGACGAACGCGGCATGTTCCGGCGCTTGCATTGCCTCGCGGAACATGGCGACAAGTTGGGGAACGGGAACAGCATTCATGGCCACGCTGGCCCCAAGGCCTCCGGGGTCGATTTGCAGTTCCATCGCAGCGCGGTGAATGGCATGTGCCGAGGTTTCAGGGATCAATCCCAACTCGCCCTGCGCCTTGGCCAGGGCGCCTTCGACCAGCATCATCGCCCGAACCTCGGCGCTATCGGTGAAAAGCTGGCCGATTTCCGCATCCGCGTAGAGCTTGCCGTAGATTGCACTGTCGATTGGGGAAGCGGGCACCAGGTTTACCTTTCTTGGCCGGGGCGGTGGTCACCGCTGGGCGATCAAGCCGAAAATGTCGACAAGGTGATCGGGTTGGGAAAAGAAGGGAGAATGGCCACTGTCGAGATCATGGAGGCAGTCTTTGGGCCAGTCATTTGAGATGTCTAACTGATAGCTGGGCTTGACCGTCTTGTCCTGCAAGCAACGGATATAGTGGCGTGGAACTTTTGGGGGATCAAAGGTCAGCACCTCAGTCATGATCGATGTCGGCTGCGGGCCAAGACGCGCAAGCCCATAGGCGCGGTCTTCCTGCGAGCAGTCGGAATAGAAAACCCCCGCAGCCCGATCCAGGTCGGGCATGGCCAGCCCCTTGTCGTGGTCCACCTTCTGCATGGCGACAAGATCTGGCGTCACAGCGTCCAACCGGTATTCGCGCGCCGAGACGCCGGGCGGCGGCACAAAAGCGCAAAGGTAGACCAGCGCGCGGGTCTGCGTCGGATTCGCAGCGGCAGCCAAGGTGATCGTCAGACCGCCAAGTGAATGGCCGACCAGGATCGTGTCGTCGGTCATGGCCGCGATGGTGCGATCGACATAGTCGCTGATCTTGATGCCCTCGGGCGGTGTGCTGTCATCCCCGTGCGACGGCAGGTCGATTGCGGTGGCGTCGTGCCCCTGATCACGAAGCCTTGGTACCACCTTGTTCCAGCACCAAGCCCCGTGAGATGCGCCATGAATCAGCAAAAAATGCGCCATTACATATCCAGAAATACTGTTTCATCATCGCCCATAACATGGGCGTTGAGCCTGTAATGGCCGTCTTTCGGCCCGTGCGCAATCAAGGTTTCGGCCCGGTTTGATCGTTCGGTAGATGTCACACTCGATCAAGCGACTATTCCTCGGGGCGATCTCGCCTTGGCTTGTTATCATCTGGGGCCATTTTCATCTCGGCAAAGGTGGTTTTCGCAATTTTGATCGCCTGGTTGGCCCGTGGCACGCCGGCATATACAGCGACGTGCAAAAGCGCTTCCATGACGTCTGCCTCGCTGGCGCCGGTGTTGGCCGTAGCGCGGATGTGCATGGGGATTTCGTCGAAGTTTCCGGTCGCGGCCAGAAGGGCGATCGTCAGCATCGAGCGTTCGCGCAAAGCGATGGTATCGCGCGCCCAGACCGATCCCCAGGCCCCCTCGGTGATCAGGTCTTGAAAGGGTCGGTCAAAATCGTCTGTTGCGGCCTCGGCCCGAGCGACGTGGTCATCGCCCAGGACGGCCCTGCGCGTGGCGCGACCTTTGTCCCCTATGTCATTCATGGCCGATATCCTTGAAAAAGCGTGTCAAAATCGCAGCGTATTCCTCGGGCTTCTCGACCATGGGCAAATGGCCTGCCCCGCGGATCAGTTCAAATCTGCTGCCTTTGACCAGGGCCGCGGTTTCTCGCACCAAATCCGGTGGGGTCGAGCCGTCTTCGCTGCCCGCGATGGCCAGTGTCGGAAGGGTCAGCCCCGCAGTGGTCGTATAGAAATCAGTGCCCGAAATGGCCATCGAACAGCCCTTATAGCCGTTGTCGGGTTGGCGGGTCAGCATGTTGCGCCAGGCGGTCAGTTCGGGAGTGTCGCGAAACCTGGCCGAGAACCAGCGTTCCATCACCGTATCGGCCAACGCCTCGATACCCCCATTGTCCACGGCGGCAATCCGGTCTTGCCAAATCGCGGGGGTCCCGATTTTGACGGCGGTGTTCGACAGCACCATTGCCCGAACCTGATCCAGACGCTTAACGGCCAACCCCTGAGCAATCATGCCGCCAATGGAACAGCCGACGACGACAGCTTCCTGCACGTCCAGATGGTCGAGAAGACGTTCAACATCACCGACCAAAGACCCCATGGAATAAGGCGGTTTCGGGCAGGTGGTCAGCCCGTGTCCGCGCTTGTCGGAGCGGATCAGGCGCAGGCCCTTTGGAAGGTGCGGCAGGGTCGCATCCCACAGCCGCAAGTCGGTTCCGAGCGAGTTGACAAAGACCACCGGTGTACCGTTCGGATCACCGTCCTCGCGATAGTGGATTTCGATGTCAGAAAGGCGAAGGATCTTCATTCAGCGTCCCCGTTTGGTGTGCATGTTCTTGAGTTGCTTCCACGCCCCATCCCCTGATCTTTGTTTGCATCGAATGTGTTTTCGATATCAGCGCGAGTCATGCCGAGTCATAGGTGAGCGCCCGGGCCAGGATGGCCGGGTCGGCGTTTCCGCCCGACGCAACGACGATCAAATCCTTCGTGCTTTCAGCGTGATAGAGAGCAGCCGCAAGTGCGACGGCGCCACCCGGTTCGATGACGATCTTCAGGCGGCGGAAGGCAACGGCCATGGCGCGCAGGGCGTCCTCGTCCGACACCACATAGCCCGGACCGCAAAGAGCGCTGATCACAGGAAAGGTCAATTTGCCGGGCGACGGGGTCATGATGGCGTCGCAAACCGACCCCGCTGATTTTTCGTTCCGCTGAATTTTGCCTGCAATCAAAGACCGCGCGACATCGTCAAAGTTTTCCGGCTCGACCGGGCGGGCGCGCAGGCTGGGCGACCGTGCCTCAAGTGCAAGAGCAATCCCCGAGGTCAGACCGCCACCACCGCAGCACACCAAAACGTCAGCCCCATTGATCCCGGCGTCCTTGGCCTGTTCGGCGATCTCCAGTCCGCAGGTTCCCTGGCCCGCGATCACCTCTTCATTGTCGAAGGGTTTGATCAATGACAGTCCGCGTTCGCTGGCAAGCGTCAGGCCGATTTCGTCGCGGTCTTCGTTTTCGCGGATGTACTCGATAACCTCGGCGCCGTAAGCTCGGGTGTTGGCCAGTTTCAGCGCCGGTGCATCCGACGGCATGATGATGGCTGCGGGCACGCCCATTTCCCGTGCGGCCAGTGCCACACCCTGCGCGTGGTTGCCGGATGAAAAGGCGATTACCCCGCGTTTTCGCGTGTCTTCGCTCAGCGCGGAAATCGCCGCGCGTGCGCCACGATATTTAAATGAACCAGTCTTTTGCAGACATTCCGCCTTGACGAAAATGCGCCGACCGAATTCCGCATCCAATAGAGGAGAATTCAACAATGGCGTGCGCACCGCGTGTCCGACAAGGCGCGTGGCAGCTGATTCGATACTTTTGATATTCATTGCAATTGCCCAATCCAATTTCTCAGAACGGATATTGCAGCAGTCTCGTCAAGAAATGGTACATGGCCACGTCCAGGAACATCCGCCTGGATCATATCGGGACGGCGTCTTGCCATTTCGGCTGCGGTTTCGGGCGTCAAGAGATCGGAATTGGCTCCGCGGACCAAGGCGATCGGCAACCCGTCCATTGCGTCAAACAGGGGCCATAGGTCCGGCGCGGGTTCCGGCGTTTTGGCCAGAACGTTCACGCGCAGTCCGGGGTCATAGTTGATCTTTAGGCCGTCTGGAGTTTCGATATAGTGCTTGCGCACCTCTTCGGCCCACCTGCTTTCAGGCACGTCCTCGAACCCTGCCATCATCTCGGCGCGCATGGCGGCGGCTTCGTCATAGGTTCTTTGGACAGGATTGCGCCCAATGTAATTCTTGATGGCATCCAGCCCGGCAGGCGCAATTTCCGGGCCGATATCGTTTAGGCAGATTCCGGTCAGGCGATGCTTGGCCGTGGCTGCCAGGAACATTGCGATCAGCCCGCCGCGCGAGGTGCCCAGAATGGCCGCTTTTTCGATCCCCAGATGGTCTAGGAGAGCAATAGCGTCGCTGGCTTCCGTTGGGATGGTATAGCTTTCGGCCTGGGACCATTGGGATTTACCGCGACCACGGTAATCCATGCGGATCAGACGAACGTCTTTCAAGAATGGCGCAACATAGTCAAAGTCGGTGCTGTTGCGCGTCAATCCGGACAAGGCCAAAACGACCGGGCCTTGTCCTTCGTCCTGGTAGTAAAGGCGGGTTCCGTCGGGGGCGTTGAATTCAGGCATTAAAGGCTGCTCGCAAGGTCGGGGATGCTGGTCAGGTCACAAAGCTGGGTGTCGGGACGCGCGGCCAATCTGTCTTCGGGTTCGCCCGCGCGGTTGACCCAAACGGTCCGAAATCCATAGCCCGCCGCTGACCCGGCGTCCCACCCATTGGACGACACGAACAGAACGTCTTTGGCCGAGGTGCCGAACCGTTTGCCAACCATGTCATAAACGACAGAGGCCGGCTTGAAGATGCCGACGTCTTCAACAGAAAGAACCGCGTCCAGAACGTCGCCGACTCCGGCAAAGGCAACCGCCCCGTCCAGCATGTCGGGCGACCCGTTGGACAGGATCGCCGTGGCAAACCCCTGGTCTTTCAAAGTGGCCAACATCTTGGGGACTTCGGGGTAGGCGGGAAGCTCCCAGTACAGCGCCAAAAGCGTCTCGCGAAGGATGGGGTCGTTCAGACCAGACGCTTCCATCGCCCAGTCGAGCCCATCTTCGGTGACGTCCCAAAAGGGTTTATGGTCTCCGGTGATGGCGCGCAGCCAGGTGTATTGCAGCTGTTTCATGCGCCAGTCCGCGGCCAGTTTGGGCCAGACTTCCGCCAGCTTTTCCTGTCCAGGTTGCTCGGCGGCGACACGGGCGGCAGCGGCCACATCGAACAGCGTGCCATAGGCGTCAAATACACAGGTGGTGATGGGCATGACGGTTCTCCTCTTTTTGCAGAGACCTTGGCACGGAGTTTTGACAAGCGAAAGGCGAAGTGACGCACAATGGGTTTACTTGTCCGCGCAAACATGTTGCGTTCCCGGCATCAAAGTGAGCGCAGCCATCGTTCCCACCCCTCCCCGAAGGAAGAGAGCCATCCATGACCACCGCAAAATCGGGCGACACAGTTCGCATTCACTATACCGGCACCTTGTCAGACGGATCGACCTTTGACAGTTCAGAGGGGCGTGATCCGTTGGAATTCACGCTTGGTACCGGGCAGGTGATTGTCGGTTTTGACAAGGCGGTAGACGGCATGGCGGTTGGCGAAAACAAGACCGTCAACATTCCCTGCGATGAGGCTTATGGCCCAAGCAACCCAGACGCGCGCCAGGATTTTCCGCGCGATAAGGTTCCCGACGATGTGCCCTTGGAAATCGGAACGCGGCTTCAGTTGTCGGGGCCGAGCGGTCAACCAATCATGGTTGTTGTGGCCGAAGTGACTGACGAGACGGTTGTTTTGGACGGGAACCATCCCCTGGCGGGCCAGGATCTGACCTTTGCCCTTGAGCTGGTCGAAATCGTCTGAAACCGGCTGGACGCTGTCGGCCATTCGCGACAGGATAAGGCATGGAGCGCACGTTATTGAATGAGCTGACGGTGGGGCCCGACGTTTCCGTGCGTGCCGCTATCGAGGTGATCGATCGATCCAAACGGCAGATTGCCCTGATCGTCGATGCTGAAGGGCGGCTGGTGGCAACCGTCACGGATGGCGACGTGCGGCGGGGCATCCTGAGAGGCGTCGATTTGGACGGGCCGGTGTCGCAAGTCATGCACACGACCCCCACGACGGTGACCGAGGGCGCGCCCAATGCGCAAACGCGCCGTCTGATCCGGGAACGCAAGCTGCACCACGTGCCCGTTTTGGACGATCACGGTCGCCTTGTTGATCTTGCCACCGTCGATGATCTGTTTGGGGTCACCCCAAAATCCACGCGGGTCATCCTTATGGCCGGCGGTTTAGGCACGCGGCTGCGGCCTTTGACCGAAACTGTTCCCAAGCCGATGCTGCCGGTAGGTGGCAAACCCCTGCTGGAACAAATCATTGGGGTTTTTGCTGACCAAGGGTTCTGGCGGATGTCGATCTCGGTCAACTACAAGGCCGAAATGGTGCGGGATTATTTCGGTGACGGTTCGGATTTTGGCGTGTCGATTGACTATATCGAAGAAGAACAGGCCATGGGCACGGCCGGGGCGCTTTCTTTGTTGTCGGAAAAGCCGGACGAACCCTTTCTGGTGATGAACGGCGACCTTCTGGTAGCGTTGCAGTTCTCGGAACTTTTAGGGTTTCATCGCGAAAAGAACGCCGCCGGCACACTGGTGGTGCGAGAGTACGAGCAACAGGTGCCTTACGGGGTCGTTCGATCAACCGACGGGTTGATGACCGGGATCGAGGAAAAGCCGATCGAGAGGTATTTCGTCAACGGCGGTATCTATGTCCTGTCGCCCGAAGCCTTGGATTTCCTGGAACCGGGACAGCCCATGGACATGCCCGATTTGCTGACCCGTCTAAGTGGCGCGGATCACAACGTGGGTGTCTTTCCTTTGCGCGACTATTGGAGAGACATAGGCCGAATTGACGATCTGGAGGCCGCACGATCTGAGTTTGACAATGTTTTCAAAGGCTAATGTCTGACCTCTATCAGTTGACACTTGTCTTGGGGCCGCATTCGCGAACAGCGCTGTCGTTGAATGATCTGGTGCGCTCCATGCGTGCGCCCCTTCGGCGAGCAGGGGTGAACGCCATGCCGAACAGGGTGGCATCGCCGCTTTTGCGCCGAAGTCTGGAAGTGCACCGACCGCCTGGCGAACGCCGGGCCGAATTTTGCGCCCAAGTGGGGCAGGGAGCCAGCGTTTTATCAGCGGTCGGCATGTTTGGCCCCGCTCAGAACGGACTTCAGCGGGGCGCTTTGTTGCCGAATGCCGCTGATGCCGTGAAAGGTCTGGATGACGTACTTGGCCCGGTTCGCGTGGTTGTCTGTCTCGATAGTCTGACGCGTTTTTTCCTGGCGACTGGTTCGGACGTGTTGGAAGCGCGGGTGCGAAGACAGGAATGGGAAAGCCTCTATGAATTGTCTTGGGTGCCCTTTGTCGAGATCATTCGAGAGGCCTTTCCCGAATCCGAAGTGATTGTGCTGACGCCGAGGACCTCGGCGGTGCGGTCTCCGGTCGTTTTGGAGCGTTTGCTCGGCGCAGAGACCGTTGGGGTCGTTGATCCGTTGGCGTTGTTAAAGCGTGCGGTGACGCAGACGGGTGTCGCCGTCCTGGACCGGATGCTGAAAGACGGTGTCCCAGACGAGGCGACCTTGAACGAGGTTTATGACTCGTTTGCAGAGACACCCACCCAGGATGACCTGCTGGATCGATTGGGTGTCGACAAGTTGACGGCGACCCTATTGGACCAGCGGTTTGAAGAAGATGTCGCCAAGCTTGAGACGCTTTCTTCTGTCGAGACCCTGTGATGGGTGTGATTTGCAAGAGCTTGAGCAAGCAGTCCATCAACGGCTTTGAATGCCTGGCTGCGGTCGATCGGGGCGATGGTATCATCGCGGCGTTTCCGTCGTCGGTTCATCCTGTGGCTTTGCGAGAGGCCTGTCCCGAAATCACCAGGCTGCGCCAGGCGGGACGGGGGCTTTTGGCAAATCTTCCCGCCCCGACAGGGCTTGTCGCCGGGGCAGATGAGACGGCCCTGTTTGCGGGCAAGAACGTTGTTGTAGCCTTCCGCAACGGTGAAATGGCCGGGGCGGCGGCGGATTGGGCGCGGTACCATTGCAATCATGTGGGGGCTGATGCCGCGCTGATCCTGGATCGTGATCCGCCCGGGGGCGGGTTTGCAACCGAACTGGATGCCCAAAATCTCGTGATCCCGACTGTGGTTGTGAATGCCGACAGCCCGCTTGGACAAAAGGGTGCGCCGGACGCGCGGCATCACGCGCTGGCTCCGGCCAGTCCGGATCGGAGCGAAGTTAAAATCGACCCTTGGCACGCGCCTTTGGGTGAGGCCGTGGTGCACGAACTTTTGCGTCACAAGTTCCTGTCACGGGCGCGTGCCGTCGCGTTTCTGGACGTCGGGGATTTTTGCTTGCCCGGCGACGACGGGTCGCCCTTTGACCAGGCCGTTGCTGCACCGGGGCAAATTGTCTTGATGCAGGGGGTCGAAACCTATCCTTGGCGCCTTCGACAAGGGCGACCTGCGCCCTTTGGAGATCACATCTCGGTACGTCGCGACGAAAAACGGTGGTTGATCAGTTGGTGTGCCGCGCCCGAAACCCTTGCTGAAGACGCGATTTGGCTGGCTTCCCGTCCAATTGGAGCGCACGCAGCAGAAGGCCGGCCGATTGCCTTTCGTCGCGCTATGGGGGTGACCTTTCCCGGTGTTCCCGTCAGCAAACTGGTGCGCAAGTCAGACCTTGTCGAGGATCCGGTGTTGGTCGAACTGACGCAGAGCCGTTTTGGGTCCAAGCCGATCCGCCTGCCGCAACCGTGCAAAATTGCGCCCCGACCTGTTTCGTCCGTGGTCACGGTCATCTCGGCGATGAAGAACGAGGGGCCTTTTCTTCTGGACTGGATCGCGCACAACCGCGCCATCGGTGTCGATCACCACCTCGTCTATACCAACGATTGCGACGACGGAACGGACAAGCTTTTGGCTTTGTTGGCCGAAGCCGGTGTGGCGCACCGGGACAACCCCTATCGCGCCTCTGGTCAGGTGCCTCAATTCGCAGCCTTTGGGGCTGCGCAGTCGGAAGAAGTTGTCGGCAAGTCCGACTGGATTTTGACGCTGGATGTCGACGAATACATAAATATCCATGTGGGCGCGGGTACGATTGACGATCTGCTAGATGCGGTGCCCGCGGCGCATGTTATCTCGATGCCATGGCGTTTGTTCGGAAACGCGGACCTTCACCGTTTTCACGACGATCCTGTTACCCGGCAACACACCTTGGCTGCCCCTGGTTTTGCGCCGCGCCCCCTTCAGGCCTGGGCTTTTAAAAGCCTTTTTCGCAATGCTGGTCTGTTTCGCCGTTTGGGAGTCCATCGCCCCAATGGAATCGAAGCCGAGATTCAGGGCCAGTTGAACTGGGTCGATGGATCAGGGCGCCTGATGTCGCCAAGTGTTTGGCGTAAAGCCTGGCGAATGTCGAAGGCGAACTGGGGGTACGATCTGGTGTCCCTAAATCACTATGCGGTTCGCAATGCCGAGAGTTTTCTGGTCAAACGCGATCGCGGAAGGGTCAATCACACAACGCGGGAACAAGGTCTGGCCTATTGGTTTCGCATGAACCAAAATGCGGAAGAAGATAATTCAATTCAAAGGCTTGCCGCACGTGTCGCGGCAGAGAAAGCCAAGTTGTTGGCGCTGCCGGGGGTTGCGTCGGCACATGCCGAAGCGGTGGCATGGCATAAGGCGCGGATCGCCGCGCTGTTGACCCAGCCCGAGATGGCAGATTTCTATGCAGCGATCACCGGTCCACGCATGGAAAAACTGTCGCGTATGGCGACGCACTTTGGGGCGAATGTCTATCTGGAAGGCCCCGATGTCATACCCGATGACATCGTAGACCGTGACCCGGCGACCGGATTTTTCTTCACGGTCGACCGGTCAAAGACCTAGGGAACGTCAAAGCAGAACCTGGTGTTCCGCCTGTCCCTTTGCGACGTCATGGGCCGCGAAGACCATACCATTCTTATCCGTCCTGGCCTTGTTTTCGGCGCTGAGAGCTTGAAGCGCGGTGGTGCAAAACAGCGTTGTCATTTCGGTTCCGCCAAAGGCAGGGCAGGACGTATGCGCCGCTTCAAACGTGACTGCGCGCTGAAAACGTCCTTCGGGATCGTAACAGGCAACCCGCCCCGCCCCCCATTGGGCGTTCCACAGATTGCCTTCGGCATCGACGACCGCCCCGTCCGGGAAAAGACCGTCGGCAGCCAAATCAAGCCAGACCTTTGGATCACCGTCTGGCCATCCTGTTTCCGCGTCCAGACCTTGGCGCATGATTTTCTGGGTCGTCGTATCCGCGTAATAGGCGAATGACCGGTCGGGAGAAAAACAAATGGCATTCGGGATCGCGATGCCGGGATAAAGCGTGCGCAACTCGCCCTTGAAGTAGCGATAGATCGCGCCTTGTCCCTGGTAGGCGTTCTGTTTGGCCATGGTTCCGATCCAGAACCCACCCCAGGGATCGGCCCGACCATCGTTGGATCGGTTCAGAGCATTGTCAGGTTCCAGCCCTTCGACGTCTTCTGACCGTTCACGGTCGAGGTCGAAAACAAAAAGGCGAGTTTCAGACGCGATCAACAGGCTTTGATCGTCCACCCAACCCGCTGCTGACACATGCTCGTCGAATTGAACGGTCCGGGTCTTGCCCGCTTCGGATGTGTGTAAGCGTCGACCGACGATGTCGAACCAGAAAAATTGTTGGCGGGTCGGGTGCCATAGCGGGCCTTCGCCCAACTCGCAGGGTGTCGTATCAAATATGTCGTTCATGCGCCGATTGCTTCCCATGCCGTGACTGTCTCTTGTGCCTTTATGGCGACCTCTGCGGCGGTATCCCCAGGTTTATAGAGTGAACTGCCAAGACCAAACCCATTTGCCCCGGCTGCAACCCATTCGGCAAAATTCTTTGGCCCAACGCCGCCGACCATCAAGACCTGTGTTTCGTCCGGCAAGACTGCGCGCAGGGCAATCAGGCCATCGACACCCATCTGAAACGCGGGAAAAACCTTCAGTCCGTCGGCGCCGTGCTTCAAGGCCGCAAAACATTCAGAAGGTGTCAGAACGCCCGGAAAGCTTTGCATGTCGTGGGATTTGGTCTCGGCGATGACTTCGGCGTCGCAATTTGGCGAAACAATCAGTTGGCCACCGGCGTCGCGAACCTGTCGAACCTGCACGGACGTAAGCACGGTGCCTGCGCCGATAAGAGCGTCGTTGCCAAAGCGATGGGCCATGATTTCGATCGATCTGAGCGGGTCGGGCGAATTCAGCGGCACTTCGATACGGTCAATGCCGGCATCGATCAGCGCCGAAGCGACCGGTGCGGCATCGTCAGGTGTGATGCCGCGCAGGATGGCGACGATTGGGTGACTCATGTTGCGTCCTTGAGAGAGAGATAGGCCGAGGTCAGACCGGCCAGAGTTATCGCGGTTCCATCTGCGATTTCGGCCTCGACGCCTTCGGGCGCAAGGGCCGTTGCATAAAGCGAAGAAAGCTTGTCCTGACCGATCAATACCACCCGTTGACCAAGCCAATACGGTTTGGCAGCGGCCAGTTCGGCACCGATCAAAAGCCCTGACAGGCGTGCCCGCGCGATGCCGGGGGCCGAGCCGTTCATCACGTCGTCTGCCCGCAAGGAAAAGAGATTGCTGGCTATGGCTGCGGGCCGTCCCATGCCGTCGTGCACTGCTTGGGTAAACGCCGTGGTGTCCCATGCATCGTCAACCGAATGACGCAGAACCGAGTTTTCGGACAATAACGCAAACAGCTCGCCAGTCATGAAGGTCCGAAAGCTGACAACCTCTTCTGCCGAGATATGCACCCATTTTGTATGGGTTCCAGGCAGACACAATATGCCGTCGAACTTCGGGTCGTTCGCCAGGTAACCCGCGATCTGCGTTTCTTCGCCACGCATCACATCGGCAGGGGTGTCTTGCGACAGCCCCGGCAGAATGGTGACGTCGAGACGGGGGTCGGTGGTTTGCGGCTGGACCTTGCCCGGCCCAACCGGGGGACAGGGCACCTTGGTGTAAGCTGCTTCGCACCATCCCTGCCGGGCTCCGACCATGCCGCAAGCGACAACCGGTGTTGCCTTGTCAGACAACCAGGGTTCGACCAATGCCAAAAGCGCGGTTTCGAATTCATCGGGCGCGAGGCTGCCCATCCCGGTGCCGGCATCTGTTTCGGCAATTGCAGTGTCGCCTTGCATAGCCCAGGCACGCAGGTGGCTGGTGCCCCAGTCGACGGCGATCCATTCAGGTTTTGCGGCGATGGTGTTCATGGGGTGCGCAATGGCGCGAACCGGCTGAAAAATCAAGGGCGCGCGCATGTCTGGCGCTTTGTGGGCAGGGGATGTAGATGCAACCAATGGCGGTTGATGTTGTCATAGAAGACGAGCGGTGGCGTGACCACGGGTTCGAGGCGGTCTGCGCCCGTGCCATCGACGCCACGCTTGTGCATCTGGGGCTGGCCCCCGAGACGTGGGAAGTCGCTGTTCTGGGGTGTGACGATACGCGCATTTCAGAGTTGAACAGAACTTTCCGCGCCAAGCCGACGGCGACCAATGTTTTGTCCTGGCCATCGGCGGAACGGGCCGCGGAACAAGATGGTGCGCGTCCTCTAGATCCCGTTGGAGATGAGGAGTTGGGCGACGTGGCCATTGCCTTTGATACCTGTCTTGGCGAAGCTCAATCAGGGAATATCCCGTTTGAACACCATTTTACCCACTTGTTGGTGCATGGAACGCTGCATCTTTTGGGTTACGATCACGAACGCGATGGTGATGCCGACTTGATGGAATCGACAGAAACCGAAATACTTTGCAAACTTGGTGTACCAGACCCATATTGCGGGAATGGAACACATCGTTTGACGGATTTTGGAAAGGATTGATGGGAGATACGGACGAAGGGTCCTCTAACGCGGCGCACCGCGCGCATGACGAGGAACAAAGTAAAGGGCCGCTGACGCGTTGGCTTCGGGCTCTTAGTGGTGGTGACGACCCAGAGGTTGCCCCTGCCGCGTCCTCGATTTCTACCATTGGGCGGCCACACGGCGGGCTTGCCAATCTTACCCGTATGAGGGTCGAGGATGTAATGATCCCGAAGGTCGAAATCGTCGCCACTCCAATCGATGTCGACCAGGACGAACTTGTTGAAATGTTCCGCTCGAGCGGCTTGTCGCGGTTACCTGTCTTCAAGGAAACGCTGGATAAGCCCATGGGCATGATTCACCTGAAAGACTTTGCTCTCTTGCACGGCTTTAATGGGTCGGGTGAGGAATTCCAGTTGGGCAATATGCTTCGGCCTTTGCTTTATGCGCCGCCATCGATGCCGATTGGTGTCCTGTTGCAGAAGATGCAAAGCGAACGGGTGCACATGGCGCTGGTCATTGACGAATACGGCGGTGTCGATGGTCTTGTGACTATTGAAGACCTGATCGAACAGGTCATCGGTGAAATTGAAGATGAGCACGACATCGACGAAGGCCTTCATTGGGTGGTCGAAGCTCCGGGGTGCTATCTGGCCCAGGCCCGCACGCCGATCGAGGATTTCGAAGAGGCCATCGGACGCAAATTGGACCTGGACGACGATGTGGAAGAAATCGACACCCTGGGAGGTCTGGTCGTCCTGTTGGCAGGGCGGGTTCCCGCACGCGGAGAGGTGGTGAAGCACCCGGATGGTGTTGATTTTGAGGTCGTGGATGCCGATCCGCGCCGGATCAAGCGGTTGCGTGTTCGACTAGAGCTGGCGAAAGCCGCCGAGTGACGGGACGCAGAGCCGCAGGTTGGATCGCGCTGGCATCCGGGGCGATAGCCGCCACCGGTCATGCGCCGTTCAACCTTTGGTTTCTGGCCTTGATTGGCTTTGGTGGGCTGACATGGGCCGTTGTAACGGCGCGCCGCCCTGCCTTGGCTGCCTGGTTTGGCGGGATCGGGTATTTTGCCGTTTCTCTGCACTGGATCGTTCAGCCATTTCTGGTTGATGTGGCACGGCACGGTTGGATGGCACCATTTGCCCTGGTCTTCATGGCTATGGGGCTGGCGTTGTTCTGGGCTGTTGCCGGGTGGTTATCGGGCCGTACGTCTGTTCCCGCGCTTGGTTGGGCGCTTGGGATGTCCATGGCAGAAGTGGCACGTGGCTATGTGTTGACCGGATTTCCCTGGGCGTTGCCCGCCTATATTTGGACCGAAACCCCCATCCGCATGATTGCAGCTATGATAGGGCCTTTTGGTCTGACTGCGCTGACATTGAGCATTGTGGCGCTTCCCGTCATGGCGCCACGCCGATGGATGGCAGCGGCAGGCGCCGCGGCATTCCTGGGGGCCATGTTTTTCTGGGGGCAGCAAGCGCAGCACGGCCAGCTCGGCGATGATCTGGGCGTTGTCCGGCTTGTTCAGCCAAACGCGCCCCAACACCAAAAATGGGACCCGCAGTTTGCCCATACCTTCGTTGATCGGCAGATCGGCTTCACCGCCGAACCTATGGACGGCGTTGATCTGGTCATCTGGCCAGAAACCGCCATCCCGTATCGGCTGGACCTGGCCGCCCCGGTGCTTGACCGGATCGCTACGGCCGCGGACGGCGTGCCGGTGGTTCTGGGCGTTAACCGCAGCGAAAACGGGAGACATTACAATGCAATGATCACGTTGCCGTCCAGCGGCGTGCCATACGATGTCTATGACAAGATGCATCTTGTTCCCTTTGGCGAATACATTCCCTTCGGACAATTCGCGCAATTGGCTGGACTTCGCAGTTTTGCGGCCCGTGATGGTTTTGGGTTCAGCCCCGGCGCGTCGGTGCGGACCGTTGAAACCCCGATTGGGCGCGCCTTGCCGCTGATTTGCTATGAGGCGATTTTCCCGCAACATATTCGCCGCGCAGCCGAACGGCCTGACTACTTGATGCAGATCACCAATGACGCCTGGTTTGGAACATTTTCCGGGCCTTATCAGCATTTGCAACAAGCGCGGTTTCGCGCGGTCGAACAAGGTTTGCCTATGGTGCGCGTCGCCAATACCGGCGTCTCGGCTGTGATCGATGCCTTTGGGCGGGTGGTGCATTCTCTGCCCATGCAAGAGGCTGGCTTCGCGGATGTGACGCTTCCTGGTGCACGGCAGGCGCCCATCTATGCCAGAACGGGTGACTTCCCGATCACAGTTATTCTTTTATTCACACTGGCCGCGCTCATATGGACGAAAAGACGCAACGCCATTGCAAAAGGGCATACTTCATCGTAACCGCAAAACACCGTCACAACGGCTTCCTGACGTGGCGGCGTCTCAGTAATGGAGCACTATTTCTATGAATCGCCAGAACTATACATTCACCTCGGAAAGTGTTTCCGAAGGTCATCCCGACAAGGTATGCGACCGTATTTCCGACGCGGTGCTGGACGCCTTCCTTGGTCAGGACCCGGAAGCACGTGTGGCTTGCGAAACATTTGCAACAACTGATCGCGTTGTGATCGGTGGCGAAGTTCGCGGCCCGGAAGGTGTTTTGGAACAGGTTGAAGACATCGCGCGGGCCTGTGTGAAAGACATTGGCTATGAGCAAGAGGGCTTTCACTGGGCCAACATGACGGTAGACAACTACCTTCACGCTCAGTCCGAGCATATTGCCCAGGGCGTCGATGCCTCGGGTAACAAAGACGAAGGCGCGGGCGATCAGGGTATCATGTTCGGCTATGCCACGGACGAGACCGAAGAACTGATGCCTGCACCGATCCAGTATGCTCATGCAATCCTGCGCCGGCTTGCAGAGGTGCGCAAATCCGGGGCGGAACCGACCCTGCGCCCGGATGCCAAGTCGCAATTGTCGGTCCGTTACGAGGACGGCAAGCCGGTTGAAGTGGCATCGATCGTTCTGTCTACGCAGCATGAGCGTGAAGATCAGACCTCTGATGATATCCGAGGCATCGTCGAGCCCTATATTCGCGAGGTCTTGCCGTCTGGCTGGATTACCGACAAGACCGAGTGGTGGGTGAACCCGACCGGCACTTTTGTCATTGGTGGACCTGATGGCGATGCCGGGCTTACAGGCCGCAAAATCATTGTCGATACCTATGGCGGTGCGGCACCTCATGGCGGCGGCGCGTTTTCGGGCAAAGACCCGACCAAGGTTGACCGTTCCGCGGCCTATGCCGCACGTTACCTGGCCAAGAACGTCGTCGCGTCCGGCATGGCGTCGCGCTGTTTGATCCAGGTGTCTTATGCGATCGGTGTGTCCAAACCCCTGTCGGTTTATGTCGACACCTATGGTACGGGCGAGGTCGAGCCGGCGGCCATCGAAAACGCCATTGCTGAGGTGGCTGATCTCAGCCCGCGGGGCATTCGTGAGATGTTGCAGATGAACCGCCCCATCTATCAGCGCACGGCAGCCTATGGACACTTTGGGCGCGCGCCGGAAGCAGACGGCGGGTTTTCCTGGGAACGCACTGATCTTGTTGACGCATTGCGTGCTGCCGTTCGCTAAGGGGAGCGTTGTCGCCTATGTGCGTTTCGGCAAGGGGCGTCGGTGAAGATGCTGGTATCCAGAGGTTCCGCCGCTAGAATGGCGGTCTGACTGAGCGAGGGGTTTCTGTGCAGTTTACGGTTGCCATCGACGGACCTGCTGCCGCGGGCAAGGGCACGATTTCGCGTGCCTTGGCCGCGCGTTTTGGCTTTGCGCATCTGGACACGGGGCTTTTGTACCGAGCAGTCGGGCGGCGAATGCTTGATGGCACGCCTGCGGTGATTGCTGCTTCGACATTGCGGCTGAGAGATATATCGCGGACCGATTTGCGGACGCCCGAAGTTTCGCAGGCCGCCAGCCAGGTGGCCGCAATCGCCGAGGTTCGCGAAGCCCTGGTGACCTTTCAACGAGATTTTTCGCGGCGCGAGGGCGGCGCGGTTTTGGATGGGCGAGACATCGGGACGGTGATCTGTCCGAATGCCGACGTGAAACTTTTCGTGACGGCCAGTGCCGAGGTTAGAGCCGAGCGCAGATGGCGTGAATTGATCGCGGATGGTTACGACATCACTGTTGGACAGGTCTTGACCGATGTGCGTGCCCGGGATGATCGCGATAGCAACCGAAAAGATGCACCGATGCGCGCTGCCGAAGACGCCTTGGTTCTGGATACGTCGGACATGTCGATAGACGAAGCTTTGTCCGCGGCCGAGCGCCACGTGGGCGATATACTGGAGAACAATCGATGAAAACGACCACATTGGGTTCAAACGGACCGTTGATTTCACAGTTTGGCATTGGCGGGATGTCGTTCGCCGGCATCTATGGCGACGCGACCGAAGAGGAAAGCCATGCCGTGCTGGACAATGCGTTGGCGGCGGGGGTCACCCATATCGATACCTCGAACGTCTATGGCATGGGGCGATCAGAAACCCTGATTGGAAGCTGGCTTGCCAAACGACCCGAGGGGCGGGACGCCATGACAATCGCGACAAAGGCCGGAATTTCGCGAGATGCAGACGGCAAGCGGTGTTACGATAACTCGTTGGAACATCTGGAGAGCGAGCTTGATGCCAGCCTGACCCGGCTGGGGCTGGATGCCGTGGATTTGTTTTATGTGCATCGGCTTGAGGCGGAGCGCCCGGTCGAAGACACCGCCGGATCCCTGAGGCGATTGATCGAGAAGGGAAAAACCCGTGCGATAGGGTTTTCGGAAATTGCGCCGTCAACCTTGCGTCGTGCGGCAAGCGAGGCGCATATCGATGCGGTGCAATCAGAATATTCCCTGTCGACGCGCGCGCCAGAATTGGGGCTGGTGCAGGCCTGCAAAGATCTGGGCGCGGCTCTGGTTGCCTTTTCTCCGGTTGGCCGGGCCTTTCTGACCGACGCGCCGCTCGATGCCGAAAAAGTGGGGTCGCTGGCGTTCACACAGGGGAACCCCCGGTTCATCGAACCCAACTACAGCGCCAATATTGCCGAAACCGACAAATTTCGCGCGCTTGCCCGCGACATGGGAGAGCCTGCCGCCGCACTGGCGATTGCGTGGCTGATTGCCCAGGGTGACCATGTTATTCCGATCCCTGGCACGAAATCCACGTCGCATCTGGCCGAACTGATGCGCGGAGCACAAATATCCTTGTCGCCGGACGACGTGGCAGCGATCGAGGCGGTCTTGCCAGTAGGGTGGGCCCATGGTGATCGTTATTCGGTGGGCCAATGGATCGGACCGGAACGATACTGCTGAGCGTCGGCTCAGGCTGCCCGTCCCGAGCGGGCGGGTGGGGCTGATCGGTCCTGATGCTGGAAACGTCCGATCAGGCCCTGCATCTGATCGCTGGCAGCGACAAGTGTCTGGGCCGCGGCGGCGGTTTCTTCGATCATCGCGGTATTCTGCTGCGTAACCGAATCGATTTCGACGACAGCGGTGTTGATATCGTCCAGCGCAGTGGCCTGCTCCGACGCAGAGGCGGCGATTTCGTCCACGCGACCCGAGATTTCGTTGACTGAATCGCTGACAGCTTTCAGCGCATCAACCGTTTCACCGACAAATCGGACCCCATCTTTCACCTGCCCCTGGCTTTTGACGATAAGACCGCTGATGTCCTTTGCGGCTTCTGACGATCGTTGAGCCAGGGCGCGAACTTCGGAGGCGACGACCGCAAAACCGCGTCCGGCATCACCGGCACGCGCTGCTTCAACGCCCGCATTCAAGGCAAGAAGGTTGGTCTGGAAAGCGATTTGATCGATGACGTCGATGATGCTGTTGATTTCGGCGGCGGAACTATCGATCTCGGACATGGCCTCCGAGGCGCGGGCGACGACCTGGCCGCTCTCTTCGGTGCTGGCCCTGGCCCCAGCGACCGAAGTTGCCGCCTCGGTCGCGTTCTGGGCAGTCTTGTGCACGATTGATGTCACTTCTTCCATGGATGCGGCTGTTTCTTCCAAACGCCCAGCCTGATGTTCGGCGCGTTTGGATAGCGCAACGGCAGCTTCACTGATCTGCCCGGAATCGCTGCGCATCTGGTCAGCGTGGGCCGACACCTCTTGCAAGGCCAGGGACAATGCCCCGACGGCCCGATTGAAATCCAATCTCAGGTTTTCATAGTCGTCAGAAAAGGCGTCATGCAGGGCAACAGAGAGATCGCCTTCGGCCAATGCCTTCAGCCCGTGGCCCAGTGTTTCGACAACTTGTTGCTGTTCGATCTGACGTTGCTCGGCCGCCAGTTTTTCGCTTTTCTCAATTTCTTTCGCGCGTAGGTCGGCGGCCATGGCCTGACGTTGCTTTTCTTCCAGGCTTTCAAGCGTCGCTTCGGCCTGGGTTCGGGCATTCTCGGCCTCGGCGCGCTGCATGTCTGCATCAGTCTTGGCCGCAATGGCCTGATCACGTGCTTCTTCGGCCACAGACGTCGCTTCTGCAACCTCTGCCAGGTGATCGGCACTTTCCCGAGCCAGAGCCTGGAGCCGACGGATAGTGACAATGAGAGCGGCAGATTCCGCGACGACCACGATGGCGTGGATTACCGTGCGTTCAAGGTTTCCGATAAGGTCAGCACTTGGGTACACCAAGACAGGAAGAGAAATGGTCAGCCCCAAGTGGTGCAGGGCGATCGCGGCCGTGGCGACAAGGATGGTAGGGACGTGGATCAGCGAAATAAGCATCGCAAGGAAGGCAAAGAAGACCATGTGGCTGTCGATTTGCCAGGGATGGCCAGAGAAGGCGGCAGTCAAGGCGATCGCCTGGCCGATCAAGGCCAGTCCGATAACCGGTTTGGACGGGGTTGGACGTGTCAGGGCAAAGATGCCCGCCCCTGCAAATAGTGATGAAATGAGCGGTGCGGTGACCAATCCATTTCCTGCAAGAATGCTGACAATGGTCACGACAGGTATCATGGCGACGGCGAACCAGGTGATCATTTTTTCTGGCTGTTTCAGGATGTTCATGCGGGGTCCCCCCTAAATGTGTTGCAGATTGCGGCCACCCACTGGCCGTCTGTCACCCGCCAGGCCCCTGCCGATTGAACCCGGCTGACAAACCCGGCGTCGCCCTGGGCCAGAACCGCCCACTTGGTGCGCAGGGGCGAGACTTCCCATCCCCCTGTCGCCACAACGATTTCTGCCGGGTTTGGTGCTATGATCAGGACCGGACCCGCCGATCCGGGCGCTGGGGCCAGAGCCACGGCGGCAACTGGCCCCGCTAGGGCCGTCACGCACAGAAGGGCGCTGATCAGGATATAATCGTGTGCCGATTTCATCCGCCATCGGTAGCAGTCGCCCGTTAAATATTCGAAAACGGGTATCCTTTCACTTTATCCGGGCCTCTTCGGCTTGCTTTTTGCCAATTTTGGCCCTAGTAAGCGCCCGTCGAAGCGGCGGAACAGCCGTGAGCGCAGAGACTGAGCAGGGTCGGTTACCGCCGACCCTTCTTGTTTGCGTTCATGAAAGGGATGCCGATGACCAACATGTCTCACCCAAGGTGGGCGCTAACCAAGACCGGCGGAGACAACCGCACGGCCAGATAAATCGAATGAAAAAGGAAACGAAAGCCACATGGCTCAGAACGCAACTATGGAGGACTTCGAGGCCCTCCTGAACGAAAGCCTCGAAATTGACACGCCCAATGAGGGTTCTGTTGTCAAAGGTAAAGTCATCGCAATCGAAGCGGGGCAAGCCATCATCGACGTCGGCTATAAAATGGAAGGCCGCGTTGAACTCAAAGAATTCGCAAATCCCGGTGAAGCCCCTGAAATCGCCGTTGGCGACGAAGTTGAGGTTTTCCTTGACCGTGTCGAAAACGCACGTGGCGAAGCGGTCATCAGCCGCGACAAGGCACGTCGCGAGGCTGCCTGGGATCGTTTGGAAAAGGCAAATGCCGACGAAGAGCGTGTCGAAGGCGCTATCTTTGGTCGGGTCAAGGGTGGCTTTACGGTCGATCTTGGCGGTGCCGTGGCCTTCCTGCCCGGTAGCCAGGTCGATGTGCGCCCCGTGCGCGACGCTGGTCCGCTGATGGGCCTGAAGCAGCCGTTCCAAATCCTGAAAATGGATCGCCGCCGTGGCAACATCGTTGTGTCGCGCCGCGCTATCCTGGAAGAAAGCCGCGCCGAACAGCGCGCCGAAGTCATCGCCAAGATCCAGGAAGGTCAGGCAGTCGACGGTGTGGTCAAGAACATCACCGAATACGGTGCGTTTGTTGACCTTGGCGGCGTCGACGGTCTGTTGCACGTGACCGACATGGCCTGGCGCCGTGTGAACCACCCGTCCGAGATCGTTTCGATCGGCGAGACGGTCAAGGTTCAGATCATCAAGATCAACAAGGAAACCCACCGCATCAGCCTGGGCATCAAGCAGCTTCAGGACGATCCGTGGGATGCTGTTGAAGCCAAATTCTCGCTGGGTTCGGTTCACCAGGGCCGCGTGACCAACATCACCGACTATGGTGCATTTGTTGAACTTGAGCCGGGCGTTGAAGGCCTGGTCCACGTTTCGGAAATGTCCTGGACCAAAAAGAACGTCCACCCTGGCAAGATCGTTTCGACCAGCCAGGAAGTCGACGTCATGGTTCTGGAAATCGACTCGGCCAAGCGCCGCGTTTCCCTGGGTCTCAAGCAGACACAGCGCAACCCGTGGGAAGTCTTTGCCGAAAACTTCCCGGTCAGCACGCAGGTCGAAGGCGAAGTCAAGAACATCACCGAGTTCGGTCTGTTCGTCGGTCTCGACAACGACATCGACGGCATGGTTCACCTGTCCGACATTTCGTGGGACCAGCGTGGCGAAGATGCCATTCAAGACTTCCGCAAAGGCGACTCGGTCAAGGCTGTTGTTACCGAGGTGGACGTCGAGAAAGAGCGTATCTCGCTGTCGATCAAGGCTCTGGACGACTCGTTCTCGGATGTTGTCGATGGGGTCAAGCGCGGTTCGATCGTGACCGTTCAGGTTACTGCCATCGAAGACGGTGGTATCGAGGTCGAGTACGAAGGCATGAAGTCCTTCATTCGTCGTTCGGACCTGTCGCGTGACCGTGCCGAACAGCGCCCTGACCGTTTCTCGGTTGGCGACAAGGTCGACGTGCGCGTCACCAACGTCGACGCCAAGACACGTCGTTTGGGTCTGTCGATCAAAGCGCGCGAGATTGCAGAAGAGAAAGAGGCCGTCGAACAGTACGGTTCCTCGGACTCGGGTGCATCGCTCGGCGATATCCTTGGCGCAGCACTGAAGCAGGACGACTAAGTCAGCTTCGTTTGCAGCGATTGAAAATTCAGAAAGCCCCGCAGAGTTGCGGGGCTTTCTTTTTGGGTTGAGCTGGCTTTTTGTATGCGGATTTGGCGCACGTGACGTGCCGATCAAACCCTGATCATTTCAAAAGGTCAGCGCCATACGGGTTGTCGATCACCATTTTCCAGCCGCCATCGGGTTGCTTGCGAAAGATCGCGATCGAGAGTCCGTTGTCGGTCATGGTTTGCCCGTCGGGCAACGTGCCAGTCATGGTCCAAGGTGCGATGTGCATGGCGATGTCCCCACCGACAAAGACCTGGTGGCCACCGTAGAAAAACTGGGGATCTACGGCGGCAAAACGGGCAAAAGCCTGTTTGAGTTCTTTGCGATCTGACACCGGTGCGGAGGGATCGAACACCACGGTCGCTTCGGATTCGTAACTGTCCAGAACGCGATCAAAGTCCTTGTCCTGAAATGCAGTGGTCATCGCCTGCACGGCGGCAATGATTTCGGAGTGTGTGTCTGTCATGTCAGCTTTGTCCTTAGCCAGAAGTGGTGCTGCAACTAGGCACAGCGAAGTTGCCCACGCGGTTGCGTGTTTCATGGAAATATCCTTTCAGAGGTTGGTTTTAAGTCGGTATCAACCTGGCGGGTCGACCAGGCTGAGCACACGGGCGGCAAGCGCGGCCGGGGCCTCCAACGCCCCGGTTGCGCGTTGGAGTTTGCCTGCGACCAGGGCCGCTTTGGTCTGATGGGCCTGATCGCGCAGAGCGGCCCAGTCAGGCGCATCGGCATAGGTGCGATGCCCGACCCGGTTGGCGCTTTGAGCGGCCGCCAGGCGGCGCGGGCAAGCGCAAGCTGCGTCAGGTGAGGCCATGCCGCAGGTGCGGGCCGTAAAGTCGATTACTTTTGCCCGTGCCCGAGACAGGCGTTTGCGATAGGTGGCGGGGGCGATTTGCAGGATGGCCGAGGCCTGAACGTGGTCAAACTCCAACACGTCTCCAAGCACATAGGCCGCCCGATGATCGCGGTCCAGGCACAAGAGCATCGCCATGGTGCAACCGATCCGAAGTTCGTTCAATAGCACGTGGTCCTCGGCATTGGTGGCGGTCTCATCTGCCAAGCCATTCATCAGGTCTTCTTCGAACATGTCGAATGTCAGTTCCGGGTCGCGGGCGAGAATGCGCTTGGCCGTCAGCAAATGGTTCATCGCAATCCGGTGCACCCAAGTCAGGAACGCGCTGTCTCCTCGGAATGAGGCGAGATTGGTCATGATGCGGATCAGGATTTCCTGGGTCGCATCCTCGGCCGCAGTGTGATCTGCCAACATGCGAAGTGCCAGTCGATGCACCGGGGTCTGTGCGACGCGCACGAGTTTTTCCAGGGCGGCCCTATCACCTGTGCGGGCCGTGGTGACCATATCTGCATGTTTGTCGTGCATCGCTTTGTCCTTTCGGGTGTCATATGTTTAGACGCCAGAAGTCCGAGATGTGTGACCGTTAATGTGCAGTTTTCTTGTTGTCGGGATTGGTCACGCTGGAGAAACCGTTTGTTTCAAATGCGTTACGCCCTTTCATAAAAGAGGTCTATGTGTTTATGCTTCACCATTGGTAAGTGCTGGGGGGCAACACCATGGCTGGAAAACGCGGCGAAACCGCCGGGAAAATTCTGACGGCTGCACGAAGCATCGTCCGTTCGGGGGGGCCTGATCAGCTGACTTTCGACGCCGTGGCCGAACAAGTCGGTGTCTCTAAGCAGGCGGTCTTGTACTGGTTTCCGAACAAGGCGCGTCTGATCGAGGCGCTGGTCCGCCCCGCCCTCGAGGCGGAAAGCGCGGCGGGACGTATGGCAATCACCGAAGCCGCCAGCGCTGACGATGCAATCCGTGCCTATATCGGGGCGCTTGCGGTGTTTCATACTTCTGATCTGGATCGTTTTCGCCTGATGTACGTGACGCCGCAGATCGGGCAACGGCAGGGCCGGAACGGCACCATGTTGACGACCCTCGGGCGCATCCATCCAGCCACGACCGAAATGTACGATGTTCTTGCAGCAAAGCTGGTCGATCAGGGGCGGTATCCCCGTTTGGTCGATGCACGTCGCGCAGCCGCGGCGATGCACACGGCACTGTTGGGCTTGGTTTTGCGTATGGCGATGGCCGATGCGTTGAATGCCCCTCTCCGGTTGCGGGATGACGCCCTGGTCGACGCTTTGGTCGGCGTGATGGTTCCGCACGCGGCCTGACCCACTCGACGCTTGAAAGCTTGCGCCCTAGACTGCCCCAAACCAAAAGTAGGGGGCATCGATGGCGCGTATCGGATTGACTGGGTTGGGCACGATGGGGGCCGCATTGGCGATGAACATTGCCGAAAAGGGCTTTCCGATTGCAGTTCACAATCGCACCAAATCCGTCACCGATGAGGTGATGGCCGGTGTCGGTGGACTGGCCGATAACATGGTGGCCGTCGATAGCCTGGCGGACCTGGCTGCAAGGCTGGACAGCCCAAGGGCGATTATCATCATGGTGCAGGCCGGTGCGGCGGTAGACGCAGTGATCGAAGGTCTTTTGCCGCATCTCGATCCGGGCGACATTATCATTGATGCGGGCAACGCCGATTTCAATGATACGCGTCGCCGCGACAAAAATCTTGCGGCACGCGGTTTTCGTTTCCTCGGAATGGGCGTTTCCGGTGGAGAAGACGGCGCGCGTCACGGTCCTTCGATCATGGTGGGCGGTCCGGTCGAAGCTTTTCAGCCCGTAGCCGATATCGTGACGGCGATTGCCGCCAGGTTCGATGGAGACGCCTGTGCCGATCACCTTGGGCCGGATGGCGCCGGGCATTTCGTCAAGACGGTTCACAACGGGATCGAATATGCAGATATGCAGTTGATCGCCGAGACCTATGGCCTGATGCGTGATGGCGGGCTTGAACATGATGATATCGCCGGCGTATTCCGCGACTGGAATTCCGGTGCGCTTCAATCCTATCTGGTTGAGATCACAAGCGAAGTTCTGGCCGCGAAAGACCAAGAGACGGGACAGCCATTGGTTGATGTCATTGTCGACAGCGCCGGGCAAAAAGGCACCGGGCGCTGGACGTTGATCGAAGCATTGAAACTGGGGCAGTCGGCTACCACGATCGAGGCGGCGGTTGCAGCGCGGTCATGGTCGACTGACCGTGCCATGCGGGCGGAGGCCGAAAGGACCTTTCCGCGCAGTGATGCCGCCGCGATGCCGAACCAGGACGATTTGCACGACGCGCTTCTGGCCGCCCGCATCGTGGCCTATGGGCAAGGGCTGGCTCTCTTGGCGGCAGCATCAGAGGAATTCGCCTGGGAACTGGATCTGGCACGGGTGGCCGAGATTTGGCGCGCCGGCTGCATTATCCGGTCCGCATTGCTTGATGATATTGCCTCGGCGGTGCGTCAGGGTTTGCCGCACAATCAACTGATATTGGCACCCGCCTTCAAAACGCGGCTTGATCACGGTATTCCTGCCTTGCGCCGCGTCGTGCTGGCAGCAATCGAAAACGGACAATCCGTCCCCGCCCTGGCCGCCGCGCTATCCTTCTTTGATACGGTGCGTCGGGCACGCGGAACCGCCGATCTTATCCAGGGGCAGCGAGATTTTTTCGGGCGTCACGGGTTCGAGCGTATGGATCGCGAGGGCACGGGGTTTCACGGTCCTTGGGCCAGTTGATGGACAGTGGCGCGCGTTGAGGGCAAACTGCGCCAATGAAGCTAACGCGTCGAGAAACATCCCGCTTGTTGGTCGCCAGTGTGGCGGCCTCAGCCCTTCCGTTGCCAGCAGCCGCGGCGTCGTCACAGAAGTGGGCGCAGCGTCTTCAACGGGAATTGCAGGCGCGATTTGTCTATCATGACATGGGGACCATCGAACTGCAGCGTTTTGGTATGGCACGGCGCTCGGGTGGCTATGTGATGGCCGGTGTTGTTCGACTAGATTGGCCACCCGGCGAACGCCGTCGCAGGTACGAAGCCTCTGGCAAGAAAGAAAAAGATGCGTTCAACCAGTTACTGGCTTTGACGCTGGTCGCCCTGGACGAGACCTGGCCTGGATGCGTGACGCTATGAGCTGGACCCAATGGGGTTAACAAAAGAACTGATCGACATTGCCAAGACGGGTGCATCCCGGATTGAAAATGTCACACGTGGCGGTCAGGAATTCTGGATCAAGAGACCCGAAGCCCTGCCGTTTAAAATGCGTTTGCAAAAGGGCGATCCGTTCAAGGCCTTTGCCGCGGAAATCGAGGCGCATAAAAGGTTCGAAGACCTTGGCTTGCCCGTCCCCAGAATCGTTGCCAGTGGGCCTGATTTTGTCATCACCGAGGGGGCGGGGCCTTCGATCAATACGCTTTTGGCAACGTTGTCCGACTCTGACCAAAGCACGGTTCTTTTCCGTGCTGGCGAAGCGCTCGCATCCTGGCATCGCAAGGGGTTTGGTCACGGGCGTCCGAGTTTGAAGGATATGTGCTGGCAGGACGGCAAGATCACCTTCCTGGACTTTGAACGTGCCGGTGACAAGCGCAACGGTGTCGGAGGGCAGGTCATGGACTTGTTGATCCTTTTGTTCAGTACGTCCGTTGAAACCGGAGGAGAAAACAGTGCGATGGCGGCTGTCCGGGATGGTTACCTGTCGGCCGGGGGGCGATCGAATTGGCGCCGGGCCAAAGCGCGCTTGCGTTGGTTGACGCCCCTGCGGTTGGCATTGCGCCCTGTGGTTTGGGTGCTGGGCGAGAACAGGGAGTTCGATGCGATAGAGCCGTTTTTCAAATTTCTCGACGGCGATCACGGCGCGTAATCGCGTCGCCGTTGCAATCGACAGGACGGACGGCTTAGACCTCTCGACAAACCCTTTGTTTCGCACCATATCCTGCAGTCATGACAGAGCTCGCGAAAATACGAAATTTCTCGATCGTGGCGCATATCGACCACGGGAAATCTACGCTGGCCGACCGGTTGATCCAAAACACCGGGACGGTGGCCGATCGGGATATGCAGGAACAAATCCTGGACAGCATGGATATCGAGCGCGAGCGCGGGATCACCATCAAGGCAAACACGGTTCGGATCGAATATCCGGCCAAGGATGGCGAGACCTATATTCTGAACCTGATCGATACTCCGGGACACGTCGACTTTGCCTACGAAGTCAGCCGGTCGATGCAGGCGGTCGAAGGATCGTTGCTGGTGGTGGATGCCTCGCAAGGAGTCGAGGCGCAAACTTTGGCCAACGTTTATCAGGCGATTGAGGCCGACCACGAGATCGTGCCCGTGCTGAACAAGATCGATCTGCCTGCGGCCGATGTCGACAGGGTGTCCGAACAGATCGAAGATGTGATCGGCATCGACGCCACGGATGCCGTTCAGATCAGTGCCAAGACGGGTCTGGGTATCCCTGATGTTCTGGAAGCTATCGTCACCCGCCTGCCTGCCCCTACCGGCGACCGGGACGCTCCGTTGAAAGCGATGTTGGTTGATAGCTGGTACGACCCATACCTTGGCGTTGTTGTCATGATCCGTGTGATCGACGGCGTCGTCAGAAAGGGTGACCAGATCAAGATGATGCAGACCGGTGCCAAGTATGGCATCGACAAGCTTGCGGTACTGAAACCTAAGATGGTTGATATCCCCGAACTGGGGCCGGGCGAGATTGGCATTCTGACCGCATCGATCAAGCAGGTGCGAGACACGCGTGTCGGCGATACCATCACCCACGAGAAACGTGGGACCGATAAGGCTTTGCCGGGGTTCAAGCCTGCGCAGCCGGTGGTGTTCTGCGGTCTTTTTCCGGTTGATAATGCCGAGTTCGAGGACCTGCGCGAGGCGATTTCCAAACTGGCCCTGAACGACGCCAGTTTTTCTTATGAAATGGAGACCTCGGCAGCCCTTGGATTTGGATTCCGATGTGGCTTCTTGGGGCTGCTGCACCTTGAGGTCATTCGCGATCGGATCGAGCGGGAATATGATATCGATCTGATCACAACGGCTCCAAGCGTGATCTATCATGTCTTCATGCGCGACGGCACGATGGTCGAGCTGCACAACCCTGCCGACATGCCTGACTTGACCCATGTCGACCACTTGGAAGAGCCGCGTATCAAGGCGACGATCCTGGTGCCTGATGAGTATCTCGGCGATGTGCTGAAACTGTGCCAGGATCGGCGTGGCATCCAGGAAGACCTGACCTATGCCGGTACGCGGGCCATGGTGGTTTACGATCTTCCACTGAACGAAGTGGTGTTCGATTTCTATGATCGACTGAAGTCGGTCACCAAGGGCTATGCGTCCTTTGATTATCAGATGACGGGATATCGGACCGACAACCTTGTGAAAATGTCGATCCTTGTGAACGACGAACCGGTGGACGCACTTTCCATGATGGTACACCGCGACCGGGCCGAAAGCCGTGGCCGTGCAATGGTCGAAAAGCTGAAAGATCTGATCCCGCGCCACATGTTCAAAATCCCGATCCAGGCGGCCATCGGCGGCAAGGTCATCGCCCGCGAGACGCTTTCCGCGATGCGCAAGGATGTGACGGCCAAATGCTATGGCGGCGACGCGACCCGGAAGAAAAAACTGCTGGAAAAGCAGAAGGCTGGTAAGAAAAAGATGCGCCAATTCGGCAAGGTCGAAATCCCACAGGAAGCGTTCATTAACGCTTTGAAAATGGACAGCTAATCATTTCTTGGTAATGGCTTTAGGCGCTAGCGAGGTGCGAAGTGGCTTGCCTGCCCACACAAATTGGCGGTGGCACGATCCGTGTTTTGAAGATGAACGGCTTGGATGAGTATGTAAGGAGGAAATAGGATGCATTCCGCACCCACCTCTCTGCCACATTCTCGCCCCTTATAGTCCCCAATTCGCTGCTAAATCCAAAAATTCAACGTAAATGAACATGGATTGAATGATGGAACTGATTGCAAATTTGGTCTCTGGAAACCAACAGGCTCTTGCTGGTGTCGCCGGAGTAGTTTGCGGCGTCCCGCTTCTTTATCTAGTGATTTCGAGAACGTTAAAAAAGCGGCGTGCCGAACAGTAAACGACGCATGGAGGGTGCGTGAGCGCACGCACCTCTCCTGATCGTCAAGTTCAGTAGCTCATGCCAGAGTCGGAGTCTTCTCGATCGGCGGAAGGGACGCGCTCTGATATCTCCATTTGGCTGCAGGCGGACAAAGCGAATGCAGCAACAACAAAAAATAGTAAACGTGCCATAATTCTTCTCCTGGATTAATTGCCTTTAGCGGCGCAGGTTGCGCCTCCAACAGTCTAGCATACTTGGCGTGGATTGTGTTTGGTCCAGATCAAGACCGTCTGCACTGTCTGGTCAGACGCCGGAAGTCACCGTGCATCCGCGGGGCAAAATCCCTTAGCCATTCGAAAAGCTGAACACATATGCTAACCATACGTCACCCGGATCAACCGGGAGATAAAATGGGAGGGATAGTTATGAGCCCGGAACTTAGAACGAAGCTATTGATTTCGCGGACCAGCGGTTATTACACCATCATGTTGACGACCATGTTTGTATTCACTGCCGTGGCGGCGGTGATTGAACTGGGTGGGGGCGGGTATTCCGCGCCTTTGACTTGCCTTGTGATCGCAGCGACGGCCTATGGTGTTCTGGCCGGCGGAACGGCGTTGGACGACATGATCAACCTGCGGGCCGACATGGATGAAGCGACGGCGCAAACCAATTACGGTAAAGGAGTCGCGGCCCGAAATATTCCGATGTTGAAAACCATCTCATCGGTGCTTTTGATCCTGATCGGATTGGCCGAGCTTTTCGCAATCTTCGTGTGATGCGACGCGGCGAGGGCGGTCGACGCTCTCGCCAATCACCGGGGTGCAAGTTGACGTGCGTCAAGGTGCACATATTCGCTTTTCTTTATGATTGAGAAAATCATGATCAGGAGGCGACGATGCTTGCGCTGTTTCTTATTATCCACATCTTTATCGGGTCGACCCTGGCGGGGTCGGCTGTCATCGCTGCCTTGTCCATGGGGTTTGACGACGCCCGCGCAATCATCTTGGCGGCGGTTCTGGGGTTTGTCGTTTCTCTTCCCGCGTCATGGGGCGTGGCGAAGTGGTTGGTGTCCAACCAGTCCTAGCACCCCTGACGCCGGCATTTTTTAAAGTTAAAACAGGTCGTTACCGTGGTCTTCTGCGATTGAATCCGCAGCAACTGCACCTACGGCGCCGACGGCGACGGGGACGCAGCCCGACAAAGTTGCCGCAGAAACGATTACTGAAAGGGCGAATGCCAGCTTCTTGGTCACTAAGTGTCCTCCTTGGTTTCAACTGATTCTAGTCGGGTCGTCGACCAAGTTGAATAGCAAATGGTGCGGTGGCGTTTTGGGCATCGGTTTGCCGAAATGGACGTTTTGCTCTTGCAGCATTCAAGTGGCGGTTGGTTCGGTTGCCAGTTTTTCGTTTTCCCTTTGTATCAAGTTGCCCTGCATGAGGAAATCGAACTTATCCACAGATAATTCCACAATTAAATCAGAGATTTATCCACATAACATTTGCAACGCTGCAGTGCATTTTACTTGCCAGACGATCGTTGTTTTGTGACGCTGTATGTGTCGCGAGAGATCGTGATGCGCAAAAGCTCTTAAGAGCCGGAGCGGGACGGAACGGGACATCAGTACCGAGACGTTTTGCAAAGGCTCGCAGATTCGGGGCAGCGACGTGGCAGCTTTTCGGAGGTGCGACATCGTGAAACCGGGGATGCTGGGTTCGGGCGCGCCAGGCGGGTAACCGTGTGGCAGGTGGCGGATCGAAAGATGCGCCCCACACTGGGCCGGACGCCTCTTGAGGGGAAGGGTTCAGGAAGGCGTCAGGGCGTGTCGGCAACGGCACGATTGCGAAGACCGCGTCTGAGCACCTGGCGCCTTTTCCTATGCGCATTTCTACTGTCCTGGAAATGAAACGAGGCTTGGTGGTTGCCCGCCAAGCCCCGTTAAACGTCAGAAAAGCGACCGCGTCTATCGCACCTGTGTGTTGTGGCATACACGTCGTTGATCCAATGTTCAACCATATCTCGTGGGGCGGTGTTGCCTGGCCTCAATATTTGAGCGTAGGCCATAGGCCGTGCTGCGTGCTAGAATTGGTCCAGTCGATAGGAGGCTGGGATGAAACGCATCGTTGTTTTGGCCGTCATTTTATTTGGAAGCGCTTTTGTCTTCGAAGCCTATTCGGGGCGGGATCTTGGGGTTCGGCGGATGGTTCAAGTGACCGTTGGCGCAATCTCGGGCGGCTTTGCGGGTGGCTATGGAATGGCGACGGGCGCCAGCCAATCCATCGGAGGGTCGGTCGGTGGATTGTCGAAAGGCGTCTCGAATAACGTGGGCGCAGTCTTCGGAAACTGAGCCGCTCTCGCTTTTTCCTATCCTTTAGGATACAATTAACAAATTATTAATGTTTTGGGGGCTGGCAATGTTTGTCAAAAGGCTCTCGATCGCTGCGGCAATAATAGCCGGTTACCTAGTGCTTGGTGATGCGTTTCACGACAGTAAAACAGCATCGCCAGAAGGCTTTGTAAACGAACTGGGCCGTGGCGTCGGGCAGATAGTCACAGGGGTCGGAAATAGCATCAGAGGACTATTCTGGAGCTGATGCACGAAAATTCGTTAAGCGGTCGAGCACGACGGCTTGGCCGCTTTCGATAACGCTAAAAATCGGTGCTGTTCCGGCGACGGGGTATGCGCTGCAAGGGATGGCTTTGCGCCGATCAGGCCGCGAGGAACGCCGCGACCGCCGCCTCAAAGGCGCGCGGGTTGTCCGCGTGAAGCCAATGACCTGCGCCGGGTATCTTTGCAAAACGTGCAGCCGGGAACAGCGACTTGATCTTTTCACGGTGCTCGTGGCCTACATAATGGCTCTCGGCCCCCGATAGAAATAGGGTCGGACCGGTGAAAGCCGGGCGATCCAGGTCGGGGAAGCCGATGATCTTGCTCATTTCCGCTTGCAAGACATCGAGATTCAAGCGCCATCGTTTCCCCGATACGTCCAGAGATTGAAGCAAAAAGGCCCGGGTGCCTGGATCATCGACGTGCAACTTGAGCTGATCGTCCGCGTCGCGACGTGACCCAATCTTGGAAAGATCAATGGCCCGCATGGCGTCAATCATAGATTGCTGCGTGTGGCCATAGGTGACCGGAGCAATATCTGCGACGACCAGCTTGCGTACCTTTTCAGGATGGTTCAGCGCCAACACCATGGCCGCTTTGCCGCCCATGGAATGACCAAGGACGTCAGAAGTGGAAGGGATCGCCTGGGCGAGGTCCTTGGCAAGGTCAGGATAAGAATGCGTTTCTGTCCAGGGGCTTCCTGCGTGGTTTCGCATATCCAAGGCAGTGACCTGACGATCATCGGACAGGCGTTTAGCGATAACGCCCCAGTTGCGCGCTGACCCAAAAAGGCCGTGAGCGATCAAGAGCGGAGTGGTTTCGGTCGGCGCGCCGTGGAGGACAGAATTCAGCATGGCTTTTCATAACGTTAAGAACCGGGTATCGCCAGTGGTATGGATGTGAATGCGACCATACAGAGCGTGACCGAGCGGATGGCCCGCCAGCTCCGCGTCAGGGGCGAAGGTCTGGCCGATGTGTCGGCGCGGGCCGGGCGGAAGTTGCCAAGGCATCTGCGGCGCGAGATCGATGTGCTGATCCAAGCCGAGGCGATGTCTCAAAACCCCAAGTTGGCGCGGTTGATCAACACCGGCCAGGTGCGGAAATCTGGGCGCAAGGTGCTAAAATATTTGGATAAGCTGGATCCGAAGGCTGAGCGTTTGGGCGAGACTCTGGATGTGATTGCCAAGATCGCTTTCGTGATTTTCGTCGTGGTTTTGATCGTCTTTTTCACACTCTTGAAGCGTGGATACTTCGACTAGCACACAGAGCTTCAAAGTCAGGTCCGTGTCGGTGCCCCTTGTAACAAGAAAGCCGGGCGAACACCTGAAATGGTGCGCCCGGCTGATAGCCGACCAATCTCTGTCAGCGGCGGTTCCCGGCTATTGAGATTACATATTGGCGTAAAGCGGGAAACGATCGCAGAGCGCTTTGACCTCTCCACGAATGCGGGCTTCAATCGCAGCGTTGCCCTCGTCGCCATTGGTGGCGAGGCCGTCGGTCACCTCAACGATCCAACGGGCGATTTGGCGGAATTCTTCTTCACCGAAACCGCGCGTGGTTCCGGCGGGGGTGCCAAGGCGGATACCGGATGTGACGAAGGGCTTTTCAGGGTCAAACGGCACGCCGTTCTTGTTGCATGTGATGTGGGCGCGGCCCAGGGCAGCCTCGGTCGCCTTGCCGGTGACACCCTTGGGGCGCAGGTCGGCGAGCATCAGGTGGTTGTCGGTGCCACCCGAGACAATGTCGATACCGCCCTTCATAAGCTCGTCAGCCATGGCTTGGGCGTTCTTGACGACCTGCGCAGCATAGTCCTTGAATTCGGGGCGGAGCGCCTCGGCAAACGCCACGGCCTTGGCGGCGATGACGTGCATCAGGGGGCCGCCCTGAAGACCCGGGAAGACGGCCGAGTTCACCTTCTTGGCGATGTCGGGGTTGTTGGTCAGGATCATGCCGCCACGAGGGCCGCGCAGGGATTTGTGGGTCGTTGTTGTGGCTACGTCGGCGTACGGTAGGGGCGACGGGTGCATCCCGCCCGCGACAAGACCCGAGATATGGGCCATGTCGACCATCAGGTAGGCGCCAACCTCATCCGCGATGTCGCGGAAGGCAGCCCAATCCCAGATGCGCGAATAGGCCGTACCGCCGGCCAGAATCAGCTTGGGCTTGTGCTCCAGCGCCTTGGCGCGGATGTCGTCCATATCGAGACGCTGGTCCTGCTGGCGCACGCCGTAAGAGACGACGTTGAACCATTTGCCCGACATGTTGACGGGCGAGCCGTGGGTCAGGTGGCCGCCCGAATTGAGGTCGAGCCCCATGAAGGTGTCGCCGGGCTGGAGAAGGGCGAGAAAGACGGCCTGGTTCATCTGAGAACCCGAGTTCGGCTGAACGTTGGCGAAGTCGCAGCCAAACAGTTCCTTGGCGCGTTCGATGGCGAGGTTTTCGGCCACGTCGACATGCTGGCAGCCGCCGTAATAGCGTTTGCCTGGATAGCCTTCGGCGTACTTGTTGGTCAGGACTGAACCCTGGGCTTCCAGGACGGCGGCAGAAACGATGTTTTCCGACGCGATCAATTCGATCTCGTCACGCTGACGGCCAAGCTCGGCACGGATCGCGGCGTTGAGTTCAGGATCGCGGCTTTCCAGCGTTTCAGTGAAAAATCCGGCGTCACGGGTGGCGGTCATGGTCATGCTCCGTCAGCAAAAGGTCGGTGTCGCGCGTTCCTTAGACAGTTTCGGTGTCCTTAGAAAGCCACGAAACCGGCATATTGGCGCGGTATGGCGTCTCAGGTTTCGATTATGGGGCCTTGAGTTTCCGAAACACCCGCGCAATCGTGGATCGGCAACAGCGGGGATATTTATGCGAGCGTCCAAAGCCATATCATTCCGGGCCAGCAACGCTCCGGTCGCCCAGGCAGCCTTGGCCGAACTGATCGGGGAGTTCGGGCAATCCGCGCCGGAAGAGGCAGACGTGATCGTCGCCCTGGGCGGTGACGGGTTCATGTTGGAGACCCTGAAAGACGTGCGGCCCCTGGATAAGCCGGTCTATGGCATGAACCGGGGCACAGTCGGGTTCTTGATGAACGAGTTCAGCATCGATGGGCTGCCCGAAAGGTTGGCGCAGTCGGAAGCGGCGGTGATCAACCCCTTGCGTATGCGCGCCGAAGACGTGGACGGTAAGGTTTCCGAAGGGTTGGCCATCAACGAGGTGTCATTGCTGCGACAGGGGCCACAGGCGGCGCGGCTGAAGGTGTCGGTTGACGGGCGTCCGCGCTTGGAAGAGCTGGTCTGCGACGGGGCCTTGGTGGCGACGCCTGCGGGATCGACCGCGTATAATTACTCGGCCCATGGCCCGATCCTGCCTATTGGATCAGAGGTTCTGGCTCTGACGGCGGTGGCACCGTTCCGGCCGCGCCGCTGGCGCGGCGCCCTGTTACCAAAAACGGCGGTGGTCCGGTTCGATGTGTTGGAGCACGCAAAGCGCCCGGTGATGGCAGATGCCGACGGACGGCCCGTGCGCGACGTGGTTTGGGTCGAGGTCGAAAGCGACCCCGAGGTGCGTCACCGCATTCTGTTTGATCCCGGCCACGGGTTGGAAGAACGCCTGATCCGCGAACAATTCCTGTGAAGGATAGGTTTGCCACTCGAAACCGGCGGTATCTTCAAGACGCGTAATTGATCGCTTGGAGGGCCTCGCGGATTTCATCGAGGATCGCGGGGTCGTCGATGGTTGCGGGCATCTTGTAATCCTCGCTATCAGCGATCTTGACCATCGTCGCGCGCAGGATCTTGCCCGAGCGGGTCTTGGGCAGGCGTTTGACGACCACGGCATGTTTGAAGGCCGCGACAGGGCCGATTTTCTCGCGAACCAGCTTGACGCATTCCGACACGATTTCCTCGTCCGGGCGGTTGGTGCCCGCGTTCGTGCACAGGAAACCAATGGGAAGCTGGCCCTTGAGCTGGTCGGTGGCGCCAATGACCGCGCATTCGGCGACGTCTGGGTGACCGGCGAGCACCTCCTCCATGCCGCCGGTCGAGAGGCGGTGGCCGGCGACGTTGATCACGTCATCGGTGCGCGCCATGATGTAGAGATAGCCGTCCTCGTCGATGTAGCCTGCATCGCCGGTCTCGTAATAGCCGGGGAACTGGTTGAGGTAGCTTGAACGGAAGCGGTCCTCGGCGTTCCAGAGCGTCGGCAAAGTGCCGGGGGGCAGGGGCAGTTTGACCGCGATGGCGCCAAGTTCCCCGGGTTTCATCGCGTGGCCGCCTTCGTCGAGGATTTGCACGTCATAGCCGGGCATGGCGACCGAGGGCGAGCCGATTTTGACCGGAAGCGCTTCGATCCCCATGGGGTTGCCTGCGATGGCCCAGCCAGTTTCGGTTTGCCACCAGTGGTCGATGACCGGGACCCCAAGCTGGTCTTGTGCCCATTCGATGGTGTCGGGGTCGGCACGTTCGCCCGCAAGGAACAGGGCGCGCAGGCCGGAGAGGTCGTACTTCTTGACGAACTCGCCCTTTGGATCCTCGCGTTTGATGGCGCGAAAGGCGGTCGGGGCGGTGAAGAGGACCTTGACGTCATGCTCTTCAATGACCCGCCAGAACGTGCCGGCATCGGGGGTGCCGATGGGCTTGCCTTCAAAGACGACGGTCGTGTTGCCGTGGATCAGGGGGGCATAGCAGATATAGCTGTGGCCCACGACCCAGCCCACGTCCGAGGCGGCCCAGTACACCTCGCCCGGATCGACGTTGTAGATGTTTTTCATCGTCCAGTTCAAAGCGACGAGGTGGCCGCCGGTGTGGCGGATGACGCCCTTGGGCTGGCCGGTGGTGCCGGAGGTATAAAGGATATAGGCCGGGTGGTTGCCCTCGACTGAAACACAATCGGCAGGGCTGGCGGCCGCTTCGGCCTCGAGCCAATCAGTGCAGAAGCCGTCATTCAGGTCTTCGACGTGCTGTGCGCGATTGTACATCAGGCAGAAGTCGGGCTTGTGGGTCGACAGGCGCACGGCTTCGTCCATCAGGGGCTTGTAGGCGACAATGCGGCCCGGCTCGATCCCGCAGGAGGCGGCGAGGATGGCCTTGGGTTTGGCATCGTCGATGCGCACGGCCAGTTCGTTGGCGGCGAACCCGCCGAAGACCACCGAATGGATGGCACCGATCCGGGCACAGGCGAGCATGGCGATCAGAGCTTCGGGGATCATCGGCATGTAGATGATGACGCGGTCGCCCTTGGTGACGCCGCGTTCGGCAAGGGCTCCTGCAACCTTGGCGACGCGGGTCTGCAGTTCGGAATAGGTGATCGTCGCTTTGGTGTCGGTGATAGGGCTGTCGTAGATGATCGCCGCCTGATCGCCGCGCCCACCTTCGACGTGGCGGTCGACGGCGTTCCAGCAGGTGTTGACCATGCCGTCGGCGAACCATTCGTAAAGGGGGGCGTTTTCGTCGGACAGGGCCTTGGTCGGCTTTTGGTCCCAGTCGATGGCCTCGGCGGCCTCCATCCAGAAGGCTTCGGGGTCGGCCTTCCAGGCGTTGTAAACGTCACGGTATCCCATGGGACGTGCTCCTCCTCCTCGACAATGACAGCCTGTTACGAAAGTGCGCGTTGATCAAGCAAGCGTGTTAGCGCCTGTCGCGTCAGAAGGACGCAAAAAATTTGCAATTTTTGCCAAATGAGCCTGCAAAGTTTTGCAAAGCCGAGAGGATTATTCGGAAAACAAGGGGCGCTGTCGGAAAAGTGCAAATCTGCAAAGCTTTCTGGGCCTTGCAGATTCGCGGGTTCGTACCAATTGAATGGCGCTCTAGCCGTAGAAGGACACAGGCGTTCCAGCAAGAGCCGAGGTGTTCAAAAGCCCGCGCGCCGTGACCGACGGGGTCACGATATGGGCGCGGTTGGCCATGCCCATCAGAATCGGGCCGACCTCAAGCCCGCCGGCTTTCATCTTGAGGATGTTGCGTACGGCCGAGGCGGCGTCGGTGTTGGCAAAGACCAGTACGTTGGCGGCGCCTTGGAAGCGGGCGTTCGGCATGATGCGTTCGCGGATGTCGACGTCGAGCGCCGTGTCGGTGTGCATTTCGCCTTCATAGAAGAAATCGCGCGGCTCGGAATCGAGGATGTCCAGCGCGCTTCGCATCCGCCGACCCGTATCACAGTCGAGGTTACCGAACTGCGAATGGGAGCAGAGCGCGATTTTCGGTTCCAACCCGAAACGACGCACGTGACGGGCTGCGCCGACGACGGTTTCCGCGATTTGTGCGGCGGTTGGTTCGGGGTGGACATGGGTGTCGGCGATGAAAAGCGGGCCGTCTTCGAGGATGACCAGGCTGAGCGCGCCGACCGGGTGGCGGCCCTCGGTCGCCAGTACCTCGGTCACGTAACGCAGGTGCCATAGGTATTGGCCAAAGGTGCCACATATCAGGCTGTCGGCTTCACCCCGGTGCACCATGACGGCACCGATGGCGGTGGTGTTGGTGCGCATGATGGCGCGGGACAGTTCCGGCGTGACGCCCTTGCGCTGCATCAGTTCGTGATAGGTCGTCCAGTAATCCCGGTAACGGGGGTCGTTCTGCGGGTTTACAAGTTCAAAGTCGCGGTCTTTCTGCAAGGGCAGGCCAAGACGCTCGATCCGCTGTTCGACAACCTCGGGGCGGCCGATCAGGATTGGACGATCTGTCATTTCCTCGACCATGGCAGTGGCGGCGCGCAGCACGCGTTCACTTTCGCCTTCGGCAAATACGATGCTGCGCCTGGCGGTTGCGGCGGCTTCGAATACCGGGCGCATGATCATGTTGGATTTAAAGACCGAGGCGTCGAGGCGGTGTTTATAGGCCTTCATGTCGTCCAGTGGTCGGGTGGCAACGCCGGTTTCCATGGCGGCCTTGGCGACGGCGCTGGCAACGACTCCCATCAAGCGCGGATCGAAGGGCTTTGGGATCAGATAGTTCGGGCCAAAGGTCATTTCCTCGCCCTGATAGGCCGCAGCGGCTTCGGCAGATGTGGTGGCGCGCGCAAGTTTGGCGATACCTTCGACGCAAGCGATCTTCATCTCGTCGTTAATCGTGGTTGCGCCCACATCCAGAGCGCCACGGAAGATGAAGGGAAAACACAGAACGTTGTTGACCTGGTTCGGCACATCCGAACGACCCGTGGCAATAATGGCGTCCGGGGCAACGGCGCGGGCCTCGTCTGGGTCGATTTCAGGGTTCGGATTGGCCAGCGCAAAGATAATCGGTGCGCTGGTCATCTTTTTCACCATATCGGGTTTCAACACTCCTGCGCCCGAAAGTCCGAGGAACAGGTCAGCATGTTCGATGACATCACCCAGCGAACGGGCCCCGCCGGGCTGGGCAAATTCGGCCTTTTGGTCGGTCATATCCTCGGTGCGACCTTCGTAGACCAAGCCTTCCAAATCACAGAGCCAGATGTTTTCGCGTTTCACCCCAAGCTTGACCAGCATGTTCAGGCAGGCGATCCCGGCAGCGCCGCCACCGGTCGAGACGACCTTGATATCTTCGAAGTTCTTGCCCGCAACGCGCAGCGCATTGGTGGCCGCCGCGCCAACAACGATGGCGGTGCCGTGCTGGTCGTCGTGAAAGACCGGGATGTTCATCCGTTCAGTGCAGATTTTCTCGACGATGAAACAGTCTGGGGCCTTGATGTCTTCGAGGTTGATTGCACCGAAGGTGGGTTCCAGAGAGCAGACGATTTCGGCCAGTTTGACCGGGTCTTTTTCACCCAGTTCGACGTCGAAACAATCGATATTGGCAAATTTCTTGAACAGGACGGCCTTGCCTTCCATGACCGGCTTGGCGGCCAGCCCGCCGATGTTGCCCAGACCTAGAACGGCACTTCCGTTGGTGACGACGCCGACAAGGTTGGCGCGCGAGGTATAGCGGCTGGCTTCGCCCGGGTCGGCCTTGATTTCAAGACAGGCCTCGGCCACGCCAGGGCTATAGGCACGCGCCAAGTCACGACCGTTGGCCAGCGGTTTGGTGGCGCGGATTTCAAGTTTTCCGGGCTTGGGATGCTCGTGGTAATCGAGTGCTGCCTGGCGGAGCGCGGTCTCGCGCGGATCACTTGTCATGCTGTCCTCCCGACAGATAGTTTAACGTTAAACTAAATTCCGCCGCTTCGTACTCCCGGTTCTTTCGACCGTCAATGCGGAAAATCGTTCCGGCCAGAATGCGGCGAAGTTCCCCTAGGGGCAAGCCTCTCTCGCTCTTGCTATCCCGGCGGCCTCGCGCCACGCTGGACGAAATTCGAATTTCGCCGTTTCCTGAGCCGGTGTCGGGTTTGGGCAAAAGGCATGAATGGGACGCCGCCACAATGGATGCACGTACGATCATCGAGACACTTCGCGACGGAGGTGAGCCGACCCAGGCCCAGCTGAGCTGGTTTGCCAAGGGGTTGGCCAGCGGAGGCGTCGGCGATGCGCAGGCCGGGGCTTTTGCCATGGCCGTGTGCCTGCGTGGTTTGTCAGAAGAGGCCCGTGTTGCCCTGACCCTGGCGATGCGCGACAGCGGCGACGTGATGGTGTGGGATTTGGATGCGCCCGTGGTTGATAAGCATTCCACAGGCGGCATTGGCGACAGTGTGTCATTGCTGTTGGCGCCGATGCTGGCGGCGGTCGGAGTCGCGAACCCAATGATCTCGGGGCGCGGTTTGGGCCACACGGGCGGCACGTTGGACAAGCTGGAGTCGATTCCAGGCGTGTCGACCGATGTAAGCGAGACCAAGTTCCGGCGTATCACCAGGGAAATCGGTTGCGCCATCGTTTCGGCCAACGCCAAGATCGCGCCTGCCGACAAAAAGCTTTACGCAGTGCGCGATGTGACAGGGACAGTGGAAAGCATCGATCTGATCACGGCGTCGATCTTGTCCAAGAAGCTGGCGGCGGGGCTGGGGTCGTTAATTCTGGACGTCAAATGCGGCTCGGGCGCGTTCATGACAACGCGTGAGGATGCGGTCGCCCTTGCTCAGGCATTGGTCAGCACGGCAAATGGGGCCGGGTGCCGGACGGCGGCGCTGGTGACCGATATGGATCAACCGTTGGCTCCGGCAGCAGGCAATGCGCTGGAAGTGGCAGAGGTCATGGAGGCGCTGACCGCGCCGAAGAATTCGCGGTTGGTCGAGCTGACGCTTGCCCTTGGGGCAGAGTTGATGGTCTTGGCCGGTGTGGATGCCGCACCGGAAGTTGCGGCGGTCAAGCTGCGCGATGCGCTGCAATCAGGCGCTGCGGCGGAAAAGTTCGACGCGATGATCGCGGCCCTGGGCGGACCGGATGAGTTCAGTGCAGACTGGCGCCGACGGTTGCCCGAGGCGAACGTGATCCGCGAGATCGCCGCACCAAGCGCGGGCAAGATCACCGCGCTGGACGGCCACGGGATCGGGACGGCGGTCGTTCATATGGGGGGCGGCCGTTTGCGGCAGCGAGACCGGATTGATCCGTCGGTCGGGTTTTCGGACATTTTGCCCTTGGGCACCGATGTCGTGAAAGGCCAGCCAGTTGCGCGACTTCACGCCGCCAGCGAAAAGGCGGCGCAGGCCGCGGAACGAGCCTATCTGAAGGCGGTGACCATTGGGTCAGAGGTCGAGCCGCAGCCTTTGTTGATCGAAAGGATCGGTTGATGGCGCGGGCGTTTCTGATTGTCTTGGACAGTGTCGGCATAGGCGGCGCGCCGGATGCGGGGACGTTTTTCAACGGCGATGTTCCTGACACGGGGGCGAACACACTTGGCCACATTGCCGAGGCCTGTGCTGCGGGGCAAGCCGAAGAGGGCCGCTCAGGCCCTCTGGTCATGCCGCATTTGGACCGATTGGGTTTGGGCGCCGCCTTGCGGTTGGCAAGCGGTGGGGCGTCGCCGGGGCTGGATGCAGAACCTTCCGGGATATGGGGCGCAGCTACCGAGATTTCGCGCGGCAAAGACACGCCGTCCGGGCATTGGGAGTTAGCCGGTGTGCCGGTGCCCTGGGACTGGCACTATTTTCCTGACGCGAAGCCGTCATTCCCTGCAAAAGTCATGGCCGAGGCCGCACGTCTCGCCGGCACCGACGGCACGCTGGGCAATTGCCATGCTTCGGGGACCGAAATTATCGAACGTCTGGGGGCCGAACATCTGAGAACCGGCTGGCCGATTTGTTATACTTCAGCGGATAGCGTCTTTCAGATCGCCGCTCATGAACAGGCGTTCGGGCTGGATCGGCTGTTGGAAATGTGTCGTGGTTTGGCGCCGATGTTGCACAGCATGAAGGTTGGGCGCGTGATCGCGCGGCCCTTTGTCGGTCAAGACGGCAATTTCGAACGCACATCGCATCGCCGGGATTTCGCGATAGCCCCGCCAGAGCCAACAGTTTGCGATTGGGTCAAGGACGCAGGTGGTATGGTTCACGCGGTTGGCAAAATCGGCGACATTTTTTCGATGCGTGGCATTGATGATGTTGTGAAAGGTACGGATGCCGAACTGATGGAACATCTGATCCGGCTGACACGAGAGGCCGAAGATCAAAGCCTGACTTTCGCGAATTTTGTTGAGTTCGACTCGGTCTATGGGCATCGCCGCGATGTATCCGGATATGCACGCGCCCTGGAATGGTTCGACGCCCAGATGCCGCGATTGTTGGAAAATATGGGCGCTGGCGATCTGATGCTGTTCACGGCAGACCATGGCAATGACCCGACCTGGACGGGCACCGACCACACGCGCGAACGGGTTCCGGTCGTCGGGGTTGGGGCAGGTTCGCGCGCTTTGGGTCAAATTGGTTTTGCGGATGTTGCTGCGCTGATTGCTGCCCACCTTGAGATCGAGAGACCCCGGAAAGAGGCGTAATGTATTTGGATGACAGGAGCACGAGATGTCTGACCACCTGACAGTTGTTGACCACCCGTTGGTACAGCACAAGCTGACATTGATGCGTGAGGCGGGCACGTCCACGGCCGTGTTCCGACAGCTTTTGCGCGAGATTAGCACGCTCTTGGCCTATGAGGTAACGCGCAATTTGCCGATGACCACACGGACGATCGAGACACCAATAATGTCTATGGAGGCCCCTGTTCTGGATGGGCGCAAGCTGGCTTTGGTGTCGATCCTGCGCGCGGGGAACGGATTGCTGGACGGGATGCTGGATTTGATCCCTTCGGCCCGCGTCGGGTTTGTCGGGCTTTATAGGGATGAAGAGACTTTGCGGCCGGTGCAGTATTACTGCAAGCTTCCGGGCGAGATGCCGGAACGGCTGGTCATCGCGGTCGATCCGATGTTGGCGACCGGAAATTCCTCGGCGGCTGCGATTGATCTGCTGAAAGAGGCCGGAGCCAAGAACATTCGATTCCTGTGTCTCCTGGCCGCGCCCGAGGGTGTTGCTCGGATGAAAGAGGCGCATCCCGACGTGCCGATCGTGACCGCTGCCGTGGACGAAAAGCTGAACGAAAAAGGTTATATCGTTCCTGGGCTTGGTGACGCCGGCGACAGGATGTTCGGAACCAAGTGACGCCCCCTTTACAGGTTGCCTCTCACCCGGCAGGGTGTGGCCAGGGGATTCTTGGGTGGTTTCATGACACGTCTTTTGGCGGCTGTTTTCGCGTTTTGCGCCGTCTCGGCCATGGCCGGGGAGGGATCAATGGGTGTCGATCAGACTGGTATCAAAATGCCGCCTCCCGGATATCAAGAGCCGATCTTTGTTGACGCGCAGGGTTGCACCTATGTGCGCGTCAAGGTTGGCGATTGGATCGTTTGGGTTCAACAGCTGGATGCCCGCGACCTGCCCGATTGCGATCCTTTGCCCGGCGCAGGGACGCCCGGAACAGATCTTTTGACCGCGCAAAACATTTAGTCCTCGCAGATGCGCTGTAGGGCGATCCAGTCTCCATCGTCGAGAATGGCGGGGGTGGCCGTGGTGGTGTCTTCGATCAAAATTCCGGTGGTTTCTCCCGAAATATCCACCGCATAGGCGTAGGCGGTGCCTGGAATGCCCTTGGTACGCAGTCTCAACATCAGCTCCGCATCGGGGACCTTTTTCGGTTTATGGGCGACCAGCCATTCCGCCATGCGGTCCATGGCCTGATCAGTCAGCCGGCCTTTGGACAACAGCCCAAGAGCGGCGCGCAGTCCGGCTGCATCCAGCAGGAGGGCGAAAGGGTCCAAGCGGTCACGTCGCAGGTCTTCGGCAACCAGATACCCCGCCAGAACCTCGGGCGTTTCGTGATCTTCGACCAATGTGTTCGAGATCAGGATCGTGCCGCCGGGGACATAGGCTGTGGATTCCAGCGTCGAAGGCAGGACCACAAGGGGAGTGGAGCGGTCGGGGAAGAGCCGCTGTTCCAGTTTGCTCAGGGCGCGTTGACCCGAGGGGTTCGCGCAGGCCGCACCGGCAACGACCTGCACATCGCTCAAAAGCTTGGTTCCGATCGCGGCACGGACCGCTTCGGGGACCAGAGAGGCCGTGTGGCGGGTGATCGCCCCCGGCACCCAGAAGACAGCGACCAGAACGATGACCAAAGCCACGGAAAAAGTCGTCAGCATACGCAACCGTCCCGGTCGCGGAGTGCCCCGGCGGATGGCTTTCAGGACCTTTTCCAGTGCCGAGATCATTTCGGTATCTGCGATTTCAAGCGTATCAGAAGCGTCACCACCGGGGCCGAAGAGCGCCGGGGTATCGCCCGGGTTCAGCCGCTCCATGGCTGGAAGGGACCAATGGGTCAGTGCGGTGCCGTTGAAATCAGAGATGGTGATCGTGGCGTCACCGATGGACACGATAACATCGCGGCGCTGTGCCTGCGGCTCGGGGCTCCAGATGCCCTCGGCTTCCAGCCGCTGGTATTTCGCCAGTACCGTCACTTGGGGCGCTGCTCTCTGTGTTTCTTTTGCGGGTTAGTCTAGCGAAGGGTGGAGCGCGCCACAATCATCCGGCCAGCCAATGCTTGCGTCGCGGCGCGCCAAGGCGTAGCACAGGGCCCGCAAGACCAGAGGGACATGTCATGGCGGATGATCCGAAAACCCTTGTTTCGACCGAATGGTTGGCTGAGCACCTGAACGACCCGGACCTGAGGATCTTCGATGCCTCGTGGTATCTGCCGGATATGAACCGGAATGCGCTTGCTGAATACAACAAATCGCATATTCCCGGTGCGCGATTTTTCGATATCGACGAGATCAGCGACCTGAGGTCAGAGCTGCCGCACACTGTACCGCCGGTAGAAAAGTTCATCAGCCGGATGCGCGCTATGGGCGTGGGCGATGGTCATCAGGTGGTTGTCTATGACGGTGCTGGGATGTTTTCTGCTGCGCGGGTTTGGTGGCTGTTCCGCTTGATGGGCAAGACCGATATTGCCGTTCTGGACGGCGGGTTCGGCAAATGGGTCGCTGAGGGGCGGCCCGTGGAGGACACGGCCCCGGTCATGCGCGATCGTCACATCACCGTGTCGCGGCAGAACCAGTTGATCAAGGATGTCACCCAGGTGGCGGCAGCCTCGAAGCTGGGGGATCACTGTATCGTCGATGCGCGGTCGCCGGCACGGTTCCGGGGCGAAGAAGCTGAACCGCGTAAAGGTTTGAGATCGGGTCATATCCCGGCATCGAAAAACGTTCACTACAAGCGCCTTTTGAACGAAGACGGCACGATGCGGCCTGTCCCTGAATTAAAGGGCATATTCGAATCTTCGGGTGTCGATCTTAACAAGCCTGTGATCACTTCTTGCGGCTCGGGCGTGACGGCGGCGATCCTGAGCCTTGCACTTGAGCGGATCGGGCACCGGAAACATTCGCTTTATGACGGGTCGTGGTCCGAATGGGGGATGTACGACGATCTGAAGGTCGAGACGGGATGACGCTGCAGGACGCTGGCACCGAAATAGGTTATACTGTCACGTTCTTGGAGATGGATGCCCGCCCAGCCTTTGACTGGCCAAGCCTGCCTTCCGGTTCCGCGGCGGCTTTGTTGAAGGCCGAGAAACCCCCGGTCTGGTATTTCTTGTCGCTCTATGACGCTGTCGGGAGCGATTACGCCTGGGAAGACATTCACAAGCGCGAGCATGACGAGATCAGGGATTGGCTCGCGCAGGATGTCATGTCGCTTTATACGCTGATCGAACACGGCTGGCCGCAGGGGTTTTTCCTGTTGGAGCAACAGGCCGATGGCGAGGTTGAGTTGGTCTATTTCGGGTTTGTCCCCGAAGCCGTGGGGCGGGGACTGGGCAGTTACCTGTTGAAGACAGCGATCCTGACGGCCTGGGATCGGCCCGGTATCACCAAGTTGACCGTCAACACCTGCACGCTGGATCATCCGCGCGCGCTTGCCTTTTATCAGAAAAACGGGTTCACCCCTGTCCGGCGCGAGGATCGCACGCGAATCCTGACGCGCGACCGTGACCTGTCACGCATACCGTCCTGAGGAACCAGACATGCTGAGCGACCTGAAACCGCAACCCGCCGACAAAATCCTGGAACTGATGCAACTGTTCCGCGACGACCCGCGCCCGCAAAAGATTGACCTGGGCGTCGGCGTCTACAAGAACGCCGAGGGTGTGACCCCGGTGATGCGGGCCGTGAAGGCGGCGGAGAAACGGCTGGTCGAGACGCAGGAGAGCAAGTCCTATACCGGGCTTACCGGTGATCCGGCCTATACTGGTGCGATGCGTGATCTGATCCTGTCCGACAGCGTGGACGCGGGCCGCGTGGCGGCGGCGGCGACGCCGGGCGGGACCGGCGCGGTGCGGCAGGCGCTGGAACTCTTGCGCTATGCTGACAAGGGGGCCTCGGTCTGGGTGTCGACGCCGACATGGCCGAACCACCTGACGATCATCGAGTACCTTGGTGTGCCGATGAAACCTTATCGCTATTTCGACAATGCCACGCGGTCGGTCGATTTCGCGGGCATGATGGAGGATCTGAAGGGCGTGAAGGCGGGCGATCTGGTGCTGCTTCATGGCTGCTGCCACAACCCGACGGGTGCGAACCTGACGCCTGACGAGTGGAAAGTCGTTGCGGACCATCTTGAGGCGACGGGGGCGGTGCCCTTTGTCGATATCGCCTACCAGGGGTTCGGTGACGGGCTGGACGAGGATGCGTTCGGTGTGCGTCACCTGGCGTCGCGCCTGCCGGAAATGGTGATCGCGGCGAGCTGTTCCAAGAACTTTGGCGTCTATCGTGAGCGAGCGGGCGTTTTGATGACGCTGGCGGCGAGCGAAAAGGACAAGGCGAGCGCCCAGGCGACGCTGGCCTACCTGAACCGGCAGAACTATTCCTTCCCGCCCGATCACGGTGCCCGGGTGGTGCAGATGATCCTGGACGATGCCGAACTGCGCGCCGACTGGAAGGCAGAGCTGGAAGACGTGCGTTTGAGCATGTTGGGTCTGCGCGAGCAGATGGCATCGGAACTGCGTCAGCGCACCAATTCGGACCGGTTTGATTTCATTGCCAACCACCGGGGTATGTTCTCGCGCATTGGTGCCACGCCTGAGCAGGTGATGAAGCTGCGCACGGATCACGGGATTTACATGGTCGGTGACAGCCGGATGAACATCGCAGGGCTGAACCCGACGACGGTGCCTGTTCTGGCCGAAGCGATCGTGGCGGCCGGAATCTGAGGGTCGGCCTATGGCCGCAGCCCGGAGTATTTTTGAAAAGAAGAAGGCGCGGCGGGTTGTCCCTGCCGCGTTAGCCGTTTTCGCGAAGGATGGCACCAGCCAGGTAAAGGGAGCCGCAGATCAGGATGCGGGCCTCGGGGGTTTTGGCGATGACGTCGTTCAGCGCATCAGCGACCGACGGCGAGACCGACGCGGGCAGTCCGACGCTTTCGGCAGCGGCCGCAGTGTCCTCGGCCGGCAGCGTTGCGGTTTCGCCGGGGATGGCGACCGCGTGAAGGCTGTCGGCGACGTCGGCCAGCGGACGGAGGTAGCCCGAGACATCCTTGGTTGAGAGCATGCCGCAGATCATGTGGGTAGGGCGCTTTGGCAGGCGGTCGAGCGTTTCGGCAAGCGCGGCGCCCGCGGCCGGGTTGTGGCCGCCGTCGAGCCAAAGCTCGGCATCGGGGGCGGCCTCGACCAGCGGGCCGGTTTTTAGGCGTTGCATGCGGGCGGGCCAGAAGGCTTGGGAAACCGCGGCCTCGCAGGCGGTCTCGTCAAAGCCGAGGTGGCGGAGCGCGGCGACAGCCATGCCAGCGTTGCCGATCTGGTGAGGGCCGCGCAGGTTTGGCAGGGGCAGATCGAGAAGGCCGGTTTCATCCTGATAGATCATGCGGCCGCGTTCTTCCCAGGCGTGCCAGTGCTGGCCGTGGGCGATGACCGGGGCGTTGAAACGGGCGGCTTCGGCCTCGATCACTTCAAGCGCCTCTTCGTGCTGGGGGCCGACGATCACGGGCGTGTTGCGTTTGATGATGCCCGCTTTTTGGAAGGCGATTTCGCTGATGGTTTCGCCAAGGAATTGCTGGTGGTCGAGATCGACCTTGGTGATGATCGTCAGGCGCGGGTCGTCGATGACGTTGGTGGCGTCGTGGCGACCGCCGAGGCCGACTTCGAGAAGTGTCCAGTCTGCCTTTGTCCGCGCGAAGGCAAGGAAGGCGGCGACGGTGGTGATTTCGAAATAGGTGATCGTTTCGCCGCCATTGGCGTCATAGACGTCATCGAGCAGCTGGGTCAGCGCCGGTTCGGAGATCAGCTCTCCGGCCACGCGAATACGTTCGTGGAACCGCGCGAGGTGGGGCGAGGTATAGGCGTGGGCCTTTTGCCCGGCGGCTTCGAGCCCGGCGCGGATCATGGCCTGGGTCGACCCCTTGCCGTTGGTGCCCGCGACGTGGATCACGGGCGGGACCGAGAGGTGCGGTTTGCCGACGGCCACCAGGCAACGGTCCATCCGGTCCAAGGTGAGGTCGATCACCTTCGGGTGCAGGCGCATCATCCTTTCAAGGATGGCGTCAGAGGAAGCAGATTGTGTCACGATTTTCGAGGAGCGCTATGGGGCGTCACGTTCTTGCAGGAGCGGGCGAGTTTTCCGCCGCTCCATCGTTTTCTGCAGGGGCGGGCAGGTCGCCCTTGACTGCCGGGGGAAGGCCAAGAAGCATGCGCGTGATGGTGACGAGTTCGTCTTTCAACTCGCGGCGATGGGTCACCCGGTCGAGCATGCCGTGGTCCAAAAGGTACTCGGCACGCTGGAAGCCTTCGGGCAGTTTTTCGCGAATGGTTTGTTCGATGACCCGGGGGCCTGCGAAACAGATCAGGGCATTCGGCTCGGCGATCTGGACGTCGCCCAGCATGGCATACGAGGCCGTGACCCCGCCCGTGGTCGGGTGGGTCAGGACGACGATGTAGGGCAGGCCAGCCTCTTTCAGCATATCGACCGCGATGGTCGTGCGGGGCATCTGCATCAGCGACAGGATGCCTTCCTGCATGCGCGCGCCACCAGCGGCGGAGAAGAGAATCAGGGGGCGTTTCAACTGCACGGCACGTTCAGCGGCAGCGATGATCGCGTTGCCAACGTACATGCTCATCGATCCGCCCATAAAGCTGAAATCTTGCACGGCGGCGACAATTGGCGTGCGGCCGATTTCGCCCTCAGCGACCAGCATGGCCTCTTTCTCGCCGGTCGAACGCTGTGCGGCCTTTAGGCGGTCAGGATATTTTTTCTGGTCGCGAAAATCGAGCGGGTCGGTGACGGGTTGAGGTATTTCGACTGTCACGAAAGCCCCGTTGTCGAACAGCGAAATCATGCGATCACGTGCCGACAGGGGCATGTGGTGGTCACAGTTCGAACAGACACCCAGGGTCTCGGTTAGCTCGCGGTGGAACAGCATGGTTCCGCACTCGGGACATTTTGACCAAAGGTTTTCAGGCACTTCCCGGCGCGAGAAGAGCGAATTGATCTTGGGGCGGACGTAGTTCGAAATCCAGTTCATTGTGCTCGGCCCGTTTCGTTGCAAACCAGTTAATCTGCGCGGACGAGAATTGCAATCAGGCGGTTAGTACCTTTCTGGTCAACGCCCATATGACCGCGAGGGTGATCAGGTCGAGAATGACAAGCGGAGAGAGAGCCATCCAATCCGTCATTTCCAGGCCCGAGCGGTAGAGAGCCAGGCCGCTGATGTCGGGATCTGCCGCGACGATCAGGAGCGCGATGCTGTTATTGGCAAAGTGGATCCCCCATGCCGCGCCGATGGTGCCTGTACGGGCGGTCAGGTCTGCCGCGAGCAGCCCGAAGAAGGCAGCGGCGGCGGCATAGGTCAGGGCTGCGGGCAGCGGCACGTTTGGCAGGTAATGCAAGGCTCCGAAAGCGATGGCCGGCGTTATAAGCCACACCCATGTGCGGCGAAACCGGGCGGCAAGCTGGCTTTGCAAGTACCCCCGAAAGAACAACTCCTCCGAGCCAGTCTGGACTGCAACCACAACAAGGCCCAAGGGCAGCCATTTCAGCCAGGCCCAAAGGTCGAGATTTGGCAAGGCGCGATTGGAAATCCCGAAAGTCAGGGCGCCCACCAATGCCATGATGGCAAAGGTCAGAGCGGCGGCGATGGAAAAGTGGCGCAACGTGCGCGCCGGGGTGCCCACGACCAGCCGGGGTCCTCGTTTGTGAAGCCATCTGGCAGTGACAAGCGTGCCATAGCCGAGACCTCCGTAGAAAAAGAGAAAAAGGGCTGTGCCCGAGGGGGTTAGCCCAAGGAATGGCAGCATGTCTCGCGTCTCTGCCAGGCTGGCGTTCATACGGAAGGCCAGGATCAACAAAAGCCCCATGACCCATGCGGCTGCGATGGCGAAGGTGACGCAAATACCAAGCCCCAATCGCCACAGTTGGGCATATGGACGCGCGTGGTCGATGACGGGGCGATAGGCGGTGTATGACATGTCAGTGCGGACTATGACGCGGATGTCGCCCCTCAGCGACCTCAAAGTTCAGGAAAGGCCCGCGACAGCTGGAAAATTTCCGCCCGGATCGCGGCGTGAACGCTTGCCCCGGTCGGCCTGCGCGTCTATTCCGTAATCCGCGCGAAACCCCGGGGAGGCCCTCATGCTGAAAAAGAAATTCGACAAAACCCATTTGCCAAGTCGTCATGTTACGGAAGGTCCGGCGCGTGCGCCTCACCGGTCGTATTACTATGCCATGGGGATTTCCGAGGAAGAGATCGCGCAGCCTTTTGTCGGCGTTGCGACCTGCTGGAACGAGGCCGCGCCCTGCAACATCGCGTTGAACCGTCAGGCCCAGGCCGTGAAGCTGGGCGTCAAGGAAGGGTTCGGCACCCCGCGCGAGTTCACCACCATCACCGTCACTGACGGGATCGCCATGGGGCACGAGGGCATGCGGTCGTCGCTGGCGTCGCGCGAGGCGATTGCCGACACGGTCGAACTGACGATGCGCGGGCATTGCTATGACGCGATTGTGGGTCTGGCGGGCTGTGACAAGTCGTTGCCGGGGATGATGATGGCGATGGTACGTCTGAACGTGCCGTCGGTGTTCATCTATGGCGGGTCGATCATGCCGGGCCGGTTCCAGGGCAAGGACGTTACGGTTCAGGACGTGTTCGAGGCTGTCGGACGTCACCAGGCGGGGCAGAACTCGGACGAGGAGTTGCGCGCGCTTGAGAAAGTGGCCTGTCCGTCGGCAGGCGCCTGTGGCGGTCAGTTTACCGCGAACACCATGGCCTGTGTGTCCGAGGCGATTGGTCTGGCGCTGTTGAATTCGTCGGGTGCTCCTGCGCCTTACGAGAGCCGGGACCAGTATTCGACGGCTTCGGGTCTGGCCGTGATGGAACTTATCGAAAAGAACATTCGTGCTCGTGACGTGGTAACGCGCAAGAGCCTTGAGAATGCGGCGCGGGTCGTGGCCTGCACCGGCGGGTCGACCAATGCCGGTCTGCATCTGCCCGCGATTGCGCATGAGGCCGGTATTGATTTTGACCTGGATGACGTTTGCGAAATTTTCCGCGACACGCCGTATTTCGTCGATCTTAAGCCGGGTGGCCAGTACGTTGCCAAGGACCTTTACGAAGCGGGCGGTGTGCCGGTGGTCATGAAGGAGCTGCGCAAGGCTGGTCTGATCCACGAGGACTGCATGACCGCCTCGGGCGAAACCATTGGCGAGGGTCTGGATAAGATCGAAGGCTGGGCGGATGGCAAGGTCATCTATCCCGTTGAAAAGCCGATCACCAAGACAGGTGGTGTTGTTGGGCTGAAGGGTAACCTTGCCCCCGAAGGTGCCATCGTGAAGGTTGCAGGCATGTCAGAGGAAGAGCAGGTCTTTTCCGGCCCGGCCCGCGTGTTCGAATGCGAGGAAGATGCGTTCGAAGCCGTGAAGCAGCGTGCCTATAAGGAAGGCGAGGTCTTGGTCATTCGCAACGAGGGGCCCGCATCCGGCCCGGGCATGCGCGAGATGTTGGCGACCACAGCGGCTTTGTCCGGTCAGGGGATGGGCAAGAAGGTGGCGTTGATCACCGACGGTCGTTTCTCGGGGGCAACGCGCGGGTTCTGCGTCGGTCATGTCGGTCCGGAAAGCGCACGTGGCGGTCCGATTGGCAAGTTGCGTGATGGCGACATCATCACCATTGACGCTCTCAAGGGCACGATCTTGGTCGATCTGACCGATGACGAATTGGCCGAGCGGGTCTATACGCCGCGTGAGACGATCTATTCTTCCGGCGCTTTGTGGAAATACGCCCAACTGGTCGGGTCGACCCGCCTTGGGGCCGTCACTCATCCCGGCGCCAAGGAAGAAAAGCACATCTATGCAGATCTCTAAGGCGGTAATCGTTTGCGCCGCGCTCGCGGTTGCGGCCTGTGGCAGCGGGTTCAATGTCACCCGCTCGGCACCGGAACGCATCGCTTTGCCGGATGGAACGATCATTGCCGGAGCGCAGGGGTGGTGCGTCGACGAGGCCTCGTCAAAAGCGCGAGGGGAAACGGCTGTTGTGGTGCTGGGCAGTTGCGCCGCGATAGGGCGGAATGCCCTTGCGCCGCAGCCGGACGTGGCGGGCGTTGTCACTGTTTCCGTCGAAAGCCAGGCTGGACCAAGCCCTTCGATCGATGCCCTCGAAGCTTTTTTTCAGACAGACAGTGGTCGTGCGGCATTGGCACGCGACGGTCAACCGGGCAGCATCGAGATCCTGGAGACACAACAGGAAGATGGCCTGTTGTACCTGCACGCCGAAGACAAGAGCACCCCGTCGGGGGCATCACCGGAAACCTGGCGGGCCTTGTTCGACCTGGATGGTCGGTTTGTGTCGGTGTCGCTGTTCGGAGCGCCGGACAGCACAATTGGTCGCAGCGCAGGGTTGGCGACGCTGGAAGCGCAAGTGGACGAGTTGCGTGCCGTGAACGACGGCTGATCGCGGCGAAGTTATCCACAGAAACTTGAACCCGTTGGTGCGGAACAGCGTTGCCTGCATATGGTGTCGGGCGCTAAGGTTGCCACAATACCATGTGGGTGATGGATGTCTGGCAGGCTTTCAGGACTGATCGAGAAGGGTACGCTTCGGCGTTGGGATCGGGCTGTGCGCACGATGGAAAGCCTTGATCCTGCTGATTTGAAGGCGCTTCGTAATCGTGCACGGTCTTTGGGGCGACGGGTTGATCAGGTGCTTCACGTAACCGAAGGGCGGCTTGCCTTGCCGCTGGCTGGGCAGGCAGCGATTCGGCGCCCCATGCATTCGGATTGGGCCTGGAGGCCCGAACTTTGGAGCGGCCCGGTCAAAGGGGCGGGCATTGCGTCAGTTTCCTCGAAGACGTCTATCGGACGTGAGGCGAAGGTTTTCCATGATTGCATGCTGAGCGAGTTGTCGATCCGCCAACTGCGCAACACCCGCACCGAAGAGGTCGCGCCGTACGGAGTGCGTATGGATGTATTCCGTTTCGATGGTTCGTTTCTAAGCCTTGTTGTGGATTTGCCGAACGAGGGGATCGAGGGGCTGACCCGGCGGCATCTGGTGCGGTTGGATATTCATGTCGAGACGGAAAAGCCCTTGGAGATTTTCGGGCGATTGAACGTGCGACACGGGCCCAATGTGGAACAGCTTGTGCGCGAGTTTTCCGGTAGCAGTGGAGAGTTTTCGGTTGAGTTTGATCTGACGGCGACCCGGATGAACGAAGCGCGGGTTGAACGGACCTGGCTTGACTTGATCTTTGAAGGCCCCGAAATGAATGAGATCATCCTGCGCGACGTGACGCTAAGCCGTCGTCCACGCGCCGAGATCTGAGGGAACTGACGTGGCAGAGATTACGTTGACACGAATGCGATTGGCAGAGGGGGTCTGGGAGGGCCTTTTATCGTCGCGCGCGGCGTCGGCACCCAGGCTGTTATTGCGTCATATGGACGAGTTGATCGGGGAACCTGAGACAGTCAGGGCCGATGAAGGCGACGCAGGCGTTGGAAAGTGGTTCGTTCGCTTCCGTCTTCCGGTCGAACGTCTGTCGGACGGTGTTCAGACCTTTGTCATCGAAGATGCCGATACCGGGGACGCCCTGGCCCATGAGACCGTGATCGCAGGCGAGGTTCTGGACGAAGACACACGTGCCGAGGTCGCCCTGCTGCGTGCCGAGTTGGACTTGCTGAAACGCGCATTCCGGCGTCACTGCTCAGAGAGCTGACGGACGCCGGAAACGCTGGACATTTCAGTCCTTGGCCAGAATGAACCGTTTGTCGCAATACCCGCATTCGACCCAACCGGTCTTGGGGTCAATGGACAGCCAGACACGTGGGTGACCCAATGCCCCTTCGCCGCCATCGCAGGAAAAACGGGTTGCGGTGACCGTTTCGGTCTCGGGGGGCTCGGGGCTGGTGGCAGGTTGGGAATTCATCTCGATCTCCATAAGCTGGCATGGCGTATACTATCTTGGCCAGTCCTGCGGCAAGGGGAAGGCTGCATAGAATTCAGGCTTGTTTCAACATGCGTCCAAGCGGGCGACCGGCGAGTATATGCAGATGAAAGTGCGGTACTTCCTGCACGCCATCGTTCCCGGCGTTTGATATGATGCGATAGCCGTCACCACTGTCGGGTGTGACTCCGATGTCGGCACAGATACCAGCAAAGGTACGCCAAAAGTCGACAATCTCGGTTTCCGAGGCCTCGGCAGCAAAGTGGTCGGCGGTCACGTAGGCGCCTTTGGGGATAACCAGCACGTGGTGCGGCGCTTGTGGTTGAATGTCGGAAAAGGCAAGCGTGTGCTCGGTTTCCTTGACCGTTGAGTTCGGAATTTCTCCGCGCAGGATCTTTGCGAAGATGTTTTGGTCGTCATAGTCGTAGGTCATCAGGGTCCTCAGTCGACAAAGAGATAATCTGTTTCAGCGATCTCAAGGGCCTTTTGGCGGTCGATGCCAAGGAAGTCGGCCAGAGGTGTCGCGTTTTCTTGTGGGTCGTTGCGTTCGCGAATGCGGTGAAATTCCGGGAAGTTCTGATCGCGGATCAGTTCACTTTCGTGAAAGACGTCGTTTCGGATCGTGGGCAGGAGTGTTTGGAAAGTCTCGGGTGTCGTGTGTTCGCCCGCCAAGCCAACGCGCTTGGCGTGACCTTCAAGATAGGTATCGGTGTATTGGCAGTCTATTTCTAACAGGCGGGTTTCACTGCGGTCGGAATAAAAGTCGCGGAACAACTCCAGGTTCCCCGGATCGAGGCAGATAAGCAGGCGGTCCGTGTCGTAGAAATCGAACAACATGCGCATCAGCGCGCGTCGGTGCCGGGTGCGTTTGGCCAACGTCGCCTGAATGCCACCAAGGTCGGGCAGGGGGGTTGCCTCCTCATCGAACAAATATTCGATTGCGGGCAAGTTCGACACTGATCCGATCTTGTCCAACAAGCGTTTCGCAACGTGCCATTTCTTGCAGGTGACGATCAGCAGCGACCGTTCACGCCCGATCGTCGAGTCCTTTTCCCAAAAGCGTGGAGCAAACCGTTCACCAATCCGCCCGCGCCCGGTGAGAAAGGTGAACAGGCGACGTCCTTCGTTAGAAATGCGAAACTTGACGTCGGTCTGCATATAGAGCGAGCCGAGTTTGGATTTCAGATCGGCGGCCTCGGGGCTGATCTTGCGGGCGAACAAGTAATCCTGAGCCAAAAGCAGATCATAGTGATCGTTGTAAAAGGTGATCGGCATTCCATAGTCCGAGAACATTAGGAACGTGAGGGTGCGGTTGTCGATCTCGGTTCCGGGGACAAGATGGCGGACCAGGGTTTGGAAGAATGTTTCGTCCGGGATCCATGTCGTTTTGAAGAACCGCAGAACCTCGGGGCGCTGTTCGGTGAACTCCAGGATCGCTTCGATGGTTTGTCGACGCAGGCACCACCATTGACTGCCGATCATCATTTGGATGTCGCCGGGAACCGACCGTGTCAGTCCCAGGCGTTTTTGCGCATTGAAGGATGCGTAGAACCGTTTTGACTGGGTGCGTTCGTTGAACCAATGCCGATAGATCAGCCGTTCTTCCTTGAACCCCGTCTTGATCCAGTCGGAGTCAAAGAAGTCATAGCTCTCGATGAAGTCGCAATCGTGCCTGTCCAGATAGGCATGGGCGAATTCGGCTGTCTTGATCGGCATGCAATCGCCGGAAAGCATGTAAAAATGCGTCGCGCGCGGGAAAGCCTCGTTGGCGGCACGCACGGCTTGCAGCGTTGCGCCGACCAGGCTCCATTCCCCCCAGCCGCACTTCAGCCGTTTCTTGGGGAACGTGACGTTGGGATTGTCTGCAAGAGCAGTTCGCAGCTGCTCATAGGCTGCTCTTGGGGCGCGGGCGTCAAAGTGGATGGCCATGACATCGCCCATGGCCGTAAGCCGCGTGGCCTGGTCGATGATTGAGTCAACGTCCTTGTGGCACAAAAGTATGTAGGCAATTTGCGCCAATTTGTTCTATCCACCCGCCAAAGACACCTTCGCAACAGGTTTAGCCTGAATCGGAGGATTGAAGAAACCTCGGAAGTTTGCTTTTTTCTGGCAACGTCGACCCGAGACTTATCGGCGCCAGGAATTGTACGAAAAGGTAATTTGCGAATGGGGTTTCCCGGAACCTGGATGACCGAAAGCGAAAGCGTGGTTTATCGAGTGGTGCCCAAGTGCGCCTGCTCGACCATTGGTCAGATCATGTACTATTCCGATCACGGCGCGTTCTATGATGGGGACATTCACGACGCGCAGGAAGGTCTGCACAAGTGGGCTCAGGACGGAAGCCATGATCTGATTGCACGGAACGTCCGCGAAAAGGAAACTTTTGCCTTTACCTGCGTGCGCAATCCTTATTCCCGGATACTATCGTCGTTCTTTGACAAGATTTGCGGCATGCAGCGCAACGGCAAACGATATCGCGGAAATCTGATCCCGCAGCTGGCGCAGAACTATGGCATCAACATTGATGGTGACTTTGACCAGATCGCTATGTTCCGCCGGTTTCTGTTATTCGCACGCGACACGATCCGGTTTCGCAAACCCATGGATCCCGATATCCACTGGTCGGCCATGTCTGGACATATCTCGACGTTCATCGTGAACGGGGGGCGCTATGACAGCATATTCTGGACCGAGAAATTCGACGAGGGAATGCAGAACGTCCTGGACCGGATCGAGGTTCGCACGCAGGTCGATCTGGGCGCCATTCCGCGTTTCAACGAAAGCGAAGGTCATGGTCCCAAGCGGGCGCATCCTGTTGCAGACTACTTCGACGACCTGTCCCGACATCTTGTTTACGAGATATATAAACGGGATTTCGATCTGTTCCGCTATGACTTTGAAGACCCGTCCAATCCGTTGCCGGTCAGCGAGATAGACCTGGACGAGGTGCACAAGAAGTTGGGCAGCTAGGGACAGGGCGAATCGGCGGGGAAAGCTGCGGCGCAGCATGCTTGAATTCTGTGCGGCGTGCCCGATTTCGAAGCCGACGCAATCATTTCTTTCCCGAATTCAGCGTATTAGTCGCATATTTCTGCGAGATTTTCATTTAAGGCATGTTCCGTGATGCAATCTTTCGGCCTATAGTCGGCGTGGGTTTTCGAGCCGCGAAGAACAGCGGGCAAAAAACAAAATTTAGGGGGGACCTCCATGATCAGATCTGAACTGGTACAGAAGATTGCCGATGAAAACCCGCACCTGTACCAACGTGACGTCGAACGAATTGTCGCCACCATCTTTGATGAGATCATTGAGGCCATGTCGCGCGGAGACCGCGTAGAGCTGCGCGGTTTCGGAGCGTTTTCCGTCAAACAGCGCGATGCGCGTGTCGGCAGAAACCCGCGGACCGGGGCCAGTGTCCAGGTTGAAGAAAAGCACGTTCCGTTCTTTAAGACTGGCAAGCTTCTCAGGGATCGTCTGAACGGAAACTCGTAATGCGTTACATTCGTATGTTGGTGCTTGCAGTTCTGGCAATCGTGCTGGTGACTGTGTCTCTGGCCAACCGCGAGCCGCTGACGATCCGGCTTTTACCTGAAGAACTGTCGCGCCTTCTGGGCGTGAACTGGGACGTTACTTTACCCGTTTTTGTTATTCTGCTGGCGGCTATTCTTGGCGGCGTTCTGTTGGGATTCGTCTGGGAATGGATGCGCGAACATAAGCTTCGCGCCACCGCTGCCCAGGAACACAAGGAACTGGTTCGGCTTGAGCGGGAAGTGAAAAAGATCGCGCCGTCGAAAGAAAAGGGCGATGACGTTCTCGCCCTGCTTGAGGGCAACTGACAAAGGCACTAGATCCGCCTTTATGACCAAATCGACCCGAGTGAAAATTTGTGGCCTGTCAACGGCCAAGACCGTCGCTGTCGCTGTTGAGGCTGGAGCGTCCTATCTCGGGTTTAATTTCTTCCCGAAATCGCCGCGCTATGTAACGCCTCGGCAGGCGCGCGATCTGGCGATTGAAGTGCCGCCCGGTGTGGCGAAGGTGGCGCTGACGGTAAATGCGGATGATGCGATTCTGGATGGAATCGTTGAAACTGTGCCGTTGGACATGCTGCAGTTCCATGGCCAGGAAAGCCCGGAACGCGTGGCCGAGCTGCGCGCGCGTTATGGTCTGCCGGTCATGAAGGTGTTCGGTGTTGCCGACGCTGCGGACCTTGACCCGCTGGAGAGATATTTCGACGTCGTTGATCAAGTCATGGTCGATGCGAAACCACCCCGCGATGCGGTTTTACCGGGCGGAAACGGGATTGCCTTCGACTGGCAGTTGATCGCCAACCGGCGTTGGCCTGTGCCCTGGATGCTGGCCGGAGGATTGACGCCTGAGAATGTCGCCGAAGCAGTGTCGCTGACCGGGGCGCGTCAGGTAGACCTGTCTTCCGGGGTGGAAAGCGCCCCCGGCGTAAAGGATCCGGATCTTATCCGTGCCTTTATGGCGGCGGTGCCGTGACGGTCATTTTCCGCGCTGCAGTTGAGACAGACCTGAACGCGGTCGTGGGCCTGCTTGCGGATGATGTTCTTGGTCAATCGCGTGAAGGCGGCGGGCTTGCTCCTTACCTCGCTGCGTTTCGTCAGATGGCAGAGGCCGCGGGCAATGTCCTGATCGCTGGCGAATGCGACGGGCAGGTCGTCGCCTGTTACCAATTGACAGTCATTCACGGCATATCTTTGAAAGCCACCACTCGGGCCCAGATCGAAGGAGTGCGTGTTGCGCCCCATCTTCGAGGACAGGGTGTTGGTGCCGATCTCCTACGCGATGCCGAGGACAGGGCACGGGCCATGGGGGCCGGGCTTTTGCAGTTCACGACAAACAAGGCCCGCGATCGCGCTCATGATTTTTATCGTCGGTCGGGTTATGCCGATACGCACTTGGGGTTCAAAAAGCCGCTCTAGGTTTCTCAACGCGTTCCGAATATTTCATCCAGAACATTCAAGATGACGCGCTCTACGGCGTTTCCTCCGCCGGAGTCTTGACGACGTTGGTTCTTGGGCAGTGCTTGCGCGACCGGGGCCGTGGTTTCCATGGGCAGGTTCCGCACAGGAAGATCCTGGTGGATGCGCACCATGACCTCTTTCCAGATTTCGGCGGGAAGGCCGCCGCCCGTCACGCCTGACAGCGGGGTGTTGTCGTCGTAACCCATCCAAACCCCGGCAACATAGTCTGCAGTAAACCCGATGAACCAAGCGTCCCGAGCGGCCTGGGTCGTGCCCGTCTTGCCGGCAGCGGGTCGGCCTGGAAGGCGCGCACGCTGACCGGTGCCGGCTTCGACCACCTGGCTCATCATGTATGTCAGCTGGCGCGCAGCGGTTTGGCTGATCACCCGTTCACCGATGCCGCCTTCCTGTTCCAAAAGCGGGGTCTTGTCCCCTTTCAGTCGCAATTCCACCAGACCATAGGGCTGGACCGAAGACCCTCCGTTCAGGATGCCGGCATAGGCGCGGGTCATTTCGATCAGCGTGGATTCCGAAGTGCCGAGGGCGAGGGCGGGGCCGACGGCAAGGTCGCTTTCCAGTCCAAAATCAGATGCGATTTGCACGACCGCCTCGCGTCCCACACGGTCAAACACTTTGACAGCTGGAATATTCAGCGACCGGGCCAATGCTTCGGTCAGGGTCACGATGCCAGAATAGTCGCGGGAATAGTTTTCGGGGCACCAGTTGCCCGAACCGGGGACATCCCAGCATGTCGGTTCGTCCGTCACGGTGGTGTTGGGCGAATACCCCAGATCAAGAGCGGCGGCATAAACAAAAGGTTTGAAAGCGGACCCGGTTTGGCGCTTGGCCTGGATTGCCCGATTGAACTGCCCGGCGACACCCTTGAACTTGCGGCCGCCGACCATGGCCCGCACCGCGCCGTCGGCGCTCATCACGACGATTGCCGCCTGGGCCTTGGAACCTTCCCTGACCTTGGTGTCAAAGATATGTTGCAAGGCTTCTTCGGCGGCGCTTTGAATGCCTTGGTCGAACGTGGTGCGGATGATCACATCTTCGGTCGTTTCTTCGGTCAGAAAGCTAGGTCCCTGATCCATGACCCAATCGGCGAAGTAGCCGCCCGCACGGGCTTCGGCGGCCGCGGACAGTTCGGCTGGATGGGCGTTTGCAAAGGCGGCTTCATCGGCGCTGAGATAGCCCTGTTCGTTCATCAGCTTGAGGATTGTCGCCGCACGGTCGCGGCTGCGTTGCAGATTGGCGGTCGGGGCATAGCGGCTAGGGGCCTTCAAAAGCCCAGCCAGCATGGCGGCCTCGGCAGGCAGAACCTCGTTGGCCGATATTCCGAAATATCGCTGTGCCGCAGCTTCGAACCCGCGTGCGCCCGCCCCAAGATAGGCGCGGTTCAGATAGATCGTAAGGATGTCGTCCTTGGAATAGCGAACCTCCATCGCCATGGCATAGAGTGCTTCCTTGACCTTGCGCCCCAGGGTTGTGCGACGGCAATCCGCTTCGAACTCGGCCTCGCTCATGCCGCTGGAAGGATCGTACTGTGTGCCCAGACACAGAAGCTTGGCTGTCTGTTGGGTGATGGTAGAACCGCCGTGTCCCGACAGCGGCCCGCGCCCTTCGGACAGGTTGATCCGTACCGCACTGGCGATGCCGCGGGGCGAGATCCCGAAATGGCCATAGAACCGTTTGTCTTCCGTCGCCACGACCGCATTTTTCAGGTGGGGCGAGACGGTATCAGCCGTGATTTGGCCGCCGAACTGTTCTCCTCGCCACGCATAGACCGCATTGTCCCGGTCCAAAAGCGTCACCGAGCCGCGCGACCTGCCGTCCAAAAGTGCCGAGACAGGAGGCAACGAGGCTGCATAAAAAAGAACGGCTGCCGCAATGGTGAGCGTTACCAGGGCGCCGACGCGCCACCCGATTCCCCAGACCAGGCGGGTCACAAACCGAAACAACCAGACAATCGGATTGCGAGAGCCGCGCTTGGCGGGTGCTTTTCTTCGAGGTGAAGCCGTTTTCTTCTTTGTTTTCTTTTGGCTTCTTTTGTCTGCAACCAAGGTCGGTCGCTTGTTTTTTGGCCCACTCATACGCTCGGTCCATTATCCTGCCTAGGTTGAACATACGCTTTCACTTCAGGGAAGTGGAGCAGCTTTCCTCACGGCCCTGTGCAGATCAAGCGTGGCAACTGTGCCTAAATAATGGGCAAAGCCTATAAATTGTGCAAAAAATTTTAGACTCCGTCATTCTAGGGGGAAAACTGCCCTAGGTTAGGCTTGTTCCCGGTCCCTTCAAGGCTTTTGGGTGCCTCTCAGGAATGCGGCGCATACGGGTGTCGCACCATGCGGAAGGGGAACCATGAAACTCATCATTGCAGCGATCAAGCCGTTCAAGCTGGAGGAGGTGCGCGAAGCGCTCACATCCATCGGCGTGCGCGGAATGATGGTCACAGAAATCAAAGGCTTTGGCTCGCAGTCCGGTCACACCGAGATCTATCGCGGTGCGGAATACGCCGTGAATTTCGTGCCAAAGGTCAAATTGGAACTCGTCGTACCGGCTGCCATGGCCGAGCAGGTGGTTGAAACCATCTCGTCGACCGCAAAAACCGACAAGATCGGCGACGGCAAAATCTTTGTCCTTGATGTGGAAAGCGCCATGCGCGTCCGCACGGGCGAAAAGAACGAAGACGCGATCTGATCCGTCTGAAGAAAGGGACACTTCTCGAATGAAACTCGTAAAACTCCTCCCGGTTGCAGGTCTGGCCACAGCGCTGCCGACGATGGCGTTGGCTCAGGACGCCGCGCCCGACATTCAACCGTATATCTTCACCACTCTGCTGTTCCTCGTGGGCGGCTTCCTTGTGTTCTGGATGGCTGCTGGCTTTGCAATGCTTGAAGCCGGCCTGGTGCGTTCCAAGAACGTCACCATGCAGCTGACCAAGAACATCGCCTTGTTTTCGATCGCGTCCATCATGTATTGGCTGATCGGTTTCAACCTGATGTACCCGGGCGACTTCAACGGTTACTTCGCGGCAAACTTTGTGCCGACCGTTCTCGAACCGGTTGGTCTGGCCGCTGAAGATGCCGCCTTGGACTATGCTTCTGTCGGGTCGGACTTCTTCTTCCAGTTGATGTTCGTCGCTGCCACGGCTTCGATCGTGTCGGGCGCATTGGCCGAACGCATTAAACTTTGGCCGTTCTTGATCTTTGTCGTCGTGCTGACCGGCGTGTTCTATCCGATCTCGGGTTCCTGGCAGTGGGGCGGCGGCTGGCTGTCCGAGATGGGCTTCTCGGATTTCGCTGGTTCGACGATCGTTCACTCGGTCGGTGGCTGGGCTGCTCTGGCTGGTGCCATCGTTCTTGGTCCGCGTCTTGGCAAGTATAAAGACGGCCGCACGAACCCGATGCCTGGTTCGAACCTGGCGCTCGCCACCCTGGGTACATTTATCCTGTGGCTGGGTTGGTTCGGCTTTAACGGTGGTTCGCAGCTTGCGGCCGGTACGGTTGGTGACATCACTGACGTCAGCCGCATTTTCGCCAACACCAATATGGCCGCGGCTTCGGGTGCTGTTGCAGCGCTGATCCTGACGCAGGTGATGTACAAAAAGGTCGACCTGACCATGGTGCTGAACGGCGCTCTGGCTGGTCTCGTATCGATCACGGCTGAGCCTTTGGCCCCGACCCTGTTCGGCGCCCTTTGGATCGGTGCGATCGGTGGTGTCATCGTGGTCTTCACGGTTCCGATGCTGGACAAGTTCAAGATCGACGATGTTGTCGGTGCGATCCCGGTCCACCTGATCGCCGGTATCTGGGGCACCATCGCGGTTGTCTTCTATAACTCGGATGCCAGCCTCGTGACCCAGATCACCGGTATCATCGCCTATGGCGTCTTCACCTTTGTCGCCTCGTTGGTTCTCTGGATCATCTTAAAGGGTGTGATGGGTATCCGCGTCAGCGAAGAAGCCGAAATCCAGGGTCTCGATACCTCCGAACTCGGCATGGAAGCATATCCGGACTTCACGAAGGGCTAATCCTCCCTAAGTCTTTCGAAAACTCACGCCTGGGCGTTCGCGCCCGGGCGTTTTTTATGCCGGGGGATGTCATCCCCCGGACCCCCTGAGGATATTTCTGGACCAGTAATAAAAGCAGCCCGCCCCAGAAAGGGAACGGGCTGCCCGGTCATTACCGGTCACGGTCATCGGCTTCCCAGCCTGTACCGCAACTTCGATGATTCCATTTCAAGGTAAATGAAACCTTATTATTGGTCCTGAAATATCCCGAGGGGGGCCGACCAAAGGGAGGCGGGGGAGCAGAGCTCCCCCTCGTCGTTAACCTGCGACAAGCCCCATCTGTTCCAGCTGCAAAAGAACCTGGTGGGCGCAGTGGTCGACTTCGACATTCTCTGTATCCAGCCGCACCTCCGGGTTTTCAGGGATGTCGTAGGGATCAGAAATGCCGGTGAATTCCTTGATCTTGCCTTCGCGCGCAAGCTTGTACAGCCCTTTGCGATCCCGGCGTTCGCATTCCTCGATCGAGGTGGAAACGTGGACTTCAAGAAATGCGCCAAAGGCTTCGATTTCTTCCCGCACGGCGCGACGTGTCGTGGCGTAGGGGGCGATCGGTGCGCAGATGGCGATGCCGCCGTTCTTGGTGATCTCGGAAGCAACATAGCCGATACGGCGGATGTTCAAGTCACGGTGCTCTTTCGAAAAGCCAAGTTCGGACGACAGGTTCTTGCGCACGATATCGCCGTCCAGCAGGGTCACCGGGCGGCCGCCCATTTCCATCAGCTTGACCATCAGCGCGTTGGCGATGGTTGACTTGCCCGATCCGGAGAAGCCGGTGAAGAAGACGGTGAAGCCCTGTTTTGAGCGTGGCGGATAGCGGCGGCGGAGTTGGGTCACCACTTCGGGGAAAGAGAACCACTCGGGGATTTCCAAGCCTTCGCGCAGGCGGCGGCGGAGTTCGGTGCCGGAAATGTTGAGGACGGTCGCGCCTTCTTCGACCTCGTCGGCGGGTTCGTACTGAGCGCGGTCCTGAACATAGACCATGTGTTTAAAATCGACCATTTCGATGCCGATTTCGTCCTGGTGTTCGCGGAACAGGTCCTGGGCGTCATAAGGGCCGTAAAAGTCTTCGCCAGCCGAGTTCGCGCCCGGGCCGGCGTGGTCGCGGCCGACGATCATATGGGTGCAACCGTGGTTCTTGCGGATCAGCCCGTGCCAGACCGCCTCACGCGGGCCAGCCATGCGCATGGCCAGGTTCAACAGGCTCATCGTGGTGGTCGAGGCCGGGTACTTGTCGAGCACAGCCTCGTAGCAGCGCACGCGGGTGAAGTGATCGACGTCCCCGGGTTTCGTCAGGCCTACGACCGGGTGGATCAGGAGGTTGGCGGCGGCATCCTTGGCGGCGCGGAACGTCAGTTCCTGGTGCGCGCGGTGCAGCGGGTTGCGGGTCTGGAAGGCGACGATCTTGCGCCAGCCGAGTTTGCGGAAATAAGCGCGAAGTTCGTTCGGCGTGTCGCGGCGGGCCTTGAAATCATAGTGCACGGGCGGTTGGATGCCGGTGATCGCGCCGCCGAGATAGATTTTGCCTGCCACGTTGTGGAGGTAGTTCACCGCCGGGTGGGCGTCGTCGTCGGCGCCAAAGACCTTTTCGGCCTCGCGCGATTTGTCCGGGGTCCAGCGGTCAGAGACAGTGAGGGTCGCGAGGATCACGCCTTCCTGGTCACGGAGCGCAATGTCTTGGCCAAGCTCGATGCTGTCAGCGAATTCTTCCGAGACGTCCAGCGTGATCGGCATGGGCCAGAGGGTGCCGTCGGCGAGGCGCATGTTTTCGACGACACCGTCATAGTCTTCTTCGGTCAGGAAGCCCTTAAGCGGGCTGAAACCGCCATTCATCAAGAGTTCGAGGTCGCATATCTGGCGCGGGCTCATGTCCCAGCTTTTCAGGTCGGCGGCTTCTTTCTTGAGCTTTTGCGCACTTTCGTACGACACGTAAAGCTCGGGGATCGGCGCGTGGTTCGGAATTTGCATGCTGGGCACTCGACAGAGTTGTTGGGAGTTGCGCGCACCTAGACGAGATAGTGCGTTGAAATCAAGTGAACCGATGGCAATGAGGAAAGGTTTGCCGCCGTTGTGCGGATTGCGCGGGAACCATTCTTCGATGCAGCAAAATGGGGGGAGCCTGTTTGCGCAAAGCCTATGCATTGCATACAGGCGTCCCGCTTTGATCGGCGAAAAATGAGGAAAACTGACTAAATGGCGGGGTGATTTGCCATTCATGCGGAAAAATATTCGTGATGCCGTCGACTTTTAGGCAGAATGGGTCGAATCGAGGCTTCGGTTTTGCGTCGGTAATAGGTCGTGGCTTGGTCTTGGTCTTGGTCAGCCGGGTGGCGGCTGGGAATATGGTGGTATGGGCGGCCAGGGGGCCTGACTGTGCGCCAACGTCGGGGTGAGGATTTTGAGTATTTGTGAAAAGAAGAAGCCGAGCTGTCACGAGCTGTCGGCGGCTGACTGTGTCCAGGGGCAAGGCGGGGCGTCAAGCGTCACTTCCGGTGCGCCTGGGCTGTTCCAGTTAAACAATGTCAGGTGGGTGAGGCGCGTATCGGTCCGCGAGGCGTAGAGCATGCCGTCAAGTCCCAGGGCGCGAACGCGGTCGGCGATGTCCCATGTGGGCGAGGGCAGGCCTTTGGCGCGAAAGGTCTGCCAGTCGATGGCGCGATGGGTTGTGTCTATGCCAAGGGCATCGGTTGCAGTGCGGTCGCGCAGGTCGACGATCCGCGCGGCGGTGACGCGGAGTGGGAAGATGGCGCGGGGAGCGTCACCGTGGCGCACATAAATGCGGGTGGCGATAGCGGTGCCTTCGGGCGTGGCCGAGAGGTAAAGGGCGCGCTGGCCGTCGCGGTGCGAGCGGCCTTCGGGCGCACGGGCGGGGCCGAGGATGTCGTCGGCTTCGGCCAGGAACTTCATACGGTAGAAAACTCCGGAGCACGTTTTGATATGTTCGCGGATTCCAGTTCTCATCCTGGCAATCAGCCTTCGTTCACGAGAGCCGCAATGCGGCCTGCGGTCCAGTCGCGGAACGTCCTGGCAACCGGGTCTGAGGGTGGTGCTCCGGGTGGCGGAGCCAGCGGCATGGGGGACGTGAGGTCAGTGCCTTCACCGGGTTTGTCGCGCCAAAGGGCGAGGAATAGGAGGGCGTCGGCGAGGTCGTCGTCTGTGGGGGGCGGGTCGCTGGCCGGGAAGGGCGGCGCTGCGCCGGGGTGCCAGTCGGGGGCAAATGCGTGGGTCATGCCGTCGTTAAGGGCACGTACGTAGCCGAGGCGTTCGAGCAGGATCGCGGGGCCTTCAAGGTCGTTTTCGCAATAGTGCTGAATTTCGGGGCCAAGCCCCTCGTCAGAGGTGACATGGCCCCATTGGTCGGCGATGAGCGCCTCGGTCAGAAGCGCGCGTCGGGTCATTCGGCGGCGCTGACTTCCTGGGTGCCGCTGTCCTCTTGTTCGGCAAGAAACCGTTCGGCTTCGAGCGCGGCCATGCAGCCCATACCGGCCGAGGTCACGGCCTGGCGGTAAAGGTGGTCGGTGATGTCGCCGGCGGCAAAGACGCCAGGGATTGAGGTCGCCGTCGAGTCGGGTTTGGTCACGACATAGCCGCCGTTGTGCAGTTCGAGTTGATCCTTGACCAGTTCATTCGAGGGCGCGTGACCGATGGCGACGAAGAAGCCCTTGCAAGGGATCTCGGTGATCTCGCCGGTTTTGACATGTTTGGCGCGAACGGCCTCAACACCGCGGGGCTCGTCGGTGCCCACGACTTCTTCGACCGAGTGATCCCAGAGGATTTCGACCTTTGGGTTCTTGAACAGGCGGTGCTGAAGGATTTTCTCGGCGCGCAACTCGTTGCGGCGGTGGACCAGCGTGACCTTGGAGGCGAAGTTGGTGAGGAACAGCGCCTCTTCCACGGCAGTATTGCCGCCGCCGATCACGACCACCTCTTGCCCGCGATAGAAGAAACCGTCGCAGGTGGCGCAGGCCGAAACGCCGAAGCCTTTGAAGTGTTCCTCGGACGGTAGGCCGAGCCACTTGGCCTGGGCGCCGGTGGCCAGGATCACGGCGTCGGCGGTGTAGGTGGTGCCACCGTCACCGATAGCGGTGAAGGGGCGTTTGGAGAGGTCGAGCGACTGGATGTGGTCGCCGATGATCTCGGTGCCAACCGAACGGGCGTGTTCTTCGAGCTGAATCATAAGCTCGGGGCCCTGAGTTTCGATGATGCCGGGCCAGTTTTCAACCTCGGTGGTGATTGTCAGCTGACCGCCGGGCTGGATGCCCTGGACAAGCACGGGTTCGAGCATGGCGCGGCTGGCGTAAACGGCGGCGGTATAGCCGGCCGGGCCGGAGCCGATGATCAGGACTTTGGAGTGCTTGGTGTCGGACATCTTGTTTCCCCGTCTGCGGTGTCGGTTCGATATAGGACGCAAGGTCGGGAAGCTAAAGGGGGAGGGTGAAAACAGTGTCGCGATCTGTCGCAGGATTGGATGCGCGACCATCTTGTTTGTCCTGCGGAGTTTTTTCCCGAATGGCGCCGATGCGCAAATTGGGTCGGGTACTAAATGCCACCGGGCCCATTGAAAAAGGGACAACTGAAGGCGGGTTCTTCATGGGAAGTGTCGTTAAGTCTTAGTGTGGCTGTTGCAAGTTTCTCAAAGCCTTAGACGCTGAAAATTTTGATGACTTGCGCGACGGCGAGACGTTTTTGAGGGGGCTGAGAAGGCCAAACGCAAGGCAATGTTGGAGCGGCTCGCGGTCAAACGTCGTGAAGATGATGACGGCGACGACGGCGACAAGAAAATTGCTGTGGCTGCAACGAAAGATCTGCCGAAAGAAGTGACCCGGTCCTCGGGGCCGATTGATCCAGTCGGCCCAACCGAACCAGAAGGCCCGCTGGAAGAGCTTTTCTAATTGGAAAGCTTCATATTGAGTAGGATTGTAGGAAACGCTCGGGCCAATGCGTCGGGCGTTTTCTTTTCTTGCGCGGTATTGAAATATTATTGCGCAAATCTGGCTGATCTTGTAAGTTTTCCGGGTCAACCTGGGAGACTCGACACAAATGGCAAGTCACAAACTGGACGCGATTGACCGGAAAATTCTGGCCGAATTGCAGGCGGATGGCCGCATGACGAATGTTGAACTGGCGAGTCGGGTGGGGATCTCGGCGCCGCCCTGTTTGCGGCGGGTAAGGTCATTGGAAGAACAAGGGTTTATTCAAGGCTATCACGCTGCGGTCGATGCGCGTGAACTGGGCTTCGAAGTGCAGGTTTTTGTGATGGTTGGGCTGCAAAGTCAGGCCGAGGCAGATCTGTCGGTCTTTGAAGGACGCTGCGCCGCTTGGTCATTGGTGCGAGAGTGTCACATGCTGAACGGCGAGGTGGATTTCATTCTGAAATGCGTCGCACCGGATTTGTCGACGTTCCAACGGTTCCTGACTGAAGAGCTGACTTCGGCCCCCAATGTGGTCAGCGTGAAGACGTCGCTGGTTATTCGTTGTGCCAAGGACGAGCCAGGTGTGCCCTTCGACGTGATGGAAGAGCGGTTAGAGCAGACCGCTTAGCCGCAGTCCCAGTTGTAGATGCTTCGCTCAAACTGATGCGTGGCAAGGTCTCCCGGCGAGATCAGAAAAGTCGCTTCGCCTGCGTCGCCCCAGCAGATTTGCCAGTCGCGGTCGGCGCCGGGGACATAGCTGTACCCCAGTTGCAAAAGGACACGGGTTTCCGGCGCGCCCTTTTCACGAATGTCATATTGGACGAAGTCGGGGTGGCCACCATAGTAGACAACGGAGCCGGGGCTGGCGGCGAGCCAGTCGCAAATCTTATCGGCCTATTCATTGCCTAGATTTTTGAGAATTGTATCGACTACATCCGTGGTCGAGCTTGGCAGGCCAGTTGAAGGCGTTGCACGCAAGCGGGCACCGGACCGACGCAGCGCGCTTCCATAGGGGTCATACTCATGCTCGGTTGGGGACGGAACACGGATCAGGTCATTCGGGTCGGGCGTATAGAGCGTAACGAAACCCTTTTGGTTTCGCGACGGGAAGTCGCAACCGTTCAGGTCGTCATCAGTAACGAAAATCGAAAGAAGACCGTCAGCCGGATAGCCGTCAAGGGGCGGCATCTCGGCATAGTTGATCTGGGCGAGAAACATCATGGGTTGATCACCCTGCCTAGGCCAGGCCTGGGGCGAGGAGAGGCTGGGCGCGCCGCCGATGCTGGAATGAGGGTTGTCGCCGACCCTGTCGCCCGGGTCGAAACTGAGAGCTATCGCCGGAAGCGCCATGGCCGTTAGTTCGGCGCGGATTGCGTCAAGATCGGCTGGCGAATGGTCATGGTCGTGCGACGTGTCGACGTGGGTCTGCCCGCCAAGAAGCATTTTTAGAAAACCCGGGATCATGGCACCGCCCTGGCGAGTTATGGAAGTGACCCCAGTGCTATCTGGTCGCCCTCGCGTCTGCTTGCCAAGCGCGAGGGCGCAGGATCAGAAGATTGCGGCCAGATCGTCTGCAGTCAGGCGCGGGGCGGCAAGGCGACCAAAGTCGCGGAATGATGTCAAGTGCGGGAAGAAACTCATGAACAGGTTCAGGACCTCTTCGGGCAAGGACAAGGGTGTATCCGGGCCGGGATGGAACGTTTCGACTTCCAGACCTGCGGCGAGGATCGTTTCATGCCGTTCGCAGACAAGGTGGTAGACACGGGTCGGCGACACCGGGTTCACCTCGATCACACCATAACCATCCGCCATAGCGGATAGCGGGGCAAGCGCGGCCTCGGAACCGATGGCGGCGCGAATCTTGGCGTCACGATCAAGGCGTCGTGCATGGGGGCCAAAAGTCTGATCCTGGGACGGGCGGGCAAGGCCGAACGCATCCGGCATCACACGATAAAGCTTGTCAGGGACTTCGTTCAGGGTAGGTGCGCCTGGCACGATCGTGATTGAACCTTTCCACATCAGTTGGCTGGTGCGGCCGCTGGCGCATTCAAGGTGCATGCCCGGCACAAGGTCTTCAACTGCGACAGGGCCCTCGGTGGTCTGTACCAAGATACCATGGGTGAACGCTCCGAAAGCCTGTTCAAAAGCGGGCAGGGCAGGGGCCACGACCATATTCGACAGAACGTCGCCATCTTGCAGCCATTCGGTTTCAAAACGACGGGACACGCGCGCCTTGGGCATGGCCGGAGCCGGTCTGCTGACTCGGCGAGCCGTCCAGAGCGGTTGGGAAACGGGGCGTGTTGTTGGGGCGGTGGCTGTCACACTCATTACTGACCTCTACTCATTAATACGGGCGAAACATTCGCCAGGGCATTTCAGGCGTTTGCCTGCACGGCTTTCAACTCGGTTGCGATGCTTTGCGCTTTGCGGCCGATCGGCAGCGGTGCGGTTTGATCCTGCGCGGCCTCGATGACGCTTTTCATCCAACGTGGCTTGGTTTTCATAGTGCGTGATCCCTGTTTTGCAGCCCCGTACAATCTGTCGCGGCATGGGAAGACTATGGCCAAGCATTGGGGCAAGGTCGTGACGGTTGTAAGGAATTTAACGATCTCTTTCGGGTCGACAGGCGACTTTCGAAAGGGTCTGGGAAGGTGTTGCCGCCATGTGCGCGACGTGGCGTGCCGCGTTTAAAGAGAGGGCAGAATGCGGCTGGTCCTTACAGCCGTATCGCAGATATCAGGCGGCCATAGTCCGCTTCTTTAAGGTGAGTGCTGCGCCGATAGGAATAAAATCGTTCAGCGTCGGCGTATGTGCAATGGCCGATCCACTCGGCGTGGCCAACGCCCGCGCTGCGCAGGCGATGAAGGCCAAAACCGATCAGGTCGAAAAGGTAACGATCGCCACTCCCATTGGTGAAGAACCGGGTGTTTTCCGGGGCTTCGTCCGCGAAACGTTCGAAGAACTCGGGGCCGACCTCGTAGGCGCTTTGACTGATCGACGGGCCAATGACGGCGGTGATTGCTGCCCGGTCGGCGCCTGCGGCCTCCATGGCATCAAGGGTGGCTTCCAGGATGCCGCCTAACGCACCTTTCCAGCCAGCGTGGGCCGCACCGATGACGTTGTTTTCTGTGTCGGCGAACAACACCGGTTGGCAATCGGCGGTCAACACAGCCAGAGCAAGACCCGGCGTTATGGTGACCATGCCATCGGCCTCGACCGGAGTGTCGGTCGGGGCATCCAAGGTGATGACCTTGGCAGAGTGAGTTTGGTGGACGCCAGCCATCTGGTCAGGGGTGACGTTCAGAGCTTCGGCTACGCGGGCGCGGTTGATGGCAACGATATCGGTTTGGTCGGACGAGCCAAAGCCGCAGTTCAGGCTTGAAAACACACCCGAGGACGCGCCGCCCCGACGGGTAAAGAAACCGTGGTGCAGGGGGGCAAGGGCGTTGGAAGCCAAGATTTCCAGTGTCATGCAGTGAACCCCGGTGGCAGTGGTGACGCTGATGGATAGAGTGTTAGGACTTTGAACAAAGTTCCCATTTCGTCAGGGTGCGTCAAGCGACGATGAGCAGCGATATGTTGATCCAATGCCGCGCCGCTTAGCCCTTTGGCCAAGGATTGGGCGCGATGCGTGATCCCCAATCGTTCGAGAAACAGACCTTGGGTGGTCATTTGCGCGGTCACCTTCGCGACCTTTGCCGCTTGGGCAAGGGATTGAAAGTCGACATGAGCCGTCAGGTCGGCACTGCCGGGAGCGTCCAGCGGTGGCACCGATTTATGGGCACGCAGCGCCTGAAATGTGTCGCCCAGAGAGCGGCGGTCGCCATAGTCGATGATCAGTGCGAGCCCCCCGTGGTCCGCGATGCGGCTCGCGATCTGGGCGGCGATGTTTTCAGACAGCGGGCTGTGTTCAACGATGTCGCCGTCCTTGGTGTCCGGCAAACGGCGGTCCAGCGCTGAAGGGGTTATGAAGTCAGAGAGGCCGAAGGCCAGAGCATCGTTTTTCAGACCGATCACGCGCTCTCGCCAGGCTTCGCCGTCTCTTTGGAACTGACGGATGGGCAGAGCGTCGAAGAATTCATTGGCGACCAGGAAAAGCGGTGCGTCGTTAGGCACATCTGCCAGGGCGTCATAGTGAAGGATCGGACGGTTGATCTTGTCGCTTTGGCGTTTGCGCAAAGTGGGCGAGGCTTCGACAAGGTGGAGCGACATGGAATCGTGAAAGCCTGGAACGCGGGCCGTCGCGCGCAGGGCATCCGCCATAAGCGTGCCGCGACCGGGGCCAAGCTCGACAAGGTGAAAGGCGGCAGGGGCCCCCTGATCCATCCAGGATTGCGCCAAGGCGAGGCCGACAAGCTCACCAAACATCTGGCTGATTTCAGGGGCGGTGATGAAATCTCCCGCGGTGCCCAGGGGGTCGCGGGTGGTGTAATAGCCATAATTCGGGTCCAGCAAACAGCGCGTCATATAGTCGGCGACCGTTAGGGGCCCGGTGGCACGGATGTCGCGGATCAATGCTGCTTCAAGCGACATGGCGGCGGCGTCTGGCGAGGACGAGCAATGCAGCGCCGACCAGGATCATCGGAAGCGAAAGACGCTGTCCTTGCGTCAGACCCCATTCCCCGATTTGAAACGCATATCCCATTGGATTTGCCAGGCTGGTGAACTGGGCGTCGGGTTGGCGCACAAATTCGACGACGAAACGCGAGAGACCGTAGCCAGCGATGAATAGCCCGGTAAGCGCTCCGGGGGTTTTCAGCCAACCTCGGGCAAATGCCAGCACGACCACCAGAACACCGAGGAGCACGCCCTCCAACCCAGCTTCGTAGAGTTGAGACGGGTGACGAGCACAGAGCCCTTCAACGTTCGGGCAGGTCTGCGCCGCCAGTCCAGGAAAGGCGACACCCCAGGGCAACTCGGTCGGGCGGCCCCAAAGTTCGGCATTGATGAAATTGGCCAGGCGGCCCAGCAGAAGGCCGGGCGGTGTGGCCAGGGCGAGGCCGTCGGCCAGTTTGGCAACGGCGATCCCATTCTTTCGCGCAAATATCAGACCGGCGATGACCACGCCGAAAAAGCCTCCGTGAAAGGACATGCCACCGTCCCAAACGCGCAAGATTGACATGGGGTCGTCAAGATACTGACCGTCACCATAGAACAGAACATAGCCTAACCGACCGCCCGCTATGATGCCTATGACGATCCAAGTCAGCAGGTCTTCCAACTGACCGCGCGTCAGAGGTGGCGTGTCGTCCTTCCAGAGCGCTGCGCGGTCGATGGCGCGTCTCAGCAACAGGTAACCAAGGGCGATCCCGAAAATATAGGCCAGCGAATACCACCGGATCGGCAGGGACACCGGACCAAGCGGAATTTCGACCAGAACGGGCGAAATGTCGGGGAAAGGGATCATGAAAACCATTGCAGCCATCTGGTGCCAGCGCGCCGAGGCGGCGTCAACCTTGCGGTTCGCCGGTCAAGGACCCTATATGGGGAACAGATCGTTCCAAAGGTGCCCCATGCAGACGCGAAACAAGATTGTCGACGATATCTCTCAGCTGATGACCAACGCCATGGGCGTCGCTCAGGGCGCAAAGGACGAAGCCGAAACGGCCATGAAGGGCATGATCGACCGCTGGTTGGCGGATCGCGATTTTGTCACACGAGAAGAGTTCGACGCGGTGCGTGCGATGGCACAGAAGGCGCGGGAAGAGAACGCAGCTCTGGCAGCGCGGCTCGAGGCGTTGGAGAAGGGCGACAGCTAACGCCCGCGCTGGCGCGACCCTCACGGCCCCCATCGGTCCTCCTGACCCAAAAACAGATTTGCTTCCAGTTTGTAAGCAGACGGCATTTGGATTCTGTCGTCGTTTCGAGCGCGCTGAAAGTTTGAGCGCCTTGAAAGATAGTTGGGGATAACAGCGCAAAAACTGCGATGCCCCGGAAATAGGGGGTTTACAGACTCCGGCTTTCGGCACACCATATATCGTAAGGTTCGGGCATAAAAACCACCGAACCTAGAGCAGGCATCAAGCTCTGGTGGCTTCTTTCGGAGGTCGCCCGAGCTGCAAAGATAAGGCAGGGCGCATGTCGCTATCCGAGCAGTTTTACGAAGATCTTCACCCCATCGATATCGTTGAGACCTTGGCCGAGCACCACGAGTGGGACTTTGACCGGGTGGGCGACGATCAGATTGCCATGGCTGTTGAGGGCCAGTGGCGGACCTATTCGATTACGCTTGCGTGGTCGCCCGCGGATGAAACGCTGCGGTTGATCTGCACCTTTGACATGGATCCGCCAAAGGATCGATTGGGTGCGCTATACGAGACGTTGAACGCCACGAATGATCGTTGCTGGGCCGGGGCCTTTACCTATTGGCAGGACCAGAAGCTGATGGTCTGGCGGTATGGTCTGGTGTTGGCGGGCGAACAATCGGCCAGTGCCGAGCAGATCGACACGATGATCCGTGCGGCGGTGTTGTCGGCGGAACGTTTCTATCCGGCCTTCCAGTTGGTGGTCTGGGGCGATGAAAGCCCGACGTCGGCCATGGACGTAGCAATGACCGAGGCCTACGGGCGCGCTTAAACGGCGCGCAGAAATGTTTTTGCGCACCCGTGTGTGCCTGAGCCACCCCCCGGCTCTTGCGGGTGTGACATAAGCCGGGTCGCCATTTGCGGCCCGGTTTTTTGATGGCATTCCGTCCGGTGCACGAATCTTTTAGTGATGTGCCAAGTGCGGATTGCCCCGGGGAGGGATGCGACATGAGTTTCGGAGATATTGGTGAGCGCGGGCTGGTACTGGTCGGGTGTGGCAAAATGGGCGGAGCCATGCTGCGCGGTTGGCTGGCCAGCGGTTTGGCGCCTGGGTCTGTTTGGGTTATCGATCCATACCCGGGCGATTGGTTGGGAGAGACCGGGGTTCATGTCAACGCGGGACTGCCGGAAGATCCGTCAGTTGTCGTTGTGGCCGTGAAGCCGCAGATGATGGGCGAGGCACTGCCGGGTTTGCAGGCGCTGACCAATACGTTGGTGGTATCCATCGCGGCGGGCACGCGAATTTCCACGTTTGAAGAGGTCTTGGGCGGCAGTACCCCCGTGGTGCGTGCCATGCCCAACACGCCGGCGGCCATCGGACGTGGAATCACGGCGTTGGTTGGCAATCCCGAAGTGAGCGATGATCGGATGGATCTGGCCGAAGCCTTGCTTGCGGCTGTCGGGCAGACCGTGAGGCTTGAGAGCGAAGACCAGATGGACGCGGTAACGGCCGTGTCGGGGTCAGGGCCAGCCTATGTGTTTCATCTTATCGAAACTTTGGCGGCGGCTGGCGTGGCCGAGGGGCTACCGAAAGAGTTGGCGATGACATTGGCGCGGGCCACTGTCGCAGGTGCCGGAGCCCTGGCCGAGGCGGCGGACGAAGGACCTGACCAGTTGCGTGTAAACGTAACCTCACCAGGAGGAACGACGGCAGCGGCCTTGGGCGTGTTGATGGATGAATCACACGGGTTCCCCGCCTTGCTGCGGGATGCTGTCAAGGCGGCGGCCCACCGTGGACGGGAACTTGCAGAATGACGATTTCCTTCGACGACTTCATGAAAGTGGATATCCGTGTGGGCCAGATCGTCCGCGCCGAGCCGTTTCCCGAGGCCCGCAAACCAGCGATCAAGCTTTGGGTCGATTTCGGGCCCGAGATTGGCGAGAAGAAAAGCTCGGCCCAGATCACGGTACATTATGATGTCGAGACGCTGCCGGGGCGAAAGGTTTTGGCCGTGGTCAACTTTCCACCGCGCCAGATCGGTCCCGTGATGAGCGAGGTTCTGGTCTTGGGGGTTCCGGATGATGATGGAGAAGTGGTGCTGCTAAAGCCCGACAAGGACGTACCCTTGGGAAGCCGGATGTATTGAATTACCGCAACCCGGTGAGCCCGCGTTCATCGTCACTTCTTGTCGCGGGCTGCTTTTTCTTCTTTCGTCAGCTTGTTGTTCCAAACATTATTGCTGAGACCAAGTTCAGCCGGCAATGGCTTGGTTTTCCCAACGCTGATTTCGCCGCCCTTGTTCAGAAATTCCTGAATAAGGGCGTCGTCGGTGTTTTTCTTTGGGACTTGTTTCATAGTATAAAGCCTACCGCCTGACCTGCAGCGAGGCAACCGGTGCTGCGAAGCGGGATCGCAAAGTTTCAGTTGCAGGCGCGCGAGGCTTAACGCTCGCCTACAGCTTCACGCCAGTGTTTTCGGCAGAGCGACACATAAGTTTCATTGCCGCCAATCTGGACCTGTTCGCCATCGGTCAGTGCATTGCCGTCCTCGTCCTGGCGGACGACCATGGTGGCTTTTTTGCCGCAGAAACAAATGGTGCGTGCTTCTCGCATTTCGTCGGCAAGCGCCAATAGAGCCGCCGAACCGGGGAAAAGCTCTCCTTTGAAATCGACACGCAGGCCATAGCACATCACGGGCAGGCCCAGATCGTCGACGGCACGGGCCAATTGCCAAACCTGGTCCGTGGACAGGAACTGCGCCTCGTCGACAAATACGCAGGCAACCGGACCCTGGCGTTTCCGTTTTTCCAGCATGGCAAACAAATCGCTGTCGGCGCCAAACGTATCGGCGCTGGAATCAATGCCGATGCGGCTGGCGACCTTGCCAGTTCCCGCGCGTCCGTCGAAGGCTGCGGTCAGGATATACGTCTGCATTCCGCGTTCGCGATAGTTATACGACGCCTGCAAGAGCAACGTCGATTTGCCCGCGTTCATGGTTGAGTAATGAAAATAGAGTTTAGCCATGGACGGGGCCTAACTTGGCGGACTTGCAAGGGCAAGTCTGGCCGTTTGGCTGGGTGCTCACAATTGTAGACAATTCTAAAAATGCCGCAGGATTGAATACCTATTGGCTTAGTCACGCCACATTATCGGCCAATTCTGCCGATAGATCGTTTCTCGTCACGACGAAAAGGTGGTGGTATTCCGGTTTATAAGCCCTGCTATCCATGCAGGTTTCCGGGCCACCCTTCAGGAGCGTGACACTGATTTGGGTGAGACATGGACGCAGGTTCAAACAATACGGAAACAGGAGGATACGCCGATTCCTTCGCTGACGCGCTGAAGCCGGGTACCGAGCTTCTGCACGGCCAGTTCCGTATTGAAAAGTTCCTGAACGCGGGCGGGTTTGGCATGACCTACCTTGCGCGCGACAGTCTGGATCGCATCATTGTCATCAAGGAATGTTTCCCGTCGTCGATGTGCTGCCGCAACGACGGCAACGTCATGGCGCGGTCGCGCCAGCATCAGGCGGAATTTGATGCAGTCGTGAAACATTTTGGCGCCGAGGCGCGTCGTCTGTCCAAATTGCAGCACGATAATATCGTCGGTATCCACCAGGTCTTTGAGGACAATCTGACCGCCTATATGGCGCTGGACTTTGTCCGCGGTCGTGATCTGCTCGACACGATCGAAGACCCCAAGATGAAACTGCATCCGCGCGACGTGAAGGACATCCTTCTGAAGTGCCTGGAAGCGGTTCACTATATTCACACCAACGATGTGCTTCACCGCGACATCAGCCCCGACAACATCCTGATCGATGGCAAAGGGAACCCGGTTCTGATCGACTTTGGCGCCGCCAAGGAAGAAGCGACCCGCGCCAGCCGTGCCCTGTCGGCCCTGCATGTGGTCAAGGACGGTTACAGCCCGCATGAATTTTACATTGCCGGGTCGACGCAGGATGCCTCGTCGGATCTCTATTCGCTTGGCGCGACCTTCTATCACGTTCTGACAGGCGAAGCGCCGCCGGACAGCCAGGCCCGCGTCAGCGCTATCGCGGCTGATCGCCCAGACCCTTACAAGCCAGTCAGCGGAAACTTTCCGCAGTTCGAAGATGCGTTCTTGCACGCCATCGACAAGGCGCTGAGTGTTTTCCCACCCGACCGTATTCAATCGGCCCGCGAGTGGATGGAGCTGGTCGACACCGAACGTCGCCGCTCGGCTGCTTTGGCACAGGCGGAGATGGATCGTCAGATCGAGCTTTCTATTTCGCTTTTGGTCCAGGAAACCAACAAGCAGGTTGAAGCCGATATCAAGGCTCAGGAAATGAAGCAGTCGATCGAGCGCAAGGAAGCGCAGCGGTTGCAGAAACTGGTCGAAGAACAGCAACGCCAGCGCAAGAAAACGTTGGATGAACTGGCGATGCTGGATGACCAGACCTTCATGGACGAACAAGCGCAGGCACAGGAGCTTTCCGCGCAGCGTTCTGCCATGCAGGCTCACGATGAACTAAACGGAACACGCCGCAAGAAGAGATCAATTCTCAGCCGTGTTCTTCCATTTGGTCTTCTGCGCGGCACGTTCCGCAGCGGCGGCCGGTCCGATTATCTCTGAGAGGCAGTACGATGAAAATCTTGTCAAAAATGTTGTCCAAGAAAGTCGAGCCGGCGCAAGGCATTGATGCTGTTGAGCCGAGTGAAGACAAAGACGCTCTTATGCCTCAGGCAGATGACACCGGCCGGATCAACTCCAGCCAGTTGGCAGACAGCGATCCGGTTTTCGCCGATCCTTCGCACCCCGTTCAACAGAAGGCCGAAGAGCCGGAAGTTGCCGGTTCGGGCTGGGAAGAGAGCGACTGGGACGATGACGACTGGGATGACGACGGCGAATGGGGCGACGAAGACGACCCCGACTTCGATATCGAAGCCCACCGCAAGACATCGGACAAGCAGCATCTTGTCAGCGAGATTCGGGACGCCATGGTGTCGGCCAAACGTATCCGGTCGCAGCAGCCTGCCACCCAGGATGTTCCGGGTCACGAAGAAGGCGATTGGTCAAAAGACGATGAATTTGGTCGCAAGGCCCTTGCCCGCGATCAACTGTCGAAATTCGGTGGTGCTGCTGAAGAGCGCATTCTCGAAAAGACGGAAACCGTCATGACCGATCGAGAAACCAGCCGCCGTCGTTCAGCCATGGCACATCTGAAAGCTGCGGCCGCGGCGACCAAGGCAGACCGGGTGCTGAGCCATGTTGTCGGCCAGGATCCGTCGGCAGATCCCGAGGAACAAAGCCCTTACCGTGATGATCTTGCCCAGGTCGTGCGTCCGCATTCGACCAGCCGTCCGATCAGTCGTGTGGTCAGCCGCCCGAACACGCGGTCCCCGATCTGGGATCAGGGCGCAGGCGATGATGACGCGGCCATGTTCGCGGCGGCGGAAGACGGTGCCGAAGATCTGGACGCCGAGGCCGTCAAAGAAGAACTGGCTGCCGCCGAGAATGAACGTTTGGCACGTGCGCCTGTCGATCTCAGCGAAGAAGACTTTGCTGACGATTCGACTTTTGCTACCGCGCCGGCACAGGACTCGGTTTTCCCGTCCAGCCGTTTCGGCAATGCCGACGAGTACGAGCAGGAAGAATCCAAAAACGCCTTCGAAGGTTTCGAGGACGATGACTTTGAAGACGATGACGGATTTGGTGACTTTGAGTCCGAAGACGACGACTTTGATCCGCAGCCCAGTAGGGTCGTGTCCGAAGCCGTTGCCTTTGCAAACGCGCCCGATGAAGAGGATGATCCTCAGCCCGAGGAATCCGAAGTTCGCAAGAAGATCTGGGAAATGGCCGACGAGGTTGCAAGCGACATCGAACGTGTTGCCGCCGAAGCGCCGCCCGAGAACTTTGTTCAGGTTGCGCCGGTCGTTTCCGGTCGTGCTGGACGTAGCGCAGGTCGCGTGAAAACCCGCCTGCTTGGCTTCCAGGCCGATGAACAGGGGCCGAACGACGTTTTCCAATCGGAATCCGCTCAGCCAGCCGAGACGGTCGCACCCGGTCAGGCGCCGACCCCATCCCAGTTCCCTGCAGGTTGGATCGTTGTTGTCGCTGGTCCGGGACGTGGCGCGTGCTTTACGCTTCACAGCGGCGTCAGCCAGATCGGTCGCGGCGAAGAACAAGCGGTCAGACTGGACTTTGGCGACACGTCGATCTCGCGGAACAACCACGCTGCCGTCGCCTATGACGATGAGCAAGGCAAGTTCTTCCTTGGTCATGGCGGTAAATCGAACCTGGTTCGTCTGAACGGAATGCCCGTTCTGTCGACTGAGGAAATGTCGAACGGAGATGAGATCCGTATCGGTGAAACGACCCTGAAGTTTGTTGCCCTGTGCGGCGATGCGTTTACCTGGGCAGGTCAAGGAGAAGACACGGCGAATGCGTGACGCGCCTGACATAAGGTACGACGTTGCGTCTGTCCTGAATCGCGGGTGTCGCGATTATCAGGAAGACGCAATCGCCACGGATTTTCCGATGGGCGCCGAGTTCGGCTATGCGGTCTTGTCTGACGGCATGGGCGGGCACGCGGCGGGGGATGTTGCTTCGAAGATCGTCGTTACCGAGGTCTTTAGCGAGCTGAAGTTCCAATCGTCGGATTTCGAGGGCTTCGAGACCAACGTAGGATCGGTGTTGAAAAGCGCCGCGGTCTCGGCAAACGATTGTATGGCGGCACATGCGTCCAGCAATCCTCATACAGCGGGTATGGGGGCAACTTTGGTCGCTCCGGTCTTCATTCGCGATAGCCTGTTCTGGATTTCAATCGGGGATTCGCCGCTTTATCTGCTGCGGAATGGTCGTTTGCGTCAGTTGAACGAAGATCATTCGCTTGGTCCCCATATCGACTATATGGTCCGGTCGGGCATGATGAGCGAGGACGTCGGTCGCAATCACCCCGATCGCAACGCGCTGACATCAGTTCTGATCGGAGAGACGATCGAACGGATCGATTGCCCGGATCGTCCTTTCCGGTTGAAACATGGTGACATCCTGATCGTTGCCAGTGATGGCCTTCAGTTCTTGTCGAACTCGCAGATTTCCGAAATCGTGCGCGAGAATGCCAGAAACGGCAGTTCGACGATTGCAGAGAGCCTGTTGAACGAACTTCGCGACCTTGGCGACCCCGACCAGGACAATGTCTGCTTCTCGGTTATCAAGGTTGAACTTCAAGGGGCGGAAGACACGGGTCAGAACATTTTCTCGCCCGAGTTCGAACGCCGCGAGGATCGTCCGCTACGTGTCAGAACACGACCGATCAAGCCGCAAGAGCCAGCAGAAGAAGACGAAATTGCCGAGCCGGTTGCGTCAATGCAAAATGGCTCTGCGAATGGCGCGAACGGGGCCGGTGGTCCCAACGGTTCCGTGCCCCCGAAGGGCAAGACTGCGACACCGATTTTCTTGCGTCGACGTTGGCTTGCAAGTGATGGTGGAGCATGAAGGATAACGCGCCGGACGACACCGTTGTCGATCGCCTTGAGGCCGCTCTCGACGCCGACATGTTGCCGAAAGCCGCCAGGGACTATGCCCAACACCTTCTAAGCCGCTTGTCTCAGCCGGTTCGCGTTTCGATCCTCGGTAAGCCGGGGTCCGGAAAGTCAGAGCTGGTCAACATGATCCTGGGGCGCAAGCTGATCCCTGCTCAGTCAAGGTTGCCGACGACCGAGTTCGCCTGGGGCGAGTCAGAGACGATGACCGTAACGTCAGCGGGCGGAGCCGTGCAGCGTATCGACGGCGTCGATCTTGGGGGCGCGTCAGTCCGTGACGCTGCGTTTCTGCGGCTTGAATTGCCCGCCGACATTCTCAAGCGGATCAACCTGTTAGAAGTGGTCACCGAAGAGTCCCACAACGAAATTGAGTCCGCCGTGGACTGGGCTGTGCGCCGTACAGATATTGCGCTTTGGTGTTCTCAGGCGTTCGACCAGCTAGAGCAATCGGTTTGGGGCCGCGTGCCCGACAGTCTGAAAGACCACGCCTTTCTGGTCCTTACCAAGGCAGATGTCTTGTCGGCCGAGAAAGTCCTGTCAAAACGCGTTGCCGATCTGGAATCCATCGTTGCGGAAGAGTTTCATTCGCTTTTTGCCGTGGCAACGCTTCAAGCTATTCGGGCCTATGGTGATGATGGCGTCGACGAAGCGATGTTTCACGCCTCGGGCGGCGGCGCGCTGACGTCCGAAGTTCTGCGCCATGCTGAAAGAGGGCGCCGCGCGGACTTCGACTCGGCTCACATGTTCCTGGCTCGCTACCAGGTGCGCGACGTTCCCAAAAAGCCCAGAATTGTCTCGTCTCGCGACATTGAACCTGCACCGGGACCAAAAGAGGTGCCGGCGGAAGCGCGAAAAGAACGTCCGATTTCGGTCGTTCCGTCCCGTTCGCCGGAAGCCCAGGCCAGTGGTTCCGCAGCGGCAGAAGCAGTCGCAACAGTGCAACCTATTGAAGTTGCTGTAAAAATTCAAAATATCGATCTGTTCACCGATGCGGCAAGGTTCCTGAGGCGTCGGGGCGAAACCCTGGCGGATGCCACGCAAAAACTGGGTGAAGGCAACTCAAAAGAGCTTGTGAATCAATGTGTCGATGCTGTCGAACATCTTGTTGACCTGTTCAGCCAGGACGATACCGGTTGCGATGCGGTTGATGCCTATATCGACGAGCTGGCGGAAGCATCAGACATGATGGTGCTGATGCAGGTTGAAGATGGTGACGGACCAGCGGCGGATGCGGTGACCTTGTTGCTGCAATTGCGCCGCGACATAGAAATGCAACTGGCGGCATGACCGTGGCGGCAACAAAAACGTCAATCAACTCTGATTGAACGGAAATGCGCCACAAAAAGGCCATGTTAACCGGATTTTGTATCATCAAGCGGGACACTGTCTGGTGGCTCCGATCGTTGATTAACAGGTAGACGTTTGGCAGGACGAAGATGAATTTGGACGCAAATATTTCGGCTACGGGCATTCCCCAGGCCGCAAATGCCGAACTTCTCAACCACGGGTTTGAGGGTCTGGCTCCGTTTCTCCAAAAGTCGCAGGAATTGCGGCAGGTGTTGGTGAAGTTGGGCAAGATGGGTGACAAGGCGACCAACCGTGCCGCGCGTCGCCTGCATCATCAATTGAAACATGCCGAACCGTCGATCACGATGATCGGTCAGGTCAAAGCGGGCAAGACGTCGCTTGTGAACGCGATGGTCGGGCAGCCGGATTTGTTGCCGGCAGATGTGAACCCCTGGACGTCGGTTGTGACGTCTTTGCATTTGAACCCGAACACGGCACCCGAAGACAATCGTGCCAGCTTTCGTTTCTTTGACATGGAAGAATGGGGCCGCCTTCTGGACCGCGGCGGTCGCATCGGTGAACTGGCAAGCCGTGCCGGTGCCGAAGACGAATTGGAAAAAGTGCGCGCTCAGGTCATCGAGATGCGCGAAAAGTCTCGTGATCGGCTGGGCGAAAAGTTCGAAATGCTTTTGGGTCAACAGCACGACTATAACTATATCGATGGCGATTTGATCCAGCGCTATGTCTGCCTTGGCGACGATTTTGAGGATGACGACGCGCAAGGCGACGTGACCGACGCACAAGGCCGGTTCGCTGACATTACCAAATCTGCCGAGCTTTTCGTACACCGCCCCGAATTGCCGATGCCGCTGTGCATTCGTGACACTCCTGGCGTGAACGACACCTTCATGATCCGTGAGCAGATCACCATTCGCGCCATTCGCGAAAGCCGGATTTGCGTCGTCGTGCTGGCCGCGCACCAGGCATTGTCGTCGGTTGACCTTGCGCTCATCCGCATGATCGCCAACGTCAAGTCGCGTGAAGTGATCATCGTGGTCAACCGGATCGACGAGCTCAGCGATCCCAAGGCGCAAATCCCCGAGATCCGGGATAGTATTCGCCAGACCCTGACGGACCATGATGGTCCTAAGGACGCGCAGATCATCTTTACTTCGGCGTTCTGCGGCAATGCAGCCCTGATGGGGCGCACCGATGTTCTGGACGATCGCACCCGTGACGCTCTTGTCGATTGGGCGACGGAAGACGGCGTTCTGAAGGGCACAGATTACTCCGACGAAGAATTGCTTTGGCGGTTGTCCGGGCTTCCTTCTGTTTATGCGGCCTTGGGGTCTCGGATTTCCGAAGGCATGGGGCAAGAACTGCTCGACCGCGTCGCGAAGTCCGCGATCAACCTTGCCAACGGGTTGAATGCGGCCCAGCAAGTTGTGTCGCGTCGTGACTCGGATCAAGATCTTCCGCCCCTTGATTTCAGCCAGCTTGATAGTGAACTGAAGCGGATCGAAGTCGAAGCCATCCGCGGCATGCAGGAGATGTTCGACGGCGCGATCGAAGACTTCCACAAACGGCTTGAGCGATCTCACCGAAGCTTCCTTGAACGCGCAACGGGGTCTCTGTTGCAGCACTTGGACGTTCATGGCGAGGATGAACTTTGGGAATATGACCCAACCGGGCTGCGCATTCTGATGCGCACCGCCTATCAGGTCTTTGGGCGCAACGCACAAAACGGAACGAAGAAAGTCCTGGTGAAAACGGCCGAGGATTTCGCCGGACTTTATCATCGTCTGTTCGAGGTATCCGATGAAGGCTTTGGGATCGAAGCGCCTGCTGCGCCACGTATTCCATCGCCCGTACTTTTGGGGCAGACGATTGCGCTGGATCTGAAAGGCACGTGGTGGAGCCGTTGGTGGCACAAGCGTCGTGGCTTCCGCAACTTTGCAACAGAATTCGCAGATATCATCAAGGCCGAGACGAATCCGATCGTTGATGCTCTGCGCGGCCCCCACGCCGAGTCGGTGCGGGACGCGTCCATGCAGGCATTGCAGGATTTTCTGGCCGAGCAGCAAAGTATTCTTCGCCGAATTGCGGATGAAGCCGAGGCTGAACCCGGCGGTGTCGGCACGTTGCTGGATGAAAACAGCGCCGCTTCGAAGCGCGCTCAGCTGAAACAAACGATGGAAAGCCTGACGGGTTTTGCAGCCTGATCACGGTAATTTGGGAATACGAAAGTCATGAGCGGTTTTGATTATCAAGAGCCCCGGTTCGAAACAGAAGACATGTCAGCCCGCACAGTGCCGTCCCGGCCTTTGAACCTGGGTGAAGCAGCGCGACCGATGGCTCCCGCGGCGGCTCCGTCGCCGGAACATGGAATGGCTCCGGCACCCGTACAGGACACCGAAGCTGTTCAGCCCAACCCAAGAGCCACGCCTGTGAAACGTCCGCGTGTTGCTTTGATGGGCGAATTTTCGGCAGGGAAAAGCACGCTTTCCAATCTTTTGATCGGTAAATCTGCGCTGCCCGTGAACGTGACAGCCACCCAGCTTCCGCCGGTTTGGTTGTCTTACGGCGATGACACGCCTTATCGCGTTGATCTGGACGGTGAAGAGTTTGACATCGACTTCGATCGGCTTACGGATGTGTCCGTGTCAGATACCAGCCATATCAGGGTGTCGTCTGACGCCAAATTCCTTGAGATGTGCGACCTGATCGATATGCCAGGGATTTCCGACCCCAATATGGCTGCCGACGTGTGGCAGCGGGTCATTCACAATGCAGATATAGTCATTTGGTGCAGCCATGCAACTCAGGCCTGGCGTCAAAGCGAAGCTGCCGTCTGGTCGACCATGCCGTCCGAGCTTTACGAGAAGAGCATCCTTCTTTTGACACGTATGGACAAAATCCTGTCAGAGCGCGACCGCAAGCGGGTCATCCGCCGGGTGGAAAAAGAAACAGAGGGTTTGTTCAAGACGGTGCTGCCTGTATCGCTGATCAAGGCGCTTGATGCGTCTGACGATTCCGAGGCCTGGATCGAAAGTGGCGCGGATGCCCTGATGGCGGCCTTGGTCGACCTGGTTGGCGAAGTGAATACAAGTTCGTCGTCCCGTCCAAAGTCACGGCGTATCCGGTCAACGATTGCGCCCGGTAACGTCGAAGACTCGCTTGGCGAGGAAGTTGCGGTCAAACCGGCCCGCATCGTCATGCCGACGCGCGTTCGCCCACGTCCTCTTGGTTCTCGGGCCGATTTGGACTGATCCGTCCGCTTTTCGGCAACGTTTCTCCTGTCCTTCACCTCGGTGGGGCTTGCACCCGCGCGTGAGGCCGATCATTAAGGTCGGTAACCCATGTGTTGTGAGGGGATTTGTGTGGCATGACCGTGAATGAAGCCTTGGATAATATGCGTGCCGAGTTGCCTGGATGTAGCCTGGTGGCATTTACGGATTTGTCGTCTCAACTGGTATTATGCGCCAGTTCTGCCGGGCGTCCTGCCCAGGAAGAACTGGATGCCCTGTCTCGCGCGGCCCAGGTCGCTTTGAACGGAGCGGTGGCCGACGGTGCTGGCGCTTTGTGGGACAAAGAGGCCTCGGGTGAACCAGCCGAGACGGCGATGTTGTTGACCGGCGCGGAAGCGCGAGTGTTCCTGCGGTCTTCGGGCGATGCGCCCGAGGCACTAGTGTGCGTGTGTTCTGCCGATGCTGACTTGAGCGCTGTCGTCGACAGCGGACGGGCGGCCTTGGATCGTATCCTGGCGCAAACTTAACCACGAGGACGTTTCTTGAGCGATTTCGCCCGTCTCGAAGAAAAGCTGAACAAGCTCAAAGGCCGCGATCGCACTCCGGGAGAGGCGCGAAAGCTGCGCGGTGCAACGGGCAATGAACTGCTTGCGTCCCTGGTCGCGGAAATTGACGAGACGATCCTTCCACGGCGCCTGACATTGAGCGTTGAAAATGGTCCGGTCATCCATCTTGCCGTTGCCAATCGCAAATTGCAGGCATTGGTCGCGCCTGCTCCTGCAATTGACGGTGCGGGAGAGATCGAAGGACAGGCTATTCCAGATGCCGAGGACGCTGCCGTTCAAAGCCTGCGTGGTGTCTTGAACAATGCATTCGATGGCGCGGTCGGGGTCTCGGTGTCTGCGGTGCGTTTAAAGACCATGTTCGGTTCGGACATCGGCGTGCCTTCCAATATGCTGGCGCGCGCCTGGGACCTTGCGGCTCCTAAGAAGGGCGATCAGTCGCCTTCCGAAATCCTGGACGGGTTTTTGGCCAGTCATGGAAAAGATGCCACCGCATGGTTGCGGATCGATGGTGAGGAAGTCTCGGGCCAAGATGGTGATGAGGCGATCGTCGCCTCGATGGGCGAGAAAGCGGCGGTGTTTCTCGACAGTTACTTTTCCCGGTTTGACGTGATTTTTCCGACGGATGCGCTGTCATGCGCGACCCTTGTTGCCCCGAAAGGGGAAGACCGACTGTCTCTTTTGTTCATCGAATACAGCGATGTATCGGCTTTTCTGGCGGCGACTCCTAGCAAGGCGATCAATCTTGCCACGTCCTGGCAAAAACTGGTGGCCGATTAGCGTCACGCCGCCAATTGTTTTCTCTTTGGCCACAATCGTGCCCCTTTTACCCTTTTGATAGGGAATCGTAGTTAATGCCGGTTCGGCAACTACGGCAGGATTGCGCTGGTTTTCGCGACGGATTCCCTTTCGGATGGCTGCGGGCGGGCGTATATGAAAACAGGCATGCGCGGACAGAATCGTTCCGCGGGCCAAGAGAGATTGGGGCAGCAGACCATGGCCTTTTTCCGCGGATTGTTTTCGACGGACATGGCGATCGACCTGGGGACAGCGAACACACTTGTCTATGTCAAAGGCAAGGGTGTGATCCTGAACGAACCGTCGGTCGTGGCGTATCATGTAAAGGACGGACAGAAAAAGGTTCTGGCCGTCGGAGAGGATGCCAAGTTGATGCTGGGGCGTACGCCCGGCAGTATCGAGGCCATCCGCCCAATGCGCGAGGGCGTGATTGCCGATTTTGACGTCGCCGAAGCGATGATAAAGGAATTCATCAACAAGGTTCACAAACGTGGCTTCCTTTCGAAACCACGTGTTATCGTCTGCGTGCCGCACGGTGCGACGCCCGTTGAAAAACGCGCCATTCGTCAGTCGGTGGAATCCGCTGGTGCGAAAAAAGCCGGGCTGATTGCCGAACCCATCGCTGCCGCCATTGGGGCAGGGATGCCGATTACCGATCCGACGGGCAACATGGTTGTCGATATAGGTGGTGGAACGACCGAAGTTGCGGTCTTGTCGCTTGGCGACATCGTTTATGCGCGTTCGGTACGTGTTGGCGGTGACCGCATGGACGAGGCTATTGTCAGCTATTTGCGCCGTCAGCATAACCTTTTGATTGGCGAACAAACGGCCGAGCGTATCAAGACGACCATTGGCACCGCGCGGATGCCCGATGACGGCCGTGGTCAGTCGATGGAAATTCGTGGACGTGATTTGTTGAACGGTGTTCCAAAAGAAACCGAGATCAACCAGGCCCAAGTGGCCGAGGCTCTGGCTGAACCGGTGCAACAAATTTGCGAAGCAGTGATGACTGCGCTTGAAGCAACACCGCCGGACTTGGCCGCGGATATCGTGGATCGTGGTGTCATGCTGACCGGGGGTGGCGCGTTGCTGGGGGAATTGGACCTGGCGTTGCGTGAACAGACTGGGCTTGCAATCAGCGTGGCAGACGAGTCGCTGAATTGTGTGGCTATGGGGACCGGCAAAGCGCTTGAATACGAGAAACAGCTCCGGCATGTGATCGATTACGACAGCTGATCTTTGGCGACGGTGGCGTTCGCAAGGAACCTGCGCGTTGTGACCGAAGGTCTGACCAGAGGGTGATGTGGCACGGCAAAACGGATCTAGCGAAGATTTCGTCCGTCCCGTTCGGCGTTTGGCCATCGGGTTGCTTGTCCTGTGTCTGATCGCGATCTTTGTCCTGTGGAGAATTGACAGTCCGCGCGCCGAGAGGTTTCGCGCGCAACTGGTTGATTGGGTCGTGCCCAACATGGATTGGGCCTTGGTGCCCGTTACCGAGGTGGCGAACCTGGCGCGCGGGTTTCAATCCTATGCGGCGCTGCAACGCCAGAACCGCGAGCTGCGCGACGAGCTTCAGCAGATGAAGGCCTGGAAAGAGGCCGCGCTCCAGCTTGAGCAGGAAAATGCCAAGCTGTTGGATTTGAACAATGTCCGGCTGGATCCCGCATTGACAGTCATTACCGGCCATGTGTTGTCGGACAGTGGTTCGCCCTATCGACAATCGGTTCTCTTGAACGTTGGCGGTGCACGTGACGGTATCAAAGACGGTTGGGCGGTCACAGACGGACTTGGACTGGTCGGGCGGATTTCAGGCGTCGGCCAGCGATCCAGCCGGGTCTTGTTGTTGACCGACGCGGCAAGCCGTATTCCGGTGACGATCCAGCCCTCGGGACAGCGGGCGGTCTTGTCAGGTGATAACTCGTATCTGCCGGTTCTCGACTTTATCGAAGCCCCCGAAGAAGTGCGCCCTGGCGACAGGGTCGTGTCATCAGGGGACGGAGGCGTATTTCCCGCCGGACTTTTGGTCGGAACCGTGGTCTTGGCACGCGACGGACGTTTGCGGTTGCGACTGGCCGCTGATTATGAACGTTTGGAATTTTTGCGCGTTCTGAGAGGCCGTTTTACCGAAGAAATCCACACTCCCGATGGGTTGATCGGCCCCTTGTTGCCGGCCTTGGAAGTCGCCAATGATCAAGGTGGTTCGGATGGCTGAGAGACCGGGAAAGCTTTGGTTCTATCGGTCGCTTTTTGTCTTTCTGGCCGTGTCTGTCAGTTTTACGCAGCTATTACCACTGAACCCCGGTCCAGGCGGTTTGCCCGGCCCCGACGTGATGTTGTTGATCGCCTTTGCCTGGACGGTTATGCGGCCCGATTATGTGCCTGTGCTTTTACTGGCGATTGTCTTTCTGGTTCTGGATTTTCTGTTGATGCGGCCGCCGGGGCTTTGGACCGCCCTGGTGGTGCTATGCACCGAGTTCTTGCGGGCTCGGCATTTTCAGCTGCGGGCGACATCATTTCTGGTCGAATGGCTATTGGTCGCTGCAATGATCGTCGTTTTAACCGTTGTCTATCAGGTTCTGCTGGCGGTCTTCGTTGTTGAACGTCCCGCCATAGGATTGACCTTGATCCGCATGATCTTCACGATTGTAACCTATCCTTTGGTGGTGATCCTTGCCGGTCGTGCATTGGGTCTGAGAAAACTGCGAGCAAGCGAAGGGATCGGGCAAAGGCTATGAGAAGGTCGCCCAAAGAATCCGAAGAGGCCACAAGCCTGATGACTCGCCGCGGCGTTGTGCTGGGCGGGATACAGTTGGGTTTCATGGGGGTTCTTGGTCTGCGCATGCGACAGATGCAGGTTGAAGAGGCCGATAGCTACCGGCTTCTGGCCGAGGAAAACCGCATCAATGTCCGTCTCATTCCTCCGTCACGTGGGATAATTTACGACCGCTATGGCGTGCCGATCGCGCAGAATTCGCAAAACTATCGGATCATTATCGTGCGCGAGGATGCAGGCGATATCGATGAGACAATTGCCAAGGTCCGCCGACTTGTGGAATTGGATGACGACGATCTGGAACGATCGCTGAAAGAGATGTATCGGCGAAGCCCTTTCGTGCCAATAACGCTGGCTGATCAGCTGACCTGGGAAGATATCGCCGAGGTTGCGATCAACGCGCCTGCATTGCCGGGGATCACCCCGGATGTGGGGCTGTCGCGTGAATACCCTTTAAAGGACGATTTCGCCCATATTGTCGGCTATGTAGGGCCGGTAAGCGACTATGACCTGTCCAAGATCGAAGACCCGGACCCGTTGTTGCAAATCCCCAAGTTTCAGATCGGAAAAATCGGGGTTGAGACAAAGCTGGAGGCCGATTTGCGTGGCCGTGCCGGGACCCGCCGGATCGAAGTGAACGCCGGTGGCCGGGTGATGCGCGAACTGAGCAGGGACGAATTTACGCCGGGCCGGGATATGCAGTTGACCATTGATCATGGTCTTCAGAATTACGCTCAGGCGCGGTTGGCCGGTGAAAGCGCCGGTTGCGTGGTAATGGACGTTGAAACGGGCGATCTTTTGGCGATGGCGTCGGCGCCGTCCTTTGATCCTAACCTTTTTGTGCGTGGCATTTCCTCGAAAGATTATGGCGAACTGCGCGAAAACAAATATCGCCCGTTGTTCAACAAGACGGTGCAGGGGACATATCCGCCCGGGTCGACTTTCAAGGTTATGACAGGTCTGGCGGCATTACAGGCAGGCGTCATTGGGCCAAAAGAAACGGTTTATTGTCCGGGTCACATGACTGTTGGCGGCCGTCGGTTTCACTGCTGGAAGCGCGGTGGTCACGGCTGGATGAACCTTGACGATGCTTTGGCACAATCCTGCGATGTGTATTTCTATGAAGCCGCGCAGCGCGTTGGCATCGACCCCTTGGCCGAGCTGTGTCATGAGTTCGGGCTGGGTGAACGTCATGATCTGCCCATATCCGCCGTGGCCGAAGGGTTGATCCCCAGCACCAAGTGGAAGGCGCGTATCCGCGATGAGGCATGGCAGCCCGGCGATACGTTGAATTCGTCCATCGGACAGGGGTTCGTGCTGACCTCTCCGTTGCAATTGGCGGTGATGACGGCACGTCTGGCCAGTGGGCGTGCCGTTCAGCCACGGCTAGTCAAGTCGATTGACGGGGTTGAAGTGCCGATCGCGGAAGCGCCTCGCCTGAATGTTTCCGAGGCGCACATGGACCTCGTGCGCCATGGCATGTGGAGCGTGTCGAACGGGCGCCGCGGGACAGCGCGCCGATCGCGGATCGTGACCGAAGGTGTCGAAATGGCGGGCAAGACGGGGACCAGTCAGGTGCGCAACATCACCGCCGCCGAACGCGCGCGCGGTGTGACCCGCAACGACCAGTTGCCATGGGAGCGGCGCGACCACGGGCTGTTCATCTGTTATGCGCCCTACGACAAGCCTAAATACGCGGTCGCCACGATTGTCGAACATGGCAGCGGTGGATCGACGGCCGCGGCGCCACCTTCGCGCGACATTCTTCTGTATGCGCTGCACGGAGATGTGCCGCCGCTTGAGGCCTATCCCAAGGCGCAACGCGAACGCATTCGAACCCAACACGAAGAAATGGAACTGAGACCGCGCCTGACGCCGGATGGCAAGGCAAGCCGCGCATGAGCTATCTTGAGTATCAGGTCCAGACGGTTCCCACGGGTTTCCGAAAAATCTTGTTCGCGAACTGGGCGCTGGTCTTGTTGCTGACAGCGGTGGCCGCGATCGGGATTTTGATGCTGACCTCGGTCGCAGGTGGGAACTTCAACCTCTATGCCGACCGGCAGATGAAGGTTTTTATCGTTGGCGTCGTGGTGATGATGACGATTGCCATGGTGCCCTTGTGGTTCTGGCGATCGATATCTGGCCTGGCCTATCTATTTGCCCTGGGGCTTTTGGTGTTGGTCGAGGTCGCGGGCGAAGTTCGCATGGGCGCGCAGCGCTGGATCGACTTGAAAGTCTTTTTGTTGCAGCCGTCCGAGTTGATGAAGGTGACACTGGTGATGGTTCTGGCGGCCTATTATGACTGGCTTCCCCTGAACCGGGTGTCGCGCCCGTTGTGGGTGATCCCGCCGGTTTTTTTGACGATTGTGCCAACATTCCTGGTGTTGAAGCAGCCGGATTTGGGGACGGCGATCCTGTTGCTGGCCGGCGGAGGCATTGTCATGTTCTGTGCTGGCGTGTCGTGGTGGTATTTCATCGCCGTGGTCGCGGGCGTCTGCGGTTTGGTCTATGCTGTGATCGCGTCGCGAGGCCAGGATTGGCAGCTGATCCAAGACTATCAGTTCCGACGCATCGACACCTTTCTTGATCCGGCGAGCGACCCTTTGGGGGCCGGCTATAATATTACTCAGTCCAAGATTGCGCTCGGATCAGGAGGATGGACTGGCAAAGGGTTTATGCAGGGCACCCAATCACGGCTGAACTTTCTTCCTGAAAAACACACCGATTTCATTTTCACGATCCTGGCGGAAGAATTCGGTTTTGTCGGTGCTTTCTCGCTTTTGTCACTGTATGGGCTGATCATCTTGTTCTGCGTTCTGTCGGCGGTTCAAAACAAGGATCGGTTCGGTGCGCTTTTGACCCTGGGTGTTGCGGCAGCGCTGTTCTTTTACTTTGCGGTGAACATGTCGATGGTCATGGGGCTGGCGCCAGTAGTCGGCGTCCCCTTGCCGCTGGTCAGCTACGGTGGGTCGGCGATGCTGGTGCTGCTGGCGGCGTTCGGATTGGTTCAGTCTGCACATATCCATAGGCCCCGCAGTCGATGATCCGCGTTCTTTTTTCGGCGCCGAAGACTGATTGGAGCGACTATGCCGAAGTATTGCCAGCGGCTCTCGCCGAAGTTGGCATAGAGGCATCCGTCGAACATGCTTTGGCGCCGAAGGCACCGGAAAGCGTTGATTACATCGTCTATGCGCCATCTAGCCGGTTGAAGGATTTTTCAGCCTTCACAGGGGCGAAGGCGGTCTTGAACCTTTGGGCGGGGGTCGAGGCTATCGTGGGCAACGAAAGCCTCACTCAGCCTCTGACGCGCATGGTCGATCCCGGATTGACCGAAGGCATGGTAGAATGGTGCGTTGGCCATGTGCTGCGCCACCATCTTGGAATGGATCGGGATATCAGGCGCACGGATGCGACCTGGGATCCAATCGTTCCGCCCTTGGCCCGGAACCGACATGTTGGCGTTTTGGGGCTTGGGGAGCTTGGGCGCGCTGTCTCTTCCGCGTTGGCGGCCCTGAATTTTCAGGTCACGGGGTGGAGCAGGAGCAAACGCGATATCGACGGAATTCGTTGCATGGCGGGCGCAAAGGGATTGCATGAAACCCTGACCAGCGCCGAGATTTTGGTGCTGCTTTTGCCGCTCACGGCTGAGACTGAAAACGTGATGGACGCCGCCTGCCTGTCTGCCATGCCGCCGGGGGCTGTTGTGATCAATCCGGGAAGGGGGCCATTGGTTGATGATGGTGCCTTGTTGGCGGCATTGGACAGTGGCCAGATAGCGCACGCCACCCTGGACGTGTTCCGCACCGAACCTTTGCCAAAGGATCATCCGTACTGGGCACATCCGCAGGTCACCGTGACGCCGCATGTCGCGTCCGCCACACGGCCCGCAAGCGCCGCGCGCGCAATTGCCGAAAACATCCGTCGTGGAGAAGCAGGTGAGCCGTTTCTGTTTCTGGTGGACCGATCGCGCGGCTATTGATTCCGGACGCTTAACGCAATCTGGGCGGAGCGTTGGGATCCATGCCCGGCGCCTTTGTAGCCTGTTTTTGGACTTCGGGCAGATCGAACCTCAACCCTGTCTTTTCCAGCCGTTCGGTCGCGGGGTCACCGGCCGCAAAGAACGTGACGTCCAGTTCACCGGCGTCGAGACCTGAAAAAACCAAGGCTTCGGACACGGCCTGAGCCAATGCCGTTTCCGCGCCCGGCGCCGGGTCGATCAGCGCCAAGAGATGCCCACGACGTCCATCACGATAGGTAACGCCGGTCAGATAGGCGGTCTTTGCCAGCCCCTGGGCCGAAGCAAGTTTCGCGTCTAGCCCCTCGATCAGGCGGTCCGGCAATCCACTTGGCGGGGTGAAAACTTCCGCCGTCGCACTTGTTTCCTGGGGGGACGTTCCCAGTGTTTCCTGAAGCCAGGACAAGGCTGCAGACGGGATCAGGATGGCAGAGGGCGCGACGTCCAGATTCAATCCGATCCCGATGCCCTGACCCGACAACATAACCGCCAATGATCGCCCGGACACCGCCGCATAGGGGGCGGGGCCGCCAGCGAACTGGGCGAGCCGGTCTTCGGTGTCAAAGACCAGAACGAATTGTCCTTCGCCCGTGTCGAACAGGCGGGGCGATACCTGATCCCCAACTGCTTCGCCGTCCAGCAACAGAAATAACTCTCCATCCGCAAAGCGTTCATAGAACCTCAGGCGGGCAGTATCGTCGTCGGGTGCGGATTGCATCGCGGCATAAGAGGTGTCGATCGGGGTCATGAAAGGGCCTTTTGGACGTTGCTGCGCAGGACCGGAAGCAATTCGGCCTCGAACCACGGGTTCCGTTTCAACCAGCCTGTATTGCGCCACGATGGATGGGGCAAGGGAATGGTGTGAGGTGCAAAGTCGCGCCAACGCTGAACGGTTCGCGTCACACCCGCGTTCCGGGGCTGATCCAGATGCCAGGCCTGGGCATAGCCTCCGATCACCAGAGTGAGACGAATGTCGGTGATTTCTTTCAAAAGGTCATGACGCCAGGTTTCGGCGCAGATCGGCGGCGGCGGCAGGTCAGATCCCTTGGTATCGTATCCTGGAAAGCAAAACGCCATGGGCACAATGGCAAGCATCTTGGTGTCATAAAAGGTTTCCTTGTCGATCCCCATCCAATCGCGCAGTCGATCGCCCGACCGGTCCCAGAATGGTTTGCCGACCTCGTGAACGCGTAGTCCCGGTGCTTGCCCGACGATCAGGATTCGAGCACTTGGCCTACACCATACCACTGGGCGCGGACGGTGCCTGGTCTTCGTGGCAGCGAAACGTTCGGTACAGAGTGCACAGTTCTTAATGCGCGAGGTCAGAGTGTCAAAGGCCATAGGAACGATCTAGGCCGACGGGGCGGGGAATTCCATCTTGACTTATTTCGACATTTCTAGAAATATCGAATCATGAACATGACACCATCAGATGATTCCAGCCTCGCCGAAGCCGCATCCACTTTTGCCGCGCTTGGCTCTGAGCAGCGTCTTGCCGTTTTGCTTTGCCTTGTCCGAGCAGGCCCAGATGGGCTGTCGATAGGCGAGTTGGGCACCCGAACCGGCGTTACCGGCTCGACATTGACCCATCACATGAAAATCCTGGCGACGACCGGGCTGGTGCAACAAATGCGTGATGGGCGGCGTATCATTTGCGTCGCGGCCGCGTATGAGCGGATGCAGGGGCTGTCCGACTTTCTGCTGAAAGAATGCTGCGCTGACAGCGTCCACCCTCATCAAGGACACAACAATGGCTGACATTTCGCAATCACATGGGCCGCGGTTCAAGGTCGACCGGGTTTGGCTTTTCGCGTTGTTCCTGCCCTTGTTGATCGCGCTGTTCGATTCCAAGCAGGCCATAGAAACGGTGCGATTTGCACTTGGCGCCTTGGGGCATACCGGGATTTTCATCGTCTTCGCTGTCCTGGCAGTCGGCTATATGAAGGCAACGGGTGCCGAGACCTTGCTGGCCAAGGCTTTTGAGGGGCGCGAACGGCGGATGATCGTTATGGCGGCGCTTTTGGGCGGGTTGTCGCCTTTTTGTTCATGCGAGGTCATTCCCTTTATCGCGGCGATGCTAGCCATGGGGGCACCTTTGTCGGCGGTCATGGCATTTTGGTTGTCTTCGCCCTTGATGGACCCGGCCATGTTCCTGGTTACGGCCGGAACGCTTGGAATGCCCTTTGCCATTGCGAAGACGCTTTCGGCGGTTGGCTTGGGCCTGTTTGGCGGCACGATGGTCTATGTCTTCGCGCGATCGGCGGTTTTTGCCGATCCTTTGAAGGCAAAAGCAGAACCCTCCTGCGGAAGTTGCTGCGGAACCGGCGGGCCTTCGGTTTTTGAGGGCAAGCCGGTTTGGAATTTTTGGGGTGAGTCACAGCGGCGCGGCGTCTTTCGTGACACGGTAGTTGAAAACGCCTTGTTTCTCGGAAAGTGGCTATTGGTCGCCTATATGATCGAAGCGTTGATGCTGGCCTATATCCCGGCTGAAATGGTGGCGGGCGTTCTGGGGGGCGAGGGCATCAAGCCGGTCATCCTGGGGGCACTGGTCGGTGCACCGGCTTATTTGAACGGATTTGCGGCCGTGCCACTGGTGGACGCCTTGTTGGCGCAAGGCATGGCACCGGGTGCCGCAATGTCCTTCGTTCTGGCCGGAGGAGTCAGCTGTATACCTGCCGCCATCGCGGTATGGGCTTTGGTGAAACCTCGGGTCTTTGCCGCTTATCTGGGCATCGCGATGGTTGGATCGCTGATCGCCGGATTAATTTGGGGGATGGTGGCCATCTGAGCAACACCCGCTTGCCGTCTTTGGATCGCTGCATTATTTCGGCGTGAACGAGCCGTGGAGGGTGGAATGTATCGCGTCTGGAATTTTGTCACCAACTATTCGCTTCTGCTAATTCTCGGGGCGCTGATTGCCCTGGTTTGGGCGAATGTCGATGCCAGCAGCTATCACCACTTCGTCGAATTCGAACTGATTCACGACTTCATCATTGGCCACGCCCACTATGATGCCAACGGCCAGGTCGAATATCGCTCTTTGACGCTGCATTACCTGGTGAATGATGTCCTTATGGCCTTTTTCTTCGCCATCGCGGCGAAAGAGGTTTGGGAAGCGGTCATTCTGAAAAACGGCTCGCTGCGCGGAAAAAAGGCGGCGACGCCACTGTTTGCCACGGCGGGGGGAATGTTTGGACCGATCGCAGTGTACCTGGGTCTTGCTGCATTCCTGGGGTCTGATGTGTACGACGCTGTTGCAAAAGGCTGGGCAATCCCCACTGCCACAGACATCGCGTTTTCCTATCTGGTTGGCCGCCTGGTCTTCGGAGCGGGGCACCCGGCGGTGCGCTTCTTGCTGTTGCTGGCGATTGCCGATGACGCTGCAGGCCTGATTATCCTTGCGATTTTCTATCCGTCGGGCGAACTGGCTCCGTCCTGGCTGTTGCTTTCGCTGTTTTCGAGCATCGGCGTTTATCTCTTTTTCAACTGGCTGCCGCGCAAAATGGATGCGGGCGATCAGCTGCGTAAGCGCTCGACCTGGGTGCGCGAAAAGCTGTCGTTCTGGCCCTATCTGATCGCAGGGTGTCTCAGCTGGTACGGTTTTCAGGAAAGCGGCCTGCACCCGGCTCTTGGGCTTTTGCCAATTGTTCCGACCCTGCCTCACGCCGACCGCGCTTTTGGTATCTTCAGCGAGGCCGAGCAGTACCTGACCGACCTTTTGAACCATACCGAGCATCTTCTCAAACATCCGGTTGAGGTGGTTCTGTTCTTCTTCGGGCTGTTGAATGCGGGCGTCGAATTCTCGGCCATTGCCGAGCCGACCTGGCTGGTCCTTTTGGGACTGATCGTCGGCAAGCCCATTGGCATCCTGTTCTTCGGCTGGCTGGCGGCACACCCGTTGGGGTTGGGCCTGCCTCAGGGAATGCGGACCATCGACCTTTTCGTGATCGGCTTTGTGGCTGCCATCGGGTTTACGGTGTCACTGTTCATCGCATCCGTTGCTTTCGAAGCCGGTCCTGTACAAGACGCCGCCAAGATGGGTGCATTGTTCAGCTTCTTCGCGGCGATCCTTTCGCTGATCGCGGGCAAGTTGACCAAGGTCGAAAAGCAACACTCGTAGCGGTTGAACGGGGCCGCAATGGCCCCTTCTTCCGCCGATCGTTGAGCCAAGACTTGCTGATCTACCACTCTGGATTAGTTTCCGGGGTGGAAAAACACTGATTTCCTTGCCAAAAAGCCTCTCAGGGGCGACACTCGTCGTTAAGATCGGCTTAACCGACAGACGAAATAAGAGGCAGAACAGCTCGGATGATCGAGTTTCGAAACGTCAGCAAGTCCTTTTGGACGGGCGAACGGCGCAAGGTTATCCTTGATCGCGCCTCGTTTCGCGTCGACCTTGGCAATTCTCTTGGCATCCTTGCCCCCAATGGAACGGGCAAAACCACGCTGGTCAACATGATGGCTGGTTTGGAAAAGCCGGACGAAGGCGAGATCATACGCCGGTCTCGGATTTCCTTTCCCTTGGGATTCATGGGGGGGATGGTGCCCCGGCTGTCGGCCATGGAAAACTGTCGCTTCATCGCGCGTATCTATGACAAGGACCCGGATTACCTGGAAGCGTTCTGTCGGTGGGTCTGCGGCCTGGAAGAATACTTTGACATGCCTGTCGGCACCTATAGCTCGGGCATGCAGTCGCGTTTTTCCTTTTCCCTGCTTTTGGCATTGGATTTCGACATCTATCTGATCGACGAGGGAATGCCCTCGACCACGGATGCGGAATTCAATCGCAAAGCCGGGCACATTCTGTTCGAGCGGCTTAAGACCGCCACGGTGATCATCGTGTCTCACCAGGCCAGTACGCTTGAGAAGTTCTGTAAATCCGCGGCTGTCCTGCGCAATGGGCAACTGCATATGTTTGACACGCTGGATGAGGCGAAAGCTCTATATGACTACGAACCCCAAAGCGCCTAAGTTTCGCATTCGTCGCAACTCGGCCCAGGCTCCCGGTGTGTCCTCGTCCAAGTCCTTGAGCAACAAGGCCGAAGACGGGTTTGGCGACGCTGCCTTCCCTGGGTCCGCCAAGGCCGAGGAAAACGCAGTGTCTGAAAAAGCTATCGCCAGCATCCGGCGCGAAGGGCTGACCGGGCGGCAATTGCGCATGGCGCGGCGACTGGCGCAAAAACACGGAATGAACCCAACATCCGATTTTGACGCAGTGCGTCTGTTGCGGGCCGAGGGAATCGATCCGTTTGACCGCGCGAATATGATCGAACTGGTTCATGCCCGTGACGCGGCCAAGCAGGCCGCCCAGGCCCGACCAACAAGCAAACCGGGTGATACGCCACAGCCCAGGAAAACCGGCACGAACCTGCCTCAGAAAATTGAGCAGCCCCAAAACCTCCCCGGTGCCCATACGCCCGCAGATACCCCGCTTGGAATGCACGAAATCGAACGCATCCAACAAGAGATCGTCCGGCGCCGGCGCAAAAAGCTGATGTTGCTGGGCGCGCGACTTGGGGTCTTTGTACTGCTCCCGACTTTTATGTGCCTTTACTATTTCGCCTTCGTGGCAACGCCCAGCTATGCCACTAAATCCGAATTCATCGTTCAGCAGGCCGAACCGGCAGCATCGCAACCGGGGTTGCTTGGGGGTACCTCTCTGGCGACCAGCCAGGATTCAATCCTGGTGCAGGACTATCTGACGTCGCGAGGTGGACTGCAGCGGTTGGATGAAGATTACAACTATCGCGCCCATTTCAGTGATGAGTCGGTGGACGTCCTGCAACGGCTCGCGCCGGACGCCTCAAACGAAGACCTCTATGCGCACTACGAGAACAACGTGAAAGTCGGCTATGATCCGACCGAAGGTATCTTGCGCATGGAAGTCTCTGCCCTGACGCCCGAAATGAGCCGAATTTTCTCCGAGGCATTGATTGGCTATGCGGAAGAGCGCGTCGACCAGATCACCGAGCGAAAACGCGCGGATCAAATGCGCGGCGCGGATCAAAGTTTCGACGAAGCCGAAGCGCGTATGATTGAAGCCCAGCAGAAAGTTCTGGCTTTGCAGGAAACCATGGGCGTACTCGACCCTCAGTCAGAAACCGCCGGAGTGATGGGCCAGATCAACAATCTCGAAACGCAACTTACCGAGAAACGCTTGCAACTGAGCCAATTGATGGACAACGCCCGCCCGAACCAGGCGCGGGTGGCCGGTGCGGAAGGCGATATCGAACGACTTCAGGCGTTGATTGCTGACCTTCGCTCTCAGCTTACAGTCGAATCGTCGACAGAGGGTTCTTTGGCGTCGATCACCTCGCAATTGCGAATGGCTGAAGTCGACTTGGAAACCCGCACGATGATGATGCAGGAATCCCTCCAGCAACTTGAAGCCGCGCGCATAGCCGCAAACCGCCAGGTGCGGTTCCTGTCTGTCGGCGTTTTTCCGGTTGCGCCGGACGAGCCCACATACCCAAGGGTCTTTGAAAATACATTGATTGCCTTCCTGATTTTCGGAGCACTTTATCTGATGATCTCGGTGACAGCGGCAATCCTGAGAGAACAGGTATCTTCCTAACGGAAAACATGATCACAGGTCTTGCACAGACCGCATTGGCTGAGTAAGTAACGCCAGCCTGCTGGGGTGTAGCCAAGTGGTAAGGCAGCGGTTTTTGGTACCGTGTATCGTAGGTTCGAATCCTACCACCCCAGCCAAGCTTATCCACCAAACTGTCGATACGTGAGAGCGGACACAATTCACACGTCATTTCCGCAGGTTACCAACCGGTGGATTTCCCGCAGACGCCTTTACGCCCGAGATTGCCCCTCGAAAAGCGCATCCGTCTGGAATGGCGATTTCCGCGATACACGACGGGGAGATTCTAGAGGTTGGCGATGCTCTGTCGCTGCACCTGCCAGTCGGCTGGCAGCGGATGGCGCAGGCACCAGTCCGACGTCATACCCAGCGGCTGGGGACCGTTGCTGATGTCGCGGACGATGTCCGGTGCCAGGAAAGCAAGGTCGATGAGTTGCTGGACCCGGCGTTTGGAGATTTTGGCCTCAGCGGCAATAGCCTCATAACTCATGCCGTCCCGAAGGCGCCGATAGCATTGATTAGCAAGGATGACGTTGTCGAGGAGCTTCTGATCCACTTGCCGCGCGTCCCTGCCAACGATCATCTTCATCTCAACCCCGCGGGATCACAGGTCAGTTCTGCGCCGATGAGAGTCTGCGAGCCGGTGGCGTTCATCTCGATTGTCAGATTGCCTGATGCGATACGGACGCGACGCACGACATTGTGAGGTACCCCTAGACTTGTAGACGCTCTGCTTGGTAATTTTGGTAGCCAAGGAGACGAAAGGATGTCCGGGCAAGCTCGTTGTTCGGACGAGGTCAAGTTTGACGCCGAGGCGCAGGTCACGGAGCGGGGATATCCAATCAAGGAAGTGGCCGCGCGATTGGGGTCATCCTGAGCCGCTCTGATATTTTCATGGAGTATCCGCCTCAGACCAGGTTCGAAGGCGAAAGTCAGCGGATGCCCGATGATCCACGCGACCCTTTCGGGATGCTGCAGCGAGCAGAGCCCATAAAAGTAACAGAAACGCTGTTCTTGTCCGGCTTCTGATAGTTCCGACGGCTTATGAAGCGGTCGCAAACATTCCTCGCTAAAGGTCCACTGTAGAGCTACCGGGCAAAAGCGACCTTGGCGTCTGTTGGAATTCTTTCCGCAACCTTGTTCAAGAACAAACTTGGCCGGTTTGAATTGTCATATCCAACGCCCCATGGGACAGAAATTCGTCACTTTGCTGTTGGTTGCGTTTGTCGCCTTTGCTTCTTCCGGCCCTGCGGAGGCGCAGGAGTCAAGGCCCGTCCTGGCACGGTTCTTGCCCGAAATCGCTCCGTCCGTCATTGCCGAAGGAGCGGAAGCCTGGGGCACCATTCGTGGCGACGTGCCCGTTGCGCCCATTCTGCGTGGCGGGCAAGAGATCGGCTTTGCCTTCATCACATCGGATTTTGTTGGGACCACCGGATATTCGGGCAAGCCAATCCACACGATGGTGGCGATAGACCATGACGCCCGCGTTCTTGGCGTTAGCCTGGTCAAGCACTCTGAGCCCATCGTTCTGATCGGTATTCCCGACCAAAAGATCAAGGATATGGCTGCCGGATACCGCGGCGTCGACCTTGTCGCCGAGGCCGAGAAACGTGGATCGGCCCACGACCTGAACATCATTTCGGGCGCGACCGTCACGGTCATGGTGATCGACGACGGCATCATCCGGGCCGGGCTGAAAGTGGCTCGTGCGCTTGGATTGGGCGGGTTGACGGCCGAAGTCTCCAGCGGCCCGGTCTATGAAATCGACACGGACGCGGTGGCTCCGGCAAGCTGGATGGACATGGAAGGCGACGGTACTGTCCGCCGTCTGTCGCTGGATGTGGGACAGGTAAATACCGCTTTCGAAAGGCTGGACGATCCCCGTGCTGCGCGACGCGCTCTCACGGACCTGCCCGAGACGACGTTCATAGACATGCAAATGGCCTTGGTCAGCGTTCCCGGCATCGGGGAGTCTATTCTGGGTGAGGCTGAAAACCGCAACCTGAAAGCGTGGCTGGAGCCGGGCGAACACGCGATCGCCGTGGTCGGGCGCGGCATGTATTCCTTCAAGGGCTCAGGCTATGTCCGAGGTGGTATCTTCGACCGGATCGTGCTGATACAGGATGACGTCACGGTGCGGTTCCGCGACCGTGGCCACCGGCGGATGGGGCAGATCGCGGCGGACGATGCACCGGAATTCACCGAACGCGATATCTTCAAGATTCCAGCCGACCAGGGCTTTGATCCAACAAAGCCGTTCCGGCTCCAGTTGCTGGTTCAGCGCGAAGTCGCGGCGATTGAAAAAGTGTTCACGACCTTTGAACTGGGCTACAACTTGCCGTCCGCATTCAAGGTCGATGTGACGCCCGCCGTGGTCCCGTCGGCAACGGCCGCGCCAGAGGCGGAACATGCAGCACAGTCAAACCTCTGGCGGCGCATCTGGGAAGACAAGACCATTGAGATTGCAGCAGTTTTCGCCATGCTGGGCGTGCTGACGATTGTCTTTTTCTTCCAGATCTATGCCACGCGAAACGCCCGGTGGTATTACTGGTTCCGCATGTCTTACCTGGCGGTCACGCTGGTGTTCCTTGGCTGGTACGCCAATGCGCAACTTTCAGTCGTCAACCTGATGGCGCTGTTCGGCGCGATGGTGTCGGGATTTAGCTGGCAGGCCTTCCTTCTGGACCCACTGACCTTCATCCTGTGGTTCTCGGTCGCGACGGCCCTGCTGTTCTGGGGGCGCGGCGCCTATTGTGGCTGGCTCTGCCCTTTCGGTGCATTGCAGGAACTGAGCAATCAGGTGGCAAGATGGCTGCGCCTGCCGCAGATCGAACTACCCTGGGGATTGCATGAGCGGCTCTGGGCGCTCAAGTACATGATATTTCTCGGACTTTTCGGTGTCTCGCTGTACTCGATAGAACAGGCCGAGCACCTGGCCGAGGTCGAGCCCTTCAAGACAGCGATCGTGCTGAAGTTCATGCGCACCTGGCCCTTCGTGGCCTATGCGGGCGCGCTGGTCATCGCCGGTTTGTTCGTCGAGCGGTTCTACTGCCGGTACTTTTGCCCTCTGGGCGCGGCGCTGGCGATCCCGGCGCGGCTGAGGATGTTCGACTGGCTGAAGCGATACAAGGAATGCGGCAGCCCGTGCCAGACCTGCGCCAACGAATGTCCGGTCGAGGCGATCCATCCGACCGGCGAGATCAACCCGAACGAGTGCATCAACTGCCTGCATTGCCAGGTGCTCTACCAGTCGGAAGCGAAATGCCCCGTCGTCATGCGCCAGCTGAAAAGGCGCGCGGCGGTCGGAGCTGTCGAGGCGCCGCGCAGGGACGCGGCGGCCATCGGCAACCATCCCAACCTTCAGTAACGCGAAAAGGAGAAGGTCATGTCGGAGAAGGTGAAAGAAGGCGTCAGCAGACGCGGATTCCTGGGGGCTTCGGCCTCGGGCGCCGCCATCATCGGAGGCACCGGCGGCAAGCTGGGGCTTTTGGGCGGAACCGCCGCCCTGACGGCGGCAAGCGCGACAGGGGCCTCGGCCCAGTCGGCCGGCCACGGCGGGCTGCCGGCGCCGGGTGAGTTGGACGAGTATTACGGCTTCTGGTCCTCGGGCCAGACCGGCGAGATGCGCATTCTGGGCGTGCCGTCGATGCGCGAACTGATGCGGGTGCCGGTGTTCAACCGCTGCTCGGCCACCGGGTGGGGGCAAACCAACGAGTCGATCAAGATCATGACTCAGGACATGATGCCTGAAACCAGGGATTATCTGGCCGCACAGGGCAAGGTCGTTCACGACAACGGCGACCTGCACCACGTCCACATGTCCTTTACCGAGGGCAAGTACGACGGGCGCTATCTGTTCATGAACGACAAGGCAAACACGCGCGTTGCGCGGGTGCGCTGCGACGTGATGAAGCCGGACAAGATCATTGACATCCCGAACGCCAAGGCGATCCACGGGCTGCGTCCGCAGAAATGGCCGCGCACCAACTATGTTTTTGCCAACGGCGAGGACGAGGTGCCGATGGTCAACGATGGATCCGTCCTGGACGATCCGTCGAAGTATGTGAACTTCTACACCGCCATCAACGCCGACGAGATGACCATCGCGTGGCAGGTGATGGTGTCGGGCAACCTCGACAACACCGACGCAGATTATGACGGCAAATACGCCTTCTCAACTTCGTACAACTCGGAAATGGGCATGACCCTGCCCGAGATGATGGAAGCCGAGATGGATCACATCGTCGTCTTCAACCTGGCCGAGATCGAAAAGGGCATCGCGGCTGGCGACTTTATCGAGCTGAACGGCGTCAAGGTAATCGACGGGCGCAAGGGGCAGAACAAGGACTATACCCGGTACATCCCCATCCCGAACTCACCGCACGGCATCAACATGGCGCCGGACAAGATCCACCTCTGCGTGGCGGGCAAGCTGTCGCCGACGGTGACGGTGCTGGATGTGCGTAAGTTCGACGCGCTGTTCGCAGATCCGAACCTTGATCCCCGCTCTGCCGTTGTTGCCGAGCCAGAACTGGGACTTGGGCCGCTTCACACCTGTTACGATGGTCAGGGCAACTGTTTCACGACGTTGTTCCTGGATAGCCAGGTGGTGAAATGGAACATCGAAAAGGCGATCCAGGCCTATAACGGCGCGGATGTCGATCCGATCATCACCAAGGCGGATGTGCATTATCAGCCGGGCCACAACTCGACTTGCGAAGGCGAGACTCTGGATGCGTCGGCAAAGTACTATCTGTCGATGAACAAGTTCTCGAAGGACAGGTTCCTGAACGTCGGGCCGTTAAAGCCTGAAAACGAACAGCTTTTCTCGATTGATGGCGACGAGCTGACGCTGCTTCACGACGGGGCGACCTTCGCCGAACCGCACGACTCGATCTTCGTGCACCGTTCCAAGGTCAATCCAAAGAACGTCTGGGACCGCAACGACCCGATGTGGGCCGATGCACGGGCGCAGGCCGAGGCCGATGGTGTCGATATCGACGACTGGCAAGACACAGTGATCCGCGACGGCAACAAGGTGCGTGTCTGGATGTCGAGCCAGGCGCCGGAGTTCAGCCTAGAGAGCTTCACGGTCAAGCAGGGTGACGAGGTGACGGTTTACGTCACCAACCTCGACGACATCGACGACCTGACCCACGGCTGGACGCTGAACAACCACGGCGTGGCGATGGAGATCGGACCGCAGGCGACAGCCTCGGTGACGTTCACCGCATCCAAGCCGGGCGTTTACTGGTACTATTGCCAGTGGTTCTGCCATGCGCTGCACATGGAGATGCGGGGTCGCATGTTCGTGGAGCCCACCGGCGCATGATGCGCATTGTCCCCCTCCTGGCGCTTGCCGCCACGGTCCTGACGGGCGGCTCTGCCGTTGCCGAACGGATCATGGTGCCTGCGGATAAGGGAGGTCTGGCAGGTGCCTTGGCACAGGCCGGCGAGGGGGACGAACTGATCCTTGCACCGGGGCGGCATGCCGGCCCGGTGCGCATCGAAAAGCCGCTGATCCTGCGCGGCCAGGCGGGCGCGGTGATCGACGCCGGAGGACAGGGTTCAGTCGTGACGGTCGATGCGCCCGACGTGATCGTCACCGACTTGACGCTGACCGGGTCGGGCCGGTCTCATCTGGACATCGACTCTGGCGTGTCCCTGACCAAAAAGGCGCGCGACGCCCGAATCCTGAACAACGTGATCCAGGGGAATCTCTATGGCGTCGACATCCACGGTGCACGCGACGCGTTGGTCAAAGGTAACCGGATCGAAGGTCTGCGCCTTGCCCGTATGAACGACCGTGGCAATGGCGTTTATGTCTGGAACGCTCCCGGATCCGTGGTCGAAGATAACGAGATCCGATATGGCCGGGACGGCATTTTCTCGAACGTTTCAAAGCGGAATGCCTATCGCGGCAACCTGATGCGCGACCTGCGTTTCGCCGTCCACTATATGTACACCAACGACAGCGAGGTTTCGGGCAACGTCTCGCTCGGCAATCACCTCGGCTTTGCCATGATGTACTCGGACCGCATCGTGGCGCGCGACAACATCTCGATCCGCGACCGCGACTATGGCGTCATGCTGAACTATACCAAGTCGTCGGACGTCTTCGGTAACGTGGTTCTGAAAGGCGCCGAGAAATGCGCCTTCATCTACAACAGCCACCGCAACCTTCTGGCTGAAAACACCTTTGACGGCTGCGAAATCGGCATCCATTTCACCGCCGGGTCCGAACGGAACACGATCACCGGAAACGGGTTCATCGGTAACCGGACACAGGTGAAATACGTCGGTACCAGCGATGTCGAATGGAGCTATGAGGGGCGCGGCAATTTCTGGTCCGACCACCCCGCCTTCGACCTAGATGGCGATGCGCGGGCCGACAGCGCTTATCGGCCGAACGACATGATGGACCATATCCTGTGGTCGCAACCTGCCGCCAAGCTTCTCCTCGGCGCACCCGCCGTGCAGATCGTGCGCTGGAGCCAGGCCCAGTTTCCCGCAACGCTGCCCGGCGGCGTTGTCGACAGCCACCCCCTGACAGCGCCGCCTTTGCGCGACCTGCCCGAAACCGTGATGACACTTGCCCAGAGCGAGCCGCTTTGGGCGAAAGGAGGCCAAGGTGACGATACTGAGCCTTTCCAACCTGACTAAGCGCTATGGCAGCCAGACTGCGCTGGATGGCGTGGACCTTGACCTTGCCGCAGGCGAACGCGTGGCGCTGCTTGGCCACAACGGCGCGGGCAAGTCGACACTGATGAAACTTGTCCTGGGGCTGATCCACGCAAGCGACGGTCGGGCCGAAATCGCCGGACACGCGCCCGGCTCCGGCGTGGCCCGCGCGCTGACAGCTTATCTGCCCGAAAACGTCGCCTTTCACCCGGCATTGACGGCGCGCGAGCAGCTTCGGCATTTCCTGCGGCTGCGCGGCGCCGACCCGCGCGAGGCAGGCGGTTTGCTTGAGCGTGTCGGTCTGGCGGATGCCGCCGACCGCCGGATCGGCACCTATTCCAAAGGAATGCGTCAGCGCGTCGGACTTGCGCAGGCGCTGATCGGGCGGCCCAGCCTGATGGTTCTGGACGAACCGACCAGCGGCCTTGATCCGGTATCGCGGCGCGAATTCTATGCGCTTCTGGACGAACTGGCCGCGACGGGCACAGCGATCCTCCTGTCGTCGCACGCGCTGTCCGAGGTTGAGACCAAGACAGACCGCATCGTCATCCTGTCCAAAGGTCGCAAGGTGGCCGAAGGCGCGTTGGAGGCGCTTAGGGCCGAAGCCGCGCTGCCGCTGACGATCCACCTTCGCCCGCGCAAGGGGCAGGGGGCCGCGCTGGCTGCCGCTTTCCCCGATGCGCGGCCAAGCGCCGAGATACTGACACTGACCTGCGCCCAGTCCGAAAAACTTGCTCTGACCGCCCGGCTTGCCGGATCGGCCGAGGCGCTGGCCGATTTCGACGTGCTGCCGCCCAGCCTTGACGACATCTACGCACATATCAGCCAGAGGGCCTCGTGATGTTGACCCGGATTTTTTCTACTGCGCGCATCGAATTCCTGATTGCCTTTCGCAACCGCTGGGTTCTGATCGCCACCGCCATGATGATGCTTTTCTCGCTGGTCCTGTCGATTGCGGGGTCCGCACCAACGGGCGAACTTGGCGCCGACCGGCTGTCGGTCACCGTGGCCAGCCTGACTTCGTTGTCGGTCTACCTGGTGCCCCTGATCGCGCTTCTGATTTCCTTTGACGCCATCGCGGGCGAGGTCGAGCGGGGCACGCTGCCGTTGCACCTGACCTACCCGCTGGGGCGTGGCGAGCTTCTGGCGGGCAAACTGGCAGCCCAACTGGCGGTCGTTGCCATCGCCGTGCTGCTTGGCTATGCGGTCGCCGCCGTGATTTCCGTACAAGTCGGCGGACCGGCTGCTCTCCAGGGCCTGTCCGCTCTGGTCCGCCTGACATGGACCTCGATGCTTTTGGGGGCCGCTTTCCTGTCTCTGGGCCACGCCATGTCGGCGCTGGCGCGTCGCCCGTCCGGTGCGGCAGGCCTGTCGATCGCCCTTTGGCTGGTGTTCATTGTCCTTTACGACCTCGGCCTTCTGGCGGCCGTGGTGGCCGACGACGGAGGGCTTTTCACCCAGCAGATCTTCCCGTGGTTGCTGGTTGCCAATCCGGCGGACGCGTTCCGCATCTTCAACCTGGCGGCATCGGACTCCGTTGGCGCGGCTTCGGGCCTTGCCGGGGCGGCGTCGTCGATCGCGATCTGGAAACCGCTTGCCTCGCTCATTCTCTGGCCGCTTGCAGCGGCCGTGCTGTCGCGCCTCGCATTTGGAAGGGTTCAGCCATGAAACGCCTCGTCCTCGCCGTCGGCCTGCTTGCACTCGGTGCCTGCAAGGAAGACGTGGCAGACAAACCGCAACCGGTCGCTCTCACCGCTGAGGCCGTGGGGTATTACTGCCAGATGGAGCTTCTTGAACACGAAGGCCCCAAGGGACAGCTTCATCTCGACGGCCTTGCCGCGCCGGTCTTCTTCAGCCAGGTCAAGGATGCCATCGGTTATCTTCACATGCCGGAGCAGAGCCATGCCGTTCGTGCGACATATGTCCAGGACATGACCGACGCGACATGGGCCGAACCAGGGGAGTGGATCGCCGTCCAGGATGCCACCTATGTCATCGGCTCTGACCGTATGGGCGGCATGGGCGCGCCAGAGTTCGTGCCGTTCTCTGACAAGGCCGCCGCGCTGGACTTCGCCGCGCGCTACGGCGGTGAGGTGCGTGGGTTCGACCAGATCGGACCCGAAGACACGCTGGCAACGGCCCTGGCCGAGCCTGTCGCGATGGATGATGTCGGGTCGCGCCTGAATGCTTTGCACCACGACAAGAGGAGCCACTGACATGGCCCTTTCAAGACGCCGATTTCTAAGCCTCGCCTCTGCGGCCGCCCTGGTCGCACCCTCTGCGGGACACGCTTATCGCTGGCAAGGAACCGCGTTGGGCGCGCATGCACAGATTATCCTCGACCACCCGCAGGCCGAGGCAATCACCGCTCGAGCATTGTCCGAAATCGCACGGCTGGAAGACATCTTCAGCCTCCATCGCCCCGGCTCGGCCCTGCGCCGCCTGAACGCCGAAGGAAACCTTGTCGCTCCGCCCTTCGAACTCTTGGAATGTCTGGGCATTGCCGGGCGCGTTCACCTTGCCACGCAAGGCCGCTTCGATCCGACGATCCAGCCCTTGTGGCAGCTTGTGGCGGAATCCTGGGCAATGGGGCGTCCTCCCGAACGGGCTGACGTGGACCGGACACGTGCCCTGATCGGTTTTGAACGCGTTCGTCTCGACAGCGCCAGAATAACCCTTGCAGCAGGGCAGGCGCTGACCCTGAACGGCATTGCGCAAGGCTACATCGCGGATCGCGTCACGGCGCTGATGCGGGGCGAAGGGATCGACGACGTGTTGATCGACACGGGTGAAATCAGCGCCCTCGGGGGCTGGCCGGTCGCGATTGCCGGTACGTCAAAGCGGGTGACCCTTGAAAACAGGGCCTTGGCGACCTCGGACCATGCAGGCACTGTTCTGGATGCCGAAGGCAAGGTCGGCCACATTCTGCATCCGTCCGGCAAGGCGCCCCGGCGCCCGGCGATCCAAAGCCTGTCGATCAGCGCCCCAAGCGCCGCACTCGCTGATGCACTGTCCACCGGATTGAGCCTCGCCAATGGACCGGTCGAAGTCACCGCTGCCCTGGGCAAATTCAAACACGTCCGCCTCGAACATCTTCGGGCGGGTCAAGCAAACATTGAAGAAGGAAACTTGTGATGCACACCAGACCGACACTTTTCATTGCCGCCGTGGCCACGTTTTTCGCGGGCGCCGTCCATGCGGCGGACCCCGCCAAGGGCGAATCCGATTTCAAACGGTGCCGCGCCTGTCATGCGATCACCGCCGAAGACGGAACCGTCATTCAGAAAGGCGGCAAGACCGGCCCGAACCTTTATGGCGTCGTCGGTCGTACAGCCGGTGCGTTTGAGGGGTTCAAATTCGGCGCATCAATGGAGGCTGCTGGTGAAGCCGGCCTCGTCTGGGACGAGGAAAGCCTTGCCGCATACATTCAAGATCCGAATGCATGGCTGAAAGAAACCTTGGATGACCCGAAGGCAAAATCGAACATGACCTTCAAACTGAAGAAGGGCGCCGAGGATATGGCTGCCTATCTGGCGTCTCTCGCCAACGACGCCTGAGCCAACAGTCAAACAGAGGAGGACGACGCGGACCTTTTCAGAACGCGGCGCCCTGCCTTTTGCCCGATCAGCCAGGGAACAAGACGCACGGCGGCAATTGCATAGGCCGCCGTCCAAAGCGCAGTCGCCAGCGTGATCCCGTCGACCCCGGCCAGGTCGCCATGCCCGATCACGGCACGCACAAGCGCCGCCGCGACAAGCAGTCCAAAGGCCAGCGTCAGGGCAGGCCCCGCCATCAGGTCGCGGCCCGTATGCCCGCGTGTGGCCCGGATCATCACCGCCAACGTCATCCCACCCATGGCACCGATGCCAAGAAGATGCAGCCCCGCTGCTGGTGCGATGATGTCGGCGGCACCGCCTGCCGCGGCGATCATCCCAAGCGGTACGAACGCGAAGGCGACGTGCAGCATCAACACTAACGGAGAGCGCCAGGTCGACCAGCCACGCCACCGGGCCAGACGCGCAAGGTTCAACACCCCCGCAATCGCAAGCAGGCACGCCACAGCAATTCCTGTCTCGTAAAAGGCCCAGAAAGCAAGCGCCAGAACTCCGGCAATCAGCGTCGTTGCGTCCAGTCGCGAAAATGATGCCGGGAGGTGTGCTGCGTTGCGCGCAGCCAGCCAGTTGCGCGTGAAACTCGGCACGATGCGTCCACCGATCAGCGTGATCAGGAAAATAATGACCGCCAGTCCAAGCCGCCCGGCGACCTCGGCATTGCCGGTGGACATGACCTCGCCATGATACGCCCCATTTGCGGCAAGCAGCAGCCCAAGCGGCACCACCACCTTAAGGTTACGCCAGTTTCGCCCCGCCATAACCTCGATCAGAAAGACGACCCCGACCAGGGCAAGAAAGGCGCAATCCAGAACGGCGACGGCCACGGGGGACAGGGGCAGGGCACCCACCACCGCCAGGCGTCCCGCAAGCCAGGTCGCGGCAAGCAGAAACAGCGGCCATCCCTGTTTTGGCATGCGGCCCGTCCAGTTGGGAACCGCGGTAAAAAGAAAACCGGCTATGACGGCGGCGCCGTATCCAAAGATCATTTCATGGACATGCCAGTCGACGGGCGCAAAGGGACCGCCCAGCGTTGCCTTCCCCTGCCAGACCAGCCACCAGAGTGGTACGACCACAAACCCGAATACCAGCGCCACCAGGAAGAACGGACGCAGGCCAAGACTAAGGATAGCTGGGCCATCGTGCTGGGCTTTTGTCATTCGCACCCCCGGCATATGAAACAGCAGTGTTATTGCCCTGATGAATGCATTAACTTGCCCCAACGCACCTTGCGCTCGCACAAACTCGCCGCGGAACCATGTCCAAATTACACGCCAGCCTGCTGACCGACCTGCCGCCTTTTTCGCGGCTTTCCGGTGAGCAGATTCGCGAAATCCTCGATCTGGCAACTCCCCGTCGTTTCGATGAGGGAAGCGAGGTTTTTCACGCGGGGGACGAGGCTGACCGCTTTTTCCTTCTTCTTGACGGAACGATCCGCGTCGTGCGCGCCACGACGGACGGCGAGCAGGTGGTGCCGCTTCACATACCGCCGGGTCAGCTATTCGGGATCGCGCCGGCCTTTAATCTTGCGGCCTACCCGGCGACGGCGGTGGCTGCAGAAGAATGCGTGACCCTGTGCTGGCCAACACGGCACTGGCAAAGTTTCGTTCAACGTTATGACGGTTTCGCATCCGAATCCTGGCGGACAATCGGAGAGCGCATGCAACAGCTTCATGTCCGTATCGAAGAACTGGCGACGCGGGCCGTGGAACAACGCATCGCCTCAGTGCTCCTTCAGATCGTGAATCAATCCGGTCGCAGGGTCGAGCGGGGGATCGAGATACCGTACCCAATCACGCGGTCGACGATCGCCGACATGACCGGCACGACATTACACACGGTCAGCCGTCTTTTGTCTTCATGGGAAAAGCAAGGGATCGTGGCCAGCACCCGGAAACACATCACCATCACCGACCCACACAAGCTGGTCCTGATCAGCAAGTCGGGCGCTGACCAAAGCTGACGTCGATCATCCTGCGCAGTTCACCGCGAAAGCTCTGTTCATCCAGCCGGTATTCGCGGCAGGCGTCGGTAATCGTATGAAACGGCGAAATCGGACAGCCGACGCAAAGCATTCCACGCGCAACGAATATCTCGGCCGTTTCGGGCCAGATCGCAAACATCTCGGCCAGCGGAAGGTGCGGATCGTTGAAATCATGGGCCATAGTGACATCTTCGTTCGCTGAACCAAAAGTCTGCCACGTTTTTGAGGGTCGAACGTTGTGCTGAAGCAAGAAACAAGGCCGCATGTTCCGATGTCTTCAGACCCCAATAACTCAATGGATCTGTGCAAACGGACGTGTCCCCGCTCGATCTCTCAGGGGGCGGTTACCCTCTCGGTTGCCTCGAACATCAGGGCGCCATTATCCTCCAAGGCGGTCAGCTCAATAGGCATGTCGTCCTACTCGGCCTTTTCTTCCTTCGTCCTGCCAAATCCAGTTCAGACAGATCGCCCCTGAAACTGGACCTGTCAAAGACCATTCCAATACCGGAAGAACATGCGCGGCAGCTTGTCCGCTGAGCTGCAAGACAGCTATTTGCCGCTGCGGGCATCGCTGGATATCGCTGGTATTTCTGCCTGGATTGCTCAATAGATTGCTCAAAGAAATCAATCAGAAGAGTGAATCATGAGCAGATCCGTCGGGCAGCAGCGTGTCGGCGTAGCGCTTTTCGGGGCCGGGATGATAGCCAAGACTCATGTGGCCGCGCTGTCTGCTGCACGCGAAATGGTTCAGCTCAATGCTATTGTCTCTCGGCGCCCCGAGCGCGCACATTACCTTGCAGAATTTTACTCTGGTGACACGCCCCTCTTCACTTCAGATGTTGCAAAGATAGCAGCGGATACGTCGATCCAGATGGCAATTGTTGCGACGCCGCCCAGTGTTCGCAGCGAGTTGATCGAAGTGCTCGCCGGCGCGGGCAAGCATATCCTGCTCGAAAAGCCCGTTGGACGGAATACAGCCGAAGCGCTGGAGGTCGTCGAAATCTGTGAACGTGCGAAGGTCGCGTTAGGCGTCCTTTTCCAGCATCGCGTCCGTGCCCCTGCTATCGCGGCGGCGCAGTACGTCGAAAGTGGCGAACTGGGGAAGCTCGGACTTGTCGAGATCGCCGTCCCTTTGTGGCGAGATCAGTCCTACTATGACGAACTAGGCCGTGGAACCTATGCCCGCGATGGCGGCGGCGTCATGATCACCAACGCAATCCATTCCATTGATCTCGCACTCAGCCTCACCGGCCCGGTGGCAAGCGTGCAAGCGATGACAGCGACAACGCCTTTCCACCAAATGGAATCTGAAGATTTCGCGGTCGCTGGCCTGACGTTCGCCTGCGGCGCTGTCGGGTCATTTGTCGCCAGCACGGCGATGTATCCTCATCGCACAGAGTCAATCTCGCTTCATTTCGAGAACGGATCGCTGAAGATCAACAAGGATGCCATCGATGTGCAATGGCGCGATGGACGCCCCCATTCCGATACGATTGCACAACGCGTCAACAACGACGAGCCTCCAGCCGACAAGTTCGTTTGGCATCGGGCGGTGATCGAGGATTTCGTAGACGCCATTCAAAGCGGGCGCCCGCCGATGGTCACCGGACGAGACGCTTTGGCATCACACCGACTGATCGAGGCAATCGAAACTTCGTCGCGGACGGGTCGTTCAGTAGACGTCCCGTCCTGATCGACGAGGCAACGGCACTACCGAGCCGAGGGTCTAGCCATCAAGGATGCCCGGCAAGGTTAGCGAAATCGCCGGCACAAAGGTGATTAGCATCAAGGCCACGAAGATCGCCAGATAGAACGGCCATATCGTCCGAACGGCTTTCTCCATCGGCAGCTTGCCGACTGCGCAGCCAACGAAAAGGCAGGATCCGACGGGTGGTGTGCACAACCCCAGTCCGAGGTTGACCAGAAGGATCATCCCGAACTGATAAGGATCCACACCCAGGCTATTCGCGACCGGTAGGAAGATGGGCGTGCAGATCAGGATAAGGGCGGCCATGTCCATGATCATTCCAAGCACCAAAAGTGCGGCGTTGATCATCAAGAGGATCAGGATCGGATTGTCTGTGAGGCTGGTGAGCAGGTTCACCGTCTTGTCGGGCACGCGGTAGAAGGTCAGCATATAGGCGAAGGCGCCTGCGCAGGCGATGAGGATCATGACCATCGATGTCGTGCGAACAGACTGCCTGACCGCAACGCGAAAGTTCTCCCACGTAATGCTGCGATAGACCAGAAGGGTGACCAGGAACGCGTAGATTGCGCCGAATGCACCTGACTCAGTGACCGTGAATATTCCCGACAGAACACCGCCGACGATGATGACAGCAGTCAGCAACCCCGGGATGGCCCCGAGGAAGCTCAGAACAAGTGCGTTCCATCCAGGAAACTTCTCGGCCTGATAGCCGCGTTTTACGGCGACAAGGTAAGCGGCGGCGGCAAGGCAGAGGCACATCAATACGCCGGGCACCACGCCAGCCAGGAACAGTTTGGATATGGAAATCCCGCCCCCGGCCGCGATTGCGAAAATGATCATGTTGTGACTGGGCGGAATGATGATGCCCGCAATAGAAGACGTCACGGTCACGTTGACGGCATAATCCGCATCATAGCCCTTTTCCTTCATCACCGGCACGAGGATCGATCCAAGGGCCGATATGTCAGCAACGGCCGATCCTGAGATCCCTCCGAACAGCATTGAGGAGAAGACATTTACGATGCCCAACCCGCCCCGGACGGCGCCAACGGCGGCCGAGGCGAACTTGACAAGGCGCATGGCGATACCACCGTGAAACATAAGCTCACCCGCAAGGATGAAAAACGGGATCGCCATGAGCGAAAACACGTTGATGCCGGAAATGATCCGCTGAAACCCAATCATCAGCGGCAGACCCTCGAATGCGAAGGCGGCCAGAGCCGAGATGCCAAGCGCGAAGGCGACTGGCAAGCCTATGATGACGCACAGGGCGAAAATGCCAAGAAGAACAAAAAGCCCCATGTTGGTCCCTTACTCTATGGTGTCGGTGCGAAGGTCGCGCCCAAGTGCAAGCCTTGCCAGATGTGCGAGCGAGAACAGCATGATGAGACCGCCCGCAATTGTCAGTGGTAGTGATCTCAGGCCTTCCGGCAGTTGGATCAAAGGGATCTTGGAGCCCCATTTGAAGGCAGTCAGCTGCGCGCCATAAACAAGCATGAGCAACCCGAAACCCGCCATCGCCAGATCCGTGACAACGACACATACCGTGCGAACCCGCGCGGGAACGGCGCTCCGAAACGCGGAAACGGAAAGATGATAATTCTCATGAACGCCGACGGCGGCGCCAAGGAAGGCGATTACCATCACCAGCAACAAGGCGGCCTGTTCGACCCAGGTAGGCGTGGCGTTCAAGACGTAGCGCCCGAAAACGAGCCACCCGAAAATCACTGTCAGAAAGACAAGCGATACACCGGTGATTAGACGGCAAACCGCCGCGACGCCATCGAGCAACTTGTCGATGGGTGTCATGAAGTCCGTCGACGTCCTGGCGTTCGTATCGGTCATGGTATCACCTCCCGCGTGAAGCTGCGCCTTCGCAGATGAGAGCGAAGGCGCAGTTCTTTTTTTGTACTGAACTTAGTCGGTTGACTGGATCAGTTCGACAAGCGGACGAAGCGCGGGGTTATCCGAAAGGTACGCTTCGTATACAGGCACCATCGCTTCCTGGAACGGAAGTTTGTTTTCGATCTCGTTGGTTACGACGCCTGCCTTTTCGACCATCTCGCGGCTCGAAGCCTCACGCGCTGCCCAAAGCTCCTGCTGCAATGCAGCCGACTCCATTGCTGCCGCTTTCACTGCTGCTTTCTGGTCGTCGGTCAAAGCGTTGAAGGCATCGGCATTGATGCAGACGCATTCAGGAATGATGAGGTGCTGGCTGAGTGAGTAGAAGCCGGCGACTTCGAAGTGACCGGTCGACTCGTAAGAGGGCCAGTTGTTCTCTGCGCCGTCCACAACGCCAGTCTTAAGCGATTGATATACCTCTGCGAATGCCATCGGAGACGGGTTGCCGCCCAGTTCCGAGATCATTCCCGAGTAAAGATCATTGTTCATGACGCGCACCTTCATCCCGGCCACATCATCCGGCGCCTGGATCGGCTTGGTGCCGTTGTAGAAGGACCGGGCGCCTGCATCATACCAAGCCAGCGGTACGAGACCTTTGGCCGCCATGCCTTCCGCGATCTTTTCGCCGCCCTCACCGTTCAAGACGCGGAACATATGCGGCACGTCTTTGAAGATAAACGGCAGCGAAACGACGTTGGCTTCCGGCGCGATCGGACCGATTGGGCCGAGGTTGAAGTTGCCGATCTCCAGGCCACCCAGACGGACCTGCTCGATAGCGTCCGGCTGACTGCCCAAGGTGCCGCCATGGAACATCTGCAGCGTGATTTCGCCATTCGTTTTTTCTGCGAGCAGCTCGGCAAATTTGTCCATGGCGACGGTATTTGGATAGCCTTCGACATGAATGTTCCAGCCGCGCCAATCGGCTGCGGTTGCGTCGGTTCCGAGAACTGTGAGAGCTGCAACGGCTCCAATAAGAGACGTCCTGAGTTTCTGGTACATGTGTTCCTCCCTGATGTTGGACATGAAAATCTGATCTGGCGCGAAGCATGTGCGAAGGTCGTATCGCCATGACAGGCTTCTGAGATTTTTCCCCCGATTCCTCCGGCACCTCGCCTTGGTGCGCCACAGTTGCATTGATGACTAGTATGCCAGATAATGTCAAGCTAGTATGCCAGTCGACATCAAACGGAGTTTTCGGCGCGCGGGTGTTGGTGAGTTGGCGTGATTTTTAGAAGTCCAAACAGGAGGGTAGCCCAGTGAAAATAACCGATGCAAAAGTCTTCGTCGGCGGTCCCAAGAAAAATTACGTCACTCTCAAAATCTTCACGAATCAGGGTGTCTATGGCTTGGGCGACGCGACTCTCAACAATCGGGAGACTTTGCCTGCCCATTACCTTGAGAACTATCTGATCCCCAATCTGATCGGTATGGACCCGCGCAACAGCGAAGACATCTGGCAGTTCTTCTATCGCGGCGCATATTTCCGGCGCGGGCCGATTGCGATGGCGGCGTTTGGAGCTATCGACATGGCGCTTTGGGATATCAAGGCAAAGTTGGCCGAGATGCCGCTGTATCAACTTTTCGGAGGCAAGAGCCGCGAGGGCGCGATGGTCTATGCCCATGCAACAGGCGCTGATCTGGAAGACCTGATGGACTCCATCGCGCATTACGTGGAGCAAGGTTATAAGGCTGTGCGGGTCCAGTGCGGTATTCCGGGAATGCCAACCGCAAGCTACGCCGTCCCCGAAAAGAAGGGCGCAACCAAGAACTATATCACCGACTATGCAGGCATTCGCCCCAAGGTCGAAGTGTGGGATTCGGATCGTTACATCCGGTTCATGCCTGGCGCTCTTGCTGAAATTCGGGACAGGTTTGGCCCCGAACTGCACATTCTACACGACGTCCACCACCGTCTATTGCCACGCGAGGCCGCGGAATTCGCCAAGGCTGTCGAGCCGGTTCGGCTTTTCTGGATGGAGGATCCGACCCCGGCGGAGGACCAAGGTGCCCTGAGGCTGATACGGCAGCATTCAACGACCCCAATCGCGATTGGTGAGGTCTTCAATTCGATCTGGGAATGCAACAAGCTGATCGAAAACGAGCTGATCGACTATATCCGAGTGGCCGTCACATATGCAGGCGGCATCACCCACGCAAAGCGCATCGTCGACCTCGCGGGACTGCATCATGTCAAGACCGGCTTTCACGGTGCGCCCAGCCACTCTCCCATCTCGATGGCGGCGCAGCATCATCTGAATGCCTGGGCCCCGAACTTTGGTGTGCAGGAGTACCTAGTGCTTGGTACGCCGGAGTGCGATGCCCTCTTTCCGTCAGAGCATCGAATGGAAAACGGTATGGTTCATGTCAGCGACGCGCCGGGCCTGGGAGTCGATTTCGACGAACGCGAGGCGGAGCGCTACGAATATCAGGCTGGCAGTCACCCGGTCGTGAGGTTGGAAGATGGAACAATGTGGAACTACTGAGCCTCGTAGAACTTGCGGTTGCCGCCCCTACGCCTCGAAGTAGTTGGCATTGGATTCCAGAATATGCTCGATCGTGGCGTCCAGGCGCGACAAGTGGAACATGCCCGCTTTGATCGCCGCGTCCGCGTCGCCTTTCTTGATGGCCTCGGCGATGGCGCGATGATCCGAGATGAGTTCGGGCATGCGGTCTTCTTTCGAAAGGCCCAGCATGCATAGGCGATCCACTTTCGATTTCTCAGCCAAGATGACGTCGAATGCGAAATCGGCCCCCGCAATCTCGCTCAGTGTCTTGTGGAACTCATAGTCGAGTGCACCAAATCCCTCGACGTCTTTGGCCTCTTTGGCCTCGTCCTGTTTGGCTAGTTCGGCATCAAGAAGAGACGCCCCCTGCGCGTCGCAGCGCTCAGCGGCTCTGCGCAGAACCTCTCGTTCAACAGCAGCACGAACAAAGCGGGACTTCTCAATCTCACGCGTCGAGAAACGCTTTACCTCGGTCGCTCGTTGCGGGCGGATCAGCAAGAGATCAAGATTGGCAAGCCGGCCGAAAGCGTCCCGAACCGGTTGTCGGGAGACGCCGAATTGCGCGGCAATATCGGCTTCGGAGATCTTGTCGCCCGGTCGCAACCGGAGAGCCGCGATCTCCTCATAAAGGTAGTCGAAGATGTCGTCGACGCTTGTCCGTCTTTCGGTGAGTTGCGTCACATTCGCCATCTGATTGTCTCCATTCACTTTTCTGCTCCGCCAACAACCATCTTGCGACAGGCAACCCAGTATGTACAGAATTTTTTACTAGTATGCCAGTTGAATTACTAGTATGCCAGTTGTCGGGCGGCGCCGAATCAGCTGCTCGGATCAAGTGCGGGGCCGGGAGGGTTGCGCACGAAAGGGAGGGTTCATGGCTGGTGTTCGTCTTGAAGGCATTGTGAAAGCCTACGGTGCGGTCCAGGTCGTCCACGGGATCGATCTGGACGTCTCGGAAAAGGAATTCGTCGTTCTGGTTGGGCCATCTGGCTGTGGCAAGTCGACGACTCTTCGTATGGTCGCGGGGCTGGAAGAGATTACTTCGGGCGACCTCACCATCGACGGGCGGCGCATGAACCGGGTCGCGCCGAAAGATCGTGATGTCGCAATGGTGTTCCAGAACTATGCGCTTTACCCGCACCTGAACGTCGCCGACAATATGGCCTTCGGTTTGCGCATCCGCCGCATGCCCAAGGATCAGATCAAAACGACGATTGCCGAGACGGCGGAAATCCTGGGTCTGACCGACTATCTGGAGCGGCGACCAGCTGATCTGTCGGGCGGTCAGCGCCAGCGCGTCGCGATGGGACGCGCCATCGTACGCCACCCGAAAGTTTTCCTTTTCGACGAACCTCTTTCCAACCTCGACGCTAAATTGCGCACGCAGATGCGGGCCGAAATCAAACGGCTGCACAACCGGCTTGGTGTCACCTCGATCTACGTCACTCACGACCAGGTCGAAGCGATGACCTTGGCCGATCGTATCGTGGTGATGAACGACGGCGCGATCGAGCAGGTCGGCACGCCAATGGAATTGTTCAATAATCCTGTGAATACCTTTGTTGCCGGATTCCTCGGTTCACCACCGATGAACCAGATGAAAGGCACGCTGACTGAAACCGGCGCCCGCGTCGGCGACACTGAAATTAAGATCAGCGGCGCCATCAACGGCAACGCGGGCCGCGACGTAATCGTCGGCGTGCGCCCCGAACACGTGACGCTGCAACCAGGCGAAGGAACCTCGGTCCTGCCGATCAATCTTGACCTTGTCGAGCCGCTCGGGTCCGAAGCTTTGCTCCATGCACGCTTCGGAGATGACAACCTTGTCTTCAAGGCTGACACCCATGGAGACATTCAGCACCTCTCGGGCGTCGGAGAAGTCCATGTCCCGGCCTCGCTCGTGAAGGTGTTCGATGCCGAAACCGGCCGCGCCATGAGCTTCGGGGCCTGAGCCGATGGTCGACGAACACACAACCGCCGTCCCGCCCTATGAGGAAACCGTCATCGAGGCGCGAGAGGCACAGCGCAAGCGAAGCGATGGCACGCTCCTGCGGCTCTGGGATCACATGAAACGTGAATGGCAGCTCTACGTGATGCTGCTGCCAACGATCATCTGGTTCATCGTCTTTCTCTACAAGCCGATGTACGGGCTTCAGATCGCGTTCAAGGACTACTCGATTTTCCGGGGTGTCGCGAACAGCCCCTGGGTAGGGTGGGAGCATTTCCAGACGCTGTTCGGCAACGATCAGTTTCTCCGCGCCATCGGCAACACCATCAAGATCAGCGCGCTGAACCTTCTGTTCGGGTTTCCTGCACCGATCATCCTGGCGCTCATGTTCAACGAGGTTCTGAACGCGACTTTCAAGAAAACCGCGCAGACAATCGTTTACCTGCCACACTTCATCTCGTCCGTGATCATCGCCGGTATCGTCATCACCGCATTCTCGCCGACCGCTGGTATCGTGAACACTGTCATGGGCTGGTTCGGGCTTGATTCAGTCTACTTCCTCACTCAGCCGCAATGGTTTCGCCCCATTTTCGTGGGCACAGGCATTTGGCAGGAAGCTGGCTTCGGCTCGATCGTGTTCCTTGCCGCCATCGCCGGGGTAAGTCCATCGCTTTATGAAAGCGCGGTGGTCGATGGCGCGAACCGCTGGCAGATGATGTGGAAGATCACCATTCCATCCATCCTACCCACGATCCTGATCATGCTGATCATCCGTATCGGCAACGTGATGGAGGTGTCGTTCGAACTGGTCATCCTGCTCTATCAGCCAGCAACTTACGAGACAGCCGACGTCGTCAACACCTGGGTCTATCGTCAGGGACTTCAGTCCGGCCAGTACGATCTGGCCGCCGCCGCCGGTCTTTTCAACGCAGTTGTCGCCTTCGTCCTCGTGATGACCGCCAACAGCCTGTCGCGCCGCTTTTCGCGCACGTCGCTTTGGTAAGGGGGAACTGAGCCATGATGAAATGGAATCTCTATTCGCGCGGCGACAAGTTCTTCGCCATCGCCGTATCGGTCCTGATCGGGATGTTCACGGTCGCAACGCTCTACCCGTTCATCTACATCGCAGCAGTCTCGTTCAGCTCCGGCTTCGCGGCTGCGGCGGGCAAAGTGGTGGCAACGCCAATCGGCTTCACGCTGGAGGCCTATAAGTTCATCCTGTCCGATCCCATGTTCTGGATCTCGTATCGGAACACCTTCATCTACACGATCGGCGGAACGCTTCTCAGCCTCATCATAATCATCCCTGGTGCTTACGCGCTGTCGCGGCCGCAACTTAAGGGGCGGCGGTTTTTCAACCTCTTCATCGCGTTCACCATGTGGTTCAACGCGGGCCTTATCCCGTTCTTCCTGAACATGCGCGATCTGGGCCTTTTGGACAGCATGATCGGCATCATCATCGCCTTCGCTTTGAACGCCTTCAACATCATCCTTCTGAGAAATTTCTTCGAGGCGATCCCTCAGAGTTTCGAGGAAGCCGCGCGGATGGACGGCGCAAACGACTTCCAGGTGCTGTGGCGGGTATATGTGCCGCTCTCCAAACCCGCCATCGCGACGATCACGCTCTTTTGCATCGTGGCGCGCTGGAACGGTTTTTTCTGGGCGATGGTCCTTTTACAGAGCGAAGAGAAGATCCCGCTTCAGGTCTTCCTGCGCCACACGATTTCGAACCTCGCCGACACCGAGGAATTCGCGATCAACGTCATCGACGCGGCCTATAGCGCCGAGACCGTGACGGGCGCGATCATCGTCTGTTCGATCATCCCCGTGCTGATCGTCTACCCGTTCATCCAGAAATACTTCGAAAAAGGCATCCTTCTAGGAGGTGTCAAGGAATGACAACGCAACGCATCAAATGGGAGGATTCCATGCGTAAAATCAGTCTTGTCTCGGCCCTGCTTGCCGGTACGGCTATCGCGACGCCGGCAATATCGGGCGGCCATCTACAGATCGTCGAGGGCGATCCTCTGGAACTGACGATCCAGATGAACCACCGGGCCTATCCGGTCTACGAAGAAGATTGGCCGGTCGAACAGAAAGCCCGCGAACTGACCAACGTTCACCTGGTGGACGTGACCGTGGGCGCCAACATGCGGACGGACTCGGAAAACACCGGCCGAACTGAAGCGCTCAACTTGATGCTGGCCTCGGGCGAGATTCCCGACATCGTGGGATCCAGCCGCATCAAGGATTTCGTCAACCAGTACGGACCCGAGGGCGCGTTCGTGCCGCTCAACGACCTGATCGACGAGCATGCACCGAACATCAAAGCCTATCTCGACGAACGGCCTGACATTGCCGCTGCACTGAAAGCTGCAGACGGCCAGATGTACTATATTCCCTATCTGCCTGACGGCAAATATGGCCGCGCCTACTGGATTCGCACCGACTGGCTGAACAACCTTGGCCTTGAAGTGCCTCAGACGGTTGACGAGTTCGAAAACGTCCTGCGTGCCTTCAAAACGCAAGACCCGAACGGCAATGGCGAAGCCGACGAAATCCCGCTGTTCTTCCGCCAGTGGCCCGAGTTGATCCGCATGGTCACGCTTTGGGACGGCCGTGCCCACGGCTCCGATACCTATCACGACTTCCTCGTCGAAGACGGCAAGATCAGTCACGGTTACATCGGTGAAGGATACCGAGAAGGCATCAAGAACCTGGCCCGCTGGTATGCAGAAGGACTGATTGACGCGGAAGTCTTTACCCGTGGTTCGTCGGCACGTGACTTCCTTCTGTCGGAAAACCTCGGCGGCGCGACCCATGACTGGTTCGCTTCAACCGGCGGCTACAACAGCCTGTCAGAACAGATCGACGGGTTCGAGTTCAAGGCCATGGCGCCTCCTGCGTCGCCTTCCGGCAAGCGGGTCGAAGAACACCGCCGCATCCTGATCAAACCCGACGGTTGGGCCATCGGCTATACCAACGAACACCCCGTCGAGACGATCAAGTACTTCGACTTCTGGTTCACCGAGGAAGGCCGCCGCCTGGCGAATTTCGGTGTCGAAGGCGAACAGTACGACTTGGTCGACGGCAAGCCGATCTTCAAGCAGGAGTTCCTTGACGCCGGTCCCGTCAACCGTTCGCTGTACCAGATCGGCTCCCAGCTTCAGGGGCGCGGTTACTTCCAGGATTACAACTATGAAATCCAGTGGACCAACGAGTTCGCTCTGGAAGGTATCGAGCTGTACGACCAGGGCGACTATCTGATCCCTGACTTCCTTGGCGTGGCCTTCACGGCAGACGAACAGAAAGTCTATGACAAGAGCTGGGGCTCGGTGCGTGACTACATGCTCGAACGTCAACAGGCCTGGATCCTTGGTTCGTCCGACATTGAGGCCGAATGGGATGACTACCTCGCCCAACTGGACTCGCTCGGCCTTCAGGACGTTCTTGAGGTGATGCAGTCGGCCTACGAACGCCAGTACGGCGGCTGACCGAGCCATGTGCGAAACAGTGCGGCCCCCCTTAGGGGCCGCACTTTCCAAGACAATCAATCACTTGAAAGACCGAACCGATGCCGGGCGACGCTCTCCCTATGCTTGACGAACCGAAAGCAGGCCGATTGACGATCCAGTATTCGCCCGCTGCCGACACCGAGGTCGTCGAGAACCCGCCGCGGTTTACCTGGCTGCCGGTGATTGAGGACGAGGCGGAATACGTCCTGCGTATCTCGACCAGCCCGAAATTCCCCACCAAGGACACACAGGTCTTTGCGAACATTCCCCTGAATTTCTTCACGCCCGATGTGGTTCTCGAGCCCGGCGACTATCATTGGTCCTACGCAGTCTGTGATCCTGCCACTGGCAAGCCCTCCACTACGTGGAGCGAGACCCGTAGCTTCACCGTCGCCCAAGGGTTGCCCGAAACGCCGCTCCACTCCCGGGCGGCTCGGCTCGGCAAGGTTCACAAGGGCCATCCGCGCTTGTGGATGACTCCCGAACGCCTTTCGGCCTTTCAGGCGGCGGTGAAGTCCGATCCGGACCATTGTTCTTGGTCGACCTTCTATGAAAAGTCGGTCCTCCCCTGGATGGACCGCGAGGTGATGACCGAACCCGCGGGCTACCCCGACCACAAGCGCGTGGCCCCCGTGTGGCGCCAGACCTATATCGACCTGCAAGAGCATTGGTACGCCGTCCGTCACCTCGCCATCGGGGGCAAGGTCACGGGTAACGCCGACATGACGGCGCGGGCCAAGGCGTGGCTTCTGGAAGCCGCGTCCTGGGACCCGATGGGTGTGACGTCGCGCGCCTATACCGACGAATGGGCCTATCGCGTGAACAACGCGCTGGCCTGGGGCTATGACTGGCTCTACGACGAAATGTCGGACGAGGAACGCGCGACGGTCCGCGCCGCACTTCTGGAACGCACGCGCGACATCGCCGAGCACGCGATCCTGAACGCTAAGATCCACCTTTTCCCTTACGACAGCCACGCCGTTCGTTCGGTATCGCTGACCCTGGTTCCCGCCTGCATCGCGCTTTTGGGCGATGACGAAGACGACGAGGCGCGCGGCTGGCTGAACTACTGCATCGAGTTTCTTTTTACCGTCTATTCCCCCTGGGGAGACAGCGACGGCGGCTGGGCCGAGGGAACGAATTACTGGATGATGGGCATGGCATATCTGATCGACGCCGCGAACCGGCTGAAGTCCTATACTGGCTTGAACGTCTATAAGCGGCCCTTTCTCCAGAATACCGGGGATTTCCCGCTGTATTGCAAGGCGCCCAACACCCGCCGCGCAACTTTCGGCGACGACAGCACGCAGGGCGATCTGCCCTGCATTAAAACCGGCCTCAACATGCGCCAGTTTGCGGGCGTCACCGGCAAGGGTGCCTACCAATGGTACTGTGAAGAAAACCTGCGGCTGAACCCAGGGACCGAGGGCGCGTTCTATAACTGGGGCTGGTGGGACACGAATTTCGACGAGATGGTGTTCCAGACCGACTATCCTGTTGTCGAGGCCACACCACCCGAAGACGGGCTGCGTCACTTCAAAGGCATTGGATGGGTCGGCGTTCAGCACGCGATGGCCGATCCCGACCGGCACATCCAGTTGGTGTTCAAATCCTCGCCCTTCGGCTCGATCAGCCACAGCCACGGCGACCAGAACGCTTTTTGCCTTTCCGCTTATGGCGAGGATCTGGCGATCCAGTCCGGGCATTACGTGGCCTTCAATTCCTCCATGCACCGAGAATGGCGGCGCCAGACCCGCTCGAAGAACGCGATCCTGATCAACGGCAAGGGCCAGTACGCCGAGAAAGACAAGGCCAAGGCGATGGCCGCCACGGGTAAAATTCTAGCCGCCGAAGAGCGTGAGGATCACATCTTCATCCATGGCGACGCCACGGCGGCCTACCAGAGCCTCTCGCCGGAGGTCACCAACGTCGAGCGTGAGGTCTATTTCGTGCGGGGCGACTATTTCGTCATCGTCGACAAGGTTGATGCCAGGGAACCGGTCACAGTCGACTGGCTTTTGCACGCCAACAACCCATTCGAACTGGGCAAAAGCTCGTTCCGCAACACGGCTGAACGTGCCGGCTTCTATGGTCAGGTTGTCTGGTCCGAAGCAGGCAAGCCCGAGATGATGCAGGAAACCGGGTTTCCGGGCGTCGATCCGGCCGACTACGAAGGGCTGCCGGTCAGCACCTTCCTGACCGCGCGCTATCCGGCCGCCACGCGCCACCGGATTGCGACACTGCTCGTGCCCTATCGGCTGGATGCGCCCAAACGGATTTTCAACTTCATGGACGACCAGGGCTATGACGCCGACCTATATTTCACCGATGCCGACGAGAACACCTTCAAAGTGGTCTTGAAAAAGCTGGCCAATACCTGACCGCCCCACTGGTCGCGGAGACGAACAATGACTGTAAAGAACTATTTCCCCGGAACCGAGACCGAGCTGTTCAAAGCCGGCGACGGGCTGACGCGAAAAGTCGGCGCATTCAACGACAACCTGATGGTCGTCGAAGTCCATTTTGACACCGGAACCGTTGCGGCGTTGCACAGCCACCCGCACGAACAGATCACCTATGTCATATCCGGAAAGTTCGAGTTCACAGTGGGCGACGAAACCTATGTCGTTGGCGCAGGGGACTCACTCTACAAGCAACCTGACATCATACACGGCGCGACCTGCCTGGAGGCAGGCACGCTATTGGATGTCTTCACGCCACATCGCGAAGACTTCCTCTGATCCAATTACAACAAGGGAGAACACATCATGACCAAACCCGTCATCGGATTCATCGGTCTCGGCCTCATGGGCGGAAATATGGTGGAGAATCTGCAGAACAGAGGCTTCGAACTGGTCGTGATGGACCTGAACAAGGATGCCGTGGACACCGTGCTGGCGCGCGGCAATGCGCGCGAAGCGGCCTCGCCCAAGGAACTGGCCGAGGCAAGCGACATTGTCATGCTGTGCCTGACCACCTCGGAGGTTGTCGAGAAAGTTGTCTATGGCGACGCCGGTATCCTCGCAGGGATCAAGGAGGGCACCGTACTCATTGACTTCGGCACCTCGATCCCCGCCTCGACGCGCAAGATTGGCGCCGATCTCGCCGCCAAAGGCGCAGGCATGGTCGATGCCCCATTGGGCCGTACCCCGGCGCACGCCAAGGACGGGCTTTTGAACATCATGGCCGCCGGCGACAAGTCGACCTTTGACAAAGTCAAACCGGTGCTCGACGAGCAGGGCGAAAACGTTTTCTACCTCGGTGCGCTGGGTTCCGGGCACGTGACCAAGCTCATCAACAACTTCATGGGCATGACCACCGTCTGCACCATGAGCCAGGCCTTCGCAGTGGCCGACCGCGCCGGTGTCGACCGTCAGCAACTCTATGAAATCATGTCGACCGGGCCGTCAAATTCGCCCTTCATGGGGTTCTGCAAGAACTACGCCGTGGACGGCGTCAGCGACCTCGGTTTCTCGATCAACAATGCCAACAAGGATCTCGGCTATTTTCTGAAAATGGCAGAGGACCTGGGCACGCGGGCCGAGATCGCCGAGGGCACATCAAAGAACCTTCGGGCTGCCGTCGCCGCAGGCCTTGGCGAGGGCAATGTGCCTGAGATCTTCGATTATTTTCGTGAACTGCAAAGCTGATCATAAAAAGGGTTCCGAATATGGGCCATCAAGACGATCTCGACACCGGTGAATCCTACGTCGCGATGAACCTTTTTCAACCGCCGACCGCGCATCGCACGGTCTTCGAAAAGGCGTTGGATCGGGCGGTTTCGAAGATCTCCGATCTCATTCCGGTTTTCGGCCTTCGCAACCCTCGGATCGGCGAGCCCTCCAGCACCCGGTACCAGTTCTGCACCGCAGACGAATGGGTGGCGAGTTTCTGGCCCGGCCAGTTGTGGCTGGCCTATTCGCTGACGGGAGAGGAGCGTTTCAAAAACAGCGCCCGTATGCGGCGCGCCTATTTCCAGACCGTGCTGGAACGCCCCGACTGGCATGACCACGACCTCGGCTTCCTGTTTTCGCTCAGCTGTGTCGCAGACTGGAAACTGACCGGCAATGAACAGGCGCGCACCATGGCTTTGCGGGCGGCAGATTTCCTCGCGGCTCGGCGGCGGCAACCGATGCAGTTCGTCATGTGCTGGAACCCGATGAAACGCGATGACCCTGAACTCGCGAAAGCCAAGCCTGGAACGCTCAACATTGACAGCATGCAGGCCATGGCGCTGCTCTTCTGGGCACATGAACAAACCGGCCAGTCCTCTTTCGCCGACATTGCGGACATGCATCTGGAGACCAGCGCCCAATATCTGGTCCGCGACGACTATTCTTCATTTCACGCCTATGAATTCAACCCGAGCACCGGCGCACCTATCCGCGGCTTCACCCACCAGGGCCTTGCCGACGACAGTTGCTGGTCGCGCGGTCAATCCTGGGCGATCCACGGTTTCGCGCAAAGCTATCTGTATACGGGCAAAACGGCCTATCGGGATATCTCGGCGGCCATGGCCGACTACATTGCCGACAAACTGCCCGACGACGGCGTCCCGCTTTGGGACTACAACCTGCCCGGCGACATGCATCCCTATCGCGACAGTTCCGCAGGCGCGGTCACGGCGGCGGGCCTTTACGCCCTGGCGCAAAGTTTTGGACACGGACCGGAGATGGAGCGGTATAGCGCCTTGGCCGACAGGATCCTCTTGGGTCTCGTTGAAAACTGCGAGATCGCCGGTTCGCCTGAAGCGCAAGGGCTCTTGAAAGAAGGGGCCGCCTTCGTCGCACTCGATCGCGCAGACAACATGCTGCCCTACGGCGACTACTACTATCTTGAGGCGCTGATGCGTGCAGCCGGCCATACCGAGTTCTTTTGGTAGGCGCACAAGAGAATAATGGGAGTAACTCAATGAAACTTAGGGGAAAAACCGCAATCGTGACCGGCGGCGGCCGTGACATAGGGCGCGGCTGCGCCATCAAGCTTGCTGCCGAAGGCGCCAACGTCGCGATCAATTACTTCTCCAGCAGCAATGGTGCCGACGCCGCTGTCGAGGAAATCACATCCGCTGGCGGTCGCGCGATCGCCCTGCAAGGCGACCTGAATACCCAAGACGGAGTCGACGCACTGGTAGCCCGCACTGTCGATACATTTGGTGGCGTGGATATCCTGGTCAACAACACCGGCGGTCTCATCGCCCGCAAAACTCTGGCCGAAATGTCGCTTGAACACTGGCAAGCCGTGATGGACCTCAATCTCACCAGCACCTTCCTGATGATCAAGGCCTGCCTGCCGCACATGAAATCCGGCGCGATTGTCAATCTCGCCAGCCAGGCGGGACGAGACGGAGGAGGCCCCGGAGCCGTGGCCTATGCCGCCTCAAAAGGTGCGATCATGACAATGACCCGTGGCCTCGCCAAGGAACTTGGACCTGACGTCCGGGTCAATGCGCTCTGTCCCGGCATGATCGATACCGATTTCCATAACGTCTTCACGAAAGACGAGGTGCGCCGCAACGTCGAAGCCGCAACTCCGGTCAAGCGCCAGGGCACGCCGGAAGACATCGCCAATCTTGTGGCCTTCCTGGCAAGCGACGACTCGGCATTCATTACCGGGGCGAACGTCGACATCAATGGCGGCATGCTGTTCAGCTGATCGCACGACCGGAGCTTTGTTTTTGAAACGTCCCTCGCGCTTTCTCGCTATCGGCGAATGCATGGCGGAACTGTCTCCGCTGAAGATGGCAGGCGACTATCGTCTCGGCTTTGCCGGTGATACCTTCAACACGGCATGGTACCTGCGCCAGCTTCGGTCCGATATTGACGTCAGATACTTCAGTGCCGTCGGCACCGATGATCTTTCGACTGATATGATCCGCTTTATCGAAGATGAAGGCATCGGAGCAAAGTCCATCGCCCGACTGGCCGGGAAAGGCGTCGGGCTTTACATGATCTCGCTGAACGAGGGCGAGCGTAGTTTTTCGTACTGGCGCGACCACTCCGCCGCCCGTCTTCTTGCTGATGACGCCGAGGCGCTCGCTACTGCCGTCGGATCCGCAGAAGTCATTTACTTCTCGGGCATAACGCTCGCGATTCTGGCAGACGACGGAAAAAACACGCTGATCAACACACTGAACCAAGCACGCGCCAAAGGGCGCACGATAGTTTTCGACCCCAACCTGCGCCCCAGTCTTTGGCCAGACACAGATGCCATGCGGCATGCCATCACCAAGGGCGCTGAAATCAGCGACATCGTGCTTCCGTCATTCGAGGACGAGGCTACGCACTTTGGCGATCCCGATCCGAAGGCGACCATAGAGCGCTATACCCAAGCCGGCGCAACTTGCGTGATTGTCAAGAATGGCCGAGAGCCTGTTCATTACCTTCACAATGACGAGATCGGCACCAGCGCGGTCGCCCCCGTCGCCAATGTCGTTGATACCACATCGGCCGGCGACAGCTTCAATGCCGGATTTCTTGCAACGCTGGGCACACCGCTGTCAATCGGCGAACGGATCGCCATGGCAAATTCGGTCGCATACCAAGTTGTCGGCGGCAAGGGTGCTCTTGTCCCGCTTGATCCGAAGGGCCTGGAATTCTGGCCAATGGCCACATCCGAAGGCAGGTGAATTCAGGCGGACCGCATCCTGAGATTGAACCCTACGCAACTGCGCTTGTTCGGGGCGCGTGCTCGGGCGCATTGGTGACCATACGCTCCATTGTCGTTCGGGCGAAAGCACGAGCACCCGACACAACCAGCCCCGCGAGATCGATCAAATTGCAACGCATGTGCCCCGGCTGTCTGGTTGCCTTGTTTTGCCAGCAGTTAGTTGAGCCCGTGTCATGTTCAGGGTCCGTTCGTACAAGAATGGTTTTGTGACATGATCTAACGGGCCAAGGCTCAAAAATTAATCAATCTTCACAAAAATGTGCAGCATGCCGGGTGTGGTCATGCTGCAGGTGCGAAATCTTTTGACTTCGCAGCCGCAAAAATCATGACTTGGGGGCAGGGCAATGGCGCTCTCTTAGAAATGCATTGGTGCAATTGATCAAAGCAGTGTTGCTTCAACTCTCGGGGTTCTCTTGCCCTGGAGGCGAGCTATTTCTGGAGCCAGCCGTTGAACGTTGCCCAACCCATCCCGTCAGGCGAAACCGCACAGGGTAATTGTGCGCGCGTCTTGATTGTTGGTAGCGGCCCGGTTGGTGTTCGCGTTGGTCAACTGCTGGCAGGTCGGGGTATTTCCGTCACCATCCTGGGGGACGAAGCCTATGAGCCCTATAACCGGGTGCGCCTGACGCCGCTGCTTTGCGGCGACGTGCAATTCGGGGAAATCACGCTGGATGCGGCGACGGACGATGGTGACAAACTGGACATTCGTGTCGGTGCAAGGGTCGTTGCTATCGACCAGAGCCAGCGCCGTGTGGTCACTGCGGCGGGCGATGCCTGGACATACGACAAGTTGATCATCGCGACAGGGTCGCGCGCTTTTATTCCTCAGATACCTGGCTCGGACCTGGCCGGCGTCTATACCTTTCGAACCGCGGATGATGCGTCGGCGCTTGTGGCGCGGTCGTTTTCAGCGCGCCATGTGACGATTGTCGGGGGCGGGCTGTTGGGATTGGAAGCCGCACGTGGTCTTCGTCAGCGTGGGAGCCAGGTCACCGTCATAGAACACGAAAACCGGTTGATGCCGCGCCAGTTGGATCTGGCGGGGGCTGCTCTTCTCAAGGACAAGATTGAAGATCTCGGCGTCGATGTCCGCACCTCCAGTCGGGTGAGCGCGATTGTCGGGACAAGCAAGGTTGAAATCGTTCGGCTTGCCGATGGCAGCGAAATCAAGGCCGACACGGTCGTCATATGTGCCGGAGTTCGGGCGAATGTTGACTTGGCACAGACAGCCGATCTTGGGTTCGACAGGGGCATTCTGGTCAATGAGAACATGCAGACCCGCGATCCCGACATTTACGCCGTGGGCGAATGTGCCCAGTTCGGGGTCGAGGTGGTCGGGCTGGTCGGTCCCGGTTTTGCTCAGGCGGAAGCCGCCGCCGCTGCAATCGCCGGGATGCCAGAGGCTTACAAGCCGTCCAAACCTGCGACCAAGCTGAAAGTAATCGGAGCGGATGTGTTTTCGGTCGGCGACGTCGAACAGCTTGAGGTGCGCCGGCACGTGCAAAGCTATGACTGGTCGGCAGAGGGTGCCTATCGTCGCGTGTTCCTGGAACGCGGTAAACTGGTTGGGGCCATCGCCGTCGGTGCCTGGGATCAGGTGAGCCGCGTTCAGGAAGCTGTTCAAAGTGATGCCGCCGTTTACCCGTGGATGCTGTTCAGATTCCGGCAGAACGGCAACCTGTGGCCCGACGCGGACATGTCTGTTTCAGACATGCCGGACGCCGCGACGATCTGTAATTGCACCGGAGTGAATTGCGGTCAAATTCGCGCCGCTGTCGCCAGGGTTGCGACGGCCAGTACCGATCTGATCGGTGCTGAAACCGGCGCGGGAACCGTGTGTGGCACTTGCAAGCCCTTGATCGAAGAGTTGATCGACAACGATGCCCCGCCAAAAGCCGTTGCCTTTTACCAGCCACTTCTGGCGATCTCGGGACTTGCTGTCTTGTTGGCACTGATACCGCTGATCCTGGGCTATGTACCCCTGCCGACAAGCTATGACGCGGACAGCCTGCGTGTCTGGGCCTGGCGAGACAATATCGTCAAACAGTGGACCGGCTTTATCCTGATGGGCGTCATCGTTGCCGCCATGGTGATCGGTTTGCGCAAGCGGATTCGATTGTTTGATCGTCTCGGCGGATACGATGGTTGGCGGTTGGTCCATATCGGTATTGGCCTCCTCGCCGTACTGGGCTTTTTCGCCCACACCGGTTTTCGGCTTGGCTCCAACTGGAACCTCGTTTTAGGCGCGTCGTTCATTTTGACGCTGATCATGGGGGCTGTCGCCGGGCTTGCTACCGGAGGAGATCATAGCTTGCGGGCCAAGGGGTTCAGCAGCGCCAAGAAACCGGCGCGGCGCGCGCCGCTTTGGCTGCATATCCTGGCAATCTGGCCCTTGCCGGTCTTGCTCTTGTTCCACGTCCTGACGGTTTATGCATTCTGATGGCTGAAAGACGCACATACGGATTTTGGGCCGTTTGGATGGTGCTGTCGCTGGTCGCAGCGATCTATGGGGCCAAGACGCTTTACGTTTCAGGGGATCGATCCGTCTTGTTGCCGGGGGAAACGACCGGCGTTCACCACCAGTTCGAAATCGCCTGCCAGACGTGCCACACCTCGGACAACTTCGAAGACGTTGCGTCGGTTCGAAAGGATCTGAACAAGACCTGCGTGACCTGTCACAAGGCCGAGTTAAAGGCCTCGGATGACAGCCACCCGATCAAGAAGTTCAAGAATCCGAGAATGGCGGCGTTCTGGGACAAGATCGACGCCCGCTTTTGCACCAGTTGCCACGCCGAGCATGATCCCGACATCACATTGGCGGGTGCGGTGACGCTCACGGGTGACTTCTGCGTGGCTTGTCATTCCGAAGGCGAACAGGACGTGCGGGTGAACCGACCGAGCCACGAAGGGCTGACCTATGACACCTGTGCCAGCGCCGGATGCCATAACTTTCATGACAACCGGGCCCTTTACGAAGATTTCCTGGTTAAGCACGGCAAGGAACCCTGGATCATGGACGAGCCGATCCATCTTCCATCGGCCCTGGCGCGTGCGGTCGAGCCGGTCGATGCGGCCGCGATCGAAACTTATCTGGCGCGAGCGTCGGACCAGCCCCCTGCCGATGTGGGCGACGGGCTCTTGAACGATTGGGCACATTCCGCCCACGCTGCTGCCGAAGTCGATTGCGCGGGCTGTCATGCCAGCGAAGCCGAAACCGAGCCCGAAATTTCGGCGCAATGGGTGGATATCCCCACCGAAGAGGTATGCACGGATTGCCACCGGGCCGAGGCAAAGACCTTTGCTCTGGGACGCCACGGCATGCGGCGTCATCCCGAAATAGCCAAGCCGCGCGATCCGCTAAGAGGGCTGAAATCCATCGGGATTGATCTGTCTGACGACCGTATGGCCGAACTGATTGAAAGTTATCTTGCCGACCCTGAAACACCGCCAAGAATGTCCACGGCCGAAGCCCGTGTCACGCTGTTGCCCGAGGCGCACGGTAAAGAGTTGACGTGCAACACTTGTCACAAACCACATGAACAAGACCTCGAATTTGCCGCCGTTGATGCCTGTCTGACCTGCCACAACGACGACCACTCGACCGCCTATAAAGACAGCCCTCATTTTGATCTGTGGCTTTTGGAACGGGCTGGTGATCTGCCTCCTGGTAGCGGCGTGACCTGCGCGACCTGCCACATGCCGCAGACCGAAAAGGGCGGCAAAGTCGTCACCAATCACAATCAGAACGATACGCTCCGCCCGAATGAAAAGATGATCCGAGCAACCTGCATGTCCTGCCACGGCCTTGGCTTTGCCATTGATGCCCTGGCGGACCCGGCGCTCGTGTCCAGCAATTTCTTGGGCCAACCGAACCGCCACATCGAAAGCATCGATTGGGCGTTAAACCGTGTGGAGTCGCCAGACACCGACGCCAATCAATGACGGCGACCCCACACACTGCAACCGCAATAGTCACAGGAGACTAAAATGTATGCGAACTGGAAAAGATTGAAAACGTCAGTTTTGGCGGCAGGAATCGCGCTGGGTGCGACGCAATCTGCATCAGCCGAAGGGATGGAATATCAAACGGTTACCGATCTATTGCATCTGGTCATGAGCTCGGATCGAACAGTCTATACCCGCATGATCGTCAACCGCCTGGCGGTGGAAGAAAAGGTCATCACCGCTTCCGAGCATTTTGAAGACGACAAGGCCCTGGTTCTGCCAGCCCAGATGTTCCGCTTCGGGGCCGAGATGGTCGCAGAAGAAACCGATGCGTTCTCGTATTCGCTGTTGTCGCTTTGGCCGATTAACAAGCAGAACGCACCGACCACCGACCTTGAAAAGGAAGGTCTGCAGTACCTGGCCGACAATCCAGGTGAAAACTTCTATGGCGAAGAAGAGCTTGGCGGGACGACATATTTCACGGCGTTCTACCCGGATATTTCTGTCGCCGAGGCCTGTTCGTCTTGTCACAACGGTCACAAGGACAGCCCGCGCACCGATTTCAAGGGCGGTGACGTGATGGGCGGCGTCGTTATCCGGGTTCCGCTCGACGGATGATTATCCGGGTGACGAGCATATTGGCTTGTTTCGCCTGTGCGCTCAGCGCGCAGGCTGACGGGCCTATTGCCTCGGATCGCGGCCTGGACGGGTTTATCAGCGTCGATAGGCTTCCCAAACCAGACGACCCGATTTTGCAATCCGGGCGTCTGGTTTGGGGCGACTCCTGCAGCAACTGCCATGGCGGCAACAAGGCGACAGGGGCGCCCAAGATCACCTCAACGCGTGCTTGGGCCACAAGGATCGACAAAGGGATGGGCGTGCTTGTCGAGCATGCCCTGAACGGCTTCGTCGGCCCCAAGTACACTCAAATGCCTGCTCGGGGTGCCAATCCGGATCTGAAAGATGCGGAAGTTGCCGCAGCCGTGGCCTTTATGGTTTGGGCCAGCGGTGGCGCGGAGGAGGCGCTTGCTTTCACGACAAAACAAAAGGGAATGGGACAATGACACCAGAACAAATCGACCTCGTGCAATCGAGCTTCAAGAAAGTCGCTCCGATTGCGGATACCGCCGCAGACATCTTTTATGACCGGCTTTTCGAGATTGCCCCGGAAACGCGCCAGCTTTTCCCGGACGTGATGACGGACCAGAAAAAGAAACTGATGCAGATGATCGCTACCGCCGTCAACGGCTTGCGGGATCTGGACGCGATCGTGCCGGCGGTGAAAGACCTTGGTGCGCGGCACAATGGCTACAACGTGACTGACGAACACTATGACAGTGTCGGCGCGGCGTTGATCTATACGCTTGGCAAGGGGCTCGGCGACGACTTCACGCCAGAAACCGAGGCTGCCTGGACCGAGACCTATGGTCTTTTGGCCGGGGTTATGAAGACGGCTCAACACGAAGCTGCGGCTTCTGAAAAGAAGCCCGGATTCTTAAAGCGGCTGTTCGGATAAGCCAAAGTGTGTCTCCGGCCGGCGTGCAGTTTCGAGCGCCGGTCGGCCAACCAGGAGACGGAACCAAATGGATTTCGACAAGGCCTTCGACGCCCAACTTGATGCTTTGAAATCGGAAGGCAACTATCGCAGATTCGCGCAAATGGAGCGGCGCTGCGGATCTTTTCCCAAGGCCGACAATCACGGTGAAATAGGTCCGCGCGAGGTCACTGTGTGGTGTTCGAACGACTATCTCGGAATGGGCCACCATCCCGACGTCATCCAGGCGATGTGCGAAACCACCAAAACCTGTGGTGCCGGGGCGGGGGGAACACGCAATATTTCCGGCAATACGGTTCAACATCTTGAACTTGAGGCCGAACTGGCAGACCTGCACCGCAAGGACGCAGCGCTGGTTTTTTCCAGCGGCTATGTTTCGAACTGGACGACTCTTTCCACCCTGGGCAGTCGGCTGCCCAATGCCGTGATCCTGTCCGATGCTCTGAACCACGCAAGCATGATCGAAGGTATTCGCCACAGCCGTGCCGACAAGGTGATCTGGCGTCACAACGATCCCGAAGATCTGAACAACAAGTTGGCTGCAATCGGTCCGAACCACAGCAAGATTATCGCCTTTGAATCGGTCTATTCGATGGATGGCGACATCGCCCCAATCGATGAAATCTGCGATGTGGCCGAAGCCCATGGCGCCATGACCTACATTGACGAAGTTCATGCCGTCGGCATGTACGGTGCCCGTGGGGGAGGCGTGGCCGAAGAGATGGGTCAGATGGATCGCATCACGCTGATCGAGGGTACGCTTGGCAAGGCGTTCGGAACTTTCGGCGGCTATATCGCGGGGTCCGCTGCGCTGATCGATTTCGTGCGATCATTTTCCAGCGGCTTCATCTTCACCACAGCATTGCCGCCGTCGGTCGCCGCGGCCGCGACCGCCTCGATCCGGCACTTGAAGACCAGCGCGGCCGAACGGTTCGAGCAGCGTCGCAAAGTGGCTCAACTGCGCGCCATGCTGGACCAACGTGGTATTCCGCACCTGGACAATCCCTCGCACATTGTGCCGGTGATGATCAAAGACCCCACCAAATGCCGCATGATTTCGGACATGCTTCTTCAGGATTGGGGCATCTATGTGCAGCCGATCAACTATCCGACCGTGCCGAAAGGTGAAGAACGTCTGCGGTTCACGCCTGGTCCGCACCACTCGGACGCGGATATCGCCGCGCTTGTCGGCGCTCTCGACCAGCTTTGGCAACGGTGTGCCTTGGCCAAATGCGCGGCCTGAGCGGTGACGACGCGCTTACGAGAACCGCTTTTTCAACGCCGTGTTAAGGGCTTCGGACAATAGGACAAGTGCGATGATCGCAAGAGTGACTGTCGCAGCCTTGTCGTATTGAAAGGACCGGACATAGGTCTGGATGTACAGCCCGATCCCGCCGGCACCAACGATCCCCAGGATGAGGCTTTCGCGCAGGTTCAATTCGAACCGGAATATCGTGTCGCGCAGGATGGTGGGGGCCATTTGCGGCCAAATGGCATAGCGCAAACGTTGCAGTCGCCCGGCGCCGGAACTTTCAAGGGCGGCGACCGGTCCGGGCGCAACATTGTCGATGGCTTCTGCATAAAACTTGGCCAACATGCCCGTGGCGTGGAACGTGATGGCCAAAATGCCCGGTAACGGGCCCAGGCCGACCGCACCAACCATCAGCATGGCAACCAGGATCAAGGGGATAGCACGGATCATTGCCAGTATCGTTCGAACCGGCCTCCAGACGGAAGGCCGCATCAAAGTGTCCGAAGCAAGAACGCCAAGGAACGCCGACAGAATGACCGCGCCAAGCGTGCCGAGAATGGCAATGCGCAGAGTTTCGGCCAGCCCGCGCATAAGTTCCGGCCAAATGCTGAAGTCTGGCGGAACCATACGGCCAAGAAACCCGGCCAGTCGCGGGCCGGATGACATCAATTTGCCCATGTCCACATCTGCCGTGGCAATGGCCCAGACCACTGCGGCAAAAATCACGAACAGAAGGCCACCTCGCTGCATCAGATGACCAGTCGCAGCTCGCCCTGCGCATTCGACTGGGCGCCGCTGTAGAGCGTTTCGATGTCGGCTTGGTTCAGTTCGGACGACAAGGTGTCAAACAGCACGCGGCCGTCTTTCAGACCCACGATTCGATCGGCAAAACGTTTGGCGAACTCTGGTTGGTGCGAAGTGAAAATAACCCCGACCTGGCGTTTGCGCGCTTGTTGGGAAATCAGCCCAAGCACGGCATCGGCGCGGGCGGGATCGAGGTTGCTGACCGGCTCGTCGGCCAGGATCAGTTTCGGTTCCTGGGCCAGGCAACGTGCAATGGCGACCCGTTGGCGCTGTCCCCCCGAGAGTTGGTCGACCCGGCGCTCGGCGAGATCGGCAATTCCAGTGTCATGCATGGCGGTTGCAACGATCTCGCGATCTCGATCCGTGAACCGACCGAACAGGGATGCGATGCGGTTGGTGCGCCCCAACCGGCCGCTCATGACATTCTGCTCAACCGTCATGCGATCGACCAGGGCAAACTCTTGGAAAATGAATCCGACGTCAGCGCGACTATCCCGGTGCGGAGCTTCGTTCGCGTCAAGGGCTTGATCCAAAACCACTGCCGCGCCGGACCAGCCGCGAAGGCGTCCGTCAAGCAAAGACAACAGTGTCGACTTGCCCGATCCCGAGGGGCCAATCAAGGCGACGGTCTCACCCGGTGCGATCGACATCTGGACATTTGTCAAAGCGTGGACATCACCAAACTTGTGGTCGATTCCGGACAAAAGAACAGATGCGGTCATTTCAGAAATCCATATCTTTGTGCCGTTTCGCGCACGCCGTTGAACCGTGAGGTATCCGCAACGACATAGCCGTCCGGGCCATAAAGATAGGTCAGAAAATGGCGGTTTTCAGGGGTGTTGAGCCGCAGCATCGCCGCGATGAATCCCGAGACAAGTGTATCGTCCAGTTCAGGGCGTGCGATCACGACATGGCTTGGGATTTGTTCAGACTCTGCGATCCAGGTGATTTCGGCCTGTTGGTCCGGGGTCAAAAGCAAGTCAGCGTATTGGCTGGCCCCGGCGGCATCCACCAGGCCTTCCGCCACCGCCTGCATGGCCTGCTGATAGCCGCCCGCGAAAAACTTGCGGCCGAAAAAGGCGTCGGCCTGGTCCGGCGATGCGACAAGCCCATCGCGCACGAACAGATCAAGCGGGTAGAGATATCCACTTTCCGAAATCGGATCAGCAAAGGCGATGTCGCGGCCTCGAAGGTCTTGCAAAGTCTTGATGCCGCTATCGCGTCGCACGAAAATTCGACCGGAATAACTGGGCGAACCGCGATAAACCTCGGACAGGAGGGGAACGGCTCCGATCTCGGCCTCGGCAAGCACAAAGGGCAGGGCACCCATGAACGAAATGTCGGCGTCGCCATTTCGAAGGGCTTCGACCGCGGCGGCGTGGTCGAATGTGACGAACCCGTTGACGGGCACGCCCATTTCCGCGCTGAGCCAGCCGGTTATTACCTTGATGTCTCCTAATAGCTTTTCGGGATTTTCCTGTGGGATGAAGGCCAGGGTCAATCCATCCGAGGCATGTGCCAGCGATGGCAACAGGCAACTTGCCGCGCTGGAGGCGATGAAATTGCGACGTGTCAGCATCAGAACATCCTCGCGTCAAATTCGTCTTGCAAGGTCTTGAACCTTTCCCATTGCACTTCGGCCTCGGCCCAATCGCTTTCGGCCACGGCGTTGCCGACGGCTCGCAGCGTGTCGGACAGTTGATAAACCTCGGGGCGGCTGGACAGGTTGACCATTGTGCCGGCATCAGCGGCCAGGTCGGGGGCCACCGTGTCCACGAGGATCGCGATGTTTTCCTTGTCCCTTGCTGGCAAGAGCGTGTCGAGCGTCGACGCAAAGGTCGTCAGCTCTTCGAATGCCAAGCGGAATTGGCTCTCTTGGCCCTGGAATACCTGGTACGGGTCGGTTCCGTCGCCCACGGCTTCCAGGTAGGCGGTCAAATCCGCCCGTGCGGTGTCGTCCAGTCCAAGGGATTTGGTGTCGTTGAACCAATCCACGACACTTGCCAGTGTCGGCAGCGATCCATCGTGCATGTAGGGCGCGGTGAAGTTGATGTTGCGCAGGGTTGGGGTCTCGAATGATGTTGCCGTCCCGCCGGGGAAGGGGGCGGCGGCGCTTTCGATGTCGTGGGTCAGCCCGTCGCGGAAATGCCGGTCAGGGGTGTGACAACTTGCACAAGACCTGTCGCCCAACCCGGCAAACGGCTGTCGGAAAATGACCTCGCCCCGTTTGGCGGCGTCAGATGCCAGGTCGGTGAGTCGTCCTGACCTGTCGATATTCGGGTTTGGCAGGAAATCGAATTGGCGCATATAGGCGACCAGAGCGTCAAGTTGGAACGGCGTAGGCTCGGCGCCGGCAAATTCCGTGACAATCACGTTGCGTGTGAACCTGCGCAGGCTGGCTTCGCGGCCATCTCGGCCATAAGGGCCGGTAAACCGGATGCCGCGCAATGACGGTGTGTCGAGGTGATCGTCTACCCGATCATTGAACATTGGATTAAAGAATGCTCCGTCCACATCCATGCCGCCTGCACGATGACTGAGGCCGGGGATGAAAAAGTCCCGGTTCACATCGCTGCGGTTGTGGCAGGTGGAACAGGCAATCCCCAGGTCTTTCGCCGGGCCGCCAAAAATCTCGGGACTGTCGAACAGCATGTCGCCATAGGCGACCAGCGGAAGGTTCGCCTCGTCTTCGCCCGCTTCTTCGAACTGAAGAACAAGGCGCGGCAATTGTCGCTGATCGGCAATATTTGATCCCGGCGGCAGAGCAATCGGCACGTCGATTGCCTGACCGCTTTGGGCCACGGATTCCGGAAGCGTCGTCAGTGTGTTGCGCCGTGTGATTGCATCGGGCGCATAGTTGGATGTCAGATAGGTGCTGATGATGGCGTGCGCATCGGAAAACTTCTGGGCGTTCGCGTCCACCTGTCCGCTTCCCAAGACGCCCGTCGATCCTAGGGACGAATTCAGTTCCAACCAAGCACGGCCCAGGGTGCGGTAGGCCTCGTGGTCGCCGGCTTTGACCCCGTCTTCAATGGCGCGATACAAGGCCTGGGCGTTGCCGACGGCAATGGACGCTTCGGGGGTGCCAAGTGTTGCTGCGGCGGCGGACAATTGTGCCTGAATACCATCATGGATGACGGCCGTTGCCACCTGGAACAGGGCTTGGCGATCCTTTTCGGCAAGCGCCGTTTTAAGATCGTCGGCAAGGCGTTCATTCAGACGTGACATGGCTGCCATGTCGATCTCGGCGCCCGGAGCGGGTGACGTCCAGCTTTCTTCGATCTTGTCCCATGGCAGTGGGTCAAGATTTCCCATGAACAGCGTCAAGCGATACGCGGCTGCTTCGGGCGCCCAGGGCGCCTCTTCGATTGCCGTTGCAAGGCTTGCCGATGGGGCGATGGCCAATAGAATTATCGCGGCGAGGGTTTTCATGGATTTATCTGAAGCTTGAAAGTTTAACCATGGCTAAGTTTTGTTGCCAAACCTATGATGTTGTCAAGCGGCAAAGCCGCATGCATAGTGGAATCTCGGCTCAGAAACCCGAAAAAGTGACGATTTGAATGACTGACAGCGCCAATACAGCCATGACATTGCCTGCAGAAACACAGGCAAACGGGTTCGAATCCGTCCGCATCGCGCATCAAAGCGAAATGGCGGAAGACTATGTAGAATTGATCGCCGAGCTTATTGAACTGAACGGCGAAGCCCGTCCGGTGGATATCGCTGAACGGCTTGGTGTGTCGCAACCGACCGTCAGCAAGAACCTTGCCCGACTGAAACGGGACGGTTTGGTGACCCATGCGCCCTATAGGTCAGTCTTTTTGACAGAGGAAGGGGCGCTCCTTGCTGACACGTGCCGCAAAAGGCATCGTATTGTCGTTTCATTCCTGAAGGCGCTTGGCGTTCCGGCCGATGTCGCGGAAACAGACGCCGAGGGTATCGAGCATCATGTCAGCGATGAGACGCTTGCCGCGTTTTCCAAGTTCATCGGAAAGACCAGCAAGGGCTGACTCTCTCTGCCGGTTGATCGCCCTCTGCCACGCATCAGGCCGGTTTTGCGCTGCTCCAGCCTTCGGTGACGTCTTTCATAGCCTTGATGAAATCCGTTTGAATCTCGGACAAGTTCGAAGTGCCCGAGGTGATGGCCCCGAAAGTGATCCACCTCTCCGGCGTGATCGTGCGTCCAACGAGGTTCGGTTCGTCGCCCCCTTGCAAGTATACCGATGGCATCAGGGCTATGCCCAAGTTTTGCCGGCATAGTGCCAAGGACACTATCGAGGACGATGTCTCGAACCGGGGTTTTACGTCAATGCCGTGCGACTGGAAGAACTCTTCTGCGCGGACACGACCAATCTGACCGCGATACAAGGCAACCACCGGGCAACTGGCGATATCTTCGGCCCCGACAGATTGCCTTTCCGCCAGAGGATGATCTTTGTGCATCACGGCTTCAAAACGAAACTGACACAGAGGCCGGGTGCTTAGAGGCGATGCCGGGTTGCCGATCGGCAGAGAGCCGATGGCGACGTCGTGCGACTGGCTGCCCACATTGGATTGCAGTTCGATCCGATCGACGATTTCGACGGTGCAGGCAAGGTCTGGATAGTCTTTTTGCAGCAACCCAAGTGCCGGGGCGATCCAGGACGTCGCAATTGGCGTCGTCGACAATACCCTCAACGACGTGTTCGACTTGGTCCGGATGTTGTCTGCAACCTTTTCAATGCTTTCAAAGTTGTTCAGGATCGGCAGGCTTTCCCGCCAGAACCTGCGACCGTTCTCGGTTAGGCTTAGGTTGCGACCCTCACGCGAGAAAAGGCGGATCCCCAGATCTTGTTCCAACAATGAAATCAATCGGCTTGCTGCAGGAGGAGAGAGATTGAACTGATCAGACGCTGCGGACAAAGAGCCCTTGTCAGCGATGATATGAAACAGTTTCAGTGCGCGAGGGTTGATCAAGGTTTGGCCTTTCAACAAGGACGAATGTTCGAATAAGTGGAACTATACTTCTATTAATTCTACTTTACAAAACAAACCGAATTTTAAAGTTATATGGCGGGGATTGTCCGGGCTCGGGCTGTCCTGATCGATGGGAGGAAAGACATGATCCGAAGTTTCAATCGCGTCACAGCGGCCGTTTTGGCCACGCTGATGATCGCGCCAATTCCTGCATTCGCGGACAAGGACGACGACACTCTGGTCGTTGCATTTTCGCGTGAAATTACGAACCTGGACTACAACCACGGTACCAAGACAGAATACATCATTCTCGGCGATCTCGTCGATGACTCGTTGTTTTATGTCGAGCCTGAGAACCTGGACTATGCCCCCAGCCTTGCGTCTGGTTTCACTGTTGTTGACGATGTGACGCTGGACGTCAGCCTGCGCGAAGGGGTGACCTTCCATGACGGCGCGGCGATGACCGCGGACGATGTGGTTTATACCTATAACTTCATCCTGAACGACGAGAACAACAGCCGGCACGCGAAAATCTCGGACTGGCTGGAGACCATCGAAAAGACCGGCACTCATTCTGTTCGTTTCAACCTGAAAGCGCCATACGCCAACCTTTTCAATGACCTATACCGGGTGCGTATTCGCCAGAATGGAATCATGGGCGAACCGGGCGCCTATGATAACAATGCCCAAGCGTCGGCCTTGAATGGTCTTGGACCATACAAGGTTGTGTCCTTTGACCCCGGTGTCGAAGTGGTTCTTGAGCGTCATGAAGGCTATTTCGGTGGACCGAAGGGCGTGCCCGCGATCAAGAACATGGTCATCCGTTCGATCCCGGATGTCGGCACGCAGCAAGCCGAGTTGATGAGCGGCGGCATCCATTGGATGTACAACGTCAAGAAAGACATCGGCGAGGCCATGGCACGTTCGAAACGTGCGGACTATCAACTGGGGGAAAGCCTTCGCATTGGTTTCCTTGTACTTGATGCCGCAGGATACACCGGCGAGGGTCATCCATTGACCGATGTTCGCGTGCGTCGGGCCATGAACCACGCGGTAAACCGTGAAAGCATTGCGACCAACCTGATCGGCGGTCCTGCCAAAGCGGTTCACACGGCGTGCAACCCGGTTGTTTTCGGATGTGAACAGGACGTAATGATCTACGATTACGATCCCGAGGCGGCCAAAGCTCTCCTTGCCGAGGCGGGTTACCCAGATGGGTTCGATCTTGATCTGTGGTCCTATCGCGATAAAGAGGCGGCGCAGGCTCTGGCGGCTGATCTGACCAAGGTGGGCATCCGGGTGAATCTGGTGCACGGCAAATTGTCGGGGCTGAACCAGGCCCGAAAAGACCGCCAAATTCGCGCTTACTTTGGCACATGGGGATCGACGGCCTCGCCGGATACGGCAACCATCGCAAACATCCATTGGCGCGACCCGTCCGAGGGCGACCGCAACCTGTCCGGCGACCCGAAGGTCAACGAGTTGATGCTTGGCGGCGAACGCACGCTTGATCCGGCAAAAAGAAAGGCGCTTTACAGCGAGGGCCTGAAACGGATTGCCGAGCAAGCCTATTGGGTGCCCCTGTGGACCTATTCCGAGGGCGTTCTGTCCAGCAAGGACATCGTGTTCGAACAGGATCCGGACGGCTATCCGCGTCTTTGGAATATCACTTGGCGCTAGGCCTTTCGCGGTGGCCGGTTGACGGCCACCGCATCCACCTCTCAGCATCACGCTGATACCACCGGCATCAGGAACCCAATATGCTCCGCTTTCTCGTCGGCCGCCTCATCGTAGTTGTCGCCGTCGCCCTCACCCTTTCTGTCGTCGCGTTCTTCTTGCTGAATTTCGCCGTCGACCCCGCCCAGGCCATCGCAGGAGAAGAGGCCGACCTGCTTGAAATCGAACAGGTCCGCCAACGCTATGGCTTCGATCGTCCCGTATCCGTGCGCTATGTCGAATGGCTTTCGGGTCTCATGCACGGTGACTTTGGGGTCAGCTATTACTGGAACAAGCCGGTCAGCCAGTTGCTGTTGGACCGTGCGCCCGAAACGATCACCCTGGCTTTGATGGCTGTTTCTGTCACGATTTTGATCGCGATCCCGCTTGGATGCGCCGCTGCGCTGAACCCGAACACGTTGATCGACCGTTTCGCCTTGGGGGTGGCCGTGTCCGCCCAGGCCATTCCGAACTTTTGGCTGGGATTGATGGCGATCATTCTCCTGTCGGTGATGTTCCCGATCTTTCCGGTGTCCGGGGATAAGACGCTCTATCACTTTGTGCTGCCATCGATCGTGCTTGGGGCAAGCTCGGTGCCACCGGTCATGCGATTGATGAGAACCGGGCTGATGGACGTCCTGGGCGCGGACTATATCCGCACTGCGCGATCCAAGGGCTTTTACGGTTGGCGGCTCGTGACCCGGCACGCAATGCGCAACGCGCTGTTGCCCGTGGTCAGTGTTCTGGCAGTTCAACTGGGCCACAAGTTTGGTGGCTCGGTCATCACCGAGTCGGTTTTTGCCATCAACGGACTTGGACGCCTGGCATTGGAATCGATCCTGGGGGCAGACATTCCAACCGTTCAAATCCTGGTCTTCGTTTTCGCCTTCACCTTTCTCATTCTGAACTTGGTGGCTGACGCCTTGAATGCCTATCTCGATCCAAGGATGCGGTCATGATCATGCAAGCTCTCTTCCGCAAAGCCTTTCCGGCAAGCTATGCCGCCGACATCCGAGACTTGCCCCCGCGTGACGCGATCATTCGCAAGGCGGGCGCCCATAAGGGCTTTGGCTTTGGCCTGACGCTTTTACTTGTGATTGCGATCCTTGGCATCTTTGGGCCAATGGTGATTGCCCATTCCCCCTATGACCAAGACCTGACGCAGCGCTTGTTGCCGCCGTTCTGGGTCGAAGGAGGTCAGGCTGAACATTGGCTGGGAACGGATGGCAATGGACGCGATTACCTGGCCCGTATTCTCTATGGCGCGCGAATTTCTCTCACCATCGGTTTCGGCGCAGCTTGCGTCGGTATGCTGATCGGGGTGACGCTGGGGGTCATTGCCGGGTACTTTGGTGGCTGGGTCGACCAGGTTGTCAATTACATCCTGACTTGCCAACTGGCCTTGCCGGGGCTTCTTCTGGCGATGACGATTGTCTTCCTGGTGGGGCCCTCGATCCTTGTGGTGATCCTGGTCATCGGCGGTTTGCACTGGACGTTGTTCCTGGTGGTCGCGCGCTCGGCGACGCGACGGATCAAGAACCTGGATTACGTGACCGCCGCCCAGGCGATCGGGGCCACCCGGTTTCAGATCATCATGCGGGATATCCTGCCGAACCTGATGAACCAGATCATCGTGATCTTCACGCTTGAGGTTGGCGTAGCCATTCTGTCGGAAGCCAGCCTGTCTTTCCTTGGCGTCGGCATTCAACCGCCAACTCCCTCGTGGGGTCTTTTGATCGCCGAGGGCAAGGATGCCCTGTTCTTCCAACCCTGGCTAATCATCCTGCCGGGTGTCGCGCTGTTCCTCTTGGTGGTTTCCATCAACATGATGGGTGACGGCATCCGCGACATTACTGACCCAGAAAGCAGTGTCGAATGACCGAACCTCTTCTTGATATCCGCGACCTGGTCGTGTCCTTCCGCAACCAAACCGGCAAGGTCGATGTGGTGCATGGTTTTAACCTTCAGTTGGAACCCGGCGAAACCGTTGGTGTCGTGGGCGAATCCGGCTCGGGCAAAACAATGTCGATGCTGGCTCTGGCCCGGCTATTACCCAAGCAGGCCTTCGTATCCTCTGGAACGATTAGGATGGGAGGGGAAGACCTGCAAGCCATAACCAAGAGCGATTTTCACCGCCGGATTTCGGGCGCGCGGGTGGCGATGATTTTTCAAGAGCCAATGACGGCTCTAAACCCGGTCTACACGATTGGGCGACAGTTGACCGAGTCGGTCATGGCGCTCGAAAATCTCAGCCAGCCCCAGGCCAATGCCCGCGCGGTCGAAATGCTGGAGGCAGTGCAGCTGCCCAATCCCGCAGACCGTCTACGGCAGTATCCGCACGAGCTTTCGGGGGGACAACGCCAGCGCGTGATGATCGCCATGGCGCTCATGGCCCAGCCCGATTTGCTGATCGCAGATGAACCGACGACGGCCTTGGACGTTACCGTACAAAACGAAATCATCCAGTTGCTCGTCGACCTGCAAAAGCGGTTCGGCATGGCCATGATCTTCATTTCTCACGATCTCGGCGTGGTCTCTCGGGTGTCGCAAAAGATTGTTGTTATGTGCCGGGGCGACATCGTTGAAACAGGCGAGACATCGAAAGTTCTGCGCGATCCTCAACATCCTTATACCCGCAACCTGCTGGAATGCCTGTGGCGGTTGGACCAACCCGCATCGCAAAGTGCGGGCGACAGCGAAGCGATCATTCAGGTAAAGGGGCTGAACAAGACCTATAAGTTGCGCAGTGGGTTGTTTGGCCAGACCCGCTGGGTCAAGGCCGTGCAGGACGTAAGCTTTGACGTTCGTCTCGGGGAAACGCTTGCCATCGTGGGTGAATCCGGTTCGGGAAAATCCACCGTTGCCAAGATTGTCAATGGTCTCGCCGCACCGGATTCCGGCAGCGTGACCATTGACGGCAAACCCGTCAATGCCCTGTCCGACCGTGATCGGGCGCGGTTGATCCAGCCGATTTTCCAGGATCCGTATTCGACTTTGAATCCAAGTCAGACAATAGGCTCGATCATCGCGCGCCCCTTGGTGACCCATGGCCTGTCGACCAAATCCCAGGCGCGTGGCCAGGTGATCGACGTGTTGGAACAGGTCGGTCTCGGCCCCGAGTTCTTTAACAGGTTTCCCAACCAATTGTCCGGGGGGCAACGCCAGCGCGTCGCCATCGCCCGAGCCATTGTCCTGAAGCCGCGCATCTTGATCTGCGACGAACCGACTTCTGCGCTTGATGTATCGATTCAGGAACAGATTCTCGATTTGCTGGCCGAGCTGAAACGCGATTTGAATATGACGATGCTTTTGATCAGCCACGACATGGCCGTGGTTGGTCATGTCGCCGACCGGATTCTGGTCATGCTGAATGGGAAAGTCATTGAACGCGGCTCGGCAGATGATGTTCTTGGCAACCCCGAGACGGACTACACGAAAACACTTATGGAGTCGGTGTATCGTGTTCCCAATCCGACCCTGGTTACGGGGGCGCCGCTATGAACGATCTCACCTCGTCCACGCAAGTGCGCGAAGACTATTTCGGTGACGAGACACGTTGGCAAAGTTGGCTGGACGTCGAGGCCGCCATGGCGTTGACCCAGTCAGAGATCGGGATGATCCCGGAACAGGCCGGGCCCGAAATCGCCAAGGTCGCAAAACTGTCCTGTCTGGACTTGCAACAGTTGCGCAGGGAAATTGGCCAGACAATGGCGCCGGTGTTCGCCTTGTCGGAATGCCTGGCGCGGGCTGCGGGTCCGGCAGGGGCCTATGTGCATTGGGGGGCGACAACACAGAACATCATCGAAACCGGTCGCCTGCTGGTGCTGAGACGCGTGCAGTCCCGACTTGTTGCCGATCTTGCAGATGTCTTGAACCACCTGGCGGATGAGGCCGACAGCCATGCCGAATTGGTTATGGTCGGACGAACCAATCGTCAAAATGCTCTGCCCATCACCTTCGGTTTCAAAGTGGCCGGATGGATCGATGAATTGATCCGTGTTTCGGATCAGTTGCACGAGATCGAGCCACGGCTTTTTCAACTGCGTTTTGGAGGGGCAATCGGCGGATACCACAGCTTTGGCGAACAGGGGCCCGAGCTGGCCCAGCGTCTGGCGGACCGTCTTGGTCTGGTGCCATCGATGGTACCCAATAGAACGTCGGTCGATCCGCTGATTGAATACACGTCCAAGCTGTCGCTACTGGGAACAGCGATCAGCCGTCTCTCGGGCGAACTGTATTTGCTGACCGCAGAAGAGATACGGGAAATCGACGAAATTCAATCCAACGGCGTTGTCGGAAGCTCGACAATGCCGCAAAAGGTTAACCCAAAGCACGTCGTCAAACTGAACATGATGGCCTTGCAGCTGCGTTCGCAGGCGGCGACGGCATTTGCCGTTCCAAGCCCCAGCCACGAAGGCGACACCGTCACCAACCAACATCTCACCGCGTTGATCACGGACACTTGCGAACTGGCGATGGACACCTTGGAGAAAGCCAAGTCAACGCTGCGCCTGGTGCGTCCCAACAGACAGCGCATGCAGCAGAATGTCGATGCCACGCGCGCGATGATGGCGACAGAAGCCTTGATGATGCGCCTGGCCGGCAAGTTGGGGCGTTCGCGCGCGCACGATCTGGTTCATGCGGTGACGTTCAACGCTTCCGAGCGTGGCGTGCCGCTTCAGTTGGTCGTCAATGAAAACGCAGAGATATGCGGTGTTCTTGGTTCCGAGGAAATCGATAACATCCTCAATTCAAACGACAACATCGGCCATTGTGCCAAGATCGCAAGACAAGCCGCGACCGCCGCGCGCGCGGCCGCCTCGGGACCAAGGGCCTAGGTTGCTTTGGTCCCGGCAAGTCCGGATTTCAAACCCGTGTAAGGCTGTCAGCCAGTCCTGGGCGGGGTCAACACCCGTTCTCTTCCGCCATTACCCACGCCTCTTCGGGCTAGGTGCTGAAAATATCCTTGAACTGATCGCGCAGCGCCTTCTTTTGCACTTTGCCCATGGTGTTCCGAGGCAACTCGGGCAGGGTCACCAGTTTGCGGGGGTGTTTGAACCGGGCAAGCGACGCTCCGATATTATTCTGGATCGCTTCTACATCTAATGTGCCCGTGCCGTCTTCGACAAGAACGCCAACAACCGTTTCGCCGAAATCCGGATGAGGCACGCCGATCACCGCGCTTTCCAGAACACCGTTTTCCTGATCCAGCAATATCTCGATTTCCTTGGGATAGATATTATAGCCGCCCGAAATGATCAGGTCCTTGTTGCGCCCGACGATGTGCAGATAGCCATCTTCGTCAAACTGCCCAAGATCGCCGGTGATGAAGAACCCGTCTTCGCGCAGCTCTTCGGCAGTCTTCTCGGGCATCTGCCAATAACCCTTGAAGACGTTGGGGCCACGCACCTCTATCTCGCCGATCTCGCCCTGGGGCAGGGTGTCACCCGTCGTGCTGTCGGTGATCTTGACCTCGACGCCGGGTAGCGGAAAGCCGACCGTGCCCGCGCGACGCTCGCCGTCATAGGGGTTCGAGGTGTTCATATTGGTTTCCGTCATGCCATAGCGTTCCAGGATGCGGTGGCCGGTGCGCTCTTCGAACTGAATGTGGGTATCGGCCAGCAAAGGGGCGCTGCCCGACACGAACAGGCGCATATGCTGGACCAGTCCTTTGGTGAAACGGGCGTCGTCCAAAAGGCGTGTGTAAAACGTCGGCACGCCCATCATGGCGGTTGCAATTGGAAGGTTCGCAATCACCTGGTCCTGATCGAACCTGGGCAAGAATACCATCTGGCCACCGGCCAACAGGGTGATGTTCGTGGCAACGAAGAGCCCGTGGGTGTGAAAGATCGGAAGGGCGTGCAAGAGCGCATCGTCGGCCGTGAATTTCCATTCCTTGGCCAGCGTTTGGGCGTTCGACAAAAGGTTGTCCTGGGTCAGCATGGCACCCTTCGAACGTCCCGTTGTTCCCGAGGTATAAAGGAACGCCGCCAGATCCTCCTTGTCGCGGGCCACGGTGTCGAAAGTGGTGGGCTGGTCCGCAGACCGATCGTGAAAGCTTCCGCTTCCATCGCCATTCAAGGTTTCCAGAGCCGCGCCATTGGCGTCGGCCACCGGGCGCAACCCGTCAGCGCGGCTTTTGTCGCAAAGCAATGCTTTCGCGCCGCTGTTGTTGACGAAATAGGTGACTTCGTCGGTGGTGTACGCGGTGTTCAGCGGCAAAAACACGATGCCCGCTTGCGCGCAGGCCGCATAGACCGCCAAGGCGTTTGGCGATTTTTCGATTTGAACGGCGAGACGATCGCCGGGTGCAAGGCCCAGGTCGGTCAAAACACCTGCATAGCGTGCTGCAAGCTCAAGGAATTCCGCATAGGTGATTTCGCCTTCAAGAGGCAGCTTCAAAAACGCGTCGGTTCTGCCGACGTGCCGTCCAAAAAGGGTGTCATAAAGCGGGTTGGTCATGGACAATTACCTAGTTTTCGGTTCCGGCAGAGGCACTTAGCACGCGTACCGCCGGAGATGCGATAACTGTTTTTTCGGTCACGAATTGTTCGTGGTTGGCCGAGATGCTCGCGATGTCGTAGAGGTAGTTCACCATCACTCCGTTCGATTGTTTCATCCCGTTGGCCGACACATCAGCGTTTGCGTGAACAGCGTGCACCATGGCGCCATTGCCCAGGTGAAACCGCGCGACGGGGTCGACGGGCATCCCGTCGGGGCGTTTGGCTTCCAGCAGGTAATGCGCCGCGACGGCCTGTTCATAGCCGTCAATGGAGATATCGACATCAGCGTCTTTCAACCACGCGTTCAGGCCGGGGATCGGAGACAAGGTGACAAAGTTTTTCAACGAGGGAAAGTCGCGCGACAAATCGGAAACCACCTGTTTGATCAGGGAATTCCCAAAGGAAATCCCGGCCAGCCCCGCCTGACAATTCGAGATCGAATAAAATACGGCAGTATCTGCCTGATCCCCATCGATGGCATTGCGGCCATCTGCCAGCAGGGTCTGAACCGAATTCGGGATGCCTTGGGTCAGCGCCACTTCGACAAAGATCAGCGGCTCGTCGGCCATGGCCGGATGAAAAAAGGCAAAGCACCGACGATCGGGGGGTTGCAGTCGGCGGCGCAGATCATCCCAGCTATCGATAGCGTGGACCGCCTCATAGGCAATGATCTTTTCCAGGATGTCTGCCGGGCTTGACCAGTTGATCGGGCGCAGCACCAGAAAGCCCCGGTTGAACCACGATGCGAACAGGTGCCGGAAATCCACGTCCAGGGGTTCAAGATCCCTGTGATCGCCGAGGAACGTCAACAGGTCCTTGCGCATGGCAACCAGCTGCGCCGTGGCGCCGGGCACTTGGTTCAACCGGCGTGTCAATTCCTGGCGTCGGGGTTCGCAGGCGTTGGCAAATGCACGATAACTGGCCTTGGAGGGGCTTTCGCGATAGTCATTCAGCGTCTCAACAACGCTTGCGGCGTCGATCTCCAGGTCATGGGTCATGAACTTGAAAAATGCCAGCTTCTCGTCCGGCTCCATGGCGGAATAGCGATCAAGGATCAGCCGCGCCAATGTCCCGCCCGAGACTTCTCCGTGACTGCCGAGCAAATCCAGCGCCAGTTCGTGCACAGGGCGACCGTCGGCCTCATCCGCCGTCGCACCCCTATAGCGTCGCTCGAAAACGGTCGCGATCAGCCCGCCAAAATAGCTCACAGCGCGGCCCCCATGATGAGATCGGGCAGCCAGGTGGCAAGTTCCGGGAAGATGCACAACAAGATGATCGCCAGCACCATACATGCGACGAAGGGCAGGGATCCGGTCAGAATGGTTTTCAGCGAAATGTCGGGCGCGATGCCGTTGATGACGTAAAGGTTCAAACCCACCGGCGGTGAGATCAACCCGATCTCCATGTTGATCGTCAAAACCACAGCGAACCAGATTGGATCGAACCCCGCCGTGGTGATGATTGGCAACAGGATCGGAGCTGCCATCAGGATCACCGCGACAGGCGGCAAAAAGAACCCGGCAATCAGCAGGAAGATGTTGACCGCGCCCATCAAAACCCAGGGGTTTACGTCCAAAGTGCCGATCCATGCGGCAATGGATTGGGTGATGAACAAGCTGGACAACATATAGGAAAAGACACCCGCTGCGGCGATGATGAACAGGATCATCACGCTTTCCTTGGTGCTGTCACGCAGGACGACCCACAGGTCTTTCGGATTCCACAGTTTGTAAATCACCATGGCGATCAAAAGGCACAACAAGGCCCCGACCGCGGCGGTCTCGGATGGTGTCGCGACACCGCCGTACATCGCGTAAAGCACGCCCAGGATGATCAGCAAAAAGGGCAGAACGCGCGGCAGAATTTCGAACTTTTCCTTCCAGGTGTATGACCCCGTCGCCAGCAAGGCGCGGTCGCCGGATTTCCACGTTGAATACAGCGACCAGGCCATGAACAGTCCCACCAGCATCAGGCCGGGGATGACACCCGCCAGGAACAGGCGTCCAATCGAGGTTTCGGTCGCGATGCCATAGACGATCATGGTAACCGAGGGCGGGATCAGGATGCCCAATGTGCCGCCTGCAGCGATTGACCCGGCGGCGACCCCGTCCGGGTATCCGCGTTTCCGCATCTCGGGGATGCCCATCTTGCCGATGGCGGCACAGGTCGCAGGGCTTGATCCCGACATGGCTGCAAACAGGGCGCAGGCGCCAAGGTTTGAAATGACAAGTCCTCCGGGAACACGGGTCAGCCAGCGCTCCAGCGCCTCGTACAAATCCGCACCCGCGCGGGTCGAGGCGATAGACGCCCCCATGATGATGAACATCGGGATCGACAGAAGGGCAAAGTTATCCAGCTTGCCGAACAGAATTTCGGGCAACAGTTCCAACGAGCGCACCCCGTCGAAGACCAACAGAAAACCGGTCGAGACAATCAGCAGGCCAAGGCCCACAGACACGCCGGAAAACAGGACCAGGATGGTGGCGATGGCGACAATCGCGCCCAGGGCAAGAGGGTCCATTACGCGTCCTCCAAGCCGAAGGGTTGGTCGATCTTCAAGATGACCGCGACCAGATCAGCAATCAGTTGCAACAGGAACAGGCCAAAGCCGACCGGCAATGCCAGATAAGGGATCCAAAGGCGCACGCCCCAAACCGTGTCCGACCGCCAGCCGCGCTCATAGGCGAAATGCCAAAAGTCGTAACCGTACCACAGCATGATTGCGACCATGGTAATGGACAGGGACAGTGTGAAAATCGCCATATAGTACCTGGCGCGTTTGCCAAGGGCGATGGGCACAAGATCTACATTCACATGGCCGCGCAGGCGCTGCACATACGGCAGGCCGACCAGCGTGGCACCGATAGCCAGATAGATCACGGCCTCGGTCTGCCAGATGGTCGATCCATTCAGCACAAAGCGGATGAAGATCATTTGGCAGGTGATCGCCACGGCCGCGACGATCATCGCGGCCGAACACCATCCCGCCAGGGTTGAAAGGGCGGCAACCGATTTCAGGAACGGATTGTTCCCCGTATGCGCTGCGGCAGACGCGCTGTGCTGGGCCATGTCGATGGTCCTTGAAAAAGAGGGAAGTCCAAGCGAAGGGCCGCAACGCAGGCGGCCCTTCGGTGTGGCAATCGGTTATTCGACGGCCAGGGCCATATCCAACAGGGCTTGCCCGTCAGGCACGTCGGCGACGAAGGCCTTATAGGAAGTCTCCTGTGCCAATGCGCGCCAGGCTTCAAAGTCTTCCGGCGACATATGGGCGATTTCGACACCTGCGTCGCTGAACACCTTTTCGGATGCCGCGTCCTGCTTCTTGGCCTCTTCCAGATAGTAAGCTTCGGCCTTGGCCGCGCCGTCCAAAAGGGCCTGTTGCTGGTCCGCGTTCAGGCTTTCAAACTTGGATTTGTTCATCAAAAGCGGCTGATACATGAACCAAAGCGCGACGTCGCCCGCCGGAGTATAGCAGCTGACCTGCTCGTAAATGCGGTACGACACGAATGACGACGATGATGTATTGGCCGCGGTCAGTACGCCGGTCTGCATGGCGTTGTAAATCTCGGACGAGGCCATTGACGCGATCGATGCGCCGGCACCTGCCAGCATCTGTTCAAAGGCCTTGCCCGCGGCACGGGTTTGCAGGCCTTTCACGTCATCGGGTGACGTAATGCACTTGTCCTTGCCGACAAAGCCTCCGGCCAGATACCCGTGTACCAGTACCATGACGTCATCATCGGCCATCTTGGCTTCAAGCGCTTCCATGAAGGGTGAATTGTTCAATCGCGCGGCGTGGTCGTGGTTTTTCACCATCCCAGGCATCAGGGTCAGGTTGAAGGCGGGCTGCTGACCGCCGGCATAGCTCAGCGGGAACACTGTCATGTCCAATTGCCCACGGCTCAGTGGTTTGTACTGTTCGCGCGGCTTGAACAAGGATTTCGAGCCGAAGATCTGAACTTCCAGATCGACGTTTGCGGCGGCAACCTCGTCAGCGACGATTTGAGCGACTTGGTGGCGTACGTCCTTGTTGGACCACTGGTGCGACAGCCGCAGGGTTTCTGCACTTGCCGAAGTGGCAAAGGCCAGACATGCGGCAGAGGCCGTGGCGGCCAGAATACTCAGTTTCATAGATTCCTCCCTAGGTGTGACCAGATTCGTTTGTTCTGGCCTTATGCATTGCAGCTTCCACATTCTGCATTCCAGGTCAACATTCTTGTATACAATAAGTGGATTATTGCATTTGTCAATTTAGGCGTGTTAACTCACCTTATGGACATCAGGCGCGCAGATAAGATTGCCGAGACCTTGGAACAGCTTGTGTTCTCGGGCGAATACAAGAATGGCGAGCGGCTGGACGAGGTAAAGCTGGCGGAACAATTCCACGTCTCGCGCACCCCGATCCGCGAAGCGTTGCAACAGCTTGTTGCCTCGGGCGTGGCCGAACAAATCCCCCGTCGCGGTGTCTTTGTGCGCCAGCCGGGGCCGGTTGAGTTAATGGAGATGTTCGAGACCATGGCCGAGATCGAAGCCGCCTGTGGGCGTCTTGCCGCCAGCCGTATCTCGGAAGAAGGTTTGCAGGGGCTCGAGGACGCGAACGACAAATGTCAGCGTGCGGTCGATGAACAGAACTATCAGGCCTACTATGATGAAAACGAACGTTTTCATCAGACGATTTATCGTGGATCTGCAAATGGATTCCTGGAAAAGCAGGCGCTGCAACTTCAGTACCGGTTGCGACCTTACCGCAAGGTGCAGTTGCGGTTTCGCGGCCGGATGGATCAATCCATGGCTGAACATGTTGCCATCGTAACGGCGCTTCAAGCCGGGGATGCGGACACGGCGGCGGATGCCTTGCGCGATCACGTGGCGGTCCAGGGCGAAAAATTCCACCAGTTGATTGCAACTCTCAAGAACTGACCCGCGCGATACCATCGGTGTCACGAAAAGGATCATTGCCCAAGGCGCGAAATGGTAAACTCTGCTTTGTTCCGGGGCTCGGACGAGGGGGGATCAGGCCGGTAGAACTGCCGTTTCACTGCAAAGGTATTGCAGCACCATTTCCGCCGCACGTTTGGCGTGATCGTCCAACCAGCCCTCGTCAATCGGTTCTTCAAAGACAATTCGCAAAGTGTGCAGGTTCGAGATCGGGAAATAGCACAGCGAGGCGATGAAAACGTATAGCTGGACCGGCTCGATGTCGGCCTGAAAGATACCGTCAGCACGACCCCGACGCAGAATTTCGCGGACACGATCCAGCAGAACCGACTGGATGTCTGCGGCGTCGTCCATCTCGCGGATGGTATTGCCGCCCAAAAGGTTCTCGGTGTTCAGCATCCGAATGAACCAGGGATTGTTCCAGAAATGGTTCATGGTGAACCGGACCAATGCCCGAATGGCGTCATCCGGTTCCAGCCTGTCCAAATCCAGCTCGCTCTCGCCCTGCCGGATTTGCAGATAAGCCTCGCGCAGAGCGGCGGCATAGATCGCGTTCTTGTCACCGAAATAGTCGTAAATCATCGGTTTGCTGACGCCGGCCCGCGAGGCAATCCGATCTACCCGGGCGCCGGAATGCCCTACTTCCGAGAACTCCTCCAGAGCCGCTTGCAGGATTGCAGCGCGCGTGACTTCCGGATTACGTTTCCGATCCTTGCGGATGGGGGACACTGTCTTTGGCATTGCGGTCCTGTGGGTCTGATCGGCAGAAACAGAACTATCTAAGTTAACCTGAAACGGAAAGGCAGACGTCGCGCGGTTAGCAAACGGTTGCGGCACGTTCGACTATCGTGGCCAAGACCTCGTCCGCGTCGCGTTTCCACCAGTTCAATTCCGAGAAGATTTCAACCTCGTTCAATCCGTCGAAGCCGTTCGCCTCGGCCAGCCCGCGCAGGCGCGGGATGTCGATGACGCCGTCGCCCATCATGCCCCGGTCGGTCAACAGATCACGCGTCGGCACCAGCCAGTCGCAGATGTGGAACGCAAGGATGCGCTCCTTGCCCGCGCGCTTCAGTTGCGCCTCAAGCTCAAAGTCCCACCAGACATGATACACGTCGACCGCCACGCCGATGCCGTCACCAAGCCGGTCGCAGATGTCCAGCGCCTGGCGCATCGTGTTTACGCAGGCCCGGTCGGCTGCATACATCGGATGCAGCGGCTCAATGGCGATCTTGACGCCCATCTCGCGGCCATACTCCAGCGTCCGCGCCAGACCTTCCTCGACCATCGACCAGGCCGCAAGCTGATCCCTGCTACCCTTTGCCAGCCCGCCGACGACCATGACCAGACAGGCCGCATCCAGCGCCGCCGCCTCGTCAACGGCGCGGCGGTTGTCGTCGATCACTTGCTGGTCAACGGCACCGCGTTCGGTAAACCAACCGCCCCGACACACGCCCGTGACACTTAGGCCTGCGTTGCGGATGGCCTTGGCGGCATTGTCCAGACCCATTTCGTGGATCTTGTCACGCCAGGGGGAAATGCCCGCGATTCCATGGCGTTGGCAGCCCTCGATGCATTGTTCAAGGTTCCACTGCTTGCCCACCGTCGCCGTGTTCAGCGACAAACGATCCGGTGTCAAGCCGCTCATTGCGCCACCCCCCTTGCTTCGAAAATGGGACGCGCGCGCGCCGCCGCCAATCCGGGGTCAATGAACAGACCCGCCGTGTTCGCCAGCCGCATCAACTCGCCCAGATGCCGGGTCGACCGTGTGCTTTCCTGCCCGCCGATCATGGTGAAATGATCCTGGTGCCCGGTCACATAGGCCATGAAGACCACGCCCGTCTTGTAGAACCGCGTCGGCGCCTTGAAGATGTGCCGCGACAGGGGAACGGTGGGGGCAAAGGTCTTGTGATAAGCCGCCACGTCGCCCGCCGCCAGTTGCGACAGGGCCCGTGCTGCCGCGCCTGCAATCGGGTCGAAAATCCCCAACAAAGCGTGGGAAAAACCCTGTTCATCCCCCTCGATAAGGTCGGGATAGTTAAAGTCGTCGCCTGTGTACATGCGCACGCCTTCGGGCAAACCGCGCCGCATCTTGATTTCTTTTTCCTCCGACAACAGGCTGATCTTGATGCCATCCACCTTGTCGGCGTTCTCGGCAATCACCGACAGCGCGGTGTCCATCGCCGCCATGTGGTCATGCGAACCCCAATAACCCACCAACGCCGGGTCGAACATCTCGCCCAGCCAGTGCAGGACCGCAGGCTGTTCCAGCCCAGAAAGAACCCGGCCATAGACCTTGGCGTAATCTTCGGGCCCCTTTGCCACCTGTGCCAAGGCGCGGCTTGCCATCAGGATCACGCGGGATCCCGTCGCCTCGACCGCCTCGCATTGTTCTTCATAGGCACGGATCACATCGTCCAGCGTCACGTCGGGTCCGGGGGCCAGATGGTCCGTCCCGGCTCCGCTGGCGATCAGATGACCGCCCGCCTTGGCCAGCGCGGTCGATCGCTGGATCAACTCAAGCGACGTCGCCCAGTCCAGACCCATGCCACGCTGCGCCGTGTCCATCGCCTCGGCCACGCCAAAGCCCAGCGACCAAAGGTGCTCGCGAAACGCCAGCGTCTTGTCCCAGTCGACCGCCGCGTCCAGCCAGGGGTCGATCTCGGCCAGCGGATCGGCCACGACATGGGCGGCGGCATAGGCGGTGCGCGTCCAGGTGCCGGTCGCCTCTGGCAAGGGTCCCGCGGTTAGGGTCAGCGGCCCGTCGGGCAGGTTAACCGTCGTCATAGTCCAAGGTCCTCCAGATCAACCCAGCGGCGTTCGCGCGAGCTTTGATACCCGGCCTCGGCCAGTTGTACACCCTTGGCACCCTCGGCAAGAGTATAGGAAAACGGCGCGTCCTCGGCGACATGGCGCAGGAACTGCTCCCACTGCACCTTGAACCCGTTGTCGAAGTCCGTGTTGTCCGGCACCTCTTCCCAGTCCGAGAAAAAGTCCATTTTCTGCGGCTCATCCGGGTTCCAGACGGGTTTCGGCGTGTTGACCCGATGCTGGGCGAAACACTTGTGCAGACCGGCGACGGCCGAGCCATGTGTGCCATCCACCTGGAAAGTTACCAGGTCGTCGCGCCGCACGCGCGTGCACCAGCTTGAGTTGATATGGGCAACGATATCCCCGTCTGGCCCGTCCAGAATGAACGTCGCATAGGCAGCGTCATCGGCGGTCGCCTTGAACCGTTCGCCCGCCTCGTCAAGCCGCTCGTCGATATGGGTAAAACCCAGACAACTTACTGATTTGACAGGCGCAATCACGTTGTCCAGCACATAGCGCCAGTGGCACAGCATGTCCGAGATCATGCCGCCGCCATCCTCGGCGCGGTAATTCCACGAGGGCCGCTGCGGCGTCAGGTCGTCGCCGGTAAAGACCCAGTACCCGAACTCGCCCTTCACGCTCAGCATCTTGCCAAAATAGCCAAGATCGCGCAGGCGTTTCAGCTTCAACAGTCCGGGCAGGTCCAGCTTGTCGTGTACGATGCCATTTTTGACGCCCGCGTTCTGCGCATGCCGTGCGATGGCAACAGCATCTTCCAGCTTCTCGCTGACCGGCTTTTCGGAATAGACGTGCTTGCCTGCATCAATTGCCTTGCGCAAAAGGTCGGGCCGCATCTGCGTCGAAGCCGCATCGAAAAAGATCGTGTCGTCGGAATTGGCCAGCGCTGCGTCGAGATCGGTGGTGAACCGCTCGACACCATGGGCCTTGGCCAGCGCCTCGATCTTGTCTGCATTGCGCCCGACGATGATCGGGTCGGGGACAAGGTGGGTGCCGTCGGATAGAACAACGCCACCTTGGTTCCGAATTGCCAGAACAGACCGGATCAGGTGCTGGTTCATCCCCATCCGTCCGGTCACGCCGTGCATGATGATGCCGATGCGTTTCTGCCTCATGACATCCTCCCTCTCTTATAATCTACCGTTTAGTAGGTAAATTGATCGGCGATGTCAACAGATCAAAACGCTCTGGTGTTGCAGCCAAACCCGGGCGTGTTCAGCGAGCCGATCGTGACCGCCCCGTCCACGATCCCAAGCGATACGCCTGACGCCCCCTCGGCATAGATATCTGCATGGGTTGCAAGCAAATGCCGCCGTTCCGCATCTGGCGCCCCCTGCAATCCACCCGCGAAATGGTGCCCGTTGCGTTCCACGTCAGGCACCCCGCAGGCCGCCATCATTGCCGTGTCTTGTTGCCAGCAAAGGCCGGGCTGACAGGTCAGGTCTTCGCCCGACAGGATCGCCCCTGCCGCCTCGGCGCGGGCCTTGTTCAACAGGGCGCGCAGCACGCCCTTGCAGCTTTTGATAGACGTGCCCGACCAGCCCAGCGTGAGCGCGCGCGCAAAGGCATCTTCGCTGTCGTCGCTTTCGTCGATGATCATGGGCAGGGCCGCGGCAACAGGCTGTTCCAGAGCGATTTCCCGCGCAAAAGGCTGTTCGACAAAGCGCACCGCAGCGCGCAAAGGGGCGCAAGCCGGATCGGATTCTAACCCTGTCAGGAAAGCGGAAAAGGCATCGGGGGTGTATTGCTCGTTTGCGTCCAGCGAGGCAGTTAGATCGCCCAGCCCGCCGACCACGCCCGTGATTGCGCGCAGACGGGACAAATCGGCCTCGGGGTCACCTTTCAGCTTGATCTTAAAGGCGCGAATCCCGGTGCGGTTGATCACATCTTCCAAAGCGATGGGAAGGCCGTCCTTTGGGGCGTCTGGGCCGACGTCAGCGACCCAAAGCGGCGCGTCGAAACCGATGGTGTGGCGAAGAACCGCGCGATCTGGCGCCCCGATGCTGGCAAGCGACTGTCGCAGGACGTCGACGCTGACATCAGGCGGGGCACCATCGCAAAGCCCGAACAGATCCGCCTGTGCGGCCTTCCAGAATGGTACACCCTTGGCCTGGCACAAAGCATCAATCACCGCCATTTCCAACAAAGCTGGACCAAAGCCCGCTGCAAGAGCAGGGGCATCCGGTAACGCCTCGGCCACAGCGGCACGCAGATCGCGCGTGACTCTCAGAGCGGTGCCCGCCAAGCCGGGCGAATGCGCGACGGCGGCCCGTAGGGTTTGGCGCAACTCTTCAATCGTCGCGGCATTGTCCAACTCGGCCCGTTTGTCGAACCAGCGAGGCACCATCAACTGTGCCGACCGTCCGGCACAGGACACCCCGTCCACTTCGACAACCACCCGGGCGTGGGCTTCGGCGGTTTCGCGTACCTCGGTGCTGCCAAATTGAAACGGTAGACGCATTGCCACAGGACGCTCGGTCCATCCGGCGTCGATAATTCTGATTTTGCCCATATGTCGTTCGTCAACGCACTCGCCTTTCGGCGAGGCCTTCCCCCCGGTTGCCTACGGACCTCCGATGGGCCCTTCTGTCTTGCTGTGACAGAAATGGACGAAAGTGTGAGCCAGTCAATTGGAAATTGGCCCCGAAGCTTTGAGCCAGGCGGTCAGTTCCGGCTGTCGTTGTTCCGCGTCAAGCCGCCTGGCGCAGCAGCACTTCCTCGGGGCGGCGCGTGGCCCGGCTGATGAATAACCCGCCCGCTACGACGAGGCACGCCATGACAATCGGATAATCCAGGATCGCCTGGCTCTGAACCGGATGCGCAAATACGAACAGCGCCAGGAACAGCCGAGACAGGGCCAATGGCTCAAGCAACATGGCCAGTCGCGGTACGAATGCGCAGACTATCAACGCCGACAATCCTGTCGCCGAAGCATAGATCGCAGCCATGACCATCGGAAACGGAAGCCCGAATAGCTGTATGTTGTAATGGCTGTAAAACGCTGCCCCTGAATAGAATGCGGCGAGTGTCACGAAGTACAAACGTCGCTTCTCGCGAACGAATGTCCGACCAATCAGATGTGTCATCCCGTATCTTTTCTTGGCGCCAGCAAATCAAACTGCTCGAGTTCATCTTCCTGAAAGCATTCACACTTTCACAAGATGCTGCGGAAAGCCGCGTTACACGCTGACGCAAGGCAAAGCCTAGCGCAGGCCTTTTGGGGCTTGGTGCAGCGAACGTGCAGCACTCAAGCAGTGAAGTTGAATTTCGCTACCCAGGCGGCGGAGCGGGCCTAGCGAATGGTATATCCGCCGTCAGCCACAAGGTTCTCGCCAGTAACGATGCCGGCGGCTTGCGACGACAGGTACAGAGCCGCCGCCGCGATTTCATCGGGCCGGGCAAAGCGCCCAACGGGGATGTCTTTCTTGGCCCTTTCGCCTTTTTCTCCGGCCCAACCGACCAGCGCCATGGGCGTTTCTACCACGGTGGGCGAAATGGCGTTGACCGTGATGCCGTGCCTGGCCCACTCCACCGCCAGGATTTTGGTCAGGCTGATCAGCCCTGCCTTGCTGGATCCATAGGCCGCGTGTTCCGCAATCGCCACGATGCCGGCCTTGGACGCGATGTTAACGATCCGACCCTGGCCCGAATTTTTCAGATAGGGCAGGGCGGCGCGGGCCATCAGCCAGGGCGCGCGCAGGTTGATCGCATGGGTGCGATCCCAATCCTCAATCGATTGATCCTCGGCCGGGGCGACGATCCCAAGGCCTGCATTGTTGATCAGGATGTCGATGCCCATCTGGTCACCGATCTCGCCAACGACACGGGCGATGGCTTCGGGATCTCCTAAGTCCAACTGCCAAGCCCCGTGATCCCCGGCCAGCCCAGCGGCCACATCACGACAATCTTCTATGTCGACCAATGCCAGCCGGGCCCCGGCGGCCGCAAAACCTTCGGCCATGGCGACGCCAATCCCGCCGGCAGCCCCCGTAATCAACGCAGTCTTTCCAGCAAGATCGGTCATCTCGTCCCCTTTGGCCTAGATGTCAAAGTTGGTCGGCAGCACCACCATGTCGCGGATCGTCACCGTGCGCGGGCGGGTCAGCATAAAGATCACCGCCTCAGAAACCTCGGTCGGCTCGATAAGTGCACCGTTTTCCTTGGCTTTTTGCAGGTTCTCTTCCGGCCAGTCCGCCAACAGCGCCGAGATCACGGGGCCGGGATTCACCTGCCCGACACGCACGCCGTGCTTGTTCAACTGCCGCCGCATGGTCTGGGTGAAACAGTTCATCGCCCATTTCGACGAGGAATAGACCGGCTCCCACGGAATGGCCGAGTTCCCCGCAACGCTGCAGGTGATGATGATGTCGCCGATGCCGCGCCCGGTCATATGAGGGATCACGGCGTGGACGTTTTTCATCACCGCGTTGACGTTCAGGTTCAGCATTCGGTCGATGGTCGCCGGGTCGGTCTCGATCAGGTCGCCGCCAATATAGGTGCCCGCGTTGCAATGCAGGATGTCCAGGTGCGGCACCTTTTCCAGGATCTCGGGGATCATCGCGTTGCAGCTATCCGTGTCCAAAAGGTTGGTGACCTGCGCGATTGCCTTGTCGCCCAGCTTGGCGGTCAATTCCGTTAATGCCTTCTCGTCCCAGTCCACCATCACAACGGTCGCGCCCTCGGCCAAAAGCGCCTCGGTCGTGGCCAACCCGATGCCCGATGCCGCCCCGGTGATGGCGGCAATCTTGCCGTCCAGTGATTCAGCCATGTCGTTTTCTCCTCACGAATTCAGATGTTTGTTGGATCATACAGCCAGGAACCCGCCGTCGATGGGCAGAACCGCACCGGTGACCATCGGGGCATCCTCGCCCAAAAGCATGACGATCGACCGCGCCACATCCTCGACCTCGGCGAACCGCCCAATGGGGTGGCGCACCATCATCGGATCGGCCTTGGCCGGGTCCGACCAGGCCTCGGCGGCCAGTTCGGTCATGGTGACGGTCGGCGCGACGGCGTTAACGCGGATACCATGCGGGCCCAGCTCCTTGGCCATCACCCGCGTCGCGCCCTCAAGCCCCGCCTTCGAGGCGGCATAGCACATATGTTCGACAAACCCCCGATGCCCGGCAATCGAGGTCACGTTCAATATCGCACCCCCGCCACCGGCCGCGACACGCGCGCGTGCAAACTCCTGCGCGCAGATCAGCGCGGCCCTCAGGTTGATGCCCATGACGGCCTCATAGCCCTCGTCAGTCATATCCAGCACGCTTTCCAACACGTTGGTGCCCGCGCAGTTGATCAGGAAATCGCAGGTCCCCGCCCGTTTCATCGCCGTCCGCGCAGCGTTATTGTCCATCAGATCGACCTGAACCGGAATACAGCCCGTCTCTTCGGCCAGACTGTCCAGATCGCTGCCCGTACGCGCCATGGCGATGACCTTCGCGCCGCGCGCCGCCATCAAGACAGCGCAGGCCCGTCCGATGCCTTTGCCCGCGCCAGTGATGATCACGCTTTTGCCGTCGAAATCTGCCATGGTGTTTGTGTCCTTTCCTCAGGTGCCGCAGGCGGCGTGATAAGTGCTCAGGCTGTCGGTAACGCGCCGGATGAGAACCTCTTCAGGGTTCAGTGGTTCGCCGGCCAGATCGGCGGCCCAGGGCAGATGCTGCCACAACAGGGGCAGGGGAACCGACACTCCCCGCAAAGCGTCCAACAGCCGCGCCACCGCTTCGATGGCTGCATCCGTCGCCCAGTAATAACGAATGCGATCCGACAGCGAGTAATGCCTCAGAAACCGCAGGTCCGCATCGCTACCGTGATAATGCCGCGCCCAGTTTTCGGGCCGATCCTGCATCAGCGCTTCCATCGCGGCATAAAGCGGGCGTGCGCCATACCCCGCGACCAGATCCGATGCGACCAGGTCCAGCGCATAGAGCGCCTCCCGCAAAACAAAGGTCAGTTCAGGCCCGACCTTCAGGATCGGAAAGCCGTCGCGCACCAACGCGGAAAGCGGTGTAACTCCTTGATAATCCGTTGAATGCGCTTCAAAGACGACATTGGTTTCGCGGTCCAGAACACCCGTCAGAGCACGCGCCTTTGCGGCGTCGTAAAAGATCACGTTGCGGTTGCCGAACTCGACACCGGGCTGAACCACCAGTCCGATGACGCGGCTCAGAACCTCGCCCAGACCCTCGGCCTTGAACACCTCGCGATGCACCGCCAGCGTCTTGGCAGCCGCCTCGGGCGAGGTCGGCTCGATGGTGGTCAGCGTGTGATCCGCGCCGCCGGGAGGAGGCACCTCGGTGCCAATGATGTACTGCACAGGCTCCAGCCCTGCATCGCGCGCCGCCGCCTCGGCCGCGCCCGCCAGCATCGCCGCCCGCCGCGCGGTCGCCTCGTCATCCAGCGCAACTGGCTCGCCCGCGCAGCCCATAGACGCATCCAGATGAATCTTGCGAAACCCGGCCGCGACATAGGCCTCGACCATCTGGCAGGCCTCGTCCAAGGCGGTCTCTGCGGGCAGGTCGCGCCAGGGGTTCGGCCCCAGGTGGTCGCCGCCCAGAATGATCTGGTCGCGTGGGCATCCCTCGTCGCCCGCCAGATCGAAAACCATCGCGGCAAAATCGGCAGGCTTCATGCCGGTGTAGCCGCCCTTGTGGTTCACCTGGTTGCAGGTCGCCTCGATCAAAACCGTCGCCCCGGTCTCGCGCCCATGGCGCAGCGCCGCGCGCAAGACCAGAGGATGCGCGGAACAGACCGAGGTGATCCCCTTCGGTGTGCCTGCCTGGTAGAGCGGCGCCAGATCGTTCAAAGCCAGAGCCATTACTTCCCCCGCGCCGTTTTTTGAATGAAATCGTCCAACTCGGCACGCGAGCCCGCGCCCTCCATTGGTCCGCGCACGGTCACGTTGCGCGCCCCCGCCGCGTTGGCATAGGTCAGCGCCTCGGCAACCCCCAAGCCCAAACGGCGGCAGGCCACATAGGCTCCGCCAAAGCAGTCACCAGCGCCGGTGGGGTCCACCTCCTCGACGACAAAGGCCGCTGCATCCGTCACCGTTCCGTCTGCCTCGTGGCAACGCGAACCATCCACGCCACGCTTCAGAACAACCTCCTTTACGCCGACAGCGAACAGCGTCTCCAAAGCCGCCGCTTCTCCGGCGTCAGTGGCCAGGTCAGCCGCCAGAAACAACTCTTCGCCCGAGGGCAAAAGAACATCGCTCAGCGCCACCATCCGTGCGAACCGCGCGCCCGTCTCGACGTCGGCTTTCAGCTCCTTGCGCATGTTCGGATCAAGTGAGACGGTCCCGCCACGCGCCTTGATGATGCCCGCCGTACGCTCGATCATTTGCGAAATCGTCTCATGCACCAGCAACGTGCCCATGACATGCAAATGCCCGGCATCCGACACCACGTCCTCGACGTCCGCCGTCCAGTCCAACGCTCCCGCCGCCGAGGTCCACATGTTAAACACGAAATCCCGCTCGCCGTCCTCGCGATACCGGACGAAGGCCGTGCCCGTCGGCAAAGTGTCATGCACCAGCACACCCGAGACATCCACTCCGTCGCGCTTCAGCCGGTCGATGTTCACCCGACCGAAATCATCATCCCCCACGGCCCCGATCATCGCCGCGCTGCCACCGATCCGGCCGCATTGGTCGATAAAGATCGCCGGGGCGCCACTGGGGTAGGGGCCGATCAAAGGCTGAGCTTCAAGAAACCCGTCACCGACCGTCGTGGCGACGATCTCGACCAGGATTTCGCCGATACAGACCGTCGGTCCAAGGGCGTCGGGGGCGAGGGGAGAGGTCATCTTATGCTACGCGCGGGCGTTGGTGGCGGCCCGGCGCTCGGCCTCGGCCCACTTCAGCTTGATGAATTGCTTGGCGTGCGCCGCCAGCGGATCATTGTCCGTCCAGGTGTCGCGCCAGATCGCACAGGCCAGCGAAAGCCCCTCATCGACAATCGCGGTCGAGAAACTCTCGAACACGACATCCTTGTTGTATCCAACCTCGACCAGCGCGTCGAAAATCGGCTCCCAGGCGATCGTTCCGTCGCCCAGGTAGCCCCGGTTCGACTCCCCGATGTGAAAATACCCGATCTTGTCACCCGCCATGCGGATCGCCTGCGCCGGGTCGGCCTCTTCGATCTGCATGTGAAACGTATCCATGTGCAGCATCACATGATCGTTGTCGCAATCCTTCAGATACTTCATCCCCTGCGCGGTCGTGTTCAACAGGTTCGTCTCGAACCGGTTCACGATCTCCATAACAAGGTCCACGCCCGCCGCCTTGGCCTCATCGCCAATCGCGTTCATCACCTCGCAGGAATTCTTCCAACCCGCCTCGGTCGGCTGACGGTTGTACTTGGTGTGCGCCGAGTACAAAATCCCGCCCAGCTTGTCGCCGCCAATGTCGCGCACGGCCTTCACCGCGTCCGACAGCATCGCCTTGCCCGCCGCCACGGCCTCTGGGTCTTCGCTGGAAACATCCTTGTCCAGCGGCAAACCCATTGTCACGCCGATCTGAACATCCAACTCCTGAGATTTCTTTGCCAGCCGATCAAGATCGAACAACTCGGGCCGCAGATAGGCGAACTCGATACAGCGATAGCCGTGCTCGGCCGACTTTTCCAAAGCCTTTTCCAACCCGTCTTGAGTCTGACCGCCGGTCCAGACGAAGGAATGAATGCCAAGGCGTCGCATGTGGTTCTCCGTATGCGTGGGGGCGGCCTATCCGGCCGCGTCTTTCGAATTGTGTTCCACCCGGGCCAACAACATCTCGGCCGTCACGTCATCGGTCACCAGCGTGTCGACCAGCCCGCGCAGACAGGCGGCGCGGATGATGTCGACCTTGTGGGGGCCGGCTGCGGCCATGATCTTTTCGGGCACTGCCTTGACCTGATCCAATGGCATCCCGATGGTGCGTTCGTCGACATCCTGCGAAACCGAATTGCCGTCCTTGTCCAGGAACTGGCCCAGCACATCTCCGATTGCGCCCGCTTCGGTCAGCGCTTCGGGCGACATTTCCTTGGGCAGACCATGCGAAACCAGGAATGATTTGTGCGACACGTTCGAACAGGTCAGCAGCACGGCGTCGAGGTTTTCGAACTTCTTGAAATGTTCGCTCAGGGCGTATTGCGACAGGAACAAATCCCGGTCGATGCCCTCGGATAGGTATATCGGCGCGGTCAGGATTGAATAATGCGCCCCAAGCGCATCAGCAAAGCCCGACGCGATCCCGAACGAGTTAAAGGTCGACCCCTGCGCCGTCCCGCCCAGGATCGAGACGACCTCCAGGTCGGGGTGCGACTGGCGCGGCATCTTGCGAATGGCCGAATCCAGCGTCAGCCCCCAGGACACGCCAAAGGATCGCCAGTCGGCAATCCGCAACCGCTCGCCCAACAGGGCGGCAAGGGCCGAGCCCACAGGGCGGTGATAATCGTATTCGCCCCGGTTCGCAGGGCTGATGACCGCGCGTTCAATGCCCAGGGCGTCCTTCAGGTTTTCCTGCATTTCGGTGCGCACGGCAAAGGGGGATTCGATTGAAATCTTGACTATGCCCAGCGACTTCGCCCGCTGAATGGCCTGGTTCACGCGCAGGCGTGTCACATTCAACATCCCGGCGATTTCCGCCTGGGTCATCTCGTTCACAAAGTAATGCCAGCAAACCTCGGTGATAAAGGCTTCGCTGTCTTCTATAGGCTCGCGTGCCACAGTGGTCTCCTCCCGGATGCGCGGTCGTTCGGGCATAGCGCATCGCCGGGCAGGCTGCACGAATTACAAATGCATTGCAAGATGTACATTTGAAAAAAATCACTTGCATCGACTCGCTTACATATGCATTTTGACGGTGGGAGGAGGCGCGAATCGCGCTCGACTGATCGTGGTCGGCGACAAAGCCATCTCCGATTGTCACAGGGAGGAAAGCCTATGAGCTTTGCATTCAAACTGGGCGCATCCGCGCTTGCACTAACCGTCGCGGCGACCGCTTCATTCGCCGATGACGCATTCTGGAAAAAAGCAGCCGAGCCCTATCAGGGCGTCACGCTGCGCGGTGTGACCGAGTCCTCGCCGCCGTCGCTTTACATCCGCGAAGTCCTCGCACCGCAGTTCGAAGAACTGACCGGCATCCGCGTCGACGTCGAAACCACGTCATGGGACCAGATGTTCGACAAGGCCATCAAGGACATGGAAGCCGGAACCGGCATCTATGACATGGTCTATATCGAGCAGGACATCATCTATTCCTACCTGGCCCGTGATTTTCTGACCGACCTGACCGACCTGATCGGCTCGAACGCGGCCATCCAGGCGCCGACATACAGCGAAGACAACTTCACCACCTTCGCCGATTACTTCAAAGGATCCGACGGCCACCTCTTCGGTGTTCCGATGGAAGCCTTCATCAAGATTTACCTCTATCGTACCGACCTCTTCGGTGATGCCGACATTCAGGCCGCCTTCAAAGCCAAGACCGGCAAAGATCTGAAGCCCGCAACGACCCACGCCGATTACGCTGAAATTGCTCAGTTCTTTACCGACTACGGTCAAGAAAACGACATGGACCTCTGGGGCACGACAGCCCAGGCCCACACCGGCCACGTTGCGTCCTGGTACGAATACTATGAATCGATTGCGCCGACTTTCGGCGTCTACAACTGGGGCATCGACGCCAACAACAACTATGCCGCCTCGGTGGCCAATGGTGGTGCGATGAACTCGGACGAAGCCAAGGAAGCCATGACCTGGTGGCTGTCGATGCGCGACATCGCGCCGCCTGAAAGCCCGGCCTCGACCTGGACCGAAGTTGGCACCACCTTCGGTGCCGGCCGTGCCGCACAGGGCCTGGTCTACGGTGAAAACGCCGGTTGGATCGCCGCCGACGAAAGCAAGTCGCTCGTCGTTGGCAAAGTGGGCGTCGCCCTGCCGCCGCTGGCTGACGGCGTTCTTGCCGATGCCGAGGCAGGCAACGGTTACATCGGTTACTATGATGGTGGTGCCTTCGGTCTGCCGTCGACGTCGAAGAACAAGGAAGCAGCAGCGCTGTTCCTTCAGTACATCGGCCAGAACGAAGTTCAGCCCGACTGGGCCGTTGCGGCTCCGCGCGTGACCAACAAGGTCACCTATGAAGACCCCAAGGTCGTCGCGATGAACGAAGAACTGGGCGGCTACTACGACATGCTGCAGGACAAGGGCTACCTCTTCGCAGGGGCACCGGCCTATCCGTTCCACGCGCAGGTCCGCGAAGCCACGGCTCCGACCTTCTACAAGATCCTTCTGGGCGAACTCAGCGTTTCGGACGGTCTTGACCAGATGGCAGCCGAAGCCGAAGCCGAATTGACCAACCTCGGCTACCGTAAGTAAGTCTTCTCTCCCAGGAGACTACTTGCCGGGCCGCCGCCCGACTGGCGTGCGGCGGCCCACCTCCGGCTTTCCTTACCCGGCAAAGCTGGCAATACTAAGCGAACCGCATTTCGACTGAGGGGGCGACGATGCAATCCAACAGACTTGGCTGGATACTGCTGGCACCAACGCTTGCGATCCTGTTCTTCTTCGGAGTCCTGCCCTTCATCTACGTGGTCTGGGTGTCGTTCCATTCGTGGAACCCATTCGCCGCCGATCCTACGATGATCTTCAACGGCGCCGACAACTTTCGCAAAATCGTCTTTGACTCGGCCTTCTTGAACTCGGTCGGCGTTACCACGGCATTCGTCTTTTTCGCGGTCCTGTCCGAGCTGATCATCGGCTATTTCCTGGCCCAGGCCTTTATGAAGGACTTCCCCGGCAAGGCCTTTTTCCGCACCATCCACACGCTGCCCCTGATCATGGCGCCGATCATCGTCGGCTCGGTCTGGAAGCTGATGACCACGCCGTCCATCGGGATCATCCCGCACTATCTGGACGAATGGTTCGGCATCACCATGAATATCGGCACATCCGCCCCCGCCGCCTTCGCCACCATCGTCATCATGGACATCTGGCACTGGACACCGCTGGTCACGCTGACGCTGATCGCCGCCCTCGTGTCGCTGCCGCCCGACCCGTTCGAGCAGGCCCAGATCGACGGCGCGAACAAGCGTCAGATCTTCTGGCACATCACCCTGCCGATGATTGCGCCCGCCCTGGTTGCCACCGTCTTCATCCGCCTTATGGACGCGCTTCGCACCGTGGACGAGGTCTGGATGCTGACCGGCGGCGGCCCCGGCTCAGCCACCCGTTTCGTCGGCGTGCACATCTTCAAAGAGGTGTTCCCCAAGACGAACTATGGTTATGGCTCGACGATCTCGGTGATCGTTCTCTATTTGACCATCGTTGCCTGTTGGTTGTTGTACGTCAGCATGCTGGCCCCCAGAAATTCGAAGAAGGACTAGGATCATGCGTCAATCCAGCCCCATCCTCGGCGTCATCTTCTGGGTGCTCGTCAGCTTTCTGACCCTGTTCCCGATCTACTGGCTGTTCGTCATCTCGGTCAAACCGGCGGTGCAGTTGTTCTCGACCCCCGATGTGCTGTTGTCCGACCCCTACTGGGGCAACTATGCCAAGGTCTGGGGAGACCGGCTCTTGCGCAGTTACATGGTCAACTCGCTGATCATCTCGTCGGGCAACGCGGTCCTGTGTACCGTGCTTGGCTTCTTTGCCTGCTATGCGCTGTCGCGTTTCAACATGAGCGGGAAAGAGTCGATCTTCTTCTGGACGATCACCAACCGCATGGCGCCGCCCGCGGTATTCCTTTTGCCGATGTTCCTCTTGATGACTCAGGTTTACGCCGTTGGCGACTGGAACCTCCTCGACACCCGCATCGGCATGATCCTGGTCTATTGCACCTTTAACCTGCCATTCGCGATCTGGACCCTGCGCCCAACCGTCGACGGCATCCCGAAGGAACTCGACGAAGCGGCCTTCGTCGACGGTGCCTCGCCCTGGAAAGTCATCACCGAGGTGGTCTTCCCCCTCTGCCGTCCGGGCCTTGCCGTCACGCTGATCCTGACCTGGGTGTTCGCCTGGAACGAATACCTTCTGGCCGCGACGCTGACCAACTTCAACGCCCGCACCCTGACCACGGGTCTGTCGGAATACGTCACTACCACCGGCACCGAATGGGGCATCATGGCCACGATCTCGGTCTTTACCCTGATCCCGGCGCTGATCGTCTTCGGCATGGTGCAGAAACATATCGTCGCTGGCCTGACCTTCGGCGCGGTGAAAGGATAAAGCCATGGCTGACAGCAACGACAAGAAACCGGGCTTCCTGCCGATCGAAACCAACTGGTTCGACCGCCTGTTCATCTCGGTGGTGATCTGGGTTGCACTTTCATTGTTCTGGTTCCGCTTTATCGAGCCTCTCGGCCTGTCGATCTGGATCTCGAACGTGATCGCCGTCGCCCTCGGCGCGTACATCATCAAAAAAGGATAAGGCCATGAAATCCCTGGTCCTTGAACGAAAAGACGAACTCTCGCTCCGCGACTTCCCGGCCATCGACCGCGAAGAAGAAACGCTCGGCCCCCGCGATGTGCGCATCAAGCTGCACACCGTCGGCATCTGCGGATCGGACGTGCATTACTATACCCACGGGCGCATCGGTCAGTTCATCGTCAACGACCCGATGATCCTCGGCCACGAGGCGTCCGGTGTCGTGATCGAGACAGGCTCCGAGGTCACGACCCTCAAGACAGGCGACCGCGTCTGCATGGAGCCGGGCATCCCCGATCCCAACTCCAAGGCCACGCAACTGGGTATGTACAACGTCGACCCCGCCGTGCGATTTTGGGCGACGCCGCCGATCCACGGCATCCTGCGGCCCACCTGCGTCCACCCCGAGGCCTTTACCTTCAAGCTCCCCGACAACGTGTCATTCGCCGAGGCCGCCATGGTCGAACCCCTTGCCGTCGGCGTCCACGCCGCGACCAAGGCGCGGGTCAAGCCGGGGGATGTGGCGGTTGTCATGGGGGCAGGGCCGATTGGCCTCGTCACCGCTCTCTCCGCGTTGGCCGCAGGCTGTGCCCGTGTTTTCGTCAGCGACCTTGCCGAGAAGAAACTGGAAATCGCTGCGAGCCTCAGCCAGGCCATCACACCCGTGAACGTCACCCGGGACGACCTCGCACAAACAATCCTTGCTGCCACCGACGGCTGGGGCGCCGATATCGTGTTCGAGGCGACCGGCTCGCCTCATGCGGCCAAGACGGTCTTCGAACCGCTGTGCCCCGGCGGCTGCGTTGTCATGATTGGCGGCCAGCCCGACCCGATCCAATACGATGCAGGGGCCGCCATGGTGCGCGAAGCCCGTGTCGAAAACATCTTCCGCTATGCCCATGTCTTCCCGCGCTGCGTCGGCATGTTGTCCAGCGGCGCAATTGATGTGAAGCCTCTCATCACAAGAACATTCGACTTCAACGACAGCGTGCAAGCATTCAAGATCGCAGCCTCGGCCCCGCCGGCCGACGTCAAAATGCAAATCGTGCTGCCGCAATAAGGGGACAGGGACATGGCTAACGTAAAAATCGACAACGTGATCAAACGCTATGGCAGCGTCCAGGTCATGCACGGTGTCAGTGTCGATATCGAAGACGGCGAATTCGTCGTCCTCGTCGGCCCCTCGGGCTGTGGCAAGTCCACGCTTCTCAGGATGCTCGCGGGCCTCGAACAAATCAGCGACGGCACCATCTCGATCGGCGACCGCGTCGTGAACGACGTCCTGCCGAAAGAGCGTGACATCGCCATGGTATTCCAAAGCTACGCGCTTTACCCGCACAAGACCGTCTACGACAACATCGGCTTCCCGCTGAAAATGGCCAAACGCCCCGCGAACGAGATCAAGGAAAAGGTCGAAAAGGCCGCCGGCATCCTCGACCTCACACCCTATCTCGGCCGCTACCCCAAGGAACTCTCCGGCGGTCAGCGCCAGCGCGTCGCCATGGGCCGCGCCATTGTCCGCGACCCGCAGGTGTTCCTGTTCGACGAACCGCTGTCGAACCTCGACGCCAAACTGCGCGTCACCATGCGGGTCGAAATCAAGGAACTGCACCAGCGTCTCGGCACCACCATCGTCTACGTCACCCACGACCAGATCGAAGCCATGACCATGGCCGACAAGATCGTCGTCATGCGTGACGGCCGGGTCGAACAGATCGGCTCGCCGCTCGACCTTTACGACAACCCCGACAACGTCTTCGTCGCGGGATTCATCGGCTCGCCTTCGATGAACTTCGTCCACGGCAAAATCGGCATGAAGGACGGCCAAAAGCGTTTCGTTTCCGACGGTGGCCTCGCGCTGCCCGTCCCCGAAACGACCGCCGAAGAGGGTCAGCCCGTCACCTATGGCATCCGTCCCGAGCACATCCAGATCGGTGAAGGCGGCGTGCCCATGAACGTGGTTGTAGTCGAACCCACCGGCTCGGAAACCCAGATTTTTGCAAAGTCCGGTGGCGATCTGATCGACGCCCTGGTCAAGGACCGGATCACGGCAAGGCCGGGGTCCGAGCTGGGCTATGTCATCAACCCCGATGATGTGCATCTCTTTGATCGAAATACAGAAAAGCGCATCTAAGCTTTCCCCGAAGGACCCGAAACGATGACCCGCAACCCGGCAGCAGTGATCTTCGATCTCGACGGCTGCCTGGTTGACAGCGAACCTCTGGCCATCACCGCCATCACCGATGAGATGCGCGAAATGGGGATCGAGAACGTCACCTTCGACGACATCCGCTCTCGCTTCCTCGGCGTCTCGATGCGTGTGATTTGCGAATTCATTGCCGACAAAATCGGCAAGGATGTCGGAGCCGAGTTCGTCGACCGTTTCGAAGCCCGTCTCTTCGACACCTACCGCACCCAGCTCCGCCAGATCGAGGGCGCGACCGACCTTCTCGCGGCGCTCAAGGCAGCGGGCATCCCCATGGCCATCGGCACCGGCGGCTCAGTCAAGCGCATGACCTACACACTGGAAACCGTGGGTCTCGCCGACTGGTTCAAGGGCACCGGTTTCTCCGCCGATCAGGTCACCCACGGCAAACCCGCCCCCGACCTCTTCCTTCTGGCCGCCGACCGCCTCGGCGTCGACCCGGCCGAATGCGTTGTGATCGAGGATTCGCCCCACGGTATCCAGGCTGCCGTCTCGGCGGGAATGCGCGGTATCGGCTTCGTCGGCGGCTCTCACCTTGACGGCATCCGAGACACCCACGCACGACTTCTCGATACCAAGGGTGCCGCCACCGTCGCCCGCACCATGACGCAGGTCATCCGCGCCATCCTGCCGGACGCCTGAGCGAAAGAACACCATGCATAAGCTCTCCAATGCCACGCTCTCCGCGCTGTCCGATACCGTCCTGACGCCGACCTACGACCGCGCGGCCCTCACCCCCGGCATCGTTCACATCGGCCTCGGCAACTTTCACCGTGCGCACCAGTCCTGGTATCTGCACCGTCTCATGCAAATGGGCCTTGCCCACGACTGGGCCATCATCGGGGCAGGGGTGCGCCCCAACGACGAGATCATGCGCGAAAAGCTCAGCCGTCAGGACTACCTCACCACCCTGATCGAACTCGACCCCTCCGGCACCTCAGCCGAAGTCACCGGCTCCATGATAGGCTATGTCCCCGTCGAGGACGGCAACGCCCCCCTTATCGCGCAACTGGCCGACCCGGCCATCCGCATCGTCGCCCTGACCGTGACCGAGGGCGGGTACTACATCGACCCGGTTACCAAGAGCTTCGACACCACCCACCCCGATATCCGCCACGACGTCGAACACCCCGGCGCGCCGCGCACCGCCTTCGGTGCCATCGTCGCCGCCCTGAAGCTCCGTCGTGACAGTGGGGCAGGACCGATGACCTGCCAAAGCTGCGACAACCTTCAGGGCAACGGCACCATCTTGCGCCAGGTTGTCACCGAATTTGCCCGCCTGACGGACCCCGAACTCGCCAATTGGATCGACACCAACTGCACGTTCCCGAACTCCATGGTCGACTGCATCGTGCCCGCCACCGGCCCCAAGGAAATCGCGCTGGCCCAATCTTTCGGCATCGACGACGCCGTGCCGGTCAGCCACGAAAATTTCCGTCAATGGGTGATCGAAGACGCCTTCTGCGCCGGTCGCCCCGACTGGGACAAGGTCGGTGCCACCTTTTCCGACAACGTCCATGGTTACGAGGCCCAGAAAATCCGCATCCTGAACGCGGGCCACCAGGTTTTTGCCAACGTCTCCGAAGTCATGGCCATCCCCATCGTTTCCGAGGCCATGGCCAACGACCTCGTCCATGCCTTCTTCCGCAAGGTGGTGACCGACGAAATCATCCCGCACGTCACCCCTGTGCCGGGAATGACACCGCCCCAATACCTTGACCTGATCGACGCGCGCTTTGCCAACCCCGCCATTGTCGACACCACCCGCCGCATCGCCTTCGACGGCTCGTCGCGCCACACCGGCATGGTCCTGCCCACGATCCGCGACGCCATTGCCGCAAACGCCCCCCTTGATGGCCTCGCCCTGGTCGAAGCCGCCTGGGCCCGGCAATGCGAAGGCACCCGCGAAGACGGCACCACCATCGAGCCCAACGACCCCTTCTGGAGTGACTTGACAGCCTGCGCCAAGTCCGCTCGAACAGCGCCCCACAAGTGGCTGGAACAAAAACAGTTTTACGGCGACCTGGCCGACAACAGCCGATTTTCTCTCGCGTTTTCGGACTGGCTCTCCCTGATCTGGGACCAAGGTATCGAAACCGCGCTTGGCCGATACCTGGCCAGCTAATCGGTCAGCCGCTGCTGGTCGGGGCGTCCTGTCGCAACAGGCCCTCGGCTTTCAGCGCCGCCCACAACGCATCCGGCACCTCGGCCCGCGCCGCGGCAAGGTTGCTTTCCATCTCGGCCGTGCCTTGCCCGCCCGGAATGACCGAGACCACCGCAGGGTGACGCAGCGCGAACTGGAACGCCGCATCTACCAGGCGCACATCATGGTCCTGACAGACCGCTTCGATGCGGCGCACCCGTTCGATGATCTCAGGCGGGGCGGGGTCATAGTTGTAAAACGCCCCCTCCGTCGGTCCCGATGCCAGAATGCCCGAGTTATAAGGCCCGCCAATCACGACCCCGACGCCGCGCGACTCGCACATGGGCAGGAAACTTGCCAAGGCTTCTTGCTCCAAAAGCGTGTACCGCCCCGCCAGAAGGAAGGCGTCGAAATCCCCGCGCTCCAACAGCCATTGCGCGGGCTGCCATTGGTTGATCCCGGCACCAAAAGCCTTGATCACGCCCTGGTCGCGCAGCTCGGTCAGGGCGCGATAACCGCCCGCCATGAACTCAGACAGCTTTTCCTGCGCCACGGTCTCCGAATTGAACGTCCACGGATCCAAATCATGGCCAAACAACATGTCGATCCGGTGCAGCCCCAACCGCTCCAGCGAATGCTCGACCGACTTCATCACCCCGTCATAGGTATAGTCGTACACCTCCTGCCGCGCGGGCACGTCGAACCACTTGCCAAATCCCTCGCGGTCCTCCGGCTCACAAGGCACCATGATCCGCCCGACCTTGGTGCTCAGCACATACTCGTCCCTCGGCTTGTCGCGGAAAAACCGGTTTAGCCGCGTCTCGCTCAACCCCAAGCCATAAAGCGGCGCGGTGTCGTAATACCGAACACCCCCCGCCCAGGCCATTTCCAGAATGGCCTGCGCCTCGTCATCGCTGATCGCGCGATACAAATTCCCAAGCGGAGCCGTCCCAAAGCCGATTTCCGTAAACGTCAGCCCGCCGTTGCCCAGTCGATCCCAATGTCTTGTCTTCATAAAATGGCCTCCCCTGATGATATGTTATGCGCCAACGCTTCCCTCGCAAACATCTTCTGCGCTAGGCTTCGTCGGGGAGGACAACATGACCAAGTTTCAAAGCATTTTCGGTACCAGTAAGCCCGTCATCGGCATGGTGCATCTCGGCGCACTTCCGGGTGCACCGCTGCACGACGCCGACGCTGGCCTCGACGGTCTCGTCACCGCTGCCCGCGCCGATTTGAACGCGCTTCAGGCCGCCGGGTTCGACGCCGTCATGTTCGGCAACGAAAACGATCGGCCCTATGAATTTGACGTCGACACCGCCTCGACCGCCACCATGGCCTATGTCATCGGTCAGCTTCGCTCCGAAATCACCGTCCCCTTCGGCGTCAACGTCCTGTGGGATCCGATGTCCACCATCGCGCTCGCCGCCGCCACCGGCGCCGCCTTCTGCCGCGAGATATTCACCGGCACTTACGCTTCGGACATGGGGCCATGGACACCTGACGCGGGCAAGGCCATGCGTTACCGCGACCGCCTCGGGCGCAAAGACCTCGCCATGCTCTACAACGTCTCGGCCGAATTTGCCGACAGCCTCGACCGCCGCCCGCTGTCCGACCGCGCCCGTTCCGCCGTCTTCTCCTCGATCCCCGATGCCGTCCTCGTCTCCGGCGCGATCACGGGCGAGGCCGCCCGCATGGAGGACCTCGAAGCGGTCAAAGCCGTCCTCCCCGAAACCCCTGTCATGGCCAACACCGGCGTCAAACACGCCACCATCGCCGACATTCTTCGCATCGCCGACGGCTGCATCGTCGGCTCGGCCCTCAAGATCGACGGCGACACATGGAAGGCCATCGACCCCGACCGCGCAGCCGACTTCATGGCTCGGGCGAGGGCAGCGCGATGACCCTTGCCGACCTCCTCTGCGACCTGATGAGCGTCCCCGGCCTTTCCGGCCACGAGGACCGCATTCGCCGCCGCATCGCCGACCACCTGGGCGATATCCCGACCGAGACCGACCGCCTCGGCAACCTCTGGGCGACCTTCCCCGGCACCGGCCCGTCGGTGATGCTCTTCACCCACATGGACCAGCTCGGCTTCATCGTCCGCAAGATCGAAGCCGACGGTTTCCTCCGCCTCGAACGCCTCGGCGGCGTCCCCGAGCGCGCGCTGGCCAGCCAGGAGGTCGTGGTCTCGACCCGCGATGGCACCGACATCCCCGGCATCATCGCCAACAAAAGCCACCACGCGACAAGCCCGGACGAGAAATACACCGTCGTGCGCTACGCCGACCTCTACGTCGACTGCGGCTTTGAGACCAAGGCCGAGGCCGAGGCGGCAGGTATTCAGATCGGCAGCCCCGTCGTCTACGCCCCCGGCAGCTTTGCCATCGGACAAAACCGCCTGACCGGCCCCGCCATCGACGACCGCGCTGGCTGCGCCGTCCTGGTCGAAGTCGCCCGTGCCCTCGAAACCCGCAAAGACGGCCCCACCGTCCACCTCGCCTTCACCACGCTGGAGGAATTCAACCTGCGCGGCGCCCAGCCCCTCGCGCAGCGCCTGCAACCCGACATGGCGATCCAGATCGACCTGATGCTCGCGACCGACACGCCTGACATGGCCGACCGGGGCGACATGCACCTCGGCGGCGGACCTGGCATCAGCCTCTACAGTTTCCACGGCCGCGGCACCCTGAACGGCGTCATCCCGCATCCCGCCATGGTGCGCCTCTTCGAAGACACCGCCGCCGCCCAAAACATCCCCCTGCAACGGTCCGCCCAAACCGGGGTTCTCACCGACCTCTCCTACGTCCAACTCGTGGGCGAGGGCGTCGCCTCGATCGACGTTGGCTTTCCCATGCGTTATTCGCATTCGTCGCGCGAAGTCGTCGATCTCCGCGACCTCGCCCAGCTCCGCGACCTCCTGATCGCCGCGCTCGCCGCCATCACCCCCGACTTCGACCTCTCGCGAGACCGCCCATGACCTATACGCTTGGCATCGACATCGGCACCTTCGAGTCCAAAGCGGTCCTTGTCGACACCGCCACCGGCCAGATCACCGCCCAGGCCGCACACCCGCACGAGATGCTGGTGCCGCGCCCCGGCTGGGCCGAACATCGCCCGCTGGAAAACTGGTGGGGCGACACTGTCCGCCTGACGCGTGCCATCCTCGCCGACAGCGGCGTCGATCCGAAAGACATCGCCGCCGTCGCCACCTCGGCCATCGGTCCCTGCATGTTGCCCGTCGACGCCGACGGCGAACCCCTGATGAACGGCGTCCTCTACGGCGTTGATACGCGGGCGGAAAACGAAATCGCCGCCCTCAACGCCCAGATCGGAGAGGACCGCATCCTCGCCACCTGCGGCAACGCGCTCACCTCGCAATCCGTCGGCCCGAAAATCCTCTGGCTCAAGAACAATCACCCCGACCTCTATGCCCGGACCCACAAGGTCCTGACCTCGACCAGCTTCATCACGCACCGCCTCACCGGCGAGTACGTCATCGACCACTACACCGCGGCGAACTTCTCACCCCTCTACGACGTCACGACACTCGACTGGTCCGACGCCCTGACCGACATCATCCTGCCGCTCGACCGCCTGCCAAAACTGATGTGGAGCGGCGAGATCGCAGGCCAGGTCACCGCCGCCGCCGCCGCCGAAACCGGCCTTGCCGAGGGCACCCCTGTCACCTGCGGCACCATCGACGCCGCCGCCGAGGCGGTAAGCGTCGGTGTCCAAGCGCCCGGCGACATGATGATGATGTACGGCTCGACGATCTTCATCATTCAGGTGACCGAGGCCCCCGTCCGCGATCCGCGCCTCTGGTACGCGCCTTGGCTGACCAAGGGTCAGCACGCCTCCATGGCGGGCCTCGCCACCTCGGGCACGCTGACCCACTGGTTCCGCGATCAGTTCGCCCGCGAACTCCCGCGCGAGTCCGCCTTCGCCACCCTCGCTGCCGAAGCAGCAGAATCAACTCCCGGCGCCAATGGCTTGATCATGCTCCCCTATTTCTCGGGCGAGCGGACCCCAATCCACGACCCCAAGGCACGCGGCACCTTCTTCGGCCTGAACCTCACCCACACGCGCGGCGACATGTACCGCGCCCTGATCGAGGGCATCGCTATGGGCACCGCCCATGTGGTCGACACCTACCGCGAGGTCGACGCCGCCCCGACCCGCATCCTTGCCGTCGGCGGGGGCACCAAGAACCGGCTCTGGCTTCAGGCCACCTCCGATTTCGCCGCCGTGCCCCAGATCGTCTCGGACAAGACCGTCGGCGCCAGCTATGGCGATGCCTTCCTCGCCGCCCAGGCCGTGGGACTTGCCGCGCCCGAAGACATCGTCCGCTGGAACCCCGCCGCCGAAACCATCGCGCCTGAAAGCCACGAGGCCCACGCCAAACAGTACCCGCTGTTCCTGCGACTCTACGAACAGACCCGCGATATCGCCCACGCGCTGAACAGCTAAACCGACCGCCAAGACCGAAAGCCCAATTATGTCACAGTTCACCACCGCGCTCGCCGAACTCGGCACCGTCGCCGAGGCCATCGACGACGGACAGGTTGCAGACGCACTGGACCTTATCGCCGGGGCGCGTCGTATCGTGCTCTACGGCTGCGGCCGCGAGGGGCTTCAAATCCGGGGGCTCGCCATGCGGCTCCATCACCTTGGGCTTGATGTGGCCATGCAGGGCGACATGGCCGCGCCGCCCGTGGGGCCGGGCGACCTGTTCCTGGTTTCCGCCGGGCCGGGCGAACTCTCCACCGTCTCCGCGCTTATGCAAGTCGCACGGGATGCCGACGCCGGTGTCCTCTTCCTGACCGCCGAGCCTGACACACCGTCGGCCGCCCTTGCCACCCAGGTGCTGACGATCCCCGCCCAGACCATGGCCCGCGATCAGGGCGCGGCGGCAACCTCGGTCCTGCCGATGGGCTCGCTCTACGAGGGCGCCATGTTCCTTCTGTTCGAAATCATGGTCCTGCGCCTGCGCGACAAGCTCGGGATCAGCCCAGAGGACATGCGCGCCCGTCACACCAACCTTGAGTGACCTTCGCGCGGGCGCTTTCCACTTTGTTCACCGCTCTGGCGCAAACTCAGCATGTTGTGGCGTGACGGCCCGCGCACCATACAAATGCCATACGCTTTGCATACGCAAGGCAGACGGGTCGCAGACATGCATTTCGGAGGTAAGCCACTGAAAAGAAATGTTTTTAGGTGGAAGCGAGGCGAAATGCCAACAAACCGCCCGACCGCTGCTGTAAGGATCCGTTAACTACTTCACGGCTCCCGCTGCCATGCCCTTGATGATGTACCGCTCCAGCAGGATCCCGATGATCACCAACGGCAGGATCGCCGCCGCCGACAAGGCCGCCATGGCCCACCAGTTGATGCCCTGAGATCCCGTCTGGCTCGCCACCATGACAGGCAGGGTTTTCGCGTCGGTCGAGGTCAGCAACGCCGCAAAAAAGTATTCATTCCAGGTCAGGACCAGCGACAGGATAAACGCCGCCACCATGCCGGGCAGGGCGATCGGCATGACGATGGTCAGGAACGCCCCCCAAATCGACAACCCGTCCACCAGCGCTGCCTCCTCCAGTTCGACCGGGATCGACTGGAACTGGTCCCGCATGATCCAGATGACGATGGGCAGGACCGTGAGGGTGTAGAGAAGTATTAACCCTATTCTAGTATCAACGAGGTCCAGCGACTTGTAGAGCACGAGAAATGGCAGGGCCAGAACCACCGGCGGCAGGATCAACTGGCTCAGGAAAAAGAAACTGATGTCGGGGTTCCGCATGAACCCGAACCGGTACCGAAACCGCGACAACCCATAAGCGGCCAGCGACCCCAGGATCACCGCCAGTGTCGAGGCCGAAATCGATGTAATGGTCGAATTCCAGAACCGTTTCAGAAACTCCTCGCGCACCGTCGATTCCTGTCCGATCAGGCGCGGCGACAGGCCGATGGATTCCCAGCCCTTCCACTTGGGGGTATAGTCGACAAAGGGGATCATGTGCCCCTGCATCACGTTCGGCGCCAGCTTGAAACTGGTGGTGATCGTCCAATAAATCGGGAACAGGCAGATGATCGTCCACAGGATCAAGATGCCATAGATAACCCCCCGGTTTGCATACCATTTTGCCTTGTGGGCAAGGTCGCTGGAATGGTCCTGGAATATCTGTTTCTCGGCCATTTCAGTACCTCGGGTTCAGCCAGCGGTCGACCAGCTTCATGAATATCGTGATCGCCAGAACGATCAGCACCAGGTACATGATCGCCAACAGCGTCCCATAGCCCACGTTCGACCTGTCCCGGTATTCGCGGAAGATGAAACTGGTCACGGAATCCGTCGCGCCACCGGGTCCGCCCGAGGTGACATTGATAATGATATCAGCCAGTTTCAGCTTAAAGATGATGCGGATCAGGATCGCTGTCAGCGACACCGGCAGCATCAGGGGAAAGGTCACTTCCCAAAAACCCCGCCAGCCCGATGCACCATCCACACGCGCCGCTTCCTGCACCTCTTTCGGGATCGCCTGAAGGCCTGCCAAGAGCATGATCATCATGAAGGGAATGAACGTCCAGGCGTCCATGATCATGATCATCAGACGCGCCACTTCCGGGTCGCCAAAGAACGATGGCCGGTCCCAGCCCAGCCACCGCGCAAAGCGCGAGATCGGGCCGAACCGCACCTCCAGCATCGACTTGCCGACCATCCATGACACCGCCACGGGCGACAGCATCAAGGGCATCAGAAAGGCGACACGAAAGAACTTCCGCGCCCGGATTTCACTGGCCAGGATCAGCGCCAGTCCAAAGGCGATGGCATACTCCACCACGATGGCCAGCGTGTAATAGACCATGTTTTTCAGGGCGTTCCAGTAGAACGGATCGCCCCACATCTGCCGAACATTGTCCAGCCCGTTGAACTTTGGCCCTTCGAACGACGACAGGTTCCAGTTGGAAAAGGCCAGGCTCAATGAAAAGATCAGCGGAAAGACCACCATCGCCAGGACGAACAGCGTGGCGGGCAGAATGAACAGGGTCCGCTTGCCCTGTTCGCCGTAAAGAACGACCTGCGCAAAGCACAGGCAGGTGGCCCAGACGATGTATCCGTAAAGCGCAGGGCGCCAGTTCGACAGTTCTGGCAGCACCTCGTATTCGGCCAGCGCGCACCAGCCGAACAGCGCCACCATAAGCGCGAACGATCCCCAGATCAGCGCCTTGCCGATCAGGCGCCGCTGGTCGCCGATCTCGTCGGACGTGACGACGTGAAGAAGATCGCCTTCGCTGCTCAAATACCTGCCCTCAAACGGTTTTTAAGAAAGGGGGCAGGCCATGGCCCGCCCCCGTCGATCCTATCGGATCACAGACCCAACGACGCTTTGTACAGCTCGATTTGCTGCTCGCGGCCGATCTGGTCGGTGATGTTCTCCCAGGCTGCGGCGATCGCATCCGCCGTTTCCTGAGCCGACCCATACTGGCCTGCAAAGCCCTTCGACAGCTCGTCTTCCGCCACCGAATAATACTGGAAGATGCCCGGAATACGGGGCTCCAGCGCGGCGTTCGGATGGTTATAGCTGTCGGCGTTCGACCCGAGGTAATCCTCGACGAAGGCACGGTCGTATCCGGCCTCTTCCCATTCCTCGAACTGGAAGTGCGAGTTCCGGTAAGGCTGGAAGCCCGACGGATAGGCCGAGGCCCAAAGCGACAGGTCCTTGCCACCCAGATGCGCCGCAGCCGACCAGGCCGCCTTCTGACGCTTGGAATCGCTGTCGACCGTCGCCATGACATAAACACCCCAACCGAGGTAGGCCATGTTCGGCGCCTCGTTATAGGTGTTCTCCCAAGCTCCTGTGCCCGAGTTATAGACACGATCGGAACCGGGGTTGATGCCAAAGCCGACAACGTCGCCAACGACCGAAGTGTCCGAGGTGCGCGCGTTCGAACCCACGTCGCCCCACCACATCAGCATCGAGCCGGTGCCGGCCAGGAACTGCTGGAAGGCCGTGGTGCCGGGGTCGGCGTTGATCTGGTCGGCGGGATAGGCGCCGTCGACGGCGATCAGGTCCATCACATCCTGGATCGCCTGTACCCAGGCCGGGTTGTTGACGCGTGGCTTCATGGTGTCGACATCGAACAGCCACGCCGGATCGGACGGGTGCTTGGCATAGGCGGCGGCGCGGTTTTCAAGGAAATAGAACCCGAAACCACCCCAGCCTTTCAGCGGATCAAGGTACCCATGCGCATCCAGACCGGTCAGCGGATCGGTCTTGCCCGCCAGGTCTTTCGAGATCTCGTTGATCTCTTGCCAGGTCTTTGGCACGTCACGGCCGGTGACCGAGCCTTCGCCAAAGTAATCCGTGCGATAAGCGAAAGTGTGGCAGTCGCCGTCGATGGAAATGCGGTATGTCTTGCCTCCCCAAGTGCCGACCGGCGCCTTCAGGTAACTTACATAGTCATCCATATCGATGACTTCCTTGACCCAGTCTGGCATCTCGGACGCCATGCCACGGCCAAGAACGTCGCCTTCGAAAGGTGCGCCCATCTCGATCAGGTCGAAATCGACGGTTCCGGTTGCAATCGACTGTTGCAGGCGCGCGTTATAGTCGGCCTGTGCCAGGTCGATCCAGTTGATCTTGGCGCCCGTGTACGCCTCCCACGGTTTCAAAAAGCCGCGGAACAGGAAGTTGTGCAGGTTCTGGTTGTTCAGACCCATGAAGGTCAACTCGACACCGGCGAACTCGCCGGGCTGGACGACTTCCTTGGTGGCGCCAAGGCACAATTCCCCGACCTTCTGCCAATCCGTGTCGGTAGGAGATCCCATGCCGACGCCGGGGATTTTCAGGATTTCGGCGCGCAGGCTGCCGTGCCCCGCGGCCCAGGCAGGGCGCACGCTGGTGCCAGTCGCGACGCCGGAAAAGGCGGCAAGGCCGGTGGTCGCGCCGACGCCCTTCAGCACATCCCGGCGTTTCAACTTACCGGTTCGTTGCAAGTAGTTGTAAATTTGCTGTTTCATTTCTTTCCTCCCGTTATGCAGGTGTCGCGGCCCGGACAGAGGAGAGTTCGGGGCTTGGTTTCCCCTTGGCTTTTGGCACTCCCATGGACCGAAGACCGAGGCGATCTTGCGCCCAGACCTGACTCTAGCTGACACTACGGCACCCGAAGATGTCAAGCGTGGTGTACCAGCATTCATGAAAAGATGGACAGGCGGGATGATACTGATAACGTGTCGCCTGAGGGAGGGGCCGAAACCGATGGCAGAAGTCGCAATTCGTGAAGTACGCAAGGCCTATGGCGCGACCGAGGTGCTGCACGGGGTTGATGTAACCATCGCGGATGGCGAGTTCGTTGTGCTGGTCGGTCCGTCGGGTTGCGGCAAGTCGACCTTGCTTAGGATGGTGGCCGGATTGGAGGGCATCACCTCGGGCGAAATCGCTATTGGCCCCCGTGTCGTGAACAGTGTGCCGCCCTCGGAACGCGACATCGCGATGGTGTTTCAGAACTATGCACTCTACCCGCACAAGACCGTCCGGTCGAACATGTCGTTCTCTCTGCGAAGACGGAAAATGGACAAATCCGAGATCAAGAAGCGCGTTGCCGATGCGGCTGAGATCCTTGGGCTGACACCTTATCTCGACCGCTATCCCCGTGCCTTGTCCGGCGGTCAGCGTCAGCGTGTTGCCATGGGCCGCGCGATCGTTCGCGATCCCGAGGTGTTTCTTTTTGATGAACCGCTCTCCAACCTTGATGCCAAGCTGCGCGTGCAGATGCGTGGCGAAATCCGCGAGCTGCACCAAAGGCTGAAGACCACCACGATCTATGTCACGCACGACCAGATCGAGGCCATGACCATGGCCGACAAGATCGTCGTGATGGAAGGCGGGCACGTGCGTCAGATCGGTTCGCCGCTTGACCTTTATGACCGTCCCCGCAGCCAGTTTGTCGCTGGGTTCATCGGATCGCCGTCGATGAACTTTCTCAACGGAACCGTGCGCCTTGGCCCTGACAATGCGGTTGTCGAAATTGGTGCCGTCCGGTTGCCGATCCCTTCGGCCAAGGGTCTCAGCGACGGCCAGAAAGTGATCTATGGTATCCGTCCCGAAGACTTGACGCTGTCCGACACCGGGCTGGCCGTTACCGTGTCCGTGGTCGAGCCGACGGGATCGGAAATCCATGTGCTGTCACGGCTTGATGGGACCGAGGTTGTTGCCGTCTTCCGCGAACGTCATCCATTGTCGCCGAACCAAATCATTCATCTCGCCCCTGTTCCTGGCCGCGCGCATCTGTTCGATCCCGCCAGCGGTGACCGGATTGGGGACTAAGAAAGGATTTTGACATGCTGAAAGGTCTCGACCCACGGCTGAATGCCGACGTTCTCTATGCCCTGCGCGCCATGGGGCACGGTGATGTTCTGATCATTGCCGACACCAACTTTCCGTCTGACTCGGTTGCGCGTGAAACGGTGCTGGGCGAGCTTCTGCGCATGGACAATATCACGGCGGGCGAGGCGGTCGAAGCGATCCTCTCGGTCTATCCGCTCGACACCTTCGTTGACGACTTTGCCGGCCGGATGGAGATCGTAGGCGAACCCGATACCGTCCCGCCCGTCCAGGCCGAGGTACAGGCCGCCATCGACGCCGCCGAGGGCGAACCACGCCCGATGGTGTCGATCGAACGTTTTGCCTTTTACGACATGGCACGCGAAAGCTATGCCGTGATCCAGACAGGCGAGCGTCGGTTCTATGGCTGTTTCATGCTGCGCAAGGGCGTTGTCGCGCCCGACGAATAAGAGGTCAGAACCATGAGCGGACATATCGCAATCCTTGGCGTTTTCGTCGCCGACACCGCCTATCGCGCCGACCGTGCACCCCGCATGGGCGAAACCATCATGGGCAATTCCTTTGCCCTCGGCCCCGGCGGCAAGGGGTCGAACCAATCGGTCGCTGCCGCCCGCGCTGGCGGTGACGTGCATTTCATTTCCAAGCTCGGGCGCGATGCCTTTGCCGACCTCGCCTTTTCGATCTGGAACGACGCGGGTGTCAAACCCGCTGTCACCCAGCACGACGACAGCTATACCGGCGCGGCCTATATTTTTGTCGAAGAGGCCTCGGGCGATAACGCGATCATCGTTTGCCCCGGTGTGGCAGGCACGATCTCGCCCGCCGATATCGAAGGGCGGCGCGACCTTATCTCCTCGGCCTCGGTTTTTGTGACCCAGCTCGAACAACCCATGGACGCCGCGCATCTCGCCCTGCAGATCGCGCGCGATGGTGGCGCCAGGACCATTCTCAACCCAGCGCCAGCAGCGCCGGTTTCGGACGAGATGTTGGCGCTCTGCGACTTTGTGACCCCGAATGAAACCGAGGCGGAAAGCCTGACCAGCGTTACCGTCAAGACGGTAGAAGACGCCGAAAAGGCCGCGCGGGCGTTCCTCGACAAGGGCGTCGGAGCTGCCGTGATCACGCTTGGAGAAAACGGCGCGCTCTACATGGACGGAAACACAAGCGCCCATGTACCGGCCTTCAATGCCGGGCCCGTGGTCGAAACGACCGGGGCAGGCGACGCCTTTAACGGTGGGTTCGCTGTGGCGCTTGCCGAAGGCATGTCACCCGTCGAAGCCGTCCGCTTTGGCTGTGCCACTGCGTCGATCTCGGTTACCCGACCCGGAACGGCGCCGTCGATGCCATCGCGGGCCGAGATCGACAGCCTGTTAAAAATGGCGACCTAGTCGAATTACAAAAAGGGCCGCTATCCGACGCCAGGTCAATCCGCGTGATAGGCTTTGCCATCCGTGTCGAACAGATGCAGTTCGCTGGTGTCGAACTTAAGGTGAACGGTGTCTCCTGGCTTGACCACAGACCGTCCGCCATCCTGGGCGGTAAGCTGCGTGCCGTCCTCCAGTTGAACATAAACCAGGGTTCGGTCGCCCAGGTGTTCGACGACGGCGGCGGTACCAACCGTGTCCGCAGGGTCTGTCGACACATGAACCGCCTCGGGGCGGATGCCCAGCTCATAACCGCCCGCCTCGGGCACAACGATAGACAAGGCTATCTCTGACCCGTTCCCAAGCGTGGCGACAGTGTCGGCGCCGGTGCCGCTTAGTTCGACCTTCAGGAAATTCATCGCCGGACTGCCGATGAAACCCGCAACAAAGCGCGAGGCCGGATAGGTATAAACCTCCATCGGAGACCCGATCTGTTCGATCTTGCAGTCGTTCAAAATCACGATCCGGTTGGCCATGGTCATGGCCTCGGTCTGGTCGTGGGTCACATAAATCATCGTCGACTTCATGCGCTGATGCAGTTCGGCCAGTTCAACCCGGGTGCGCACACGCAAGGCGGCGTCGAGATTGGACAAGGGTTCGTCAAACAGGAACGCAGCGGGCTCCTTGACGATTGCACGGCCGATGGCGACCCGTTGGCGCTGACCTCCTGACAGTTGCGACGGGCGGCGATCCAAAAGGGCGTCCATCTCAAGAATGCGCGCCGCATCGGCAACCCGGCGGGCGATCTCGTCAGCGGGCAGTTTGATGTTCTTCAACCCGAAGGCCATGTTTTCGCGTACCGACATATGCGGATAGAGCGCATAGTTCTGAAACACCATCGCCACGTTGCGCTGGCCGGGCGGAAGAGCTTGGCTTTCCTTGCCACCAATCGTCAGGGTGCCCTTGTCGATCGTCTCCAATCCGGCGATCATCCGCAGCAATGTCGACTTGCCCGACCCGGACGGCCCGAGAAAAACAACCATCTCGCCCGAGGCAACCGATAGCGAGACATTGTCGATGACATCGACTTTTCCAAAACTTTTCGAGACGTTGTTTAGCGCGATCTCAGACATGACTTTACCCCTTGATCCCTGCGCTTAATGTGATGGCGTTGGTAACCCGTCGCTGAAACAGCAGATAGGCCAGCGCAACGGGAAGGCCCGCCAGAACGGCTGCGGCCAGCTCGCTTGCATAATAGACACCGAATGAATCGTTCACCTGCGTAATGCCAACGGTGATGGTCATCATTTCGGTCTTGGTGACGGCAAGGAACGGCCACAGAAAGGCGTTCCAGGCCCAGATGAATGTGACAATGGACAGGGCCGTCGTGACACCCCAGTTCATCGGCATATAGACCTTGAACAGGATGCCCAGCTCGCTGGTGTTGTCCATGACGGCAGCCTCGCGGAAATCCTTGGGCACCTGGTCGAAGAACTGTTTATAGACGATGATCACAACCGGATGGATCAGTTGTGGGAGGATGATCCCTGCCCATGTGTTCAAAAGGCCCATGTTCGCCATCAGCACAAAATGATTGATGATCAGAACCTGCGTCGGGACCATGAAGCTTGCCAGGATCAACCAGTACAGCGGTCGTCGGCCGGGAAATCTCAGCTGCGAAATCGCATAGCCCGCCAGCATCGATGTCGACACCGTCAGGATGGTCACGCCGATCGCGCTGGCGATCGAATTGACGTACCACGCCCCGATTTGCGTCTCGGTCAGCGCGAAAATGTAATGCTCAAACGTAAGCGTGTCGGGCCAAAGTTCGATATAGGGGCGCACAACCTCGTCGTCGGGCTTCAGCGAACTGACGATCCCCCAATAGATCGGAAAGGCCCATAGCACAGCGCAGACCACGGTAAACACGGTGATCGCGGCACCGGCATAATTCATACGTTTGGCCGTCGTCGGGGTCATTTCTTCTGCTCCGCCAGGCGCATCAGTTGGAAATTCAGAACCGACACGATGATGACGATCAGGAACAACACCACCGCTATGGCCGCCGCCCGTCCGCCGTGGTTATTCACGAAGGCGCGCTGAAAGATGTAATAGACCATGACCAGGTTGTCGTTCGGCCGCCCTCCGTCCGAGAATAGATAGACCTGGTCAAATATTTTTAGCTGCAAGATCAATTGGATGGTCAAAACCAATGCGGTTACCGGCCACAACAGCGGCCAGGTGATCCGCCGGAACATGGCCCAACGGGACGCATTGTCCAGCGATGCGGCTTCGTAGATCTCTTGCGGAATGGCGCGCAGCCCCGCCAGGAACAACAGAATCGAAAAACCGGCCGTCCACCAGATCGTCACAAAGGCGACCGCTGGCATGAACCAGCCCGTCACCTTGAAAATCGGTACCCGCTCCAACCCCAGCCAGTCAAAGACATACATGCCGATCCCGAACTGGAAATTCAGGGTCCAGTCCCAAATCCGGTACACGACCGAAACCGGCAGGATATAAGGCAGAAAGAACAACGCTAGTACCAAGGCCTGAACCCGCCCCGACAGTCGCGTGATTCCCATGGCGATGGCCAAAGCAACGAAAGTGCCGGGCACAACCGTCAGGGCCACGAAATAGGCGGTGTTCCAAATCGCGGTGTCAAAGCGACGGTCCCGTTCCAGTCGGGTATAATTATCAATGCCGACGAATGTGCCGTCCCCGATCAAGGGGGCCTTCTGGAAGGACAGAAGGAACATATCAATTGTCGGATAAACGAAAATCAGCCCATAGATCGCCACGAAAGGGGCGATCAGAACAAAGGCGATCAGTGTCTCTTTTTTCGTATTGCGGATCACGCCGTGCCTCCCCGGATCCGAAGGGTGGGGCGCAGAACGCCCCACCGGATTAGCCTTACATGTCGTTCAGCTCGTACGTGATTTCTTCCACAGCTTCCGCCGGGTCCATCTCGCCATTCAGTGTCGGCACAAAGTATGTGGACATGACATCAAAAATCGGCCCCGCCACACCGGCAAGCGGTGTCTTCGGATCATAGATCATATTGGCGGTCAAAGACGAATAGGTCGCGTTCGGTTCCATCGCCTTGTATTCGGCCGAGGCCGTGACCGCGTTGTTGGCCGGAATGTGACCCGCCGTGGCCCAGAACAGCGAGTTGTTCAGGATGCCCGACATGACCTTTAAAACAGCCGCCCGTTTGGCCGGGTCCTGCGCGCTTCCAGCTGGGATCGCAAAGACGTGGCTGTCGGAATAGGTGGCCGGGTGGTCAAAGATGACCGGAAGTTCCACAGCGCCCCACTCGAACAACTTTCCTTCTGCATGAAGGTCGGTCATCGTGGGGACTTCCCAGACACCGTTGATCATCATCGCCGCTTCGCCACTGGTAAACAGCGCGACCGTTGCCGGATAATCGGTATAGGTCGATTGAAGCCCCGCGTTGGTCCATTCCTGCAAAACGCCAAGCGCATTCGCCAGCTTTTCGCCGTTGTCGCCAACCAGAAACTCGCCATCGGTCATCAACTCGCCGTCCTGCTGGCCCATCAACGAATAGATGGTGCGGAACATGAAGTTACCGTCAGCAGTCACCGAACCCAGCGGGAACTTGACCTGGTTGCTGTCGGCAATGGCCTGAAGCATCGCGGTAAAGTCCGCGCGGCTTCCCATGCCCTTCGGGGTGCCATCGTCGTTCAATTGACCCGCGGCGCCCAGAACGTCCTTGTTGTAATACAGAACGATCGGGTGCGTATCCAGCGGCACGCCATAGATCTTGCCGTCGGTTCCCGTGACCCCATCCCAGATCTGAGCGGCAAAGTCATCTTTGCCAAAGCCCATGGCGGCCCAGTCTGCGGCGGTGATCTCGTCCAGCACGCCCTGTTCGACGGCCAGTGGAATTCGGCTGGCGTGATACGTCATCACGTCCGGAGCTTCACCAACGGCGACCGAGGTTTGAACCTTGGTGTAAAACGGTACGCCCCATTCAAGGGTGGTTCCGTCGATCTTGACCTCACCTTTGTTGGCGTCGTTGAAATCGGCAATCATCTGCTTCATTCGAACGCCGTCACCACCGCCAAGGAAATCCCACCAAACGACGGTCTCCTCAGCGTTTGCTGCCGTGGCCAGGAAGGCGCCAGCAGCCAGTATTGCGAACTTATTCATCTATAGTCCTCCCGTTATCCCGGCGACTGCCGGACTGATCAGGTCTTTCCAACCCGTTTCCCCTGGCGCAGCGGTGTTTCGTACCGGATTGTCCGGTACGGTATCGTCACAGCTGAACCTGGATCATGGAATAACTGTAGGGCGGCAGGCTGAGCGCCAGTTTGCCACCCTCAGTCAGCTTTGCGCCGTTACCTGCCTGAGGCGCGACGTTCTCTTTGTTTTCTTTAGTGTTTTTGGCTTCCAGATCATCATGTTTGATGATCGTGTGCTGAACCGTTTTGGCCGTGCCAAAGCCTTCCAGTGACAGATCAACATCCAAGTGCTCTGCACCGTTCCGGTTGATCGCAAAGAAGGTAACTGTACCCGCATCGCCGTCATGAACGCCGGCAATATCCAGATAGCTGACGTTTGCGGCGACGTCGGCGTCATAGCTTGGGCACTCTACATCCAGTTGCAAAGCCGTGCCGCGCCCAAAGGTCGACGCGAACTTGAATGGGTGGAAAATTGTCTGCCGCCAGGCCGCGCCGCCCACTTCGGTCATGATTGGCGCGATCACGTTCACCAGCTGGGCGATACATGCAACCCGCACAACGTCCGAGCGTCGGATGAACGTGTTCAGGATGCAGCCGACCTGCAGGACGTCTTCAAAGTTATAGACGTCCTCCAGCAGGGCCGGTGCGTGCGGCCAATCCCATTCGGCGGTGCGTTTGGCGTCGTTTTCGCGTTCGTGGTACCAGACATTCCATTCGTCGAACGAGATTTTGACGTCGCGTTTCGACCGCGACTTGGCCTTCACAAAGTCGATGACGCCCGCAACGGTGCCGATATAACGATCCAGCTTTTCGGGCAGGGCAAGGAACTCGGATGTGTTCTTTTCATAGTTCTCGAAATACATGTGCAGCGAGATGTAATCGACCTGATCGTAGGTCGCCTCAAGCACGGTCGCTTCCCACTGGGGATAGCTTGCCATCTCGGAATGCGAAGAGCCGCAGACCACCAGTTCCAGATTTTTATCGAATGATCTTATGGCTTTAGCGGTTTCATTCGCCAGGTGTCCGTACTCAGCCGCCGACTTGTGACCGATCTGCCATGGGCCGTCCATTTCGTTGCCAAGGCACCAGACTTTTACCCCCCAAGGGTCCGCCTGACCGTTCTTGCGGCGCAGGTCTGACCAATAGGTTCCGCCGGGATGATTGACGTATTCTACAAAGTTCCGGGCGTGATCCAGTCCGCGCGATCCAAGGTTCAGCGCAAGCATCATCTCGGTATCGGCCTTCTCGGCCCAGTTGGCGAACTCGTGGATGCCGACCTGGTTGGACTCCGACGTGCGCCACGCCAGATCCAGACGGGTGGGGCGGTCTTCCTTCGGCCCGATCCCATCTTCCCAATTATAGGCTGACACAAAGTTGCCACCCGGATAGCGGCAGATCGGCGTGTCCAGTTCACGTACAAGATCGATCACGTCCTGACGCATTCCCGCGTCGTCTGCGGTTGGATGGTCCGGTTCGTAGATCCCGGTGTAAACCGCACGTCCCATATGTTCCAGAAAGGACCCGTACAGGCGCTTGTCGATGTCAGAAATAGAATATCGCGCGTGCGCGGTGACCTTGGCCTCCATTGGCCTGTCCTCCCTGTCTATCTTCTTTTCCGGTACGTACCGAAATTTTCGGTATACTCGCGAAGATCCGGGGTGCGGTCAACAGTTTCTTGCGAGTCAGACCCGCAGTCGCATGACGATTTCCTGGGCGTAGTTGCCAAATCCTTGGCCGAAAATGTTAATTCCGCCCGGATGCTCGGCGTCTTCGTGAACGCCAATACGTACCCGAATGGATCGGTGCATGTCGATTTCCAACTGATCCAGGGTCACATCCGACACGCGCACCCCGTCCACGTACGCGCCCGAACCGTTGATTCTCCAGCTTTTCAGTTTGCCGTATTGCGATCCTGACAGCTTCCACCAATCGGGTGTATAGACACCGCGCTTGTCTCCGTAATCCCCCGGTGACGTCCATGTCGCAACGTCCACGCCGTTGACTTGCAGATAGATATCAGACGGCCAATCCGAGCTGGTTCCGGGCACTTCCGAGCTAAGCTCCAGCGAAAATTCCAACGACGACGGCCGGGTATTGTTCAGCTTGGCATTGTTGGGAAACTGGTATTCCACATAGCCCCGTGTGAACCATAAAAGCCCTGCTTTCATGCGGTCTGGGTCCAGGAACGTGTCCGGCACATCCAACAGCCCGATCACCCCTTCACTTGAACACAATCCGCAGGGCGCGGTTACTTCGCACTGTGTATAAAGGCCGATCGGCATCGATACTTCGACCTCGTTGTCCTGGTCCTGCCGGGCGTCGCTGAAGGCAACGAGAATTTCGGAAAAGGCCGAATGGCAGATCTTTTGGCTGCCCTTTTTTGCCTTTTGGGTCTTGGTAACGATCAGCCCGGTCTGTTCGAGGATTTGCAGGTTCGACGATACCGTCGACTGGGGCAGGTCCAAAACCTCGGCGATCTGGTTGACGTTCTTGGGCCCGTCGGTGTCCAGCAATTTCAAAATGGCGATCCGGACTTCGCTGGCCAGCCCGCGAATGATGTCCAGCCGCTCGGACGGATCGACCACGAGGAACTTGTTAGACATGAAAGGCAGCCTTCCCACTGAGAGTTTGAGGTATGTACCAAGGTTTCGGGTATGAAAAAAGGGAATTCTTGCCGAATTAACCTGACTAAAAAAGTCGGATTGACAAATCTGATTCTTTCACTCAGGTAATGGGTATCAGCCAGCCGAGCAGGGCCAGCCAGCTTTTCAAAAACCAAGTGGACGGAGTTTCAGATGCTGGACAACTATGCCTGTGATCACGAAGCGGGCCGGTCGTGATGCTGCAGAAATCAGAGAATGTCAGGGTCGACGCCGCACCTCTCTATGACGCAAACATGCTTACCAAGGGTGGAGACGTTGCCACGATCCGCTTGGGGGATCAGTTCTACGTTCTGCGTATCACGCGCGCAGGCAAGCTGATTTTGACAAAATGACGGGCCACAGCGCACAGCGCGGCGCGGTGCCGGTGGGGTATGTCTGTGAACTTGGGCCGGTCGAAACCGGAGCCATACTGTACCTGCGACTTTGGTTTGATGGCCCTGACGCCCAATCGCAGGTGTGGCAGGACTTTTCATCCTCCTTGGGTCAGCAGCGCGGCAGGCTGGTCATGGAATCCTTCGAGGTTCTTTGCGATCTCTGTGTGCGATATGCCCGTCGGCCCATGATGCGCCACCACGTGACCTGCAAATGTGTCGGGGCGGATGAATCCTGTTTTGCGAACTTCGTCGGCTATGCAAGCGAAGGTGCCCGCGAGGACGCGTTGCTGATGGCCGTCAACATGGTCCGTCCCGATGTTGCTGTTTCGCTGGTCGACCTGGCGGCGGCTTTCGGGCTGGCATTGAAATGCATGGCGGGGCGGCTCAGCGATGACAGCGGCCGTGCGATGCCCACCACTATTCACTAACTTACAAGGACTTGTATCCCATGAAACGTTCCACCTGTGCAGCAGGCGCTTTGGCTGTTGCCATCGCGACGCCAGCGCTGGCCGAAGTCAGCAAGACCGAGGTTCTGGACACCTATGCCGATATTGCCGAGGCCGGATATGCCGACAGCTTAACGACGGCGCAAACCCTTCAGGCCGCAGTCGATGCCTTGGTTGCGTCTCCTTCTGCCGAGGCGCTTCAGGCGGCGAAAAATGCCTGGCTGGCCGCGCGGGTACCTTATCAACAGACCGAGGTTTTCCGATTTGGCAACGCCATTGTTGATGACTGGGAAGGCAAGGTAAATGCCTGGCCATTGGACGAAGGTTTGATCGACTATGTTGACGCTTCTTACGGTGGTCCGTCCGACGAAAATGAGTTTGCCGTTCTGAACGTCGTTGCAAGCACAAGTTTCGAATTGTCTGGCACCACGGTCGACGCTGCCAAGATCACGCCCGTGTTTTTGGCCGAAACCCTGCACGAAGCTGACGGCGTGGAATCGAACGTGGCCACGGGGTATCACGCGATTGAATTCCTGCTGTGGGGCCAGGATTTGAACGGTCACGGCGCAGGCGCGGGGGCCCGGGCCTGGACAGACTATGCCGCGGGCGATGCCTGCACCAACGGCAATTGCGACCGGCGGGGCGAATACCTGAAAGCTGCAAGCGATCTTCTGGTGGCCGACCTTGCCTGGATGACGGCGCAGTGGGCAGACGGCGGTGATGCGCGGTCCCAGCTGTTGGCAGACGAAACTGCCGGCATTTCGGCCATTCTGACCGGCATGGGGTCATTGTCCTATGGCGAACAGGCAGGCGAGCGGATGCGTCTTGGCCTGATGCTGAACGATCCAGAGGAAGAGCACGACTGTTTTTCGGACAACACGCACAACAGCCACTACTACGACGGTTTGGGTGTGCAAAATGTCTATACCGGTGAATACGTGCGGGTGGATGGCTCGCTGGTGTCCGGCCCATCCTTGTCTGACCTGGTTGCAGAAACCGACGTGGCTCTCGACGCGGAAATGCAGTCGAAACTGTCTGCAACGATGCGCGCTCTGGGCCGGATCAAGCTGGCTGCCGAATCCGGTTTTAGCTACGACCAGATGCTGGAACGCGGCAACGCAGATGGCGAAGCCCTGGTCATGGGCGGCGTCAACGGTCTGATCGAGCAGACCCGTTCCATCGAACGCGTTGTGGCCGCGATTGGCACAGGTGCGATCGAGTTTGAAGGCTCTGACAGTCTCGACAACCCCGAGGCGGTTTTCCAATAGTCCCAAGAAAAGGCATGGCGCCATGACGCTTTCCCACCTATCGGCAGGTATAGCTCTGGTCATTTCGACAGTATATGGGCCCGCAGCTTTCGCGGGCCCATTCGATGAACCACACTTGGATATCGTACCGCGCACCGTCGAAGAGACGGCACGCATCAAGGCCGTCACCGCGCCCGCAGTACAGTTCGAAGAGCCTCAAAAATTTGAAGCCATGTCCGCCGGGGCTGCGACGGTGCGGGCTCGCCGGAACGCGGACGCCTTTTCCCAACCCTCGGGGAACATCTCGTTCAAGGACGAACTGACATTCAAGGTCGGCAACGGCATGTTCCGCAAGCTTTGGGTGTCTTCTCCGTCGTCGACCCTTGGTTCTGATGGGCTTGGTCCGTTGTACAACGCGCGCTCGTGCCAACGCTGTCATATCAAAGACGGGCGCGGTCACCCGCCGGAAGGCCCCGAAGACCGGGCCATTTCGATGTTTCTGCGGGTCGCGATCCCGATCGAGGACGCCGAACGCGCAGATAATATCCAGGGTTATCTCGCCACGTTGCCCGACCCGACCTATGGGCGCCAGTTGCAGGATTTCAGTCTGGCCGGTCACCCGGCCGAGTACCGCCTGCAGGTCGATTACGAAGAAACGGAGGTCGTGCTCGCCGGTGGTGAGGTCGTATCGCTGCGCCAACCGACCTACAGCGCGGCTGACCTGGGATATGGCCCTCTTGATCAACGCGCGCGACTAAGCCCCCGGATCGCACCCCAGATGCTGGGGCTCGGTCTGCTAGAGGCGATCCCGGCTGCAGACATCCTGGCCAATGCCGATCCCGAAGACTCAGATGGTGACGGAATTTCCGGGCGGGCAAACATTGTGCCATCGATGGAATTCGGCATCCCGATGCTGGGCCGGTTCGGCTTGAAAGCTGGAACGCCGACCGTACGTCAGCAATCTGCCATGGCATTCGCTGGCGATATCGGCATCTCGAATCCGTTGCTGCCCGACCCCTGGGGCGAATGTACATCGGCGCAACCTGATTGCAGGGCCGCCCCCCATGGTGACCAGGATGATCGTGGTACGGAAATCGACGCCGAGGGTCTGGACCTTGTGACCTTTTATAGCCGTAATCTCGGTGTGCCCGAACGCCGTCACGCCAACGATCCAACAGTTCTGCGCGGAAAAGAGGTCTTCAACCAAATCGATAGCACCTCGTGCCACGTGCCGTCTTTCGTGACGCACCGCCTGAACGATCAACCTGAACAAAGTTTCCAACTGATCTGGCCCTATACCGATATGCTTGTGCATGACATGGGGCCAGACCTGGCCGACGAACTGCCGGAAGGTCGAGCCTCCGGGGCAGAGTGGCGGACGCCGCCGCTTTGGGGGATCGGTCTAACCAAACAGGTCTCGGGACACACCTATTTCCTGCACGATGGCCGGGCGCGATCCCTGTTGGAAGCGGTTTTGTGGCACGGGGGCGAAGCACGGGAATCGCGCGATAAAGTTGTCGACTTGCCGCCCGTTGACCGTGCCGCCCTGATCACGTTCCTGGAGAGCCTGTGATGAAACTGATGTCCGTTCTTTGCTGCATGTTTTTCGGCTCGGCAGGTTTGGCGCAGCCCCCTGACTTTAGCCAAATCGTGGATGACCATATCGTTGCCGGGTTTCAAACCCTCGCTGAAACGTCTCTGGTACTTGCCGAGGCCGCCAAGTCGGATTGCACCGCGACGGATCCCCGCCTACGCATGGCATATCATACAGCTTTCGACGCCTGGATTGGTGTCAGCCACCTGCGATTTGGTCCGTCCGAGGCCAATGATCGTGCCTTCGCGTTGGCGTTCTGGCCCGACACGCGCGGCGCGACCCCCAAGGCCCTGCACGCTCTGATCCGCGTTCAAGACCCGGCCGTCGTCGCACCCGAGGAATTCGCCTCGGTTTCGATCGCGGCGCGTGGGTTCTATGCGCTTGAGCTTCTTTTGTACGATCCGGTCTTCGCCGGGCCCGGTGCTGCGGATTATCACTGTGCCCTTGTCCAAGCCATCACCAGGGATATTTCCGCCAACGCCTTGGCCATTCTCTCGGATTGGCAAGGTGTCTATGGCGATGAAATGCGCACGCCCGGTGCGGGCGACATCTATCGCACACGAGCCGAGGTTGCGCGTCAGTTGTTCACGTCGCTTACGACCGGGCTGCAGTTCACCTCGGAAACCCGCCTTGGACGACCTATGGGCACCTTTGATCGGCCCCGCCCCAACCGTGCCGAGGCTCGCCGTTCCAAGCGGTCGCTGCGCCACATCGTGCTTTCGCTTCGGGCAACTCGCGATCTCTCACGCCGCCTGTCGTCCGGCGATCCACAGATCGACGCCAGTTTTGCCCAGGCGCTTGACCGCGCCAAGGCTCTCAACGATCCCATGCTGGCCGGGGTTTCCGATCCCGTAGAGCGTTTCCGCATCGAGGCGCTGAGGCAGTCCGTCGACAACATTCGTACGCGGATCGCAGCGATATTGGGGCCAGACCTTGGCGTCGCGGCAGGGTTCAACTCGCAGGACGGAGATTGACCTTGAACAGACGAGCTATTCTCATGGGCCTGATGGCCGCCGGGTTAGCGCCGATGCCCAGTTGGGCTGACGCGGGCAATCCCGCTTTTCTGGCCGCTGCCCGAGTAGACGACGACACCTACGCGCTGGTCGGGCTGACCGACCAGGGGGCCGAAGCGTTTCGCCTGCTCTTGCCGGGGCGTGGGCACGCGGCTGCGGGGCACCCAATCCGCCCGGAAGCCGTCGCCTTTGCCCGTCGTCCCGGCAATTTTGCCGTGGTGATTGATTGTGCGTCGAAAAAGGTTCTGGCCCGGCTAAAGACACCGGAAGGCGCCCACTTCTATGGCCATGGCGTGTTCTCTGCCGACGGGCAATCCCTGTTCACGACTGAAAACAATTTTGCCGAGGGGCGCGGAGAAATCGGGGTCTGGAATGCTGGCGCGGGCTATGCACGGGTGGGCAGTTTTCCTTCAGGGGGCATTGGCCCGCACGAGCTGCGCCTGGTGCCGGGGACCGACATGCTCGTCGTTGCAAATGGCGGGATCGACACCCACCCCGAAACAGGGCGTACCAAGCTGAACCTTCCAGCCATGCGGCCGAACCTCAGCTATCTTACCCAGGATGGCCACCTGCACGAGGTCGTTGAGCCACCCCGGCAATGGCACCGGCTTTCAATCCGCCATATTTCTGTCCGGCCCGACGGATTGGTTGCGGCGGCATGCCAATGGCAGGGGGACATCGCTGCTTCGCCGCCGCTTTTGGCGACCCACCGCGCGGGCGGTCGGCTGACCTTTCACGGCGGTCCAGATCATATTGCACACCAGATGCAGGGGTATTCCGGAAGCATTGCGTTCTCGGGCGATGGGGTCAGGATTGCCATAACCGGACCAAAGGGAGGCATGGCCATGGTTCATTCCGCCGATGGCACCTATCGCCGCAGGATCAAGGCCCCGGACATCTGTGGGGTCGCCGCGGCCAGGTCAGGTCTATTGTTCACCACCGGAACCGGACACATTCTGCACGACGATCGCCCGGCAAACCTCTTTTCGGGCATTCAATGGGACAATCACCTGGTGCGCCTTTAAAGCGCGCCGTCCCCCGTTGCACCCTTTGCAGAATCCCCGGACAATAGAGCCAACTCAGACATCAAGGACCACGTCCCCATGACCTTCGACCGTTCTATCAAGATTGCCCCCTCGATCCTGTCCGCAGACTTTGCCGACTTTGGCCGTGAAATTCAGGCTATCGAAGCCCAGGGCGCAGACTGGATCCATGTCGATGTGATGGACGGTCATTTTGTCCCCAACCTCACCTTCGGCCCCCCTGCCGTAAAGGCGTTTCGCCCCCATGTGAAAACCGTGATGGACGTGCACCTGATGATCGCACCGGTTGACCCCTACATCGACGCCTATGCCGATGCCGGCGCCGATATCCTGACCGCTCATATCGAGGCCGGAGCCCACACGCACCGCACGCTTCAGGCGATCCGGGCCGCAGGGATGAAAGCGGGGGTCGCGCTTAATCCCGGCACGCCAGCCGAGGCCGTCGAACATTTGCTGGACCTGGCCGACCTGATTTGCGTCATGACCGTAAACCCGGGTTTTGGAGGGCAAAAATTCATCGACATGACCGCCAAGGTGCGGCGGTTGCGCGAGATGATCGGGGATCGCCCCATCCATATCGAGATCGACGGCGGCGTCGACCCCACCACGGCGCCCTTGGTGGTTCAGGCCGGCGCGGACGTGCTGGTTGCGGGGTCGGCGGTCTTCCGCGGCGGCTCGGTCACCGATCCGGTTCCCTACGGCTCGAATATCCGTGCCATTCGTTCGGCTGCGGAAGGAAACCTGACCATCGCATAGGAGACCACCCCATGGCCGCTACCCCCCCGGTTTGCGATTTCGGCTGGAAGGCCCCAGATTTTACGCTCACCGCCACTGATGGGCGGACAGTTACACTTGACGGCGTCCGCGGCCCGAACGGCACGCTGATCATGTTCATCTGCAACCACTGCCCCTATGTGCTGGCCGTGCTCGACCGGATCATTCGCGATGCGCGCGAACTTTCAGCCCTCGGCATAGGCGTCGCCGCAATCTGTGCCAACGATGCGACCTCCCATCCGGCGGACAGTTTTGAAAACATGAGCGCTTTGGCAAAGGAGCACGACTTTCCCTTTCCCTACCTCTGGGACGAAACCCAGTCGGTCGCACGGGACTATGATGCGGTGTGCACACCCGACTTTTTTGGCTTCAACAGTGATCTCGAACTACAGTATCGCGGCCGCCTCGACGCATCGCGCGCCAAGACCGGCCCCGAGGACCTGCGCCGTGACCTGTTTGAGGCCATGCGCCAAATTGCCGAAACCGGGCAGGGGCCGCGGGACCAAATTTCGTCCATGGGCTGTTCCATCAAATGGAAAGCCGCCTGAAGCAAAGCAAACAATTTAAGTCAAATTGCGCTTCTTCTTTTGAAAAATACTCCGGGGGAGACGCCGAAGGCGGCGGGGGCAGCGCCCCTAGTCGTCTTGCAGAATTCGCCAGGCGTCGCCGTCTGGATCGTCGTACTGGTTGTTGCGAATTGTCCAGACAAAGGCGACCAGGGCGCCCAACCCAAGGATCAGCGAACAGGGGACCAGAATGACCAGAATATTCATGCGGACCTCACACGTAGCGCGTTCAATATGACCGTAACCGAACTTGTCGACATGGCAAGTGCGGCCAAAAGCGGTGTGGCAAACCCGGCCAGGGCCAGTGGGATCGCCACGGCATTATAACTAGCCGCAAGTCCAAAGTTCTCCAAAATGCGCCGCCGGGCGGCCTGGGCTGTGCGCAGGGTCTGCGCGATTCCAGACAGACGTCCGGACGTCAGGATCACGTCGGCAGCGCTGCGACTGGCTTCCAACGCGCTGCCCGGCGCCATCGAGGCATGTGCCTCGGTCAAAGCGCCCGTGTCGTTCAACCCGTCCCCGATCATCAGAACCCGTTGTCCCTGCGCCTGCAAAGCCGCAACGAAGGCCTGTTTTCTTTCAGGTGTCATTGCCGCCTCGACCTGATCCAATCCAAGTTCCCGTGCTATGCGCGCGGCCTTGGTTTCAGTGTCACCGGTCAGGATATGCACGGAAAACCCCATGGTTTTCAATGTTTCGATAGTGGAAGCGGCATCCGTGATCAGACTTTCGCTACGATCCAAGATCCAGGTGTTATCCGCGATGCAAAAGCACGTATTGCCCTCATCGTCACGACCCAAGCTAACCGGCAAGCCATCCCATTGCGCCACAAGCCCGGTACCCGGCCGCTCGCGGATATCGGAAAGTGCGGCCAAAGGTGTTTCGGCCATCTGTTCTGCAAGGCTTCGCGATAGGGGGTGGTCGGATGCATTGGCCAATGCGGCCAGAACCCCGGCCTGCGCTGGAGCAAGACCAACAGGCGGGATGAGCGTCGCGCGGGTCAAGGTGCCCGTCTTGTCAAATACGACCGTGTCCACCTGAGCGAGCCGTTCCAAAGCGGTCTCGGACGTCACCAAGAGCCCCTTGCGAAACAATTGTCCGGTTGCGGCCGTGGCAACGGCTGGAACCGCAAGACCAAGCGCACAGGGGCAGGTAATGATCAATGTGGCGACCGCGATATTCAGCGCCAGTCGCAGATCACCCGTGGCATAACTCCACCCCAGAAAGGCCCCCAATGCGATCAGGTGTACCGCTGGCGCGTAAATCGCGGCCGCGCGGTCAGCGAGGCTGGTATAGGCGGATTTGGCGGCCTCGGCCACGGCAACAAGCCGGGCCATGCGCCGCAAGGTGGTGTCTTCTCCCACGGCGGTGGCCCGCACCGTGATCGGCCCGCTCAGGGTCACGGATCCGGCCTGCAAGGCAGCGCCCTTGTGACGTGTGACCGGATCGCTTTCGCCAGTGATCAGGCTGTGGTCAATACGCGCGTGGTCGGCCAGCAATTCGGCATCGACGGGAAGCCGGGCACCCGCCGCCAGCCAAAGCGTGTCACCAACCGCGATCTCGGACACGGGCTGGCTGAGGCGCATTTCACCTTCGATACGTGTCACCCGCGACGGCTCCATGGCGGCAAGATCGCGGGCCGCGGAACGGGCCGTGCGCCGCATTCGAGCATCCAGGACCCGGCCTGCCAGCAAGAAGAATGTCAAGGACAGCGCGGCGTCGAAATAGGCGTGATCGCCGCCTTCCATGGTTTCGAACAACGACATGCCGCAGGCCAGAAGGATCGCAAGCGAAATCGGCACGTCCATGTTCAACCGGGCGACTTTCAGTGCCGACCAGGCATTCGAAAAAAACGGTTGCGCGGCAAAAAGTGCGGCGGGCAGGGCAATCGAGGCGCTTATCCAGTGAAACAGGTCGCGGGTCGCATCCGAAGCACCGGCCCAGACCGCGACAGACAAGAGCATCACGTTCATCATCGCAAATCCAGCCACACCCAGGCGCAGGATCAGGTCTCGGCCCGCCTTGTCATCGACCGGGTTGGTCTCGGCCTCGTGCGCTTCGTATCCTGCCCGCGCCAGTGCTGCGATCCAGGGCGTGGGGTCGGCGTCTGGCTCTGCGGTGATCGCCGCACGTTTCAAGGTCAAATTGACCCGTGCCGATGTGATCCCGGCTTGTGCTGCAAGCGTGTCTTCGACCGTGCGAATGCAGCCGGCGCAGTGGATCGAAGGCAAGGCAAGATGATGGGTGGGCACACCCGGGCCTGCCTTGGCTTCGGCCAGCGGAGCAGCGCCTGAACAGGCAGGGCATGCGGCGACGCTCATCCCGGCACACGCAAAACAATGCGACGCCGGAAGGTCGTGCCATCCCCGGCAAGAGCTTCAAGCCGCAGGTTCCAGTTGCCCGGTTCAAGCGCGTTGACATCGGCCACAAAGGCCGTGCCGTTGAAGGAAAAGGTTGGCGCTTGATCGTCGTTTACATGGGTGGCACGGCCAAGGATGGCTTTTGTGATCTCGGGCTCGACGGGGCCGGTCGGATCCTTGATGAACAGCGTCAGAACCGTTCCATCGACCCGCGCGTCAACTGTCCAACCCAGACTGTCCTGGCGGTCGCGGTCGGCTTCGAAACTTTGGCTGGCAACATATGAATTCTTGGTCTCAAGCCCAGGAAACGTTGCGACAGCCTTGGTTGCCATCACCAGGTTCACACCGATGATGACGGAAAAGGCCGCAGCAAAGCCCAGGAACACATGCCATCCTTTGATCGTTGCTTCTTCCATGTTGCTCATCCGCCTCCGGTGAAAATGCTGTCTTGGTGTACGCGCTCGCCCGATACCAGGTCCTCGATCCAGAACCGCACATTGGTGCGCTCGGCTGTCGTCGGGTCTGTGCCTTGGGGCGCGACCACGTAGACCCGTTGTTGGGCAGTCTCGTTTGCAGGCACAATCACGGTTTCCTGATCCGTGCCTTCAAGCTTGGTTATCAGCGACACGTCGCCCGTGACCTGAATGCTGAATGGACGGTCGTCGCCGTGCTTGTTGCGCAGGCGCAGTTCGTAAGCATTGCGAAGCGAGCCGTCCGAAAGGGTGACAAACTGGGGGTTACGAACCTGTGTCACGTTCACGTCAAGTTCGGGACGCACGAACAAGGCCCACAGCAAAGCGACACCGATCAGCGACCAGCCAGCCGTGTAGACGATGGTTCGGGTGCGAAGGACATGTTGCCAGATTGGGCGCGGCGACTTGCCCTCTTGCTCACGCGGTGCGTCCGATAGGGCCAGATAGTCGATCAATCCGCGTGGTTTGCCGATCTTGTCCATGACATCGTCGCAAGCATCGATGCACAGGGCGCAAGTGATGCAGGCCATCTGCTGACCATCCCGGATGTCGATGCCCATGGGGCAGACGTTAACGCAGGCGTTACAGTCGATGCAGTCGCCCAGGTCGTCGCGGTTCTTTCCCTTGCCGCGCGGCTCGCCCCGCCAGTCGCGGTAGGCGACTGTAAGGGTGTCGTCGTCCATCATGGCGGCCTGAATGCGGGGCCAGGGGCACATGTAAATGCAGACCTGTTCACGCATGAATCCGCCGAATATGAAGGTCGTGGCCGCCAGAATTCCGATCGTGGAATAAGCAACCGCCGGAGCGCTAAAGGTGAAAAGGTTCGCCATCAACGTCGGCGCATCGGCGAAATAAAATACCCAGGCCCCGCCCGTGGCAATGGCGATCAACAACCAAAGGACCCACTTGGTGATCCTCAGGCGCCATTTCCGCACCGACCACTTAGCGTTCCAAAGGCGAACGCGGGCATTGCGGTCACCTTCAACCCAGCGTTCCACCAGGATGAACAAATCCGTCCAGACCGTTTGCGGGCAGGCATAGCCGCACCAGACACGTCCCAAGGCCGAAGTGAACAAAAACAATCCAAGCCCGGCCATGATCAAAAGTCCGGCGATAAAGTAAAACTCGTGCGGCCAAATCTCGATCCAGAAAAAATAGAACCGACGCCCTGCAAGATCGACCAAGACCGCCTGGTCCGGCAGGTTGGGGCCACGGTCCCATCGCAGCCAGGGTGTCAGGTAGTAGATCGCAAGCGTCACCCCCATGAGCCACCACTTGAACGTGCGGAAAGGTCCGGACACACGGCGCGGAAACACCGGTTCCTGGGCAGCATAAAGGGATTCGCCTGGGAGACTCATGATCTTACTTTTCCTGTTCGCAGGGCCAGTTCTAGCAGGACCGATTCTGCGGTCCTTGATCTAGGTCATAAGGCCCCGGTCCCGTCATGCGTGCGAACAGGGGTCGGGACCGGGGCGGATCAGGCCACCTCCTCCGATGGCCTGACCTGGCAAGAGAGAGTGTTACTCTCCTCCGCCTAACTGGTGGACATAGAGCGTCACAGCCTTGACGTCGGCTGCGCTTAGTCGCGCACCCCAGGCTGGCATGACGCCGAAACGCGCGTTGGTGATCGTTTCGACCAGCGTTTCCTTGTCTCCACCGTATAACCAGATGGCATCCGTCAGATTCGGAGCCCCCTGCGAGCGATCGCCAGTACCGTCTTCCATGTGGCAGCTGGCACAGTTTTCCTCGTAAAGCGATGCGCCCACGTTGGCCGCGAAACTGTCGTGCTCGGCCCCTGACAGGGACAGGACATATTCCGCGGTCGAGACGATTTCCTCGTTGCTGAGAAACTCGCCAAAGGCAGGCATCTCGGACCAGTGGGCATCAGGATCGCTGTCGTTGCGGATGCCGTGGGTGACGGTCAGCTCGATCGATTCAAGGTCGCCCCCCCAAAGCCAGTCGTCATCCAAAAGGTTGGGATAGCCTTTGGCCCCGGCGGCACCCGCTCCGTGACACTGGGAACAATTGGCGCGGAACACCGCAGCCCCGCCCGCGACACCAAATTGATGGGCAGGGTCGTCGATCGCCAGTGTGCTCAGATCGGCACTGGCAAGGGCTTCGGAAACCTCGGCGTTCTGGGTCTCATAACGCTTGATCTCGGCAGCAACCTCGGCCCGGGTGGAATACCCGAGCATGCCTTCGGTCGCGCCCTTGACCAGCGGCCAGGCCGGATAGGCGATCGTGTAACCGATGCCCCAGATGATGGTCAGATAGAACGTCCACAGCCACCAGCGCGGCAGGGGATTGTTCAGCTCTTTGATGCCATCCCATTCGTGGCCCGTTGTTTCCGTGCCGGTCACATCGTCTTTATGTGCGTTGTCGGACATCATTCTTCTCCGTCGTCGGCTGTGATGGGCCGCTCATTGCGCAGCGGAATGTCTGCGATTTCTTTGTGCGTGGCGCGGCTGCCGGGGCGAAAGGCCCACAGGATGGTGCCGAGGTAAAACAGCACCATGGCCAATAGGACCCAGCTGTCGGCAATGGCGCGAAAAAGCGAATAGGTATCCATTGTGCTGCTCCTTTACCGGCTTGCGTCAGGCGTGAAGGTCGAAAAATCGACCAGGGTGCCCAGCATCTGCATATAGGCGATCAGGGCATCCATCTCGGTCAGATCGGGCGAGCCGTCAAAGTTCGACACCACCGCACCCGGATAGCGTTCGAGCAAGCCGTCATAGTCGCTGTCGGGATCGGCCTGAGCCATGAAATCGGCCCGCGCCTCGGCAATCATCTCGTCGGTGTAAGGCACCCCGACAATCCGATGCGTCTGCAAAAGCTCGTCGATGTATTTGCCGTCGATGGTCGTCCGACCCAGGAAGGCGTATTTCGGCATGACGCTTTCAGGCACGACCGACTGTGGATCGACCAGGTGGTCGACATGCCAGGCGTCCGAGTACCGACCACCCACACGGGCGAGGTCAGGCCCTGTCCGCTTGGAACCCCACTGGAACGGGTGGTCATACATCGACTCTGCCGCAAGGCTATAGTGGCCATAGCGCTCGACCTCGTCCCGCATCGGGCGGATCATCTGGCTGTGACAGACATAGCACCCCTCGCGGATATAGACGTCGCGCCCGGCCAGCTCTAGCGGTGAATAGGGACGTACCCCATCCACCTCCTCGATGGTGTTTTCGAGATAGAACAGCGGCGCGATCTCGACGATGCCACCCACCGTGACAACCAGGAGAGAGAAGACGAGCAGAAGCGTCGGGCTTCTCTCAAGGATCGCATGTTTCTTAAGTACAGACATATTCTTATCCTTCTCACTCAGCCGGAACAGCGGGAACGCTGCTTGTGACACGCTCGGCGCCCCGGATCGTTTTCCACATGTTCCAGACCATGATCAGAGCACCGGCAAGGTAGAGAACACCCCCCAAAGTGCGGATCACATACATCGGGAATTTCGCGGAAACCGTGTCGGCGAAGCTGTTGACCAGGAAGCCCTGGGCGTCGACTTCACGCCACATCAGGCCTTCCATGATCCCGGTCACCCACATCGACGCCGCGTAGAGAACAATGCCGAGTGTGGCGAGCCAGAAGTGCCAGTTGATCGCGGCCATGGAATACATCTGGTCGCGTTTCCACAGGCGTGGCACCAGGAAGTAGATCGCCGCAAAGGTGATCATCCCGTTCCAGCCCAAGGCACCGGAATGCACGTGGCCGATGGTCCAGTCCGTATAGTGGCTGAGGCTGTTGACGGCCTTGATCGACATCATCGGACCCTCAAAGGTCGACATGCCATAGAACGCCAGGCTGATCACGAACATGCGGATGATAGGATCGGTTCTCAGCTTGTCCCAAGCGCCGTTCAACGTCATCAGACCGTTGATCATGCCACCCCAGGACGGCATCCACAAGATCACCGAGAAGACCATGCCAAGGGTCGAGGCCCAGTCAGGCAACGCGGTGTAATGCAGGTGGTGCGGGCCAGCCCAGATGTATAGGAAGATCAAGGCCCAGAAGTGGATGATCGACAGTTTATAGCTGAAGACGGGGCGTTCAGCCTGCTTGGGCACGAAGTAATACATCATCCCCAGGAAGCCGGCCGTCAGGAAGAAGCCGACCGCATTGTGGCCGTACCACCATTGGGTCATGGCGTCTTGAACGCCGGCAAAGACCTGAACGGACTTTGATCCGAAGATCGAGACCGGAATGCTCAGGTTGTTGACCACGTGCAGCATAGCCACCGTGATGATGAAGCTGAGGAGGAACCAGTTAGCGACATAAATGTGCCGCTCGCGCCGGATCCAGAGTGTGCCCATGAAGACCAGAAGGAACGCGACCCAGACAACGGTCAGCCACAGGTCGACGTACCATTCAGGTTCGGCATATTCCTTGGACTGGGTTGCGCCCAGAAGGTAACCGGTCGCCGCCAGAACGATGAACAGTTGGTATCCCCAGAAGACGAACCACGCCAGGTTGCCGCCCCAAAGTCGCACGCCGCAGGTGCGTTGCACGATGTAAAAGGACGACATGATCAAAGCGTTGCCACCAAAAGCGAAAATCACCGCGCTGGTATGCAGCGGGCGAAGACGTCCAAAGTTGGCGAAAGGCTGTGCCCATTCTATGTTCAGAGCTGGAAAGGCCAGTTGCGAGGCGATGATGACGCCGACCAGAAATCCGGCGATCCCCCAAAAGGCAGTCGCGATGACCCCAGCGCGAATGACACCGTCCATATAGGTCGATGTATCCGGCGCTGATTTGGCATCGCCGATACGGCGTACCTCATAAAGAAACATCCCGCCGGCGATCAGCATGATCAGCACGGCATGGATTTGAAAGGCCAGGTCGCGCGCGAAATTTGCCGCAATGGCGGCAAACAGCGCGACCAGGCCAAAGAGGATGACTTTGACGACGTCCCACATGGCGTTCCAGTCCTTTATTATTTTGGGCAGAGAAATCTTCTGAACCCGTTCGCATTGCCGCCTTGTCGCAGTGCGTGCGCAGCGAAACCTTGACTCAGGTCAATACGGACCAGTGGGGTCAGTCTTTTTTGCCGCGGGGGCAGGGAGGCTGAAACTGGCAGTGAGGCGGTGGTCTAAGGGATTGAAAAGTATATGAAACCAACGGTCTGCAGGCGTTGGTTCTGTGCGGGCTTGTTGTGGAAAGGCGTCGATCTGGTCAGGTTATCGCATAGCGGTGCAAGAAATCCCGGTCCGGTTCCACGCCAATGCCGGGCGCCGTCGGAATCGCGACAAGGCCGCCAGTCGATTTAACCTGCCCCTGGATGTCGAGAGGCTCGGACAACAGCTCGTCGCGGAACTTGTTGTCGGTTGTGTCGAATTCCAGCAAAGGTTCCCATGGGTTCAGCCCGCCGGGCAAGGCTGGCATGGCAGCCAGAAGCTGAAGATTGGTCGCAACCGCGATCGCAGAACCCCAGACGTGATTGATCACCGGGGTGAAATGCGCGTGGCACAGCGCCAGAACCCGCAGATATTCGCTGATCCCGCCAAGGGCGCAGACTTCGGGCTGGGCGATGTCGAGCCCGCGGTTCTCCAGAATGCTGCGCCATCCCCAACGGTTGAACTCGGCCTCGCCGCCCGAGATGTTGACGCTCAGGCCGGTGCGCAGTTCGCGATAGCCATCCAAATCTTCCGGCGCGACCGGTTCTTCGAACCAATAGGCCTCCAGCTCCTCCAAAGCGCGACCGACGTAAAAGGCATCCGATGTGGTGTAACAATGGTTCGCATCGACCATGAATTCAAAATCGTCGCCCACGCCCCGGCGGACGGCTTCGCACAGCCGCACGTCGTCTTTGGGCCCCAGCCCGACCTTCATCTTGGTCGCGGCAAATCCGGCGTCACGGATCGCTGCTGCTTCGTCCGTGAAACGTGAGATGTGATCTTCGACGCTCTCACGCTTTAGCATCATGCCATAGCCATAGGCCTTGACCCGGCTTCGATGTGCCCCACCGATCAGCTTATGCAGCGGTAGACCCGCCACTTTGCCCGCGATATCCCACAAAGCGATGTCGACACCGGAAAGGGACTGCATCGGCATGCCCTTCTGCCCGTGATCGCGCAAGAGGTTATAAACCTTGTGCCAGATCACGTCGCGGTCGAGCGGGTCATCGCCAAGGATCATGGGCTGGATGACTTTTTCGACGATCCCCTTGTTGGCCAGGGCGACGTTGCCAGGGCCGAAACATTCACCCCAACCTGTCACACCTTCGTCGGTGGTGATTTCAACCAGATGCGCGGTGCGTTTGGCGTAATACTGTTGGGAATAGCCCAACTCTTCGGGCAAATCGTATTGCAGCACATGACTGGTGACGCCAACTATCTTCATCGATGCCCCTTTCGGCAGAGATCAGATGATCATGCCGCCATCGTCGTCATCGCCGGTTTCTGCCAACAGATCGGCCAGGTCGGGGATGATGATGCCGCGTTTGCCGTCCAGCTCGATGATCCCGTCTTTCTTCAGCTTGGTCAGCTGGCGGCTAACGGTTTCGATGGTCAGGCCCAGGTAATTTGCCATGGTTTCGCGCGTGATGGGCAGATTGACACGCGTGCTGTCGCCCAGAACCTCGCCGTCCGGGCGGGTTGAGCGTTTGACGATCAACGCAATCAAGCTGGCGATCCGTTCTCGCGCGGTCTTGCGCCCCAATAACAGCATCCAATCGCGCGCTGCGTCCAATTCGTCCAACGCCATCTCCAAAAGCCGCTCGCGAACATGGGGATAGTCCACCAACATCTTTTCAAACGGTTTCTTGTGAAAACAGCATACCGTCAGTTCGGTCACAGCGGTGATGTCATAGTCGATCGTGCCGCGCCCGGGTCTGCCAATAAAATCCGACGGCAATAACAGACCAACCAGTTGGGTGCGCCCATCCTCCATCGACCGGGTCAGTGTTGCGACGCCATTGACGACGGATGCAACGGTGTCAGACTTCTCACCGCGAATGGCAATCGCCTGTCCAGCGGGGAAGGTTTTATAGAACTTGATCTTGTTCAATTCGGCAAGTTCGTCCGGCTCGCAGCGCGAACAAACCGCCCGATGCCGGATCGGACAGGCGGCGCAATCTACAGAAAATTCTTCCCGTTTCATTTTCTTGCCTTTGACCTGCGTCAATGCGTCGACCGGCCCGGGAGGTCATGTCAGATGAATGACACACCGATCAGAACTCGGACGACTTGGCCTATTTGACGCTAAAGTGCCCCGTTTCACAAGTTATCCGCCCGCAAATCGTTTTGCGCCCGATGTTGGCGGCGTTCAGCACGAAGCCTGGCTGGCAGCCACACCAGATGGTTCAGATATATCGGTTTACATACATATTCCCTTTTGTAGACGGCTTTGCTGGTTCTGTGCGTGTCGGACGCAGGGCACGAAAACCGATGCTCCCTTGGCGCGATATGTCGCAACTGTTCTAGACGAAGCACGTACGGTTCGCGCCAATATGCCCGCCACCACGCGCTTGGTGCGTCTGCATCTTGGGGGCGGCACCCCGACGATTCTTCCCGCCGGGCTGATGGATCAACTGCTGGTCGGCATCAAGGCGATCTTTGGCAGCGACGCGCTGGAAGAATTCTCAGTCGAGATCGATCCCACCGAAGTTGGGCACGACCGGCTTGAGGTTCTGGCGAAACACGGGTTGAACCGTGCAAGCCTTGGCGTCCAGGATTTCGACCCCAAAGTGCAAAAGGCCATCGGTCGGATGCAGTCGGTCGAGGAAACCCGCAGCACCGTCGCAATGCTTGCGGAATTGGGCGTCAGCGCTTTGAACATCGATCTTCTCTACGGTTTGCCGTTTCAGACCCGTGACAGCCTGCGTCGAACACTGGACGATGTCCTTTCTCTAAGCCCGACCCGCATCGCGCTTTATGGCTATGCTCATGTGCCGTGGATGTCCAAGCGTCAGCAAGTCATCCCGACGGCTGCACTGCCGAACCCCGAACAGCGTTTCGATCTTTTTCTGGATGCCCAAAGCCGTTTCGTCCACGCGGGCTATGACGCCATTGGCATCGACCACTTTGCCCTGCCCGAAGACAGTCTTGCACAGGCCAGAAAGCAGGGCCGATTGGCTCGGTCGTTCCAAGGCTATACTGACGACAAGGTTTCTCGTTTGATCGGGTTGGGGGCCTCAGCGATTTCACGGTTCCCGGAAGGCTATGCGCAAAACCAATCGGCTACGGCGCATTACCAGTCCGAGGTGGCAGCAGGTCATTCAGCGGTGGCGCGCGGAGTCGTTCTGCACGGCTGGGACCGGACCAAGGGCGATATCATCGAAGCGTTGATGTGTTATCACGCGGTGGATCTTGGCGATCTCGAAGCACCTGTGGACGAGGCGGCAAGCTGGCTTGCCGATCTGGCAACGGCCTGGCCCGAAGCCATGCGCTTTGATGGAAACCGGTTGGATATCCATGAATGGGCCCACCCCCTGGTGCGGATTTTTGCCGCGCGGCTGGGTCAGACTGTGTCCGAAGAGCAAACCTATAGCGCCGCGATTTAAGGTGTTGGCACGGCTGCGCGCTATCCTGTAAATGCGCGGCGGATCATGTTCAGACCAATCAGCACGAAAAGCGACAGGATGAACTTGCGGAACCCGGCTTCGGACAGGCGTCGGCGCAACTGTTCGCCCAGCAAGAGCCCGATCGTCGTCGGTATCAGAAGGACCACTGACAGCATGGCCAGCGGTCCGGTCAAGAACCCCTCGCGGATGTATCCGCCAAGCAGCGGCAGGCTTCCGGCGAACAACAATAGGCCAGTGGCGCGGACAAATTCGTCCTTTGAGACGCGTCGCGCGCCCAGATAGATCAGCATCGGCGGCAGCCAGATCGCCGCCAACCCACCGAAGATCCCCGAGGCGGTGCCGAAGAAAAGCTGGGCCTTGCGGTCGTGGCGGTCGGGGATCGATGGGGCCCACTTGGTCACGTTCAAGATCACATAGACAATGATGACTGTGCCCAAGACCCCGAGCAATGCCTGCTCTGAGGCATCTGCGGACAACGTCAAAACGACCGGGATGCCGATCATCATGGTGATCAGGTATGGCAGATAGCGCGGGATCGCGGCGGGGACGCCGCCGACGCGCCAAAGCTGGATGGTGTTGGCCAGGAAAATCGGGATCAGGGTGATGGCAAAGGCGGTTCTTGGATCAGTAAAAAACGTCAAGATTCCAAGTGCTGCCATCGGAAGACCCACGCCTGCGGTCCCTTTGACCAATCCGGCAGCAAGCAGCGCTGCAAAAACGATCCAGAGGGCGGGAAGTGCGTCCATCAGGCGTCAGACTGGGCCAGCGCAGAACCGGCGGTCAAAAGGTATTCCATCAGGCGACCATGGCCTCGGCATTCTTTAAATCGACAGAGACCAACTGACTGACGCCCTGTTCGGCCATTGTGACGCCAAACAGACGGTCCATCCGCGCCATTGTAACCGCGTGGTGAGTGATGATCAAAAATCGAGTTTCGGTACGGCGGCACATCTCGTCCAGCAAATCGCAGAACCGCGTCACGTTGGCATCATCCAAAGGCGCATCGACCTCGTCCAGCACACAGATCGGGGCAGGGTTCGCCAAGAAGACCGCAAAGATCAATGCCAGTGCCGTCAGCGTTTGTTCGCCCCCGGACAACAACGACAGGGTCGACAATTTTTTGCCCGGCGGTTGGCACATGATTTCCAGACCAGCCTCTAGGGGATCATCGGATTCTACCAACACCAGCTTGGCTTCGCCGCCGCCGAAAAGATGGGTGAACAACAGCGAGAAATTCGAGTTCACCTGCTCGAAAGCCGTAAGCAGGCGTTCGCGACCTTCTTTGTTAAGGCTGGCGATACCGCCGCGCAGGGTGCGGATGGCGTCTTCCAGGTCGGTTTTTTCCTTGACCAGAACACCATGCTCTTCGTCGACTTCCTTGGCATCTTCTTCGGCCCGCAGGTTGACCGCGCCCAGAGCATCGCGTGCCCGGCGCAGGCGCATCACCTCGGTTTCGATCTTCTCGGCCGAAGGCATCGCTTCGGGATCAGCCTCAAGGGTTTCCAAAAGCTTTTCCGGGGTGGTTTCCTGTTCTTCCTCGATCCGTTCCGCGGCCTGGGCCACGGTTTCGCGCGCCGCCTCGGCACGCGCTTCTGCAGCGGCGCGATGTTCGCGGGCTTCCGAAGCGCGACGTTCGGTGTCGCGTTCGGCTTCCTTGGCGTCCCGTTCTGCGGTCTCTGCTTCGGCCAGAACGTCCGCAGCCTTGCGGCGGCGGCCCTCGGCCTGTTCCAGGTCATCGGCCAAGGATGCGCGATCCGTGGCGATCCGTGCAGGAGCGGCTTCGGCTTCTTTCAATTCGGTTTCCGACTGAGTGCGGCGCTCGGCCAGTTCCGCGATCCGTGAACCGGCATTGGCCAGCCGCGCTTCCCAGGTCGCGCGCTCTTTCTGGATCTCACCCATGCGGCGGGCGCGAGTCTCGCCTTCGCGTTTCAATTCGTCATGTGCCGAACGCCGTGCCATCATTGTCATGCGGGCGGCTTCTACCGTCATTTTGACGTCTTCGGTCGTGGCGCGCAATTCGTCCAGATCGTCCAAGTCAGCCAAGGCCCGTTCGGCGTGCGCCAGGCTTTGCCGGGTCGACGTCGCCTCATCCCCGTGGCGGCGCACGGCCAGTTCGGCCGCTTCTCGCTTGCCAGCTGATATGTTGCGATCCGCCTCCGCCCGGCTGAGCGCACGGTTGGCCTCGGTCAGCGCATGATCGGCGGCCCGGCGGGCATCACGCGCCTTCGAGACATTCGCGACCAGGTCCTCCATCTCGGATTTCAGCAACTCGTGCGCTCGGGCTGCCCCATCAGCTCGGGCGGTTGCCTCTTCCAAATCCTGCTTCAGTTCTTGCAGACGATTCAGTTGCTCCAAACGCAGAGCCGCGGCCGAGGGGGCATCGCCCGCGCTGGCGCGAAAGCCGTCCCATCTCCACAGATCACCCTCGACGCTGACCAGGCGCTGACCCGGCAACAGGTCTGCCTGCAATCGCGCGCCGTCGTTGCGATCGACCAGCCCCACCTGCGACAAACGACGGGCCAGAACCGAAGGTACGCTGACATAGTTCGACAGGGCGGCCACGCCGCTCGGCAAATCCTGAGCATTGACATAGCCGGGCAGGGCGGCCCAACCCGAGGCGACCGTGCTGTCTTCAATGACCGGGGCGCGCAAATCGTCTGCCAGAGCCGCGCCAAGAGCCTTTTCATAACCCGACTTCACTGTCAGCAGGTCCATGACCTGACCACCCTCGGCGGTGTCGCGGTCAACCAGCCTTGCCAGTGCTGCAACTTCGGCTTGCAACGCTTTGACCTCGCCCTCGGCAGCAGACCGCCCGGCGCGTGCGTCGGCTTCCTTGCTCTGGGCAGACTCGCGGGCGTCGTCGGTCGCGGCCAGGGCCGCCTCAGCCGCGCTTGCCGCGTCAGAAGCACCCTTCAACGCGGTCTCAGCCGAGCCAAAAGCGGTCTGTGCCGTGGCCAAATCCTCTGCGGCGCCTGCAGCTTCCGCGCGCGCTTTTTCTTCTGCCTCTTCGCTGCGGGTCAGCGTGGTACGCGCATCCTGCACCAGACGTTCCGCCGATTGATGTCGCGCCGCCAGACGTGCCACATCTTCGGTCAGTTGCGACAACTGGTTTTCGCGATCCTGCAACACGGCCGCCGCTTCGTGAGCCTCGCTGTTGGCGGTTTCGATCGCCTCGTCGTGACCTGTCCCCGCCTGGGTCAGCTCGGTCTCTTCCGCCGCCAAATCCGCCAACGTCTTGCCCGCGTCCGCGTTCAGATCGGTCTCGCGTTCGGCATCTCGGGACAACTGGGCTATCCGCCCCTGAAGGGTATCGATGGTGCGGGCGGCGCGGGTCTCTTCTTCGTCCAGCGCCGACAGCTTGACCTGCAATCGGCTCAGCACCGCCGTGGCAATTGCCTCTTCCTCGCGCAAGGGAGGCAGGGCTTCCTCTGCCTTGGCACGTTCCCCGGCCGCATTGCGCGAGGCGCGTTCCGCTTCAGCCGCCGCGCGGGTTCGTTCCGCCAAATCCGCTTCCGCCCCGGTCCGGGCGCTTTCGGCCTCGCGCCATCGCAGATACAGCAACAGCCCCTCGGCATGGCGCAATTCCGCGCCGATCTCGCGATATCGTTTGGCCTGTCTCGCCTGGCGCGCCAACGACGCCAGCTGTGCCGCCAACTGCTCGATCACATCGTCAACGCGCGTCAGGTTGGTCTCGGCGCCTTTCAGTTTCAGCTCAGCCTCGTGGCGGCGCTGATACAACCCCGAAATTCCGGCGGCTTCTTCCAGGATACGCCGGCGGTTCTTCGGTTTGGCGTTGATCAGTTCGGAAATCTGCCCCTGCCGCACCAGCGCGGGCGAATGTGCCCCGGTCGACGCGTCGGCAAACAGCATCTGCACATCTCGGGCGCGCGCGTCCTTGGTGTTGACCTTATAGGCCGAGCCCGCATCACGGGTGATCCGGCGGATAATCTCCAGGTTGTCGCTGTCATTGAACCCTGCCGGAGCAAGGCGGTCCGAGTTGTCGATATGGATAGAAACCTCGGCAAAATTGCGGGCGGGCCTGGTCGAGGCCCCAGCAAAAATCACGTCTTCCATACCGCCGCCCCGCATGGCCGTGGGACGATTTTCGCCCATGACCCAGCGCAGTGCTTCCAGCAAGTTCGACTTTCCACAGCCGTTCGGCCCAACAACACCGGTCAGCCCGTCGGCGATGACCAGATCCGTCGGATCGACAAAACTCTTAAAGCCGTTCAGGCGAAGTCGGTTGAAACGCACGTCAGCGGGGCCTTGCAGGGTGATTCCGAGGGTTAGACTGTCCGATGCGAGGCCGCGCGAGTCAACGCGGAACCCCAAGGAAGGTGTCAGTTTGGGCGGTTATCCACAAGATATTGCCCGAACCCTGGGGATTCTGGCGAAAAGGGCAGCCCCGGGCGCAGCGCGAATGGATTGGCGTTTGCGTCGCACAATGCTATCGCAAGTGCCATGCAAAACATCACGACAATCCCCGACCGCATCGATCCCGCCCGCGCTCAGGCGTTGATGGCCACGCTTGGCGTCGACCGACCCGCCGGGGTCGGGGCGGACTTGCCCCCTTTGGCCCACTTTGCATTCTTCTGGGACCCGAGTTTCGAAGATGGCCTCGCCCACGATGGCCACCCCCATCTCGGCGGTATGATCCCCGACGTCGGGTTGCCGATCCGCATGTGGGCCGGAGGACGGTTGCGGTTCCACGCGGCTTTCCGATCCGGTGTCGCCGCGGAAAAAACCTCAACCTTGCAAGGCGTCACCCGCAAGGAAGGCAAAAGCGGCAAGCTGGCTTTTGTGACCCTGCGCCACGAAGTCCGCCAGCGCGGCGCGCTTGTTCTCAGCGAGGAACAAGACCTGGTCTATCGCGAAGCCGGGACGTTGCCGGGTGAACCGCCCGTGGTCAGCGAAGAGGTTGACGAGCGCCGCCCTCTGAAACTCTCTGAAATCAGTCTCTTTCGCTACTCCGCTCTGACCTTCAACGCGCATCGGATCCACTATGATGCCGACTATTGCCGTGAAGAGGGGTACGCTGGCCTGGTGGTGCATGGGCCTCTCATGGCGACATTGCTGGCACATATGGCGGCCGACACTCTTGGTGGGCTTAAATCCTTTTCGTTTCGCGCCACGGCTCCCCTGATCTTGGGGGACGTGGCCTGGCTTTGCCGCGCGGGCAACCGGTTCTGGGTCGAAGGTCCCCGTCGCCGACTCTGTATGACGGCCGAAGCAAGCTGATGATCGGCCAAATCACCTGGCTGCCAATCTTCTTCTTGGTCCAAATATCCTGGGGGTGAATTGGCCTTGAAGGCCAAGAGGGGGCAAAGCCCCCATTCAAAAATCGCATGCGGGCCAAGGGCCCGCGCATTCATCCTATGTGATCAGTGCGAAATTCTGGCGGGATCGCGTCGCGCCCCTCAAGCGCCAGATCGCACATCACCTCGGCAATTTTTGGCGCCATGCCAAACCCGATCTTGAACCCGCCGTTGGCGATGAGGTGGCCTGGCCGATCCGGCCATTGTCCCAGCAACGGTGCCCGGCTTTTCGCACGCGGGCGCACACCGGCCCATCTCGTCAGGACCCGTGCGCCTTTCAATACCGGCATGATCTGGCCTGCCCGCTCGATCAGCGCATCGAGTTGATGATCGGTCTGATCCGGATTTTCGAAGTCGCGCTCCGAAGTCGACCCGATAGCCGTCGTGCCGTCGCCGTGGGGCACGATATGCATTCCATCGGCGAAAATCTGAGGGCTCCCCGGCGCGCCATGCTCCAACAGTGCCGCCTGTCCCTTGACCCCATTGCCCGCCTTCAACTCGACCAACCCCTGCCAGCCCGTGGCCCAGATCGTCACGCCCGTGTCGTCGCCCTCAGTCTCGATCGTGCCGCCGCGCGCGCGGATCGCGCTGGCCAGACTTTCCGTCGCCCGGCGCGGGTGCAACAACGCCGACAAGCTATCATAGACATATAACCCGGTGGGCGAGTGTGGCCGCCAGTCTCCCGCGTTGGCCGTGTCGATTACTTCCCAGACCCCGGCGTCTTTCCAGTTTGCCGCTGCCGGCGCCGCGCGGGACCGGGCCAGGTCTACGTCGCGCTCGGTCTTCAAGGGTTGGAGCCGCCCGACCCTGCCATAGCCCGATCTGATCCCTGACGCCGCTTCGACGCTCTTCCAGAAGCGTTCGGCCATCAACAGGCTGTCCAGTTGAAACTGTTTCTTGTCGTTCCAGGGATCGGGTGTGTGCGGCTGCAAAGCCCCGACCAATCCCCCCGATGACCCGGCACCCGGTCCATAGGGATCGATGATGTGCACCGTGGCTCCGCGTGTCATGGCCTCCCAGGCTATGGAAAGCCCGAAGATTCCCGCACCACGAATTGTCAGATCGGCCATTGCCAAGCGCGTGCCTCCTTGACAGTGTCGCGGCGAATTCCTGAAACCTTGATAGGGCAGAGCGTGGCCGACCACCAGCACCCCAATCTTGATTGGCGCGACGGCGTCCCGGTCGCGACCCGCTTTGACGATCCGTATTTCTCGCTGGAGAACGGCTGGGCCGAAACCAATCATGTTTTCCTGGCGGGCAATGATCTGCCGGGCCGTTTTCGTCCGGGTTTTCATATTGCAGAGCTGGGCTTTGGCACCGGGCTCAACGCGCTCGTAGCATGGGACGCCTGGACAAAGTCAAAACAATCCGGGGATCTGCGATTTACCTCTTTCGAACGCTTCCCCTTGCCAGTTTCGGATATGGAGCGTGCCTTGTCCGTCTATCCCGACCTGGTTCTCATGGCACGCCCATTGCTTGACGCTTTTGATCGCGGCGACATGCATGTGACCTGTGACGGGTTAAACCTGACCGTGATTATCGGGGACGCCCGCCAGACCTTGCCGGGTTGGGCCGATAAGGCCGACGCCTGGTTTCTCGACGGTTTCGCGCCCGCCAAGAACCCCGAGCTTTGGGAGCCGGGTTTGTTGGCGCAGGTCGCATCCCACACTGGCCCGGGCGGCACCGCCGCAACCTATAGCGCCGCCGGAGCCGTTCGCTCGAGCCTGGCCGACGCTGGCTTCGTGGTTGATCGCATTCCGGGCTTTGGACGCAAACGGCACATGACCGTTGCGCGACTGCCATGATAGAACAGTCCAACCGCAAAGGCATCTTCCTGATGATCGCGACCACTATGGTTTTCGCGACCCAGGACGGGATATCGCGCCACCTGGCCGAGCATTACAACGTGATGATGGTGGTGATGATCCGCTATTGGTTCTTTGCTGCTTTTGTCATCGCGATCTCTGTGCGCAAAGCGGGCGGGGTTCGTGCTGTTGCCGCCACGTCGCAGCCCGGTATGCAGATTTTTCGTGCGCTTCTGTTGGCCGCTGAAATCTGCATCGCCGTTCTGGGGTTCGTCTGGCTGGGATTGGTCGAAAGCCACGCCATATTTGCCACTTACCCGCTGTTGATCACCATGCTCGCGGCCCCGGTTCTGGGCGAGAGGGCCGGATGGAGACGGTGGCTGGCCATTCTTGTCGGATTCTTGGGCATGTTGATCATCCTGAAACCCGGCGCCGGCGTGTTCCAGCCGGCGGCCATTGTTCCTTTTCTGTCGGCCTTGATGTTCGCGCTCTACGGGCTTTTGACCCGGTATGTCGCCCGCAAGGACAGCGCGGCCACGTCGTTTTTCTGGACCGGCACGGTTGGCGCAGTTGCCATGACCTTTGTCGGGCTGCCTTTCTGGACCCCGATGACTGGCGCGGACAGCCTGTGGATGGCGGTTCTGTGCGTTACCGGCGTTCTCGGCCACTGGCTGTTGATCCGCACCTATGAGGTGGCCGAAGCCGGAGCGGTTCAGCCCTTTGCATATTTCCATCTGGTCTTCGCCAGCTTGATCGGAATTACCTTCTTTGGAGAGGCACTAAAGATCAACGTGGCCCTCGGCACCTTGATCATCGTGGCCGCGGGGGTTTTTACGCTTTGGCGCGCGCAACTGGCGGCAAAGCGCGGCAATTAGTTCTTTTGCAACAGATTTATTGCGCGGCACGACATTCCACACTATGACGCGCCACGGGTAGTTGGGATGAGTTTTGATGAAAACGTGGTTGAAAGGCTGCTGGCTTGCTCTGGCGCTGTCCTGCCTGACGGGTCAAGCTATTGCACAGGACTTGCGACTGGTGACGGTGACGCGAACGCCGTTTTCTCAAGTAGAGGCAGGTGTCGATACCGGGTTTTCACTGCAGCTGTGGGACGCCATCGCCCAAGAACTTGGGCTGGACTATCGCGTCGACCGCGTTGAAAACTTTGGCGAAATGCTGACCGAAGTGGAAGCCGGGCGCGCGGATCTGGCAGCGGCAAACATCTCGATTACCGCCGAGCGCGAAGCCAGGCTGGATTTCAGTCAGCCAATTTTCTCGTCCGGTTTGCGGGTCATGGTGCCAGCGGGACAGGATGGACCGTCCGTCTTTAGTGTTCTGTGGTCGCTTGATCTTTTGCTAGCGATTCTCGCGGCTTTCGCACTGCTGCTTGGCGGCGGAATGTTGATGTGGCGGTTCGAGCGAAACGGCCAGGAATACTTCCAAGGAGACGCCAAGGAAAAGATGTTCCCGTCTTTCTGGTGGGCTTTGAACCTTGTGGTCAATGGCGGCTTTGAAGAGCGTGTACCGCGTACGGTCATGGGGCGAATTTTTGGAACGCTTTTGGTGTTGTCGTCCCTGTTTGTCGTGTCGGTTTTTGTTGCGAAGATCACGTCTGCGATGACTGTGAATGCCATCCAGTCCTCGGTGCAATCGCTGAATGACCTTTATGGAAAGACCGTCGGAACGACCACAGGGTCCACAGCTGCGGCCTATCTTGATGGCCGAGAAATGCAGTATGTCGGGTTTGGTAGTCTCGACGACCTGATCGAAGCATTCGAATTGGGCGAGCTTCAGGCCGTGGTCTTCGATACGCCGATCCTGTCCTACTATGTCAACACGAACGGCGAAGGCATCGGAGAGTTGGTCGGGCCGACATTCCTGCGTGAAAACTATGGGTTTGCCTTGCCTTCTGACAGTCCGCTACGTGAAGACATCGATCGAACACTGTTGCGTTTTGCCGAAGACGGCACCTATCGCGAAATCTACATTCGGTGGTTCGGAAGCGAAGGCGCAAACTAGCCCGCTTTTTGCAGATCACCAATCAGCGCATCGATCTTGCCACCGCGCTTGTCCAGCATGGCGCCGATCTCGGCACGTTCCGCTTTCAAAAGGCTTATGCCCTCGATCAACAGGTCAAAGAACTTGTCCGACCCGGACCGGTCCGAGACCATGAAACTGACCGCAAAAGGTGCCTGCCCCTTGATGGTGGCGGTTGCCATGACTTCCTGGAACCGTTTAACGGATCGCGCGCCGGTGACTTCGATTTTGCCACCAATAAATTCGCGAAACCGCTTGCCATACTTACGCGACATATAGCCGGTAAAGGCGCTGGTATAGGCATTCATCTGCGCCGTGCTTGCCGACCGCGCAGGGGGGCCAAGGACGGAACGCGCGATGGTCGGCACGTCGGCGTAGCGGCGGAAAATTCGTTCAAAATCGCCGTACATCGCATTTTCGGATTTACCAGAGTTGATCACCGAGTTGATGTCAGACACGGCCGAGTCGATCAGCGAACGCGCCTCTTTCTCGGACAAGGCGGCAGCAGGGGTCAGTGAGGCAACCAGAGCCAATGCGCTGGCAGTTCCGGTCAAGATCACACCGCGACGGGTCAAATCAGAAGTCATCATAAAGACCCTCATATACCTCGTCGTAGAGGTTTTCATAGGGATCGAATGCGTTCTCGGCAGAAGTTTGCCCGCTCAGCTCAAAGCGGCGACTTTCCAAGTAAAACAGGCGCAACTGCACATAGCTGTCAGCGCTGTCGTAAAGAATGCCGTCGACCGTGTCGGCAAGCTCGTAACGGGAATCCAGAACCGAGGGCAAAGACGTGGAGGCTGCGATCTCGTCTCCTTCGTCGCCCAGGAAGGTGATCGGATTAGCTGCGATATCAACTATCTGGCCGATCGCATCGCGTTCGTTGGACGGTCCAAACAGCGGCAATTCAAGATAGGCCCCCTCTGATGCGCCCCAAACCGCAAGCGTGTCACCAAATCCGGTCTCGCGTTCTTCAAGCCCAAAGTCCGACGTGGCAGGGTCAAAAATGCCGAAGACGCCCAGTGTGGAATTGACCAGGAACCGGACCGTGTTGTGTCCTGCGTCGTCCAGGTTGCCTTGCAACAGGTCGTTCAGAATGCTGCGTGGTGTATCCAGGTTCGAAGCCGCGTTCGACAGGCCTTGCCGCACAGGTTTTGGGACAACCGTTCCATAGCCTTGGCTGACGGGACGGAAAAAGATCCGATCAGCCCCTTTGTTCACCGCATGGCTGGCCCTGTTGATCGGCTCGTATGGGTCATGAATCGCACCGGGCGTGTCCGGCTTCGAGCAAGCCGACAGTCCAACGATGGCAATCAAACCAAGACGAGTAGAGGCAAGTTTAAGAAATCTAAGGGTCACAGGGTAATCCAGCGGCAGCTTTTTGATCGTCAATGCTCTCAGACATAGGGTGAATGCCCGAATTTTCACAGTGCCGATCACAAAAATTGGAAACTTAGCAAAGATTTGTTGCGCGAGGGTGTCGACGGTTGAATGGTGGTGGGGGGCGCAGTCGGCACGTATTGGCCGGATTTTGTAGGAGGCATCATGACAATCGATTTAGACCAACGGCTGGAACAAAAAGGGCTTTCTCTTCCTGATGCACCCGCTCCGGCAGCCAATTACGTGCCCTATGTGATCTCGGGTGGTTTGATCTTTGTCTCTGGCCAGGTGTCCATCGATGATAACGGTGACTTGATCACGGGCAAACTTGGGGCTGAGCTTGACATATCGGCGGGTGCTCGCGCTGCCGAACGCTGTGCGCTGTCTCTATTGGCGCAGGCGAAAGCGGCTTGTGGAGGTGATCTGGAGCGGTTGAAGAGGGTGGTCAAACTGACAGGATTCGTTAATTCGACGGCAGATTTTACCGACCAGCCGCAGGTCATAAACGGAGCCTCGGACCTCTTGGTCGATCTACTGGGCGATGCGGGCCGACATTCACGTTCTGCTGTCAGCGCCGCGGCGCTTCCGTTCAACGTCGCCGTCGAGATCGAAGGGATCTTTGAAATCACATGATGCCGCAACTGCCCGAAAGGTTCCGGACCCTCCCCTTGGCGCACCGTGCGTTGCACGATGTTTCGGATGGGCGACCCGAGAATTCGCGCGCTGCGGTAAAATCAGCGATCGCCAACGGCTTTGGCATAGAAATCGATGTGCAGCTTGCCGCCGACAACGTGGCTATGGTGTTTCATGACTATGATCTGAAACGTCTCACCGGTCTAAACGGCCTGGTGCGCGAGGTGACCTCGACCGACCTGGCCGGGATCGCTCTGAAAGGCGGATCAGAAGGTATCCCCACGCTTGCGGCAATCCTGGAAATCGTGGCGGGCAGGGTGCCGCTCTTGGTCGAAATCAAGGATCAGGATGGATCACTTGGCGTAGATGTCGGGCCCTTGGAGATCGCCGTTGCCCAGGTCATCGACGACTATCAGGGCGACCTGGGGATAATGTCGTTCAATCCGCACGCGGTCCGGGCAATGCAGGCGCTTGCACCGGATGTGCCGCGCGGGCTGACCACCGATCCCTTTCGCAGAACCCACTGGTCGATACCCACCGCGCGGCTGAAGGAACTGGCGGAAATTCCGGACTATACCAGCGTGGGCGCCTGTTTCATCAGCCATAAAGCCAGCGATTTGAACAATGCGCGTGTTGCCGAGCTGAAGGAAGAGGGCGCAACGATCCTGTGCTGGACCGTACGCAGCGCAGCCGAGGAAAGAAAAGCCCGTAAAGTGGCACATAACGTGACCTTCGAAGGTTATCTGCCTGAACGCGTCTCTTGAACTTGCGCCCCGCTCTGACGGCCTTACCTTGTTCCCATGACCGACGACACCCAGCTTGAAATTTCGGCGCTGAACACGCTTGACGCCATCGCGCCCGAGGATTGGGATGCCTGCGCCTGCCCCGAGATTTCGGACGGCGGGCGGCCGATCGATCCCTTCACCACATATCGGTTTTTGAAGGCGCTGGAGGACAGCGGGTCAGTCGGTGTCGGCACCGGGTGGGAGCCGCGTTACCTGGTCGTGCGCGACGCGGACGAAGTTGTTGCAGTCGCGCCGCTTTATGCCAAGGGCCACAGTCAGGGCGAATATATCTTTGACCACAACTGGGCCCACGCCTGGGAACGTGCGGGCGGGCGGTATTATCCCAAGCTGCAAATCGCAGTGCCCTTTACACCCGCCACCGGACGCCGTTTTCTGATCCGTCCGGGGCACGAGGGGGTTGGGTTCGAAGCGCTGATCCAGGGCGCGCTTCATATCGCGACAGAAAACAATCTTTCGTCGGTCCATGCCACATTCTGCACGGCGGAAGAGGCCGAACGTGGGGCGGAAATAGGTTTGCTTCATCGTGTAACCCAACAATATCATTGGGAGAATGACGGGTACGACAGCTTCGATGATTTCCTGGCTGCCTTGTCCTCGCGCAAACGCAAAACGCTGCGGCGCGAACGTCGTCTGGGCCAGGGGTTTGGCGGGGACATCCTGGCGCTCACAGGCGACGAGATCGAACCGGAGCACTGGGACGCCTTCTGGCGATTCTATCAGGACACCGGTGCGCGCAAATGGGGAACGCCCTATCTGACACGTTCATTCTTCGACATTGCCCAAGATGTGTTGCGTGATGACATTCTTCTGGTTCTTGCCATGCGCGAGGGTCGCCCCATAGCCGGGGCGTTGAACTTCATCGGTCGCAATACGCTTTACGGGCGTTACTGGGGGGCGATCGAACACCACGACTGCCTGCATTTTGAATTGTGCTATTATCAGGCCATCGATTTCGCCATCACTCATGGGTTGGCAACTGTAGAAGCAGGGGCGCAGGGCGATCACAAACTGGCGCGGGGCTATTTGCCGGTGGAAACCCATTCCTTGCACTGGATGGCAGATGACGGGTTTTCGCGTGCAGTCGAGGACTATCTTCGCGCCGAACGCCGTGCGATTGATGAAGACATCGAAGTGCTGACCAGCTATGGCCCGTTTCGCAAAATGACCGAGGAGCCTTCATGACCGAGAAACTGCAAGGCGCCGATCGCGACGCCGCTCTGGCCGAGCTTTCTGCGCTGGGATGGGACGAGATCGAGGGCCGTGACGCGATCTTTAAGAGCTTTCGTTTCGCCAACTTCGCCGAGGCCTGGGGGTGGATGACCCGCATTGCCCTTGTTGCCGAGAAGATGGACCATCATCCGGAATGGTTTAATGTTTACAACCGGGTAGAGGTTACTCTTACCACCCACAGCGTCGGTGGATTGTCACCGCTTGATGTAAAATTGGCCAAGAAAATGAGTGTTGAATAACAATGAGTTATTACGAGAATTTGATGAGCGTTCAGATCGCGAAGGACACAGCTTTGGGCGACATCCTGTCGGTCGACTTCCTGGTCGGGGTCGTTGGTCACGTGGTGCTTGCGGCGACCATCCTGATCGTCGGGTTTTTCGTCGCAGGTGCGGTGCGCAGACGGATTGTGCGCCTGGCCGAACGGTCTGAACATTTTGATGTCACGCTGGGTCGATTCCTGGCGAACCTTGCGCGCTATGGCATTTTGGCCGTAACGGTCATCTTCGTTCTGCAACAGTTCGGCTTCCAGACCACATCACTTGTCGCGCTTCTCGGTGCGGCTGGCCTGGCGATTGGTCTGGCTCTTCAGGGGGTTTTGGGGGGTGTTGCTTCGGGGGTGATGCTGGTGGTTTTTCGCCCGATCAAGATTGGTGATTTCGTCGAGGTCAACGGCTTGTCAGGGACGGTGAAAGACATCTCGATCTTCACCACAGAACTGGCCACCATCGACAATGTCCAACTGATTGTTCCGAACACCGACGTCTGGTCGAACGCGATCAAGAACTTTTCGGTTTATGACACACGCCGCGCCGAATGGGTGTTCGGCGTGTCATACTCAGCCGACCTCAAAAAGACCGAATCCATCCTTCGAGATGTCATCCTTGGCGATCCGCGCACGCTCTCCGATCCTGCGCCGTTCCTTCAGGTGAACAACCTAGGAGAAAGTTCGGTCGATTTTCTTGTGCGTGTCTGGGTGCCGGCGTCCGATTACTTTCAGTTCCAGGCCGATATGAAGCGCGCGGTGAAAGAGGCCTTCGACGCCGGGGGCATCGAAATTCCCTTTCCGTCACGCACGATTTACGAGGTTCGTGATCCGTCTTGATGGCATCAGATCTGATCGAGAAGCGTTTCGCCCGCGGTCAGATCACAGACGCCTTTTTCATTTTCCAACTCCAGAATTTTGACCTCGCCGTTTTCGACCAACATGGAACAGCGTGTCAGACGGTCTTTGAACCCGATCGCAGGGGCTGAAAAGGCCAAACCAGTTGCCTTGGCAAATTCCGAATCCCAATCCGCCAGCATGATGATCCCGGCGTCTTCCGCGCCCGAGGTCCGGCCCCAGTTCTCCATCACACGAACATCGTTGACCGACACGCAGATCAGATCGTCGATGCCTTTGTCGCGGAACGCCTGGGCGGTACGGATAAAGCTGGGAAGGTGCGCCGCCGAACAGGTCGACGTATAGGCGCCAGGCAGGCCGAAAACCACCAGGCGCTTGCCTTGGGCATATTCCGACAGGTCGATTTGCGACACCTCGGTTCCGATCTGACGCAAAAGTTTCGCGGATGGGAGCTTGTCGCCAACGGCAATCGTCATTTTGGGCAATCCTCGTGTTTGCCAATGTTTGAAACAGGATATACTGCGGCAGCAAGAACTAGCCAGAGACAGAAGTAACATGAGCGGAATATTTATCATTGGCGGCGGCCAGGCGGGATCAACCTTGGCGCAGAAATTGCGCAGCGAGGGTTTTGAGGGGCCGGTGACCATCGTTGGCGAAGAGCCTGTCCCTCCCTACGAGCGTCCGCCCTTGTCCAAGGGGTATCTTCTGGGCGAGATGGACAAGGAACGCTTGTTCTTGCGCCCCGAGGCGATCTATGCCGAACGAGATATCACCCTTCGTCTCGGCGCGCGGGTGACGGCCATCGATACGGCGGCGAAGACCTTGACCATTGGGGATGAGACGCTGGGTTATGACCAAATGGCTCTGACGACGGGGTCAATTCCCAACCAGCTTCCAGCGGCCATTGGTGGCGGTTTGGACGGTGTCTTCACCGTGCGCACCCTTGCCGATATTGATGCGATGGAGCCTCGTTTCGTCGAAGGGGCGAGGGTTCTGGTCATCGGTGGCGGCTATATAGGGCTTGAGGCCGCAGCGGTGGCTTCGAAGCTGGGGCTCAAGGTGACACTGGTCGAAATGGCTGATCGCATCCTGGGTCGTGTCGCCGCGCCCGAAACCGCCGACGTTGTGCGCACCGCTCATCTCGACCACGGTGTCGATATCCGCGAAGGGGTCGGGCTTGTCCGGCTGACGGGAGACGGTGCCGTCAGCGCGGCCGAACTGACCGATGGCAGCATGCTGGACATCGATTTCGCCATCGTCGGCACAGGTATCCGTCCTGATACCGCCTTGGCCGAGGCTGCGGGGATCACGCTCGACAACGGAATCGCGGTTGACGCATACGGACAAACCTCGGCACCGGGTGTCTGGGCTGCAGGTGATTGCACTTCGTTCCCCTACAAAGATGGCCGACTGCGCCTGGAATCCGTGCAAAACGCTATCGATCAGGCTGAAACCGTGGCCAAGAACATGCTGGGTGCGGATGAAATCTATACGCCCTATCCATGGTTCTGGTCCGATCAATACGACATGAAATTGCAGATTGCGGGTCTGAACACTGGTTACGACCGGATTGTAACCCGTCAGGGTGAGGGGGCGCAAAGCCACTGGTATTTCAAGGGCGACCAGCTGTTGGCCGTCGATGCCATCAACGCCCCGCGTGACTATATGGTCGGAAAACGGCTGCTTGAGATGGGCAAGACAGCCGATCCCCAGGCCCTTGCCGACCCCGGAACCAATCTGAAAGCCTTGTTGAAGGCATGAGGATCATTGGCGGTCGGATGCGTGGGCTTGGTCTCACTCCGGTCGGCAAAGGCGACGAGGGCGCACATCTGCGCCCGACTACGGATCGCGTGCGTGAAAGTCTGTTCAACCTTCTCGGAGGTGGTCGTTTCGGTGATCCGATTCAGGATGCCGTGGTGCTGGACCTTTTCGCCGGAACAGGCGCGATTGGGCTTGAGGCCTTGTCGCGCGGCGCACGGACCGTGACATTCGTCGAAAATGGTCGCACCGGCACGCGATTGTTGAATGCCAATATCGCCAAGGCCCGAGCCAGTGATGACACCCGCGTTTTGCGCCGCGATGCGACCCGGCTGGGTTCCAATGATCGCGAGTCTGCTAGTTTGGTTTTTCTTGATCCACCCTATGGCAAGGGCATGGGCACGCGCGCTTTGATCGCAGCTCGTGAAGGGGGCTGGGTGGCGCCGGATGCCATCATCGTGATCGAAGAAGCCAGCCAACAGGCGCCGCCGCCGGGGTTCTCCCCGCTGGATGCCCGCCGGTATGGCGATACCTGGCTGACGTTGCTGTCCTGCGATGGCACCGACTAGACCGACCCTCAGATCCCTGTTGGCGGTGGAGGCCTTGCGTCGACATCGGGCCTAAAATTCGGCGTCGCCCTCTTGCTGCCAGGGCTTCACCAAATTCCCAAAGCGCGTGAACCGGCCCTCGAAAGACAGTTCGACGGTGCCGATGGGGCCATGGCGTTGTTTGCCGATAACTACTTCGGCGCGGCCGTGAAGTCTTTCCATCTCTTCCTGCCACTTCGCCATGGCTTCCAGATCGTGATCGCCCGGTTTTTCCCGCTCTTTATAATATTCTTCGCGGAACACGAACATCACGACATCGGCGTCCTGCTCGATCGAACCTGATTCACGCAAGTCACTGAGTTGAGGACGTTTATCTTCGCGGTTCTCGACCTGACGCGACAACTGCGACAATGCGATCACGGGGATATCCAGCTCTTTGGCGATGGCCTTCAATCCTTGGGTGATCTCGGAAACTTCGTTCACCCGGCTATCCTTGGCGGACGCGGGGCGTACCAGCTGCAAATAGTCAACGATCAAGACATCAAGCCCGTGCTCGCGCTTAAGACGCCTGGCGCGCGCGGCCAACTGGCTGATCGGAAGAGCCGGCGTGTCGTCGATGAATAACGGGCAGGCTTCCAGCGTCTTGGCGGCGTCGACGAAACGACGGAATTCGCTCTCGGTCATGTCTCCGCGCCGGATTTGTTCCGACGGTACTTCGGCAGCCTCGGACAAGACCCGAGCGGCCAGCTGTTCTGCTGACATTTCAAGCGAATAGAAGCCGACCACGCCACCATCAACTGCACCTTCCGACCCGTCTGGCTTGATGCCCTTCTTATAGGTCTTGGCGATATTGAACGCGATGTTTGTCGCAAGCGAGGTTTTTCCCATCGATGGGCGACCGGCAAGGATCAAAAGGTCCGACTTGTGCAGCCCGCCCAGCTTCTTGTCCATGTCGACCAGGCCGGTTGAAACCCCGGCCAGGCCGCCTTCGCGCTGATAGGCCGCATTGGCAACATTGACCGCATCGGTGACGGCGCGCAAAAACGACTGGAACCCGCTGCTGGTCTGACCTTGCTCGCCCAGCTTGTAAAGCGCCTGCTCTGCCTCGACGATCTGCTCTTTTGGTTCGTTGGCCACTTCGACTTTTTGCGCCTTGGCCGAGATCTCGCGACCCAACTCCATCAATTTGCGGCGTATCGCCAAATCATAGACCATCTGCGCGTAGTCGCGCGCCGCAAACGAAGAAATCGCCGCCCCCGCAAGCCGCACCAGGTACGCAGGCCCGCCAAGTTCCTTCAGGCCCTCATCGTCTTCAAGAAAGGCCTTCAACGTCACCGGCGAGGCAAGTGCATTCTTGGCGATCCGACTGGCCGCAACCTCATAGATGCGTGCGTGGACAGGGTCGTAGAAATGACTTTCGTTGATGACGCCGGCAACACGATCGTAAACGTCGTTGTTGGTCAGAATGGCGCCCAAAAGCTGCTGTTCAGCTTCGATGTTGTGGGGCAGGGTGTCGGCGGTTTCGCCTTCTGCTTCGTCACGCCGGATCTGAGCTATTTCGCTCATTCTGCCCTCACTTTTTATTATCGTTTCCCCTGGCGACTTCCTACAGCCAACGCTGTCACAGGTCTATCTGGAAAACCTGTGGACAGCCTGTGGATAGGCTTGCCACCACTGCATCTTGGGTGATTTGGGGGGCATGCGTCAATATTCAGTGTTTTGACGCAAAACTATTTTTGCCGTGCCTCTTGCCATGCTTTCGGAGCACGCAGGAAGGATTCCACCTCTTTCAGGGTTTCCGCATCAAAGGATTTTTCCGCGCGCGCGACGTCCAAAACATCCCACCAGGTGCACAAATGATGAAGGCTAACCCCGTGATTTCCCAGCCGTTCAATCGTGTCCGGGAAGATGCCATAGTAGAAGATAACCGCAGTGTGGTCACAGCTTGCACCGGTCTCGCGAATAGCATCCACAAAGGATAATTTCGACCCTCCGTCTGTCGTCAGATCCTCCACCAACAAAACCCGCTGACCTTCGCTCATCGCGCCTTCGATTCGCGCATTGCGCCCATAGCCCTTCGGTTTCTTGCGCACATAGGTCATCGGCAAGGCCAACCGTTCCGCCACAAAGGCCGCAAAGGGAATACCCGCAGTTTCACCGCCGGCAATGTTGTCAAACGCCTCAAACCCGGCATCCCGCATGACCGTAACGGCCAGAAAATCCATCAAGGTCGACCGAATGCGGGGAAATGAAATCAATTTGCGACAATCGACATAAGTCGGCGACGGCAAGCCGCTGGCCAGTGTGAAAGGCTCGTTGGAATTGAAATCCACCGCCCCGATTTCAAGCAGCATCGAGGCCGACAGCCGAGCAATTTCTTCTCTTGTTGGGAAACCGGATGGGATCATTTAGGCACTCCTGCATTTCTTCTTTTCAAAAATACTCTTGGGGGGCCCGGGGGGCAAAGCCCCCCGGTCGGTCGACGCCGTTAGGCGGCGAAAATCGCTCACGCCACTACCCGCCAGTGCAGTGGCCGTGCCGGGTCAAAAACCGTGACCGGGCCTACGCCGGTTTCCACATGGTCGGGGAGGGAGGCCGTCCCGCCTTTCTCAAGCGTTATCAAGTCGTTATTGACATCCATGCCATAGAATGCCGGCCCGTTCAGTGACACAAAAGCCTCCAGGTGTTCCATGGCACCGGCTTCGTCAAAGACCTCGGCCAGACAGGACAGGGCGACCGGCGCGGTGAAGCATCCCGCACAGCCGCAGGCGTTTTCCTTGGTGTGCGTGGCATGGGGGGCGCTGTCTGTGCCCAAAAAGAACCGGGACGGGCCAGAAGTTGCCGCGCGGACCAATGCCTCGCGATGCGATCCGCGCTTTAGGATCGGCAGACAATAATAATGAGGCCGAATGCCCCCCACCAGCATGTCGTTACGATCCAGCATCAAATGCTGTACCGTAATCGTCGCACCCAATGTATCATCTCCGGCCGCGGCATAGGCTGCCGCCTCGGCCGTGGTGATATGCTCCATGACCACGCGCAAGCCAGGGGTCGCGCGGCGGATCGGATCCAGAACCTCATCGATGAAAACCGCCTCGCGGTCGAAGATATCGATTTCGGACCGGGTGACCTCGCCGTGTACGCATAGGGGCAGGCCGATCTCGGCCATGGTTTCCAGAACGCCGCGCACGTTGTCAAAATTCGACACTCCACTGGCTGAATTCGTTGTTGCGCCTGCAGGGTAAAGTTTGACGGCCTTGACCAGGCCGCTTTCGGCTGCGGCGCGCACGTCGGCCGGATCGGTGTCCTCGGTCAGGTAAAGTGTCATCAAGGGCTGAAAAGACGCACCTTCGGGCAGTGCGGCCATGATCCGGTCTCGATAGGCGGCCGCGTCCCGGCTTGTCACAACGGGTGGCACCAGGTTCGGCATGATGATCGCGCGGGCAAAATGGGCGGCGGTGTGCGGCAGGACGCCTTCCATCATCGCGCCATCGCGCAGATGTAAATGCCAGTCGTCCGGACGGCGGAGTGTCAGTTTTTCGCTCATGGGCCCCCCTCTAGCCCAAGGCGCGGCCGTGTGCCAGTGGCTCTGGCTTGCGCGACGGGATGCAATAAGAGCAGGATGGTTCAAAGACCGTTCAGGAGATCGATATGCTACTTACGTTCATTCTGGGACTTGCGGCTGGCTGGGGCGTGCATTTTGCAGAGCCTCACGTCAAAGCAGTACTGACCAAGGCTTTGGGGGATGCCGTTTCGGATATGGAGCCGGTCGAATTACGTTCAATCGCGCTGGTCGGTGCCCTGTTCGCTGCGGCCGTATTGTCTTGGGGATTCGGGTCGTCTTACGCGGTGCCGCTTATGCTGGGCGCGCTTATCGGCGTCTTGGGCCCGCGTTTGCGCGAAAGGCTGAGGGCCGCGCGGGCACCTGACTACGACAGCTAGAGTTCAGGCCTCGTCGGCCTCTGCGTGTAGTTCCGTTTGGTTCCCTTGGCCATTTTGCGCCAATCGGCGCTCTGCTGCTTCCAGGTGATGCTTGAACCGAGGGATCGGTTGTTCGGCCAGAACCGCCCGACACAAACGCGCGGTCAGAGCAGGGCGATCTTCGTTCAGGACGCGCGACAAAAGGGCCCGCAGATACGGCACATGACGGCGGCGGCGGCGCATGTGGTGGGCCAGTGTCGGCAAATCCAGGGTGCCCTCGGCGGCGCTGTCGGCCAGGGTCGAGATCATTGACAAAGCCCGCAGATCAGCCTCGATCGCGCCAGCGCGGCCACGTCGATATCGGAAATGGCCAATATTCGGTCCCCGAAACAGACTGGCATGCATGGCATCTTCGGTTTCGTCAGGGTCATAGATCAGATAGGCGGCCGCGGCGGCCTCCAGCATGTCTGGCGCATAGCCATAACGGCTTTGGAAATCCAGACGGCGGGTTGACGGAAACCTGTCGTCCCAGGCCGTGCGCTCGCGATCCAGGGTCGCTTGTGGCGATACCAGTAGAACGGTGGCACCGGGAGCGGCGACGGAATACGCTGCCGCGGCATAGGCACACATACCAGAGCCATAAAAGATCACCTGGTCGAAATCTTCAAAGAAACCATAGTCGACCAGCCGATCGAAATAGTTCCAGATGCGCTTGTCGCGGAACCAGTCCTGTTGTTCGGCGATCAGCGTCAGATGCGACCATCCCCGGCGTTCGCAGATGTCAAACGCCAGTGGCATCCCGGTGTCGCTGACCGATCGGATCGTGAACAGCATTTCGAACGAGACAAAGAGAACCCTGTGCGACTGTTCAATAAAGACAGCCGCATGATTGTCGCCCAACGATGAAAAGTATCCGCCCTTCTCTCCAATACCTCGCAGCGCTCTCAGCCACTCGGCGTCAGTGAGATCGGTGGATATAGCAGCCCCCGCTACCATCGCACTCGTCCTTACCAAACTGATCTATCCTAGACAGCAGGTTCACGCTTGCGCAAGGCTGACGCGGTTGGCCGCAGGTGACTGTTTCTAAAGTGGAAACCATGCAGCAAGGTTCATGGGCGTTGTTCCGGGATTTGCGAGAATTGCGCGAAATCCCCAGAGCGCCATCAGGACAGTGACGGTTGTATTTTTGCGTTTTCCTGGTGGCGCGGGTCTAGAAGAAGGCCTGCAAGCCGGTTTGGGCCCGACCGAGAATCAGCGCGTGGATATCGTGGGTGCCTTCATAGGTGTTCACCGTTTCCAGGTTCATGGCGTGGCGGATCACCTGGAACTCTTCCGAAATGCCGTTACCGCCGTGCATGTCACGGGCCAGCCGCGCGATGTCCAGTGCCTTGCCACAGTTGTTGCGCTTGATGATCGAGATCATCTCGGGCGCGGACTTGGCATCGTCCATCAATCGTCCAACGCGCAAGGCTGCCTGAAGTCCCAGCGAGATTTCCGTCTGCATGTCCGCCAGTTTCTTCTGGAAAAGCTGCGTGCCCGCCAAAGGCTTGCCAAATTGTTTGCGATCCAGACCATATTGCCGTGCGGCCTGCCAGCAGAATTCGGCCGCACCCATGGCGCCCCAGGCGATGCCATAACGCGCGCGGTTCAAACAGCCGAATGGACCTTTCAGACCGTCCACATTGGGCAAGATCGCATCTTCGCCGACCTCGACGTTTTCCAGAACGATCTCTCCGGTAACACTGGCACGCAACGACTGCTTGCCCCCGATTTTCGGTGCCGAAAGCCCCTTGGTCCCTTTTTCCAGAACGAAGCCGCGAATTTTGCCATCGTGGGCTTCGGATTTTGCCCAAACGACAAACACATCTGCGATCGGGCTGTTCGAAATCCACATTTTTGAGCCGTTGAGCACATAGCCGCCGTCGGCCTTTCGGGCCGTGGTTTTCATGCCGCCCGGATCCGAGCCGGCGTCAGGCTCGGTTAGGCCAAAACAGCCAATCAGCGTGCCTGCGGCAAGGCCGGGCAGGTACTTTTGACGTTGTTCGTCACTGCCATAGGCATAGATCGGATACATGACCAAGGATGATTGCACTGACATCATCGACCGATAACCGGAATCCACGCGTTCGACCTCGCGGGCGACAAGTCCATATGTGACATAGCCCGCACCCAGTCCGCCAAATTCTTCCGGGACTGTGATACCAAGCAAACCCGCTTCGCCCATCTCTGCAAAGATTTCCGGTTCAACCAATTCATCGGCATAAGCCGCCTGGATACGGGGGGCCAGCTTTTCCGATGCGAAAGCCGCGGCAGCGTCGCGCAACATGCGTTCGTCTTCGCTGAGTTGATCTTCCAGAAGGAACGGGTCGGCCCACGAGAACGTCGAGAGGGAAGGGGCGTCTTTCGGTTTCAGTCTGTCGGATGAAGTCATCGGTCTCTTTCGTCTAGGTAAAGGGGCGATCAATGCGTTGCGCGTTATGTGATCCATTAACGGTAGAAAGCGCAATGCGAAAATAATTCCGCTGTGCGGAACTTTCTGTGCTGTCAAATATCGCAAAAAAGAAAGCCGCCCAAGGGGGCGGCTTTGTCGTCGGATCGATCGGATGGCGCCCTTATTTGACTGGGCCGATCATCATGACCATTTGCCGGCCTTCCATCTTGGGCATGTTTTCAACTTTTCCCATACCTTCGACATCATCCGCCACGCGTTCCAAAAGTTCGCGTCCCAGGTTCAAGTGCGCCATCTCGCGTCCTCTGAACCGCAGGGTCACCTTGACCTTGTCACCGGCTTCCAGGAACCGCGTCACGTTGCGCATCTTGACGTCATAGTCGTGCGTGTCCGTGTTGGGGCGGAACTTCACCTCTTTGACTTCAATGGTTTTTTGCTTTTTGCGCGCTTCGCTTTCGCGTTTCTGCGTCTCGTACTTGAACTTGCCGTAGTCCATGATCTTGCAGACGGGCGGCGCAGCATTGGGAGAAATTTCGACCAGGTCCAGACCAGCGTCGATTGCCATGTCCAAAGCCCGTTCGGGCGACACGACGCCTACGTTCTCTCCTTCAGCTCCGATGAGCCGGATTTCGGGGGCCCGAATGCGGTCGTTGACCCTGGGGCCTGTGTCACGCACCGGAGGCGCGTTATGTGGTCTGCGAGCGATAATGAAAGTCCTTCTTTGTTGGATACAGATTCCGCAAAATAAGGCTTGTGTGCAGGGGTTTCAACAGGATTTCAAGAAGATCGGGATTTTAGTTGCAGCCGATGCTCGATGGGAAACGGTGAGGCATTGGGCAGGAATTTCCCCCTAGTATCTTGTCGTGGACATCCGCAGATGACCCTCAATGTAATCGAAAGGGGTCGCTATGAAAGCTGCTGTTGGAATTGTTGTCGTTGGCGCTGCCATTGTTCTGGGGTGGCTTTATTGGAGCAATCAGGAGGCACCGGATACCAGCGAACCGGCGATCGAAATTGACACTGCACCGATTGAAAGCGCGACTGAAGAACCGGTCGAGGCGGTCGAAGAGACAGTTGAAAGCGTTGCACAGCAGGTCGAAACGGCTGTGGAAGATGCGATCGACCAGGCGCAGGACGCCGCAACTGAGGCCGTTGAGGCCGCGATTGACGACGCGAAGGACGCCGCAAGGGACGCTGTGGAAAACGCGCTTGGCGTGACGTCTGATACGGTCGATGCGACCTCGGATGTTGTTGAAGACGCTGTTGAGACGGCGACGGACGCTGCATCAGATGTTGTTGAAAACGTGCAGGAATCCGTCACAGATGATGCGGCGGACAGCGTTGACGTTGAAGAGGCGACAACACCTCTGGCGGACCTTCTGACCGTCGATGGCTTCGATGCGGCAGCGCTTGGTGAGGTGGTCGAAGGGTCGGATCTCAGTGCGCTGAATAAGCAAATCGCTCAAGGGCTGATCAAGAGCGCAGGTGAAAATCCCGAATTGGTGTCTTCTGTTGTGGACCAGTTGAAAGAGCTGTTGGGGCTCTGATCGTCTGCCCCTGCGTCGCTGGTTGCGGGGCAGGGGTGTTGCCCAAATGCATGAGAGCACCAAAATCGTCTGACCATGCCACGATGACCCGATTTCCGCCGATTGGTGCGCCGCATGTGCGCGCCGATTGGCCGACCTTCCTGCCGTGGGGGAAATTGCGGTTGGATGTCCTGTCTCAATGGATATGAGTGCGCCCCGTGGGAAGGTGTTCCGGTTTTTCAGATAAGGAATGCAAGGTGGGATATTTATTTTGGATTTCGGGCGTGGTGGCCGCCTCGGCGGTTGTGATCGGCGTGTCGCGCGGCGATTTTGACCGTCTTGACCAGGGCGCAGGGGCGGTCGAGCAAACAGCCTATGCACGTTCGGACATCGGCGAGCCTGAATTCTTTGTCGTGCAAACCAGCGGCTCTGCGCTTGCGACCGCTGCTTTCGGAATGTCGGCGCTTCAACCCGCCACCTATGACAGCGACATGGTGCTGGACATCATCAATGCGTCGCACCTGAGCGAAACCGAAAAGTTTCAATTCTCGCGCAGCTTGCAGTCGGCTGAAAAGGGACGCACTGATTTGGCCGTGGTGCTTGCCGAAATCCGCGTCGCGCTGGCCATCGAATAACAAACTGCCCCGGACGTGTCCGGGGCGCAGTCAGGTCAGACGCCGTCACCCACAAAAGCTTTTTCGACGACATAGTGCTGAGGGTCGCTGTTGGCGCCTTCTACCAGGCCAAATCCTTCCAAAACGGTCTTCATGTCCGTGTTGAAGGCCAGTGATCCGCACACCATGCCCCGATCGCTTTCCGGGGAAATCTTTTCAATTCCAAGGTCTTCGAAGACCTTACCGCTGGTCAGATTATCGGTAATGCGGCCCATGGTCGGGCTCTCTTCGCGGGTCGTGGTGGGATAGTATTTCAGCTTGTCGGCAAAGCCTTCACCCATCAGTTCGGCCAGCATCTCATCGGCGCGGATGTCATCGATCAGCTGTTTGCCGTACGCCAGCTCTGCCACATCACGGCAGGTGTGCATCATGATGATTTCGTCGTAACGCTCAAAAGTGTCAGGATCGCGCATCAGCGACGCAAAAGGCGCAAGCCCGGTGCCCGTCGCAAAGAACCACAGCCGCTTGCCCGGCAGCAAAGCATCCAGCACCAAAGTGCCAACTGGCTTGGGGCGCAGGATGATCTGGTCGCCTTCCACGATATGTTGAAGTTTCGATGTCAGCGGGCCGTCAGGGACCTTGATCGAATAGAACTCAAGCTCATCGTCCCAGGCGGGGGAGGCGATCGAATAGGCGCGCAAGAGCGGTTTTCCGTTGTCGCCAAGAAGGCCAATCATCACAAACTCGCCCGAGCGGAAGCGCAGGCTTGCAGGGCGGGTGACGCGAAAGGAAAACAGCCGGTCGGTCCAGTGTTTTACCTTGGTTACGGTCTGGGCGTCGGGAAGCGTCGCCGGTTTTGCTGCGGTCTGGGTCACGGGTGTTTGTTCAGTCATTGGTTGCACGCGGTCCCGGATAGGACCGTCCCTCGTCTTAAACTTTGATGTCGGTCAATAAAAGGTGTCTCAGGCACGCAGACGGTTTTGATAGTCATGCGCGCGCCAATCCGACCGTCGTTTCCATTGCTCAGCGGGCTGACGCGCCGCGAGGTCCTGATCGATTTCTACTTCGTCAAAACCTGACCGTCGCGCCATGGCGTATTGATCGGCGATCACATGGCCCTTTGCACGCAGCCGGCCCTGGAACCCCATGAGTCGCAGTCGGCGTGCAATGGTAAACCCGCGCCCGTCCGCAAAGCTGGGAAAGTCGACCCGGATCAGGTCGATCTCGGCCAGACGGTTGCTCAGCACCTGGGGGTCTGCATCAGACGTCAGGTCAACGGCCAGCGCCGGTTCCCGATCGTTTGCCGGAAGTTGGTCAACCGTGACAAAGCCATGGGTCCAGTCGTCCGTGTCAAAACCAGTGTCAGTTACAATGACAGTCATGATGCCTCCTTAAGCGGGCCGCGCACGAGTTTTCCGTCCACGAAATGGATGCCGCATTCTTCTTTCTCTGACCCGCGCCAACGACCCGAGCGCGGGTCTTCGCCGGGGGCGACCTTGCTGGTGCAAGGGGCGCAGCCGATCGACGGATAGCCCTGGGCCACCAGAGGGTGGCGCGGCAGGCGGTTATTTGTCATGTATTCCAGCACGTTATCAGGCACCCAATGGGCCAGCGGGTTGATCTTGATCCGATCATCCCCTTCGGCCTCAAAGAATTCCAGTGCTGTGCGTTGACCGCCCTGATAGCGTTTGCGACCGGTGATCCATGCGTCATAGCCCTTTAGCGCATTTTGCAACGGCTCGGTTTTTCGCAGGTTGCAGCAGGCGTCCGTATCGTTTTGGTGCAGCGTATAGTCGGGGTCGCGCAATTTCAGTTGTTCGCGATCCGCCGTGATCAGCTGAACATTGGTCAGACCAAGATAGTCCGCAACGTCGCGTTGATATTGCAGCGTCTCCGGGAACAGCATTTCCGTGTCGAGAAACAGAACTGGGGTCGAGCGATCGGCAACGGCCACCATGTGCAGCAACACGACCGATTCCGCGCCGAAAGACGACACGAGCGCCGTCGAGCCAACCTGTGGGTCGTTCAACGCGTGGGCCAGGACATCGGCCGCCGAATGGTGCTGATACCGGTTGTTCAGGTCCGCGACACGTTCCGCAACCGGAGAAAGAGGGGCCTCAAGCGGCATTTGCCTCCTCCTTTTCGGGATAAAGAGCGGCTTTGAATGGCGCAAGACCAAGCCGTCGATAGGCCTCAAGGAAGGTTTCGTCGGCCTCGGTGCGCAGCTCGAGATAGGCTTTGATCAGCCGCTCAATGGCAGGGATGATCTCATCGGCAGAGAAACCGGGGCCGGCGCGTTCGCCAACGGTTGCCGATTCAGTACCATCGCCACCAAGCGTGATCTGGTAGTTTTCGACACCCGCACGATCCAGCCCGAGAATGCCGATGTGGCCCACGTGGTGGTGGCCGCAGGCATTGATACAGCCCGAGATCTTGATCTTCAGCTGCCCGATCTCATGCTCAAGCTTCAGCTCGTCGAACCGGGTCGCGATTTCCTGGGCAATTGGGATCGAACGGGCCGTTGCCAAGGCGCAATAGTCCATGCCGGGGCAGGCGATGATGTCGCTGATCAGACCGACGTTCGCCGTGGCAAGGCCGTTGTCGCGCAGGACGGCATAGATTTCTGGCAGGTCCGATTTGTGAACGTGCGGAAGGATGACGTTTTGTTCGTGGCTGATACGCAGTTCGTCATGACCAAAACGTTCGGCCAGGTCGGCAAGAATGCGGATTTGTTCGGACGTAGCATCGCCCGGCGTTGCGCCATGCGCCTTTAGTGAGACGGTCACGATGGCATAGCCCTCGGCCCGATGTGGTGTCAGGTTGGTGTCGCTCCAGGCGCGGAAAGCGGGGCTTTCGGCGCGCGCGGCATCGTATTTGTCCAAGGGCGCCGTGCGAAAATCGGGCGCGGCAAAGAATTGTTCGATATCTGCAAGCAACTCTTGGTCAAACCCACTGAATTCGCTGCGGATATGTTCGAATTGTGCATCCACGCGATTGCGGAATTCATCCAATCCATTCTCGGCAACGGTGATTTTGATGCGGGCTTTGTACTTGTTGTCCCGCCGCCCGAGCACATTGTAGACGCTGACGATCGCTTCCAGATAAGGCAGCAAGTCCTCTTGAGGCAGGAAGTCACGGATCACCTGGCCGATCATCGGTGTGCGGCCGAGACCCCCGCCGACCACCACCTCGAAACCGGGCTGACCAGCGGTGTTCGTGACCATGCGCAGGCCAATATCGTGGGCCTTGGTCACCGCGCGGTCGTTCGGGCTTCCGGTAATGGCAATTTTGAATTTGCGCGGCAGGAACTGGAATTCCGGATGGTCCGTCGACCACTGGCGGATCAATTCGGCCACAGGGCGCGGATCGGCAATCTCGTCGGCGGCCGCACCGGCAAAGTGGTCCGAAGTCACGTTACGGATCGTGTTGCCCGAGGTTTGAATGGCGTGCATCCCTACATCGGCCAGGGCCTGAAGCATGTCAGGAACGTCCTTCAGCTTGGGCCAGTTGTACTGGATGTTCTGCCGGGTGGTGAAATGGCCATAGCCCTTGTCCCACTTGTCCGCGATCATGGCCAACTGGCGCATCTGGTTGCTGTTCAGCGTGCCATAGGGGATCGCCACACGCAGCATGTAGGCGTGCAGTTGCAGGTAAAGACCGTTCATCAGGCGCAAAGGGCGGAATTCGTCTTCGGTCAGGCTCCCATCGATGCGGCGTTCGACCTGGGCGCGGAATTGCGCGGTGCGTTCCTGGACAAAAGCGTCGTCGAAATCATTGTATTTGTACATTTTTTATTCTCCGACCTGCTTGCCGTGTGCATAGTTTGATGGGCCGCGCGTACGAAATGCCTCGCGGAAATGCGTGGGGGCGGGGCCGGCTTCGGTTTGCTTGGCGTCAACCAGATAGGCCCCCACAATCTTGCTTGCTTGGGTCTCGGCAAAGGTCAAACGATCTGCGGCAACGGTCTCGTCTTCCAACAGTTCGGCCTTGCCCATATCGCGGGTCCAGCTGTTGTCGGCGGCCAGCCAGATGGCATCGCCATCAAGCAGGTCATTGGCGGCAATGACCTTCGGAGTGAACGGGCGGCGGCTCATAGGGCGATCTCCTCGTGGCGGAGCGATTGGGTAAGTGGGGCGGCTGCGCGCGGCGCAAGACCGTACAGCATCAGGGCGGGGCCGGTCAGACCGGCGGTATCTTCGGCAAGCGTTGCGATGGTCGATGCCAGAACGATCTGATCCCGGCGCGATGCATTTTCGACAACCGTGACCGGAGTTTCGGGGTTCGCACCGTGCATCATGAGCCGGCCCTGCAGGAAACGGGCCGATTTCTTGCCCATATAGATGGCGGCAACTTCGCCCTCGCTGGCCAGGGCGCGCCAGTCGTGCTCGGCATAGCCTTTGACATCGTGACCGGTGACAAAACGCACAGACGAATTGCGACCGCGCCGGGTCAGGCTTTGGCCGATGGCAGCAACCGACGCCGATGCCGACGTGATCCCCGGCACAACCGAAAACGCGACGCCAGCGGCCGCACACGCGTCAATTTCCTCGTCAAGCCTTCCGAAAACAGTCGCGTCGCCGGATTTAAGCCGCACAACGTGCAGACCTTCCAACGCATAGCGCGTGATCATCGCATCGATATCCGCCTGAGGTGTCGACGGGCCAAAGCCCTCTTTCCCGGCATCGACGATGCGGGCCTCCCGACGGGCCAGTTCCAGAATTTCAGTCGTCACAAGGCGGTCATGGATGACCACGTCGGCCTCGTGCAGGGCGCGGCGACCTTTCAGCGTCAGCAATTCCGGATCTCCGGGGCCCGCGCCGACGAAAGTGACGTGGCCGTCCTTGATCTCAGCCTGCTGGTGCTTGGCAAGCAGCGCTTCCAACTCCAATTCAACCCCCGACTGCCCACGTTCATCAAAAGCCCGCGGGCCGTTGCGGAAATAGAAATCAGACCAAAAGGCGCGGCGGGGACGACCAAAAGGGAGGATGTCGACTGCACCGCGGAAAGTCTTGCCAACCCGTGCCAGCACGCCAAGGCTGCGCGGCAGGCGTTCTTCCAGGTCGGCCTTGATGGCGCGCGCCAGAACCGGGGCAGCGCCCTCGGTCCCGATGGCCACGGTAACCGGGTCGCGGTCAACGATCGCGGGGGTAATGAAATCTGACTGGCCTAGGTTGTCGACCCAGTTCACCAGAACACCGGCATCCTTGCCAAGCGCGGCAACCCGCGCATCTTCGCCCGCCTCGTCGTTCGCAGCATAGACCAGCGCGGCATCAGTCATATCATCGCCAGCGATGGCACGGGGCACCAAGGTAAGGCGACCTTTGTCTTCCCAGTCCCGAATCTCGACGGTGGTGTCTTCGGCGAAAACCGTGATGCGCGCCTCGGTTTTCAACAGCAGGCGCAGTTTTGCAATCGCGGCATCGCCACCGCCGGAAACGACGATCTTGCGGCCTTCTACCGACAAGAAGATTGGAAAGTGCTTCATTTTATTGCTCCGTACTTGGCTCTAATATAGAAAAAAATCCCAAGTATGTGCAGATGCGCCTTGCAGTTAAGAACGTTTGTTCTAATTTACCCCCCAATCAGAACGGATTTCGGCAAATCAGGTGGTGAAGAGAATGGCGGCGCGAATTGACGAGCTGGACAGGAAAATTCTGCGCGAACTTCAACGGGATGCCAGCCAGTCGTTGGATGATATCGCCAAAACGGTCGGGTCATCGAAAACGCCCGTATGGAACCGGATTCGCAAAATGCGCGAGGCGGGGATTATTGGCCGACAAACGGTTATTCTCGATGCTGAACAACTAGGATTCGAAGCCTGTTTTTTTGTTCTGATCCGCACGTCCGAACACGAGGCAGACTGGCAAGAAACATTTCTTAAGGCGTTGAGATCGCGGCCCGAAGTTCTTGAGGCGCATCGTCTCGCAGGTGACATCGACTATATCCTGAAAGTCCAGGTCAGGAACGCGCGTGCCTATGATGAATTTTATCAGGCACTGATTTCCGAAGTTCACATTTACAACGTGACGGCCCTGCTTTCGATGGAAGAGATCAAGTCGACGTCGGCTTTACCTATTTGACCGTGGCCCAAAGGGTCTCAAACCCGTGGAAATGGTACAGGTTCGCGTCCTTGGGTGTGCGTGACAGTCGCAGTTTGGGACAGCGCGAGAACAAGACGGGAAGCGCGATCTGCAGCTCCAACCTTGCAAGCGAGGCACCAATGCAGACGTGAATCCCCGACCCGAAGGCAAGATGTTGGCGGCGCGCCCGAAATGGGTCGAATTTGTCGGCATCAGGCCAAACTGAATCGTCCCGGCAGGCCGAGCCCAGAAGGCACCCGATTTCTTGCCCTTTCTGGATAGCGCAGCCCATTACGTCGGTCGTTTCCTTCGCGAACCTTGTGAAAAGGTGCAAGGGCGGCTTGAAACGCAGGCATTCTTCGACAGTATCGGCGATGTGGGGGGGCGACAGGATCAGGGCGCGATCTGGATGATCAGCAACAAGTGACACTGCGCTGCCGATCGTGTGCACCGTGGCCTCATGTCCGGCGTTCAGCAAAAGGACAACCGTCGAAATCAACTCGTCTTCCGACATCGACTGACCGTCGGCCTCAAGCGCGATGAGGTCGTCCAGAAAACCGTTTCCTGGCGAGGCCCGTCTGACTTTGATGTAGTCACTCAGATAGTCGCGAAACTCTTGCGAGGCAGTGGCAGCACGCTGTTCGATCTCGGTGTCGCGCCGCGACTGGTACATTGCCACCATGTCGTTCGACCAGCTTTGCAGTTGCGGCGCCATTTCCTCGGGAACACCAAGAAAGTTGGCAATGGCAATGGCAGGCAGTGGCTTGGCAAAGGCTTCGAGCAAGTCGAACTCGCCAGATGGGAAGGCGTCGATCAGGGCGTCGGATATGTTGCTGATGCGAGGCCCCATCGGGGCCACCCTTTCGCGTCCCATACCTGCCATGGCGATCTGGCGCAGCCGTGTGTGCTCGGGGGGCTCAAGCTCAAGAAGCGAATATTTTTCAAGCCGTTCAAAGGGTCCAAGCTCGGCTGCGATGGCGGACTTGCGCTCGGCTGGGCGTTCGCGTCCCAGGTCCTGGCTGCGAAGAACGGCAGTTGACGCGACGTGCGTCGTCGCCACGATCATTTCCAGGTCTTCCCAGTAAACAAAGTCGCCGAGCGCGCGAATTTCGCTGTAGAACGGATATGGGTTCGCAGAAAATGCAGGATCCTTTGGATCCTGTGAAACTCGGGGAACTGGCGTCGCGTTGAAATCGTTCATTCGTTATCAGGAACTACATTCGCGGATGGTACTCAATCTGGTCTTTTCGACAGGTCGGTGGTCCATGTGGGCAGGTTGAAGCCCATATTGCCGGGAAAGTTTTGCCGGTGACCGTTCTTACTGGGTTGAGACGGCGCCACTCGCGTGCGAAGTCTGACCCCAAGTCGGAACTCTTTTGAACGGACGTGTGACATGAGTGGTTTGCTTGCTTTGCTGGACGATGTGGCTGCGATCGCCAAACTTGCGGCGACCCAGATTGACGATCTGGCGGGGCAGGCGGCCAAGGTCGGCACAAAGGTTGGCGCGACCGTTCTGGACGACGCTGCAAAGGCGGGGGCAAAAGCTGCAGGGGTTGTCATCGACGATGCAGCCGTTACGCCCAAATACGTCACTGGTCTGCCCGCAGCGCGCGAACTTCCGATCGTATGGAAGATTGCGCGGGCGTCCTTTTTCAACAAGCTCGTCATCCTTCTGCCTCTGGCTTTGCTGCTGGACATGTTTCTGCCCTGGATGGTCACGCCTCTTTTGATGCTGGGCGGTTGTTATTTGGCTTTCGAAGGCGCTGAGAAGGTTTGGCATTGGTTGTACCCGCACCCCGAAAGCCATTCGCAGGAAGCCGTGGTATTAGACGCTGCGCATCTGGAAGAGCAGCGCGTGAAAGGGGCGATCAAGACCGATTTTATCCTGTCTGCCGAAATCATGACCATCTCGCTTGCGGCGGTGGAAAGCGACAATTGGATGATCGCTGGGCTTGTTCTTGCCTTCGTCGCGGTGGGCATAACTGCGCTGGTCTATGGTGCCGTGGCTGTCTTGGTGAAGATGGATGATGTTGGGTTGCGCCTGTCGCAGACCGGACAGTTGGCCATTGTTCGACGGTTTGGTGTCGGTCTGGTAAAGGCGATGCCGGGCTTGATGGGGCTGATTTCGGTGATCGGAACTGTTGCCATGCTTTGGGTTGGCGGAAGCATCATTGTGCATGGTTTGGATGTATTGGGGTGGCATTGGCCATATGGCACTATTCATCACTTTGCCGAGGTCGTGGCCCACAAATTTCCTAGTGCAGAAGGGGCTGTTGCCTGGATGGTGACCGCCGGGGTGGATGGCGTTTTGGCGTTGATTATAGGGCTTGCCCTCATGCCGCTGGTGAACCGGATTCTGGTGCCGATTTTTTCTGTTTTCTTTCCCGAGAAACGCCCCTCTGCGCATTGATTTAATGCGAATCATTTTGTGGTCTTGTCGGTCGAAATATCCGCAGCAAAAAAGTCACACCAGGGCCATGCCGAGTGATCTCGGTTCAACCACAGACAAAATCTGCCTCGGAATCTTGCAGTTTTACCTCTGATTGTTTCGAATTAGGCGCAAGTAAACCCCAAAACCCGGATACCGTTTCCGCCATGGAATTGACGCATTTTTGCCATGTTTTTCTTGGTTTCCGCAACGGCATCGGCTAGGATGATCCAGAGGGGATTAGTGTGCTCTGTACGAGCATCATGCATTAGTGGGGGTTATTTGATGACCAGAATTAAGACATTTTGCGCAGCGGCCGTCGTTTTCGCTTCGATGGGAAGCTGGGCGAATGCCGCGATTTGTAGCGGTTCTGACCGTTACATTGAGCTTACTCCGGCTATTGGCGATTGCTATGCCTCTAGCTCGACAAGTTCCGAAGACAATATCGGCAACGGTACCGAGAGCTGGCTGAGCCTGGGTTACACCGAGATTGACGATTCAGGCGACGCAGGTACCGGGTATCTGTCGGGAACGACCACCTCGGGACTCAGCGGATCGGTTACCGTAAGCGGCGATCTGTCGATGTATGACTCGATCCTGATCGGGTTCAAGCTTGGCAACAAGCATATTGATATCGTCTGGGGTGTCTTCGAGATTGCTGGCGCAGGTGTTTACACTTGGCTGAGCGATACCAAAAACGAGCTGTCGCACGTGGTCCTTTACGGACGCGAAGGGGATACCCCCGAAATTCCGCTTCCTGCCGCAGGCTTCCTGCTGTTGGGTGGACTTGGTGGTCTGGCGATGATGCGTCGCCGCGCCAAGTAAGCGAACTTGGAACTTAGAAAAGACGGCGCCGATAACAGGGCGCCGTTTTTTTTGGTAGACCGAGCTGCGGGCAAGCCCCAGAGCGCAGAAGGACGAAGACCCCGACTATCCAGCCGCTGAATTTTTCGGCGGCTTTGTCGCCCGTTTTGCGCAGATGTGCCTACATCTAAGTCATTGTTTCCATAGCACCAAAATGCGTTAACTGGCATTTCATTCGGCAATTGATTCCAATTTGAACGGCCCTATAATCAGCTTTGCACAAATGTGTGTAAATTTTTTTGTATCGGCCTTCGGGCCACAAGTGTGGGGACTAGTAATGAAAAAAGCAGTAATGCTTGCTGCTGCGCTATCGGTGATCGGTGGTTCAGCAATGGCTTCTTCCTACGGAAGCTTTGGTAGCTTTAGAGATGGCTACAAGCGTGACTATCAGAAAGAATGGAGCTTTTCGCGCGAAGATTTCCGGGAGCGCCTTTCGCGCTATTCGGGTCTTTTCAATTTTGACGGAAAGCTCGATTTCTGTGGTTGCGGCGACTATTGGTCGAAAGACTGCCACGACGACGGCGGCAAGATTCCGGATGATACTTCGGAAGTTCCGCTGCCCGCAGCAGGATTCCTGTTGCTGGGTGCCTTGGGCGGCATTGCCACGCTGAAGCGTCGTAAAAAATAAGGGATCCCGTTATCCCAAGTGAAAAAGGCGGTGAAAGCCGCCTTTTTTTCATCAGCTTGCGGTTTTGACTTCGAAGGCGGCTGCCATCAAAGCACGGGTGTAGTCTGTTTGCGGCGAGTCAAATATCTGATCCGCATTGCCCTGTTCCACGACATCACCGCGTTTCATGACCATCACTTTGTGGCTCAGCGCCCGCACAACCTTGAGGTCGTGGCTGATAAACAAGTACGCCAATCCGTATTTCTCTTGCAGATGGCGCAATAATTCGACGATCTGAACCTGTACCGTCATGTCCAGTGCACTTGTCGGCTCATCCAGCACCACCAGTTTCGGGCGCAGGATCATGGCCCGCGCAATGGCGATGCGTTGGCGTTGTCCGCCCGAAAACTCATGAGGGTAGCGATACATCGTGTCCGGGTCCAACCCGACCTCGGCCATGATTTCGGCCACCATATCTCGCCTGTCGCGGCTGTTGTCTATGTCGTGGATCGTCAAACCTTCGGCGATGATCTCTTCGACCGTCATACGGGGGCTGAGCGAGCCGTAGGGGTCCTGGAAAACGATTTGCATCTCGGCGCGCAGGGGGCGTAGTTCGCCAGACCCCAGCCCTTGAATGTCACGTCCGAGAAAGGTGATCGGACCTTGGGACGAGATCAGGCGCATGATGGCCAATGCCAGGGTGGTCTTGCCCGATCCGCTTTCGCCCACGACGCCGACGGTTTCGCCCGCCCGAACAGACAGCGATGCGGCGTTGACGGCTTTCACGTGACCGACAGTGCGCTTTAGCAGCCCGCGCTGTATTGGAAACCAGATCCGCAAGTCTTTCGTTGTGGCGATGACCTCGGCGTTTTCCGGCACGGGTTTCGGCACGCCCGAGCTTTCAGCAGACAAAAGCGTCTTGGTGTAGGGATGTTGCGGATCGGCGAAAAGCGTCTTGGTCTCGCCGCGTTCGACAATTTCACCATCCTTCATCACGAAAACCCGGTCCGCGATCTTGCGCACGATTCCAAGGTCATGGGTGATAAACAGCATCGACATCCCTTCAGCCCGTTTCAGGTCAGCGAGGAGCTCGAGAATTTGCGCCTGGATGGTAACGTCAAGCGCTGTGGTCGGTTCATCTGCAATCAGCAGTTCCGGACCATTCGCCAAGGCCATGGCGATCATCACGCGCTGACGTTGCCCGCCAGACAACTGGTGAGGATAGGCTTTCAGCCGGCTTTCGGGGTCGACGATGCCGACCTTGTTCAATAGCTCCAGGATTTTCTCACGCGCCGCCGCGCCACTCAGCCCCTGGTGCAAAAGGATCGACTCGGCCAGTTGTTTTTCCAGGGTGTGCAGTGGGTTCAGCGAGGTCATCGGCTCCTGGAAAATGAAACTGATGTCATTGCCGCGCACCCGGCGCAAATCGGCCTCGGGTGCGCCAACCATTTCGGTGCCTTCATAGACGATCGATCCCGTGACCTCGGCACTTTCCGGTAAAAGTGAGACGGTCGACAGCGCCGTTACCGATTTCCCGGACCCGGATTCGCCTACCAAGGCGACAGTTTCGCCTCGGCGGATATCGAAGCTGACGTTTCGCACAGCCTGGCTGCTGGCCCCGTCCTGACTGAAGGCGACCGTCAGGTCCCGCACTTCCATGACCGTGCTCATGCCAAATTCTCCGGCGTCAATGGTTTGGCTGTCATTCGAAGGTCTTTCTGGGGTCGAAAGCATCTCGAACGCCTTCGAAGATGAAGACCAGAAGAGAGAGCATAATCGCGAAGGTAAAGAAGGCCGTGAAAGCCAACCACGGGGCCTGCAGGTTCTGCTTGGCCTGAAGGGTCAGCTCTCCCAGTGAGGGCGCCGAGGACGGCAGGCCATAGCCCAGAAAGTCCAGCCCAGCGAGAGTCGAGATTGCGCCCGTGATGATGAAGGGCAACAGCGTCACGGTGGCGACCATGGCATTGGGAAGCATGTGACGGAACATGATCGTCCGGTTCGATACGCCCAGTGCGCGGGCTGCGCGGACGTATTCGAAATTGCGGGCGCGCAGAAATTCCGCGCGCACCACACCAACGAGGGCAGGCCAGCCAAAGAGGACTGTCAGGAACACCAGCATCCAGAAACTTCGCCCGAAGATCGCGAACATGATGATGATCACGTAGAGCGATGGCGTGGATGACCAGATTTCCAACAGACGTTGAAAAACAAGATCCAGCCAGCCGCCGAAATAGCCTTGAACCGCCCCGGCCAGTATGCCGATGACGCTGCCGCAGAAGGTTACGATCAGGGTAAAGGCAATCGACAGCCGGAAGCCATAGATCACGCGGGCCACAACATCGCGCTTGGTGTCGTCAGTACCCAGCCAGTTGTGGCTGTTGGGTGGCGAGGGAGCAGCCCCCTGAATGTCGACAATCGTGTTGTAACGATATGGAATGATTGGCCAAATCATCCAGCCTTTGTTGACGGGCTCGCCAAGCGCGGTGCCATTTTCTTCGACTTCCTGCATGATGCCTTCGGGGTCGTCATAACAATCGATGACACCACCGGTGACGATCAGGCATTGGATGTCCTCGTACTGGTACTGCGCTTCAATCGGCAGGTCGCCTCCAAAAGCGGTTTCCGGATAAAAGTTGAAAATGGGGACATAGTATTCGCCCTGATGCTTGACCAGGATGGGTTTGTCGTTGGCAATGAATTCGGCAAACAGACTGAGGCCGAACAACACTCCGAAAATGATCAGCGACCACATGGCGCGACGATTGCGTTTGAAGTTCCGCCAGCGTCGCTGGTTCAACGGCGATAGAAACGGGCGACGACGGGCAGGGGGCGGCGATGCAATCGGTGCGTCAGGCGAGGGTGTTTGTTCAGGAGTGGCCATGCCTCAAACCTCCCGCTTTTCAAAGTCGATCCTGGGATCGACGAAAACATACATCAGATCGGACAGGATACCGACCAACAGCCCGACCAGGCCAAAAGCGAACAAAGTGCCAAAGATCACGGGATAATCCCTTTGCACGGCTGCTTCAAAGCCAAGTCGGCCCAGTCCGTCCAAAGAGAATATCGTCTCGATGATCAGCGAAGCACCAAAGAAAATCCCGATGAAAAGAGACGGAAACCCGGCGATCACGATCAGCATGGCATTTCGGAAGATGTGCCCATAAAGGACGCGTCCCTCGCTTAAGCCCTTGGCTTTGGCCGTCACCACGTACTGCTTTTTAATCTCATCCAGGAAGGAATTCTTGGTCAGAAGAGTAAGCGTCGCAAAGCCGGAAATCGATGTCGCGATAACCGGCAAGGCGATGTGCCAAAGGTAATCCAATGCCTTGCCGATGGGGGACAATGTGTCAAAATTGTCTGACGTCAATCCGCGCAAAGGGAACCATTGGAAATAGGTGCCCCCTGCAAAGACGACCAACAGAAGAATGGCAAACAAGAAGCCGGGGATCGCATAGGCCACGATTATCAACCCGCTGGTCCAGGTGTCAAAACCGGACCCGTCTTTGACAGCCTTGCGGATACCAAGCGGAATCGAGACCAGATAGGCGATGATGGTCGACCAAAGTCCAAGTGTAATCGAGACGGGCATCTTTTCGACCACCAGGTCGACCACGCTGATCGAACGGAAATAACTCTCTCCGAAGTCGAAGCGCAAATAATTCCACATCATATCGACAAACCGCTTCCAGGCAGGCTTGTCGAAGCCGAATTCCCGCTCAAGTTCTTCGATGAATTCCTTGGGAAGGCCGCGCGCACCGATATAGCTTGAATCGCCCGAGTCCAGCGCTTCGGTGTCCACATCTCCGCGACCGCCGGAAATCGTTTCGAACACGTCGCCCGCGCCTTCCATCCGCGCAAGAATTTGTTCGATCGGTCCACCGGGAACGAATTGTGTCAGCGTGAAGTTGATCAACATTATCCCGAATAGCGTGGGGATGATCAGCAGCAACCGTCTGAGGATATAGGCGCCCATTTGGTGTGGTTACCTCAACGCGCCAGCCGAGCGCAGTTCGGCGGCCTTGTCTTCGTTGATCCACCAATAGTCCAAATAGCCCAGTCCGAATTCAGGAAGGTTTTCGGGATATTCGTACATGTCGTAATAGGCGACCCAGTTTTCCTGAAGCATCCAAACCGGAACCACGAAATAGTCATGACGCATGATCCGATCGATTGCTCGGATCAGAGCCGACATTTCGGAATAGGTTTCGACCTCTAGCAAGCGGTCCGACAGGATATCCACCACAGGATTGCAATATCCCGCAGGATTGAAAATATCGTCGCGATCTTCGCAGCCGTATTTCTGGGTCATGCCCGACCCTTCAACCAAACCGCTGCTATAGACCGCGAACCGCATGTCGAAATTGTTTTCCTGACGGCGGTTTTGGTACTGGCTCGGGTCAATCCGGTTGTAAGTGATGTTCACGCCGAGTGTCTTTAAATTCTCGATGTACGGCAGCAGGATGCGGTCGAAACTCTGAGTGTCCTCGATAAACTCAATGTCCAGCGTATTGCCGTTTGCATCGCGCAGCTTGCCGTCGTCGCCCGGCGTGAAACCAGCTTCGCCCATTAGGGCCAGGGCTTTGCGCAGGTTCCTGCGGTCCAAGGGACGTTCGCTGCTCTCATGCGGCAAATAGGCGGGCTCAGAAAAGATTGCTTCGGGCAACTGATCGCGGAACTCTTGCAATATTTCCAATTCTTCGCCTTCCGGAAGGCCGACCGCCTTTAGCCGATCGTTTTCCCAGAAGGATTCACGTTGCTGGAAAAGGCCGTACTGCAGGTTCTCGTTGGTCCATGTAAAGTTATACATATGCCCAAGGGCCAAACGCAGATTGCGGTCCGCGAACTTGTCCAGGCGCATGTTGAATACAAAACCAGTTGCGCCGGGCAGATTGCCATCAGCCATTGTTTCCTTTGCTACCCAGCCTTTATCAAGCGCCGGGAAGTCGTACAGCGTGGCCCAGTTGATCGAACTGTTTTCGCGGCGGAAAGTATAGACACCGGCTTTGAAGGCTTCGAAAGCGGCAGAGCTGTCGCCGAAATATTCAACGCGAATGCTGTCATAGTTTCCGCGTCCTTTGTTGAACCAATGATCGCGGCCCCAATAGTCCGGGTTGCGCCGATAAATGATCTGGCGCCCCGGATCGATGTGATCCAGAACGTATTCGCCTGTGCCGGGGCTGATTTCCAACCGGCTTTCGTCCAATCGTGCGCCGGTTTCCTCGTACCATTTCTTCGACCAGGGAGAGATGCCGCCGAACTGTGAAATCAGTCCCTTGCGCGGGTAATCCTCGGCAAAGGTGAATTTTATGCGCAGCGGGTCCAGCACTTCGATGGTATCGACCATCGCGCTGACACCGACACGGAAGGAAGGCGTACCCTGTTCCAACAAAAGCTCGATGCTGAACTTGACGTCCTCGGCCGTCATCGGCGTTCCGTCCGAAAACGTCACATCGTCGCGCAGGTTTATAATCAGCCAATCCTGGCTTTCGGGGTATTCGATCGTTGTGCACAAAACGCAATACGTGGACCCCACCTCGTCCGAGGTTGACTGCATGATGCTTTCATAGCCAATGGTCGATAAAGCCCCCCAGCTGCCAATGCCTGTGGCATATGGGTTCATGCTGTCAAAGGTGCCGATCGCAGCCATGCTGACTTCGCCCCCCAAAGGGGCGTCCGGGTTTACATAGTCCAGATGCTTGGCGTCAGGGCCGTATTTCAGGTCGTCATATTCGTTATAGCCATGACTGACGATGATGGTCTCATCCGCCTTGGCAACCTGGGGCGTGGCAAGACAGGCTGCGAGGGCGATCCATCCCGCTGATGTCCAACCAAGGTCGAGCCAGTGCCTTTGGGCAACTTTGGTTTCACTCATTTCGGCTCCTCCATTCTGGAATGCGCGGGATATCTCTTACCATGTACCTAAAAATCTAAATGTCGACCTTACAAGCGGTATTCGCTGAACATTTGGTGAATTTGTCGTGCGTAGCAAAAAGGCCGGGCGCAACGGCCCGGCCTTCAAAACTGGTCATCTGGAGGGATTAGCCGTCCAGAGCGTCAAGCCATGCGATCAGGTTTGCGCGGTCTTCGGCGTCTTTCAGACCTTTATAGGTCATCTTGGTGCCAGGGGCGTATCCCTTCGGGTTTTCGATAAAGCCGTTCAAAGCTTCCGGCGTCCAGGTGTCTACAACAGCCGCCAGGTTGCCGGAAAATCCGTATCCGGCTTCTGCGCCAGCCGAGCGCCCGACGACGCCGTAAAGCGAAGGCCCGGTTCCGTTCTTGCCCGCTTCTGTGCTGTGGCACGCCTTGCACTGGCGGAAAAGCTTTTCGCCCGCCGCAGCGTCTGCAGCAGCGTAAATTTCTGCAAAGGGTACTTCGACCACTTCCTCTTCACCTTGGCCGTCGTCGCCGGTGTCGATGGTGTAGGCTTGATGGTGGTCATCCCCATGGCCGCCTTTATGGTAGATAAAGTCGCTGAAGAAGCCACCCAGCAAAAAGACCAGGAATGCTCCGCAGAAGCCGCCCAGAATCTTCGTCATCGTCATTGTGTCGAACATGTCGCGTCCAGTTTGATCAGGTCTTGGCGGCTTTTATCCGCTTCCATTGCCAAGCTTCAAGGGATAAGAGGCGCGACCAATCGACCTTTTGACGCACTTCAGGGGAAAAATGACCCAACGGATCGCTTTTCAAGGAGAGTTAGGGGCCTATTCGCACCAGGCTTGCGCCGAAACGCGTCCTGGAATGGAGGTGTTGCCTTGTCGCACCTTCGAGGATGTTATTGACGCGGTTTTGCGCAAAGATGCCGATTTGGCGATGCTTCCGGTCGAAAACACGACCTATGGGCGGGTTGCCGACATTCACCGGCTTTTGCCTGAAAGCGGGCTTCACATCATCGACGAAGCATTCGTTCGGGTCCACATCAACCTGCTCGGCGTACCAGGTGCAAAAATTTCAGATGTGCGCGAAGCCTTCAGCCATTTGGTCTTGTTGCCGCAATGCGCCGGCTTTTTGAAGGAACATGGAATCACGGGTCGTGTGTCGTCGGACAATGCACGTGCGGCGCGCGACGTATCCGAAGCAGGCGATACCGCCGTTGGTGCCTTGGCGTCGGAATTGGCAGGCGAGGTCTATGGACTGGACGTCTTGGCGCGCCACATCGAAGATCAGGATCACAACACCACCCGCTTCCTTGTGATGGCCCGCGAACCCGACCTGAGCCGTCGCAGCGACAGGATGAACACGACATTCGTGTTCAACGTCCGAAATATTCCTGCCGCTCTCTATAAAGCCATGGGCGGCTTTGCCACGAATGGTGTCAACATGACCAAGCTTGAAAGCTATATGGTCGACGGGTCATTCACGGCGACACAGTTTTATGCCGATATCGAAGGCCACCCGGAAGACACATCCGTGCAACTGGCGTTGGACGAACTGGCATACTTCACGACCGAGTTGAAAATTCTCGGGGTTTATCCGGCTGACCCAAAGCGGCAACGCGCATGACAGGGGCTGTCCGCAAAGTTCGCACTGCTGAGGATATCGACGCCGTTCGCGCTTTGGTCTGGGAATTCTTTGACGACCTCAAAGCCCGTTACACCGATATGGTCGATACAATTGACGCCTACATCATCGAACAGGACGTGGCCGGCGAACTTGAGAACTTTGCCGAGAAATTCCTGCCTCCCAATGGCGACTGTTTCTTGGCCGAGTACGAAGGAACCCCAGTGGGAATGGTCATGCTCAAGCCACATGGCGACGGCGATGGCGAGCTGAACCGCATGTACATTCGCGGCACAGCGCGCGGGCAGGGGCTTGGCCGCCATCTGTGTAATGCGCTGCTGGACGAGGCGCGCGCTCTTGGCATGGGAACGATCTGGTTGGACGCTTTGTATCGCCACGCCGAGGCGCTGCCGCTCTATGAAAGTCTGGGGTTCGTGTACTATTCCGACCCGAATGCCTTTGGCGGCGATGACGAACGCGTCATTCACATGAAACTGAAACTCTGAGCCGTCCTAGCGTTTGCTCTCGTGTTCCAGCCTTTGTCGCGCGATTCGTTCGTTTCGTTCGGCTTTCAGATGGTCTGTCAGGGCCTCGCGGACAAAATCCATGTGGGCTTCGACCGCTGCACGCGCCGCTTCCGCGTCGCGGGCCTGAAGGGCGGTGTTGATCGCATGGTGCTGATCCAAAAGCATGGACCGGGTTGTCCGCTGGCGGAACATGACCTGGCGATTGTAAAATACGCCTTCGCGCAACAGATCGTACATGGATCGCATCATGTGCAGCATGACGACATTATGGCTGGCTTCGATGATCGCTGAATGGAAATCCGCATCCAGACGCGCCTCATCGGTCGGGTTTCGTTTCTGGTGCGCGGCCTCCATGCGTTGGAAAATGTGATCCACAACAGCCAAATCCGTGTCTGAACCAAGCCGCGCCGCGCGTTCTGCCGCCAGGCCTTCCAGGTCGCGGCGAAAATCAATGTAATCAAACACCGCTTCGTCATGTGACCCGAAAAGCTTGACCAAAGCCGGTGAAAAACTCGATCCCAGCACTTCGGCCACGAAAATCCCCGCATTTGCCCTGGAAACCAAAAGCCCGGCTTCCTGCAAGTCCGCGATGGCTTCTCGCAAAGACGGGCGAGACACTCCAAATCGTTCGGACAGCTCGCGTTCCGACGGCAGGCGCTCACCGGGACGTAGTATTCCGCGCAAAATCAGCAGTTCGATCTGGCGCACTACGGATTGGGATAATTTTTCGGGTTGGATTTTTTCAAACGGCATGGGTTTTTCCTGTTCGCGCGACCCTACCGCATTCGGCTAGCGGCTGGCAAACCACAGAAACAACGCCCCCGCCGGAAGCCACAACCATCGCACAAACTGGGCGTAGAATTGCATACCGTGACGCGGCAGCCCGGTTTTTGATGGCGCGAGGTGCATGCGAAACTCGCGAAACGTCGCCTCGAACCCGGCGGATTCGAACATTTTCTCCGAACTTGTGTTGTCATTCCAGACCTGTGCATCCACCCGGGTGACACCATCCAGCTTCATTTCGTCCAGGGCGCGGGCCAACAGTTGTCCACCTACACCGCGCCCGCGACAGGAGGGTGAAACCGAAAGATCCAGTACCGTGGCCGCCCTGTGATGGTGCTTTTCAGGGGCAGGCATGTCCACGACGTGGTATCCAATATGCCCGATGATATCGCCATCACGCACCGCGACGAATACCTCCCCCGGCATTTTGCGCTTAATGATTTCAGGATAGGCCCGCGCGGCAAAGGGGGCGTCCGACCTCGAAAAAGCCAACGGCAAGCGATCGGCATGCTCAGACTGCGTGATCCGACTGAGAGCGACAGCTTTGTCGATGTCACCCAATTCGGCGGCGCGGATGATGAACGCTAAACCTGTTTGCCCCAAAGATCGTACTCTCCGGCTTCGTCGACCAAGACCGAGACGATATCTCCCGGTTTCAAGTGCTGGAAATCTTCGTCGATAAACAGCTGTCCGTCAATTTCCGGAGCGTCGGCCTTTGTCCGGCAGGTTGCTGCTTCGTCGTCAACCTCGTCGACGATGACCTCAAGTGTCCGCCCGACCTTCGCGGCCAGCTTGGCTTCGGAGATTGCCTGCGCCTTTTCCATGAAGCGGTGCCAGCGCTCTTCTTTAACCTCGGCAGCCACGTGGTTTTCAAGGGTGTTTGAGCGCGCGCCTTCCACATTCTCGTATTGAAAACAGCCCACACGGTCCAGTTGCGCTTCGTCCAACCAATCCAGCAGAACTTGAAACTCCTCTTCCGTTTCGCCGGGATACCCCACGATAAAAGTCGATCGCAACGCAATGTCAGGGCAGGTTGCACGCCAGGCTGCAATCTCCTCCAGTGTACGCTCGGCGGCCGCCGGGCGCGCCATGCGGCGCAACGTGTCAGGGTGTGCGTGTTGGAAGGGCACGTCCAAATAGGGCAGGATCAACCCATCCGCCATCAAGGGCACCAATTCGCGGACATGAGGGTAAGGATAGACATAATGCAAACGAACCCAGGCCCCCAATTCTCCAAGTGCTTTGGAAAGGCCCAGGATTGGAAACTTTGCGTCCCGGTTTTTCCAATCCGTGCCAAAGGCCGAGGTGTCCTGGGAAATCACCAACAGCTCTTTCACTCCGTTTTCGACCAGTTTTTCGGCTTCGCGCAGTACCGCGCGTTCGGGGCGCGAGGCGAGTTTCCCGCGCATGTCAGGGATAATGCAGAACTTGCAGGCGTGGTTGCAGCCTTCGGAAATCTTCAGATAGCTGAAATGCCGGGGGGTCAGCTTGACGCCTTGTGCTGGCAACAGGTCGATGAAGGGATCGGGGGCTGGCGGGACGGCGCCGTGAACAGCATCCAACACCTGCTCATATTGCTGCGGTCCGGTGACGGCCAACACCTTGGGATGAGCACCGGTGATATATTCGGGGTCCGCGCCCAGACAGCCTGTCACGATGACGCGACCGTTTTCGTGCAGTGCCTCTCCGATGGCCTCGAGGCTTTCGGCCTTGGCGCTGTCGAGAAAACCGCAGGTGTTGACTATGACGGCATCGGCGCCGCCATAATCGGGGCTGAGGGCATAGCCCTCGGCACGCAGCCGGGTCAGAATTCGTTCACTATCGACAAGGGCCTTCGGACAGCCAAGCGAAACCATGCCAATGGTCGGTTGGCCATCGCGGCGGGTTTCAGGCACGGAAGCTCGGGCAAGGTCGGGTCGCAGATCGGGTGGGTTTGTCATGGAAAGGGCTGATAGCGCCTAGAACCTCTGGGCGAAAGGGCCTGTGCACACTAGGTCAGCAGGTCAATCTCAAAGGCTGAGGGTCAATTTGCCGGATAGACGAATATTTCCGTATCAGGGGTGGACATGCCCGGATCGCATTTGAAGCCGGCTTTGCGCAGAACGCTGGCAGATGCCATGTTGGTCTTGTCGACACCACCGATTAGCAAAGCCGGACCCTGACTTTCCATTTCACCAATGAAACCGCGTATCAGCTCAGTGGCATACCCATGTCCCCAATATTCCTCTGCGAACAGATAGCCAAAGTGTACGCCGGTCACTTTTTCCGTCGCATCCATTTTGGCCAGAATCAACAAGCCAATCACAGCCCCGTTGTCATTCTTGCGAACCACGAAAACGTCACTTTCGTCGGCACGGGCATTTACCCAACCCGAAACACCATCCTCGGCCGCGGACAGGTGCAATGGTGGAGGAAGATGTTTCAATACCCTGTCTGCCAAGATGGGGCGCAGGGCTTTTTCCAAACCACGACGCGACGTGGAATTGGCCAGCTCTCTCGTCCAGTCCTGCACCGCCAACCGTTCTGTCGAGAACTGTTCAAACGACATGGTTGCCTCCGATCGCGTGGTCAATTTGACCAAGCGCTATCAGAATTGACAAGTTTCTTGCTGTCTGCGCGCTAAAAAGCCGGATCAGCGCCGACGGTCGCGACGGTTTGACATCGGCTGGAAGGCCACACCGACATGCGCCTCGCAGTATGGTTTGCCTTGCTGGACAGCCAGGCCGCAGAACCAAAATTCTTCGGTTGCCGGGTCGCCGATCGGCCATTTGCATGTACGCTCGGTCAATTCCATCAGCGAGATTTTCTTTGCGGTTTTTTCAACCTCGCGGACCGAGGCCAATGCCTCGGGGCTGATCTCGTTTGCCGAAGGCTGCGGCGGCAGGGGTTGGCCTGCGGGCACAATTGGTTTGCGCGGTGTCACGGTCACCTCGACAACCTTCTCGGCAGGTTTCGCGGCGGGCTTTGCCTTGGGGGCAGCAGCCTTGGCCGGTTTCTTTTCCGGAGCAGGGGCCGATGCGCCCGCACGGTTCGACAGACCCAGACGGTGAACCTTGCCGATCACCGCGTTGCGGGTGACGCCGCCAAGCTCTTTTGCGATCTGGCTCGCCGACTGGCCTTCCGACCACATCTTTTTCAAAAGCTCTACGCGTTCATCCGTCCACGACATCGCTCGGTCCTCGGTCTCTTTTTTACTGAACGCCTTATACTAGTCATCACGCTCGGGGGAAACAAGTCGGGGCTGACGAGAGAATACGAAGATATTTGGGAAAAATCGGGTTCCCGGTTATGATCCCTTTTTCAAACGCGCATTGGGGAGGGGATGTGATGCCAAAAGGCGGTAATGGAGGCGGTGGTTCCGGTGGCGGCGGCAAGGGCGGCGGCGGTGCCCCAAAGGGATCAAGGAAAGACGACAATCTCGTCGGTACGGATGGCGACGACATTATCCAGGCCGGTGCGGGCGACGACACCGTCGATGGTGCTGATGGGCATGATTTTCTGGCCGGGGACGCAGGAAATGATCTTTTGTTCGGAGGCCTTGGCAACGACCGTCTATTCGGTGGCGGCGACGACGATGTGCTCAACGGCGGTGACGGATCGGATGAGCTTTTCGGAGGCCTTGGCAATGACACTGTCAATGGCGATGGCGGTGATGATTATCTGCAAGCAAACCAAGGCAGCGACAGCATGGACGGCGGCGCGGGCTATGACATTGGCTCCTTCGAGGACGTCTCGGGCGGCATCGACGATATTGGTGTGACACTGACAGCGACCTATGACGGCGATGCGACGACCTACACCGCAACGAACCTATACTCACAGACTCGAACCGACACTGACACTCTAACCAACATCGAAGAGGTCCGCGGGTCGAACTGGAACGATGTCATGATTGGCGCAGGCGGCGACGATTATTTCGTCGGAGCGTGGGGTGACGACACTCTGGACGGCGGCGCGGGCAATGACATCCTTTACGGAAGTGTTGAAAACGATCTTTTGACCGGTGGCGCCGGAGCCGACCAATTCGTGTTTTTCCGCCAGGCCGACGGGGTGACAGAAAAACGCCCTGAGGATCCAGGCTTTGACCCGGCAGATCCCGGGTACGGTGACGGTCATGATATCATTACCGATTTCGACCTGGCTTTGGATCAACTGGTCTTTCTGTCCAACGAAGAGACCGCGCTGACGGTTGCGCATAACGGACAAGACACGATCATTACCTATGCAACGGCCTCCAGCATCGTTCTGGAAGGTGTGGTGGCCGGGGAAGCCGATTTGAATATCCTGATCGAGACCGACGCGGGGTTCGACTTTTCGTTCTGAGCAGGTTTCGTGCCATGGTCTCCAGGGCCGCAGACACAGAGTGTTTTTTTCGCGGCGGACCCGTTAGCGATAGATAAAAGGCTGGCACCAGCCAAGCGTGGAAAAACTACTTTCAAAATCCACTGCGGCGCGCTATCGAACGCACCATGACGTATGCACTTCAAACTGCTCTGCGACGCCGACGCTGATTTCCGCGTCCGCTTCTCTACGTCTATTCTCCACAATTCGTTGACTTGACCTGCCGTCACTGGCACCTCTTTGGCTCTCGCAAGAAGGAAGATTCCGATGATCCCGTCGATCCTGCCAACCTATTCCCGCGCCCCGCTTCACTTTGTCAAAGGTGAAGGTGTCTGGCTGATCGAGGAAGACGGGCGCCGATTCATGGATATGGGATCGGGCATCGCCGTCACTTTGCTTGGCCACGCGAACCCGGTCTTGGTCGAGGCGCTGACCGCACAGGCACAGAACCTGTGGCATGTTTCCAACCTCTACGAAATACCGGGGCAGATGGAACTGGCAGATCGGCTGGTCGAGGCTTCGTTCGCGGATACCGTGTTCTTCACGAACTCGGGCACAGAATCCGCCGAGTTGGCGATCAAGATGGCGCGGAAGTACTGGTCAGACAAAGGCGATCCCGACCGCTTTGAAATCGTCACCTTCGAGGGCTGTTTTCACGGCAGATCGTCTGCGGCTATTGCGGCCTCGGGTGCGCCAAAGATGGTGAAAGGTTTTGGTCCCGTGCTTCCCGGTTTCGTCCAGGTGCCCTGGGGGGATCACGACGCGTTGCGGGCTGCGGTGACCGACCGCACCGCGGCGGTCTTGATCGAACCGGTTCAGGGCGAAGGCGGCATACGCGTCCTTCCCGATCAATGCCTGAAGGGCCTTCGCGATATGTGCGATGAAACCGGTGCTCTTTTGATCCTGGATGAAGTCCAGTGCGGCATGGGGCGGACCGGCAAACTTTTTGCCCACGAATGGGCGGGCGTCACCCCCGATATCATGATGGTCGCCAAAGGCATCGGTGGGGGCTATCCGCTTGGCGCTGTCCTGGCCACGGAAGACGCCGCAAGCGGCATGGTTGTCGGCACACACGGGTCAACTTATGGCGGCAACCCCCTTGCCACGGCAGTTGGCAATGCGGTGATGAAAACCGTCGCCGACGATGATTTCCTCGCCGAAGTTAACCGGACAGCAGGTACCTTGCGCCAGTCGCTCGAAGGGCTTGTCGCCAGCCACCCTGATATCTTTGAGGACATTCGAGGTGCCGGGCTGATGCTTGGCCTGGTGTGCAAGCCTGCCGTCGCGGACGTGGTGAATGCCGCTTTCGCGGAGGAACTGATCCTGGTGCCCGCCGCCGAAAATGTCGCCCGGCTTTTGCCGCCCCTCAACATCACGGCCGATGAAATCGCCGAGGCCGTTCGTCGACTTGATCGCGCGGCAACCAAACTCGAGGCCGCCTGAGCTTCTTCTATTCAAAAATACTCCGGGAGTCCGAGGGCAGAGCCCTCGGATCCACCCTTTGGAAAGAAACGACCATGACGCATTTTCTAGATATTCACACAACAGACCCGGACGCGCTGCGTGCAATTTTGACCCAGGCCGCGGCGATGAAAACCGCGCGTGCAGGGCAGACCAAGGGCACAAAAGATGCCGAGCTCCCCCTTGCCGGGCATATTGTTGCGCTGATTTTCGAAAAACCGTCGACCCGGACCCGGGTGTCCTTCGACGTGGGGGTGCGTCAGATGGGGGGCGAAACCCTGGTCTTGACCGGTTCGGAAATGCAACTGGGGCACGGTGAAACCATTGCCGATACCGCGCGCGTGCTGTCGCGCTACGTGGATCTGATCATGATCCGGACATTTGACGAAGACGCGCTGATCGAACTGGCCGATCATGCGACGGTCCCGGTGATCAACGGGCTGACCAATCAATCGCACCCCTGCCAGATCATGGCCGATATCCTGACCTTCGAAGAACATCGCGGCCCCATCAAGGGCAAGAAGGTTGTCTGGTGCGGGGACGGCAACAATGTCTTTACCAGTTTTGCACATGCGGCGGGCCAGTTCGGATTTGACCTGGTGTTTTCCGGGCCTCAGCCGCTGGACCCCGATCCCAGGGCGCTGGAATTCGCGCGTTCAAAAGGGGTGAACGTCGACATAGTCCGGGACGCCGAGGTTGCGGTGAAAGGTGCGGACCTTGTGGTCGCTGACACCTGGGTTTCGATGCACGATAACCAGATTACCAAGGAACGCCGCCACAACCAACTTCGCCCCTACCAGGTGAATGGTGCGTTGATGGCCCATGCGGACCCCGAGGCCCTGTTCATGCACTGCCTGCCCGCGCATCGGGGTGAGGAAGCCACGAACGAGGTCATGGACGGCCCGCATTCGGTGATTTTCGACGAAGCTGAAAACCGGCTCCACGCCCAAAAGGCGATTATGCGCTACTGCCTCGGGGTTTAATCAATTTCCCGAAAACCGTTTTCGTGTTAAGTCTGCTCCATGCGAAAACTGGTTGTTCTTTTGTCTATGGCACTGGCGTCCCCCTCGTTGGCCGAGGACGCACCAATGGGTCGCGATCTTATGAGCGAGGCTCTGTCTTTGTTCATGCGTGGTCTCATGCAAGAGGTCGAGCCGGCCCTCAATGATTTGTCGGGGCTGCTCGACAATCTCGACGCCTATCATCCGCCTGAAATCCTACCGAACGGGGATATCATTATCCGGCGCAAACCCAAACCGCATGAGAAGTCGGAGGATAGCGAAGTTGATATTTGAATTGGTGGCGCGTTCGCTTTAGCGCCCTTTCACCACGACATCCACGCCGCCAAGCGCTGCGGCCAGGGAATTAAGCCGCGCTTCGGCCACTTCGCCGTACAGATCGCGTGTGCCGGGGGCCAGCTTCAACTGCAACTCTTTGCGCTTGGGAAAAAATTTCAGCGATCCCATCCCCTGGTCTTCCGAGGCCGTCAGCATGGCGCCGAATCTCAGTGCCTTGCCCAGGATTTCCGCCTGTTTCAGATCTTCTTCTTTCAGCAGATCGAATAACTCCTGAAATGGCGAACCACCGCGGCTGTTCTTATAGCGGTGCAACAGCGCCACCCCGAGAAACACTCGCTCGCGGTGGGTCATGCCGCCCAGGTTCGCACGGGTCACCTCGTCGAAACAAACCTCGTGCCGATAATCCGGGTGCGCGCGCCAACTGACGTCGTGCAGCAGGCAGGCGGCCTTGACGATGCGCTTGTCGATAGCACCGCGTTTGGTGAAAAGCGGCATGACGAAATCAAACAGGCGCCGCCCAAATCCCGGCATCCGTGCATCCTTGGCCTCGGCAAAGCGGCAAGCTTCGATCAGGGGGTCCCTGTCCCGCAAGCGCTGCGGCATCTGTTCGTACAACATGCCTTCCCGTATGCCATAGCTGGATATGGCGATATCGACCGGCTTCAGCTCTCGGACCAGATATTTCAGTACTTGCGAGGCCAAAGGCACCAATGACATCCGACTTTCGCCAAGCCCGGTTCTCTCGCGCAGCGCGTCCTGGTCATGTTCTTCGATGTACTTGATCGTGGCATAAACCGATTTCCGGCTCATACGGTATTCGTGCAAGACCGCCAGGGGATATCCGCGCCGATCCATGTCGATCCGAGCTATGGCGCGCCAGGATCCTCCGACCAGAAACAAGCGGTCTGGCTGTGGCCCCATTTCCTGCGCAAGGGCATGAATGCTGTCCTTCAAATGCGCCGCAAGGGCCTTTTTGCCCTTGATCGTCTTCAACCGTTGCGGCCCCAGTTTGGACGAGATGCACTTGCCGACGGTTCCGTCTCGCAGTTCGGCAAGCTCCATGGATGACCCACCGATATCGCAGACCAGGCCATAGGCGCCGGGCCACCCCAGCAAAACGCCCTGTGCAGATAGGCGCGCTTCTTCCTCGCCATCGATGACAAACAAATCTAGGCCGGTTTCCTTCAAGACTTCGTCACGAAAGGCGGGTCCGTCCTCGGCCTCGCGTACTGCCGCAGTCGCCACTGCGGTCAACGGTTCGATTCTCATGGCCCGCGCCAGGTGTTGAAAGCGCTTCAAGGCGGCCATCGCGCGCTCTTTGCCTTGGGGACTAAGCCGTCCGGTTTCCGCCATCCCGGCGCCCAGCCCTGCCATGACCTTTTCATTGAAAAAATACGCCGGAGAGCGCGCCGCCCCGTCAAACACCACCATGCGGATCGAGTTCGAACCGACATCCACGACACCAACACGTGACAACGCGCGTGCGGACGGATCCTCGAATAGCGGGCGCCCAAATGGGCCCCAGTCATCGGCCATCTCGGCAGCGGCAACTTTCATCGGCATCCCCGTGAAATCTTGTGGAAAGAGTGCATCACAAATGGCAATTGGCGCAACGATGAACTGTTTGACCGGGTGCAGGTTTTTCAGTCGTCACTGTGGGTGAGTTCGGGCACATCTGATGCGCCCGCCGATCCCCGCCCGGAAAGCGACGGGTATTCCATGAAAAACCGGTGGCAGGAAAATGCAGTTTCTCCTTCGGCCGGGGTTTCGCGCACATAGGTGCCATCGGGGTTGAGAATCCAGCTTTGGGCGACGTCAGCCAGGTTGGCGGCCATGATCTGGCTTACAATCTGGGCTTTTACCGTGGGGTTGGTGCATTCGACCAGGGTTTCGACACGGCGGTTCAAGTTGCGCCCCATCCAGTCGGCGGATGAGATATAGACCCGCGCTTTCTTGTGCGGCAAACCGCGCCCGGCGCCAAAGCACACGATGCGGCTATGCTCAAGAAAGCGACCGACGACCGACTTCACACGGATATTCTCGCTCAGCCCCTTCACGCCGGGCTTCAGCCCGCAAATGCCGCGGATCACGAGGTCGATTTTCACCCCGGCCTGGCTGGCCAGATAAAGCGCGTCGATCACGTCCGGTTCGATCAGGGAATTCATCTTGGCCCAGATTGCCGCCGGTTTGCCGTCGAGAGCATATTCAGCCTCTTCCGCGATCCGTTCCAAAAGGGTGTTCTTCAGGCTCAGCGGCGAGATCGAGAGGTTTTCCATTTCTTCGGGTTGGGCGTAGCCGGACAGGTAATTGAATACCTTGGTTGCGTCCCGACCCAGCGCGGCATCGCAAGTGAAAAGGGACAGATCCGTGTAAACTTTTGCCGTGATCGGATGATAGTTGCCGGTTCCAAAATGCGTATAGGTGACCAGCTCTCCGCCTTCGCGGCGCACGACTGTCGAGATTTTTGCGTGAGTCTTGTAGTTCAAGAACCCATAGACAACATGGGCCCCAGACCGTTCCAGCCGTCGAGACTGGCGGATGTTGGCCGCCTCGTCGAAGCGGGCCTTCAGTTCGACAAGCGCCGTCACCGATTTGCCGTCTTCTGCCGCCTCGCAAAGCGCCTCGACAATCGGGGATTGGCGACTGGTCCGATACAACGTTTGCTTGATCGCCACCACGTTCGGGTCGACCGCAGCCTGTTTCAGGAACCGGACAACCATGTCGAATGTTTCATATGGGTGATGCAGCAGCATGTCTTTCTGCCTGATCGCAGCAAACATGTCTCCGTCGTGATCCTGTACCCGTTCGGGGACGCGCGGTTGAAAGGGTGGCCACAGAAGGTCAGGCCGGTCATCCAGCACCAGTTCTTTCAAATCGCCCAGGCCCAACATGCCAGCCAGTTCGACAACCTCGGATTCGGTCACACCGAACTCTTCCACGACCAGCTTGCGCAGCTTGGTCGGCGCATTGGCAGACAGCGTCAGCCGCACCACCTCGCCGCGTCGCCGTCGTTTCAAAGCCACCTCGAATTCACGCACCAGGTCTTCGGCTTCTTCTTCGACTTCAAGGTCGCTGTCGCGCAAGACGCGGAAGGAACAGTGCCCTGTCATCGAATACCCCGGGAACAACCGGTGCAAATGAAGCAGCAAGAGTTCTTCAAGCGGAAGGAACCGGTGTCCGTCCGTAGAAGGAAGCGGAATGAAACGGTCAATCTGCGCCGGGATGGGCAACAATGCCCTGAGAGGGCGCTCATCGGTCTTGCGCACAAGTTCCAACGCCAACGAATATCCTTCATTGGCGATGAACGGGAAAGGGTGGGCCGGGTCAATCGCCAGGGGCGACAGGATCGGGAACACCTGTGTCAGGAACACGTGTTCTAAATGCACTTTGTCATCGTCAGAAAGGGTGGTGCGATCATCCAGCACGATATTGGCGGCCGACATCTCTGCGCGGATGACTTTCCAGGCGTCTTGCTGGCGTTCCATCAGGTTGCGCGCGTCGGTGTCGATCAGGATCAGTTGCTCGGCCGGGCTTAGCCCGTCGGCGGCAGGGGTGGTGTTGCCGGCATGGGCCAGTTCACGCAAACCCGCCACGCGCACGGTATAGAATTCGTCCAGGTTCGCCGCCGAGATCGACAGGAACCGCAGTCGCTCCAACAAGGGCGCGCGCGGATTCTCGGCCTCCTCCAGCACACGCCAGTTGAACGCCAGCCAGGATAGCTCGCGGTTCATGAAACGGTCCGGACCCGAGAAATCCTTGCCCTGCAACGCGGTTGCAGGGGGCACAGGGGCGGACAGAAAATCGGTTACGGCGGTCATGACGCTGATCTTGCAAGGGAATGTGACGAGAGAATGACGTTTATGGCCCTGTCGTCAGTCCTTGTCCAGAATGCGGCGCGCAAGATGTTGTGTGATCGGGCGTTTTTCGGAAAGTGCTGCGCGATCAAGCACATCGACCAGCCTGCGCGCCTCGGCAAATGACCGGTCCATGCGCGCCACAAGCCAGCCAATAACGGCCGGTGAGACGTCAAGCTGCCGGTCAGCAAACTGCTTGAGCAACACGGCAGACAAAAGCGCATCGTCGGGGGCGTCGATTCGAACGACATCGGTTCCCTCCATACGGCTGCGCAGATCGGGCAGGGAGGTCGACCACCGGGATGGCGAAGAGCTTGCCGTCAGCAGCAACGGCAGACCCATCGCAGACAAATGATTGTGCAAATGAAACAGTAGGGTTTCTTGATCTTTGACCACTTGGTCGGCATCGTCCACTGCCATCCCGCAGTCAACGGCGCCTAAATCCAACGTGCCCAGGGCCGCGGCTTTGACAACCTCGGCGCCCTCCGCCTCTGCCCAAACATGGGCCAGATGAGTTTTCCCTGCGCCCTGCGGCCCCACCAGAACCAACTTTCCAAGCGGCCAGGTCGCCGGGGTGTCCAACCGCGACAAGGCCATTGCATTGGCTTGCGACAGAAAGAAATCCCCACGCTCCAGCGACGATCGCACTGGCAGGTTGAAGGCAAGTTGCTCGGCCATCTTGTCAGGGGTCGTCCTGGCCCGAGATACCCTTGTACAGGCGACTGTCCTTGTACTGATCGATCGCAAACCGGGCCATGACACCGATCGCGGCGGCCACGGGCACGGCAACCAACAGTCCGACAAACCCGAACAAGGCCCCGAAGGCAGATAGCGCGAAGATCAGCCAGACGGGGTGCAACCCGACCGACGATCCCACCAAGCGCGGCGTCAGGATATTGCCCTCGACAAACTGTCCGGACTGGAAAATCGCCCAAACCAGGATGATCCAATGCCAGTCTCCCCAGAACTGGAACAGTGCCAGTCCAATCGCCAGGGCACCACCGACAAGGGCCCCAACATAGGGAATGAATGTCAAAGCCCCTGCGATAAAGCCAACAACCAGCCCGAAATTCAGCCCGACCAGCATCAGGGTAACCGCGTAATAGGTCCCCAGGATCAGACACACGGTGCCCTGACCCCGCACAAACCCCGCCATGGTCCGATCGATGTCGCGCGCGATCTTGCGTATGGTTGGCGCATGATCGCGCGGCAAGAGCGCGTCGATCTTGGCTACCATATTGTCCCAGTCATACAGCAAATAGAACGCCACGATGGGCACCAAGACGAACAGAACCACTGCATTCACGACGCCCGAGAACGACGCCAGGATGGTCTCCAAGACTTCGCCGCCACGCGCTTGAATGGTTTCTCCGACCGAGGCAAGAGACTTGCGAATGGTCGAATTCGCATCCCCAAGATCGGGGAATCGTTCGGTCATAAAGGTCTGAAGGTTCGAGAAAATCTCGGGGGCCGCCTGAATCAGTCCCGTCGCCTGCCGAACCAGAACGGGCAGGATCAACAGCACTCCGATAACGAAGATCAGCAAGGCAAAGAACGTGATGATCCCCGTGGCGAGGGTGCGCGAACAGCCCAGCTTTTCCAGCCGATCCGCCACAGGATCAAGGCTATAGGCCACAGCAGCGCCCAGGATGAACGGCAAGATCACATCGCCCAAGACCCACATGACCCCAAGGAAAACCGCAATTGCGATTCCCCAGTATTTTGCTTGCTGCTGTACGGGCAGAGCCATGATGCGTCTCCTTTGCCCCTTTCTTCGCAGGGCCACGCTTTGGGTTCAAGATAGGGTGGTGTGGGCTAGGCATTAAATGCGTTCAACGTGTCAAAGAGCAACTTCACCAAGGGATGGTTCGGACCAAGCAGCGTCGCAACATAGAAAACCACTCCTATCTTGGCCATGAAATAAGGAAGCTTGGCCGCTTGTTCCCCATTGGTTTTTGCAAAGCTGGTCCAAAATCCATCTTGTCCAGCATCGATCTGGGATCGAAGCCCCGCTGCCAAAGAGGCTTCCGCCTCGGCACGCGCTTCGGCGTCCCGCAAAGCCACATTAAGCGCAGCGACTTGGGTTTCCAGATCTTCGACACGAGCTCTTAGTGCCTTTGCGTCACGCTCGAAAGCGTCGCTGGTGAAATCAAGCACGTCCGCAATCGAAGCAGTGATACGTAGAACGCGCGGGAGATCGTTGGTTCCCGCAGCTAGGCTGCCGCCGATGACGGCACGGATCGTCTCGGCGGTTGCCCGCGCGTGAACTTTGTGAAGGGCGGCATGGGCCATGAGCCCCTCGATTGTCGCTTCGGTGACCTGACGTTCCATAGCCGGCAAGCCGGACAGTGCGTCAGTCGAGTGATCCAGAGCTTCAAAGTCCGGCCAATGATCCGGGTGCACCAAGCCTTCGGGCAGTAACACACCGGTGTCGCCATGCGCTTCGGACAATTTCTCTTGGGTGACACCAGGGCGAATTCTCAGGTCAGTGTGCTTAGGCTTGCCTGGAAAGGCTCCTGGAATATCGACGAACAAAGTCCGCAAGTCTGACAGCAGTGTGCGAAAGTTTGCATTTCGCAGGCTCGCTCCGATTAATTCGGCATCTCTCAGGTTTGCGCCTCGAAACTCAGTTTCTCTCAAGCTCGCGTCTCTAAAATTGGCACTTTGAAGAGAAGACCCTGAAAGGTCCGCCTTCCATAGCACCGCCTCAAAAAAAATTGCGTCATCAAGTAGGCCACCAAACAGTTTCGCACGGCTGAGGTCTGCGCCCGACATATCTATTCCACGCAGGTTTAGCGTTTCGGCGCTTCCCAATAGTCCGGCCTTTTCGAAGGCTTGCGGGATATCCACACCAGAAAAGTCCGGCACGAAGTCATCCTGCTTGCGTCTTTCATTCCAGCTTTCAACGCCTTCCATCAGCCATTCAAGGTGCTGTGGGTTTCCCATGCCTGCTCTCCTGCCGCGGTCAGGACCATAGCTTGAGGTCGGTAAGGGGGCAAACCTGGGATCAGTCTGGCGGGCGTGGCGGGCGGAAGTGATATCAGCTCAATGCCGAGGCCTGGGTTCTCGCCCGCTTGCTTGCCCGTCGCCAATGGCCTAGACGATCTTAAATTCAGCTTTCGCGAGAGACCCAAATCCATGCGCCTGTCCCGTTATTTCCTGCCGATCCTCAAGGAAACGCCGTCCGAGGCTCAGATCGTTTCGCATCGCTATATGCTGCGGGCGGGGATGATCAAACAAGCTTCGGCCGGGATATATTCCTGGTTACCTTTGGGCTATAAGGTATTGAAAAAGATCGAGGATATCGTTCACGAGGAACAACAGCGCGCTGGACATATTCCGATGCTTATGCCGACGATACAATCGGCCGATCTGTGGCGCGAAAGTGGGCGGTACGATGATTACGGGCAGGAAATGTTGCGGATTACAGACCGCCATGACCGTGACATGTTGTTTGGCCCGACCAACGAAGAACTGATAACTGATATCTTCCGCTCGAACGTCAGCAGTTACAAAGACTTGCCGCTCACTTTGTATCATATTCAGTGGAAATTCCGCGATGAAATCCGCCCGCGTTTCGGCGTGATGCGGGGCCGCGAATTCCTGATGAAGGACGGCTATAACTTCGACCTGACCAAAGAAGACGCGCTTCACGCCTACAATCGGCATCTGGTGACCTATTTGCGCACTTATGAGCGCATGGGCCTTCAGGCGATCCCGATGCGGGCTGACGGCGGCCCCATCGGCGGCGATTATACTCATGAATTCCTTGTGCTAGCAGACACTGGCGAAAGTGAAGTCTTCTATGACAGCGAGATTACCGACCTGAAATTTGGTGACCGGGAAATCGATTTTGACAGCGTAAAGGAATGTCAGGCCGTGTTGGAGGAGTTCACCTCGCGCTATGCCCGCACGGATGAGACCCACGACGAAGCGATTTTCAACGAGGTGCCCGAAGAACGCCGCCGTTCTGCGCGCGGGATCGAAGTTGGGCAGATCTTCTATTTCGGGACCAAGTATTCAGAGGCAATGGGCGCAAATGTCCAGGACGCCGACGGCAACCAGGTGCCCGTGCACATGGGATCTCACGGCATCGGCGTGTCACGTCTGCTGGGTGCCATCATCGAGGCAAGCCATGACGACAAGGGCATCATCTGGCCCGAGGGCGTGACGCCGTTTCATGCGGGTATCGTGAACCTGCGCCAGGGCGACAGCGCGGCAGATGCTGCATGCGATGGGCTTTACAAGGCATTGACCGCCAAGGGGCTGGAGCCGCTCTACGACGACACGGACGACCGCGCCGGCGCCAAGTTTGCCAAGCAGGACTTGATCGGTCTGCCCTGGCGGATCACGGTGGGGCCGCGTGGTCTGAAAAACGGCGTGGTCGAACTGACGTCGCGCCGGACAGGCGAGTCCGAGGAGATGTCGCCCGAAGCAGCCGTGGATCGGATTGCGCAGATATACGGCGTGGTTTGATACTGACGCTCAGTCGTTGGCGGCGAATTGGCGTCACCACTAGGTTGGGCGAAATCCATCAAGCAACCGGCCAAATAATCCTGTGACGCAGCGACGAATTGATGTGTTTGGCAAGCTGACGTCGTCATGGGCAAACGGATGTTCGTGGTACATTGCTGGTTGCGGCTTTCAACAGAACAGCCTTTGATGTTCGCGAGACCGGCAGCGTAGGTGCATCAAGCCACGCCGCCGGGGTCAGCGGAAGAGGAGCTGCGACACCAAATGGCTAAAGCATTGATCACATGGGGCGGTTGGGACGGACACGAGCCGGACAAGGTCGCCGACCTGTTTCGTGGGATACTTCAACAGGACGGAATGGACGTCACTGTGACGGATAGCCTGACGTGCTTTGACGACGGGGATGCGTTGAACGGGTATGATTTGATCGTGCCGGTCTGGACCATGTCCGAGCTGTCCAAGGAGGCTGCGGTGAATGTTTCCGAGGCCGTGGCGCGCGGGACGGGGTTGGCAGGGTGCCATGGCGGTATGTGCGATGCCTTTCGATCCAACGTGTTGTGGCAATTCATGACCGGGGCGAACTGGGTGGCCCATCCGGGTGGAGACGGGGTGGACTATCGGGTGACAATCACCGATCCGGGACATGAACTGGTTCAAGGTATCGAGGACTTCGATGTCTCGTCCGAGCAGTATTATCTTCACGTCGATCCGGCGAACCATGTCTTGGCCACTACGCGGTTTCCGACGGTGACATGGTACCACAGTCCCAATGGTGCGGTTGATATGCCGGTGGCCTGGACCCGTCGCTGGGGCATGGGAAGAGTGTACTATAACGCATTGGGACATAAGGCGAATGTCGTTTCTCAGGGTCCCGCATTCGAGATGTTGAGGCGGGGTTTGCTTTGGGCGGCCAGGGGACGTGCCGCAGCCGTGGCGGCGGGTGAAAACCAGGCCGACTATGTCTCGGAAGGCAATCATTTCTAATGCATGTCGTGCACTGTTGATTGGGTGATTCAGCCTGCAAGATCTGAGCTTCGTTGGGGGCATTGCAAAAGTCGAAGTCGCGGCCAGGGTTGAATTGCAGCCGTGCAAGGTTTGCATCGGTGTTTAGACGTTGATTGGCGACGCAAGGCCCGTCTCGACGAGAAGTTTCAATTTGTGGCCAGGGCCCCGTAAGATCGGTTGACTGGCTGGCAGGGGCGGGGTTTGACATCACGGAGTCACGGACCATCTTGGTAAGGGCTCTTGAGAAAGGTTAAGCGATGTTCAGATTTGCAGTGGGGCTTGTGGTTCTTCTGGGGCATCCGGCTTGGGCCGAGGTTGACCAGGGTCCGCCGAACGTGCCGCATTTCACTCCGGCATTTGAAAACCAGACCCGCGCCCCGGAGATCGGTGAAAAGGTCTCGCTGAAGGTGGACGTCTTGGCCGAAGGGCTGGAACACCCCTGGGGCGTCGCGCCTTTGCCCGAGGGCGGATACCTGGTTACCGAAAGGGTGGGGCGGCTGGTGCATGTTGGTGCTGATGGTTCTGTCAGCGAAGTGCGGGGCGTCCCCGAAGTTGTGGCCAAACGGCAGGGCGGGCTTTTGGATGTGGCGCTGGCATTGGATTTTGCCAGTTCCCGGCGCATATACCTGACCTATTCCAAGCCGCGCGGCTGGCGGAAATCGGCGACCGCGCTGGCCACCGGTGTCTTGGCTGAAGACTTTGATCGGATCGACGGCACGCAAGACATATTCATACAGTCGCCGTCATCGTCGTCGCCGCTGCACTATGGATCGCGGGTGCTGCTGCGCGAAGGCGAGATTTTCGTCACCTTGGGCGAACATTCCACGCCAAACGAGAGGGTGCTGGCCCAGGATTTGCGCACGACTTTTGGCAAGGTCGTGCGAATTCTGCCGGATGGCGACATCCCTGCGGATAACCCCTTCGTTGGACAACCGGACGCCCGCGGCGAGATCTGGAGCTATGGCCATCGCAACCCTCAAGGTGCAGCGTTCCATCCCGTCACGGGTGATTTGTGGACATTGGAGCATGGGCCAGCGGGCGGGGACGAGTTGAACCGCATTGAACCCGGTGCGAATTATGGCTGGCCGATCGTAAGCTATGGCGAAAATTATGTCGGTACGCCGATCGGGTCGGGGCAATCCAGCGCGCCTGGGATCGTCGAGCCTCGGTATTATTGGGATCCGGTTATCGCGCCGGGTGGGTTCACTTTTTACGATGGGGATTTGTTCGACTGGCAAGGCGATGTGCTTGCCGGATCTTTAAACCCCGGTGGGATCGTGCGGTTGACCCTGGAGGGGGATCGCGTCACAGGCGAAGCGCGGTACCTGGAAGATCAGGGCCGCGTGCGAGATGTGGACGTTGATCACGATGGCGCGCTCTTGCTGCTGATAGATGCCAGCGACGGCAGATTGCTGCGGATAACGCCAAGGACGGACGGATGACCCTGGACCAGGCCTATAACAACGTGGATTTCATTCCGGACGGCGATCTATACCCGGATCGTTGGGCGGAAAATGCGCAAGCCTATCGCGAGATCGAAGCGGCCCTGGGGCGGGCCCGCCTGAATGTGGCCTATGGCGCGGGTGAGCGGCAAAAATTTGACTTGTTCCACCCTTCAGGGCTGGCCGAGGGATTGGTTGTCTTCGTGCATGGGGGGTATTGGCTGCGGTTTCATCGAGACTATTGGTCCCATTTTTCGGCCGGTTTGACCGCGCGGGGGTGGGCCGTGGCGATGCCGTCTTACACCCTTGCTCCCGAGGCGCGAATTTCCCAGATGGTTGTGGAAATCGCGCGTGCAATCGAGGCGTCTACTGACATGGTGCGCGGGCCGGTGCGGCTGGTGGGGCATTCGGCGGGCGGACATCTGGTCGCTCGGATGGGCTGTTGCGATGTGGAATTGACTGCGGCTGTGCGCGACCGGCTGGAGCGGATCGTACCGATTTCTCCGGTCAGCGATTTGCGTCCGCTCCTGGGGCTGGCAATGAACGAAACCCTGCGGCTCGATGAAGCTGAGGCGACCGGGGAAAGCCCGATTTTGCAGGACGCACCAGACGTGCCCGTCACGGTTTGGGTCGGGGCAGAGGAGCGCCCGGTATTTCTGGATCAGGCGCGATGGCTGGCCGAGGCCTGGGACGCTGGGCACAGGATTGATCCGGGGCGCCACCATTTCGATGTGATCGACGGGTTGAGGGATGGGGATAGTCCTCTGATCGAGGCGATCCTGGCGTAATCCAGCAGGGGCTCTGCCCCTCGCTTCTTCGAAGCTCACCCCGGGATACTTGAACCAAGAAGAAGCGCAAATTTGAATTAAATCTGAGAGGCGGATCCATGGATCTGTGACCAGGTCGGAAGCGTGTCGCCGGCAGCCGGGCTGGCCAGGTAAATGGCGCGCGCGATGGCTCGGGCGAGACAGGTTGCCGCTGCGTGGCCGAGAGACATGACATCGTCGTTTGTTGGCGGGCGTTGTCCGGTGGACGCGGCGAAGACGAGGTCTCCGTCCAGCGGGGTATGAGCAGGGACGATAGCGCGGGCAAGGCCGTCGTGGGCAGCGGTTGCCATACGGGTTGCCTGCGGTTTGGTCAGGGCCAGGTCGGTGGCGACTATGGCGATGGTGGTGTTTTGGGCGCTGTTGAATTTGGTGCGGGGCGATGGGGCGTGCATTGGAGAAGGGCCAAGGCCGCCAAACTCATCCGAAAATTCGAAAGGGGCGGCCCAGAAATGAGGACTGTCGCCGTGAGTTGCTTCACCCAGAGCGTTCACAGCGACAATTGCACCGACCATGGCGCCCGTGGCCAATGTGGCCGAGGCCGAGCCAAGACCGCCTTTCAGGGTGGCCGTTGTCGCACCGGTGCCCGCGCCCGCGGAGCCGAGCGTGATGGACGTACCGCGATTGTCATAGGCCGAACGGCCCAATACAGGGTAGGGCGTATCGGACCAGGTCTTGTCGCCACCATTGGCGAGATCGAACAGGATCGCAGTTGGGACGATGGGAATGCGATGTCCCGCAGCAACGAACCCACGTCCGTCTGCCTTTAGACCCGCCATGACCCCGTCAGCGGCCGAAAGGCCAAATGCCGAGCCGCCCGACAAGACCAGGGCATCAACGCGCTGAACGGTCTTGTCCGGGGCAAGAAGGTCGGTGTCACGCGTGCCGGGCGCGCCGCCCATGATGTGCAGGCCCGCGACCATTGGGTCATCCCCCACCAGCACCGTCACGCCGGTCTTGATGCTGTCATCCTGAGCCTGGCCGACGGTGAGGCCAGGCACATCAGTAATCAGGTTGAGGGGACCGGGAATCAAATGCAGCGACCTCCGTCGACCTCCATGGCGACACCAGTGACCAGGTCGGCTTCGTCCGAGCACAGGAACAGTGCTGCGTTGGCAATGTCTTTGGCTGTCGAGAACCGTCCGAGCGGGATGGTCGACAAGAAGGCCGCCCGGCGTTCGGGTGTGTCTTCGCCAAGGAATGAAGCCAGCAGGGGTGTTGCTCCGGCAACGGGGTTCACTGCGTTGACACGAATACCGAAGGGCGCCAGTTCGATTGCCATAGCCTTGGTAGCCGTGATCATCCATCCCTTTGATGCGTTGTACCAATTGAGGTTTGGCCGTGGGCTGACACCTGCCGTCGACGCTATGTTGAGGATGACACCGGAACCTCGTGACTTCATGGCAGGAACAAGATGCTTGCCCGTCAGGAAGACCGACTTGGCATTGACCGCGAGAACCCGGTCAAAATGTTCTTCGCTGACTTCGTCCAAGGGCGTGGGCAGATGGGTTATCCCGGCATTGTTCACCAGAATGTCGATGTCGCCCAGTTCCGCGCGGGCCGCGTTCGCCATGGCTTCGACCGAGGCCGAGGACGCGACGTCGCAGGCCAGCGCAATGCCACCGCAGGCTTTGGCAACCTCTCGCGCTGCATCCTCGTTGATATCCACCACCGCGACACGCGCGCCCTCTTCGGAAAAGCGATGCGCAATGCCTTCGCCAAATCCCGATCCGCCACCGGTCACGATGGCTGTCTTCCCGTCAAGTCTCATGGAGCAGAGGTTTGCACGGCTATGCGGCACTGTGAAGCCCTTGCCGTTGCCAGATGGGGGTCTTATTTGGTCAAGCGAGAGGATTTGCCATGACTTATGTACGTTGGACCTTCCGCATCCTGATCCTGGCCCTGTTGGGGGGGCTGCTGCACTATAACCTACCGGATCGGGATATCGTGCGGATCGTGAATACCGAGGTCAGGCGCGTCGATTTCGGAACCAATTCGTGGTTCTGGCAATCTGCCGGGGTCGGTGATGCGGTGAATACCCAGAATCGCGATGTCCTGTTCATCGAAGCTATCCGTCCCAACGGAAACCCGGCGGTTTTCAGAAACGAAGATACCGGCTGGGGCTGGCCGCCCTACCTCAAATTCGATACGGCGAACCTTCAGGCCGAAGCGCGGGACATGGTCTCGGACGGGGACGAGACGCAGTGGGTGGCCGTGCGCCACTATGGCTGGCGCAATACCTTTCTATCGATATTTCCAAATGCGACATCGATCAAAACTGTGGCAGGGCCCGAAACCCGGTTGGTTCCTTGGTTCAACATCATCTTTTGCACGTTGCTGGCGGTCATCATGATCACGATCTGGCGGCTTTGGCGTAATTTCTGGCAGCGCCGGGTCGACCCGATGATCGACAGCGTCGAGGATAGTGCCGAAGCGGCGCGCGGCTGGTTTCGGCGTCGGTAGATTTGGCGCGCCGCCCTCGTGGCCTATGGCAGTGAGACTTCGCGTGCGTATTGCGGGATGTACAGTATCGCGATGAGTGCCTCGGAGCCATCGAAGAGGCTGGCCAGTTCGGGGTCATTCAGCGTGAGAGTCACGTCTTTTGTCAGGTCGAGGCCCGCGGCCTTGCTCTTCAACGGGGTGAGCAACTGGTCATAGCGATAGATCCGGGAAAACTCGGGAACAGTTGCCGAATAGGGTTGCACCGTCTGATCGGTCGCCCAGATGTAACCGCCGAGGTTGCTGTTCAGCTGGACTTTGATCTCGCCACCCGCAACCGGTTTGATCGTCCAGGTTTCCGAGATCGCGCGCGCGCCTGCGCCGCCGTCTTCAAAGGTCGACACCCTTTCGATATCGGCCTCAGCCGATGTGGAGTAGGGATCGCTTAGCGGTGGCTCTTCGTAGGTGCGTACGACGAATCCTCGCGGTCCTTTTTCGCCCTCTTTTACGGCATAGGTGAACAGGGCGGCGGTCGGACCCGATGAGGGGTCTTCCGGCTTTCCCTCGGGATCAAGGATCAGGTGCCGGTCCATCAATGTTACGAGGATGTTTGCCCCGGCCAGTGGTCCTTTTGGCAGGGTCAGGGATGTCCAGCCCTCGGGCAGCATCGCCTGAACGGCCGCATCCGGAGCCTTTAGAGCAAGGATCAGCCTGCTTTCAACCGTGGTACCGACCTTGGTTTCTGCCTGCGTCGGTGTCGTTGTTGCAAGTAAGAGCGAGGCTGCCGCAAGGGCAGCGGGAACGAGAGTCTTCATCATTTTCTCCTCCTCCCAGGAAAATCAGACGCCTTTGTCGTGGGTTAAGTCTGCAAGGGAGGCGGAAGGCGCGCTTTGATCCCCGTCAAAGTGGCGCTTTCTGTGTGGCGGTGTAATACGGTGTTGTCCGTTGCGACGCTATCTGTCGTGGGGTAGTCTGGCCGAGACACAAGACCAAGAGCAGATACATGGCAAATGACCTTCTCTCCGCGACCGGAGCCAGCACCTATGACGCCTCGTCGATCGAGGTTCTCGAAGGGCTGGAAGCGGTGCGCATGCGCCCCGGTATGTATATCGGCGGTACGGATGAGCGCGCGCTGCATCACCTGGTGGCAGAGATCCTGGACAACTCGATGGACGAGGCGGTTGCCGGGCATGCGAGCCGGATCGAGGTGGAGTTCAACGCTGATTATTCGGTGACCATCCGCGACAACGGGCGGGGGATGCCGGTTGACCCGCACCCGAAGTTCAAGGACCGCTCGGCGCTGGAGGTGATCCTGTGCGAGCTGCACTCGGGCGGGAAGTTCAAGGGCGATGCCTATGAGACCTCGGGCGGTTTGCACGGCGTTGGTGTGTCGGTGGTGAATGCGCTGTCGGACTACCTGCGGGTCGAGGTGGCGCGGGACCGCGAGTTGTGGGCGCAGGAGTTTTCGCGGGGCATTCCGCAGACCAAGACCGAAAAGATCGGCGCTGCGCCGAACCGGCGGGGGACCACGGTGACGTTCCATCCGGATGCGGAGATTTTCGGATCGCTGAAGCTCAAGCCGTCGCGGCTTTTGAATATGGCTCGGTCCAAGGCCTATCTGTTCTCGGGTGTCGAGATCCGCTGGAAGTCCGAGGTGCCGGACGGGGACATGCCACAGGAGGCGGTGTTTCATTTCCCGGGCGGTCTGTCGGATTACCTGAGCGAGACGCTTGCGGGCGCAACGACATATGCCGATCAGCCGTTTTCCGGGCTGGTGGATTTCAAGGAGAAATACGGCGAGCCGGGCAAGGTGGAATGGGCGATCAACTGGACGCCCTCGCGCGACGGGTTCATCCAATCGTATTGTAACACCGTGCCGACGCCCGAAGGCGGGACGCACGAAGCCGGATTCTGGGCAGCGATCCTGAAGGGCATCCGCGCCTATGGTGAATTGGTGGGCAACAAGAAGGCCGGGCAGATCAACCGCGATGATCTGGCGACGGGCGCGGGCGCGTTGGTCAGCGTCTTTATCCGCGAGCCGCAGTTCGTGGGCCAGACCAAGGACCGTTTGTCGACCGAGGCGGCGGCCAAGATGGTCGAGGGCGCGGTGCGTGACCATTTCGACAACTGGCTGGCGTCGGACACAAAGTCGGCGGGGGCTATCCTGGATTTCCTCGTGCTGCGCGCCGAAGAGCGTTTGCGGCGGCGTCAGGAGAAGGAAACGGCGCGGAAGTCGGCGACGAAAAAGCTGCGCCTGCCGGGCAAGCTGACCGATTGTTCGGCCAAAAGCCGAGAAGGGACCGAGTTGTTCCTGGTCGAGGGCGATAGCGCCGGCGGTTCGGCCAAGGCGGCGCGGAACCGGGAAAACCAGGCGCTTTTGCCTTTGCGGGGCAAGATTTTGAACGTGCTGGGGGCGGCCTCGTCCAAGCTGACCCAGAACCAGGAAATCCGGGATCTCTGCGAGGCGCTTGGCGTCAGCATGGGCACCAAGTTCAACGTCGACGACCTGCGCTATGACAAGGTCATCATCATGACCGACGCCGACGTGGACGGGGCGCATATCGCGGCGCTTTTGATGACGTTTTTCTTCAGCCAGATGAGGCCCCTGATCGACCACGGGCATCTCTACCTGGCCTGCCCGCCGCTCTATCGCCTGACGCAGGGGGCCAAGCGGATTTACGTGGCCGACGACGCCGCCAAGGAGGCGGCCATGGCCAAGGGGCTGGGCGGCAAAGGCAAGATCGACGTCCAGCGGTTCAAGGGCCTGGGCGAGATGGACGCGAAGGATTTGAAAGAGACCACCATGGACCCGAAGTCACGCACATTGATCCGCGTGACGATCGACGAGGACGTACCGGGCGAGACCGGCGACCTTGTCGAGCGGTTGATGGGGAAAAAGCCGGAGTTGCGGTTCCAGTATATTCAGGAGAACGCGCGGTTTGTTGAGGAGTTGGATGTTTAGGAGATAGAATGAAAATTACTTTCCTGGGTGTAGCAGTCACTGCGGTCTATTTCGTGGTGGTGTTTTTTTTGATCGACTTTTCTAAGCTGACAGAGCTCACCCCAAATGAGCTGGGTGATTTTCTTGCAGGTGTATTCGGTGCTCCTGCATTGATATGGGTCGTAATTAGCTTTTTCGTTCAGAGCCGAGAACTGGCAGCTAGTGTTGAAGCGCTGGATATTCAATCAAAGGAACTTGCGGCCTCTGCTGAGCAGCAGAGGGAGCTGGTCAAAGCCAACAATAAAGCGTCGCTGTTGGAAATGGAGCGCTACCAGAAATCGCTTCGCCTTGATGCCTTAAAGATGTTGTCTGAAATCCAAAGAGACGTAGAATTTTTGCCCCGCCTTTTTGAGCATGCTCGTGAATCAAAAAAAGCGATGCTGGCGATGTTTGGAATGGCTGAAAGCGGAGCCGCCATCTCTTCCATTGAAGAAATCTCAAACATGGAGGCTCTCCTCGAGAATTTAATTGACGAGTTTCAGGCGTTGGATCGCATTGAACTCGAGAATAATTCCGAAGATATCGAAGAAATAGTTGCCGCCATTTATAGGACAAGGAACCGAGTGAACCTTCTGCGTCGCCAAGTTGAAGGAAGCATTGAAAGCGACGTACGTGAGAGAGAAATTCATTGGCAGGCAAGTATGGCACTAAGACCTGCATCACCAGTTCCTGCACCAAGACGATAGGAACTTAGATATGCCGGTAAGTGGATGTAATTCCCACCCGGCGGCACGCCGGGCAGCGCCCGACCCGCCCCCAGGGCGGGCGCTTTCAGCACCCACCCTCGTGCCGGGCGCTGCCCTCTTCGCTGCAGTGGGTGCGTCAGAGTAGCTACAAAATCCCTCTTGCACGACGCACCAAACAAGCAGAATTTCGCGCCGCGCAGGGCGTCGCTCTGCGGCCCAAAGGGATCATCGTTCTGAGGCGGATTGTGCTCCGGCCACCCTGAACTTTTGATGAGTTATAACCTATTCCTGTATCGTTCTGAGCCACGCCGTGACATCCGCAATCGGCTGGGCCGTAAGGATCGGCTGGCCTGTCTCAGCTGCGATGGCGCTGTCGGGGAAGGTATAAAGCTTGCCGAAGAGGGGCATTTCACCGCCGTGGGACAGCATGGGATCGCGGCCGTCGATTTGACGCACCACGCGAAAGACAGGGAAAACACCGTCGTTTGAGGCAGATAGCGCAGTCAGGTCGGCGGGTGGTGCGGTCATCAGTTCGGCCAGCGGGCCGTCGCCTGTGCCGGTTGCGCCGTGGCATCCCGCGCAGTGGCCGAAATAGACCTGTCGTCCGGCGGCTGTGTCGGGCTCGGCCCAGACTGGGGCGGCGGCAAGGGCGAAGACAAGGGGCAGGCGCATCGGGTCACTCCTGTATGGTTTCCAGCCACGAGGCGATTTGAACAATGGCTTCGGGCGCGATGATTTCGCTGCCGTCCGGGGCGAGGATAGCTTCGGACGGGCCGTGCAACAGCAAACCGAACAGGGGCATTGGGCCGCCATGGGCCTGAACCTCGGTTGTGCCGTCGATGCGTCGCACCACGCGGGCGGTTGGGAAGATGCCGTCATTGCTCGCCGCAAGCTGGGTAAGGTTCGGAGCCCTGAGTGTCAAAAGCGAGGTCATGGGCCCGTCGCCGCGGGCCTCGGTTCCGTGGCATGTGGCGCAGTAATCCGAGAAATGTTCCGCGCCGTCCTCGGCATCTCCGGCAAGGGCCTGGCTGGCAAGTACGAGGGCAAGAGAAGTCATGATGGCACGCATGGGTCGTCCTCCTATTTTGTCCCATGATGGGAGATCGCTCGGCCTGTGCCTTGATCCAGAACAAATCCAGTGCCAGACAGGGGCCATGTCGCCAAATGTCGCCTATGCCGCCGTGATGTTTCTTGCCGGGATCGGAATTCCGTTGCTGGCGGCGTTGAACGCATCACTTGGTAGCCGGATTGGCAGCCCTGCGGTGGCGGCGCTGTGCCTGTTCCTCGTGGCTTTCGTTGCAACGGGTATCGTGGTGGCAGCGACGGGATGGGAGGCGGCGCGGCAGTTGGCCATGCAGCCGAAGCATTTGTTCCTGGCAGGCCTGCTGGTGGCGTTTTATGTCCTGTCGATTACCTATGTGGCGCCACATTTCGGGGTCGGGAACGCGGTTTTCTTCGTTTTGCTGGGGCAACTGGTGGCGGCGGCGTTGATCGACCATTTTGGGCTGTTCGGGGCGCGAGAAGTGTCGTTGAGCTTTTCGCGCGCTGCGGGGATCGCTTTGATGGCGGCCGGGGTGGCTTTGACTCAAAAAGTTTGAGGGCGATTTCTTGTAGAGAAATCGGTCCGGAAACTTTAAAAGTTTCCGGGCACCCTAGACGAGCTTTCCGTTTTCCAGATGCAGGGTGCGGTCCATGCGGGCGGCAAGCTCGGGGTTATGGGTCGCGATCAGGGCCGAAAGGCCAGTTTCCCGCACCAGTTCCATCAGTGCATCAAAGACGGTGTCCGAGGTCGCCGGGTCAAGGTTGCCGGTGGGTTCGTCGGCCAAGAGGACTCGGGGCTTGTTGGCCAATGCCCGGCAGAAGGCGACGCGTTGTTGTTCGCCGCCGGAGAGGGCAGCGGGGCGGTTGTCTGCGCGCGGTGCGACGCCGACGCGGTCCATGAGGGACAGGGCGTGGTCGCGGGCCTGCGTGGCGGGGGTGCCGTTGGCGAGTTGGGGCAGGATGATATTTTCGACCGCCGAGAACTCCGGCAGGAGGTGGTGGAACTGGTAAACAAAGCCGACGTCTTCGCGCCGGGCAGCGGTGCGGCGGGCGTCCGACAGGCCTGTCATGTCTGTACCGCCGATCAGGACGCGGCCCGCATCAGCGCTGTCCAGAAGGCCGGCGATGTGGAGGAGCGTGGATTTGCCCGCGCCCGAAGGGGCGACGAGGGCGACGACCTCGCCGGTTTTCAGGTTCAGCGAGGCGCCATCGAGGACGGTCAGGGCATTTGGTTTGCCCTTGTTGTAGGTCTTGGAGATCGCGTCGAGGGTCAGGGCGTCACTCATAGCGCAGCGCCTCCACCGGGTTCATGCGGGCCGCGCGGCGGGCCGGGAAAAGGGTGATGCCCCAGGAGAGGATCAGAGAGAGGCTGACGGCGGCGAGGACGTCGTTCAGTTCCAGCTTGGCGGGCAGGCGGTAGATGCCGCGCACCGAGGCCTCCCACACGCCGCCGCCTGCGGCGCCGTTCACCAAGGCGAGGATTTGGTCGAAGTAGATGGCGAAGAGGCAGCCAATGATCACGCCGAAAATGGTGCCAAGCGTGCCGACGAGGGCGCCGGTCAGGAAGAAGACGCGCATGATCGCGCCTTGGGTCAGGCCCATGGTGCGCAGGATGCCGATGTCGCGACCCTTGTTTTTGACCAGCATGACGAGGCCGGAGATGATGTTCATGCTTGCAATCAGCACGAGGACGCTCATCAGCACGAACATGACGGTGTCTTCGACCTCAAGCGCGCGCAGAAAACCGCCAGCGCTGTCTTTCCAAGTCCAGAAAAGCGCGCGTTCGCCGCCAGCCCGGGCAAGGGCGGGGGTGAGAGCGTCGATGTTTTCCGGCTCGGTGACGTTGACTTCAAGTTCATCAGCGACGCCATCGCGGTTGAAGTAAGTTTGAGCCTCGGTGAACGGCAGATAGGCGCGAACGCGGTCAATGTCGTAGCGACCCGAGTTGAAGATGTAGGTGACGGTGTATTCGTTGATGCGCGGGCTGGTGGAAAACGGGGTTTTCACGCCGTTTGGGTTGATCAGGCGGATCACGTCGCCGACGCCTACGCCAAGCGATCGGGCGGCTTCGCGGCCTATTGCGATGCCGTTGTCAAAGTCGTCGAGCGTGCCGAGCGCGCTATCAGGGTCGGCGATACGGGGGATGTCCGCGAGATCTTCGCCTGCAATTCCAAAAACTTCCAATCCGGTGTTCTGGTCGCGATAGACGGCCATGACCTGTCCCTTGACCAAGGGTGCCACGCGGGTGACGCCGTCGACGGCGCGGAGCCTCTCGGCCCAGTCGGAATAGTCGGGGATCACGCGGGAGATCGCGCCTGTTTCGGTCTGGTAGGCGGTGGAATAGACGGTGACATGGGCGTTGGCGCCGAGGATGGTTGAGACAAATTCGTCGCGAAAGCCCGCGCGGACAGCCAGGGTGATGATCAACGCGGCGACGGCAAGCGTGATGCCGATCAGCGAGATCCAGGTCATGACCGAGACACCGCCTTCGGCCCGCTTGGCGCGCAGATAGCGCCAGGCGATCAGAAATTCAAAGCGTGAAAATGGGGCTGGCGTGGCCATGTCTGCTCCGGTTTTGCCCTTGTTTGGCGGGGTGAGGCGGATTGGTCAACAGGGGTTTCGCCGCGCGATGCGCGCCGATCCGCCGGAGGGGCGCTGCCCCTCCGGACCTCCCCGGAGTATTTTTGAAAAGAAGAAGTCAGAGGGCGGGTTATTCGGCCGCCTTGAGAGCGAAGCCCTTTTCGATCTGGTCTGACGGAGCGACCGGGTATTCGCCCGAGAAGCAGGCGTCGCAATAGGCGGGGGCCTTGGGGTCGCGCCCCGATGCTTCGCCGACGGCGCGGTAGAGGCCGTCGAGCGAGATGAACTTGAGGCTGTTCACGCCGAGGTGGTCGCGCATTTCCTCTTCGCTCATCGTGGCGGCGAGGAGTTTTTCGCGTTGCGGGGTGTCGACGCCGTAAAAACAGGGCCAGGCTGTGGGAGGCGAGGCGATGCGGAAATGGACCTCGGCCGCGCCGGCATCGAGGATCATTTCCTTGATCTTGCGCGAGGTGGTACCGCGCACGACGCTGTCGTCGACCAGGATCACGCGCTTGCCTTTGATCAAAGCGCGGTTGACGTTGAGCTTGAGGCGCACGCCCATGTTGCGGATCTGTTCGGTCGGTTCAATGAAGGTGCGGCCCATGTACTGGTTGCGGATGATCCCCATGGCGTAGGGGATGCCGGATTCCTGGCTGAAGCCGATTGCCGCCGGCGTACCACTGTCGGGCACGGGGCAGACCAAATCTGCGTCGACAGGCGATTCCTTGGCCAGCTCCTTGCCGATGGCCGAGCGGGTTTCATAGACCGAGCGGCCGTTCAGAGTGCTGTCTGGCCGCGAGAAGTAGACGTGCTCGAAGATGCAGAAGCGGGATTTCTTTTGTTCGAATGGACGATGCGAGGTGACGGTGTCGTTTTCGACGACCACCATTTCACCGGGATCGATCTCGCGCACGAAATCCGCGCCGATGATGTCAAGCGCACAGGTTTCCGAGGCCAGCGCCCAGCCTTCGTCACCGATTCGGCCCAGGACAAGCGGGCGGACGCCCAGGGGGTCACGCACGCCGATAAGCTTTGTGCGGGTCATGGCGACGACGGAGAAGGCGCCTTCAACGCGGCGAAGGGCGTCTTTCATCCGTTCGGGCACGGTTTTTTGCAGGGACCGTGCCATCAGGTGGATGATGCATTCGCTATCGGACGAGGATTGGAAGATCGAGCCACGCTCGATCAGCTCGCGCCGGAGCGCGTCAGCGTTGGTGATGTTACCGTTATGGGCGATGGCGGCACCGCCCATGGAAAACTCGCCAAAGAAGGGCTGGACGTCGCGAATCTGGGTCGCGCCCTTGGAGCCGGCGGTGGAGTAGCGCACGTGACCGATCGAGAGGTGTCCGGGCAAATTGTCCATGACCGAGGGGCGGGTGAAGTTGTCACGCACCAGACCGAATTTGCGGTCTGAGTGAAAGCCGCCTTTGGGTTCATAGGTGACGATTCCCCCAGCTTCCTGACCCCTGTGCTGCAGGGCGTGAAGCCCCAGAGCAGTGAAGTTGGCAGCATCTGAGACGCCGATCACACCAAAGATGCCGCATTCCTCGCGGAGTTTGTCGTCATCAAAGGGATCGGTCGTCAGCGGGCGAGGCAGTGTCTGTTCGGTCATCCGGTGACTCTGGTTAGCAGCAGCGCCCCTTTCTTACCGACTTGTCACAGTAGTGTCACGGGGGACAATCGCGATATTGTCACGAAAGTTAAAATAGCGAAGGCCCGCAGGGACAGTTGCGGGCCTTCGTATATACAGCGCCACGTCGGCGATACTCAGTACTTGGGGCCACTCGTTAAACAAAACACCGGCACTGCCCCGTCTTGGGAATAGGCGTCGGGTGCCTTTCGGCGAACCCGACGCCCAACTCACTCACTCATTACGCGGAACCTTGGAACCACCACGATCCCGCTTACAGGAACATGTATGACCGAGCCGATGGGCAGCAGTTGGGCGCAAATGATCAGCATCTGGGCGAGTTTATGATCGGGGCTGCCCTGAGAAGGTGGCAAGATTGGCGCGCTGATAAGATGGTGGAAACAATTGTAGTGGCTTAGGTCATGGTTCGACTGAATTTTAAGGGAATATGTCGAATCTGTTCTTCAATCGGGAACAATAAGCCGCTCAGTCGCGTCTTAATAGGGAAGGCAAACCTGCCTTATTTGTCGGGGTGCAATCTGCGAAACAGTTTGTTTTCCGTGGTGCCACACCAATTTTGCCCTCGGCCCGGCGATAGCAGGGTGCTGGCGAAGTCGTCCGTCCGGGGATTCGGGATGTTTTGCCTGGCTGGGGCGAGCCTCAGTTTCCGGTCGCGTCGGCTGCGGCAGAACACTTTCCGATCAGATCGTCGTACTGGGCAGCGAGCCAGCCGGGCGCATCGTTTGGAATACGTTCATCGATGGCGTCGGATACCTGGCTGAACAGAACGGCCGTGCGGCTGTCATCTACCATGGGGATCGGGTCTGACACGATGACACGTTCGTAAACGATGAAGGCAATGGCGACCAGAACCGCGCCACGTGCCACGCCGAAGAGAAACCCAAGTCCCTGATCGATTCCGCCCAGGGCAGATCTCTGAACGGCCCCGGCAAACAAGGGGGTAAAGACGGCAAAGATCACAAGCGCCACGGCAAAGACGGCCGCAAAGGCAGCGATCATCGACAATTCGCAGGACGGCCCCAGGAAATCTTTCAGAACCGGGACTTCTTTCATCAAGGGCTCGGCCGTTGGGGCAAAGACATAGGCTACGACCGCGGCCAGAACCCAACCGCCGATCGACAACGCCTCGCGCACAAAGCCGCGCGAGTAGGCCAGAACGGCCGACAAAATGATGACCACAGCGACGATGCCGTCGATGATTGTGAAGCTGTCCATATCTCTTGCCTCGTTTATCTGCCCCAGAGCCTAGCCCGCTCCGAACACGTCACCTACCAAAGCCGCAAGGTCGGGCATCTTCTGTACCTTCACACCCGCGACGGTTTCCGATTTGCTGCGGTCCGGCAAAATCGCGGCCGTAAAGCCAAGCTTTACTGCCTCTTTGAGCCGGGTCTCCGTCTGGCCGACCGGTCGTATGCTTCCTGATAGGCTGATTTCACCAAAAACGACAGTACGCTGGGGAAGTGCAGCATCTTCGCGTGCCGAGAGTAGCGCGGCTGCCACAGCCAAATCGGCGGCCGGTTCCGAAATTCGCAAACCACCCGCGACATTCAGATAAACGTCGAGCCCGGCAAAGGGGATACCACAGCGTGCCTCCAGCACGGCCAGGATCATCGAAAGACGGCTGCCGTCCCAGCCCACGACCGAGCGTCGCGCCTGCCCGGCCGGCGCCGGCGATACCAGCGCCTGGATTTCACAAAGGACCGGCCGAGTTCCTTCGATTCCTGCGAACACAACCGATCCGGGGCTTTGTTTTTCGCGATCCGACAGAAAAAGGGCCGAAGGGTTGGTCACCTGCGACAGTCCGTCTCCGGTCATTTCGAAGACGCCGATTTCGTCGGCTGGGCCGAAACGATTTTTTACCGCGCGCAGGATTCGGAATTGGTGTCCGCGCTCGCCTTCGAAATAGAGAACCGTGTCGACCATATGTTCCACCACGCGGGGGCCCGCGATCTGGCCTTCCTTGGTCACGTGGCCGACCAGCACAACGCTGATCCCCCGGCGCTTGGCGAATGTTGTCAACTCATGGGCGGCCGCGCGAACCTGGCTGACCGATCCTGGCGCACTGTCGACGGTGTCCAGCCACATGGTTTGGATGGAATCGATGATGGCAAGGTCGGGCGCTTCTTTTTCAAGCGTGGTCAGTATGTTTCTGAGGTTCGTTTCGGCAGCCAGTTTGACCGGGGCGTCCTTCAGGCCCAGTCGTTGCGCGCGTAAACGAACCTGGCTCGCGGCTTCTTCGCCGGAAACATAGACGGCCTTTAACCCCTTTTCGGCAAAGGCAGCGGCGGCCTGCAACAAAAGTGTGGATTTGCCGATGCCGGGGTCTCCGCCGACAAGAATTGCACTGGCGGGGACCATGCCGCCGCCCAAAACGCGGTCAAGTTCGGACAGGCCCGATTGTGTGCGCGACAAGGGCGCGTCCTGTGTGGCCAGGTCGCCAAGGGGGATTACCGAGCCACGTGTCGACCCCAGGCCCTTGGAAGACGGGCCCGCCGACAGGGGTGCGTCTTCCGAGATCGAGTTCCATGATCCGCAATCGTCGCAGCGGCCAGACCACTTTGCGTGGACCGCACCACAGTTCGCACAGGTAAAGGAAGGAGACTTGGCCATGCGGTCTTCTTGCCTGCACATACCGCGCGAGACAAGCGCCCTTTGCCGGACACGGGTTTTCCTGCGGGTGGGATCGTCGTGACCCGATGCGCTCAGCTGCGCACCAGGAAGGGAAGTTCGTCCAGTTCAGGTGGCGGGAGAAGCTTGGGGCGACGTGCCTCGGAATTGACGTTGCCGCGCATCTCGCGTGCAATTGCCACCAGGGACCGCCGAGGAGGATCCTGCGGCTGGCCGACCGTTGGCGCGGGCGCGGCGCTGGCCCGGTGTCGGAACACCGCAACCGGTTCATCGGGCCAATCGGGGTTCTCGAGAACCAATGGCGCGATCGGCTGCCGGGATTTGAAAGTGGTCGCTGCGTCCGGCATTTCAGCCAGCAAATCATCGGATTCATAGTTGCTGATACGCGGTCCGTCGCACAGCATGATCACACCGATCCATATTGCCGGACAAAAGGCCGCGAATATGAAGAAAATCCAACTGGTCTGCGCGATGCCAAGTGACCAGGGCAGGATCCCAGCGACCGTTGCGGCGGCAAACAGGCTGGTCGTGGCATAGATCCACGCATTTGAACTGCGTGACAACACCAGTCGGCGCAAGGCCAACCAGGCGGTTGTCAGCGGCAGCAAGACAACAAGACTTCTGAAAAGAAGCGAAAACAATTGGCTCAGGACGTCCATCGAACGACTCCGTTTGCCACCCCACGCGGCATTAGCGGGCATCTTGGTTAAAAAAGGGTGACGAGTCCCGGATTGTTTCTGATCTGGATACGAACTGTTGCAGAGATGCAAAACTGTTCACGATACAGCCCTCTTGGGTCCTAGCGAACAGTCTCGATTGGCCCGTCTGGGCTGCCATTTATGAACTGCGTCAGATAGGGATCGCCGCTGTTGTCCATGTCAGCCACCGGTCCGGTCCAGCGGATTTTCCCGCCGTGCAGCATGGCGACCTGGTCGGCAATGGCACGTACGCTGGTCATATCATGGGTGATGGTCATGGCCGTGGCCCCCATTTCGACCACGATTTCGCGAATCAGATCGTTGATGACCCCGGACATGATCGGGTCGAGCCCTGTGGTCGGTTCATCAAAAAAGATCACCTCGGGCTCGGCGGCGATGGCGCGGGCCAGCCCAACACGTTTTTGCATGCCGCCGGACAGTTCAGCGGGAAACAGATCGGCCACATCCGGTGTCAGGCCAACCCGGCGCAGTTTCTCAATCGCGATCTCGCGTGCCTCGGTTTTTGGCTTTTTCAGCGTGCCCCGCAAAAGTCGGAAAGCCACGTTCTGCCAGACCGGCAGGCTGTCGAACAATGCACCGCCCTGAAACAGCATCCCGAAACGGGCAAGGAAGGCGTCGCGTTCCGATGATCCCTGGCGCAAGCGGGTAACATCCTGATCGTCCACCGTGATCGCGCCGCTATCGGGTTGGATCAGGCCAAGCACGCATTTCAACAAGACGGATTTTCCGGTGCCCGAACCACCAATGATCACCATGCTTTTCCCGCGATCGATGGTCAGGTCGACGCCGCGAAGCACCTGCTTGGGCCCGAAGGCCTTTTGGACTTGGGACAATTCGATCATGCGGCAAAGAACAGTTCGGTGAGGATGAAGTTGGCCGCCAGGATCAAGACGCTGGCCGCGACGACGGCGCTTTTGGTGGCGCGGCCGACACCCTGCGCGCCGCGCCCCGACTGCATCCCGAAATAGCAGCCCATAAGTGCGGCGATGAATCCAAAGACCGCCCCCTTGGACAGAGATGAAACGATATCCAGTGGTTCCAGGAAGTCGATTGTGTTGCGCAGGTACGTTGCCGCGTTGAAGCCCAGGCGGTTCACGCCCACAACGTAACCGCCCAGAATGCCGATAATATCTCCGACACCGACCAGGATGGGCATGACGATTGTCGCCGCCAGAACGCGGGGCAACGTGAGGTATTTCATCGGGTTGGTCGACAGTGTCACCAGCGCGTCGATCTGCTCGGTCACTTTCATGGTGGCGATTTCGGCCGCGATAGACGACGTCACCCGGGCCGCGATCATGAGGCCCACCAATACGGGGCCCAGTTCTCGCACCATGCCGATGGCCACAATCTGCGGCACGACGGCCTCGGCCGAAAATCGGGCGCCGCCAGCGTAAATCTGCAAGGCCAGGGCACCGCCGGTGAAAATCGTGGTCAGCCCGACGACGGGAAGCGAGAAATACCCGATCTGGATCAGGGCATGACCCAGTTCGCGTGGATACCAAGGCGGTCGGGCCAGGTGGCTGACAGTATCGGCAGCGAAAAGCGCGGCGCGGCCGATGGCTGCCAACATGGCAAGAACCGCGCGACCTATCTTGGCCAGAAAGCTCACACGCCACCTTTATATGTGCGGGCGTATCGCCCACCAAGCGAAGTCAGGAATTCATAGCCGATGGTGCCGGCCATATCCGCAAGATCGTCAACGCCCTGGTTCGGACCGAGGATGTCCAGAGCCTTGGGGATGGTATTCAGGTGGGTTACGTCAACGGTAATCATATCCATCGACACCCGGCCCACGACCGGGCAGGGCACGTCACCGGCCCAAACGGTCGCCTTCGTGCCCATGGCGCGGATCAACCCGTCCGCATAGCCCGCCGAAATTGTCGCGACGCAGGTTTCCACCTTTGCGGTCCAGGTGTTGCCATACCCGACGGTCTCGAACGGGCGCACCATTCGGGTCTGGATGATCGGGGCGGAGACACGAACAACCGGGGTGGCCTTGGTGAAGGGCCGTCCACCATAAAGGCCGATGCCGGGGCGGGTCAGATTAAAGTGATAGTCCGGCCCCAGAAGGATACCCCCGGTCGCGGCAAGGGATCGACGGTGGGCGACCCCATCGGTCATGTCTCGAAACACGCGCAACTGGAGCGCGTTCATAGGGTGGTTGGGTTCATCGGCACAGGCCAGATGGCTCATTACCAGGCGCGGCCCTGCAGCCATCAGTTCGGATTTCAAAGCGTCCCAGTCGGCATGTTCCAGGCCAAGGCGGTTCATGCCGGTATCAAGCTGGATGCCAAACGGGTGGCCGGGGGCGTCGGAAAAATGCCGGGCGACCTGTTCTGGAGCATTCAGCATGGGGATCAGAGCGGCTGCGCGCAAACGTTCCGTGTCGCCCGCCATATGACCCGAAAAGACGTAAATGTCGGGCGCTTCGCCGACTGACTTGCGAAGGCTGACACCTTCTTCGGCAATCGCGACGAAAAAGCTTTGCACACCCGCTGCAGCCAAGGACTTGGCGACGCGTCCCGCGTCCAGCCCATATCCATTGGCCTTGACGACGGCCGCAGTTTCAACCTGGTCAGAAGACATACCGTCCAAGGCTCGCCAATTGGCGGTGACGGCGTCGAGATCGATTGTCAGATGCGCGGCTCCCATCCTTGGGGTGTCGGATAGCTTTGCTGTGGCGTCAAGTCCCTGACCCAGAACTTTCAAAGATCGGCGTCCATTCGCACCGCAGGCACGATTGGCATTGCCGGGTCGATCGGATAGGACCGACCGCAAGGAGGCAGCCATGGGCGACATTATTCTGGTCCGCCACGGGCAGGCCAATTCGGGCGCGACCACGGAAGAAGACTATGACCGGCTGAGCGAGACCGGTCACATCCAGGCGACCTGGCTGGGCGCATGGATGCGTGCACATGAATACAGATTTGATCATGTTCTTTCCGGCACGCTGACCCGCCATCGCGAGACTGTGCAGGGCATGGGTTTTGCGGCGGAAGAAGACGCGCGGTTGAACGAGTTGGACTATTACACGCTCAGCCAGCAGCTTCACGACCGGAAGGGCGAACCCTTGCCGACCGGCGACACTTTCGCCGACCACATGCCCAAGGTTTTTGCGGCCTGGGCCGCCGCAGAAATTGAAGGTGCCGAACCCTATACGCGGTTCGAGACGCGGATCGCTGAAATGCTGGACGAGGCCGCGATCCCCGGGCGGCAGGTGTTATGCGTGACTTCCGGAGGCGTGATCGGCATGGTGCTGCGCCATGTTCTCAACCTGGACATGTTTACCATGAGCCGCGTGATGCTGCCGATATGGAACACATCCATTCACAGACTGCACGTCCGTGACCACGGAACCATGATGGCGGGGTTCAACGCCATTCCTCATCTCGACGTTCCGGATCGCGCTTCGATGCGCACGCATTATTAGACGCGCCTTCGTTTTTGAACCTGCCGGGTATTGCACGAGGCAATGACGCACCCGATGTAGTCCGAACCAAACAGAGGTGATCGGGTGCAAGACGACCAAAAGAAATCCAAATACACCGAAATCATCATCGCTTATCCATTTGCGTTGATTGTGGCGGCCATGATCGTGAATGGGGTCATCGGTATCGCTTCGGCCGAGATCGCCTTGCCATCGCGCTCGGTCATGGCGGGGCTTGGTGTCAGCGCTGCCCTTTTGGTTGCCAACCACATCGGCTTGATGACCAGCACCGAGTTGACGCGTTTGAAATACGAGCTGCACGCGACGCCGGAAGAATGGGCCGCGAGCGGCACGTCGCCCAAGGATGCCTCGCCCGAAGGAGTGGCGGAACTGGCGCGTCGTCACAACGCTCACCGGAATGCCACGGAAAACACGGTGTATTTTGCCTTGGTTGCGGCATTGGCGTCGATGGTTACTCCGTCCGAGGTCATCATGTGGCTTTGGGCCGTGGGCTTTGCCATCGGGCGGGTCGGGCACAGTTTTTCCTATCTGACGGGGCGTGACGGAATGCGCGGCATTTTCATGAGCGTCAGCCTGATGTCGCTGTTTGGGCTTTTGGGCTATTTTCTGGTCAGCCTCATGATCTGACGCCAGCCCTGGGCTCGCCCTTGATCAATCCCGCGTGAAGAGGGCTATTCGGCGCGGTCAGGATTTGCCACGCTGACCCTTGATGGAAGGGGAGAAGGCAAATGCGACTGATCCGAAACATTGCGGCCATAGTTGTTCTGACTGCAGGAGCGGTTGCCCAGGCCGATCCTTCGTTTTGGAAGTATGAATGGCCCGAGACTGATTTTGGCCAAACCAGCATCCAGAACTGGGGAGAAATCCTGTCCGGAGGGCCCCCGAAAGACGGGATTCCAGCGTTGGACGATCCCGAATTTATCAATGTTTCCAACGAGACACGGATCGAACCGCGCGAGCCGGTGATTACGGTTGAAATCGACGGGGCGACGCCGCGCGCTTATCCGATCCGCTATCTGACCTGGCATGAGATCGTGAACGATGTGGTGGGCGAAGTGCCGGTGGCGGTCACCTTTTGCCCCTTGTGCAATTCAGGCATAACCTTTGATCGCCGCGTTGGCGGTGCGGTCTTGTCGTTTGGAGTGTCGGGCAAGCTGCGAAATTCGGACATGGTGATGTATGACCGTGAAACGCTCAGTTGGTGGCAACAAGCCATTGGCACGGGGATCGTCGGCGTCCACACAGGCACCGAATTGGTGCAGTTCCCCAGCTGGATGGAAAGCTGGGCCGAGTTCAAAGCGCGCAATCCGCAGGGGCTGGTCATGGATCAACCGAAATGGCCGCGCAGCTATGGGCGTAACCCCTATGTGTCCTATGATTCATCCTCGCGCCCATTCTTGTATAGTGGAGAGATGCCGCCCCACGGCGTTCCGGCGCTGGCGCGTGTTGTGCGCGTAGGGGACCGGGCCTGGCCGGTGGCTAGGCTGCGCGAAATTGGCGAAGTATCGGAAGCCGATGTTGTGCTGACCTGGGGCGAGGGACAGGCTTCGGCACTTGATTCACCCAAGATCGGGGCAGGCAAGGAAGTCGGGACGATCCGGGTTCGCGACCGGGCTGGGGGCAACGTTCCACACGACGTGATGTTTGCCTTTGCCTTCCATGCGTTTTTCCCGGATGGGACGTGGATGCTGGATTAGAATTCTTGCACGATCTCTTGGTGCTTACTTGCATGTTCCAAGCGACCGCATTGGCCGCGACTTTTGACAGCACCCCAGATGATGACCTCAAAGCGGCTATCCATCGGTGGTTCCGATTGGTGGTTCGTGCACCGATTGTCCTGGCTATGCAGAAAAGTTGGGACGACGGCCCGGGCAGTCGTCCCTCTCTCGTCTCACCCCTGCAATGAGCGGACGTCCAACTCGCCTTCGGCGCGCGACACCATGGCCAGAGCGGCGGCGTGAGCAGCGGCGGCGGTCGTGAAATACGGGATTTTGTCCATCAACGTGACGTTGCGCATCGAGCGTGAGTCTTCGATGGCCTGCGCGCCCTCTGTGGTGTTGATGACGAGGTCGACTTCGCCGTCTTTCATCACGTCCACGATGGTGCGCCCACCCTCATAGGCCTTGTTCACGATGTCAGACGGGATGCCATTGTCGGTCAGGAATTTGGCGGTGCCACGGGTGGCGAGAATGCTCAGCCCCATTTCGTGCAGCATCTCCGCGGTTTCGACCAGTTGATCGGTTTTGTCCGCGTCCTTGATCGAGAAGAAGACCGTGCCCGTCGTCGGCAAGATGGTTCCTGCGCCAAGTTGTGCTTTCAGGAAGGCGCGGGCGAAGGTGCGGTCCCAGCCCATGACCTCTCCGGTCGAACGCATTTCCGGCCCAAGCAAAGTGTCGACGCCGGGGAAGCGGGCGAAGGGCAGGACGGCTTCTTTGACCGAGTACCAAGGCGTGCGGAAATCGGCCAGCGCCATGGGATCACCCATGGGAATGGTGACGTCATCGGACACCGGCTGGTGCGGCGGTGCGATCGGGAAGGCGTCAAGCTTTTCGCCCGCCATGAGGCGCGCGGCGATCGAGGCGATGGCGCTGTCGGTGGCCTTTGCGACGAAGGGGACGGTGCGCGAGGCACGGGGGTTCACCTCGATCAGATAGACCACGCCGTCCTTGATCGCGAACTGCACGTTCATCAGGCCGACGACGCCGAGTTCGAGGGCCAACGCCTCGGATTGGCGGATCAGTTCGTCGACGATTTCCTTGGAAAGCGTGTGGGGCGGGAGCGAGCAGGCGCTGTCGCCCGAGTGGACACCGGCCTCTTCGATGTGTTCCAGAATGCCCGTGACATGGACACGTTCACCATCGCAAAGCGCGTCGACGTCAACCTCGGTCGCACCGTCCAGATAGCTGTCCAACAGTACCGGGCTGTCACCTGAAACGACCACGGCGTCACGGATATAGCGTTCGAGCTGAGGCGTGTCGCGGACGATCTCCATCGCGCGGCCACCGAGGACATAAGATGGGCGGATCACCAACGGGTAGCCGATTTTTTGCGCCGCTTCCATGGCTTCGGCGTCGGTCGAGGCAATGGCATTGTTGGGCTGCTTCAGATCAAGGCGGTTTACCAGGTCCTGGAACCGTTCGCGATCTTCGGCCAGGTCGATGGCGTCGGGGGTGGTGCCGAGGATCGGGATGCCTGCGTCGTGCAGAGCGTTGGCCAGTTTCAAGGGCGTTTGACCGCCGAACTGAACGATCACTCCATGCAAAGTACCGCTTTGCTGTTCAACACGCAGGATTTCCATGACGTGTTCAAAGGTCAGCGGTTCAAAATACAAACGGTCCGAGGTGTCATAGTCTGTCGAAACGGTCTCGGGATTGCAGTTGACCATGATGGTTTCATAGCCGACGTCCGAAAGGGCGAAACAGGCGTGACAACAGCAATAATCGAACTCGATCCCCTGGCCGATCCGGTTTGGGCCACCGCCGAGGATGACAACCTTTTTGCGATCAGATGGCCGTGACTCGCATTCGACATCGCCCATGACCGGGGTTTCATAGGTCGAATACATATAGGGTGTTTGCGCTTCAAATTCGGCGGCACAGGTGTCGATCCGTTTGAAGACAGCGTTGACACCAAGGTTTTGGCGCGCGCGACGGACGTTGTCTTCGTCGCGGCCGGTCAGCTTGGCGAGGCGGGCGTCGGTAAAGCCCAGCATCTTGAGCGCGCGCAGGCCCTCTTCCGTGGTGGGCAGGCCCTGTTTGCGGGTTACCTCCTCGGCGTCGATGATCTCGCGGATGCGGTCCAGGAACCAAGGGTCAAAGGATGTCACAGCTTGAATGTCGTCGTTCGAAAGCCCGTGGCGCATGGCTTGGGCGATGACACGCAGGCGGTCTGGGGTCTGTTTGGACAACGTGGCCGTAATGGCGGCCACGTCGGGCGCGCCGGGAATGTCGATTTCGTCAAACCCTGTGAGGCCGGTCTCCATCGACGCCAGCGCCTTTTGCACCGACTCGTGGAACGTGCGGCCGATGGACATGGCCTCGCCCACAGATTTCATGGCGGTGGTGAGGTTGGGTTCGGAACCGGGGAATTTTTCGAAGGCAAAACGCGGGATCTTGGTGACCACATAGTCGATGGTCGGCTCGAAGCTGGCAGGCGTGACCTTGGTGATGTCGTTGTCGAGCTCGTCCAGGGTAAAGCCGACGGCTAGTTTCGCGGCGATTTTGGCGATCGGGAATCCGGTGGCCTTGGAGGCAAGCGCCGAAGAGCGCGACACACGCGGGTTCATTTCGATCACGACCATGCGGCCATCGGCGGGGTTCACCGCCCACTGGACGTTTGAACCGCCGGTTTCGACGCCGATCTCGCGGAGGACCGCGATCGAGGCCGAGCGCATGGCCTGATATTCCTTGTCAGTCAGCGTCAGCGCCGGGGCAACGGTGATCGAGTCGCCGGTGTGCACGCCCATGGGGTCGACGTTTTCAATCGAGCAAATGATGATCGCGTTGTCCGCCTTGTCGCGGACGACCTCCATTTCGTACTCTTTCCAGCCGAGCAGGGACTCGTCGATCAGGACCTGGGCGACGGGCGATGCCTCAAGGCCGCGGCGGCAGATCTCGAAATATTCGTCGCGGTTATAGGCCACGCCACCGCCGGTGCCGCCTAGGGTAAAGGCGGGGCGAATAATCGCGGGCAGGCCGACTTCGTCCAGCGCAGCCATGGCCGTTTCCAGGCCCTTGGGAATGTCATAGCGGCCATCGGCGCCCTTGGGGGCCGAGACGATGGCGGCCTTGGGGTTTTCCAGGTTGAGACGATCCATTGCCTCGCGGAACAATTTGCGGTCTTCGGCCATTTCAATGGCGTCGCGGGTGGCACCGATCATCTCGACGTTGAACTTGTCGAGGACACCCATCTCTTCAAGTGCGAGCGAAGTGTTCAGCCCTGTCTGCCCGCCCATGGTCGGCAAGAGCGCGTCGGGACGTTCCTTTTCGATGATCTTGGCGACGACTTCGGGTGTGATCGGTTCGATATAGGTGGCGTCGGCCAGTTCGGGATCAGTCATGATGGTGGCCGGGTTCGAGTTCACCAGGATGACGCGATAGCCTTCCTCGCGAAGCGCCTTGCAAGCCTGAGCGCCGGAATAGTCGAACTCGCAGGCCTGGCCAATGACGATAGGACCGGCACCGATGATCATGATCGACTGGATATCGGTTCTTTTCGGCATTTCTGTATCCCCACGGCAGACGCAAATTGTCGTGCGTTTAAGGCCCTGCAGGTCTGGGTGCAAGGGGGCATTCGCTTCTATCTGGCCACTGGCGACGATGCGCTTGATTGTGCATGATTTCACAACAATCCGGCCTGTGTGCCCTTTTGTTGCCACATTCGATATTTAGCTGGATTGGGCGAGCAAAACGAGAGGCTGGAACATGGAACGTCACGCTGTGCCTATCCTTTGGGGGGTAAGCGCTATCCTTGTTCTTTTTGCGCTGACGCAGGCCTCGCTAGGGTTTTTTACCATCGATGAGGCGATCTATCTTTTCGCGGCCGACTTTCTTCGGGTGAAACACAGTCTGATTCTGGAAAACGGGTTGGGTCTTTACCGATCAGGCGATCTGGATTGGATAGGGTTGTTGACCTTCGGGCCCAACGGGCTGACGTCTCAATACCCACCGGGCACGACCTTTCTGTGGTGGCCGGTCGTGGCCGTTTTGGGCGAAAGGGGGATCATTCTGGTCAATGCCCTGGCGACGGTTGGCGCGGTGTTCGTGACCCATGCCCTGGCGATGAAGCTGTTTTCGGATGCCAAGACGGCGCTGGCCGCAGCCCTGATATTTTTGCTTGCAACGTTTTCCCTGGAATATGCCTTTGGGTACTGGCCGCACATGCTGTCTGTCTTCCTGGTCGCGGCGGCAATTCTCGCATTTATCCACGCACTCGACAGCGAAAACGGAGGATTCAAGGCCGCCGTCGTGTCGGGGATCATTGTCGGCCTCGGCACTTTGGTTCGCATCGATACTGTGTTGATCCTGCCAAGCATTGCCATCGTGACAGTTCTGTTTGCCAACAAACCCATGCGTATCCTGGTAGGGGGTGCTGTCGGGCTGGTGCCCGCCATGGTTATTCTGGCGCTGGTCAATCAGGTAAAGTTTGGCACGCTCAACCCCCTTTCCTATGGCGGAAAAGGGGGTGAGACTTCTCTATCCAACTATATTCCTTTTCTGGCCCTCGTTGCAGTTGGGGTGACTGGTCTTTTTGCGCTTCGATTTTCTCGGGCCAAAGAGATGGACAAACGCTGGGTCGTTCGAGCCCTTTTGCTGGCCGCCGTCGCGGTTGCTGTGTCCATTACCGTTGTGCCATTTGCGCGAACCTTGGCGATGCAGATCACAAAGGGTTTCTTGCAGTTGGTCATAGATGCCCGCGCGATCGGCAATCATGGCGAAGCCATTCGTCCCACCCCGGAAGGAACCAAGTTGTTCTGGGGGTTGTCCAAAAAGGCTTTGGGACAATCGATTCCCTGGGTCGGGGTGGTTGCGATGCTTTTTAGCGGTGCCTTGTTCGCTCGACACGGCCGCGCCGTCTGGACCGTTCTGATTATTACCGCCATTTGGCTGTTTCCCTTCCTGACGCGCCATTGGCACGGCGGATTGGCGGCGAATATGCGGTATTTCTTGCCGGTCGTTCCATTGCTCTCGATCCTGTGTGCGGCCTTGCTGATTGAACTTGTTCACCGTTCAGGGCGTGAACCACGGGTGGTGATCGTGGCCATGGTTCTCGGGTTTTGCGCGACGGCCATTTGGGCCATGGCGATGCCAAGTGGTTTGGCCGGGGCGCACCAAATCCTGGCGCTTTGGGTGTTTCTCGGCGTGGTCGCCGCATCGCTGGTGGTCGGAATATGGGCACATCAAACGACGGCGTTGGTGGCATTGCTCGCTGTCGGATTTGGACTTGGGGTCGCCGTGTTCAACTCGTTCTCGGACACGGCCGTATCCCAGTTGCGCCGCGACCTGGCGCGCCCTCTTACCGATCTTGATCAGGGCGTCACGGGAAAGGCGCTGATCTATACGCAACTGTTCCGCAGCGCGACGCTGAACCCAGATCAGATCGTCGCCGTTCAGCAACGCAAGAAAGATGCGCCCGACCCTGAGCTGGTTCGTCATGCCCTTGCCGATGGGTACATAGTGTTGATGCCCGAGCCGACCGCAGAGGAATTTGTCGAGATGTTTCCGCAGTTTGCGGTGGACGGCAGGGTGAACGAGCCCATCCCAATGGTGGTCGTCGTTGAACGTCCGACCAACTAGTCGTGAACCAGCAGGGCGATAAGACTATGGCCGCAAGTGTGCACCGGTCCCGGCTTTGGGTTGAGTTCGCGGGCCTGTTTGTCATTGCCCCGGTCATCGTCGCGGTCTTTCTTCCGGCGCGCTGGATGTTTCCGGTGCTTTTCGCGGTGACCGCTGTTGGGCTGCTTCTGCTTATGGCTACGCCGGGTTTTCAGATGCGCCGATTGTTCCACGGTGCCGGCCGGATCAGCTGGGCCTATGTCTCGGTCGTGGCTTTGGTCACCGGCGTCGCGGCCAGCGCGGTGGTCTTGCGCGACGCGCCGCATGCCCATTTGTTGATCCAGCGGAACCCCGAGTTGATGCTTATGATCGCCGGTTTTTACCCTTGGCTGTCGGCTTTGCCGCAGGAATTGGTGTTCCGCGTGCTTTACTTTCAGCGCTTCGAGGCGGTTCTGCCTCGCCACGCTGGGCTGGCGGTGCCCTTGAACGCGTCGGTTTTCGCCCTTGCCCACCTCATGTACTGGAGTTGGATCGTGGCGGCGATGACTTTTGCCGGCGGGTTGCTGTTTGCATTCAGCTATCGGGTGCGCAGAAACTTTCCCGAAGCGTTTGTTTTGCACGCAGTGTCGGGCTTGGTGGTTTTCGCCATGGGGCTGGGCGTTGTCTTTTATTCGGGTAATGTGCAACGGCCGTTCTGAGAAGGGCGGAAAATCTCGCATTTTCCGCACCGATTTCCGTTTCGGAAATCGGCTCGCGCTTGACTTCCGGGTGCGCACAAGGTGTATCGGCGCGACGCATCCATACGCCCTTGAGGGAATAGCCCCATGCACGCCTTTCGCAGCCACACCTGCGCCGACCTGAATGCCTCTAACGTGGACGACATGGTTCGTCTGTCGGGATGGGTGCACCGCATCCGTGACCATGGCGGAATCCTGTTCATCGATCTGCGCGACCATTACGGGATTACCCAGGTTCTGTGCGATCCGGATTCGCCGGTGTTCAACGAAATGGAAAAGGTGCGGGCCGAATGGTGCATTCGCATCGACGGCAACGTCAAGGCGCGGGACGCCGATCTGGTGAACTCGAAAATCCCGACCGGAGAGATCGAGGTGTTCGTGCGCGACCTTGAGGTGCTGGGGGCGTCGGAGGAACTTCCGCTGATGGTCTTCGGCGATCAGGAGTATCCTGAAGAGACGCGGCTGAAGTACCGTTTCCTGGATCTGCGCCGCGAGGTCATGCAAAAGAACATGGCGATGCGTTCGGACGTGGTGGCTTCGATGCGTCGCCGGATGTGGGACACGGGGTTCCGTGAGTACCAGACGCCGATCATCACTGCCTCGTCGCCCGAGGGCGCACGCGACTTCCTGGTGCCAAGCCGCCTGCATCCGGGCAAGTTCTATGCGCTGCCGCAAGCCCCGCAGCAGTTCAAGCAGCTGTTGATGGTGTCGGGCTTTGACAAGTATTTCCAGATCGCGCCCTGTTTCCGGGACGAAGACCCGCGGGCGGACCGTTCGCCGACGGATTTCTATCAGCTTGATATGGAGATGTCGTTCGTCACCCAGCAGGACGTGTTCGACACGATCGAGCCGGTGTTGCAGGGCGTATTCGAAGAATTCGGCGGGGGCCGCAAGGTTGACGCCGAGTGGCCGCAGATCAGCTATCGCGACGCCGCCAAGTGGTATGGCACCGATAAGCCGGACCTGAGAAACCCGATCAAGATGCAGGACGTGTCCGAGCATTTCCGGGGATCGGGTTTTGCGATCTTTGCCAAGATCCTGGAGCAGGAGGGGACCGAGATCCGCGCAATCCCTGCGCCGACGGGCGGGAGCCGCAAGTTCTGTGACCGGATGAATGCCTTTGCCCAGAAAGAGGGGCTGCCGGGGATGGGGTATATCTTCTGGCGGAAACGTGTTGATACTCAACAAGATGACTTGATCAAGAAGATTGACGCACTTCACGTCGCGGCCGAGCAGCTCATCGAGCTTGGGGGGGGCAGTGTGGATTTGGCGAAAGCACTGGTCGACAAGGCAAAAGAGTTGATCGACGAAGGCAGGACACTAAACAACCACGAGAAAGAAATCTTGCTTAAGATCGAAGCCGCGTTTGAAAAAGGAAACGCACGTCGTGCCCAATTTCTTTTGAATGCATACTTTGGTGAATTTGAAGCTGCAGGACCTCTGGCCAAGAACATCGGGTCGGAGCGCACCGAGGCGATCCGCCAGCAACTCGATCTTGGCGTCGGGGATGCGGCGTTCTTCCTGGGCGGCAAGGCCAAGGCCTTTGAAACCGTTGCGGGCAAGGCGCGGGTTGTCATTGGCGAGGAACTGGGTCTGACCGACATGGATCGGTTTGCCTTTGCCTGGGTCGTGGATTTCCCGATCTATGAAAAGGACGAGGAAACCGGCGACATCGACTTTGAGCACAACCCTTTCTCGATGCCGCAGGGCGGCATGGAGGCGCTGGAAGGCGACCCCTTGGAGGTGCTGGGCTATCAGTACGACCTGGCGTGTAATGGCTATGAACTGGTGTCAGGTGCGATCCGGAACCACCGGCCCGAGATCATGTTCAAGGCCTTCGAGATTGCCGGGTACGGCGAAGACGAAGTTAAGAAACGGTTTGGCGGCATGGTCAATGCTTTCCGCTTTGGCGCGCCGCCGCACGGGGGCTGTGCCGCCGGGATTGACCGGATCGTGATGCTGCTCGCCGACGAGGCGAACATCCGCGAGGTCATGCTGTTCCCGATGAACCAGCGGGCCGAGGACCTGATGATGGACGCGCCGAGCGAGCCGACGAACGAACAGTTGCGCGAATTGCGCCTGCGGGTTCTGCCGCCCGAGGATTGATCCTTTTCGGGGGTTGCCTGGGGCCGTATGGCGTGCACTCTGACGGCTGAGGCCGTCCCGAGGGTGTGACCATGAGCGAGACCAGTTTGAACGATCTTCCCGCCGAATTCGGTGAGGCGGTTGTGCCGTCTCTCTGGGGTATTGAGCGGGCCCTGCACCTTTTGGACCGTATTCGCGCGTCTGGACGCGAGGATATTCTGGGGCGTCGGCTGGCGCCAGGCATGTTCGATTGTGAAACACAGCTTAGGATGGTGGGTATCCTGGCGCTCAGGGCGACCTATGTGTTGGTCGGGCAGGAGTGGCCGCGCGACATTGAGGATGGCGAGTTTCCGGCAGGGGCCGAGGGGTTGGAGGCACGGCTACGGCTTGCGGCGGCGCAGGTAAAGGACCTAGCGCCAGAGACGTTCGCGGGCGCCTTTGAGCGGAGCGTGACCCATCAGGCGGGGGACGCGATGGTGTCGCAGCCGGGGGATGTCTATCTTCGGCTGTTCATTCAGCCGAACCTCTGGTTCCACCTTTCGATGGCCTATGCCATCGCGCGCGGCGTGGGACTGGGCATCGGCAAGGGGGATTATGACGGCTGGCATTCCTATGAGCCGGGCTTCAGCTTTGTTGACGGCGGGGTTGCCTCGCCCGTCCAGGAGGTGCCGGACTGGGTTGTACCTCCGCGACCTGCGCGGGAGCCTATTCGGGGCCGTTATGTGACGTTGGAGCCTTTGACGGTGGATCACGCGGCAGAGCTCTGGCAGGCGCAAAGCGATCCCGAGATCTGGCGGTATATTTCCGTGGGGCCATTTCAGAGCGAGGCGCAGTTCACGGCTTGGGTCACGGATGTGGCGACGGCAGATGATCCTCTGCAATTCGCGGTGCGGATGGCGGACGGGCGGCTTGGCGGGACGATGAGCCTGATGCGGATCACGCCAGCGGCGGGGACGATCGAGGTGGGTTATATCGTGTTCACGCCGCGGCTTCAGCGGACGCGCGAGGCGAGCGAGGCGGTGTATCTGATGATGAAGTGGGCGTTCGAGGCGGGCTATCGTCGGTTCGAGTGGAAGTGCGACGCGGCCAACATGCCGTCGCGCCGGGCAGCTGAACGTTTCGGGTTGTCTTACGAGGGGGTTTTCCGGCAGGCGGCGGTGGTGAAAGGGCGGAACCGGGACACGGCCTGGTTTGCGACCATCGACGAGGAATGGCCGGCGCTGCGTGAGGCGTTTGAGACCTGGCTGGCGCCGGAGAACTTTGACGCAGACGGGCAGCAGGTCAGGCGGTTGAGCGATCTTACGGCACCCGTTTTGGTGGCACGCGATCCGGCGGTGTGATTGCTATTTCTTGAGCCGCGCGAAACGATCCGGCGCGGTGGACAGGTCTGCGTTTGCAGAACCACGAATGCTGACCCGGCTGAGGCGGGGGATGACGGCAAAGGTCGAGAGGTCGACCAGTGGCGTGTTTTCGAGATCGAGCTTCGACAGGTTCTGAAGTCCGGCCAACGGGGAAATGTCGTCGACAAGTGTGCCGGACAAGTTGACCGCGTTCAGCCGGGACATGGCCGACAGGGCGCCGATATCGTTGACCCGCGTTCCCTTGAGGTCGAGGAACTGGATTCGGGTCAGTGGCGCAAGCGGTGCGATGTCCGTGATCCATGTTCGCAAGAGCTTGAGGTTCACCATCCGAGTCATGTCGGACAAGGGTGTCAGATCGGCAACGGCGGTATCGCTGAGGTTCAACTTCTCGATCTGCGTCACGCCCGTGAGCGGAGTGAGATCTGCGACCTTGCTGCGGGCGAGCGAGAGTTCCCGAAGGCCGACCATGCCGGACAAGGGCGCGATGTCGGTCACGTTGGTGTTGGAGAGATCGACGTTGAGAAGGTTCGGCAGGGCAGGCAGGCCAGAGATGTCGAGGGCGTCCGAGCCGCTGAAATCAAGGTGTGTCAGCGCGGGCAGTTGCGTGAGCACCTGCATGTCCTGAGCAATTTCGTCCTGCCCGAGTCGAAGGCGTTCGAGCACAGTCATACCAGTCAAAGCGGACAGGTTGGGCACCGACGCATTTCGCAGCGTCAAGCGAGTCAAGCCTGTCAGTTCGGCAAGCGCCGAGGCGTCGGCGATGTCGAGTTCGCTGAGGTAAAGATCCGTCAAAGCCGGGAAGTCTAGTAGGGGGGCGAGGCTTTCAACATCGCCGCCGGTCAGGGTCAGTCGGCTGACGGAGGGAAACTCTGCGAAACTCGCCAAAAGCGCCAGTTCGCGCCCCTTAAGGGTCAGTTTCTTGATCCCCCGGGTCATGCAGCCCGAAGGCAGTTGAATGCCAGGCGAACCGCCCCGTTCGCAGACGACGAGTTCGAGAGGCCGCCGGGCCTCTTCCTCTTTGGCAAGGCGCGCGGCCTCGCGGGCCTCTTTTTCCGCCTGGCGTTGCTTGTGATCCTGGATCATCGCCTCAAGCTCTGCCCTCTCGCGGGCCTTCATCGCCGCGACTTCTTCGGAGGTGCGGATTGACACGGATGGCATCTCGGCCGGGGAGATCAGGGCGTCGGCGATGATAGACAGGCGGGACTGTTCGGACGGGCCGCCATAGCGCTCATTGTCAGTGGCGACGATCATGAGCGTTGCGTAACCTGCGACGCCGAGGCCAATGACGAGGCCGACCAATGCGAAAACGTGCTTGAGTGACATGTCCGATCCTGTTTTGGTCGCTGGCGTGACTGATAATTATGGCCATTTGCGGTCGGATTTTTGCAAATGCCAAGAATAGGGGCGCTGAGGCCGTTGAGTCTGGAAGAGTTGCGAGACAGAGGGTTCGACGTGTTGACGAGCAGTCACGCCGAAGCGATTCTAGCGCATGATTTCGCGCGCGAGCTTGAGCTTTTAACACGTGTTCTGGCCGAGTTTCGTATCTCTCTGAAAGAGATCGTTGCAGGCGGTGGAGGCGAGGCCGGGTTGACGCAGCGATTGCGGCACGAGTTGTCGGATCTGAACTGGCGCAAGCACAACTTTGCGGTTCAGACGGTGGTGGACGGGCGCGAAAGGGCAGGGATCAGCCACGAGGTCGATCACGTCAAATTTTGTGACGCCGGGACACTGGCATTGGAAATCGAGTGGAACAACAAGGATCCGTTTTTTGACCGTGATCTGGAGAATTTTCAGAGACTTCATGCGCTTAGCGCAATTAGCTTAGGCGTTGTTGTGACCCGTGGCCGGTCGATGCAGGAGGCTTTTCTTGGACGGATCACATCCTGGATGAAAGCAAAGGGGTTGCGGTCCGAGGATGATCTCGACGGGTTGGGGATAGGGGCCCGCACGGCGGCGCAGCGCAAGGCCGTCAGCAGTCAGGTCGCACGCGGGGTTCCGTTTGACGAGGCCTTCGCACGCAAGTTCGTGGCGGACAAGTTCGGGCAGGCCACTACGCATTGGAGCAAACTGGAAGACCGGGTCATGCGGGGTGTGGGCAATCCGTGCCCCTTACTGTTGGTGGGGTTGCCCGAAAGCATTCTGGTCGACGACTTTGCGGACTAGCGCCGCAGTATCCCACCATGTCCGGGCGGAAGGAAAGATGGGCCGGTCGGAAGAGTCACCTTGGTCAAAGCTGCAACGTCGGTCGTTGGGATAATCGGCTGTGTACGGCTGACAGGACGAAAGCCTCGATGTTTCATTGTCCTTTGTCGAATGCAGGTGGCCAGTTTCGCTGCTTTTTGAAGGCTGCAGTTCGGGCTATGAGAGAGAACGGAACTGGCAGGACCTTCGCGTATCGGGGATCTCGATCAAAGCGCGCAACCAGGCAGAAACCGCCCTATTCCGCAGCAACACCCGAATTATGCGCGTAGGTTTTCCAGTCGGGTTTATAATCCGCGTCGGCCTGATTGCCCCAGACGGTCCAGCCATCGCGAATGCCACGTCCGAAAAGCTCCAGGTACGGCCCCCACGAGCAATCTTCGATCAATTTGTACTGTTCGTCGGGCTTTCGGGAATGTTCGCGTTTGCGCGACTGGATCATGTTCACCTGACGCCGCCCAGGTGCTTCGGTGCGGACGTTTTTTCCTCGGGTGCCGAAAAGCAGGATCTCGGTCACATTGCGAAAATAGAAGCCGACACCACGCCCGTCCGACCCGCCATCCTTACGGATTTTGTGCCAGATCAGGTTGGACTTATAGTCAAAACCCCAAGCATTCAAAACCTGAAGGCCCTCGGGCAACAGCGCGTTCGGCACCCACAGGTAACAATGGGCCCGGTCATTCAAATGTTCCGCGACGGGCAGGGCGCAGATGTCGGCCAGTTCCATGGTTGGATACCTGGCCAGGCGTTTGTGTTCGGGCGCGACCTTGCCAGTGCGATTGACGAAGCGCCACGGTGGATCTGCAAGCACACACCCGAACCGGTCGTCGTTCAGAAAGTTCGCCAAGTCTTGTGCTGCGTCTTGTCCCATATCCAACATGATGGTCCGTTGCCCCGTGGAAAACCAGTGGAACAATAAGTGAACATTGGCGGCCTGGCAATGCCGCTACACGGATTCTGCCACCGGAATATGTTTCGAGATCTTTTCCGCCAAGCGTCGTGGACTAGTCATGGCGCCCTTGCCCTGGCGCAAAGCATCGATCTGCGTAGCGATTTGGGAAAGATCTGGCGCGCCCGCATCTTTTCCAAGCGACGCCAGGAAACGCGCGGCATACTGCAGGGTTTCGGGTGACGGCTCGGTGCGTAACAGGTCAATCAAAAGGCATAGGTCATCGCGCAATGCAATTGGATCCGGCGTGACGGAATCCACCATTGGACGTGCAACATGGGTCGGGCGCGATTCCTCGGGCAACAGCGCAAGCACAACGTCTTGAAACCGAGAGATCGAAGTGACCGGTTTGGCAAGGAACGTGTCGGCCCCGGCAGCAAGGGCCGCGTCGCGCAGGTCTTCGTCCCCCGAAACCGCAATGATCCCGTCGATCCTGGGCTCGCTGCGATCCAGGCTTTCGATCAGATCAAGCCCGGACCCATCCGGCAGGCCGAGGTCGACAATCGCGATGCGGGGCCGATAAGCCCTGAGGTGCCGTTCCGCGGACGCCAGGCTTTCGGCGCGTCGGATGCGCGCGCCGGAACGCTGGCAGATCAGCCGAAATCCTTCGCAGGCATGGCGGCTGTCTTCGACAATCAGGACAATCGTTCCGAGCAAAGGCCGGTCCGCTGTTGGTGGTCTGACCATGATAAGGTCTTGGAGCGATTCGGGCATATTGCGTCCCCGTGGCTGGTGTGTGTCTGTTATTGAGACCGGAATTGGCTAACACCCGGTTAATCACGATCCCTGCGGCGGCGTGTCTCTTGCTTGGGGGGGCTGCGAACTCCATAAGTCGGGACGAAAAACGGAGAGAGACCTGATGATCGGACGACTGAACCACGTTGCCATTGCCGTGCCGGACCTCGATGCTGCCGCGGCCCAGTACCGCGACACGCTCGGTGCCGAGGTTGGCGCGCCTCAGGACGAGCCGGATCATGGCGTCACAGTGGTATTCATCACCTTGCCGAACACCAAGATCGAACTTCTCTACCCTTTGGGCGAGGGGTCACCCATCGCGGGATTCCTGGAAAAAAACCCGTCCGGAGGCATCCATCACATCTGCTATGAGGTCGAAGATATCCGCGCCGCGGCCAAGACCCTGACCGAAGCCGGGGCTCGTGTCCTGGGTAATGGGGAACCCAAGATCGGGGCCCATGGCAAACCGGTATTGTTTTTGCATCCCAAGGACTTCACCGGAACTTTGGTTGAACTGGAAGAGGTCTGATGAGTGTCGTCTCTTCACTCGTACTTCTGGCGGTCGTCTGGTTCATGACGCTGTTTGTCCTTTTGCCGGTCGGCTTGCGCACACAAGGCGACGAAGGTGAAAGCGTCGAGGGAACCCATGCCGGATCGCCCGCGTCGAGTTTCTCGATGAAGCGCAAATTAAAGCTGGTGACCCTGGTGGCTTTTCCAGTTTGGATGGCGATTTCCGCAATCATCCTCTGGGGCGGAGTCACGGTTGAAGACATCGATTGGTTCAATCGGATGAACCGGGATTGAGCAGCGGTCCTTGCACCCCCGTTAACCTGCGGTTCCACCGTTGCATTGGTGATTTTCACGGTGGAATTTCCTGATCCCTCTGCATAGGTAACACGGAGATTTTCCGAGGAGGTCCTATGCCCGATCCCAATCCTGCCGCTCTCGCTTTTCTGGAAACGCGCCGTTCGCGCCCGGCCAAAACGCTTGGTGGGCCGGTCCCGGACGCGGCAACGATCCGCCGTCTGCTGACGGTGGCTGCACGCACGCCCGATCACGGAAAGTTAGAGCCCTGGCGGTTCCTGGTTCTTGAAAAGCCAGCTTTGCAGCGCTTGGCAGGCACGATCGTTGAAAAGGGGGCCGAGCTTGGCATCGATCCTGACAAGATTGAAAAGGCGCGGCGGGAATACGCGGGGGCTGAACTTGCGGTCGTGGTCGTCTCCAACCCGAAAGACTCCGAAAAAGTGCCCGAGATCGAACAAACGCTATCGGCCGGGGCCGTTTGCATGCAGTTGGTCACCGCGGCACTTGCGGCCGGATGGGGAGCGAACTGGCTGTCGGGCTGGTTCAGCCATGACCGCGACTGGCGCGAGCGCAGCCTTGGATTGATGCCGCACGAATGGATCGCGGGGATCATTCATCTTGGAACCGAAACCATTGCTCCTCCCGAACGTCCGCGTCCGGATATCGATGCCATTACCGAATGGATTGAGGCATGATCCCAACCGCTTTTCTGGCCGCCTTGGGCCAGATGACGGATCCCCGATTTCGGCGCGTTCTGATGCTGGGCGTCGGTCTGACTGTCATGTTGCTCCTGGCCGCCTATGCCGTCGTATTCTTCGGCGTTAACTGGCTGTTGCCGGACACGGTCACCCTGCCCTGGATTGGCGAAGTCGGCTTCGTCGACACCCTGTTGTCCTGGGGGTCGCTGCTGTTGATGATCATATTGTCGGTGTTCCTGATGGTGCCGGTCGCGTCGGCTTTCACCGGGCTTTTCCTGGACAGTGTGGCAGATGCGGTCGAGGCCCGGCACTATCCCGGACTACCCCCTGCCAATGGCATTTCCATCCAGGACAACCTTCGAGAATCGCTGGGTTTCCTGGGGGTGATCATCGTTGCAAATATCGCGGCCTTGCTGCTTTATTTCACGCCGCTGGCACCGTTCGTTTTCTACGGGCTGAACGGGTTTCTTCTGGGCCGTGAATACTTTCGCATGGTCGCGGTGCGACGGCTTGGTCGGGACGGCGCGCGCCAATCCTTCCGACGTCATCTTCTGACAATCTGGTCCGCCGGTGTTTTGATGGCGCTTCCGCTGACCATCCCCCTGGTCAACCTTGTGATCCCGATCCTTGGCGCGGCCACCTTTACCCATCTTTACCATCGGCTGGAGCGTTCCTAGGTCCAAAATCGCACGCGGCAATAACAAGAAACTGTCGCTTCTTCTTGGCTTAAATATCCCGGGGTGAGGCCCGTCAGGGCCGAGGGGCAGCGCCCCTGACCGCTTTCGTCACGCCGAATGCGCGCCAGCCGCCAATCCGCGCACGAACTCCAGAACATCCGCAGGGCTTTCGCCCTTGCCGATCCGCTCAACGATCGCCGAGCCGACAACGGCCCCGTCAGCGACCGAGGCGATGTCACGGCTCGACTCCGGGGTCTTGATGCCAAATCCAACGATGACGGGCAGATCGGTGTTGGCTTTGATCCGCGCCACCTCGGGGCCGACGTCCGTCGCAACCGCGTTCGCGGCCCCCGTGATACCCGTGATTGAGACATAGTAGACAAAACCCGACGTGTTGGTCAGCACTTTGGGCAGGCGTTTGTCGTCGGTCGTCGGGGTGGCCAGTCGAATGAAATTCATCCCCGCAGCCTGCGCCGGGATGCAAAGCTCTTCATCTTCTTCGGGTGGCAAATCCACGACAATCAACCCATCGATACCAGCGGCTTTTGCATCGATCAGGAACTGGTCAACACCATGGGAATAGATCGGGTTGTAATACCCCATCAGCACTATTGGAGTGGTGTCGTCGGTTTCGCGAAATGTGCGGGCCAGTTCGAGCGTCTTATTCAGGGTCATGCCCTGGTCCAGTGCGCGTTGCCCGGCAAGCTGGATCGTCGGACCGTCGGCCATGGGATCGGTAAAGGGCAGCCCCAGTTCGATGATGTCCACACCTGCATCGGGCAGGCCTTTGACGACCTCAAGCGAGGTTTCATAATTGGGATCGCCAGCCATGACATAGGCAACGAAGGCTTTCTTGCCGTCAGCGCGGAGTTGGGCGAATTTCTGGTCGATGCGGGTCATGAAAGCCTCGTGCAGTCCGGTTCTGACTGCTTTGCCTCATGCGGTCGGGAAGATCAATTGGTCTTGGGGGCCGGGCACGGTTCGGCTTGCAGACAAGGCATGGGGTCGCTAAGGCCTGCGGGCAGGCGAAAGATGAGGATCGCATGGGATTTAAAACCGGAATTGTAGGGCTGCCAAACGTGGGCAAATCGACGCTGTTCAATGCGCTGACCCGCACGGCGGCGGCGCAGGCGGCGAACTTTCCGTTTTGCACCATCGAACCCAATGTCGGCGAGGTTGCTGTGCCCGATGCACGCATCGACGCCCTGGCCGAGATCGCGCAATCCAAGCAGATTATTCCGGCGCGGATGACTTTCGTGGATATCGCCGGACTCGTGAAGGGGGCCTCGAAGGGGGAAGGGTTGGGAAACCAGTTTCTCGCCAATATTCGCGAGGTCGATACCATTGCCCATGTGCTGCGCTGTTTCGAAGACGGCGATGTGACTCATGTCGAAGGGCGCGTCGATCCGGTGGCTGACGCCGAGACCATCGAAACTGAATTGATGTTGGCGGATCTGGAATCGATTGAAAAACGGCTTCAGAATATCGTGCGCAAAGTGCGTGGTGGTGACAAAGAAGCCGTCCAGCAAGAGCGGCTATTGAACGAGGCGCGTGCGGCGTTGGAAGACGGTCGTCCTGCGCGCACGGTCGAGGTGGATGAAGAAGACGCCAAGGCTTGGACGACGCTTCAACTCTTGACTTCGAAGCCGGTCCTTTACGTTTGCAACGTGGCCGAGGACGAGGCCGCCGAAGGAAACGCGCATTCCGCCCGAGTGGCCGAGATGGCCGCTGCGCAAGGGGCCGCATCGGTGGTGATCTCCGCCAAGATCGAAGAAGAGATCAGCCAGCTCGAGGCCGATGAGGCCGAGATGTTCCTTGAGGAGATGGGGCTGGAAGAGGCGGGGTTGGACCGTCTGATCCGGGCCGGTTACCAGTTGTTGGGATTGCAGACATATTTCACTGTCGGCCCGAAAGAGGCCCGCGCCTGGACAATCCGTAAGGGTACCTTGGCGCCCCAGGCAGCGGGTGTCATTCACGGAGATTTCGAAAAGGGATTCATCCGGGCCGAAACCATCGCCTATGACGACTATGTTGCTCTGAAAGGCGAAAGTGGGGCGAAAGAGGCAGGCAAGATGCGGGCCGAGGGCAAGACCTATGAAGTCAAGGACGGCGACGTCCTGCATTTCCTGCACAGCGGATAGCCAAACGTCGGCCATTTTTTCCCCGTGGCCGTTCGTGATTGTCTTGGGCTGCTTAAAAAACAGGCGTTTGCCTGCTGTTCTTGGGCGCGCTGCATTTGATGAATTGCATGTTTCGCGATTGGGGTTAGCCTAACAGTATGGCGAGTGGGGAAAACTTTGACGAAATGTGGGGCCGTGACGGGCAACTGAGAGCGCCCTTCGATGGCTATAAATCCTGGCTGGATGGCGAAGATCCCAAGGAACTGAAGGCGAAACAGCGCGAGGCGGACGAACTGTTCCGTCTGACGGGCATCACCTTCAATGTCTACGGGCGGTCCGAGGCCGAAGAGCGGTTAATTCCGTTCGATATCATTCCGCGCATCATATCGGGGCGCGAATGGCAGCGTTTGTCGCGTGGGATCGAACAAAGGGTGCGAGCGATAAACGCCTTTTTGCACGATATTTACCACAGGCAGGAAATCATCAAGGCAGGGCGTATCCCGATCGAGATGATCAGCCAGAACGAAGCCTTCTTGCCCGAAATGATCGGTGTGGAACCACCGGGCGGGGTCTATATCCACATTGTCGGGATCGATCTTGTGCGTACCGGCCCGGACCAGTTTTACGTGTTGGAAGACAACGCCCGCACACCCTCTGGTGTCAGTTATATGCTGGAAAACCGTGAAACCATGCTCAGGATGTTCCCGGAGTTGTTCCTGAAGAACCGGGTGCAGCCGGTTCAGTCCTATCCGACGGAACTGCGACGGTCCTTGACGGCCTGTGCGCCGGGGGCGTCGTCGGACCGGCCCACGGTTGCGGTTTTGACGCCCGGAAGTTTCAATTCGGCCTATTTCGAACATGCCTTTCTGGCTGACCAAATGGGGGTCGAACTGGTCGAAGGTCACGACCTTCGGGTTGTTGATGGGCGGGTCGCGATGCGGACCACTCAAGGGTACAAGCCGATTGACGTGCTGTACCGTCGGGTGGACGACGAATACCTCGATCCATTGAATTTTAATCCCGATAGTGCGCTTGGCGTGCCGGGGATCATGGATGTTTACCGCTCGGGCGGCATCACCATTGCCAACGCGCCGGGTACGGGCATCGCAGACGACAAGGCGATCTACAGCTATATGCCTGAAATCGTCGAGTTTTATACCGGCGAACGACCCATCCTTGAGAACGTGCCGACCTGGCGCTGTTCCGAGCCTGATGCCCTTGCTTATGTTCTGGACAACCTGGAAGATCTGGTGGTGAAAGAGGTTCATGGCTCGGGCGGGTACGGGATGCTGATTGGACCAACCTCGTCCAAGAGAGAGCTGTCGGCGTTCCGCAAGAAACTGAAGGCCAGACCGAGCAATTACATCGCGCAACCAACGCTAAGCCTTTCGACCGTTCCGATCTATACCAAGGCGGGCCTTGCGCCGCGCCACGTGGACTTGCGCCCCTTCGTTCTGATCAGCCCGGACGGGGTCAAAATCACACCCGGCGGGCTGACGCGGGTGGCGTTGAAGAAGGGATCTCTTGTGGTGAACTCAAGCCAGGGCGGAGGCACCAAGGATACCTGGGTGTTGGAAGACTGATGCTGGGCAAGGCTGCAAACGGGTTGTTCTGGATGTACCGCTATCTTGAGCGGGCCGAGAACACGTCGCGGCTGATCGAGACCGGGCAGCGCATCGCCCTGACGCGGATGGGGGCTTCGGACGACGAATGGCGCTCGGTCTTGCTGACCGCCGGTGTCTATGAGGGGTTTCAGGATCAGTATGACGAGTTGACCAAGGATGCGGCCATCGACTGGATGCTGAGATCAAAGGATAACCCATCTTCGGTTCTGATGTCGGTCATGTCGGCGCGGCAGAACGCGCGCATGGTGCGTACGTCGCTGACCCACGACGTCTGGGAATCCATGAACGCCAGCTACATGCGCACGACCGACATGTTGAAACGCAAGGTGCCTGATCGCGATCTTTCCAAAGTGTTGGGCGCCATCCGGCAGGGTGGGGCGCTGGTCAAGGGGATGACCCAAGGCACGATGATGCGGAACGATGTTTTTGATTTCGCCCGCATTGGCACGTTCTTGGAACGGGCAGATAACACGGCGCGCATTCTGGATGTGAAGTACTATGTATTGTTACCGTCGGTGCGCGCGGTCGGCTCGTCCATGGATAACGTGCAATGGGAAACCATCCTGAGTTCAGTCTCGGCTCGTGGCGGATTTCGCATGGAATACGGCAGCCAGATAGACCCGCGCGATATCGTTCAATTCCTGATCCTCGATGGGCGAATGCCGCGCAGCCTGGCGTTTTGTATCGGCAAACTGCGCGATAATCTCGGCTATCTGGCGATGAACTATGACACCAAGCCGCCGTCGGTCGACATGGTCCACGAGATCGAAGCGACTTGCCTTGGGCGGACGGTCGACGAGATTTTCGATCAGGGGTTGCACGAGTATATTCAGACCATCCTGTCGCGGCTTCGTGCCTTGGGGCAGCAGATCCAAGTCGATTATCGGTTTAATGTGTGATGGCATGCGGCTGAAAATCTCTCACACCACACGGTACACTTTTGATGGTCAGGTTCAATTTGGCCTGCAACAGTTGCGCAAGACGCCTAAGTCGACGCATCAGCAGAAGGTTCTGGCATGGCAGACCAATGTGACGGGTGGCAAAAAAGAACTGACGTTTGAAGACCATCACAACAACAAGGTCGAATTGGTCAGTTTCGATCACGCCGTCAGCGTGCTTGAGCTGACCAGCTCGGGCGAGGTTGAAATCGACGAAACGCACGGGGTGGTGGGACGTCACTTGGGGCCGTCCCCGTTGTGGCTGTATCGTCGGGCTACACCGATGACGCGCGCTGGCAGCGGAGTGAAGGCTCTTGTTCGGCAGGTCGAGGGCGAGACCGAACTTGAAAGGCTGCATTCACTGATGCAGGTGATCCACGCGAACGTGGCCTATGAAATCGGCGCATCGAACCCGGATTGGAGCGCCGAAACCGCCATTGCCGAGGGCCGGGGCGTTTGCCAGGATCATGCCCATGTCTTCCTGTCCGCAGCGCGTGAGATGGGTTTTGCGGCGCGCTATGTCTCGGGTTATCTGATGTTGAACGATCGCGTTGCGCAAGATGCGATGCACGCTTGGGCCGAAACCTATGTCGAGGGGGTCGGTTGGGTCGGCTTTGATGTGTCGAACGGAATTTCACCCGACACACGCTATGTGAGGGTCGCGACAGGGCTGGACTATCAGGAGGCCGCACCTGTAACTGGCACCAGGATTGGCGGCACCGGCGAAGCGCTGGATGTCCGCATAGAAGTCGCAGAGCAGTAGCGGGAACAAGATGACCTATTGCGTTGGAATGATGCTGGATAGCGGGCTGATGTTCATGTCCGACACCCGGACGAATGCCGGTTTGGATAATATCTCGACCTTCAAGAAGATGACGGTCTGGCAAGAACCCGGTGAACGGGTCATTACCTTGCTGAGCGCGGGCAACCTGGCAACGACGCAAGCCGTCATCAGCATTTTGGAAGAGCGCACAAAGGCCGTGAACGAGCGTGCACCCTCGGTTATGGCCGCGCCATCGATGTTTCAGGTGGCCCAGCAGGTGGCCGATACGCTGTGCGAAGTGATCGATGGTCATGCCAAGGCGGGCCAGCAGGCCGACAGCGCCTTCAATGCGACGATCATTCTGGGAGGGCAGATTGCCGGCAGCCCGCCGCGGTTGTTCCTGATCTATCCCGAGGGGAATTTCATCGAGGCCGGAGAGGACACTCCATTTTTTCAAAGTGGCGAGATCAAGTACGGTCGGCCCATACTGGTGCGTGCCTATAGCCCGGATATGGATCTGGCTTCGGCCATGCGCCTGTTGCTGGTCAGCTTCGATTCAACGCTGAAGGCGAACCTGACCGTCGGCGCGCCATTTGATTATCATTTCTATGAAACGGATAGCTTGAGAATAGGTCCAAGTGGGCGGATCGCGGCGGACGACCCGTACTTTCTCGAAGTATCACAGGGATGGGGTAATGCCTTGAAAGAGGCGCTGGACAGTCTTCCGGTTTTTGACGCCGAATAGGACGCCCCGCCCAGTGAGGAGCAGGGCGCCAAGTCTCAGGCTTGGGTCTTTTCGGCGACGATCTGGGCGAAATCGTTAAAGAACTTCGCCGAAAGCTTTTTTGCCGTCCCCATGATCAGACGACTGCCCAGCTGCGCGATCTTGCCGCCGATGTCTGCCTTTGCCTCGTAGCGCAAAATGGTCTCGTCGCCGTCCTCGGTCAGAGTGACGTCGGCACCGCCTTTGGCAAACCCCGCCGCACCGCCCTTACCTTCGCCGGTCAGGCTGAATGCGTCTGGTGCGCCCGACTGGTCCAATTCCACGGTGCCTGCAAACCGCGCTTTCACCGGGCCGACCTTCAGAACGACCTTGGCCTCAAGATCAGTGGGAGAATGCTGGATCAGTTCCTCGCAGCCGGGGATGCATTGCTTCAGCACCTCGGGGTCGTTCAGGGCAGCATAGACCACCTGTTTCGGTGCCGCGATGCGGACCTCGTCGCTTAGTTCCATCGTTGTAAGTCCTTTGTATTCAACAACATTTCGGGAAGCTGCGCAGGCGCAATTCAGCCAGTTCCTTGTCTGACATGCCTTCGGTTGGACGCGCGCGCAGCGCCAGCAGCAGGTTACGCAGTCGTTTCATGGGCCGTCTCCCTGGATGTCCGGTCGGCATTTCGCCACATGACGATCTCGGCGATGACCGAAAGCGCGATTTCCTGCGGGTCGATGCCCTTCAGGTCGAGCCCCGCTGGAGATTTCAGGCGGGCGACTTTGGCCGCATCGACGTTGGCGGCGACCAGCCTTTTGCACAGGGCCTCGGCTTTGCGGCGTGAGGCGACCATGGACACACGTCGCGCCGGGCTTTCAATGGCGGTGCGCAGGCTGGCGAGGTCTTGCGCCCCTTGGCTGGCGACAACGACAAAATCCTCTTCGCTGAGGTCGAGGGTCGCAATTTCGGTGCCGTCAAAACGGGTGGCGTTGATGTGCGTCTCCATCCCGCTTGGCACTGCAACGCGATAGCCCGCCAGATCGCCGTGGGCGGCAAGGGCACGGCTGATGGGGGTGTTGCCGAAGATGACAAGTTGCGGGGGCAGTTCGAACGGTTCGATCAGAAGATCTACGGTGCCGCCAGACGGGCAGCCGCTTTTGAAAACCTGGGTTCCGTCATCATCGAACAGGGTCAGGACCTTGTCGGAAGGTTTGACGCGGATCATCCGCGCGGTGCCGGTTTCGATGGCTTCAGCGGTTGCGGTGCGCACCGCGCGCTGGACGCAGCCGCCGCCGAGGTGCCCTTGAATTTCGCCGGTTACAGTGATGGCTGCCTTGGCGCCAGCCTTGGCCGACGTCACATCGGCGGTGCGCACGACGGTGGCAATGCAGAACGGACGGCCGGTCTGGCGCAGCTCGTCAATTGTGTCGAAGATGTCAAAGCGTCCCATGGGTTCTCCTCAGAGCCGTGCGAATTCGTCTTCAAGCGCGGCAAGAGCCTGAAGGGTGTTGGCGGGCAGATGTGCGTCAAGATGGGGCAGGGCAGCCTGTATGGCCGCATTGACGGGCGCATAGTCCTGCCAGCCAAGAAGCGGGTTCAGCCAGACGATGCGACCTGCCTTGCGTTTGATTTTTCTGATGGCGTGGGCAAGGCGGTCGGGCGATCCGGTGCAATAGCCGTCCGACAGGATGATCACCACGCTGCGACGGTTGACGGTGCGCGCGGCATAGGTCGCGGCAAAGTCATCCAGCGAAGCGCCAATGTCGGTACCGCCTCCGAACCCTTCGGCCATCAGGCTGAGACGGCCAGCCGCGCGCAGCGTGTCGTGGTCGCGCAGGGCCGAAGTCACCCGCATCAGCCGGGTATGGAACAGGTACGCGTCGGCGCTGGTGTCGGCGTCGATCAGCCCTTTGATGAAGGCGAGGAAAACGCGGGCATAGACGGTCATCGACCCCGAGACGTCACAAAGCGCGACGATCTTCATCGGACGATCAGGCCGGGCACGGCGGAACAGGTCAAGCGGCTCACCACCACGGGCGAGACTGGCGCGTTGGATGCGGCGCAGGTCCAGTTCGCGCCCGCGCAGAGCCTGACGACGACGGCGCGACCGGCGGTCACGGATGGCGCGCGCAAGGCGGCGCGCTGTGGCTTCGGCCTCGCGCAAGGTTGTGTCGTCCAAGATCTCGCGCAGGTCGCGCTTGGCGAGGTTCTGCGTGTGCGTCGCGATCAGGCGGCCCTCGGTGCCTTCGACATCCCCGTCTCCCGCGTCGGGTGTGGTTTCTGATGAGGTATCCGAGGTGCCGCCCGAGTCGTCATCAAGGTGCGCTTGCCAAAGTGTCTGCCGGGCGGATTGGGTGCGCACATGCGCGCTTGCAGTCCCCGGTTTTTGCGCGCCCGCATTGAACCAATAGGCATCGAAAAGGTCGTCGAACCGTCGCCAGCCCTCGGCGTCAGGTGTAAAGACGCTACGCAATGCCAAGCGGGTTTCGGCCGCGTCGGTGGCGGCGATTTCGCCAAGGGCCTGAAGGGCGGTCTGGGTTTCGCCGGGGCCCAAAGGCAGGCCGTTCATCCGGAGGTGGGCGACGAAGCCCGCCATGCGGTCGGCCACGCCTGCGGCGCGGGCGGGGAAGCGGGTGGTCTGCATCAAGCCACCTTTCCGATCAGGCGGTCCATGACCTCGACCGGGGCCGCATCGCGGTCGGCAGCGGTTTTCAACAGGCACACCAGCGTGGCCTGCACGGCAGAGCGGTCCTCGGTCAGGTCGTTTAGACCAAGGCCCGAAAGCGCGGCGGCCCAATCCAGCATCTCGGCGACGCCGGGCTTCTTTTCCAGTTCTTCGCGACGCAATTCCTGGACGACACCGACGATCTGGCGCGCCAGCTTGGCCTGAAGCCCCGGCGCGCGCTTGTTCAGGATCGCAAGTTCGGTGTCGCGGTCGGGATAGTCGACATAGGCATAAAGACACCGACGGCGGAGTGCATCCGAGAGATCGCGTGTGCCGTTGGCGGTCAGTATGACCACGGGGCGCGTGGTGGCGTTGATGGTCCCGATCTCGGGTATCGTGATCTGGAAGTCAGACAGAATTTCAAGGAGATAGGCCTCGAACTCTTCATCGGCGCGATCAATTTCGTCGATCAAGAGCACAGGTGGTTCAGCCTGTGTGATGGCCTGCAAGAGCGGACGCTTCAAAAGATAGTCGTCCGAGAACAGTTGTTCTTCGCGCGCGCCTTCGGCCCGGATCGCCAGAAGTTGACGTTGGTAGTTCCACTCATAGATTGCGTGGCTTGCGTCCAGGCCTTCGTAGCATTGCAGGCGGATCAGGCGCGCCTCCTGCACCTCTGCCAGGGCTTTGGCGATCTCGGTTTTGCCCACACCTGCGGGGCCCTCGATCAGCAAGGGGCGGCCAAGGGTCAACGCCAGGTGCAAAGCCATGGCGAGACTGGTGTCGGCGACATAGCCCGTGTCTGCCAGTGCGGTTTGAAGTTCAGTATGTGTCATTCATCAAAATGGGCCGCCCGCCGTGACAGGCGGCCCGCCCCGCTCAGCCGTGCAGGCCAAGGTTCTTGGCGATCGTCCAGATACGCCAGTGGTCGTGGGGCATATGCGATTGCGTCAGACCAAAGGGCCGGAAGGCGTCGTGCACCGCATTCGAGAAGCAGGGCACCGAGCCGACGTTCGGGCTTTCGCCCACACCCTTGGCCCCGATCGGGTGATGCGGAGAGGGTGTGACGGTGAAGTCGGTTTCGTAGGTCGGCGTTTCCCATGCGGTCGGCAGGAAAAAGTCCATCAACGTGGCCGACTTGTTGTTGCCCATTTCGTCATAGGCAATCTCTTGACCCATGGCGATGGCGAAACCTTCGGTGGCGCCGCCGTGGACCTGACCGTCAATGATCATCGGGTTGATCCGGGTGCCGCAGTCGTCCAGCGCATAAAAGCGGCGGATGTCAGCTTCGCCCGTGTCGACGTCGATCTCCATGACGCAGATATAGGCACCGAACGGATATGTCATGTTCGGCGGGTCGTAATAGCTGACCGCCTCAAGCCCCGGTTCGATGCCCGGAATGGCCTGGTTATAGGCGGCGAAAGCCAGTTCCTTCATGGTCTTGAACCGCTCGGGGTTGCCTTTGACCACGAAGCGATCCACGTCCCATTCGACATCGTCGTCGTGGACTTCCAGCAGATAGGCCGCGATCATCTGGGCCTTGGCGCGGATCTTGCGCGCGGCCATGGCCGTGGCGGCCCCGGCAACCGGGGTCGAGCGCGAACCATAGGTGCCAAGCCCGTAGGGCGCGGTGTCGGTGTCGCCTTCTTCCAGCGTGATGTCATCGGCGGGGATGCCGATTTCAGAGGCGATGATCTGGCTGAAGGTCGTGGCGTGGCCCTGGCCCTGGCTGATGGTGCCAAGCCGTGCGATGGCCGAACCGGTGGGATGGATGCGGATTTCGCAGCTGTCGAACATGCCAAGCCCGAGGATATCGCAGTTTTTCACAGGACCCGCGCCGACGATTTCAGTGAAATGCGTCAGGCCGATGCCAATGAGCTTGCGGGTCTTGCCGGCCTTGAAATCTTCAAGCCGCTGCGCTTGTTCGGCGCGCAGACTGTCATAGTCGACCGCCTTCAGAGCCTTGTCCCAAGCAGTGTGATAGTCGCCCGAGTCGTATTCCCAGCCCAGTGCCGACTGGTAGGGGAACTGTTCTTTCTTGATGAAGTTGATCCGGCGCAGTTCGGCGGCATCCATGTTTAGCTTGGTCGCGAGAATCTCGATCATGCGTTCGATGAAATAGGCGGCCTCGGTCACCCGGAACGAACAACGATAGGCAACTCCGCCAGGGGCTTTGTTGGTGTAGACGCCGTCGACGGCCAGATAGGCGGTCGGGATGTCATAAGACCCGGTGCAGATATTCATGAACCCGGCCGGGAACTTGGTCGGGTCGGCGCAGGCGTCGAAACCACCGTGGTCAGCCGTGGTGTGGCACCACAGTCCGGTGATCTTGCCCTCTTTGGTGGCCGCGATCTTGCCTTGCATCCAGTAATCGCGGGCGAAGGCGGTGGACATCAGGTTTTCCATCCGGTCTTCAACCCATTTCACCGGCTTGCCGGTGACGATCGAGGCCACGACCGAGCAGACATAGCCCGAATAGGCACCAACCTTGTTGCCAAAGCCACCGCCGATGTCGGGGGACACCACACGGATGTTGTGTTCGGCAATGCCAGAGATCAACGAAACCACGGTGCGGATCGCGTGCGGGGCCTGGAAAGTGCCGTAAAGTGTCAGCTTACCGGTCACCTTGTCCATGGATGCCACGCTGCCGCAGGTTTCCAGGGGGCAGGGGTGGGTCCGGTGGTAATAGACCATCTCTTCGGCCACGACGTCGGCCTCGGCCAAGACTGCTTCGGTCGCGTCCTTGTCGCCCTGTTCCCAGGTGAAGATATGGTTGTGGTGACGGCGGGGGCCGTGTGCACCCTCGGTCTGGCCTTCTAGGTCTTCGCGCAGAACAGGGGCGCCGTCTTCAAGTGCTTTGAAAGGGTCGGTGACGACAGGCAGCTCTTCGTATTCGACCTCGACGGCCTCGGCACCATCAGCGGCGGCATAGCGGTCGGTTGCAACGACGAATGCCACTTCCTGGCCCTGGAAAAGAACTTTGCCATCGGCCAGCACCATTTGCTTGTCGCCCGCAAGGGTCGGCATCCAGTGCAGTCCGAGAGGTTCCAGTTCTTTCGCGGTGATCACCGCAAGAACGCCCGGGATTTTCATCGCCTCTTCAGAGTTGATCGAAACCACACGAGCGTGGGCATAGGGCGAGCGCACAAAATCACCGTGCAGCATGCCGTCCAGCTTGATGTCATCGACGTAGTTGCCGGCACCTTGGGTGAAACGGACATCCTCGACGCGCTTGCGCGAGGTGCCCATGCCCTTGAGGTTGGCGGCGCGTTCTTCGGGGGTCATGGCCTGGTCGTTCATTCCGCGGCCTCCTTTTGAGCGTTCATCATGTCGGCCGAGGCCAGGATGGCCTTGACGATGTTCTGGTAGCCGGTGCAGCGGCATAGGTTGCCGGCCATGCCAAAGCGGACGTCTTCCTCGGTCGGGGTCGGGTTTTCCTGAAGCAGGCGATGCGCGCGGGTGATCATGCCCGGCGTGCAGAAACCGCATTGAAGCCCGTGGTGCTCGCGGAACATCTCTTGAATGATCCCAAGCGAGCCGTCCTCGTTCACAAGACCTTCGACCGTGGTCAGTTCGGCACCGTTCGCCTGGGCGACGAAAACGGTGCAGGATTTGACCGACTTGCCGTTCATGTCGACCGTGCAGGCCCCGCAGTGCGAGGTTTCACAGCCGATATGCGGGCCGGTGACTTTCAGGTTTTCGCGCAGGAAATGGATCAAAAGGGTGCGGGGTTCCGCCTCGCCTTCAACGTCCTGGCCGTTCAGCGTCAGCTTAACGTTCATTTTGGTCATTGGTTTCTCCCTCAGGCCCGGCTTTGAGCGCGGTCGATGGCGCGGCGCAGGATGATCTCGGCCACGTGGTTTTTGAATTCGACGGGACCGCGCATGTCTTCGTTGGGGTCGATGGCGCTCATAAGCGCCGATACGGCCCCCTCGACATTGCCTTCGGCAAGGGCCCGGTTGGCCTCTTGGGACCACACCGGAGTGTCCGCCAGGTTGGTCATTGCCAGCGAGGCGGTGCCATTTCCGATAATGACGGCAGCAGCGGCCGTCGCGTAATCGCCAATCTTGCGCTTTTGCTTTTCATAGGCAAAGCCTGTGGCCCCGGTAACAGGGATAGAGATTTGCGTCAGGATTTCGTCGTCTTCGCGCGCGGTGAAATAGGCCGCCTCATAAAAGTCACGTGCCGCAACGGTGCGGCTGCCATTGGGGCCGGTCAGGGTATAGGTTGCATCCAAACACTGCATCAGACCTGGCATGTCGTTGCCCGGATCGCCATTGGCGACGTTCCCGCCAACCGTGCCGACATAGCGCACCTGCGGATCAGCGATTTGCAGGGCGGCTTCTTTCAGGATCGGCAGGGCGGTCCCCAGGTTTTCGTGGGCGATCAGTTCGTGTTGGGTGACCATGGCCCCGATGGTGACGGTGTCGCTATCGACGGTTATTCCGCGCAGTTCCGCAACGTCCTGAAGATCGATCAGATGACCGATTTCCGCCATGCGCAGTTTCATCATCGGGATCAAGCTGTGCCCGCCCGCGACGACCCGCGCTTCGTCTCCATGTGTTTGCAAAATAGCTAACGCCGACGCAACGTCGGCGGGTCGATGATACTCGAACCCGGCTGGTATCATTTGAATGTTCCTCCCATTGCGGACATTGCCGCGACTGAAAGCAACCTGTGTCGGCAAAGCGCTTCCCGCCAATAAATGAAGGACGAGACACGGTGTCTGCTGCACGAAATGCGAACTGCACGCACGAAATGCGAAGGTCTAAAGCCCCAATGCCTCGCGCACGAAGGGAAGCCTTGAGCGGCTGACCGGGATTTTCAACAGTGAGTCGACTTTCTCAAAATAGCACACGCCCGTGTCCTTGGTGCGGCGGAACTCGGTGACAAAAGACGGGTTGATCAAATAGCTGCGGTGCGCCCTGATAAAGTGGTGGCCCAGGCGATCTTCGGCCTCGGATATCGACCAGGGGCAGAACAGCTTTTCGTCACCAATATACAGGATGGTATAGTGCCCTTCGGCCCGCACGGCGGCAATCGCGCTGCGGTCGGTGAACTGGGTGCGGCCGTCTTTTTCATAGGGAACGGGCACCACCTGCGCAGGCTCCTCCAAAGGCTCGCTGGGCTCGTCGGATACGTTCGGTTCGGTGCCGGGTTGAATGAATGTAATTCCCGTCAACAAGAACGCACCGCTAATGACAAAAGCGGTGAAAGCCACGCCGATGGCCAGAACCTCGTTGGACAAGGCGGGTCCAACCACGTTCGCTTGATCATTCAAATAAAACCCGGTTTGCCACATGGCCACGAAATGCACAGCAAAGACCGAAATGCCATAGCACACGGTACCCAAGAGAATGCGCCCGTGCGTGCGCCGGCTATAGGCCACCCATATGGCAAGGTTCGATAAGGCCACCGATGAGACGATCGAAATAGCAATGCCCATAGGGTTGTAGGCCGGGCGGCACAGTTCCATTCCTGACATGCCAAGGTAATGCATGACCACGATACCGATTCCGACGAAGCTGCCGGCCAGCGTGATATTGACTGCGGTGCGCGGTTGAAAGTGCAGGACCAAAAGAGCGACACCAACCACCAGAATTGCCACGAGCGCCGAGGCAAGAGTGATCAGCGAATCGTAGAAGTAGAAGATCGGCAGTTGCAAACCCAGCATAGCGACGAAATGCATCGACCAAATGCCACCCCCAAGCACGACAGCGGCCATTACCACGGTCAGCTTGCGCTGGAACACCGGCAGAGCAGACGCGCCCCGTGTCAGCGACAGCCCGCTGAATCCAGCCATGATCGCCACGGCAAGCGAGGCCGCGACAAGCCAGGGGTTGTGAGAATACTCAAGCAGTGGTTCAGGCCTCCCGTCCTAAGCCGCCAGATCTAGGCAACGGCTGGCCATCGCGCAAGCCTCAAGCTTGGCCTCGGCTGGCTTGGTGCCGAACCACCAGTTGCCGAGAGAAATTCGGACCTCGGCAAATTGGTGATCACATTGAGATAATTCACACTTGCCGAGCGAAACCCCCTCGGCTAGACCCGGCGGCGGAGACGTGGCCGAGTGGTCGAAGGCGCTCCCCTGCTAAGGGAGTAGGCGGGAAACCGTCTCGAGGGTTCGAATCCCTTCGTCTCCGCCACCTCACACCGCATTTGCCCGGCATCGGCACCTTTGGTCTGGATTTGGAGACTTGGTGCCCGGTGCATTAAAAAACCGAGCTGAAAAGACTGTCAGATCCTTCGCCAAGTCGGTTCGGTGAACGGGACGATCTGTATCGTTTTGGTGGATTGTTAGTTGCTTGGTTTTCGCCGTCTCCCTGTTCGGGACTTTGTCGCGCACCACATCGACGTCAAGGATTTGATGCTCGCTGGCTATCGTGGCGACGACGGTATTTGTGGTCGATAAGGGCCCGGTTTCGTGTTCGCTATAGCCGCGGCATCCCTTTGGGCCGCATCAGTCGTTTTTGTGCTGCAATACGGAACGCAGCATTCGGGGCTCCGTAGCCGTCATAGGCATCAACCCTCTGGACGACTTCGAAAAACAAGCCGCCAGGAAAAGGTTTGCTGTAGAATTGGTAGAAGGCCCCTTGGTCGTCCTCGTCGTAGAGGATGTTAAGTGCCTTCAACTCGTCGAGTCTGTTGGTATCCAGCGCGAACCTTGCCCGCAGATCGTGGTAATAATTTTCTGTCATCGGAAGAGGCGCAAAACCAAGTGCCTCCATCTTGCGCGCGGTGTCGAAGATGTCGTTCGTGGCAAAGGCGACGTGTTGAACCGCACCGCCGAAACTGTCGGCGAGGAAACTGCCCGCAAGGGTTCGATGGGTCTCGGCCCCGTTCAGGGTGATCCTGGCGGCTCCGTCGCGGGCCTTGATCCCCTGGCTGCGCACAAGCCCATCGGGGTCGATGACATCGACCATGGGGGTGCGTTGCATGTCAAATATCGAAGTATAGAACAGGGACCAGCTTAGCATCTCGTCGTAGTTCATGGTTTCGGCGATATGATCCACGTGGCTGAGGCCCGCACCGACGTCCGATTGGGCTTCGGCCTCTCGAAATTCTACCGACCAGACATCTGCCAGACCGCTTGCTTTATCAATGAAATGAAGCACGCTGCTGCCGACACTTCGAATGGCTGGGATTTCCATTTCCCCTGGCCCGACTGGCTGATTGAAAGGCAGGGCGCCCAAAGCGATGGCGCGCTCGCTTGTGGCAGTAGCATCTTCGACCATAAGTCCGATGTCGCAGATCGAGGTTCCGTGCATGGAATAGGCGGAACTGGCAAAGCCGGTTGTTTCCTGGTTCAGAATGATCCGGATATTGCCCTGCTGCCAGAGAGCGACCTTTTTCGCGATGTGGTCGCCGGCATGGGTGAAACCCATCGCAGAGAGCATCGCGGCCAACGTCTCTGCCTCATCTCCGCGGGTGGTGAACTCGATGAACTCGACGCCGTCGACCCTCACGCGCTCGGGCATTTGGGGCAGGACCATCGAAATGTCAGGCTCGGTCCGGCGAACATCATCCATCACCGACAGCAAAGACCTGTATCCGTCACGGGCGAGGCTTTCGGGACGCCCGCTCCGGAACTGGTCGTTGAAAATCTCCAGGCTGATCGGACCATCGTATCCGGTGGCCGCGACGGCCTGCATGAAATCCTGTACTGGCAGGTCGCCTTCGCCCGGCATGTTTCGGAAGTGACGCGACCAGTAAAGCAGGTCCATGTCGATCAGGGGGGCGTCGGCGAGTTGAACGAAGAAGATTTTGTCGCCTGGGATGCGACGAATAGTATTGGGATCGATCTTGCGGGACAGGGTGTGAAAGCTGTCCACGATCAGGCCGATGTTCGGATGATCGGCCCGTCGAACGATCTCCCATGCGTCTCGATGGTCGTTAACGTGCCGCCCCCAGGCCAAGGCCTCATAACCGACCCGAAGCCCGCGCTCGGCTGCAATGTCGCCCAGTTCGGCGAAATCATCCGCTGCGCGGTCAATGCCGCCAAGCGCGCCGGGGTGAACGGACGAACAGATCAGGATCAGATCGGTGCCCAGTTCGCTCATCGTGTCGAACTTGTACCTGGCCCGATCAAAAGCGCGGTCCCGCGCCTCGCCTGTCAGCCCTTCGAAATCCCTGAATGGCTGAAACAGCGTGATCTCCAGCCCATGATCCCGGACCAACTGCCCGATCTCTTTTGGACTGCCTGCGTCGGCGATGAAGTCCTGCTCGAAGATCTCGATGCCGTCATACCCGACCTTGGCAATGGCTTCGAGTTTTTCCCGGAGGTTTCCCGAGATCGATACGGTTGCAATCGACGTTTTCATGGGGCGACACCCTTGCTGGAAGAGGGGCCTTCGTACGGACCCTCGCCATAGATCATCCGACGGCAGGAACTGTCGAAACCGGAAAGCCGCGGAAATATCAGGCGCAAAGTGCCTGTCAGCCGCGCCTCGATGTTTTTGGCGGCCGTCCCGTTCAGGGTTTCCGCCACCAACAGATAGTCGAAATCACCTTCACGATCGCCACGCATGGTCTTTTCTTCGCTGAACCGGTCGGTTGTTTCCCGGCTTAGGGCACACAGGCGAATGCTGACGACACCGGCTTTGCCGCAGTATTCGGAAAGCGATCTTTCGATGTGTCTGATATCGACCTCCGGCGTTTCCAGGCTGATCCGCCAGATCGCCACAGCCGCCCCAAAGCCATTGCCGACCTTCAGGACCTGTGTTCCCAGCGCCCGGTCAAAAGGCCCGAACCTGGGCATGATGCGCTTTGTCCAGGGGCTCGGGTTGTCCAGAATTCTCTTGTATGCGGGACCGTCAAGTACCTCAGCACCTTCAGTCGCATAGAGAATGAAGTGGGACTTGGGATCGTCCAGTGCCTCGAACAACCGGACACCCAGAAAGCCCGGCGAAAACGTCCTGTCGGCGATGTGTTCCTGCGTCAGCCAATTTCTGTAGTCGTCCAGGTCATCAGCCGAGATATCGCACCAAATGGCCAGGAAACCGTAGGTTATCATTGGTCCGGCCTTGATCGAAGCGCTGCACGGGCGACGTTCTGGTTCATCTTCCGCCCCGTCCACATCTCAAAGGCCGGAGCCGCCTGGAACAATTGCATACCCATGCCGGAAACAATCTTGCACCCGCGCGACCGCGCCTCTGTCAAAAGGCGCGTCATCTCGGGCACATAGATCAGGTCACACACGACCAGATCCGGTCGAAGAAGATCCAGATCGGGCAGGGCGGTCTGATCAATGGTGGCCTTCATCCCGATGGGCGTTCCGTTGACCAGTATGTCGGCGGCGGCCACATGGTCCCTGACTGCGGCGACATCGTCCAGATCGTGCAACGAAAAGGCACACTCAAGGCGCTCGTTCAGGCGTGATACCCTTTCCTTCGCGGCCTCGAAAAACTGGTCTTGCCGGTTAAAAACCGTGATGCGTGCGACACCATCCAGTGCCGCCTGCACCGCGACGGATATCGCTGCCGCACCCGCGCCCAGAATGACCATGTGCCGGTCGACATAGTCCACGTCAGCCTCGGCCAGCGACAGCATGAACCCTTCTCCGTCGGTGACGTGGCCCGTAAGGACACCATCGTCGTTCACAACAACGTTCACCGCCTCGGCCAGTTCTGCCGCTGGCGTGAGACGGTCAAGATAGGGCATCACCAGACGTTTGATCGGCATGGTGATGTTTGCGCCGCGCATGTTCAGGAACCGAATGGCTTGAACCGCGCGCTCGGCGTCCGCCTCTTTCACGTCGAATGCGACGTATGCCAGATCGGCACCCATCGCCTCAAAACAGGTGTTCTGCATCGTCGGAGACCGGCTGTGCGATACAGGTGACCCGAACAAACCGATCAATCGGGTTTTGCCGCTGATACGGGACACCGAAACCGGTGTCTCGTCGCCCGCAAGATCGCGACCATCTTTCACTTTTGCCTCTTGTGTCATTTAGAGCTTTCGCGTCGCCCAAAGACGAGGGACTTGGCCCAGGTCCAGAGCGGAGTCTGGGAAACGAAAATCAAGATCACACCGATGAAAAGAACCAGTGACAGTGGGCTGGACAGGATACCGCCGAAGAACTGGCCCAGGTCTTCCCGTTCGGAAATGATGGCCCGCCGCCAGTTGTCGTCCAACAGTCGTGACAGGATCACGCCGAGGATCACAGGGCCCAACGGATAACCATAGTGACGCATGAAATAGCCAAAGATGCCAAAGCCCAGCATCCAATAGACATCGGTGATCGAGTTGTTGACGGCATAGGCCCCGACGATGCTCAACAGCATGATGAGCGGGATCAAAACTGATCGCGGCATCTCTACGATCTTGGTGAACAGCCTGATGCCGGTCAGGCCGAAGAACAGCATGAAAAAGTTCGCCATCACCAAACAGCCGACGATGAACCAGAACATATCGGGCTGGTCGATCATCAACATCGGCCCGGGATTCAATCCGTGGATGAACAGCGCTCCGATCATGATTGCGGTCACCGCATCGCCCGGAATCCCAAGCGTCATCATCGGGATGAATGCACCACCTACAGCAGAGTTGTTGGCGGTCTCGGGGGCAACCAGACCCTCCATGGCTCCGTCTCCGAAGTCCCTCTCCGGGTTCTTGGTAACGCGCTTGGCGTGGTCGTAGGCCATAAGTGCGGCAATGTCCCCGCCCGTTCCGGGAAGCGCCCCAATGACAACACCGATGGTCGAGGTCTGAAGGCTCAGCGGCAGGTGTTTCTTGACCGTCGCAAGCGATGGAACGATCCGACTGATCTTTTGCCTGACTGCATCCTTGTCCACATGATGTAGCTGTAGAAGGGCCTCGGAGACGCCGAACATCCCGATCATCACGGCAATGAAGGAAATCCCGCCCTCTAAAAGCTGGAAGTCGAAGGTGAAACGTTCGGCAAAGGTCAACGGATCCCGCCCGACTGCACCGATGGCAATGCCCAATGCACCGGCGAAGATACCCTTGACGAGGCTGCCTTGGCTAAGGGAGCCGACCAGCAGAATGCCCAGGATCGCCAAAAGCATATAGTCGCGCGGCTGGAACCTGAGGGCGAAGTCCGATACCAGCGGGGCGGCAAGGGCCAGAACACCGATGCCGATAAAGCCGCCAATGAAAGACATCACGGTCGTCACACCAATGGCTGTCCCGGCTTCGCCGCGTTTCGCCATGGGATAGCCATCCAGCGCCGTTGCAATGGCCGAAGGGGCACCGGGGATGTTGAGAAGGATCGCCGTTCGCGACCCGCCATAAACGCCGCCCATGTAAATGCCGATCATCAGGGCGATGGCCGGGTAGACATCCCATGAAAACGTGAAAGAAATCAGGATCGACACGGCCATTGTGACCGACAGGCCCGGAATGGCACCGACATAGACACCGGCAAATGTGCCGACCCCGACGAGAAGCAAAAGCTCTGGCTGAGTGAGGACGGTCAGGAAGTCCATAAGGGCGGTCATGACGCGCCTCCTGCAAAAAGTCCGCGGAAGAACTGGATCACTTCAGCCTCGGGCACGACGCCGGACGGCATCAAGACGGTAAAGACGATCCGGAAAATCAGCCAGATGAGAAGCAGGCTGAAGAGTGACACAGAGACCGTCCAGACCCAGCCACGATGGGCCAGGACTTTGATAGCCACCACAAGGAACAGTCCCGATGTCGGAAGAAAGCCAAGGGGTTTCAGCAGCACGCCATAAAGCACCAGGAATACCGCAAACAGGACCACGGTCACCGGAAGGATGTCGCGAAGGATTGTCTCGGTCTGATCAAGTGGCAGTCGAGCGGTCTTGGCGACGATCAACAGCGCCGACAAGGCCATCACCGTGGTGGTGGCCAGAGGAATTGAACGTGGAGAGGACAGGCCATTGGGACCAAAGGGGTTCTCGATTCCCCAAGCGGTCCAAACCAGATAGCCGCTAATAAGAACCATGATGATGGCAAAGAGCATCTCGCCCGGACGGCGTTTGTCGGCTTCTCCGCCCGGCGTAGCGTCGGACGTTCCATCGTGGTGTTCCGGATCAATATGTTCCATCGGCCTCCTCCCATCGGATGCGTCATGAATGAGAAAGGCGTCGCACAGCCTGTACGGTCATGCGACGCCCTCGGTTGTGGCGGGACCAAATAGTCCCGTCTGGGAGATTACTCGCCCGGACGCGCGATTCCAAAGTCTTCGGGCGATGCCTTGCTGAGGCCTGCGTCGTGCAAGAGCCACGCGGTGCCCTGCTGCCATTTCGACAGGAACGCATTGGCTTCGTCACCCGAAATGCCCATCAACGTGAACCCACGACCATCCATCAGGTCGATGAACTCCTGGTTCTTCGATCCTTCGGCATAGGCGGCCGACAGTTTTGCGACAACGTCGTCAGGGGTGCCCTTCGGGGTGAAGACGCCAAAGAACGGGCCCCAAGGCAGGTAGGTGTTGTAACCGGCGTTGGCGTTGGCCACGGCTTCCACACCCGGCAGGTGCTTGTTTTCCGCGGTGTCAAAGACGGTCAGAGCCTTCATGTTGCCCGCGCGGATGCCCTCGATGGCGGCACCCAGAACGGCAGGCATCACGTCGATTGCGCCACCCTGAAGGCCGGTCAGTGCAGGACCGTCGCCGTCATAAGGTACGCTGATCACGTCAAGCTCGCCTTCGACCGCGCCGATCATGGCGTTTACGACCGACGGCAAACCGCCGGGGCCGGTCGATCCAAAGCGAACGGTGCCCGGGTTGGCTTTGATGTGCGCGATCATTTCACCATAGGTGTCAAACGGCGCATCGTTGTTGGCGACCAGCATCGGCGTGCCACGGGCCAGGATCGAGATCGGAATGAACTCGCCGTAGTCCTTATCGCCCAGCCCCATAACCTTATAGAGCATCGGGTTTTCGGCACCCATCAGCAGGGTATATCCGTCAGTGGCCGAACCGGCGACGTGGTTCAGGGCGATGGCCCCAACCGCGCCGGTCATGTTCTGCATGACGACAGTACCGCCAAGCGCGGCTTCTGCATGCGGGGTGACAGAGCGCATCACAGTGTCTGTCGAGCCACCGGCCCCCCACTGGATGATGCCTTGAATTTCTTTTTCAGGATATTCAGCAACCGCCATGGTTGCCGAGAGTGCAAGCGCACCTACTGCGCTGATCAGCATTCGCTTCATGAGTTCCTCCCATTGAGTCGCGAAAAGATATTACCGGGCCAGGCCGGTAGACGACGCGTCAAGGATTTCCGAAAGCTGAGATAACGTCAAATACCGATATTTCGCCTACATTAACTTAATGTTAATTTTCTCGCCGATACCAGGGGCCGTCCTCGACAGCCTTTGTAAGTTCGCGACGGAATTGACTGATCGTGAACTCTGCAAACCCCGACAAGACCCGCCCCTTCTTCTTTGCCACGAAAGTCGAGATTCCGATATCTTCAGCAAACGGTTTTCGCACCACTCCAGGCATGTAAACCTCGGCGACCGAAAACTCGTCGATCAGGGCAACGCCCATGCCGTGGCGGACAAGGCTGACCACCGTCTGTGCAAAGCGCCCTCGCATTGAATGCCTTGGTGTCAATCCAGCTTCGGTGAATGGCTGCGCCAAGAGCCTTCCATAGGGATCGTCAGGACCGACCCCGATCAACTCCTCGTTCATCAGATCCTGGATCGAAACTGACTCCTTGGCGGCAAGGGCATGACCCTCGGGCAGAATAACAACGAGACGACCCTGAGCAATCTTTTCGTTTTCGATCGCGGCGTTCTGAACTTCTGTGCTCATGATCACGAACTCGCCACGTTCCAACAGCAGGTAATCCGCCGTCTCCTCTATCTTGAGGATATTCAGGTCGACAAAGAGATCGGGATAACGCGTCCGAACGCGCTGCAACGCCCGGGCTGCGATGAACTGTGCAATCGACGGAGCCGACGCAAAAGACAGTCCAACGTCCTCCCCTCGTTGCAGGTCGTTGACTGCTGCCTGTAGGTTCTCGACGTTCTTGTAGACCTCACTCACCTGGTCAAAGACCTTGCTGGCTTCGATCGACGGGATGAAAAGCCCGGCCTTTCGTTCGAAAAGCCGGATGCCAAGCGATTCCTCGGTGTGTTTCACAAGTCTGCTGATACCTGGGGCCGAAACGTTCAAAAGTTCCGCCGCGCCGCTGATCGTGCCGGTAATCATGACCGCCCGCACAACCTCGATTTGTCTAAGCGTAAGCTCGGCCATCATCTCTCTCCCCTCAGGCAGAAATTAACATCAGGTTAAGATCAGGCAAGAATAAACATTTGACGTTATGCATGTGCGGCGAAATTTTCGAGGTGGCTGATACCGGGGAGGAGTCACTTGAGCCAATCGTCCGAAGATCGAGTTGAGTGCGACCTTCTGGTTGCCGGTTCCGGCGCATCCGGCCTGGCCGCGGCGGTGACCGCTGCACACATGGGACAAAAGGTGATTGTCGCCGAGAAGGCGGATGTTCTTGGGGGCACGACGGCCTGGTCAGGTGGCTGGATCTGGGCACCCGGCAATCCGGTGGCCAAGGCGCATGGAGTGGACGAAGACCCGAACGCACCACGTCGATATTTAGAGGCTGTGCTCGGCAATAATTTCAATCCGGAACTCGTGGATGCCTTTCTTGGGGCGGCTCCCGAGATGGTTGGTTTTTTCGAAAAGGAAACGGCACTTCAATTCGACCCGGGGCTGCACATTCCCGACACTTATGGGGATCAGCCCGGTGCGGGGACCGGCGGGCGATCCGTTATCGCCAAACCCTATGACGGGCGGGGGCTAGGACGGGACATCAAGCTGCTGCGCCGCCCTCTCAGGGAAACCAGTTTCTGGGGCATGACGATTCAGGCGGGACCTGACCTGAAAGCCTTCATGACGGCAACTCGATCCTTGTCATCGGCTCTCCACGTCGCGCGAAGGCTTGGACGACATCTCATTGACCTGGCGATTCATCGGCGTGGAATGCAGCTTCGCAACGGCAATGCGCTCGCGGCTCGCCTTGTTCGGTCCGCCATCGACATGGGCGTCGAATTCCGCGCGGGTCATGAGGTCGTCGAGTTGGTGAGCGGGGCGAATGGCGTGACCGGTGCGATCCTGCAAGGACCGCAGGGGACCGTGCGGATTGAAACGACACGCGGCGTCGTTCTCGCCAGCGGAGGATTTGCCAACGACCCCGACCGGCGTGGAAAAGACTTCCCGTTTCCGAATGCCCACAGGACGCTCGCCGTGCCCGAGGCATCCGGCGACGGGATGCGACTTGGAGAGAAATCCGGCGGCGCTCAGGCGGTCTCTCTGGCGTCCCCCGGATCATGGTGTCCGGTTTCCGAAGTAACCTGGCCAGGCGGATCAGATGGCGTCTTTCCCCATATCATCGACCGTGGAAAGCCCGGCGTCGTTGGCGTGCTTCGCAGTGGAGAGCGGTTCTGCAACGAGGGCATGGGGTATCATGACTACGTCAAGGCACTGATCGCGGCGACACCAGAGGGAGGGACGCCCGAATCCTGGCTGGTGTGCGATCACCGGTTTATCCGAAAATATGGGCTTGGCATCGTGCGCCCGGCCCCGGTTCCGCTTCGCCCTTGGCTAAAATCCGGCTATTTGCAGTCGGGTGCAACAATTGCCGAGTTGGCGGACACATGCGGCATCGACCCGGAAAGCCTTGCCAAAACGATCACTCAATACAGCGCAGATGCCGAACAAGGCGAAGACAGCGCGTTCGGGCGGGGAACAACGCCCTACATGCGTCTTCAGGGCGACCCCGAAATTGGCCCCAATCCCTGTATGGCACCCATCGTCAAGCCTCCGTTCTATGCGGTGAAGGTCATTCCCGGCAGCTTTGGCACCTTTACGGGGCTGCGCACCGATGGCATGGCGCGTGTGCTGAACGACGCGAATGAACCAATCCCCGGCCTTTACGCAGCTGGCGGCGATATGGCCAGCGTCATGGGCGGACATTACCCGGCGGGTGGAATCAACCTTGGCCCGGCCCTGACATTTGGGTTCATTGCCGGTCGCCACGCAGCAGGACATGCACCGTGAGCCGATTACTATCCCTTGCCCACCTTACGGCCATTGACCTTTCTCCGCCCGACCTGATCCGCGAGGCGGCACAGGCGGGCTTCGATGCCGTAGGGCTGCGCCTGATCCGGGTAACCGACACGAGTCCAGGTTACCCCTTGATGGATGATCCAGTGCAGATGCGTGAAACAAAAGCCGCCCTGCAAGACACTGGGTTACAGGTCCATGACATCGAATTCGTCAAGATTGAACCGGACACCGACAGTGACGGCCTTCAGCCATTTCTCGACGCAGGGGCTGAACTGGGCGCCCGCGAGGTCATCACGGCGCCCTATGATCCCGACCTGTCTCGACTAGCCGATCGGCTGGCTGATCTGGACGAAATGGCCCGAGACCGGGGCCTGGGCGTATCGCTGGAGTTCTTCCCCTGGACGGTCGTTCCCGACCTTGGGTCCGCACTGTCCGTGGTGACCAAGGCAGGGCCGGGCATCGGCATCCTGGTCGATGCGCTTCATTTCGACCGGTCCTCCAGTTCGCACAGGCAACTCGCCAACATACCGACCGACCGGCTCCGCTTTGCCCACCTTTGCGATGCCCCGGTTGCTCCTCCCTATACGACCGAGGACTTGCTCTATGCGGGGCGCGACGAACGGCTTCCTCCCGGAGAGGGCCACATCGATCTGGTCAGGTTCATAGAAGCGCTCCCCACCAACTTGCCGCTGGCGCTGGAAGTGCCGATGACCGGTCGCACCAAGGCAGCGGGGAACAGGGCCGTCATCAACGCTGCCTTTGCAGGCGCGCAGCGAGTGCTTGCAACCATATCGCATCACTCCGGTCGTTCACCCGCGGGTAAATGAACATTGGGCAAGGACAGGGTTGGCGCGCAACGAAACTGTCCAGCCGGCTCCTGACAGGTCCAAGGGCGGCGGCTCGTAAGGCATCACCAGCGATCAAACCGTCTTCAAGATGCATGCGTTGAGCGATTGAATGCCCGGGCAATGGCCGAAACTGGGCCTCGGGGTGGGCCATCACCTGACCGCTCGCGAAAAGCACGTTTTTTGCGGAGATGTTTGACCATCTGGGCAGGCAACTTCGTTGTGGCGAATATGATGGTTTGTCAGCTTGTTCGCTCAATGGCACTGCCAATAACGTCGACGCCGTTCTGCATCCAGAAATGTGGCAGATCGATGAACACCCAGTTCTCGGCCAGCTTGTCGCCGTGCCGCCGATAGATGTCGATCACCCTGAACTCTCCGCGTAGGCCGGTCGCCTTTTGCCCCATGTAATCGCCGGTCAACCGGGCCGAGAAGTTCGGCCAGCCGAAAAAGCCACCGTAATGGCCTTCTGCGAGGCGGCAGATGTGGTTGGTTTTCGATCTGTCGCTGAAGGCCGCTCGAAACGGTCCGGAGTGCTGTTGGGCATAGCGGTCGATCGTGTAGGTCGCACCGATCCCGGCCGGACCCCACCAAATCATGTCTTCGGCCCAGCTTTGGCGCAGTTCGTCCGTCAGGCTCAGCTCGCTCTGCCATTGACCGAGGTCGGCGATCATCCGGTTGATCGCTGCAAGAGTGCGTTCGCCATCCTCGGCGGGCTGGTCACGATAAAGCAGTCCATCTTGAGTCGTGGGTCCTGGTTGCATGAGATGTGCACCCGCCTGGCCGGGGAAAGGGGACAAGCCAGCCTGGATCATCATGTGGGGCAGGTCAAAGTACATGGCGGTTTCGACGATCTGGCCGTCGACGATACGATTGAATTCGCAATAGCGCAGAAAGGTCATCTTGCCGGTTGGCGCGATGCCAAGGAACGGGTGGTCGAACAGACCCATAAGGTGGCCCATTGAAACGACCCATGTGCTGGTAAAGCCGTCGATTTCGTTTTGGCCCGCGAAGAAGATGTCCATCCGCCGCTGGAGCGCTGTCAGGGAGGCTTTGAGAGGCGACCAAAAGATGTCCGCCACGGTTGTCGCGCCGTGCAATTCGCCGAAGGGATGGTATCCGCGCCAGAGAAGGCTTTGATCACAATAACGATCGAAGATTTCGGCTGCCTGGTGCGGTCCACCGGTGTCGAGGTCGCTGTAAAAGTCTCTTACCAGACGTTTTTCTCTTTGGAAGTCAGCCATTTAATCGCTCATTGTGCATACGCATGCAAAAATTCTTGCCAAATCCCTGCCTCCCTGTCTAGTCTTTTGCAAGCGTATGCAAAAATGATGCTGATTCCGTCAGGGGGGATCGATGGCCGAAATTCAGTTGCGCAATATCTCCAAGCGATGGGGGTCCTTCGTCGGGGTCGACAAATTCGATCTGACGATCCCGGACAAGGAATTCCTTGTCCTCTTGGGCCCCTCGGGCTGTGGCAAGACAACAACCATGCGGATGATTGCCGGTTTGGAAGATGCCAGCGATGGCGACATCTATATCGGCGAGCGCAAAGTCAACGACCTGGAGCCCAAGGACCGCGACGTGGCGATGGTGTTTCAGAGCTATGCGCTTTACCCGAACATGAACGTCTATGAGAACATCCGCTTTCCGCTGAAAGTGCGCGGGATTGATGCGTCGACCCATGACGAAAAGGTGCGTCGTGCCAGCGCCATGGTCGAGTTGGACGAATTTCTGCATCGCAAGCCCGCCGAATTGTCGGGCGGTCAGCGTCAACGCGTGGCGCTGGCGCGTGCCATCGTGCGCGAACCGAACGTGTTCCTGATGGACGAACCCTTGTCCAACTTGGACGCTAAGCTGCGGGTTTCGACGCGGGCGCAGATCAAGAATCTGAGCCACGAGCTGGCCGTTACAACGATCTATGTCACCCACGACCAGATCGAGGCAATGACCCTGGCTGATCGGGTGGTCGTGATGGAAAAGGGCATTGTTCAGCAGGTTGGAACACCGACCGAGATCTATGACAGCCCGGCCAACACGTTTGTCGCGAGCTTTATCGGCAACCCGGCGATGAACCTTATCGACGGAACGATTGCCGGTGGTGTGTTCACGGCGCCAAGTGTCGAGATCGCAGGCTTGTCCGCGCCCGACGGAAAACTGACTTTGGGCTTTCGCGCCGAAGACGCCGAGGTTGTCGAAAGCGGCGGCCAGATCAACGCGCCGATCTATACGCAAGAGCTTTTGGGCGAGGCGACGATGGTCTCGGTGCGGATCGGCGGGGCGCTGGTCAGCGTCAAGGCCGATAAAGCCTATCGCGCCGAGATCCACGACACCGTGTCGATCCGTGTTCCGACCGACCACTGTCATGTGTTCGACGCCGAAACCGGCGCGCGTATCGAGGCCTGACCATTCAATCTTCCGCCCGGCGGGGTGGAGCAAACCGGGATGCAGACTTCGAAGATGCATCCGTTCAACAGGGAGTGAACAGCAATGTTAATAAATCGGATTCTGGCAGCGGGCGCCATGACAGTGCTTGCCAGCACAACGGCTATGGCCTGCGAAATCGGGGCACGCGTCAGCATCATCGGGAACGAGTTTCCGGCGATCCAGACCGTTGGTGCCAACGCACAGGCCTGTACGGGCGCAGAGGTGTCGGCCAACCTTACCTCGGAACACCAGACGCTGAACGTGCCGGGCATGCAGGGCAATCCGGCGGAATACACGAGCGCCATCATCGCGAACTCGTCCATCGTCGCGCTGATGAATGAAGATGTCATTCGCCCGTTGGACGATCTGGTTGCCAAGCATGGCCAGGACCTGGCGCCAACGCAGTTGATCAAGATCGACGGCAAGATCATGGCCGTGGCGTTCATGGCAAATGCGCAGCACCTGATGTACCGCAAGGACATTCTGGCCGACCTTGGTGTCGAACCGCCCAAGACCTATGAGGAGATGCTCGATATCGCAGCGATGGTCCGTGACAAGGGTATCATGGATAACCCGGTCGGTGGCGCCTATGCAGCCGGTTGGAACCTGGCGCAGGAATTCAACAACATGTTCCTGGGGTATGGCGGTAGCCACTTCAAGGACGGCACGGCGGTGCCCAACGTGAACTCGGAGGCCGGTGTCAATGCGCTGAACATGATGAAAGCATTGTCGGAGTACATGAACCCCGACTTCCTGACCCATGACAGCAACGCGACCAATGCTGAGTATCGTGCCGGAAACGTGGCGCTGATGAATATGTGGGGCTCGCGCGCCGCGACGCAGACCACCGCTGACGGGGTCACCGAAGAGGTCAAGAACGGCCATGCAATTGCCGGTCCGATGACCGTCGGTGGAGGTTCGACCCCGGCGTCGACACTTTGGTGGGACGGCTGGACCGTGGCCAAGAATATCCCGGACGCCGAGGCAGAGGCCACCTTTGTCGCCATGATGAACGGTATTCGTCCCGAATTGATGCAGGACGAAGAAGTACGCACGCAGGCCGTATGGCTGATCTCGGGTTATGAGCCGACTGATGCCGCCGTTGGTGTGTTCGACGCCGCGCAAGCAGGCACCGTCGCTTACCCGATGCTGCCCTACATGGGGCTGATGCACACGGCGCTTGGCAGCGAGCTGGGCGACTTTATGCAGGGCAAGGAATCGGCCGAGCAGGCCCTTGCCGATGTCGAAGCCGCCTATACCGCCGCGGCGAAAGAGCAGGGCTTTCTGCAATAAGACCCCAAACCACGGCGGGCGGTCGATCCCGACCGCCCGCACCTAACCCGGCACCGGAGCGGACCCATGCGGCACAGAACGTTTTTCTGGTTCATTCTTCCGACAGCAGCGGCGATGTTTCTGTTCATCGCTCTGCCCATTGTGTCGGTGCTGATCCAGTCGGTCTATGCGCCGCATGAGGCCGTGCTGAAAGAGGTCGAGACCTGTACGCCGCTTGTTGGCTGCAAGACCGAAACCTCGATCGACCAGGACGCGACGCGGGAACTACGCGAGGCCGAGCCGCTGGGCCGTTTCGTCGGGTTGGACATCTATTTCAATCGGGGCCACCTTGCCGTTGGCGAGGCGCGCGAGGCCTGGGCCGGCAGCGAAAGCTGGAGCGCGTTCATCGACCGGCTGGGAAACCTTCCGTTTTATCGCGCGATGGCCTTTACCCTGACGTTCACATTTGTCGTGACGCCGCTGGTCATCCTTTTCGGCCTGATTGTGGCGCTGGCGGTCAATTCCGTTCACGCCCGGCTTAAGGGACTGGTGATCTTCTTCTCGCTATTGCCGTTCGTCATTACCCCGATCCTCGGCGGGCTTGTTCTTTACTGGATGATCGACAGCCGCGGGATTCTGGGCAACGCGGTTCAGTGGCTTGCCAACGATCCCGATCTGTCGCTGAAGGCCTCTACCGGGATGATGTGGGTTGCACTAATCTTTTACGGCGTCTGGCACGCGGCGCCCTTTGCATTCGTCATCTTCTATGCCGGGCTTCAGACCTTGCCGCAGGATCAGCTTGAAGCCGCGCAGATCGATGGCGCCACGCGGTGGCACCGGGTGCGTTATGTGATTGTGCCGCATCTGATGCCGCTGGTCACCTTTGTCGCGCTTATCCAGATCATGGACAATTTCCGCGTGTTCGAGCCCATCGTGGCCTTTAACGCCTCGGCCCACGCGCAATCTCTGAGTTGGGCGATCTTTAACGACCTGGGCGGCGAGACGCGGCAGCTATCGTCGGCTGCGGCCACATCGGTCATGACCATCATCGGCGTCGCGATCCTTATTTCGCCGGTACTGGTGCGAACCTGGCAAGACTACAAGGGAAAAACCTGATGTCCTCGCGCGCGATGAGAATGCCCACCGGGCTTCGTCTCTTGTCCTCTGGATTTGTCGTGATCTGGCTGATCATGGCGGCCTTTCCATTCATCTGGACGCTGTGGGGATCGTTCAAGGTCGAGCTTGATTTCTTTTCCATCGCCGACTGGACCAACGCGCTGACCGGCGAGCGGACGCAGGCCACCTATGGTCGGCCGTTTACCGGGGCCGGTTATCACGGTGCCTGGGTTCAGGAGGAATTCCTGTCCAACGTCATCAATACCTTCATCGTGTGTTTCTTCGTCGTCATCACCTCGCTCACGATCGGCACGCTGGGCGGTTATGCCCTGTCGCGTTCTGGGTATCGGTATACGTTCTGGATCCTGATCATCGCGCTGATCTTTCGGGCCATGCCGCCGATCACGCTGGTGGCGGGTTATATGCTGCCGTTTTTTGAGTGGAACGTCTGGGGCATCCTGCCGACCGCGATCATCGTTCTCGTTGCGATCAACCAGCCGTTCACACTGTGGATGCTGCACAGTTTCTTTCAGTCGATTCCAAAGGAGTTGGACGAAAGCGCCAAGGTCGACGGCTGTACGCAGTTCCAGGCGTTCCGGCATGTGATCATCCCGGTCATGTGGCCAGGCGTGATTACAACAGGGCTGTTCAGTTTTCTTCTGGCCTATAACGACTTTGCGGTCACCGCGATGCTGTTGTCCGAGCAGAACCGCACCATGGTGCCGCAGATCGCGGCCTTCCTGGGCACAACTTATACCGAGGGCAACGTCATGTTCGCCGTTGCCGCCGTGGTGTCGGCGACGGTGCCGTTGTTCATTCTGGTGATGTTCTTCCAACGCCAGATCGTTGGCGGGCTTACCGCCGGGGCGGTAAAGGGATGAACACCTATTGGGGGGGAATCGGGCCAGAGGCGATCCGCGCCCATAGCCAGGAGGCGCTCCTGAGGATGGCCGCGGTTCGGGCCAGGCGGGCAGGGCGCATTCCCTTCGCGCTGATGCGCGCGGGACCGAGGGGGTTGTAACTCGATCGAACATGATCCTTGCAAACCCAACCGGATGACCCCCTGATGACCAATCCAGACCGAAAACCCTACTTCACCCTCGCAGAGGCTCTGAAATATCCCGGCGACTTCGCCCCAGCCATCGGCGCTTTCTTCGCTGCCGACGCTTTGATCAACGTAGTGCACCCCTTTAACGACTATGCGGGCCCCGATGCCTATATGTCGGGGGTGATTGCCCCGCTTCAGGCAGCATTCGATGGGCTTTTTCGACGCGACGACGTCGTCATGGCAGGCCGCTTTGAAGGCGGTGACTGGATCAGCGCGACAGGCTATTACGTTGGCCATTTTGCAAGGGACTGGATCGGCATCCGCGCGCCGGGAAGGCTGTGCTATCTGCGGTTTGGCGAATTTCACCGGATGCAAGGTGGCAAGGCGGTTGAAAGCTACATCTACCTCGACATCCCGGAATTGATGGTCGCCTGCAACCAGTGGCCCATTGCCTCTGGTCCGGGGCGCACGCGCGGGTACACCGGGCTGATCCAGGGGCCGGCCAGCCAGGACGGAATTTTGCGCGACGCTGGCGACCCGTCCGAAGCGGAGAAAAGCTATCGGATCGTCTCCGATATGCTGGCGCGCCTGGCGACTGAGGACGAAGCCTGGCGACCTTACTGGCACGAAAACATGATGTGGTACGGTCCCGGTGCCTTTGGTTCCTTTGTGGGCCTCGAACAGTTCGCCAGCTTTCAGGTGCCCTTTGAAAGCCAGTTCGAGGGGTGGTCCGGGGGCTCTGCCAATAACGGCATGACTCGCCATTTCACTCGCTTCGGCGACGGTGCCTACACCTGTTCGGGCGGATGGCCGTCGCTGACCGGCGTGAACGTCAAGCCCTTTCTGGAACAACCCGCATCGAACGAGCGTGTTTTCTTCCGCGTCTGCGACTGGTGGCGGCGCGAAGGGGATTTGCTGGTCGAAAACTGGGTCTTCGTCGATGTCCCGCATGTGCTCTTGCAACTGGGTGTCGACATCTTCGCCGATCTCGAGGTGGCGGCATGACACGGATGATGAGGAACGACGATGGCAACTGAATATCTGAAACGCTCTAAGCCCGAGGCTGAAAAGGCAGCAGAAGACGCCAAGGTGCGGGGCATCGTCGAAGCGACATTGGCGGACATCGAAGCACGCGGCGATGCAGCGGTGCGCGAGTTGTCGGCGAAGTTCGACAAGTATGAACCTCAGTCTTTCCGGCTGAGCGCCTCGGAGATCGAAGCGGCGATGCAGCAGGTATCCAAGCGCGACATGGAAGACATCAGGTTTGCACAGACGCAGATCCGGCGTTTTGCCGAGGCGCAACGCGCGTCTATGACGGATATTGAGGTTGAGACCCTGCCCGGCGTCATCCTGGGGCACAAGAACATCCCGGTTCAATCTGTTGGCTGCTACGTGCCGGGCGGTAAATTCCCGATGGTGGCCAGCGCCCATATGTCGGTTCTGACCGCCTCGGTCGCGGGTGTTCCGCGGATCGTCGCCTCGGCCCCACCGGTGGGCGGCAAGCCGCACCCGGCTATCGTCGCCGCGATGCATCTGGGCGGCGCACACGAAATTTACGTCATGGGCGGGATGCAGGCGGTGGGGGCGATGGCATTGGGCACCGAGACCATCGAGCCGGTTCATATGCTGGTCGGTCCGGGCAATGCCTTTGTGGCCGAGGCCAAGCGTCAGCTTTACGGGCGCGTTGGAATCGATCTTTTTGCCGGGCCGACCGAGACCATGGTAATCGCTGACGATACGGTCGATGCCGAGCTTTGCGCGACGGACCTGTTGGGCCAGGCGGAGCATGGGTTCAACTCGCCCGCCTGCATGATCACCAACAGTCGCAAATTGGCGGAGGAAACGCTGGCCGAGATCGACCGGATCTTGACGATCCTGCCGACGGTCGAAACGGCGTCTGCCAGTTGGCGCGATTACGGAGACATGATCCTGTGTGACAGCCATGACGAGATGCTGGCCGTGGCCAATGACATGGCCTACGAACACGTGCAGGTCATGACCGACCGGGATGACTGGTACCTCGACAACATGCACAGTTATGGCGCCCTGTTTCTTGGTCCTCGAACCAATGTTGCCAACGGCGACAAGGTGATTGGGACGAACCACACCCTGCCGACCAAGAATGCGGGCCGTTACACGGGCGGGCTTTGGGTTGGCAAGTTCCTGAAGACCCACAGCTATCAGAAGGTCACGACGGATGAGGCGGCGGCGATGATCGGCGAGTATGGCTCGCGCTTGTGTATGCTTGAAGGGTTTGTCGGCCATGCCGAACAATGCAACATCCGCGTGCGTCGGTATGGCGGGCGTAACGTGGCCTATGGGGAGGCGGTGATGCCGCAGGAGGCTGCCGAGTAAAGCGATGACACCGGATACGTTGAAAACCCTTTATGCGCCTTATCAGGCTGCGCTGAACGATTTCGATGGCGCAGCCAAAGCGGCATTAGCGTTCTTTGCCGAGGATGCCTCGGTGCGTATGTGTCACCCGTTTGGCGATCAGTCGGGCGGCACGGGGTTCTGGGACGGATGTCTGGCGCCTTTGCTTGCCGCAATGCCGGATCTGGAACGCCGGGACATGATCGTGCTGGCGGGCACGACGCCCGAAGGGCAGGACTGGATCGGCACCATGGGTAACTACATGGGCACTTTCTTGTCCCCCTTTCTGGGCATTCCGCCGACCGGCCATCTGGCGCATATGCGCTATCACGAGTTCTTTCAGATCGAAGACGGCAAGGCTATCGGGATGCAGGCGATCTGGGACATCCCGGAGTTGATGATGCAGGCGCGCGCCTGGCCGATGGCACCGCAGTTGGGGGCGTTCCTTTGTACGCCCGCACCGATGAGTGGCGATGGTCTGGCGGTCTCGGGTGACGGTGGCGCCGCTTTTGAGCACGTCGTTGCCATGCTGACCGACCTTTGCCGCCACCCGGCGGAGGGTGGGCCTGAGGTGATGCGCCTCGATCAGTATTGGCACCCGCGTTTCAACTGGTACGGACCGGCGGGTATCGGCACGGGGCGGGGTATCTCGGGCTTTCGCAACTGGCACCAGATCCCGTTCCTGCGCGCCATGCCGGATCGCAAGCTTGATGCCATGGGCGATCTGATGTCTCACTGGGTGGCCGATGGCGACTATGTCTGTGAAACCGGCTGGCCGAACATGCGACTGACGATCACTGGCGACGGCTGGATGGGAATTCCGCCGCTGGACCGCGAGGTCACGTTGCGCAGCCTGGATTTTTGGCGCTTGGAAGGCGGGCTGATCCGGGAAAACTGGGTTCTGGTCGATCTTCTTGATCTCTATCGTCAGATTGGTGTGGATGTGCTGGGTCGGATGAGCGAATTCAACAAGGCCCGTCAGTTGGCCCCCATCCCGGTGCCGGACGGAGTTTCGCCATGACCTTGCCTCGTAGCCCGAGTTTCCGCCTAGAGGGCAAATCCGCTCTGGTTGCCGGGGCCTCGTCAGGTCTTGGGCTGGCCTGTGCTGTGGCGCTGGCCGAAGGCGGGGCGAGTGTAACACTGGCGGCGCGTCGTGCGGACCGCTTGGAGGAGATCGCGGATGAGATGGCGGCTGCGGGTCACAAAGCCCAGGTGCTGCCGCTGGATGTTGCCGACGTTGAGTCGACCGCCGGGGCCGTTGCCGAAAACGGGCCATTCGACATCCTGGTAAATTCGGCCGGGCTGGCGCGCCACTCGGCCGCTGTTGAGACCACGCCCGAGGATTTCGATGCCGTCATGAACATCAACCTGCGCGGCGCCTATTTCCTGACCCAGACGGTGGCCAAGGGTCTGATCGCGGCGGGGCGAAAAGGGGCTCTGATCAACATTTCCAGCCAGATGGGGCATGTCGGCGGGCGCGAGCGCGCCGTTTATTGTGCGTCGAAGTTTGCTGTCGAAGGCTTTACCAAGGCGATGGCGCTGGAGTTTGGTCCGGCGGGCATCCGGGTCAACACGATCTGCCCGACTTTCGTGTTGACAGAGCTGAGCCGGCCCACCTTTGAAGACCCCGAAAAACGGGCATGGATCCTGGACAAGATCAAGATGGGGCGTCCGGGCGAGGTCGAGGATATCATGGGCGCGGCGATCTACCTGGCCTCGGACGCCTCGGCCCTGGTGACAGGAACAGCACTGATGATTGATGGCGGATGGACGGCGGACTGATGAGTGTAACCAAGGTCACATCTGCAGAAGTCGCCCGCCGGGCCGGGGTCAGTCAGTCAGCGGTCAGCCGGGTGTTCACGCCGGGTGCCTCTGCGTCGAAAAAAACGGTCGAAAAGGTGCGCAAGGCCGCCGAGGAACTGGGCTATCGCCCGAACGTTCTGGCGCGCGCGATGGTGTCGGGGCGGAGCCGGATCATCGGTTTGGTCGTCGCTTATCTGGAGAACTACTTTTACCCCGAGGCCTTGGAAAAGCTTTCCAACGCATTGCAGGAGCAGGGGTATCACGTGTTGGTTTTCATGGCCGGTCAAACCGCAGACAACGTGGACGAGGTCATCGAGGAGATCCTCGACTACCAAGTCGACGGGATCATTGCGGCCTCGGTCGCGTTGAGTTCCGATCTGGCCCAGAGATGCAGCGCGGCTGGCGTGCCGATTGTCTTTTTCAACCGCCGACAGGAAGGGCGCGATGTCTCGGCTGTCATGTCGGACAACAGGGCGGGTGGCCGAAGCATTGCCGAGTTTTTGGTAGCAGGCGGGCATCAGAAGATTGGCTACATCGCGGGCTGGGAAGGGGCCTCGACCCAGGTTGAACGCGAGGCGGGTTTCCGTGAGGGGTTGGCGGCCCATGGGGTGGAACTCTATGCACGCGAGGTGGGCAACTACATGCTGGAAGAGGCCAAAGAGGCCGCCCGTCGCATGTTCGCAGGCCCGGATATCCCTGACGCCGTGTTCGTCGCAAATGACCACATGGCCTTTGGCGTGCTGGACGTCCTGCGTGGGGAATTGGGGCTGAACGTACCAGGGGATGTGTCCGTCGTGGGTTATGACGACGTCCCGCCCGCCGCATGGGGCGCCTATGACATGACGACGGTGCGCCAGCGCGCCAACCAGATGGTTGACGCCACGGTCGATATCCTGCTGCGCCAGATCGACCAGGGGCAGGGCGGGCCAGAGCAAATTCTTATCGATGCCCCCTTGGTGGTGCGCAGCACGGCACGGGTGCCGGAAGGATGGAAGTCATGAAAGGGTTCAATCCGAAGTTCGTGGATTTTCCCGACTATATCCTTGGGATCACGCATGAAATCTGGGAAGAGCGGGGCGTCGACACCCTGCACCATTATTATGCGCCAGATATCGTGGTGCGCTCTCCTGCGTCTGTCGTGGTTGGCAACACGGCGGTCATCGAGGCGACGCATGCGACGCTGGCCGAGTTCCCTGACCGCGAGCTCTTGGGAGAGGACGTGATCTGGTCGGGCGATACCGAGACGGGGATGCTGAGTTCGCACCGCATCCTGTCCACCGCGACGCATTCGGGCGACGGCGCTTACGGCAAGGCCACGGGACGAAAGCTGGCCTATCGGGTGATCGCGGATTGTCATGCGATCAACGATCAGATCAACGATGAGTGGCTGATCCGCGACCAGGGGGCCATTATCCGGCAAATGGGCTGGGATGTGGTCGTGCATACGCGAGAGGCGATCGTTCGGGAAGGCGGTCCGAACAAGTGCGCCCAGCCATTCTCACCGATGATAGATCGGGCAGGGCCGTATAAGGGCCGGGGCAACGACAACCCGTGGGGCGAGCGTCTGGCCAATACTTTAGTGCGGATCATGGGGGCACCGGGCGATGTTATCACAAAGGAGTACGATCGGGCGGTCCAGGCCGAATACACCGGCGGAGTAACGGCAAACGGCTGGCAGGCCTGCACCGATTTCTGGACTGGTCTGCGCACGGCCTTTCCGTCGGCGCTCTTGACGATCGAGCACCAGATTGGGCGGGACGACCCCTTGATGCCGCCGCGTGCCGCGGTTCGGTGGTCGTTGCAGGGGCGGCACGAGGGGGCCGGGATATTCGGGCCCCCAAGCGGTGCGGACGTCTATGTCATGGGGGCAACCCATGCCGAGTTCGGTGCCCTGGTGACCGGCCGGACGAGGTTGCGGCGCGAGTGGACGTTGTTTGATGAAACCGCGATCTGGCGTCAGATCCTGATGCATACGGGGCACCACGAATGATGCGCGCGGCGAAACTGTCTCGCCTGTCCGAGCACCTTGAAGATGGGACCGGCGCCCGGCGGTTTCATTTGTATCGTCAAAGCCTGCGAGCGCGCCGGCTCAATCTCCATCCACCTGGCAGGGGCAAAGACTGCCTCTACTGCCCCAATCGTCAGAATCAGGATTGAACAAATGACACCTCAGGACATGGAAACCAGGATCGTACGCTATGGCGATCTGCGCCCCTGCAAGACAGCCTTTATCGACGCCCATACACCGGGCAGCGACCAGAAGGAGAATTTCACGATCATCGGGGGCGGCGTCAGCGAGAGCCCCGACCAGCACGTTCACATTTCGATCCCGCACGGGTTCAACATCGGTGCCGCAGGCCAGCCGCCGAAGTGCCGCAATTCGCTTCATGACCATCGCACGGCCGAGGCGTTTTTCGTCCTGTCCGGCCGCTGGCGGTTTTTCTGGGGGCGTTGGGGCGATGCAGGCGAGGTGGTTCTGGAAAAGGGTGACATATTCAACATCCCGACTGGCATCTTCCGGGGTTTTGAGAATATCGGCACCGATTACGGGATGATCATGGCGATCCTTGGTGGCGACGACGCGGGCGGCGGCGTGATGTGGGCGCCGCAGGTGATCCAGGATGCCGCCGACCACGGGTTGGTCCTTGGGGACAATGGCAAACTATACGACAGCAAGAAACAGGAGCGCCTGCCCGCTGGCGTAAAGCCCATGCCTTTGATGTCGGAGGATGAGCTTGCCAAGCGGGGAGAGCCGACGACTGCCGAGGTTTTGCCCAATCATGTGGCGCGCTATTTGGACCTGGTCGCCTTGGCAGATCGGAAACCGGCGAAGGTGATTGGTGAGACCGGACTATTGCGCGACAAGCCGGGTTTCGAGGTTGATTTCATCACGCGTGGTTCGGCCAGTGCGGGACGTCACAGCCACGACCACCCCTCTGTTCTGATGCCTGTCACCGGCCATTGGCGGGTCGAGTGGGATGGCGGGTCGGTGACGCTTGCACCCGGTGACACGATGAGCGTTCCCGAGAACCTGGCGCATTCGGCGGCACCCTCCATGACCGGTGAGGCCGCGCTGTACCACATTGTTTCAACCGATGACCCTGCCGGTCTGACTTGGAAAGGATAAGCGATGCCTGTGCAAACCACCCATGTCGGGAGCCTGCCGCGCACCCAGGACGTGGTCGATTTCATCTTTGCCCGCGAACGTGAAGAGCTCTATGACCAGGCGGCTTTCGACGCCTGCATGCGTGCAGCGGTGCATGAGACCGTGGGCAAGCAGGTCGAGGCTGGCGTTGACATCGTCAGCGATGGCGAGACCTCGAAGATCAGTTACGCCACCTACGTCAAGGATCGCTACACCGGGTTCGGCGGTGACAGTCCGCGCAACGCGCCTGCCGATCTGAAGCTGTTTCCGACGTTCCTGAAACGGATTGCCGAAAGCGGCGGGACGCCGAAGTACGCAAGGCCCATGTGCGTTGGAGAGGTGACGTCCAAGGGACAGGGCGAGTTGGAAAAGGACATTGCCAACCTCAAGGCCGCCATGGCTGCCCATGGTGTTGAGCGCGGTTTCATGAATGCCGCAAGCCCTGGCGTCATTTCGCTTTTCTTGCAGAACGATTTCTATCCGACGCGCGAGGCTTACCTTGCTGCTTTGGCGGACGCGATGAAGGCGGAATACGAGACCATCGTTGCCGCGGGGCTTGATCTGCAACTCGACTGCCCGGACCTGGCCCTGTCCCGGCACATGCTGTTTCCTGACCTTTCAGATGACGAGTTCGTCAAGGTCGCAGCGTCCCATGTCGAGGCTTTGAACCACGCGCTTTCGGACGTGCCTGCGGACAAGGTCAGGGTTCACATCTGCTGGGGCAACTACGAGGGTCCGCACGTCTGCGACATTTCGATGGGCAAGATGTTTTCGACGCTGATGTCCACCAAATCGCGCTATGTGCTGTTTGAAACCTCGAACCCCCGCCATGCCCATGAATGGACGGTTTTTCGCGACCGCAGGTCGGAAATCCCTGATGACAAGGTGTTGGTGCCAGGCGTGGTCGATACGACCACCAATTTCGTCGAACACCCGCAGGTCGTGGCGCAACGCCTCGAGCGGTTTACCGCCATAGTTGGTGAGGAGAGGGTCATCGCGGGGTCTGATTGTGGCTTTGGCACCTTTGCAGGGTTTGGTGCGGTTGATCCCGACATTGCCTATGCCAAACTCGCGGCCTTGGCGGAAGGCGCGAAGATCGCGGGATGATACCTCTTGTGCTGCTTCCGGGCATGATGTGCGACGCGAGGCTTTTCGCGCCGCAGATTGCTGCGTTGTCAGGGCAGCGTGCCATTCATTGTGCGCCATTGGATGGCCATGGTTCTATGCCGGAACTTGCAAAGCAGGTGCTAAGGCATGCCCCACCACAGTTCGCGCTTGCAGGACTATCCATGGGTGGAATCGTGGCCATGGAGATCATGGCGCAATCACCTGAGCGTGTGACGCATCTGGCGCTGATGGACACCAATCCTTGCGCTGAATTGCCCGAGGTGCAGGCTGGCCGGACACCGCAGATCGAGGCGGCCAAGACAGGCCGATTGCGCGAAGTCATGCGCGACGAGATGAAACCAAACTACCTGGCAGAGAGCCTGCGCAAGTCAGCCATTCTGGAGACCTGCATGCAGATGGCTATGGCCCTGGGACCCGAGGTTTTCGTGCGCCAGTCGCTGGCGCTACGCGACCGACCGGACCAGCAGGAGACGCTAGCCCGCGTCGCGGTGCCGACGCTGATCCTGTGCGGTGCGCTTGATCGGCTTTGTCCCAAGAAGCGACATGAGCTGATGTGCGACCTGATCCCCGGCGCACACCTGGAAATCATCGATGGCGCGGCGCATCTGCCGACGCTGGAGCAACCCGAGGCGGTCAATGCCGCCCTTGCCCGTTGGCTGGAGAACTGAATGGACGACGCAGTTTTGAATCTTTTGAAATCGGTGGACACCCCGACAGTCTGTAACGCCATCGAGGTCGCGCAGGGCAAGCGGGGGTTTGACCAGTTCACTCGCAGTACGATGCTGTGTTCGGCGCCAGATGCGGGAGCGATCGTTGGATATGCCCGGACGGCCAAGATCGCGGCGCTTGCGCCGCCGAGTGAGCCGCCTGAGGTCATCCGCGCCCGGCGGATGGATTACTACCGACATATGGCAAGTGGACCACAGCCCGCGATTACCGTGGTCGAGGACGTTGATTTTCCTGATTGCATCGGCGCCTATTGGGGCGAGATCAACACAACCGTGCATAAGGGGCTGGGGCTTTCAGGTGCTCTGACCAATGGGGTTATGCGCGATCTGGGCGATCTACCGGATGGTTTTCCAGTGGTTGCCGGGTCGATCGGCCCAAGCCATGGTTTCGTCCACATCCGGGAAATTGGCACGCCGGTGACCATTTTTGGCATGCATGTCAACGACGGTGATCTCATCCACGCCGACCGCCACGGTGCACTGGTTGTTCCGGCGGATATTCTCGGCAATCTTTCGGATGCCATCGACACGCTCTTGGTCAGCGAGCGCCTGATTCTTGAGCCTGCCCGCGCGGAAGGTTTTGGAATTGAAGAATTCGAAAGAGCCTGGTCGGCCTTTGAACGGGCCCGCACTTAAGCCAAAACTCTTCGATTGAGCCATCAAAATCCGATCTGTTGTCGGGTCGTGAGGAAATTGGCTGGCTTGATCGCACCCATCATCCATCGGGGGGTGTGAGTATCAACGAAAAAAACCGTCGGCGGCCAAGACCTTGACCTTACCCGAAAGGTTCTGACCTTGGAGTGTTGGCTCAGGTGATGACGTCAGGTGCGCTACGCCCGGTGCGTTCGGTTATTCCGGCGATTGTATCGGCAGCAATGATGATCGCGGCGAGGGCCTTTTGCGGGTCCTGAAGCAGGGCGTCGGGGTTGGTCTCAAGTTGCTCAAGGTAAACGCGCAAGGTCGCCCCTTCGGTTCCGGTGCCCGACAGCCGCAGCACCACACGTCCGCCACCTTCGAAGAAAATCCGTAACCCTTGGCCGGTGGCAACCGAGCCGTCGATCGGGTCGTGATATGAAAATTCGTCTGCGTTGATAACTGTCAGCCCGGCGACTTCAGTCCCGGGAAGGACGTTCAGGCGGGCTCTTACATTGTCCATCAAATCCTGCGCAACCACGCTGTCGACGGCCTCGTAGTCGTGGCGTGAGTAATAGTTGCGCCCGTAGCTCGCCCAGTGGTCGGCCATCAGATCCGAGACGGATTTGCCGGTGGCGGCGAGGATATTCAGCCACAAAAGAACCGCCCACAACCCGTCCTTTTCCCGCACATGGTTTGATCCCGTGCCCGCGCTTTCTTCACCGCAGAGTGTTACGTCACCGGCGTCCAGAAGATTGCCAAAGAATTTCCATCCGGTTGGGGTCTCGAAACAGGCCATGCCCTTGGCTTCGGCCACGCGGTCGGCGGCGGCAGAGGTGGGCATCGAGCGGGCCACACCAGCAAGACCATCCGAATAGCCCGGCGCCAAATGTGCGAGATCGGCCAGAACTGCCAGGCTGTCGGACGGGCTGACATAGCAATTGCGACCAACGATCATGTTCCGGTCGCCGTCCCCGTCCGAGGCTGCTCCGAAATCGGGCGCGTCGTCGCCATACATTCTGTCCATAAGGGTTTTTGCCCAAACCGGGTTTGGATCCGGGTGGCCGCCGCCAAAATCGGGTTTCGGCACGGCGTTGACGACCGTGCCGGCCGGCGCGCCGAGCCGGTTTTCGAGGATTTCGCATGCATAGGGTCCGGTGATCGCATGCATGGCATCGAAAGAGACCCGAAAACCGCCGCGAAACAGCGCCGCAATTGCTTCGAAATCGAAAATTCCCGTCATCAGGGCTGCATAGTCTGCAACCGGATCGACGATTTCGACCTCCATGTCGCCAAGCCGGCTTGTCCCGATTTGGTCAAGCGCAACGGTGCCGCCTTCGAGGATATGATAGGCGGAAATGTCCTGGGTGCGGGCGAATATCTTTTCGGTCACGGACTCGGGGGCGGGTCCACCGTTTGGGCCGTTGTATTTCAGGCCAAAGTCTTCGTCCGGGCCGCCGGGGTTGTGGCTTGCCGACAGGATCAGGCCACCATCAGCCGCGCGCTTGCGGATAAGGTGAGATGCAGCCGGAGTGGACAGCAACCCGCCTTGTCCGACAATGCATCGAACAGCGCCATTGGCGGCGGCCATGCGAAGAATTGTCCCGATGGCGACATCGTTGAAGAACCGGCCATCACCGCCAACCACCAGTGTCTTGCCTTCGACGCCTTCAATTCCATCGAAAATGGCCTGCACGTAATTCTCAAGGTACCCGGGCGCCATGAATATCCGCGTCTTCTTGCGCAACCCACTGGTGCCCGGCTTTTGCCCGGCAATCGGTTTCGTGGACTTGGTTTGACGGGTCATGCCTTGGCCCTCCCTTCACGGTGTTCCGGATTTGCGGTCTTGCTGTCGGTCATCGGGCACAGTTCGAACGCCACGACGCTGTTGGCCGCCATTCTGGCGACGCCCATGCGGGGGGGCTTGGCGCCGTGACCAGAGGTGTCGATAACGCGCCGCCAACGGTGTCCTGGCAGGGCTTCGGGAAGTTTTGCCCGCGTATTGCCGCCTGCGTTGAACAAAAGATAAATCGCCCCATAGCGAGGTTCGTAAGCCGGTGTGCCGCGCGCCATTCGCATTTCGACCCCCAGGAACCGCAGGTCAGAGCGCGCCCAGTCCTCTTCCGTCATCGCCTCGCCATCGGCACGTCGCCAGAAGACATCCGGTTTCCCATCGACCACGCGTGTTCGCGCGTGAAGAAACCGCTTTTGTCGCAAAATCGGGTTGGCCTTGCGAAAGGCGATGATCTGTCTGCAAAACGCCAGGAAGTCGGGGTCGGCATCGTCCCAATTGACCCATCCGATCTCGTTGTCCTGGCAATAGGCGTTGTTGTTTCCGGCTTGGGAGTTGCCCAATTCATCGCCCGCAAGGATCATAGGTGTACCTTGGCTGAGCATCAGGGTCGCAATCATGTTACGGCGCCGCTGCGCGCGTTTTGCGATGATCTCCGGGTCTTCGGTTGGCCCCTCTTGGCCACAATTGTCCGAACAGTTGTGGTCATGTCCGTCGCGGTTGCCTTCGCCATTCGCCTCATTGTGCTTTTGGTTGTAGCTGACCGTATCCATTAGCGTGAAGCCATCGTGGGCGGTGACCAGGTTGATCGATGACGTTGCCGGTCGGCCGTCGTGATCGAACCGACTTGCCGTGCCCGCGACATGTCGGGCCAGTTTCCGCGTTATATGCGCGTCACCGCGCCAGAATTTGCGGATATTGTCGCGGTACTTGTCATTCCATTCGGTGAACGGGCTTGGGAACGCCCCAAGTTGATAGCCATCGGTGCCGACATCCCATGGTTCTGCGATCAACTTGACCTTGTTCAGCATAGGGTCCTGACGGACCGCTCGGCAAAACGGGCCGTCGCGATCAAACTGTCCCGAAGTTCGTGCAAGTGTCGATGCAAGATCAAAGCGGAAACCGTCCACTTGCATGACGTCTATCCAGTAACGCAGCGAGTCCATGACCATCCGCAGAACGAACGGATGATCGAAATCAAGCGTATTGCCGCAGCCGCTGTCGTTGACGAAATAACGTTTATCCTCGTTCAAGCGATAGTAACTGGCATTGTCGAAGCCACGGAAACTCAGGGTCGGCCCACGCTGGTCGCCTTCGGCGGTGTGATTATACACGACGTCCAGGATCACTTCGATCCCGGCCGAGTGAAAGCGCGCGACCATCTGCTGGAACTCTGAGATATCGCGCTTGCTCATGAACCGGGGGTCAGGCGCGAAGAACCCATAGGTCATATAGCCCCAATAGTTGCGTAGCCCCTTGTCGACCAGGAATCGGTCATCGACCGAGGCTTGCACAGGCATCAGTTCGATCGCGGTCACACCGAGGTCGGTCAGGTGCTGAAGCATCGGTTCGGAAGCCATGGCCAGGAAGTGCCCGGCATCGGGTATGTCCTTACGCATGGCCGTCAGACCTTTGACATGCGCCTCGTAGAGGATCGTATCGACCCAGGGCGTGTCAATCATCAGCCGTTCCTGCCGACCCCAGGTGAAGGATGGGTCAACCACGACGGATCTCGGCATGTAGGGCGCACTGTCGCGCGTATCAAAGCTCAGGTCTTCGTCCGGGTGGCCGATTTCGTAGCCATAGAGAGCGTCGTTCCACTCAAGCTGACCGGTCAGTTGCTTGGCGTAGGGATCAATCAGGAACTTGTACTGGTTGAACCGATGGCCTTCCTGCGGTTCGTAAGGACCGTGAACGCGATAGCCGTACTGCTGGCCGGGTCGCAAACCCGAGATATAGCCGTGCCAGATGTGTCCATCGCGCTCGACCAGATCAACAAGGAAGGTTTCATTCCCGTTTTCGTCGCAAAGACACAGGGTTACACGGGTCGCGTGTTGCGAGAAGACTGAGAAATTCACGCCTTCGCCGTCAAAAGTGGCCCCCAGCGGATTTGGGCGGCCCGCACTCAGTCGGTATGGTGTCATCAGGCGGCCTCGATCAGTTCAGCATAAAGCGCCGCATATGACGCGGCAGACGGCGACCACCCGACCGGGTGCGCCATCGCGTTTCGCTGTACCTTTGACCACAACTTTGGCGTTTCGAACAGGTCGCACAGGCGGGAAAATGCGTTTGAAAGCGACTCTGCCGTTATAGGGTTGAACTGGAACCCCGTTGCGACCTGGCGGGCCATTGTCGCAGGGGTCACAGGGATGACAGTATCGGCCAGGCCGCCGGTCAGTGCCACCAGCGGCAGGGTGCCATAGCGCAGCCCATAAAGCTGTGTCAGCCCGCAAGGTTCAAACCGAGATGGTACAACGATCGCGTCACCCCCCGCGATCATACGATGCGACAGTGCTTCGTCATATCCGATCCGAACCGCCACGTTCGGGTTGGAAATCGCCTGAAATGCGGCCTCTAATCCCGTATCACCTGTCCCGAGCAATATCAGTTGTCCGCCACGTCCAAGCAAACTTGGCAAGGCCTCTTGCAAGAGATCCAACCCCTTTTGTTCAGTCAGGCGCGAGACCACGACACACAGAGGGCCTGTTGCCTGGGGCAGGTCGAATTCGGCACGCAGGGCCTTGCGATTTGCGAGTTTGCCGCGCGGCGTCTTGTACTGGTGAATGTGGTTGTCGACCTCGGGCGACCAGACATCGAGGTCAATGCCGTTCAGGATGCCGCTCAGATCAGAGCGCCGGGCGCGCAGCACCCCGTCCAACCCCATCCCGAAATCAGGTGTCATCAGCTCATCTGCGTATGTCGGCGATACGGTGGTCAGACGATCGGCGTGAAGCAACCCGGCCTTGAGCGTCGAGATTTTTCCCCAGTATTCCAACCCGTCAGTGTCGAGGTCAGTCTTGGCGATGCCCAGGGCATCTGCGCGTGCCATCGGAACAAGCCCCTGAAAGGCAATGTTGTGGATCGTCAGGACCGACGGGACCGGGACAGAGGCTTTTTTGAGGTAATACGGCACAAGCGCCGCTTGCCAGTCGTGGCAATGCACCAGGTCCGGTGTCCACCCCCCCAATCGGCCCGCGGCAATATCGGCAGCAGTTTGGCAAAGGGCCGCGAACCTTTCGGGATTGTCCGGCCAATCTTTGCCATTCGGACCTAGGTAGATACCGCTTTCCCGATCAAAGAGATGTGGAGCGTCGAGAACCAGCAAATCAAGTCCCGCGGCATGACCCGAGAGCAGTCGTGCCGATCCGCCAAAACAGTCATTGATTTCCGCCACTGTCTTTGCACGCTTAACTGCCGAAAGTACCGCCGGATAGCCTGGCAACAGGGTGCGCATCGACACGCCATATTCATCCAGTGCCGCGGGAAGTGCGCCCGCCACATCAGCCAGCCCGCCGGTCTTGACCAGCGGCGCACATTCAGACGTGACGGATAGCACTTTGATCACTGGGCAGCTTCCCATTCATCTATCATTTCTTGGGTGATCAGGGTCGTCCCTTTTTCTGACACACGGAAGAATTTGGCGTCCTCGGTCGGGTCTTCTCCGACAACCAGGCCTTTAGGGATTTCGACCCCCCGGTCAATCACGCATTTGCGCAAACGTGCCGACCGGTTGACGACGACATCTGGCAGGACCACCGACTGGTCGAGCACAGCATAGGAGTTCGTGTGCACATGGGTGAACAAGAGGGAATTGCGCACCTCAGTTCCCGATATGATGCAGCCTCCTGAAACCATGGACGAAATCGCGACGCCGCGTCGGTCCCTTTCGTCGTGGATGAATTTCGCCGGTGGAACGCTTTCGGAATACGTCCAGATCGGCCAGCTTTTATCCCACAAATCCAATTCCGGCGTGAAGTTCGTCAAGTCGATATTTGCTTCCCAAAAGGCATCGAGCGTGCCGACATCGCGCCAATAGCTATCGGCACCTTCGGCGCGGACGCAGCTGTCGTCGAAACGGTGGGCTATGGCCTTTCCATTCTTGACGATGTTCGGGATCAGGTCATTGCCAAAATCATGCGCTGAATCCGGGTTCTCTGCATCGGCCAGAAGAAGCTCGCGCAGAAACGCCCAGTTGAAAACATAGATGCCCATCGACGCCAATGCTTTGGTCGGGTCTTCGGGCGTCGCGGGGGGGTCAGCGGGCTTTTCCAGGAAAGAAGTGATCCTGCTGTCGGTATCCACCGCCATTACGCCAAAGGCGGACGCGTCCTTCCTTGGGACCGTCAGGCAGCCAACCGTAACGTCCGCACCAGCCTCGACATGCTGGGTCAGCATGATCTCGTAGTCCATTTTATAGATATGATCGCCAGCCAGGATGACGATGTATTCTATGCCATAGCTGTCGATGATGTCGATGTTCTGGGTAACGGCGTCGGCCGTCCCGCGGTACCACATGTCCTCGGACACCCTTTGGGAAGCCGGTAGGATATCGAGGTATTCGTTGCGCTCTGCCCGGAAAAAATTCCAGCCGCGTTGGCAGTGTCGGATCAGGGAATGGGCCTTGTATTGAGTGGCCACCGCCATGCGTCGGATGCCCGAATTCACTGCGTTTGACAGGGCGAAATCGATGATCCGGGTCTTGCCGCCGAAATAGACGGCCGGCTTTACGCGCCGGTCGGTCAGTTCCTTAAGCCGCGATCCGCGCCCACCGGCCAGTACGAACGCCATCGACCTTTGAGAAAGCCGCTTCGTTTCCACCATGTCCTTTTCCTCCCCTATTTCATGTGCTTGAACACCAGCACAGCCAATGGCGGTACTGTGATCTCGACCGAATGCGGCAACCCGTCCCAGTCGCTGTCGCTACTATGGACAATGCTGCCATTGCCCCGATTGCCACCACCATAAGCGGTGCCATCAGTGTTCAGAACTTCCTCCCAGGTTCCGGACTTGGGCAATCCAATACGCCAATTACGTTCGATCGGGGTGAAGTTGCAGACAACCACCACCGGATCGTCTTCATCTTCGCCAAAGCGGGCAAACGCCATGAGCGACTGTTCGGGATCATTGGCAATCCAACGGAACCCGGACGGATCACAGTCGCGCCGGTGCAACGCGGGAATGTCACGATACAGATGGTTGAGATCGCGCACGAGCGTCTGAATTCCGCGTTGGAGATCGCCGTGCAGTGCGTCCCAATCAAGTGATACGTCGTGGTTCCATTCTGTCCACTGCGCAAACTCACATCCCATAAAGAGAAGCTTTTTGCCCGGATGCGCCCACATAAATGCATAGTAAGCGCGCAGATTGGCAAACTTTTCCCATTCATTGCCGGGCATCTTGTTGATCATTGACCCTTTGCCGTGCACCACTTCGTCGTGACTGATCGGCAAGATGAAGTTTTCGGTGAACGAATAGTCGATAGGGAACGTCATCAGGTGATGATCGTATTTGCGATGGATCGGATCCTTTTCGATGTACCGCAACGTGTCGTTCATCCACCCCATGTTCCATTTGAACCCAAAGCCGAGACCGCCGGAATGTACTGGTGAAGACACGCCGGGAAAGGCCGTGGATTCTTCGGCCACGGTGACGATCCCGTCGACCTCTCCATAGCAAACCGTGTTCATTTCCTTCATGAAGTCAATGGCTTCGTAATTTTCGCGCCCACCATCCTTGTTAGGAACCCAGGCATCGTCAGCCCTTGAATAATCCCGGTACAACATCGACGCCACGGCATCCACGCGCAGACCGTCAACGTGATATTCCTGAAACCAGTATAGGGCATTGGCGGTGAGATAGTTTTTCACCTCGGCGCGGCCATAATTGTAAATCAGAGTGTTCCAATCCTGGTGGAATCCTTCGCGCGGGTCGGCATGTTCATAAAGATGCGTTCCGTCGAATTGCGCCAGGCCGTGGGCATCCGAGGGGAAATGCCCAGGCACCCAGTCGAGAATGACACCAAGTCCCGCCTTGTGGGCCGCCTCGATCAGATCCCGGAATTCATGCGGAGGTCCAAAGCGTATCGTCGGGGCATACATCCCCAGGGGCTGGTATCCCCAGGACCCATCGAACGGAAATTCGCTGATCGGCAGAAACTCCAGATGGGTAAACCCCATCCAATTGGCATAGTCGACAAGGTCTTTGGCCAGTTCCTTGTAACTGAGCATGCGACCATTTTCGCCGCGCCTCCAGGACCCGAGGTGGACCTCATAGACAGACATGGGTTGATCGCGTTGTTGCAGTTGCCCGCGTGCTGCCATCCAATCGGCGTCTTCCCAACCATACCCGGTAATGTCACGGACCACCGAAGAGGTCTCAGGCGGGTGCTGCGCGCCAAAGCCCACGGGGTCGGCCTTGAGAAAACGCGTGCCGCCATGTGGTGCGATCTCGTATTTGTACAGATCGCCTTCGGCGAGGCCGGGCAAAAAGATTTCCCACACGCCTGTGACACCAACCCGGCGCATCGGGTGGCGGCGTCCGTCCCAAACGTTGAAATCACCTACTACGGATACACGGGCGGCATTTGGCGCCCAAACCGCGAAATGCGTGCCAGTTACGCCGTCGATCTCAGTCACGTTTGCGCCGAGGACCTTCCAAAGTTGCCGATGAGACCCTTCCGCGATCAGGTATTGATCCAACTCTCCAAGCACGGGCCCGAACCTGTAGGGATCTTCGAAATCCCAGGTGGCGCCGTCGCTAAAGGTCGCGGACAGCGAATGGGGGAACTTGGAATTGGGGACTTGGGCGGCAAACAGCGGCCCTTCCACGCGTTCAAGCGGAACCTTCTTGCGTCCGACCGTCGCCAATACAGTCACCGCATCCGGGACCAACGCCACGCACCAAGCTTTTCGCCCCGACGTGTGCACCCCCAAAACGTCAAAAGGCCGATCATGGCGTGCACCAAGCAGAGCATCTACATCGTCTTGCGACATATGAGGTGGCAGAGTGTGCGACGTGGTGTCGGTCTTTGCTTTGGCCATCAAATAATGCGCCCGATGACAAAGCCATTTGCGCTCAAAGACAAAGACTTGCCATTGATTTCAGCGGCCTGGAAAAGGACAGGGGCAATCTGGTCTGTAAGTTCGACCGTTGTCGGCGTCGTCGATAGGTTAAATAGGCACATCACCGAGTCTCCACGAAGGAAGCCTAGCACCGGATCGTCAAAATTCAAAAATTCTGTCTTTCCGTGTCGTAGATCCGGTTCGGTCCGGCGCAGGGCTAGCATGGCACGATAGAATTCCAGAACGCTGTTTTCGCCGTGGCCAGACACGGCGCGGGCCAGTTGTGGAGGCTTCACCGGCAGCCAGGTTTGGTTCGCGGTCGAAAAGCCGCCGTTGGGAGCATCGGCTTCCCAGACCATTGGTGTACGGCACCCGTCGCGACCGGTTTTTTCCGGCCAGAAGTTGATGCCTTCGGGATCAGTCAATTCGTCAAAGCTGAGGACGGTATCGACTTGCCCCAACTCTTCGCCCTGATAGATGCAAATTGATCCCTCGAAGCTGAGCAACAAGGCCGCTGCCTGCTTGGCGAGCGCGTCCTGATCGTCGGCATGATCAAGCCAGCGGCCCACATGACGCGGCACATCGTGGTTGGAGAACGCCCAGCAAGGCCAGCCCTCGGGGGCCCCTTTGAAGAACGCCTCGATCCGGCTGCGGAAATGCTTGGGTGAAAAGTCCGGCCCCAAGAGTTCAAAGCTATAGGCCATGTGCAGCCTGTCGGAACCCGAGGTATACTCACCCATCAGTTCGATGGAATGGTGGCTGTCTCCAACCTCTCCGACCATGGCCCTGTTGTCATATTCGTCCAGGAGAGCCCGCAATCTCTCCAGGAAAGCGATGTTCTCGGGCCTGTTCTTCGAAAACAATGTGTATTGCATCTCGAACGGACGGACCGCTTCCTGCGCCCAGTCCGACGGGTTTGCGGCATTGTCGCGCAGCAACTGATCGTGGACATAGAAATTAACAGTGTCCAACCGGAAACCGTCCACCCCCCGGTCAAGCCAGAACCGAACGCAATCAAGCAGGTAATCCTGCACTTCGAGATTGTGGAAGTTCCAATCCGGTTGTTCGCGCAGGAAGTTGTGAAAATAGTACTGCCGTCGACGCGCATCCCATTCCCAGGATGATCCACCAAAGATCGCCAGCCAGTTGTTCGGCGGCGTGCCATCCGGTTTGGGGTCGGCCCAAACGAACCAGTCGGACTTGGGGTTGTCGCGGCTCTGGCGGCTCTCGATGAAATAGGGGTGCTGGTCCGAAGCATGGCTCAGGACTTGGTCGATAATGACCTTGAGACCCAGGTCATGTGCCTTGCCGAGCATCTCGTCGAAATCGGCCATCGTGCCAAAGACCGGGTCGATGCCGCGATAGTCCGAGACGTCGTAACCCATGTCGGCCATGGGCGACGGGAATACCGGGCTGAGCCAGATGGCGTCCACACCCAGCTTGGCGACATGATCCAGGCGCTGCGTGATGCCCTTTAGGTCACCGACTCCGTCTGCGTTGGAATCCATGAAAGACCGTGGATAAATCTGGTAGGTGACAGAACCGCGCCACCAATCTTGCCTGTCCGCCATCGGTTATGCCCTATGAAATAAGAGATGTTAGCCCTAACAGTACACTGTCCTATAGGGCTGAGAAACCTCCTTCACAACATTTATTACTGGGACAATCTGGCCGTGTTGCGACGGAATGAGCGAAGGAGGGGCGAAAGGCAGCGTGTGGAAACATGGTCATTTGCAATAAAGCATCTGCCGTTTGGACGTCTCGGTCGCCATTTCCGCCAACGATACGAACAGTTCGACAGAAGCGCCTTCAATCAGGTTTCTGATCGACGAAAAGGGTCGCGCGGCGTGTCAAATCCGATTGTGAGGCAAGGTAACTACTCCTGGCAGAACCGCTCTCGGATGTTTGGCCTAAGACGCCCGCATGTCAGTTTCGGCGACACAATCCGTTCGAAGAAGGCCTGTCATACAGCCCAAACCCAGATCAAAAGTTGCCGCGACCCATCCAAATAGCCTGAGCGGTGCAACAGGCTCGACATCGGTTTTATTGTTATATTTCTGACTGTTGTGAAGTTCCGGCAGCAATTCAACCTTATTTCTTCAGGCCGATTTGCGACTTTGGCTTTACATGCGGGGCTTATCCGACTTTCATTTGTATGCAGCGGTGTGCGCTGTGGGACGTGCGAAGAGGATGTGTGGGTGAAGCCGACCGACGTGACCGACCCCGAGTACTTTCATAAGGTGGTTGACTGCCAATATGCCTGCCCGGCGCATACGCCGGTTCCTGCCTATATTCGGTTGATCGCGCAAGAACGCTATACCGACGCCTATTTGATAAATTGGGAAAGCAATGTCTTTCCGGGAGTGCTGGGTCGCACCTGCGATCGACCCTGCGAGCCCGCCTGCCGTCGCGGTCGCGTTGAGGAAGAGCCGGTTGCGATTTGCCGGTTGAAACGGGTCGCTGCAGATTTCAAGGATGATGTCGCCGGGCTTTTGCCGAAGGCCGGAAAACCCAACGGAAAGAAAATTGCTTTGATCGGGGCTGGCCCCGCGTCGTTGACCGTTGCGCGCGATCTTGCGCCTCAGGGCTATGAATTGCACCTTTATGACGCCCAGTCGAAAGGCGGCGGCTTCATGCGAAGCCAAATCCCGTCATTTCGGTTGCCCGAGACCGTTCTGGACGAAGAGATCGGCTATGTGCTCGACATGGGCATCACCACGATTTTTGACACCTATGTCGACAGCATGTCCGAGATGCTGAACAAAGGTTACGATGCCGTTTTCGTGGGGTCTGGGGCGCCGCGTGGGCGTGATCTTCCTAACCTGCCGGGACGAAAGGAAGCGGACGCGAATATCCACATTGGCATCAATTGGCTTGCCAATGTCGCCTTTGAGCATACCAAGGAGATCGGCAAGCGCGTGATCGTTCTTGGCGGCGGAAACACGGCGATGGACTGCTGCCGGACATCTCGTCGATTGGGTGGTGAGGAGGTCAAAGTCATCGTCCGCAGCCCCTTTGCAGACATGAAGGCCAGCCCGTGGGAAAAAGAGGATGCGCAACACGAAGGCATCCCGATCATCGACAATCATGTGCCACTGGAATTCATGGTCGAGAAGGGCAAGCTTGTCGGCATGACTTTCGATGTGGTCGAACCCGTTTATCACGCCGACGGTCGCCGCGAGCTGGTGTCCACCGGCGAAGAGCCGGTTTTTGTGCCCTGCGACGACGTGTTGATCGCCATTGGCCAGGAAAACGCATTTCCGTGGATCGAAAAGGAAACAGGGATCCGATTCACCAGTTGGGGCACACCGATCATCAACGACGATGAGACGTTCCAATCCACCCGCAAGGAAGTGTTCTTTGGCGGGGACTCGGCTTTTGGCCCGTCGAACATCATCACGGCCGTCGCACACGGGCACAAGGCGGCGGTGTCCATCGATCTTTACTGTCAGGGGAAAGACCTTTCGGTGCGGCCTGCGCCTTACACCAATCTGGTCAGCCAAAAGATGGGCATTCATGAATGGAGCTATGATTCCATCCCCATCACCGACGAACGCAAGATTGTCCCTTTGGAGGATCTCAAGACAGCGCTGCAAGACCGGAAGGTCGAGGTTGAGTTGGGCTTTGACGCCGACACCGCTTTTGTCGAGGCCGAGCGGTGTCTGAATTGCGATGCGCAGACGGTGTTCACTGACGGAAATTGTATAGAGTGCGATGCCTGCACAGACATCTGCCCGACCAGTTGCATCACTTTCACTCAGAATGCGCCGGAGCCCGAGCTGAGACAGAAGATCATGGTGCCCGCCGAGAATGAGGAACAGGACCTCTATGTCTCAGGGCCGCTTCCCACCGGTCGGGTCATGGTCAAGGACGAGGACGTCTGCCTGCATTGTGGGCTGTGCGCCGAGCGCTGCCCGACAGCAGCCTGGGACATGCAGATGTTTTGGTACAATGTCGCCAAGGCGACACCCGGCATGGTGGACATCACATGAAACAGATTGCGGGTATCAACGATTTTGTCGTCAAGTTCTCGAATGTGAACGGTACTGGCTCGGCTTCGGCCAACCATCTTTTCGCCAAGGCGATTTTCCGCATGGGCATCCCCGTGAGCCCGCGCAATATTTTTCCGTCCAACATTCAAGGCCTACCGACTTGGTACGAAGTACGGGTCAGCGCAAAAGGCTATTTGGGTCGTCGGGGCGGCGTTGATTTGATGCTCAGTGTGAACCCTCAAACGATCGAGGAAGATCTCGCAAGTGTCACGCCCGGCGGCTATTTCGTCTACGATTCAACCAAACCGCTTGCTCCGAACCTGACACGCGATGACATCACGTTTTTTGGCATCCCGCTCACCGAGATGTGCATGCGTGAATTCAAGGTCGCGCGGCTTCAGCAACTGCTCAAGAATGTGGTCTATGTCGGCGCTCTGGCGGCCTTGTTGGACATCAAGTTTTCCATCCTGAAAGACCTGCTGGGCGACCAGTTCAAAGGCAAGGAAAAGCTGATCTCACCCAACGTCCACGCCTTGGAGATGGGGTATCAGTTTGCGACCGAGAATTTCAAATGCCCCCTTCCGATCCGGTTGGAGCAGGGCATCAACGATGCGCCGCATATTCGCGAAAGCGAGCACATTCTCATGAACGGCAACACCGCCGCTGCCCTTGGTGCGATCTATGGCGGCGCGACCGTCGCCGCCTGGTATCCGATTACACCTTCCACGTCAGTCGTCGATGCCTTTGCGGAATATGCGCACCGCCTTCGCATTGACGCGGGGACCGGCAAGAAGAACTTCGCGATCCTTCAGGCCGAGGATGAGCTGGCCGCCATGGGGATGGTCGTCGGTGCCAGTTGGAACGGTGCGCGCGCCTTCACGGCGACCTCGGGACCGGGGTTGTCTTTGATGAGCGAATTTCTGGGGCTGGCCTATTTCGCGGAGGTCCCGGTGGTTTTGATCGACGTCCAGCGATCCGGCCCATCGACCGGAATGCCGACGCGAAGTCAGCAATCCGATATCCTGGCCGCAGCCTATGCCAGTCATGGTGATACGAAGCACGTGCTTCTTTTCCCGGCCACACCGCGTGAATGTTTTGACATGACCGTGCAGGCATTTGATCTGGCCGAGCAGTTGCAGACCCCCGTGATCATGATGTCGGATCTTGACCTGGGCATGAACGACTGGATGTCGCCGCCCCTGGAATGGGACGACAGTTATGAGATGAACCGCGGTAAGGTTCTGGATGCCAAAGGGCTGGACGACGTCGAGACCTGGGGCCGATATCTTGATGTCGATGGTGACGGTATCTGCTATCGTACACTGCCCGGAACGCACCCGGAAAAAGGCGCGTTTTTCACGCGCGGGTCGTCCAAGAACGACATGGCGGTCTATTCTGAAAAGGGCGAAGATTACGTGCAGAACGTCGACCGTCTGTTGCGCAAGTTCGAAACCGCAAAATCCTATGTGCCGGAACCCAAGGTCCACGATCCGATCCCGGTGAAAAAGCCGAAAACCAAGCTGAAACTGGGTGCGTTGTTCTTCGGGACTTCGGCGTCTCCATCGTATGAGGCGGTCGAAATATTGGCCGAGGACGGCTATCCGATCGACGTGATGCGTATTCGGGCCTTTCCGTTTCACGAAAGCCTGGATGCGTTCGTCCATGCCCACGACATCGTCTTCGTCATTGAACAGAACCGGGACGGACAGATGCGCCAGCTTATCATGAACGAGTGCCATATCTCGCCAGACAAGCTCGCCTCTGTTTTGAATTACTCCGGCACGCCAATCACCGCCCGAGCCATCGCAAGGCAGATTCGCCAGGCGCTGGATACAAAAAGCGCCGACGTGGTCGCGCTGCATCCGGAGACTGCCTGATGTCCTATGCAAAACCGAAATTCCGCCATCCGCGCCTTCCCAAGAATGCCCTGGGATTTACCGTTGCTGACTATGACGGAGCGATCTCGACCCTTTGTGCCGGTTGCGGACATGACAGTATTTCCGGTGCCATTCGGAATGCATGTTTTCTATCGTCCATCCCACCACATCGGATTGCGAAGCTGTCGGGAATCGGCTGTTCGTCGAAAATGCCAACCTATTTCCTGGGCAAAAGCCACGGCTTTAACTCGGTCCACGGCCGAATGCCGTCGGTTGCGACCGGTGCAAATGTCGCGAACCGCGACCTGACCTATATTGGCGTCTCGGGCGATGGGGACACAGCGTCGATCGGCATGGGGCAATTCATTCATCTGATCCGGCGCAATGTGAACATGACATATATTGTCGCAAATAACGGGTGTTATGGGCTGACAAAGGGCCAGGACAGTGCCACCGCCGATCTTGGGTCGCTAAGCAAGCAAGGCGCCGCCAACCCATTTGAAGGGATCGACCTAGCCAGCCTCGCGTTGTTGCAAGGGGCAAGTTTTGTTGGCCGCAGTTTTTCGGGCGACAAGGAACAGCTAGAGCCGATGATCAGGGCAGCCATGGCGCATCAGGGTTTTGCTTTCATCGACGTGGTGTCGCCCTGCGTCACCTTCGCCAATCATTCCGGCGCCACAAAAGGGTATGCGGCGACGCGCGAGCAACTCGACGCCATGCCTCTGGACTTCATCCCTATGCGCGAAGAAATTCGGGCGCAATTCGATGCAGGAACAAGTCAGGCCGTAACGCTGCACGACGGGTCGGTGATCCACCTGCACAAGGCCCGCGAAGATTGGAAAACAGACGACCGGTCCGCCGCGATGTTGGCGCTGCAAAACTCAAAAGACAACGGCAAGTACTTGACTGGGCTTTTGTATTTGGACCCGAACTCGCAAGACCTGACCCAAACTCTGGGCATGGCCTCGAAACCTTTGAATGAATTGGGCAAGGACGAGCTCTGCCCCGGAAGCAGGGTGCTGAAAAGCATCAATGAAGGACTGCGATAGCCCCAAAGGTAATTTTCAACGGGTCGCTGGCGCGGCGGGCGTTTCGGGGTTTGACACATCCGCCATCAACTGGGTCGTCGCCTTGCGCAACAAGGCTTGATCCGATCCGCAGACAAAGAGACTTATGCCGCGGTCACGCCATTTTGTGGTCTGGGCGGGATTTCCGACGAACAGCCCCACCGCGACACCCGCCTTTTGGCCCGCGGCTATGATGTCTTCGATGGCGGCGTCCAGCTCTTTGGATGGAAACCCCACGCCCATGGATTGCGAGAGGTCGGCCGGTCCAATGAAAAGCATGTCCACATCTTCGAGACCTGCGATATCGTCGAGGTGATCCAGGGCGCATTTGTCTTCGATTTGCACCATGACGACAGCCTTTGCATCGCAGGCGGTCTGATAGTCCGGGATGGTCATCCCGCCATAGTTGCCGGCCCGTGGCGAGGGAGAAAGGCCGCGCTTTCCGCGCGCAAAACGCACCGCGTCGCAGACGGCTTCAGCGTCTGGCCTGTCCAGAACATGCGGAACCATCACACCTGTCAGGCCAAGATCCAGCAATGGCGCGATCCAGTCGCGTTGTGTGCCCCAGCGGCGTGACAAAAGTGGCAAGTCAACGGCTTTGGCCGCAAGTGCCAACATATCCATTTGGCCGAGGTCAATCGGGGCGTGTTCCTGGTCGATGACCGCAAAATCCAATCCGGCATGGCCAAGAATTTCAACGACATGGGGGGCCGGTGTCTTAATGAAGGTTCCGATCAGCATTTCCCCTGCGCGGATGCGCTTTCTCAGGTCGGTGGCCATGTGCATGTCCTTTTCAACTTTAGGCGCTGTCGTCACTGATCAGGTGCCATGACGCAGGCCGCATTTCGTTGAAACCATGTCATGGATTTCAGCGGCAGAGTATCCCAAATAAATTGTTGTTCGTGATTCCATTGACCCGGTCATGAAATCATCGGGGGCGATAATTCGGATCCCAGTGGTGTTTCGTGTACCGCGCCCAAAACTTGCAAGACCTAAATCCAGGACGCTGTCGAGGCGGAGCGGGAAAAGGCATCATGCGAATATGAAGTCGGCGTCGTCGAGGGTATTTTGTGCGATAGCAATCAGAGTAAATGCATTTCCACCAAATCCGACGTCGATATCATAGTTGCCGCCATTGGCATTGGTCGTGACGGTTAGATCGTTCACGTTTGTTGCGCCCCATGTCGAAATGTCGAGCAGGTCGGTTCCAGGCGTGAAATCAAGGACTTGGTCGTCGTCGGGGTCACCGTTGATGAACATGAAGACATCCGCGCCAGAGCCGCCATTCAATGTATCGGCGCCCGTGCCCCCGTTTAATGTGTCGTCACCATTTCCGCCTTCGATACGGTCATTCCCGCCCTGTCCATAAACGACGTCGTCACCGCTGCGGGCCAAGACGAAATCATTGCCATCGCCGCCGTGGACAATATTGTTCCCGCCGGTAGCGCGCAGGGCGTCGTTAAAGTCTGTACCGATCAGATTCTCGATCGAAACATAGGTGTCCCCAAGGGCATCACCAGAGTTATTGCCGGGATTGGACAAATCCACGGAGACACTGGCCGACGAGGTCGAATAGGACGCGGCGTCGAGGCCATCGCCCCCATTCAGGGTGTCCGCGCCGTTGCCGCCGATAAGGGTGTCGGCGCCGTTGCCACCTTCCAATCGGTCGTCGCCGCCTTCGCCATGGACGATATCATCGCCGCTGCGGGCCAGTACAAAATCGTTGCCGCCCCCGGCGTGTATAGTATTGGCGTTACCAGATGCGCGCAGGTCATCGGCAAAATTGGTGCCAATCAGATTCTCGACATCGGTGTGGGTGTCGCCAGTTGCGTCTCCGGTATTGCGGGCCGCGTTGCCGAAATCGACGGAAAGCCCTGCCGTTGCATTGGCATAGGTGACGCCGTCGACGCCGCCACCACCGTCAAATGCATCTGCGCCCGCGCCCCCTTCGAGTGTGTCGTTCCCTGCGTTGCCGTTCAATGTGTCGTTGCCTGCTCCTCCAAAAAGGTAGGTGCCTTGGCTGGCTGATCCCAGCACATCGTCGAAACTTGATCCAACGAGCATTTCTATCGACGAATAGGTGTCACCTGCTGCTGCGCCGGAATTGAGATTGGGATTTGCCATGTCGGCGGTGACTGCTGCCGTTGCGTCGGCATAGGATGCCGTGTCAAAACCGCTGCCGCCGTTCATTTCGTCGGCACCGACGCCGCCGAACAGCACGTCGTCGCCATTTCCGCCTTCCAACCGGTCGTCGCCCTGATCGCCATAGATTGTATCGTTGCCGCTGCGCGCGAGGATAAAGTCGTTTCCCGCGCCGCCCGAAATGATGTTGGCTTGTCCGGATGCGCGCAATGCGTCGTTGAACCCCGATCCTGTCAGGTTTTCGATCGAAACAAATATGTCCCCAGAGGCTTCGTTGGTGTTGCCGCCAGGATTGGCGAGATCAACCGAAACACCCGACGTCGCCCCCGAATATGAGACGCTGTCGGTTCCGTCGCCGCCGTCCAGAGTGTCTGCGCCTGCGCCCCCGTTCAGCGTGTCGTTTCCGGATCCGCCTTCGATGCTGTCATTGCCGTCATTGCCATAAATCTGATCGTCGTCGGCATCCGCATAAATCGTGTCCGCGTCGTCTCCGCCAAAAATCAAGTCATTGCCATTGCCACCGCTGATCAGGTCGTTGCCCGAGCCGGCAAAGATCGTGTCGTTTCCGTCTCCGCCATTGATCGTGTCATTGCTCATGAGGTTTTTCCTCGCGCGGATAGAAATGGGCTGAAGCCCGGTGTTTCAGTTTGGACTGAGCACAGAGATTGAATCAAAAAATGCGTGGCAAGTTTCGCCGCAACCGAGTTCAAAAAAGCCGGCAAAAGAGCCCTTTGGGCCGGAGAGGCAGCGAAGGGGAGGTGGCGCACCTCCCCCTCGGTTCGCTAGGTGACCTTACGAGCCAAAGTCACCCAAGGAGCCAAAATCGACCTGCGCCGAGTTGACGGCATTGGAAGGCAGATCCGGCACTTTTTGCAGATTAGGGACCTTGGACGCGAAAATGCCCCCAAATGTCCCAGACCGTGCGCTGACGAATTCGCGCAAAGCCTCGGCCAAAGGGTCGTTGCCTGTCATCAGCTGCGGATTCGCGTTGATAAATGCAATCAATGCCTTGGTGTCGCGGCTTTCCGACAGCTCGCGCAAGGTGTCCAGGTCATTCTGGGTATACGCGGCATAAGAGGCATGGTTCACGCCCATCAAAAGAGCCGTCGTCAGCAGTGCAATCTTCAGTTTCTTCATTTTGAGAACTCTCTCACAATTCAACTTCGGCGTTCATAGCGGGCTATCCTTGAACATAACGTGAATCCCGCACAGGCGATTTTTCCGAGTTCCCACCAATTTTAAGAAACTGCCCCGCTTTAGCAGATCCTTAATCATGCTTTGCGATTCAAGTCGTGGTTGGGCCACTCGCTGCGTCGCGGCGGGCGCGCTTGGAGAAAGAATTTCTGCACGGGGACTTGGGCATGACGTTGACCTATCGAGACTACTTTGATCTCTCACAAGCGATCTCATCGAACATTTCGAAAATACCTCAGGTGGATATGGTGGTGGGCATCCCAAAATCCGGGCTGATCCCCGGCACGATGATTGCCACGATGCGAAACCTGCCGTTCTTTGATCTGGATGGTTTCGTTTTTTCGTTTAACGCCCGCAAAGGGCAGCGGCGACAATCAGGCAGCATGATCGAGGAAAAAAAGCGGGTGCTGGTCGTCGACGATAGCGTAAATACCGGCAATGAGCTGCGCCGTACCGTCGAAAGGCTGAGCGGGCTGAGCGACGTTGCGGAATTCGTCTTTTGCGGCATTTACGGCAACGACAAAAAACCCAGGAACACTCCAAAGCATATCATTCTCGAGGTTGTGCCCCAGCCGCGCATTTTCCAGTGGAACTATCGCAATCATATCGTGGCCGAGAACGCCTGTTTTGACATGGATGGTGTGCTTTGCGTCGATCCTACGGCAGAACAAAATGACGACGGTCCGCGTTATCGCGAATTTATCGAAACGGCCCAGCCGCTCTACATCCCTGCAAAGAAAATCAGTGCGATCGTGACCTCTCGGCTTGAACGGTATCGGAAAGAAACCGAGGCTTGGCTTAAGGACAATGGTGTCAAGTATGGTGAGCTGATCATGCTTGATCTTCCCGATGCGGAAACGCGCCGGAAAATGGGGGTTCACGCCGCCTATAAGGCCGAAGTCTATGGCAAGAGAAGTGAAATTCTCTTCGTCGAAAGCAATCGGGATCAAGCATCTGAAATCGCGACGCTAACGGACAAGCCGGTATTGTGCACGGATGTTGATGCCTTTTTTTATGGTCGCTCGGGCGATGTGCCCAAGGTCGACCGGATCGAGCAGGTCGGTCGTTTGGAGAATGAAAACCATCTGCTGCGATCGCAGTTGGACGGGGCCATTCGTTATTTGAAAGAAGCGAGCATCGACTACCCGGATTGGGCCGATTCATTTGAGATTGAACGGCCCCGAAAACACAGAACCGACACCCCTTACCGTCGGTTGCAGCTACTTGAAGACAGAAAATCCGTCGATACGCGCTATTCTCCGAAACGGCCGAAAGCAGGAAAGGGCCTGCGGATCGCGATGGTTTCGACCAGTTTCGATTTGAAAGTCGGCGCTGGGGCTGCGGCGTCTTCGTCGCGCTTGCGGGACTGTTTGATCGCGGCGGGACACACGGTCGAAACGTTCTCGTTGGACAACTACAAACGCAACGGGACCGAAACGTCTGAACAACCTATCAAGGGTTCGGAGATTCCGATGTGGATTTCTCTTGGGTCAACCTCGATCTCTCAGCTTGTGACGCGCGACGTCAATCAATTCGCCCCCGATTGCGTTGTTCTCGGCGCCGTTGATCGTAGCGTTCTTGGAACCGTCGATATCCTCAAACTCAATTTCCCGATCGTATGGGTGACGAGGGATAATCTTGTCCATACCGGGGGATGCCTGTTCAAGCTGGACCCCGAACAGGTCGAGCAGGTTCCAAATGAGGTGCGCAACTATGTTCGTCACTTGACCTGCACTGGTTACAAGACCGGATGCAAGGAATGCCCCGTGGTCAAGGATCACCGTGAACAGGCCTTGATCGCGGCGTCCTATACTTTGAAATCAATGGTATACCGCCGCCGTCCCGACATCGTCTTTTGTGCCATTTCCGATTGGCTAAAAAGCGAACTGGAAGCCGCGCCGCTGACCAGCCAGCATGACATAAGACTTGTCAGTAACCCGATTCCAAGGCCCAGATTGCCCAGCCGAGGAGACTGCCGCGCCGAGCTTGGGCTTTCGCCGGATGCGAAGCTTATTCTCGCGCCCGTCCACAAGGCTTCCAATCAAAGAAAAGGGTTTGCCTTTGCGGCGCAGGCATTGGCCCAGTTGCACGAACGGCTTAGTCCTGAGCAACGCGCCCAGATCGTCGTCGCGATTTTCGGTCAGGTGTCCGAAGAGGATGACATCGGGCATCTCTATCCCTTCCAGACGGTAAAGCTTGGCTTCATCGAAGACGAAGTGGAAAAGGCGATGATCTACAAGTCTGCGGATGTAACTCTGGTTCCGTCGATGCAGGAAAGTCTTTCTGTGATCGCCTCGGATTCGATTTGCAACGGGACGCCCGTTGTCTGTTTTGACACCAGCGGCTTGTCGTATTTCGTGCGTAACCGTGCCAATGGGTTCCTGGCACAGTCTTATAATGCGGAAGACCTGGCGCGCGGCCTGTACTGGGCGCTTTTCCAAGCCAATACCGCATCAGTGCGAAAGGCCGCTGCCCAAATCGGCAAGGAGCTTTTCGATCCACGCGCCAACACGGCCTTGCTGGAAGACGCCTTGCATCACGCGATTGCAAATCACGGCGATTTGAAATTCGACGAATATGACTTTGGAGAGATCAGTGAGTTTGCAGATAGCGTCAGTGCGACGAACCGCTTCATGCACATACATCGTCGCAGCCTGGAAAAACGCAACCACGCGCTAAAGGCGTCATAGCTGTTATAGGTCGCGTAAGAGGGGCGGGGACCGCCCCTCAGCCAAGACGCTATCCGATGATTTTAACGGCCTTGACCAGCAAGATCTCGCAGGCACCATCGCCCCGGTCAGTTCGTGATGTGGACGTCAGCCAGCGCCATCCATCCTTGTGGCGAATATTGACCAGATACCCCTCGATCTGAACGATTTGTCCCTTCTTTATTCCGTGCAGAGTCCTATCCAACTCGCGTGTGGCGGGAATCATGTGAACGTTTGAACTGTTGTGAACGATGTCATTCACGTTGATGTCTTGGGTCGGGTCGTATTGCATCGATGCAAATCGTCCGGACTGGGTAACGGCAACCTGAGACAACAGAATGTCCGACGCCATTTTGTTCCATCCCAAGGCAAGGTCGACGGGCGAGATTTTGGCCTCGCGGCCTGTGCGGTACTGCGCCGCCGACAATACTTTTGCCTGAACTTGAAACGCTGCGACGGCTTCCAGCTGATGCCCGGCTTTCTTGTAGGTTTTCTTGCTGTTCAACTCGGACTGGACAGGGGCGTTGGTCGTCGCGGCGGCATTTGCGACCGAAGCGTCGGCACCCATTAACGACAGCGTTGCCACCAGAATAGTTAACAGGCTGCGGGGACCGGTCTTCTTCGCGGTTGTGCCGTTGCATCCTTTTTGTGGGTGAGCCAGAGACAAACTGGACAAAAATGTCTTGGTTGGGTTTGAAAAAGAACGATTTTTCATGGGGCACTCACAATATCATTAACGGGGTACTTATGAAAATTTGAACGAGTCCCGTCCAAACTGCAACAAATTTTAGACGCTCTGGTTAACGGTTTCGACTGGCAGGACCTTCACAGTTGCAACAGTTTTGTTGCGTTGGTTTCGAATATTGCTTCGCGTACCTTTGCGGAAACCGGCGCGTGGCGAAGCCATTCGATCGCTCGCGCGTTCGATGCATAAGGATAGTCGACGGCAAACAAGACGCGATCCGGTCCCATGATTTCCAGACAGCATTTCAGGGCCGTATCCGAGAAAAAGCCGCTTGTGGTGACGTGAAAGTTATTTCGAAGATACGCCGCGAAATCGCAAGGCCGGTTTCCGGGACGTGACAGCGAGTCCGCTATACGATCCAGCCAAAATGGAAGTCCTTCACCCATATGGCCAAGAATGATTTGCAGATCGGGGCAGCGTTCGAACAGGCCACTCAGGATCAAACGAATGGCATGGGTGCCGGTTTCGACACCAAACCCCCAGGCGGGTCCGGTCAGGGCAGGGTGGGTGTCATCGTAGGGCGACAAAAGCAGCTTGGTCAGGGCGGGGTCGGGTTCGGATGGATGAATATAGATCGGAACGCCAAGCTTTTCGGCCCGCTCAAAAATCGGCCAATAGAACTGGTCGTCCAGGAACCGTCCTGCGCTGCGGCCATGGATCATTGCGCCATTCAATTTCAGTTCGTTGATGGCGCGGTCAAGTTCCTCAGCCGCGGCGGCGGGTTCTTCAGTCGGCAACATAGCAAAGCCGGAAAACCGCGTCGAATGCGCCGCGATGATGTCGGCGAGAACATCGTTTGCATTCTGACAGGCCAAAACGGCGGCATCGCCATCCATCTGCTGACTGCCGGGAGACTGATGCGACAACACCTGGTGATCTATGCCAGCCGCATCCATGTCAGCGATCCGGGCGAGCCCCGTATCAAACAGCTTTTCCGCCAAGGCAGGAGGGGGGCGCCGGCCGGTGAAATGGTCGGACAGCGCAGGATGCATGAAATGCTCTTCCACGGCGATGATCCTGGGTGCCATGCTGTCAGTTGCCCTGTTCAGCGTTAAGCGGGGCGACGCTGTCGCGCTTGATCAGTTCAACTGGCAGGACCTCGTTCTTGGTCGGTGTGTCTGGCGCGTCGATCAGTTCGAGAAGAAGCTTCGCTGCAACACGGCCCACTTCGAACTGTTGCACGCGAACGGTTGTCAGGGCGGGAGGAATTCGGTCCAGAAAGGGCATGTCATTGAAGCCGGTGACGGAAATGTCGTCCGGACAGGATAGCCCCGCCGATCTCATGGCATCGATGGCGCCGATGGCGATCCCGTCGTTGGCGCAGGCAATGGCAGTAAAGGCGGCCCCGCTGTCCAACAGTGCCTTGGTGCAACGCCGACCTTCTTCTTCTTCGAATCGAACTGCATACTGAATGGCGCTTTGAGGGATGTTCAGCCCTCGGGCCTTGGCCGCATGCAGGAAAGCATTCAAACGTGTCTTGCCGGTCGAAAGTTCCTGCGGCCCGGCAATGTGGGCGATCTGGCGGTGGCCCATGTCGACCAAGTGATTGACAATCGATGCCACGCCGGCCGCGTCGTCATTGGTCGCCGACGGCAGAGACGGCTGCTCGACCCGCCGGTTGGCCGTCACGACCGGCAGCGATTTGATGGCGTCTTCCATCAAGGGGTCGTGGCGCTCGACGGCAGCATCGATGATCCCATCCACACCGCGTTCCAGAAGGACACCCAGCATCCGGGCGGCGCGATCTGCGTCGCCATCGGTATTGACGATGATGCTGGTATAGCCGCGCGCTTCCAAGACAGTCTCGGCACCGCGCACGATGGGCGGAAACAGCGTGTTGGTAATATCGGGAAGCATGATGCCGATAGACATCGTCCGGTTGGTTCTCAGACCGGAAGCCAATCTGTTTGGCCGGTATCCCATCTCGCTTGCAGCAGCGCGAACACGTTCGACGACCTCGGCCGTAAGCGACTTTGAAAGATTGGGATTTAGCGCGCGCGATACAGTTGAAACATGCACGCCGGTAGCATTTGCAATGTCTTTCAAGGTTGTCTTTCGCGGCATTCGATCCTCACTTTCTCTTTCAAAATAACGAGATACCGACCGCTTTGCAATCGATTGCATAATGTTCTTGACCGATTGAGGGGGAATCATCTACCGTTTTGTGCAATCGATTGCATGAATTGGCGGCAGTACACAAACTGCACAGCCAAGCGAGACAATCAGCGCCAACAGGAGGGGTCATGGGAACGGTTGTGGACGGATCAGATGCCGCGGTGCCGGTTATTCGCCGAAAGATGCTGTCCGCCCACAATGACGGTTCTTTGGCGACCAGGGTCGACTTTCGCGACTATGGACAGCTGACGTTTGACGAACCTTCTGCCCACGGTGGCAGTGATCTGGGGCCTTCGCCGCTGTCGGGGGTTTTGGGGGCCTTGTGTGGATGCGAGGCGGTCACATTCGGGCGCACCGCCCGCGAAATGGATTTTATCTATACCGGGATTGATTTTGACGCGGCGTTCACCATCGACATCCGGGGTCGCAACGGTGTGCGTGGCGTGGTGCCCCATTTTCAAACCGTCAAGGTTGAGGCGCGCGTTCATACCCAGGAAAGCGAAGAACGGCTGCGCGACGTTGTCGAGGAAACCGAGGCGCGGTGCCCAGTGTTCAATCTGATCAGTGATGCCGGGGTCCGGCTTGAAATGTTGTGGATCCGCGACGCCGGCTGAAGGGCGGCGGGCGCGATACGAAGTGGAGAAGTAGAATGTCGAAACCAGTTATCGGATGGATCGGAATGGGCCGGATGGGGTATCCCATGGCTGAACGCCTGATAGATGCCGGTTACGAGGTCCGGGTGTGGAACAGAACCCGTTCAAAGGCCGAACCTTTGGCCGACAAGGGCGCTGTTCTGGTGGATCGCCCTGCCGATCTGTCCGGTGTCGATATTCTTGCGACCATGGTGTCCACCGGCAAGGACGTCGAACAGATCTATTTTGGGGACAGCGGTGTATTGACCGGGGACGGCGTTCCCGGGGTCTTTCTGGATCTGTCCTCGATTGGGGTCGATCAGTCGGCTGACTTGCGCGCGCGCCTGGCCGATCGGGGCGCCGAGTTTCTCTGCTCGCCGGTCAGCGGCAATGGCAAATGTGTGCGAGCTGGCAAGTTGAGTGCGGTTGTTTCCGGCCCGCAAAGTGTATTTGAACAGGTCGAGCCGGTGATTGCCGCCATTGCAGCCAGTGGCGTGTCATATGTCGGTGACGGCGAATTGGCGCGGTTTTGCAAGATCGCCCACAACGTGCTCTTGGGCGTCGTGACCCAGAACCTGGCCGAGATAACGATCCTGGCCCAGAAAGCGGGTATACCACGTCGCGCTTTCATGGATTTCATAAACAACTCGGTCATGGGGTCGGTCTATTCGCGCTATAAGACCAACGCCTTCGTCAATCTGGACTGGACCACGACTTTCACCCCCGCCTTGCTGCGCAAGGACCTGGACCTGGGACTGGAGGCCGGGCGTACCCTTGGGGTTCCGATGCCGGTGACGGCCACGACCCGCGAAGCGCTTCAGGCGCACTTTGGCGCGGCGTCGTTGAAAGACGACCCCGAGGCCTATTTGCAAGAAGATTTCGCTGCGCTGCTGGAAACGGTGGCGCTGGCGTCCGGCATTCAATTGGAAAGCGAGAACGACCCTTATCCGACGGGGCTCGAAATGCCTCAGGCGGCTGAATAGCCAGCACTTTGCATCAAGACAAAGGCTGACTGAACAATCGGATCGAGGAGGATCCGATAAACGACCATTTGGGAGGACTAAGTAATGGCAATTCGCAAATTACTACTTGGCGCCGCTTCGGCCGCGCTGACAACAGCGACGCTTGCAGCCCCTGCTGCGGCTGAAATCAAGATCGGTGCATCGCTGCCGCTGACGGGCTCGTTCTCGATTGCGGGCTCCAAGCACCAGCAGGGCTATGAGCTTTGTGTGAAACTGATCAACGAGCGTGGCGGCTTGTTGGGCCAGGAAGTGACGCTGATCACCTCGGATAACCGTTCAGACCCGGCAACAGCGATCAACCAGTACGAACGCTTCATCAATGTCGATGGTGTGGATGCGGTCTTTGGGACATTCTCGTCGCGTCTGACCTTCCCGGTTGCAAACATTCTGGCCAAGAACGGCTATGTGCATCCGATCCCCGCTGGCGGTGCCTTGCGCATTTACATGCAAGGGCACGAAGACCTGTTCTATTTCCAGCCGAACGCCGCAGAATATGTGGGCGCGACACTTCAGAAAATGATCGCAGACCTGGTCGATCCGAACGACGTGCCGAAGACTGCGGCGCTGGTGGCGGCAGACGACTTTTTCGCCAATGCGATCGAAACCGGATTCCTGGGTTCGAAAGTGACCGATCCGGCAGACGGGTCGGTGGTGGCTGATCTGGCGCCTGGCTATCTGGCCGATACCGGGATCGAGGTGGTGTACACCGAGAAATGGCCGGAAGAAGGGTTCAACGACTGGCTGAACCTTGCCAATTCGATCAAACGTTCGAATGCGGAATTGATCGTCGCGCTGACCGCCTCGGCGGAAGAGGCGGTGCAGTTGACCCGCGCATTGAAGACCGTCCGGGCCGAACCCAAGATGGTTTATTACAGCCAGGGTACGCAGGCTGAATTCTATGAAGGCACGGGCGACGCATCCGAAGCCATCATGACCCAGTCCTCGTGGCACCTGTTGTCACCCTTTGTCGGAAAGCTGAACGACAAAGAGTTTACCAACGACGAGTTTGCGGCGGCCTTCCGTGCCGAATACGGCGGCGATCCGGATGAAGACAGCGCCATTCCTTTTGCGGTTTGTCAGGGCATCGAACAGTCGATCATCGGCGCAGGGTCCACGGACAACGCCGCGATGGGCGATTGGCTGAACTCGCGCACGAATGACGACCCGGTACGCACTATTCTCGGACGCTTTTCGTGGGATGAGCGCGGACTTCCTGTCGATAAGCCTTTCCTGATGGCCCAATGGCAGAATGGCGAGTTGAAGTTCGTCTATCCGACGGACGAATTCGAAGGTGTCTCTGACCTGATCCATCCCAAGCAGGGCTTCTGAGTGAGACGCGACCGGGCGCATGGGATGCGCCCGGTCACAGCAAACAAGTAATTCTTGAGGAAAACTGCCGTGCTAGACGTAAAGGGCCTTTGCAAGTACTTCGGCGGCATCAAGGCCGTGGACGGATGCAGTTTCACGGCCGAGACAGGCAAGATAACGGCCTTGATCGGCCCCAACGGTGCGGGCAAGACGACAGCGTTCAATTGCATCAGCAGAACCATGACACCCACGAAGGGCGAGGTCTGGTTGGATGGTGAGCGTATCGACGGACTGCGGCCTTACCAGATTACCAGCAAAGGCCTGTCCCGAACCTTTCAGATTTCGCGAAATCTTGCGGACATGTCGGTGTTGGAAAACATTATTTGCCAGTCCAAGATTCATGGGTGGCGCGATCTGTTTCGTCCGGCGATGAGCCCGGAAGAGATCGACAAGGCCATGGGAATACTCGACTTTCTTGGGATCACTCGGATTGCCCACGAGGATGGCTCCAACCTGAGTTACGGCCAGAAAAAGCTGATGGACCTGGCGGCGCTCTTGATGAGCGACCCTAAAATCATCTTGCTGGACGAGCCAGCGGGCGGCGTGAATCCCACACTTTTAGAGGAAATCATCGGCCACATTCGGCGGTTGAACGAACAAGGTCTGACCGTCTTGATCGTCGAACACAACATGGAGCTGATCATGCGCCTTTCGCACCGGGTGGTCGTGATGGCGCAGGGCCAGGTGATTGCCGACGGCGCACCAGCGGACGTGCGTGCAGATCAAAAGGTGCTGGATGCCTATTTGGGCGGTGCCCTTGAGGAGACGGCGGCATGAGCGGATTGTTGGAAGTCACCAATCTTGTGGCAGGCTATGGCGATGGCCCGGCCATTTTGAACGGGGCCAACTTGTCGGTTCAACCGGGCAAGGTGCATTGCATCATCGGCCCGAACGGAGCGGGCAAATCGACGCTGCTGAAGGCGATCGTCGGTATGCTGCGTGTCCGTGAAGGCGACGTGACACTGGAAGGTCAAAGTCTGAAAGGGCTGCGACCGGATCAGATTCTGCGTCGTGGAATATGTTTCGTGCCGCAAGAACGCGCCTTGTTCCCGAAAATGACGGTGCGCGAAAACCTGCGGATGGGCGGTTTTTCCTTTGACGACAAATCCGGTCTTGAGCGCCGGATAGATGAGATCGAAGAGCGTTTTCCCATCCTGGGCGAGAGGCGTGACCAACACGCGGGCACTATGTCCGGCGGCCAGCAACAGACCTTGGCGATGGCGCGCACCATGATCCTGAAGCCGCGTATCGTGATGTTGGACGAGCCGTCCTTAGGACTGGCCCCCAAGATCGTGGCCGAGATTTTCGAGATCATGCGGGTCATGGCAGAGGAGGGCATCACTGTTCTTCTGGTCGAGCAGAACGCGATGGTCGGGCTCAAGCATTCGGACTGGGGGATAGTTCTGGACCTTGGTCGAAGCCTGTTCGATGGGCCGGCGGACGAGATCCTGTCCGATCCCCGCATTCAGGAACTCTATCTCGGGGGCGCAAAAGCGGCATGATGGTCGATCTTCTTCAAATCCTCATTCTTGGACTGGCGCTGGGGGGTGTATACGCGCTGATGGGGGCAGGGCTGAGCCTTGTTTTCGGCGTTATGCGGATCGTCAATCTGGCCCATCCGGCCCTGATCATGTGCGGTGCTTACGTGGCCTATTGGGCGTTTCGGCTGGGTGGGGTCGACCCCATCGTGATCCTTCCGGTCGCCGGGTTGATCCTGGCGGCGACGGGCGTTCTTCTTTATAAACTGGTATTTGAACGCGAGGCCCGATCGGCCAAGTATTCCGAGATGACCGTTCTTTTGACCTTTGCCCTGGCGATGGTTCTGGAAGGCGGTCTGGGGGCGGTCTTTACCAACACGCAAAGGATCACGTCACCGGATTATGCGACAGATGCCTTCTTTATTGGTTCTCTCTTCATCCCGAAGGGACAACTATATGCAGGTATCATTTCGCTTGCCCTGATCACGGCCCTGGCGCTGTTCCTCAAATATTCGCGGTTCGGCTATGCCATTCGCGCGACGACCCAAAACCGGGAAGCGGCCGAGCTTTTGGGCGTGAACGTGAACCTGGTGGGCCTGCTGTCCTTCGCCATTGGTCTGGCCTTGGCCGGAGCGGCAGGGGCGCTGGTGTCCTTCGTCTTTTCATTCTTCCCGTCCAAACATTGGGAATGGATCGCCATCCTGATGTCACTGGTTGTTCTGGGCGGTATGGGATCGATCCTGGGGACGGTTCTGGCTGCCTATATCCTGGCTGTCGCGGCCGCATTCGTCGGCTTTTTCTTCGGCGCGACCTGGTCAACTCTGACCTTCTTCATCGCGCTTTTCATAGTGCTCCTGGTGCGACCTCAGGGGCTCTTTGGTGAACGACCGGAGCTTGCGTGATGTCAACAACCGAAACGACAGATATTCTGGCTCAACGCGAGGCTTATAACGCAGGCCTTGCCAGCGCAGCGGACAAGACCCGAGCGGTTTGGGTGCCGATCACGATTCTGGCGGTGTTGCTGGTGTTGCCCGCCCTGCAGTTCGTCGGCAACTATAACTATCTGCTTCACCTTATCCTGTTCACAGCCAGCTATGTCACGATGGCTGCGGGGTGGAACATTCTTGGCGGATTTGCCGGGTATATCTCGCTTGGCCACAACGTGTTCTTTGCGATCGGCGGTTACTTCGCCGGGATGATTTTCGCCCGCTACGGTGTGTCGACCATTCTGCTTGCCCCTTTGGCGGGCTTGGTTGCCGGAGCCGTAGGCTACGTGGTGGGGATGATCACGCTGCGTGTGCGCGGACCATCATTCATCATCTCGTCGCTGGCACTGGTCATGATCGTTCGCATCAGCTTTGAAAACTGGCATTTCATCGGTGGAGCGGCAGGCGTTTCACTGAAGGCGAACGACCTTTCGGTGCAATGGGCGAAGCTGCCATATTACTATGCCTTTGTCATCATGGCGGCCTTCGCGGTCTGGGCCTCGTATCGGATCAAACACTCGAAATTCGGTCTTGGTCTGCGCGCGATCTCCAAAGACGAGATCAAAAGTGAAAGCGCCGGAATCAATACGCGGTTCTACAAGACGCTGGCCTTTGCGATCTCGGCTTTTTTTGTCGGCATGGCCGGGGCGGTCTGGGGAGAGTATCTCACCTACATCCGGCCCAATATCTTCCTGGTGATCCTGGTATCGGTGAACATGGTCCTGATGTGCATCCTGGGTGGTAAGGGCACGATTGCCGGGCCGGTGATTGGCGCTGTATTGATCGTAATCTTCAACGAATTTTTCGTCGCTACCTTGGGCGCATCCGAGGTCAACATCCTTGCCACCGGTCTGATCATGATGGTGTCGCTGATGTTTTTCCCATTGGGGATCGTCGGAACACTGGCCAAGCACCGAAAACTGCCGCGCTTTTTGAACTGGGATTAGCGCGATGGCTGAATTCACCCTTTACAACGCGCCGCAATCGACTTGCAGCCAACGTGTACGTTATGCGTTGCACACCAAAGGGTTCGCCTTTGACGAGCGCCGTCTGGACCTGTTTTCAGGCGACCAGCTAAAGCCCGAGTATCTGGCGATCAATCCAAACGGTGTCGTGCCGGCTCTGCTGCATGGCGATGCGGCCATCATCGATAGCGCCGTGATCCTGGAATACCTGGAGGACATCGCGCCAGAGCCGTCCCGATTGCGGCCTTCCGATCCCGCAAGGCTGGCCGAAATGCGCGCCATGATGCGGTTCATTGACGAAATCCCGACCCCCGCAATTCGAGTGCCGTCTTACAACCTTGCGTTCTTGCCGCATTTCCAGGCGATGAGCGAAGACGCGTTTCAGGCCCTGTGCGACAGCAAGCCTTTGCGTCGCGAATTCCTGATGAAGATGGGCCGCAGCGGTTTCCCCCAAGCCGACATGGACGAAGCACTTGCGCGGCTGCAACGGGGCGTCGACCGCATGGGCGATTGGCTCGAAAAAAGCGGCGGTCCTTGGCTGATGGGGGCGGAAAAAACACTGGCGGATATCGCGATCATGCCGGTGATTGTGCGGATGGATGACATCAACCTAGGTCACATGTGGCAGGGCTTTCCGACCATTGGGTCTTGGCTTGAAGCTATACAGACAAGCGCTGCCTACCAGCCAACCTATTATCACGGTTCGCTTTTGACCGAAAAGTATCCGCACCTCAGCGTTATGAAGGACACGGGATAAATGCAGATCTATGCCTATACGCTGGCCGCGGTTGTCGTTGGGGCCGTGATCACCGCGCAACCCCCAATGAACGCCGTTCTCGCCCGCGCCGTTGGCAACGCTTATGGCGCAACCGCGGTGTCCATCGGGGTCGCATTCATCAGCATCCTTGCCGTGACCCTTTTCTTCGGGCGCGGAGATCTTTCGATCAAGACGCTCGCCTCTGTGCCATGGTGGGTATACCTCGCTGGGCTGGGCGGGACCATCTTCGTCGGGGCTGGGGTCGTCATTGCCCCTGTCACCGGCGCTCTTCTTTTCTTTGTATGCATCGTGGCGGGCCAGTTGATTGGCTCGACCCTTTTTGATCATCTCGGGGCGTTTCAGCTGGAAACACGCCCCGTCACAGGAACCCGCATTGCCGGCATCGCGCTGGCGTTGATCGGTGCCGTTATGGTCAGCCGGGGGTAGCGCGATGATCTGTCAAATTCTCTGTCATTCCCGGAAGGAACCCAAGCCATGACCAAGGCTCTGCACCCGAATATTCTGCAACCCGCCGATCTTGAGCCACATTGGAAATGGGAAGGACGGATTCCCGCCTGGGGCCACAACTCGGTCGATTTTGAACGCCGAATTGATCACGATCGTCTTCGTCGCTATCGCCTTGGACGTACAGTCGACGCGCTGAAGAAAAGCGATGCCGGTTCGCTTTTGCTTTTTGATGTCAATAACATCCGATATGTAACAGCCACGAAAATCGGCGAGTGGGAACGCGACAAGATGTGTCGCTTCGCGCTGTTGACCGGGGACGACGCGCCATTCGTCTGGGATTTCGGTTCTGCAGCGGTTCACCACAAAAAATACGCGGATTGGCTTGTGCCCGATCACTGCCGCGCTGGTGTTGTTGGGATGCGTGGCACCATCCCGCCCGAGTTCGGTTTGATGAAGCTATATGCCGAAGAAATCGCCGGTTTGATCGAAGACGCGGGCATGAAGGGCATGCCGGTTGGCGTCGACTATGCCGAAACTGCCATGTTCCACGCGCTCAAAGAGGCCGGGCTGAATGTCGTCGATGGCCAGCAGATCATGCTTTCTGCGCGTGAGATCAAGAACTGGGACGAGATCCAGCTTTTGACGCAGGCCGCCAGCATGGTCGATGGCGTTTACCATATGATCTATGAAGAACTGAAACCCGGCGTGCGCGAGAACGAGATCGTCGCCCTGTCAAACAAGATGCTTTACGACATGGGCTCGGACGATGTTGAAGCGATCAATGCCATTTCCGGCGAACGCTGCAATCCGCACCCTCACAATTTTACTGACCGCCTGTTCCGGCCCGGCGACCAGGCGTTCTTTGATATTCTTCAATCTTATCAGGGGTATCGAACCTGTTATTACCGCACTTTTAACATTGGTCGGTCCACGCCGTGCCAGGTTGATGCCTATGTGAAAGCGCGCGAATGGCTGGATGCGTCGATCCAGGCGATCAAGCCGGGTGTCACGACGGATCAGGTGGCCAAGCTATGGCCGACGGCCGAGTCTCTCGGCTTTCCCAACGAACTTGCCGCTTTTGGTCTTCAGTTCGGTCATGGGCTTGGGCTTGCGCTGCACGAACGTCCGATCATCAGCCGGGCAGTATCACTTGAAAACCCGATGGAGATCAAAACAGGCATGGTCTTCGCGTTGGAGACCTATTGCCCGGCGACCGATGGTTATTCTGCGGCGCGGATCGAAGAAGAGGTCGTCGTGACCGATACCGGCTGCGAAGTGATCTCGTTATTCCCGGCCGAAGAACTGCCGATCGCAAACCGGTACTGACATGGCAAGAACAGCGACCCACAACAGTGAGGACTATCTGCGTTTTTACGGCCAGATGGCGCGCATCCGGGCCTTCGAGGATCAGGCGAACCAGCTTTATCTTTCGGCAAAGATGCCAGGGTTAACCCATATGTATTCGGGACAAGAGGCCGTGGCGGTCGGCATTTGTGAAGCGCTGCGTGACGATGACCGCATCACCTCGACCCATCGGGGGCACGGGCATTGTCTGGCCAAGGGTGCGGATCTGAAAACCATGTTTTGCGAACTATTGGGCAAAGCCGAAGGCTATTGCCGGGGCAAAGGCGGGTCGATGCACATTGCCGATCAAAGCCATGGAAATCTTGGGGCGAATGCCATTGTCGGCGGGTCGGCAGGAATTGCCACCGGTGCGGCCCTGACTGCCAAGCAGCTTGGGCAGGATTTCGTCACCGTTTGCTTTTTCGGCGATGGCGCGACGGCTCAGGGTCTGTTGTACGAAGTGATGAACATGGCCGCTCTTTGGAAGCTGCCCGTGATTTATGCCTGCGAAAACAACGGCTATTCCGAATACACCAAAACAGAAGAAATTGCCGCCGGTTCACTGATGGCACGCGCCCAAGCTTTTGGGATCGAAGCGCACCATGTCGATGGTCAGGACGTGCTGGCGGTTAACAACCTGACCCGTGATCTTGTGGCGCGTGCCAGGTCAGGCGACGGGCCGTTTTTCGTCGAATTGGAGACCTATCGCTACCACGGTCACCATGTTGGCGACATCAATCGCGAGTATTATCGCTCAAAGGAAGAAGAGGCCGAATGGAAAGCCAGCCGTGATCCGATTGCCAATTTCGGGGCCTGGCTGACGGGCGAGGGCGTCGCGACCCGTGAGGCGCTGGATCAGTTGGACCGCGACATTGCGGCCGAAGCCAAAGCCGCCGTTGATCATGCTCTCGAGGCTGCATATCCGGATCCTTCAGAGGTCGACATGCATGTGTTTGCCGGTGTCGATCATGCGCTGCCGTACATCGAAAGGGCCAAGCTATGAGCCGTGAGATCACCCTGTCTCAAGCGGTGAACGAAGCCATCGCCGAAGAGATGCGACGCGATCCGACGATTTTCGTGATCGGGGAAGATGTGGCCGAGGCGGGGACGCCCTTCAAAGTCTTGTCGGGGCTTGTCGACGAGTTCGGCCCCGAAAGGATCATCGATACGCCAATTGCCGAGCCGGGGTTCATGGGAATGGCCGTTGGGGCCGCCATGACAGGGTCGCGCCCGTTGGTTGACATCATGTTCGGGGATTTCTTGTTTCTGATCATGGATCAGCTGTGCAACCAGGCGGCCAAGACTCACTATATGTCTGGCGGCAAGTTGAACGTGCCTCTGGTTGTGCGCACCAATCTTGGCGCGACCCGGCGCTCTGCGGCGCAACATTCTCAATCCCTGCATGCGCTTGTCGCCCATATTCCGGGGCTGAAAGTTGCGATGCCGTCGTCGGCCTACGAGGCCAAGGGTCTGTTGAAAACGGCGCTTCGCGACGACAATCCGGTCGTTATTTTCGAAGACAAGCTGATGTACAATGACAAGGCCGAGGTGCCAGAGGACGACTATCTTCTGCCCTTTGGCGAAGCTGCGATCCTTCGCGAGGGTCGCGACGTGACCTTGATCGGCCTGTCGTCGATGGTTCAGGCCTGCACCGGCGCGGCTGATATTCTGGCAAAGGACGGTATCTCGGCCGAGGTGATCGACCCGCGCACATTGGTGCCTTTTGACGAAGACACCCTCCTTCAATCTGTGCGCAAGACCTCTCGCGCCGTGGTGGTGGACGAGGGGCATCGCAATTTTGGTGTTACTGGTGAAATCGCGTCACGGATCTCGGAAAAGGCGTTCTATCATCTGGATGCGCCGGTGCGCCGACTGGGGGCGATGGATGTGCCGGTTCCGTTCAGCCCGGCCCTGGAGGATTTGACTGTACCAACCGCCGAAGACGTGGCCGCCGCGGCACGTGCGCTTGTCCTGGCCGAGGCCTCCGATGCCGCATGAGGTGATCATGCCGGCGCTTGGCATGGCGCAGGAAACGGGGCGCATTGTCGCCTGGCTGAAAGCGGCGGGCGATCGGGTTTCCGCCGGCGAGCCGATTATGGAGGTCGAGACAGACAAGGCGGTGATGGAGGTCGAAGCCGCTGTAGACGGCATATTGGCTGGCGTACGCGCCGAGGCAGGCACGGATGTTCCCGTTGGCGATGTCGTGGCCGTCATCGCGGGCGAGGGCGAAGAGATTGCCGCCGACGAGGTGCCAGCGTCCAAGGCCGAAGAACCGGCCGAACCACTGGCTGAGGTTGGGCCGGGGACGCCGGTTGCGCCCACCGCTCGATCGACTGTCCCCGAGGAAAGTGCACGCATCCTGGCTTCGCCAAAGGCCCGCCGACTTGCGAAAGAGCAGGGGCTGGACCTGAAACGGCTGGTCGAGGCAGGGCACCCACAGCCCTATCACGCGGCAGATCTGGACAGGATCAGCGCCGCGCCTGTCACGACAATTCGGATCGAAGCCTGGGCCTCGGGCGCAGCACTGCTTGATTTCGGTGAAGATATGTCGCGTATGGCGGCAAGTTTCGCTGCTCGAATCTTGCGCACGGAATCGGATGGCAAATCGATCCACATCCAAGTCGAACGCCCCGGTGCGGGTCCGGTCACTTTGACCGACCCCGACTTCCCTCGGAGTGCAACGGCTGACGTGGCGATCCCCGCCTTGATCCTGCGCGATCTGACCGCCACTGCCTTGCAACGACTGCCGGTTACGGGCGCGCTGCCGACCCTGACGCTCTCGCGCCAAGGAAACGGATTTCTGACCGCGCTCGATTGTCGCCCGGGCGCGATGAGCCCTTCTGCCGCCGAAGACCTTGTCACCCAATTCACGGCGCGTCTTGAAGACCCGCTGACACACTTGCTTTGAGGGGAAATCATGCCCGATACGCTTTGGACCGATGACCGGCTGAGAACCGACCTTTACATTGACGGGGCATGGGTGCCGTCGTCGGATGGTGCGCGATTTGTCGTTGAAAATCCGGCTGATGAAACCGTGCTCGCCTCGGTGGCATCAGCCACGGTCGAGGACGGCCAGACGGCTTTGGATGCGGCGGATCGAGCCTTTGGCCCGTGGGCCGCGCGCCCTGCACGCGAACGCGCCGAGGTTCTGCGCAAATGCTGGGAACTGATGACGCAACGCCTGGACGATTTTGCTCGGCTGATCACCTTGGAAAACGGAAAAGCAGGCGCGGATGCACGGGGCGAAGCCGCCTATGCGGCTGAATTCTTTCGGTGGTTTTCTGAAGAGGCGGTGCGCGGCGAGGGTATGATCTCACGCGGGCCATCGACCGGCGCGCGCATGATCGTTCAGCATCGCCCGGCCGGGATTGCCGTGTTGGTAACGCCCTGGAACTATCCCGCCGCCATGGGCACACGCAAAATAGCCCCGGCCCTGGCCGCCGGATGTCCGGTGATCATCAAACCGGCATCGGCCACGCCCCTGACGATGCTGGCTTTGATGGATGTTCTTGAAGAAGCAGGCGTGCCGCCGGGTCTGGTGAATGTGCTTCCGTCACGCAACACCGGACCGCTGGTAGACAAATTGCTGCACGATCCTAGGGTGCGGGTGGTGTCCTTTACCGGCTCGACGCCTGTTGGGCGCACACTTTTGCGTACTGCGGCTGACCAAGTATTGAAACCTGCGATGGAGCTTGGCGGGAATGCCCCGGTGATCATCTGCGACGATGCTGATCTGGGCGTCGCGGTTCAAGGCGTCATGCTGGCCAAGATGCGCAACCTCGGCGAGGCCTGCACCGCGGCCAACCGCATCTATGTTCAATCGGGCATTGCCGAAGCCTTCACCGCGGCTTTCACCGACGCCATGAGGGCCTTGAAACTTGGCGATGGTCTTGATGCCACGGTCGATGTGGGGCCTTTGGTCAATGCCGATACGCGCGATAAGGTCGCCGCCTTTGTGACGGATGCCATCACCAAGGGCGCGCGCTGTGTGCTGGGCGGTTCGGTTCCGGACGGGCCAGGGTATTTTTACCCGCCGACGGTTCTGGCCGATGTGCCGGACAGCGCGGACTGTATGGGCGACGAAATCTTTGGCCCCGTTGCTGCGATTCAGACGTTCAGCGATATCGAGTCCGCTGTCGCCAAGGCCAATTACACGGAATACGGGCTGGTCGGCTATGTGTTCACCAAGGACCTGAAAAAGGGCATGGCGATCAGCGAGCGGCTTGATTTTGGCATGATAGGGCTGAACCGGGGGCTGGTCTCGGACCCGGCCGCTCCTTTTGGAGGGATGAAACAGTCTGGGCTGGGGCGCGAAGGCAGCCACGAAGGTATGCTAGAGTTCATGGAAACCCAGTACATCGCGACGGATTGGTGACGTGACTTATTCCGCCAGCCCTGCAACCCGCGCGTTTGCTGCCCGACAGGGGGTGGATCTTGACGCTGTTGCGCGCGAGACCGGTCGGCATTCACTGGCACGCGAGGATATTGAACGCCATTTGGGGAAAGCCGGGCCCAACGCCGACAACATGCGCGAGGACGTTACAAGGTACTGGGATGTCGATCATGCCGAATACGGTCCGATCCGCGAAGAACCGTTGAGCCGTGTCGACTTAGTGGCCATCGCCAACCTGACGGCCGCCAACGCCGCGATCCCGCAGGTCACTCACCACGACCGGGCAGATGTGCGCGCGATTGAGACCTTTCGCGCCCGCATGAAACCGCAGGCCGATGAACGGGGGCTAAGGCTGTCGGCGCTGGCCTTTCACGTCATGGCGCTGGCCAGATGCCTTGTCGAGCATCCAAAAGTTAATGCGTCTTTGTCCCCAGGGGCGGATCGGCTGATCCTGAAAGACTATGTTCACATCGCCATCGCCATCGACACGCCTCATGGGTTGGTGGTGCCAGTGATCCGCGACGCTGACCGAAAAGGGCTTTGGCAAATCGCGGGCGAGATCTCTGATTTGGCGGAACGGGCCCAATCCCGTAAGCTCAGACCCGATGAAATGGGCGGGGCGTCGATGACCATATCGAATTTGGGCGGGATAGGAGGTATCGGGTTTACACCTTTGGTGAACCCGCCCGAGGTTGCCATTCTGGGGTTGTCGCGCACGCAAACCGTCCCGGTCTGGCAGGATGATGGCTGGATGCCCGTGCCGATGGTGCCTTTGGATTTGTCTTATGATCACCGGGTCGTCAACGGAGCCGATGCTGCGCGGTTTCTGGTTCGCCACGCCCAATTGATCGGCGACCCCCGCTTGTTGGTGGCAGGATAACGCGCGATGGCGGATGTTTCGATCTCGTTGACGGTGAACGGAGAACACCACGAGGTCAAAGCCGATGAGAGCGAACCGCTTCTCTATGTCTTGCGTGACAGGTTGAACCTGAAGGCGGCGCGGTACGGCTGCGGGCAGGGTACGTGCGGCGCTTGCACCGTTTTGGTGGACGGTCGTGCACAAATGTCTTGCAATGTTCCCATTTCGACGTTGGACGGCGCGCTTGTCACGACAGCCGAGGCACTGGATTGCGACCCGCCCGGTCCACTGTTACGCGCGTTTCTGGACCACCAGGCGGGGCAATGTGGATACTGTCTGCCCGGCATATTGATGCGCGCAAGCGACCTGTTGGAAAACACTCCTTTGGCCAACCGGGACCAGATCGCCGAGGCCTTGGATGTCCACCTCTGTCGGTGCGGAGCGCATGTGCGTATTCTTGATGCGATCGAGACGGCGCAGCGCGACATGGCGAAAGGCACCCCATGACCGCGCCCTTGTCTGCGCCCGTTCAGGCTGTACTGGACGCCGCCCCTACCTTGGGCGACTGGTTCGAGCCGGGCCAGGATGGCCGTTTGGTGGTCAAGACCGGTCGGGTTGAATTGGGGCAGGGCAACTTGACGGCGCTGTTGCAGATCGCGGCAGATACTCTGGGGATTCGAGCGGATCAGATGGAAATCCTGGCTGCACAGACGGGACGTTCTCCGGATGAAGGCGTGACAGCGGGCAGCATGTCAATCTCGGTGGGTGGAATGGCGCTGCGCCACGCCGCGCGCGCTTTGGGGGCCTGTCTGGAACAGGATCGCCCCTTGGCCGAGGCCCTGTCTGGCATCGATTGGTCACGGGCCATTGTCAGTGTCAAACCGGCCAAAGACCGACCGGAGACGATGGCGCTGCAGCTATCCCGGCTCGATCTGAAGGACCGTATGGTCGGCGCGCCGTTTCTCCACGATATCGAGATGCCGAACATGGTCTATGGCGCGCCGGTTCACTGGCCAGACTCCGCGCCAGATTTGCCCGAGCTTTCCAACCGGGATGGGGTTGTCGCTATCCACCAGGAGGGGCGTTTTACCGGCATTCTCGCCCGGTCTCCTTGGCAAGCGCGAAGGGCGGCTGACTGGGCACTGGCACAGACGCAGGCCGTTGGCCATTTGCCCGACGCTGCCGAAACGCTGTCGGCACAGGCTTCGAAATTGGTCGACGTGTTCAATCAGGGGGCCGCGACCGATACGACGAACTGGAGCCATGAAAGCCGCGTTTTTCGTCCCACCCTCTCCCATGGCTCGATCGGGCCGTCCGCAGCTATAGCGTGTTGGGACGGCGACCACCTTCGGCTTTGGACACATTCACAGGGCATTTACCCTTTGAGACGCGCGATTGCGCAGGCTCTTGAGATCGATGTTCAGAAGATAACCGTTCGCCATGTGCCGGGTGCTGGTTGCTATGGTCACAATGGTGCGGATGATGCAGCCTTCGATGCGGTGTTGATGGCGCGCGCGGTGCCGGGGCGCCCGGTCAAGGTGGTCTGGTCGCGTCGCGACGAATTCGCCGCCAGCCCTGTGGGGGCCGCGATGGTGGTTCATGCGCGCGCCAGCCTTTCAACCGACGGCTGTATCAGCGCCTTTCAAGCCGATGTTTTGTCGACTCCGCACAGCACCCGACCGGGTACCGGGGCGATGCCCCATCTGCGCGCCGCCGCCTTGATGGCGCAGCAAACGACGCCGAAACCCATTGACGATATCCCGATGCAACGTGGCGGCGGAGCGGATCGAAACGCCACTCCGGGCTATGACATCCCCAATATCCGCATCCGCAAACACCTGGTGCAGGATTACCCGCGACGCACGTCGGCGCTGAGAAGCCTGGGCGCCCACGCCAATGTCTATGCGATCGAGACCTTGATGGACCAACTGGCGGCAAGTCTGGGCGAGGACCCCATTGCCTTCCGTCTGCGCCATCTGAGCGATCCGCGGGGGGTTGCCGTTATTGCCCGGGTTCGGGAAATGGCAAAAGGTTTTCGTGTGGTTGACGGTGCGCAAAATGTCGGCTGGGGGGTCGGGTATGCGCGTTACAAGGGCAGTTCAGGCTATATGGCTGCCGTCGTGCGCGCCGAGGTCGAAGAGAGCCTGCGTGTCACGGATGTTTATGCCGCCGTCGACATAGGCGAAATCATCAGCATGGACGGCGCGCGAAATCAGATCGAGGGCGGCATTCTGCAGACCCTCAGTTGGACGACCAAGGAAAGCCATGCCGCCGAGACTGAAAGTTGGCTGGATTATCCCATCCTCAACTTTAGCGAGCTTCCCCGGCTGGAAATCGAATTTATCGAACCTGTGGGTGTTCCTCCGCTGGGCTGTGGAGAATTGGCGCAAGGCCCTGTTGCAGGTGCAATCGGAAACGCGGTTTTCTCGGTGTTTGGCAAGGTGCCCGACCGCTTGCCATTGACGCGGGAAAATCTGGTTCAGCTCTTGGTCGCTGATTATCGCTAGGCGGCGGGGTATTTTCCCAAGTTCTGGATGCATCACCTTGACCTTCGCAGCGGTACCAATCCAGATATGACCAAGCTCTTGCCTGTGATCCGCCGTTGCAGGGTGGCGCGCGATCCGTTTGATTGAGGGTCAGAAGTCAACTATTTGAAAAGAAAGTGATAAGGAGAGTTGGGCGTGGCCAGACCGAAGAATATTCTGTTTATCATGTTCGACCAGCTTAGGTGGGACTATCTCGGTTGCTATGGTCATCCCCATCTGAAAACTCCCCATATCGACCGGCTGGCTGCACGCGGCGTCCGGTTTGACCGGGCCTATATCCAGTCGCCCCTATGCGGGCCGTCGCGCATGTCGACCTATACCGGGCGCTATGTTCACAGCCACGGCGCCAGCTGGAACAACGTCCCGCTCAAGGTGGGCGAACTGACCATGGGCGACCATTTGCGCGATCATGGCATGGGGTGCTGGCTGGTTGGCAAGACACATATGAAAGCGGACAGGAAGGGGATGCGGCGCCTAGGTTTGGAACCCGACAGCATCATTGGCGCGCGCGTGGCCGAATGTGGGTTTGACGTGTGGGAACGCGACGACGGGATGCGCCCCGAAGGCCCGGACGGGTTTTATGATGAAGGGGGTGCACTGAAATACAACGAGTTTCTCCGCAGCAAAGGATACGCGGGCGACAACCCTTGGCACGACTATGCGAACTCGGGCATTGATGACGCGGGCAACGTGCTTTCGGGGTGGTTCCTTGAGAATTCAGACCAGCCTGCGAACATCCGTGAAGACGATAGCGAAACGCCCTATCTGACGCGGCGCGGAATCGAATTCATCGAAGCCCAGGGCGATGCGCCTTGGTGTTGCCATCTATCCTATATCAAGCCTCATTGGCCCTATGTCGTTCCAGAACCCTATGCCAGCATGTTTGGTCCGCGGGATTTTCTGCCTGTCAATCGAAGCGAGGCTGAACGCGACACCGATCATCCCGTTTTCAAAGGCTTCCAGAACGCGCCGGTCAGCAAGGCATTCTCACGCGATGATGTCCGCAACAAGGTGCTGGGCGCCTACATGGGGTTGATCAAGCAATGTGACGACCAGATGGGGGTCTTGTTCGAATGGCTCGAGAAGACGGGCCGGATGGACGACACCATGATTGTGGTGACGTCGGACCATGGAGATTTCCTTGGAGATCACTGGTTGGGCGAGAAGACGTTTTTTCATGACGCTTCGATTAAGGTGCCTCTGATCATTTATGACCCGTCCGAAGACGCTGACGCAACACGGGGCACAGTTTCGGACGCCATGGTTGAATGCATCGATCTCTTACCAACTTTTGTCGACGTGGCAGGCGGCATGTCCGAGGCTTTGGACCACGTCGTGGAAGGCCGGTCCCTCATGCCACTGTTGCACGGCGGCGCGGGACCGACCCGAAACGTCATGATTTGCGAATACGATTATTCAGCCACGCCGCTGGCTGATCGTCTGGACCTTCACCCAAAGAATGCGCGGATGATCATGGTGGCGGATGCGCGATACAAGATGATCCACTTTGAAAGCGATCATCGCCCCATGTTGTTCGATCTTGAAGCAGATCCTGACGAGTTGGTCGATCTGGGCAATGATGCCGCCCATAGCGATATTGTTGCGCGCCTTTATGATCATCTGTTCGAATGGGCGTGCCGGCCCTCGGCTCGCACGACAGTTTCTTCTGACATGCTGCGCTCGATCCGCAAGAAAGTCGGGCGGACCGGTGTTCTCTTGGGGGTTGTGGGGCAGGGAGACGTGTCGTCCGAATTCACCGAGAATTACGTTGGACGCAAGGCGCGTGATATGCGTGAAGATTGATATTTTTCAATGTCTTAATGGCTTGTGAGCGCGCCCACCCTGGAAAGTTTCTGGTTTTGTCTTTGGGGACGTGCTGTTTCACGTCATGCAATGCTTGATGTGCTTCGACAACTAATATATTAGATCGAATAGTGCGCATGATGGGGATGTGGATTCTCGATCGTGCGTGGATCAAATTTTGGGAGGAATCTATGAAAATCAGGATCCTACGTGGAATCCGCACCGTAGCCTGTGCTGCTGCTGCCCTTGGTGTGGCGATGACTGCCGCCAGCGCTGCTGACCGGGTTTTGAAAATCCAGACATCGTCTAACGCCAGCCATGCATCGCTGGCCTATCTGAACGAAGAATGGGTTCCAAAGCTCGAAGCCATGACCGGTGGGTCGCTGACAGTCGAATTGCTGCCGGTTGATGCGGTCGTGCCGCGTCGCGAGACTGCCGAAGCGATTGCTGTTGGCATCCTTGACGGCGACCTGACGTCGATCAACTATTTTGCTGGTGTCGATCCGGCGTTTGCTCTGATGGGTGACCTGATCGCGGGCTATGACAGCGCCGACCAGATCCAGGCGTTTTGTGCACAGGGCGGCGGCAAAGAGATGCTGCAAAAGCTTTTCGACGCACACTATCCCGGAGTTCACGTCGTTGGCTGCGGCGCCTATGCACGTGAAGCCTTCGTGTCGAAAGTGCCCGTCCGCAGTGTCGAAGATCTGGCTGGCTTGAAAATCCGGTCGCCCGAAGGTCTGGCCGCTGACGTGTTCAAGCGTGCCGGCGCCGCTCCGGTGTCCATGTCCGGTTCCGAGACATACGGCGCTTTGGAAAAAGGCGTGATCGATGCCGCCGACAACTCGGCCTATGCCAACAACGATGCCAACGGCATGCACAAGATCGCCAAATACCCGATCTTCCCTGGCATCCACTCCACTCCTATCCTTCAGTTTACAATCGGCCAGGCCGTATACGACGAACTGAGCGAGCAGGAGCGTCTGGCGCTCGAAACGTGGTATCTCGCGGCTTACAACGGTCTGCGCCAGCACTTTGATCGTCTCGACCGCCAACTTGTTGCCCGCGACAAGGCCGCCGGCGAAATCGAGGTCATCGATTGGGCGCAAGAAGAGCGCGACAAGCTGCGTGTCATCGCTCAGGAAGCCTGGGCTGATTTTGCAGCTCAGTCCGATCTGGCAAAAGAGACCTTCGAGACGCATATCAACTTCATGAAAGAAGCAGGTCTTCTCTGAAGTCTGACCAATATCCCCGTGTCCACCATTGGTGGGCACGGGTTTTTTTTATCTGATCAACCAGCACAAAGTTGACGGGGCGGGGAAGCCATGAGCCAGCAATACGACGACAAACTTGAAGACGCGCCGTTGGAGGTGTCGGGGGCCTTGCCCGATGACGACGATGTATCCTTGCCACGCGACCAGTATGTAATCGTTGATCACGTCAGCCATGTCACTGGGATCGCGGTTTCGGTCTTTTACCTGGTTGCGGCGCTTGCCACGCTCTATGAAGTCTTTTCCCGTTATGTTCTGAACCAGCCCACCTATTGGGCGTTCGAGACCGTCATGGTCACCGTTGCAGCCGCCTGGATGTTGTCGGCGGGCTATGTGACGATGAAGAAGCGGCACATCGCCATCACCGTAATTCACAACATTGCCTCGCCTAAGACCCGGTGGCGGCTTGATCTGTTTGCGATGGTCATCGGCGTGATCGCGCTTTACATGTTCCTGACTGACGCGCCGATCCGCGCCTATGACAGCGTGGGACGGATTGAGAAATCCGGCTCGGCCTTCAACTCTCCTCTGCCGATGATGATGAAGTCGCTGATGGTGATCGGTGCGTTCATGTACCTGGCGCAGCTGATGTTGAACCTGCATCGGCATTTGACGGCGGGTTGGGCACGCATGGCCGTCAAGGTCGTCGGCGCCTATTTCGTCATTTACTTTGTTTCCGCGTTCCTCAGCCATGCGCTTGGGGTCGAGGCCTTTGCGGTCATCTCGGACTTTGTTTCCGGAATTGGAAAATCGCTTGATCCATCCAAGGCGCTGAACCTGCGCAGCATGGATCTTGGCACGATCTCGATCATCATGGTGGTGCTGCTTGTCGCCCTCATGATGACGGGGATGCCTCTGGGCATCGTGACGCTGTTCGTCTCGGTCATTATGGCGGTCGGGTTCTTCGGGCCGCGCGGCCTGTTCCTGGTGTCGTCGAATGCCGCCGGCTTGCTTGAGCATTATTCGTTGGTCGCGGTTCCGTTCTTCGTTCTGATGGCGTCAATCCTGGAACGCGCGGGTATCGCCGAGGACCTGTTCGACGCCATGTCGATATTTGCCGGTAACCTGCGCGGCGGTGTTGCGGTGCAAACCACCGTTGTTGCCGTGATCCTTGCCGCCATGTCTGGCGTCATGGGGGGCGAGATCGTGATGCTGGGTCTTGTGGCCCTGCCGCAGATGTTCCGCCTTGGCTATGACCGCAAGCTGTCGATTGGCCTGATCTGTGCCGCAGGTGCGCTGGCCACGCTGATTCCGCCGTCGATCATCACAATTGTTTACGGTGTTTCGGCCGAAGTCGGCATTGGCGATCTGTTCATGGCGGGTGCCATCCCCGGCATCATGCTGGCGACCTTCTATGCCGGCTATGTTCTGATCCGCGTGAACCTGAACCCGTCTATGGCGCCCACGGCAGCCGAAGTTGCGGCGATCACCGGTACTGAGCAGAAGCTCTCGAAAGAACGTATGACCGCCGTTATCCTTTGTATCATCCTGATCGCGATGGTGATGGGATCGATCTATGGCGGGATCGCCAGTGTCACGGAATCCGCCGCTGTTGGCTGTATCGGCGCTCTCTTCATTGCCGCGGTCCGCAACCGGTTCAACTGGGAGGTCCTTTCGGCCTCGATGCTGGGAACGATGACCACCGTGGGGACAATCATCTGGCTGATCCTCGGTGCGGTCAGCTTTGTCGGCATCTTCAACCTGGTGGGCGGCGGCGACTTTATCCGGTCGCTGTTCCTGAACCTCGGGCTGTCGGCCATGGGCACGGTGATCGTGATGATGCTGATCCTGATGGTGCTGGGCACATTCATGGAATGGATCGCCATTGTGCTTATTACGGTGCCGGTCTTTGCCCCTGTGGTCATGACGCTGGCCCCGGAACTGGGAATGACCGAGGATCAGGCGAAGATATGGTTCGGTATCCTGTTTGTCATGAACATCCAGATCTACTTCCTGTCACCACCTTTCGGCCCGGCGTGTTTCTGGCTGAAATCCGTGGCGCCCAAGGATGTGACCCTGCAGGAAATCTTTCTTTCAGTCTTGCCATTCATTGCGCTTCAGATTTTCGGGCTTATCCTTGTGATGATGTTCCCGCAGATCGCGCTGTTCCTGCCTGAACTTTTGAACTGAGGAGCTGACCCATGATTGGACGCGACAGTCACGACGATATCAATGGATACGGGATTTGGCCCTGGATACTGGGGATCGTGCTGGCGGGGGTGATCATCTTTTTGATGTTCACATTTGCTCAGCCGATTTCCTAGGACCACCCCCGGTTCATAACGACCAAATCCGCTTGGCGTTCTGCCGGTAAAGCTTATCACGCTCTGACGGCGACACATGCGCCATCAGAGCGTGTGTCGTTCCGACCCAGGTTTCCAGCGAAGCGTTCAAAGTACAGACGGGGCTGTCCGAGCCCCAAACCACACGATCCCAGCCAAAGCTTTCGACGACGTGTTCGACATAGGGTTTCAGCGTGTCCAGCGTCCATTCCGGCGTCGTATAAGCGGTGATCCCTGAAATCTTGGCGTTCACGTGCGGACGGCGCGCAAGTTCGGTGATCTCCTTGGCCCAGCTATCATATCCTTCGCCTGCGATATCCGGTACGCCGCAGTGATCCAGAACGAATGTCGTGCTGTCGCAGGTATCCACCAAATCCCGTGCAAGAGGAAGCTGCCGAGCCAACATGCAGATGTCGAAGGGCAGGCCCGCCTGTCCGATGCGGGCGATATTGGCTCGAAACGTGCTGGACTGTGACACGTCGTCGGGCACCACGTGCAAAACGCGCCGAAACCCTCGAACAATCGAACGATCTATCGCGTCCAGGAAAGCCGGGAAGGTCTCGCTTTCCGGGCGTGCCGCCGAAATTGCCCCGATCAAAAGCCCGTCGTCGCCCTTGGCCATGTCGCGGACGAAATCCGTTTCGCCTGCGATGTCTTTCTCGGCAACATCAACTTCCATGTGAAGGCAGCCTTCAATCCCCAGTCGCGCGGCCATGGTGACATAGTCCTGAAACGGCCAGTCGCGATCCAGGGGGGGCACGTCGCTCAGCCAAGGATAACTAAGCCGGCTTCGATCGATGAGATGCAGATGGGTGTCGATGAACACGTTCGGACTCCTGCGCGCGGTGAATGACCTGTGTTTCATAGCGCAGTCGAGCTTGACTCTCAAAAAAAGTCAAGTTTAGATATAAAATAGGCTTCCGGATATGAAATTCAGCAAATCATCCTGAAATCCGAAAACGGGAGCGCGACATAAACCGGCAATGGCCGGAACGAATGATCCCGGGAGGAAGATCAAATGAAATACTTTGTGCACGGCGCCTCGGCGCTGGCCTTAAGTTGTGCCGTGGCGAGCGGTGCTGGAGCCGGCGAATTTGACGGCGTCACCATCGAGGCCAAGCTGATCGGCGGTCAGCAGTACGAGGCGCTATACGCCCGCATCCCCGAGTGGTCTGCGCAGACCGGCGCGACGGTCGAGATCATCTCGAAGAAGAACCATTTCGAGTTGGACAAGGAATTCAAATCCGACATCGCGGCGGGCACGACCGGCTGGTGCGTTGGTTCGAACCATTCGTCCTTCGCCTCGCAATACCCGTCGCTTTACACCGACTTGACAGCATTGGTTCCGGCCGAGATCGTAGGCGAGTTCGTCGGCGCCAACATTGCCGCCGCGACACTTGAAGGCAAGCTGGTGATGCTGCCCCGCGCGCAGTTCGACGTTTCGGCACTCTATTACCAGAAAGACCTCTACGACAATGCCGACAAGGCGACCGCCTTCAAGGCCGAGTATGGCTATGACCTGAAAGTGCCTGAGACCTGGGACGAACTGAAGGATCAGGCGATCTTCTTTGCGGATGGTCCGAACTTCTATGGCACGCAATACGCGGGCAAGGACGAAGCCATCGTCGGTCGGTTCTATGAGCTGGTCGTCGCCAACGGCGGGCAACTGTTCAACGACGACTTTTCCCCGGCGTTCAACTCGGACGCTGGCAAAGAGGCACTGAACTGGTTTGCCGATCTCTACAATGCGGGCGCGGTGCCTGCGGGGACGACCAACTATCTCTGGGATGACCTCGGCAACGGCTTTGCTTCTGGCACCATCGCGTTGAACCTTGACTGGCCGGGCTGGGCCGGGTTCTTCAACGATCCCTCGGCCTCGAAAGTGGCGGGCAACGTGGGCGTTGCTCCGGCACCGAAAGGCTCGGCTGGTGTGCGCACAGGTTGGTCCGGTTTCCACGGCTTCTCTGTCACCGAAGACTGCGCCAACAAGGAGGCCGCAGCCTCGCTGGTGGCCTTCCTGACCAACGAGGACAGCCAGAAACTGGAAAGCTCGGCCGGACCTCTGCCGACGCGCACCGCTGTCTGGGATCACGTCTCGGCCGAAGCCGAGGGTGATGCGTTCCGTTCGGAAGTGCTGGCCGCCTTCAAAGAGACCGCCGCGACCGCCTTTGCCGTGCCGCCAACCTCTCTCTGGATCGAAGCCACGAACCTGATCTACCCCGAGCTTCAGGCGGCAATCCTGGGTGACAAGACCGTGGACGAGGCCCTGGCCGACGCGGAAGAGGCCGTGAACGATCTGATGATCGAAGAAGGCGTCTACTGACGATCCTCTTTTGCGGCGCGGGCAGCATGGTTTGCTCGCGCCTCATGCGCCGCAAAGGCTCTGATCCGCCACGGGAACACCCACAATGAAGCGCCTGAAATTGCCCCCCTGGCTGGTTCTCTTGCTGCCGGCCATCATCATCCTTGCGGCTGTCGTGCTGGTGCCGCTGGTGCTGTCGCTTTATTCCAGTTTCACCCCTTACAAACTGACCAAGCCCGAGAGCCTCTATCGTTGGATCGGCACGTTCAACTATGAAAAGGCGATCGGTGACGCCAAGTTCTGGTCGGCCTTCGGGCGCACCGTCTTGTTGCTGACCATCGCTTTGAACCTTGAAATGCTTCTCGGTCTGGGCCTCGCCCTGATGGTCTCGAAAGTGACCCATGGCCAGCGCGCGCTGCGGACCATGATGATGTTCCCGATGATGTTCTCGCCCATTCTTGTGGGTTTCCAGTTCAAGTTCATCTTCAACGACAACGTTGGCCTTGTGAACAACGCGCTGCAATCGCTTGGGATTACCGACATCGCCATCCCCTGGCTGGTCGATGGCAACCTGGCGATGTTCTCGATCATCTTCGCCGAGGTCTGGACCTCGACCTCGGTCTTCGCAATCCTGATTTTGGCGGGCCTGTTCGCCATACCGCAGGACCCGTTGGAGGCGGCCAAGGTCGATGGCTGCACATCCTGGCAAAGCTTTCGCTTCGTGACTTTGCCGTTCCTGATGCCGTTCATCTATATCGCCATGGCGATCCGGTCGCTGGACGTGGCGCGAGCCTATGACATCGTGCAGATCATGACGAACGGCGGCCCCGCAAGGCGGACCGAGCTGTTGTGGACGCTGATCGGGCGGACGGGATACGTCGACGCGCGCATGGGCTACGCCAATGCTATGGGTTATGTGTCTATCTTCCTTGCCATTTTCTTCACTGTCTTCTTTTTCCGCAAGCTGACCGCCGCGCGCGCCGAACTGGGCATGGGGGGCTGATCCGATGGCATCGAACCTTGCCCACAGAAATCAGAAACGTGCTTTGAAAGCGCTGCACCTGGTCGGACTTTTCCTGGCCATGGCGGTGATCTGCCTGCCGGGCCTCTGGATCGTGCTGAATTCCTTCCGGCCAACGGTCGAGATCATGGCCAAACCGCCGGTCTGGATCCCGAACGATCTGAACCTCGACCACTTCCGCGCCATGTTCGGCGGGATCGGCGAGGGCGGGGTGCCAGTCCTGACCTATTTCCGCAATTCGATGATTATCTCGGTTACCTCGACCGTCATCGCGATCCTTGTCGGCATGGCGGGTGGCTATGCCTTTGCGCGGTTCCGCTTCAAGGGCAAGGCGTGGATATTCGTCGGGCTGATGTGCACCCGCGCCGTGCCGGGCGTGGCACTATCTTTGCCCCTGTTCATCATCTTCGCCCGCGTCGGGATCATCGACACCCATTTTGGCATGATCCTCGCCTATGTCGCGATGAACGTGCCCTTCACGATCTGGCTGATCGACGGGTTTTTCCGGCAGGTGCCGCCCGAGTTGGCCGAGGCCGCCGAGATCGACGGTTGCACCCGCTGGCAGGCGTTCTGGCGGGTCGAATTTCCCGTCGCGCGGTCCGGCATCGCCAGTGCCGGCATCTTCGCCTTCCTCACCTCGTGGAACGAATACGCGCTGGCCAGCCAGCTGACCCGCTCGGTCAGCTCGAAAACCATGCCGGTGGGTCTTCTCGATTTCCAGGCCGAGTTCACCCTGAACTGGGGCGGCATGTGCGCGCTGGCGGTTCTGATGATCATCCCGGCGCTGATCCTCACCTTCCTTGTTCAGAAACACCTTATCGCCGGGCTGACCTTCGGCGGCGTGAAAGGATAATCCATGGCCCAGGTTCACCTGAGAGATGTCGTCAAAAGCTATGGCGCGGTGGATGTCGTCCATTCCATCAAACTTGAGATCGACGACGGTGAGTTCGTCGTGCTGGTCGGCCCCTCTGGCTGTGGCAAGTCGACGACATTGAGGATGATTGCGGGGCTTGAGGAGATCTCGGGCGGCGAGATCGCCATTGGCGACCGTGTGGTGAATGACTTGCCGCCGCGCGAGCGCAACCTTGCGATGGTGTTCCAGAACTACGCGCTTTACCCGCATATGACGGTGCGCGAGAACCTTGGGTTTTCGCTCAAGATCGCCAAGCGGTCCCAGGCAGAGATCGACCGCGCCGTGGACAACGCCGCTGAAATTCTCTCGCTGACCCCGCTTCTCGACCGCAAGCCCGGCGCGCTTTCGGGTGGCCAGCGTCAGCGCGTCGCCATGGGCCGCGCCATCGTGCGCCACCCGGATGTGTTCCTGTTTGATGAACCTCTGTCTAACCTCGACGCCAAACTGCGCACCCAGATGCGGGTCGAGATCAAGAAACTGCACCAGCGGCTGAAGACCACCATCGTCTATGTCACACACGACCAGGTCGAGGCGATGACCCTGGCCGACCGCATCGTCATCATGCGCGACGGGCGGATCGAACAGTTGGGTACGCCGCTTGATGTGTTCGAGCGCCCGGTGAACACTTTCGTTGCGACCTTCATCGGTTCGCCGCCGATGAACCTGCTGGACGGGCAGATGAGGGGCAGCAAGATCGTGCTGGGCGACGGCACCACCGTTGCTGTTCCGCCGGGTTATGCCGCCGATGAGGGGCAGCGCATCCAGTTCGGCGTGCGGGCTGACAACATCATGCCGGTCGGCCATGCCCTGCCATCGTCTGCGCACATGGCCGAAGTCGAGATGCCCGTCAGCCTGACCGAGCCGCTTGGCACCGAGACGTTGCTTTTCGCTGAACTGGCCGGGGTTGAGGTTCAGGCCAAGATGCTGAACCCGCGCCCGGTTTTTTCTGGCGAGAAACTCAGGTTCCAAATTAGTCTGGACAAGTGCCACCTGTTCGACGCCACGTCCGGCGCCGCCCTGGTGGCCGACCCCGTGCCAGCCTGAGGAGCCGCAATGCCCCGCATCACCCACGCCCGTGCTTTCATGATCGACCTTGAACCCAAGGTCGAACGCACCGACGCCATTCAGAGCTTCAAGTCGCAGGAAACGATCTTCGTGCGGTTGACCGACGCCGAGGGGGCCGAGGGAATGGGCTATTCCTATACCATCGGGGACGGCGGGCCGTCTGTCATGGCGCTTTTGGAACATACGCTTTTGCCTCGGCTGATGGGGCAGGAGGGGGACCGGATCGAAGCGATCTGGCGCGACCTGTTGTTCTGCACACACGCGACTGCGGTCGGGCCGATCATGTCGCTGGCATTGGCCGCGATCGATACCGCACTCTGGGACCTGCGCGGGCTGCGAACGGGGTTGCCCTTGTGCCGTCTGGCAGGCGGGGCGAAGGACCGCGTGCCGATGTACACGACCGAAGGCGGCTGGCTCCAAATTTCGCCCGAGGCACTGGTCGAGGACGCGCTCACCGCGCAGGCCAATGGCTTTGCCGGATCGAAGGTCAAGATCGGCAAGCCCACGGTGGCACAGGACGCCGCGCGCCTGACTGCGGTGCGCGAGGCCTTGGGTGCGGACTATGCCATCATGACCGACGCCAACCAGTCGATGACCGCCGCCGAGGCGCTCCGACGGGTGCCGATGCTGGAGGCGCTGGACATCGGTTGGTTCGAAGAACCCTTGCCGTCAGACGACATAGCGGGCCACGCCCGGCTTCAGTCGCAATCCCGCGTTCCCGTCGCCGTGGGCGAGAGCCTGTATTCACCGGGGCAGTTCGCCGATTACATCGCGGCAGGCGCCTGCGGCATCGTCCAGGCGGATGTGGCGCGGGTGGGCGGCATCACCCCCTGGCTGAAGGTCGCGCACCTGGCCGAGGCGCACAATATGGCGATCTGTCCGCACTTCCTGATGGAACTGCACGTCAGCCTTGTCTGTGCCGTCCCGAACGCGCCCTGGCTGGAATACATCCCGCAGCTTGACGACATCGCCGCGCCGATGGCCCGCGACGGGGGACTTGCTTTGGCACCACAAACGTCGGGACTTGGTATAGACTGGGACATGGACAAGATCGTTGCGCTGAGCGCAGGCGACGAGATCGAGGTGAGGGAGGAATAAGCCATGGCAGAGGTGCAACGGCACGGACAGCTCATTGGCATTGGGGCCGAGGCAATCGCCGAATACAAGCGCATCCACGCCGAGGTCTGGCCCGACGTGCTGAAAATGATCTCGGCCTGCAACATCCGAAACTACTCGATCTACCTGCGCGAACCAGAGAACCTGCTTTTCGCCTATTTTGAATACGTGGGTGAAGATTTCGACGCCGACATGGCGAAAATGGCCGCCGACCCGGTGACGCAGGACTGGTGGAAGGTCTGCATGCCGATGCAGCGCCCGCTTGAGCCGCGCGGCGAGGGTGAGTGGTGGGCCGAACTTGAGGAGGTATTTCACCATGACTGACGTCAGCCAACTGCGGCAGGCCATCGAACTGCCCGAAACTCTGACCCCCGTGGTCATCTTTGGCGCAGGTTCGATCGTCAGCGACGCCCATCTTCCTGCCTACAGGGCCATCGGCGTGCCGGTCGCGGGGATCTTTGATCCCGACGTGGAAAAGGCGAGGGGGCTTGCATCCGACTGGGGCACCAAGGCGTTCGCGACAGCCGAAGACGCAGCCGCTGACCCGTCTGTCATCTACGACCTCGCGGTGCCGCCGGTCGCCATTCCCAGCATTCTGCGAAGCCTGCCTGACGGCTCCATCGCCTTGATCCAGAAACCGCTCGGCTCAGATCTGGACGAGGCCAGTGCCATCGTGAAAATCTGTCGCGAGAAAAACCTCAAGGCCGCTGTCAACTTTCAGCTCCGTTACGCGCCCCATTCGCTTGCCATGAAAGACGCCATCGCGCGCGGCCTTCTGGGCGAAGTCGTCGATTTCGACATCTGGATCGCCATCGACACCCCCTGGCACCACTGGGAGTTCCTGGCCAACCTGCCGCGCGTCGAGATCCTTCTTCATTCAATCCATTACCTCGACCTGATCCGCGAGGTGCTCGGCAATCCCAAGGGCATCCATGCCAAGACCATGGGCCACCCGTCGTCGACCATCTCGAACACCCGCACCTCGATGATGCTGGACTATGGCGACCAGGTACGCTGCAATCTGACGATCAACCACACTCACACCTTTGGCCGCAAATTCCAGGCCTGCGAGTTCCGCATCTGTGGCACCAAGGGCGCGGCCTATATGAAGCTGGGCGCCAACATCGACTATCCGCGCGGCGAGGCCGATGCGCTGTCGATCAATGCGGGCGAGGGCTGGCAAGATGTCGATCTGCGTGGCAACTGGTTCACCGAGGGTTTCGAGGGGCGGTTCGCGCAGGTCCAGCGTTTTGCCGCCGGTCTTGACGATACCCTGGCCGGGTCGGTCGAGGACGCCTGGCACACCATGGCGCTGGTCGAGGCAGCCTATGAAAGCTCGGCCAAACCGATGCACCCGATCAAGGAGACACCCGATGCTTGAGCAGACCAAATACTATGAAGACTATGAAATCGGTGAGGGACGCGAGACCATTGGCCGAACCATCACCGAGACCGATTTCGTGGTGCACGCCGGGCATTCCGGCGATTTCTTTCCGCATCACCTGGATGCCGAATTCTGCAAGACCCTGCCGTTCGGCCAGCGCATCGCACACGGCACGATGGTCTTCACCATCGGCGTCGGTCTGACCGCAACCATCATCAACCCGGTGGCGTTTTCCTATGGCTATGACCGGATGCGGTTCATCAAGCCTGTGTTCATCAACGACACGATCCGTTCAAAGGTCGAGATCATTGGTAAAGAAGTGATGGAGAAACGTCCCGGCTATGGCCGGGTCACCGAGCGGCTGACGGTTCTGAACCAGAAGGATGAGGTCGTGCTGGTGGCCGATCACATCTATATGGTTGAAATGAAAGGCTAAGGTGGCTTTCCGTCAGAAATGCCAGCCGGATTTCAGGCTGTCGTTGGCGTCGCCTAGATCGGGGGCGGCGCGTGTCGATGCGGGGCGTTTGCCATCGATGGTCAGGGGCAGCTTCGTCGTGCGAAGACGCACATCGCCACGGCTGATCTCCTGCACCATGTCCAGCGTCTCAAGGACGCCGCTGTCGACCAGGGCTTGCCAGTCCATAACCGGGGCGGCCCAGATATCAGCTTTCACGAATTTTTCCATCCAGTCGTTGGTCGGTGCGGTGGCCAGGCGCGCGGCCAGCCCTGCTTTGATGTCATCCCGACGTTGAAACGCGTCAAGTGTGGCGATCTCGTGGTCCAGCCCGGTGATCTCGGCCAATTGATCCAGTTTGCCCATGGCGATGGCGATGTGACCATCGGCGGTGGCATAGACACCATAGGGCGCTGCGAGATAGGCGTGGGCCGGATTGTTGGCGGAGCGCGTTGGAGAGCGTCCGCCATCATTGAACCATGTGGTCAGAAGTTCGAATTGAAGATCGGCCAGAACTTCGATCAGCGATGTTTCAACCAAGCCGCCAATGCCGTGGCGTTCCTTTCTGAACAATAGCGCCAGTATCCCATGGGCCAGCGATGATCCCGCCAGCACGTCGGCCACAGGTAACCCCATGGCAACCGGCCCATCGTCACTGCCGCCCGACAACCACATGACGCCTGCGCGAGCCTGGGCCAGCAAGTCCTGCCCCGGCAAGTCCACCCACGGCCCGTCCGATCCATAGCCGGTGACCGTGCCATATACGATGCCCGGATTGATCCGTTTGACGGCCTCATAGCCAAAACCCAGCCGTTCCATGACGCCGGGGCGAAAGTTTTGCAGCACGACATCGGCGTCTGCGATTAGCCGACGCAGGGCAGCCTTGTCGGCTTCGTCTTTCATATTGACCGCCACCGACCGTTTGTTGCGATTGATTGCGTGGAAAATCGTGCTCTCGCCCCCGACCTTGGTGTCGGTCAGGTAGAGGTATCGCGACAAGTCTCCCTGTCCCGCACGTTCGACCTTGATCACATCGGCCCCAAGATCGGCCAGCTTTAATGCGCAATAGGGGCCGGCAAGGAATTGTGAGAAATCAAGGACTTTCAAACCGGACAAAGGGAGTATCGAGGTCATTGTTCAAAGCTTTCCAAATACAGGGAGTCCAACGCTGCGTGCAGCCTTTCCCAGTCGTCTGACTGTTTTAGGGCGCGAAGTAACGCGTGCGAAGCCTCTTCCTGAAAGGCCATATACCCGTCGTGGCGCGGTCGCAGCCAGGCGGCCTCGTGGGTCATGCGGGTCTGAGTGTAAGCGTTGCCAACGGCGGCATTCACGCTCGGATCACCCCAGGCCACCGCGTTCCCCGGCTGACCGTTGTTGGCGGTGTACAGGCCGCGTTGAACGTCGGACGAGGCGATGTTGGCCGCGAACTCCATACACAATTCTATCTGAGATGTGTGTGCGGAGACCGCGATTCCCGTTCCGCCAAGCGCAGACCCCAATGGGCCTGATGTCCCGAGAGCCGGGATGTCATGATATCCGATCTCATGCTTGCGATAGCCCCGGCTGGCATAGGGGGCGTAAAGATATGTTAGGGGCGCGGCCGCAAAGCCGTTGTCGCCGGCCAAGGCATCGAGCGCGGCAATGGGGTCCATGTCCTGACACGCCGGATCAACGAGGTCGAACAAGGATTGAAGCGCGTCAAAGACCTCTTGGCCTTTCGCCTTGTCGATAAAGCCGCCGGGGGCGACCGAACAAGGGGCGCCGATATTCGCGGCTAGGGTGAAAAAGCTCATTAACACATGGGGTGGGCGCAGGGGCCAGACGACCTTGCCTTGCCGGGCCAGATCCACCACCTGTTTGAACCGCCTGGCGGGGGCATCGATCAGGTCGGGGCGGATGGCCTGTACCTGGGCCGCCGCATCAATCGGTAAAGCCCATTGGTGCCCAGCGTAGTGATAGCTGTGAAAGCTTTTGCCGACGGTTTCCGCTTCGAGGCGGGCCAGGGTTTCTGGCGGCAAATGGGCATCAAAGGGGGTAAGGCAGGCGTTTTTCACAATTGCCCCGACGTGCGGGTGATCGATGACCATCAGGTCATAGCGGGTTGCAAGCTCGTCCACCGGCGTGCTTTCAAACCCTTGCAGCGATCGCTTGTCCCATTCGATGCGAACTTTGGGGTGCTTTTTTGCGAATGCGACGCTGGCCGCCACCATCGGATCATAGCCCCGCGGGTCCGACCAGGTCATGCCTTTCAGAGTGATCAAACCGCCCACAAGTTTCTCCTCCCGTTGCGGGGTAGTATATCCTCATCATTTACAAGTAAAAGCGAATTTTATATCTAAACTGTCCGCATGGATAACGCATTGCCACCATAGTCCCAGTGCTTAAAAAGAAGAACCTGTTTGAACGAGGCCGGGTTTGCGATGATGGACGAAAAGCCAGTCAAAACCGAAGAGAACGAAAAGTACCGCGCTCCGGCTCTGTCCAAGGGTCTGGACATTCTTGAGCTGCTGGCCTCGGACGCCGATGGTCTGACCCAGGTTGAAATCGCCAAGACATTGGGGCGGACGGCATCCGAGATATTCCGGATGCTCATGGTTCTTCGCAGTCGCGGTTACGTCGAAGTCGACGAGGGGGGCGACCTTTATCGCCTGACCACCAAGATGTTCGAGGTCGCGCACCGCCATCCGCCGATCAAACGGCTGACGTCCATGGCCGGGGACGCGATGCAAAAACTGGCCAATACAATCAACCAGTCCATGCATTTAAGCATTCTGCACTCGGGCAAGGTGCTGGTGGTGGCGCAGGTCGATTGTCCCGACAACAACATTACCTCGGTGCGTCTTGGCGCACTTATTCCGCTTTATGACACCGCGTCGGGTCGGGTGCTTGCGGCCTGGATGGACGACACAGAGCTGACGCAACTATTTGACCTTGCCGGGGATGAGCCCTCGGACCGCAAGGCCGCGTTCCGTGACGACCTGGCGAGTGTGCGCAAGCTGGGGTTTTGCCGTAGCCCGTCATTGACCATCGAAGGGGTGGAAAACATTTCCGCGCCCATCTTCGATTTCCGTGGCAACCCGGTCGCAGCCGTTACCATTCCCTTTATCCGGCGCCTGACCGATCGCTCTTCTGTCACAGCCGACGCCGCCACGGCGGCTCTCTCAAAAACAGCGTCGGAATTGTCTCGGCGGATTGGAGCCAGCGCTCACTAGTCGGCAAAGATGCCTTCGAAGAACGCGCCGAGCGCATCATGGGCCTCAAGAGGCAGGATATGGGCGACGTACTGGTCGGGGCGGACAATCACCATGCATCCCGTCTGGCGATCAATGCCGCGCATGTCGAAGATGTCGACCGAGGCTTTCTGATCAGCGCAAAAGACTTTCTCGTAATCTGTCAGCCCATAGACCCCCTTCTCTGGGCGCAGAAGGGCGGGCATTGTCTCGTAAGCCAGATCGCGAAAACCCTGCTGGAAGACGGCGCGGAAATCGATCAACGCATCGATGTCGTCACCTTCGCGCCGAAAGCGTTTGATCGGCGAGCCAACATCTGTTTCCAGATACTTTGACAGGTCGAAGACCGCTGAATGGTCTTTGGGCGAAAAGGCGAAAACCGTCCAACGGATACCAGCCTGAATGGCGTGACCAAGTTGCATCGGCTTTGCATCGGCCAGCCGGATGACCGGCGCCGAATGGAACCGCTTGCCAATGAGCAGACCTTTTGCCAGCCCTTGGTGGGTATTCGGGCCGATCAGGTTGGATGGTTCGTATTTTACGGTCAGCCCTGCGGTGAATTCGCCGCCATCAATGAACTGGCGCTGGAAAGCGGGCATGTTCTGCGAGGTATCGTTCGGGTCGTCATGTGCGGCGCTGACCGTGCGCGACCACCTGTGGTCGAAATCGATAAGGGCCTGTGCCGCTGCCCGTCGTTCGGCGGAATAGGAATGCAACAGGTCCGGGGCAGCGCGGCCGGTCAGAACCGAGATCAACTTCCATCCCAGATTGAACGTATCGCCCATGGACACGTTCATACCCTGACCCGCTTTGGGGCTGTGGGTGTGACAGGCGTCGCCGGCCGTAAAGATGTGCGGCGCGCGGGCTTGGGCCTGGTCCGCAGAAACATCGTCGAACTTGTCGGTGATCCGATGCCCGATCTCATAGATCGACCACCAGACTATTTCTTTCACATCAAAGGTATGGGGGGCGAGAATACGTTTTGCCTTGGCGATGATATCGTCAACGCCAAGACCTCGATCCGCGACGCGCTCCCTTTCATCCAACTTGTCCATCTCGACATAGAACCGCACAAGATATCCGCCTTCCCGCGGCAGGATCATGATGCTTCCGTCCTTGCTGGATCGAACAATCGATTTCATGCGCACGTCGGGGAAGTCGGTGACCACCAGCACGTCCATCACGCCCCATGCCTGATGCGCCGCATCGCCATGAAGTGTGCCGCCCATAGCCTGGCGCACGTTGCTGCGGGCGCCGTCGCATCCAACCACGTACCGCGCCTGAACCGTTTCTTGATGCCCGGCCTTGTGCGGAGCCATGTGCTCCAAGGTGACTGTCACGGGATAGTCTTCGCCTTTGTCCGAAACCTTGGCATCGACGACTTTCAATTCATAGTGCGGCTCTAGCCGGGTAGGAGAGTTGCGCATGATGTCCAGGTACATGTCGTGCACGCGCGCCTGGTTGATCAGCACGTGAGGCATTTCGCTCAGATCATCGGCCACGTCTTGAACCCGTCCCACACGTCGGATCGTTTCGGGGTGGTCAGGGTCGGGGGTCCAGAACGTGGTCTCGTTGATCCACACCGATTCCCGTTTGATCTTTTCTGCAAACCCGAAGGCCTGGAACATCTCCATCGACCGCACATTGATGCCATCGGCCTGGCCTTTTTCCATCGGGCCGTCCTTGGGCTCGACGATCATCGTGGTGATCTCGGGCACCATGGAAAGCTGCGCCGCCAGACACAACCCGGCTGGTCCGCAACCCGCAATCAGAACATCGACTTTCTGGGGAAGACCGTCTGCAACAACTGGGACCGCGTCTGAAGCGTCGAAGATATCCGGGTCGCCAGGACGAAATCCGTTCAAGTGAAATTGCATGACCTACCTCCTCTTTCGATCGGATTGTAGCTGTGCTTACTAATTGGCGTCAAGAAAAAGATATGTATACATATTAAATGAGGGATAATGGATGAAAATCAAAATCTTACACTCCGCATCACTCTATTCCGGGCTAAAATTCTCTTGGCCGAGCACGACCCAGCTGCTGTTGCCATAGTTCGTCACGATCAAAAGCCCCTTTGGCGACATCGCGATTCCATGTGGGAAGTCAAACGCGCTTCCGGTGCAGATCAGTTCAAGGTCACCGCTTTTCGCATTTGCGGCCATCAAACGGTTGCCTATCTGGTCGGAAAACCAAACGGTGCCGTCGCGCGCGGCAAGACCATCACCCTGCACGTTGTCATAAACGCCGATGCAGTCCCATTGGTCCCGACCCGCCGCCATACGCCAAAGGCTGGACTTCACATTACCATAGGATTTCATCTTTGGTGCTTTTGAGACGGCGACGGCAAAATACTCCTGCCTTCCCTCATCAAAAACGAGATCGCGAACTCCCCAAGGGTAGGGGAGCCGGAAAACGCGATCCTCAAGCGTAAAGCGTGGGTCTTTTCCAATGCTGACGCTATAGCCCAGGGTGCGATCCTTGTCATACCCGACGCCGTGGCAGAAATCGCGCTTTGTGTGGTTCATGCGTTCGAGCGACCGGACGGAGAAGCTATTTGGATCGTCCGGGTCGTTTTTGAGTTCAAATCGCTCATAGAGACATTCCCAGCATCCGCTGACGGCAAATTCCCAGGTTGTCTCGTCTCGCCGGGTGGCAGCCAGGATATCTGTCTGGAAGTCCATGTCGCTGGTCCACAGGGGCTCTTCGCTCGCGCCAAGCCGAAAGATACCTACGCGCAATCCACTCCGGTGGGCGATAATTATTGTGTCGTCGTTCAGCCATCCTGCCCCGGTCAAAGTAGAATCTCGGGTTCCACTTTTGCCGATATGAAGCTTGAGCGAATTTGCCCGGTTTGGCTGATCCCATATCGAAAAGTGACGCACGTCTTTCTGGGAAATGTCGACCACCCGCGCCGTCGCTTCAGATTTCTGCCTATCACGCAGCTTGCGCAGATTGTACCAGGCCTTGGTGCTTTTGATGGGTTGGAGTCTCATGAGTTTTTCGAAATCCGAACAATAGGGTCAGCGACGTTCTGGCGCGCCGCCAAGTGACAATCTGACAGTCTCCACGATCGTTCCTAACCGCAGAAAATAGTGAATCAGCCAGGCACCGAGCCTGGTGCGCAGGTCGAAATGCCTTGCTTTTAGCGCAGTTCGCAGTGCGACCAGAGAAGGCAGGACAAGCTCAAGAGGCGGAATCGATGCTCTCAGTCGGCTTGTTTGCCGACGTTTGATATAGCGCGCACCGGTCTTTCGGCGGCTCTTCGTCATTAGATCGCCAAGTCGGGACCGAGCGGGGTGTTGGACGCGCATGTTGGGAACAAACTCCAACGAATACCCCGCCTCTTGCGCCCGCGCATTCCAGCCATAGTCTTCGCCCGAAAAGGCGTTCTCTTTGAACGCACCGATTTTGTCCAAGACCTTGCGTCGAACTGCCAGATTGGCGGTCGCGGCAAGGCCGATGCGGGCTCCGGTTTCCTGGCGCAGGTTGAACAAGGCGTCATAGGCGGCGGCCGAAGTCCAGGTTTTTCCATGCGATGTCAGGGTGATCGGTCCGCTGCAACGCATTGTTTGGGGCCGCGCGTCAAAAACGCGAAGTCCGCTTTCCAGCCATGCGGAATGCGGTTCACAATCTGAATCGGTGAAAAAGATCACCTCGGCGCGAGCCACCCGCAGCCCCGCGTTCCTGGCCGCATACGATCCAGGTGTCGGCTCGAAGACAACCAGCGCGTTTCCTGGCAACTGAAGTGAGGGGGGAAGGGGCATTGTCTCGTGATTGATTGCCAGGATTACTTCCCACTGATCCTGCGGCACCGACTGTTTGGCCAGGAATTCCAGGCAGGTCTGAAGGTCTGTCCAGGCATCAAAGCACGGCACAACGACGGACGCGCGCAAGGTCTCAGACATGTCCCGCCCCATTTTGCCCAAGTTTGAATCTGCGCGCTGCAAGATACTTCAGCCGCAAGGCATAGTCCTGAGCCTTTCTAAATTGAAACTCGGCTCTCTTCCGTCCCTTGAGTTTTGTTTTCAGCTGATCGTGCCTGCCGACAATCTGGCTGTCGAACGTGCTGTCTAGCGTGGTCGGGAATGGCTCTAACCCCAACAGCCGTATGTCGTGTTCGAAGAAGCGGCCAATTTCATACTCGAAAGCTTGGCGCATACGGCCAATCTTGGGCAACATGCGTCGAGCAGTTTCGCGTTTCACAAAATAACAGCCGTTACCGGTGAATCTGCCCAGATAGGCGTTCAGCTTATATGGTCCGGTCTTGTGTTGGCAGATAGGAAACTTGGCGCGCGTGGCGTTCAATCGCAAAACGTCCCATCTGTTTGCCGTGGTTTTTGCGTGATCAAGAGAAAGGAGGAAGTCACGTCCAAAGGAGATGTCGTCTTCCATGATCAGCGTTGCGTCGGTGTCAGAGGTTGCGGCTATCTCCCAGACGGCCAGGTGTGAAAAATAGCACCCTACTTTTCCTGGCAGCAACCTTTGCCCCATACGGGATTCATAGGAAACTTGGTCGACCTTTGGTTCAAATTCGGCAATTCGCGCATTTCCGTCAAGCGCGGGAAAACGGTCGTATTCGATCCCAAGTGCCGCCAATTGTTTGTCCATCGCGGCCAAACGCGCGGTTGCGCGTTCAAGGTTTATGACGACGGCTGCAAACTTCACAAATACTTCACGCCCCTGCCGCAGTCCGTTCAAAGGACGGCGTTGGATGCGACCCGCCGTCAAACTAGTGAAGATTTTGCATCGATGCCAGTATTAGGTTCTTGCGCCGCAACATGAGACCCAAGCGGCGAAACCGGGTGGAACACGCTGTTTGCAGCCAGAGCAGCCCAAAACCTTCTTGGACAACGGATGAACCATGCAGGCGATCGGCACCATGCTGCTGATCCGACATAAGACTGGCGCGTCGCGGCGGAAACGAATGAGCTAGCCTCCAATACGAGGCCGCTTTGAGCCGGCCGGGCGAAGCGGTGCCAAAACGCACCGAGATTAACGGAACAAAAATTGCCATTGCTTCTTTCGGTTCAAAATAGTGACTGACGCATTGATGCGCTCATCGTGGATCCGGCCTGCGGTCCAGGAAACCCTGCCCGAGCCTGAATTGGCTTCAGCCCGCATCCGCCTGTGCTTTAGCGACACGATCTTCCAGCCAGACGATCGCGGCCGCAATCGCACTGTCGATGCAGGCCTCCAGATGCCAATCATTCATGAAGCCGTGCGTGACGCCGGGAATGACTTGCAAGCGGTCCCCAGTCCTGCGCGCCGCTGTCCGGGCGAAAAGATCGAGAGTGTCCGCCAGAAGCGGGTCTGCATCACCGACGGACAGAAACATCGGCGGCAATTGGTCTGGAGCCGGAGGAAGAGTGTCGGGTGGTATCGCATAGGCCGCCAGAAAAGCGTCCATAGCTGCCGATGTCAGCCGTCCTTCCAGATTGCCGAAGGTGCCGTGTGACCAAGCGGTGGTGTCGGCCCGGAAGGCGCCGCAGAACAGAACCGCACCGGCAACTCGTCGGCAGTTGGCCTTGCTCAAGGCCTGCGCGGCGATTTGTGCCCCGGCACTTGCGGCGATAATGCCTGCAATGCCCAGGCTGGTGTCGAGTTCTTCAAGGGCCGCTTTGAGAGCGTAGATTGCTTGCGGATAGGGGTGTTCGGGCGCGAGGGGATAGTCGATCGAGAGCACCGGCCGTCTGGCTTGCCCGGCAAGGCGGCGGATCAGACCAAGGCTCTGGACAGACGAGCCGAAAACCCAGCCGCCGCCATGCACGAAGACATGAGGCCGCGCAGATATGGCACCCGAAGGGGTGCAGAGCAGGGCAGAAAGGCCCGCAACCGTTATCCGGTCTTCGCGCGCCATTGCCGGTGCCGCCGCGGCCGCCGACTGTCCAAGTGCTTCGCGCCGCGCACGTTCGGCGGCAAGATCATCCGGCGACCACGCACGCCATGGTTTCGGCGGTGCCGTCTGCTCCATCCAGTCAGTCCTCGCCAGTGCGGCGCTGGCTGGCCGGACCGGGGCCGCGCATGTAGTGGCGGGCCGGATCATAAGTGTTGGCCAGCCCGACCCGGGTGGCAATGCGCTGCCAGAGGCTCTTAAGCGACATCTTGCGGTCGGTCGTGGTCGCGGTGGTCATGGGGCTCTCCTTGCTTTCGGTCGCCATGGCTCATTGGCCTGCGTCACTGGTGCGCGCCACCAGCAGGGCTTGCCTGCGGCGGTGCAGGTTGCGCATCGCCACAAACACCGCGCCCCCGATCAGCAGCAGATTGATCACCACGAGGGTGGCCGACACCGGGCGGTCGAGAAAAATCCAATAGCCTTCCCGCGAGATCAGCAACGAGCGGCGCAGGTTGTTCTCTAGCAACGGACCGAGGATGACACCGATAACCAGCGGTGCCAGCGGATAGCCCGCGCCGCGCAGCAGAATACCGAGCAGGCCAAAGCCCATCATCACCCGCAAATCGAATACCGAGCTTTGCAGTGCGAAAGTGCCGACGGCGCAAAGCAGCAGGACGATCGGGATCAGGTAGCTTTTCTTCAGCTTCAGCACCCAGACGAAGACCGGAGTGGCGAGGATGCCGACACAGAGCAGCGCCAAGTTAGAGAAAAGATAAACAAGGAACACGCCACCGGCGATGTCGGGCTGGTTGGCAAACAGCGCCGGACCGGGGAAGAACCCGAGGATCAGCATCGCCCCGATCAGCACCGCCGTCGCTGCCTCGCCGGGGATGCCAAGCGCCAGGGTCGGCACAAGCGCCCCGCCCACGGTGGCGTTATTTGCGCTCTCGGTCGCCACCACTCCGCCCTCGGCACCCTTGCCGTAGCCTTCTTCAGGCGTCGATAATGTCTTTGCGACGGCATAGGCCGAGAAGGAAGAGATCGTGCCGCCCACGCCCGGCAACGCCCCGAAGGCAGCCCCAATGGTAGAGGAGCGCAACAGGTTCTTCCAATGCTTCAGCGTTAGCAAGACGGTGCGGAAACCCGGTCGCACCGCCTTTACGTCGGGCTTGTCGTTCAGCCCTCCGCCCGAAACCTGCGAGGCCATTTCGGAGATCGCGAAAATGCCGACCACGATCGCGACGATATGAAAGCCGTTCAGCATGTCGAAGATGCCGAAAGTGAAACGGTAGCCGGTGGAAAACTCGTCGGTCCCAATGGTCGCGATCAGCAGACCGATAGCGCCCGTGATCAGCCCCTTCAACAGCGACCCCTCGGACACCACGGCAATGGCGATGAGGCCGGTCAGCGCCAGCATGGTGTACTCCGGCGGTGCGAAGTTGGAGGCGAAACTTGCAAGCAGGGGGGCGGTGAGGATCAGCACGAAGCCACCGAAAAGGCCACCCAGTGCCGAAGCGGATATGGCGATGCCTATGGCGTCCCCCGCGCGGCCCTTCTGCGCCATGGGGTAGCCGTCAAACAGTGTCGCCGCCGCAAGAGGCGTGCCCGGAATGCGAAGCATGATCGCCGAAACAGAGCCCCCGCAAGAGCCACCCACCGCGATGGCGATCAGGAAGCCCATCGCCGCGACGGGCGGCAGGCTGACTGCAAAAGGCAGCATCAATACGATGCCCATCAGCGGACCCAGACCGGGCAGGGCGCCGATCACCAGCCCGAAGGCCACGCCCAGCACGGTCAGCAGCAGGGATTGCGGGGTCAGGAACAGGTCGAGTCCGGCGAGGAGAGCGTCTGCGAACATCTCACCACACCATGTTAAGTTGGAAGAGGCCGCCCGGCAGGACGATCTTGAGCCAGGCCTCGAAGACGTAAGCCGCGCCAAAGGAAACCAGCAGTGCAGGCAGCGCGATGGCGAGCGGGCGGCGCAGACCGCAGAGCACCATCAGCGCGCCCAGCATCAGCGGCGTAGAGATGTGGTAACCCAGCAGCGGCAGGGTGCCGAGGTAGAGGCCGAAGATGAAGATCAGCGCCGCCGGTCGGACGAGCCTGCGCAACGGCACGCTCTCGACCTCATCCTGGCGCGGAGCCGCACTGAAGAGCTGCACGGCCGCCTGCGCCGCCATCAGAAGGCTCAAAGCCACGGCGACGGTCTTGGGGTAGGCGGCGGCGTTGTCATAGGGGCCGCCCGAGGCAATCCCTTGCTCGGCCATGTCGGTCGCCGCCTGCTGAAAGACCAGCGCGACGAGGCCGACAAGGAGGGCAATGACCAGCCATTCGACCTGTCTTCTGGTGATGTTCATCTTCGCCCTCCTTTCCTTGGCTCAGTCAATGGCCGTTATTGCTTGGCCAGTTGCTCCTCTTCCCACTTCAGCGCGTTGCCCATCGCCTCGAGCTGACCGGCGACCGGGCCGACGATTTCGGCGAACTGGTCGTGGTTCCACTTCAGCGGCACGAACCCGAGCGCCTTGATCTTGTCCTGCACATCGGGCCGGGCGAGCGCCCTGGCCATGACCTCGCGCAGCACATCGACCCGTTCCTGCGGGGTGTCCTTGGCGACCATCCACCAGTCCCAGCCCATCGGTGCAAGGCCGGAAAGCCCGAGGTCAATCCCCAGATCGACAATCGACGTGGCACCGCCGAAGATTTCGGCCGATTCCGGCAGTTCGGAGAGCACCAGCACAATGTTGTATTGGTCGCCCGCCTGCTGATATTCGCCGACATTGACGATCCCAAAGTCGAGCACCCCGTTCTTGAGGTCCGACATACCCTCTGCATTTGCGGTATAGGGAATGTTCTGGGCTACGCAGTCAAAGCTTTGCAGCGCCTTTGCGGTGACCATATGTGGCAGGTTGTTGCGCGATCCCGAGGTATAGCGCAACTCGCCGGGGTGTTCCTTGCAATAGGCCATCATCTCCGCGAATGTCGTCCAGCGATCCTCGCCCGCCCGCACGCCGAGTGCGAAGGCGTTGGAGAAGGCGGAGTGCAGCGGGGTGAAGTCTTCGTAGGTCCAGTCAGCCTTGCCGAGAACGGGTTGCAGCACCAGCGGGGCAACGTAGCCGTCGATGATGGTATAGCCGTCGGCGGGCTTGTTCATCGCCGTCAAAAACGCCTTGGTTCCAGCAGCGCCCGGTGTCGAAATCACCGGAACGGAGACGTCAAGCTCCTCTGACATTGCGTCAGCGAGAATTTGGCTGACCGACATGGCGTTCCCCGGTCCCCAGGGGAAAATCAGCTCGATGGTGCGCTGCGGAAAGTCCTGCGCAGCCGCCGCGCTTGCCGAAAGCGCGAGCGCCGTAATGGCGGTTTTCAGAATGGTCTTCATAGTTTCCTCCTCCAGTATTTATTTCAGACGCTGGCCTTGGTGCCCTGCGCCACTAGCCCGTGTTTGGTTAGCCCGTAGTGTCGATAAAGTTCGTCGGGCGCATCGTGAGCGGCGAAATGTTCGAGGATCGCCGCCGTCAACCGCGTCACAGCATGCGCGTCATTGACCGGACGCGCCTGGCCCGGATCGGTCGCAAGGTCGTACAGCACGTTTCCCTTGGTCCAGTTCGCCCCGATGTCGATGCCCGATGAGCCATTGGCTTGGGGCATGGTGACGCGCATCAAGGGCGCCCCCTTGGTAAAGTCAAACCCCGCCGACATTTCTGCGCTCGCCAGTTCCGCCGTCGAGAACAGCTCTTCAAGATGGGAAGGCATCAGTGTGTAGAGCGGCAGCGACGACGGGTCTTGGCTTTTGGGAAACAGGAAATAGGTAAAGCGCCCGTCGGTGACGCAGACCGGTCCTGCGAACATGCCCAGGATAGCCGTCTCTCGCCCCGAGTTGCCGCCTTCCAGTAAGGGAAGGACCGAATGGGCCCGTACTTCGGAAGGAACAGGCACGTCATGCAACCCGAGGATCGTCGGCATCAGGTCGGTCGTCTGGGTCAACTCGCTCACCCGTGCGCCGCCGCGCGCAGAATGGTCGGGGTGTGCGATCATCATCGGGATATGCGAGATTTCCTCGTAGTATGGCATCCGGTTCTTGGCCCACCATTCGTGCTCGCCCAGCAGGAAGCCGTGATCGGTGGTCAGGATCAATGTCGTGTCCTTCCAGGCGTCGTTGGCGTCCATCCAGTCCAGCAACCGGCCAAAATATTCATCACACATCGCGACGAGTGCAGCGTAATTCGCCCGGATCTCGGCCACCTCCTCGGCGCTCTCGGTGCAGCGCTCGTAAAGCGGCCAGTCGAGCACGGGGCCGTTGTAGCCGGTGGCGAACATTTCTTTAAAGCGGTCGGGCGCGTCGAAGGGCTCGTGGGGGTCGAAGCATTCGAGCTGCAGGAACCAGTCGTCATTGGCCTTGTTGCGGTCGAGAAAGTCGAATGCGCGGGCAAAGCACTTGGCGGTCGGATACTCGTCTTCCTCCCAGGGCTCGATCCTGTTGATCGCATGGCGGCTGCGCTTCCAGACGTCTTGCTGCAGGTTCCAACGGGTCGCGGTCTTGCCTTCCTCCATGCCGTCTGTCGGGTAGTGGCGTGCGTCGAACCTGTCGCGGATGCGCTGGACCGGCGGTACGGTCATCACGGTTTGCGGATCGTACTCCTGGCCACGGACGAAATCCCAACTGTCGAAGGCCTGCGCATAGCCCCAGCCACCGTTCTCGAAATAGTGCAGGTGGTCGGAAATCAGGTGGGAATAGACACCGGCGGCGCTGAGCAGGCGTGCATAGGAATTGTCGAAGGGCTCCAGCGGGCCCCAGGGTCGGTGGGTAAAGTTGAGGCGCCCGGTGTGCATGTCACGTCGAGCGGGCATGCAAGGCAGCGAGCCGACGTAATGCGTGTCGAACGTCACCGAACGCGCTGCGAAACGGTCGAAGTTCGGGGTCGGAATTGCGCTGTGACCATAGGCGCCCAAAGCTGTCCGGTTCAGTGAATCGAACAGAACGAAGATTGTGCGCATTAGGTCCTCCCAGACGTGTTTGGGCGAAGGTGGCGCGATTGATCATTTCTGTAAAATCGTTTTTATGGGGTGTTATGATAGAAAAAGGGAATACCTTGTGGACCGCAATCTTCGTGCCTTTTTGGCCATCGCTGCCGAGGGCAACCTGTCACAGGCCGCCGACCGGATCGCGCTTACACAGCCATCGCTGACCAAAAGGCTTTCGAATCTTGAAAGCGAGTTGGGCGCGCGGTTGTTTACACGGCACCGGCGCGGCATGACCTTGACGGCAGCCGGCGAAAAGTTTCTCGCCCGCGCCCGCCGGATCGACCAGGAATACCGCCAGGCACTTGAAGAGGTGCGCGCCATCGCGGGCGCCGGGCTCGACACTTTGCGCATCGGCGCGGCGCCATTCTTCAGCCTGCTCTATGTTGCGCCTCTGATGGCGCGGATGCGTGCGCATTTCCCCGCCCTCACCTACGAAATAGTCTCCGATCTCAACGCCGTCACCTTGCCGATGCTGATGGATGGTGATCTCGACGTCGTGCTTGGCCCGATGGAAACCCTGGAGATGGACGACCTGATCGCGGTGATCCCGGTCTCCCAAGTGGAACTTGCGGTTTTCCTGCTGGCGACCGATCCGGTCTGTGAGAAAAGTATTCTTCGGCCCAAGGATATGGCCCAGTTCAAATGGATCGCTCACAGTGCGTCTACAACCAACGTGCCAATCCTGCGGCGCTATTACGCCACCCATCGCCTCGGCACACCGCATATCGCGGCACGCAGCACCTCTTTCGGCACGGCGCTCGATGTCGTGCGCCATATGGGGCTAAAGATGCTGGCGCCGTTGCAAATCTCTGGTCTGGTTGAATCCAGCGGCCTGCGCGCTTTGCGCACCGATCCTCCAATCGAACGCAATCGCACCGCGGCCTATGTTCGCAAGAGCACACTGGATCTGCCTGCAGTCTCATCTTTGATCAATGAACTCCATTGTCTTGTTCGTGACCACGAGAGCTGACCGAAAGGCGCACTGTTACACACCCTTGAGGTGCCCCTAGTTTCCTGGACACCTGCCTCGGTCAAGATTTGCTGTCGGGCGGGGCTGGACGGCCCAACCGGCGACACGCCGTGAGAAATGGTCGATGACGACGCAGAGATATGCAAAAGCTCTCAAGCCTCGCCCTTTTCAAGATATCGCGCTCCTAAACAACACGCGCCAATTCTTTCGCGAGCCGTCAGACCTCGGCTTCCTGATCCGTCTGCCTCTGCGGCTTCGAGAATTGCGCCATCCAACTGTACAGCGATTTGGTGCTGACCCCGAGCTGTTCGGCCACCTGCTTGACCGGATGACCCCGCTCCTTAACCTAAGCCACCGCGCCGATCTTGAACTCATCTGAGTAGCGAATTTGCCCTGACGTTAGCAGCGTCCTTTCCTTCCAAAATTGCCCAACAAAGCAACCGCAAATCTAGGGGCGTCTCGCTCGAAACTTGCATGCTCACCAAAATCGCCATGGCATGTGGTTCTCGAGCGCAAAGTGGTTGCAGCAAGAGAAGCAATTTTAATTTGCCCATAGACAAATAAATTTTATCCAAATACATATTTCATATGAAAGATGAAAACTGGATAGAGCAAGCCGCCGATCAGTTGGCTCGGCTTTACGACAAGAAATTTGGCGGCAAGGACAGCGGTCGCTATCGTATTGCTGCGAAAACGCTGCGCCAAAGCACAAAGCGAAGACGACTTTACGAAGACGATATTCGTGCTCTTTCTCGCGAGCTGCTTGAGCGAGGTTTCGTGCTCGTCGACATGGACACATTCTATGTCGTGCTAAGCGCTAATACGTTCGTGAATTACAGGCGCGCAAACGAGCAGTGTTTGGAGCGCATGCATTGACCCGTCACACCGCAAAGCAATCCATCATCGGCTGGCGCGAGCACATCCGGCTTCCCCAGCTTGGCATCGATTGTATGCCCGCCAAGATCGATACCGGTGCGCGCACGTCCGCCCTTCATGCCGTGGATCAAGAACTATTTGAGATCGACGGAGTTTCATGGGTCGAGTTCATGATCCCGGTTCATAACCGACGCTCGAACAAGCGGTTGCGCGCGCCTTTTCTCGAAGAGCGCGAGATCAAGAACACAGGCGGTGTCCCGGAAACCCGTTTGATTGTCAGAACTCAGCTGCAAATGGGGCGACGCAAGTGGCGCATCGATGTGTCGCTCGCCAATCGCGAGAAAATGGAATTCGACATCATCCTGGGGCGGACAGCGATACGCGGTCATGACCTCCTCATCGATCCTGGACGATCATTTGTTCTGGGTCGCCCACTGGTGGTGACTAGGCCACAAAAGTCTGCACTTCGCATTCTAGATGGCACTGACCAAGGAGAAGAAGAATGAAAATCGCTATGCTGGCCAGAAACGCGAACCTTTATTCGCATCAGCGCCTGAAAGAGGCGGCGCAAGAGCGCGGCCACACACTGCAAATCATCGACACGTTGCGCTGCTACATGAACATCGCATCGCGACGCCCTGACGTCTATTACAACGGTGAGAAGCTTCCGAAATTCGACGCGGTGATCCCGCGTATCGGCGCATCGATCACCTTTTATGGCCTCGCCGTCCTGCGCCAGTTCGAAATGCAAGGGGTCTATCCGCTGAACGAATCCGTTGCGATTGGCCGGTCACGGGACAAGCTGCGCTCGATGCAGCTTCTGGCCCGCGACGGTATCGGATTGCCGGTGACGACGTTCGCCCACGACCCCAAGCAAACCGAGGAAGTTCTTAAGCTCGCAGGCGGCGCTCCCTTGGTTGTAAAACTGCTTGAAGGCACGCAGGGCATCGGTGTCGTTCTTGCAGACACGGACCGTTCGGCGAAGTCCGTGATCGAGGCTTTCCGAGGTGCCAAGGTGAATATCCTGGTGCAAGAGTTCATCAAGGAAGCCGGCGGTACCGATATTCGCGCCCTCGTGGTTGGTGGCAAAGTGATTGCCGCCATGAAGCGAACCGGTGCCGAAGACGATTTCCGCTCGAATCTGCATCGCGGTGGCAGTGCGGAAATGATCAAGATTTCACCTGAAGAACGCTCGACCGCAATTCGCTCTGCCAAAAGCATGGGTCTTGGCGTTTGCGGTGTCGACATGCTGCGCGCCAACCACGGACCGGTCGTCATGGAAGTGAACTCGTCGCCCGGTCTGGAAGGTGTCGAAAAGGCCACGGGCATCGACGTGGCCGGCAAAATCATCGAGCATCTGGAAAAAGTAGCCAAGCCCGGCAAGACCAAAACCCGAGGCAAGGGCTAGTGGTCAAACGACAACCCTTCACGCTTGGCGATCAAATGGTCGAGCCGGGGACAAGGCGAACCGTTGATCTGCCGGTCAGTGTGCTGTCCGACCACACGCCAATCACGATGTCCGCACATGTCGTTCACGGCACTCGTGAAGGCCCGACCGTCTTTGTCAGCGCCGGTGTCCACGGTGACGAAGTCATCGGTTCCGAAATCGTGCGCCGTGTTTTGACCCTGCCAAATCTCAAAACGTTGCGGGGCACACTGATCTGTGTGCCGATCGTCAATACCTTCGGATTTCTGAACCGTTCTCGGTACTTGCCGGACCGCAGGGACTTGAACCGAAGCTTTCCAGGCTCTGAGACCGGGTCACTTGCATCTCGTCTGGCCGACATCTTCCTTCGCGAGATCGTGGCGCGCAGCGATCTTGGCATTGATTTGCATTCAGCCGCGGTGCATCGCGTGAATTCTCCGCAGGTCCGGATTTCTGTCGATAATGCCGAGACGCGCCGTCTGGCCGGTGTTTTTGGCGCACCCGTCGTATTGGAAGCCAATCTTCGCGAAGGCTCGCTTCGGGCCTGTGCCGCCGAATTGGGCGTCGATGTTCTTTTGTACGAGGCAGGCGAAGCCCTGAGGTTCGACGAGATTTCAGCGCGCGCCGGTGTGATGGGTGTTCTTCGGGTGCTTCACGACAAGGACATGATCAACAAGCGTGGTGTTACCAAGCCGAAGGCGGCACCGGTTTTCTGCAAATCCAGTCAATGGATCAGAGCGTCCCAGGGAGGCTTGCTCAGAACCTTCAAATCCGAGGGCGGAACCGTTCGAAAGGGCGATCTTCTGGCGATTGTTGCGGACCCCTTTGGCGAGGTCGAGGTCGAAATTCACGCCACACTCTCGGGCATCATCGTCGGTCGAACAGTCATGCCCGTGGTCAACGAAGGCGATGCACTTTTCCACATCGCACGCGTCAGTTCCAAGGATGACGCCGATACCCAGATCAATGCGATTTCGTCTCAATTGGAAGGCGAACCGCTCTTTGACGAGGACGAGATAATTTAGACGGCATTCATGAAATCACCGGAGATCGTTTGATCATGGCCAGTAGCCATTCAAAGAAAGTCATCTACGCCGCCTTGATCGGCAACAGCCTGATCGCGGTATGCAAGTTCGTCGCCGCCGCGTTCACAGGGTCATCGGCGATGTTCTCGGAAGGCGTCCACTCGGTCGTGGATTCCGGCAACCAGTTATTGCTGCTTTATGGGATCAAGCGGTCTCAACGCGCACCGGATCGCAGCCATCCCTTCGGGTATGGAATGGAGCTTTATTTCTGGACCTTCGTGGTTGCCATTCTGATCTTTGCGGTCGGCGCTGGTATTTCCTTTTACGAAGGGTTCAGGCACGCGTTCCACCCCGAGCCGATCAAGGCACCGGGATGGAACTATGCCGTTCTCATTCTCAGCATGATCTTTGAAGGTGTCGCGTGGATGATTGCCTATCGCGCCTTCAACAAAGAGCGGGGCAACGCGCCCTTCATCAAAGCCGTTCGCCAGTCGAAAGACCCGACGGTGTTCACGGTACTATTTGAAGACTCGGCTGCGATGCTAGGTCTGATCATTGCCTTCATTGGGGTCGCCGGAAGCCATCTTTTCGGATTGCACTGGCTTGATGGCGTGGCTTCGATCGGCATTGGTGTGATCCTTGCCTCAGTTGCCATTTTGCTTGCCATCGAAAGCAAGGGGCTTTTGATCGGAGAAAGTGCCGATCCGAAAGTGATCGGGGACTTGCGCGACCTGATTGCGCGCAATCCGCATGTGAAGGCGTTGAACGAACTTCTGACGATGCATCTTGGGCCGAGCGACATTTTGCTGAACGTCAGCATTGATTTCGTTGACGAAATATCCGCCGACGAGGTCGAGAAGGCGATCTCGGACATCGAGCAGGAAATCAAACATGCGCATCCTTCTGTCGGACGCGTTTTCATCGAGGCGCAAAGTGTTGCAGGCCACGCCGCGGCAGCACGTGCGGCAAACAAATGAGCGATCACGAGTTCACTCCGACAGAGCCCGTCGAAGACGACGGACTGGTATTTGCGGCCATGCTTTCCGGCAACGGGTCCGCCGAACTGGTTGGTTGGGATGTGGTCGAAGCCTGGAGCGAAGGCGATGGGCCAATGTGGATTCACCTCGACCGCGGAAACGAGAAGGCTCAGACCTGGTTGCGAAATCAGAGCGGTCTGACCATGCAAACCGCCGACGCCCTTTTGACCGAGGAAACAAGACCCCGCGTCTTCTTTGGCAAGCGGGGAACGGTCACGGTTCTTCGGGGGCTGAATTCGAATGCGGGACAAAAGTCGGAAGATATGGTCGCCTTGCGGATATGGTCCGAGGGTCATCGCATCATTACTTTGCGCGACGAGAGGCTGCAAAGCGTGCGCGATGTGTTGGCGTCACTGCTTGATTTTGGCACCGGACCTAGGACCATTCCCGAAACCTATGTCAAGCTGGTTGCCCGAGTGAACGAGCGGATCGTACCGACGGTTACAGCCTACGAAGAGCAGATCGACGAAATCGAGGAGAATCTCTCAGAGGCCGAGTTGCGGAAGACACGCAAGGCCCTTGTCGATTTGCGCCGGAAGGCGGTTCTCGTTCGACGCTACCTGGCTCCGCAGCGTGCAGCGCTTGAGGATTTGGCCGCCGAGCCACCAGGTTGGGCATCCGAGACCTGGCGTCCGGAACTGCGTGAAACGTCAGATCGCGTTGTGCGCCTGGTCGAGGCCCTGGACGTGGTGAAAGAACGCGCGCTTGTCGTCAAGGATGACATCGCGAACGACGTGGCCGAAAGCACTAACAGGACACTCTACATCCTTGCCATGATTTCGGCTGTATTCCTGCCACTCTCATTTCTGACCGGCCTTCTGGGCATCAATATTGGCGGGATGCCGGGCGTCGAAAGTGACAGCGCCTTTTGGATATTCTGCGCGATCATGGTTGTGGTTCTGGCGGCCGAGATTGCGATCTTCAAATTTCTGAAATGGTTCTGAATGGATTGCGTTTTTTGAATTTCATCAACCCAAAAGAGGCGAGGAAATGGCAAATCACACTGACGCTGTACAAAACGATGCGCCCGAAACTGTCGAAAGCCTGACGGGCGATTTCGCCTCGGGCGTTTCGCCGATTGTTGACTATGCGACTGCCACTGCCGAAAGGATATTCACGCAGGCGACGTCGATTGACGGGTTGGTCCAGGTGGGTGTGCTGCTGGCCACGTTTGGCCTCTCGCTTGTTCTATCAAGGCCATTGAAAAAGGTTGTAGCAGAACGATGGCCCTTGGCGGAAGACGGACAAAGACTCATGGTCAGTCTACACCGTGCAATCCAACGGGTTGTCCTGCCGTTGCTGTGGGTGATCCCGATATGGATTGCAGTTCCAGCTTTGAAAGAATTGCTTTTCGCCAATGATCTCGTGCGCAGTTTCGCAGGCATTTTGCAGGCTTGGATCGTGATCAACCTGTTCTCTGCGGTGGTAAGAGACCCGTTTTGGTCCAGAACGTTCGCTCTGGCGGCCTGGGGGATTGCCGCACTTTATACGCTTCGATTGCTGAACCCATTGATTGCCTTGCTGGACGGCGTCGCATTCGGATTCGGAGAAAGCCAGATATCGATCTTCGATATCCTGAAAGGGTCATTCGTCCTTGTTTTGCTCCTCTGGGCAGCCTCGGCCATTGCGCGGTTCGTCCAGGCGCGTCTGAACCGATCCAAAGCCCTGACGCCTTCGGTAAAGACGCTCATCTCGCAAGCGGTTCGAATTGGTACCCTTTTCTTTGCCGCCGTCCTGGCGATGAACGCCATCGGTATCGACCTTACAGCACTTGCCGTTTTCTCTGGCGCGGTTGGCGTCGGGATCGGCTTTGGATTGCAGGCGGTGTTCAGCAACCTGGTCTCCGGCATCATCATGCTGTTCGAGGGAAGCATAAAGACCGGAGATTTCGTTGAGCTGGAAAACGGCCTGATCGGAGAAGTGCGCGAAATCAACACGCGTGCAACACTCATCACCACAAACGACAATGTCGATATCCTTGTCCCCAACTCGCAATTTATCAATAACCAGGTCACGAACTGGACCCTGCGAGAAAGCTTTCGCCGCATTCGCATTCCGTTCGGCGTGGCCTACGGTACTGACAAGGAACTGGTGCGGAAGGCGGCTCTTGAAGCAGCCGCCACTTTGCCGCACGAATTAAGCGGCAAGGGTGCTAAACCGGCGCAGGTCTGGTTGGTGGGCTTTGGCGAAAGCAGCCTGGATTTTGAACTGGTCGTTTGGTTGAAACCCGCCGCTGTGAAAAGCCCATCTGCAACAGCGGCCGATTACAATTGGGCCATCGAGACGGCGCTTGAAAAGTACGGCATCGAAATTCCGTTCCCCCAACGCGATCTTCACATTCGATCCGGGGCGTTGCCGGTCCAGATTGTCGAAACCCCGATCGCTCAGGACGCGTAAACGCCAAGCGTGCCAGCGTTTGCGGATGCGTCGTGCGGGTGGCGCGAATGCCGAGGATGTTTCCGACCGGTGGCAGGTTTGGACTGAACGCGCCGTTTTGGTGGAAGGACACTCGGTCCAGATCAAGGGCCCGAGCGGTGATTGCCCCCAAAACGGCAAAAACAAAGGAGCGGCTGCGGTGTGGACCCTCTTTCAACCCGCGCTCTGTCATCTGTACCTGCAAAGGGGTTTGCCGACAGCAATCCGGGCCAAGACTCGCTGCCAAAGCCCGTTGCAGATTGCGTTGCACCATCGCGATCTTGGACGCGGAGAAATGGCTCACGAGGGCAACACTCTGCCAGTGTTGGGTTACTTCCTCTAGAGCCAAAGCAAAGGAATCAAAGTCTCGGGACAACATTTGGGCCCGGGTTGCATTCCGCGCACTCTCACCGTCGAACCCGAAGAAGCGGCTACACTCTGCCTCAGGGTCGGCCTCAGCGATAGCATCAACTGACGACATGAAATCAGGTATTCCAACGACATCCCGCCACGTCTTCGACTGCAACAGTGTGCCGAGCCAAATATGGCCCGTGGCGATCTCCAGATGCCTCAGAGGAGGCTGAAACTATGAAGAGAAATCAGAGAAATGCGGTGTCTAAAGGCTTGCCTCGCGCTTACCTGAGCTTGAGGCACATCCATACAATTTCATCTAAATATTTGAATTCAGTGGTGAGCCGTGCAGGATTCGAACCTGCGACCCACTGATTAAAAGTCAGTTGCTCTACCAACTGAGCTAACGGCCCACTCGAAGGCGGGACCTAATGTGGTGATCTGCGAGCGTCAAGAGTAAATTCAAGCATTTGCTTGACCTATTTCAAAAGGATGGGCACGGTGCCCAAGTTTCAACTGTTAGGCTCACCTGTGCTGCGTCGCATTTTCCTTTTGGGTTCGATCTGTGCGCTGGCGGTGGCCTGCGCGCCATCCGGCGGGATCCTGGTATCGGAAGATGCCGAGGATCTGGGCGGCAACCTGTTCGTCGAAACGTCTTCGGATGGTCAAAGTCAGTTTCTGGTGCTGGACGGAGAGATCACCGGCGAAACTGCCTTTGTCTTTCAGTCCATGGTCGAACAGGCCGAGGTTGAGGGGCTGGTGATTGCCCAGTCTCCCGGTGGTAACCTGCTCGCATCCCACCAAATCGGCCGAACGATCAAAGCCGAAAGGATGAACACCGTCGTTCTGGCGACCTGCATTTCGGCCTGCGTGGATGTTTTTGTCGCCGGACAGCTGCGCGAGATGACGGATATTGCTGAGCTTGGGCTTCACGCGGCGACTGAGCGCGAGGTGTCCTACGACATCGACCGGCGTTATTGGCGCGAGATGGGTTTCAGTCGGATCAACGAAATGGCCTATCAGGTTCCGAACGACAAAATCTGGATCATGACCGCCGAAAGGGCGCGCGAGCTGCGTCTGGCCACAGGTATCCTGTCCTCTGACCGATAGGCGTCTTTTCTCGGCCTCGCAGGGTCTATATATGGCAGGCCATGAGCACGCACAGCACCTCTGGCCTGCCGTTCATGAAAATGCACGGGCTTGGCAACGATTTCGTCGTTCTTGACCACCGCCAAGGTGGCCAGGCGATGACTGCTGATCTGGCGCGTGCCATCGGGGATCGTCATCGCGGGGTGGGTTTCGATCAGCTTGCGGTCATCGATGAGGATGGCGTCGCCGATGCCCGACTGACGTTTTACAACGCGGATGGCTCGACCGCCGCTGCCTGTGGCAATGCAACACGCTGTATCGCGCGGTTCATCCTCGACGAGACTGGGCGCGAGGCTATCGTGTTGAAGACCGAACGCGGGATGCTGGCATGTGAAGATGCAGGCGACGGGCTGACGCGCGTGAATATGGGGCCGCCTCAACTGGACTGGCACGAGGTACCTCTGGCGCAGGAAATGGACACCTTGCACATGCCGATTGACGGTGACCCTGTCGCCACGGGTATGGGCAATCCGCATTGTACTTTTTTCGTTGCGGACGCCATGGCAGTCGATCTCGAAACGCGCGGTGCAGAGATCGAACATCACCCGCTGTACCCCGAACGTACCAACGTGCAGTTCGCCAGCGTGATCGGTGAAGACCATCTGCGGATGCGGGTCTGGGAACGTGGCGTTGGCGTGACGCTTGCTTCGGGGTCGTCGTCATGTGCTGTGGCCGTTGCTGCCGCGCGGCGCGGTCTGACCGGGCGGCATGTGATCATCGATCTGGACGGTGGTCGCATCGAGATCGACTGGCGCGATGATGGCGTCTGGATGACCGGGCCGACCGCCCATGTCTTTGACGGCTTTTTCCGGACCGAGTTGCTGTGATGGCTGCCAAACCGCCTGTCTTTGCCACGCTCGGCTGTCGACTGAATGCCTATGAGGCCGAGGTGATGCGCGAATTGTCCGTGGCCGCCGGGCTGGATGACGCGGTGATCGTCAACACCTGCGCAGTCACCGCCGAGGCGGTACGCAAAAGCCAAAAGGAAATTCGCCGCCTGCACCGTGAAAACCCCGATGCCAAGGTGATCGTTACCGGTTGCGCCGCTCAGACCGACCCCGACAGGTTCTCTAACATGGACGAGGTCGATCTGGTTCTGGGCAACACTGAAAAGATGGATCCCAAGACCTGGGTGCAGGCGGCTGATTTTATTGGCGACATGCCTCGCGTTCTGGTCGACGACATCATGAGCGTCACAGAAACCGCGGGCCACCTGATCGATGGGTTCGGACGGCACAGGGCCTATGTCCAGGTGCAAAACGGCTGCGATCACCGCTGTACGTTCTGCATCATTCCTTACGGGCGCGGCAATTCGCGGTCAGTGGCGGCGGGCGTCGTCGTGGATCAAATCAAACGGTTGGTGGACCGGGGCTTTCACGAAGTCGTCCTGACTGGTGTCGACCTGACCAGTTGGGGCGCGGATTTGCCCGGTGCGCCGCGCCTGGGTGATCTGGTTCGCCGTATTCTGAAACTGGTGCCCGATTTGGCGCGTCTGCGGATTTCTTCGATCGACTCGATCGAGGCGGACGAGGCGCTGATGGAAGCCATTGCGACCGAGCCGCGCCTGATGCCCCATTTGCATCTCAGCCTGCAAGCCGGGGACGATTTGATTCTGAAACGCATGAAGCGCCGGCACCTGCGCGACGATGCCATTCGATTCTGCCAGGAGGCCCGTGCGCTGCGACCGGATATGACCTTTGGCGCCGACATCATCGCGGGATTTCCGACCGAGACCGACGAGATGTTTCAAAACTCGCTGCGTCTGGTCGAAGAGTGCGATCTCACCTGGTTGCACGTTTTCCCCTATTCTCCGCGCGAAGGCACACCGGCCGCGCGAATGCCCCAGGTAAATGGTGCGGCGATCAAAGACCGTGCGGCAAGGCTGCGCCAAGTGGGTAAAGACGCGATGCACCGACATCTCAGCCAACAGATCGGCAAGAATCACCGCGTCCTAATGGAACGCCCGCGGATGGGGCGGACCGAGCAGTTCGCCGAAGTGCACTTTGACGAACCCAAGCCTGAAGGACAGATCGTGGACAGTCGCATCGTGGGGGCATCAGACGATCGCCTGTTGGCATGACGCGACCCATCCTGTGGAGTTTTCGGCGGTGCCCCTATGCCATGCGTGCCCGGCTTGCCATTCAAAGCGCAGAGGTCGAGGTCGAGCTTCGCGAGATTTTCCTGCGTGACAAACCCCAGGCATTCCTGGCTGTCTCTCCGAATGCGACGGTGCCACATCTTGAATGCGATGATGGGAGCTTTGAGCACAGCTTTGACATCATGCAATGGGCGCTTGGCAAAAACGATCCCGAAGGCTGGCTGGCCATGCCCGGACATGGCTATGACCTGGTGGAACAGGCGGACGGGCCATTCAAGGCGGGACTGGATCGCTACAAATACGCCTCTCGTTTCGATGACGTTGATGTCGATGAAGAACGCCACAAGGCCGGACTGTTCCTGCACCAACTCGAAAAGATGCTGGAAACAAGCGCCTGTCTTTTCGGCCCGGCGCCGCGATTGGCGGATATGGCGGTGTTACCCTTTGTTCGACAGTTTGCCCATGTCGACCTTGATTGGTTCAACGCACAGCCTTGGCCCAACCTCGCCGCTTGGCTTGAGGCGTTTAAGGCATCCAACAGGTTTCGCGCGATCATGCCCAAATACGCCCAGTGGCAAAGCGGGCAGGGCCCGGTGATATTTCCCGACCGAAAGGACACATGATGCATCCCAATCCAACCTTTCGCGGCGTGCCCTCTGACCACAGCGTGAATTTTGCGCGGGATCGGGGCTTTGGTACGCTCTGTCTCAATGGGGACGAGGGACCGATCCTGTCGCACGTGCCTTTTATTCTGTCAGAAGACGGCAAAACCGCCGATCTGCACCTTGTGCGGTCAAACCCGATTGCCCGCATGGGCGGTGGCGCGGCGGTCATCGCTGTGTCGGGGCCTGATGGGTATATCTCGCCGGATTGGTACGGCGTCGACGACCAAGTGCCGACCTGGAACTATGTCGCCGTTCATCTTCGCGGAACGCTATCGCCCTTGCCGCAAGACACCCTGGCCGAACTTCTGGACCGCCAATCCGCGCATTTCGAGTCCAGACTTCTGCCCAAACCCGCGTGGATGCCCGCGAAGATGACGCCCGAAGTTCTGGGCAAGATGATGCGCGCCATATTGCCCTTCCGAATGAATGTCACCAAGATCGACAGCACCTGGAAGCTGGGCCAGAACAAGCCCGAACAGGTCAGGCTTGCCGCCGCCGACAAGGTGGAAACCGGGCTGGGGGCCGAGCTTGCGGAACTGGCCGCGTTGATGCGCGATCCCATCGGCTGAAACTGACATTGACTTGCGTCCAGGCAATTTTCCCAAAATCGTGAGATCCTTTTGTTGTCAAAACAAGGAGGAGTTCAATGCGAAGTTCACTGTTTTTGGTATCTATCCTGGCAGGATCTTTTACGCTTTCGTCCAGTCCGGTGTTTGCTCAAGACGCTGGGATCGGGGCGCATTTGTTCGGCCAGTACTGCGCAACCTGCCATGGCGACGACGGTGGTGGAGCGGGGCCGCTGACGGAAATCATGCTCGAAAAGCCTTCGGATCTGCGCGACCTTGCGGTTAACAACACCGCCAGTCCGGGCGAATTTCCAATGTTAAAGGTCATCCACATTATCGATGGTCGGACCGGGTTGCGTGCTCATGGCGGATCAATGCCGACGTATGGAAACGTGTTCATGGCCGAGACCATCGACGATATGGAGAAGGTCGGTGCCGTGTTAGAGACCCGAGGTCGCATCCTGTCGTTGGCCTTGTTTCTGGAGGGGATACAGAATTAGATCAGGTAGGGTCTTTGGGGGCGGGGACGATGGTCGGGAATAATCCATAGGGATTGAAACCTCGTGCAAGCTACGCAAAGTTAAGTTTCGCTTGTCGGAGGGCCCCATGCAGTTGTTCACAAATCCCGCGTCCCCGTTCTGTCGCAAGGTCGATGTGGTCTTGAAGGAAACCGGGCAGGCCGGTGACGTCAATCTTTTTACCTTAAAGGCCAACCCGCTGGGATCTCCCGAGGAGTTGGCGGCGGTGAACCCGATCGGAAAGATCCCGACACTGGTCGCCGAAAATGGTCAACCTCTTTATGACAGCCGAGTCATCTGCCGTTTTTTGAACGACAGGGCAGGTGGGTCTTTGTACCCCGAGGCGTCGCTTTGGGATGTTTTGACGGTCGAGGCAACCGGCGACGGCATGTGCGAGGGTGCGGTGCTGATGGTCTATGAAAACCGTTTTCGTCCCGAAGACATCCGGTTCGGCCCCTGGGTCGAGGGGCAATGGGCCAAGATCCAAAGATCGCTGGACGTTCTGGAAACGCAATGGATGCCTTTGCTCAATGGGCCGTTGAACGCAGGCCAGATCGCGGTCGGTTGCGCGCTTGGTTATCTTGATTTTCGCCACGGCGATCGTGATTGGCGCACAGGGCGCGACGGTTTGGCGGCCTGGTTCGAAGAATTTTCCAAGCGTCCTTCTATGACCGAGACTCTTCCAAGCGATTGAGCCGCCGAGTGAGGGCGGTGCCCTGCGCCGCTGGAGATCGAAAGACTGCGCTGGTTATTGGGGATTCTGAGGCCGGGTGTCCGGTCAGACCAGATTCGCGAGCCCTGCCGGATTTTTCGCCGTAACTGGCCTTCAAGAGCCACTTTGTAGCACCCATCTTGAAAAATCTTCGTTTTGGACCAAGGTGCGCCCGATTGTCCGCTGGACGCTTCGGTTTCTCGGGGGTATCAACCCGCCAACTGGCCGGATCCGTTCCGGCCCGTCGTCTTGGGCTGACACCCCGAAATAGGAACTGATGGAGACGCTCGTGTCGCACGCAGAAGACCACGAAGGCACACGCCGGGATTTCCTTTACTATGCAACTGGCGGGGCAGGGGCTGTTGCCGCCGGCGCCGCGGTTTGGCCGTTGGTCAACCAGATGAACCCTTCGGCTGACGTACAGGCTCTGTCGTCGATCCGGGTGGACATCTCGGGCATCGCTGAAGGAACCCAACTGACCGTAAAGTGGCTGGGAAAACCCGTATTTATCCGCCGTCGGACCGCCGCTGAGATCGAAGAGGCCAATGCCGTCGACGTCAGCAGCCTGCCAGACCCTCTGGCCCGCAACGCCAACATTCAGGATGGTGCCGACGCCTCTGACGCGAACCGCGCACTTGACGAAAATGGTGAATGGCTGGTCCAGATGGGCGTTTGCACCCACCTTGGGTGCGTTCCTCTGGGTGACGCTGGTGAATTTGGTGGGTGGTTCTGCCCCTGCCACGGTTCGCACTACGACACTTCGGGTCGTATCCGCAAAGGGCCCGCGCCCGAGAATCTGCCCGTACCGCCTGCCGTCTTTGACGGTGACGAACTGGTTTTGGGATAAGGGAGCAATAAAATGGCTGGCATTCCCCACGACCATTACGAACCTAAGTCAGCGCCTGAGAAATGGCTGCACCGTCGTTTGCCCATCGTGGCATTGATGTATGACACCTTGATGATCCCCACGCCCAAGAACCTGAACTGGATGTGGATTTGGGGCATCATTCTGACCTTCTGCCTTGTGCTTCAGATTGCGACCGGCATCGTCCTGGCCATGCACTATACACCGCATGTTGACCTGGCTTTCGCCTCGATCGAACACATCATGCGCAACGTGAATGGCGGCCATATGATCCGCTATGTCCATATGAACGGCGCATCTCTGTTCTTTATCGCCGTTTACCTGCATATTTTCCGTGGTCTTTTCTACGGCTCGTACAAAGAGCCACGTGAAATCACGTGGATCATCGGCATTCTGATCTTTGTCCTGATGATGGGCACCGGCTTCCTGGGATACGTTCTGCCCTATGGTCAGATGTCCTTTTGGGGGGCGACAGTGATCACCGGCCTGTTCGGCGCCATTCCGTTCATTGGTGAGCCGATCCAGACCTGGCTTTTGGGCGGACCGGCCGTGGACAACGCCACGCTGAACCGCTTCTTCTCGCTGCACTACCTCTTGCCGTTTGTGATCGCCGCTCTGGTTGCTGTTCACATCTGGGCCTTCCACACCACCGGGAACAACAACCCAACAGGTGTCGAGGTGCGTCGCGGTTCCAAGGAAGAGGCCGAAAAAGATACGGTTCCCTTCTTCCCATACTATGTGATCAAGGACGTTTTCGCCCTGGCCGTTATCCTGGCGATCTTCTTTGCCATCGTCGGGTTCATGCCAAACTATCTGGGTCACCCAGATAACTACATCGAAGCCAACCCGCTTTCGACACCTGCGCACATCGTGCCTGAATGGTACTTCCTGCCGTTCTACGCGATCCTTCGTGCCTTCACCGGTGAAGTCTGGGTCGTCCAGATTGCAAGCTTTGTGACCGGCGGCATCGTCGACGCCAAGTTCTTCGGCGTTGTGGCCATGTTCGGCGCCATCGCCGTTATGGCCCTGGCACCCTGGCTGGACACATCAAGCGTGCGTTCGGGCAAGTACCGCCCGATGTTCAAATGGTGGTTCTGGCTTCTGGTCGTCGACTTCCTCGTTTTGATGTGGTGCGGGGCACAACCTGCCGAGTATCCCTATGACGTGATCTCGCTGATCGCCTCCGCTTACTGGTTCGCCTACTTCCTGATCATTCTGCCTCTGTTGGGCGTGATCGAGAAGCCTTTGGCGCAGCCCGAAACCATCGAAGCCGACTTCGACGCCCACTATCCGGCGGGCGACGCGGCCAAGACGCCTGCGGAATGAAAGGACAATTTGAAATGATCCGTAAGATCACACTTTCCGCAATCGCCGCCTTTGCACTGGCCACCCCGGCATTCGCTGCCGGTGGCGGAGGAGAAGTCCACGATTATGACTTCTCGTTCGAAGGTCCGTTCGGCACCTTTGACCAGATGCAGCTTCAGCGCGGTCTGAAAATCTACACCGAGGTTTGCTCGGCCTGTCATGGCCTGCAGTACGTGCCGCTGCGCACGCTGGGTGATGAAGGCGGTCCTGACCTGCCTGACGATCAGGTCCGCGCCTATGCGGCCTTCTGGGAAACCTTTGACCCCGAGCTTGACGATTTCCGTCCCTCCAAACCGACGGATTTCTTCCCTGGCTCGTCTCTGGAAAACGCACCTGACCTCAGCTTGATGGCAAAGGCACGCGCTGGTTTCAGCGGCCCCTATGGCACTGGCATGAGCCAGTTGTTCAACGGTATGGGTGGCGCTGAATACATCGCAACCCTGCTGGCCGGTTATGAAGAGGCACCGGACTGTGCACCGGAGGATTTCGAAGGCTATTACAACACCGCCTTTGCCGCGGGTGGCGTGCCTGACGAATGCAAGGACGATCATGGTCATTCCAAAGTTGCGGGCACCTGGATCGCCATGGCTCCTCCGCTGGAAGACGATCTTCTTGAGTTCGACGATCACGCGCCCACTGACGTGGAATCCATGTCGCAAGACGTCGCGGCCTTCCTGATGTGGACGGCCGAGCCCAAGCAAAACGCACGCAAGCAGGTTGGTTTCATCTCGGTGGCCTTCCTGATCCTTGTCAGCGTTCTGTTGTATCTGACCAACAAAAAGATTTGGGCACCGATCAAGAAACGTGGCATCTCGCCCGAGTAATTTTTTCCATACGACTGCAAGACGCCGCCCAACTAGGGCGGCGTTTTCGTTTGCGGCATGAGGCATTCACAAGGCCCGCGCAAGCCGCAGTGCCATTGACTGAACGCGCCATGACCTCGGGGCGCTGAGACCGCTTACCGCATGGGGGCGGCCACCAACCAGGATTGCGCGAAACACGCATGCAACGTACTTTGAATTCACAGGGGAAGGGGGTTTCATGACTGAACCGAGTTTCACCATGGGGATCGAGGAAGAATACCTTCTGGTCCACAAGGACACTCTGGACCTCGCCGAAGCGCCGCAGGCGCTTATGGACGATTGTGTCGCGGCTTTGGGCAGCCAGGTTTCGCCAGAGTTTCTGCGCTGTCAGGTCGAAGTCGGCACCGGCGTATGCCAATCCATTTCCGAGGCGCGCGAAGACCTCAAACGGTTACGCAGTACGGTTGCAGAGGTTGCCGGTCGCTATGGGCTGACGCCGCTTGCCGTGTCGTGTCACCCGACCGCCAACTGGAAGGATCAACAACACACTGACAAAGAACGTTACAACACGCTGGAACACGATCTGGCCGGTGTCGTGCGGCGCATGTTGATCTCGGGGATGCATGTGCACGTCGGTATCGAGGATAACGACATGCGCATCGATCTGATGAACCAGGCGACGTATTTTCTGCCTCATTGTCTGGCCCTCAGCTGCTCGTCCCCCTTTTGGCAGGGCGAGGATACCGGTCTCGCCAGCTATCGTCTGACGGTCTTTGACAACCTGCCGCGCACGGGTTTGCCGCCGCGGTTGGAAAGCTATGCCAGCTATCAGCGTTCGGTGCAGGCCATCGTGAACACCGGCGCGATTGAAGACGGTACCAAGATCTGGTGGGACATGCGCCCCTCTGATCGGTTCCCGACGCTTGAGAATCGTATATGTGACCTGTCACCGCGATTGGAACATGCCCTGACCATCGCAGCGATCAACCAATGCCTGATGCGGATGCTGTGGCGCTTGCGGGTCAAGAACCAGCGGTGGAGGATTTACGATCACTTCCTTGTTGGTGAAAACCGCTGGCGAGCACAGCGTTACGGCCTGTCAGAAGGCCTGATCGACTTTGGCCGTGGCGAGGTTGTAGCCTTTTCGGACCTGTTGAAAGAACTGGTCGAGCTGGTGTCAGAAGATGCCGAGGCGCTTGGCTGTCTGACCGAAGTCGAAGGGGCGTGGAACATCTTGAAAGAGGGCAACAGCGCCGACCGTCAGCGCGCTGTTTTCAATGCAGAAAAAGGCCAGCATGGCAGCACGGATCGGGCCATGAAAGCGGTTCTCAACGGGCTAGTCGACGAGTTTTCCAGCGACCTCTAGGCGGCATCAACGGTACGAAAAAGGGCCACGGGAATATCGCCCATGGCCCTGTGATTGTGGTCTGCGCACCGTGGTTAGGCGCTTTCAAGCAGGCCTTTTTCCTTTGCCAGTTCCTGCATTTTCTTTTGCAGCTTTTCAAACGCGCGCACCTCGATCTGGCGGATACGTTCACGGCTAACACCATACTGGCCGGACAGGTCCTCCAGGGTGATCGGGCTATCCATGAGACGACGCTGGGTCAGGATGTCTTGCTCACGTTCGTTCAAAACACCCATGGCTTCGGCCATCATCTCTCGCCGGATTTCCAGTTCGTCGCGCGCCTCGAAGTCTGATGCCTGGTCGGCGTCTTCGTCTTCCAGCCAATCCTGCCACTGCGCAGTGCCTTCGCCGTCGGTCGAAACCGTCGCGTTCAGCGAAGCATCCCCGCCCGACAGGCGCCGGTTCATCGAGATCACTTCGTCTTCGGTTACGCTGAGATCATTAGCAATCCGTTGAACATGATCAGGATGCAGGTCACCATCTTCCAATGCGCCGATACGGGCCTTGGCCTTACGCAGGTTGAAGAACAGTTTTTTCTGGGCGCTAGTGGTTCCAAGTTTCACAAGGCTCCACGACCGCAGGACATATTCCTGGATCGAAGCCCGGATCCACCACATTGCATAGGTCGCAAGGCGAAAACCTTTTTCCGGATCAAAGCGTTTCACAGCCTGCATCAGGCCAACGTTGGCTTCGGAAATCACCTCGGCCTGGGGCAGGCCATAGCCGCGATACCCCATGGCGATCTTGGCGGCGAGCCGCAGGTGCGATGTCACAAGGGTGTGGGCCGCGTCGGTGTCTTCGTCTTCGACCCAGCGTTTCGCGAGCATATATTCCTGTTCCTGCTCAAGCATGGGGAATTTCCGGATCTCTTGAAGATACCGGTTCAGTCCGCCTTCTGGCGTTGGTGCTGGAAGAGTTGAATAGTTTGCCATCTCGTGTCGTTCCCTGTTCGCGTCAATGTTGTGGCGCTTAACATATCTGGTGAACCATCCGGTTCAGTTCAAGGGGTGCGGATCAAAAATGTTGAATACCGCAGGTTCGCTAAGAAAGATGTAACATCTGTGCAGAAACAGCCAGTCACAGGGCTGTGCGCTCACATTTTTGTGCACAGTTGTTCGTAATAGAGTGGCCTTATGTGCGCAAAATCACATATCGCGCAGCGCGTTCAACAGCCGGGAAAAGTCGTCCGGAAGGGCGCTGTCAAAGCGCAGGGTTTCGCCAGATTTTGGATGTGTGAAGCCTAAAGTTGCCGCGTGAAGCGCTTGACGAGAAAGAGTTTTTTCCAGTTCTGCTGCCGGGGCGGCATTGGGGAGACGACGGCGTCCTCCATAGGTTGGATCGCCGATCAAAGCATGGCCTGCATAGGCCATATGAACCCGGATCTGGTGCGTGCGCCCTGTTTCAAGTCGGCACTGAACCAGGGCCGCGTGGTCCTGAAATGTTTCAAGCGGGCGCACACGAGTGACCGCATGACGGCCTCCTTGAAACAAAACCGCCTGCTTTTGGCGATCGGTTTTGTGTCGCGCCAGATGAGTCGTGATCTTGATGATGCCGCCCGGTTCCGTACTGACACCGCGCAGCCCGGCCAGGCGTGGGTCGCCAATCGATGGCACGCCATGGCAAAGCGCAAGATAGCTGCGCTCGACTGTGTGGGCGGCGAACTGGTCCGCCAGCCCGTGGTGTGCCGCGTCCGACTTGGCAACCACCAACAGTCCGCTTGTCCCTTTGTCGATGCGATGCACGATGCCCGGTCTTTTCACGCCACCCACACCGGAAAGCTTGCCGCCAAAGTGGTGAAGAAGCGCATTAACCAAAGTTCCGCCAGGTGAGCCCGGTGCCGGGTGCACGACCATGCCGGCGGGCTTGTCGATGACGATCAGGTCATCATCTTCATGGACGATCACAAGTGGAATTTCTTCGGCCAGGGTTTCGACTTCGACAGCGTCCTCGACAGCAATCTCGAAGACCTGGCCTTCGAAGGTGCGTTCTTTTGGGTTTGTCACAGGGGCGCCGTCCAGCCGCACCTTGCCGTCAGCCAGCAGCCGCGACAGCCGCGACCGGGACAGGTGCGCCGACTCTGGCACATCGCGGGCAAGCGCTTTATCAAGGCGCGACGGCGGCTCTGCGCCGATGGTGACGAGGACGGTGCGGGACATGGAAGACGGACAGGCTCCGGACGCAAGGACGTTGAAGTATCTCAAGATTCTGGTGACGGCGCTGACGCTCACCATGATCGGTGGCTTTCTAACCATCGTTGCCCTGTTTGTCATGCGCTTCACGGAAATGAACAAGGTCGAATTGCCTGATCAGATCACTTTACCCGATGGCAGCGAGGCCGCGGCCTTTACCCGTGGGCAGAATTGGTTTGCCATTGTGACCAAGGACGACGAGATTCTGATCTATAGCAAAACGACCGGCAACTTGCGGCAACGGATCACGATAGAGGGCGAATAGTTCGGTCGCCCGTCAAAGGAACCACCCGCTGGTTATGGCCTGGACCCAACTGTCCGCCTTTTTATCTCTTGCAAGCTTTACCATCTGGGTGGGGTCATAGGGCACGGCGATCAGATCGGCTGCCCATTGGTCCCCGGTTTGACTGATGATGGCGTATCGTGCATCGGGCGATCCGGTTTGCTGGATGAAATGCGGTGACACTGAGGTGTCGAGGTAGGCAGGACAGCCAACCGCACCGGGATTTACAATCATGCGACCATCGGGAAGCCGAGCAATCCGGGGTTGGTGTGTGTGCCCACACAACATCATCGCAGACTCTATTCTCGCCGCGCGCTGCGTAACCTCGTCCAACGGACGCTGCACCAAAAGATGTCGATCGGTACGCTTGTCCAACCAATTGTCTTCGTCGTTGATGGGGCTGGCGTGGCAAAGAAAGGCACCTTCAATCTCGGCAGTTTCAGGCAAAGACCTGAGCCAATCAATGTGGTGCGGGGCCAGATCGTCGACAATCCAGTCTTCCCACAGCCCCATGTCTTCTCGTGAACGATCAAAGAGTTGCCTGTCGTGGTTGCCACAAACCGTCAGCAAATCAAGCGCCATGAGCCGGTCCGCCGTCGCGCGCCCGTCAAAAGGGCCGCTCAGGCTGTCCCCGAGGTTTACGATCCGAGTGATGCCTCGGCGTTGGATATCGTCAAGGACTGCGTCCAATGCGGCGATGTTTCCGTGGATGTCGCTGATCACTGCAAATGCCATGACGATTTTCACCACGGAACCGTGCTGTCTTGCAATGTTGAAAGCGATTGCTTTGGCATTCCATGCGCAAATGGGGGTGCGGCACTCTGTGGATTTCGTTTCGATTGTTAATCTTGTATACAATTATAGAAGCAAAATTTTTGGGGAATATGAGCATGCGAATTGATGAAATGAGCGCGGTGGTCACCGGTGGGGCGTCGGGGCTTGGGGCGGCAACGGCCGAACGTCTGGCGTCGGCAGGGGCGCGGGTGACCCTGTTCGATTTGAACGAGGAATTGGGCCACGCCAAAGCCGCCAAGATCGGAGGATCATTTGTTCGTGTGGATGTAACCGACGAATCTGACGTCATGGCCGGGCTGGACGCGGCCGAAGCTTTCAGCGGCAAGCAACGCATTTTGGTGAATTGTGCTGGTGTCGGGCCTCCGGCAAAGGTTGTCAGCCGGGAAGGGACGCCCCTGGCCCTGGATGAATTCTCAAAGATTGTCAGCATAAACCTTTTGGGGACGTTCAACGTCTTGTCCAAGTTCGCGGCCCGGCTTCACACGGCAGAACCGATCGGCGAAGAACGCGGCGTTATCGTCTCGACGGCCAGCGTGGCCGCGTTTGACGGCCAGATCGGCCAGCCGGCCTATGCGGCATCCAAGGCCGGTATCGTGGGGATGACGTTGCCGATCGCCCGCGAATTTGCGCGCCACGGCATCCGGGTGATGACCATTGCTCCCGGCTTGTTTCTCACCCCCTTGATGGCGTCTCTTCCGCAGGAGGCGCAGGATTCCCTTGGTGGTCAGGTGCCTTTCCCGAACCGGCTGGGTCATCCCGATGAATTCGCCCAAATGGTGGAATCGATCGTGACCAACCCGATGCTGAACGGGGAAACCATTCGATTGGATGGTGCAATTCGGATGGCGCCCAAGTAACCCTGATAGGTGAAAGGCAATATGGGAGGCGCGGGATGACGGGTCAGCGGGCAGAGGACATCGCAGCAAGGGTCGAGGCCTTTGTAAGGGATCAGGTCGTTCCTTTTGAGAAAGACCCGCGCCGTGACCATCATGGCGCACCGACGCCGGCGCTAATCGATGATCTGCGCACCCTGGCGCGCCAGAACGGGGTCATGACACCGCACATCCTGCAGGACGGCCAGCACCTGACTCATCGCGAGACCGCACGAGTCCTGATAGCCTCGGGTTTGTCGCCCCTTGGCCCGTTGGCCTGCAACACCGCCTCGCCCGACGAAGGCAACATGTTTCTTTTGGGGCAGGTGGCCAGTCCGGAATTGAAAGACCGTTTTCTTGCGCCGCTATTGGACGGCACGAAGCGATCATCGTTTTTCATGACCGAGCCGGCCGAAGATGGCGGTGCGGGGTCGGACCCTTCGATGATGAAAACCACCTGTCGTCAAGACGGCAATCATTGGGTGATCGAGGGGCGCAAGCGTTGGATCACCCAGGCCGAGCAGGCCGAGGTGGGGATTGTCATGGCCAATTCCGATGCCGGGGCCTGCATGTTTCTTGTCGATCTGCCAAACCCGGCGGTCGTGATCGAGAAAAGCCCCAACACCATCGATAGCTCGTTGCCCGGTGGCCATTGCACTGTGGCGATCAACCAGTTGCGCGTGCCTGCTGACCAGATGCTGGGCGACGCAGGGCAGGGGTTCCGCTATGCTCAGGTTCGGCTTGCGCCGGCACGGCTGACACATTGCATGCGTTGGTTGGGCGCATGTCTCAGGGCTCAGGAAATTGCGACAGATTACGTCAATCGGCGCGAGGCTTTTGGCAAGCCGCTGATCGACCACGAGGGTGTTGGGTTCAAGCTGGCGGACAATCTGATCGAGCTCAGACAATGCGAACTTATGATCGACTGGTGCGCCGACGCCTTGGATCGAGGTGAGATGGCGATCGCGGAAAGCTCGATGACGAAGGTCGCGGTCAGCGAAGCCTTGATGCGGATCGCGGACCGTTGCGTTCAGGTCATGGGCGCGACCGGGGTCAGTGACGATACCATCGTCGAACAGGTCTTCCGCGAAGTACGAGCGTTTCGCATCTACGACGGACCGTCCGAGGTGCATCGCTGGTCGTTGGCGAAGAAAATCAAGCGAGACTGGCGCAACGCTCAGGGGTGAAACACACTGAAATCCGGCTAAAATTGCGTTTTTTAATCAAATGTTATAGGTTCTGCTCAAACAAAAAAAGTCGTGGCAGATTTCGCAATGATGAACCATTTGAAGGTTGCTTGGGGTGACTATGTCCGCCCGATGTTTCAGCGACCAAAGCGCCTGCAGGTCGCGGCGCTGTGCATCCGGGATGGCAAGAAAGGTCGGCAGGTTCTGCTTGTGACCAGCAGGGGAACCGGACGGTGGATCCTTCCCAAGGGGTGGCCGATCCGCGGAAAAGATGCAGCAGGCTCGGCATTGCAGGAAGCTTGGGAAGAAGCGGGCGTTGCCGCTGGCAGGTCGCAAGACAAAGCAATCGGCACATACACCTACAGCAAAAGCTATCCCGCAGGTATGTCGGTCCCCGTGGAAACACTGGTTTTCCCCGTTACCGTCGAAAAGATGAGCGACCGGTTCCCAGAAGCCCATGAACGCAAGAGAAAATGGGTCAGCACGGATGAAGCCGCAAACATGGTGAGCGAGCCGGAACTGAAAACGATTTTGCGCGATCTCTAAAGTAATATCGCTGGCGGACACAGAACGTGTTGAAAGGCAAATGAATCCTCCCTAGTCATTTGGTAACACCTTGGGGGAGGGGCTTCGTGGAAAAGAACGATTTCGAAACACGTCATCTGGAAACTCTGGATCGTGATCTAGGGCGATTTTCGAACCTGGAACTTGCAACCAGCTATGTCGGGCGGCCCTTGGTCGGGTCCGGTATTGCGTTGATTTTCATTGTGCTGGCAGGCCTGTTCGCGGCTTTCTTTTGGGGGCATAGCAACAACACTTTGATCGTTGTCGTCGCGGCGACATTCGGGGCCTACATGGCGCTGAATATCGGCGCCAATGATGTGGCCAACAACATGGGTCCTGCCGTCGGTGCGAATGCGTTGACCATGGGTGGGGCCATCGCGATTGCTGCGATCTTTGAAAGTGCTGGGGCATTGTTGGCAGGCGGCGATGTGGTGTCGACGATTGCAAAAGGGATCATTGCCCCGGAAAACATGGGATCTGCCGATGTCTTTATCTGGGCGATGTTGGCCGCGCTTTTGTCCTCCGCTCTATGGGTCAACCTGGCAACCTGGGTCGGCGCGCCGGTCTCGACCACTCATTCGGTCGTCGGAGGCGTGATGGGCGCTGGTATCGCAGCTGCGGGCTTTGCGGCTGTGAGCTGGGGCACTATGGGAAAGATTGCGGCGAGTTGGGTGATTTCGCCAATGCTTGGCGGTTTGATCGCGGCTGCATTTTTGTGGTTCATCAAGGCACGTATCATCTATCAGCCTGACAAGATCGCAGCAGCCCGGCGGTGGGTGCCCATGCTGGTTGGCATTATGGGCGGTGCATTTGCGTCTTATCTGGCGTTGAAAGGGCTGAAAAAGATCATCAAGATTGACCTGCCAACTGCGTTGATGATCGGGCTGGCCATAGGGGTCTTGATCTGGCTGGTGATGATCCCGGTCATTCGGCGGCAGTCACTGGGCCTTGAGAATCGCAACAAGTCCTTGAAGGTCTTGTTCAGTATTCCGCTTATCGTGTCCGCGGCACTGCTAAGTTTTGCTCACGGGGCGAACGATGTGGCGAATGCGGTCGGACCTCTTGCCGCAATTGTGCAAGCTTCGGGAACCGGAAATTTCACCGAAGCCGTCAGTATCCCTCTTTGGGTCATGGTCATCGGTGCCTTCGGTATTTCCTTTGGGCTGTTCCTTTTCGGTCCAAAGCTGATCCGTATGGTCGGCAGTCAGATCACCAAGCTGAACCCAATGCGCGCCTATTGTGTGGCCCTGTCGGCCGCGATCACCGTGATCGTTGCCAGTTGGCTGGGCTTGCCTGTGAGTTCGACGCATATCGCTGTTGGTGGCGTTTTCGGCGTTGGGTTTTTCCGTGAATGGGACGCCGAACGGCGGCTGAAGATGGCCCGCATGACCGTGCCAAATCGTCCGCAGCTTGCACCCGAGGAGAGACGTCGCCGAAAGCTGGTACGACGGTCGCACTTTATGACGATTATCGCGGCCTGGATTGTCACCGTGCCTGCGGCGGCGTTGCTGTCAGCAGGTATCTTTTTCGCGATTAGCGCCTTTGCGGCGTGATCTGTTCAGGAGAGATGGTACCGCCTTCCCGGTTCGAACGGGAGACCTCTTGATCCACAATCGAAAATTAGGGTCAAACGGAACCTAACACATCAAAACTTCAAAGGGGCGTTTTGCCCCTTTTTTTATGGCTTGAATTGACATTGTTGGGTGGTGTTACCAACTTGGGGTAACAATCACTAACGCCGGAATCTGTTACCCCAGTGTTACCCCAGAGGACCTTTTGACTATGGCGAGAGCATTCACAACCAAGGCAATTGAGAACCTAAAGCCAGACCAGGCGAAACGTCAGGAAATACCGGACCCGGCCTTGAGCGGCCTCTATCTCGTGGTCCAGCCATCCGGCGTGAAATCTTGGGCGGTGCGCTATCGGCACGCTGGCAAACCTCGCAAGTTGACCCTTGGAAAATGGCCGATCATAGGTCTCGCCGACGCCAGGCTGGCAGCGTCCGAGGCCTTGGAGGCCGTCGAACATGGCCGAGACCCCGGACAGGAAAAGAAAGCGGCCAAGGCTGCGAGCGTGGTACAGGCCGACAGGGATACGGTGGAGGCTCTGATAGACTTGTATGCCAAGCGACATCTTTCGAAGCTGAAAAGCGGCGCGACGGCAAAACGGGAACTGGAACGGCACGCCGTCGAGGCATGGCGAGGCCGTGACGTTCACACCATTACCAAGCGCGACGTGCTGGACTTGCTGGACGGTATTGTGGACAGCGGTCGGGCAACATCGGCCAATCGGGTCCGCGCATATCTCAGCAAATTCTTTAATTGGTGCATTGAGCGGGACGTCATCGAGTTTTCACCAATGATAGGCGTCAAAGCGCCAGCAAAGGAAAAGAGCCGGGATCGAGTTCTTAACGACGATGAAATCCGCTGGTTTTGGCGGGCGTGCGACAGGGTAGGGCAGCCGTGGGGGGCGTTGGGAAAATTGTTGCTCCTGACCGGTCAGCGACGTGGCGAAGTAGCAGAAATGACGGACAGTGAAATCAGCGAAAGTATCTGGCATTTGTCGGCGGACAGAACCAAGAACGGTCGTGCGCATGATGTACCATTGTCCGACGTTGCACAGGACGTTCTTAGCGGTCTGGAGCGCATTAAGAGCGATGCTGGCTACCTCCACACCACAACGGGACAGACGCCTATCAGCGGCTTTCAGAAAGCGCGAACTAACGTTGCCAAACATATGTTGGAGATTGCTTCAGAGGAACGCGGCGAGCCGGTCGAGATACCAAAGTGGACGTGGCACGACCTGCGTCGAACGGCAGAGACAGGGATGGCCCGACTGAAGGTTTCGCAGGACGTCATTGATCGTGTCACCAACCACATTTCGGGTCAGCACCGAATGGCGCGGATCTACAATCGGTATGAATACATGGAAGAAAAACGTAGCGCTCTGGAAGCTTGGGCTAGGTTCATCACAACGTTGGTTGATGGCGGTGCCGATAACGTGGTGGAGCTTGCGCGATGACCGAATTCGTTCGCGCAGTCGATTTTGTTCGCGAAGTCCTTTCATTATTTCGTGACGAAAAAGGGAATCTTTTTTTCAACGAAAAAGAGCCGCTTGCCGAGGCGATCTACAAGATATTTGAAGTCAAGCTGGTCGGCGGCGAGTGTCATTCTAAAGATATGTCTATCCTCTACGAAATTTCTAAAATTGACTGGGTGGTCTATGAAGTCACTTTGGCAATTGCAGCTACGAAGCTTCGTATGAATCAGGAGTTAGACTCGGACCTAAGAACTTTCTTGGCTGACGTTGCGACCGGTACTTTCCCGGTTCCTAAGAAGGTCCAGAAGTCGAAAGTCTTAGGTAGAAATCAATTCATATGCCTCACGGTCCCGGTCCTGCAAATGCGCTTTGGCTTGAAACCGAGCACGTCATCCACAAGAAGGGAAGAAAGCGGATGTCATGCGATCGCGAAGGCAATGAATATGTCGTATGACAATGTCGTGAAGGTCTGGGGTGAGCGGGACAACTACGTAATCGCGTTGGACTGAATTCTCAAAATAAATTCCAATGATTTGGTGGGGTTCGGTGCCCCATAGATAGGTCACGTTAAACGAGAAGGACGTGACCAATGACTTCCATCCGACACATCTCAGCACACGATGTCCGCCACATCTGCGGCGGTGTTAGCGACATGACGCTTTGGCGGTGGTTGCACGATGAGAGCTTAAGTTTTCCTCGCCCAATTTACATTGGTAAACGCCGCTACTGGCGTGAAGCAGATGTGATCGCCTGGCTCGACGCCCAGCCGCAAGTAGCTGCCTAAGAAAATGAGCGGGGCAAAGGCAGTGAACATTCAGGCAAAACCGATCAGAGCATCGGGCTTCAAAAATCAGGTGAAAGACGCCCACAAGCGCGTCGCCCGAATGGTCGGCTTTTGTCTGACCTTGAGGGATGAACACGCAATGTGGTGGCTGTCGGCGGTATTGCACGCTCGCCTAAGTCCAGGCGAACGTGCGTTCCTGGCGGTGGCTGCGTTGATGGCACTCACGGACGACGAATATCGCGAGGTCGTTACCTTCATGGAGGACGCGGCATGAACCGGCCCGTTGATGTCCTCTTACACCACCTGCGCGGCGTCGCGGTTTCCAGCAATGCCTGGGAAGCCGGTTTCGCGAAATCGATCCTGCGGCAATCGCGTCGTGCCGAGTGGAAGCCGACACCAAAGCAGCAAGTCATCATGGACCGTCTGGTCGGTGATCTGTTCGGTGAAGGTGAGTGCGTCGTCCTGGAGGATATCGATTGATTAGAGCCGCACATAACACCGACTTCCTGATGGAAGGCGACCACGTCACTTGGAACGGGCTGGAAGGTAAAGTTGAACGTATTGGTGACGACGGCTTTGCAACTGTACGGCGCGACTCTGGCACAACCAGCAGCGTCCTTCTGGATGGGCTAAAGCGAGTTAACGAATTCTGTGAGGCTGCGGCCCTTACGGAAGGTGTCTCAGACGGTTTCTACAACGCAGCGTCCCTCAAGGGTAAGGCTGTCCCCCCGCGCAAGTGGCTTGTTGAAAAACTTATACCGGCTAAAACGGTCACTCTTTTCAGTGGCGATGGCGGCACCGGCAAAAGCCTGATTGCCCTGCAATTGGCAATTGCTACGGTCACAGACACGGCATGGATTATGCAATCTGTCGCGCCCGGCAAGGCAATCTTTCTAAGCGCCGAAGATGATGACGACGAATTGCACCGACGCACAAATGACGTGTTGCGGAATATCGACCGGGACTACGATGATCTATCTGGCCTGACATTGCGCTCGCTCGCGGGTGACCCGGCCCTGTTAGCCGTGGAATCCCAAATGGGGCTGATAGAAACGGAATTGTTCAAGGAACTGGACCGTCGCGTCGCCGAGGAAACACCTGAGTTGGTGGTCATCGACACCTTGGCTGACGTTTATCCATCCAATGAGAACGACCGGGCTAAAGTCCGACAGTTCGTTGGCATTCTGCGTGGTCTGGCGATCAAGCGGAATTGCGCCGTCGTCCTGTTGGCACACCCGTCGCTTGCTGGGCTGTCAAATAAAACCGGCACGTCGGGATCTACAGCATGGAACAATTCAGTTCGTTCGCGGCTATACCTGTCGCGGATAACAGACGACGGCTTCGAGCCTGACCCAAACGCCCGCGTTATGAGCACCATGAAGGCCAACTACGGCCCGACAGGCGGTGAGATAAACCTGAAGTGGACGGACGGCGTGTTCGTAGCTGAAATGGCACCAACTGGCCTGGATGCCATGGCAAGCAACGCCAAGGCCGAACGGGTTTTTTTGAAGCTGCTGGCGGAACTGACCGCACAGGGTCGTTACGTATCGGCCAGCCCCGGCCCGACATACGCACCGTCGAAATTTGCCAAGCACCCGGATGCTGAGGGTTGCACTAAGCGTGCTCTTTCAGCCGCCATGGAAAGCCTGTTTTCGCGCGGAACTATCGCCACCGAAACGCACGGCACGGGCGCAAAGGAACGCACCCATATTGCACTGAAAGGAGGCCAGTCATGAGTGCTGAGAACAGGGTGCAACGCCTGTCCAACCCCCGGTGCAACCAAAGTACAACCCCCGGTGCAACCCCGCGCCAACGCCCGTCCAACGGGGGTGCAACATATACCCCCATACCCCCATGCGTTGCACCTGCCCTGGGCGGCAGGGTGCACGCCCTTGGAAGCGAGTGGTTCGACTACTTGGAACCACACAAGTCTAAGCATGGAGAGTCGTTATGACGTCGCCCCTAATGGAAGCCCTGTTGGATGTCGCTCGCCAGGAAGCACGCAAGGCGGCTGCCCAGATGATGGCCCGAGCAAACACAGAAGAAGAGAGTGTCGCAGCCCTGCGTGCGCTATCGGCAATGACCGAAGAGCTGGTGAGGTGCGTAACGGAAGGAGTCGCTGAACTCGAAGCTAAGCGCCACACCGAAAATGGTGGAGAGTTGCATTGATGGCGGCTGCAAAAATAACCGCTTTCCTGGCCTATTTTCAGCGAGCGATAAAACAGTCTGCTTTTCGCGGTATTTTGATTTCTAGTCAAAGTACCGTTCTCGGCAATTTCGTTTGTGTTCAATGGTTTCTAAGCCACTTCGCCGCCCTGGTGTTTGCAAAGTTAACGACGGGGGTAACGAAATGACGGAAAACACGCAAAAAGGACGCACGGCCTTCACGCCCCCGCCGGTGAATAACCGAAGCAAAGTCGGCAACGGTTCCAAGCTGCTTGCCGGTGTGGATGGGCGTTCAGCAATTGCCCGTCGCTTTCGAGAAATTGCAGCCGAACTGGCAGCCGATAGGGGTGGTGACATAAGCGAAGGGCAGCGGGGTATTATTCAACGTGCTGCAGCTCTCAGCGTTTGGCTAGAGGACCAGGAATCCCGTCTGGCCAATGGCGAGGACTTCGACATTGCGCCATACACAACCGCCACCAATACCCTGCGCCGTCTCTTGGCTGACCTCGGCCTGAAGCGGGAAGCCAAGGATATTACACCCGCCCTTTCCGATTACGTGGAGGGCAAGCAGTGAACCTTCTGGCCGCCATGAATGACGAGAACCTATTTGCCCGCTGGTTTCAGCGCGGCGAATGGACGGCGTGGCGTGCTTTCCTTGCAGCCTTGTTCGCGCTCGATATGAGCGAGGAAGAGGAAGCAATCTATCACAACTGTACTGGCCGCCTGGAACGACGTCCCGCTCCGTTCAATGAGGCTTGGCTGGTCTGCGGGCGTCGTGGTGGCAAGTCGTTCATCATGGCGCTCGCAGCCGTTTATCTGGCGTGCTTCAAGGACTACCGCGAGTATCTGGCACCAGGCGAAAGGGCCACCATCTTCTGCATTGCTGCCGACCGTAAACAGGCCCGCACAATCTTTCGGTACATTGCGGCGCTGTTGAACGAAGTGCCGATGCTGAAGCGCATGATCGAACGCGAGACGGCTGAATCCTTCGAACTGAACAACCGCGTGATAATCGAGGTTGGCACAGCCTCGTTCCGTAGCATTCGGGGATACACGCTGGCAGGTTGCCTGTGCGACGAGGTTGCGTTTTGGCACTCTGACGGATCTGCGACACCCGACTACGAAGTGCTAGATGCCCTGCGCCCCGGAATGGCGACAATACCGGGCGCAGTGCTTCTCTGCGCCTCTTCCCCTTATGCCAAGCGAGGGGCGCTGTATGACGCCCATAGACGCTATTACGGCAAGGATACCGACGTGCTGGTTTGGCAGGCACCAACGCGCGTCATGAACCCGTCTGTGCCGCAGTCCGTGATTGATAGCGCCATGGAACGTGACCCGGCCCATGCGTCAGCGGAATACTTGGCCAAGTTCCGCGACGACATTGAATCCTTTGTTAGCCGTGAGACTGTGGAAGCCTGTATAGAACCAGAGCGACGCGAACGCCCGCCGGTTTCGGGTGTTAAGTATTCTGCCTTCGTTGACCCCTCGGGCGGTTCGTCTGACAGCATGACGCTTGCAATTGCCCACATGGAAGACGGCAAAGCGGTGTTGGATTGTCTGCGGGAACGAAAGCCCCCATTCAAGCCGACCGACGTTGTGGCGGACTTCACCGAGACGCTGCAATCCTACGGTGTCCGCACGATCACCGGCGATAAGTATGCAGGTGAATGGCCGCGCGAACAGTTCCGCGAAAAGGGCGTTTTCTATGATGCCAGCGCCAAGCCTAAATCGGACCTGTACCGAGACCTGTTGCCTGCCCTGAACGGAAGCACATGCGAGCTTTTGGATAACGACAAGCTTGTCACCCAACTGTCCTTGCTGGAGCGGCGTACAAGCCGCGCTGGACGGGATTCCATCGACCACCCCCCGGGAGGTCACGACGACGTTGCAAACGCCGTTGCGGGCGTTCTGGCGGGCTTAACCACCACCCCCAAGAAGACGGCTGAGACCGTCAGATTCAATCTATGAGGTTTAATATGAGCGGAAAGAACTACAGCCAGATACCGGCGCTAAGAGCAATCAGAGGCGTGGTTGCAAAGCAGCATGGCGAGACGGACAGTCAGACCGTCAAAGATACGCTGTATCGCATGGCTGGCGTTATGGACGCGGCTGAAGCCTTTGCAGGCATTACGCGCAAGCCGACCGAGACGGCAGACGCTTACCAAAAGCGTGTTGAGGCCAATGCCGAGAAGGTGACAGCGCGCATTGAAAGTTTCGCAGAAGGGACGCGTAGTGTTCATGGCGAGCTGCGCAAAAAACTGATCGCAGACGCCGACAAGGCTGCGGGTCTGGTCGCTGGTGGTCCATTTGATGCTGAAATCCGAAGCGCCTTTAAGGCTTTGGGGACGGACAAGCAGATGAGCTACCTAAACCAGCTGAAGAACAAGGGCGACGGTGCGCAGCTTGCCGCAATTCTCGACGCGCCGCCAATTCTGACGGGACTGACGGAAAAGGTTCGAGACGAATTCCGGGCTGGATATGTAGCCGATAAAGCCCCACAAGTCTCGGAGGAAATTGCAGCGCTCGACGACTTGGTGCGGGTGTCTGAGACAGTAGCCCGAACCGCCGAGTCTCTCGCAGCCGACCTGACACGAGAAGCCCGTTTTGAAGCGGAAAACCCTAAGGAACAGGCTCGCCGAGAACAGGAAGCCGTCGATGCACGGGCTGCCGTAGAAGCGCAGGCAGCTTTGGATGCGGTGATCGGCAATGGATAGTCAGGAACTCGCAATCCAGGTCGGAACCGTCATTCGCGAGCTGCGCGAGGAGTTCGCTGAATTCCGTGCGCAGGTGCGCGAACAGGGTGAACGCTTTGACAACCTGGCTTCGACCATTGCGGAGCAAGGGCAAATCCTCATTGCCCTGGTCGATGTCCTGAAAGCTGAAAACGAAATTATTCACGATGAACGCGGACGCCCGATAGGCGTCAGAAAGAAAGTACAATGACAGAGAACGTAGCAGTACCGGCCCCCGAGGCCCGTATCGGCGATCCCGCATTGCAGAAGGTGCGTGCCTTAAGGGCAGGCGTGGACGCTATGAGGGCAGCTGGTGAATCCTATTTGCCAAAAGAAGAACTGGAGACGTCCAAGGACTATCAGGCTCGCTTGAAGCGGTCGTGGCTTTTTCCTGCGCTCGACAAAGCGACTCGCGACATGGCGGATAAAGTGTTCGCCAAGCCGATTGTTCTAGGCAAAGACGTGCCGCCCGAAATTGCCGACCTGCAAAAGCGGATTTCAGGCGACGGACAGAACCTGAACAGTTTTGCCCGCCGAGTGTTTGAAGACGGTCTGGACGCCGGTGTTTCGTTCATCATGGTTGATAGCCCCCGTTTAAACGGAACGATGACCGTAGCCGAACAAAAGGCCAGAGACTTCAGGCCGTATCTGACAATGGTTCGGGCTGAGGACGTGCTTGGCTGGAAGACATTCCCAAACGAACCGATGGAACGACTTTCGCAAATTCGGATCAAGGAAACCGTCATCGAGGAAGACCCGGAAAACGAGTACGGCAAAGTGGAAGTTGAACAGATCCGCGTCCTGACCGTTATCAACGGCAAAGTCGAAGTCGAGCTGCACAGGAAAGGCTTGGACGGCCTCGACAAGGGCAAATGGATGATCCACGACCAATTCCCGGTGCAAATGGATGAAATCACGATAGTGCCGTTCTACGCCAATCGCACCGGCTTCTTTGAAGGGGCTGTGACGCTGGAAAAGCTGGCCGATCTGAATATCGCGCATTGGCAGTCAGCCAGCGACCAAAGGAACATTTTACACAAGGCCCGCGTGCCGGTGTTCTTCATGAAGGGCATGCAAGCCGATGAGGCTGTGATTGGTGCAAACTCGGCTCTGGTATCGCAAAGCGAACATGCAGACGCTAAGTGGATTGAACACAATGGCGCAGCGATAGGTGCGGGTCGGGACGACCTGCAAGACCTGGAAATGCGCATGCAGGTTCTTGGCCTCGAGTTGCTCATAGCCAAAACCGGCAATCATACCGCGACCGGCGAGGCGATTGATGCGGCCAAGATGACCACACCGCTGGCCATGATGGCGAACAGTCTAGAAGATGCTCTTGAAACTGCCTTGGGCTACATGGCGAAGTACCTGGGGCTGGCGGACGGCGGCAGCCTCAAAGTCAACACTGATTTTGGTGTCGGGCTGTTGAGGCAGGTCGATTTGGACTTCCTGTTGAAGTCCGTGAACACCGGTCAGATCAGCCAGGAGACATTCCTGACAGAAGTGAAGCGCCGGGGCGTCCTGATGGATGATTTCAGCGTGGATGATGAAATCGAACGCACCGAACAGGAAATCCCGGACGCGCAGGATTTAGCCGAGGTTCATCTAGATGACGACCCAAGCGTGATCGCCTTCAACAACGCGCTGAATGGCGCAGCGTAGGAGGTAGGGTAATGGCACGTCTTGAATTAGAACTTGATGGCTCTGGCATTAAGCGCGGAGCCGATCAGGCCGAACGCGAACTGGTTGGCGTAAAGAAAGCCGCCGACAACGCAGAGAAAAGCCTTGACCGTTTGGGCGATCAGGGTGCACGCGACTTCGACCGATTGGCGCAGGGTGCGCGCCGTGCCAGTGCTGCACAGCAGGCGTTGAGCCGACAGACAGCCACACAAACAGGCGTTTTCAATCGAAGCCGTGGCGCGATCCAAAACACCGCCTTTCAGGTCGGTGACTTCGCAACTCAGGTCGGCGCAGGCACAGCAGCGTCTGTCGCTCTTGGTCAGCAGCTTCCGCAGTTGCTTGGCGGCTTCGGCGCATTGGGCGCGGTTATGGGTGCCGTTGTTGCTATCGGCGTTCCTTTGGCTGCTGCTTTCTTTCGCAATGCAGATGCGGCGGATGACCTGGAAAGCGCCCTTGATCGTGTTGGCGAAGTTATGGACACCCTTCAAGGGCCGATGGCGGTTCTTGAGTCCGACCTTGACGATCTGATTGACAAATACGGCGGTGCCGCTGCGCAGGTTCGAGAGTTTGCGCGTGTACAGGCTGAGGTTTCTATAGCGCAGGGTCAGCGCAGGCTTTCCGATCAGGTTGAGATTGTGGGCGCGCTGGCAGATGAGTATCGCCGCGCAAGAGAGAATGGCCCCGGCATGGTGGCCGATCTGGAAAAGATTGGCACGAAATTCGGGCTGGCTGCGCAGGAAGCGGAACGCCTATTCTTGGCATTTGTCCAGTTTGATCAGGCACAGGATTTTGCCAGCCAAGAAGCGGCGCTTGTTCGGATTGTTGACCTTGTGCAGGAAGGTCAGGTCGAAATCGGGAAGCTGCCGACCGAACTGCAAGACGCGATCACGGAAATGATTTCGTTGCAGCGCGAGACGGCAGAGGCGGAACGCTTCATGCAGCGCCTTGCCAGTGCTGCGGGGAATGTGACGGTTGGTGATATCGACGCTCTTGATGTGTTCGGCGGCAACCTGCTGCCCCCGACCATCGGCGGGCCAAGCGCGGATACGCCTCCACCGCCACGACTTCGCCCCTCTGGCGGCGGTGGCGGCATCAGTGCGGCAGAGAAAGCGCGGCAAGAGGCTGAATCGCTACAGCGCCAATATGACAGCCTGATTTCCAGCCTGGATGAAACAGAGCGCGCGACACTTCAATATGATCGGGCGATGCAGGTTCTTGATGACGCATTCGCCAAGGGCGTTATCAGCGCAGAACAATTTGGCCGCGCAACTGACCTGGTGCAGCAGCGTTTGGACGAGGCGCTTGAAAGCCCTGTCTGGGATAAGTTGGAAGGCGCGCTTTCCGACTACCTGTTCGAGCCGTGGGAAGGCGGTATCAATGGAATGGTGCGGTCGTTTAATGACGCCCTGCGGCGAATGGCGGCTGATGCAGTCGCATCGCAGTTAACGAATTGGGTAATGAGTTTGTTTACCGGCGGCATTGGCGGTGGGAATCCCAACTCAGCGCCTAGAGCGTATGACTCAGGCGGCTACATCCCGAGCGGCACCGTGGGCATCGTGGCTGAATCGCGCCCTGAAATCGTAAACGGCACAGCAGTATCTATGCCGAGTGTTGTTCGTGGACCCGCACAGGTCACTGGAGGCGGCGCTACAGCCCGTCAAGTGAGTCAAATGGCCCCTGCGGTAAACATTAAACCTGTGATCGCTCTAAGTACGTCTGACCTGGCCAGCGAAATCGTAAAAGACCCTAACTTCGAGACGGCAATATTGCAGATTGGTGTAAGGCAAGGGTGGACGTGATGAGTAAGCACAAGCCTGCCCGCCGAGCGGATGAACCTGAATATTTTGGAGCGCAACGGGTTCGAGCTGTGAGTGTCGCGGGTCGAGGTTGGCGTTGAGGATTTGACGGAGACTTGATCGGAGTTTTGTGGAATGCGGCGCAAAAATGCCCAATTTAATGGGTAGTGGTTAACTTATCTGAAACCTGACGCCGCGATTCTTAACTTTGTTTCGAGATTGGAGATGGCGTAATGACAGAGCAACAAGCAAGAATAATCAACAGCTTACAACGGATTGATGAGCTGCATTCGCGTGGTCCGAAGCTTTTGCCAGTGATTCTGTTGACGTTGATGGCAATTGCACTGAGTGTTGGAGGCGTTGCGATCCTCTGAACTCGGACGAATTGAATGAGCGAATTTGAAAAAGAAGTAGTTTCGCGCCTCGCGTCGATAGAAACCAAAGCTGAGAATTATATTACTTGGAAACATGTTCTCATGGGGCTAGGCGCTTTTGTAGTTGCCATAGGTGCTTACGGGGAGCTCATGCTTACGCGCATGGACTCAAAGTTTGACGATGCTTTGAGTGAAGCTGCGACAGCATTTGAAGAGACTATTGCAGAGCGTCAAGCTGAGATCATCGCCGCCGTCACTTTTAGCGGGCAAGGACTTGGCGGAAACCTCCCATATATGGCCATAGACGCTACTGGGGGTAAATTTTCAGTTTACCAGCCGAGCGTCGCTCAGGATTTGAAAGAGTCATGGTCTGAGTTAAGTCTTCAGGCGGTTGCTGGAGCGGATTTTAGAAGTGTCGAGTTTTCCAAGCTTTTTATTGAGCAGGAAGACGGGACATTCGTATTAGCGTTTCCAGAATTTACGGATATCAAAAAATAGTCTTTTCTGTTTGGCTCATTTCTTCATCCTCACACCAGCACCGCCGCCGTTTTCCGGGATGAATTCAATACCGCTGTCCTCATAGAACCGTTGAACCGCGTTTATGGTCAAAGCTCTAGCATTGTCGCCCGCTTCCAATCTGGAAACGGTGTTTGGAGTCACGCCGACTTCTGCGGCAACGGCCCTAACTCCCAGCTTTAAAATCGCTCTGGCTGCTCTTGCTTGCTCTGGCGTCATGGATACCCTGTATTTTTTTCGATACGCTGTATTGACAGTTACTGCTTATCGTTATAGATACACTGTATCGAAACGAAAGGCAAGCAAATGACCCGCACTGACAACGTAATTCGCGCTGACTTCACGAAGGTCCGCAACGGCGACGACACGCCGCCGACGGAACCCCAGGCTGCTGCAGTCATTCCAATGCGCCGCAAGCCGGTGCTGGCGTTCAACGAATACACAGGCCGCATGCTGGCCGCATGAGGGAGGAAGTTAATGGAAAAGGCAGTACTCAATCAAATCAACGAAATGACCGACCAATCAGCCCTGAGCCGACACGAATACCTGAACCCCGATTTCATTCCCAATCACGTCGATGAAGATTTCTGTCGGAAGCACGCCGCATCTGGCCTCGCATATGACGTGTTGGCGCTTATCAGGACGGCGCAATTCGCCATGGAGAACGAAACGAGTGGCGTTGATCTGGATAAGCGCGGCATAGCGGCGACTCTAGAGATTGCGGGGAACATGGCGTTCGACCTGATCAGCCGCTGCGAGACGATGGAAATAGCAAAAGGGGCAGGGGAGGCCAAAACTGTTACCCCATACGTTACCCCAGACCAAAAATGCATGCGGGCAAAATCTCAAGAGGTCAGTTAACTTGTTGATTTTATGGTACCGCCTTCCCGGTTCGAACGGGAGACCTCTTGATCCACAATCAAGCGCTCTAACCTACTGAGCTAAGGCGGCACGCCGCGCGGTGTACCCAGAGCCGAGAACAATTGCAAGAGTGTCAAAGCGCTCTTGTCCAGCGTTCTTCGGCTGTGTCGCGCCCGCAAAACCTTTGCGGTGTGCGTTCAACGCATTCGAACCCGTTGCGCGCATACATGCGACGCGCAGTGGTCAGGTTCTCGAGGGTATAAAGCTCGATCTGTGTGTATCCCGCAGCACGCGCGCACGTCAGGCAATCGTCCATCAGTTTCTGACCAATCCCTGCGCCACGGGCGGATGGTTCAACAAAAAAAACACGCAGCTTGGCCCAGCCGGGTTGATCGCCCGGCTCGTAGAACACCGATCCAAGCCGCGTTTGGCCGTGGCAGGCAATAAAGGCACGATGCGTTTCGGGGGTGAAATTCCGCTGAAATTCAAACAGGATTTCGCCTGCAAAGCGCTCAAAACGTTCGTCGTATCCGAATTCGGTCACATAAAGTTCGCCGTGCCTTTGGGTGAGCCAGCCGATATCACCGGGTAACAGGTCTCTGATATCCACGTTGCCTTGTTCGACCTGGGTGCAGATCAGTTTCAGATGATCCATCGTGTTCGCGATAGAGACAATGTCCCTGCTGGCAAATCTGTCCGTGATATCCGCCCTGGTGCGATCGCGCAGGTCTTTGAAGACGGCCATCCCTTCGGCAGTCGCCTGCAGGTGCTTTCGGCGCGCGTCGGTTTCAGCACGTGCCTGTTTCAGCCATCCTTTTTGGACGAACTTGCGCACAACGCGGCTGAGGTAGCCTTCGTCAATTTCCAGGCTGGTGGCAATTTCACGGGCCTGACTGTGTTGCCCTTCGGCAATTTCGCGAAGGATTCGGATCTCGGTAACGCTGAGGCCCGAGTCGACATAGTCGTTGGAAAACAGCGCCATGTGTCGGGTATAGAACCGGTTGAAATCCCGTATCCTGTCCAGGTTGTCCATGTGGTTCTCCAAGTAACTTGACGGAATCAAGTAAATTAAAAGCTTGATTCCGTCAAGTAATATCCCCGTTGCTTTTCCGATCCTTGCGATTTAGGGCAGCGACAGGAGGGCCAAGTATGGGCATCAACAGCGAAAGCGAAATCAGCGCGAACATTCAGATCGGGCCGACGTCCCTGGGAATGGTGCGCCTTTATATCGAGGCGGATGGCATTGAAATTCCGATGGATTTTGATCCAGAGGAAGCCGAGGAAATCGCGGATGAAATTCGTGCCGCTGCTGGCCGCGCGCGCACTCAGAATATCAAGGCTTCGAAGGCACCAAAGAAGCGCTGACACCCGGGTCTCGGGCGGCGTGCCAACGCATGGCAGCGTGGCGCGCGAACTTTTGGATCATGACCTTGCGCCGGGCGGGGGCCAGTTTGCTTTCCGGTCCCATGCGAATGATCTCGGCATCATAGCTGTCAGAGATGATCAACCCGGTGCCGTCGGGAAGCAGGTCGGTGGGGAAATCTTCGTCAACGGCCCAAAAATACCGATCGCACCATTCCAGATAGCCCGCCCATTTTGAATCCGACATGAAATCGGCGCGACTGGACTTGCACTCGATAATCCAAATCTCGCCCTTTGGTCCCAGGGCCATGACATCGACGCGCAGACCCGAAGTCGGGATCAGTTCTTCAACCGATACAAAGTCGTGGCTTTTCAAATGACGACAAACGCCGCGCGCCAACAGCTGACCGGGTTTCATTGCGGTGTCATTCATCATCGGTAAATTGTGAACAAAAGGGAAACATTTGGCAAGATGTTTTGCGCGGCTTGCGTGCGGCCCCGTCCCGCCCTATCTGTCACGAGTGACGGGTTCTGCCCTTCCCGTGCCGGGGACAAATTCCGGTGGCCTTAAATACTTCCGAGGGAGCTGGCTCTGTCCGGATCGTGGTCTGGTTACCTGGCGCCCACCTGTGCAAACAGGTCCTCGGGAATTTAGATGCCCCTACGGTCGCGGTGGTCCCGTCATTCCTCTTTATCATGGGGCTCGGATTTCGCCCCATGCGGCCAAGTACTTCTCAGTTTGCTGAATCGACTGCGGTTCTGCTGGACGAACTCTTCGATCAACGCGGAAAGCCCGCGCTGGCGTCCCTTCAACCACAAGAACCCCGCAGTCGCCCCGGTAAAGGCGCCGATGGCGTCGACGATCAGGTCCCACATCGTGTCGATCAACCCGCTTTTCTGCATGGTCAGACCGAACCCCTGATCCATGAGAAATTCAAAAATTTCCCAAAGCGCGCCGACGGCCAGGGCAAAACAGAATGCGATCATCGACAAGGCCCAGGGGGGCGCGGCGTAAAGATCACCCTGAAACAGATAGAAAACAAACAGAAATCCCACGATCCCAAAGCCGATGGCAGAGATGCCGTGCAATCCAACATCCCACCACCAGAAGCGTTCATAAAAGTCGAAGACTTCGCCCAGGAACAAGGCCGAGAAGACAAAGATCGAAATTGCTGCCAGGAAGGTCAGCGGCAGTTTGATCTTGAAACGCTCCGAAAAAATCGCCGGCATGACCGTGAAAAGAAGCGCGGTGATCGACACGAAAACGTTTGACCAATGCTGGGTAAACAAGGCGAAGACCGTGGCGATCACCAGGATGCCCCAGATGATCCAGGTCGCATAGGGGATATTGTCTCGCTTCAACATCGTCCCAATATGTACTGAATGACCCTTGGGAAAAAGCTGAGATGACGTCGCTGCGCGTCGCAACCTGGAACATCCGTAAATGCGTCGGGTTGGACCGGCGTCGCGATCCGTTTCGCGTGGCTCGTATCATATCGGATCTCGGCGCTGATGTCGTGGCATTGCAAGAGGTCGACAAACGGCTTGGCCAGCGCCCTGCAGCGTTGACTGCCGAGGTGGTGATCGCAGAAACCGGTTTGCAGCCGGTCGAAGCAGGCGGTCATGAAACCAGCCTCGGATGGCACGGAAACGCGGTACTTCTGGCCCCCGAGTTCCATGTGACGTCACGCCAAAGCCTTCACCTGCCGGGTTTGGAGCCTCGTGGCGCTCTCGTTATCGACATTGCCGGCAAAGGGCGAGCGATGCGTGTGGTCGCGGTCCATTTGGGGCTTATGCGCCGGTCACGGCGGGCGCAACTGGCCATGATCCGCGCTGAACTGGATCGTCAGGGCGACCTGCCAACCATGATCATGGGGGACTTCAACGAATGGTCCCCCACGCTGGGATTAGAGCCCTTGGAGGATTTTCAGGTTCATGCACCGGGGCGGACATTTCATGCCTCGCGTCCGGTTGCAGCTTTGGACCGGATTGCCCTGGGTCATGGTGTTCATTTGCAGAACGCTGCCGTGATCGAAAATCCGATGACCAGGATCGCCTCGGACCATTTGCCGATCATCGGTGATGTTCGGCTCGAAGTAACAAACGCTGCACAGATGCCGGCCTAGACGACGACGTCCATTTCTTCTTGTTTCCCGACGCCGAAGACCCGCTTATAGCGTTCGATCTCTTCCTCGGGACCCATGGCTTTACGAGGATTGTCGGACAGTTTCACCGTGGGGTTTCCGTTCGCCTTGACGGCCTTGCAAACCAGGCTGAACGGGGTCAGTGCCTCATTCGGAACCAGACCGCTGAAGTCGTTGGTCAGCATGGTGCCCCAGCCAAAGCTGACGCGAACGCGGGACGCAAACCGTTGTCTCAGTTCGATAATCTTGTCTACATCCAGACCGTCCGAGAAGATGATCAACTTGTTGGCAGGGTCTTCGCCACGGCTTTTCCACCAGGCGATGGCGGTTTCCGCCCCAACCACGGGGTCGCCGGAATCGATGCGGATGCCGGTCCAGTTGGCCAGCCAGTCCGGTGCGTTTTCCAGGAACTGCTTGGTGCCATAGGTGTCGGGCAGGATAATGCGCAGGTTGCCGTCGTGTTCTTCCTGCCAGTCTGCCAGAACGCGGTAGGGGGCCTGCGCCAGTTCGGTGTCATTTTCGGCCAATGCCGAATAGACCATTGGCAGCTCGTGGGCGTTGGTGCCGATGGCTTCAAGGTCGCGCTCCTTGGCGATCAGGCAGTTTGACGTGCCGATAAAGGCCTGGCCCAGACCTTCTGTCATGGCCTGCACGCACCAGTCTTGCCACAGGAAGGAATGACGGCGGCGAGTGCCGAAATCGGCAAGCTTCAGGTCCGAAATATGACGCAGCTGTTCGACCTTTTCCCAGGTGCGGGTCATGGCGCGGGCATAAAGAACCTGAAGCTCGAATTTTCCGAGGTTTTCCAGAACAGCGCGGGAACGAAGCTCCATCAAGATAGCCAGGGCAGGGATTTCCCACAGCATGACCTCGGGCCAGGTGCCCTCGAACGTCAATTCGAACTGACCGTCGCGTTTTTCCAGATGATAATCGGGAAGGGTCAGGTTTTCGAACCATTCCATGAAGTCGGAGCGGAACATCTGACGTTTGCCGTAAAAGGTGTTGCCGCGCAGCCATGTGGATTCACCTCGGCTGAGCGAGAGCGATCGCACGTGATCCAATTGCTCGCGCAGCTCACCCTCGTCGATCACATCCGCAAGGCGGATCGAAGTCGTCCGATTGATCAGGCTAAACGTGACAATCGTGTCCCGGCGATGGCGAAACACCGATTGGCACATCAGCAGCTTATAGAAATCGGTATCGATCAACGACCTGATGATCGGATCGATCTTCCATTTGTGATTCCAAACGCGCGTGGCGATGTCGACCATGGCCGATCCTCCCTAGAAGGGGCTATTTGCCAAAGGTTTGGACCGATTGTCCAGACGCGCCTAGTTGTATTTTCCGCCTGTGTACACATCCGCAGGCACCCCGGGCTTGGTGGAAGTCGGGGCCTGAGGCGGCCCGCCATTCACTTTGCGAGCCTGTTCGCCCAGCCAATTCAGCCCCGCCGACAGGGGATGTTTTTCTGTGCTGCCATCGTAGATGACGTTGCAGTTGACCGCGTGGACGTTTGACGGATTGTCCAGGTGGGGGCCCGGCGGGCGCGGAGCAAAGGTCGCGCGGCACCCCTGCGTGTCCGAAGAATACCCGCCAATGGCCAGACCGTATTGAAAGACCGCAACGACGAAATGGGCGCTGTTGCCGAACTGAGGCGCGATGAACCCTTTTGGATTGCTCATGTTCCGATAGACGTATGACACCTGGGCCCCCTCGCGAATTTTCTGGGTCGGCATGCCCCATTGCGCGACAAACCGTTTTTCGGTGGTGGCGCCGGGTTCAATGCTGGACAACATGGCGCTGCGCACCTGGGGGTGATCTGCGACGGTTGTGTTCCAGGCCAGGCCACCGCATCCAGACAGGGCGACGAAAAACAATATCGATACAAGGCGCATCATCGCCCCCTTTCCGTTCCAGCAGCGACGTCATATCGTCCAGCGACTTAGATTTGGTTTACGCCGTCACAAGCCATATCTTGGACCTAGGCTAGGCATCTGGAGAGCATCGATGATCCTCGGGATTGGCACCGACCTTTGCAATATCGAGCGCATCGAGCGCACGCTGGATCGATTTGGTGATCGGTTCCGAAACCGTGTCTTCACCGAGATCGAACAAAGAAAAGCTGAACGCCGCCGCGATGTTGCGGGAACTTATGCCAAACGCTGGGCCGCGAAAGAGGCATGTTCCAAGGCGCTTGGCACCGGGTTGAGGATGGGGATTGCATGGAAAGACATGGCTGTCACCAATCTCGCTACGGGTCAGCCGCGAATGCACGTGACGGGATGGGCCGAAAAGCGGTTGGCCGAACTGACTCCACCGGGATACGAGGCCTCGATCCACGTCACCTTGACCGACGATCATCCCTGGGCTCAGGCGATTGTGTTGATCGAGGCTTTGCCCGTTAACGACACAAGACAACCGATCATCCCCGGCACTGCTTGACTTGCGAGGGCAGGGCACTCAGAAAGCTGCGGCAGAAACCAAGGCAGGGCCCAGATGAGCGATAGCAACGGAACCGTAATGGATGGAATCGTGGAGACGATTAAAACCGTCGTTTACGCCCTTTTGATCGCTGGTGTCTTTCGCACCTTGTTCTTTCAACCATTCTGGATTCCATCGGGATCGATGAAGGACACCTTGTTGATCGGGGATTTTCTCTTCGTCAACAAAATGGCCTATGGATATTCTCAGTATTCATGTCCCTTTGGGGTTTGTCCGATTGAAGGCCGGCTGTTCGGGTCAGAGCCGGAGCGTGGCGATGTGGTCGTCTTTCGCCATCCAGCGAATGGGCAGGATTTCATTAAACGTCTTGTGGGATTGCCGGGCGACACGGTTCAAATGCGTTCGGGCCAGCTTTTCCTGAATGGCTCGCCCGTACCCGAAGTTGCCAATGGCAAGTTCGTTGAAACCTATGAACGCCAGGGTCCGATCGGTTCGTATCCTTTGTGCATCGAGGCCAGCGTCAGCGACGGCCAAGATTGCAACAAGAACAAATCCATCGCCACCCTTCCGAACGGGGTGCAGCATTCGGTCATCGACGTCAGCGAAGGTCGGCTGGACAATACCGGCGTCTATACTGTGCCGGCTGGCCACTATTTCTTCATGGGTGACAACCGCGACAATTCCACCGACAGCCGTGTGCCCGAGGAATACAGCGGCGTCGGCTTCGTGCCCTTTGATCACCTGATCGGACGGGCCGACCGCGTGATTTTCTCATCTGCCGGGCGGTCCTTGTTCTATGTCTGGACCTGGCGTCTGGATCGATTTTTCGAGCGGATCGACTGATGCGGCTGAGTGCCGACCTCGACGCATTTTCCAAGCGGCTTGGGCACGACTTTGCGACGCCTGATCACCTTGTTCGGGCCATCACCCACGCGTCGATTTCCTCGGAGACCCGTCCGGACAACCAGCGGTTGGAATTTCTGGGTGATCGGGTCCTGGGATTGGTGATTGCCGAAGCGGTCTTGCGCGCCGACGAAGACGCGCCCGAAGGCCTGTTGGCGCCCCGTTTCAATGCATTGGTCCGCAAGGAAACCTGCGCCGACGTGGCACGTCAGATTGATCTGGGCGCGGTCTTGAAGCTGGGGCGTTCAGAAATGAAGTCGGGAGGGCGCCGGAAAGACGCCCTGCTTGGCGATGCAATGGAGGCGGTAATTGCCGCCGTCTACGAAGACGCAGGATTCGAAGCGGCGCGGGCTGTTGTCTTGCGGCTGTGGGGCACGCGTATCGAAACGGTAGAAGCCGACGCGCGCGATGCAAAAACCAGTTTGCAGGAATGGGCGCAAGCGCGCGGGCAAACGCCGCCTGTTTATTCCGCCATCGCCCGGACTGGTCCGGATCACGCCCCGGTTTTCACCGTCGAGGCACGATTGCAAAGCGGTGAGGCCACCGAGGCGAAAGCGTCCTCTAAACGGGCGGCCGAACAAGCTGCGGCAAAGCTGCTGTTGAACAAAATCCAAGGCTAGCGCCTGTGTCGGTATTGACCATTTAACGCATTTTCTCGGACGTTTGTCGCGGCATGCTGTTGGGCACTTGCACAAAACGAACAATCGCCAAAAATCGTCGCGCCGTGCGTCCGCGCGTGACAGAGGCAGACTTTGAAACCTGTTTTCGACCGCACCAAAGGCGACGCCTGACGCCGGGCATCGATGATCACGTCTCGTTTCAGAAGAATGGTAGCGGAGGAGAGACTTGAACTCCCGACACGCGGATTATGATTCCGCTGCTCTAACCACCTGAGCTACTCCGCCATAAGCGAGGCGCTAGGTAGAACCTTGAAGGGCGGGCGTCAAGCCCGTTTGCTCATTTTTCGTCCGAGAATTCCAAGATGGCGCGACGCGCGGCGGATGAACCGGACACGATGGTGCATGGGGCCATTGATATGGCGCTGGCATTGCCACAGCAGGTATGGCATGGGAGGCCGCGAAATCGGATGCCCCAGGAAACCCACGATGTTTTTCGATCCGCCGAAGCTGGTCCATGCCTTTGATCTTGTGTGCTATTTGGCGCCCATTCTGGAAATGGGTGAGGGCCTTGCCGGGCAACGCCGGATCGTCCCGATTGTCGGTGGGACCGTCGAAGGCGACCGGATCAAGGGCGAGGTCATGAACCTTGGCGCAGACTGGCAAACGATCTTTGCGGGCGGCGTGTCCGAGCTGGACACGCGCTATGCGATCAAGACCCATGACGGCGCGGTTATCGAGGTGATCAACTATGGCCGCAGGCATGGCCCTGACGAGGTTATGGCGCGTGTGGCGGCGGGCGAGGACGTGGACCCCTCGGAATACTACATGCGCACCCAGTGCCGCCTGGAAAGCGGGGATGGGCGCTATAGTTGGGTGAACCGCAGTCTGTTCATCGGCACAGGCGGCAGAAAGGCATCGAGCGTCGAAATTTCGTTTTTCGAGATCGCCTGAGCCCTAGCCCTGATAGCCCAGCAGGCGGGGCAAGAACAGGGTAATGCCAGGGAAGAAGATCAACGCCAGCAACGCAGCAATCAACACGGACAGGAACGGCCAGATTTCCCGAATGATCTCGCGCAGGGGGATTTGTGTCACGGCGTTGATCACAAAGAGCAATATGCCGTAGGGCGGGGTGATCAGCCCGATCATGCAGTTGACCACGGCGACCACGCCAAAGTGCACCAGGTCGATCCCCAGTTCGCGGCATGTAGGCAGGAAAAGAGGGATGATCACGAGGATCAGGGTGGTGGCGTCCAACACACATCCCAAGAGCAGGATCAAAAGGTTGACCGCCAAAAGGAAGACGATGGGATCAACGTCAAGGCCGACCAGCTTTTCTGCCATCAGGTTGGGAATGTTTTCCGAGGCCACGACATAGTTCAGGATCAGCGCGCCTCCGATCACCAAGCCGACAGCGGCAGAGGATCGGGCGCTTTCTACAAGAATGCGATAAAGCGATCCGATGGACAGCGCCCGATAAAAGAAGGCGGCCAGCATCAAGGCGTAAAAGGCGGCGACTGCGGCGGCCTCGGTCGGGGTCGTTACGCCGCCATAGATGCCGTACAGCAGGATTGCGGGCATCAAGAGGGCCGGGAAGGCGTTGATGGTCTGACGGGGCAGCTCTGAAAGCGGAACGGCCTCTTCCAGGCCAAAGTTACGACGGCGCGCCATCCAAAAATTCATACCCATCAGCACTCCGCCCATCATCAGTCCGGGTAGGATGCCGCCCAGGAAAAGGTAGCCGATCGAGGCGTTTGAGACGAGCGCGTAGAGCACCATGGGGATAGATGGCGGGATGATCGGCCCGATTGTGGCCGAGGCGGCGGTGATCGCGGCAGCATATCCACGGGTATAGTGTCCGGATTTGACCATCATCTGGATAATGATCTTTCCAATGCCCGCCGCGTCCGCCACGGCCGAGCCCGACATGCCCGAGAAGATCAGTGAGGCGACCACGTTGACGTGCCCCAGTCCGCCGCGAAAGCGACCGACCAGAACAACGCAGAACTTTAGCAACCGGTCAGATATCGTACCCGCGTTCATGATTCCCGCGGCGACGATGAACAGGGGAACCGCCAAGAGGACAAAGCTGGAAAACAGCCCGTCCATCAACACCTTGCCCGCAAGCCCGATGTCGTTGCCACCGACGACCATATAGACAAACGATCCAAGCAAGATGGCATATGCCACCGGCATTCCGATGCCAGCCATGCAGAACAGAGTCAGCAGGCACAACGCGAATTCCATGCTCATTTTGCGGCGCCCTCACCCTGGGCCGGATCGGCCATGTCATCATAGTGGTGCAGGTCAGCTTCGGCGCCGTTGCGGTATATGCTCCAGGCGCGCCAGGCGTAACGAAGCGGCACGATAGCCAAAAACGCGATGTATATCACATAGATGTCCCGCATGCGGATCCAATCGCCAAAGACATTGGACAGGGTCGCGGTTTTCTTTAGGCGCAGGATGTAAAACTTGTCCCAGGTTGGCGCCAATGAATACAAAAGCCCGGCACAGATCGCGACAGCGGCGATGATGGCGAACCATTTGCGTAGGCCGGGGTTTACGTGGGTATAGAGAATATCAAAGGTGACGTGGTCACGTTCGCGCACGATGAAAGAATTGCCCCAGAAGACGATCCAAATCCACATCAACAGGCAAAACTCAAGGGTCCAGCCAAACCGTGTCGGTTCCATGAACGGCAAGACATCGGGCAACCAGTCCAGCCGGGCGGTATAGCGCACCAGAATTTGCAGGATAAAGGTTGCAAACATGGCGGCCATCATCATGGCCGCCACGAACTCCGCCGTGCGGGATATCCACTTTAACACTTGAACCTCCCGCACGGGTGCTTTGGATCAGTTGCCCAGGGCGTTGATCTTTTCGAGAACACCATCGGGCCAGGACGCCGCGAATTCAGAGCCGACGTACTGGCTTTGAACATGCGAGCGGAAGGCCGCAAGGTCGGGCTCATAGATTTCCAGCCCGTTTTCTTCGAGGAACGCAACCAGGTCGGCTTCTTTCTGAAGCTGAATTTGACGACCGGATTCAGCGGCGTCCATGGCGGCTTTTTGAACTGTGGCCTGTTGATCAGCACTCAGTTCGTCCCAAACGGCTTTTGAAAACGCGACATAGTTCAGGTCAACCAGGTGCGAGGTCAGAACGATCTGGTTGGTCACTTCGTAGAACTTGGCGTCAACAACGGTCGGCAGAGGGTTGTCTTGTCCGTCAACCGATCCGGTGGAAAGCGCGGTGTACACCTCGGTGAAAGCCATCGGTGTCGGGTTTGCGCCAAGCGCCTTGCCCAGATACTGCCATGCGTCGGTTCCGGGCATCCGCAGGTTAACGCCAGCCAGATCGGCAGGTGTGGAAACGGTCAGCTCGTCCTTGGTCTGACGCAGGTTCACGTGACGACGGCCAAGATACATGACGGCCAGCAACTTGATGCCAAGCTCGTCCTCGACGGTCTTTTTGAACGGCTCCATAAGCGGGTCGTTAAAGACCGCGACCTGGTGGGCAGCGTCCTGATGGACGTAGCCGGTGGCGAAGATCGAGAATTCGGGGAAGAACTGGGCAAGTTCCTGGGCCGAAGCGATCGACATTTCAAGGTCGCCTGACGCGATGGCCTCCAGCTCGGAATTCTGGGCGATCAGCGACGCGTTGTAGTGCGGCTCATAGGTCGCGAAGTCGGCAACTGCGGGGCCAAAAACCTCGGCCAATGCCACCGAGCGTTGGTCGGTCGGGGATGCCGGTGTGGACATGCGCAGGGTGATCTTGTCAGCAGCGGCAGCCGGCAGCGCCAGCGCAATCGCCGTCAATGCCGCAAAGCCGCGGCGTGTAAGTGTTGAAGTCATCCGAATTCCTCCTCTGAATCGGTTATTTTTTTTACCGATCCTCATTGTAGGCAGGATTAGCAAGAACGGGAACCGCTTTTCTAATTTGTTAGAAGGTTGTCAATTTTGGTCCAGGGCGGCCGAAGCCAAAAGCTCTCGGCTTTCATCGGATCCAAGCGCTAAAAGGGGCGCGCGAACATTGGTCCAATCGGCGATGCCCGTGTTGCGGGCGATAAGTGCCTTGATCGCGGGAACCACGGGGTGAGAGACGACGGCTGTTGTCTCGGCGGAAAGGTCGGGGTCTTCCTCTGCCTTGTCGACAATCCGGCGCATCCGCTCGGGGTGAAGGTTGGCCATGCCGCTGATCGCGCCGCCCGCACCTTGCTGCATTGCGCGGTGCAAAAGGCGTTCGTCGCCGACAAGGGTGGTCAGGCCGGGAATGGCGAGAAAGGCGGTCGTGCTGTCCCAACTGCCCGAACTATCCTTCATCGCCCTGACGCGGCCGGGAAAGGATGACACGATCCGGCCTGTCAGCTCAGCAGACAGCGGAACATCGGTAACTTGCGGAATATTATAGAGAATAATTTTGACGTCGGTCGAACATCCATCCAGGATCTGCGCGTGCCACGCAAACAATCCTGCGTCGCTCAGGCCGTTGAAAAAATATGGCGGCGTCAACAGGATGGTGGTGATGCCATGCTCTACGCCCTCGGCGATCCGCGCCAGAGCGTCGGGCACCGAGGTCTCGCACACCCCCAGAATAATCTGGTCTGCGCCGATGCCATGATCGCGCATCGCCGTCAAAACTGCGGCGCGTTCACTGGCACCTACAGAAGCGCCTTCGCCTGTCGTGCCGAAGACTGTGATGGATTGGACACCGCGGGACAGAAGATCCGAGGCATGGGCGACAAGCCGGTCCACGTCTATCGATCCATCCTGCTTGAACGGCGTCAAGAGCGCGACTGAAAGTCCAAAAGCGGGCACGGCGTTTCCTAACCTGACAAATTGCGTGCAACGTTATGCAGATGGCTGCGAGAATGACAATGGGTGTCAGTCGGACAGACATGCTTGCCATTGCAGCATGTCGCGCGAAGGGCATTTTCTTCCAGTCCCGGGTGTGTGACCCTACGGCGCATGAACCTCGAACCGGAATTCCTGCCTCTTGGTCCCGACGGGATCATTGTGCGTTTTGCGACGCAGTTGAGCGAGCCTGCCAACCGCGCTGCGTTGGCATTTCGCGCAGCCCTGACCGACGCAGCGCCCGCCGGTGTTGTTGAGACAGCGACGTCGCTGACGTCGGTTTTCCTGCGTTTCAGGCCGGATCAGGTTGCGCGGGCAAGTCTTGTTGGAACCTTGCACGAGGTCTTGGGGGATCGCGACTGGTCGCAGGAACCTCTGCCACAGGGGCGCGCGCTTTGGCATCTGCCGGCGGTCTTCGGTGGCGACGACGGCCCGGACCTTGGTGAAACGGCCGACGCGGCAGGTGTTTCGCCCCAGACAGCCGTTGCCGAGCTTTGTTCCGCACGGTTGCGTGTCATGGCCTTGGGTTTTGCCCCGGGCCAGCCGTATCTGGGGTTCATGCCCGAACATTGGAACATCCCGCGTCGCACCGAGGTGACGCCAGAGGTGCCGCGCGGCGCGATCGTGGTTGCCGTGCGTCAGGTGATCCCTTTTGCAAACGCCGCGCCAACCGGATGGCGACAGGTCGGGCGCACGCATTTCAGATGTTACGATCCAAAGATTAATCCGCCTTTACCCCTGCGGCCGGGGGACGAAGTGTGTTTTCGCGCGGTCGAAACCGCGGCCTTCGAAAAGCTGCGCGATGTCCCCTTTGGCGGGGCCGAGAGGGAGGTTCTGGCGTGAGCGTCTTGGTCGAAAGCGCTGGCCCGGTTGTATCGGTGCAGGATGGGGGTCGCCGTGGTGCCTTGGGGCTTGGCTTGTCGCGTGGCGGCGCGGCTGATCGGGAAGGCTGGCTTGCGGGTGTGGCCCTCCTTGAACAGGGCGAACAGGCCGCGGCGATCGAGATGGCGGGGATCGGTGGGCGCTTTCAGTTTGAATGCGATATGCGGATCGCCCTGACCGGTGCTCTGATGCGGACACGTTTGAACAACGTACCCTTGGAGTGGAATGCCGCACATGTGGTTCCAGCGGGCGGCGTTTTGGATATCGGCGTGGCCGAGCAGGGCACATATGGCTATTTGGCGCTTGCCGGTGGGATCGACACCAAAGTCGAGCTTGGAGGGCGTGGATTTCACAAGATCGCCGGATTGGGACGTGCCGTTGAAGCAGGGGATCGGTTGCGGGTTCTTCCCGATGCGGGACTTGAAAAGGGGCCTCAACGACTAATGCCGCGCCCTGCGCCCAATGGTCCGATCCGTGTCATGCCGGGGCCGCAGACCGACCTTTTCGCCTCGGAGACCCGCAGATTGTTCGAGACGCTTACGTTTCAGCGCAGCCCAAAAGCGAACCGCCAAGGGGCGCGATTGGACTATGACGGCCCGGCGTTTTCAACCGAGGCCCAGTTGAACCAAGTGTCTGATTTCATTTCGGAAGGCGATATACAAATGACGGGGGGCGGCACACCCTTTGTGCTGCTGGCCGATTGCCAGTCGATGGGGGGATACCCCCGTATCGGGACGGTGCTGCCCAGCGATCTTAGCCGCGTCGCGCAGGCGGGGATCGGTGAACGTCTGTCGTTTCGTTTCGTGACTTGCGAAGAGGCCGAGGCGGCCTGGGAAAGCGACGCCGACATTCTTGCGCGTCTGAGAAAACGCTGTGGTCCCGCCGTCCGGGACCCGCGCGAGATTGCAGATCTTTTGAGCTATGAGTTGGTCAGCCGTCCTGTTGGGGACGTAACGGGGTAGGCTTGGGGCGTTAGAGGACGCGGTCCAGAAACGCCTTGGTGCGATCTTCCCGAGGTGCCGAGAACAGCTGTTCGGGCGGGCCTTGTTCCAGGATGACACCGCCGTCCAAAAAACACACTTTGTCGGCCAATTCGCGGGCGAATCCCATTTCGTGAGTGGCCAGAACCATCGTCATGCCTTCGCTGCGCAATTGGCGGAGCACATCCAGAACTTCCCCGACCAGTTCAGGGTCCAACGCCGAGGTGACTTCGTCGAACAGCATGATTTCGGGCCGCATGGCCAGGGCGCGCACGATGGCGACGCGTTGCTGTTGCCCGCCCGACAGTTGGTCGGGATAGTGGTGCATCCTGTCGGCCAAGGCAAAACGCGTGAAAAGCGCGGTGATTTCGGGCAAGAGAGCGTCTCGGCTTCGTCCGTAGACACGTCGCGGGGCCAGCATCGCGTTTTCGGCCGCCGTCATGTGGGGAAAGAGGTTATAGCTTTGAAAAACCATGCCAATTCGGCGCCGGATGGGCAGGGGGTCAAGGCCGGGTTCCGAGATGTCCTGGCCGTCCAGCAGGATCACGCCGTCGTCGATCGGGTCGAGAAGATTCAGGCACCGCAAAAGCGTTGATTTGCCCGAACCCGAGGCGCCGATCAGGCAAACCATCTCGCCGGAATTGATCGAAAGATCGATGCCCTTGCAGACTTCGTTGCGACCAAAGGATTTGCGCAGGTTTTGGGTTTCGAGAAAGGCCATTAGCTGCGGGCCGCGTTTTGTTTGGCCATCAGATAGTCGGCAAATCGCGTGGCGGGGATGGTGATGGCAAGAAAGATCAGCGCAGCTCCGACATAGGGCGTGAAATTGGCCATCAACGATTTATAGACGCCCGCTTGCCGGAAGATTTCAACCGGGCCGATAAAGGACAAAAGCGCAACGTCTTTTTGCAAGGCTATGAAAAGGTTCATGTTTGCGGGAACGACCCGGCGAATGGCCTGAGGCAGGATGACGTATCGCATGGTGTCGGCATTGGACAGGCCAAGCGAGGCGGCGGCGGCGCGTTGGCTTTGGTGGATGGACTCGATGCCGGTACGAAAAACCTCGGCAACATAGGCGGAATAGGTCACCACCAACGCCACGGTGCCCCAGATATACGGAGAATTCCACGGGCGCGGCAAACCAAGGCCAGGGATACCAAAGCCGACGAGGTAGATCACGAGGATCACCGGAACGCCCCGGAAAACATCCGTAAAAACAATGCCGAAGAGACGGACGGGGTAGAGAGCAGGCGCGCGGGCATCCCGCATCAGGGCGATGATCAGGCCAAGCGCAAAGATCAGCGGAGCGGACCAGGCGAAGATCGCCATGTCCATCAGGAAGGCCTCTAACAGACCGGGGAAAGTTTTGGCGAAGACGCTGGAATTAAAGAAGGATTTCTTGACAGCCGGCCAACCGGGGGCCAGCGGGATCAAGACGATCAGCGCGATGAACACGAGGGCGGTGGACCCGGCGGCAATCGCCGCCGAGCGCCGCCGGATCCGCGCTTCGTAAATTTGGCGTCTGGTGGGCATCAGGCCTTAATCGATGACCGGAACGCCCGTGGTTTCGGACAGCCAGGTGGCTTCGATTGCCGCCAGGGTGCCATTTGACGCCAGGGTTTCCAGCGCCGCATCCACACATGATTTCAGGGGGTTACCTTCTTCAAACAACATGCCGAACTGGTCGGGCGATTTGCTGCGTTCGGCGGGGAACTGACCGAGGATCACACCGTCATCAAGCACCACAGCGCCGAGATAGAGCGCGGTGGGCAGGTCGAAAAGGGCGGCGTCGATCTGATTGGCTTTCAGCGCCTCGACCACATCGGCGTTATCGCCATAAAGCAGCGGGTCGCTGTCGGGCTGGACAACCTCGGCCAGCATCGGCACTGCGGTTGTGTTGGCATCTGCGCCCCATTTCAATGACTTAAGGGACGAAAGTGAGGCGGTTGCACCGCCATCCACGACCGGCTTGCGGGTCAGGACGGCCATGGCAGCGGAATAATAGGGGGCCGAGAAATCGACGATCTCATCACGCTCGGGGGTGATTGAATATTGCTGGAGATTGAAATCAAAGTCCTTGGCACCAGGCTGGATCGCCTGATCAAACGAGGATCGAACCCAGGTTACCTGGTCATCAGAAAAGCCCATCTGGTTCGCGACCGCATAGGCAACCGCGGCCTCGAACCCCTGTTTGGATTCCGGTGCGTCGTCCATAACCCACGGAAAATAAGCGGGATTTCCTGTTGCGATGGTCAGGGTGCCATCGGTCAGGGTTTTGCCCGCCGCGCAGTCGTTTTGGGCCAGGGCCGGGGTGGTCAGCGCGATGAACAGCGCGGTGGTTGTAAGGATTTTCATGACAAAGCTCCCAGTGGTTTTGGCCAGAGTTCTCTGACTGAGCGGGAATGTCCATGCCTTTTGGTGCAACGTTCGGTGGTGGGCCGAACGCTGCCTGCGGAGCGGTCTGGGCGAATCGTGGGTTAACGCAGGCAAAACAGGCGTTTTGGCGTGTCGGCATTCCGTCTGCAAAGCGTATGCATTTTGTATGGCACGGGCCAGCGCATCGGGGCGGTTAACTGGGGGTGCGCATGGAAATCGGGTCAATTGTTGATGATGGGTTAATCCCGCGAGATCGCCTGGGGGCGACACGAAACGTGCGGTTATTCCCGTCCCCTGAGCACGCGGGCCGGACGGGCGGCGAGCGGTCCCCAGGCGAAGAGGAGGCCCGAGATCAGGGTGGCGAGGATGCCTCCGACGACGATCAGCAAGGCCGAGACGGGTTCAAAGCTGTAATCAACCTCCATCACGAAACGCATGACGCCCCAGCCAGCGAGGCCGCCTGCAAGGATGGCGACGAGGCCTGCTGCCGCGCCGAGGAGTGCGGAGCGCAGCGCAAAGCTTGTCAGGATGGTGCGGCGCGAGGCGCCGAGGGTTTTCAGGACGGCGGCCTCGTAGGTGCGGGCGTGGACTCCTGCGGCGGATGCACCGATCAGGACAACGCCGCCGGTGACCAGCGTGGCCAGCGCGCCATAGGTGATGGCCGAAGCGATCCCGGCGAGAACCTCGGTGACACGTTCGATGGCATCGGTGACGCGAATGGCGGTGATGTTGGGATAGGCCGAGGAGATGTCGCGCAAGATCGTGGGTTCGGCGGCGGCATCGGCGTAGACGGTTGAAATAAAGCTGTGCGGCGCGCCAGCGAGGGCATTGGGCGACATGGACATGATGAAGCCGATGCCAGCGGTGGAAAAGTCGACCTCGCGAAACGAGGTGATTTCGGCGGTGATGTCGCGGCCCAGGATGTTGACGGTGATGTTGTCGCCGAGGGTCAGGCCAAGTTCGGCGCCTTCCTGGGTGGAAAAGCTGACCTGCGGCGGGCCGGAGTAGTCGGCCTCCCACCAATCGCCTGCGGTAATGACGGTGCCATTGGTCGGCGTGGCGGAGTAGGTCACGCCCCGGTCGCCGCGCAGGGTCCAGTGGTCGCCCGCGACCTCGCGGGCCGTTTGGCCGTTGATCTGGGTGATGATGCCGCGAAGCATGGGCGCGCTTTGAACGTCTGTCACGGCGGGGTTGGCATCGAGGCGGGCGCGGAAGTCATCCATCTGGGTGGGTTGGATATCCACCATGAAAAAGGACGGCGCGCGGTCGGGCAGGTCGTTTTCGATGGCCGAGCGCAGGTTCGTGTCGATCTGGCCGACGGCGGCGAGAACCGATAGGCCGAGGCCGAGGGAGAGGACAACGGACGTCGCCTCGCCGCCCGGAGCGCCGATGGCACCGAGGGCGAGGCGCAGCGCGCTATTGCCCTTGGCCAGCGGCGCGGCAGTGCGGGCGATGCGGCGGGTCAGGGCGGCGGCGCCTACAAGGAGCAGGAAGGCGGCGATGACGCCCCCGGCGGCGCCGAGGGTCAGGGTCCAGAGGCCGGACAGCGCTGCGGCGGAAGCGACGAGGGCGGTGATCAACGCGGCGGTGACGGCGAGCCAAAAAGGGCGCGGCCAGCTGCGGATTTTATCGCTGGCATCGCGGAAGAGTGTGGCGGCGCGGACCTGTTCGGTGCGGGCCAGCGGCCAGAGTGTGAAGATCAACGCGGCGAGCGCACCAAACAGCGCGGCCTCGGCCAAGGGTGCCCAGTGCAGGGCAAAGACGGCGGGGACGGGGAGCTGCGACTCGATCAAGGGCGCGAAGGCCAGAGGCAGCGCCGCGCCGAGGGCGAGGCCGATGATCAGGCCAAGGGCGGTCAGAGCGAGGATTTGCAAAAGGTAGGTTTGCAGGATCGTGCGGCTGTCGGCGCCGAGAGTTTTGAGGGTGGCGATAACGGGGGTTTTGCGGCGCAGATAGGCGGTGACGGCGGCCGAGATGCCGACGCCCCCCACGGCGAGACCCGCAAGGCCCACGAGGACGAGGAAGGACGACAAGCGGTCGACGAAACGGGCGACACCGGGCGCGCCTGCACGGCGGTCGCGCCAGCGGACACCGGTGAACTGGCCTTCGGCCACGGCCTCTAGCGCGTCAAGGTCGGCGTCGGGGGGCAGGCGCAGCTTGTATTCGGTTTCAAACAGTGTGCCGGGCTGGATCAACCCGCTGTCGGCAAGGTCGTCGGTCAGGACGATGGTGCGGGGGCCGAGGCCGAAGCCGCCCGTCGCATTGTCGGGCTCGCGGAACAATTCTGCTGTCAGAACAAAGGTTTGCGCGCCCAGGGTAAAGCGGTCGCCGGGTGTAATGCCGAGGCGCGCGGTCAGGACGGGGTCCATGACGGCGCCGGGGAGGTCATTGGCCCCGGCAAGGGCTGTGGCCAGTGGCATCTCGGGTGACAGGATCACCTCGCCGAGGAGTGGATAGGCGTTGTCGACGGCTTTGACCTGGGTGAGACCGCGTTCGCCCTCGGGCGTGACGGCCATAGAGCGAAAATCGACCAGTTCCGAGATTTCGGTGGCGGTCTGGTCCATCCAGGCGCGTTCGGCGTCGGTCGCGAAACGGTAGGTCAGTTCCAGCTCGGCGTCGCCGCCAAGGATGGTGGCGCCTTCGCGCTCAAGCCCGGCGTGGATCGAGGCGCGCACGCTGCCGACGGCGGCGATGGCGGCGACACCAAGGATCAGGCAGGCGAGGAAGATGCGGAACCCCGAGAGGCCTCCGCGCAATTCGCGCCGGGCGATGCGGGAGGCGGTGGCAAGGCTCATTCGGCTGCGGCGCTTTCGGGGGTGGCGATGCGCCCGTCGGCAAGGCGGATCGTGCGCTGGCAACAGGCGGCAAGGTCGGGGGCGTGGGTAACAAGGATCAGCGTCGCGCCGTGGCGGCTGTTGAGGTCAAACAAAAGATCCATGATCGCGGCGCCGGTCGTGGTGTCGAGATTGCCGGTGGGTTCGTCGGCCAACAGGATGTCGGGCCGGGGGGCCGCGGCACGGGCCAGCGCGACACGCTGTTGTTCGCCGCCCGACATTTGCGCCGGGTAGTGGTTCATTCTTTCAGCCAGGCCAACGGCGGCAAGTTCATCCGCCGCGCGGTCAAAGGCGTTGGCGTCGCCTGCCAGTTCCAGGGGCGTTGCAACGTTTTCCAGCGCCGTCATCGTGGGAATGAGGTGGAAGGATTGAAAGACCACCCCCATATGTTGGCGGCGGACGCGGGCAAGGGCGTCTTCGCCAAGGGCGGTCAAGTCATGGCCAAGCGCCTTGACCGAGCCGCCGGTGGCGCGTTCAAGCCCGCCCATGAGCATGAGGAGAGACGATTTGCCAGACCCGGACGGCCCAATCAGGCCAAGCGTTTCGCCGCGCGCGATATCTAGTGTGATGCCCTTCAGGATTTCGACCCGACCGGCATTGCCGTTCAACGTCAGTTGGGCATCATTGAGGGACAGGATGGTTTCGGCCATGCTTGCTCCGTTCGGTACTGTTAGGGGATATGGGATGTTTGGGGCGATCCGCAATGTCGCGATGGCGACAATTCTCGCGGTTTTCGGAGCCGGATCGTCGGCCTGGGCCGAGCCGATAGTTGTTGCGGCGCTGGGTGACAGTTTGACTCAAGGCTATGGCCTGCCGCCGGAAGACGGGTTTGTGCCCCAGTTGCAGCGATGGCTGGATGCGCAAGGCGCCACGGTCGAGGTGATCAATGCCGGCGTGTCCGGTGACACCACGGCGGGCGGGTTGAGTCGGGTTGACTGGACACTGACCGCGAACGTGGATGCGATGATCGTCGCGCTGGGGGGCAATGATCTTTTGCGGGGCATCGACCCCGCGGTTTCCAGGGCAAACCTGGATGGGATCCTGGGGGTTGCCGGTGCCAGGGGCGTACCCGTCCTGCTGGTCGGGATGGACGCTCCGTCGAACTATGGGGCTGCCTATGAAGAGGCTTTTGACGAGATGTATGGAGAACTGGCCAGGGATCACAGCGCAGTGCTTGCGCCGAATTTCCTGGGCGCGCTGGCGGCAATGGAAGATCGTGCCTTGGTCTTGGAACAGTATATGCAAAGCGATGCCATTCATCCGAACGCGGAAGGCGTCGGGTTGATCGTGTCGGATTTGGGGCCTTTCGTTTTGGAGCTTGTCGCCCGTGTGAAGTGAGGGGGCGGCACTTTCGAAGAGTGCGGTTGTCTTGGGGCGACGGCGAGCGGTCGCTCATCGGCAGGGCTGGGCGTACAGCGCCTGCGGGGAACACAGAAAATGTAAATGAGCAATGAGGCCCGGGATGACAAACCGGAGCACGGGTGTTAGCCTTGCGTCGCAAACTGGAGGTTTTATGGCCTGGTGAGGTGGGGAGATGATACGTCTCCCGATGCAAGTTTGATCTTGGCAGTCTGGCGATTCGCCGGATTTGATCACTTGTCTTTCTCTCAAAATTCAAAACCTCAGCGGCCGTGGGCATGACCCCGGCCCGAACAGTGAGATCAAGGCTATGACACGGGATTATTCCCAATTTCTTCCCAATGCGGGGACGGGGCAAACCGCATTGTCCCCATTGGCCAAGCTTGGCTGGACACCATTTTTTGCGCAGCAGACAGATATCGATACGCAGGAGACGACGCCTCCGGTGAGGGTTGTCGAAGTTCATCGAAGCGGGCTGCACGTGCTTGGAGACGGTATCGACATGGTCGTGCCGCCAAACGCTGACGTTACCGTCGGCGACTGGTTGTTACTGGATGGTGATGATCCGGGCGCCAGCGAGGTGCTGCGCCGCACCAGTCTTTTCAAGCGCCGGGCGCCGGGTCACGACCGCCGTGTGCAATTGATTGCCGCCAATGTGGACACGGTCTTTATCGTGTCGTCTTGCAACCAGGATTTCAACGTGGCGCGTTTGGAGCGGTATGTGGCGCTGGCGTTCGAGGCTGAGGTGGCTCCGGTGATCGTTTTGACCAAAGCGGACCTTTGTGAGGACACGTCGGGCTATGAGCGCGAGGCGGCGACAATTTCGGCGCGCGTTCCGGTAGTCGTTCTGAACGCCAAGGGCGAGGACGTGCGTGCGGCGTTGGCCGCCTGGTGCGGGGCGGGACAGACGGTGGCCTTTCTTGGCATGTCCGGGGTCGGAAAGTCGACCTTGGTCAATGGCTTGCTGGGCGAAGCGAAGATGGACACAGGGGCGATCCGCGAGGATGACGCGCGAGGCCGTCACACGACGACACATCGCGCTCTGGTCTTCATGGAGGATGGCACCGCGGTCTTGGATACGCCGGGCATGCGCGAGATCCAGTTGACAGACGCCGAAGCCGGGGTGTCAGAGCTTTTTGCCGATATCGAAGAGCTGGCTTTCGGGTGCAAGTTTCGCGATTGCGCCCATGAGACCGAACCGGGCTGCAAGGTGCGCGCTGCAATCGAGGCGGGCACGCTGGACGGTGCCCGTATGCAGCGATGGCGCAAGTTGGCGGCCGAGGAGCGTTTCAACACCGCGTCCCTGGCCGAGCGCAAGGCCAGCGACAAATCCTTCGGCAAGATGGTCAAATCGATCATGAAGGAAAAAAAGAAGCGCTAGCTTGGCTGGGGTCGGGCCTCGCCCAGGTGGCGGGGCCCTGTCTTTACGGGACTTGCGGTTCAGTCCTGTGCGGACTTGCGAAGGTCGCCGAGATGCTTGTCCCAGCCACCATCCAGCGCTTGCAACAGTCCCAATGGGGCGTCGCCGCCAGCTTCGACAATGCCGGTATGGGTGAGGGTGAGTTTCGTGGCCCCCGCCAGTTCGGACAGATCCCAGGTGACAGTGGTTTCGCGCCCGTCGAAATTGGGGATGCAAAAGGTGGTCACCAGCTTTTCGGGTGGGGTCCATGTCAGGACCTGACCCCAGATCATCGCTCCGCCGCTATCGGATTTGCCAAGGGCATAGTCCTGCCCTTCGGCCAGAGACGTCTCGCCGGCGTGATACCAAAGCCCCAACCGGTCCTTGTCGGTCAAGAAGCTCCAGACCAGGTCGCGCGGGGCGTTGATGATGATGGTTTTCGTCAGTGTCGACGTCATGTGTCATTTTCCTTTCGGGTTTGCGCTTCGACGGCGTCGCGCAGCGCATCAAGACGATGGGTCCAGAAGTGTTCAAAATGGCCAAGCCAATCGGCCGCGTCCTTCAAGGCCATGGGGTTCAGTCGGTTGATCCGTTCGCGCCCCTTGGTTTCAGAGGTGACGATGCGCCCTTCTTCCAGAACGACGAGGTGCTTTTTGACTGCAGCCCGCGTCATGTCGAAATGACTGGCAACCTGGGCAACTGTCTGGTCGGTTTCGCCCAGAAGGCCGATGATCTGGCGGCGGGTCGGGTCGGCCAGGGCGCGGAAGGTGGCCTGGATTTCGGGTGTTTCGGTGGCTTGCATCATTGGGTCACTGGCAGAAAGTCGAACTTTCCGTCCTGGTAAAGGAAGGTCACGCAGTCGGTGTCCGAGATGCAGGCGCTGACGTGGGGGATGTCTGCCGGGATGTGATAGAACGAACCTTCGGGCAGCGGCGTTGCCGCGTGGGTGTCGCCGTGGCGGCTGTGGGTCATGGTGCCCTGGATCATGACGCCGAACATGTCGGCGGTCTTGGTGTGTGCCGGGCTGATCAACCCGGCGGGCAGGCGCACCATGGCCATGTTCGGCTCGTGGAAACGGTCGCCGACAAGGGGGGCGAATGCGACGCCTTCCGCGGTGGTTTCCCAGTCGAGGCCCCCGGCAGGGTTGGTTTGGATCGGTATGTCTTTGGCTGTGGCCGGGCCCGCCAAGGCGCAGGCGACGGCGATTACGAGAGAGCGTTGCAGCATGTTCAATTCCATTATGAAACCATTTGGTATCCTTTTATTAAATACCAAATGGTTTCATGTCAACAGGCTGTGGTCAGCTATCCAATCCCGGCTCGTCCAACAGGTGACGGCCGTTCTTGTCTTCGATCTCGATAACCCAGAGATCAGGGTCGAAACCCGATTGTTTTGAAATACTTGCATCAACCACCGTCTCGTCGCCCTCGGCCAGGACGACCCAGGTACGGTCGCCGGACATCAGGTCGAACGAGCGTTGAAAGCATTGCGCCTGCCCGTCCAGCGTATTGAGTTTGACCAGGACGGCCCCGGCGGTGGAATCGCCTTTCTGGACGATAAAGGCGGGGATCGTGGCCAGGCGCAACCGCGTCAGATAGGCCGCGATCCAGATTTCGGTGGTCAGGCGGCTCATGCGTCCCACCAAACCCAAAGCGGCATGGCCCCTTCGGCCGTATCGACGGTGACGCTGGCCTCTTCGTGGGGTGCGACAGTGTCCAAAAGCGACAAGAGGTTCTGGTGTTGATCCGGCGTCAGGGTGACCGAAAAGCTGCCGTCGTCCTGGATCGGGGCCTGGCCGACGGTAACCAACAGGTCGTCGAAAGCCTGGCGTGTCCAGGGCAGGGTGTCGGGGCGCTGGGCACCGAACCGCAGAAGATGGGGCGTGCCGGGCGTAAGGGAGGCGAGACGGTCCTTTAGCCGCGCACGGGCTTCGGGCGATGCAGCCCGCAGGTGCAGGCCAAAATATCCGCGCGAGGGGCGTTCATAGCGCCACAGTGCCACATCACGGTGCGCGGATTTCCCGGTCATGAATTGCCGTCGGAGAAATCGAGACCCATTTCCGAGTAACGCTCGGCTTCTTCCAGCCAGCCGGAGCGGACTTTTACCGTCAGGAAGAGATGGGCTTTGCGGCCAATAAAGTCGGAAATCTCTTCGCGGGCCAGTTTGCCGACGGCCTTGATCGTTTCGCCTTTTTTGCCCAACAGAATGCCCTTGTGACCGTCGCGGGCGACATAGATCACCTGGTCAATGCGCACGCTGCCGTCTTTCTTTTCCTCCCAGCCCTCGGTTTCGACCGTGAGCTGATAGGGCAGTTCCTGGTGGAGGCGCAGCGTCAGTTTCTCGCGCGTCATTTCGGCGGCGATCATGCGCATGGGCATGTCGGCGATCTGGTCTTCGGGATAAAGCCAGGGGCCTTCGGGGAGGCTTTCGGCAAGCCAGGTGCGCAGGTCGTCGACGCCGTGGCCCTTTTCTGCCGAGATCATGAAGGTTTTCGCGAAGGTATAGCGGTCGTTCAGCTTCTCGGTCAGGGCCAGCAGGACGGGGGCCTCGACCCGGTCGATCTTGTTGATGGCCAGCGCGACGGTGCGGCCCTGGCCGATTTCGTCGAGCCTTTCGAGGATCGCTTCGACGCCCGGGGTGAGGCCCTTGTGCGCTTCGATCATCAGGACGACGATATCGGCATCGGCGGCCCCGCCCCAGGCGGCGGCGACCATGGCGCGGTCCAGGCGGCGACGGGGGCGGAAAAGGCCCGGCGTGTCGACGAAGACGATCTGGCTGTCACCTTCCAATGCCACGCCACGTATGCGGGCGCGGGTGGTCTGAACCTTGTGGGTCACGATCGAGACCTTGGCCCCGACCATGCGGTTCAAAAGCGTGGATTTGCCCGCGTTGGGCTCTCCGATCAGGGCGACGAAACCGGCGCGTGTGGTCATGGGGTGGGTCCAGTGGTTGTTTTGGAGGGGTTTAGGGGAAAACACGGCGGGGCGGAAGGTGGGAAGATTGCGGCGGGTGAACCCGGTGCGAAGGGACGCGCCCGAGTCTGGAAGGGCATGTTGGGACGTAGGGGTGATCAATGCTGGCCGACGTCCGTGCAAACGGGGGGCCATGGGTGGCGTTGAAATGCGCCCTCCCGGGGGGAGGGTCGGGCGCGGTCCGGGCTGACGCCCAGACCAAATGGGGTGTTAGGCGGTGCTGGCAATCGCCTGACGGTCGATTTTGCCGGTGCCGGTTTTGGGTAGGCTGTCCACAAAGGCAAACTGGCGGGGCGCTTTGAATGGCTGAAGTTTTTCTTTGACGAAGGCGCGGAGCTGATCCGGAGTTTCATCGCTCGCCACGCCGTCACTGAGCGCCACAACCGCGCGGAGCGCCATGCGGCGGTCGTCAAGTTCGACGGCATGAACGGCACATTCACGCACGAGGGCGCATTCGTTGAGGCAGCGTTCGACCTCGAGCGGCCAGACCCATTGGCCGGAGACCTTGATCAGGTCGTCGGCACGGCCCTGGAAATAGTAGTACCCGTCGCGTTCAAGAAACCGGTCGCCGGTGTAGATCCAGTCATCCTGCATGGTCTCCGCGGTCTTGTCTGGGCGGTTCCAATAGCAGGGGGCCGAGGAGTGGCCGCGCACGGCCATGACGCCCTCTTCACCGGGGCCGGCGGGGGTGCCGTCGGGGCGGCGAAGTTCGATTTCATATCCCGGGACGGCTTTGCCGGCGGCACCAAGCCGGTGATCCTGGGCGGTGTTCGAGAGATAGACGTGCAGGAGTTCAGTGCTGCCAAGGCCCTCGATGGGCGGCAGGCCGGTCAGGGTTTTCCAGCGGGTGAAGATGTCTTCGGAGAGGATCTCGGCGGCGGACATGCATTGGCGCAGGCTGGAGAGATCGCGGGTCGCGGCGTCGGCATGGTTGCAGAGCGCAGTGTAAAGCGTTGGCAGGCCGTAGAAAATCGTCGGGCGGTGCGTTTCGATCATCTCGAATATGGCGTCCGGCGTGGGGCGGCCGGGCATCAGGAGCGTGCAGGCGCCGACCGAGAACGGGAAGGTAAAGGCGTTGCCGAAGCCGTAGGCGAAATAGACTTTGGGGACGGAAAAGCAGATGTCGCTCGCGCGTAAGTTCAGGACATGGGTGGCGAAGCTTTCTTGGCTGTAGGCCATGTCGTGGTGCAGATGCACGATGCCCTTGGGTCGGCCCGTGGTACCAGAGGAGTACATCCAGAAGGCCATGTCGTCGGGGCCTGTGGGCGCGGCGTCGAGGGTGGTTGGCCGATCTTTCAGGAGGTCGGCGGCGGCGCGAGTGCCCGGTGGAGCTTCGCCGTTGACCACGACAAGTGGAACGCGGGCGCCTGCCTTGGCGAAATGGTCAGTGAAGGCGGCCTCGGTCACGGCCAGGGGCGCTGCGCTGTCTTCGAGGTAATAGGCGAGGATCTCGGGCGGGGTCTGGGTGTTCAAAAGGACGGGCACGAAGCCTGCCCTGACCGCCCCAAAAAAGGCCGCCGGGTAGGCGGGGGTGTCGTCGAGGAAAAAGGCGATGCGGTCGCCTTGGACGAGGCCCTCGGCACGGAAGGCGTGGCCCCAGCGGGCGGCCTCGGCGATCAACTCGGCATAGGTCATGTCGCCCGCCGGTCCGGTCAGGGCGCGGGCGTCGGGGTTGCGGTCGAGGTTGTCCCAGAGGATGGCGGAACAATTGGGGTGGTCGGCCTTTTCAAAGCCGATCTCGCGCGCGCCGGGGGTGTCGTCGCTGACGGGGTCGGTGATCTCGGGGCGGAGCGCCTCGTAATCGGCCATGAATTGCGGGGACAGCTTGCGCAGCCGGTCGCGCGGGATGCGGCCCGAGCGGGTGATGTAGCTCATCGCGAAGTCGAGGGGCTTTGAGTCGAGCCGGTCGGCGAAGGTTTCGTACCAGTCGCAGGAGGTGTTTGCAGCGGTGACGATCTTTTGTGCCACGGGGATGCGGGCGGCCTGATAGGCCGTCAGTGCCGTGTCGAGGGTGTCCGAACTCCTGAGCGCGGCGACAAGGGCGATGGCATCCTCCATCGCCAGGCGCGTACCTGAACCGATCGAGAAATGCGCGGTATGGGCGGCGTCGCCCAGGATCACGCGGTTACCCGAAGCCCAGCTGTCACACCAGAGGCGGGGAAAGCGGCGCCAGATCGACCGGTTGGTGATCAGCGGCGCGCCGTCCAGCACATCGGCGAAAAGTTCGGCGCAGCGGGTGGCGCTTTCCTCTTCGTCCATCCGGTCAAAACCGTGGGCGGCGAAGGCCTGGGCCTCTACTTCGACGATAAAGGTGCTCATGTCCGGGGCATAGCGATAGTGGTGAGCGTTCAGCGCGCCGTCTGGGTGGCGCAGAAAGGTCTGGGTCAGGGCATCGAAAGGACGGGGCGAGCCGAACCAGGCGAAATGGTTGGTGCGCTCGCTGAGCGTTGTGCCGAAGGCGGCAGGGTCGGACTGGCGGACCAGCGAGTTCAACCCGTCTGCGCCGACAATAAGATCACCGTCCAGTGCTTTGATATCGCTTACGGTTTGGCCGAAATTCAGCTCTGCGCCAAGGGTCTCGGCGCGGGTTTGCAGGATCTGCAAAAGCTCAAGCCGACCAATGGCGGCAAAGCCGATGCCGTCCAGCGTGACCTGCCCGTCGGGGTGGTTCAGCACCATGTTGCGCCAGCGTTCCATGCGGGGCGCGATCAGGTCGTGGGCTTCGGGATCGTCGGCCTTCAGAAAGTCGAGCGCCTGGTCCGAAAACACCACGCCAAAGCCCCATGTGACGTCGCGGGGGCTGGTTTCAAGGACACGCACGCGGGTTTCTGGAAGGGCGCGCCTCATGAGGATCGCGGTGTAAAGCCCACCGGGGCCGCCGCCAAGAATGTCGACTGTGTCGAGGCGCACCATGATCGTCCTCCCCCAAGGTCCTGGCTTGCATTTCGGGGCGAGGATAGGCAGTATTTCCATATTGCGCAATAAGTTTCATGGAGAAGAAATGCCGCTGTTCCAGATCGAAGTGCAGATCAGTTTCGGACACTGCGATGCGGCCGGGATCGTGCATTATCCGAATTATTTCAGATGGTTCGATCAGTGTTTTCACAGGTTCCTGCAGGCGCATCATGGCGGACATGCCGCGCTGTGCACCCGTCTTGGCGCCCGTGGTTTGGGCCTTATGAAGGCCGACAGCAGCTTTCGCAGCCCCGGTATGGACGGAGATACGTTGCGCATCGAGATGGCCGCCCCCGAATGGCGCGAGCGGAGTTTTCTGGTCAGATACCGCGCCTTTGTTGGTGATCGGCTGGCCGTTGAAGGGGACGAATTGCGCGGCGTATTCGGGGAAGAGGACGGGCGGCTGACCGCGCTTGCCGTGGCCCCCTTGCGCGACATCATCGGCGGTGGTCACGATGGCTGAAAGCGCGGGCATCCAGTCGCTTGATCGCGCGCTTGAGGTGCTGGCGGCCCTGGCGGCGCGTTCCGGCCCCGCCTCGCTGACCGATCTGGCCCGCGAGATGAACATGCCCGCCAGCAAAGTGCACCGATACCTGGCCAGTTTCGTCAACGCGGGGCTGGTGGAGCAAGCCGGGCGATCCGGCAAGTACGACCTCGGAGCGAACAGCCTGGCGCTGGGCCTTGCGGCCATGTCACGGTTGGATTTGGTCAATCGCACAGCCGACGCATTGCCACGGATCACCGAAGAAACCGGGCTGACGGCACTTTTGACGGTTTGGGCGGACGCCGGGCCGACGATTGTGCGCTGGGAACGGGCGGCGGGCTTTATCGTCACCACACTGGGCCTCGGCACCACAATGCCGCTTTTGACCTCGGCCTCGGGGCGGGTGTTCCTGGCCCATGCCCCGGCCCGGGTTACCGAAAATGTCCTGAAGGCAGAATTGGTCACGGCCAGCGTTGGATCGCCCGAAATGCTGGCCGACGACGTCAGATCACAGGGTTATGCCCATGTGGCCGGAGATCTCATCCCCGGTCTCGCCGCCATTGCCGCACCCGTCCTGAACTGGCAGGGCGAGATCGAGGCTGCCGTCACGCTGATCGGCACGGATCGCAGTATGACACACCCCGATCATGCAGCCGTCGCCGCGCTCAGGGCTTTCTGCAATTCCTTATCCGTTGCCCCCTGATCCTTGCCTTTCTTCTTGGCAAAAATATCACGGGAGGGTCCGGGAGGGCAGAGCCCTCCCGGTGGGTCGTGTCCCCGGCAGGGGACGCGAAATCTAGCCCTGCTTGATCCCGCAGGTATTCACACCAAGGATTGAATAGATCGGACACATGCCGACAAGCCCGGTCACCAGCGGGACCAGCCCGATCCAGCCCCAGGGTGTTTGCGGGCCGACGAAAACCAGGGCCAAAAGGACAACCCCCAGGATGATGCGCAAAGCGCGGTCGATGGTGCCTTCGTTGCGTTTCATGATCGGAACTCCCGTCCTGTTTGATAGGCCCAATCATATCGGCCCATCACGGCACGGTCTGTTACTTTGTCACAAAACCTCTGCGGCAATCCGCTCCAATCCCGCGATGTTGACCAATGTCACCTTGCCGCGGGCCAGTTCCACAAGGCCTTCGGCGGCGAACTCGGTCAGGCGGCGCGACACAAAGGCCCGTCCCGAGGCCACTTCCGCGGCAAGTTGCTCGTGGGTCGCGTGAACGCAATCGGTCTCGTCGCGCAACCGCAACAAGGTGCGGGCAAGCCGGGTGTCAAAGCCGGTCAGGACGACTTCTTCCACCAGATGTTCAAAATCGGCAAACCGCCGTGCGACGGCCGAGAAAATGGCGTCGCGAAATCCGGCGTCAACGGCAAGTCGGTCGCGAAAGGCCGCGGGCGGCAGGATTTGTCCCTCCAGATCGCTCTCGGCCACGCCTTCGGCGCTGTAGGTGTCGTGATTGATCAGGCAGGAAAAGGTTTGCAGGCAGATATCTCCGGGCTGCACGCGATAAAGCACCACTTCGCGCCCGTTGGCAGACGTCAACGAGACCCGGATCGTGCCTTTGCGCAGAGTGACAAAGCCGGGGCAGGGCTGGCCGACGGAAAACAGGACCGTGCCCTTGGGCGCGATCAGCTGGCGGAGGCGCGGGCTCATGTGCAAAAGGTCACGAAGTCGTCCAGAGGCACGCGCGAACTGACAAGGGCATTCTCGGGGGCGTCCGGGTCGGCATATCCCACTGCCATGCCGGTGATCAGTATTTCGCTGTCAGGGATATTCAGCGCCGCGCGCACAGGGGTGCCGAATTCGGCCCAGGCTTGCTGGCAGCAGGTTTCCAGCCCATGGGTGCGCGCCAGGATCAGCACGTTTTGAATGAACATCCCGCAATCCAGCCACGATCCATAGAGCAAGTCGCGGTCCATGGTGAAGAAAAGGCCCAGTGGCGCACCGAAGAAATCGAAGTTCCGCAGCATCGCGGCCTTGCGTGCCGGATAGTCACTGCGTGCGATGCCATAGTGTTCATAAAGAGCGTACCCAAGCGTGCGTTTGCGCGTGATATAAGGGTCGCCCAGGTCCTTGGGCATATAGGGGTACTCGTTGCTGTATTCGCCCGCCTCGGCGGCGGCGCGCACGTCGCGGGACAGGCGGTCGCGGGTCTCTCCTGTGGCGCAATAGACTTTCCAGGGTTGCGTGTTGTTGCCAGACGGCGCTCGGGCGGCGTCGGTCAGGATGGTGCGCAGGGTGGTGTCAGGAACCGGGCTGGACAAAAAGCTGCGGATCGAGCGGCGGCCCGTGATCGTGTCGCGCGCGTGCTGGCCGGGGTCAGGGGGCGGGCTTTGGTCGGTCATGAGGGGGAGAGTCCCCAAAAGAGATCAGGCATTCCAGATAACCTTTCCAAATCCGCTCATGTCATATCCTGTCAATTTCCCGGTCCGGGCCCGAAAGGTGTCGGTCCGGGTGAAATCCATCAATGTCTGCATGGGTGGGTCAAACCAGGCCCTGCGGTCGACCAGGATGTCGAACCTTTCGTCGATCAGGGGCGCGAAGCCAAGACCATAGGGGGCGGCGACGGCTTCCAGGCCGAAAGCCACGTCGGCGTCATCCTGGGCGACTGCCTGAACCACGTCCTGTTCGCTGCGGTAAGGGGCGGTGAAGGTCAGGGTCTCTGCGTCGACCCCGGACTTGGCCAGAAGGTGCAAAAACAAAACGTCAGCCCCGGCCTGAGCTTGGCGTCGGGCGATGCGCAAACCTGACAGGTGGTCAAGGCTCGATACCTTGCCTGCCAGGTCCTTGCGCAGGACCAGGCCCCGCCGCCGGGTGGCCCAGTGAATCAATGCGGCGTCCAGGGCCGCAGCCGCGACGGCCTTTGTGTTCCAGCCGCTGGCTCCGTCGTGGATGTGCAGACCGGCCGCCGCGCCTTCGCCGCCGACAAAGCGGGTTAGACCATCCAAGCTGGAATCAAACATGGTGGCGAAGCCCGCCTGGCTTTCGCGCAAGGCCCAGTCAAGCAGCGGGTCATGGCTGCCCAGAAACACCGCGGCCCGCCGTGTCGTGCCCGCCGGGCCGCTCTTGTTGCGCGCGATCCAGGCGCGGATTTCGTCTTCCGGAAAAAGAAGTTTGCCCGTGGCGCGCGAACAAGGCACCTGCCCAGACGAGGCAAGGTCATAAACCTTGCGTTCCTTGATCCGCAAAAGCGCGGCCAGTTCTTTCACGGTCAGAAATTCGGTGCGCGGTGCTGTGTCGGCCATAGTGGTATCTTACGCGTGGATTCCAGAGCGGCCAGTCATTGTTTCGGAGCGTTCGGGAAGAACAGCTGCTGGCCATCGACGGTATAGGTTTCGATGGCCGATTGTCCGGCGGGTGAGGTCAACCAGTCGATAAATGCTTGTCCTGCCACGGCATTCACGTTGGGGCAGGCTTTGGGGTTCACAAGGATCACGCCGTATTGGTTGTAAAGCTGCGGATCGCCTTGAACGAGGATTTGGTGGTTCTGCTTGTTGGCGAAGGTGATCCAGGTGGCGCGGTCGGTCAGGGCATAGGCCCCCATTCCAATGGCTGTGTTCAGAGTTGCGCCCATGCCCGCGCCAGTTTCGCGGTACCAACTGCCCGAGGCTTGGGTGGGGTCGATGTCGGTGGTGGCCCAGAGGCTGCGTTCTTTCTTGTGGGTGCCGGAATCGTCGCCGCGCGAGGCGAAAAGCGAGGTGGTTTCGGCGATGTTTTTCAGCGCGGTTTCCGCATCGGAAAGCCCGGCGATTCCGGCTGGGTCTCCGGCGGGGCCGACAAAGATAAAATCGTTGTACATCAGGTCAGTGCGGGTCACGCCTCGTCCTTCCGAGACGAAAGCCTCCTCGGCGGATTTCGCATGGACCAACAACACGTCGCCGTCGCAGTTCGCGGCGTTGCGGATCGCCTGTCCCGTGCCAACGGCAACCACGTGCACAGTCGTGCCAAAGTCGTGCTGAAACATTGGTAAAAGGTGGTCGTAGAGGCCGGAATTGGCGGTTGAGGTCGTGGATTGCACGATGATCCGGTCTGCCAGCGCGGGGGTTGAAAGGACAGCGATAGTGGCGATCAGGGACGTGAGTTTCAGGGGCATGGGCAAGCAATCATGTTGTAAGGCGACCATCGAGGAAGGCGCGGGCTTCGGGGGATGTGGGCGTGGTGAAGAACTGGTTCTTGGGGCAGTGTTCCGTGACTTTGCCCTCCGACATGAAAGCGACGCTGTCGGCCAGTCGTCGGGCCTGGGCGATGTCGTGGGTGACAAAGATCACACGGGTGCCGCAGGCGGCGGTGTCCTGCACGATGGTTTCGATCATTTGGACCGAGGCGGGGTCGAGGCTGGCGGTCGGTTCGTCCAGCATCAGGATATCCGGTGCGGTCACCAGGGCGCGGGCCAGGGCGAGGCGTTGTTGCTCTCCGCCGGACAGGGCGCGGGCGGGCAGACGGGCTTTGGCGGCCAGGCCGACCTGGGCAAGCAGATCATCGCGGTTGGCCGTTGCGCCGCGCGCTTTGATGACAAAGTCGATATTGGCGGCAACCGAGCGACGCAGCAGGACCGGCGATTGAAAGACCAAAGCCTGTCGGCGGGTGGTCTCGGGCGTCAGGGAGGATTCGTCGACCCGGATGGTGCCGCTTGTTGGATTGATCAGCCCATGAAGCAGGCGCAGCAAAAGCGATTTTCCGGCTCCGTTTGGCCCCATGATAACGGTGATGCCAGGGGTGGCGAGCCTTAGGTTGAGCGAGTGGATCAGCCGTTGTCCCGAAATATCGAGGGTGAGATCACGGGCTTCGATCGTGAGGGGCGGGGCAGCGTCACGCATAGGCGGATCTTGCTGCGCTGAGGCGGACGGACTGAAGTGCCGCGTTCACCCCAAGGGCGATCACCATCAAGACAATGCCAAGGGCCAGCGCAAGGGGCAGGTCGCCTTTTGAGGTTTCAAGCGCGATGGCCGTGGTCATCACGCGGGTCAGGTGGTCGATGTTGCCCCCGACGATCATGACGGCCCCGACCTCGGCCACAGCGCGGCCGAACCCGGCAAGCGCGACGGTCAGCAGCGAGAACCTCGCGTCCCACAAGAGCGCCTGAACGGTCTGGCGCCGGGTCAGGCCGAACGAGCGGAACTGGTCGCGGTATTCCTGGTGCAGGTCTTCGATGACCTGGCGCGACAGGGCGGCGATGATCGGCGTGATAAGGATTGTCTGGGCGATGATCATGGCCGTGGGGGTGTATAGCAGGCCGAGAAAGCCAAGCGGTCCGGCGCGGCTGAGGTGCAGATAGACGAACAATCCAACCACGACCGGGGGCAGCCCCATAAGCGCGTTGACGAGAATCAGTGCCGCGTTTCGACCCGGAAAACGACAGATGGCAAGGCTGGCACCGATCAGAAGGCCGAATAGGCAGGCCAACAGGGTGGCGGTCAGGCTGACGCGCAGCGACAGGCCAACGATTTCAACAAGATCGGCGTCGCCGGTCAGGACAAGGTGCAAAGCCAGGCTGAGTGCTGTGGTGATGTCCTGCAAATTCTGCCTCTTTGCTGCATAATTTCCGGTGAGAGGATGTTAGTCGGAGAGAATGCTTGCCGCAAGATGGCAGTGCAAATGGCCTGATAGGCTGTGCATATCGCAGGTTTAAGGGGGAACTGCGCGGTATGCCGCTCGGACTCGCCTTGCGTGTGACTGCATAATTTCCGGAATCGGATGGTCCGGGCGATTTTCCTGTTAAATCGAGCTTTCCCATGTGAACATTACTGTGACTGTGCAGGTCACGGGCGCAAGACGGGGAGGGTCTTGGTGCAGCGACGGTTTGAATTCAGCATTCGAGAAGCCAGCGGAGCACTGGGTGATCTGGGGACATTGTTGCCCCTGATGCTGGGTGCGATCGCCGTCGGTGGCTTGTCGTCACAACCGGTCATTCTTGGGTTCGCGGTATTCTATATCGCGACGGCCTTGGTCTATCGCCTGCCTGTTCCGGTACAACCGATGAAGGCTGTGGCCGCCGTCTTGCTGATCGGTGGTGCGACACCGGCTGCGGTGGCATTGTCGGGGGTTTTGATCGGTTTGGTGCTGATTGTCTTGTCGGTTTCGGGATTGGCGACCCGGCTGGCGCGGCTGGTGCCGCAATCGGTCTTGGCCGGGTTGCAGTTGGGACTGGGCGTGGCACTTGGGCTGGTAGCGCTGAAGCTGTTGCAGGGGGCACCGCTGTTTGCCCTGGTTGGGCTTGCCGCCCTGGCGGCGATGCTGTGGCGGGGCTGGCCCGCGGCGATCCTGTTCCTGGGCGGCGCGGTTCTGGCGGGCGCAGTTTTCGATCTGCCGGGGCTTGGTGTCGAGGCCGGGGGCGGTGTTGCCTTTGTTGGGCTGCCTGCCGTGGCGGATGTGACCCTGGCGGTGAACCAGATGGTCTTGCCGCAACTGTCGCTGACCTTGATGAATGCGGTGGTTCTGACTTCGCTGATCGCAGGTGATTGCTTTAAAAATCGCGCGGCCCGTGTGACGCCCAAGCGGCTGGCGCTGACGTCAGGCGTGGCGAACCTGGTGCTCGCGCCTTTCGGAGCCCTGCCCATGTGCCACGGCGCAGGCGGCGTGACGGCGCATCACCGGTTCGGTGCCCGGACGGGCGGCGCGCCCCTGATGCTGGGTGCAGGTCTGCTGGTCCTGGCGTTGGTGCCGGGCGCGATGTCGGCCCTGGGCGCGGTGCCCGCAGCGGCACTTGGGGCGTTGTTGATGGTTGCGGCGGTCGAATTGGCCGCGCAGAAGCGGATCGTGGATTGCATGCCCTCTTGCCGCCCGGTGATCGGGGTCACGGCGGCGGTCACGGTCCTGGTCGATCCGTTCTTCGGTTTGGTTACCGGCACGATTGCCGAGATGATCCGCGTGGCCGTGGTGCGCCGACTAATGCGCCGGGCCAGTTAGGCAGATTTCAATCTGGACACTATGGTGTGGGTGACCTCGTCGGTGGTGGCCGTGCCGTCCAGGTCCACCGTGCGGGTCTTGGGATTTGCCAGGCTGTTTTCCAGTGCATCGCTGATGGCATGGCCGGCTTTGTCCATGCCGAGCCAGTTCAACAACAAGGCCGCCGAGCCGATCAGGGCGGCGGGGTTTGCCACGCCCTTACCCGCGATCAAAGGTGCCGAGCCGTGCTGGGCCTGGGCCATGGCGTGGGTCGCGCCAAGGTTCAGCGAGGCGGCGGTGCCGAGGCTGCCGGACAACTCGCCCGCGAGGTCCGAGAGGATATCGCCGTACATATTGGTGGTCACGATCACGTCGAAACGGCCGGGCTCGCGCACCAGGTGGGCTGTCATGGCGTCAACCAGCACCTCGTCATAGGTGATTTGCGGGTAAAGCGCGGCCACGCGGCGGGTTTCTTCCAGGAACAACCCGTCCGATATGCGCAGGACATTGGCCTTGTGCACCGCGGTGACGTGTTCTGCCGGGCGTTCGGCGGCGGCGGCAAAGGCGGCCTCGGCAATGCGGGCAGAGGCGCGGCGTGTGATCTTGCGGATGGCCAGAGCCATGTCAGGGTCGGGCATAAACTCGCCCGGTCCGCTGACCATGTTGCGATCGGTGTAAAAGCCCTCGGTGTTTTCGCGGTAGATCACGAGGTCAAAGGGGATACCTGCCGGGATGGGCAGGGCGGCGCGGGTGCGGGCGGGGCGGATGTTGGCAAAAAGGTCCAGCCCGATCCGAAGCGCCCCCGAGGGGTTGATCCCGCCCTTGTCGCGGGGCGGATAATCGTTGTGGGACACAGGACCAAGGACGATACCGTCTGCTTCCTTCGCGGCGGCCAGCACGGTGTCGGGAAAGGTTGTCCCGGTCTTGTCCAGCGCGGCAAATCCGATGTCGGCATGGCGGAAGGTCAGGCCGAGGTCGAAACGGTCGTTGGCTGCACGCAGGATGGTTTCGGTGGAGGAGGTGATCTCGGGGCCGATACCATCGCCGGGGAGGATGAGGATCTGGGTCATGCGCGTCTCTGGGCGTCGCGGACAAGCGCGGCGAAGCGATAGCCGCCGTGGGCCATCTTGGAATAGGGGATCAAAAGGAATAGGACCGCGACCGCGCCCAGGTGCAGGGCCAGGAGCGGCGCGACAAGGCCGGTTCCGGTTGCGGCATAGAGCAGAAGGCCAGTCAGCGCGGTGATGCCCAAAAGCAGGACAAAAGCCATCTCAGCACCCCAACGGTTGGTCGCCCCAAGGGCGGGGTCGGATTTGGTTTTTAAGGCGGCAAGGCCAAAGGCCCCAAGGGTCAAGAGGATGCCGCCGGGAACGCCGAGGAGTTTGGGCAGGCTAAAGAACCCGTAGGGCGCGTACATGTCGAAAGCATAGTGCAGGATCGTGCCGGAACTGGTTGACGCAAAACACAAAAGAAAGCCCCAGAGCGTCGCCTGATGGGCGTGGCGGCGGGCGTTCGAATAGCGGTCTTCCTTTTCAAAGTTGCAGCCCTGGCCCTGGCCTCCGGCGAGGTTTTTCAGGTTGGCGGTGCGCGCACCTGCCTCTTTCAGATGTGCCAGCGTGATGCGTTCGCCGCCGACGGCTTGCCAATACTTTCGCAGCCCGAGGCCGAGAGCAGCCAGCGGGAAGAGGAACAGGGGAATGAAGATCGTGACCATGGCCCAGTGGGGCAGATAGGCATAAAAGCCCGCGCCGCCTTCGGGGGCGAAAGCCTGCATTGCCATGAAGATCAGCAGGATGCCCGCGAGGAAGGCACCCGCCACGGCGACACCGTTGCGCTGAAAGAGGCGGCCCAAGGCGCCGGGCCAGGCGTAGGCTTCCCAGCTTTCGGCGCGTACATCGGCGAGCGCGGCGGGGATGTTCAGGTCGAAATCATGCGGCGGGGTGTACTGGCAGGAATAATAGCAGCCCCGGCAGTTGTGGCAGAGGTTGGCCAGTTGCGTGAGGTCGCCGTCGGAAAAGGCGCGTTCGGCGAACATGGCCGGGAAGACGTCGCAAAAGCCCTCGCAATAGCGGCAGGCGTTGCAAATCTCGGACTGGCGTCGGGCTTCGGTGAGGGCGGTGTCAAGCGACATGGGCGGCGGCCTCCTGTCCTGCGATGCGGCCAAATACGGTGCCGATGGTCATGCCGAACCCGGCCAAGTAACCTTCGCCCAGGATCGACCCGGCCATGGTCTCGCCAGCGGCCCAGACGTTGTCCAATGTGCGCCCCTGCACCGAGACGCGGGCGCGGTCATCGACCTTGAGGCCGAGGTAGGTGAAGGTGACGCCGGTTTTCAGGGCATAGCCATAAAATGGCGGGTCGGTAATGGGGCGGGCCCAGTTGGTTTTGGGCGGTTCAAGCCCCGTGGTGGCGAGGCCGTCGAGGTCGCCGCCGTTAAAGTCGCCGGGCCGGCAGGCGGCGTTATAGGTGGCGATGGTTTGTTCGACGGCATCTGCGGGCAGGCCGAGTTTTTCGGAGAGTTCGGCGAGGGTTTCGCCGGTTTCCGGAGGGAAGACCGAGGGCATGAAGTCGGTGATCGCTTTGCTGTCGATGATGGCATAGCCCACCTGATCGGGTTGCGCGGCGACAAGGCGGCCCCAGATGGCATAGCGCTTGGGCCAGACGTCTTCGCCTTCGTTATAGAACCGTTCACCGTTCTTGTTGACGACGACCGAGAAGGGCACGCAGTCAAGCCGGGTGACGATGCCGTCGTCGAACTGGGCGGCGCGTCCGTCGATGGCCACGGCGTGACACTGGGTGGGGTCGCCGACGCTGTCGGCGCCCTGATCCAGCATGTCGCGCAACACGCGGCCACGATTATAGGGCGTCCCCCGGATCAGAAAGTTGCGCGCGGCAGGGCCCCAGGCGTCGGCCAGCCAGTCGATGTTGGCCTGAAAGCCGCCCGAGGCAAGGACAAGTGTCTTGCCCTCGATCCGGCTCGGATCGCCACCGATCAGCACATCCAGGCCGTCGAACCGGCCATCCGTGATCGAGACATGGGTGACTTCGGCCTCGTAAAGCGCGGTGACGCCGAGGTCTTCGGCGGTGTTGTAATAAGCGTTCACGAGGGACTTGCCGCCACCAAGGAAGAAGGCGTTGGTGCGCGAAAGCGAGAGCGTGCCCGAGAGCGACGGTTGAAAGCGGACTCCGTGGGCCTCCATCCAGGGCAGGCAGTCTTCGGATGTTCGGATGGTCATGCGGGCCAAGGCCTCGTCGGTCTTGCCCTTGGTGACGCGCAAAAGATCGTCGAAATACTCGTCTTCGCCATAGCTGTCGGTCAGCACCGAAAGCGGCCCCTGGTGCATGCAACGGAAGTTGCGGGTGTGGCGCGAGTTGCCGCCACGATAGGGCTTTGGCGCGGCGTCCAGGATCAGGACGCGGGCACCTGTCTCGGCGGCCTCAATCGCGGCGCAAAGGCCGGCGTTGCCGCCGCCGACGACGATGGTGTCCCAGGTGGTCTTGGTCGGATCGGTCATGTCTTGGTTTCCTGGCGAAGTTGTCGCAAGCGGGCGCGGTGCGCGGCCTCGATGTGAATTCGCATGGAGGTTTCGGCAGCAGCACCATCGCGCGCTGCGAGGGCAGTCAGCATCTGGTCGTGTTCCGTGATGGCCTCGGCGGCGCGCTCGCCTTCTTCCATGGTCGAGGGGCCAATGATCAGCAGGGTCTTTTGCACCGCTTCGACGGCTTTTACGAGAAACCGGTTGCGGGCAGCGTTCAACAGGACGTCGTGAAACTGGCGGTTCAGGTCGTACAGGTGGTCAGTGTCGCGGGCCGTGCGCATTTCATCGTTGATGGCGGCCAGTTCCGAGATTTCGACGTCGGACGCGGCACGGGCAGCAAGACGGGCAGCAGTTCCTTCCAGGACGACGCGCATCTCGTAAAGCTCTGTAATCTCGGCATAGTCCAGTTTGCGCACCACGACGCCTGCACGTGGCAGGTGCGAGACCAGACCGTCTGATTCAAGCTGACGGATCGCTTCTCGCACCGGGGTGCGGGAAATGCCGAGACGGTCGGCAAGTTCGGTTTCGATCAGCCGGTCACCGGGGCTGAGGGCGCCGGTTCTGATTTGGTGAATCAGCTTTCCATAAGCATCGCGCCCCTGCCGGGACTGGCCTTGCTGAGCGTCGTCGGACATTTTTCTCTCCGCCTCTTTCCAAGGTGGATACTGTTGTATACAGTAGAATGCAACAACGGATGTAAACCCCATATGCCTGCGCACTCCTCTCTGGGCCAGCGCGCCCTGACCCTGATTTTTGCCATCATCGGAACCACGGTCTTTTGGCTGGCGCACCTGCCGCTGCCCTTTCTGTTTGGCCCGATGTGTGCCTGTTTGCTGGCCGCACTGGTTGGCGCGCCCATGCAGGGCGTAGGACAATTGAGCGTCGCGATGAGAACCATTCTGGGGGTGGCAGTCGGGGCATCAATCACACCCGAGGTGGTCGGGCGGTTGCCGCAAATGGCGGCCTCGGTGGCGCTGATCCCCTTGTACATCGCTGCCATTGGGTTGGTCGGGGTGCCGTTTTTCCGCAAGGTCTATGGGTTTGACTGGGCCACCTCGTGGTATTCGGCCATGCCGGGCGGGTTGCAGGACATGGTGATCTTTGGGCAGGAAGCCGGCGGCGACGTGCGGGCCTTGTCATTGATCCATGCGACCCGGGTTTTGATCATCGTGACGGTCGCGCCGATACTGATGAGCCAGGCTTTCGGCGCCTCGCTGGATCGCCCTATCGGGGAACCCGCATCCCAGCTTCCTGTCGGCGAAATGGTCTTGATGGTGTTGGCCGCGCTGATCGGATGGAAAGGCGGCGAGAAGATCGGTTTGTTCGGGGCGTCGGTATTGGGGCCGATGATTGTGACCGGGGCCTTGTCCTTGTCTGGTTTTATCCACACCCGCCCGCCGTCCGAGGCGATACTGGCGGCGCAATTCTTTATCGGCCTGGGGATCGGCGTCGGTTATGTGGGCGTCACGTTGTATGAACTGAAACGCGATGTGATGGCGGGGGTTTGGTTCGTTGCCTTGTTGGCGGCCCTTGCGGCGGTTTTTACGGAAATCGTGGTGTTTTTCGGTTTGGCCAAGCCGGTGGAAGGGTTTCTGGCCTTTGCGCCGGGTGGGCAGGCCGAGATGACCATTCTGGCCATTATCGTCGGGGCGGATTTGGGCTATGTGGTGGTGCATCACCTGACCCGTGTCCTGTTGGTGATTACCGGTGCTCCGATTGCGGCGCGGCTGTTTCACGTCAAGGACCGCCAGACGAAAGACGACGCATGAGTTTTACCACACGGCCCGAATTGCAGGGCACATTCGGGATGGCGACCTCGACCCACTGGATCGCCTCGGCGGTTGGCATGAAATTGCTGGAAGCGGGAGGCACCGCTTCGGACGCCGCCGTGGGCATGGCCTTTGTATTGAATGTGGTCGAGCCGCATCTGAACGGGCCATTAGGCGATATGCCGGCCTTGGTCTGGCCGTCGGGCGATGACGCGCCGGTGGTTTATTGCGGGCAGGGCACCGCTCCGGCGGGGGCGACGATCGCGCATTATCGCAGTGAGGGATTGGACGTGGTGCCCGGCTCGGGCCTGTTGGCGACGGTGGTGCCGGGGGCTTTTGATGCGCTGATGCTGATGTTGCGTGATCACGGTCGACTGTCGTTGCGCGATGTGTTGGAGCCGGCGATATTTTACGCCGAGCATGGTCATCCGATGTTGGCACGCGTGTCGGATGAGATCGGGGAACTGGCACCGATTTTCCGCGATGAATGGCCGACTTCGGCCCCTGTCTGGATGCCAGGGGGGGACGTGCCAAAGGCGGGGGAATTGTTCTGTAACCCAGAGTTGGCAGCGTTCTGGACACGGCTATTGCGCGAGGCCGAGGTTACCGAAGGGCGCGAGGCCCAGATCGAGGCGGCGCGCCGGGCGTTTTACGAGGGGTTCGTGGCCGAGGCGATTGACGCCTATGTGCGCGACGCCTGTGTGATCGATGCGACCGGAGAGCGTCGCAAGGGTGTTCTGACGGGCGAGGACATGGCCGCGTGGCGTGCCTCGCTAGAAGCGCCATTGTCGATCGACAGTCATGGGGCACGTGTCTGGAAATGCGGGTTCTGGACACAGGGGCCGGCCTTGTTGCAGGCGCTGCGGATGCTGGAAGGCGACGATCTGGCCGGGATGGACCCGACAGGCGAGGGCTTCGTTCATCTGATTACTGAGGCTTTGAAATTGGCTTTTGCGGATCGCGAGGCATTCTATGGCGACCCGGCGTTCTCGGACATTCCGTCGGATGTCTTGTTGTCGTCGGATTATGGCGCGTCGCGTCGCGGGCTGATCGGCGAAAGCGCATCGCTTGACCAACGTCCGGGAGAGATCGCCGGGTATGCTCAACTGGCCGAGGCTTTCGTTGCGCGCGCCGGGCGCAAGGTCGCCAGGGACGCGGGCATTGGCACGGGCGAGCCGACCATGGCGCATCTGACCAACCAGGATCGCGACACGGTGCATATCGACGTGATCGACCAATGGGGCAACGCCGTGTCGGCCACGCCATCGGGCGGTTGGCTGAAGTCCAGCCCTGTCATTCCGGGGCTTGGGGTGCCATTGAACAGCCGGGCGCAGATGTTCTGGTTGGACGAGGGCCTTCCATCGTCACTTGCGCCGGGGCGCAGGCCACGCACGACGCTGACACCGTCGATGGCGCAGCTTGGGGATGGGACGCGGTTGGCGTTTGGCACGCCCGGGGGCGACCAGCAAGAACAATGGCAACTGACCTTTCTTCTGCGGCTCCTGCACCACGGCATGAATATGCAAGAAGCAATAGACGCGCCCCTGTTCCATACGGGCCACTTGCAGGCGAGCTTTTTTCCCCGCGGGACAAAGCCCGGACATCTGGCAATTGAACCGGCTATTGGCGACAAGGTTATCGCGGCGTTGCGCGGGCGGGGTCACCGGGTAGAGGTGACCGCGCCCTGGGCGGCGGGACGCTTGACGGCGGCCAGCCGGAGGCCGGACGGGTTGTTGAAGGCGGCGGCGACGCCGCGGTTGATGCAAGCCTATGCGGTTGGGCGCTGATCGCTGGCGGGAAAGCTGAGTGTAACGGTCAAACCGGGACCGTCCACGTTCAGTTCCAGTTGGCCCCCGTGCCGTTCCGCGATGGCATCGGCAATCGACAGGCCCAGCCCGCTGCCCTCGCCAGGAGTGGCCTGGCCAAATCGTGACAGAACCATCGGGATATCCTGCGCCGCGACACCGGACCCATCGTCCGCGACCTGGACCATGACGTGCCCGTTTTCCCGCCGAACCGACAAGTCAATGCGCGACAGATCGTTCCCGCCGTGGCGCAGAGCGTTGTCGGCAAGGTTGGCAATGGCTTCGCGGATCATGACGCCATCGGCAAGGATCGTGGCCGAGGCGTCGGCAAGGCGCGCCTGCACGGAAACCGGATGCGGTGCGGAAAAGGCTCCGGCCAGGTTTTCCGCGACCTCGCTGACGACCTGGTTCAGGTCGACGGGTTCTTGCAAGGGATCGGCCGGGTCGGTGCGGATGCGTTCCAGCGTCAAAAGCTTGTTGGCCAGATCGCTGGCGTGTCGGGCCGATGAGACAAGCTCGGCTGCGCGGCTTTTGGCGGTTTCGGGCGAGGGCGCGGTTTCAACCGACTCGGCCAGCGCAAGCACACCTGCAATAGGGTTGCGCAGCTGGTGCGCGGCGTTCGAGACGAATTCGTTCTGGGCCTCGATCGTTCGTTCGACCTGCCCGAACAGTGAATTCAAGCGTTTGACGAGACCGCTGGTTTCCACCGGGACGCGCCTTTGGATCGGGCGCAGGTCGTTTGAGCTGCGGGCGGAAATCGCGTCCTCAAGGTCCAAAAGCGGGCGCAGGCCGAGATTGACACCGAACCAGACCACAAAGGCGACCGTGCCGATCAGGGCGGAAATGACAATGAAGGACCTGAACGACAAATCGCGCACGAAGGCATCGCGAACCGCCACGTCTTGCCAGACAGTATAGGTGAAAATCCCGGACAGCCCGTCGATGGTGGTGACATCGCGCAGTTTCAGGACACGCACATCGCGGTTGTAGTATTCGGCATTATAAAATGACAGCTCGTCTGCGTTGTCTCCTCCTGGCCGGATCGGAGGTGTCGCATATCCGGTCACGAAGACACCATCCGGCGCATAGACGTGATAAAATACCGGGCCGCCCGAGGTGTCGTTCAACCGGTCGCGGGTTTCGATTGAAATGGCGTCACCGTTCGAGCGTGCCACGTCTGCCGATATTGCAAGGGCCGTGGACAAGAGGCTGCGGTCGAACAGGTCGGCGGCCTTGTCGCGCGCGTCGTTCACCTGCCAGAACCCGATGGCCACAGCGATGGCCAGCAGCGGCACAAGGATGATCGCGGTCAGGCGGACACGCAGAGAGGCCGAAGTCACGCCGCCCCCTCCAGCAGGATTTCATAACCCAGACCACGCTGAACACGGATCAAGACACCATGGGGGCGCAGCCGCTTGCGCAGACGCGAGACAAGCACTTCGACCGCGGTTTCGTCGATGTCGGCACCGACCCCGTAGATGTGATCAAGCAGGCTTGCTTTCGACACCGTGCGGCCATTGGCGGACAAGAGCAGCTCCAGCGCGCTGACTTCTCGTCGCGGCATCGAGGTCGCCAGTCCAGCGATGTTGACCTGACGCGCCGCCAGATCAAGCGAGACAGGGCCGAGAGTGAGCGTATCGCGGATTTCGCGCGGTTTGCGGCGGGCGAGGGCGCGAATGCGGGCTTCAAGCTCGGCCATGTCGAAAGGTTTGACGAGGTAATCGTCCGCGCCGCTGTCCAGACCGCGCACCCGGTCGGTGGTGTCAGATCGTGCCGTCAACAGGATCACGGGGCGTTCATCGCCACGCTCGCGCATTCGTTTCAGAATGGTCAGCCCGTCCATGCCAGGAAGGTTCAGATCCAAAATTACCAGATCGCCGCCATCCGTGCTAAGATGCCCGTCCGCTTGCAGACCGTCGACCAGCACGTCGACCGCGTGCCCCCGGTCTTCGAGCCGATAGGTGATGCCCTTGGCCAGGCTATCGTTGTCTTCAACCAGGACGATCCGCAAGTTTTTTGCTCCGTGAAAGGTTGGTGCAAGGTTCGCAGGAGAAACGAGAGGCATCAAGCGGGGAGATTCCCCGTTTTGCAGTTTGCGCGCGGATGACCTGCGCGATTGGGAGGAAAGACATGACAAAGATTGAAACCACGCGCCGCGCGGCGCTTGGCCTTGTTGGCGCTGCATTAAGCGCAGCGGTGGCGATGCCAGCCGTTGCCGGTGGCCACGGCGGCGTCGATTTCAGCGGCAAGACGATTGAATTCGTGATCCCGTTTTCGGAATCCGGGGGCTCGGCACGCTGGGCGAACTTTTACGCGCCGTTGCTGAGCGAGGCATTACCGGGCAGCCCGACCGTCGTTGTCAAATACCGCCCCGGTGCCGGTTCGACCAAAGGCGCAAACTGGTTCCAGGAACAGACCACCGACGACGGAACCCTGATTTTCGGGTCATCCGGTTCGACCCAGTTCCCGTATCTTTTGGACGACCCGCGCGTGCGTTACGAATATAACGACTGGCAGGTTGTTCTGGGTTCAGGCGTTGGTGGCGTTGCCTATCTGCCGCCCGATCTGGCCGAACAGATGGACGGTTTGGACGCCACGCCACTGCAAGGCACGGATTTCATCTGGGGCAGCCAGGGTGCGACCCGTCTGGACCTGGTGCCGAACCTGGCGTGGAAGATGCTTGGCATGCAGGTTGACCCCGTCTTCGGCATCGAAGGTCGTGGCGATGGCCGTCTGATGTTCGAACGTGGCGAAGCCAACATCGACTATCAAACCTCGCCTGCCTACCTGCGTTCGGTTGTGCCGATGGTTGAAGAGGGCCTTGCGGTTCCGATGATGACCTGGGGCGCGCTGGACGACGCAGGCAACATCGTGCGCGATCCGACCTTCCCGGACATTCCGACCTTCAAGGAAGTATGCGAAGCGACACCGGCGTGTGAAACCTCGGGCGACGCTTGGGAAGCGTGGAAAGCCTTCTTCATCGCCGGTTTCCCGGCCCAGAAGATGGTCTTCCTGCCCGGAAGCGCAAGCGCGGACGTCGTTGCGACCTATACCAAGGCGTTCAACGACATTCAGGCGCGCCCTGACTTCGCTGAAATGTCGGCGAAAACCCTTGGCATCTATCCGCAGATGACGGGTGACGCGGCCAAGAAGGCCAAGGCACTGGCCACCGGCGTTCCGGCGTCTGCCAAGGAATACGTCATCAACTGGCTTCAGGAAGATTACGGCGTTTCGCTGAAGTAAATCTTCCCGGTTCTTAACAATACGGCCCGGCGCAGATGCGCGCCGGGCCGCTCTTAAGCGGCAGGGTACCATGGATATTTTTACCACAGCGTTGCCTGCACTTAGCGAGGCATTGGCTCTGATATTCCAGCCACAGCAACTGTTGTTCCTGGTGGTTGGCGTTCTTCTGGGGCTGTCGGTCGGGGTTTTCCCCGGTCTCGGCGGAATCGCCGGTCTTTCATTGGTTTTGCCATTTATTTTCGGGATGGACCCGGTATCGGGCCTTGCCCTGATGGTTGGTCTGATCGCGGTCGTTCCGACCTCGGACACCTTTGCCTCGGTTTTGCTGGGTATTCCCGGATCCACCGCCAGCCAGGCGACGGTGCTGGATGGGTTTCCCCTGTCGAAAAAGGGTGAGGCGGCACGCGCTTTGTCTGCGGCCTTTGTGTCGTCACTGTTCGGAGGACTCCTTGGTGCGGTGGTGCTGACCTTCTTTTTGCTGTTCGCGCGGCCGCTGATCCTGGCGTTCGGATTGCCCGAGATGCTGATGATCACGGTATTGGGTCTGTCGATGGTCGCCATCCTGGCGGGACGCATCCCGCTGAAGGGCGTGGCTGCTGCCGGGCTTGGCCTGATGATCGGGACGATCGGAGAATCCGACGCCAGCGGCAGTCTGCGCATGGCGACGTACGACATTCCCTATCTGGTGGACGGGCTGAAGTTGGTCATCGTTGGCCTTGGCATCTTTGCTGTCCCCGAGATCGTCGCTTTGCTGCGGCAGGATCGGGCGATTTCCAAGACCGGCGGGCTTGGGTCTGGCTGGATGCAGGGCATTCGGGACTGGTTCGCCAACCTGTGGCTGTCGGTGCGTTCGGCGGTGGTCGGCGTTCTGGTCGGCGTGATCCCCGGTCTGGGCGGGTCCGTGGTAGACTGGATTGCCTATGGGTTCACCGTGCAAAGCGCCAAGGACAAATCCCAGTTCGGCCAAGGTGATATTCGCGGCGTGATCGGGCCGGAAAGCTCGAACAACGCCAAGGAAGGCGGCGGGCTGGTGCCGACGTTGATCTTTGGCATTCCGGGATCGGGGTCGATGGCGGTGTTTCTCGGTGGCCTGGCTTTGCTGGGCTATGATCCGGGGCCGCACATGGTGCGCCATAACCTTGATATCACGTACACAATCGTCTGGTCCCTGGCCCTTGCCAATGTCGTTGGTGCTGGTCTGTGCATCCTGTTGTCGGGCCAGATCGCGCGGCTGACCACGATCCGGTTCACGCTGGTTGCGCCTTTCCTGTTCATGGTCATTTCTTTCGCGGCATTTCAGTCCAGCCAGGCGCTGGAGGATCTTGCCGCGCTGTTGGCCATCGGGGCCATTGGCATCCTGCTGCGCCGGTTCGAATGGTCGCGACCGGCTTTCCTGATCGGCTTTGTGCTGTCCAGCCAGGCCGAGTCATTCGCTAACCAGGCTGTGCAGATCGCTACGGTTCGCTTTCGGCGCGGGTTTTGGGATGGGATGGAATACATTGCGTCGCCCATTGCGATTACCATCCTTATCCTGACAATCCTGTCGGTGGTGATCGGCATTCGCCAGGGCAAGCAGATTTTTGGCGGCGGGACACCGGCAGTTGCCACGCGGCGCGCGCCGTTCATCTTCCTGCTGTGCGTGACAGCCTATATCGCCGTGGCGGTCTGGGATGCGTCGCAAATCACGGTGGTACGCGACAAGATTTTCCCGGTCACGGTCGGACTGGTTACTTTGGTCGCCTGCGCCTTGCTGATCCTGCGCATGTCGCGCGCGCCTGCGGACGATGCCGTTTTCGCGGATCTTGAGGCAGGCGACGAAGACGGCTCGGCCCCGCACGGGTTGTGGAGCACGCTTGGCTGGCTGGCCTTCCTGTTGCTTTTGGCCTCGCTGGTCGGGTTCATTCTGGCGCTTGGGATTTTCTTCGTGTTGTTCCTGCGCAATCGGGCCGGGTGCGGCTGGAAACAGACCCTGATCCTGACTGCCGTCGCTGTCGGCATGATGTGTTTCCTTGGCGGCGTGCTTGGGCGCGACTTCCCGCCGGGGCTTTTGCAATCCTACTTTGATCTTCCATGGCCCTTCACATGACCCAAATTGCGATCCCTTTTCACTTCATGCGAGGCGGCACGTCGCGCGGACCCTATTTTCGCCGCAGCGACTTGCCCGAGGATCAAGAGACCCTGTCCAAGGTCTTGATCACGGCGGTCGGGGCGGGGCATCCCAACAATATCGATGGTCTTGGCGGCGGTGTGGCGGTCACGACCAAGGTGGCGATGCTAGGCGTCTCGGACGAGGACGTGGCCGATGTGGACTATTTCTTTGCCCAGGTCGCTGTGGATGAAGCCCAGGTGGATTACCGCCCGACTTGCGGAAATATCCTTGTTGGCGTGGGACCGGCGGCCATCGAGATGGGGTTGGTGCCTGCCACTGATCCCGAAACCAAGGTGCGGATCCGGGCGGTAAACACCGGCGCTCTGGTCGAGGCCGTTGTACAAACGCCGGGAGGACAGGTGAATTACGCCGGTGACGTGGTGATCGACGGTGTCGCGGGCAGCTCGGCGCCGGTGGGATTGAACTTTCTGGATGTGGTGGGCTCAAAAACCGGGGCGATGTTCCCGACAGGCAATCCGATTGACGTGATCGACGGGGTCGAGGTGTCATGCGTCGACGTCGCCATGCCAATGATGATTGCGCGGGCGACGGATTTCGGGATCACGGGTTACGAGAGCCGCGACGAGCTTGAGGCGATGCCCGAATTGTTCAAGCGGATGGAGGCTATCCGACTGAAAGCTGGCGAATTGATGGGGCTGGGCGACGTTGCCCAGTCGGTCACGCCCAAGATCGGATTGGTTGCGCCCGCCCGCGACGGCGGACATTTCTCTGTTCGGTATTTCATGCCCTGGTCGACTCATCCAACCTTGGCTGTGACCGGCTCGCAGTGTCTGGCGGCCTGCGCCCTGGCACCTGAAACCGTGATGGAAGGCATGTGCGCAGCGTTTGACGCCTCGCCCGTTGTGGTGCGGATCGAACATCCCGTGGGGCAGATGGAGGTCACGGTGGCCTATACCCGGACCGACGGCGTTTTCGAGTTTCATTCCGCCGGGCTGGTGCGCACGGCGCGGATGATTGCGCGCGGCGAGGTCATGGTGCCGGAAAGCGATCTGTCATGAGCCGCGAGCAAAAAGTTTTTGACGTTCTGGCCGAGGTGTTTCGCCGCGAGGACGTGGGTACCTGTTTTGCGCTTTTGGGCGATGCCAACATGAACTTTGCCACCCGCCTGGCCGAGACCGGTTGCAGAATGATTTATGTGCGGCACGAACATTGCGCCGTTGCTGCGGCCATGGCCTTTGCCCGCAACACCGGCGATGTCGGTGTCGCGACGGTAACTTGCGGGCCGGGACTGACGCAGGTGATGACCGCCTTGCCGGCGGCCGTTCGAGCACGTCTTCCGTTGGTCATTTTTGCAGGGGAAGCGCCATTGAAGGCCGGGTGGTACAATCAAGCCATCGACCAGGCCCCTTTCGTCACAGCCACAGGGGCGGCTTACCACAGTCTGCATCTTCCCGAACGGATGCCCGTGGCCATTCGAGATGCGTTTTTGCAAGCCAAGCGAGAGCGTCGGCCAGTTGTTCTGGGCGTTCCTTTCGACTTGCAGAACAGGGTCTGGGCCGGGACGGAAGAAATGCCTGCGCCTTCGGGCGACCTGATGCCGGTGGTTTCGCCCATCCCGCCGAACCCGGACGACCTGGCCCGTGCGGCGGCGATGATCGACAATGCCAAACGCGTTGTCGTCATGGCCGGGCTTGGCGCGGCAGAGGCCGGAGCCGGTGCGGCCTGTCGCGTCTTGGCCGAACGTTGCGACGGATTGCTGGCCGAGACCCTGCCAGCGCGCGGTCTGTTTCATGACGATCCGTTTTCGCTTGGGATCGCAGGTGGGTTTTCCACCGATATGGCTTGGGACTGTTTTGCCGAAACCGACCTTGTGGTCGCGGTCGGTGCCTCGCTGGCCAGTCACAACGCGGCGGGTGGAAAGCTGTGGCCCCAGGCTGACGTATTGCATATCGACGTTGATCCGGTGACCATTTCGCAAGGCCGTGTCGCCGCGACGGCCCATCTGCGCGCCGACGCCCGGCTTGGGGTCGAGGCGCTGAGCAAGGCAATCACAGCACGCGCGCCCGATTGGCGTAGCGACACCTTGGCCGAACAGATTGCAACACGCCCGGCAGATGGCAGCAGCTTCCCGGCGGAAAAGGGTATGCACGATCCGCGCGACGTTGTCGCCGCGCTGGAGGCCGCCTTGCCCCAAGAGTGGGAAATGGTGAATTCGTCGGGGCATTGTTCGTATTACTTCGCTCAGATGCCCTCGCGGCCCTATGAGAAATTCCTGACAATTCGCGAATTCGGTGCCATCGGTAACGGCACCTCCTTCGCCATGGGCGTTGCGGCGGCGCGCCCGGGCAGCACGGTCGTCATGTTCGACGGGGACGGCAGCCTGTTGATGCATATTCAGGAACTGGAGACCATGAAGCGGCACGGGATGAACATCCTGATCGTGGCGTTGAATGACGGGGCCTATGGGTCGGAAATCCACAAGCTGAGGGCCGAGGGGATCAGCGATGAGGGCGCCGTTTTCGGGCGCACCGATCTGGCGGCCATTGCGCGCGGGTTCGGCGTGGGCGGTCACACCGTCTCCGAATTGAGCGAGATCCCTGCATTGGTTGACGCTTTTGCCAAGACCAGCGGTGTCGCGGTTTGGGATGTTCCGATTTCGGACCGGGTTTATTCTCCGGTGATCCGGCGCGCGCATCCCGCCATCGCTTCGCTAGAGTAAATCTTTGCATGGTGTCTTGGGCGGCAAGTTGGTATACTGTGGTATACAATTTGTATGGAGGGTGTTAAATGACAAAGGATTACAAGACGTTGATGCTGGAGGCGACAGAGTCGCTTTTGTCGTCACGACGGGCGCTGGCCGATGAAATTTCCAGTTATCCTACACCGATTTCCGGCTGCGACGCCCAGTTCAATCATCTGTTGGCCGAACGCCGCCGGATCAACGCGGCGCTGAGATCAATCTCAAGCGATGTCTTCATCGCAACCCCGCGCACGCCCATGCCCCTGTCAGGAGTTGAAAGTCGGTGAAGGTACATATTCTGGATGACTGGTTCGACACGCTTAGGACCCTGCCAAGTTTCGCAAAGCTGGCGGGTCACGACGTGACGGTGTGGAATGACCATGTGACTGATTTGGACGTTCTGGCGGATCGGTTGGTCGATGCCGAGGTATTGGTTTTGTTCCGCGAGCGGACTGCCGTGACGGCGGAGTTGCTGGCCCGGCTTCCGAATTTAAAGCTTATCAGTCAACGCAGCGTCTATCCCCATGTCGATGTCGAGGCCTGTACCGCGAGTGGTGTTCTGTTGTGTTCGAACATGCATGCCGGCGGGCCGTCGGTCGCGGCGGCAGAGCTGACCTTTGCGCTGATCCTCGCGTCGGCCCGGCAGCTGCCGCAGCAGTTTGACTCGCTGAAGGCCGGACACTGGCAGATGGGTGTCGGGCAAAGCCTGACGGGGCGGATTCTTGGGCTTTACGGATATGGGCGGATCGCCGAGGCGGTTGCGGGATATGCGAAAGCTTTCGGGATGGACGTCGTCTGGTGGTCATCGGACGAGGGGCGCGCGCGGGCAATTGCGGATGGCGCGACCGTGGCCGAGAGCCGCGAGGCGTTTTTCGCGCAGTCCGATTTCGTCAGCGTTCATGTGCGGCTGAAACCCGCCACACGGGGGTTGATCACCACCGAAGACCTTTTGGCGATGAAGCCGAGCGCGAGTTTCATCAACACCTCGCGGGCGGGGCTGGTCGAAGCGGGGGCCTTGGAGGCCGCGTTGGACGCTGGCCGGCCGGGGCGTATCGCGCTGGATGTCTTCGATACCGAGCCACTGACCGATCCAAATGATCCGATCGTCAACCACCCCGCCGTGATCGCCACCCCCCATATCGGCTTTGTCACCGAGGATGAACTGGACCTTCAGTTCAGTGATATCTACGACCAGATCGTGGCCTATGACGCAGGTGAGCCGATCCATATGATCAACCCGGACGTCTGGACCATGGGGTGATCGCCGGGCTGCCCATTCTTCCCGAAGGCATGGAGCAGGCGGTGTTCCTGTTCCTGCTGGCGACCAGTTTCGCGGCCTCGTTCATCACGGTGGCCTTCGGGATCGGGGGCGGGGGGCTTTTGCTGGCGGTGATGGCGACGCTGGTGCCGGTCTCGGCCTTGATCCCCGTCCATGGGCTGATCCAGTTGGGATCGAACGGCGGGCGCGTTGCGATGTTGTTGAGACACGTGGCCTGGACCGCGTTTCCGGGCTTTGCAATCGGTTCGCTTATCGGCTGTGTCGCGGGAGGGATGATCCTTGTCGAGCTGCCTGCCAACATCGTTCAGGTTGGCGTTGGCCTGTTCGTCATCTGGACCGTCTTCGCCCGCCCGCCGCGCTGGCTGAGGAACATGCCCGTGGTGACGGGGCTGATTTCCAGTTTTCTGACCATGTTCTTCGGGGCGACGGGGCTGTTCGTGGCAAGCTTTACCAAGTCGCTCGAACTGCCACGCCACGCCCATGTGGCGACCCATGGCATGTTGATGACCCTTCAACACGGGCTGAAAGTCGTGGTCTTCGGTTTTCTCGGTTTCGCCTTCGCTGAATGGGGGCTGTTCGTGGTCGCGATGATCCTGTTGGGCCTGTGCGGTACCTTTACGGGGCGGCTGTTTCTCGACCGGTTCGATGAACGCCTTTTCCGCCGGGCACTGGACACGCTGTTGGTGCTGATCTCGGCCCGGCTGATCCTGGCGGGGCTGGGTGTGTTCTAGGTGTCGGCGACGAGACTGGCGAGATAGGCAAGCCGTTTTGCGCCGCGTGATGCGGCACGGGTCGCGATACGTCTCAACCAGTCGGGCCGAGGATGGCTGTCGGCGGTGGCAAGGACGCGGGTCCAGACCAATTGCAGCGCAGTTTCGATGGTAAGCTGCATGAAATCATGCGCCTCGGGCGTTGGGTCTTCCCTGGCACGCATGACCTCGGCTGTCTTGATCCACGGTGCCGTCAGATCGGTCGGAAGTTCCGCGGTTATCAACTGCGCGAAGGCATCGGCAGGGCGCGCGTTCAGCAGGCGGGTGGCAAGCATCCGTGCATGGATGCCGTTTGCGCCTTCATAGATAGCCGTGATCCGAGCGTCGCGATAGGTTTGATCCAGGCGGTATTCCTGCAAATAGCCATAGCCGCCAAGCACCTGTATCCCCAGTTCGGCGGCCTTGATGCCACCGTCCGAACAAAAGACCTTGGCCACAGGCGTGAGGAACTCGACCAAATCCGGGTTGTCGCCTTGTTCCATGGCCACAAGCGCCAGATGTGCAATAGCGCGGCCGCCAATGGCAATGGCGGCGATCTGGTCCAGCATTCGTGCAACGTCGGCATGTTCGTTCAGTTTGGCGGGGCCATTCGGGCCTTTGCCTTGCACGCGGTCCGCCGCATAGGCCGTCGCCACGTCAAGGGAACGCGCCGCGTGGGCCACCCCTTGCAGGGCGACATCAAGACGGGCGTGGTTCATCATCGTGAACATGGCGGCCAGCCCGGCACCTTCCGCACCGATCAATTCGGCCTCGGCGCCGTCGAAGGCCAGTTGGCAGGTCGGCGAGGCGTGCAGCCCCATCTTTTCTTCGATCCGGGTGACCGTGACGGCGTTACGGGTTCCATCGGCACGGACAGCGTTGCACAGGAACAGCGACAGGCCCTTCAAACCGTCGTCCGAAGTGCGCGCCAGAACCAGGTGCTGGATCGTCTCGCTCAGATCCTGATCGCCGCCCGAGATGAATATCTTCTCACCCGTGATCTGCCAGGCGTTCCCGTCAGCGATTGCGCGACATCCGATGCGGGCCAGGTCCGATCCGGCGCCGGGTTCGGTCAGGCACATGGTTGCCAGAGTCTCGCCCGAGGCAAGGGCTGGGATATACCGGGACTTTTGGTCGTCGCTGCCAAAGCGCATCAAGACACGGATCGCACCGGGGACAAGTCCGGTGATCATCTGCAGGCTGTGGTTCGCGCCCGAAAAAATCTCGGACGTGACACCCAGCATCACCGCGCCAAGCCCCTGGCCACCATAGGTTTCAGGGGCCGTCAAACCCGGCCAGCCCTGTTCGATATAGGCGGCATAGGTTTCGGCAAATCCGTCCGGCATACGCACCCGGCCATTTTCCAAACGCGCCCCTTGCTGGTCGCCTTGTTCGTCAATCGGGGCGATTTCGCCTTCGGCAAAAGATGCGAAATGATCCGCCAGTTCGCGGGTCAGATCGCCGTCCCAGTCGGGCAGGGTATCGGCGCGGGCAACATGGGTCAGTGAATAAAGGATATCGTCGACGGGGGCGGCGAAAGGTTTCATGGCAAGCTCTTTAGGTAACGGCACCGGGCAGATCAGATGGTTATGACCGCCGGATCGTTGTCGGTATAAAGACGCTCAAGAAGCGCCGCGCGTCGCGTCAGGATTTTGCGGAAGTTGAGGTTGCCCTTTGCCGTCATCTCGCCTTCGGGCATTGAGGCCGGTTCAGACAAGACAAGCGCGCGCGAAATTCGGGACGAGCTGCCGCTGATGGAGCGGGCACGTTCGGCCAGGCGACGTTGCAGGTCGCCATGCAGAAGATCGCACAGGATCGCGCCGTTATCGTCTTTGGGGTCGAACCCGGCATCTGCCATTGCTGCGGAATTGGGGAAGATCAACACGCCGATTTCAGTGCGGTCCGCGCCAGTGATCACCACGTCCGCGGCCAACGGCGCAAGAAGGGCCAGGATCTCAAGCCGCAGGTTGGCGGCGCGCACCCAGGTGCCTGTCAAAAGCTTGAAGTCCTCGGAAATGCGGCCATCGAACCGCAGGCCCTTGTTGATGTCGTCGGGATCGACAAACGCCATGGCGTCGCCTGTGATGAAATAGCCGTCATCGTCAAAAGCCTCGGCGGTTTTTCCGGGGTCTTCGAAATAGCTTTGCATGATGTTGGGGCCCTTGACGCGCACCTCAAAGCGGTTGTCGTCGTTGGGGATCAGCTTGGTCTCAACCCCGTTCAGCGGAACGCCGACAACGCCCGAACGGCGCACGGGTTCGTGCTGCAAAAGGCAGGCGGGGGCGGTTTCGGTCAGCCCCCAGGACGAGGTCATAAGCGGGATCGACCCGGTGACGTCCAGCGCCATGTTTTCAAAGCCTTCCCAGACGTCTTGCGGCAGAGAGGCGCCTGCGTAGAAGATCATGTCGAGGTCCTGGAAGAACCTTTGGCGTAGCTTGGTATCACCTTGCAGGGCGCCAAGCAGCATCGAGAACCCGACGGGCACGTTGAAGCTTAAGGTTCCTGTTGTCAGGGACAGGTTTTCGACCGTCCGATCGAACAGACCGGCAACCGGTTTGCCATCGTCAATGTAAAAACTGCCGCCATTGGCCAGCATCATGTTGAAGTTGTGCGAGCCACCGAACACGTGGTTCCAGGGCAACCAGTCGACAATCACCGGGGGACGGTCGCGCAGGAAGGGCAGGGCGTCGGACAGTTGGGTCTGGTTGGCACACATCATGCCTTGGGTCGTCAGCACGCCCTTGGGGCTGGACGTTGACCCGCTGGTCATCAGGATCTTTGCGACGGTGTCGGGGGTGACGGCTTGGAACGCGGCGTCCAGATCGACCGATGCGTCCCCTTTCAGAAGGTTGTCGAAGGTGGTTGTCTTCGCGTCGATGGCACCGCGCGACACGACCTTTTCCACCGAGTCAAAGATATCCAGAGCCAGGGCTTCGCCATATCGGCCGGCGTCGTCGGCATAGACCATTTTGGGCCGGACAAGTTCGGCGGCGTGGCGCAAACGTCCGTGGGCGCCGTGGATCAGGGCGTATTGTTCTGCCACGGGAACGACAGGGACACCGACGTATTGGGCGGCCAGAGCGAGAAGACCGTGATCGACGCCATTGCCCGAGATGATCAGGATCGGTGTGTCTGCATTCATGCCTCGGGCCAGAAGCGATTGGCCAATCGCCTGTACCTTGTCCAGGGCCGAGGCATAGCTTTCCGACCGCCAACCGGCGCCGCTGCGTTCGGCCAGGAAGACCCGGTCAGGTGCGGTGCCCTGCCAGTGGTGCAGCCAGTCTCCGGTACGATTGACGACGGGGCCAAGGTCATAGGCCGACCGCAAAATCACCGTTCCGTCCGGTCTTTGCTCCTGCGTTACTGAGTGGGGCAAATAGTTTCTGCTCTGCGTCATGTCGGGGCCTGTCAGGTCGCTTGTCGAATGGTTTTCATGGCGGCGATCACGGTTGTCCGCGTCGCATCGTCCAGATCTTGCAGCAGGGTGGATTCATGCAATGCCACGGCAGCCTTGACGGTGGCGCAAAGCGTTTTGCCTTGCGGAGTGATCTGCAAGGCATAGGCGCGCCGATCGGTCGGTGCCTGCTGGCGCTGAACCAGGCCGCGTTGTTCCAAGGCATCCACGATGGCCACGAGGTTGGGGCGCTCCATTCCCATCGCGTCGGCCAACTGAGTTTGGCTGAGACCTTGGTTTTCATCGATCAGTACCAGGGCCGAAAAAGTCAGAACGCGCAGGTCGAAAGGTTTGAGCACGCGGGCAAGATCCGTCTGTATGACGTCGGAGGCGCGTTTCAGATGATACCCCAAATACTGCGAAAGCCCTGCGTCGCTGACAGTTGAGCCTGCATTCGAGAACGTGACTTTATCTTTTTGGGTCAAAGGCATGATCCTGGATGGTGTTGGTTCTGCGGCATCTGTGGTCTTGATATAGTGATTAATTGTTATGAAGTATACATAAATTTCGACGCGCCACCAAACGGGGCAGAACGCCCTGTACCTTAAGGGCGTTGGTTGGCCAAAGCTTGTTTGGATTTCATGCGTGGCGCGGCGGCTTGGCGGATCACTTCCGAGATGGTTTGAAGTTGGGGCGCCAAGGGATTGGTTTTGCGCCAAATCATACCGATGGTCCGCCCCGGCTGAGGGTCGCGCAGACGCGATACCGCCACGTCGGTTGCACGGGTTTCGACGTCGACGGCCATTTCAGGGATCAGCGTGACACCTATTCCCGCCCCCACCATCTGGACCAAAGTCGTCAACGAGCTGCCGTCCAGACCGTCCCGTGCCAATGCGGACCGCATGTTGCAGAACGACAGGGCCTGATCGCGGAAACAGTGGCCTTCTTCCAACAGAAGCAATCGCATTTCGCGCAGTTCATTGTTGTCTGGAACGGGTTTGTTCCGGTCGCCACTTGGACGAACCAGAACAAAATTCTCGTCGAACAGGGCGACTTCGGTCAACGACGGTTCCGAGATCGGAAGCGCGACAATGGCCGTATCAAGGCGACCTTCGACCAATTCCCCAATCAACGTATGGGTCAGTGTTTCGCGAACGTGCACGTCGATATCCCCGTTGGTGCGGGACAACGCGTGGATAAAGGTGGGCAACAGATAGGGGGCAACGGTTGGAATCACGCCGATACGAAGACGCCCGGACAATTTATCCTGCGTGCGGGCAAGATCGTTCAGTTCCTCGACAGATCGCAATATCCCACCCGCGCGGGCCAGAACATCTTCACCAAAGGCGGTCAGACGCAGCTTGCGCGCGCTGCGTTCAAACAGAGCGGCTCCCAGCATTTCTTCCAGGTCTTTGATTTGCATCGACAATGCCGGTTGCGAGATGGCACAGGCATCTGCGGCCCGGCCAAAATGGCCGTGCCGGGCGAGAGCTTCGAAGTACCTGAGCTGTTTCAACGTCAAACCGTTCATAGGTTTAACTTATCGCAAAGATCAGAATTTCCAACTTTTATTAATCGGGCGATTTCGCTAGAATGATTCTAGAAAGTGGGCTGGGTGACTGGTCTGCTGCAAGCAACGCGCCACTACCATCATCGGAGAAGAAAATGGACGGAAATGATGTCCCTGCCGGCAAATGCCCGGTCATGCACACCTCGGTCGGAACCCGGTCAAATCGTGACTGGTGGCCCAACCAGCTGAACCTGCGGATCCTGCACCAGAACTCGGATCTGTCTGACCCGATGGACGAAGGCTTTGATTATGCCGAAGCGTTCAAGGCGCTTGATCTGGATGCGGTCAAAAAGGACCTGACCGCGCTGATGACCGACAGCCAGGACTGGTGGCCGGCCGACTATGGTCATTATGGTGGCCTGTTCATTCGCATGGCCTGGCACAGCGCGGGCACCTACCGGACCTCGGATGGTCGTGGCGGTGGGTCTACCGGGACACAGCGTTTCGCGCCCCTGAACTCCTGGCCTGACAACGGCAACCTCGACAAGGCGCGCCGGCTATTGTGGCCGATCAAGCAGAAATACGGCAACAAGATTTCCTGGGCCGATCTGATGATCCTGGCGGGCAACGTGGCGATCGAGTCCATGGGCGGTCCGGTCTTTGGTTTCGGCGGCGGTCGCGCCGACGTCTGGGAACCGGAAGAAGATATTTATTGGGGTGCCGAGACCGAGTGGCTGGCGACAAGCGATAAGGAAAACAGCCGTTATTCGGGTGACCGAGATCTGGAAAACCCGCTGGCCGCCGTGCAGATGGGCCTGATCTATGTGAACCCGGAAGGTCCGGACGGAAACCCCGATCCGCTGGCGTCGGGTCGCGATGTACGCGACACCTTTGGCCGGATGGCGATGAACGACGAAGAAACCGTCGCTCTGGTCGCCGGTGGTCACACCTTTGGCAAGGCCCACGGCAACGGTCCCGCTGATGCGGTCGGCGCCGAGCCGGAGGCTGCCTCGATGGAGGCCATGGGCCTTGGCTGGTTGTCGTCGCATGGGTCGGGCAAGGGTGTCGACACGATCACCAGTGGGATCGAAGGTGCCTGGACGTCGAACCCGACGACCTGGGACATGGGCTATTTCGACCTTCTGCTTGGCTATGACTGGGAGCTGACCAAATCCCCTGCTGGCGCCAACATCTGGCACCCGGTCGGTCTGGGCGAAGACAAAATGGTTCCCGAGGTCGATGGTTCGGGCAAGAAGGTCATGCCAATGATGACCACGGCTGATATGGCGATGAAGCTCGACCCGATCTATGGGCCGATTTCCAAGCGGTTCCACGAAAACCCGGATCAGTTCGCCGATGCCTTTGCCCGCGCCTGGTTCAAGCTGACGCACCGCGATATGGGGCCGAAGGCCTGCTACCTGGGTGCGGATGTGCCTGCCGAAGACCTGATCTGGCAGGATCCGATCCCGGCTGTAGATCACGCTTTGGTCGATGCGGCGGATATCACCGATCTGAAAGCCAAGCTGTTGGCTTCGGGCCTGTCCATTGGTGAGTTGGTTGCAACTGCCTGGGCGTCGGCTTCGACCTTCCGTGGATCGGACCGTCGAGGTGGGGCCAATGGGGCCCGCGTCCGCCTTGCGCCGCAAAAGGACTGGGCTGCGAACGAACCCGAAAAGTTGGCCAGCGCCCTGTCCGTTCTGGAAGGCATTCAGGCTGATTTCAACGCTTCGGCTGCGGGTGGCAAGAAGGTCTCGCTGGCGGATCTGATCGTTCTGGGTGGCAGCGCCGCCGTGGAAGCGGCTGCCAAGGCCGCTGGCCAGGACGTCGAAGTACCGTTCACGCCGGGCCGTATGGACGCCAGCGCCGAACAGACCGACGCCGAATCCTTCGAGCCGCTTGAACCCAAGGTCGACGGTTTCCGCAACTATGCCCAGGCTGGCATGGTCACCCCGGTTGAGCACAACCTGATCGACCGTGCGCAGCTGTTGACCCTGACCGCGCCCGAGATGACGGCGCTTGTCGGTGGCCTGCGCGTTCTTGGCGCGAACCACGGTGGATCGGCGCACGGTGTCTTTACAGACGCTGTTGGCACGCTGACGAACGATTTCTTTGTCAACGTCGTAGATATGGGTGTCGAATGGAAAGCCGTCGATGGCGCTGAGCAGGAATTCGAAGGCCGTGACCGCGCAACGGGCGATGTCAAATGGACGGCGACCCGTGCCGACCTGGTCTTTGGGTCGAACTCGCAACTCAGGGCGTTGTCCGAGGTCTATGCCCAAGACGACAACGCGGCAAAGTTCGTCGCGGACTTTGTCGCTGCCTGGGCCAAGGTCATGGACGCCGACCGGTTCGACGTCGCCTGATCCAAGGCACGAATAACAACGGGGAACGCGGTCAGTTTGGCCGCGTTTTCTTTTTCGGGGCTAGGTGATCGTCTGCACCCAATCCTTGACTGTCACCGCGACCACGTCGGCATAATCCTGTGCGGAACAGCCTGTCACACGCTTGCGCGGTTTCAGATCGTGGTCGCCGTCTTCCAGCCAGAACAGCCGGATTGCAGGGCTGAGGGTATACCCGGGCACCTCATCGCGGGTGCCGAATGGATCGCGGGTGCCCTGGCAGATCAGTGTCGGCGTGGCGAGAGTTTCCAGATGCGCCGTGCGCAGAGTTTCGGGTTTTTTCGGTGGATGAAAGGGATAGCCCAGGCAGCAAAGCCCGGCGATCCTGCCTTGGGCGAACAGATCGTCGGCGGCCATGCTGGCGACGCGTCCGCCCATGGATTTCCCGGCGATAATCAAGGGGCCAACGGGGCGCAACGCCTCAACAATTTCCAGAAACTCGGGGATCAGTTTGTCGGCCCGGGGCGGCGGGCGGCGTGTGCCCGTGCGGCGGGCGGCCATATAGGCAAATTCAAATCGCGCGACATACAGACCATGAGCGGCAAGTGCCTCGGCAAACATTGTCATGGCGGGAGAATCCATCGCCGCGCCTGCTCCGTGGGCAAAAAGTACCGTCGCGGGGGCGGTTTCGGGGCCGTTGAACAGGAAAGTCGGGGCACTCATGAAAGAAGGGCGAGCATGTCGCGGGCGCGGGTCAGATCAGCCTCGGTGGTGATCTTGAAATTCGCCTCGTCGCCCAGAACGATTTGCACCGTCATGCCCGCTTCGCGCGCCACGGCCACGTCATCGGCGGCGTCGGCAGTCAGGTTTTGGTGGGCGTCAAGTATGGCGTCAAAGACAAAGCCCTGCGGGGTTTGTGCCCGCCAAAGTCCGTCCCGGCTGACCGGGTGAGCGGCGGTGTCGTCATTTGCGCTCCACAGTGCATCGACCACCGGCAGAGCAGCAAATGCCCCCGCTTGGGTGTCCAGTGCCTTGATGACATTGGTGATGACTGACCGGGGCACGAAGGGACGGGCGGCGTCGTGGATCAGGACGCGCTTTGGGCTATGAGCCGCCAGGGCCTCCAATCCGCGCCGGACCGAGACGCTGCGGCTGTCCCCGCCGGTAACGGGAGGCAAGAGGCGCGGGTCGTCGATGTCGGCAACCGACGTCTGATAGAGCGTTTGATGCGCTTCGGCGATGGCCACCTGAACCGCGTCGATCTCGGGCAGTTCCAGAAACCGCTGGATTGACCGCGCCAGAATGGCCCGGTCGCCAAGGCGCAGGTATTGCTTGGGCAGGTCGGCGCCCAGCCGACTGCCGCGACCTGCGGCAACGATTAAAGCAACGGTTCCCGCCGCCATGATGGCCTAGACGACCGTCACGGTCATTTCGCCGATGCCCTCGACGGTCAGGTCCATGGTGTCACCCTTGACCACGGCGCCGACACCAGAGGGGGTGCCGGACATGATCACGTCACCTGCGGCCAGTTCGAAATACTCGGACAGATAGGAAATCATCTCTGGCACCTTCCAGATCATCTGGTTCAGATCACCTTCCTGGCGCAGGGTGCCGTTGACGGACAGGGCCACACGGCCCTGGTCGGGGTGGCCGATTTCCGAAACGGGCTGGACCGGGCCAATCGGGGCCGACCGTTCAAAAGCCTTGCCGATTTCCCATGGCCGTCCGGTTTTCTTTTGTTCGCCCTGCAGGTCGCGGCGGGTCATGTCCAGCGCCAGCGCATAGCCATAGACATGGTCCAAGGCGTCTTCGACCGAGATATTCGTGCCGCCGGATTTCAACATGACCGCGACCTCGATTTCGTGGTGCACGTCCGAGGACTTCGGCGGGTAGGGAAATTCGCCGGATGTATCCAGGTTGTCCGGGTTCTTTTGAAAGAAAAACGGGTCTTCGCGGTCCGGGTCGTGGCCCATCTCGATCGAGTGGGCGGCATAGTTACGACCGATGCAATAGACACGGCGCACAGGGAAAGTCGCGTCGGTTCCGGCCACGGGAAGCGCCACCGGGGTCGGGGCGTCGATTACATGTTCGGTCATGGCCAGTCTCCTGAAATGCTGATTGAGGCTGACATATCACGTTGACATAGGCGCACAAGCGCAAGGGCCGCCGGTCACGTGGTCCGGGCGTGATCCTGAAGCTCCAGCCACAGCATTTTCCCACTGGGGGACCGGGGCAGGGCGTCGAGGAACACCACCCGTTTCGGCACCTTGTAAGCAGCCATATTGGCGCGGCACCAATTGATCAATTCGTCTTCGGTCAACTCGCCCTTCTTCACCACATAGGCGCGCACGGTTTCGCCTCGGCGCGTATCGGGTTGGCCGACGATACAGACCTCGGCCACGTGGGGGTGGTCGTGGATCATGGCTTCGACTTCGGTTGGCCAGACTTTGAAACCGCCGGTATTCACCATGCGTTTCATGCGGTCGACGATATAGAAATAGCCTTCGTCGTCATAGCGCCCGATGTCGCCGGTGCGCAGAAATGGCTTGCCGTCCAGTTCGATAAAGGCGGCTTTTGTCGCTTCGGGGTCGTTCCAATAGCCGAGGAAATTCTGGGGTGCGTTGACGATGATTTCGCCGGGTTCTTCCGGGCCCAGTTCGGCGCGCGTGTCGGGGTCGATGATCCGGGCATCCACGTCGAAGATCGGGATGCCAAGACATTGCAGGCGGGGTTTGTGAACGGGATTGATATGGGTCGGGGCCATGGTCTCGGACATGCCATAGCCTTCGATGTAATCGAGGCCGGTGATCTCTTTCAGCTTGCGCGCCACGGGTTCGGGCATGGCCGCGCCTCCGCCGCCGATCACCTTCAGGCTGGAGAGGTCATAGCTGGGAAGGTCCGGGTCATTCACCAGGTCGATCGCCATGGTCGAGATCGACCGCCAACGCGCGACCTTGTAGCGGCTTATGAGGTCGGCGGCGACCCTGCGATCCCAACGGCTCATGATCACCATGGTCTCGCCCCAGTAGATCGGGCCATTCATCGAGTTCTGCATGCCGGTCACGTGATAAAGCGGCAGAACCGCCAGCGAGGCCGACCCAAGTGCATCGGGTATCCAGGTCATGCCACCGACCAAGGTTACCATGACCGTGCGGTGCGTGTGCATACAGCCTTTCTGCCGCCCCGATGAACCCGAGGTATAGGGGATCAGCGCCAGATCGTCGGGGCCAACGGTCAGGGGCGGCGGCGCGATGTCGGTTGTCAGGGCGTCTTGCCAGCGCGTCACACCGGGGATGTCATAGCCTTGTGGCGAGGTATCGTGCAGCCCCTTGGGCATGGGGATTTCAAATGACGGATCGGCCATATCTGCATAGGCCGCGACCACGAGGTGCTTCAGACCCGAGGTCGAAAGTGCGGGCGCAATTTCCGCCAGCAATTCCTGTCCGGCGAAGGCCATTTTTGCCCCGGTATCTTCGATGAGATGCGCCAGTTCCTTGCCCCGGTTCATTGGGTTGACGGGCACGACAACCCCATTGGCGCGCAGCGTCGCGTAATAGGCGATGACATATTGTGGGCAGTTCTGCATGAACAGCATCACCCGGTCGCCCTTGGTCAGTCCTTGCGTGCTCAGCCACCCGGCCAGTCGGTCGACCTGGGCTTTCAGTTCGCGAAAAGTCAGTTGCCCACCATAGTAGTGGATCGCCGGTTTGTCGGGTTTGGCATCGGCCGTCAGGCGCAGGTTTTCATAGAGATTGCGTTCGGGGATTTCGAGGTGGTGCGGCAGGCCCGGGGGCCAAACCTGATAGTGGCGGTCAAACATCCGTGGCCTCGTTGGTCCAGGTGTCGCGAAGTTCGCGTTTCAGGATTTTGCCGATAGAGCTGCGTGGCAGGCTGTCGACCACGCGAAGGCCCGCCAGCCGTTGCAATTTACCAAGGCGGTCGTTGGTCCAGTTACGGACCGCTTCGGTGTCGATTGCTTGCCGGGTCGTCACAAAGCCGACGGGCGTTTCCCCCCACCGGTCGCTTGGCACCCCGACAACGGCGCAATCCGACACGTCGGGGTGGTTGGCCAGCACCTCTTCGATGTCGCGGGCAAAGATGTTGAACCCGCCGGAAATGATGACGTCCTTTTTGCGGTCGAGAAGGGTCAGAAAGCCGTCTTCGTCCAACCGTCCGATGTCGCCCGAGCGGATATAGGCCCGACCATCTGGGCTGATCCATGTGGCGTCGCGCGTTGCCTCGGGGGCGTCGCGATACCCGCGCATGATCGTCAGGGCATGGCCTACGATCTCGCCTGTTTCACCATCGGGGAGGATCGCGCCGGTGGGATCGATGATCTTGATATCCGCCCCCGGGGACACGCGCCCCACCGTGTGCAACTTGTCGGGGTATGCGCCCGCGTCCAGCATCGCTGTCACCCCGCCTTCGGTCATGCCGTAGATATTGATCATGCGGCCCGGCCATCGGTCGATCAGTTCTTGCAGCGTGGCCTCGGTATAGGGGGCGCTGGTCGACAGCTTGCAGGTGAAGGCCGACAGGTCGAACTGTTCGAACTTTGGGTGCGCCAAAAGCCGCTTGGCCTGCGCCGGGACGATCATCGCATGGGTGACGCGGTGTTCTTCGGCCAGTTCCAGAAAGGCCAGTTCGTCAAACTTGCGCAAAACCACGATTTGCGACCCGTTGCCGATTGCGGGCAAAAGGCCGGACAGAGTGGTGTTTGAATAAAGCGGTGTGGACACCAGCGAGACCTGGCCGGGACCAAAGCCGAAGGGGGCAAGTCGTCTGATCTGGCGATCGCGGAACAGGGCGTCGTGTTCGATGCCCTTGGGATGCCCTGTCGTGCCCGAGCTGTAGATGATCGCGAAAAGCGCATCCGGCGGTACGGGCCGCGGCGGTGCCGGGGAGGTGGCTGCGGCCTTTGCCTGAACATCGCTCATCGCCTTGGTGCCGGAAATGTCGGGGGCGAGTTCGTCGGCAATGATCAGTTTGGCGCGGCTGTTGCGCACCATGCGTTCCAAGGCGTCCGCCTTGGACGAGGTTGGTAGCAAGGCAATTGCCGCGCCCCTGGCCACGATCCCCAGCATGAGCGTTATGTGGTCGGCGGTGATGCCGCCCAGGGTTGCCACAACATCGCCCGGCGTAACGCCGAGGTCGCCCAGGGCGGCGGCAATGCGGTCCATTCGATCCACCAGTTCACAGAATGTCAGCCGCGTCGCGCCATCCACCAGAGCAAGATCGTTTGGCCGTTCAGCCGCATGGGCACGCAGCCGGGCGGGGAGGTCGGTGAAGACCTCTCCCTCGGCCAATGTGCCTTCCAGACGAATGACGGGCTGATCCATGGGGGTTACTTGCGCATTCGGGCGTGCAGCCCGCTGATGGTGGTAAAGGGCGAAATCGCCTCGGCGCTGGATTTGACGCACAGGACTGCCGCCCCGTCGGTGCTCAGGAACGCGCCTACAATCTCGGCTATGTCATCGCCGTCCCGGATCACGAAGCTGGCGGCTCCAAATGCCGCTCCCCAGGCGGTGAAATCGGGGTTCTTCAGATCTGTGCCCGAAATCCGATTGGGATAGTCCCGTTCCTGATGCAGGCGGATCGTGCCATAGGTGCCATTGTCCGAGATCACGATCTTGGGTGTCGCGCCATAGGCCAAAGCGGTGGCAAGTTCGTTGCCTGTCATCATGATGCCGCCATCCCCGGCAAAGGCCAGAACGGTTTGGTCCGGATACCTGAGCGAAGCGGCGACCGCGCCGGGGACGCCAAGCCCCATGGCGCCGCCGGCAGCGCCAATGGCTTTCTGCGTTCCGTTCCACGGCCAAGACTGATGCACCCAGCCCGAGAAGTTACCTGCATCCGTTGTGACGATCGTGTCTTTCGGAGCCTGGCGCGCCAGCTCGGCAACGACCCTTCCAAAATCCAGCCCGTCTGTCTGATCGGTGGGGGTATAGGACGTCAGTTTGGTTGTCGCCCCGGCAATCGTGTCCACCCAATCGGTATGAGCACCGTCCTTGACCGCGCAGGCGGTGGTGAGGGCGTCACAAAAGGCCGCAGGGTCGCAGGGCACCGACAGGTTGGCCCGAATGACGCGGTTCAACTTGTCGGCGTCGGGCCAGACATGGATCAGCGGCTGATCGGGCACCGGGGCCCTGGGTAAAGTGTAGCCTTGGGTCGGGGTGTCGTTCAGCCGTGTGCCGAGCGCCAGGATCAGGTCGGACTGCGACAGCGCTTCGACGTGTCCATATGGGATCTTAAAGCCAAGATGTCCTGCGAAGAGTCTGGAGCCGTTGTCAAAAATCTCTTGGTGTTTGAACGTCAGCGCAACGGGGATGTTGTGGGTTTCGGCCAGACGGTGCAGGGCCGCGCGACCCTTCGGTGTGTCCAGCCCGCCGCCTGCGATGATCAGGGGGCGGTCTGCCTGCGACAGCATCTCGGCGGCTTGCGCGATATCGTCTTGGCCGGGGCCTGTGCGCGTTACCGGGGTGGCGGCGGGCTGCGCGGGGGCGTCGACCTGATCGGATAACATGTCTTCGGGCAAGGCGATGACGACGGGCCCGGGGGTGCCGCTGACAGCCACCTGCCAGGCACGGGTGATGATTTCAACCAGTTGGGTGGCGTGTTGAACCTCCCAAATGCCTTTGGCCATGCCGCCAAAAAACTGGGTATAATCGACCTCTTGGAATGCACCGCGACCGCGTTCATGCCGGGCTACCTGACCGACCAAGAGAATCAGTGGAACGGCATCTTGCTCTGCGAGATGCACGGCGATCGAGGCATTTGTCGCGCCGGGGCCCCGGCTAACGGCGACGATTCCGGGCTTTCCGGTCAGTTTCGCGTCCCCCACAGCCATCAGACCGGCGCCGCCTTCGTGGCGGCAAATGACAGTTTGAAGGTGTGAAAAGCCATGCAAAGCATCAAGGAATGTCAGGTAAGACTCTCCTGGAACACAGAAAATCCGATCCGCTCCCAAGTCGACCAGTGCATCCCGCAGGGCCTCGGCTGCTCGAAGTATTTTGCGCGCCACGCGCTCCTCCCTTGACATATCCGTGTTGGTTTAGATTATCGCATTGCGAAACACAATTCCGCAAAAGGGCTGAAAGACCCTCGGAACCATAGAAACTGCCTTAAGGGAGGCCAACCCATGAAATACCTCGTCGCAACGCTTGCGCGCGTCAGTGCCGCGGGCCTGATCGCCACATCGGCGCTGGCTCAGACCACGGATGCCGAGCTGCCCAAGCAGCTGTCCTGGACCGCCTACGGCACCGGTTCTGCGGGCTATAACCAGTCGGTTGCAATCGGTGCTGCACTGCAAGACGCTTTGGGCGTGAACCTGCGCGTGCTGCCCGGCAAGAACGACATTTCGCGCACCGAACCATTGCGTCAGGGGCGTGTGGAATTCTCGGCCACCGGTGTGGGCGGAAGTTTTATGGCGCAGGAAGGCGTTTTTGACTTTGGCGCTGAAAACTGGGGGCCGCAGCCGGTGCGGGTGCTGATGGCCAACAACGGCGGTGCGATCAACCTTGCGGTCGGTGTGGCAGGCGACATTGGGGTCAAGGAGTATTCGGACCTGAAGGGCAAGCGCGTGGCCTATATCGTTGGTGCTCCGGCGCTGAATGTGAACACCGAAGCCTATCTCGCCTATGGCGGGCTGACATGGGATGACGTCGAAATCGTCGAGTTCGGCGGGTATGGTGCGTCGTGGAACGGGTTTATCGAGGGGCAGGTGGACGCGGCCTTTGCTTCGACCAACTCGGGTAAGGTTTACGAGGCCGCTTCGGGCCCGCGCGGGCTGTACTGGCCGCCGATCGACCCAGACAACGCCGAAGCGTTGAAGCGGATGACGGACATCGCGCCGTTCTTCACACCGAACAAGGCGGTGGTCGGAGCCAACATCGACGGTACGGACGGTTATCAGGGCGCAGGCTATGCCTATCCGGTGCTGATCGGCACGTCAGACACGGATGCCGACCTGGCGTACAACATGACCAAGGCCATGGTGGATCTTTACGACGCCTATGACGGTAACGCGCCGGGTATCGGTGGCTGGTCCATCGACAAGCAAGATATGACCTGGGTCGCCCCGTACCACGATGGCGCCATCCGTTTTTACAAGGAAAAAGGCCTTTGGACGGACGAAGCCCAGGCCCACAACGATAACCTGTTGGCACGTCAGGCCACATTGGCCTCGGCCTGGGAAGAGTTGAAGGCCGCAGCCCCGGACAACTGGGAAGAGGCCTGGGCCGAAAAACGCAAGGCCGCGCTGGCAGCCGGTGGGTTCCAGATCACGTTCTGATCCGACGGGAACGTGGCCGCCCCTCTATGACCTCCCGGTCGAGGGGCGGCACCTTTGCAGTTGAATTGAAGGCAGCCGAGCGTGAGCGACACCCAGGCATCGTTGAAAGAAGAAGCCGCCTTGGTCCCCATGGGAGCCGGGCGAACAGCCGTCATTGTCGGTACGCTCTTGGGCGTGTTCATGGTGGTGCACCAGCTGTTCAATCTGCGCATTGGCGGGCTTGTCCTGATCCAGGGCCGATACCTTTACCTGCTTGGTGGGTTATTCCTGGCCCTGTCTTTCCTGATCTTCCGTGCAAACGGGAAAAAGACCGCGTGCCCCGCCGTCCTGGACTGGGGGCTGGCAGCGGCGTCATTGATGGCAAGCGGTTATCTTGCTGTTATGGCGCAAAAAAACCTTTCCCAGGGGTGGGAATACGCCGCCCCCGAAGTTGCCCAATACGTGGCTTATGCCTTCATCGCCCTTGTGCTTGAGGGCACACGCCGCGCGGGCGGACTGGTCTTGTTCCTGATCGTGGGTGTCTTCTCGCTCTATCCGACCTTTGCCGGATCGGTCCCTGATCCGTTTTCTGGTTTTCAAAGCACCCTGTCCGAGGCGGTGACTTATCACGTCTATTCCTCGGAAAGTTCGTTCGGCATCCCCATGAAAGCCTTCGGCGGCGTGGTGATTGGCTTCATCGTCTTTGGTTCGGTTCTGCAACATACCGGCGGTGGCCGGTTCTTTAACGACCTGGCCCTGGCCTTGGTCGGGCGGTATCGCGGCGGTGCGGCCAAAGTGTCGATCTTTGCCAGCGGATTTATGGGGTCGATGTCGGGCAGCGTGATCTCGAACGTTCTGACGACCGGGTCTGTCTCTATCCCGGCCATGAAACGCACCGGATTTTCGGCCCGAACAGCGGGCGCCACCGAAGCCTGTGCCTCGACGGGCGGCGTGTTGATGCCGCCGATCATGGGGGCCACGGCCTTTGTCATGGCGTCATTCCTGTCGCGGCCCTATGTCGAAATCGCTTTGGCGGCGGCGATCCCATCCTTGCTGTTCTATTTCGGTCTTTTTGCCCAGATCGACAGCTATTCGGCGCGCCGTGGTCTGCGTGGACTGGCGCGGGCCGATCTTCCTTTGTTGAAAAAGACGCTGAAAGACGGCTGGCTGTATGTGACCGTTTTCGGATTGCTGATTTTCATGCTGGTCGTCTTGCGGCGCGAGACCTCGGCCCCGTTCTTTGCAACCGCGCTTTTGATCGCCGTGAACCAGCTTTTGCCCCAGCATCGCCTGAACTGGAGAAAGCTTGGAAACCTTGTCTATAGTGTCGGGGAAGGGTTGGCCGAACTGACCGCGATCTTGTTGGGGGTCGGGCTGATCGTGGGGTCGTTCTCGGCAACGGGATTGGCGGGCACTCTGGTCAACGAACTGGTTTTCATTGCGGGCGACAACACGTTTGTATTGCTGTTGATGGGCGCTGTGACGGCGTTCTTCTTCGGCATGGGGATGACCGTGACGGCCTGTTATATCTTCCTGGCGGTGGTCTTGGCCCCGGCGTTAGAGCAAGGCGGGCTGAACCAGCTGGCCGTGCATTTGTTCATTCTCTACTGGGGGATGGTCAGCTATATTACACCGCCGGTCGCTCTTGGCGCCTTTGCGGCGGCGACACTGGCAGGTGACAACGCATTGAAAACCGGGCTGGAGGCGATGCGCCTTGGCGGTGTGATCTATTTTGCGCCCTTCCTTTTCGTCTTGAATCCGGCACTGATCGGGCAGGCCCCGGCAGGTGAGGTGGCCATCGCCCTGACTTCGGCTCTGGCGGGGGTAGCTTTGGTCAGCATGGCGCTGCAAGGTCATATCAGCCTGATCGGGCCGATGCGAAGCGGTGTGCCTGGCCTTGCGCTGAGGTTAATGCTGTTCGCGGGGGGCTTGTTTCTTGCCTTGCCCGAGACGGTGTTGATCGGGCTGGGATATGGCACCAGCGCGGCGATTGGCTTGGCTCTTTGCGCCTTGCCTCTTGCTTTGGCCTATCGTGATGGGCAACGCAGTGAAGGGATGATTTGAAGGATATGGGACTGGTCGAAATGAATGTGACCGAGCAAGTTGTGCGCCTGGAACGGCAGGGATCGACGGGGATGATCGTGATCGACAACCCGCCGGTCAATGCCTCGTCACACGCGGTGCGGATTGGCTTGCTTGAGGCTGTCGAGGCGGCGGATGCAGACGATACGATCGATGTGATTGCCATCTATGGGGCAGGCCGCACCTTTATTGCCGGTGCCGACATTCGCGAGTTCGGCCAGCCTCGCAAGGATCCGATCCTGCCGCAGGTAAACAACCGGATCGAAGCCTGTTCAAAGCCCGTCGTCGCCGTGCTGCATGGCACGGCCCTGGGCGGCGGGTTCGAGGTCGCCCTGGCCGCACATGCCCGCGTGGTGGTGCCGGGGACTTTGGTGGGGCTGCCCGAGGTGACGCTTGGTGTCTTGCCTGGTGCTGGGGGAACGCAACGCGTGCCACGGCTGATCGGAATACGCGCGGCATTGGAGATGATCACCAGCGGTCGGCGCATACCGGCGGAGGAGGCCTTGGAAATGGGTCTGATCGACCGGATCGAAGTTGGGGAAGTCTCTGAAATCGCGCAAAGAATGGCCGATGAAGTTCGCGCAGGCACATTGCCGACCCGTCGTACCGGAGAGTTGACGACCGCACCGGATCAAGCGGCTCTGGACGATACGGCGTCGCGTTTGAACAAGACTGTACCGCATCTGTTTTCGCCCCACAAATGTGTTGAAGCCGTCGCGCTCAGCACCGGCCCCTTGGTGGAGGGGCTGGACAGTGAACGGGCGCTGTTTGGCGAATGCATTGACAGCCCACAGCGCGCGGGTCTGATCCATGCTTTCTTTGCAGAACGCGCCGTGACCAAGGTGCCCGAGGCCTCGGCGACGCCACGTGACATTGCCACGGTCGGTGTGATCGGCGGCGGCACCATGGGCAGCGGCATTGCCACGGCCTGCCTGTTGGCGGGCTATTCGGTGACCCTGGTCGAACGGGACGACGACGCCCTTGATCGCGGGGCGGCGACCATTGCGGGCAACCTGGCACAGGCCGTTAAACGCGGTAAGCTTGACCAGGCTCAGCGCGAGGCGATCCTGTCGGACAGCCTGACGCTTTCGACCAGCTATTGCGATTTTCGTGACACGGATCTGGTGATCGAAGCTGTGTTCGAAGACATGGACGTCAAGCGCGATGTGTTCCGCCAACTGGACGGCATCTGCAAGCCGGGGGCAATTCTGGCTACGAACACGTCGTATCTGGACGTGAACCTGATCGCGGAGGAAACAAAGCGGCCCGAGGATGTGGTCGGTCTGCATTTCTTTTCGCCCGCCCATATCATGCGGCTGTTAGAGGTCGTGGTCGCCGAGAAAACCGCTCCCGAGGTGGTCGCCACGGGATTTGCGCTGGCCAAACGTTTGCGAAAAGTGGCGGTACGGGCCGGAGTCTGCGATGGATTTATCGGCAACCGCATTCTGTCTCATTACAAGAAAGTCGCTGATTACCTTGTCATGGATGGAGCCTCACCCGAGCAGGTTGATCGCGCGCTCACGGGTTTTGGTTTTGCGATGGGGCCGTTTGCGGTGTCGGATTTGGCGGGGCTGGATATCGGTTGGGCCGCGCGCAAACGCAAAGCCGCGGATCGCCCGGCAGAAGAGCGTTATATCCCGATTGCCGACCGCGTCTGCGAGAACGGTTGGTTCGGGCGCAAGACTGGCAAGGGGTTTTATCTTTACGGCAATGGAAAGCCGGTTCTTAACCCGGATGTGATCAGGATCATCGACGAAGAACGCGCCAAGGCGGGCATCACCCCCCGCGCGTTTTCTGATGAGGATATCGTGGCACGCTTCATGACCGCGATGATCAGCGAAGCGACCCGCGTTCTGGAAGACGGGATTGCCATGCGCCCGGTGGATGTGGATGCGGTGTTCCTGTTTGGATACGGCTTTCCACGGTTCCGCGGCGGGCCAATGCATTACGCCGACACCATCGGTGCGGACGAACTGGTGCGACGGATCACGGCCTATGCGCAGGATGATCCCCATTTCTGGCAGGTGCCTGCCTTGTTGCAGCGCATGGCGGAAGAAAATCGTGCCTTTGCAGACTTTAAGGAGGCTTGAATGGACCTGAAATTCTCGGCCGAAGAGATCGCTTTTCGCGATGAGGTGCGCAGCTTTCTTGCACAAAACCTGCCGGATGAGGTGTCGTCCAAGGTGAAATGCGGTCAGGAATTGACTAAATCCGACATGGAGCGCTGGCATGCCATTTTGAACGCGAAAGGTTGGCTGGCGGCCACATGGCCGGTTGAATTTGGCGGTACAGGCTGGGGGCCGGTCCAGCGCCACATCTTCGAAGAAGAAGCCTGCCGCGCCGGAGCGCCACGTATCGTGCCCTTTGGCTTGCACATGCTGGGACCGGTTCTGATCCATTTCGGCAATGACGCGCAAAAGGCCCATCACCTGCCGCGCATTCTGGATGGCACGGATTGGTGGTGTCAGGGCTATTCCGAGCCGGGTGCCGGATCGGACCTTGCCAGTTTGAAAACCACGGCGGTCCGCGACGGCGACCATTTTGTCATCAATGGGCAAAAGACCTGGACGACCCTTGGTCAGCACGCCAACTGGATTTTCTGTCTGGTGCGCACCGCGCAGGGGGGCAAGTCGCAGGAAGGCATCAGCTTTGTCTTGGTCGATCTGAATACGCCGGGGATCGAGATGCGCCCGATCCGTTTGATCGAAGGTGGGCACGAGGTGAACGAGGTGTTTTTCGATGACGTGCGTGTGCCGGTCGAAAACCTCGTGGGCGAAGAAAACCAGGGCTGGACCATCGCCAAGTTCCTGTTGACACACGAGCGCACCAACATCGCGGGTGTCGGGTTCTCGATCCAGGCCTTCGAGCAATTGAAAGTACTGGCCGCAAAGGTGCGGCGGGGGGGCAAGCCTCTGGCCGCCGACCCGTTGTTTGCAGCCCGTATGGCCGAGGTCGAAATCGAAATCGAGGCCATGAAGATCACCAATCTGCGGATGCTGGCGAACGCCCAGAAAAACGGGCGGCCGGGGCTGGAAAGCTCGATGTTGAAAATCAAGGGGACCGTGGTGCGGCAGATGTTGAATGACCTGTCCCGGCGTGCGCTTGGTCCTGCCGCGACGCCTGTGCCCGGCGATGATCTGACCGGCAATTTCGAGATTGCACCGGCCGAACACACCCGCGCCGCGTCGCGCTATTTCAACAACCGCAAGCTTTCGATTTTTGGCGGATCGAACGAGATTCAACGCAATATTCTCGCCAAGGCCATGCTGGAGCTGTGATCCGATGAACTTTGAAATGACCGATGATCGTCGAATGATGGCGGAATCGCTAAAGCGATACTTTTCAGATCGTTATGACGGTGAAGCACGGGTTGGGCTGGCCTATGACGCGCCTTACTCGGATGCGGTTCGTTGGGCGGAAATGGCGGAACTTGGGGTGCTGATGGCGCTGGTTCCCGAGGCGCAAGGCGGGCTTGGCGGGAGCGGTTTCGATGTCATGACCGTGTTTCAGGAAATCGGCAACGCGATCTGCCCCGAACCGGTTTTGCCCGCGGTTATGGCGGTGCGTCTTTTGCTTGAGGCGGGCGAGGAACTGGATCCCCTGATGGGGGGGCATCAGCGCTATGCCGTGGCTTTGGGTGAACCCGACAGGCCCTATGATCCGGGAGAGATCGAGACACGTGCCGAGAAAACCGGTGATGGCTGGCAAATCAATGGGCGCAAGAGCGTTGTCTATGGCGCGCAGGTCGCGGATCGGCTTTTGGTCGTGGCGCGGAACGGGGCGTCCTTGTCTGTTTTCGAGGTCGAACCATCGGCAACGGAACTTGTTCCCTTCGGTATGGTCGACGGCGGCGGAGCGGCCGAAATCGTTCTGGATGCCGCGCCGGGCCGTTTGCTGATCGATGACGCAGAGGACGCTGTTTGCGATGCTCTCGATTTTGGTCGGCTTGCACTTTGTGCTGAGGCCGTCGGCGCGATGGATTACGTCTATGCGGTCACACTCGACTATTTGAAAACACGCCAGCAGTTCGGTCAACCTATTGGCAAAAATCAAGTTTTGCAGCACCGCATGGTCGATTTGATGACCGAGATCGAACAAGCACGGTCGATTACAATTCTGGCCGCCAGCCGCATGGCAAGCGATAGCCAATCGCGCACCGTATCCATGGCAAAGAACCTGATCGGCCGGGTCGGAAAGCTGGTCGCCGAAGAGGCCATACAGCTTCACGGTGGTATCGCGATGACCTGGGAATACCCGATCTCGCACTATGCCAAGCGCCTGGTGATGATCGACCACCAACTTGGTGACACCGACTATCATCTGGCGCGCGTGATGGCCCGGTATCAAGGTGCCTGAACGGTTTCAGCCCTTGCGATAGCGGAAGACACCTGTGGCGGTGGCGATCTTCTCGTCCAATTCGTCGTGGATTGTCGCCTCGGCAAAAAAGCTGGATTTTCCGCCACCAGTGCGCCGCCCTTCGGCGATCAAGAGATTGCCTTTTGGGCGGGACAGAAAATTCGTGTTCATCGACAGGGTCATTGCCATGACCTTGCGGTCAGGATCGCCCGTGTAACAGCCGCAATAGCCCATGACCGTGTCCAGCAAGACGGCATAAACCCCGCCGTGAGGAATGCCGTGCCGGTTCATAATGTTTTCGCTGACGTCCAGTTCAAACCGGGCATAGTCTTTGCTCCACCCGGCAATGCGAAACCCGATCAGGGACTGAAAGGGATAGGCGGCCTCAACCAGGTTTGGGTCGACTGAGACGTTCATCAGGAAATACCACGTCGGGAATGTTGGGACAGCGCTTTGCCCGCCGTGATCAGGTTTTCGCCGTACTTGTCGATCAAAACCTCGGGCGACACCAGAAAGGACGGGCCGCCGACGTTCATGCCATACAGACGATCCCCGTTTAGCGACCAAACCGGAACCGCGATGCCGTTGACCTCTTTGCGCCAGCCGCCGAACGAGGTGCAGAACCCGTACTTTTCATAGGATGTCAGCGCCTCTTCGACGCTTTCACGGATGCGGGTTTCTTCGTCCGGGCGTTCCTGGATGGCCAACGATACCATGTGAGACCGCTCGTCCTCGTTCATGCCGGCGACAACGGCGCGCCCGATCGAAGAATGGAACAGTGGAAGCCGAGCGCCGACGTTCATGGTCAGTGACACCGCCTGGTTGGATCGGCGTACGGCCATGTAGATGACCTGCAGGCGGTGACGTTCGGCCAGGGCAGCGGTGACATGTGGGTTTGGGCCTTCGCACAGTTTGCGCATCTCTTCCTTGGCCAGTTCTGCGATCTCCATGCCCGCCAGAACCCCATACCCAAGCGCCAGAACGCCCGCGCCCAGCCGATAGGTGCCGGTGCGTTCGGAATGGACCAGGTACCCAAGTTTGCGCAGCGTATAGGTCAACCGGCTGACCGTGGGTTTGGGCAATCCGGTGCGGGCGGCGATTTCCTGATTGGTCAGCGTGGTTTCGTCCAACCGAAAGCAGCGCAGCACATCCAGACCGCGGGCGAGCGCGGTGATAAAGTTCCGGTCTTCTCCGGTGCCGAGGTCTTCGTCGATCTTGTTCATGTCGTCCTTCCAGTCACCGTCCTTATATCACGGACGCGGCCATCAACCAGCCTGCGCCGCCTCTAGCCCCGAGATAGCGAACTCGGGGACGTGAGCACCGATTTTCAAGGCGCGTTCTGGGTTTGACGCATTGCCATCCAGTGCGCGCCGCTTGACGCCTTGCAGGATCGCGCCCATGCGAAAAAAGCAAAAGGCCAGGTAAAATCCAAAGTTTTCAATGGTGTGAATTCCGGTGTGGGCGCAATAGCTGTCGATGAATTCGTGATCCTCGGGCAGGCCAAGGGGTCGGCGATCCACCCCGGCCAAACCGCGCCCGACGTTTCCCGGCGGGCGCCGCCACTGCATGATCACGGCGGCAAGGTCGGCAAAGGGATGGCCAAGCGTCGACAGCTCCCAGTCCAGAACCGCAAGGGTTTCATAGCCGTTGGGGGCGATCAGAAGGTTGTCCAGTCGGTAATCTCCGTGAACCAGTGTTACGCGTCCGTCATCGGGTGGCACGTTTTCGTCCAGCCAGGCAATCAGGGCGTTCATCTGCGGGATCGTTTCGGTTTCGCTTGAACGGTATTGCTTGGTCCAACGGTCGATCTGACGGCGATAATAGTTGCCGCGCGGCCCATAGTCGGCCAGCCCGACGGCTTCCAGATCAACGCTGTGGATCGCGGCCAGAACCCGGCACATATCGTCAACGATTGCGCGACGCTGGTCGGGCGCGATGCCGGGCATGGCTGGGTCGTTGAACGTGCGACCTTCAACCCACTCCATGACGTAAAAGGCCGAGCCGATCACCCTGTCGTCTTCGCACAAGGCATACATTTTGGCGACGGGCACGTCCGTGTTGGCCAGCGCTGATTGCACGCGAAACTCGCGATCGACGGCATGGGCCGATTTCAACAGGATGCCAGGAGGTTTGCGGCGCAGGGCATAGTTTCCGGCAGGTGTCTTGATCCCGTAGGTTGGGTTGGATTGGCCGGTTTCGAACTTGGTGACCTCGACCGCACTGTCGAACCCCGGCAAACGGCCTGCCAGCCAAGTGCTGACAGCATCGATATCCAAGGACAAGGGCGGGGAGGGCATGGTGTTGCTCAAGTTCGTTTCAGTTGTTTTCGTTTTAGGGTGGCGCTCAACTCTATTCGCGGCGTGCTTTGGCCTGCAAGGGAAATGGCGATGAAATTCATGATCATACCGGGGCGTTTTCGGCATACTTGCGCAGTTCGGCACGAGCAACCTGGCGGCGGTGCACAGCGTCCGGACCATCGGCAAAACGCAGCGTGCGCAGCTTGGTCCACATCCGCCACAAAGGTTGGTCCTGACTGATGCCCTCGCCGCCGTGAAGTTGCATGGCCTCGTCGACAACTTTCAGCGCCATCAGGGGCGCAACGGTCTTGATCTGGCTGATCCAGGGCTGGGCGGCGCGGGTGCCTTCGGTGTCCATTTTCCAGGCCGCCTTCAGACACAAGAGTCGGGCTTGTTCGATCTCCATCCGTGCATCGGCGATAATGTCATAGTTTGCCCCAAGGTCGGCCAGCCGCTTGCCAAAGGCTTCACGCGTCAGGGCGCGGGTGCACATCAGTTCAAGGGCTTTCTCGGCGAGACCAATGGCGCGCATACAGTGATGGATGCGCCCGGGTCCAAGCCGTCCCTGGGCAACCTCGAACCCGCGTCCTTCGCCGAGGATCACTTGCGCAGCGGGAATACGGACATCGGTAAACCGCAGATGCATGTGCCCATGGGGGGCGTCGTCGTGGCCGAAGACCTCCATGGGGCGCAGCACCTCGATTCCGGGGGTGTCCGCGTCCAGAGCGAACATCGTGTGGCGGGCATGTTTGGGGGCCTTGGGGTCGGTGCAGGCTAACAGGATATACACCTTGCAATGGGGGTTGCCCGCGCCCGAGATCCACCATTTTTCCCCGTTCAACACATAGTCGTCACCGTCGCGCGTGGCCTCGAATGCCAGCTGTGCAGCATCCGAGGAAGCCAGGTTCGGTTCGGTCATGACATAGGCCGACCGGATGTCACCGTTCAGCAAGGGGGCGAGCCATTTCTCTTTCATCGCGTCGGTGCCATAGCGCTCCAATACCTCCATATTTCCGGTGTCAGGGGCCGAACAGTTAAAGGTCTCGGCCGCCAAGGGGACTTTGCCCATTTCCTCGGCCAGATAGGCATATTCGACGGTCGAAAGGCCAAAGCCCTTTTCACTGTCAGTCAGCCAAAAATTCCATAATCCCAGGGCCTTGGCTTTGGATTTCAAGGTGATCAGGATGTCCAGCTGACGATCTGTCAATTGAAATCGGTCACCGGAAGGGTGGCGTCCGATCTCGGTGTGATACTCGTGATCCAGTGGGGCGATGTCGTTGGCCACCATCTCGCGTACTTGTTCCACCAGGGGGCGGACGCGGTCGCTCATCCCAAGATCCATCAGGTAGTCCTTTCGTTGTTGATCAACCGCGCGGTATCGGCACATGCCGCGCGATATTCCTGTTCAAACCGGTCGACGCGCTCGGCCACCGGCACCACGTCACGGATCGCGCCGATGCCTTGGCCGGACCCCCATATGTCTTTCCATGCCTTCGGTTTTGACGAGCCGTCCTCGAAGCTCATTTTCGTTTCTTCCTTGGGAAGATCGTTCGGGTCCATGCCCGCTCGCGCGATCGACGGTTTGAGGTAGTTGCCCGAAATGCCGGTAAAGACTGACGAGGTCACGATGTCTTCTGCCCCGGAATTGGCGATCATGTACTTGTAGTCCGCGTCGGCGCGCGCCTCTTGGGTGGCAATGAAAGGCGATCCGGCATAGCCCAGATCGGCCCCCAAAACCCGTGCGGCCAGCAGGGCGCGACCCGTCGAGATCGACCCCGACAACAACAGTGGCCCGTCGAACCAGTCGCGGATTTCCGACACCAGTGCGAAGGGGGATTGTGGTCCTGCATGCCCTCCGGCCCCGGCCGAGACGGCGATCAGCCCGTCCGCGCCTTTCTCGATCGCTTTGCGGGCAAACGTGTTGTTGATCACGTCGTGCATGACGAACCCACCGGCCGAGTGCGCGGCTTCGTTCACTTCGGGGCGTGCGCCAAGCGATGTGATCCACAAAGGCACCTTCCAACGGGCGCAGATTTCGACGTCGCGCATCAGGCGTTCGTTCGACCGGTGCACGATCTGGTTGACGGCAAAAGGGGCGGCGGGCTTGTCGGGGTTCGCTTGGTTGTGACGATCCAGTTCTTCGGTGATCCGGGCCAGCCAACGGTCCAGCATGGTGGGGCTTTCGTCGTCTTCGTCGCGGGCGTTCAGGGCGGGGAACGATCCCACGATGCCGGCTTTGCACTGGGCGATGACCAGTTCCGGGCCCGAGACGATGAACATCGGCGCGGCCACCAAAGGCAATCGCAACGAGGCAAGCGGTGGGGGAAGATGCGGCATCACAGCACCTCGAACAGGCCAGCCGCGCCCATACCGCCGCCGACACACATGGTGCAGACCACCCATTTGGCGCCACGCCGTTTGCCCTCAATCAGCGCGTGCCCGACCATGCGGGCTCCGGACATGCCATAGGGATGCCCGATGGAAATCGCGCCTCCGTTAACGTTCATCAGATCGTCGGGAATGCCCAGGCGGTCGCGGCAATAGATGACTTGTACGGCGAAGGCCTCGTTCAATTCCCAAAGACCGATGTCGTCGATGGTCAGGCCATTGCGCTCCAACACCTTGGGAACAGCGAAGACCGGGCCGATGCCCATTTCATCAGGGGCGCATCCGGCCACCGCGATGCCGACGTACCGGCCGAGGGGGTGAAGGCCGCGCCTTTCGGCAGTTTTGGCCTCCATGACCACACTGGCCGAGGCTCCGTCCGAAAGCTGGCTGGCATTTCCGGCCGTGATGAACCGACCTTCCGCGATTTTCAGGCCATCCTTCTGCACGGGTTTCAGCGTCTCCAGATTGCCAACAGTTGTTCCGGGGCGGTTGCCTTCGTCCTTTTCCAGCCGTGTTGCCACCTTGCTGGTTTCCCCCGTGTCGCGGTCCGATTTCAGCATCACGCTATCAAGGGGGACGATTTCCTGGTCAAAACGTCCGGCGTCCTGAGCCGCGGCGGTTCGTGCCTGCGAGCGGACGGCGTAGGCGTCTTGCGCCGCGCGGCTGATGCCATACCGGTCGGCCACGACCTCGGCTGTTTCCAGCATCGACATGTACAAATCCGGGATGCGGGTGGTGAGTTCGGGATCGCGGGCGCGGTGAACGTTGCGATGGCTGTTCTGCACAAGGCTGACAGATTCCACCCCACCGCCGACAACGACCTCCATGCCGTCATGGATCACCTGCTTGGCCGCCGTGGCAATAGCCATCATGCCGCTGGCGCATTGGCGATCCATCGACATGCCGGCAACCGTATCGGGAAGACCGGCGGCCAAAGCCGACTGCCGCGCCACGTTGCCACCTTGTGCGCCTTGCTGGATCGCCGCGCCAAGAAGAACGTCTTCGACCTCGGCAGGTTCCAGTCCGGCCCGCTGCGCCGCATGTTCAATCGCGTGCCCGGCAAGGCGTTGTGGCTGGGTGTCGTTAAAGGCCCCGCGATAGGCTTTCCCGATTGGCGTTCGCGCTGTCGATACGATCACGGCGTCACGCATTGTGGTGTCCTCCTCGTTTCGCACAGTTTTGCAATGCAAAACAAGGTTTCGCAAGTGCTTGACGTGGGGAAATGCAACAGTAAGTTGCGATTCAAAGGTCCGCCATGCAGAATTTGGTTTTGCATTTCATTGCCGGGAGTAGGCGCCGATGGCTGCACGATTATTCGATCTGACCGGGCAGACCGCCCTTATCACGGGGTCGACACGCGGGATCGGTCTGGCAATCGCGAAAGCCATGGCCGACGCAGGCGCGCGCGTGGTGATTTCCAGCCGGACCGAAACGGCTTGCGAAGATGTTGCCGCTGAGATCAGGGCAGGCGGAGGCGTGGCGGAGGCGATCGCGGCAAATATCTCGCGCACCGAGGATATCGCGCGGCTGGTGGCAACGACCCAAGAGCGTTTGGGGCCCATCGACATCTTGGTCTGCAATGCGGCGATCAATCCCTATTACGGACCGTTCCTCGAAACCCCCGACGACGTTTTCGACAAGACGATCGCGGTCAACATCCGGTCCAACATGAGATTGGCAGCAGCGGTTGTACCTGGGATGGCCAAGCGTGGTGGAGGGGCCATTGTTGTCATATCGTCCATCGCCGCGTTCAAAGGGTCGAAGATGCTGGGGCTGTATGCCCTGACCAAGGCTGCCGACGTCCAGCTTGTGCGCAATCTTGCGGTTGCCCATGGCGGCGACAACATTCGGGTCAACGGGATCGCCCCAGCAGTTGTGCGCACCGAATTCGCCCGCGCATTGTGGGACGAGCCGGGGCGCGAAGAAGCCTTGGCCGCCAGTTACCCCCTGAACCGGATTGGCGAACCAGACGACATCGCTGGGGCGGCTGTGTTTCTGGCGGCGCCCGCCGGGGGATGGATGACCGGGCAAACCCTGATCATTGACGGGGGCTGGTCCATCTCGGACGGCTCTACCGGGTAACCTTGGACGCCATTTACACTCATGACACAGCCGCTAAGACTAGCATCCAGGAATTGGGCAGGTGTTTCATGGGTCACGGCGAGTCAAAGACAGACGGTACGCAGGCGATACGCCGTGCCGCGCTGGTTCTGCGCCAGGTTGCCTATGGGGCTCAGACCGGTGTCAGCCTGAAAGAACTGTCCGAGGCCACGGGGCTATCGCGGTCAACCGCGCACCGGATCGTCAAGGCGCTTCAGGACGAAGGTTTTTTGGACTATGACGCCAAGGCCCGCCGCTATGTCATCGGAGACTTGCCTTTCGAGTTGGGTCTGTCGTCATCGACACGTCGACAGGACGAAGTTCTGTGGCGTTCGACCGTGGATGCCCTGAGCGCGTTCAGCGGAGCGACCTGCTATTTGATCGGTCGCAGCGGCAGCGAATGCGTCTGCCTGTACAAGGCCGAGGGGAATGCTGTGATCCGCGCGATCCCCGTTGAGGTCGGTCAGCGTCGTCCTCTTGGGGTCGGGGCCGCCGCAACCGCGCTGTTGGCCGACGCCTCGGAAGGGGACCGTGAGGCGGTTTTAGCCGCTATCGAACCCTTGTTGGAAATGTACCCCCATCTGGATACAGACCGAATCCGTTCCAATGTGCGCCTCGCCCAGGACGCGGGATTGTCGGAAAGCAGCGGTCAGGTCGTCGATGGTCTTTATGGCTTGGGTATGGTTTTGCCGACCGAACGAGGCGGGGGCTCATTGGCGATTTCGCTGGCAGCGCCGCAAACAGTCGTGTCCGAGGCCAAGGCGTCGGCGTGGAAAGATTTTCTTCGCAACATTCGGACGCCCATGTCCGCCAATAGCTAGGCACAGAAACTGGAATACGCAGCCTCGTATTCCGTGATCAGGCGTTGGCAGAGGTCTGCAGTTGTCGGAATGTCGTGGATCGACCCGACGCCTTGGCCGGCCGACCAGACAGTTTTCCAGGCCTTGGCTTCATTCTCCATATCCAGTGTGCCGTGACCCTGATTTTTGTCGAGACTGACGCCTGCGGCCTGGATACTGGGCATCAGGAAATTGGCTGGCACACCGGAAACATTGGGAGTGTAGACAATGTCGGATGCCGATGCATCCACGACCATGGCCTTTTGTTCGTCGCTGACCGTGGCTTCTTGGGTGGCGATGAACCGGGTACCCAGATAGGCCATGTCCGCGCCCATCATCCGAGCCGCTGCGATATGCCGCCCGGTCGAAATGCTGCCCGCAAGAACGACCGTTCCGCTGAAAAAGCTGCGGATTTCATCGACCAGGGCAAAGGGCGACAGGGTGCCCGCGTGGCCACCAGCGCCAGCGCTCACCGCGATCAGGCCATCGACCCCGGCCGAGGCTGCTTTGCGTGCGTGCCGGGTGTTGATGACGTCATGAAAGACCAGGCCGCCATAGCTGTGCACCGCATCAACCAGTTCGGGGACCGCACCGAGCGAGGTGATGACCAATGGCACCTTGTGTTCGACCACACGCGCCAGATCGGCCTCTAGCCTGGGATTGGATTTGTGGACGATCAGATTGACGCCAAAGGGGGCCGCAGGGCCTATCCGCTCGCGAATTTCGGTGAGCCAGTCGTCGAAGCCCGCTGTCGAGCGTTGATTGAGGGCGGGAAAAGTGCCGACCAATCCGGCGCGGCAGGTTTCAACAACCAGTTCCGGACCCGAGGTCAGAAACATGGGCGCCACGATGGCGGGAAGGCGCAACTCGCTGAAAATGGTTGGCAGGCTCATTCGGGTGTCTTTGCCGTTTGTGCCGCAAGCCCGCCAATCAGCGTTTTTACAACGTCCGATGCGATGTCTTCCGGCGTCAGTGTGCCCGCCGGATCATACCAAAGGGCGATCCAGTTCAGCGCGCCGGTCAATGTGAAAGTGATCGTACGCACATCGCCCGCGGCCAGGGATCCATCCTTGATTCCCGTGACCACCACCCGGCGAATGGACTGATCTATTTCCCGCTTTAGGGCGCGAAATTTCTTGCGACTTTCCGGGGACAGCTCGTGGTCCGCTGTGCGGATCACACATTTGCCGAAGGGCTTTGTCATGATGAGCGCATAGTTCAGCATCAAGGCCTCGAGCCGGGCGCGACCGCTGCCGCCGGCTTCGGCGACCTCGGTTGCCGCAGCCTGGATGCTTTCAAGCCCACGACGCACACAGGCGAACAGAATGTCATCTTTGTCCGCGAAATAGTGATAGATCGTTGGCTTGGTTACACCAAGCGAAGCCGCCACATCACCCAGTGACGTGGCGTGGAACCCTTTCTCGTTGAACGACGCCAGCGCAGTGGCCAGGACCGCCTCGCGCTTGACCTCGCGGTCGCGGGCGCGCTGTTCGGCCGAGGGCCACGGGGTGGGGGCTGAAGATGCCATAGGGCCTGCCTTTGACGAGAATTACCTATTGTTCGCCTATATACTCATGAGTAAATACTCTTCTCAATAGAAGAATCAAACGGGGCAGGGGCATGAGTGATACGTTGATCCATTCACATTTTGACGGGACCACGGGGCTTGGCCGCATTGTCTTTGGCAGACCTGAAGCAATGAATGCGCTCAACCAACCGATGGCCGATGCCTTTCGGACCGCCGTGCAGGACATCACCGCGCGCGAAGGGTTGCGGGCAATCCATATTTCTGCCCAAGGAAAGGCCTTCGCGGCAGGGGGCGACATTTCGACGTTTGCCGATCCGGCGAAAGCGCCGGACGCTATCGACGATCTTCTGGGTGCAATCAATCCTGCAGTGTTGGCGCTTGCGCGTTGCCCGGTTCCCGTGGTCACCGCGGTTCAGGGTGCTGCTGCCGGGGCGGGCTTTGCCTTGGCGCTGGTCGGGGATTTCGTGCTGGCCAGCGAAAAGGCAATGTTTGCAGTGGCCTATACCAAGCTGGGCGGCTCACCCGATGGCGGTTTGACCCATGCCCTGGCCCGTCGTGTCGGCCCGGCGCGGGCCCTGGAACTTTTGATGGCCGGAGCCGTTCTCAGCGCGCAAGAAGCCGTGGAGCTTGGTGTCGCCAGCCGGTTGTTGCCCGCCGAAGGATTTGATCAGGCCGCGCTCGATTTCACCCTGTCTCTGGCGGCAGGCCCGACGCTTTCCTTTGGGTCCTGCAAAGCTCTTTTGGCCGAGCCAATGTCGCTGTCCGATCAATTGGACGCCGAACAGGAGGGCTTTACCACGATTGCCCAGAGCCGGGATTTTGCCGAAGGCGTCTCGGCCTTTGTCGAACGACGCACCCCCAAATTCATTGGCCGCTAAGGGCCGGAAAGCGAAGCAAAAATGACCGCTTATGTTGCCGGGTACACCCGTACTCCCTTTACTTTTGCCCGCAAGGGGGCGTTGGCGCCTGTGCGCCCGGAAACGCTGGGCGCCCATGTGATCAGGGCGCTTTTGGAAAAAACGAATGTGCCGGGAGACCAGATCGAGGACGTGGTTTGGGGCTGCGCCTTTCCCGAAGGTGAGCAGGGGTTGAACATCGGTCGTGTGGTGGCCTTGGAGGCCGGGTTGCCCGTGACGAAAACATTCGCCCGGCGCAATCCGTCAATCTGCCAGGCAACGGGCGAGATCTGGACGCATTGCTGGATGCGGGCGGGCCAATGGCAAAATACGCAGAATGCGTTCTGGGGCATGTCATTGGCTATTCCGCAAGACTTGCCGGTAAGATCGCGCGAAAGGCAGATGACGTCGATTTTGCATGACGCTTGGGTATTCATGGCGCTCTGGTCCGTTAGAGCTTACCCGGCGGATCGGTTCCACGAGACTTGACCACATCTGGTCGCAGCATGGCATCAATCCGGTTGCCGTGCCCGAAGCTGGCGCCGCTTCGGGGCATCGTGGTCCAATGGTTTCGACATCGGATCAAATATCGGGGAACGGTGCGGGCGCACTGCGCGATCTGGGCGATGGTGTTGCCTGCTTTGAAGTGCGCACCAAACTCAATGCCCTGTCGACGCATGTGTTCGACGCCTTGGAGGATACGCTCGGACGTGCCGGAAAGGATTTCCGGGCCTTGGTGATCGCCAACGACAATGCGCGGGCGTTTTCTGCCGCCCACACCGGCGGCAATCGCGACCACGGGCCAATCCGGATACCTCAGCCTTATGAGCACTGCGCGTGCTCAGCAAATGGCGGGGCGCGCCACCGAGACGGGCGTTCGCACGGCCAGTTTCCTGGCGCGGGTGCTGACCGGTCCGGCAGACGGCGACATTCGCAGTCCTCTGAGCGAGCAAGACATTGTCGCGCCTGAGCGGCATGCCATGGTCGAACTGGCAAAGACCGAGGAAACCAGGGCACGCATCTCGCATTTCCGAACGACGGGCAGGCCGTTGCGTAACTAGCCTCTGCGCGGTTTGCCAGAGTGGGTGAACCCCGGATCGACAAACTGGCGCTCGGCGGTCAGGGCATCTTCGGCGCGGCCGCCACGATCTGCGGGGGTAACATCATGGTTCATGCGCCGAAAACCCTCGTCTTCCAGACGATGCTCGGTCATCGTGGTTTTGACCACATCCGTGTCTCGGAAATCGAAAAGATGGGCCGCAAGGCGGTCGACTCGAACGAGCTGTTCTTCGAGGACTTCGAAATTCCCGAAACCAACCTGATCGGCGAAGAGGGGCGCGGGTTCGAATACATCCTGCATGGCATGAACCACGAACGTGTCCTGATCGCCGCCGAAGCCGTGGGGTTGGGGTTTGCCGCGCTAAACAGGGCGACGAACTATGCCAAAGACCGCGTCGTCTTCGACCGTCCCATTGGACAGTACCAGGCGATTCAGCACCCGTTGGCGATAATTCTGGCGGAACTCGAAGCCGCTTGGCTATTGGTCATGAAAGCTGCCTGGGAATGCGACAACGGTCAGTCCTTCGGTGCCTCGGCGAACATGGCCAAATATCTGGCGGGCGAGGCCGGTTTCAACGCCTGTCAGCAGGCCGTCATGACCCACGGCGGTTTCGGATACGCCAAGGAATACCATGTCGAACGCTATCTGCGCGAAAGCCTGATCCCGCGTATTGCCCCCGTTTCACCACAAATTGCACTTTGCTTTTTCGCTGAGAAAGTGTTGGGACTTTCATGGTCATGCTGAGAGAGGTTCCTATGGCAGGTCTATACTTTGAAGAGTTCCGCGAAAATCAGGTGTTTAAGCACGAACTGACGCGCACCGTCAGCGAGGCGGACAACACCATGTTCTCGCTGATGTCGATGAACCCGCAGCCTTTGCACATCGACGCCCATTTCGCCGAAGGCACCGAGTGGGGGCAGCGTCTATTCAACTCGATGTTCACTTTCGCGATCATGGTCGGGATGACGGTGCAGGACACGACGCTTGGCACCACCATCGGCAACCTTGGGTTTTCCGAGGTGACTTTCCCCGCGCCGGTTTTCCACGGCGACACACTGCGCGCCGAGACGCGCGTTTTGTCGGTGCGCGAAAGCAAGTCAAAACCCGATCGCGGCTTGGTCGAATTCGAGCACAGCTGTTTCAAACAGGACGGCACATTGGTCGCGCGCTGCAAGCGCATGGCGATGATGCGCAAACGTCCCGAAAGCGAGGTTTGATCCGCTTTCGTGCGCGGCGATAGCGAGCGCAAGTTTGCCAAGGCCTGCGGCGGTGATGACGATGCCTTGATCCTCGACCTTGAGGATTCGGTTGCCGAGGGCGAAAAGGATGCCGCCCGCGCCCTTGTCGCAGTCATGCCGCATGGCCCTGATGGAATCGTTCTTCCCAAATGTGAAAGGCCCGACGACCTGCGCTAACTGGCCCAATCCCTTGCGGCGTTCGCGGCGGCGCACGCGAGGGGTTTCACAAACCCTTCCGAATGGCCCGAAACCTGTGCCTTGCCGGGGCCGCCGCTGCGGGTGTGGTCGCTATTGATACGATCTGTGCCGTGCTTGACGATCTTTCCGTTGTCGAGGCCGAGGCGAAGGCCGCCCGCCGTGACGGGCACGATCTATACCAGTATCGCCACGCCGACCGAGGCTTCGGGCATCCGTTCCTTCTTGGCCATGCTGGTCGCAGCATGGGAACGCAAGCCGAGCTTTCCCGTTGTCGCCGTCGCCTTTGAACATTTCCCGGCACAACAGCTGGGCAAGGCAAAGGACATGCTGTCGCTGGTGCAGTCGGGCGTTGCGGATATCGCCTATGTCGGCGCGTCCTATGTGTCGGACAAGCTGCCGCTCAGTTCGGTCGGCGAACTGCCCGAGGCGTTTTCAACGTCCTGCGAAGGGACGTTGGCGTTCTGGGAAATCGCCAAGCCTGGCGGCCCACTTGATCAGGCCGAATTTGCGCCAGAAGGCGTCCGTGTCCTGGCCGTTCTGGTCCTGTCGCCCTATCAAGTCTTTGCCTCGGGTGAGATGTCATCGCTTTCCGACCTTGAGGGCATGAAGGTACGCGCCACCGGTGCGGCCAAGCAGATCGCCCTGACCAAGCTGGGCGCGGTGCCCGTGTCGGTGCCCGGTCCTGAAACCCGCGACGCGCTGGCGCGTGGTACCGTGGACGCCATCGCCTTTCCGCATGGCTCGATCGCGCCTTATGACCTGACACCTCACCTGAAAACCGCAACCGACGGAAGCAATTTTGGTTCGTTCGTTGCGACTTTCATGATCTCGCAGTCCAAATACGACAGCCTGCCTGCGGATGTGCAGACCGCGCTGACCGAAGCCGGGGCGGCCGCCACGGTCAACGGCTGCGAGGCAACGGACGCCGCAACGGAAGCCAACAAGCAGTCCATCATGGACGGAGGCGTGACGTTCTTCCAGTTCCCCGCCGAGGAACAGGTCAAGCTCGAGGCCTCGATGGCGACAGTTGGTGACGAATGGGCCGCCGACCTGGACGGACGCGGCAAGCCGGGGACGGATATTCTGGCCGCTTTCCGCGCCGCATTGGCCAAGTAGAAACGGATATTGGAAAAATTCCGGGGCGCTCCGCATATCGCGGGGCGCCTATTCTTTTGTGGTCGCTGCGATCCCGCGCAGTTCGGTTTTCAAGACCTTACCATAGTTATTCTTGGGCAGGTCATCGACGAAGACATAGCGTTTGGGTTTCTTGAACCGGGCGATCTGGTCGGTGCAGGCCTGATCCAGGCTGGCCGTATCCGGAGCTTTGCCTTCGGGCACAACGAAAGCCACGACGATTTCGCCCCATTCCGGATCTGGCTGACCGATGACCGAGACCTCGCGCACCCCGGCGTGCGTCAGCAAGGCTTCTTCAACCTCGCGCGGATAGATGTTCGACCCGCCCGAAACGACCAGGTCTTTGGCTCTGTCGTGCAGGAACAAATACCCGTCTTCGTCGAGATGCCCCATGTCTCCGGTCCAAAGCCAGCCGTCGCGCAAGGACTTGGCGTTGGCTTCGGCATTGTCCAGATAGCCGAGCATGACAGCGGGGCCGCGTACAACAATTTCGCCAATTTCACCTGCAGGCAGGGGGCTGCCTTTTGCATCAACGACCGCGACTCTGGCCACGCTATGGGCCCGGCCGACAGATCCCAGCCGTTTGGTCCAATTCGGGTGGTGGCGATCCGCAATGTCGTCACGCGACAGGGCTGTGATCGTCATTGGTGTTTCGCCCTGGCCATAAATTTGCACGAACTTCGGTCCGAAAACTTCCAACGCATCCTGGATGTCGGCCACATACATTGGGCCACCGCCATAAACGATCGTCTTTATACCTTCGCCGGTCTCGCCGTGCGCGCGTGCCGCGGCTACCAGCCGTTTTACCATTGTGGGGGCGGCGAACATGGACAGGTTGTCCAACGCTTTGCCAAGCTCGAAAATTTCGTCAGGATTAAAGCCCCCGCTTTCCGGAACCACATGGCGCGCGCCACGCAGGACGTGGACAAAGTTGTACAACCCGGCTCCGTGTGACATGGGCGCTGCGTAAAGTGCCGCATCTTCGGGCTTCACGTCGTCCACATCGGCCAAATAGCTGAGAGACATCGCCATCAGATTGCCGCAGCTCAGCATCGCCCCCTTGGGGCGACCCGTGGTGCCCGACGTATAAAACAGCCAGGCCGGGTGATCCATTTGCATGGGTTCGGGCACTGGCAACCCAGGTGATGCCAGCATGGTCTTGAACGCGTCGCTTGCGATTTCAATGATCTCGGCTTTGACACCCGCAACGCGCAGCGGGTTCGCATCGCGCGAAAAAACCAGCCTGACATCCGCGTTCGAGATGATCCAGGCGACCTCTTTCGCGTGTAATTTGCCATTGATCGGCACCGCCGTCGCGCCCGCGTACCAGATGCCGTAAAGCAGGCTCAGGTATTCAGGGCAGTTCGGCAGAAACACCGCGACGCGATCGCCCTTGGCCAACCCGCCTGCCTGCAAAGCCGCCCCTATGGCGGCACTGTCGCGGGCAAGAGTGTTGTAATCCGCCACGCAACGCCTGCCGAGAAAAAGCGCATCTCGGCCGGGGTTTTTTCGGGCTGTACGTGCGAGCCACTCTGCTGGATTCATGGTGGAATTGTTCCTGGTTTTTCTGCTGTTAGATTGGCAAAAAATCTATTTTTTGTAAAGGGTTGAGGGGCGGGTCTCATGAGGTGCTTGAGCTTGCAATGCCGCCAAGCTTTCCTCTTGCGGTCATTCTCGTCTATACGTTGCGCACTTGAACGATACACAGACTTTTCGACACGAGACGATGACACAGAACCAGGCAGACAGGCTCTCCGTCGCGCCTATGATGGATTGGACAGATCGGCATTGCCGGTATCTGCATCGGCTTATGTCGCGGCGGGCGCTGCTTTACACGGAAATGGTGACCTCACCTGCCTTGGTGCGGGGTGGCGCGGTGCATTTGTTGCGTTTTGACGATCAGGAACATCCCGTGGCCCTGCAACTTGGTGGTTCCGACCCCGCCGAACTGGCCGAGGCCGCGCGGATGGGCGAGGCCGAGGGGTATGATGAGATCAACCTGAACGTCGGTTGTCCGTCAGACAGGGTGCAATCGGGGACTTTTGGCGCAGTGCTGATGAAGACGCCCGCCCTTGTGGCGGACTGTCTGTCGGCCATGCAAACGGCGGTTTCGGTGCCCGTGACGGTGAAATGCCGGATCGGGGTCGACGACCAGGTTCCGGCCGAGGTGCTGCCGGATTTTCTCGCCCAAGTGCAGGACGTCGGTGTCGCGGGCGTGACAATCCATGCCCGAATGGCCTGGCTTCAGGGGCTTAGCCCCAAGGAAAACCGCGACATTCCGCCGTTGGACTATGATCTTGTTTTTGAAATGAAAAACAGATTTCCCGACCTGCAAATATCGATCAATGGCGGGGTGCAAAACTTGGCCCAGGCAAGGGCGTTTCTGGATCGTGGTATCGATGGTGTGATGATCGGGCGATCAGCCTATCATTCACCATGGGACATTCTGGGAGAGGCGGATCGGGTGATTTGGGGTGAAGCTCCGCCGTTCCAACACCCTTCTCAGGTGGTCCACGCCATTCTGCCCTATATCGAAAACCACCTTGCCGAGGGCGGGCGGCTGCATTCGATCACCCGTCATATGCTGGGGCTGTTCCAGGGTCGTCCTGGTGCACGGGCCTGGCGGCGGGCCTTGTCGGAAAACGCCCATGCAAAGGATGCGGGCGTCGACGTGGTCGAATCCGCGCTGGATCACCTGTTTCAGAACGCCGCAGAATAAATCAGCCCGGTTTATAGTCCCGGTTTGCCTCGGGGTCGGTGGTGTCAAAGGTCAGGGCGGCAAGAGCATCCCACAATTCCGGCGGTAGCTTGGCCGACGCCCAGTCGAGCGTTTCAACCACCCGTTCGGGTTTGGACACGCCGATCACCGTTGACGCAACCCGAGGATCGCGCATCGAGAATTGCAAGGCGGCCGCGCCAACGGCCACGCCATGTTCGGCGCAAAGCGCTTCGATCGCACGTACGGGTTTCAGGGCCTCTTCATCGGCGGGCGTATAGCTGATCCGTGGTGCGGCGTTGGCGCCTTTCGCCAGTACGCCGCCCGCATAAGGCGCCGCGTTCAGGATCGCCATGCCTTTGGAATGGGCATAGTCGAACAATTCATCCGCGCTTCGGTTCAAAAGGGTCCAGCGGTTATGGTTGATCAAGGCGTCAAACGGACGATCCTTAACGATCGGCAACATGATATCCAGGCGCCCCATGGCCAGACCAACGGCGTCGCACAGGCCTTCCTCTTTCATCTTGAACAATTCGTCCAAAGAACCACCTTCCCCGGTGATGTCACCCAGATCCGCGCAGTGTTCCGGGTCGTGCAGATGCAGGATGCCGACCCGGTCGACACCCATACGTGTCAGGCTTTCTTCCAAAGATCGCCGTGCACGATCCGCATCGAACCGCCCCGTTTCCATGTCGCGATCCATCTTGGTCGAGATCACGAAACCCTCGGGCAACCCCCCGCGCGCACGAATCGCATCGCCGATCCGTTTTTCGCTTTCGCCCATGCCATAGTTGTTCGATGTATCCAAACAATTGACCGGCCCCTCGAAAATGGCCTCCAAAGTGGCCTGGGCGCGGGCGTTGTCTACTGCATAACCATAAGTATCGGGCATGCTGCCCAATGCCGAAGTCCCAAAAATCAGCGGCGTGACTTCGACGCCGGTGGCTGCGATCTTGTTGGTTTTCAAAAGAATTTCCTTTCTCAGATCGATCCGGCCTCAACCATATAGTTGTTGGCGCTGCACATGGCCGCGTCATCAGACGCCAGAAAAACGACCATACGCGCGACATAGACGGGGTCAATCAGGTCGGGCAAGCATTGGCGTTTTTTGTGGGCTTCCAAAGCTTCGGGCGTGGCCCAGAGTTCTTTCTGCCGGTCGGTCATGATCCAGCCCGGGACAACGGTGTTCACACGAATGCGGTCGCGGCCCAGATCGCGGGCCATCGTGCGAGTCAAACCGTGCACGGCGGCCTTGGCCGATGTGTAGGCCGGAAAGCCTCCACCGGCTTCCCACCAGCTGTTCGACCCCATGTTGATGATCGACCCGCCGCCGGCGGCGATCATATCGGGGGCCACGGCCTGGATGGCAAAGAACATGTGGCGCAGGTTGGTGGCCTGGCGTTCGTCCCAATACTCGGGCGTTACGTCGCGCCAGTCGTGGCGATCATCGCGCGCGGCATTGTTCACCAGAACTGACGCCGGCCCCAGCTTGGCCTTCAAGGCGGCCAGCCCCGCTTTCATCGCGTCGATGTCCCGCAAATCGCAGATTTCATAGTCGACCGTGCCGTCGATGCCCTCAACCAATGCCGTGCTGGCCCCTGCGTCCAGATCCAGAAATCCAACCTTGGCCCCCTGAGCCGCGAACGCGCCGACGATCTCGGCCCCGATGCCCTGCGCACCTCCGCTGACGAAGACGGTTTTTCCTTTCAGGCTCGGATAGATAGCAAACTCTGGCATGTTGGCCTCCCTTATTCTTCGTGCATGTGAAAAGGCGAGGGCGCTGTCAGGCCCCCCGCCAATCGACACGGCCGTTTTCCTGCGACGGTGTTACTCGTGAATGCCGTCGGCGGTAAACCCGCCGCCATGATACACCACGTCAGGCGCATCGGCAGCCGGCTTTTCCAATTTCGCGTCGATCTCGGCGCGGAAATCGTTGCCGTTGTCCTGGGGTTGCCAGCCTAACCAGTCGATCTTGGAATTGTCCCAGAACCGCGAAGAATTGTTCGACACACCATAGATGATCGGGCATCCAAGCTTGGGCACATCAAAGATACGTTCGATCAACGCCCCGAAATCCGCATAGCTCATCCATGTCGACAAGGTCCGGTGTGAGGTCGGTGCCGGAAAGCTTGAGCCGATACGCACGACCGCAGTTTCGATGCCGAACTTGTTGTAATACATGCTGGCCATCATCTCACCAAAGACCTTCGAGACGCCATATAGCCCGTCAGGCTGAGGATAGACGGTGTTATCGATCACCTGTTCCTGCTTGTAAAAACCAACCGCATGGTTGGACGATGCAAAGATGATCCGGGGCGAGCCGTGCTTGCGGGCCGCCTCGTACAGATTGTAAATCCCGTCGATATTGGCGTTCAGGATCGGTGCCCAGGGCTGTTCGACCGAGATGCCGCCGAAATGCACAATCCCGTCACAGCCTTTCACCATCTCTTCAACGGCCGCCTTGTCTCCCAGATCGCAGGGCATCAGTTCTTCGTTGTCCGCAGCTTCCCCCAGATCGCCGATGTCCGACAAGCGCAGGATCGGTGCCAGGTGCTTTAGTCGTGTGCGCATCTCGGTGCCAAGCCCGCCTGCCGCTCCGGTAATCAATAGTCTTTTCATGATGTTATCCTTCGAAGTTGTGTCTGTTGGGCGCGCTGATCCGCGCCAGGAAATCCAGGGTCGCTACCCGCATTGGCGCGCTTTCCTTATGGCCGGTGTCGGGGTCGATGATCGTGGTAAGGTTCTGGGGAACCTCGCTGTATGCGGCGCTGACACGGCCCAGTGCGGCAGCCCGCGCGACCGCGGGTGTCAGGTGATCGTTCGCGCCTTGGCATATCAACTGTGGGCGTGGCGCGATCAACCCGGCAATATCGCCGGTTTCGGCCACGGCCAAGAGCCCCGGCACAGTCAGGTAATGCCCGTGGCTGTCATGAGCCCCGGTCTCGATCATCGGCGCGGTGTCCGCAAGCATGCACAGATGGGCACAGCCCGCAACGCGTGTGTCCAGGGCTGCCAGCCAATAGGCATGAGCCGCCCCCATCGACAGGCCTAGCGTGTAAAGGCGCCCGGCATCCACATCCACGCGACTGCCAAGATAACCGAGTGCACGGGACAGATCGTCCAGCATCCGGCCAAACAGGCTCTCTCCCTTCCAGGCCAGGGCCTTGGACAGGGCGTTCTCACTGCCCTCGCTCTGCCGATCGCCAAAGCCGGACATATCGATGCACAGGCTTGCAAAGCCCATGGCCGCCAGGGCCACAGCATATCCCGGCTCCTGCAAGAACCGGCTGCCGTCCAGCAGCTCCCGCCGCCCCAACCGATAGTCACCTCCGTGTGCATGACAGTACAACACGGCTGGAAACGGACCCCGGCCCTCGGGGCGCACAAATGTTGCCGGAACCGGCGCAGGCCCACCCAATACAATCTCTTCAACGACGGCCCCCATTATCGGTCCCGAAATATCCTGGGGGTGAGGCCCCTCGGGCCGAGGGGGCGACGCCCCCTGACCCCCATCGCCAAGAGCGGTGGTGGACTGGTCGGGCGTAAACCCAGGCAAAAGGGTCAAAATGCGCGCCCGCAGTTCGTCGGCGGTTTGCTGCATCAAGTATATCCGGTCGATCCGTCAGGTCGGATCGGCAGTTTGCGTTCCCAGTGGATGTAATGGTCGGACTTAAGATAGTCCTCGTCGATCTCGACACCCCATCCGGGGCGATCCGGCCGCAACTCAAGATATCCGTCCTTGGGCATATAGGGATCGACCACATAGGCCGCACGCTGATCGCCGATGCCCAGGTCGTTTCCAAGAAAGGCCGTGGTGCCGGGCAGGCGATATTCCAGGATCTTGAAGTTCGAACAGGCAGCGGCGAAATGCAGGTTATGAGCGGTCGCCAGCGGCCCCATCGGGTTGTGCGGTGCGACGGGCACATAGTGGGCTTCGGCAATGGTGGCGATCTTGCGCATCTCGGTAAGCCCGCCGACCACGCAGATATCCGGTTGCACGATGTCCGCACCCCGATTCTGCAATAGGCGTAAAAACTCGAACCGGTTGTACAGGCTTTCGCCGGTGGCCAAAGGCACGTTCATCTGCGCCTTCAAAGGCCCCCATGCCTCGACATTCTCGGGCCGGATCGGCTCTTCAAAGAACATCGGGTGGAAAGGTGCCAGCGCATTGCCCATCTCAACCGCCTGCCAAGGCTCAAAAATCCGGGCATGGGCATCGAAGGCGAACTCCATGTCGTCGGGCATGAGGCCGGTAAATTCCTCGACCCAATCTGCGGTTGATCTGATCACCTTGCCCCAGGGGTTGTCATGGATATCAACACGATAGGGGGACATCTTGAAAGCTGTCAGCCCATAGGTCCCGCGCATTTCCATGCAGTGGTCGCGCACGACTTCGGGTTCCGGGGCGGTATAAACGCCAAGATAAACGCGCACTTTGTCCCGCACGTGACCGCCCAAAAGCATGTAGACCGGCAAATCCAGGGCTTTGGCCGAAATGTCCCACAATGCATGGTCTATGGCCGAGATTGCCGCCAACCCAAGCGCGCCCGGCGGAAAACGGGTGCTTTGTTGCAGCATGACGTTGATCCGCTCGACCCGGCGTGGATCCTCGCCCTGAATTTGCAGGAAAAGATAGTCCAGCAGAGGCGCAAGCGCCCGGTCGGGACCGTGATTGTAACACTCCCCCCAACCGGTGATGCCTTCGTCGGTATCAATTGCCAGGATCACGCGCGGGCGGTTGCCGTCACGCGCCATGAAACTGCGCAGGCCCGTGATCTTCATCCCGCAAACCTCGTCTGATTGATGCCCGTGACGCCAAGGCCCGAAATGGCAAACAACGATCCCGCTTCGGGCTGAGGGCGGTCCTGGGACAGACCAACACCAAGGGACGTCACAAACAAGGTATCCAGCCCAGTGCCTCCGAACATTGGTTTCGAAGGTTTCTCGATCGGCACATCTACCGTCATGTCAATTTTGCCTTCGGGTGTCAGGCGATAGAGCTGCCAACCTTCGATCCCGGCCTGCCAGTAACAGCCATCAGCGTCGACCGTTCCTCCGTCTGGTCGTCCGGGGACATCATGGGTGTCAAAAAACACCACTGGTTCGCCGGGCGTGCCGGTGGACAGGTCATAGTCGCATTTCCAGATAGTGCGCACCCGAGGATTGCTGTCCGAGAAATACATGACCGATCCGTCCGGCGAAAAGGCCAAGCCATTTGTCGTGTATATTCCATCTTTCCATGGGGTTATGCTGCGATCTGGGTCCAGTCGATAAAACCGACCAAGGGCCTCGGGGTCGCCGCCATCCTTCATGGTGCCGGCCCAGAAACGGCCTGCCGGATCGGTGGTGCCGTCATTGAAGCGGTTCAGTTCCAGATGAGCCTCGGGATCGCCGATCGCTTCGCGCCTGCCGCTCTCGGGGTCAAAAAACCAGAATCCCGACTTGGTTGCCAGAACCAGTCCGCCGGTCCCACGCACCGCGAGACAGCCAACGGGCTCGCCATAGTCGATGGTCGTGTTCTGCCCGGACGAGGGATCATAACAATGGATCAGACCGGCAGGGATATCGACCCACCAAAGCACCTCAGCGCGGTCATCCCAAACCGCGCCTTCCCCAACCTTGCTGCGGCTGGGGACCACGCATTCAATCTCCACTGTCTTATCCTCCCTTGAAGACCCGGCGTTCCGAGGCCTCGATGTGGTTGCGCATCGCCTTCGCGGCGCGGTCACCATCGCCCGCGGCAACGGCGGCGATGATTTCTTCGTGTTCGCGGTTCATGCGACGCTTGGCTTCCTGGTAACCGGCGGGGGACATGCTGCGCACAAAGTTACCCACGAAATATCCATGTGGGCGCAACATGCGATGAGTTTCCAGGAAAAAGATATTCCCGGCCATATCGGCCAAGCAAGTGTGGAACTGAATGTCCAGCTCCGATGTCGGCTCCTTGGCCTCGATCGCTGCACGTAAACGCACCTGTATATCTTCCAGTTCCGGAGCCCGGTCGGGCGCGCGTTCCGCGGCGAGGCGGGCGGAATTGGCTTCGGTCAATTTCCGAAATTCGAAATAGGCGGCGATCTGGTCAATGCTGTTGAACGTGGAAAAACCGGTGGACTGGGCGGTCTCGCCAGCCGAGACGAAACTGCCCGCGCCGCGACGGCTGGTAATCAGCCCTGATTCCCTCAAACGGGCCAGCGCGGCACGCACGACAGGGCGCGAGACGCTGAATTCTTCGGCCAGATCATTCTCTGGCGGCAGTCTCTCTCCCAACGCATAGGTCCCGTCGTGAATGCGCGAGAGCAGGTCCTGATAAATCCTTGTTTCCAAGGGGCTACCGGATTTTGGTGGGGGACGGTCGGTTTGGACGTTCACGTTGTTCACTCTCGTTCCTTTCCGTCCAGCGCTGCACCTGCATTACAACTACATTACAGCATCGACAATTTGTTTGACAACTTAAAACAAGCAGGCCACCATCCTCTGCCATGGAATGAACCAATGTTCCAGAACAGGGAGGAATAAAGATGTTACACGAAAGGCGTGGACTGCGCCGCAACGTGTTTGCGGTTGCCGCAGTCGGAGCGATCATGGCTCCGTTTGCGGCTTTGGCGTATGAGGAAGCCCCGTCACTTGCCGAACAAGTCGCTGCGGGCAATCTGCCCCCGGTCGATGAGCGGCTGCCAAACAACCCCGAGGTCATCACACCGCTTGAATCGGTTGGGACCTACGGCGGCACAATCCGGCGTTTCCTGTCGGGCTCAAACGACCACAATTCGATTTTGCGCTTTGTGTCGCCCCAGGGTCTGACACGTTGGAAGCCGGATTTTTCAGAAGTTATTCCAAACGTCGCGGAAAGCTGGGAAATCAACGAAGACAGTTCGGAATTCACCTTCCGTTTGCGCGAAGGCATGAAATGGTCTGACGGTGCGCCGTTCACCGCCGATGACATCATGTTCTTTGTCGATGACTTGCTTCACAACAAGGAATTTTACCCGAACGCCCCGGCGCGCTTCTCGATCGAGGGCAACCCGATGACCGCCGAAAAGATCGATGACTTGACCGTCAAGCTCAAGTTCACCGCATCCTACGGTACGTTCCTGACCGAATTGGCAACGCCCCTGGCACAAGAGCCGGTCATTTGGGCCAAGCATTACTGCAAGCAGTTCCATCCGAAATATAACCCGGATGTTCAGGCAATGGTCGATGCGACCGAGGCTGTTGAAGACTGGCCAAGCCTGTACCGCCTAAAGTGCGGCGAAGTCGAAGCTCCGAACCGTTGGGCCAACGTCGAGCGTCCAACGCTTGATCCTTGGGTTGTCACCGGTGACGGGTATTCGGCCGGTTCGACCCAGGTCATGATGGCCCGCAACCCATACTTCTGGCAGGTCGACACGGCTGGTAACCAGCTGCCTTATGTCGACGAACTTCAGTGGGGTGTTGCACCGGATAGTCAGACGATCCTTCTTGAGGCTATCGCTGGCAACGTCGACATGCAGGCGCGTCGTATCTCGGCCCTGGCCAACAAGCCGGTTCTGTCCGAGAACGCCGAGCGCAGCGGTTATCGCCTGTACGAGCGCCGTTCGTCCAACTCGAACGCCATGGCGATCCACTTCAACCAGACCCACAAAGACCCCGAGATGCGGTCGCTGTTGACCAACAAGGACTTCCGCATCGCGTTGTCTTTGGGCATCGACCGTGACGAGATCATCGACATCGTCTATCAGGGTCAGGCTGAACCGTTCCAGATCGGGCCGTCAAAGGGCCACGTTCTGTACAACGAACAGCTGGGCACTCAGCACACCGAATACGACCCGGATCGTGCGAACGAGATCCTGGACTCGATCGGCCTGGACAAGCGTAATGGCGACGGTATCCGCCTGAAGCCAAGCGGGGAGCCTTTGATCTTCAACGTCAACTATACCGGCGTGGAAGTGCCTCAGTGGGGCGACAACCTTGAGATCATCAAGGAACAGTGGACCGAAATCGGTGTTGGCGTGAATGCCTCGTCCGTGGAGCGTTCGATCTACTATAGCCGCGGCGAAGCCAACGAGCATGACTTCATGGTCTGGGGTGGTGCAGGGGGTCTTGATCCGACGCTCAGCCCGCGTGACACGCTTGCCGTTCACCCGCAAGCCAGCTGGTACGCCATTCCGTGGACCCGTTGGTATCTGTCCGGCGGCACCGAAGGCGAAGAACCTTCGGAAAGCATGAAGAAACGTCTGGCTCTCTATGACCAGTTCAAGGCCGAAGCCGATCAGGAAAAGGCCATGAACATCTTCCGCGAAATCCTTCAGATCGCTGCGGATGAGTTCGAGGTCATCGGTGTTTCGACGGCGCCCAACCAGTTCGGTGTCGTGAACGCCAAGCTGAAGAACGTGCCGGGAAGCCTGCCGGGTGCATGGATGTACCCCGATCCGGGTCCGACCATGCCGCAGACTTACTACTACGTAGATTGATCTGCTGAACGAAACGCCATTGGCCCGTATCGCCGGGCCAATGGCTCAACACCCGAACTGGACTTCCCCACATGCTCTGGCGCTATATCCTCAAGCGAATAATATGGATGATCCCATTCATGTTCGCTGTTTCCATTGTGGCATTCCTGCTTATCCAGGCCCCACCGGGAGACTATCTGACCACTTATATCGCCAAGCTTGGTGAATCCGACGAAGTGATGGACCAGGCGTCGATTGAAAACCTGCGCGCCCGCTTCGGTCTCGATCAACCGCTTTATGTTCAGTACTTCAAGTGGGTTTCAAACATTCTTGTCGGTGATTTTGGGATGTCGTTCGAATGGCGCCAGCCCGTCTCTGACCTTGTGTGGGAGCGCATGGGATTGACCATGTGCCTGTCCTTCGCGACGCTTCTCTTCACCTGGGCCGTGGCTTTTCCGATTGGCGTCTATTCTGCCGTGCGCAAGTATTCGGTCGGCGACTATATCGTTACGACCCTTGGGTTCATCGGTCTCGCCACTCCGAACTTCTTGCTTGCCCTCATTTTGATGTACATTGGCGTCGTGCATTTTGGCACCGATGTGGGCGGGTTGTTCTCGTCCGAATACAAGAACGCACCCTGGTCCTGGGGCAAGGTGTGGAACCTGATCGAGCATCTCTGGCTGCCGGTCATTGTTCTGGGGACCTCGGCCACGGCCTCGCTGATCCGTATCATGCGCGCCAACCTGTTGGACGAACTCAACCGGCCTTACGTTGATACAGCCCGCGCGAAAGGGCTGTCCGAGTTTGCATTGATCTTGAAATACCCGGTCCGGGTCGCGCTGAACCCTTTCATTTCGACAATCGGTTGGGTGCTGCCCAACCTGGTCTCGGGCGCTGTCGTGACCGCTATCGTCTTGTCCCTGCCGACGGCAGGGCCACTGATGCTGCAGGCACTGCTGAGCCAGGACATGTACCTTGCCGGGGCCTTCGTCTTGCTGCTCTCGTCGCTGACCGTGATCGGTATGCTGATCTCGGACATCCTTCTTGTCCTTCTTGACCCGAGGGTGCGCTATGAGTGAGACCGTCGTCCCGACCGTGACCAACGACGCCGACCACAAGTCGGACGCGGTCGCAATCGCTTCGCAGGCCCAGCTGACATGGTGGGCATTCAAGCGTCACCGCATGGCCATGATCGCGCTTTGGGTGATTGGCATCATGTATGTCATCACAATGTTTGCCGAGTTCATCGCACCTGACAATCCGATCAAGCAGAACCGTCGCGCGGTGTTTCACCCGCCACAGGCGATCCATTTTCTGGACCTCAACGAAGAGGGCAGCCTGCGTATTCGCCCGCACGTCCTGGAAATGGACCGTCAACGGGATCCGGAGACCCTGGCGATCAGCTATGTGCCGTCGGGCGACAAGATTTATCTCAAGCTGTTCGGCAAGGGGCCAGAGTATGAATTCTGGGGCCTTTGGAAGACCGACATCCATCTTCTGGCCACCGAGAAACCCCGCGACAAGTTTTTCCTTTTCGGTGCAGACCGACTGGGCCGCGACATGTTCAGCCGGGTCATGTATGGCACGCGGATATCCATGTCGATTGGCTTGATCGGGGTGGCAATTTCGATGGTTCTGGGTATCTCGCTTGGCGGGTTGTCGGGCTATTACGGGGGCCGGGTCGATGCCGTGATCCAGCGTCTGATTGAATTTGTCCTGTCCTTGCCCACAATCCCGATCTGGTTGGCTCTGGCGGCATCGCTGCCACCGACATGGCCGATTTATCAGCAGTATTTCGTGATTACCCTGATCGTGTCGCTGGTCGGCTGGACCGAGCTTGGGCGCGTGGTTCGAGGGCGGTTCCTGGCCATGAAGAACGAGGACTTCGTGATCGCGGCCCGTCTGGACGGCGCTGGCGAGGCGCGGATTATTTTCCGACACATGTTGCCGTCGTTGTCATCGCACATCATCGCGTCGCTGACTCTGGCCATCCCCTTGATGATCCTGGCTGAAACGGGGCTGTCGTTCCTCGGTCTTGGTCTGCAACCGCCTGCGATTTCCTGGGGTGTGCTGCTGAAAGAGGCGCAAAACATCCTGACCATCAGCCAGGCTCCCTGGCTTTTCATTCCCGGCGGTTTCGTTGTCGTCGCGGTCTTGGCCTTCAACTTTCTCGGAGACGGAATGCGCGATGCTGCCGATCCCTACAGCCACTGACGCCAGCCGATTTCCGACACGGAAATCGGTCCGAAAAACGTCACGTTTTTCAGCACCCCAGGAGATGACACCATGACCGACCAACCCATTGTCTCGATCCAGGGGCTGAACGTGGGCTTTTCGTCCCGAAAGGGCGTTGTGGATGTCCTGCACGGGGTCAGCTTCGATCTTCACCGTGGCAAGACCACCTGCGTTGTGGGCGAGTCTGGCTCGGGTAAATCCGTCACCGCCCGCACAATGCTGAACATGGTGCCGCGCCCCGGTATCATCAACGGTGGCCGCATTCTGTTCGACCCGGATGGAGAGGGGGCCACGGACCTTGTGGCTCTTGATCCCAGGGGAGAAGAAATTCGTTCGATCCGAGGCGGGCGCATCGGCATGATCTTCCAGGAACCCATGTCGTCGCTTTCGCCGGTCCACACCATTGGCAACCAGATCGTTGAAGCCATCAGGCTGCATCGCGATTGCACCAAGGCCGAGGCCCGCGAGATCGCCGCCGACATGCTGGCCCAGGTCGAAATCCCGAACCCCAAGGAGGCGCTGGACCGCTATGCTTTCGAGTTCTCGGGCGGCATGCGTCAGCGCGCCATGATCGCCATGGCATTGTCATGCCACCCGGATGTGTTGATCGCAGATGAACCGACCACGGCGCTGGATGTCACCACCCAGGCCGAGATTCTGGACCTGATGAAAAAGCTTCAGGACGAGCTGCACATGGCCATCATGTTCATCACCCATGATATGGGGGTGGTGGCGGAAATCGCCGACCAGGTGGTTGTGATGGAAAAGGGCCACGTAGTCGAGACCGGCAACGTGCACGAGATATTCGATGCTCCCCAGCACCCCTATACTCAGCAGCTTTTGGGTGCGGTCAAACGTCTGGATGAACCGGCAGCCGCCAAATCCAAACCCAAACCTGATGCACCGCAAATCCTGCGGGTCGACGATCTGCACCTGCATTTCGAAAAACGTGAAGGGTTTTTTCAGCGCGTTACCAGCACGACCCGCGCGGTTGACGGAGTCAGTTTTGAGCTGAAACAGGGCGAAGCGCTCGGCATCGTCGGAGAATCCGGCTCTGGCAAAACCACCGTCGGACGCTGCATCGCCCGCGTCTATGATCCGCAACAGGGCAGCGTCGACTATCACGGTCAGAACCTTATCACCGCGTCTGCTGCCGAGCTGCGCGACAGCCGCCGCCAGATCCGCATGATCTTCCAGGATCCCTTCGCTTCGCTGAACCCTCGCATGACCGTCAAACAGATCATCGCCGAGCCGCTGATCGTCAACGGCATCGCCTCGGGCAGTGAGCTTGACGACCGTGTGGCGAAACTCTTGACCGAAGTCGGTCTCAGCCCCGACATGATGGAACGTTATCCCCACGCGTTCTCAGGCGGTCAGCGTCAGCGTATCGTCGTGGCCCGCGCCATTGCGCTTGAGCCCAAACTGGTAATCGCCGACGAACCCACCTCGGCGCTTGACGTGTCGATCCGAACCCAGGTGCTGGACCTGCTGTTGAAACTTCAGGCCGAGATGGGGCTGTCCTTCATCTTTATCAGCCACGATATGGCGGTGATCCGATACTTCTGCGATCGGGTTGCGGTGATGTTCAAAGGGCGTATTGTCGAAATCGGCGAGACCGAGCAGATCATCACCGACCCGCAACACCCTTATACCAAGGCACTTTTGTCTTCGGTTCCCATTGCCGACCCGTCGCTGAGGGGCACACGTACCCGCCACCGTTATGCCGAACCGGCCTGATGACAGAAGGCCGACGATATTTGTTCGGAAATGCCCCGGCGATTTGCCGCGCAACCACAGACACCTCGGGGCCGCCGGCCCCGGCGTCGGACTGGGTCGGCGCATTACCTGATAAGGAACGACAAACTATGAATCTTGCACCCGGCATCGAAGAGGTCCACCGCATCTCGGACACCTTTGCTGATCAGACCGAGGCCGCCGCCTATTGGATGGAGGGCGCACAGGACGTTCATTCGATCGAAGACCTGACCTATCCGGGCGGCGCAGGGCAAGACCAGCGTTTCCGTCTATACCGTGCCCACGACAGCGACGCGCCGCTGATGATTTTCATTCACGGTGGCGGTTGGGTTGGCGGCACTATAGAAATGAATGAACGTGCATCCCGTTGCATTGCAAATGCCGGATGGCACGTGGCCAGCCTGTCGTATCGGCTTGCGCCCGCCAATCCTTTTCCCGCAGGACTCGACGATTGCATCGCGGCGGTCCGATACCTTCAGTCGGCAAACCTTCCCAATATTGACAGCGCACGCATCGCCATCGGTGGGGCTTCGGCCGGGGCGAACCTGTCTCTGGCCACTGCGATGGAGCTGCCCCGCGACACCTTTGCGGCGCTTCTGCTGTACTATGGTGTCTATGGCAACACGGTGGAAACCGAAACGCATGCGCTTTACCAGAACGGACCTGGCATTACCCGCGATCGTGTGGCCGAGATCTACGACCTCTATGACCCTGGTGGCACGTACCGCAACGATGCGCGCCTGGCGCCGCTTCTCGGAGACCTGACCGGTTTGCCACCCGTGCTGAACGTCGCCGCCGAGATCGACGTGTTGCGGTCGGAAAACGAGGCACTGGTCGCGGCGCTAACCGCAGCCGGTGTCGAGGTTGACGCCTGGACCGAACCCGGTGTCACCCATGGCTTCATCAACCGCGGTCGCCTTGTCCCCGTCGCCGACGCCGCGCTCCAACGCTCTGCCGACTGGCTCGCGGCGCGGGCATGATAGAAAGTGAACGAATGAAAATTGAAAGCATATCCGCCAAGGTCTTCCGCCATACTTCGAACACGGTGCGCGACAGCGATGGCCACGGTCATCCCGGCCCGATCAGCGAAACCACCTCGGCGCTTTTGACCATCACCACCGATACCGGCGCCACCGGCCATGTCATCACCCGTACGCCCGACGTGAACCCGGCCATCCTCGACCGTTTCGTCCGCCCCAACCTGATCGGTCAGGACCCGATGGCGACCGACCGGCTGTGGTATAAAATCTATAAATGGCAACGTCTTGGCGGGGGTCTTTTAACCGACCGCGTTCTGGCGGCTGTGGACCTGGCCCTGTGGGACCTCAAAGGCAAAGTCACGGGCCAGCCGGTTTGGAAACTTCTGGGCGGGTGCCGCGACAAAATCCTCGCCTATGGCTCGACCATGTGCGGTGACGATCTCGAAAACGGACTGGCGACGCCAGAAGACTATGCCAACTACGCCGAGTGGATGATCAATCGCGGCTATAAGGCGGTCAAACTCCATGGTTGGATGCCGCCGGTGCCCGGCGCGCCGGACGTCAAGAAAGACTATGCCGCCTGTGCCGCCGTGCGCGAGGCCGTCGGCCCCGATATCCCTCTGATGCTCGATCCGCACCATTTCTATTCGCGTACCGACACGCTCTGGCTGGCCAATAAACTGGCCGAGCTGGACTATCGCTGGATGGAAGAGCCAATGGAGGAAGCGTCGCTTTCTTCCTACAAATGGCTGACCGAGAACACCGCCCTCAACATCCTTGGCCCCGAGACCATGACCGGCAAACACTGGACCCGCGCCGAATGGGTGAAGCACGACGCCTGCGATCTGATCCGGGCCGGGGTCTGGGACATGGGCGGCATCTCGCCCGCGATCAAGGCCGCCTACATGGCCGAAAGCTTCCACATGTCCTGCGAAATGCACGGCACAGGGGCCGGGAACCTGGCCGTCGCTTTGGCGATCCCGAATACCTCATTCTATGAGCGCGGCCTCTTGCACCCCTTCATCGACTATGATGAACCGAAGGAATACCAAAACCGGATCGATGACGAGATGGATGCCGACGGCTATGTGCATGGCCGCGAGGAACCCGGCCTCGGCCAGGACATCAGCCTTGACTATATCGATGCCAATCTTGCCTGACCCGAGCGCCTTCTTCTTGGCAAAAGTATCCCGGGGGGCCGCCCCGGGCGGCGGGGGCAGAGCCCCCTCAAACGAAAGCCAGCCATGACCGACCTTAGAATTGCAAACGTCCGCGTCACCCCGATTGCCTTTCGCGATCCGCCGCTTTTGAACAACGGTGGGTGCCACCAGCCCTATGCCCTGCGCTCGATCATCGAGGTCGAAACCGAAGACGGTGTTGTCGGCCTGGGCGAAAGCTATGGCGGCAAGACCATCCTGGATGCTCTGGCAACGCTCGCGCCCAATCTCGTCGGAATGGCAGTTACCGACCTGAACGGTCTTTGGGCGCGCGCCCGCGCCGTCGTTCACGGCGAGACCCAAGGATACACCGGGGCCGAGGCGCTTTTACCCCGTGTGGTGGGGGCCATTGAAGTTGCCATGTGGGATGCGCTCGGCAAGGCAACCAATCAACGTGTTGTCGACCTTCTTGGTGGGCAAGTCCGTGAAACCGTGCCGTTTTCTGCCTATCTTTTCTATAAATTCGCGGCCCATGCCGACGGCACGACCGATGATTGGGGCGAGGTTCTGACCCCCGAGCAGCTTGTCGGAGAGGCCGCCCGGATGATCGACGAGAACGGGTTCGAAGCGATCAAGCTCAAGGCGGGAATTCTGCCGCCTGACGAGGAAATCGCCGGACTGGAAGCTCTGCGCGAAGCCTTTCCCAAGGCACCGCTCAGGATCGACCCCAATGGTGGCTGGAGCGTCGAGACCACGCTCAAATACCTGCCGCGCCTCGAAGGTCTGATCGAATACCTAGAAGACCCCACCGTCGGCATCGAAGGCAATGCCCAGGTCCAAGCCGCGACAGAGACCCCGCTGGCCACCAATATGTACGTTGTCCACCAATCCCACTTGCCGCCCAACATGGCGCAGGACGCTTTCCGCGTGATCCTCTCGGACCATCACTATTGGGGCGGGCTGCAGGCCAGTCGGGAGCTTGGGCGCATCTGCGAAATCTGGGGTTTGGGGCTGTCGATGCACTCGAATTCGCATCTCGGGATCAGCCTGGCCGCCATGGCGCACCTGGCCGCTGCGACGCCCAACCTGACCTATGACTGCGACACCCATTCGCCCTGGCAAACCGAAGAGGTGATCGAGGGCGGCAAGATCGCTTTCAGGGACGGCGCTGTCTCATTGCCCGACGGCCCCGGTCTCGGCGTCACGCTCGATCGTGCGGCTTTGGCTGAACTCCATCAACAGTACATCGATCACGGCTATCCACTGCGCGACGATGAAACGGAAATGCAAAAGCACCGTCCGGACTGGACCTTTGGCCGCCCCAAGTTCTGAGTTTACTCGGCCGGCATGAAGCCGGTGATAAGTTGCCGCAAGCCGATGGCGGCGCCTGCGAAAATTGCCGCTGCCGTTACGGGCGCGCTGAAGGCAAGGACCGAGAAGGCCGACAAGCCTTGCCCCACGGTGCACCCGACAGAGACCGCCGCGCCAAATCCCATCAGAACAGCGCCGATGATCTGGCGGCGCAACTCGCGCGGGTCTTCACAGGCCTCCCACCGGAAATGGCCTTTGATCAGGCTGCCGATAAAGGCGCCACCCAGAACCCCGGCGACCGATCCGACGGCAAAGGATAGTGACCGTCCCGATGCGGTCATCAGATACAACAGGGTTTCCCCGACCGGAGAAGCAAATGTATGCGACACGACCGGATTGGCGGCAAAACCATTGTCGGCGACCCAGGTGGTGCCCAGCCACCCGCTGACAATGGCAAGGCCGACCATGGCAGACCAGATGACAAATGACGGCGAGGTTCGAAAACCACGATCCGCCAAGGCGACCAGGACTAAGACTGCGCCGATGGCGATGGCGATCAGCAAAGGTGCAAATCCAAGGGGTTCTGCGATCGAATGGGCGATGCCGGGCGCGTTGTTGGCTGGATAGGTTGGAAACGCAGCGACACGCCACTCGGCCAGGGGGCCCGACAATGCCATATAGGCCGAAATGCCGATCGTGATAACGATGACAAAGGACCGGAAATCGCCGCCGCCGACACGTGCGAGCGCGCCAAAGCCGCAATTGCCTGCCAATGCCATGCCATAGCCAAAGGCCAAGCCGCCAATCACGCTGGCCCAGGGGTTCCAGGACTGCGCCAGATAGACCGAATTTCCGATGTCGGCAAATCCCAGGTGCGCGGCTGCAAAAGTACAGATGATGGCAACACCTATGGCCATGCTCCACATCCGCAACCGTCGCCAGTCGCCACCATAAAGCGCGTCTTCAATGGCCCCCAAGGAACAAAACCGGCCGATCCGAGCCGCCAGGCCCAGCACAAGCCCTCCGCCTAGTCCGAACAGCGCCAGAACGCCCGGTTCTCCGATAGATTCCAACATCAACGGCACCTCCCCACGCCCTTGGTTGCACTAGCTAACTATCGCGTTTCGTCCCCCTGGTGCCCAGCAAACGGGGGTCACCTGTTGCCGCTCAATCAGATTTGCCTCGACGGCAGAACAGGTTGTAGACCACCTCGATAATCTGGGTCGATCGGTCATCGGTCAGGCTGTAATAGATTGCCTTGCCGTCCCGACGCGGTTTGACCAGCCCCTCCAGTCGCAGGCGCGAAAGCTGTTGAGAGACTGCGGCCTGACGCGCCGACAAAAGATCCTCCAGCTCGGTCACCGATTTTTCACCGCTGGCCAGATGGCACAGAATCATCAAACGCCCTTCGTGGCTTATCGCCTTCAGGAAGTTAGACGCGTCCTGCGCGTTCTTCATCATCTCGTCCAGTTCGGCGTCACAGGTGTCGCTGGTAAAGATCGGCAGACTGGACCTTTGTTCCGCACCTTCGTTTGAAACGTCCATGGTCACCCTTCGCCCCCGATTGGTTCGCCAGCTTCGGCCAGCAGTTCTTGTAGCAAGAACCAGAAGAATTCTTCGCCCGGATATCCTTCCAGCCGCCCTACCTCTTGACCGTCCTGGATCAAGACGAAAGTCGGTGTGAATTGAAGGGTTTGCGCCAGTTCAATGCCGTCCGGCAAAGGTTGGTGGATGTCCACGCGGCGCAGCGGTGCCGCTTTGCCCTCGGCCGTCAGCGGGTATTCGGTCGATACGTCTCGATCCCACCGGGCGCACCAGATGCAGCCGTCTTCTTCGGCCATCAGCAAATAGGTCTCAGCCCAAAGAGGCGCGCCAACAATGCTGCTGGCCGCCACAGCCACGGCCAGCGCGATCTGGCGGAGTGTCTTGCGTTGTCGTTCCATATTCGACAAACATAATATGATTATATGATCTGTTCAAGATTGGGCCGGGCACATGTTTGACGTTACGATAATCGGAGCGCTTTTTGCCGGGCTCTTGTCTTTTTTGTCGCCCTGTATACTGCCGATTGTCCCATTTTATCTGTCTTATCTCGCTGGAACGGGCATGGCCGCGTTGCAGGATGACCGGCCACTGCCACCCGATATCCAACGACGCGCGATATTGGCGGCGATTCTGTTCGCCCTTGGCGTTGCGACGATCTTTGTCGGCCTTGGGGCGACGGCAACGGCCTTTGGTCAAACGGTGCGCGAGTATTTCGACATTCTGCGCTGGATCGCTGCGGCTCTGATCATCACCATGGGGCTGCACTTTCTTGGTGTGATCCGCATCGCGATTCTCTATCGGCAGTTCGGCGCGGACATGGATGTCTCATCCAAGACCAGCCTGCTTGGCGCCTATGTCATCGGTCTGGCCTTCGCTTTTGGTTGGACGCCCTGCGTCGGCCCTGTTCTTGCCGCGATCCTGTTCATGGCAGGCGGGCAGGGGGATATCAGCGAAGGCATGACGCTGCTCTTGGCCTATGCTGTCGGAATGACCGCCCCCTTTGTGCTGGCCGCGATCTTTATCAAACCCTTCTTGCGCTGGATGCAAAAGTTCCGAAAACACATGGCGAAGATCGAGAAAGCCATGGGCATTCTGCTGATCGTTTTCGGCATCCTGATCGCAACCGAGACAATTAACCAATTGGCGAACTGGCTGGTGATGTTCTGGCCACAGATCGGGTAAGCCCGGTCTTGCACAGTAAAAATTCAGTTAACTGAATTTGTTGTTGCGTTTCGGGCGCGCTGTGCGCTAGGCTTTTCAAAATTTGGGAGGACTCATGAAAAAAACGAGCGTGTTTCTATCGGTCGCTTGCCTGTCGGCAGGCATGGCCGTTGCCGACTCACCCGCGCCCGACGCAGTGATGTTCGACGACGGGTCCGTCGCGGCATCGCTGACCGGCATGGCAGGCGACCCTGCCAAGGGTCGTGCGGTGATGAACAAAGGGTCGGGCAACTGTATTGCCTGCCACAAAGTCAGCGATCTGGCCGAGCTTCCGTTCCACGGAGAAGTCGGGCCGACACTTGACGGCGTCGCTGACCGTTGGAGCGAAGCCGAGTTGCGTGGCATTGTTACCAACGCCAAGATGATGTTCCCCGACTCGATGATGCCGTCCTTCTACAAGGTCGACGGCTATATCCGTCCGGGCAACGGTTTCACGGGAAAGGCGGCAGAGGGCGCACTTGATACGCTTTTGACCGCCGAGCAAATCGAAGATGTCGTGGCCTACCTTTTGACACTCAAAGAGTGACAGCAGCGACAAACGGAGGATTGAGTATGAAACTTACAAGACGCCAGACGCTTCTGTCGGCCGCGGGTGCGGCCCTGGCAGCGGCTCTGCCCCTGCGCGCTTTCGCGGCCGGTACGGTTGAAGACTTCACCGGCGGCGCGGATGTCGGTACCGGTGGCATCACGCTGACCACGCCCGAGATCGCGGAAAACGGCAACACTGTTCCGGTCGAAGTGTCGGCCCCCGGCGCGGTCGCAATCGCGGTCTTTGCAATGGGCAATCCGACCCCACCCGTTGCCACCTTCAACTTCGGACCGCTTGCGCCATCGCAGTCGGCCTCGACCCGTATCCGGCTTGCCGGGACGCAGAACGTGGTTGCTGTCGCAAAAATGGCGGATGGCAGCTTTGTCAGCGCTTCGAACGAAGTCAAAGTCACAATTGGCGGCTGCGGCGGCTAAGGCTCTTTTAGAAAAGGACACGAAAAAATGGCAGACGGTGTAAAACCCCGCGTCAAAGTGCCGAAGAAGGCCTCGGCTGGCGACGTCATTACGATCAAAACCCTGATCAGCCACAAGATGGAATCAGGTCAGCGCAAGGACAAGGACGGCAATCCCATCCCGCGCTCGATCATCAATCGCTTCACCTGCGACTTCAACGGCCAGAACGTGATCGACGTCACGCTCGAGCCCGCGATTTCGACCAATCCGTACTTCGAATTCGAAGCAATGGTGCCGGAAGCAGGCGATTTCACGTTCACGTGGTACGACGACGATGGTTCGGTCTACACCGAAACCAAGTCGATCGCTATCGGCTGAACCGGAGCCTAGGGAGGATAATTAATGAAAATCACAAAGGCTCTCGCAGCAAGCTGCGCAGTTCTGGCTCTTGGAAGCGGCGCAGCACTTGCTGACGCGGACGAGGACCAACTGACCATTAACGGTGATATCGCGATCGTGACCGAAACGGCAGCGCCCGATCACTTGTCGGACATTTTCGATACGATCTATTCCGGCTGGCGTTTCCGTACCGACGAAACGCAGGCTCTGGAAATCGACGACTTCGACAATCCGGGCATGCTGGCCGTGGATGCCGCAATCGACGCGTTCAACACGGTGGACGGCAGCGAGGGCAAGTCCTGCTCTTCCTGCCACGATGACGTCGCGGCCTTCACAGGCTTTTCCGCGTCGATGCCAAAGCTGATGGACGGAAAACTCACCACGGTCGAGGACTTCGTCAACCAGCACCGCGCCGACAAGATGGGCGCGGAGTCGCTGAAATGGTCCGGCGACGAAATGCAGGGAATGGTTGCGCTGATCAAGTTGCAGTCGCGCGGCATGCCCGTGAACGTGGCCATCGACGGCGACGTGTCGCCCTATTGGGAGCAGGGCAAGGAGATGTACTATACCCGCTACGGTCAGCTGGAACTGTCCTGCGCCAATTGCCACGAGGACAACTACGGCAACATGATCCGAGCCGACCACCTGTCCCAGGGTCAGATCAACGGCTTTCCGACCTATCGTCTGAAGCAGGCCAAGCTGATCTCGGTACACAACCGCTTCCGTGGCTGCATCCGGGACACGATGGCGGAAACCTTCGCTGAAGGGTCTGATGAGTTCCGCGCGCTTGAACTTTACGTCGCCTCGCGCGGCAACGGGCTTTCGGTCGAAACGCCGGCAGTTCGCCAGTAATCCATCGGCCCGCGCGGGGTGACCTCGCGCGGGCCTTTCTTTACCTGAACCCATTCAGGTATGCGTATATGATATGAGAAGGATCGCCCCATGATCTCGCGTCGTGATTTCCTGCAGGCAGCAATGGCCACCTCTGCCATCTACGGCGCATCCGGTTTTGGAAATTGGGGCAAGCTGGCCGCGCAGCAGGCGCTTAGCCAGGATCAGCTCTTGCAGTTTGAGACTTTCGGGAATGTCTCGCTGATCCATATGACGGATATCCACGCACAGCTGAAGCCGATCTATTTCCGCGAACCTGAAGTCAATCTGGGCGTAGGAGCAAACAAGGGGGCTGTTCCCCATGTCACCGGCGCGGATTTTCGCCGGGCCTATGGCATCGAAGATGGAAGCTCGTCGCATTACGCTTTGACCTACAACGATTTTTCGTCCCTTGCCAAAGGCTATGGCCGTATGGGTGGATTGGATCGTATCGCGACCGTGATCAAGGCGATCCGCGCCGATCGTCCCGACGCTTTGCTGCTGGATGGTGGCGATACGTGGCACGGCTCATACGGGTGCTATCACACCCAAGGGCAGGATGTGGTCAATGCCATGAACCTGTTAAAGCCCGACGCCATGACTTTCCACTGGGAATTCACGCTCGGTACCGACCGGGTTCTGGAAATTCTCGGCGATCTGCCTTTCGCGGCCCTTGGACAAAACATCTATGACGCCGAATGGGACGAACCAGCCGAGGATTTCGCCCCCTATAAATGGTTCGAAGCAGGCGGCCAGAAGATCGCCGTCATCGGTCAGGCCTTCCCCTATATGCCGATCGCCAACCCCGGTTGGATGTTTCCGGAATATTCGTTCGGGATCCGCGAAGAGGCCATGCAGGACACCGTCGACGAAGTGCGCGGCGAAGGCGCTGACCTTGTCGTGCTGCTCAGCCACAACGGGTTCGACGTTGACAAGAAAATGGCGGGACAGGTTACGGGCATCGATGTGATCCTGTCGGGCCATACCCATGATGCATTGCCCGAGCCAGTCGTCGTTGGTGACACGATCATCATCGCCACCGGATCGAATGGTAAATTCGTCAGCCGCGTCGATCTGGATGTGCGCGACGGTCAAATGATGGGCTTCCGCCACAAGCTGATTCCGATCTTCTCGGATGTGATTGCGCCCGATGCCGAAATGGCCGCGCAGATAGACGCCGACCGCGCGCCCTATGCAGACTCACTGGCCGAAGAAATCGGCACCGCGGACGGGCTGTTGTATCGGCGTGGGAACTTCAACGGCACATGGGATGACCTGATTTGCGATGCTCTTTTGGAAGAGCGCGACGCCGACATCGCGCTGTCGCCCGGCGTTCGCTGGGGGCCGTCGATCCTGCCGGGGCAACCGATCACGCGCGAGGATATCTGGAACGTCACCTCGATGACCTATCCAAATGCCTATCGCACGGAATTCACGGGTGAATTCCTGCATGTCGTGCTGGAAGACGTGGCCGACAACCTGTTCCACCCCGACCCATATTTCCAACAAGGCGGCGACATGGTTCGCACAGGCGGCATTGGGTTCACGATCGATATCACCAAACCTCAGGGCAGCCGCATCACCGATCTGACCCTGCTGAAGACTGGCGAAAAGATCGACGCTGCCAAGACCTATACCGTCGCCGGTTGGGCCAGTGTCAACGAGGGCACCGAAGGTCCACCGATCTGGGATGTGGTCGAGGCCTATATCAAACGCAAAGGCACGGTCCCCGTGACGCCGAACACCAGCGTGAAAGTTGTCGGCGCATGAGAGGGGCGATTTCCGAGGCGGAAATCGATCCGGAAACCGTGACGGTTTCCGCCACATTTTCCGTGTCGGAAAATGTTACTGAAGAAGGAGTTTACGCATGACCACGCGTCGCGATCTTTTGAAGGGTGGGATTGCCGCCACTGCCGGGCTGGCAACCGCTGGCGCGGCCCGCGCCGAGGGCGATCCCGCGATCACCCAGTTGCAGGAATGGAACCAGGCGCTTGGCGAAGGTGTGGATGTTTACCCCTATGGCAAACCAAGCCCCTTCGAGGCGCATGTCAAACGGCGCAGCGTCGAATGGCTGACCGCCGACCCGGTGTCGTCGATAAACTTTACGCCGTTGCACGAGTTGGACGGCATCATTACCCCCAACGGTCTGTGCTTTGAACGTCACCATGCCGGCATTGCGCAGGTAGACCCGGCCAAACATCGACTGATGATCAACGGGTTGGTCGACACGCCCCTGGTTTTCACCATGGCCGACCTTATGCGGTTCCCCCGGGAAAACCGGGTCTATTTCCTCGAATGCGCGGCGAATTCCGGCATGGAATGGCGCGGCGCCCAGTTGAACGGCTGCCAGTTCACCCACGGGATGATCCACAACGTCATGTATACCGGTGTGCCCTTGCGGCTGTTGCTGGAAGAAGCGGGCGTCAAGACAAACGGCAAATGGGTTATGCCGGAAGGCGCCGATGCCAGCGCCATGACCCGCTCGATCCCCATTGAAAAAGCACTGGATGATTGCCTTGTCGCCTTCAAGATGAATGGTGAGGCTTTGCGCGCCGAGCAGGGATACCCGCTGCGGCTGGTCGTGCCCGGATGGGAAGGCAACATGTGGGTCAAGTGGTTGCGCCGCATCGAGGTCGGCGATCAACCCTGGCACCACCGCGAGGAAACGTCGAAATACACCGACCTTCTCGAGAACGGCACCGCCCGCCGCTTTACCTGGGAGATGGACGCCAAGTCCGTCATCACCAACCCCAGCCCCCAGGCTCCGCTGACCCACGGCAAGGGCCCGACAGTTCTGACCGGCGTGGCCTGGTCCGGGCGCGGTACCATTCCAAGGGTCGACGTCACTTTGGATGGCGGCAAGAACTGGCACCAGGCACGGATGTCCGGACCCAGCTTCGACAAGTCCATGCACCGTTTCTATTTTGAATTCGACTGGGACGGCTCCCCTTTGTTGCTGCAAAGCCGGGCGCATGATTCCACGGGCTATGTGCAGCCTACGAAGAACCAGTTGCGCGAATTCCGGGGTGTGAACTCGATCTATCACAACAACGCAATCCAGACCTGGCATATCAACGAAAAGGGGGTCGCGGAAAATGTCGAAATTTCTTAAGGTTGCGGCGATTTGTTCACTGGTTGCGACGCCGGTCTTCGCCGAAAAATTTGATCTGGGCCGTCCCGCGACAGCGGATGAAATCGCCGCCTGGGACATCGATGTGCGCCCCGATGGCATGGGCCTGCCCGACGGGTCGGGTGATGTGTTCACCGGCGAAGAGGTTTTTGCCGAGCGCTGTGCCGTCTGTCATGGCGACTTTGGCGAGGCGGTCGGGCGCTGGCCCGTATTGGCTGGCGGTCAGGACAGTCTGACCGACGAACGCCCGGTGAAGACGATCGGGTCGTACTGGCCGTATCTGTCGACCGTCTGGGACTATGTGAACCGCGCCATGCCCTTTGGCGATGCGCAATCGCTCAGTGCCGATGAGGTCTATGCAATTACCGCCTATCTTCTTTACCTGAACGATCTGGTGGACGACGATTTCGAACTGAGCCGCGACAACTTTCTTGAGGTGCGTTTGCCGAACGAGGCGAATTTCTTCCTCGACGACCGCGCGAATGCCGAATTGGCCGCGTTTGCCGCCGAGGTCTGCATGACCAACTGCAAGGATGCGGTCGAGATCACCATGCGGTCTGCCGTGTTGGACGTCACTCCGGAAGAAACCAAGGCCCGACAGTTGAAAGATGCGGTCGAGGCCGCCAAGGCCGGGGTCGCGCCAGAACGTCCGGACCAGCCGGTGGACGTTGCCGCCGCAGAACAAGTATCAGTCGAAGAACCCCAGGCCGCAGAACCGGCCGCAACGGTCGATCCGGCCCTGATCGCCGCCGGTGAAAAGGTCTTTAAAAAGTGTAAGGCCTGCCACCAGGTGGGCGAGGGCGCCAAAAACCGATCCGGTCCTCAACTAAACGGCGTGGTCGGACGTGCCGCCGGGGGCGTGGACGGGTTCAAGTATTCCAAGGCGTTGTCCAAGGCGGCCGAAGACGGGTTGGTCTGGTCCGAAGACAACCTGGCTGCCTTCATGGCCAAGCCGAAGGGGTTCCTGAAGGGGACCAAGATGTCCTTTGCCGGTCTGCGGAAAGAGGCCGATATCGCGGGTATCATCGCCTATCTCGGCACGTTTGAGGACGAATGACCCTGCGCGGTCTTGCATTCTCCCTGGCTGCTGCCCTGTCCTGCCTTGCAGGAGGGGCGGTGGGCGATGAACTCGGCGACGCCGACCGTGGAGAGACGCTTTTTGCCAAGTGCAAAGGTTGTCACGAGGTGGGCAAAGGCGCCAAAAGCCGGATTGGTCCGCATTTGAACGGGCTGTTCGGGCGAACCGCCGGCAGTATTGACGGGTTCCGCTATTCCAAGGCCTTTGACCGGGCGGGGGCAAAAGGGCTGGAATGGCATGTCGATACTCTCGCCGCTTTCATCGCCAATCCAAAGGCCATCGTGCCCGGCACAAGGATGAGCTTTCGCGGCTATGACAACGCCACCGATCAGGCTGACCTTCTGGCTTATCTCAGAACGTTTTCGGCCTCGCCTGCCGATATCCCCGAGGCGGACCCGACCGCACGGCCCACCGATCACGATATTGATCCCGAAATACTGGCCATCGAAGGCGACGCCGAATACGGCGAGTATCTTTCCAGTGAATGCACCACCTGTCACCGGACCGATGGCGCCGACGAGGGTATTCCCTCGATCACGCTTTGGCCCGAAGACGACTTTGTCATTGCCATGCACGCATACAAAAACAAGACGCGCGCGCATCCGGTCATGAACATGATGGCCGCCCGGTTGAACGACGAAGAAATCGCGGCGCTTGCCGCTTATTTCGCGGCTTTGGAGGAATAGCCAGCCGCACCAACAAAGGGAGAGACTGATGAATTTGAACAGACGCCTATTCTTGGGGGCCGCATCGGCAACGCTTGCTGCGCCCATGGTGCAGGCCGCTGGTCACGGCAAGCCCCGCGTGGTGGTTGTCGGAGGCGGTGCCGGCGGTGCAACGGCAGCGCGCTATATCGCCAAGGACAGCAAGGGCGAGATAGACGTCACGCTGATTGAGCCCACCCGGACGTATTACACCTGTTTCTTCTCCAACCTGTTTCTGGGCGGTTTCAAGCAGCTTTCCGACATCGCCCACACCTATGGCACCCTGGCCAGCGACTATGGCATCAACGTCGTGCATGACTGGGCAACAGGTGTCGATCGCGACGCCAAAACAGTGACGCTCGCTGGCGGTGGCACCGTGCCCTATGACAAACTGATCTTGTCGCCCGGCATCGATTTTATTGACGGTTCGGTGCCCGGATGGGACCAGTCGGCGCAAAACAAGATGCCTCATGCCTATAAGGCCGGATCACAAACCGAACTATTGAAAGCACAGATCCAGGCAATGCCCGAAGGCGGGCTGTTCGTCATGGTCGCGCCGCCCAACCCGTTCCGGTGTCCGCCTGGGCCGTACGAGCGGATATCCATGATCGCGCACACGCTGAAAGCCACGAACCCGACCGCGAAAATCCTGATTGCCGATCCTAAAGAGAAATTCTCGAAACAGGGTCTGTTCGAAGAGGGCTGGCAAAACCACTATGGCGGGATGATCGAACGCATTGGCCCTGATTTCGGTGGTGGCAACGTTTCGGTCGACCCTGACGCCATGACCGTGGACATTGATGGCGAGGTTGAAAAGGCCGATGTGGTCAACGTGATCCCGGCCCAGAAAGCTGGCCGCATTGCCGAGATCGCAGGCGTTACCGATGGTAACTGGGCCCCGGTCAATGCTGCGGATATGTCCTCAAAGGCTGATCCGGACATCTACGTGCTTGGCGACGCTTCGGCTCAGGGCGATATGCCCAAGTCGGGCTTCTCGGCCAACAGCCAGGCCAAGGTCTGCGCCAACGCCGTGCGCGGCGCTCTGACCGGCTCTCGGGTCTTTCCGGCCAAGTTCTCGAATACCTGCTGGTCGCTGATCGACACGGACAACGGTGTGAAAGTCGGCGCCACCTACGAGGCAACGGCCGAGAAGATTGCCAAGGTCGATGGTTTCGTCAGCCAAACCGGCGAGGACGCTGCACTGCGCAAGGCAACATACGAGGAATCCGAAGGTTGGTATTCGGGGATTACCTCGGACATGTTCGGCTGATAAAACCTCCCGACCCTGATCTATGTCAGGGTCGGGCTGGCGCGGCCACGTCATGATTGCGAACAAGGATACCTAGGAGGATACCATGAAATTCCCAACCATTCTTGCACTGACCGCATTGGCCGCAGGTCCCGCCTTGGCCGATGAGGCGCTGACAACCCCTTACGACGGCTCATTCGAGGACGCGACCTTCGCGGTTGAAAGCGCCATTGTCGGCCAGGGGCTGGTCATCGACTATACCAGCCACGTGGGTGACATGCTGAACCGCACCGGCAAAGACGTCGGCAGCGGCGCGGTGATCTTCGACAACGCCGACATCTTCGTCTTCTGTTCGGCCGTCGTGTCGCGCCAGGTGATGGAGGCTGATCCGGCCAACATCGTGCATTGCCCCTATGGCATCTTCGTCACCGAGAAAGACGGCGCCGTCACCATCGGCCACCGCGACTATCCCGATGGTCCGATGCAGGCGGTCGAGGACCTGCTGAAAGGCATCGTCGCCGAGGCGGTCGAGGGCTAACTCCTCCTCAGTGTCGAAAGCATGGTCACACAAATCTAAGGTGGGTGGGTGTCATCCACCTTTATTGATTATGGCGTTTAGCTTCGTTTAGACGCGGGTGGCTTTCGGTGCGTTTCTATTCCCATTCCATCTGCTCAAACACCCGTCCGGCGTTTTTGGTGGCCAGTTCTTCATAGGTGTCCAGATGGGCGAACGGGGACTGATCCACGTAATAGGCGTCGATTAGTTCTCCTCCGTTATCAATGTGTTCGCCAATCTTCTCGCGCAGATAAACCAGATAATCGCGGGTATAGCGGCGCACCTGATCCATGTTGGTCGGGTGGCCGTGACCAGGGATGACGTAAGTTGCGCCCAAAGCCTCGAACGCGGTGTCCCAGGTTTCGATCCAGTCGGCGGTCATCGTGTGTTCAAAGATCGGCAACATCCGTTCGTGAAAGGCCATATCCCCTGCAATAACAAGGCTTTGGTTCGGCAACCACACCACGATATCACCGGGGGAATGGGCCGGGCCGATGTTGCGCGCTTCGATCCGATAGTCTCCCATTTCGACGATATACTCATGGTCGAAAGGTTCGGCCAAAACCACCGAAGTGCCTTCAGCCTTGTCCCGGTTGTACCGCTGCATCCCTTGCAAGACCTGATCGCCATACTCTTCGACCTCATGCACCGCATCCGCGTGGGCGACAATCTTTACGCCTTGCTCCGCCCAATACGAATTGCCCAGCATGGCATGGCCCTGACCGTTTTCGTTCAGCACCAGAACCACAGGCTGATCGGTCACGGCCTTGATCTCTTCGTGCAGGGCTTTGGCCAGAACATAGGCCGCACCGCCGTTCACGACGACCACGCCTTCCCCCGTCACGACAAAGGTCAAGTTGTTGTTATGACCCGTGTTTTCATAGGTAGGCGGGGCGGTGGCTCCGATCGCGGAGAAAACGCCGGGGATCACTTCGACGGGTTTCGAATATAGCGCAGAGGCCGGGTATTGATCGGCGATATCCTCGCTGGCGAATGCGGGAAGGGCCAACAGAATGGCTGCAAATGTCGATCGGATCATTGGCTCTCTCCTACAAATCGATAGCCCGTCTCGCCGCGTTCAATGCGCCCCATACCGCCATCGGGAAAATGATAGCCCACGACGCGCATTTGTTCGGCGGCAAGGCGTTCCATCAAGGCTGCGCGCGTTGCGGCAGCCTGCTCGGGGGCCTGGTCGGCCCCCACTTTCCAGCTCGGGTTGGCAAAGGACAGGTGACTGTTTGCAACGGCGTCCCCGATCACGAATACACTGTCTGACGCCCCGACCTGAAATGACATGTGACCAGGCGTGTGCCCATAGGTGGCGACCGCGGAAATACCCGGCAGCACCTCGTCTCCGTCATCGAAGAAATCGATCTGGTCTTCGACCAGCTCTAACCGACGTTTTGCGCCGACGGCAAAAACCTGGCGGCCGGAATCAATGTTTTCGACGGTCGCGGGGTCAGTCCAATAATCCCATTCATCTTTTCCGATCAACAGCTTGGCTTCGGGAAATGCGGGGTCTCCAAAGTCATCCAACAGACCCCAAAGATGATCCGGATGCCCATGGGTGAACAGAATGTCGGTCACGTCTTCCGGTGCGATCGAGGCCGCATCCAACCCATCGATCAGGTCGCCCGCGCTTGGCATGAACTCGGTTCCCGAGCCAACATCGAACAGGATCACGCGGTCAGCATCCTGGTAGAGCGTGACGTTGCAGGGTGAGTGAACTGTGTCGCTATCAAGCCCATGGGCCGCAAAGATAGGAGCGGCTTGTTCCTCGGTGACCTCGCCCAGAAGAAATGACCGTGGAAGCGTGAGGTGGCCGTCCGAAATGGTGGTCAGCCGACCAGCGCCAGCAGCAACGGAGGCGACAGAAAATCGCGGCAGGGACAGAGACGCGATCGCGGCAGTTGCTCCGGTCAAAACGGCACGGCGGTGAAGGGGCATGCAATCGTCTCCATAAATTCCTATTTATGAATTTGATTGCTTTCGCGTCATTTCACAAGGGTTTTGTCCAGAAAATGACCCTTGGGTCGGCAAGAATCTGTGCAGGTGCCAAGGACGTCCAAATTCAGCCTTGTCGAATCGTTCAGTTGCCCGTGTGATCTGTGCAGGCGTGGGGAGTCTGCAAAATGACACAAGCAAACGCAGCGACGCGGATCGCTGACCTTTTTGAGAAAGACATTGAAGTTTTCTTGACCCAGCAATTGCGCAGCCGCAAGCTGCACGATGTTGTGGCAGAGCTGAATGAGGCGGCCTTGTCAAAGACCGACCCCAATTCGCCCGCCGCTCGTGCAGCGCTGAAGAAACTGGGCTTCCCGGACTGATCAGTTATAGCCGGAAATTAGATCGGCCATCAGGCCACGCTCTTCTTCGGTCAGATCGGTCAGGGGGCTGCGTACCGGCCCGGTGTCAAAGCCGCGCAGGGACACACCTGCTTTGATGGCCGATACCGCATAGCCGGTTTTACGATCCCGGATTTTGGCAAATGGGTAATAAAAGTCGCGCAACATCTGTTCACAGGTTGCATCGTCTTTTGCCAGGAAGGCTTTGTGGAAGGCCAGAGCTGTTTCGGGAACAAAGTTGAACACTGCCGACGAATAGGTGTCGACACCCGCGCCACGAAACGCTTGGGCGAACAATTCATGGGTGGGCATGCCTCCGATATAGGCCAGGCGATCGCCCAGGCCGACCGTGATGCGTTTTACCGTATCGATGTCGCCGGTGCCGTCCTTGAAACCGATCAGGTTGGGGCAATCGTCGACCAGGCGGGCAAGGGTTTCGGCCGAGCATACGCTTTGGCCGCGATTATAGACGATGACGCCCATATTCGTGGATTTGCAGACAGCGCGGATGTGAGCTTCGATACCGTCTTGGGGCGCGCCGATCAGGTAATGGGGCAACAAAAGGATGCCGTCACCGCCTGCGGCTTCGATGGATTGCGCCAGGTCGATTGCAACGCGCGTGCCGTAACCGCATCCCGCCAGGATTGGTGCGTCGGGCTGCGCTTCTTTGGCGGTCTTTACGACGTTCACGATTTCGTCGGGGCTGAGCGAGAACATCTCGCCGGTGCCGCCGGCGACGATCAACCCGGCCACGGGGTGGGCCGACAACCATTCCAGGTGGGCGCGGAAGGCCGTGGGGTTGAAGGCGTCGTCTTCGTCGAACGGGGTCACGGGGAAAGACAGCAGTCCGGATCGGATGATAGTGCGCAGTTCAGTAGGGGATATCATATCTAACCTCTTGATATATATTTTATTTGCCGCCTAGCAGCAGCCAGAACGCAGGGAAAAGGATCGCCGCCGAAATGGCAGTGAAGCCCAGGTTCCAGCCCCATGTCAGCGTTTTCGCGGGGATACCCGAGGCGCGGTCCATCAATAGGACGACCGTGGCCAGGGGCGAGAAGGTCATAGAGAGCGCCCACCCGCAGGAGATCGAGAAGGCGATCAACGTAGGGTCAGCAGGGAGAACGGGAAGGGCCGCAAAAAACGACCCCATGAAGACGGCCATCATGGTGGGGGACAGGGCCAAAAGGCTGAAAAGCGCGATGGCGATCGGAACGAGGGCCAGCAGAAGCCAGTCCTGCATTTCGTTCAGGCCCAGGAAGGCTGCGACATCCGCAGCGGGGACCAGCCCGGCGGCCGCCCTTCCGACATATCCGGAACATGCCAGCGTCACGGCCACATTGACCGATCCCTGGACGTCTTTTACCAGGATTTCCGGGACGCGGGCGCGTATCTTTTGGATGGTTCCAGGTTTTGGAAATCCGTTTTGCGCGGCTATCCAGCCCAATGCGATGATCGGACAAGCGGTCAGCACACCGAAGATAGGGGTGTCGCCGAACCCCCAGACCACTATCAAAACGATCGACAGGAACCACAATGTTGTTGCAGTGAAACGCAATCCGGCGCCTGTCGGGAATGCCATCACTTCGCGTTTGCCCGACGACTTGTAGCCGCGGAATCGCCACCGGTCCTCAAGCCCGCCGAGGATCATCAGGACCACGAAGATGACAAAGCCGTAGCCGATCCAGGCTGTGCGTTCGACGCCGGGGATCAAATCGGCCACGATAAGCGGGGCGAATGCCGTCGGTGACCATGTGACAGACCAGGCAAATCCACGAAGAAGCGCCGACAACTGACGCCGCTCGCGGATCGGATTCCAGGCGTCGCCAGGCGAGGCGCGTTGGATACCTTTCATGATCAGGGGCACCAGAAAGCTGATCACGCCTACATTGAACAATACCGCAAGGCTCGCCGTGCCGCCATTCAACGCATAATATCGCCGACCTGGCGGTTGGCGGGTCAGGTATTCGCCAAGGACCGACACAGATGGCGAAGTCGCCGCCGCAGCCTGAAGCATTCCCAGCAGCAAGATAAAGGCCATCAGGAAGCTGGCCTGGTCCAGCGCACTGACAAGAACCTCGACCGCTTCGGGATGTGTTGTCCACAACAGGGCCGACAAAATGGCGCTGGCGGCCAAAAGATAGGATTCACGTAACCCCATTCTGCGCCATGCCAGAACGATGACCATGGCCATGGCAATCCATGTCGCTGTCTGGATTGCATGGTTCCCCGACGCCCGTGCGGCCAGCTCAAGCAGCGCAACCGCGACCAGCGTTCCGGACATCAGTCCAGAGAAGGCGGACGGGTCGCCCGCCTTCTTCGTATGCCCTGTGCCATGGGTCATCGGGATGGATGCTTAGCCTTGCAAATCGCCTGGCAGGATCGCGTCGGCGATGTTCTGGAAGCAAACCGGTCGCAGGAAGCGGCGAATGGACAGCGTGCCGACCGAGGTTGCGCCAAAGTTCGTCGACGCGGGGTAAGGGCCGCCATGCACCATGGTGTCCGACACTTCGACGCCTGTCGGGAACCCGTTGGCAAGGATGCGCCCCGCTTTGCGTTCCAGGATCGGCAGCAGCTTTGCGGCAACCTCGGTATCGCTGTCATCCATGTGCAAAGTGCAGGTCAACTGACCCTGAAGAGATTTCGCAACGGCCAGCATTTCGTCCAAATCGTCCACGCGCACGATCAGGCCCAGGGGGCCAAAGACTTCTTCGCCCAGGGTTTCGTTGGCCAGCCATTCTTTGCCGGTCGTGGCAAAGAGGTACGGCGTGGCGTTACGCAGATCACAGGTGGTCGTCAGAATATCCTGAACACCCGCTGTTCCGGCAACCCGGTCACGTCCGGCACGATAGGCGGCAGCGATCCCGTCCGTCAGCATCGTTTGTGCGCCAACCTGATCCAGCGCTTTGGTTGCACCTTCAATGAATGCATCCGCCTCGGGGCTGTTGATCACCACGGCAACGCCGGGGTTGGTGCAGAACTGGCCTGCGCCCATGCTGAGCGATCCGGCCCAGCCTGCCGCGATCGCCTCGCCTCGTGCTGAAAGAGCGTCCGGCAGCAGGAACATTGGGTTTACCGAGCCAAGCTCGCCAAAGAAGGGGATTGGGTTTTCGCGTTGTGCACAAAGATCGAACAGAGCACGTCCACCACCAAGAGAGCCGGTAAAGCCCACGGCATTGATCAGCGGGTGTTGCACCAATGATGTGCCTACATCGCGCTTGCCGCCCTGGATGTTGCTGAACACGCCCGGATGGATGCCGCAGGCCTTGATCGCGGCGTGAATAGCCTCCGAGATGATCTCGCCGGTGCCGGGGTGGGCCGAGTGGCCCTTGACCACAACCGGGCAGCCCGCAGCCAGAGCCGCAGCAGTGTCACCACCGGCCGTCGAAAAGGCCAGCGGGAAGTTAGACGCGCCAAAGACCGCGACGGGACCGATGGGACGTTGCACCATTTTCAGGTCGGGCCGGGGCAGGGGCTGACGGTCGGGCAGGGCCTCGTCATGACGACGGTCCAGATAATCGCCGGCCAGAATGTGCGATGCGAACAACCGCAATTGGCCCACCGTCCGTCCGCGCTCGCCTTGAAGCCGCGCTTCGGGAAGGCCGCTTTCCTGGCTGCCGATCTCGGTGATGGCGTCCGCGCGGGATTCGATTTCATCGGCGATGGTGTTCAGAAACTTGGCGCGCTCTTCCCGGGTGGAATAGCCGTATTCCCAAAAGGCCTCTTCGGCGGCCTTGCAGGCCTGATCGACAAGGGCTGGCGTGCCGACAGAAAAATCATGGGCCGGGCCGTGGGCAGGTTCGGACGAAAAAGTCGTCTCGCCGGCAACCCAGTCACCTGCGATCAGGTGTTTCCCGTGCGGGGTAAAGGTGGATTTATCAAGCATTATCAGGTCCTTGTTAGATTAAGTTGCGGCCAGCCAAGTTGCGCATCAAATCGGCCAGACCAAAGGTCCATTCCGGGCACTCGGTCGAGAGCCGGACAGTGTTTTCCAGTTTTCCAAGCCCGTCACTGGCGATCGTTACCTTGTCGCCCAGTTTGTGCGTAAAGCCCTGTCCGGGTTCGTCCCGGTCGTCGATGGGGGCAAAAAGCGTGCCGAGAAACAGCATAAAGCCGTCGGGGTATTGGTGGTGACGACCAAGCGTGTGTTTAACCAGATCCAATGGGTCGCGGCTGATTTCACTCATCAACGAGCGCCCTTCCAGCACATAACCATCCTCTCCGGTGACCGTCAGATCCAAAACCGCCTGCCGGGTGTCGTCCATCGAATAGCTGTCGTCGAAAAGCCGGATCATCGGACCGATCGAACACGAGGCATTATTGTCCTTGGCCATGGGCAGTAGCAGCGCAGAGCGCCCTTCCACATCACGTAAATTTACGTCATTTCCGAGGGTTACGCCCGGAACTTCACCACGTGAATTCACCGCGAGAACGATCTCGGGCTCGGGGTTGTTCCAGGTCGATACCGGGTGCAGACCGATATCCGCGCCGGTTCCCATGCTGGACAGCGGTTGGCCCTTGGTAAAAACCTCGGCATCGGGACCAATCCCAACCTCCAGATATTGCGACCACATGCCAAGGCGGATCAGTTCGGCCTTCACCTCTGCGGCCTTTTCGGATCCGGCGACCAGGCTTTGTAGGCTGTCACCGATAATCTCGGTCACCTGCGCGCGCACGGCCTCGGCCTTTGACGCATCGCCGGCCGCCTGTTCTTCGATGACGCGCTCAACCATGGACTGGGCAAAGGTCACGCCACAGGCTTTCACGGCCTGCAGGTCGCAAGGAGCTAGCCAATAGGGTCCGTCACCGGTCTGGCTCAAACCGGGCAGAGCATCATGGGGGCCAAGGTTTTCGCCATCGGCACCGCGCACATAGACGGCTGGGTCGTCCAGTTCCAACACGTCACGAACGGTCGGCGCGTCAGGCGACGTGATATCGATCACATCACCCGCACGCAGTGTCACCACCGAAGGTCCGATCCCGGGCCTCCAGACGCGTCCCAACCAGAGACCGTTCAATTCCGCATTGGTAAGTTGCATCAGCGTCCGTTCTCCTCCCGCCACTTGGCGAATTTCTCCAGGTTTTCGTCCTTGGTGGCCGGGTACAAACCGATGATGGTTTCACCTGCGCGCACCTGTTCTACAACGAAATCCTCATAGGCAGTCATTTCAACCGTTTCATCAGCGACTTCATTTGCGATTCCTGCCGGGATCACAATAACGCTGTCATCATCCCCGACAATGATGTCGCCGGGGAAAACCGGCGCATCTCCGCACCCGATCGGACCGTTGATTTCGATGGCTTCGTTGATCGTCAGGTTCGTAGGACTGGCCGGTCGCGAATGATAGGTGCGAATGTCCAGCTCGGCGATACGCATGGAATCGCGGAACCCGCCATCTGTCACAACGCCTTCGCCTCCGCGCATCATCAGTCGCGTGATCAGAATGTCACCGGAACTGGCCGCCGTGGCATTCTTGCGGCTGTCCATGACAAGGACGTGACCCTCAGGGCAAGTCTCGATGGCGTGACGTTGAGGATGTTGGGGGTTGCGGAATTCAACCAATTGATTGCGATCTTCGCGAGCCGGAATATAGCGCAGCGTGAATGCCGGCCCGACCATGTTGCGCCCCTTTTGAGAAAGCGGGCGCACGTCCTGGATCACCTGATGGCGCAGCCCGCGTTTGTACAGAGCCGTGGCAATGGTCGCGACACTGACATCGCGCAGTTTTTCGATGGTTTCCTTGGTTGGTTGGTCGGTCATTCCACTGTTCCTTTTGCTAGCGCGTTATCCGTCAAAAAGGCCTTGAGCCGCGCGCTTTGGTCTTGGGTCAGGGGCCATGCCGATGGTGGGCGGGCTGGACCGCAGTCATTGCCCATCATGGCCAGGGCGGATTTCACGCCGGTGACATTGGTGCCGCCCATTTCTTCGGCGCGGATATCCTCAAAGACCCGCATGTCGCGGATCAGGCCGTTGGCCTTGTCGTAATCGCCTGCGTCCAACGCCGCGTGAATAGCCACGGATCGTTCCGGCCAGACGTTGATCAAACCGGATGTAAAGCCTCGGGCGCCAACGGCATAAAGCGGAGGTGCCCAGACCTCGGCCAACCCACCGACCCAGACAATATCTTCGGACGAGGCAGCCATGGCTTCGGCAAGTTTCAACGGGTTCGGCGTCGCCCATTTGACCCCGACAACGCCCTCGATTGCACAAAGTTCCGCAATGGCGGCGGTGCCAATGGCGTCATTGCGCAGGTACAAGACCAACGGCAACCCGTCCGCAGCATCGGCGACGCGACTGACATAGTCGCGATACCCGCGCGGCGCCATGAAAGGGTCTGGTGTCTGATGCACCATCAAGGCCGACGCCCCGGCTTTCACACTGGCCCGCGCAAGGGCACATGCCTCGTTCACCGATCGACCAACACCACCGATCATCGGGATGCGCCCGTCAATCGCCTCGGCGGCAGCAAAAGCCATGGCTTCTGCCTCGACGCCGGTCTGCCCATAGTATTCGCCGGTGTTGCCGTTAACCGTCAAAATGTGCACGCCCGCGGTGACCGCGCGATCCACAATCGGTGCCAGTCGCTTGGGTGCAATCTGGTCGTCTTCATCAAAAGGCGTGACGAGAATTCCTGAAATCCCGGTCAGTGCCTTAGCCATTTTCGTCATGTCTCTACCTCGAAACTCCACTGTCCAAGGACTCGAAATCCAGCCCTGTTCGGAACAATTCGTCCAAAATTCTGCTTCTTCTTTTGAAGAAATACTCCGGGGGAGTCGCCGCAGGCGACGGGGGCAGCGCCCCCTTGATCCTGGCGGTCGCTGCCCATCAATTGATCTCTGGTTCCGGAACGGGCCCGCCGAACTCGGTTTTCAGGAAATCAAAATCACAGCCCTTGTCTGCCTGTTCGATATGTTTCGAGAACATCCAGCCATAGCCGCGTTCATACCGGGGCTCCGGCGCGGTCCACTGCGTGCGCCGGGCCGCAAGTTCCTCGTCCGTGACGGCGACATTCAGTGTCCGGTTCGGAATGTCCATCTCGATGATGTCGCCCGTCTTGATCAATGCCAGAGGACCGCCAACAAAGGCCTCGGGCGCAACATGCAACACACAGGCGCCATAGGACGTTCCCGACATCCGCGCATCCGACAGGCGGACCATGTCACGATGACCGTCCTTTAACAGCGCTTTCGGCATCGGGATCATCCCCCATTCGGGCATCCCAGGCCCCCCCTGCGGGCCAGCGTTGCGCAGGACCAGCACGTGATCGGGCGTCATCGGATAGTTCTCGTCGTTGATGATTGTCTTCAACTCGTCATAGCTGTCGGCCACGATCGCAGGGCCCTTGTGGACCTGGAACTTGGGATCCATCGCGGCCGGTTTGATGACCGCACCGTCGGGGGCCATGTTGCCGCGCAAAACGGCCAGCGAGCCTTCATGATACACCGGGTTGTCCAGGGGGCGGATCACGTCGGAATTGAAATTTGCCGCCGGTTCGATGTCTTCGCCCAGGGTGCGGCCAGTCACGGTCGTGACGGACAGATCCAGCTTGTCGCCCAGCTCTTTCATCAAGGCCGGCAGCCCCCCCGCATAGAAGAAATCCTCCATCAGGTATTCTTTGCCCGACGGGCGAATATTGGCGAGCACCGGAACCTCATGCCCAATGCGATCAAGGTCGTCCAAACCCCAGTCGATGCCAGCGCGACGCGCCATGGCGATCAAGTGGATGATGGCATTGGTCGAGCACCCTGTCGCCATGGCGACGGTGGTGGCGTTTTCCGTGGCTTGTCGAGTGATGATCTTGTCCGGGGTCAAGTCTTCCCAGACCATTTCGACCGCGCGACGGCCACAGGCCGTTGCCATGCGCTTGTGACCCGCATCCGGAGCGGGAATGGACGACGCGCCCGGCAGGCACAGGCCGAACCCCTCGGCAATCGACATCATCGTGGACGCCGTGCCCATGGTCATGCAGGTGCCGTACGACCGCGCGATGCCGCCCTGGACCCCCATCCATTCTTCCTTATCGATGTTGCCCGCGCGCCGTTCGTCCCAATATTTCCAGACGTCCGTGCCCGAGCCCAGCTTTTGCCCGGCGTAGTTGCCGCGCAACATGGCGCCGGCCGGCATGAAGATGAATGGCACCCCGGCCGAGATCGCCCCCATGACCAGAGCGGGCGTGGACTTGTCGCAGCCCCCCAAAAGAACAGCGCCGTCGACGGGGTGCGACCGGATCGTTTCCTCGACCTCCATCGCGCCCATGTTGCGATAAAGCATCGAGGTTGGTTTCAGGAACTGCTCGGAAAAGTCGTGAACCGGAAGTTCGGCCGGCAGACCGCCCGCTTGCAGAATACCGCGCTTCACACATTCAGCACGATCCCGCAGGTGGTGATGGCAGGGGGACAGGTCGGACCAGGTGTTGATGATGGCGATGACCGGTCGACCTTCCCAATCCTCGTCTGACAGTCCCATTTGCATGGCGCGGCTGCGGTGCCCCATCGAGCGCAAATCGTCAGGGGCGAACCAGCGGGCCGAACGGAGGTCTTCGTATTTTTTGCGGCTCATGGTTGGTCGTCCATTGATTGCTGACTTGTAAGGTTGTCATATTTTCGTTGCATGCTCTGGTCCTTGGGCTCCGCGTTGACGTGGTGTTCAACAGGGATCGGGATCCTATGTTCCGTCAACTGTCGCGGCTATATATTTTGATTGGAAGAGCATATATCGGGACATGGATGGCAGCACTTCCTTTTCCTGAGCGAACTAATATATTAGATGAAATGTCGATACAACTAGTATATCTTCGCAAGAACTCATCTGTATGAAGGACTCGCATGAGCGGAACACTTAGACCTGATGATCGTGTGGCCGGTGGAGCCGGGTTGCGGGTATACGAAAAGCTTCGGCAAGAAATCCTCGATCTCGAGCTGCCGCCCGACGCGACTTTGTCGCGCGCCGAGCTGGGAGAAAGATTCTCGGTCAGCCAAACACCTGTGCGCGAGGCGCTTCAGGCGTTGGAGCAGGACGGGTTGGTGAAAATTTTTCCGCAGTCGCGAACGATCGTGACCCGGATTGATGAACAAGAACTGTTCGAGACGCAATTCCTGCGCGTGGCTGCCGAAACCGAGGTGGTTCGACGTCTGGCGCGCATGCCGAATTCCCAGTCGTTGGAACGGGCGAAGAAACTTTTGAACATGCAGGTGACCCTGGTTGGCGACCTGGATCAGATGGACATGTTTTCCGATCTGGATCGCGCTATTCACCGGACATTGTTCGAAGGTGTGGGCATGGGCAATATCCATGCCATGTTGCAGCGCCGGCAGGGGGCTTTGACCCGATGCCAGCGTCTTGAACTTCCCATGTCGGGGAAAATGGAAACCATCATCGATTTCCACCGTTCGATTCTGGAACGTATCGAGGCGCAAGACCCCGACGGCGCGGCCAGCGCCATGCGTGCGCACCTGTCCGGATCGATCAGCCGGGTGTCTGCCTTGAGATCTCAGTTTCCTGACTTCTTCATTACGACCGCCGAAAAAACCACGGCCTGATGTCTGACGAAATTCGCCGGGCCGACCTGATCGGCCCGGGCGCATTGCCCGGGTGCAAAAGGCCATCGCCTCGGCACATTCAGGTGTCGAGATCAGGGACATCCAACCAGCGACGTTCGGCCCAGCTTTGCAAACCCAGCTCGGCCAGTTGGACGCCGCGCGCGCCTGCCATCAGATCGAATTCCCACGAGGTGTCTTCGGCGAGATGCCGCAAGAACATTTCCCATTGCGCGCGGAAACCGTTGCCGAAAAGTTCGACATCGGGCACATCGTCCCAGTTTTCATAAAAGTCCAACGGGTTCGGGACGTCGGGATTCCAGACCGGCTTTGGGGTGTTCACCCGGTGTTGGGTCACGCAAGACGTCAGCCCCGCCACGGCCGATCCATGGGTGCCATCCACGTGGAAGGTAACCAGGTCGTCGCGCTGAACGCGGGTGCACCAGGATGAATTGATCTGGGCGACGATGCCGCCCTCCAGCTCGAAGGTGGCATAGGCGGCGTCATCGGCGTCGGCCTGATAATGGTCGCCGTTTTCGTCCCACCGGTCGGGGATATGCGTGGCCCCCAGGCAGGACACGGCCTTGACCGCACCAAAGGTGTGGTCGAGCACATATCGCCAATGGCACAGCATATCCAGAATGATGCCGCCGCCGTCGGCCTTGCGATAATTCCACGAAGGCCGCTGCGCGGTTCGCCAGTCACCCTCAAAAACCCAATAGCCAAATTCACCACGGACCGAGAGGATGCGTCCGAAAAAGCCCGAGTCGATCAGGCTTTTCAGCTTTAGCAAGCCGGGCAGAAAAAGTTTGTCCTGGACGACGCCGTTCTTGACGCCTTTTTCGCGCGCCAGACGGGCAACAGCCAGCGCATCTTCAAGCTTGTCGGCGGTCGGTTTCTCGCAATAGATCGATTTCCCAGCCTCGACCGCGCGGGTCAGAAGCTGGCTGCGCATCTGGGTCGTGCCTGCGTCGAAGAATAGTGTGTCGTCAGGATTGGCGAGACAGGCATCCAGGTCGTCAGACCAGCGCGCGATCCCCTCAGACTTGGCGAGAGCCTGGACCTTGGCCGCGTTGCGCCCGACGATGATCGGGTCGGGCATCAAACGGTCGCCATTGGACAGCTGGACACCGCCGTCGGCCATGATCGCCTTGATCGATCGAACCAGGTGCTGATTGTACCCCATTCGCCCGGTTACGCCGTGCATGATGATGCCGATGCGTTGTGTCGCCATTGTCTCGTCCTTTCTGCTGCAAGCCCGTCAAGCGTGCCGCATAACTTTCTCGTCGCTGCCAAAGACGTGGAACTTTCCCTCGTCAAAGCCCAGGTGCAACCGGTCTCCCGGTTTGATGCCGGCTTGCCCTTTGATTTCCACTGTCACGGCGCTGCCGTCGCTGAGGGCAACATAGACATAGGTTTCGCCGCCAAGCTGTTCGGTGATATTGACGTCGCCGGACAGGATGGCATTGGCTTCGTCGACCTGGACCAGGGATTCCGGGCGCACGCCAATGGTCACGTCTTCGCCGATTGTGGCTGGTGACGTAAATTCCGTCGTGACACGTTGGCCGCCGTCCAGAAGGATGGTGCCGGTTGCGCCATCCAACGTGTCCAGCTTGCCTTTCAGGAAATTCATCCGTGGGCTTCCCAGAAACCCGGCCACGAAGATGTTGGCGGGCTTGTTGTACAGTTCCAGTGGCGTGCCGACCTGCTCGACGATGCCTCCGCGCAAGACGACGATGCGGTCGGCCAATGTCATGGCTTCGACCTGGTCATGGGTGACGAAGATCATCGTCGAACCAAGCCGCTGGTGCAGCTTGTTGATCTCGACCCGCATTTGCATCCGCAATTCGGCGTCCAGGTTCGACAGGGGTTCGTCAAACAGGAAGATCCGCGGCTCGCGCACGATGGCGCGACCGATGGCGACGCGTTGGCGCTGACCGCCGGAAAGCTGGCCGGGCTTGCGGTCCAGAAGTTCGTTGATTTGCAGAACATCCGCGGCGCCTGAGACCAGTTTTTCGATTTCGGCCTTTGGCACTTTCATGGTTTCCAGGCCGAAGGCCAGGTTCTTGCGCACGCTCATGTGCGGGTAAAGCGCATAGGACTGGAACACCATCGCCAGCTCGCGCTTGGCGGCGTGCATTTCATTGACAACCTCGCCGTCGATCAGAACGTCGCCGCCCGAGATATCCTCCAGCCCCGCGATCATCCGCAGAAGCGTGGACTTGCCGCACCCCGAGGGGCCGACGAAGACGATGAATTCGCCGTGTTTGATCTCAAGATCAATGCCGTGGATTACACGGGCGGCGCCGAATTCCTTGATGACGTTACGCAGTTCCAGATCAGCCATTGGCAAGGTCTTTCTTCATGGTGTCGACCCAACCCGCATAGCAGGGGTGGTCAGATGGCAGGGGCAGGGCCACGGTCTCTCCGGTGTGAGCGGACCAGTAGGCGGCGGTTAATAATTCGATGGACCGGCGGGCATCGTTCAAGGTGACGGGCAATGTGCCGCCAGACGTCAATGCGGCATGCATGCGTTTGAACTGGCCGGGGAAGCGTTCGGGCTGTGGGTCGAAATCGGCCAAGGCCGCTTCGGTCGCCCTGGCGCGTTCTTCATCGTCGGCCGGGAATGTCCAGGGATCGTGACCGGGGTTGTAAGGGTCAAGTCCGCTTTCAGCGACCAGATCACGGCAAACGATGCGCAGGCGCGAGGTTTGCTGGCGTGATCCAAGGGTGACCGAAGACGATGCCATGGCGCCGCTTTCAAATTGCAGCGACAGGATACCCTGATCTTCCGTTTCGTTTCCGTTCACCATCCGCGATGTGCGGGCGTGTACCGAGATCGGGTCCCCCATGATCTCGCACATCAGGTCATGGATGTGGATCGCATGGGTGGTAAAGCACCCGCCCAGTTCGCCGTCCCACGTGCCACGCCATGCGGCGCGATTGTAATAGACCTCGTCGCGGTACCAGTGGGTCTCGGCCGTGGCCATCAGCGGTTGGCCCGCGACGCCCTTCGCCATCAGGTGGTACAGCTTGGCCGAGCCGTGGCCGAACCGGTACTGGAAAATCGGGCAAATCCGTTTGCCTGTCCTGGCTTCGGTCTCTGCCAGAATATCCATTTCGGCCAGGGACTGAGCGACAGGTTTTTCGGCAACCACGTCAAAACCTGCTTCGAGTGCCGCCTTGGTCTGGGCGAAATGCAGGGAAGATGGCGTGCAGACGTCGACAATATCCAGATCAAGCGCGAACAGGTCGTCCAGGTTATCGACTTGGTGCGGGATGCTTGCCTTTTCGGCCAATTCCGCGCGGCGATCGGGGTCGATGTCGCACAAGGCGACGACCTCGTAGAGGTCGGGCAGGCTTTGATAGGCGGTCGTATGCGACGCGCCGATGCCGGAACCGATGATGCCGACTTTCAACTTGGTCATTGCTTTACCTCGGGGCGGGGGCCATTCAGCCGTGTTGCCTGTGCATGGGCATCAAGGGCGAGTTCCATTGCCAGGAAGCAATGGGCCTGGGTCATGGCGGTTTCTGTTCGGTTCACCACATCGTCCCTGAGACGTGCGCCATAGGTCAGTTTGGTATCGGAACAGTCGATGTACCGCGTGCCTTGGCCGTCAGTCAGAAACAGGTGGTCGCCGCCATCGCGCCCCTCGATATCCATGTATTTTCTCAGCTCGATCGTGCCTTCGGTGCCGATGACAAACAGCCGTCCGTCGCCCCAAACCGGCGCGCCATCCGGCGTGAACCAATCGACACGATGAAAGCCGGTGGCCGTGTCCGAGGCCACGACCGCATGGCCATAGTCCAGAAAGTCAGGGTGGGCACTGGAGTCGATATTGTCCTCAACAGCGTTCAGAACGCGGGCGTCCGTGGCTCCGGTAAACGATAGGAATTGTTCGATCTGATGTGACGCGATGTCCGTCAGGATCGAGCCCGCCTGATCCGGGTCCCAGAACCAATCAGCGCGCTTGCCGCCGTTTCCGATCCTGTGCGGGCCAAATCCGGCAATGTGAAAAACCTTGCCGATCGCGCCCTCGCGCACCAGTTCCAGCGCTCGAACCGTCGATTTTTGTCGATAATGTTCGGAATAAAGAACCGACCAGATGCGGCCCGTTTCGGCTTGAACTTTGCGCAACTCGGCCAGTTGGTCGTGCGTGGTGCAGCCGGGTTTGTCGACCATGACGTCCTTGCCAGCCCGCATTGCGCGGATCGACATGGGCGCCCGGTCCGACGGGATGCCGGCCCCGACGACCAGTTTGATCGCAGGGTCCTCCAGGATCGCAGCTTCGTCGGATACCCGGCATGCGCCGGGGTATTTTCCTTCGAACGCGGCTGCCAGCTCATCCTCGGGAGCAAGGAATTTAACAAGCCGGCAGCCTGCGTCCAACATGGCATCCACCTGGCCATAGATATGGTTGTGGTTGATGCCGATGACGGCGAAATCAAAACCTTCTGACATGGATCACCGTTTCAATGCGCCCAGGGCAACGCCCCGGATGATCAGCTTCTGGAAGGCCAGGAAGACGATGAAGACCGGGATCAGCGACAAGGTCGACATGGCGAACAACTCACCGAACAGGCTTTCACCGCCCGAACTGTCGACAAAGGCACGCAGAGCCAGGGGCACCGTGTACTGGTTGATGTCGTTCAGATAGATCAGTGGGCCGAGGAAGTCGTCGTAGGTCCAGATGAACGAGAAGATCGCGGCGGTTGCCATGACGGGCGTCGACAGGGGCAGCATGATGCGCCAGTAGATCCGCCAGGGGCCACAGCCGTCCATGATCGCCGCCTCGTCGATCTCGCGCGGGATGCCCCGGAAGAACTGGACCATCAGGAAGATAAAGAAGGCGTCCACGGCCAGGTACTTTGGCACGATTAGCGGCAGGAAGGTGTTCACCCAGCCGAATTTCTGGAACAGAACGTACTGCGGCACCAGCGTGACGTGATAGGGCAGCATCAAGGTTGCCATCATCAGTGCGAACCAGATTTTGCGTCCCCGGAACTCCAGCCGGGCAAAGGCATATGCCGTCAGCGAACAGGCCAGCAGGTTTCCGATCACGGCGAAGATCGCGATAATGAACGAGTTCTTGTAGAAGGTCGTGAACGACACCCCAAGCGCGGTCCATCCCTCGATATAGCTCGAGATATCGAACGACGTTGGCAGGGCGGTCGGGTCAGAGAAGATGACCGCGTCGGGTTTGAAGGACGACATAATCATCCACAAGAGCGGGTAGATCATGCAGATCGCGGCGAACCCGAGAACGAAATGTCTCAGAACCTGGCGGCGGATTTTCTTTCCAGCGGATTCGTTCATCTGCCTTCATCCTCGTAGTAGACCCAATACTTCGACGATGCGAAGGCGATGGCGGTAAAGATGGCGATGATGATCAAAAGCAGCCAGGCCAGCGCCGAGGCATAACCCATGCGGAAGTTCGCAAAGGCCTCTTCGTACAGATACAGCGAATAGAACAGGGTCGAGTCGACCGGTCCGCCAAGGCCGCCCGAGACAATATAGGCCTGGGTGAACGCCTTGAAGGCCTCAATCGTCTGGAACACCAGGTTGAAGAAGATTACCGGGGCCAGCAGGGGCAGGGTGATCTTCCAGAATTGCCGCCAACCCGAAGCGCCGTCCATCGAGGAGGCTTCGTACAGGTCTTGCGGAATTTGGCGCAGGCCCGCCAGGAAAATGATCATGGGAGAGCCGAACTGCCAGATGGCCAGGATGATCAGTGTAGACAGTGCATAGTCAGGGTGGGCGACCCAACTTGGTCCCTCAAACCCGAATAGCATGAACAACAGCTGGTTGATCAGCCCTTCTGCACCGAACAACTGGCGCCACAAAACCGCGATAGCAACCGAGGCACCTAGAAGCGAAGGCAGGTAGAACGTCGCGCGATAAAAGGCGACGCCGCGCACCGATTTGTCCAGCACCATGGCCAACAAAAGCGCGATCGTCAGTTTCAGCGGCACTGACCAAAGCACATAGTTGAACGTCACCGACAGGGCGTTGCCAAGGCGGCGGTCATAGTTGAACGCGTATTCATAGTTTTCCAACCCCGTCCACTCGGGCGGGGTCAGAAGGTCGTAATTCGTGAACGACAGATATAGCGAAGCCAGAGTAGGCCCCAGCGTCAGTCCGAAAAAGCCGATAAGCCACGGCAAAAGAAACATGTATCCGGGACCGTTCTTGCGCCATGCGCGCGCAATCCAACCATCCCGAGAGGGCGCTAGGCGCCCTCCCGTATCCGTCGTCATTGTCATTTTCGTTTACCGCTTCAGGATGCGTGCAGCGTTGTCGTACCACTCGGTGGCACCCTGTTTGGCATCGACCTGTCCGAACGCCACGGCTTCCCAGGCGGGGCGCAGGGCGCGGTCGATCTCGCCGGCGTTTTTCGGCGGCGGGGGCGGCAGCGGGCCAACCCAGGTGTTGACCAGGTTCAGATAGTTGATGATTTTCTGCTCGGTGTCGGTCAGACCCGGCAGGATCCGGTCGCGGATCGACGCATCTGCAGTCACGCCGCGTTCGATCAGCAGGATATCGTTCGCATCTGGGTTCGATACGAAATAGCTGATGAACTTGGCCGCAGCCGATTTGTCCTGCGCGTTCGCCGACATCGAGAAGAACATGGAAGGCTTCATGTACTGGCCCGGCTGGTCGCCCGCGTTCGGGATCATGACCAGGTCGATTTCGTCTTCCATCAGGTTCTGGTTTGCAACCAACTGGTTTGAGTGGATGAAGCCGACCAGCGATTTGCCGATCACGTGCATCCGCTCTTCCATCTTGCCCGAGTCCTGGGCCTGAACGTCGGCCGGCGGTGTCAGACCCTGGTCTTGCATCGCCTTCCAGTATTCAAAGTGGTCGATGGCGTCCTGAAGATCAAAGGCCAGGTTGCCGTCTGAGTCGTACAGGTCTTTGCCTTTCGAGCGGACCCAGGTCTGAAGACGCGGTTCCTGAAGGCCCATGTTTTCCGAGAAATACACACCGTCGGGAAGCTCGTTCTTCAGTTCCAGGCCGATGTTCATGTAATCTTCGGCGGTCCATTTGGTGCTGTCGGGCATGGTATAGCCGAGATCCTTCAGCATCCGCTGATTGACCACATGTGTCATCGAGTTCGCGCCAAGCGAGATGCCATAGGTCTTGCCGTCAACCTGACCGCTGGTCAGCTGGTTGGCGTCATAGTCGGATACGTCGATCTCGTTGCCAAAATAGCCGTCAAGCGGTTCAAGCTGACCGCGACGTGCCCATTCGAAGATGAAGCGATAGTCCATCTGCATGACGTCGGCGAGGCTTCCGCCGGCGGCCTGCGTGGCCAGTTTTTGCCAATAGTCACCCCAGGCATAGGTCTCTGGCGTGACATTGCCGGACATGCTGCTTTTGTACAGATCGACTACGGCGTTGGTGCGCTTGTCGCGCTCGGGGTTGCCCCACCAGATTAGGCGAACTGCGCCATCTGCGGCCAGAGCTCCCGTGCTTGCCAGAGCGGATGCCGAGATCGCGCCCCCCAACATACCGCCAAACTGGCGACGATTCATCTTCATGGTCTGTTTTCCTCCCTTTTCGCGCCGTACCGTCGGCGCCGCAGGCCTTGTGCCTAGCTGGAGCAAAAGTAACTCGATAGTTATTTAACGGCAAGTGGTTTTGATCGGAGGTAGCTGAGCACCACATCAATCGCGTGCTGCCGACGGGTTTCCAACCCCTCCGAACTGTCCAGACCGTCCTGAAAAATCACGGATAACGTGTGGATGTTGGAGAAGAAGAAATAGCTGATTCCAGCGATGGTGATGTACAGCTGAACCGGGTCGATTCCCTTGCGGAATTCGCCCGACGCTTCGCCCGCAACCAGGGTTTGGCGAATCTGTTCGATGATCGGGGAATGCAGATCAGGCAGCTCGCGCATCTCGGACACGAAGGCGGCGCGTTGGATGTTTTCGGTTTGCAGCAGGCGGATGAACCAGGGGTTCTCTTCAAAGTGGTCAAAGGTAAAACCAACCAGTTTCCGCATCGCGTCCAGCGGGGCGAGTTCCACAAGGTTCAGTTCGTTCTCGCCTGCACGAATATCTTTATAGGCCTCGAGCAGCACACGGGAATAGAGCGCCTCTTTGTTGCCGATATAGTGGTACAGCAACCGTTTGTTCGCCCCGGCACGTCGGGCGATCCGGTCGACGCGGGCGCCTTCCAAACCGTGTTCGACAAACTCTTCGCGCGCGGCCACAAGGATATCCTCGGTCGTGCGGGCCGGGTTTCTTTCGCGTTGCCGTTTTTGAGGTCCGGCTTCTTGATCTCTTTGTTCCATGGCTTGACACCCGTAAAGACCCGCTCATAGTAACCAACCTGTTACTTAACCGGAAATGGAATCTTCATATGTCGACCAACAAGCGGCGCGTCGCAATCGTGGGCACCGGACATCGCGGGGCAGGAACCTGGGGCACGGATGCTCCGGCCACCTGCGAGGATGAGGTGCAACTGGTCGGCCTTAGTGACATCAACGCTTCTCGCCTTGCCGTCGCTCGTGACCGGATCGGCGCGGACGCAGTTATCTCGACCAATCTGGACGAGATGATCGAGAAAGTGAAGCCACACACCTTGGTCGTCTGTACCCGTGATGACACCCATGCCGATATTATTATCAAGGCCTTGGAAGACGGAATGGATGTGGTAACGGAAAAGCCCATGGCGACCACGGCCGAGGATTGTCGCCGCATTCTGGATGCCGAGCAACGCACCGGTCGCCGGGTGGATGTTGCCTTTAACTATCGTTTTGCACCGACGTCGCGGAAAATTCGCGAGTTGTTGGCCTCGGGGCGAATTGGGCGGGTAACGTCCTGTGACTTTCACTGGTACCTGGATACGTCACACGGGGCGGATTATTTCCGACGCTGGCATGCCTACAAGAAACATTCGGGCAGCCTGTTCGTGCATAAGGCGACCCACCATTTCGATCTGTTGAACTGGTGGATTGATTCTGATCCCGCGCGTGTTTTCGCAAACGGAGCGTTGCAGAAGTACGGCCACAATGGCCCGTTCCGGGGCGCGCGCTGCAAGACCTGCGACCATGCTTCCCAGTGCGAGTTCTATTTCGATATGGGGGCGTCGGATTGGTTGGATGCGCTTTATGAGGCGCCTTCCGAGGATGACGGGTATATTCGTGATGCTTGCGTTTATCGCGAGGATATCGACATCTATGACACGATGAGCGCGGCGATTACCTATGAAAATGGGGTGCAGGTGTCTTATTCGCTGAACGCCTATATGCCGATCGAAGGCTATCACCTGGCGTTCAACGGTACTCACGGCCGGATCGAAGTGCGCATGTTTGAAAAACAGGCATTCGATGCGCCCAGTGGCGTCGACGAGGTGCTTGTTCTGGGAACGGACCGTTCGGTCGAACGTATTCAGGTCGAACATGGGCCGGGCGGGCATTTCGGGGGGGACCCGTTATTGCACCGGGCCTTGTTCCAGCCCGAGGCCGACGACCCATCAGGTCAACGTGCGGGCGCGCGCGCCGGCGCCATGTCGGTTCTGACCGGTGTTGCCGCGACCAAGAGCGCCGAGACAGGTCTGCCCGTCGACATCAAGGCCCTGCTTGAAGGCTAGGGCGTCGCCCAATCCGGAAAGTCGTGTTTTCTGCGCGGTCCAAACAATACGGACAGGATAAACCCCGTTGGATCAATGATGGTCATGTTCATGCTCTGACAGCCAAGGTTGCGGATAAGTTACCGCAGCCAGGTTTCGGTTTTGTGACGTTCAGAGCAACACAAGAGCTGCCGCGGCAACGATGAAGGGCAGGGGCAATGACACCAGGAACCGGCGCAACATGAAGCGTGCGCCGACAAGCGGGATCTCGTAGGCGATTGCCTTGGTTAACGAGAACAGCCCCCAGGACGTGACATAGGCCATTGCAGCGGCCTGAGAAGCGCCGACCTGAAGTCCTGCAGCGCCGATTGCGAAGACGACAAAGGGGCCACCGGGGACGACTGGGGCGATCAAAACCGCCAGGACGATCCCGGTCAATCCGGCCTCTGATCCGAACAACCCCTCAATCTGATCGGCGGGCAGAAGCTCCGCGAAAAGGGCGGCACCGATCAAGGCAAGGACGACGCGAGGGACGGTGAACTTGGTCAGTTCGACCGTGTTCTTCAGCGCCAGTTGGCGCGCATCGGTATCCGGTAACTTTTGCCAAAGCCAGTACGCGCCAGCCCAAAGAAGGATCGTGCCGATGAGAATATTCATGCGCGCCCCCAAAAGGCACGCACGGCCAGCCCCAAAAGCACCGGCAGGGGCAGGCAGAACAACACCCGCAAGGCAACAAAATCAGACGGCAAAAAGGACAGTTCCCAAATGAGGGTCCGGTTCATGTTGAACAGGCTCCACCCCGTCACGAACGCAAGTCCGGCGGCAAGGTCTGCCCCGGACACCAGAATTGCTCCGGTCAGCGGGAAAATCATCGATGGTCCTCCGGGCAGCATCGCGCCCGCGAAGGTGGCGAAGATCAGGCCGGCCACGCCGCTGTCACGTCCGATCCAGCGCGAAATCTTGTCGCGAGGAACAAGTATGGGGATGGCCGCGGCGATGAACATGCCAGCCGCGATCTTTGGGACCAGAAGCCCAAAAAAACCAAGCGCGCCAAGCGACACGGCAACCACATGGCCAAAGCCAAACTTGACCGTCACGGCAATACCGGCCCCGAGCGTCGCGATGATCAGGAACAGAAAGCCGGAATCGAAAAGCTTGTGGGTTGTCTTGTTTTGCGAGGCGTCTTCTTCTGCCTTGTGTTCCGACGTTGCGCTCACAACAGCCCCGCGTCGACAACAAAGGACTGTTTGGTAATCATTTGGCTGTCATCCGACGCCAGAAACAACACCATCCGCGCAATGTCGTCCCCTGAAAGAACACGCCCGATCAATTGGCGCTCGACCATGTCGTGGACGGCCTGTTCAGTGGTGAACCACAGCTTGCGCTGACGCCGGGTCATCACGGCCCCCGGTTCAATGGCATTGACGCGGATGTTGTCGCTGCCAAAGCCATCGGCCAGCGTCTTGGTCAATCCCAGCACCCCCGCCTTGGCCGTCGCATAGGGGGCCATGTTGCCGCTTCCAAGACGCCAGGCAATCGAGGACAGGTTGATGATCGATCCGCCCCCCGCCTGGGCCATGCCGGCGCGCACCGCTTGTGCGGCGAAGAAATGGGGCCGCAGGTTGATGTTCTGCGACATGTCCCAATCGTCGGTGGTAATAGCGTCAATGTCTTCGCGCTTGTCATTGGCGGCGTTGTTCACAAGGCAGCGGATCGGGCCAATCCGATTGGCGATCTGCGCCACGGCGCTTTGCAGCGCGGAAATGTCGGTCACATCCGCAGGGGCGAAAACCGTGTTTGGGCATTCGGTAACCAGCGCTTGGCCCGCGTCGTCCTGAATGTCGAGAAAGCCGACCCGCGCGCCTTGATGGTCAAACGCCCGCACGATGTCCGCCCCGATACCGCTAGCGCCTCCGGTGACAAGAACAGGCATCCCTTCAAGGGACGGATAGGTTGCGAAAGTCATTGTGCTAATCAGATGCGAGGCAAGGTTGCCCGATACCTACGCCCTTCCCATAGGAAGGGCAATCGGGGTGCCGCCGACAATCGCGGCGACACCCTGCTGTGTTTAGGTCGTTGCCCTTTCCGCGGTCGGTGCCGGTGTTTTGGAGTTGAACACCTTTCCGGCGGCGAAGGACAAGATTGCCGCGCCAAAGCTGAGAAGCGCCCCCATTTTGGCGGCGTCCTGAACCTCGCCCGGTGCAAAGGCGACCGAGGCAACGAACAGCGAGACCGTAAAGCCGATGGCCGCAACACAGCCCAACACGAAGAGATCGGATGTCTTCATACCCTCGGGCAAGCCAAACTTTAGCACATGCGCCCCGATATAGCCCATCAGGAGAATGCCGAACGGTTTGCCGATCAACAGCCCCGCCAGAACCAGGCCCGTGGCCGCGCCAACGGACGAGAATTCGACACCTGCGTTCATCAATCCAAAGCCGAACAAGATCAGTTCCACAGGGCGTTTCAAGACGTGCTCGGTGTGGTTCAACAAGTCGGTAAGGTGAGACTCGGCCTCGGCGAAGATGCCATAGTCGACATCGGCATGGGGCAAGGCGGGCACGATGGGCAACAATCCAAGCGCCGGGTGAATGCCCGCCATGTGAAAGCCGTACCAGCTGAGAGCACCAGCCAGAGCATAGGGCCAGAACGAAAGGGTCTGGCGCACCCATGTGGAATTCGGACGGTCTTGCTTGCCCCGGTCCATCCGGCGAGGAAGCCAGTTGAACAACACGTAAGCCCCAACCGCCGCGGCCAGCGACAAAAGCAACCAGGCCGGAGCCAGATCACCTTGCGGATAGAATATCGCCAGGATCACAAGGCCGATGGCATCATCCGCGATAGCCAACAACAAAAGGAACCCAACGGCCGGATGGCCCGCGCCAAATACAAGACGACCGACAAGGTAGGAAAACGCGATATCTGTGGCGGTCGGGATAGCCCAGCCGTTTGCCAGGATCGCGAATTTCCCCACCATTGCAGCACCGATCAGATACACCGCAGCCGGTCCAATCATACCACCTGCCGTTGCGATCAAGGGGGTTATTGCACGCTTGCCGCGAAGCGAGCCGTTTTTCAACGCGACGGCTTCCCAGACTTCCTTGCCTGCGAGCGCGAAGAAAAACGCCATCAACACGTCATTCACCAGGAAATGCAGGGTGATCGAACGCACGACATGGCCATGTCCGTCATCATGCGGGTGTCCGATAAACCCGTCATGGACCAATTCGAAGTCGACGAAATGGTGATAACTTTCCGGGCTCATGTTTGCCCAGATCAGGGCCGATATGGCCCCGATGATCAACAGCGCCGAATATTCCTCGACGAACGTCCAAACCTTTCCCACTTTTTCCTCCCGGATGATATTTTTGGTTGGTTTTTTGGCTGCGCCTATGGCGTCAGCAAGATTTTTCCGTGATGGGTGGCGCTTTCCATCAGTTGATGGGCCTCGCTTGCCTGATCGAGCGGCAAGACCTTGTGCGTCACTGGTTTAAGCCTTCCGTCTGCAAACAGGGGCCAGACCTTTTCGGCCAGGTCGCGGGCAATCGCGGTTTTAAAATCCTCGGGGCGCGAGCGAAGGGTCGAACCCGTGTAAGATAGCCGCTTCAACATGATGGGCATCAGGTTGATCTCGACCTTCGAGCCGGCATTGAACGCCAACTGGATGATCCGCGCGTCGGGGCTGGCAGCCTTTATGTTGCGCGCGATATAGTCACCGCCGATGATATCAAGAATGATGTCCGCGCCACCTTCCTCGCGGGTGATTTCCACGAAATCTTCATCGCGGAAATTGATGGCGCGGGCCGCACCGAGATCGGTGACAAATTTGGCGGCGTCCTCGTCCGGGATTGTGGTCAGTACCTTCAATCCCATGGCTGTGCCAAGTTGCACAGCCGTCGTGCCAATCCCGCCCGAGCCGCCATGTACCAGAAACGTGCCGCCTTTCGGGATGGCCTGTCCGTAAAATACATTGCTCCAAACGGTGAAATAGGTTTCGCACAGCCCGGCCGCATCAATCTCGTCAACACCGGAGGGGACGGGCAGGCAATGGCCCGCGTCCACGGCGACATAGTCGGCGTATCCGCCACCGTTGGTCAGGGCAACGATGCGGTCCCCAAGTGCCCATTGCGTCACGCCTTCGCCAAGTGCGACCACTTCACCTGAAACTTCGAGCCCAAGGTGTGGTGACGCGCCCTTTGGCGGCGGATAGTGACCGCGTCGCTGGACCAGGTCGGGGCCGTTGACACCTGCCGCCGTGACCTTGATCAGAACTTCTCCCGCGCTGGGGGCGGGGGTGTCTTCGATTGAGATTTCCAGCACGTCCGGTCCGCCGGCCTCGCGCATGGTAACGACCCGCATGGTCTCGGGAATGGCGTTTGTCATGGTCAGGATTATCCGTTCAGTTCTTGGTCAGAGCTTTCAGGACCGTATCGACCACATCATCGGCGTCCTTGGCAATCAAAACGCCCGAAGATTTCAACTGTGCGGCCTTTTCGTTGGCCGTCATGGCCCCCAGTACCGATAGGGTTCCGGCGTGTCCCATGCGGCGACCCTTGGGGGCGTGGCGGCCGACCACAAGGGCAATGACCGGTTTGCCATAGTTGACATCAGCCAGATAGGCCGCTGCTTTCTCTTCCTCGCGACCGCCAATTTCCCCTATTAGAACAACTGCTTGTGTGTCATCGTCGTCTTTGAACAGCTTCAGGCATTCGACAAGACCCACGCCGTGCAGAGCATCGCCGCCGACGCCGACGGTTGTCGATTGGCCCAGGTTTGCCGCCGAGCAACTGGCCAGGATTTCCGAGGTCAGCGATGCCGAGCGCGACACGATCCCGATCCCGCCCGGTGTGGCGTCTTTTGTCGGCATGACCCCGATCTTGCACTGATCCGGTGTCAGAATGCCCTGGCTGTTTGGCCCAATCACCACCGAATCCGACCCGGCAAGTGCCAACTTGACCCGCGACATATCGTGTTGCGGGACGCGTTCGGTTACGCAGACGATCAACCCTATCCCGGCTTCGATCGCTTCGATCATCGCATCCGCGGCCTTTGGCGCCGGAACAATGACAAGGCTGGCATTGGCTTGGGTTTCGGACACCGCGTCCGCCACCGTGTCAAACACTGGTAACCCGAGGTGTTTAGAGCCGCCCTTGCCCGGGCGCACGCCGCCCACGACATTGGTGCCATACCGCATGGCCTGATCTGTATAGAATGTGCCCGCGCGTCCGGTCATGCCCTGGATCAAAAGGCGGGTGTTGGCATCGACAAGAATGGACATCAGCGTGCTCCCCCGGCCAGTTCCACGGCCCGCTTCACGGCGCCGCGCATGTTGTCGAACGTCTCGGCAGGGACTTTGCGATCTTTCAATATGCGCAATCCCCAATCCGCATTCGTGCCTGCCAATCGCGCCACGCAAGGCACTTTGCGATCGGCGCGGGAATAAGCAAAGGCCACGCCCTCGGCCACGGTGTCGCATACGGTCATGCCGCCGCCATGGACGTTCAGCAAAAGCACCTTTACCTGCGGATCCTTCAGCAACAACTCAACGCCCGCGGCAATGTCGAAACTGGTCGCTGTCGTGCGAATATCCATGAAGTTGGCAGGCGTTCCGTTGGCATCGACGATCATGTCATTGGTCGCAAGGCCCAGGCCCGCGCCATTCACGACCACACCCATGTCTCCGCCCAGTTTGACAAAGTTGATGTTGCGCCTCGCCGCCTCGTCTTCGTCAACGGACAAACCCTGTTCGGCCACCATGCTTTCAAACTCGGGATGGCGAAATCCGGCCGCCGCGTCCAAGGTAATCTTGGCATCGATCGCAACCCAGTCTCCGGCCTCGGTCACGGCAAAGGGGTTGATCTCCAGCAGGGTCATGTCGTTGTCGAGAAACGCCTTGGTTGCCGCAAGGATCGGATCCGCCGCAGCGGTGTCTTCAATGCCAAGCGAGCTCAAAAAGTCGGTCAGGGGCGCGCGATCCGCCGTGGCATCACCCGACAACACCAGGGTTTTGACCGTGTCGGAATCCATCCTTGCGCGTTGTTCAAATTCGACGCCCCCTTCAGAAGAGGCCAGCAACAGAGGCCGACCGGTTTCAAAATCCAGGGCAAGAGCCACAAAATACTGGGCTTTCAGGTCCAGCGCGGCCTCGACATAGACTGACCTGACTTCTTCGCCTTCAGGGCCGGTTTGTTCGGTGACAAGGGTGCTGCCCAGCATTTTGGCGGCTTCTTCTTGAACCGTCGAGGGCGTTGCCGCAAAACGAACTCCGCCCGCAAGGCCACGGCCCCCGGCGGCAATCTGGGCTTTGACCACGTACTTCTTGGATGCCACGCCGGGATACTGTTCTGCAAGTATGCCGGCGCAGGTTGCTTCGGCCTCCTTGGCAGACCGGGCCAGTTTGCCAGAAGGAACCTTGATCCCGTACTGATGCAGCAGCTCTTTGGATTTATACTCTGAAAGCAACATGTCTTGCGGTCCTCCCCCAAGCGCAGTCCGTGTGGTGTCTGGTATACCAGAGTGGTCAAATCTGTCAACTTGTGCTTTGGTCGAACTGCGTGCGACAGGTAGGGAAAGGAGAGTGCCGGTGCTGGACCTGAAAGACCTGGAGTGTTTGATCGCGCTGACGCGGCATCGTCACTTTGCCAAGGCGGCAGATGACTGCGGGATGTCGCAACCTGCATTCTCGATGCGGATTCGCCATCTGGAAGAACGGTTGGACACCCAGATTGTGCGGCGCGGCAATCGGTTCCAAGGTTTGACCAGCGAAGGCGAAACGGTCGTGGCCCATGCCCGTGGTATCCTCGATCAGGTTCGTGCGCTGGAGGAAGAAGTCAAAGTCGTTCAGGGCGAGGTCATCGGTTCGTTGATGCTGGCTGCCATCCCGACGGCCTCGGCACATGCCGCGATGCTTGCCAGTGCCTTGCACGACCGTCATCCCGGCATTCGCACGCGGATCGAGACGACCACCTCGCTTGGTATCCAGCAGGGGATCGACGACGGCCGCTTCGATGCGGGGCTGACCTATGCCGAGGGCGCGTGGCCCGAAATGCTGCGTGTCGAAGAACTGTATTCCGAGCGCTATGTGCTTTTCGTGCCGGACCGCCTGAACGCCGGGTGGGACGTGGGTATCTCGTGGGAAGAGGCGGCTTCGATGCCGCTGATCTTGCTTGAGCCGGGCATGCAGAACCGTCGCATTCTGGATCATATTTTTGAAGAAGCGGGGGCCTATCCGTCCGTCATTGCCGAAACGAACGGTTTCATGGCCTCTATTCTTATGGCCATGCAGGGCATGGGGGCAACGGTCGTGCCCCAGGTGCTTGTTGACTCGCTGGCGGCCTTTGCAGGGGTCACGCCCGTGCCGCTGGTCGACCCGGAAATCGAAAAAGCAGTCAGCCTTGTCACGCCACGAAGAGCCCAAAGTATTCCGGTTGTGGAAGCGTTGCGAGAGATCGCCTTGCCGCCTGCGTGATAAGCAGTAATTATCAAGCAATCCAAAATCCGCATTTGACCATATGTTTTCCTGAAGGCACCATGTCCGTAACCGGGAGGACAACATGGCACCTTTGGACGATCAAAAAGGCGTTTGGAAACAAAAAGGTACTGGCAAGAGTCGCCGCACCCCAAAAGGGCGGCAGGTGACTGACGAAGCCCAGTCCGATGTCAGAAGATTGCTGGGCGACCGCCCACGACGGCGCGATTTGCTGATCGAATTCCTGCATCTAATCCAGGACAGCGAGGGCCATTTGTCCGCGGCCTATATCGCGGCCCTGGCAGATGAAATGCGGCTGGCTCAAAGCGAAGTCTATGAGGTGGCGACCTTCTACGCTCATTTTGACGTGGTTCGCGATGGCGAGGTGCCGCCTCCTGCTTTGACGATCCGTGTGTGCGATTCACTCTCGTGCGAAATGGCTGGGGCCGAGGCTCTTCAAAAGGCGCTGGAGGATGGGTTGGACCCGTCCGAAGTGCGCGTGCTGCGCGCTCCCTGCATGGGCCGCTGCGATACAGCACCTGTGCTTGAGCTTGGTCATCACCACATCGATCACGCGACGCCGGAAAAGGTGAACCAGGCGATCGCGTCCGGCCACACCCATGCCGACATCCCCGACTATGAAGATTTTGCCGCCTACAGCGCCGAGGGGGGCTATGCTGCCCTGAAAAAGCTGCGTCAAACAGGCGACTGGGAACAGGTGCAAGACAGCATTCTTGAAAGCGGCTTGCGCGGCCTTGGCGGGGCAGGTTTCCCATCCGGCAAGAAATGGGGCTTCGTGCGTGCCAATCCCGGGCCACGTTATCTGGCCGTCAACGGCGACGAGGGCGAACCGGGCACGTTCAAAGACCGTTATTACCTTGAACGCACGCCGCACCTGTTCTTGGAAGGTATGCTGATCGCGGCCTGGGCCGTCGAGGCCGAGAAAGCCTTTATCTATATGCGCGATGAATACCCGGCCGTGCTGGATATCCTCGCCCGTGAAATCGTCGAGCTTGAAACCGCAGGGATCGTGCCGCCCGGCTATATCGATCTGCGCCGCGGGGCCGGGGCCTATATCTGCGGTGAAGAAAGCGCGATGATTGAATCGATCGAGGGCAAACGTGGTCTGCCACGCCACCGTCCGCCGTTCGTGGCCCAGGTTGGTATCTTCAACCAACCCACCTTGGTGCACAATGTCGAAACCCTTTACTGGGTTGCCAAGGTTTGCCGTGAAGGCCCTGAATGTTTGAACACAACCGAAAAGAATGGCCGCAAAGGGCTGCGCAGCTATTCGGTTTCGGGTCGCGTGAAGAACCCCGGTGTGCATCTGTTGCCTGCCGGGTCCACGATTACCGATATTATCGACGCCTGCGGAGGCATGTTGGATGGACATGCCTTCAAAGCGTATCAGCCGGGCGGGCCGTCTTCAGGCCTCCTCCCTGCCAGTATGGATGACGTCCCGCTCGACTTTGATACGCTGCAACCCCATGGCACGTTTATCGGCTCGGCCGCTGTTGTGGTCCTGTCCGACAAGGACAGCGCACGTGATGCGGCGCTGAACATGCTGAAGTTCTTCGAAGACGAAAGCTGCGGCCAGTGCACGCCATGTCGGGCGGGCTGCGAAAAGGCGGTCAAGCTGATGCAGTCCGAAAAATGGGATCAAGAGCTGCTTGAGGACCTTTGTCAGGTCATGGGGGACGCTTCGATCTGTGGGTTGGGGCAGGCGGCCCCGAACCCGATACGACTGACGATGAAACATTTCCCGGAGGAGATCTGATATGGCCGACGGAGCATCCATCCCCACACTCACCTTCTCTCTCGATGGCAAGGACGTTTCGGTCCCCGAGGGCACCACAATCTGGGAAGCCGCCAACGGGCAGGGTCTGAAAATCCCGCACCTGTGTCACAAGCCCGAACCCGGCTATCGCCCTGACGGTAACTGTCGGGCCTGCATGGTCGAGGTTGAGGGCGAACGCACTCTGGTTGCGTCCTGCATCCGCCCCGTGGCTGATGGTATGGTGGTCAAGACCGACACGGAACGTGCTGAAAAGTCACGAAAACTGGTCACCGAACTTTTGGTCGCTGACCAGCCGGATCGGGACTCTGCACATGACAAGTCTTCGCATTTCTGGGACATGGCCGACCTGAATGGTGTCACTGACAGCCGTTTCCCGGCGGTCGAGCAAACTCGTGTGCCGTTGTTGGATAACAGTCACGTCGCGATGAACGTGAACCTTGACGCCTGCATCCACTGTAATCTGTGTGTCCGCGCGTGCCGTGAGGTGCAGGTGAACGACGTGATCGGCATGGCCGGACGTGGCCGCGACGCCGAAATCGTATTCGACCAGAACGATCCCATGGGCGAGTCGTCTTGTGTTGCCTGTGGCGAATGCGTGCAGGCTTGCCCGACCGGTGCCCTGATGCCCGCTACCGTGGTTGACGAAAACCAGGTCGGCGACAGCAAGGACTTTGATCGCGAAGTTGACAGTGTCTGTCCCTATTGCGGTGTCGGGTGCCAGATCTCGTTCAAGGTCAAGGACAACAAGATCAAATACGTCGAAGGCATCGACGGCCCCGCCAACGAAAACCGGCTTTGCGTCAAAGGTCGGTTCGGATTCGATTACATCGACCATCCGCACCGTTTGACCAAGCCGCTGATCCGCCGTGACGATGCGCCCGCCAAGGGGCTGAATGTCGATCCGGCGAACATCATGACGCATTTTCGCGAAGCATCTTGGGAAGAGGCGCTTGATTTCGCCGCCGGAGGTCTTGCCAAATTGCGCGACGACGATGGTCGCCGCGTTGCGGGCTTCGGGTCAGCCAAATGTTCGAACGAAGAGGCGTATCTCTTCCAGAAGATGATCCGTCAGGGTTTTGGGCACAACAACGTCGACCACTGTACGCGGTTATGCCATGCGTCCTCGGTTGCGGCGCTGATGGAAAACGTCGGATCCGGCGCGGTGACCGCGACTTTCAACGAGATTGAAAACGCTGACGTCGCCATAGCCATTGGCTGTAATCCCTTGGAAAACCACCCTGTTGCGGCGACCTATTTCAAGCAGTTCACCAAGCGTGGCGGCAAGCTGATCGTCATGGATCCCCGCGCCACGGGCCTGAAGCGTTACGCCAGCCACATGCTTCAGTTCAAGCCCGGTGGCGACGTGTCGATGTTGAACGCGATCATGCACACCATCGTGGAAGAAGAGCTTTACGACGAACAATACATCCAGGGCTATACCGAGAATTGGGAAGCCATGAAGGAGCATCTGAAAGGCTTCCCGCCCGAAAAGATGGCCGAAGTTTGTGGCATCGAGGCCGAGGTGCTGCGCGACGTCGCCCGCACTTTTGCCGGGGCGAAGGCCGGGATGATCTTTTGGGGCATGGGCGTCAGCCAGCACATCCACGGCACCGACAACTCGCGCTGCCTGATCAGCCTTGCGCTGATGACCGGGCAGGTGGGACGCCCTGGCGCTGGTCTCCACCCGCTGCGAGGCCAGAACAATGTTCAGGGCGCCTCGGATGCCGGTCTTATCCCGATGTTCCTGCCGGATTATCAGTCGGTCATGGATGACGGAGTGCGATCCGCCTTCACCGATGTCTGGAAATCGGGTGATTTCTCGAATGAAAAAGGCCTGACCGTGGTCGAGATCATGGATGCGATCCATGAAGGCGATATCCGCGGCATGTACATCCTGGGCGAAAACCCGGCCATGTCCGATCCGGATGCCAATCATGCCCGCGACGCGCTGGCCAAGCTTGAACATTTGATCGTACAGGACATTTTCCTGACTGAAACGGCGAACTATGCCGACGTGATCCTGCCGTCCTCGGCCTGGTACGAAAAATCCGGCACCGTCACCAACACCAACCGTCAGGTCCAGATGGGCCGCCCGGTCGTTGCACCTCCGGGTGAAGCCAAGGAAGACTGGTGGATCGAAGTCGAACTGGCCAAACGGCTGGGTCTGAACTGGGATTACACCCATCCCAGCCAGGTCTTTGCCGAGATGAAAATGAACATGGATTCGCTCGACAACATCACTTGGGAAAGGCTTGAAAAAACGGCCGTGACCTATCCGTCATTGTCGCCAGAAGACCCCGGTCAACCGATCGTCTTCGGTGACGGTTTCCCGCGTGAGGGGGGGCGTGCCAAGTTCACACCGGCCAATGTCATCCCGCCGGATGAACTGCCCGATACCGAATATCCTTTCGTGCTGATCACCGGTCGTCAGTTGGAGCACTGGCACACGGGGTCAATGACACGGCGCGCCACGGTGCTGGATGCGGTCGAACCCGAGGCCAACTGTTCACTTCATCCGCGCACCTTGCGGGAGTTGGGCGTCGAGCCGGGCGACTATATCCGCCTGACGACGCGGCGAGGATCGATCTCGGTCTTGGCACGGTCTGACCGTGCCGTGGCCGAGGGAAATGTTTTCCTGCCGTTTGCCTATGTCGAGGCCGCGGCCAACATCCTGACGAACGCCGCACTGGACCCCTACGGGAAAATTCCCGAGTTCAAGTTTTCGGCAGTCCGTGTTGAAAAATCCGAAGACGCCATCGCGGCGGAATAGGGTTGTCTCCCCTGAGACAAACTGGCCGGGCCATGTGGCCCGGCTTTTTTATGCGAAAAGGGCCAGCAGTTGCTGGCCCTGATCAGGTTTACACGAGGGGGAAATCTTACATCGCGCCGCGAATGCGTTTTGCAACCAGCGGGTCCTTTGCGCTTTTCAGCATGACCGACAACATTTGAGATTTACTGGCGCCGCAGGACGATTTGCGGGTGTCGAATTCGCCGGGGCGGAAAAAGCCGCGCTTGGTGCGTTTCAGCGCATAACACCCGGCGAAATAGACGCCGGGGGTGCCGACCCGCGTTGCGCCGATGCCCGAGCCATGCTGACCAAAGGAAAATTCGTTGATGGTGTTGGTGCACAACGGCCCTGCGCAGGACATCATGCGGGTGAGGTGGAATTCATACTGGCCCGGAAGAAATCCGTTGTGCCAGACCAGGTAACCCGAGCCCATCTTTTCCCAGCCCATGTCATAGTAACGTTCGGCAAGGGGGGCGCTGAGGTTTCGCATCATGAATGAAGTCATCCGATTGCCCGGAACTTCTTTCACGTCCACCCAGGAATAGACGACTGAGCGTTTGGAAAAGTCGGTGATTGTCGTTCCGCCGCCTGCGCACCCCATGAGGATCAGTGAAAAGGCGACAAGCAAAAATTTGGTCAGAAAACGCGGCATGTTGGGGTCCTAAGATCGTGTTGATCCGCTTTTCGGGGGACAATGTGGCATGAAAATGGAAGATTGTTGCTAATTCAGCGACGACCATCGGCAAGGGCGGCGTGATCTGCGCTTTGATTGCTTTGGTAGGCAAGGCGTGAAAGCTGGTGTACGACTGCATGCAAATCCGCTTTTTCTTCCCGGCCTTGAATGGTGAGAAAAGCTAACCAATATGGAGGGTAATTTGCGTATTCTGATCCTGGGGGCGTCGTATGGGTCGCTCTTGTCCACAAAGCTCTTGATGGCAAACCATGACGTGACCTTGGTTTGCATGCCCGCAGAAGCCGACCTGATCAACGCTGAAGGCACGATCGTGCGCATGACCTTGCGCGGTGAAGCCGAACCAAGGCTTTTGAAGTCTGGCGATCAGCCGGGAACCTTGGATGCTGTTGTTCCGGCAGACGCCGATCCGGCGGCCTATGACCTTGTCGCCATGGCGATGCAGGAACCGCAGTACGGCGCACCGGAAATTCGCGACCTGTTGGCGCGGATCGGCGCGGCAAAAGTGCCCTGTATGTCGATCATGAACATGCCTCCACTTGCCTATTTGCGCCGCATCCCCAGCATCGCGCCTGTCGCCTTGGACGACTGCTTTGCCGATGCCTCTGTCTGGGACCCCATCGAACCTGGTCTGATGACATTGTGTTCGCCCGACCCGCAGGCTTTCCGCCCCCCGGAAGAGGGGCTGAACTTTCTCCACGTGGGCCTGCCGACCAACTTCAAGGCCGCCGCGTTCGACGATCCGGCCCACACCCAGGTGCTTAAAACGCTCGAAGCCGACATCGCCGCAGTTACCCTGGACGGCAAGGACGTGCCTGTGAAGCTCAGGGTTCACGACAGCCCGTTTGTGCCCTTCGCCAAGTGGTCGATGCTTTTGACAGGCAACTATCGCTGCATTCTGAGCGACGGCATTCGCCCGATTAAAGAGGCAGTGCATTCTGATCTCGACGCGTCACGCGCGGTTTATGCCTGGGTGGACGAACTTGTGCGCAAGCTTGGGGCAGGCGATGGCGATGCCGTTCCGTTTGAGAAATACGCCAATGCCGCGCAGTCGCTTTTGAAACCGTCGTCGGCCGCACGTGCCATCGACGCGGGGGCCGCCAATATCGAACGGGTCGACCGCCTGGTCAAAGCCCTGGCGGCAGCGCATGGAATGCAGTCCGATACCGTTGACGCAACGGTTCAGACCGTAGATGCGAGGTTGGCGGAGAATCGTTCTAAATAAGTGTGTTACCCGGTGTTTCTCAGTCCTGAAGCGACACCGTTGATCGATAGGAGAAGGCCGCGTTTAACGCGTTCTTCGTCCTGTCCGGCCCGAACCCGTTTCAACATCTCGACCTGCATGTGATTGAGCGGGTCGAGATACGGGCTGCGGCGGCGAAGCGCGGCGGCTTGTTGTGTTGATCCGGCTTCTCCGACTGGTCGGCCCGTGATCATCTCCAAAGCGTCGATCGCCAGTTTCCATTCGCTTTCGATACGGCCGAAAATCTTGTCGCGCAGGGCCTTGTCTTCGACCAACTCGGCATAGCACGCAGCAATTGACAGGTCGGCGCGCTCCGAGATCGTCTCGATCTTCGAGATCAACATGCGGAAGAACGGCCAGTCGTGATAAAGCTCTTGCAGGGTGTCTTTGCCGTTTGGGCCGCTGTCCTTCAGCCAGGTCGACACGGCTGTTCCAAACCCGTACCAGCCCGGCAGCATGATCCGGCACTGGGCCCAGGAAAACACCCAAGGGATGGCCCGCAACGCGGTGATTTCCCGTGTCTTGGCGCGCGATGCCGGGCGCGAGCCTATGTTCAAAGAGGCGATCTCGTTGATGATCGTGCAGGACCAGAAGAAATCCTCGAATCCGGGCGTTTCATAGACCAGCCCGCGATAGGTCTCGAACGCGGTTTGCGAGAGCGTTTCCATGATCCTTTCGCCATGGGCGGGAGAGCGTTTCTTGCGCGAAAACAACGAGGCTTCGACGGTGGCGGCAACCACAGTTTCAAGGTGCGCGTGACCGATGTCACGTTGTGAATAATGCGATGAGATCACCTCGCCCTGTTCGGTCAGACGAACTTGCCCGTCCACCGCGCCCGCGGGCTGCGCCAGGATGGCGTCACGCACCGATCCGCCACCGCGCCCGACCGAGCCGCCGCGGCCATGGAACAAGCGCAAGCGAATGCCATTTTCGCGGTACAAGGCGACCAGTTCCCGTTCGGCTTTGTAAAGTTCCCAGTTCGATGTGACAAAGCCGCCATCCTTGTTGGAATCCGAATAGCCCAGCATCACCTCTTGGACATTGTCTTGCCGAGCCAGAATTTCGCGATACTCGGGCATGTCGAGAAGCGACTTCATCACCCCGGCGCCATTACGCAGGTCTTCGATCGTTTCGAACAGGGGCACAACCCTCAGGCCCTTGTCAGATTTGCTGGCCAACAGCCCGGTTTCCTTCAACAAAACCGCTAATTCAAGAATGTCAGAGGCCGAGGTGCAGTTCGAAATGATCGAGCAGGTGATCGCGCGCTGACCGAAAGTGTCGCGGGTTTTGCGCGCCTGATCGAAGACGGCCAGTTCTTTTTGAACGGCCTCCGAATAGGTGTGATAGGGGCGCAGAAGGTGGCGGTTTGATTTCAACTCATCGCGTAGGGTCGCCACACGGGACAATTCGTCCAGATCGCCATAGTCGTCACGTCCGACTGCCTTCAGCAGTTCGGCGATTGTCGTTTCATGCACGGCCGAGTTCTGCCGCAGGTCGACCGTGGCGAGGTGGAAGCCAAAGGATTTGACCTGGCGGCGCAGGCGCAACAGGCGGCCCTTCGCGGTTGCGGTGCCTTGGTTCGTGCGCAGCGAGGCATCGATCAAATCCAGTTCGGCCAGAAAGTCGGCGGGGTTTTCATAGGCCGGGGCTTTTGCGGTGCCGCGCGGTGCAGATGCGCCGGGGACAAGTTGAAACAGGGTGGCAGTCAGGCGGGCATAGATGTTGATCAACACGCGGCGATAAGGTTCGTCTTGCCGGTGTTTGGATTGGTCGACCGAGGCATCCGAGAGCGCATCGATCTCGGGGCTGACCGAGACCACGCGCGTTGACATGGACAGCTCGCCGCCAAGAGAGTGAACCTCTTCCAGATAGTGCCGCAGGGCATGGTCCGCCTGAAGCCGGAATGCGTCTTTCAGCGTTTCGTCGGTCACGAAGGGGTTGCCGTCGCGGTCGCCTCCGATCCAGCTGCCGATGCGCAAAAACTCCATCAGGTCGGGGGTTTGCAAGTGGTTCTCAACGGCACCGTGAACGCGGGGGACAGCGTGGAAGAACGTGTCGTAATAGCCAAGACCATTGCGGATTTCGTCCTGAACCGTCAGGCGCGAGCGTCGCAGAAGGTGGGTTTGCCAGAGGATTTCGATCTCGCGCGCGACATCGGCTTCCAGTTCGTTCCGGTCCTGTTCCGAGGGGGCCTTGGCCAGGGCGTGAAGCGCGCGGGCGATGGCAAACTCGGCGCGCATTGTGCTTTGGCGGCGAATCTCGGTGGGGTGGGCGGTCAGAACCGGACTTATCAGTGCGGTGCGGAAAAAATCGGCCAGGGCCTCTTCCGATTTGGCGGCCTTTGTGGCGCGAATCAGCACGTCATCCAGCGACTCGGGGCTTTGGGACTCTTCCGATTGCAGAAGGGCTTCGTCTTCGGTCAGGTTCAAAAGGTGCAGGTAATAGGTGAAAGCCCGCAGCGATTGAATCATTTGTTCGACGGGCATATCGCCGATGATGGATTGGATACGCTCGTAATCTTCGCTGCCGCCGTTTTCGTGGAACCGAATCGAATTGGTACGAATGTCCTCGACCGTATCAAAGGCCTGCCCGCCTTCCTGTGTGCGCAGCACATCACCAAGAACACGACCGAGAAAGCGAATGCCGTCGTCTGCCGAGGCTTTTTTGCCGTTGCCAACCATACCTGTACCTCAATGCAAAAGGAGGACCCCTTTCAGGGTCCCCCTAATGTTAGCGCAAACGGAGCGGAAAGTTAAGCGCTACCCAATCGCCTCGAGCATTGCCTCGCCGAGGCCTGCGGGGCTTTCGGCGACGGTGATGCCTGCGGAGCGCATGGCTTCGATCTTGTCTTCGGCGCCGCCCTTGCCGCCGGCGACGATGGCGCCGGCGTGGCCCATGCGGCGGCCCGGAGGGGCGGTGCGCCCGGCGATGAAGCCGGCGACGGGTTTCGAGCGGCCGCGTTTCGCCTCGTCCTTCAGGAACTGCGCGGCTTCTTCCTCGGCCGAGCCGCCGATCTCGCCGATCATGATGATCGACTGGGTCTCGTCATCGCCGAGGAACCATTCCAGCACGTCGATATGCTCGGTGCCCTTGATCGGATCGCCGCCGATGCCGACGCAGGTCGATTGGCCGAGGCCCACGTCGGTGGTTTGTTTCACCGCCTCGTAGGTCAGCGTGCCCGAGCGCGACACGACCCCGACCGAGCCTTTCTTGTGGATGTGGCCCGGCATGATGCCGATCTTGCATTCGCCCGGCGTGATGACACCGGGGCAGTTCGGGCCGATCAGGATGCTGTCGCTGTCCATCAGCGCGCGCTTGACGCGCATCATGTCCAGAACCGGGATTCCTTCCGTGATGGCGACGATGACTTCCATCTCGGCGTCGATCGCCTCGAGGATGCCGTCGGCGGCAAAGGGGGGCGGCACATAGATCGCGGTGGCGTTGGCGCCGGTTGCGGCCCTGGCTTCGTGCACGGTGTTGAAGATCGGCAGGTCGAGATGCGTCTGGCCGCCCTTGCCGGGGGTGACGCCGCCGACCATCTGGGTGCCATAGGCGATGGCCTGTTCGCTGTGGAAGGTGCCCTGCGAGCCGGTCAGGCCCTGGCAGATGACGCGGGTGTTCTTGTTGATGAGGACGCTCATCGCGCTCTCCTGTTTCTATGCGCGCTTGGCGCGGGTGTTGATGTATTGCCCGGCGGGCACCGCCGGGCTGCGCCGACCCGCCCCCCGGGGGCGGCGCATTTGCGCCTTCCCGCGGGTCGGCGCAGCCCTCTGCGCCATTTGGGTCGATGTCGGCATGATGTTCATGTCTACGATCTCAGCCTTTGACTGCTTTCACAATCTTCTCGGCACCATCCTTCAGATCGTCCGCGGCAATCACGTCCACGTCCGAGTTGTTGATGATGGCCTTGCCTTCTTCCACGTTGGTGCCTTCCAGCCGCACCACCAATGGCACCTGCAGCCCGACCTCTTTCACCGCTGCAACCACGCCTTCCGCGATGACGTCGCAGCGCATGATGCCGCCGAAGATGTTGACCAGGATGCCTTTGACGTTGGGGTCCGAGGTGATGATCTTGAAGGCCTCGGTGACCTTTTCCTTGGTCGCACCGCCGCCCACGTCGAGGAAGTTGGCAGGCTCGGCCCCGTAGAGCTTGATGATGTCCATGGTCGCCATGGCCAGCCCTGCGCCGTTGACCATGCAGCCGATCTCGCCATCCAGCGCGATATAGTTCAGGTCGTACTTGGAGGCCTCAAGCTCCTTGGGGTCCTCCTCGGTGGTGTCCCTCAGCTCCATGATGTCGGCGTGACGGTAAAGCGCGTTCGAATCAAACCCCATCTTGGCATCGAGACACTTCAGATCGCCGCCATCGGTCACGATCAGCGGGTTGATCTCGAGCATCTCCATGTCTTTCTCGACGAACATCTTGTACAGCGTGCCCATCAGCGCGACGCATTGCTTGACCTGCGCGCCTTCCAGTTCCAGCGCAAAGGCGATGCGGCGGCCGTGGTAAGGCTGATAGCCCGTGGCGGGATCGACGCTGAACGACAGGATCTTCTCAGGGGTGCTCTCGGCGACCTCTTCGATGTCCATGCCGCCCTCGGTCGAGGCGACAAAGCTGACGCGGCTGGTCACACGATCGACCAGCAAGGCCAGGTACATCTCGGTGGCGATGCCGGCCCCGTCTTCGATGTAAATCCGGTTGACCTGCTTGCCCGCGTCGCCGGTCTGCTTGGTCACCAAAGTGCGGCCCAGCATGCGCTTGGCTTCCTCGGCCGCCTCTTCAACCGACTTGGTGACGCGCACGCCGCCCTTGTCGCCGGCATCGGCCTCTTTGAACGTGCCCTTGCCGCGCCCGCCCGCATGAATCTGAGCCTTCACAACCCACAAGGGACCATCAAGACCCCCCGCTGCCGTCTTCGCATCCTCTGCACGCAAAACAACACGCCCATCACTCACAGGTGCCCCGTAATCGCGAAGCAATCCCTTCGCCTGGTATTCGTGGATGTTCATGGCTCGTTATCCTCCCAGCCATTTGATTTATGGTTATTTGATGAACTGAAGCATCTTCTTGAACGCAGGCGTCCCGGCCCGTCCGAGCCATTCGAAGACGACCATTTCGGTGGTCACGATGCCCGCACCGCAGGCACTGAGCCGCGCGATACAGGCCTGTTCGCTTTCAATCGTCCGCGACGCCGTAGCATCTGAAACGACAAAGACTTCAAAACCTTCCTCGATCATGCTGGCGGCGGTCTGGACGACGCAGATATGCGCCTCCATCCCGGCGATCACAGCCTGCCTGCGGCCAAGCGACCGGAAATGATCGGCGAAGGTGGGTTCTTCCATACAAGAGAAATGCATCTTGCTGAGAACCGTGGCGTCGTCCGATCGCAGTTCAGCAACCGTCGGGCCGAGGCCGGCGGGGTACTGTTCTGTCATGACGATTGGCACGTCCATTTCGGCGGCGCCGGTCATCAGGGTACGAGAATTTCGAATCGTGCGGGCAGGGGCCTGCATTGCGGGCACAAGCCGCTCTTGCATGTCGATCACGACAAGCGCGGAATCCTCCGCTCGTATCAGCACGCTGTATCCTCCCAAGCCTGTTTGTCAGGTCTGTGGGATACCAGATACCAGAATCACACCCCCGCCTCAAGTCAGAAGATATCGGCGTCTGGCCTGTTTGTGTGATTTTCTTTCATTTTTTGGCCAAGTTCTTATACATTATTATTAGGCCCTGTCTCGAAAGGGCGAAAAAATATCTGGGGAGGGATCAAAAAATGTTTGCCGAATTGAGCGCCTTGTGTATGGTATACCACATGCCGAATTCAGCCGATCAGGGTCAAAAAGCGAAAGGGGGGATCGGATGCGACTGACACCCATTCCCTCGAATTTCACCCTGAAGGATCACGTTTACGAGATGCTCAAAGGTGCCATCACCGAGATGGACATCTATCGCGAGGATGCAGACCTGCGGTTGGATGAGCGGTCACTGGCAGAGCAGTTGGGTATTTCGCGGACTCCGTTGCGCGAGGCGATCGCGCGGCTCGAGCGTGACGGGCTTGTTCATGTCGCGCCGCGCAAGGGCGTTTATGTGCAGCGCAAAAGCCTGAACGAAATTCTGGAGATGATCGTGGCTTGGGCCGCGCTTGAAAGCATGGCTGCGCGACTGGCGACCGAATATGCCAGTGACAGTGAAATCGCCAGCCTGCGCGGCATAGCGGCAAAGTACAACGACAGTCAGCTGAACACCCGGATTTCCGAGTATTCGGACGACAACATCAAGTTTCACCAGCGGATCCTCGAGATCTCGAAGTGCGCGCTTTTGAAGGACATGGCAGATGGCTTGTTTCTTCACATGCACGCCGTGCGTCTCAGGGCGATGAGCGAAGGCAACCGTGTTCAGCGGTCGGTCGTCGATCATGCCGAGATCATTGAAGCGCTGGAAAGCAGGGATGCGGCTGAAGCCGAGCGTCGGGTGCGCGAGCACACGATGCGCCTGCATGAACACGTGCGCCGGACCTGGACACGTTTGGAGTTGAGCAGGATTGCAGCGGCGTCTGCCGAAGCTGCGTCCTGAGGATAGAAGACGACGGTGCGATAAAGCGCCGGAAATGGGAGGAAGACGATGGGAATCGCTGAAACAGGCGACGACTTGATGGCGCGAGCAGAGACTGCGCCCGAGACTTTGACGGATGGCTTTCATCTGTTGATTGATGCTCTGAAACTGAATGGCATCGAGACCATCTATAACGTGCCGGGCATTCCGATCACGGACCTGGGCCGTTATGCTCAGGCTCAAGGTCTGCGCGTCTTGTCCTTCCGCCACGAACAACACGCTGGTTATGCTGCTGCGGCTGCCGGGTTCCTGACCAAGAAGCCAGGCGTCTGCATGACGGTGTCGGCGCCGGGGTTCTTGAACGGTCTGACCGCCTTGGCCCATGCCACGACGAACTGCTGGCCGATGATCCTGATTTCGGGCTCGTCCGAGCGTGAAATCGTCGATCTTCAGCGCGGCGACTATGAAGAGATGGACCAGTTGGCGATCGCGCGGCCCCATGCCAAGGCGGCCTATCGTATTCTGCATGCCGAAGACATCGGTCTGGGCGTTGCCCGCGCCATTCGTGCGGCGCTGACCGGGCGTCCCGGTGGCGTTTACCTGGATGTGCCGGGTGCATTGCTGGGGCAGGTTATGGATGCGGTCGAGGGTAAAAAATCCCTGATCAAAGTGGTCGATCCCAACCCGCAAAGCGTGCCGTCGAGCGAGGCGGTGAACCGTGCGGTGGATGTCTTAAAGTCGGCCAAGAAGCCCTTGTTTATCATCGGGAAAGGCGCGGCCTATGCCCAGTGTGATGACAAGGTGCGCGAACTGGTCGAAACGCTTGGGTTCCCCTATCTGCCGATGTCGATGGCCAAGGGGCTGTTGCCCGATACCCATCCGCAATGCGCCAGCGCAGCACGGTCCTTGGTTCTGAAGGAAGCCGACTGTGTCTTCCTGATCGGTGCACGCCTGAACTGGCTGTTGAGCCATGGTCAGGGCAAAGGCTGGGGCGAGAAGGGTGCGAAAAAGTTCGTCCAGATCGACATCGAGCCAACTGAAATGGACAGCAACCAGGCGATCTCGGCTCCGTTGATCGGGGACGTGGAAAGCTGCGCGACGGCCTTGTTGGAGGCTGTGGGGTCCGACTGGCAGAAGCCGAGCGAGGAATGGACCGGCGCGGTGAGCGCCAAGGTGGCTGCCAACGTCGAGCGTATGGCGCCGAAGTTGAAGAACAACAACTCGCCCATGGATTACCAGGGATCGCTTGGCGTGATCAAAGACCTGATCGCCGAGAACCCGGACGTGGTTCTGGTCAACGAAGGGGCGAACGCTCTGGACCAGTGCCGGTCGATTGTCGATATCCACAAGCCGCGCAAGCGTCTGGATGTTGGCACCTGGGGCATCATGGGGATCGGAATGGGCTCGGCCGTGGCCGCTGCTGTTGAAACCGGTAACCAGGTTCTGGCTGTCGAGGGTGACAGTGCCTTTGGCTTTAGCGGCATGGAGGTTGAAACGATCTGTCGTTACGATCTGCCGGTTTGCATCGTGATTATGAACAACAATGGCATCTATCGCGGTGACGGTGAAAACTGGGGTGGTGGTGACGATCCGTCCACCACGGTGTTCGTCAAAGACTCGCGCTATGATCTTATGATGCAGGCTTTTGGTGGCGTCGGCGTTACGGCGGACAATCCTGATGCGCTGCGCCAGGCGATCAAGGATGCCTTTGCCAGCGGCAAGCCGACCCTGATCAATGCGGTCATCGCGGAAGGCGCAGGCCGTGAAAGCGGAAACATCGGAAATCTCAACCCGTCCTCGGTGGTGGCGCAGACGCGTTACCCGCAGGCGAAGAAGATTTGAGTTAGGGACAGGAGAGATAGCGATGAAAGCTCTTGAAGGTGTCAAGGTTCTCGACTTCACCCATGTGCAGTCTGGTCCAACATGTACGCAGCTTCTGGCCTGGTTCGGGGCGGATGTGATCAAGGTCGAGCGTCCCGGTGTCGGCGACGCGACGCGCAAGCAGCTGGTGGATGTGCCGGGGGCGGATTCCCTGTATTTCACCATGCTGAACCACAACAAGCGGTCGATCGAGCTGAACTCGAAGAACGAGACCGGCAAGCAGGTACTGACCCGGCTGATCGAAGAATGCGACGTCATGGTCGAAAACTTTGCCCCCGGTGCGCTGGACCGGATGGGGTTCACCTGGGAACGTATCCAGGAAATCAATCCCAAAATGATCCTGGCCTCGGTCAAGGGCTTTGGTCCCGGCAAATACGAGGACTGCAAGGTTTATGAGAACGTCGCGCAATGCGCTGGCGGCGCGGCCTCGACCACTGGTTTCCTGGATGGTCCGCCTCTGGTGACCGGTGCGCAAATCGGGGACTCGGGCACGGGTCTGCATCTTGCGCTTGGCATCGTGACGGCGCTCTATCAAGCCGCGCGCACCGGCAAGGGCCAGAAGGTTCTGGCGCCGATGCAGGACGGGGTGATCAACCTCTGCCGCGTCAAGCTGCGCGACCAGCAGCGTTTGGAGGCCGGTCCGCTGAAAGAATACAGCCAATATGGTGCGGGCATCGAATTCGGTGAGGCGACGCCGCGTGCCGGTAACGACAGTGGCGGTGGTCAGCCGGGCCGCATCCTGAAGTGCAAGGGCTGGGAAACCGACCCGAACGCCTACACCTATTTCATCACTCAGGCTGCCGTTTGGGAGAAGGTTTGCGACGTCATTGGCGAACCTGACTGGAAGACCGCAGAGGGCTATGCCACGCCACCCGCACGGCTGGACAAGCTGGACGAGATATTCGGCCGGATCGAAGAGTGGACCATGACCAAAAGCAAGTACGAGGTCATGGAGATCTGCAACCCGCTGGACATTCCGGTCGGGCCGATCCTGTCGACCAAGGAAATCATGGAAGACGAAGGCCTGCGCGCCACGGGAACCATCGTGGACGTCGATCACCCCGAACGTGGGCGGTACGTCAGCGTCGGATGTCCGATCAAGTTAAGCGAAAGCCCGGTCGAAGTGACCCGTTCACCGCTGTTGGGGGAACATACGACCGAGATCCTGACACAGGTGCTTGGGTACGAAGGCGACGACCTTCAGGCCGTAATCGACTCGGGCGCCGTTGGGCAGCCGAACAAGGTTGCCGCCGAATAACACGCATTTGGGGGCGCGGCGCACCGCGTCAACCAAGGCTAAGGGAGAGTAGATATGAGATTGATCGTGATGGGGCAGCAGGCGTTCGGAAAGGACGTTCTTGCCAAGCTCATCGAGACCGGAACGGACGAGGTCGTGGCCGTCTATTGTGAGCCTGACCGCGACGGCAAGCCGGTTGATCCGATCAAGGAATTCGCGCTGGAGCAGGGGCTTCCTGTTCATCAGCCCGCGAATTTCGATGACCAGGAGGCGCTGGACACCCTGGCCGGGTTCGATGCCGACCTGATGGTCATGGCTTTCGTCAATGTCTTCGTGCCGGAAGCGGCGCGCGACACGCCCAAACATGGATCGATCTGCTTTCACCCGTCGCTGTTGCCGCTGCATCGCGGACCAAGTGCGGTCAACTGGCCGATCATCATGGGATCGAAGACATCCGGGTTCAGTTGGTTCTATCCGTCGGACGGTTTGGACGAGGGCGACAGCCTGTTGCAGTGGGAATGCGAGATCGGGCCGGATGACACGGTTATCGATCTGTATTTCAAGAAGATTTACCCGGTTGCCGTCGAAAGCGTTCTGGAAGTCTGTGACCTGTTCCGCGCTGGCAACCCGCCGCATATCGTGCCGGACGAGGCGCAGGCGACCTATGAGCGGCGCTGTGTCGCCAAGCATGCCGAGATCAACTGGAACCGTCTTGTGAACCAGGTTTACGACCTGATCCGGGGCACCAACCCGGCGCCCGGGGCCTGGACGACGTTCAACGGGGCCAAGCTGGGTATCTTTGATTGCGCAAAAGTATCAGGCGATGGCATTTCCAGCAGGGTGCGAGCCATCACGGATGACGGAATCGAGGTGCAATGCGTCGGCGGACGCGTACTGATCAAACGTGTTCGGCCCGAAGGTGGCGGCAAGATTTCCGCGACTGAGTGGGCATCTGACGTCGGCCTGAAGGTCGGCGACGAACTTGGAAACTGAAACCCGCGAATTGGGAAAGAAATAACATGTCCGATATCGAAATCGCCCGCGCCGCCAGTAAAAAACCGATCCAGGAGATTGGCGACAAGCTGGGCATCCCGAGCGAGCACCTTCTGCCTTATGGCCACGACAAGGCCAAGGTCAGCCAGGAGTTCATCAACTCGGTTCAAGGCAATGAAAATGGTAAGCTGATCCTTGTGACCGCCATCAACCCGACCCCGGCGGGCGAGGGCAAGACGACCACCACGGTGGGTCTGGGCGACGGTCTGAACGCGATCGGCAAGAAAGCCTGCATCTGTATCCGCGAAGCGTCGCTTGGCCCGAACTTTGGTATGAAGGGTGGCGCTGCCGGCGGTGGTTACGCTCAGGTCGTGCCGATGGAGGACATGAACCTTCATTTCACGGGCGACTTCCACGCGATTACCTCGGCCCACAGCCTGCTGTCGGCCATGATCGACAACCACATTTACTGGGGCAACGAGTGCCGGATCGACCAGCGTCGCGTTGTGTGGCGTCGCGTCGTCGACATGAACGACCGGGCGCTGCGCGACATCGTGACGTCGCTTGGCGGTGTGTCGAACGGCTTCCCGCGTCAGACGGGCTTTGACATCACTGTTGCTTCGGAAGTCATGGCGATCCTCTGCCTGGCGACCGACCTGGCCGACCTTCAGCGTCGTCTGGGGGATATGATCGTGGCCTATCGCCGTGACCGCACGCCGGTTTACGCCCGCGACATCAAGGCCGATGGCGCGATGACCGTTCTCTTGAAGGACGCGATGCAGCCGAACCTGGTGCAGACGCTCGAAAACAACCCGGCTTTCGTCCACGGCGGACCTTTCGCCAACATCGCGCATGGCTGTAACTCGGTCATCGCCACGACGACCGCGCTGAAACTGGCCGATTACGTTGTGACCGAAGCCGGTTTCGGGGCCGACCTGGGTGCCGAGAAGTTCCTGAACATCAAGTGCCGCAAGGCGGGTCTGAAGCCCGCAGCGGTGGTCATCGTTGCCACGGTGCGTGCGATGAAGATGAACGGGGGCGTCGCCAAGGCCGATCTGGACGCCGAGAACGTCGATGCGGTCAAAAAGGGCTGTGCCAACCTTGGCCGTCACATCGAGAACATCAAGCAGTTCGGTGTCCCCGCGGTCGTGGCGATCAACCACTTCGTCAAAGACACTGACGCCGAAGTCTCTGCCATTCAGGACTACGTCCAGAGCCAGGGATCGGAAGCAGTTGTGTCCAAGCACTGGGCTGACGGATCGAAAGGCTCGGCTGATCTGGCCCACAAGGTTGTTGAGATCGTCGAGAGCCAGGCATCGCAGTATGCGCCGCTTTATCCCGACGACATGCCGCTGTTCCAGAAGGTCGAAACCATCGCCAAGCGTATCTATCGCGCCGACGAGGTTCTTGCCGACAAGAAGATCCGCGACCAGCTCAAGGCCTGGGAAGATCAAGGTTACGGAAACCTGCCGGTCTGCATGGCAAAGACCCAGTATTCGTTCACGACCGATCCGAACCGCCGCGGCGCGCCGACAGGCCACAGTCTGCCGGTCCGCGAAGTTCGCCTGTCGGCGGGTGCCGGGTTCATCGTCGTAGTCTGCGGTGACATCATGACCATGCCGGGTCTGCCACGGGTGCCCTCGGCAGAGGCCATCCGTCTGAACGACGCCGGCGAGATCGAAGGATTGTTCTGATGGCTGGCAGCGCGCTTCATACGATCATGTTGCCGGTCCGTGGCGACGGCAAGGGTGACAATGTCCTGGCCCATGCGGCGGTACTGGCCAAACGGTTCAATGCACGGGTTCGGGTGGTTCATTGCCACCCGGCGCCCGACGACCTGATGCCTTTCGGCGTGGTCATTCCGGCCGTCATGCGAAAACAGATCGAAGAAGCCGCGCTGCGCAACGTCGAAGTAACCCGCGATCAATTGGTCCAGGAATTCAAGGCCCTGGCCGCCAAGTGCGGCCTGGCCGAAGAAAATCATACGCCGGGAACCGCGACAGCGCGTTTCATCGAATACGAAGGCAAGCAGGTGGATGCGGTCCAGCACTTTGGCCGCCTGTCCGACCTGATTTGCGTGCCTCAACCTGACGACAAGGGGCTGGGGGCAAATACCCTTAAGTCGGCTTTGTTTTCGTCGGGTCGCCCGGTGATGATGTGCCCGGCGACAGAGAATGTGCCTGACGACCTTGGCAACCACATCGCGATCGCTTGGAACGGTTCGCTTGAGGCGTCGCGCGCGGTTGGCCTAGCCATGCCGTTGATCGAGGCGGCCTCGAAGGTAACGATCATTTCGTCCAAGGCGACCGGGCACACGGCGACTGCGGCAGAGCTGCAACGCTATCTGGAATTGAAGAATGTCTCTGCCGAGGTGCGCATGTTCGTGCCCGCCGGCGGACATGTCGGCGGCCAACTTTTGGAGGAGAGTTCGGCCGCCGGGGCAGGTGTCCTTGTCATGGGCGCCTATCACGAAAGCTATGAACGGGAATCTCTCTTTGGCGGCAACTCTCAGACAGTTGTCAAAGAAGCGAAAATCCCGGTCGTAATGGTTCACTAAGTCAGGAGGTTAAAAAGGGAAGTACCCGTCGAGATTAGGAATTCTTTCCGGCGTGGATGAGCGGACGAGAAGCTGCCATGCGACGTTGGATGGATGGAAATCATGGATACCGAAAAGGGAGGAAAACCATGAAATTGTTGAAGACACTAACGGTAAGCGCGCTGGCACTGTCAGTCACTGCACCAGCTGCATTGGCAGAATGGCAGCCACGCAAGCCAGTCGAGTTCATCATTATGGCCGGCACCGGCGGCGGAGCGGATCAGATCGCACGTCTGCTTCAGGGCTTGATCGAAAAGCACGATCTCAGCTCGCGCCCGTTCATTCCGATCAACAAGCCAGGCGGCTCTGGGGCGGAAGCTCTGCGTTATCTTCAGGACAAGGCTGGTGACAACCACACTGTCATGATGACGCTGAACAGCTTCTACACCACGCCGATCATCCAGGAAGACCTGGGCGTTGACGTGACTGAGTTCACGCCGATCGGCCTGATGGCGATGGATACGTTCCTTCTCTGGGTCAACTCTGACCGCGACGATATCACCGACCTGGACAGCTATGTCTCGACGGTGAAGGCTGCTGGTCTTGACTGGAAAGTCGGCGGCACGGGCTCGGGTCAGGAAGACTCGGTTCTGACCGCGATGATGGAAGCCGCGTTTGACTATGATGTCACCTACATCCCGTTCCCGGGCGGTGGCACCGTGGCCAAGAACCTCGTCGGCAACCAGATCGACTCGACGGTGAACAACCCTGCTGAGCAGATGGAATTCTGGCGTGCAGGTAACACCAAGCCGCTGGTTCAGTTCACTGGCGAGCGGATGCCTGCTTTCCCGGACGTTCCGACCGCGAAAGAGCTGGGTGTGGACATCGAGTACTACATGCAGCGTTCGGTGAACGGCCCTCCGGGCATGGATCCGGAAGCCGTCGAGTTCTACACAAACCTCTTCCAGACTTTGTTTGACAGCGAAGAATGGCAGTCGTTCTGCGTGTCCGACGGTCTGACTTGTGACAGCATGATGAAGGGTGAGGATCTTGCGACGTTCCACGCCACTCAGAAAGTTGCGCATGAGAAGCTGATCGCTCAGGTCGGTGCCGCCTCGATCACAGGCGAATAAGAAAACCAACTGGCAGGGCCGGCCACGCCGGCTCTGCATCCCCCGAACTTCTTGATGAGTATCGCTGCCGGACCGTTTCCGGCGCACTGGTATTTATTGTCCGCAATGCAGGCCGCGACGCGGCGGAATGGAGACTGAAATGACTGTCCGGACGGCAGAGCTAATCATGGCGATCGCGACCTTGCTGATTTCGCTCGGGCTCATGTTCAATATTTACGGCAGCGATCTGACCATCGGTTGGGTTGAAGGCCGAGGCCCGGGATCTGGCATGTGGCCGTTTTGGCTATCGCTGGGGATGGCGCTGGCCTCGCTGGCGACCTTGATCCGTTGGTTCCGAGGGGCCACCCCGGAATCCCGGTCGACCGAGCCTTACATCGACAAAGACACGATCTTCCTGGTCGTGGTCTCGGGACTGTCTGTCCTGGCGTTGATCATCCTGATGAATATCATCGGCACCTATCTGTCACTGATGGCGTTCATGTACTTCTTCGTACGGGTGCTTGGAAAGCATTCCTGGAAGACGACAATTGGGTTCGTCATCGGGACGCCGATCTTTGTCTACCTGCTGTTTGAGGTGGCGTTGACCAAGTACCTACCCAAAGGCTGGCCGATCTTCGAAGACGGTTTCCTTTGGATCGACAATTACCGCTATATGCTTCTAGGCTAAGGGGCCACGACTATGGAAACAGTACTCGTTTCACTTGGCGGCGGCCTTCTTCAGGCATTCGAACCGCTTAACTTATTCATGATCTTTGCCGGCTGTCTTGCGGGTCTCTTCGTGGGCTGCATGCCCGGACTGGGGTCTGTGAACGGTGTGGCAATCCTGTTGCCAATCACCTTCCTGGTGCCGCCAACGGCTGCGATCATCTTCCTCGCAGCTCTCTACTATGGCGCCATGTACGGTGGCGCGATCAGTTCGATCACCCTGGGTATTCCGGGGGCGTCAACGGCGGTTGCAACCGTTTTCGACGGGCGACCGATGGCGCAGAAGGGCAAGGCCGACAAGGCACTGATGGCGGCGGCAATCGCCTCGTTCATCGGCGGCACCGTTTCGATCATCCTGTTCACGCTGTTCGCTCCGCCCTTGGCCATCTTTGCGCTGAAGTTCGGTCCGCAGGAAGAATTCGCGCTGATGCTTCTGGCCTTTGCGACCTTTATCGGCCTCGGCGGCGACGACATCCCGAAGACGATCTTCTCGATCCTTCTGGGTCTGGTCATGGCGGCAATCGGGTTCGACATCATCTCGGGCAAGCCGCGCCTGATCTTCTTTGATATGGTCGAATTCCAGCGCGGCATCGGCTTCCTGGTCCTGGCGATCGGTATCTATGGCATCGGCGAGATGCTTTGGACGCTGGAGAGCACCAAGGGCAAGGTTCAGATGCACAACGTGAACATCACCTGGGCGCGGATGAAAGAGAACCTGGGTCAGATCAAGGAATACATCAACGCGACCTGGCTGGGATCGGTTCTGGGCTTTTTCGTGGGCACCTTGCCTGCGGCCGGTGCGACCCCTGCTGCGCTGATGTCCTATGGTTTGACAAAGACCTTCTCGAAAGAACCGGAAACCTTCGGCAAGGGGAACGTCGCCGGTGTTGCGGCGCCAGAGGCCGCTAACAATGCAGCGTCCACCGGGTCGATGCTTCCGATGATCACGCTGGGTATTCCCGGCTCGCCCACCACGGCGATCCTTCTGGGGGGCATGATCATCTGGGGTCTGCGTCCGGGGCCGCTGTTGTTCACCGAAAGCCCGGACTTCGTCTGGGGCCTGATCGGATCGATGTACATCGCGAACCTGGTGACCGTTCTCTTGAACATCGCCTTGATCCCGGTCTTCATCCGCGTTCTGGCCATGCCGTTCACGCTATTGACCCCGATCATCTTCGTTCTGTGTGTTCTGGGTGTCTTTGCGACCACGGACCGGATGTTCGACAACTGGATCATGCTGATCCTGGGTGTTGGCGGGTATCTGCTGCGCAAGCTGAACTATCCTGTTGCGCCTGCGGTTCTGGCCATCGTGCTTGGTCCTTTGGCGGAACGGTCGCTCAGGCAGTCGCTGATTTCCAGCCAGGGCGATGTGACCACCTTCGTCACGCGGCCGATTTCACTGACCTGTGTGATCATCGCGTTGCTCTTGATGTCATACCCGCTGATCCAACGGGCCCTGCGCAAGCGCAAAGAGGCACAGGCCGCCGCCGAATAGCGCGCGGTGCTAACGAAAAGTCGGGGCGCCTTCGGGCGCCCTTTTTTTTGTTCGCACGCCGATATTAACAAGTTTACAAAATCGGTCTCTGTATTGTGTACTTGATACACAGAAACCCGAAATCCTTGGCCAGCGCCCGACTGCGCAACTATCTTGCGTCATGACAGACTGGCTGAGGTATCGGAGGAATTCTCATGGCCCGAAAGATTCTTATTCTAGGTGCATCCTATGGATCGCTTCTGGGCACCAAGCTTTTGGCCGCGGGCCAGAACGTCACCCTTGTCTGTCGCGCGCAAACCGCCGCGTTGATCAATGCCGAAGGAACCGAGGTGCGCATTCCGCTGAAGGGCGAGGATGCGCCGCGCGTTTTCAAGTCCGGCGACCAGCCTGGGTCCCTTGATGCGGTGACGCCCGCGGATGCCGACCCTGCGTCCTATGACCTGGTCGCGCTTGCCATGTCCGAACCACAGTACGGCGAGCCGGAAATCCGGGTGCTGCTTGAGCGGATTGCCAAGGCCGCCGTGCCGTGCCTGTCGATCATGAACATGCCGCCATTGCCCTATCTGCGCCGTATCCCGGGCCTTGATGCTGCGCGACTGGGGGCTGCCTATAATGCGGCGGAATGCTGGAAAGACTTTGAGCCGGGTCTTGTCACCCTGTGCAGCCCCGATCCCCAGGCGTTCCGTCTGCCGGACGCCGGCGCGAATGTGCTTCAGGTCGGGTTGCCGACGAATTTCAAGGCGGCGCCGTTCGAGGATCCGCGTCACACCTTGATGCTGAAGGAACTTGAGGCCGCCATCGATGAGGTGCGGGTTGATGGCAAGGACGTGCCGGTCAAGTTGCGGGTGTTTGACTCGCTGTTCGTGCCTTTTGCGAAATGGGCAATGCTGCTGACCGGGAACTATCGCTGTGTTCTGCCGACAGGTATGCAACCAATCCGCGATGCGGTGGTGGGGGACCCGGTGACGTCCGAACGGATTTATCACAGTGTTTGCGACATTGTTGCGCGGCTCGGCGCGGATGCCGAAGCAGGGGTGCCCTACGAGAAATACGCGCGTGCTGCGGAAGGGCTGCTCAAACCCTCCTCGGCAGCGCGGGCGATCGACGGGGGGGCAGAGCAGGTCGAGCGCGTGGATCTTTTGGTGCAGTTGATCGCCGAGCAATTGTCGATCGATGCTCCCGAGGTTGGCGAGGTGGTGGCGACAGTCAACAGCCGCCTGGCCGCCAACCGCCGCGCGGCGGCCTAGCTTTCGTATCGGGTGTTGCCGCGACGGTCCGGGCTGATCGGCAGTTCGACGAACAACGGCTGGTGCGCGCGTTGCGAGCAAGCCTGGCGCGGGCAGAGGTGGCAGTTGATGCCAATCGGACTGAACAGGTGTTCGCTTTCCATGTTGAAAGCGCCCGCATAGCCGATCTGGTCGACAAACCTGAATTCGCACCCCAGAGCGACGGCAAGACGTCGATCCTGGGATTCCCAGCTAAAGACCGGGCGGTCCGAGGTGCGGCTTAGGGTGAAAAACCTTTCCCCGTCAGGTAATTCCACGAACTGGGGCAAGACGACGCCCGGCGTTCTGAACGATGTGTGAATGTTCCAGACCGGGCATGCGCCGCCGAATTCCGCAAGGTTGAACGTGGTCGAGTTGAAACGTTTGGTGACGTTGCCGGCTTTGTCCACGCGCAGGAAGAAGAAGGGTACGCCCGAGGCGTTCTTGCGTTGCAGGGTGGTCAGGCGGTGGCAGATTTGTTCGAAAGACACGCTAAAGGCGGCGGCCATGCGGTCGACGTCGTACTTGGTTTTCTGGGCGGCGGCGAGGATGTCGGCATAGGGCATGACAACGGCGGCGGCAAAGTAATTGGCCAGTTCGACCTGGCATCGTGCAAGACCCGTGGGCGATGAAATGCCGCTGCCGGCAACAAGGTCGCTTAGGACGCGATCTTCCTCCAAAAGGCACATGACGTGGGCCAGCTGGAAGGTGCGGTTCGGGTGATCCAGTGCCTCGGAAAGAAGCACGGTCCCGCTCTGGCGATCGAAGATGCGCAGGGCCTCGCTCATCATGTCGGCGGATTTGATTTCAACGTTGACGTTGTGGCGTTCCTGCAGGCGCGATTTCAACATCGGGTAGACGTCGTCGGGTCCGCAGGGCTGTTCAGCGCGCAGTTTCTCGGCCGCCGTTTCCAGTTGCGGAAAGTGGTTTTTGTTCTCGCGGAAAAAGTCGTGGATGATTGCCTCAGGGGAAGAGGCCAGCAGATCCTCGGGCATCCGCTCGCGGCCCTGGCGCAGCATTTTGTCAATGGTGGTTCGGTGGGTGCGATAGATTTGCAGGAACTTGTTGACCAATCCCGGCGCGTGGTCGATGGCGGCGCGCAATTCCTGAAGGTCGGGGGTGTCCTCGAATATCGGATCCTGCAGGACGCTGCGCAGCTCGGCCAGGGTGTTTGATGACGGATCCTTGACCAGTTCGCGCCAGTCGATGCCATAGCTGTCCGACAGCGCCATAAGCATCTGGACCGAAAGGCTGCGCTGGTTGTTTTCCAAAAGGTTCACATAGGCCGGGCTGACGCCAAGCGCCTTGGCCATTTCGGCCTGGGTTTGCTTGTGAGCCCGTCTGAGCTGGCGAAGCTGCGGGCCGACAAATGTTTTCTGCATGATCCGATCTCCTCCCGTTTACAAATTTACAAGCTTTCGACTCAGTTCGCCACACATGCAACACATAAACCCGGTTTCGTGTGATTCATTCTGGTTGGGGTGATACTGGTATACCACAGATTTGGCCAGATGAGGCCATGTCGCAGGGAGGAATAAGACCCATGGATGGCCAGACGACACCACAGAACAGCCTGACCGAATTCTTCGGTGCGCATCTGAGTGAGACGGATTCGGCGCTTGCCGGGATGATCGGGCGCGAATTGGGCCGCCAGCGCGACGAGATCGAACTGATCGCCTCGGAAAACATTGTGAGCCAGGCCGTTCTGGACGCGGCGGGATCGGTTTTGACGAATAAGTATGCCGAGGGCTATCCGGGGCGTCGGTATTATGGTGGGTGTCAATTCGTGGACGAGGTCGAAGATCTGGCCATCGAGCGGGCCTGCCAGATGTTTGGGTGCCAGTTTGCCAATGTACAGCCAAACTCGGGCAGCCAGGCCAACCAGTCGGTGTTTCTGGCGCTGGCCAAGCCGGGCGATACAATCCTGGGTCTGTCGCTGGACGCCGGGGGGCACCTGACCCATGGCGCGCGACCGAACCTGTCGGGCAAGTGGTTCAACGCGGTCTCGTACGGGCTTGGCGCAGATGAGACGATCGATTTCGATCAGGTCGCCGCGCTGGCCGGCGAACACAAACCGGCGATCATTATCGCGGGTGGTTCGGCCTATCCGCGCCAGATCGATTTCAAAAGGTTCCGCGAGATCGCGGACGCGGTCGGCGCTTACCTGATGGTCGATATGGCTCATTTCGCGGGGTTGGTGGCTGTCGGGGCGCATCCCAACCCGTTCCCCCATGCTCATGTGGCGACGACCACGACACACAAGACCCTGCGCGGTCCAAGGGGCGGGATGGTCGTGACGAATGACGAAACGATTGCCAAGAAAATCAATTCGGCGGTGTTTCCCGGGCTTCAGGGCGGTCCCCTGATGCATGTCATCGCCGGCAAAGCGGCAGCCTTTGGCGAAGCGTTGAAGCCGGGGTTCAAGAATTACATCGCTCAGGTGGTCGAGAACGCACAGGTTCTGGCCGAGACGCTGAAAGGCAACGGGTTCGATATCGTTTCGGGCGGGACCGACACGCATTTGATGTTGGTTGATCTCAGGCCCAAGGGCGTGACCGGCAACCTGGCCGAACAGGCCTTGGGGCGGGCACATATCACCTGCAACAAGAACGGCGTGCCGAACGATCCCGAAAAACCGACTGTGACCAGTGGCATTCGCCTGGGCACCCCCGCGGCAACGACACGCGGCTTCGGCGTCGCTGAGTTTGCACAGATAGGCGACATGATCACCCGCGTTCTGGAAGGCGTGGCGACCAATGGCCCCGACAACAACCAGGCGGTCGAGGCCGAGGTGCGCGCCGAGGCGCAGGCTTTGTGCGACCGTTTCCCGATTTACCCGAATTTGTGAGCTGGAGGAGAAATCACATGAAAACCGGCTATAACGGACTGGCCGTTCCCGGCCCAACCAACATGCCTTTCCGCATTCGTCAGGCGATGGACGTGGCTTTGGAAGATCACCGCGCGCCGGACTTTCCGGCGTTTACCAAGCCCCTGTTTGAGGACCTGAAGAAGGTGTTCAAGACCGAGAAGGGGCGGGTTTTCGTCTACCCGTGCTCGGGCACCGGCGGCTGGGAAGCGGCGATTACCAATACGCTGAACGAAGGCGATACCGTGCTGGCGTCGATCTTTGGGCAGTTCTCGCTGTTGTGGGTCGATCTGTGTCAGCGCTTTGGTCTGAAGGTCGATGCGATTGATGTCGAGTGGGGGCAGGGTGTTCCGCTGGAGCAGTACCGCGAGAAGCTGGCTGCCGACACGGGCCACGAGATCAAGGCGGTTTTGGTGACGCACAACGAGACCGCGACCGGCGTGACCTCGGATGTGGCAGGAGTGCGGAAGATCCTTGATGATCTGGGCCACCCGGCCTTGTTGTTCGTGGATGGTGTCAGCTCGGTCGGGTCGATTGATTTCCGGCTGGACGAATGGGGAGTCGACGTTGTCGTCTCGGGCTCGCAGAAAGGGTTCATGATGCCGACTGGCCTGGCCATTCTGGGCGTCAGCCAGAAGGCCATTGATATGGGCGAGAGTGCGACGCTTCGCCGGTGTTTCTTTGATTTCAAGGACATGATCGCAACGAACGACCAGGGGTATTTCCCGTATACCCCGGCGGCGACCTTGCTGCATGGTTTGCGGGCCTCGGTCGATATGCTGTTGGAAGAGGGGCTGGAGAACGTCTTTGCCCGTCACCACCGGCTGGCGTCGGGTGTGCGTGCCGCGGTTGAGGCCTGGGGCTTGCGGAACTGTGCTCAAGCGCCTGAGTGGCATTCGGACACGGTGACCGCGATTCTGGTGCCGGACGGGTTCGATGCGAACGACGTGATCAAGACGGCCTATGACACTTATAACCTGTCGCTTGGCGCGGGTCTGAACAAGGTGGCGGGCAAGGTGTTCCGGATCGGGCACCTGGGTTGGCTGAACGAGATCATGGTCTTGCAGGCCCTTGGCGGGGTCGAGATGGCCATGCGCGACGTGGGCATTCCATTCCAGGCCGGGTCCGGCGTGGGGGCGGCGGTGGAGTATTTCACCGGCACCGGTGCCAAGGCGCAGATGGCGGCCGAGTAATGCGGATCGTCTTTCTCGACCGCTCGACGCTTGGGCCGTCGGTCAATGTGACCCGACCGCGTTTCGGCCACGAGTGGGTCGAGTACGACCGCACTGCGCCGGACGAGGTGGTCGAGCGGCTGGCGGGCGCGGATATCGCGGTGTCCAACAAGGTGCCGATCCCGCGTGAGGCGGTCGAGGCCTTGCCCGATCTGAAGATGATCGCGATTCCGGCGACGGGCTACGATGCCTTTGCTGTCGATGCCTGCAAAGAGCGTGGGATCATCGTGTCGAACGTGCGCGGCTATGCGGTGAATACCGTGCCCGAGCATACCTTCGCGCTGATCCTTGCCCTGCGGCGCAGCATCGTCGGGTTCCGGCAGGACGTGATCGACGGCAAGTGGCAGGAGGCGCAGCAGTTCTGTTTCTTTACCCATCCGATCAAGGATTTGTCGGGGTCCACCCTGGGGATCTTTGGCGAGGGGGTTCTAGGGCAGGGTGTTGCGACCTTGGCGCGGGCCTTTGGCATGCGGGTCTTGTTCGCGGCGCATAAGGGCGTTGAGGGGCTGGGGCCCTTGTACACGCCCTTTGATCAGGTGTTGGAGGAGTCGGATGTCATCACGCTTCATTGTCCGCTTATGCCCGACACAAAGAACATGATCGCGGCGCCGGAGTTTGCGAAGATGAAGCGCAAGCCCTTGCTGATCAACTGTTCGCGGGGCGGGCTGGTTGATGAGGCGGACTTGGTGACGGCCCTGGACAAGGGTCAGATCGCGGGGGCGGGGTTCGACGTGTTGACGAGCGAGCCGCCGTTGCCGGACAATCCGCTGCTCAGCGTATTGGAGCGGCCAAACGTGATCGTGACGCCGCATACGGCCTGGGCGAGCGACGAGGCGATGCAGACGCTTTGGGACCAGGTGGTGAGCCATATCGAGAACTTCCACGCCGGAACACCGTCGAACATGGTGGCGGCGTAAGGCTCCTCTGGGTCTGCCCGTGCCCCGGGCGGCCCGCTCGTGGGAAGGAGGTCGCCTGTCTCGGCGGCCTCCTTTTCCGTGCGCTGCCAGTGCGCGCGGTTTGACATCGGTGCACGAGGGGGTCTGGCGGCAATAGCCGTTGTGTTCAGGGCCATGGCCGGTCTTAACTGACGGGATGATTTCAGTCGAAGGAACGGGGCATGGCGCAAGACAACACACAGTCGGGAAAGGTAATCATCACCTGTGCGGTCACCGGCGCGATTCATACCCCGTCGATGTCGCCGCATTTGCCCGTCACGCCCGAAGAGATCACTGCCGAAGCCATCGCCGCCGCCGAGGCCGGAGCGGCGATTTTACATCTGCACGCGCGGGATCCCGAAACCGGCAGGCCGGATCAATCGGTCGAGGCCTTCGCGCCATTTTTGCCCCGGATCAAGCAGGGCACCGATGCGGTGGTCAACATCACCACCGGCGGCAGCCCCTATATGAGCGTCGCCGAACGTGTCGCGCCCGCGGCGACCTATCGGCCCGAGGTGGCGTCATTGAACATGGGGTCGATGAACTTTGGTCTTTTCCCGATGCTGAACCGGTTCAAAGACTTTCAATTTGATTGGGAGCGCGATCACCTCGAAGGGTCACGAGATCTTGTTTTTCGAAACTCTTTCAAGGATATCGAATACGTTCTTGAGACTTGCTACGGCAATGGCACGCGGTTTGAATTCGAATGCTACGATATCTCGCATCTCTATAACCTGGCGCATTTCGCCGACCGGGGGCTGGTGAAAGCGCCGTTCTTTGTTCAGTCGGTTTTTGGGCTGCTGGGCGGGATCGGCCCGCATCCCGAAGACGTCATGCATATGAAGCGCACGGCCGACCGGCTGTTCGGTTCGGATTTCCGCTGGTCGGTTCTGGGCGCGGGGGCGAACCAGTTCCGCATCGCGGCGCAGGCAGCGGCCTTGGGCGGCAACGTGCGCGTCGGGTTGGAGGATAGTTTGTGGATCGGGCGTGGCGCGTTGGCGCAGTCGAACGCGGATCAGGTAAAGAAGGTGCGGCAAATCATTGAAGGTATTGGGCTTTCGGTTGCCAGTCCGGAAGAGGCGCGCGAAATCCTGGACCTGAAAGGCGGCGATCAGGTTGGGTTTTGAAGGCGCCTGTCGGAGCATTTGCCAAGAAGACCTGGGCACGGAGCGAAGGCCAGAGGCCGCCGTGCCATCGCCGGACCGGCCTGCGGTCTGGCGATTTGGCTGTTCTTGGCGCTAAGTTCCGGCAAGAAATGTGTCTTGGCCGCCATTAATCGCTTGGCACGCCGGTCTGTTCGCCCGCCCCCGTTCCGGCGATGGCTCGGCTATTCGCAGTGATTGACCTGGGGTTAGAGTTCCCGTCGATGGCAGCGGCCACAATCAGGAGTTTATGGCGGAGAGACAGGGATTCGAACCCTGGGTAGGCTTGCACCCACAACGGTTTTCGAGACCGCCCCGTTCGACCACTCCGGCACCTCTCCGCGGGGGTCTGGAATGGCCAGATAGTTCAAGCGACCGGGCCACGCAAGCCCTTTCCTCCAATTCGCGTCACGAGTGTTTTGTCCGAGGGTTTGGCATGCGACACTGGCTCTGGTCTTTCTAAATGGGCCTATCGCCCCTAGGTATGTCGTCAATGGAGGGCACGTCATGACATTTCGCATCCTTGGGCTGGCATTCGCCCTGGCCTTTCCCGCGGCAAGCCTCTTGGCCGCCACCCCCGAGGAGTTGGCCGAGTTGCGTCAGGCCATGGCGCTGAAGCAGTTGGTCGAAATCGTTTCGGACGAGGGGATCGCGCAGGCCGATGATGTGCAGGATGGCATGCTGGCGGGACGTGGCGGGTCGAACTGGGATCGTCTGGTGGCCGGTATATACGACGTGGACACGCTTTATGGCGTATTCCAGGGCGCATTCGATGCATCCCTGGCCGAGCGAGACGTCACGGTAGTGATCGATTTTTATGCCGGGGAACTGGGGCCAAGGATTCGTGATCTTGAACTGGACAGCCGACGCGCCATCATGTCGGAAGACATCGAAGAGTCAGCGAAAGAGCATTTCGAGAAACTGCGGGCCGAGGATGCAGGTCGCGTGGCGCTGTTGGACGGATTTATCGAAGCCGGCGATCTGATCGAACGCAATGTGACGGGGGCGCTGAATTCGAACCTGGCGTTTTACAAGGGGTTGCTGGACGGCGGCAGCTTCGAAATGTCAGAGGGTGAAATCCTGTCCGAAGTCTGGTCGCAAGAAGCCGAGATTCGCAGCGACACCGAGGCCTGGATGTACGGCTATCTGGCGTTGGCCTACGGGCCGCTCAGCGATGCCGAGTTGTCGACCTATGTGGAATTTACCGGTGCTGAACCGGGCCAGGATTTGAACCGCGCCTTGTTCGCCGGTTTCGACGCGGTGTTTCTGGATGTCAGTTACCGCATGGGGCGCGCGGTTTCGACCTTTATGGCAAGCCAGGAATTATAGCGTTTTGGCTTGACTCATGGGGGTTTCGGTCCGATAAGCCCGATCTCTGGCGGGCGTTTGCCCGCCTTTGATGTTTGATCGACGTCCCAATGGGCGCGCTGTTCGAGGTGGCGACACGCCGAAACGCCTGCAAAAGCAGGGGCCATAGAACGCGGAAAAATGGAAGGAAGACCAATGTTCGCGGTCCTTAAGACTGGCGGGAAACAGTATCGGGTTCAGGCGGGCGATGTGCTCCGCGTTGAGAAACTTGCTGCTGATGCCGGTGAAAAAGTACAATTCAACGACATTCTGATGGTGGGTTCCACCGTTGGAACACCGCTTGTTGACGATGCAGGCGTTCAGGCCGAAGTGATCGACCAGATCAAGGGCGAGAAAGTAATTCACTTTGTGCGCCGCCGCCGGAAGCATTCGTCCAAGCGCACCAAGGGACACCGTCAGCAGCTGACGCTGTTGCGCGTCACCGACGTTCTGGAAAAAGGCGCTGGCAAGTCCGGCGTCAAAGCCGCGATCGGTGCCGGGTCGGTTTCGACCGCTGCCGTTGCTGCTGCCAAGCCGGCCAAGAAAGCCGCTGCCAAGGCGGATGACGCGCCCAAGGCCGAGGCCAAGAAAGAAGCCCCCAAGAAAGCTGCGCCGAAGAAGGCTGCTGCTGCCGAGGGTGCAGACGATCTGAAAAAGTTGTCCGGTGTTGGACCCGCTTTGGAAAAGAAGCTGCTTGAGAACGGCGTGACCAGCTTTGCCCAGATCGCATCATGGGATGCGGATGACATTGCCGAGTTCGACGAGAAGCTGTCGTTCAAAGGCCGTATCGAACGCGAAGGCTGGGTCGACCAGGCCAAAGCCATCGTAGCCGAGAAGGAGTAAGACCTAATGGCACATAAAAAAGCAGGTGGTTCCAGTCGTAACGGCCGCGATTCCGCGGGCCGTCGTCTTGGCGTAAAGAAATACGGCGGCGAATCCGTCATTCCGGGAAACATTATCGTGCGTCAGCGCGGCACCAAGTGGTGGCCGGGCGAGGGCGTTGGCCTTGGCAAGGATCACACGATCTTTGCAACCGCCGAAGGCAACGTGACCTTCCACAAAGGCCTCAAGGGTCGCACGTTCATTTCCGTGCTCCCAGAGGTGAAAGCAGCGGAATAACCGATCCTGTTTATGCGAAATATCGAGGGGTCGGCGCAAACCGGCCCCTCACTTTTTTTTGAGATACGGTTGCGCCATAGGGCCGATGTAAACATATGGCAAACTGACGTTGTTTAGAGGGGAGACAACGTCACCCACGCGGCAAGGAGGTGCCCCGTGAAGTTGGATACGATTGTTAATCAGCCGGTTGTTGAAACCGAACGCATGATTTTACGCCCTTTGCGTCGTTCGGACGCCGGGCTGTTAGAGATGTATGGCGCTGACGAGCGCGTGGCGCGCATGACGCGGTCGATCCCGCATCCGCTGCCGCCCGGTGCGACCGAGGCGCTGATTGCCCGTGCCCTGGCCGATGACCGGACCGAGGATCTCTGGGTTCTGGACGGCTCGGCCGCAGGATTGGGCGAATTGCTGGGCCTGATCGGGCTGGAGCAGATGGATCGCCATCAATCCGAGATCGGCTATTGGATCGGGCCTGCGTTCTGGAACACGGGCCTTGCGTCGGAAGCGGTGCGTGCCCTGATCGAGGCCAATCCGCACCAGGACCAGACCATGTTTGCCAGCGTCTTTCAGGACAACCCGGCCTCGGCGCGGGTCTTGACCAATGCCGGGTTTGAATACCTTGGCGACGCCGAGGCTTTCTCGGTTGCCCGCGGCGCTCCGGTGCCAACCTGGACCTATCTCAAGCGACTGGCCTGACGTTTCATGACTTATGCCGCGCTTCCCATTCTCAGGACGCCGCGGCTAACACTCCGGCCCCTGCAGGACACGGACGCCGAGGCCCTGGCGCAGGGCATCGGCAATTTCGACGTGTCCAAATGGCTGGCGGTTGTGCCCTATCCCTATTCAGTGAGTGACGGGCTGGCTTTCGTGCGAAAAGTTCACAAAACCGAGACGCCATTTTGGGCGATTTGTGACACGGATGGTTTGCAGGGCGTAATCAGCCTGGATGGCGAATTGGCCTATTGGCTGGCGCGTCCGGCCTGGGGGCGGGGCTATGGTTTTGAGGCTGCCCACGCGGCAGTGGCGCATTGGTTTGATGATCCTGGTGCGGGGCTGTTGCGATCGGGGTACTTCGAAGGCAACCGGGCCTCGGGTCGCTTGCTCGAGGCGCTCGGGTTCCAGTTCACTGAGCAGATCACGCGTTATGCCAAATCGTTCCGGCAGGACGTCGTCTCGAACCAGATGGTTCTGAGCCGCGCGCGCTGGCAAGGGCGGCAGGGGATGACGCTTTACACGCCGCGCCTGACGATCCGCCCCTTGGATGCACGTGATGCCGAGGCGCTTTCCGCCCTGTCGGTCCCCGAGGTGGCGCGAAACATGGCGACGATCCCCGTGGATATGAGTGTTTCGGCAGCGCGCGACTATATCGCGGCCAGTCGTTTCAGGGGCGTGCCGGGGTTTCGCCTGGCAATTGAACGGGACGGCAAGTTGATCGGCGGCATTGGCTTCGGCGGATCGCCCGCTAACCTCGCCTATTTTCTGGCGCCTGATCATTGGGGGCAGGGGATCGCAAGCGAGGCTCTCTCGGCGTTCTTGCCCGAAGCTTTCGATCGGTTTCCCATTTCGGGTATCGCCGCCGAAAGGTTCGAGGATAACCCTGTGTCGGGCGCGGTCTTGCGCAAGTTCGGCTTTGTCGAAACCGGACGCGAGATGGGAACATCGCTGGGAAGGCTTGAGCCTGCGCCCCTTATCACATACGCCCTGAGCCGGGATAACCTGAAGGTGCCGCTATGAAATTTCTCGATCTCGCCAAGGTGACGATCCGCTCGGGTTCGGGCGGGGGTGGCTGTGTCAGCTTTCGCCGCGAGAAGTACATTGAATACGGCGGCCCCGACGGCGGCGACGGGGGCCGGGGCGGTGACGTTTGGGCCGAGGCGGTCGATGGGCTGAACACGCTGATCGACTTCCGGTATCAGCAGCATTTCTTCGCCAAGAATGGTCAGCCCGGCATGGGGCGGCAGAAAACCGGCCGGGATGGCGACGATATTGTTTTGCGTGTGCCCGTGGGCACCGAGATCCTGGACGAGGACGAAGAGACGGTATTGGCCGACATCACCGCCGTGGGCGAACGCGTCTTGCTGGCCAAGGGTGGCAATGGCGGCTTTGGCAACCTGCATTTCAAATCGGCGACCAACCAGGCGCCGCGTCGCTCCAACCCTGGCCAGCCGGGGGTCGAACGGTTGGTATGGCTGCGGTTGAAACTGATTGCCGATGTGGGGCTATTGGGGCTGCCGAACGCGGGCAAATCGACCTTTCTGGCGGCCACGTCGAATGCACGCCCCAAGATTGCGGATTATCCGTTCACGACCATTCACCCCAACCTGGGTGTTGTGGGGGTGGACGAGACGGAATTCGTTGTCGCTGATATTCCGGGCTTGATCGAAGGCGCCCACGAGGGACGCGGTATCGGAGATCGGTTCCTGGGTCACGTCGAGCGTTGTTCCGTTCTGTTGCACATGGTTGATGGGACATCCGAGACCGTGGCCGAGGATTACGCAACGATCATCGGTGAGCTTGAGGCCTATGGCGGGGTTCTGGCTGAAAAGCCGCGGATCACGGCGTTGAACAAGGTTGATGCCTTGGACGAGGACGAACGGGCCGAGCGCAAGGCCGCACTCGAGGCCGTCGCGGGACCGGTCATGATGATGTCCGGTGTCAGCCGGGAAGGCGTGATGGATGTGTTGCGGGCGCTGCGGTTGCGGATCGATACCGATCGGCGCACCGAGAAAGAAGCAGTCGAGGAGCCGGGGCAGTGGCAACCCTGAGGGATGCAAAACGCGTGGTGGTAAAGATCGGCTCGGCCTTGTTGGTCGAGGGCGGTGAACTGCGCTCGCCCTGGCTGGCGTCCTTGGCCGAGGACGTGGCGCGTTTGCGCGCGCGCGGGCAGGACGTGATCCTGGTGTCCTCGGGCTCGATCGCCCTGGGGCGCGCCGCGCTCGGTTTGCCCGAAGGGGCCCTGGCGCTTGAAAAGAGTCAGGCCGCCGCCGCGGTGGGGCAAATTCGCCTGGCGCGCGCCTATGAAGAGGCTTTGGCGCCTCATGACATTGTGACCGCCCAGGTGTTGGTCACCTTGGAAGACAGTACGGATCGGCGCCGTTATCTGAACAGCCGGGCGACGCTTGAACAGCTGTTGTCGATGGGCGTCGTGCCGATCGTGAACGAAAACGACACCATCGCCACGGACGAAATTCGCTATGGCGACAATGACCGGCTTGGCGCTCAGATCGCGGTGACTGTTGGCGCCGATGTTCTGGTGTTGTTGTCCGATGTGGACGGGTTTTATTCCGGCAACCCCAAGACCGACAGCGCGGCGCGGCGGTTCGATCAGATCGACGCAATCACGCCCGAGATCGAAGCGATGGCCGGCGATGCAGGCACCGGCTTGTCCAAGGGTGGGATGAAGACCAAGCTGATGGCGGCCAAGACCGCGTCACAGGGCGGTGCGGCCATGGCAATTACATTGGGAACCTCGAACAATCCATTGAAATTGTTGGAAGACGGTGCCCCCGCGACCTGGTTCAAAGCTGAAACCGACCCCCGTGCGGCGCGCAAGCGTTGGATCGCCTCGATGAAGCCCAGGGGCGCGCTTTCCATCGATGCCGGGGCCGAGACGGCGCTGAGGAACGGCAAGTCGCTTTTGCCTGCTGGCGTGGTCAGCGTGTCGGGCCGCTTTGGTCGGGGTGAACCGGTGGATATCCTGGGCGCAGATGGCACGCGGCTGGGGGTCGGGTTGATCCGCTATACCTCGGCCGAGGCCGAGATCATCAGCGGCGAAAGGTCGGATCGGATCGAGGGACTGTTGGGCTATCCCGGACGGGCCGCTTTGATTCATCGGGACGATATGGCGATCTGACGGATCGCAGAAGAGAAACGAAACTGGCAAGGGAAATGAGATCATGAAAGACGACGTGGATGTCCATGAAATCATGCAGGATTTGGGTCGCCGGGCGAAGGCCGCTGCAGCAAAGCTTGCCTATGTGCCAGGTGCCGCAAAGACCGCCGCGCTGAACGCGGCCGCCGATGCAGTCTGGGCGCGTCGGGACGAGATCATCGCCGCCAATGACGACGACATGGCGTACGGTCGCGACAAAGGGTTGAGCGCGGCCATGCTGGACCGGTTGATGCTGGACGAGACACGTGTGCAGGCCATGTGTGACGGCTTGCGCGACGTGGCGGCGCAGGACGACCCTGTCGGCAAGGTGATGGAGGAATGGGATCGCCCGAGCGGGCTTCATATCCAGCGCGTGCGCACGCCCCTGGGCGTGGTCGGCGTGGTCTATGAAAGTCGCCCGAATGTGACCGCCGATGCGGGTGCACTATGCCTGAAGGCCGGCAACGCCGTTATCTTGCGGGGGGGCTCAGAAAGCTTTCATTCCTCAGGTGTGATCCATTCCTGCCTGGTGGACGGGCTAAAGGCGGCGGGATTGCCCGAAGATGCCATCCTGCGCATTCCCACACGGGATCGCGCCGCCGTGGCCGAGCTGTTGAAGATGACGGATTTCGTCGATGTGATCGTTCCGCGCGGAGGCAAAGGGCTGGTCGGGCTGGTCCAGAAAGAGGCCCGCGTGCCTGTTTTTGCCCATCTGGAAGGGATTGTGCATATCTATCTGGATGCGGCCGCCGATCCTCAGAAAGCGTTGGACGTGGTGATAAACGCCAAGACCCGCCGCACCGGGATTTGCGGCGCGGCCGAATGTCTGCTGATCCATCGGGACGTGTTCGACAGCCTTGGTGGCGCGGTGGTCGCGGCCTTGGTCTCAGCCGGAGTCGAAGTGCACGGCGACGCGTCAGTACAGGCTTTGGACGGCGTTGTCCCGGCCCGTGACGACGACTGGGGGCGCGAGTTCCTGGACATGATAATGGCCGTGAAAGTCGTTGATAATATTGAAGAAGCGATTGATCACGTGCGCACCTATGGTTCGGATCACACCGATTGTATCATCACCGAAGATGACGCGGCGGCGGATCTGTTCTTTCAGCGGTTGGACAGCGCGATCCTGATGCGCAACGTGTCGACACAGTTTGCCGATGGCGGCGAATTCGGGATGGGGGCCGAGATTGGGATCGCCACGGGCAAGATGCACGCGCGTGGTCCGGTCGGTGCCGAACAGCTGACCAGCTTCAAATATCTGGTGACAGGGGACGGCGTGGTCAGAAGCTGACCGATATCGAATTCTCGCTGACGTTGGTTGTCACGTGTTTCCCCAGATCTTGGGCCAGGTCGTAGATCAAGGCGAAATGCACGTTCGAGGCGTTGATGTTTATGTCGGCACGCGGGTTGGCGATGATATCCCAAAGCGGTTCATCGACCTTCATCCGGTCGGCGTTGCCGAAGATATTCCATGTGCCGCTGGTCAGCGTGACCTGCACCTTGCCGCCAAAAGGCAGGGCGCTTTCCAGGCATTGCAGCAACAAATAGGCCAGCTTTGCCTCGGCACGCGGCACGTCGTCGGCAACGCGCCAGTCCACGCTCAGACGGTTCCCGCGATAGAGATCCGCCAGGACCGAGCGTAGTTCAGCGTTGCCGATCATCGAACCGGGCGAAGCCGCGCCGAAAGCGATGCGGAAAAACCGGATGCGGGCGTTGGCGTTTTCCACCGATTCCGAGATCAGTGCCATTTCCGGCACGTCGGTGATGCCGGACATCGACAACAACTCGACGCCATTGCCGATCGCGCCAAGAGGTGAGATCAGGTCGTGGCAGATGCGCGATCCGATCAAAGCGTTTATATCTAGTGCGTTCATTGTGTCTCTTCCCAAGATCACGGCAGGATTAAGAGGTGCCGATGCCAACTGATGATTTTTCTCTACTCGTTCCCGGAACCATGGTGCGTCATCCCAACCAGCCGGATTGGGGTGTTGGGCAGGTACAGTCCAATATCGGCGGGCGGATCACCGTGAATTTTCCCGAGACAGGCAAGGTCGTGATCGACGCTTCGGTCATTGCGCTTGTTCCCGATTTCTCCGCTTAGTAACGCGATTTCCATCGTGTTAGCACAACCTTAACGGGTAAACAATCCTTTGTCGCCGTGTTAATGGTGATGTTGCCAAGGCGCGTCTGGAAATTTAGAAGGCGACTTCCAACGAAAGCGATGGGTGCATGGCGAAAGACACAGGACATCTGACATTGCGTTTGGCGACGGATGACGACGACCTTCGGGCCTCGGAACGTCTGCGCTATAACGTCTTTGTCGATGAACTGGGCGGTGATGGTCCGCTTGTCGATCACGCCGGGCGGTTCGAACGCGACAGCTTCGATTCATTTTATGATCATCTGATCTTGGTCGACGACACGCGCGACCGCAGCGCATTGGATCATGTGGTCGGAGTTTATCGGCTTTTGCCGGGCGACCGGTCTGATCATTTCTATTCGGAAAGCGAGTATGACCTGACGCTGCTGAAGCAAAGCGGGCGTCGTTTGCTCGAGCTGGGCCGATCCTGCGTGCATCGCGATTACCGGGGTGGTCTGGCTTTGCAGCAGCTTTGGGCAGGGCTGGCCGGCTATGTGCTTGAGCGGGATATCGAGATTTTGTTCGGGGTTGCCAGTATGCATGGCACCGATGTCGAGACATTGGCGCATTCGTTATCGCATCTCAATCATGCTCATCTGGCCCCACCGGATCTGCGGGTTCGGGCACAGGAAGACGTGTATCAACCGATGGATTTGGTGCCAGTCGATCAAATCGACCGAGTGGCGGCGATGCGCCAGGTACCAGCCCTGATCAAGTCTTATCTGAGGATTGGCGGCTTTGTCGGCGACGGTGCCTTTATTGATCACGAATTCAACACCACGGATGTGTGCATGATTCTAGACATAGCCCGGCTGAACGCGGCGACCCGGGCACGGTTCGAGGCGAGCAAGCGATGAGCGATCCGACCTGGGTGTCCGAGGATACGCCCGAACCGGTCCGTTTCGGGGCCGGCGGTATGCTGCGCGTGTTGATCCGGGGCGGATTGTTCGGATCGATCACTTTTGGCGGGTTGGCGTTTTTGTTGGTGTTGCGTCTCATCGAGCGTCCCCTGAACGGAGCGCATCGGCCCTGGACACCACATATCACGGTGTTTGTTTGCCGCTCGGCGTTTCGGTTTTTCGGCATGGGCTATGGCGCGACGGGTGCGCCTATGGCGCATCCGGGCACGATCGTGGCCAATCACAGCTCGTGGATGGATATCTTTGCGCTGAATGCGGGCGGGCCGTTGTATTTCGTGTCGAAATCCGAGGTTGCCAAGTGGCCGGGGATCGGCTGGCTGGCGCGGGCGACAGGCACGGTTTTCGTGCGTCGTGCGGCGCGGGATGCAGGTGCTCAGAAGACGGTTTTCGAAGACCGCCTATCCGCTGGGCACCGGTTGCTGTTCTTTCCTGAAGGCACCTCGACCGACGGACAAAGGGTGCTGACCTTCAAGCCCACCCTGTTCGCGGCGCTGTTTTCCGACCATTTGCCAGATGATTTGTGGGTGCAGCCCGTCACCGTGGCCTATCACGCGCCCAAGGACCAGGACCCCCGGTATTATGGCTGGTGGGGCGATATGGAGTTTGGTGCCCATCTGGTGAAGGTCCTGGCGTCCAGACCGCAGGGCCGTGTCGAGGTGACCTGGCACGCGCCGTTGAAAGTGTCGGACTATGCCGATCGCAAAGCCCTGGCGCGGGCGGCCGAGGACGTGGTGCGCAGCGCCCATCCGGGCGGTGAAAAGACGGGTTAAGGGATCGCCGCGATCAGCGCGCCAAGGGCCGCAGCCGGATCGTCCTTGCGCCAAATTTCTTCGCCGATGCCCAGGAAATCGGTGAAAGGGGCCAGTTCGCCGACAAGCTCGGCGTCCAATTCGCCCTCGGCAACGACCGGCACTTCGATCATCTGCGACCACCATTCGAAAAGATCGCGCGGAGCAAGGGTGCCGTCACCCAGTGCCGAGACGCCCACCGGCCCGAACGAGACATAGTCGGCACCGACCTCGCCCGCGGTCATACCGTCGTGGCGCGAAGCGCCGCAAAAGGCCCCGACGATGGCGTCGTTGCCCAATGTCTTGCGCACCTTGCGGATCGACCGTGCGCCATCGGTCAGGTGGACCCCGTCGAGGCCAAGCCGTTCGGCAAGCGCGACGTGGGTTTCGATGACGATGGCGACGTCCCGGGCGTGGGCCACTTCGCGCAAGGCGTCGGCCGCGCGCGACAGTCGGTCTTCGTCGCGGGTGGCCATGGTCAGGCGCAGGCAGGCGATGTCATGGGCGTCCAGCACGGACGCAAGCTGGCCGGGAAAGGTCGACAGCTCGAACTCGGGCGGGGTCAGCAGGTAAATCTGGGGCGCATCGCTATCGGCCATCGGGCAGGTCCTTGTCGTTCTGTCCCGAGGCTATAGCCGCTGGATCAGCGGGGGGGAAGGGTGTGGACGTTTTCCATGGCAAGCCCAAGCAGGCGTCGACGCGCCTCGTCATCCGCCATCACGGCCTCGCTAACGTCGACAAGGCCGCCCATCTTGCGACCGGTAAAGGCCAGTTCGGTGACGCCGTTCATGGCAAGTGCCCGGGGCTCGCGATCCTTGCCGACACGGAACATGGCCCCGTCCTTGTGCACACCGCACAGCATGTGGCCATGCATCATGAAGCACAGGCCGCCGAACATGCGTTTTTCCTCGATACCGTCGGTGTCCACCAGGTCGTCCCGGAAAAGGTCTGCCAGTCCTTCGTCATAGGCCATGGATGGTCTCTCTTGTGTCTGGGCGCGTCGAATCGTATGACCCGCCGGTTATTTGTCGGAGCCTAGCATGACCCAGCCATCTTTCATCCTTGTGCGCCCCCAGATGGGCGAGAACATCGGGGCGGCGGCGCGGGCAATGTGGAATTTTGGGCTGGATCGGATGCGCATCGTTGCGCCGCGTGACGGTTGGCCGAACCAGAAGGCGGTCGCCATGGCCAGCGGCGCAGGCCGCCTGTTGGACGATGCCCAGATGTACGACGACGTGGCCGGGTCGGTGGCGGACACGACCTATGTTTATGCCACTACCGCACGCAGTCGGGATTTGACCAAAGAGGTCTTTTCGCCCGAAGGGGCCATGGCGGATGCGAAGGCGCGGATCGAGGCCGGCCAAAACGTGGCGGTGATGTTCGGCCCCGAACGGGCCGGGTTGGAAAACGACGACATTTCACGGGCCAATGCGATCATCTCGGTGCCGGTGAACCCGGAATTCGCCTCGCTGAACCTGGCGCAATGCGTGTTGTTGACAGCCTATGAATGGAAACGTGCCACCAGCGAGGTCGAAGGGCGCGTGACGGCCTATGCGGGCACCGAGCCGGCGACACAGATCGAGATCGAGAAGCTGGCCGAGCACTACGAGGATCGTCTGGACACGGCGGGTTTCTTTTTTCCCGAAGCAAAGGCAGAGGGCATGAAGGTCACCTTGAGGAACCTGTGGAGCAGGATGCCCCTGACACGTTCGGACGTTCAGGTTCTGCACGGGATCCTGCGGCAAATGGTGCGGTGGAAAGAACGCGGCGACTGACTGGACGGCGCGGGGACGCGCCCCTACATTTCGCGCGAATGCAGGAGCAGGTGATGAGCGAAAAACGCAGTATTTTCGAAGAGGTCGGCGAAGGCTCGGCCCCACGTCAGGCCCCAGAAGGCGGTGTGATCGATGGTGGCAAGCGCGGCGCGCGCGGACCGATCCGGGTCTGGCTGATGGTGCTGTTTGCGATGGTCGTGGCGATGATCGTCGTGGGCGGGCTGACGCGTCTGACCGACAGCGGGTTGTCGATCACCGAATGGCGGCCTGTGACGGGGGCGGTGCCTCCGATGAGTGCCGAGGCCTGGGACGTTGAGTTCGACAAGTACAAGGCGATCCCGGAATACCAGTTGCAAAACGTCGGTATGTCTCTGGAAGAATTCAAGTTTATCTATTGGTGGGAATGGGGTCACCGCCAGCTTGGCCGTGTCATCGGGCTGGTTTGGGCGGTCGGGTTCCTGTTCTTCTGGGCCACCAAGCGCATCCCGGTTGGTTGGACCGGGCGATTGATCATTCCCGGTGCCCTGGGTGGGGTGCAAGGGGCAATCGGCTGGTGGATGGTTTCCTCTGGCCTGGGGGGCGAGATGCTGGACGTGGCCTCGTATCGGCTGGCGGTGCATCTGGGTCTGGCCTTTGTGATCATGGGATTTCTGGCCTGGTACATTTTGATGTTGGGGCGCAGCGAGGCCGCGTTGTTGCAGGCGCGTCGGGGCCGTGAAGCCAAGCTGTTTTCCATGGGCACGGGGTTGTTGCATTTCGCGTTCTTGCAGATCCTTCTGGGCGCCTTGGTGGCGGGTATCGACGCGGGCCGTACCTTTAACGACTGGCCGGACATGGCGGGGCAGTTTTTTCCGCCGGCCGCTTTTGACATCGCGCCGGTTTGGCGAAATTTCTTTGAGAACGCCGGGTTGGTGCAGTTCATGCATCGGATTGCCGGGTATCTATTGGTGGCCTTTGGCGTCGTGGTCTGGCTGAGGGCGAGAAAGTCGCCTTATGGCGAGACCCGTCTGGCCTTCACCGCGGTTCTGGCGATGCTGGTCTTGCAGATGCTCTTGGGGATCATGGCGGTCATTTACATCGTGCCCTTGCCGCTGGCCGTGGCGCATCAGTTGGGGGCGGTGGTGTTGTTCTCGCTGATCCTTCGGGCGCGGTTCCTGGCGCAATACCCCAAGTCCCAATCCGTGAGAGGTTGAATTATGAGTGACTATACCGAGCTGATGGCATTTCAGCGCGAGACCGAGGCCTTGAGCCAGATCATGGGGCGGCTTGGCTGGGACCAGGAAACCATGATGCCCGAGGGCGCGGTCGAACAGCGCGCCGAGGAGATGGCGGCCCTGGACGGGGTGCTGCATCGCCGCCGGACAGATCCGCGGATTGGCGACTGGCTTGAGACGGCCAAGGCCGATGGCCCGGTCGAAGAACGCCAGATCGCGTTGATCCGGCGAGGGTATGAGCGCACGGCACGCGTTCCGGCAGACTTGTCAGCGGCGCTGGCCAAGACGACCTCTCTGGCGCATCGGGTCTGGGCCAAGGCACGGGCCGAGGACGATTTCGCAGCTTATCAACCCAAGTTGGAAGAGGTCGTTCGCCTGACACGCGAAAAGGCGGCGGCATTGGCTGACGGCGGCGGTCTCTATGATGCCTTATTGGATGACTATGAGCCCGGCGCGACCGAGGCCGAGCTGGAGGCGATGTTCAGCGCCCTGCGTCCGCGCCTTGTGGCTCTGCGTGAAAAGGTCTTGGGGTCGGTCAAAGCGATTCCTGCAATGGATCGTACGTTCGCGGAGGAGGGGCAACTGGCCCTGTCGGCCGAACTGGCGCGGGCCTTTGGATATGACACGGGGCATGGCCGGATCGACAAGGCGGTGCATCCGTTTTCGTCCGGTTCGGGGCTGGATGTGCGGATCACCACGCGGACCATGCCGCGCGATCCGTTTAACTGTCTCTATTCGACCATCCACGAGGTGGGGCATGCCTGTTACGAGCAGGGGGTGGATCATGCGTATTTGTTGACGCCGCTTGGATCGGGCGTGTCGATGGGGGTGCACGAAAGCCAAAGCCGGATTTATGAAAACCAACTGGCGCGTAGCCGGGCTTTCACCGGCTGGTTGTTCTCGCGGATGAAAGAAACGTTTGGCGACTTTGGCGTGGCAGATGCCGAAAGCTTTTATGCCGTCGTGAACCGCTGCACGTCGGGCTATATCCGTACGGAAGCCGATGAGGTGCACTATAACCTTCACGTCCTCCTGCGCTTTGACCTCGAACGTGAACTGATCGCCGGTCGTCTTGAGGTTGGCGACTTGCCTGATGCCTGGAACGAAAGGTTTTTCAACGACTTCGGGGTCAAGGTTGATAAGCCCTCGAACGGGGTTCTTCAGGATGTCCACTGGTCCGAGGCGTTGTTTGGCTATTTCCCGACCTATACTTTGGGCAATGTCTACGCGGGCTGTCTGCACGCTGCGTTGCGCCGGGATGTGCCGGATTTGGATGCCGCGCTGGCCGAAGGCAATACGTCAACGGCCACGGCTTGGTTGCGCCAGAAAATCCATCGCCACGGCGGGCTGTACAAACCGAAGGACGTGATTGCACAGGCCTGTGGTGCCGCGCCGACCGAAGGGCCGCTTTTGGCTTATCTGGAAGAAAAATTCGCCGGGATTTACGGGCTTTAGGTCGATGGGCGAAGGAGAGACATGATGCAGCCGATCCTATCCGTGGCCGAGGTTCAAGGGTTTTTGACTTCGGAGTTTCCGCAGGTGAGCGGGGAATACGAGGTGGTGTCGGTCGCTCCGATGGCCGCGCGCGTACGCATGATCCCGGACGATCGTCATTTGCGCCCCGGCGGCACGATTTCCGGGCCAACCATGTTTTCTTTGGCGGATTGTGCGGTCTATCTGGCCATTATCGCCCATGTCGGCCCCGAGGCCCTTGCGGTGACCACGGGGGCGTCGATCGATTTCATGCGCAAGCCCGAGTCAGGTGTGCCGTTGGTTGCCGATGTGGTGCTGTTGAAGCTTGGGAAATCGCTGGTGGTGGGGGATGTGTCGATCCGGTCCGAGGGGCGCGATTCGCTGGTCGCACGATCGACCCTGACCTATTCGCGCCCGCGCGCCTAGGGCGACGCCAAAGCCGCAATACACAAGTGGGTCGCAGCGGTCTGGTGAAACCGGCTGCGACCCGTAGCGATCAGTTGTCTGGAGAGACTTTTGGTAATCAGCCGGCGATCAATAGCCGCTGTAGGACCGACGCCAGCGCGCTTCGTCGCGGCCTTCCATGTCAAAGGCATCCAGCGGGTGTTCGACTTCGAAGTCGGTGAGAGACACCTCGACCTTTTTGCGTGTCAGGACACGACGCACGCCAACGGCCACGGCAAGGACACCTAAAACGGGAAGGAATGTGAGAGGATCGGTCATTGTTATGCTACCTCGTCTTCGTCGATGCGTTGCTCGGAGGGAAGCACGCGGTTCGCACGGTTCAGGCGGCGATATTCGCGGAGCGATTCCAGGCCAGCCCGAAATTGCTTGCGTTCGTGAGAGGTAAGAGAGGGTTGGGCAGAGGGACGCTCAGCCACTACAGCGATATTTCGCATAAGATACTCGTTACTTTTAAACTTAACACATCGTTACTAAGGGCAATATGGCGTCATAAATGTGGCAGAATTAGGGCGCGTTTCCCGAGACTATGCGCAAATTGCCTGCATAATTGCGCAAGGTGGATGTTTAGTTGCTTGGAATCAAACGGTTTTTACTGCCACCCCGGGATGAGGGGTAGGCGGGCCATGCCCTTTTGCGTTCGGAAACCGAACCCAAAACGCGCGATCTTGCGCGCCTCAAAACCAATAAAACAGTGAAATAGGGCTAGGACAGGCCCGATCCGGCCTGCCCCAACAGGTCTTAAGCTGCGCGGCGGCAGGTAACGGCGGACCGGAAATAGCGGCAATCATAGGCCGAGCCCGATACGTAAGCGCGATAGGATGTCCCCAGAACGCTTTGCTTGATGTTCGAGACTTGGACGCCATAGGCCCCATGTCCAAAGTAGTCGGCCGTCTGACGCTCCAACTTGACTGGCGTGACGTCGGAATTCACAGCCTCGGTGGCCTGGCCACAGGCGGCGAGGGCGGCAAGGGACAAAACGATCAGCACTTTTGACATGGTATTCCCTTTCGTTCGGCCCCCTTGGGGCGCGACGTAATCAGGAGAGTTGGCCCATTATGTGGTGGCCACGCGGCCAAACCATGCCGGAACAGGCTGGATCAGCCGCCCGTGTGGCTCATGTGGCGGGTCATCTGGCCATCGGGTTTCTGACGGGAATAGTCAAAATCGTGCCCTTTGGGTTTCCGCAATATGGCCGCGCGTATCGCTTCTTCGAGAGGGGCATCGCTTTCCGATGTGCGCAGCGCGCTGCGCAGGTCGGCGTTGTCTTCCTGACCAAGGCACATGAACAATTCGCCCGTGCAAGTCAGGCGCACGCGGTTGCAGCTTTCACAGAAATTATGCGTCAGGGGGGTGATGAAACCGACCTGCTGCCCGGTCTCGGTCAGTTCGACATAGCGTGCCGGGCCCCCGGTGCGATGGGCCAGGTCTTTCAGCGTATACCGCTGTTCAAGCTGGGCACGCAGGTCTTCCAGCGACCAGTACTGGCCAATGCGGTCCTGTTCAGGGCCGAGGTCGCCCATGGGCATGACCTCGATAAAGGTCAGGTCCATGTCACGGCTGGCGCACCATTCGGTCAGGTCGAAAAGCTCGTCCTCGTTGAAACCTTTAAGCGCCACGGCGTTGATCTTGACCCGCAGACCGGCCTTTTGCGCGGCGTCGATGCCTTTCAGCACCTGCGGCAGGCGGCCCCAGCGGGTGACGCGGGTGAATTTCTCTTCGTTCAGGGTATCGAGCGAGACGTTGATGCGTTTGACCCCGGCGTCGACAAGCTGATCGGCAAAGCGCGATAGTTGTGAACCGTTCGTGGTCACCGTCAGTTCCTTGAGCGCGCCTGAGTCAAGGTGACGGGTCATGGCACGGAAAAACGTCATGATGTCTCGCCGCACCAGGGGTTCGCCGCCGGTAATGCGCAGTTTCTCGACCCCGAGACGAATGAACGTCGAACACATGCGGTCGAGTTCTTCCAGCGTCAAAAGCTCTTTCTTCGGCAGGAAGGTCATGTTTTCAGCCATGCAATAGACACAACGAAAATCGCAACGGTCGGTAACCGAGAGGCGCAGATAGGAGATTGGGCGCGCAAAGGGGTCTATGAGCGGGGCATTAGCCATCTCTCAAGGGTAGGGTGCGCGGAGTTCCGCCGCAAGGGGCGGGTGCGTTGAAGATGCAGTACGGGTCGACTAAATTGCCCCCATGAAAGTTTTCTGGTGTTTTCCCCTTGTGTTCGCTGCGGGCTGTATGGCCCAGGTAGAACCGACGTCCGCCCCCACGATCGATATCGAAACTGACGGGCCTCCGCCGCCGCCAAGCGATGCGCGCACGGTTGAGGACTTTGACACAACTACGATCGCCGAACGCCAGGCCGCGGCGTCAGGGCCTGCGGGCGGCATGTTGCTGGGCCTGGCTGTGGTCTCGCTTGGTGATGCGGCACAGCCAGGGTTCTGGGTTGAAACCCCCCTGGTCAGCGCCGCTACGCAAGGCCGGGTGGTTCACCAGGGCAAAAGCGTCGCGGTCGAACTGCGTCCAGGCGGGGCGAACCGCGCGTCCCTGGCCGTGTTGCGACTTCTCCAGGTGCCGCTGACCGATTTGACCGAGGTGTCCCTTTACGCCGGGTAATCTTTTCCTTGTCAAGTTCGCCGCGCCCCTCCAGTCTGGCCCTGCGAACAAGAAACGGGGGATGTAATGGCGCACGATCTATTACTGGCAATTCATTTTTGGGGCCTTTTCATGGGCGGCGCGGCGGGGATCGGCATGTTGATCCTGGGCGCGAAAATGGGGGCCGCCCCCGTTGAACATCGCGCCTCGATGGCAGGGGTCGCGGGGCCTTTGAAGATGTCCGGCAAGATCGGCATGGGCCTGTTGATCCTGACCGGCGTGATGCTGTCCTTTTTCGGCAACGTCTGGAGCGAAGGGCCGGGGTTGTTCTGGGTCAAACTGGTTTTCGTGGTTCTTCTCCTGGCCGGGATTATCGCTGCCGACAAGGCCGGGGCCAAGGCCATGACGGGGGATGCCGAGGCAGCGGGCAGGGCGCGAATGTTCGGGATGATCAATCTCGTATCCGCCGCGCTGGTTCTGCTAGCGGCCAGCTTTGCGTTTCACTGACGCGATGGAATTTGAGTATTTTTGAAAAGAAGAAGCCCGATGGCATTTCTTCTTTTCGGACAATACTCCGGGGGTGAGGCCGCAGGCCGAGGGGGCAGAGCCCCCTTGCCGCCGCGACGGGCTTGGCCCGGCGCAATATATCAGTTCGGCAAGAGCCGGGCCGCTTCCTTTCTTGCGAAAGGTTTCATACGGGCACCAAAGTCTTGCAAGAACTGACGGACCGGCGCGGGGTCTCGTTTTGACAGATCACGCAACCACCATGCGACAGCTTTCTGGATGAACCATTCGGGATCGTCCACGTAACTGGCCGCCCATCCGAGGATACGGTCGCGGGCAGCTATGTCATCGGGTTTCGGATGGCGTTGCTTCGTCCAGGGCAGGGTCATGACCAGTGCGGCGCGGCGGGTCCACATGTGATCCGATTTGGTCCAGGGTTCGACCTCGTCCAACCGGGCAGGGTCGGCCACCAGCCGCTTCTGTCCCGCAATGGCGGCGTGATCGGCCACGGCCCATGAATCAAAGTCTGGCACCCAGCTTTTTATCAGCTTCCATGCATCTTGATCGTCCGGGCGGATGCGGGCTTGGGTCAAAAGCTTGGCAGAGGCGACACGGGCTTCGAATATGTTCGTATCCCAAAGGGCGGCGGCCAGCATGAGGCGATCGTCTAGGGCAAGGTCGCGCCGCCACGATTTGGCGAGGGCGTCTATCTCGGGGTTGGCCACGCCGAGGTAGGGTCGATCTATCTTGTGATAACGTGCCATCTCTGCGGCCTTCGCGGGGTTCGCCGTAGCCGAGAGAGCGGAAAGGGCCTGATCAGGGGTCACTATTCGACGGTCACGGATTTGGCGAGGTTTCTCGGCTGATCCACGTCGGTGCCTTTCGCCACGGCGGTGTGATAGGCCAGAAGCTGGGCCGGGATGGCGTAAAGAAGCGGCGCGATCAGTTCGGGCACCTCGGGCATTTCGATCACCCGCCATGTGCCCTCGCGGGCTGTTTCCGCGCCTTTGCGGTCAGTGACGAGGACGATCTTGCCGCCACGGGCCATGACCTCTTGCATATTCGAGACGGTCTTGTCGAAGAGTACGGTTTGGGGCGCCATGACGATCACCGGCACAGTTCGGTCGATGAGGGCAATGGGGCCGTGTTTCAGCTCGCCCGAGGCATAGCCTTCGGCATGGATGTAACTGATTTCCTTGAGTTTCAGTGCGCCTTCCAGGGCCAGCGGGTACATGGAGCCACGCCCGAGGAAGAGGATGTCCTGTGCCTCGGCCAGTTTGGTGGCGGTGGCGGCGATGGTGTCGGAGGTGGCGAGCGCCTGGCTCATCAGGCCCGGGAGCGCGGTCAGGGACTGAAGCGTCTGGGCCAGTGTCGTCTCGTCAATGCGGCCCCGGTCGCTGCCGGCGCGAATGGCGAGGATGAGGAGCACGAGGAGCTGGCAGGAAAACGCCTTGGTCGAGGCGACGCCGATCTCGGCACCGGCGAAGATCGGAAGCGCCAGGTCACTTTCGCGGGCGATCGAGCTTTCGGGGACGTTCACGACCGACAGGATTTGCGCGCGGGTGGCGACGTGGCGGAGCGCAGCCAGGGTGTCGGCGGTTTCGCCCGATTGCGAAACGAAGATCGCCAGCGTGTTCGGCCCGATGGGGGCGTTGCGATAGCGGAATTCCGAGGCGACATCGACTTCGACGGGGATGTCGGCCAGGTCCTCAATCCAGTACTTCGCAGTCTGGCAGGCGTAAAACGCCGTGCCGCAGGCGATCATCACGATGCGGTCGACTTTGGCAAAATCCGGTGTGTCGGCGGGCAGGTTAAGTTTGCCGTCTTTCAAATAGTGGGCCAGGGCGTCGGCCAGAACGACAGGTTGTTCCGCGATTTCCTTGGCCATGAAGTGTTTGTGGCCGCCCTTTTCGACCGCCGAAGTGTCGATCTGGATGGTGCGCACCTCGCGGTTGGCGCGATTGCCGTCGGCGTCCTTGAACTCGACGCCCGCACGGGTGAGGACGGCGAAGTCGCCTTCCTCAAGGTACGTGATGCGGTCGGTCAGGGGGGCAAGCGCGATGGCGTCCGATCCGAGAAACATCTCGCCGTCCCCGTGCCCGACGGCCAGCGGCGAGCCTTTGCGGGCGGCGATGATCAGGTCTTCTTCGCCATCAAAGAGGAAGGCAAGGGCATAGGCGCCTTCGAGGCGGGCAATGGTCTGTTCAGCCGCATCGCGGGGCGAGAGGCCCTGGTCGAGGAACGACTGGCAGAGAAGCGAGATGGTTTCGGTGTCGGTCTCGCTTTCAGTGGCATAGCCCTTGGCGGTGAGTTCCTCGCGAAGCGTCTTGAAGTTCTCGATGATGCCGTTGTGGACCACGGCCACGGGCCCCGAGCGGTGAGGATGCGCGTTGGTAACGGTGGGCTCACCATGGGTGGCCCAGCGGGTGTGGCCGATGCCGGCCTTGCCCGGCAGTGGGTCGTGGACCAGCGTGTCGGAGAGGTTCACCAGCTTGCCCACAGCGCGGCGACGGTCGAGTTTGCCGTTGTGGACGGTGGCGATGCCCGCGCTGTCATAGCCGCGGTATTCCAGGCGTTTCAGGGCCTCGACCAGGGTGGGGGAGGCTTCGTGATCTCCGAGGATGCCGACGATACCACACATGGGGTTATCCTTTCTTTTGCGCCGCTTTCTGGGCGCGCAGACGGTCGAAGAATTTGCGGGCGAACCCCGCTTTGTTGTCCTGCTTGGTGCGGGCCACGGCCATGTCTCCGGCGGGCACGTCGCGGGTGACGACCGAGCCGGTGGCGGTCATGGCCTCGTCGCCGACACTGACGGGGGCGACGAGCATGGTGTTCGAGCCGATGAAGGCGTTTTGACCAATGTTCGTTTTGTGTTTGAACACGCCGTCATAGTTGCAGGTGATGGTGCCTGCGCCGATGTTGGTGGCTGCGCCGACGGTGGCGTCACCGATGTAGGACAGGTGGTTGACCTTGGCGCCTTCGCCCAATTCAGCGTTCTTGATCTCGACGAAATTGCCGACTTTGGCACCATTGGCGAGTTCCGCACCGGGGCGCAGGCGGGCATAGGGGCCAACTACGGCGTCGCGGCTGACGTGACAGCCTTCGAGGTGGGAAAAGGCGCGGATCGTTGCGCCGGTTTCAACCGTCACTCCGGGGCCGAAAACGACGTAAGGTTCCACCACCGCGTCGCGGCCAAGGACCGTGTCGAAGGCGAAGTGTACCGTCTCGGGGGCTGTCAGGGTGACGCCGTTCTCCAGCGCCTCGGCGCGGGCGCGGGCCTGGAAGGTGGCCTCGGCAGCGGCAAGGTCGGCGCGGGTGTTGATGCCAAGCGTCTCGGCCTCGTCGCAGGTGACGACCTCGACGGAAAGCCCCTCGGCCCCGGCCAGTTCGGCGATGTCGGTTAGGTAGTATTCGCCCGCCGCATTGTCGTTTCCGACGGCGGCGGCAAGGCGCAGAAGCGTGTCTGTGTCGGCCAGAACGACACCGGAATTACATAGGGGTATGGCGCGTTCCTGATCATCAGCGTCCTTGAATTCGACGATTTTCAGCAGGCGCGTGCCTTCCGTCACCATCCGGCCATATGTGCCGGGATCGGCGGCCTTGAAGCCAAGAAAGACCACATCGGCCCCTGCGTTTTGGGCCGACTGCATGGCCTCAAGCGTCTCGGGGCGGATGAAAGGTGTGTCACCAAAAAGCATGAGGGTGTTACCGCCCGCACCTTCCAGCGCCGGGGCGGCCATCGTGACGGCATGGGCGGTGCCAAGCTGGTCGGGCTGTTCCACGGTGATCAGGCCGTCATCCATGGCCGCGACCGCGCGCCGGACGGCATCTGCGCCATGACCCACCACGACCACCCGGCGCCCGTCCAGACCGGCGGCGCTGTTCAACGCATGGGCAAAAAGCGGTGCGCCCGCAATCTCGTGCAGCACCTTGGGGCGGTCGGACAACATGCGGGATCCTTCGCCGGCGGCGAGGAGGATCAAGTTGGTGGACATCTGCTCTTTCCTTTTATTGCGCAACCTTTTAGCCCCAGAAAGGCGGGGCGAAAAGTGTTGGCCCATCAACTGTTATTGCCAGACGTTACAGCGTCGGCGCAAATTGGCCGAGGTCTGATGAAGAAAACCGTTATTTTCGATCTGGATGGTACTCTTGCGGACACAAGTGGCGATTTGATCGCAGCGGCGAACACGGTGTTTCGCACCCTTGGGCACGACGAGCCGCTGGATAGGCTAGGCGATGCGCTGACGGCGTTTCACGGCGGACGGGCGATGTTGCGGCTGGGGCTTTCGCGGCTGGACGCCGAAGCGGACGATGCCGCGATCGACCGTATGTTCATAGATTTCGTTGCGGCATATACAGCCGATATCGACGTTCATACGACATTTTATCCCGGTGTGGTCGAGGCTGTCTCGGCGCTGGAGGTCGGCGGGTATCATCAGGGTATTTGCACCAACAAGCCGGGAAAACAGGCCGAGATCCTGATGCAGCGACTTGGTTTGCGCGACCGTTTTGCCTCGCTCGTGGCCGCCGATACCCTGCCGGTCCGAAAACCCGACCCCGCGCCCTTTATCGAGTCGGTCCGGCGCGCGGGAGGCGATCCGGCGCGCTCGGTCCTGATCGGGGATACGGAAACCGACGTCAAAACCGCCCGTGCGGCCGGGGTGCCGGTGGTTCTGGTCGCCTTTGGGCCAGAGGGCGAGGGGATCTCGCGGCTTAAACCGGATGCCATGCTGGCGCATTACGACGACCTGCCTGACTTGGTCGCTGATCTGATCGGCTAGCCACAGCCTCTTTATCTTGCTCAAAATACGCAAGGACGCGACGGAACCGCGGGGTGCTTTCGCTTGACGCTCTGGGCGCGCGCCATCAGGTTGGCCGGGCGGTCACGGGAGGAGGAGGCGTCATGTTCCAGGCATCCATGAGGTTCGATCTGGGGGAAGATATCGAGGCCTTGCGCGATATGGTGCATCGTTGGGCGCAGGAGCGGGTGCGCCCCATGGCAGCCGAGGTGGACAAGTCCAACGCGTTCCCGTCAGAGCTTTGGCGTGAGATGGGTGAGTTGGGCCTTTTGGGGATCACAGTGCCCGAGGAATATGGCGGCGCGGGCATGGGGTATCTGGCCCATGCGGTAGCGGTCGAAGAGATCGCGCGGGCGAGTGCGAGCGTATCGCTATCCTATGGGGCGCATTCGAACCTTTGCGTGAACCAGATCAAGCTGAACGGCACGGATGAGCAAAAAGCCAAATACCTGCCGCGCCTTGTCTCGGGCGAGCATGTGGGCGCGCTTGCCATGAGCGAGGCTGGTGCTGGATCGGACGTGGTGTCGATGAGCCTCAGGGCGGAAAAGCGCAACGATCATTATCGTTTGAACGGGACCAAGTTCTGGATCACCAACGGGCCGGATGCGGATACGCTTGTCGTCTATGCCAAGACCGACCCCGAGGCGGGATCGAAAGGCATTACCGCCTTTCTGATTGAAAAAGAGATGGTCGGGTTTTCGACGTCCCCGCATTTCGACAAGCTGGGGATGCGCGGGTCGAACACGGCCGAGCTGATTTTCGAGGATGTCGAGGTTCCGTTCGAGAATGTTCTGGGCGAAGAGGGGCGCGGGGTTGCTGTTCTGATGTCCGGACTGGACTACGAGCGAGTAGTTCTGGCGGCCATCGGTCCGGGGATTATTGCCGCCTGCATGGACGAGATCATGCCCTACATGGCCGAGCGCAAGCAGTTCGGCAAACCCATCGGGTCGTTCCAGCTTATGCAGGGTAAGATCGCCGATATGTACACGGCGATGAATTCGGCTCGGGCCTATGTTTACGAGGTCGCCAAGGCCTGTGATCGGGGCGACGTGACGCGGCAGGATGCGGCGGCGTGCTGTCTTTATGCCAGCGAGGTGGCGATGACCCAGGCGCACCAGGCGGTGCAGGCCATGGGGGGCGCGGGGTTCATGAACGAGCATCCCGTCAGCCGCCTGTTCCGTGACGCCAAGTTGATGGAGATCGGGGCAGGGACGTCCGAGATTCGCCGGATGCTGATCGGGCGCGAACTGGTCGGGGGGATGTCGTGAGGCGTCTTGCCGCGACTATTGTCGCGTTGATCATTGGTGGCGGGGCCTGGGCCCAAGAGAGTGTGCTGCCCACGGACCAGGAAATCGCAATTTTGCAGGCCTGCGCCGTGGCCGCCCATCGAGAGGGACGCGATTTGGCCTTTTGCCGTGGCATCCTTGCCGGCCCCTGTCTGAACAGTCGCGGTGGGATCGACAGCGGGGTCATGGATCGTGCGATTTGCCTGCAATACGAGGAATTCGGCTGGAAGTGGCTGTTGATGAAGGCCGTCTCACACTATGCCGACGCCATGGAGGGCCGTGAGGGATTTTCGCGTGAAGAGTTTCTGGGGGTGGTCGAGGCGAATTCGGCAGCCTTGCGCGACCAGTGTTTCCGTTTTCCCAAGGGGCAGGAGTTACGGGTGCTGAATTGCATGACCGATGGCGAGATGTTCCAGCTTGGGGCGTTGCTGAGGCAGATCGACGCCCTGGCGGAATGACGCCCGGACCGGTGACAAAGCGGCGGCGCGTGCCTATCTAGGGACCATGTTGGTACGAAATCCTTTGATTTGCGCGGCGATGGCTCTTGGTATTGGCCCGGGCGCGGTTTGGGCCACCGATCACGAAGTGGCAGAATATGGCCCGGTTCTCGACGCTTGTTACCAAAAGGCGACCGACGCCGAGGGGCTGGAGGCCTGTCGCGGCAAGATGGCCGAGGTCTGCATGGAAACCCAGGACGGCGGATATTCGACACTTGGCATGTCTTCCTGCGCGGCGGCAGAGGCGCAAGTCTGGGATAAGTATTTGAATTCAGAATACAAAAAAACCATGGTCTGGGCCAAGGCTGCGGACGCGTCAGAGGCGGTGCATTTCCCCGGATATGCCACTCGCGCTGAAAGTTTGCGCGCCGCTCAACGGGCCTGGATTGTCTTCAGGGACGCGGAATGCGGGCTGGCCTATGCGGCCTGGGGGTCGGGATCGATGCGTCATATCGCCGGAACGAGTTGCCTATCCGACATGGCGGCCACGCGCACGATCGAATTGTATCGCATTCGGAACCAGTTCGAATGAGCGGTTCCGAGCCCTTGTTGCCCTATCTACGTGATGTCTTGCACGAACAAGATGCCTTTCGTCAGGCCGCGCCGTCGATCTTGCCGCGCGCCGTGCGCCGGCTTGCAGCCCCGGTGGGACGGCTGACCAACCGCGTCATCCCACCCGAATTGATCGAGGCAGCTATTCGCGGTGCGGATTGGGCGGCCTCGGGCAGTATCCGCAAATCCGCCATCAACCACGATTTCACCGACCTTGCCGCCTGCGACGAAGCCGCCGCGGAAGTGCGCCGCTGGGCCCTGGGCTATGCCGTAACCGGGGGCGGGGCCGCGGGGGCCTTTGGGGCCTTGGGCATGGCGGTGGATATTCCGGCCACTGTGACGCTGGCTTTGCGCACGGCACGGCTCACGTCCTTATGCTATGGGTTTGGGGCCGATTCCGACGCGGAAAGGGTCTATATCCTGGGCATTCTGCAGTTGGCGGGGGCGAATTCACGCGACGAGCGTGACGAGATGATCCGGCGTTTGGGCGAAGATCGCAGCGTCATGGAAGCGCGCGACTGGCAGACCATCGTTGACATGACCGGACATTCTGCGGCCTCTGCGGCGGCTACTCACAAGGTCGCAACGACCCTGGGGATCAACCTGTCGACCCGAAAGCTGGGGCAGATTCTGCCCGTTGTTGGCGCGGCCATCGGTGCCGGGGTGAACGCCGCTTTCCAAAACGACGTAACCTCGGCGGCCCGTTTTGCCGGTCGGTCGCGTTGGCTGGTCGCAAATGAGGGAATCGTCGAAAACTTGAACGCAATTAAAGCAGAGAAAACAGCCCGGCGTTAATCGATTGAAAGAGAATTCTGCTTACTCAGTCGGGCATGTTAAATGCAAATGATTCATTCGAAGACGCCGAACCCGTTTGGCAGGACGGCGTCTCAAAGGAACGGCGGCGCGAAGACCGTCCCACCACGGGGGAAGCGCCGTTCTATTTGGACGAAGTTTTCTTTTCACGCACGAACGAGCGCGGGATAATCCAAAGCGGGAACTATGTGTTTCGCCGGACCGCGAATTACGATTGGGACAAGTTGCTGGGCGCGCCCCACAAGATTGTTCGAAACCCCGATATGCCCAAGGGGGTGTTCTGGTTGCTTTGGGACCGGATCAAAAAGGGCAAACCGATGGGGGCCTATGTCAAAAACCTGGCGGAAGACGGGTTGTATTACTGGGTTTTTGCCATGGTTGTCCCTTGCAAGGACGGTTATTTATCGGCCCGGATCAAGCCAACCAGCCCCGTATTCAAGCTGATCAAGGAAGAATACGAAGCGCTGCGCAAGCGGGAAGAAGACGAAAGCCTTTCGCCGGACGAAAGCGCTCGGGTCTTGTTGCAGCGCATGGAAGAACATGGCTTTGAATCCTATGAATGGTTCGAGGCCCACGCGCTGAGCGAGGAGCTGCGGTCCAGAAACAAAGGGTTGAATCTTTCGCCGGACAAACGGATCGAACAGTTCAAGGCCATGCTGGAGGCGGCCGAGAATCTGAAGACAGCGACCGATGAATTGGTTCAGGAATTCGCCGCTGTGCAGATCATCCCACACAACATGCGGGTCATGGCATCGCGGCTGGAACCGACGGGCGGGCCGTTCAGCACCCTGTCGGGCAATTATGGGTCGATGTCGGCAGACATCTCCAAGTGGTTCGAAGCCAACGTGGTGGGCGAGGACAGTAATTTTTCGACCATCAACAGTTCCGTCAACATGTCGATGTTCATGGAGGGTATTGTCGGCATTCTAAAGCAATGCGACCGCCAATTGCTGTCGGAACGTCGGTCCCTTGGGCAGATTGACGTTGACGCGGAACGCAAGATCCTGAGCGCGATTGTCGCAGAATATGACGGCCAGTCCGCCCTTAGTCTGGAAGCAATTCAGATCGAGGCGGCGCGCATCAAGCAGGCCTGTTCGGCGATGAGCCGTCATATCCTTGGACTTGGGACAACGCGGGTCTTGTGCAAGATCGAAAGTGCTCGGATCGGCGCCGCGGGCGTTGGCTTGTCCGAGATCATTGGTCAGCTGGGGCGCTTTCAGGACAAGATTGGCGCCCAGTTGGAACTGGTCGGCCGTCTCAGCGAAGACATTCAAGCCATTGCCTCAGGTCAGATGATGCAGTGAGAGGGCCGAGGTTGGCGGGGCAGACGACCACAATACCCAAACAAAAATAGTGGAGCAGAAGCATGATTGGAGCAGTAGGGCACAGCCATCCTGTGCACGGCAATGAGGGAGCAGGGCCGGGAAACCGGGCGAACTCTGTTGGCCATCAGGCCAAGGCGGCTGTGGCCGCCGCGCGCGAAGCGGGGGCGGATTTGCCAAAGAACGCCCAGGGACTTGCAGCGTCGAGCATTGCCAGGGGCGTCGAGGCCGAAGCCATTTTTGCCGGATTGATCGCTCCGGAAGAACCGGCTTTTGACGACACCGACGATGGTGTTGCGGTGGCACCCCTCGGGGATGACGGCGAGGACGCCGTCGCCAATGCCGAGACGGTATCCGATGAAGCGCCGGCTGCACTTGTCCCGCCCGCCGAGGATGAAGCGCCTAATGAGGGCGAGCTTTTGGCGCCTGTGGCTGAACCGGTGGCGCCGTCAAGCGCGTCGGCGGAAGATATCGCCTTGGCCCTGTTGGAAGAGGCTGCTGCCGCATAGGGCTGGATGGTCGCTAATTAATGTCAGAATGCAACGGGGCCGGGGCGTTGACCCGGCCCCGTGTGCGCAGTAAGCAGGGCGCAACACGCGTTCGGTTTTGGGTGCGCACAGTAACGGAGCCTTTGGCATGGACGAAATGCTGAGAGAATATCTGCCCATCCTGATTTTCATCGGGATCGCGGTGGCCTTGGGATTGGTATTGATCCTGGCGGCGGTCATTCTTGCCCCCAAAGACCCAAACCCGGAAAAGCTCTCGGCCTATGAATGCGGCTTCAACGCGTTTGACGACGCTCGGATGAAGTTCGACGTACGGTTTTACCTGGTGTCAATCTTGTTCATCATCTTCGATTTGGAAATCGCCTTTCTCTTCCCATGGGCCGTGGCCTTTGGCGACCTGAGCGACGTGGCGTTCTGGTCGATGATGGTTTTCCTGGGCGTCCTGACTGCAGGATTTGCCTACGAATGGAAAAAAGGTGCGATGGACTGGGAGTAGTTCCGGCTCCGGTTCACCTTGCTAAAAGCGGCCCATAGAGGCCGCTTTTTTTGTTTGTTAATGGTAGGTTGAATTCAGATCTTAAGCCTGTCTGCTTCGATTTGAAGAGGGCTTTTGTGTGAACGCTGGTCATGGCATGGTTTTCACGCATGTCTGACCGAAGTCGCGCGACGACAACAAGCCGTTGCGAAGAATAGCCTCTGGTCTAGCTCACGATGGCCCGCAGTTTCGAGGGGCGTCGTCCTGTTGGCTGATCGTTTCGGGCGAATACCGGCTCGGTCGATTTATCTTTTTTCGCGCGATACATTGCCGCGTCCGCGCGGATCAGCAAGTCGTCCCAATGGGCGCCGGGTTGAGCCACGGCAACCCCGATGGAGGCGCGGGCAAAACGATCCTGTGTTCCGATCCGTAATGGCAGTTCGGTCTGCATGATGATCCGATTGCAGACCGCGCGCACTGCGTCTTCGGGCGAAGGATCCAGGATGAGCGCCACGAATTCGTCCCCGCCAAGTCGCGCGATGGTATCGACATGACGCATCGAGCGGCGCAGCCGTTCGGCCGTCACGATCAAGGCGCGATCCCCGCCATCGTGACCAACCTCGTCATTCAGGGCTTTGAACCCGTTCAAATCCAAGTAAATCACCGCCGCAGAACCGCTGTGAATGGCTGATGTGACTTCATGCGTGGCGACAAGTTCCAAAAGACCAGACCGGTTCATCAGCCCGGTCAGCCCATCGGTGCGCGCCTTGATTTTCTCGCGCACGAAACTGGCCGATTGGACCGCCGAGGCACGTCCAACTACAAAAACCCCCGCAAAAAGCAAGAACGAGGTTGCGGCAAGGATCGGCGCCACATGATAGAGCATTTGCGATCCTGGCGCAGGCGCGGGCCAGGTGACGCGGGCCAGTACCTTGTCGTCGATTGACCGAAGGTTCCAGGCAAGGCTGTCGGGTTGAATATCCGTCCCCCGGTCCAACAACGTAAGGCCGGGGACGAGGATTTCAGTACCAATTTCGCCCAGCCGCTCGGGCGAAAGCCACAGGCCGCCGACCATGATTGGCAAATCGCGCGCGGTTAAATGTCTGGCGTCATAGGGTTGAACGCGCGAGACACTGACCACTGCCATGCGCCCGTTCACCCGCGCAAAGGCCGAAGTGACATCATGGGGTTCCACCTGGGTCGAAGCATGGGCGTCGAGCAGGCCTTGAACCGGCCCCAGGTCGACAATGCCAAGGTCAGAGCCATCGCCGTCATTTTCATAGGCGTAAGTGGGGGTGCCGTCCGGGGCGAGGAAGTAAATGAAGTCGAATGTCGCGCTTTCGGTCGCGCCGGTGCCCATATTATCGTGGACGGCTTCGTCGTCACGATCGGTAAAAAAGCGATAGGCTTCGTCCCAAAGGGCGTAATCGGCGGTTGAGATCGAGGTTTGCTGCACGACAGCCCCGATCGCACTGGCCACCAGACGCTCGGAATCCGTGCGGGCCAGCGAATTGGCCGATTGGGCCATCACTACGGCGAGAGTGATGGTGGCGGCCACGGCACCAACCCCGGACCCTGCGAGAATCCAGAAAATTCTACGGGTTATGCCCGTCTCTTTCACAGAACTGTCCATTGCTAGTGAAATCTCGGATACTATTGGGTCAAAGCTTTAATAATTCCTCTACGTCGAAAGCGCGCATTTGCCTCTCTTTACTTGACCTTCCGGGGGACGGCGCTTAGGCACCATGGTGCTATTGATCGTGCAAGGAGAGTGCAGCCCATGGGTGTCGCAACAGGCGCAAATCACGCGGGTGCGGATCGCGAGGTCGCAACCCAGGCGATCAACCGGGAATTGCAGGACAAGGGATTCCTTGTCACGTCCACCGACGACATCATCAACTGGGCCCGCACCGGGTCATTGCACTGGATGACATTCGGTCTGGCCTGCTGCGCGGTCGAGATGATGCATACCGCCATGCCGCGCTATGATCTTGAGCGTTTCGGCACCGCACCGCGCGCCAGCCCGCGCCAGTCGGACCTGATGATCGTCGCCGGTACGCTGACAAACAAGATGGCCCCCGCGCTGCGCAAGGTCTACGACCAGATGCCCGAGCCACGTTATGTGATCAGCATGGGGTCTTGCGCCAACGGCGGTGGTTATTACCACTATAGCTATTCGGTGGTGCGCGGTTGTGATCGCGTGGTGCCGGTTGACGTTTATGTGCCGGGATGCCCGCCAACGGCCGAGGCGCTGCTCTATGGCATCCTTCAGTTGCAGCGGAAGATCCGCCGCACTGGCACCATTACGCGCTGAGGAGAAATCGATGTCCGAAGCCCTGAACGAACTCGCCACGCATATCGAACTCAAACGTCCTGATTGTGTTCTGTCCTGGGATATCGCCCATGGCGAACTGACGATTTGCGTCGCGCCGACCTCGCTGGTCAGTTTTGTCGATTTTCTGAGAACCGACGGCAACTGCAAGTTTTCCACCCTTGTCGATATCACCGCGGTGGATCATCCCGAACGCGAAACCCGTTTCGACGTGGTCTATCATTTCCTGTCGATGTACCAGAACCAGCGCATTCGTCTGAAGTTGGCAACGCGCGAAGACGAAAGCGTTGCGTCGATCGTCGAGATTCATCCCAGTGCCAACTGGTTCGAACGCGAAGTCTTCGACATGTTCGGCATTCTGTTCTCGGATCACCCGGATTTACGCCGTATCCTGACCGACTATGGGTTCCGCGGCTATCCGCTGCGCAAAGATTTCCCGACTACGGGCTATACCGAGGTGCGTTACGACGAAGAGCAAAAGCGCGTGGTTTACGAGCCGGTAAAGCTGGTCCAGGAATACCGTCAGTTCGATTTCATGTCCCCGTGGGAGGGCGCCGAATACATTCTGCCGGGCGATGACAAATCCGAGGCGAAGGGCTGACCGCCATGGGCGTGGTGTTTCTTTGCATAGGTGCGGCAAAGGCAGGGACGGACTGGCTTCACAGCCAATTGTCCGGCCATCCCGAGTGCCATTTCCGCACGATCAAAGAGCTTCACTATTTCGACGCCCTGGAAGCCGGGCGGCTTGGTCATGAGTTGGCAAAGCATCGCCGTGAACAGAACAAGCTGATGGCCCGTGTGGCGGCCTCGGCCCGTGGTCCTAGCGCCGAACAGGCGCGCCGTCTGGCGGATCGGGCAGACTGGGTTGGCGTGCTTGAGCGGAGCGCGGAAGATATCCCGGCTTATCTGTCCTATCTGAATGCCGGGGCATCGCGTGATCAAGTTGTGGGCGAGATGACGCCAGCCTATGCGCTGCTGCCGGAAAAGCGGTTGGGAGCGATGGCGCGGATGTCTCAGGATGTGCGCGTATTGTACCAGATGCGTGATCCGGTTGAACGTTTGTGGAGCCATGTGCGCATGATCGCGGCCCGTCGTGCACCGGACGGCAAGGTCTCGAAGCGGCGATGCGCCAACATTCTGGCGCGGTCCATCGCAGGGGAAGAAACGCAAATAGCGCAACGCAGCGATTATGCGGGTACATTGGCGCGGCTTGCGTCTGCCGTGCCGGGCATGCAGTTGATGGTTGATGTATTCGAAGAAATGATCCGGGGCGTGGGATTGCTGCGTCTTTGTGAGTTTTTGGGGATTTCGCCCATGACGGGTGATCCGGCGCTGGTTCATGCAGGCCAGCCACTTGAGATGACTGGCGATCAACGGCGCGCGGCGGCGCGTTGGCTTGAGCCGCAATACGACGCCGCCGAACGTGTATTGGGCCGGATGCCCAGTGCGTGGCAGCGGGAAGGATAAGATGATGGACGGTACATTCAACGACGCTCAGACCAACGAGCAGAAGATCCGGAATTTCAACATCAACTTCGGGCCGCAACACCCTGCAGCACACGGGGTTTTGCGCCTGGTGCTTGAGCTGGACGGCGAATTGGTCGAACGCTGCGATCCGCATATCGGCCTGCTGCACCGTGGCACTGAAAAGTTGATGGAAAGCCGGACGTATCTGCAGAATCTGCCGTATTTCGACCGGCTGGATTACGTGGCGCCGATGAATCAGGAACATGCCTGGTGTCTGGCCATTGAAAAGCTGACGGGCGTGGAAGTGCCGCGTCGCGCCTCGCTGATCCGGGTGCTGTATTCGGAAATCGGCCGGGTGCTGAACCACCTGTTGAACGTCACCACTCAGGCCATGGATGTGGGGGCATTGACGCCGCCGCTCTGGGGCTTTGAAGAGCGCGAAAAGCTGATGGTGTTTTACGAGCGTGCCTGTGGCGCCCGTCTGCACGCGGCCTATTTCCGTCCCGGTGGAGTGCACCAGGATTTGCCGCCCGAACTGATCGAAGACATTGATCAGTGGGCTGTCGAGTTTCCCAAAGCCCTGGATGACATCGACGGGTTGTTGACCGAAAACCGGATTTTCAAGCAGCGCAACGTGGATATCTGCGTGGTGTCCGAACAAGAGGCTTTGGATTGGGGATTTTCCGGCGTGATGGTACGTGGTTCGGGCATGGCCTGGGATCTTCGCCGTGCGCAACCCTATGAATGCTATGATGAATTCGACTTTCAGGTGCCCGTCGGCACCAACGGCGACTGTTATGATCGCTATCTCTGCCGCATGGCCGAGATGCGCGAAAGCCTCAAGATCATCCGCCAGGCCTGCGAAAAGCTGCGCAACGAGCCGGGGGATGTTCTGGCACGCGGCAAGCTGACACCGCCGAAGCGGGGCGAGATGAAGACCTCGATGGAAGCTTTGATCCACCACTTCAAACTGTACACCGAAGGCTTTCACGTGCCGGCTGGCGAAGTTTATGCCGCCGTCGAGGCACCCAAGGGTGAATTCGGCGTCTATCTTGTGGCCGATGGCACCAACAAACCGCACCGCGCCAAGATCCGCGCACCGGGCTTCCCGCATTTGCAGGCCATGGATCACGTGTCCAAAGGCCATATGCTGGCCGACGTGGCCGCGATTATCGGTACGATGGATATCGTGTTCGGGGAGGTGGATCGGTGAGCAAGTTTGTTGGAACAAACTTACAAATCTCTTCCAAGAGATTTGGCCCGGCGGGTCGATGCGTGTCGACTTCAACTACTCTGAATAGCAAGGCGATCCTGTAATGCTTCGCAGACTTCATCCCGAACAACCCGACAGCTTTGCTTTCACGCCTGCCAACCAGGCCTGGGCCGAGGCTCAGATCTCCAAGTATCCCGAGGGCCGTCAGGCCAGCGCGGTCATTCCGATCCTTTGGCGCGCGCAGGAACAGGAAGGCTGGCTGACCCGTCCTGCCATTGAAGCCGTCGCGGCGATGCTGGACATGGCCTATATTCGCGTGCTTGAAGTCGTATCTTTCTATTTCATGTTCCAGATGTCGCCGACCGGCAGCGTGGCAAACATTCAGGTGTGCGGCACGACCAGTTGCATGATTTGTGGCGCGGAAGACTTGGTCGCGGTGTGCAAGGAAAAGATCGCGCAAACCCCGCATACGCTTTCCGAGGACGGCAAGTTCACCTGGGAAGAAGTCGAATGTCTGGGTGCCTGTGCAAACGCCCCCATGGCGCAGATTGGCAAGGATTATTACGAGGATCTGACCGCCGAGCGCTTTGGTGAGATCATCGACGAACTGGCGGCGGGAAAGGTTCCGGTTCCGGGGCCTCAGAATGGTCGTTACGCGGCGGAACCTTTGGGCGGGTTGACCAGCCTGACCGAGTTCGACAGCGGAAAGACACAGTATAACGCCAGCGTGCAACTGGCCGTGGATCTGGGTGAGACTGTCAAGCGGATTGACGGTACCGAAGTGCCTTTGACCACGCCGTGGTTGGGCAAGGGCAGTGCGCCCAAGGTCAAGCCCGCCGCAAAACCGGCCGCGAAACCCGCCCCCAAGGCCGACAAGCCGAAAGCCGAGGCGCCCAAGGCCAAGAAGGCCGCACCAAAATCCGAGACGCCGGCCGCAGCGGGCACCAAGCCGGAAGGGTTGAGCGCCGCGCGGGACGGTCAGGCCGACGATCTGAAACGGATCAAGGGCGTGGGCCCCAAGCTGGAGCAACTGTTGAACGAGCTTGGTTTCTATCACTTTGACCAGATCGCCGCCTGGAGCGCAGATGAAGTGGCCTGGGTTGACCAGAACCTGAAAGGGTTCAAGGGCCGTGTGAGCCGGGACAACTGGATCGAACAGGCGACGCTTTTGGCCTCGGGTGAAGAGACCGAGTTTTCAAAGCGGGTCGACGAGGGTGACGTTTACTGATTCCGCCAGAGTGGTGGAATAGTTTGATCAGATGTCGAACATGGAACTTTGGATGAGCGACGACGCAAAAGCAGAACAGGCAACCAGGCGACAGGGACGTGTCGTCTCGATCGTGATTGCCCTGACCGCGGTCGTGTGGATGTCGGCTCAGTGGCTTGGCGGCAAGCTGGGTCTTGCCAATGAGTATGTGTTTCTCTTTGATCTTTTTGCGCTTGCGGGTTTTCTCTGGGCGCTAATCGTGACATGGCAAATCTGGCGCAAGAGCCGGGCAAACGATGGATGACGGACCGTTGGGTTCGCGAGGACGGATAGGCTGATGCTGGAAGACAAGGATCGCATCTTTACCAACCTCTACGGGATGCACGACCGCACCCTGGCTGGCGCCAAGGCGCGTGGCCACTGGGATGGCACGGCGGGCATCGTCCAAAAGGGCCGGGACTGGATCGTCGAACAGATGAAAGCCAGCGGCCTGCGCGGCCGTGGTGGCGCGGGTTTCCCGACCGGCCTGAAGTGGTCGTTCATGCCCAAGGAAAGCGATGGCCGTCCGTCTTATCTGGTTGTGAACGCGGATGAATCCGAACCGGGCACTTGCAAGGACCGCGAGATCATGCGCCACGATCCGCACACGCTGATCGAAGGCTGTCTGATCGCGTCTTTCGCGATGAACGCCAACACCTGTTACATCTACCTGCGCGGCGAATACATCCGCGAGCGCGAGGCTCTGCAGAACGCCATCGACGAGTGCTATGACGCTGGACTGTTGGGCAAGAACGCTGCTGGCTCGGGCTGGGATTTCGACCTGTTCCTGCATCACGGTGCGGGTGCCTATATCTGTGGCGAGGAAACCGCGCTGTTGGAAAGCCTTGAGGGCAAGAAGGGGATGCCGCGGATGAAGCCGCCGTTCCCGGCGGGGGCTGGTCTGTATGGCTGTCCGACCACGGTGAACAACGTGGAATCGATTGCCGTTGTGCCGACAATTTTGCGCCGTGGACCGGACTGGTTCGCCGGTTTTGGCCGTCCGAACAACGCGGGTACCAAGTTGTTTGCGATCAGCGGTCATGTCGAGAACCCCTGCGTGGTCGAAGAGGCCATGTCGATCAGCTTTGAAGAGTTGATCGAAAAGCATTGCGGTGGCATTCGCGGTGGCTGGGACAACCTGAAGGCGGTTATTCCGGGCGGGTCCTCGGTGCCCTGTCTGCCGGGCAAGATCATGAAGGAAGAGTGCATCATGGATTTCGACTGGCTGCGCGAGCAGCGGTCGGGTCTGGGCACGGCGGCCGTGATCGTGATGGATAACTCGACCGACATCATCAAGGCGATCTGGCGGTTGTCCAAATTCTACAAGCACGAAAGCTGTGGCCAGTGCACGCCATGCCGCGAAGGCACGGGTTGGATGATGCGCGTGATGGACCGGCTGGTGAAGGGCGAGGCCGAGGTCGAAGAGATCGACATGCTCTTGGACGTCACCAAGCAGGTCGAGGGCCACACGATCTGTGCCCTTGGCGATGCAGCGGCCTGGCCGATCCAGGGTCTGATCCGTCATTTCCGTGATGAGATCGAGGATCGCATCAAAGGTAAACGCGGAGCTATAGCAGCGGAGTGAGTATTGTCGGCCCGACTTTGTTCTTCCTCGAAACCATGTCAGAGCGTGGGCTGTTACTTTTAAAGACTATATTCTATCTGCAAGATCGGCTCGACCTTGCACAGTTGAAGGATGCGAAAAAGCGAGAGCAGGCCGCGGAGCTACTGCGAAAAATGTCGAAGACTTTGGAGCAGCTTGAGCATGAAATTCGTGGTGAGCGAAAAAACTTTGAACCGATCTTGGGGAAAATGCGAGTATATTTGGCTGCCTTCAAGCCGGTTTTTTCTCCGCTGATTGGCGACGAGTACGCTGATCATGCTTATTCTGTTCTTGGAAGGCTCTTTCTTTCCGTTGAGGGTGAAGAACCCGAGATATTGGATGGTTTTAGAGAGCTCCAGCGCATGGAAACTGAAGATACGGGAATGGCTTCGCACAACAACGCTGCTATCGCGACGCTGCTTCTGGCATCCGAACAATTGAACGGCATGGCAGATATTATTGAGTTTCCTGAAGCGTTTCGACACGATCCAACCGAAACCCCAAGATGAACCTTAGCAAACACCCACGATCTGCCGAGTGACCCTTCGACATTGTCCTGAATGCCACGGGTTTCGCGAGGCTCGCTGGAGCCGCTGCGCGGAGTGCGGCACCGATCTGAGGGTCGGGTTCCGGAAGAGAGACGCGGTTTTGACCGGGGTTCTGGTCGCGGGGTTAGCGGTTTATGCCTTTGGGATTCAGCGTGATCCCTTGCGCCAGGCCTATGATCTGGCGATGTCCTGCGAAGGCTATAGCCTGACGGATGTGGCGTGGATCGAGTGGTTCGAGCGCAAGGGGACGACCGTGGTGTCGGGGTGGGTGTTTTATACGCCCATCTCGCAGGGAAATGATCCTGAGATATGCACCAAGATCGAGACAGCGTTGCACAATGGCTCAAAGGTCGGCACATTGCTGAGACGATTGAATTACTAGGGGCCGGGCGCATGCGTGGAAAATTGCTTTTGGTTGTGGCGTTGGCCGCATTGCCCCTGGCCGGGTGCGGCACGATTGGCGGCTGGGTCGGCGACCTTTGGGGTGGCGAGACATCCGACAAGGCATTGAGCTATCGCGCCAAACTATCCAAAGGCGCAGAGCAACGCGATTTCCTGGTGACTGTACAGGCCGGCGGGGTCGGGGTGGACGCAGTACGGGAATCGGCTCGGTTTCCGGCGACACGATATTGCCTCAAGACATTCGGCGGGTCCGAAGTGGACTGGCTGATCAACCCCGATACCGGTGATTGGTCGTTCGCGCGCGACGGACAGGAAATGATTTTTTCGGGTCGGTGTACGGCGCGATAAGCGCTTTTCGCCTTGGCTTCAGAATTTGCGCTGAACCAAAGGAAACTGTGCTAGCCTTTGCTCACAAACCAATGGGAGAGGGACATGGAACAGTTTTCCGCTTATGGACATTCACTATTTTCAATAGCGATCTGGATCTTGGTCGTTCAACTTCTCAGTGCATGGGTCGGTGCGGCAAAGGGTAAAGCCGGGATTGTCCCGGGCGCGACACCTGAGCCGGATTATTCAAACAAGGTCTATCGGCTGCACCGTGCTTACGAAAATTCGATTGCGAACCTTGCAGTATTGACGTCTTCGGTCGCCATCGCAATTTTCGCCGGGGTTTCACCATTTTGGGTTAACCTTTTTGCATCGGTGGCAGTCCTTGCGCGATTGGTCATGGTCTATGTGCATATTCAGGGCTTGGGAAAGGCAACGCAGGGCCTTCGGACTGCGATATTCGTCTTCCACTGGGCTCTGATTCTGGCAATTGCGTTAATGGCAGCTGTTGCGGTGATCTGACCGAAAACTCCTGGCAAAGCCGGACACCTGCCCACGCTAGGCGAGGGCAGGTCGAGGAAAGGTCATGTCTGCGCCAGGTTCGGATTGCATGTGGTTCTCTTCCGGTTTTTTGGCTGATTGCCTTGCCTGCCGATAGTGAGCCATTGCCGAAAATTCGACTGTCGCCCTTCGTTGAAAGATTTCCGAAACACTTATCACGCGAATCTTGATGCGTTTTTTGCTTGTAATTTCAGGATGTTGACGAAGTTTGCTGCGAAGATCGATGCGGAAATCCGCCATGTGACTGGCCTATGCCTCCTCAATCCGAACTATCCGACCTATATCTAGCGCACCGGACGGGGAGCGGGACCTGTTTCGGCCAACTGTGAGACGATCATGTGGAAGTCGATTGCAACGCTGATATTCGTTAGTTTTCCCCTTCTTGCCCATGCCCTGACACCCCTTCACGAGAACCGTGTCGTGGTGAATGGTTTTTATGCAATTGGCCTCGCGGATGAGGTCCGAAAGAACTGCGAGTCTATCGGACCGCGGTATTTCCGCGCCTATAATTATCTAAAATCTCTGGAGCGTTACGCCCGTGACAGTGGTTACAGCGAGGCGCAAATCGACGACCTTGTTGATAATAAAGAAGAAAAAGAACGTTTAAGGGGGCGGATTCGGGCGGAATTGGCCAAACGGGGTGCGACGCCAAAAACCCCGGAAGGCTATTGCCTTGTCGGCCTTGAAGAAATAGCCAAGGGCAGCGCCGCAGGTAAGCTCCTGCGGGCCAAATAACGGCCGCCCGGACCGTGGCGGCGGCATCCTGAGGGACCCGAGGCCATGTCCGATCTGCGCAAGCTTATTATCGATGACACTGAGGTGGAGGTCGACCCGGCGTTGACCCTGATTCAGGCAGCCGAACAGGCTGGGATAGAAATTCCGCGTTTTTGCTATCACGAACGTCTGTCGATCGCCGGCAATTGCCGGATGTGTCTGGTCGAGGTCGTCGGTGGCCCGCCCAAGCCTGCGGCGTCCTGTGCGATGCAGGTCAAGGACTTGCGGCCCGGCCCAGAGGGCCAGCCCCCGGTCGTCAAGACCAACAGCCCGATGGTCAAGAAGGCGCGTGAAGGCGTGATGGAATTCCTTCTGATCAACCATCCGCTGGATTGCCCGATCTGCGATCAGGGCGGCGAGTGTGATCTTCAGGATCAGGCCGTGGCCTATGGTGTCGATTTCAGCCGTTACCGCGAGCCGAAGCGCGCCGTCGACAATCTTGAGCTGGGTCCGCTGGTCAAGACCGAGATGACGCGCTGCATTTCCTGCACGCGCTGCGTGCGCTTTATCACCGAGGTTGCAGGAATGCCCGAACTGGGCCAGACGGGGCGCGGTGAGGACTCCGAGATCACGTCGTACTTGGGTCAGACCCTGGACAGCGAGATGCAGGGCAATATCGTTGATCTGTGCCCTGTCGGCGCTCTGACCAGCAAGCCTTACGCCTTTACCGCGCGCCCATGGGAGCTGACCAAGACCGAGACCATCGATGTGATGGATGCGCTTGGATCGAACATTCGCGTGGATTCCAAGGGCCGCGAGGTCATGCGTATTCTGCCCCGCAACAACGACGGGGTGAACGAGGAATGGCTGTCGGACCGGTCGCGTTTTGCCTGGGACGGGTTGCGTCGCCAGCGGTTGGACAAGCCGTATATTCGTGAAAACGGCAAGCTGCGGCCCGCAAGCTGGGGCGAGGCGCTGAGCGCGGCGGCCACGGCGATGAAGGGCGGCAAGGTGGCCGGGCTGGTTGGCGATCTGGCCCCGGTCGAGGCTACTTTTGCGCTGAAATCCCTGGTCGAAGGTCTGGGCGGTGATGTGGAATGCCGTCTGGACGGCGCCAAACTGCCCGCCGGAAACCGTTCGGCCTATGTGGGGACGGCGTCCATTGAAGATCTGGACTCGGCCGACGCAATCATGTTGATCGGCACCAACCCGCGTGACGAAGCGCCTGTTCTGAATGCCCGTATCCGCAAGGCCTGGCTGCGTGGTGCCAAGATTGGCGTCGTAGGGGAAGCGATTGATCTGACCTATGACTATCACCATCTGGGCACCGGTCGCGACGGGCTGCGGGCGCTGAATGACGGGTCCAAAGAAGACGCACTGTCGCGCAACACCGTCGTGATTGTCGGGCAGGGCGCTTTGACCACGGATGGTGGCAAGGGCGTTCTGGCCGACGCAATGGCTTTTGCCGGGGCAACCGAATCCAAGTTCATGGTCTTGCACACCGCTGCCGGTCGTGTCGGCGCGTTGGATGTGCACGCAGTTTGCGCTGGCGGGGTCGAGGGGGCTTTGGACGGGGCGTCGGCCGTGTTCAGCCTGGGCGCGGACGAGGTCGATATTCCCGAAGGCCCGGTTGTGATCTATCAGGGCAGCCATGGTGACCGGGGCGCACATCGCGCCGACATCATCCTGCCAGCCGCCGCCTGGGTGGAAGAGAACGGATTGTTCGTCAACACCGAGGGGCGTCCGCAACTGGCTATGCGCGCCAGTTTCCCGCCGGGAGAAGCCAAGGAAAACTGGGCGATCCTGCGCGCGTTGTCGGCCGAGCTGGATGCAACTCTGCCATATGACAGCCTGGCGCAGTTGCGTCAGAAACTGGTCGAAGCGGTGCCTCACCTGAAGGCTATCGACGCGGTGCCGGAAAACGACTGGCAGCCGGTCGAGGCTGAAGGATCAGGTTCGGGCGATTTCGGCCTGGCGGTCGACGCACATTTCCTGACAAACCCGATTTTGCGCGCCGCGCCCCTGATGGGAGAGCTTCAGGGCAACATGCGTGCGCGCGAAACGGGCAAACTGGCGGCAGAATAGACCGAAAATGGTTAACAGCGGCCGCTAAGGGCTGGCACTTGCGGTCAAGATAAGGTTTAGAAGGGGCGGGCAAAAACCATGCTCCAAGAAGCGGAACAAGAGGGCACATGGCTGAGTTTCTGACGACACCTCTCGGCATCCTCGTGACGGTCGTGGCACAGGTGCTTCTGGTCGTTGCATTCGTGATGATCAGTCTTCTTTTTCTGGTCTACGGCGACCGAAAAATCTGGGCAGCGGTGCAGATGCGGCGTGGTCCCAACGTGGTGGGGCCCTGGGGCATTCTTCAAACTGTCGCGGATGCGCTGAAATACGTTGTGAAGGAAAACATCATCCCATCGGGATCGGATCGTTTTGTCTTCATGCTGGCGCCGATGCTGTCCTTTGTGCTGGCGATGATCACCTGGTCGGTGATCCCGTTCAACACGGGCTGGGTGCTGTCTGACCTGAACGTCGCCATTCTGTATGTCTTCGCCATCGGATCGCTGGAAGTTTATGGCGTAATCATGGGCGGTTGGGCCTCGAACTCAAAGTATCCCTTCCTGGGATCGCTTCGTTCGGCGGCGCAAATGATTTCTTACGAAGTCTCGATCGGCCTGATCATCATCGGCATTGTCATCTCAACAGGGTCCTTGAACTTTGGCGCGATCGTTGCGGCTCAGGACGGAAACTGGGGGCTGTTCAGCTGGTACTGGCTGCCGCATTTCCCAATGGTGTTCCTGTTCTTCATCTCGGCCCTCGCTGAAACCAACCGCCCGCCGTTCGATTTGCCCGAGGCGGAATCGGAACTGGTGGCGGGATACCAGGTGGAATATTCGTCCACGCCGTTCCTTTTGTTCATGGCCGGTGAATACATCGCCATCTTCCTGATGTGCGCGCTGACGACGCTGTTGTTCTTTGGCGGCTGGCTGTCACCGATCCCCTTCCTGCCGGATGGTCCGGTCTGGATGGTTGGCAAGATGGCATTCTTCTTCTTCATGTTCGCCATGGTGAAAGCCATCGTGCCGCGTTACCGCTATGACCAGTTGATGCGGATTGGCTGGAAAGTGTTCCTGCCGCTGTCGCTGATCTGGGTCGTTTTGGTTGCGTTCTTTGCCCGTTACGAAATGTTCGGCGGGGCCTATGCCCGCTGGGCTGTAGGAGGCTGATCATGGCTAGCATCGACTGGAACCGCGCCACCAAGTATTTCCTTCTGATGGACATGCTGAAAGGCTTTCAGCTTGGCCTGAAGTATTTCTTCGCGCCCAAGGCGACGGTGAACTATCCCCACGAAAAAGGGCCTCTTTCCCCGCGTTTCCGGGGCGAGCACGCGTTGCGGCGGTATCCCAACGGGGAAGAGCGTTGCATTGCCTGCAAGCTGTGCGAGGCGATTTGCCCGGCGCAGGCGATCACGATTGACGCCGAGCCGCGCGAGGACGGCAGCCGCCGCACGACGCGGTATGACATCGACATGACCAAGTGCATCTATTGCGGGTTCTGCCAGGAGGCCTGCCCGGTGGATGCGATTGTCGAGGGGCCGAATTTCGAGTTCTCGACCGAAACCCGCGAAGAGCTGTTTTACGACAAGGAAAAGCTTCTGTCGAACGGCGAACGCTGGGAGGCCGAGATTGCGCGCAACCTGGAACTGGATGCGCCGTACCGATGAGCGACACTTCAAATCCTTTCGAGGCCATGATGAAAATGAGCCAGGACTGGGCGAAGTCGCTTAATCCGGCTTTGGAATCTTTCACGCCCAAGGGGTTCGAGGCCCTGTGGCCGACCATGCCCAAGGATGTCATGGAGACGGTGATGGGCAAGACGTTCAACCCCGAGGGGCTGGATTCGAAAACCAAGCTATTGCTGACGCTTGGCGCGCTGACCATTCTGGGTGCGCAGGCCGAGGCGCAAATCCGGTTGACCGTGCGCCACGCGCTGGAAGCCGGGGCGACGAAACAGGAAATTGCTGAAACCATTGCTTTGGTTGGCGTCTTCGGAGGTGTTCCGGCGATGTCCAAGGCGATGGAACTTGCAAGCTCGGTCATGGAGACCGAGGCGGAGGACGACGCATGATGGTATTCGCCTTCTATCTTTTTGCAATCGCGTGCATTGCAGGGGGATTGTTCACGGTGATCAGCAAGAACCCGGTGCATTCCGTGTTGTGGCTGATCTTGTCCTTCCTGTCGGCGGCGGGGTTGTTCGTTCTCTTGGGGGCGGAATTCGTCGCGATGTTGTTGATCATCGTCTACGTGGGCGCGGTCGCGGTGCTGTTCCTGTTCGTCGTGATGATGCTGGACGTGGATTTTGCCGAATTGAAGGGCGAATTGGCGCGCTACATGCCGTTGGCCCTGTTGATCGGCGTTGTGATCCTGATGCAGCTGGCCATGGCCCTTGGGGTCTGGACGACGGCGGACGGTGTCATGTTGGCCACAGCGCCCGACGCTATCGCCGGCGGCGGCGATCATAACACCGACGCTTTGGGGCGCATCCTTTACGACAAGTATTTTCTGCTGTTCCAGCTGGCGGGTCTGATCCTGTTGGTCGCCATGGTCGGCGCGATCGTTCTGACCCTGCGCCATCGCGAATATGCCAAGCGGCAGGATGTTCTTCAGCAAATGTATCGTGATCCGGCCAAGGCCATGGTCATGAAAGACGTCAAGCCGGGGCAGGGGCTGTAGATGGCGAAAAAGGGCGGCATATTCCAAGCCATGGGCAATCTGTGGCGTTTGCTGGTCTGGGGTCTGGCGGCGATCTTGGTTTTTGCCATCTGGCAGAACTGGTCCAGCAAGCCTGATGCGCCCGAGGGTGAGACGGCCGTGACGACGACTGAAAACCCAGCCGAGGAGCCCGCGGGCGAAGCCATAGAAGAGGCTGCCACGGACGTGACAGACGCGGTGGAAGAAGCCGTTGAAGGTGCGACTGCCGAGGCCGAGAGCGCCGCGGAGAAGCTGAACGAAGCTGCACAAGATGCGGCGGAAAAACTGGACGCGGCGACAACTGACGTGAACGAACGTGTCGAAAACGCCGGCAATGCACTGAAGAAGGTGATTGAAGGCGATGCGACGGAAGAGGCGAACTGATGATCGGACTTGAACACTATCTTTTCGTTGCGGCGACTTTGTTCGTCATCGGCATCTTCGGGATTTTCCTGAACCGGAAGAACATCATCATCCTATTGATGTCGATCGAGCTGATGCTTCTGGCCGTAAATATCAATTTTGTGGCCTTCTCGGCCTATCTGCACGATTTGACGGGGCAGGTATTCACCCTGTTCGTTCTGACCGTGGCCGCTGCCGAGGCCGCCATTGGCCTGGCGATCCTTGTCTGTTTCTTCCGCAACCGCGGCACCATCGACGTCGAAGACGTCAACGTGATGAAAGGCTAATCCATCATGGAGACGATTATTCTCTTCGCCCCGCTGATCGGTGCGCTTCTGTGTGGCTTTGGTTGGAAGATCATGGGGGAATACGCGGCCCAGTGGACCGCAACTTTCCTGTTGTTCATCGCCTGTGCGCTATCCTGGATCGTATTCCTGGGCTTTGACGGGCACACCCAGCAAATCCACATATTGGACTGGATCAACTCCGGTTCCCTGACAACCGACTGGGCGATCCGGCTGGACCGGCTGACGGCGATCATGCTGGTCGTGGTGACGACGGTATCGGCCTTGGTGCATCTCTATAGCTTTGGCTATATGGCCCATGACGAGAATTTTGCGGATGACGAAAGCTATCGCCCGCGCTTCTTTGCCTATCTGTCGTTCTTTACCTTTGCCATGCTGATGCTGGTGACCAGTGACAACCTGGTTCAGATGTTCTTTGGCTGGGAAGGTGTGGGCGTCGCGTCCTATCTGTTGATCGGGTTCTATTTCCGCAAGCCATCCGCCAACGCCGCCGCGATCAAGGCCTTTGTGGTCAACCGGATTGGCGACTTTGGCTTTGCCCTGGGCATCTTTGCGCTGTTCTACCTGGTCGACTCGATCCGGTTCGAGGACGTGCTGGCTGCGGGGCCGGCGCTGGCCGAAAGAGAATTGCATTTCCTCTGGACCACGTGGAACGCAGCCGAGCTGGTGTGTTTCCTGTTGTTCATCGGGGCCATGGGGAAATCGGCGCAGTTCATTCTGCACACCTGGCTGCCAGACGCGATGGAAGGCCCGACACCTGTGTCGGCGCTGATCCACGCCGCGACCATGGTGACGGCGGGTGTGTTCCTGGTATGCCGGATGTCTCCGTTGATGGAGTTCGCGCCGGACACCCAGAGTTTCATCGTTTACATCGGTGCCCTGACGGCGTTCTTCGCGGCCACCGTCGGTTTGGTGCAAAACGACATCAAGCGCGTGATCGCCTATTCGACCTGTTCGCAGTTAGGGTACATGTTCGTGGCCGCAGGCGTCGGGGTTTACTCGGTCGCGATGTTCCACCTGTTCACCCACGCCTTCTTCAAGGCGATGCTATTCCTCGGCGCCGGTTCGGTCATCCACGGGATGCATCACGAACAGGACATGCGGAACTATGGCGGGTTGCGCAGCAAGTTGCCTTATACGTTCTGGGCTATGATGATCGGCACGCTGGCCATTACCGGTGTCGGCATTCCGCTGACCCACTTTGGCTTTGCCGGGTTCTTGTCGAAGGACGCCGTGATCGAAAGCGCTTTTGCTGGCGGCACCGATGCGTCAACGCTGGCCTTTGTCGCCTTGGTGGTCGCAGCGCTGTTCACCAGTTTTTATTCGTGGCGGCTGATGTTCATGACCTTCTTTGGCGAGGCGCGTGGCGACAAGCACACCCATGAGCACGCCCATGAAAGCCCAACGGTCATGCTGGTCCCGCTGGGAGTTCTGGCTATGGGCGCGGTGTTCGCGGGCATGATCTGGTACAAGCCCTTCTTTGGCGATCACCATTCTGTCGAAAGCTATTTCGGGATCATCCAGGAAGAAGACCACGCCAGCACGTTGTTGTTGGGCGCAGCCTATGCCGCCGGCGAAGAGGCCGCGCATGGCGACGACAAGGCGGATGATGGTCATGGTGAAGCCCCTGCGCCTGGAACCGGCGCGATTTACATGGGCGTGGACAACCACGTTTTGGACGATGCGCACCATGCGCCCGGTTGGGTGAAGGTCAGCCCGTTCATTGCGATGATCCTTGGCTTTGGCGTGGCGTTGTCGATGTATATTCAGGGCATTCCGGTCTGGGCCAAGCCTGCGCTGGCCGCAGTGGCGGGGGTTGCCATGCTGGCGACGTCGGTCCCCTGGTGGTGCGCGATTCTGGCGGCTTTGATCATCTATGGCATCCTGCGGTTGGTGCGTTACGGATCGAACGAGGTTTTGGCCGAGAACCAGGCACCTCTGTACCGGTTCTTGCTGAACAAGTGGTACGTGGACGAAATCTATGACTTTTTGTTCGTGCGCCCGTCGCTGGTGGTGGGCCGGTTCCTTTGGAAAAAGGGTGACGGGTCGGTCATCGACGGTTTCCTGAACGGCGTGGCCATGGGGATCATCCCGTTCTTCACGCGGATCGCGGGCAAGGCGCAGTCGGGCTATATCTTTACATACGCGTTCGCGATGGTTCTGGGCATTCTGGTGCTGGTCACCTGGATGACTCTGGGAGGGGGCAAGTAAATGTTTCTGGAATACCCTCTTTCGATGATGACCTTTATTCCGGCAATCGGGGCGCTGGTTCTGGCTCTGTTGTTGCGGGGTGACGACGAGGCGGCGCAGCGCAATGCCAAGTACACGGCCCTTGTGGCGACCAGCCTGACGTTCCTGATTTCGCTTTTCGTTCTGGCCGGGTTTGATGCAGACGACACCGGTTTCCAGTTCGTTGAAACCGGAACGTGGATTTTCGGCCTGAACTATAAGATGGGCGTTGACGGGATTTCGATCCTGTTCGTGATGCTGACCACCTTCCTGATGCCGATCGTGATCCTGTCGTGCTGGACGGTGACGCATCGGGTCAAGGAATACATGATCGCGTTCCTGTTGTTGGAAACGCTGATGCTGGGCGTGTTCTGCGCGCTCGACCTGATCCTGTTCTATCTGTTCTTCGAGGCTGGCCTTATCCCGATGTTCCTGATTATCGGTATCTGGGGCGGCAAAGATCGCATCTATGCAGCGTTCAAGTTCTTCCTTTACACCTTCATCGGCTCGGTGCTGATGCTGGTGGCGATGATAACCATGTATGTGGATGCGGGCACCACGGATATTCCGTCGCTATTGACCCATAATTTCGGGACCGAGACGTTCTCGATCCTGGGCATCCAGGTGATCGGCGGGTTGCAGACCTTGCTCTGGTTGGCGTTCTTTGCGTCTTTCGCGGTCAAGATGCCGATGTGGCCGGTCCACACCTGGTTGCCTGACGCGCACGTTCAGGCGCCGACGGCGGGTTCGGTCGTACTGGCGGCGATCTTGTTGAAGATGGGCGGCTATGGCTTCCTGCGGTTCAGCTTGCCAATGTTCCCGGTCGGATCCGAGATCATGGCGAACTTTGTGCTGTGGCTGTCGGCGATCGCGATTGTCTACACCTCGCTTGTGGCGTTGGTGCAGGAAGACATGAAAAAGCTGATCGCCTATTCATCGGTCGCGCATATGGGCTATGTCACCGCTGGTATCTTTTCACTGAACCAGCAGGGTGTTGACGGGGCGATCTTCCAGATGCTGAGCCACGGGTTCATCTCGGGCGCCTTGTTCCTGTGTGTCGGCGTGATTTACGACCGGATGCACACGCGTGAGATCGACGCCTATGGCGGTCTGGTGAACCGGATGCCGGCCTATGCGCTGGTTTTCATGTTGTTCACCATGGCCAACGTCGGTCTGCCGGGCACATCTGGCTTCGTGGGCGAATTCCTGACCCTGATGGGCATGTTCCAGGCCAATACCTGGGTGGCGGCCGTGGCGGCGCTTGGGGTGATCTTCTCGGCGGCCTATGCGCTGTGGCTGTATCGCCGCGTGGTCATGGGCGAGTTGATCAAGGAAAGCCTGAAGACCATCACCGACATGACGGCGCGCGAAAAGTGGATTTTCGCACCGCTGATCTTCATGACCATTCTGCTGGGTGTCTATCCCAGCCTTGTAACCGATATAATCGGCCCCTCGGTTGAAGCGCTTTTAAGCGAACATACCGCGTCGGTGGCTGATTTTGCGACGACTTCGGCGGTTGCCGAGAACGGAGGCCACTGATGCAGCCCGGCGATCTCTCAACCATTCTTCCCGAGATCATTCTCTCGGTCTTTGCGATGGCGGGCCTGTTGGTCGGTGCCTATGGCGGCAAGGACAAGCTGGCCTCGACCATGCTTTGGGTGACCTCGGCCTTGATGATTATCGTGGCGGCCTGGATCGGTATGCAGGGGGCGGGGACAGCCCCGGCCTTTGGCGGTACATTCGTGGATGACGCTTTCGCGCGCTTTGCCAAGGTAACGATCCTGTTGTCGGCGGCAGCGGTTCTGATCATGGGCGAAGGCTATATGGCGCGGCGTGATCTGTTGCGTTTCGAATACCCTTTGCTGGTTGCCTTGGCGGCGGTCGGTATGATGGTCATGGTGTCGGCCAACGACCTGATCACGCTTTACATGGGATTGGAGCTTCAATCCCTGGCGCTTTACGTCGTTGCGTCCTTGCGGCGCGACAGCGTGAAGTCGACCGAAGCCGGAATGAAGTATTTCGTGCTTGGCGCCTTGTCGTCGGGTCTGTTGCTTTACGGTTCGTCGCTGGTCTACGGATTTGCGGGCACGACCGAGTTCGCCGGCATCATCAAGGCGGTCGGCGATCAGACCTCGGTCGGCCTGTTGTTCGGCCTGTCTTTCGTGATTGCGGGCCTGGCCTTCAAGGTGTCGGCCGCGCCCTTCCACATGTGGACACCGGATGTTTACGAAGGGTCGCCCACACCGGTTACGGCCTTCTTTGCCACGGCCCCCAAAATGGCGGCCATGGGGCTGTTCGCTCGGGTGGTACATGATGCCTTTGGCGGTGTCGTTGGCGACTGGCAGCAAATTCTGGCGGCCCTGTCAGTGGCATCGATGTTCCTTGGCGCCGTGGCCGCGATCGGGCAGCGCAACATCAAACGCCTGATGGCTTATTCGTCGATCGCACACATGGGGTTTGCCCTGATGGGGCTGGCCTCGGGCACGGCGCAAGGCGTCGAGTCGATGCTGATCTACATGGCGGTTTACGTCACGATGAATATCGGCACCTTTGCCTTCATCCTGTCGATGGAAAAGGATGGTGAGCCCGTGGTGCAGATCGACGCCCTGTCGATGTATTCGCGTCGCGATCCGACCAAGGCCCTGGCGATGCTGGTGTTGCTGTTCAGCCTGGCGGGTGTTCCGCCGATGGTTGGTTTCTTTGCCAAGTATTCGGTTTTGCTGGCGGCGGTGGATGCGGGGCTCGGCTGGTTGGCCGTTCTGGGCGTGATCGCCAGTGTGATCGGGGCGTTTTATTATCTGCGCATCGTTTACCTGATGTATTTCGGCGCCGATGAGAACGAACTGGACACCGGCGGATCGCGCATTTTGTGGGGCTTTCTGGTTGCCAGCGCCACCGTGATGGTGGTGGGGGTTGTGAACCTCTTCGGTATCGAGGGATTGGCAGAAGCGGCGGCAGCCACGCTTGTCAACTGATCCGGGGCAGGGGACGCGCCTGTGTCGCGTCCCGAAAGGGGGCTCTGCCCCCACCTCCCTTCGGTCGGTCCCCCGGGATATTTTGACCAAGAAGAAGGGGAGAGCGATCCTGTGAGCATGGCGTTGCCCTGGCCTGAAGCTGTGGATCGGGTTGTTCTGGACGAAGTCGACAGCACCATGGCCGAGGCCGCACGACGTGCAGAGGATTTCGCGCGTCCGGTCTGGATCATGGCGCGGCGGCAGACAGCGGCGAGAGGGCGGCGCGGTCGGGCGTGGTCGAACCCGGATGGAAATTTTTCGGCAACCTTCTTGTTTCGCCCCGAAGGCCCCGCGTCCGAGGCGGCGTTGCGGTCGTTTTCCATGTCGCTGGCCTTGTTCAAGGCCTTGTCGGGGGCGGTGTCGCCGACGCGCCTGGCATTGAAGTGGCCCAATGATGTGCTTTTGAATGGCGGCAAGGTGGCGGGCATCCTGTTGGAGAGCACCGGGATTCGGGATCGGTTGGACTGGCTGGCCATTGGGGTCGGGGTCAACCTTGTGCAGGTTCCTCCGACGGCGGTGGATGCCGTGTTTGCGCCGGTGAGCCTGGCAAGTGAAGGCGGTGGGCCGATGGGGGCGGAAGAGCTTTTGTCGGTGCTTGCGGTCAACATGGCGGCAGAAGAGCGCCGTTTCGCGGCGCAGGGGTTTGGCCCCATCCGGGCCGAATGGCTGCAGCACGCGGCACGTTTGGGCGAGGTGATCACGGCGCGCACGGCGCGAGAGACTTTCACGGGCACCTTCGAGACCGTGGACGAGGATGGGCAGCTTGTACTTCGCACCGCCTCGGGGCAGGTTTCGATACCGGCTGCGGATGTCTATTTCTGAAAGGTAGGCCAGGATGTTGTTGTGTATTGATACCGGAAACACCAACACGGTTTTCTCGATCTGGGACGGCGGGCAGTTCGTTGCGACCTGGCGGACGTCGACGGAACACCAGCGGACGGCGGATCAGTATTTCGTCTGGTTGTCGACCCTGATGGAGGCGGCAGGGCTGCGTGACGTTGTCATTGACGAGGTGGTGGTGTCGTCCACGGTGCCGCGTGTGGTCTTTAACCTGCGGGTCTTGTGCGACCGGTATTTCAACTGTCGCCCCCTTGTGATCGGCAAGCCCGAGTGTCGCTTGCCGGTCGAGCCGCGGGTGGACGAGGGCACCACGGTCGGGCCAGACCGGTTGGTCAACACGGTTGCGGCTTTTGACCGTCATGGCGGGAACCTGATCGTGGTTGATTTTGGCACCGCGACGACTTTTGACGTGGTGGACGATGACGGGGCTTATGTGGGCGGTTTGATCGCGCCGGGCGTCAACACCAGCCTTGAGGCGATCCATATGGCCGCCGCTGCATTGCCGCATGTGGATATCACCAAGCCGCAGCGCGTTATCGGGACTAATACCGTGGCCTGCATGCAGTCCGGAGTGTTTTGGGGATACGTGGGGCTGGTCAAGGAAAGCTGCGCCCGAATCAAGGCGGAACGCGACAGGCCGGACATGCGTATTATCGGTACCGGCGGGCTTGCACCTTTATTCGAACAGGGCGAGAGCCTGTTTGACGTGGTGGAAGACGATCTGACAATGCATGGGCTGACAGTAATCCATGCCTACAACAAGGAAAATTCATGAGCGGTGAGCGTCTGATATATCTACCCCTTGGGGGCGCGGGTGAGATTGGCATGAACGCCTATGTCTATGGCTGGGGCAAGCCAGGGCAGGAAAGGCTGGTCGTGGTCGATCTGGGCGTGACCTTCCCGGACATGGATGGCTCGCCCGGAGTTGATTTGATCTTTGCTGACGTGGCCTGGCTGCAAGAAAACGCGGATCGTATCGAGGCGGTTTTCATTACCCACGCCCACGAGGATCATGTGGGCGCGGTTGGTCACTTGTGGTCGCGGCTGCGCGCGCCGGTTTTTGCGCGTCCTTTCACGGCTCATCATGCCAGGCGCAAGATGGAAGAGCAGGGCCAGGACGGCGAGAACGTGACTGTGGTGGGGCCATGGCCCGAGGTGACGCAGGCCGGGCCGTTCTCGGTAGGGTTTGCGCCGATCAGCCATTCGATCCCCGAAAGCTCGGCCCTTGTGATCGATACACCGGCAGGGCGGATCGTACATACGGGTGATTTCAAGTTGGATGAGACGCCTTTCGTGGGCGAGCCGTTCGATGCGGCAATGTTTGCCGAGATCGCCAGGCCCGGCGTGAAGGCCCTGGTCTGTGATTCCACCAATGTCTTTTCACCCCATCCGGGCCGGTCCGAAGCGACACTGGCGCCCGAGATCACCAAGCTGGTCAAGGCGTCACCGGGCATGGTTGTGGCGACGACATTTGCGTCGAACGTGGCGCGGGTCAAAACCCTGGCCGAAGCAGGGCAGGCCGCGGGGCGGTCGATCTGTCTGATGGGGCGTGCCATGCGACGCATGGTCGAAGCGGCAGTATTGACGGGTGTTTTGGACGATTTCCCGAAGACTGTGCCGCCCGAGGACGCGGCCGATATCCCACGTGAAAACCTCATGCTTCTGGTGACTGGCAGCCAGGGCGAACGCCGCGCGGCAAGTGCCGGGTTGGCTCGTGGCAAATACATGGGGTTGCAGCTGAGCGACGGCGACACGTTTCTGTTTTCCTCCAAAACTATTCCGGGTAACGAGCGCGGCGTCATTCGGATCATGAACCAGCTATCGGAAAAGGGTGTCTCGGTGGTGGATGACCGATCCGATCTCTATCATGTTTCGGGGCACGCCAATCGGCCTGACTTGTTGAAAATGCACGAGATTATCAATCCCGCCATGGTGATCCCGATGCATGGCGAGCACCGGCATTTGCGCGAACATGCTGCCCTGGCTGCCGATGCGGGGCGCGAATCCATCGTGGCGGTGAACGGTACGATGGTCGATCTTACCGGGGCGGTTCCGAAGGTGGCAGAATACATCGAGGCCGGACGGACCTACCTTGACGGCAAGATCCAGATTGGCGCCCTGGACGGGATTGTGCGCGACCGCATTCGCATGGCGTTGAACGGCCATGTCCTGGTGACGCTGATCATGGAGGACGACGATCCGCTGGGTGAGCCTTGGGTCGAGGTTTCGGGGCTGGCCGAGACAGGCAGGTCGAAAGCGCCGCTTGTCGACGTGCTGGAAGAAGACCTGAGCCAGTTGGTCGGGCGAGCCAAGCGCAAGACTTTGGCGGATGACGACAAGCTGGAGGACGAACTGCGTCGCGCGGTGCGCAAGACGGCCGATGATGAGATTGGGAAGAAGCCGGAAGTAACAGTGGTGATCAGCAGGCTAAGTGCCTGATGATTCCTGCCATTTTCGATCTGGACGGCACGTTGATCGACAGCTTGCCCAGCATCACTGACGCCGCCAACGGCCTTTTGGCCGAAGAAGGCTTGCCCCCATTGACTACGGATCAGACCACTGGGTTCGTTGGTCGGGGCGAGCGGGTGTTTCTGGACCGGCTGATTGCAGCAACGGATTTGGTGCCTGAGGGCTTCGATGCCCTGTTGCCGCGTTTCATCGTTCATTACGAGGCGGCGGCGGCCAACACCAAGTTAATTCCCGGTGCGGTCGAAGCCGTGGCCGCGCTGCGCACCAGTGGCGTAAAGGTGGGGCTGTGCACCAACAAGCCACGCGCACCCTTGGAGCCGACCCTGGTAGCCGCGGGGCTGGACAAAGCCTTTGATGTGATCGTGGCGGGCGACGACCTGGAGCGGCGCAAGCCGGACCCGGAGCCTTTGATTTTTGCCATGGACAAGCTTGGGGCCGAGCGGTGCATTTATGTCGGCGATAGCGAGGTGGATGCGGAAACGGCCAAGCGGGCGTCGATGCCTTTTGCGCTGTACACGGAAGGCATTCGCACCACGGACGTTGCCGATATTCCTCACGACCTGGCCTTTGATGATTTCAAAGAATTGGGCGAGGTCTATCAGAAACTTTGTGAAATTGCAGGTGGTTAGGGCGCGAAATTAACGCGCGCCAAGTCAAAACAGCAATCCGATTGTGTCGATAGCAAAGCCAGTTTAGCTGGCTTTGCGTTCCTCAAAGCTCATGGCGATAAAGCTGGGCATGTGATCGCCCATGCCGACGACTTTCTTGTTGTCGCGTCCGCCGCCGCGTTGCCGATTGCTTTCGCGTTTGGGCTTGGCGGTTTCTTCGACCGTCGTTTCGGGCGGTGTGGCGTCTGCTTTTGCTTCGACTTCGGTCTTGGTGGACTTGCGGCTGCGGGTGCGCTTGGGCTTTTCGGCCTTGGCATCCGTGCCCGAGGTGTCTTCTTCGGCCTTCGTCGTTTTCAGCGGGTTTTCCGTGCGCGGAATCGATTTGGCGATCAGCTTTTCAATGGCGTCGAGGTTTTTTTCATCCGCAGGGGCCGAGATCATCACGGCCTTGCCTTCCCGCCCGGCACGACCGGTGCGGCCAATGCGGTGCACATAGTCTTCCGAATGGGTCGGGACATCGAAGTTGAAGACATGACTAACCGAGGGCACGTCGAGGCCGCGCGCGGCCACGTCCGAGGCGACAAGAATCCGCAATTCGCCATTGCGGAAACCGTCCAGTGTTCTTGTGCGTTGCGACTGGTCCAAGTCACCATGGATCGGCGCGGCGTCGTGACCATATTTTTTCAAAGACTTGGCAACGATATCGACATCCGACTTGCGGTTGCAAAAGACGATGGCGTTGGTGCACTTGTCACCTTCGCGGTCGATGATCGCACGCAGGACGTCGCGTTTTTCCTTGGCAGCCCGGTCGCGGCGCGACGGTTTGATCAGGATGACTTCCTGGTCGATGGTTTCCGACGCGGTCGCCTGGCGGGCGACTTCGACGCGGGCCGGGTTCGACAGGAAGGTGTTGGTGATCCGCTCAATCTCGGGCGCCATGGTGGCCGAGAAGAACAAGGTCTGACGGGTAAAGGGCGTCAGCGAGAAAATGCGTTCGATGTCGGGGATAAAGCCCATGTCCAGCATGCGGTCGGCTTCGTCGACGACCATGATTTCGATGCCGGTCAAAAGAAGTTTGCCGCGTTCGAAATGGTCGAGGAGGCGGCCCGGCGTGGCGATCAGCACGTCAACGCCGCGGTCGATCAGCACGTCCTGTTCCTTGAACGAGACGCCGCCAATCAGCAGCGCCTTGGTCAGTTTGACGTTCTGGGCGTAGGTGTCGAAGTTTTCGGCCACCTGGGCGGCAAGTTCGCGGGTCGGGCACAAAACCAGGCTGCGCGGCATCCGGGCGCGTGCGCGGCCACGGGCCAGCATGTGGATCATCGGCAGGGTGAAACTGGCGGTCTTGCCAGTGCCGGTCTGCGCGATGCCGAGAACGTCGCGGCCATCAAGAGCGGCCGGGATAGCGCCTGCCTGGATCGGTGTTGGAGTTTCGTAACCTGCGGCCTCGACCGCTTTGAGTACCTTGGGAGAAAGAGCCAGATCAGAAAATTTCGTCATATTGGTCCATAAGTTACGGACCAATCCTCGGCCCGTCGGCTGAGCGGCGCGGGTCCGGATGACCACAAGCTTATCCACAAGCCCGCCGCAGGTGGGAAGTCTCTATTCTATCCTGGGTACGCGGTCAACTTGGTGGCAGGGATTGGAAACAGTAGGGTCTTATTTGCTGTTATTGTTTCCGGTTACCCTTTGTTAACCTTGTGTTAATAATAGTTAACGTTCCTTGGGCGAAACCGCTGCAGGCCGCCGCTTGGCCCAGAAAAGCGATGAGAGGCTGGTACGCTGGAATTTATCTGATTCTATTCCCGGAGCTTCAGGGCGTCTGCATGGGGCGATGGATGAGAGAATTGGGCAAAACGTCAATTCTCAGAGCAGGTTATCCACACGGCACGTTGCCGCGTTATCGGAGCTGTTTTTCGATCCAGTCCGTAACGGCGCGGGTATAGGCGGAGTTCTGACCAAGCCGGGCGTTGACGGCGCGGTGGCTGAGGTCAATGGGCAGAATGCTGACCGGAACGGATTTGGTTTTCGCCTTGTCCGCGAAAGCGCGGGCCGCAGGGCAGACGTTGTCGCGGCGGGTCGAACAAACTGCCAGCACAGGCGGCGCGTTCCGATCGATCTGGGCCAAAGGCGAAAGGTCTTGCCAGGTCCTGGGGTCAGGGCCGAAGGCCTTGCGATAGAGCCGTGCGGGGGCGTTGCGCATCAGGCCCTGAAGGTCCAGTGCTGCGGTATCCAAGACCACCGCGCCGCGCAGGGGCGCGATGTTGTGTGTTCTTTGGAGGTCGAGGTCCGTGCCGACGAGAGCCGCGATATGGGCCCCGGCGGAATGTCCCATCACGATGACATTCCTGGGGTCTCCTCCCCAAGCCGTGGCCCGGGCCTGCACATGAGCCACGGCGCGGGCAAAATCCTGGGCCTGAGCAGCCGGGGTGGCTTGGGGCAAGAGCCGGGTGTTCACCGAGACAAAGAGAAAGCCGCGCGCAGTCCAATGTCGGGACTTGTCCTGCCAGACCGCCTTGTTGGACTTGTCACCAATGGCCCAGGCGCCGCCGTGGAGCATGACAATGATCGGGGCGCCGTTAGCCGTGCCGGGGCGATAGACATCCAGCGCCTGTTTGGGGTCAGGGCCATAGCGGATGTCGCGCAGCGGGGATCGGGCCGCAGCGGCGCAAGTCAGGGCAATAATCAGCCCCAGGGCGGGCAGGACATGTTTCATCACAGGCCGTCGTTATCAGTCGTTGTCCGCATCTTATACGAGTTGCGCCGGGATTTCCGTCGCGAAGGGGGCTCTGCCCCCGTCTCCCTTTGGGAGACTCCCCCGGGATATTTTGACCAAGAAGAAACCGGGGCCTGTTGTCAGGCGGTTTGCATTTCCTTGGTTGCCGAGAGGGTCAGATCGGGAAAGTCGCGTTCGATGCGGTCGATGTCCCATTGCAGGCGGGTGAGGTAGACCACGTCGCCGTCGTTGTCATGTGCGATGTGGCCCTTGTTCGAGGCGGCAAAGGCGTCGACTGCGCCTTTGGGGCCGTGAACCCAGCGGGCCGAGGTGAACTGCGAGGGTTCAAAACGCACGGGCAGGCCGTATTCCATCTCGATCCGGCTGGCGAGCACTTCGAATTGAAGCTGACCGACGACGCCGACGATGAAGCCCGAGCCGATGGCGGGTTTGAAGACCTTGGCTGCGCCTTCTTCGGCGAATTGCATGAGGGCCTTTTCAAGGTGTTTGGCCTTCATCGGATCGCCTGCGCGCACGCCCTGTAGAAGTTCGGGCGCGAAGGAGGGGATGCCCGAGACGCGCAGGGCTTCGCCCTCGGTCAGCGTGTCGCCGATGCGCAGCTGCCCGTGGTTTGGTATGCCGATGATGTCGCCGGCCCAAGCCTCTTCGGCCAGTTCGCGGTCGGAGGCGAGGAACAGGACGGGGTTCGAGATCGCCATGGGCTTTTTTGACCGCACATGGTGCAGTTTCATGCCGCGTTTGAAGTGGCCCGAGGCGAGGCGGACGAAGGCCACGCGGTCGCGGTGTTTCGGGTCCATGTTGGCCTGGACCTTGAAGACAAAGCCGGCGACGGTTTTTTCATCCGGTGCGACCTGGCGCGGATCCGCGGATTGCGGTTGCGGCAGGGGGCCGAAGTCGCCGATGCCGTCCATCAGGTCCTTGACGCCGAAAGAGTTGATCGCGGAGCCGAACCAGATCGGGGTCAGCGTGCCGTCAAGGAAGGCCTGGTGGTCGAAGGGCGGCAGAAGTTCGCGCGCCATTTCGACCTCTTCACGGAGCTGCTCCAGAAGCGCTTCGGGCACGTGGTCGGCCAGTTTGGGGTCGTCGAGCCCGTCGATCTGGATCGATTCTGCCACCTTGTTGCGGTCGGCACGCTCCATCAGTTCGAGCCGGTCGTTCAGCATGTCATAGCTGCCGATGAAATCGCGCCCGACCCCGATCGGCCAGGAGGCGGGGGTGACGTCGATGGCCAGGTTTTCCTGGATCTCGTCGATGATTTCAAACGTCTCGCGGCTTTCGCGGTCCATCTTGTTGCAGAAGGTCAGGATCGGCAGGTCGCGCAGACGGCAGACCTCGAACAGTTTCTGGGTCTGGCTTTCCACGCCCTTGGCGCCGTCGATGACCATGACGGCGGCGTCGACGGCGGTCAGCGTGCGGTAGGTGTCCTCAGAAAAGTCCGAGTGACCTGGGGTGTCGACGAGGTTGAAGCGATAGTTGCGGAAATCGAAGGACATGGCCGAGGCCGAGACCGAGATGCCCCGGTCTTTCTCCATCTGCATGAAGTCGGACCGCGTGCGCCGCGCCTCGCCCTTGGCGCGGACCTGGCCAGCCATCTGGATCGCGCCACCGTAGAGAAGGAATTTCTCGGTCAGCGTCGTCTTGCCCGCATCCGGGTGCGAGATAATGGCAAAGGTGCGCCGCCGGGCGATCTCGGGCGGGAGAGGGGCGGCGTTTGAGGTACGGTCAAGCATGGGGCCGATATAGTCAGGAACGGGACAACAGAAAAGGTCGGTGTCGTCTACTGGTTCGCGGCCATCTCAACAAGGGCTGCAAGTTCAGCATCAAACCCGCTGCCGCCGAAATCGGTGCCGGCCTGGCGATCCCAGTAGGATGCGTTGAAGCTGTCGCCTTCGATCCGGTGCAAAAGGGCATGCAGCGAGTCGAACAGGCGCTCGCCCTCGTGGTCCTGGGCGATCTGGTGGGCTGCCTCCCATTCGGTACCCATTTGGAAGCCCGAAGACTTGACCAGGGTGACGGCTTTGGAAAACGCAGGGTTCATGGCGGATCCTTTTGGGGCAGCGGGATTTGAGTATCAGAAGATTGCGTCCCGCAGCAACGGTTCGACTTTTACCTGTCGTTTGGGAATGATAGTCCGGAGGAGAATTCGAACAAGGAGAGCACCATGGATCTTGGCATCAAGGGAAAGCGCGCGTTGGTCTGCGCCTCGTCAAAAGGTTTGGGGCGGGGGTGTGCCGAAGCATTGGCCGCCGAGGGCGTCGATCTGGTCATGAATGCGCGTGGCTCAGAGGCCCTGGAAGCGACAGCCGCGGCAATTCGCGCGGCCCATGGTGTCGAAGTCATCACCGTGGCCGCGGATATCACCACCGAGGAAGGGCGCGCCAAGGTTCTGCAAGCCGCCGGTCAGATCGACATTCTGGTCAACAACGCGGGCGGACCGCCTCCTGGAATGTGGACCGACTGGGATCGCGAAGACTTTATCAAGGCGCTGGACGGAAACATGTTGACGCCGATCGCCCTGATCAAAGCGTTGGTCCCAAGCATGATGGAGCGTGGTTGGGGCCGGGTGGTGAACATCACGTCTCAGTCGGTCAAATCGCCGATCCCGGTGCTGGGGCTGTCGAATTCGGCGCGCGCCGGATTGACGGGATATGTGGCGGGCACATCGCGGCAGGTCGCCCCGGAGGGCGTGGTGATGAACAACCTTCTGCCGGGCATTCATGCCACGGACCGCGCAGCATCGCTGGATGGCGGCGTCGCCAAGGCGCAGGGCATCACGGTGGAAGAAGCCAAGGCGCAACGCTGTGCGACCATTCCGGCCCGCCGCTATGGCACTGCCGAGGAATTCGGGGCGGCTTGCGCCTTCCTGTGCTCGCAATACGCCGGGTTCATCATCGGTCAAAACCTGTTGCTGGATGGCGGTGGCGTCAACACAACGCTCTGAGGCGCTTGGCCTCACCATCTTGCCCCGGCGGTGTCGGGTTGTTATCCCGCGCTAATCCCGACATCTTCTATCGGGATTGAGTGAGGCGCTTGTGACGGACGCAAATCAAGGACTGACAGTTGAGGGGCTGATCCGCCGTTTCGGCGGGCGCGACGTGGTTTCGGATGTCTCGTTGAGGGTCAAGCCGGGGCAGGTGACCTGTCTTCTGGGGCCATCGGGTTGTGGCAAGTCCACGACGCTGCGGATGATTGCCGGCGTCGACAAACCGGACGCGGGGCGCGTTGTTGTGAACGGTCAGGTGCTGTCGGACGCCCAGGTGCACCTGCCGCCCGAGCAACGTCACATCGGCCTGATGTTCCAGGATTTCGCGCTGTTTCCTCATCTGAGCGTCTGGGAAAACGTCGCCTTCGGTCTGAAAGGGGCGCGGTCCGACAAGCGTGCCCGCGCGGCGGAGATGCTTGAGCGGGTTCATCTGGGTGGATTCGACGCGGCGTTTCCTCACGAATTGTCGGGCGGTGAACAGCAGCGAGTGGCATTGGCACGGGCGATCGCGCCGCGCCCTGGCATCATGCTGATGGACGAACCCTTTTCGGGGCTTGATAACCGGCTGCGCGATGGGATTCGTGATGAGACTCTGGATATCCTGAAAGAAGAAGGCACGGCGGTCGTTCTGGTCACCCATGAACCGGAAGAAGCTATGCGCATGGCCGACGAGATTGCCTTGATGCGCCAGGGGCGGATCGTCCAGCACGGCGCGCCTTACAATGTTTATAATGCGCCGGTGGATCGGCAGGCGGCGGCGTTTTTCTCGGACGTGAACGTGATCCGTGGGCGGGTACAGGGCGCGTTGACCGACACGCCATTCGGGGCCTTCCTTGCGCCCGGTGTTCCGGATGGCACCGAGGTCGAAATCGTAATTCGCCCCCAGCACCTGCGCATCGATTTTGACCGAGACGGGCGCGGTCCGCATCCGACGCCGGAAGACGGTGTGCCCGCGCGCGGGACGGTGGTACGGGCGCGGTTCATGGGCCACGAAAGCCTGGTCGAATTCCGCATGGACCACGACGGATCGATACTGAAAGCCAGCGTGCCCTCGGTCTTTCTGCCGCAACCGGGCACGGCCCTGTGGCTGATGATCCGGAGAGGGCGGTGTTTCGTTTTTCCGGTGGTTTGAGGGGCGTGCCTTAGAGGCGGGGCGACTAGCCGCTTAAAGCCCGAAGCGGGGGTGAACCGGCATTCGCGGGCATCAAACATTCAACGAAAAGGCTGGCCAGGCGCCGCCGGTTTTTATTAGTCTCGCCCGATGAGTGCATTCCCGATCACATGGCTGGTTAGCGTTCTGATGGCCGTCGCTGCCTACATTCTTGCGTGGAACACGCGCATTCCTAACCGCTCCAGGATTTTCCTCTGTGCGTTTCTCCTCAGCCTGGCGATTGTTTCTGTTTTGCTGGGGATGCGGATCTCATCAGACTGGCTTTGGCCCGCCCTTGTGCAACCGTTTGTCGCTATTTTGGCGGCTCCCCTGGCTTATCTCGGATTTGCGTCCCTGACGCTGGACAACCGTGAGCGCTGGAACAAAGTGCTGTCACGCAATGGAGGGCTTGTCGCTGTCGCGTTGGTTGGGATGGCGGCACCAGTGCCGGTTTCTGCAGATGTGTTCATCCTGGTCATCAACTGTATCTACATGGTGCGCCTTGCAAGCCTGCTGAGCTATGGTCCTGATGACTTTCTTTCGGTGCCCCCGCATGCAACCGGCCTGTGGCGTGCAGCGGTATATGCAACGATATCCTTGATCGCTCTGATGGTTGCCGCTGACGGTTTTGTCTTTGCAATCAGTTTTGTGGTGAAAGAACCGCACCTTGTGACGCTTCTAACCGGGGTCTCGGGCCTATTCGTCGCGTTCGTCTTTGTCCTTGCACTGATAGGTGTGCCGTTGATCTTGCGTGCGTCGCAACGAGATGCCCCTGACCTTGTGACGCCGTCTGACGCGGACCGCGCATTGATGCAGACATTAAACGGGATCATGAAAGACAAAGAGCTTTTTCGCGACAGCAACCTGACGTTGGCACGGGTAGCAAAACGCCTTTCGGTCCCTGCCCGCGATTTGTCAGGCGCGATCAACCGCGTTACTGCCGAGAACTTTTCGCGCTACATCAATGGCCATCGTATTGCCTATGCGCAGGGCGCTCTTCTGGAATCCGATCTGCCGGTGACCGAGGTCATGTTCGAGGCGGGTTTCCTGTCAAAATCGAGCTTCAACACGGAGTTTCGACGCGTGACGGGGCTGACGCCCTCGCAATTCAGGGTCAAGGGCGCAAAGGGATAGCCCGTCTGCGCCCTTTCTTCCCGACTAGACACGCTTGCAGGAAACGGGCTTCGCCCTGACACCAAAGATGTCTCCGAGCACATTGCGACCAGGGTTAATGACAAAGCCAAATCCTTCCTCCAGTCCGGATTTCAGCACGATATCCGCATCCGATTCCATCTGGTCGCTGACGCTGTACATGTCACTGACAACATCGCGTCCCTTTGCCAAGGCTCTGGCGACCTGCCTGCTTTTGAAAACAAAGTGTATTGGGTCAGCCAGATGTCCAGCTATGGACTCACCGCCCAAGTCCCCTGCGACAAACCGGATGGGAATGGACAAGCACAATCCCGGTCGATCGGTGCGCAGAATGACTTTCCCGCTTCCAGCGATGCCGCGTAAAGCAAGAAGATTCACTTCGCGAGGCCGCTCGACCAACAAAAATCCGAAAGCGCCTGTCGGAATATTCTGTCCGGCACTGGTGGGCACTTCTGCTTGCGTGGCGATGGCATCTGTATTGTGGGTGGCATCAGCTTGCGCTGCGCAGGCAGTGAATGCGCCAACAAGAACAACTGCCAAGCGCAGGTAAAAGGGTTTTGGGTTCGACATCGTCGTATCCTTTGATGAATTTCACATGAGCCGCGGTTGCGACCCTGAAGCTCATCAAGACCCGATTTGCCCGAGGGCTCGCCCGAAGACATGATTCAGAACGTTCTGGATCACGATTCAAAACGATGAATCTGAAAGACGAATGGCCCCTTCGTCCGCATAGTTTCCAGTCAAAGTTATTGGCATGGCAAGATGGGAATGTGGTCGGTACTTGCCGAGGTGCCACAAGCGTGAACCTTGGTCGGGAAGTGCAAACTTAACCAATCAGCGCGGCGCGGATTTAATCTTTTTCGTCATACTGTGCCAGGTAATCCGCCAGTGTCTTGCCCGGTTCTTCGTCAAAGCTTTCAAAGCTGACGTCCAACGTCGAGATCCGGTCGACACGGAACACGCGGAAGTCCTGGCGCAGCTCGCACCAGGTGGTCAGGGTCCAGACCCGGCCCCAGTATTCCATCTGCAAGGGGCGTACGGTGCGCTTGGTCGGGGGGGATTCGGGTGACTGGTAGGAAATGTTGATTTTGCGGCGGGACCGGATGGCGGCGCGCAGGGGGGCCATGTGGACGAAACCGCGCGCGGCTTCGGCGAAGGGGTAGACGGCGAAGCCCCAACCCGACGAAGGGGCGGCGCGATCTTCAGGCAAAACGGCGTCGACCTTGTCCGAGAGGCTTTGCGCGGCTTTTTGCAATTCGGGGTCGGCGGCCTTGGCAACCACGGCGAGGCCCAGGTGCAGGGCCTCAAGTTCGGTCAGCGTGAGGTTCAGCGGCGGCAAGGTGATCGGGGCCGTCATCATATAGCCCAGACCGCGTTCGCCCTCTACGGGTATGCCGCTGGCGATCAGCGTGTCCATGTCGCGGTAAAGCGTCCGGAGAGATATCTCCAGACGCGTCGCAAGGTCTTTGCCGCGATGCAACCGCCCGTCGCGCAGGATCTGGATCAGCTCGAACAGGCGGTCGGTGCGGCGCATGGGCTAGTCCATGCGCCAGAGGATCTGGGCATGGCGCATCGTTGCGCTGTCCATGTCGATCTGTTGCAGGAAGGGCAGGAAGTCGGGGTCCTCCATCAGGTCTTTCGCGGCGGATTGGGCGTCTTCGAGCGAGCGCCACTCGACCACGTCGGTCCAGAGACCATCGGTGTCGACGGTCAGTTGACGTCGGATCAATGTGCCTCGGGCGCGCAGCATGGCTTCGGTGGCCTTGGCTGAGTCAAGAAAGGTCGCACGGTCGGTGCCAGGGGCCAGGCGGAAGCTGGCAAATTCAAGGACGGGGGTGGTTTCGGCGGTCATGTTGAGTTCTCCGATTCGGTGTTTAGGATGCCCCGTCTTAAGAGGTTGCAACTGACACTAACCTGTCAGTTGTGTTTGCGCATGCGGAAAAAACTGCGATTTCGGGTTTGTTCCCGCATTGACGACGTTTTGGCGCTTTTCCTTCGCGAAACAACTTCCTAAGTAACTTTTGAAACTGAGGGAGTGATACCCATGCTGAATAATATCGGCCTTCCTGGCCTTCTGCTGATCGCAATTGTCGTTCTGGTTCTTTTCGGACGCGGCAAGATTTCGTCGCTGATGGGCGAAGTTGGTAAAGGCATCACCGCGTTCAAGAAGGGCGTGGACGATGGCAAGAAAGAGATCGAGGACGAGGCCGCGACCGTCGCCAAGGACGTAACGCCCGAGGCGGAAGCCACGGTTGAGACGGACAAGGACAAGGCCTAAGGGCCGTATCCCATGTTTGACCTTGGTTGGGGCGAGCTTTTACTGATCGGTGTCGTTGCGCTGATTGTCGTCGGTCCGAAGGACTTGCCGGGCATGTTTCGCACGCTTGGCCGGTTTACCGGGAAAATCCGCCGGATGGCGCGCGAGTTTCAGCGCGCCATGAACGATGCGGCGGATGAAGCCGGGGTGAAAGAAACAGCCGATAGCCTGAAAAGCATGACATCGCCCAAGAGTATGGGGTTGGACAAGCTGAACCAGGCGGCGGACAAGTTTGAAAAATGGGATCCGACCAAGCCCTCGGAAAAGTCCAAGGATGTTGGCCCCGAGACCGAGAAGCTGAGCGAAGAGCGTGCCGAATTCGCCAAGAAAATGCAGGAAGCGTCGGCCAAGAAGGCCAATGAACGCATCGCGGCCGAGAAAAAGGCCTCTGAGGCGATGAAGGCGGAAACCTCTGCGAAAACGGACGATGCCGGTTCTGCTGATGATGGTGGAGATACCACGGCATGAGCGCCGAGAATGACGACATCGAAGACAGCGCCGCTCCGTTGATCGAACACCTGGCCGAGCTGCGCACGCGTCTGATCCGATCGGTGATCGCCCTGATCATTGGGATTGTGCTGGCCTTTACGGTGGCCGAACCCATCCTTCAGTTCCTGCTGGGCCCGATTGAAGAAACCCTGCGCGATTTGGGCGATCCGGCCCCGACTTTGCAATACACAAGCCCGCAGGAATATCTGTTCACGCTGTTTCGCATCTCGATGGTGTTTGGATTTGCGCTGTCGTTCCCGGTGATTGCGCATCAGCTTTGGCGGTTTGTCGCGCCCGGACTTTATCGCACTGAAAAGGCGGCGTTTTTGCCGTTCATAGTGGCTTCGCCGATCATGTTCCTTCTGGGGGCGAGCTTTGCACATTTCGTTGTCACACCATTGGCGATGAACTTTTTCCTCGGGTTTGCGGACGTGGCGTCCATCTTTGCGAACCTGCTGCAAGGTACGGTTGAAAACCTGCCCGACGATACGGCGGTGGTACCGGAGACGGCGGATGGGGTGAAGATCACCTTCTTCGGGAAGGTAAACGAAAGCCTTGATATCACGTTGAAATTCATCATGGCTTTTGGTCTGTGTTTCCAACTGCCTGTGTTGCTGACCCTTATGGGTAAGGCGGGGCTGGTCTCGGCGCGCGGGCTGGGGCAGGTCCGCAAGTATGCGGTTGTCGGCATCCTGGTTTTGGCAGCATTGGTCACGCCGCCTGACGTGATTACCCAGGGTATCCTGTTCGTGGTTGTCTATGGGCTTTATGAGATCTCGATCTGGCTGGTGAAGATGGTTGAGAAGAAGCGCGTCGAGCAACTGCGGGAAGAAGGCGTCCTGGGAGAAGACGAAGACCTTTATTCCGAGTTTGATGACGACGAAGACGACGCTGGTGACGTGGATGAGAAGGCCTAGGACCTTTCTTTTTCTCGGGGCTGGATGTGCGCTGACTGGCCGTCGACCGTATGAAGAGGCTTGAAATGCAGGACGACACGAGTTTGGAACGGATCGCCGAGGCGCTGGAACGCATGGCTCCGGCACCATTGGCGGCCCCTGATTTCAGCAGCGCGGACGCATTTGTCTGGCACGTGTCGCCGGATCGGCTGGAGCCGGTTACAAAGGTCAGCCGCATTGATGTCGGCCTGTTGATCGGCATCGACCGGTCACGAGATACCCTGATGGAAAACACGCGCCAGTTCGCGCGGGGGCTTCCGGCCAACAACGCGCTTTTGTGGGGCGCGCGGGGGATGGGAAAATCAAGCCTTGTGAAGGCGGCCCATGCAGCAGTACTGGCAGAGGGGCTGCCCCTGAAGATCATCGAGATGCAACGCGAAGATTTGCCGTCGGTGGGGCGCTTGCTGGGGCATCTGCGTGATGCGGACGAGCGGTTCTTGCTGTTCTGTGACGACCTGTCATTCAGCCATGACGATCAGCATTACAAGAGCCTGAAGGCGGTGCTGGATGGCGGTATCGAAGGGCGGCCCGACAACGTGATTTTCTATGCGACGTCGAACCGTCGCCATCTGATGCCGCGCGACATGATCGAGAATGAACGCTCAAGCGCGATCAGCCCCAGCGAAGCGGTCGAGGAAAAAGTGTCTCTGTCTGACCGGTTCGGGCTGTGGCTGGGATTTCATCCCTGCACGCAGGACGAATATCTGGCGATGATCCGGGGCTATTGTGATACCTACGGGGTCGCCATCGACGACGAAACCTTGCGGGCCGAGGCGATCGAATGGCAGGCCACGCGCGGGTCGCGCTCGGGCCGCGTGGCCTGGCAGTATTTCACTGACCTTGCCGGTCGCAAGGGCGTTAGTCTGTCCTGATTCTCAAAAGCTTTTTTATCAGATGCTTGCCGAAGGTAGCTGATGCTTTTTTATCGAGAATCGGGCCTATTTGCGGAAGCTGTCCAGGCTAACAACCTCGGCATCCGGAGACGGTTCGTCGCCCTCGGGGTCTTCGTCGATTTCGACGGGCGTGGGGGCCGGAAGATCGTCGTCTTCATCGTCCTGAGTTTCGAACCGCAAGCCGAATTCGACTGACGGGTCCACGAATGTACGGATGGAGTCGTAGGGCACATAGAGCGGTTCGGGCGCATCACCGAAGTTCAACGTAACGGAAAACCCGTCGTCGGTGACCTCGAGATTGTCGAACCAGTGCTGCATCACAACAGTCATTTCTTCGGGATAACGATCCGACAGCCAATCCGCGATTTCCACATCGGGATGCAGGGTGTCGAAGGTAATGAAGAAGTGGTGCTGTCCCGGCAAACCATTGGCTGCCACATCAGTAAGAACGTCCTGAATGAGGCTGCGCATGGCGCGGTGCATCAGGTTTCCATAGTCGATCGTGCGGTCCATCGGAACTCCGTGCTCGTTGGTGTCAGCATATAGGATTCGAATGTGAAGAAAAGACGATCAGGCATGGAAACTATTTGTAGGTAATTCTCGGCTATTTCCCGTGGCGGGGGAAATGGACGCGACAGATGTCAGCCTTGGCAGCGACCTGAAGTGGGAGCGTTGGACGCTTGAAAGAAATTGAAACGCCATTCAAGATCTGGGTTGGTGGGGTCCGTGATTTTGTGGCGAACCTTGCGGCGGGGTTGCTGCGTCATCCTGAGCCCGAGGATTTGCGGGGGGTGTCGCGTGCGTCGCCCTGGGGGGCGCTGGTCACCGTTGCGAACGTACTGGTTTATTATCTGAACGGTCTGAACACGCCTTTTGCGGATGTTCTGGGCGTTTGGTGCATATGTTCGATCTGGGTGGCCCTTGTCATCTTTCAACGCACCATGGGGATACGTGATCATTTGATGAGGCGCGTGACCCGACGTGCCATAAACCGGGTTATTGTCTTCACATGCATGATGGCGGCCCCCTGGGTGTCTTTGGCGGTCATTGTCAGTGTAAAGGGTGATCAACAGGATCAAATCCTGGCATTGATTCTGCTGATGGGTATGGCGGCCGGTGGTATCCTGATGTTGCATCGGGTGATGTTTTCGGCGCTGATCTACTGCGGCACCATCATGACGGTCGCCTGCGTGTCGATCCTTTTTACTGTCGGCGCGGCCGCCTGGCCGATGGTGTTTTACGTGGTCATGTTCAGCTCGATGTTGTTTTTCGCCGCTCATGTGGTTGGCGAAACCGCGCGTGAACGCGACCTGTCAATGCGCGCCCTGACCGACGCGACCGAGGAAATTCAACGCATGGCGATGGAGGATGACCTGACCGGGTTGCAAAGCCGCGCAGCCTTTCTGGACACCCTGGAGCGGATGTCGCGCGCTAAGAACGGCAAAAAGCCCTTCGCCGTGTTCATGCTGGATCTGGACCGTTTCAAGAACGTCAACGACAGCTTTGGCCACGCGGTGGGCGATGACCTGTTGCGCGTGGTTGCGCGTCGGTTGACGCATCAAATCAGGGATGGCGACCATGTTGCACGACTGGGGGGCGATGAATTCGCGGTTGTGATCGCGGGTGTCAATGACGCCGAGGTCGCCCAATCCTGGGCAACGCGATTGCTGGGGGCCATAAACAAACCTGCTGACGTGCGTGGTCAGGTTCTCCATCCCGGGGCCTCGATCGGGTGTAGTTTCTTTCCCGATCATGCATCCACGGCGCCGGGGATGTTGTTGACCGCTGACATTGGGTTGAACGAGGCCAAGGCGCAGGGGCGGGGCAATTGCATCATGTTTTCCCCTGATTTGGCGCAGGTTGTCGAAAAGGAAGAGCAGATCGCGGCGGATGTACGGGTTGCTCTCGAAAACCTTGAGCTTGAGGTTTACTATCAGCCCAAAGTTGGCTTGGAAAACGGCGCCATCGTTGGGGCCGAGGCCCTGGTGCGCTGGCATCATCCCACACAAGGCATGCTGGCCCCGGATCAGTTCCTGGAGATTTCGGCAGAGCGCGGGCTAATGCCAGAGATTTCCCAACATATTCTGGATGTTGTGGGTTATGACATCCTGCGCTGGAAGGCCGAGGGACTGGCCTTTGGTGCGGTGGCTGTGAACGTGCATCCCGTGGATCTGAAGACTCCGCAGTTGTTGGTTGAGCGCTTGGCGCGGTTGGACAAGATTGGGGTCGACAAGTCGGATATCGTGCTGGAGATCACCGAGGGGTGTTTTGCCGGGCGGGGGACGGAACATGCGATGATGCTGATCGACATGCTGCGCGAGACGGGGTTCGAACTTTCGCTGGACGATTTTGGCACGGGCTATGCTTCGTTGTCGCACTTGAAAAGTTTGCCGGTGCAAGAGGTCAAGATCGATCGCAGCTTTATCATGGGACTGGGCCAGTCGCGCCATGATCAGGCCATCGTGTCTGCGATTGTCGCCCTGGGGCAAGGGTTGGGATTGCGGATCGTGGCCGAAGGCATCGAGAAAGAGGCACATATCAAGCAACTTGCCGGTATCGGGGTCACGATCGGGCAGGGTTATTTCTGGTCTCCGGCTTTGCCTGCGCGGGCCTTTGCCGAATTCGTGCGCGGTTGGGAACCGGGCATGCAGCGCGATACCGGCTAGACGGTCCAAAAGACTTTCGGCAGGCGGAATAAGGTTGAAAAGGTGCCGGATTCTGTTGCCAGGCTCCGGCGGGCCCCGCCTTACGCTGCTAGGCGCAAGGGCTTGAATTTGATAGTTCCGACTGCTTAAGCAGCCATCGCCATCGGAGCTTTGTTGTCATTTGCAACTAGCTTTATTGGACCGATATCGGTGGTACCTCACCGAGACAAAGCAAACCCCTTTAGACGTCCGTCGATCCTATTTCGTCCCCATGGTCCCCAAATGAAGGAGTTTTGGTGGAGACGCCGGGTACCGCCCCCGGGTCCGATCCGCTTATTACGAGCGCGTTTATGTCCATAGTTCCGTTGCCGGAACAGGGGTTATATAGGGGGAGGAGGTGGCTTTGAAAAGGGGGCGCAAATGATCGACACCGGCTTTGTTCAGATGATGGCGCGGTACAGCCGCTGGCAAAACCAAAACCTTTTCGATGCGGCAGACGGGTTGAGCGAGGCCGCGCGCGAAGCTGATCGCGGGGCGTTTTTCGGCTCGGTCCGCGCGACGCTTAGCCACGTTCTTTGGGCGGATGTGATGTGGATGAGTCGGCTGAGCGACTGGGAGCCTGCGGATTGCGGGTTGGCCGAAAGCCCGAGTTGGATCACCGACTGGGCGGATTTGAAAACGCGGCGCATGGATGCCGATGACCGCATCGTGCATTGGGCGGACAGTATCGATATCAGCCAGTTGGCGGGCGAGTTATCATTCTATTCTGCCTCGGTCGGGGCCGAGCTGCGGCGGCCGCGCGCCAAGATGGTGGTGCATTTCTTCAATCACCAGACCCACCATCGCGGACAGGTTCATGCCATGCTGACAGCCGCGGGGGCGCGGCCTTCGGACACGGATATTCTGGTCATGCCGGAAGACCTCTGAGAAAACCAAGTGGGAGATTGGGCGATGTTTCGAGCGTTAGTTGTTGAAAAGAATGAAGAGGGCCAGACGTCGGCCAGGGTGCAGGAACTGGAGGACAGCCAGCTTCCCGAGGGGGATGTGACAGTCGCAGTCGCGTATTCGACGGTGAACTACAAGGATGGGCTGTGCATCGGTCCGGGTGGCGGTTTGGTGCGGAACTATCCCCATGTGCCGGGCATAGATTTTGCCGGGGTGGTCGAGGCATCGGACGATCCGCGCTATGCGCCGGGTGACAAGGTTGTTCTGACCGGTTGGCGTGTGGGCGAGGCCCACTGGGGTGGCTATGCCGAGAAAACCCGCGTCAAGGCGGATTGGCTGGTGCCTTTGCCCGAGGGTTTGAGCGCGCGTCAGGCGATGGCTGTTGGAACCGCGGGGTTCACCGCGATGTTGGCGGTAATGGCGCTTGAGGATCATGGGCTAACCCCAGAGAAAGGCGAAGTTTTGGTGACAGGTGCGGCGGGCGGCGTTGGGTCTGTCGCAACTGCCATCCTGGGCAATCTGGGCTATGAGGTGGCGGCTGTAACGGGGCGCCCCGAAACAGCGGACTATTTGAAAGACCTTGGTGCGTCCCGGATCGTAGCCCGCGAGGAATTGGCGGAAACAGTTAAGCGGCCATTGGAGACTGAGACCTGGGCGGGATGTGTCGACGCTGTGGGCGGCGCGATGTTGGCACGGGTCTTGGGGCAGATGAAATACGGGGCCTCGGTGGCGGCTGTCGGGCTGGCTGGTGGTGCGGGCTTGCCGGCCACTGTGGTGCCCTTTCTGTTGCGGGGGGTGAATCTGCTGGGGATCGACAGCGTGATGCAGCCCTATGACAACCGTGTGCGCGCCTGGGAGCGTTTGTCGCGTGATCTGCCGATGGACAAGTTGGAGGCTATGGTCCAACCCGCAACGCTTGCGGATTTGCCGACGCTTGGAGCGGACATCTTGAAGGGGCAGGTCAAGGGCCGGGTCGTTGTGGATGTGCGCGGCGAATGATTGGCGTTGGTTCGTCTCTGCCTTGCCCGGGGCGAACGGGCGGGGTAGGACCAAGAAAACAAGAGCGGTGAGGAGGGGCTATGAGCCTGGCATTCGTATTTCCCGGACAAGGGGCACAGACCATTGGCATGGGGCGGGATCTGGCCGAGGCCTATCCTGCCGCGAAGGCGGTATTCGACGAGGTGGACGAAGCCTTGGGCGAAAAGCTGTCGACGTTGATCTGGGAGGGGGAGCAGGAGACCCTGACTCTCACCGAAAATGCTCAGCCTGCCTTGATGGCGACATCAATGGCCGCGATGCGCGCTTTGGAGGCTGAAGGTATCGACGTAACCGCTGCGGCCTACGTGGCTGGTCACTCATTGGGTGAATATTCGGCGCTCTGTGCGGCGGGATCGATCCAAGTGGCCGATGCGGCACGTCTGTTGCGCATTCGGGGGCGGGCCATGCAAAGCGCCGTGCCTGTCGGCGAGGGGGCAATGGCGGCGGTTCTGGGGTTGGATTTTGCCAGCGTGGCAAAGGTTGCGCAAATGGCGACCAAGGGCGAAGTCTGCCAGGTCGCCAACGAAAACGATCCGATGCAGAACGTTCTTTCGGGCAACCGCGCGGCGGTTGAGCGGGCGGTCGAGCTTGCCAAGGAGGCCGGAGCCAAGCGGGCGGTGATGCTGCCCGTGTCTGCGCCGTTTCATTGTGCCTTGATGACGCCCGCGGCGGCCGAGATGGCGCAGGCGCTGGCCGAAGTGGATATCGTCGAGCCCAAAGTGCCGGTTGTGGCCAATGTTCTTGCGGCAGGGGTGCATAACGCGGCATTGATCCGGTCATTGCTGGTGGATCAGGTGTCGGGTCGGGTGCGTTGGAAGACCAGCGTTGAATGGATGGTGGACCATGGGGTCGAAGAGTTCTGGGAAGTCGGTGCGGGCAAGGCCTTGTCGGGCATGATCCGCCGGATTGCCAAAGAAGCCACGAGCCGCACCGTCGGGACGGCTGCGGAAGCAGCAGAGGCGGCAGCTTCGCGGGGATAGGGAATTGGGGCTCTGCCCCGCCGCCTTCGGCGGCCCCCCGGGATATTTGGACCAAGAAGAAAACGAATAAGTCGAAAGGTGAGGCAGATGTTTGATTTGAGCGGGAAGTCGGCGCTGGTGACAGGCGCGTCGGGCGGCATCGGCGCCTCGGTCGCGCGAATGTTGCATGGAGCGGGGGCTTCGGTTGCTGTATCGGGGACGCGGGTGGAACCCTTGGAAACCTTGGCCGCCGAGTTGGGCGAGCGTGCCCATGTTTTGCCCTGCAACCTGAGCGATACCGAAGCAGTCGCCGAACTTCCCAAGCAGGCTGCCGACGCCATGGGATCTGTGGATATTCTGGTCAACAATGCCGGGATCACGAGAGACAATCTGTTCATGCGGATGTCGGACGCGGAATGGGATGACGTAATCCAGGTCAACCTGAAGAGCGCCATGGTTCTCAGTCGGGGCGTCATGCGCGGGATGATGAAGGCGCGTTGGGGGCGGATCGTGAATATCTCGTCCATCGTCGGCGCCACGGGCAATCCCGGTCAGGCGAATTACGCGGCGTCGAAAGCCGGGTTGGTAGGCATGTCGAAGTCGCTGGCCTATGAGGTGGCGAGCCGGGGGATCACGGTAAACTGCATCGCGCCGGGCTTTATCACCACGGCCATGACCGACAAGTTGAACGACGACCAGAAGGCAAACATCCTGGCGCAGGTGCCTGCCGGTCGCATGGGGGAGGCCGACGAGATCGGCGCGGCGGTTTTGTACCTGGCATCGCCCGAGGCGGGCTATGTCACCGGGGCCACGTTGCATGTAAATGGCGGAATGGCCATGTTATAGTGCGGATTGGGTGTTGCCGATAACATTTGCCTTTCTGTGCAAGATGGTTTAGGCGGCGCTTCATCCCAGCCGGGAGCCATTTGGGTCCGGCTCGTTTTGCGTCCTTTGGGGCGGATCAAGAAGAACCGGGGCAGACCCGAGGAACACGTGAGGAATTAATATGAGCGACATCGCAGACCGCACTCGCAAGATCGTCGTCGAGCATTTGGGCGTCGAAGAAGACAAGGTTGTGGAAAACGCCTCGTTTATTGACGACCTGGGCGCCGACAGCCTGGACACTGTTGAACTTGTGATGGCTTTCGAAGAGGAATTCGGGATCGAAATTCCGGACGATGCCGCCGAGACCATTCAGACGTTCGGTGATGCTGTTAAGTTCATCTCGGGCGCTGTCTAAGGCACCGATACGCCGGTGCTGGCGAGAATTCGCGGCTCTCTCGAAAGAGGGGGCCGTTTTTCTGTTTCCGTCTCACCCGATCATCAGTTTGAGTTCATCGGCGTCGAGTCGTTGGTCAAAGACGATGCCGGCGTAATAGGCGTTGGACCAGACAACGGAACCGGTACGTTCCCCGATCGGAAGTTTAATTGTGAGCGCCGTTTCACGTGGGGCAGCGTCTTCCCAGGCAAGTTTCATGCCGCCTGCCGAGATATCCAATCCGTTCACATTGATCGATTGTGGCCCACGCATGGGCGTTTCAAAATCGACCTGGACCGAGATCGTGGTCAAGTGGCGGGGCAGGCGCTGTGCCTGCATGATCTTGTAGGTCTTCGATTTGCGAATGAACATGACAAGGCCGACGAGGGCGACACCGCCCAAAAGTGCCAGAAGCAGGCCGATGTTGATTTGCAGCCCTTTCTTGTCGCTGGATTTTTTCGGTGACGATGCGCCCTTGCCGGCCTTGGCATCGGTGTCGCCGTCATCGTCGGCCGAGAATGTCTGAAAGCAGTTGGTTGCCGCGATGTTTTCGGCCAGCCATTTGACGTTTGACAGGTGGGGGGCAAGGCTGACCATGGCGGGTTCTGCGCCTGTAATCAGGTCTTGTGACAGGTGATAGGCCGCAGAAAACACACGCGTCATGCGATCCGGGTCGGCCGAGGTTTGGTCCGTTGTCATTTGAACGGCCAGCGCGGCGGCGTTCAGGTCCGGAAGCATGGCAAAAAGCTGGGCGGCCGAGCGGGAGCGGATCGGGTCGTTTTCGTTCAGAACCGCGTGATAGCGGTCGTGTACCACCGCCACCATGGTCGCAGCGTCGCAGGCGGCAGACGCCCGGGCGCGCGGCGCGGCGATGGTCAGTGCTGTGACCAGGGCAATGACAAGGTGAGTCAGCGGTTGTGGCATCCGGTATCGACGGGTGGTTGTGCTTGGTTTTTCCTAACAGCGCAGGTTTTCAGTCCAGTTAATGGCAGGATGGTGCCGCCTCAGATTGCGCAGGTTCTTGGGGGCGTGTATGTCTTTGGCAACGAGAAACGAAACGAGGTTAGAGCCATGCGCAGAGTTGTTGTCACAGGGCTTGGGATGGTATCTCCGCTGGCGTGCGGTATTGAACAATCCTGGTCACGGCTGTTGGATGGCCAATCGGGCGCGGCTACGATCACGCGATTTGACGCCAGCCATCTGGCGACCACCTATGCCTGCGAAGTGCCGCGTGGCGATGGCAGTGACGGTACGTTCAATCCCGATGACTGGATGGCGCCGAAAGAGCAACGCAAGGTCGATGAGTTCATTCTCTATGGTCTGGCTGCCGCGGATCAGGCGGTGCAGGATTCCGGCTGGGCGCCGAGCGATACCGAAAGCCTGGAACGTACGGGCGTGATGATTGGTTCGGGCATTGGCGGTTTGCAGTCGATTGCCGAGACTGCTGTTTTGCTGAAAGAACGTGGGCCACGGCGGGTGTCGCCGTTCTTTATTCCCGGCGCGTTGATCAACCTGGTGTCAGGTCAGGTCAGCATCAAATACGGGTTCAAGGGGCCAAACCATGCGGTTGTGACTGCCTGTTCGACGGGCGCGCACGCCATTGGCGACGCGGCGCGGTTGATCATGCTGGATGATGCGGACGTCATGGTTGCGGGCGGGGCCGAGAGCCCGATCAGCGAGATCGGGATTGCCGGGTTCAACGCCTGCAAGGCATTGTCGACCAAACGGGGCGACGAGCCCGAAAAGGCCTCGCGGCCCTATGATGCGGACCGGGACGGGTTTGTCATGGGCGAAGGTGCGGGGGTCGTCGTTCTGGAAGAATACGAGCACGCCAAGGCGCGTGGTGCCAAGATTTATGCCGAAATTCTGGGCTATGGTCTGTCGGGGGATGCCTATCACATCACCGCACCGTCTGAAGATGGTGAGGGTGGCGAGCGCGCCATGCGCAACGCGCTGCGTTCGGCGGGTTTGAGCGGCGCGGATGTGGATTATATCAACGCGCACGGGACGTCGACCATGGCCGACACGATCGAACTGGGCGCAGTTGAGCGTGTCATGGGCGATGCGGCCAAGGGCGCGACGATGTCGTCGACCAAATCCTCGGTTGGTCATTTGCTGGGCGCGGCTGGGGCTGTTGAGGCGATTTTCTGTGTTCTGGCCTTGCGCGACCAGGTGGCGCCTCCGACGATCAACCTGGACAATCCGGCAATCGAGCCAAAGCTGGATCTGGCGCCAAACACCAAACGCGAACGTGAGGTCAAAGTGGCCCTGTCCAACAGCTTTGGCTTCGGTGGCACAAATGCCAGCCTGGTTATGGGCCGGATCGACCGCTGATGTGGCGTAGCTTTGCTTCGAACATGTTGACGATCCTGATCGTCGCGCTGGTTGTCCTTGCCGGTGTAATCGGTTGGGGGCGGCAGCAGTATGTTGCCGAAGGCCCATTGGCTGAAGCCATCTGCGTGCAGGTCCCGTCTGGTGGGTCGATTGCCCGTGTGGCCGATGACCTTGAAGCAAAGGGAGCGATCACCAGCGCGGCGATTTTCCGGCTAGGTTCGGATTATTCGGACCGGTCATCTCTTTTGAAGGCGGGATCGTTCCTGGTCGAGCCGGGTGCCTCCATGCAAGGGATCGTCGCAGAGATCACGGGTGACGGGCTGTCGACTTGCGGAACCGAGGTGATTTACCGAGTTTCGGTCAACGGCCAAAGCGTGCGTGTGCGCGAACTGGACCCGGCCAGCCAAAAATTCGAGGTCACGGGCGAATTCGATCCCAAGGTGACCGAGGAATTCCCGGCGACGTATCTGGCGGCGCGTGAAGATGTGGCGACACGGTATCGGGTGATCGTGGCCGAGGGCGTGACCAGCTGGCAGGTGGTCGAGGCGTTGAACGCGAGCGATCTGTTCGATGGTGATGTGGCCGAGGTGCCTGCCGAAGGGTCGCTTGCCCCCGATGGATATGAAATCAAGCCTGGCGCGGACCGTTCGGCGTTTCTGGCAGACATGGGCGCTGCCCAGGCGGCGCGGCTAAGGGCGGCCTGGCAGGAGCGTGCAGACGATGCGCCTGTGGACAGCCCCGAAGAGGCGTTGATCCTGGCCTCGATCATCGAAAAGGAAACCGGTCTTGCCGATGAGCGTCCGCTGGTGGCGAGCGTTTTTGCCAACCGGCTGCGCCAGGGCATCAAGCTTCAGACAGATCCGACCGTGATCTATGGCATCACCAAGGGGGAAGGTGTTCTGGGGCGCGGCATCCGGCAAAGCGAGCTGCGACGCGAGACACCCTATAACACCTATGTCATCGAAGGGCTGCCTCCGACACCGATTGCCAACCCCGGCGAAGCGGCGATCCGGGCGGCGTTGTCACCGGCTCAATCGGACTACATCTTCTTCGTGGCCGACGGCACGGGCGGGCATGCTTTTGCCGTCACGCTGGACGAACATAACGCTAATGTCGCCAAGTGGCGTCGAATCGAAGCGGAACGCGCGGCCGAGGGTAACTGATTTCAAGGAATCGGGCGGGGCGGGGCTTGCGCCCCGCATTCGATTTCTCTGTCCGCTGCAAGCTGCGGACAGGTGCCTCCGGCGGGGATATTTTGAAGACCGATAATCCGGAGCCGTGCATCCGGGTATTGGACGCGGTGTCTGAGGGGCCTGTTTTTCATGGGTTTCGTGGTGCGCGTTAATGGTTTTTTAATTGCACCGTTCGGTATTTGTCAATTCTATCAATAACTTAGCTATTGACCCATCGCACGTTCTGGGGTATACCTTTGGGCAAGCTAGGAGACGTGGCACAGCGGCACGGGGGGACACCCCCGGCGCCGCTTTTTCTTTCTAATATATGCGGGGCGTCGATGTCGGACGATCCATCCATTCTTGCCGGGACCTTTCACTCGCGCCGAATGCTCGCCCAAAGCGAGAAGGCCATGGAGGATATTCTGGCTTCGTTTGAGCTGATGGCCGAGCGGATTCTTGGTGGCGAACAGGTTTCGTTGTCGGAGGTGTCAAAGGCCCGGGCAGCAATGGCGCATGTGCGCTCGCAATTGGTCGAAGAGGTGAACAAACATGAAAAGCGTGTCCTCCAGTCCAAGGGGCTTACCAAAGATGCCGCCCTCGATTTCGACGCCATCCGAGGTGAGATCGGGCGCAGCCTTGATCGCATCCGCGCCACGCAAGGTGCAGAAGGCGTTTCTTGACGGGTTGTCCAACGATGCGCTGCGGGGATTGCCCTATGTGTTCGATTTCTGGGCTTTGCCGCATCAGGTTGCGCCTGAGGGCAATTGGAAGACCTGGATCATTATGGGGGGCCGCGGGGCCGGCAAGACCCGGGCGGGGGCCGAATGGGTGCGCGCGCAGGTCGAAGGCTCGATGCCGATGGACGAGGGGCGCGCGCGTCGTGTTGCGCTGGTGGGTGAGACCTTTGATCAGGCGCGCGACGTGATGGTTTTGGGAGAGAGCGGGATCATTGCTTGTACTCCATCGGATCGCCGTCCGACGTGGGAGGCTGGTCGGCGCCGTCTTGTGTGGCCGAACGGGGCCGAGGCCAAGGTGTTTTCGGCCCATGATTTCGAGGGGTTGCGCGGGCCTCAGTTCGACGCGGCCTGGGTGGATGAGCTGGCCAAGTGGCCGCGGGCGGAAGAGGCCTGGGACATGTTGCAGTTTGCTTTGCGGCTTGGGGATCATCCGCAGCAGGTGGTGACGACCACGCCGCGGAACGTGCCGGTGTTGAAGAGGATCCTGGGGGCCGACAGTACTGTGATGACCCATGCGCCCACCAGCGCGAACCGGGCCAATCTGGCGGCGTCGTTTCTGGAGGAGATCGAGGCTCAGTTCGGCGGAACGCGACAGGGGCGACAGGAGATCGAGGGTGTCCTGATCGAGGATGTCGAAGGTGCGATGTGGAGCCGCAAGGTTCTGGAGGCGGCGCAGATTGATGAGGTTGGCGTCTTGGACAGGATCGTCGTGGCAGTGGATCCGCCGGTAACCAGCGGGTCGAGCGCCGATGAGTGTGGGATCGTCGTGGCCGGGGTAATTTTGGGGCCAAACAGGCGTGACTGGCGTGCGGTTGTGCTGGAGGATGTAAGCCTGTCGGGGGCGTCTCCGACGGCCTGGGCGACGGCGGCAGTCGAAGCGTTTCATCGTCATGGTGCCGATCGGATTGTGGCCGAGGTGAACCAGGGCGGCGAGATGGTGCAGGAGATCGTGCGTCAGGTCGACGAGATGGTGCCAGTCAAGTCGGTGCATGCCAGCCGGGGCAAGGTGCAGCGGGCCGAGCCGGTGGCGGCCTTGTACGAGCAGGGGCGGGTTGGCCACTTGCGGGGGCTTGGCCAGTTGGAAGAGCAAATGGGGTTGATGAGCCGGGATGGTTTTGCCGGGAAGGGAAGCCCCGACCGGGTGGATGCGCTGGTTTGGGCGTTGAATGAATTGATGATCAGGCCACCCGCCGAGGCGCGCCCGCGCGTGCGTCAGTTGGGTGTCTGAAAGGTAGAGCGAAAATTTGGACTGGGCGCGATTTCCGTGACGGAAATCGATCCGGAAAATGTGTCATTTTCCGGCACCGGGACAGGTGTGTGAAGGCCAGGCCCCAATGGGGGCGGAGAAGGAGCGGACGGCATGGTATTCGACTTTCTGAAACGGCAGGCGGAGGGCGCGGGCGAGGTCAAGGCCTCGGCGGCGGGGCCGGTGATTGCCTATGCAAGCTCGGGCCGGGTGGCCTGGAGCCCGCGCGACACGGTCAGCCTGACGCGTCAGGGGTTCAGCGGCAATCCGGTCGGGTTTCGTGCCGTCAAACTGATTGCAGAGGCGGCGGCTTCCTTGCCGTTGGTATTGCAGGACGTGGACAATCGCTATGAGACGCATCCGGTTCTATCGCTGGTGCAGCGCCCGAACCTGGGTCAGAGCCAGGCGGAGTTCTTCGAGGCGCTTTTCGGCCAGATACTCTTGTCGGGGGATGGTTATGTCGAGGCCGTTGCCGATGAGGCGGGTGTGCCTGTTGAATTGCATGTCCTGCGGTCGGACCGGATGTCGGTCGTGCCGGGCGCGGATGGTTGGCCGGTCGCCTATGACTATGCCGTGGGCGGCAAGAAGCACAGATTCCCGGTGGCCGAGGGCGTGTCCCCCATCTGTCATGTGAAGGCGTTTCATCCGCAGGACGATCACTATGGGTTGTCGCCGATGCAGGCGGCTGCGGCGGCGGTCGATGTACATAACGCGGCCAGTGCCTGGTCAAAGGCCTTGCTTGACAACGCCGCGCGGCCGTCGGGGGCGATTGTTTACAAGGGGCCGGATGGTCACGAGACGATGACTCCGGATCAATACGATCGCCTTTTGGGCGAGATGGAGGCTCACCACACAGGCGCGCGCAATGCCGGTCGTCCAATGTTGCTGGAAGGCGGGCTGGACTGGAAGCCGATGGGGTTCAGCCCGTCCGACATGGAGTTCCAGAAGACGAAGGAGGCCGCGGCCCGCGAGATCGCGGTGGCCTTCGGGGTGCCGCCGATGCTGATGGGAATTCCGGGAGACGCGACCTATGCCAATTACCAAGAGGCCAATCGTGCCTTTTACCGGCTGACGGTCCTGCCTTTGGTCCAGAAGGTGACGTCTCGGTTGTCGCACTGGTTGGGTGGCTTTTCCGACGAGATGGTCGCGTTGAAACCCGATCTGGACCAAGTCCCCGCTTTGGCTGCAGAGCGCGAGGCGCAGTGGCGGCGTGTTTCGACCGCCAGCTTTTTGAGCGACGCGGAAAAGCGTGTGTTGTTGGGCTTGCCGAAGCTTTCCGAAGAGGAGTGAGGAATGGAGTATCCCGAGTTGGATCTGGAGCGGAAGTTTTGCGGCACGGGCGAGGCCCTGTCGGTAAAAGACGGAGTCGTCGTCGAAGGTTATGCCTCGTTGTTCGGTCTGGAGGACCGGGGGCGCGATGTTGTCGAGCAGGGGGCTTATGCGGCTTCGCTGAAATCGTTAGCCGAGAAAGGGCGTCGGGTTCGGATGCTGTGGCAGCACGATCCGGCCCAGCCGATCGGCGTCTGGGACGAGGTGCGCGAGGACGCCAAGGGGCTTTATGTCAAAGGGCGGTTACTGGTTGACGTGGCGCGGGCGCGTGAGGCGGCGGCCCTGTTGGAGGCCGGCGCCATTGAGGGGCTGTCGATCGGCTATCGCACGGTCAAGGCCACAAAGGACGATGCAGGGCGCAGGCGCCTTGCGGAGCTGGAGCTTTGGGAGGTGTCTTTGGTCACGTTCCCAATGCTTCCCGAAGCGCGGGTCGGCGCCAAGGGGGAAGCCCCCGACGACGCTCTGATGCGCGATATTGCGGGGGCGATCAACGACGCCCGCCGTGCTTTCGAAACGGGCCGTTAGCGCCCTCTCAAACTCAAGGACAAACACATGAGCACACCCGAGACGGCGTCCCGGGGCGGAGAGGCCGTGCCTCAGCCCCAGATGTCACCTTCGTCGGCTGCCGAGGAGGTCAAGACTGCCCTCCACGGATTTGTTGGCGACATCACCCATGAACTGAAGAAACAGGAAGAGCGACTGAACATGCTTAGCGCCAAATCGACCCAGACCCCTACGCGCCGTCCGGCCCTTGCCACTTCGGCCGATGTGGAAGCCCCGCATCAGAAGGCTTTTGAATCCTATGTTCGCAACGGCGACGATGATGCGCTGCGCGGTCTGGAATTTGAAGGCAAGGCCATGTCCACGGCGGTTGCCGGCGATGGCGGATATCTTGTCGACCCTCAGACCAGCGCGTCGATCCAGTCGGTCTTGCGGTCCACCGCTTCGCTGCGCCAGGTTGCGAAAATCGTGAATATCGAGGCGACCACCTATGACGTGTTGATCGATTCCACCGAAGCCGGTGCCGGTTGGGCCAGCGAGACGGCGGCCAGTGTTGAGACCTCGACCCCGACGATCGAGCGTATTTCGATCCCGCTGCACGAGCTGTCGGCCCTGCCGAAGATCAGCCAGCGCCTGCTGGACGACAGCGCCTTTGACATCGAAGAATGGTTGGCAGGTCGTGTGGCCGATACCTTTGCCCAATCCGAGGCGGCGGCTTTCATTTCGGGCGACGGTGTTGACAAACCGACGGGCATTCTGGCCCACACGTCGGTTGCCAATGACAGCTGGGCCTGGGGGTCGCTTGGGTACGTTGCAACGGGGACCAACGGCGGTTTCAACTCGGTTGATCCGGGTAACGGCCTGATTGATCTGGTGTACAGCCTTGGTGCACGTTACCGGGCCAATGCCAGCTTTGTTCTGAATTCGAAAACGGCAGGTGTCGTGCGTCAGATCAAGGATGCTGAGGGCCGTTTCCTGTGGACCGACGGTCTGGCCGCTGGTGAGCCTGCGCGTCTTCTGGGGTATCCGGTTCTGATCGCCGAGGACATGCCGGATATTGCGACCGATGCCACGGCTATCGCCTTTGGTGATTTCGGTGCCGGTTACACCATCGCTGAACGTCCCGACCTGCGCATTCTGCGCGATCCGTTCTCGGCCAAGCCGCATGTTCTGTTCTATGCCACCAAGCGCGTCGGCGGCGATGTCAGCGACTTTGCCGCGATCAAACTGCTGAAATTCTCGGTGTCCTAAGCATCGGGAACGGGTCGGCCCCTTTTTCGAGGGGCTGACTGGCGGGCGCGCGTCGGATTCCCCCGTGTTCTGCTGCTCCCCTCCGTTTTGGCGGCCGGGGAGGCGCGCGCCTGCCATTTTGATTTCGCCTGATGGCGAGCTGATTGGGGGGCTCTGCCCCCGCCGCCTTCGGGCGGCTCCCCCGGGATATTTGCACCAAGAAGAAAGGGTGCGGGGTCTTGGGCCGGGACGGCGGATTTCGAACACAAAGATGGGGCCCGGAACGGGGCTGACCAATGGAGGTCGTGAAAGATGATATTGATCGAGCAGACCCAGGTACCCGATGGGGCGCTTCCGGTCGCGGAGTTCAGGGACCATCTGCAACTTGGCAGCGGGTTTGCCGATGATGGGCTTCAGGATGCGGTTCTGATTGCACAGTTGCGGGCGGCACTGGCCGCTGTTGAGGGGGAGACGGGCAAGGTGATCTTGCCACGCACCTTCAAGTATGTGGTGACGGCCTGGCGCGATGCGGCGCGGCAAGTTCTGCCCGTAGCGCCGGTATCGATGGTGCAGTCGCTGGTCATCACCGATCTGAACGACGGCGAAGAGGTGATTGACGCTGGCACCTACAGGTTGCTGGCCGATGCCCATTCACCGGAGATTTTCGCCAGGGGCTGGTCGTTGCCGACCATTCCCGTGGGGGGGACGGCAGAGATCGTTTTCGACGCAGGATACGGCGCCGGTTGGGACGATGCGCCCGGAGATTTGCGCCAGGCGGTCTTGATGCTGGCGGCGCATCACTATGAGAACCGGTCTGCCAGCACTGAAAAGGCGCGAGCTTTGCCCATGGGAGTTGCCGCGATCTGCGCGCGTCACAAGCCGATCCGACTGTTTGGTGGGGGACGGCGATGAAGCGGTTGTCGAGAAAGCTGGAGCTGCAGGAGCGTCAGCGCGGAAGTGATGGCGCTGGTGGTTTCTCTGGCGGTTGGGTGACGCTTGGCACCCATTGGGCGGCGGTCGAGCCTTCGACCGGTCGTTTGGAGCGGGGCGATGGGCTGGCGCGGTCGCGCGGAGCCTATCGGATCACGCTGCGGTCTGTGCCGCCGACCAGCGCGTCCCGCCCTTTGGCCGGACAGCGATTTCGCGAGGGCACCCGGATCTACGACATTCGCGCGGTGCTTGAGGGCGCGGATGCGCGGCATTTGATCTGCTACGCGGATGAGGAGGTGGCGTCATGAGCTATGGCACGGCAAGCGCTTTGCAGGCTGCGGTGTACCAGGCCCTTGCAGCAGATGCAGCCCTGGCGTCCCTGGTTGGCTCGGCGATACACGACGAACTGCCGCCAGGGCCCGTGGCAGGCACATATGTCAGCTTGGGCGAGGGCGAGGTGCGCGATCTGTCGGACAAGACAGGAGCCATGGCCGAGCACCGCTTTACAATCAGCGTAACCAGCGATGCGGAAGGTTTTGCCACGGCCAAGGCAGCAGCCGGAGCGGTGAGCGATGTGCTGGTCCATGGCGCTTTGACGCTGGTGCGGGGACAGGTTGTCTCGTTGCGGTTCGTGAAGGCGCGAGAGCGCCGGGTGCGGTCTGGACAGGTGCGGCGCATCGAACTGACGTTCCGCGCCATCGTGGACGACGTGTGAAATCTTGAACGGATGCGTGGGATGTCCCATCCCGCGCCGAATACGGAGTAAGGCCTATGGCGGCACAAAATGGCAAAGACCTGTTGATCAAGCTGGACATGACTGGCGGCGGGCAATTCGAGACCATCGCGGGGCTGAGGGCCACGCGGATATCCTTTAACGCCGAAAGCGTTGATGTCACCAGCCTGGAATCAACCGGTGGTTGGCGCGAGCTCTTGGGAGGCGCGGGTGTTAAATCGGCCGGTATCTCGGGCTCGGGCGTGTTTCGTGACGCAGCAAGCGACGAGCGAGCGCGGCAAATCTTTTTCGATGGCGAGACGCCGGATTTCCAGGTGATCATCCCGGATTTCGGCATCGTCGAGGGAGCGTTTCAGGTCACCTCGATCGAGTACGCGGGCGCGCATAACGGCGAGGCGACCTATGAGCTGAGCCTGGCGTCGGCGGGCGCTTTGACCTTCACGGCGCTGTGATGGCAAACCCCTGGGAGGGCGAGGTGGCGATCCGCATCGACGGCGAACGCCATGTGATGCGGCTGACGCTGGGGGCGCTGGCCGAGCTTGAATCCTCGATGGCGGCAGACAGTCTGGTGGCCCTTGTCGAGCGTTTCGAGGCGGGCGGGTTTTCGACCCGCGATGTGCTTGCGCTGGTGGTTGCGGGCCTGCGCGGTGGCGGATGGCCGGGCGAAGCTCGCGACCTTTTGAGCGCAGAAATCGAGGGCGGGCCCGTGGAGGCTGCCCGGCTGGCAGGGGTTCTGCTGACGCGGGCATTTGCCTTTCCGGATCAATGAGCCGGTTCGACTGGTCCGCCTTGATGCGCGCGGGGGCGGCGATGGGTCTGAAACCGGTTGAGTTCTGGCGGCTGACCCCGGCGGAACTGTCGATGCTTCTGGGCAAAGAGGGCGGGGCTTCGCCGTTAAGTCGAGCTGGGCTGGAGGCCCTTGCGGCGGCCTACCCGGATCACATGAAAGAGGATGGACATGGCGGATAGCGACGAAATCAACGCCTTCGAAGACCAGTTGGCGGGGCTTGAGGCGACGATGGCGGAAACCGGGGCGGTGACCCAGGCGTTTTCGGCCGAGATCACCAAGATGCAGGGCGCTCTTGCGGCGACCAGCCGGGATACCGAGGTCCTGTCGAGAGGGTTGTCACGTGGGCTGCGACGGGCCTTTGACGGGTTGGTCTTTGACGGTATGCGCGCCAGCGATGCCCTGGAAACCGTGGCACGATCGGCGATCAACACGGCCTATTCATCGGCAATCAAACCGGTCACCAGCCACTTCGGCGGGCTACTGGCGCAATCGATCACGGGCCTGTTCGCCAACGGCGGCGCGTTCTCGCAAGGCCGGGTTATGCCCTTTGCCGATGGCGGCATCGTGTCGTCGCCAACGTATTTTCCGATGCGAGGCGGCACCGGCTTGATGGGCGAAGCGGGGCCAGAGGCGATCCTGCCGCTGTCGCGTGGCTCGGATGGCAAACTTGGCGTGCGCACCGAAGGCGGTGGCCGCCCGGTTCAGATTGTCATGAACATCCAGACCCCGGACGCGCAAAGCTTTCAACGCAGCCAAAGCCAGATCGCCGCACAGATGAGTCGCGCTCTCGGGCGCAGTCACCGCAATCGTTGAGGCGCCACCTCATTATCGGTCTGAAAATATCCTCGGGGAGCTCGAGGGGTGAAACCCCTCGCACCAGGAAATTTTTTGCAAAAAAGTTTCCGCCACCGCGACGACGAAGTCGGCGCAACACCTGTCATGATTGGGGGAGCCAATGTCGTTTCACGAAATAAGATTTCCTGCCAACCTCAGCTTCGGTTCGCTTGGCGGTCCCGAAAGGCTGACCGAGATCGTCACCCTGGCCAACGGCTTTGAAGAGCGTAACACGCCCTGGTCGGATTCACGTCGCCGCTATGATGCTGGTGTGGGAATGCGGTCATTGGACGATATCGACACCTTGATCGCTTTTTTCGAGGCGCGACGTGGTCAGTTGTTCGGGTTTCGCTGGAAGGATTGGTCGGATTATCGATCGTCCGGATCATTGATCGAGCCGGCGTTTGACGATCAGGCGATTGCTACGGGCGACGGTGTCACGCAGGCGTTTCAGTTGACCAAGACCTATCGGTCGGGCACCGCCACTTACACGCGCGACATTCGAAAGCCGGTGCTGGGCACTGTCAAAGCAGGCATTCAAGGGGACGCGCAAGCCGAGGGTGTTGATTTTGAGGTCGACACGGCCACCGGCCTGATCACCTTTGATCAAGCGCCGGGTCCGGATGCAACAATCACGGCCGGGTTTGAATTTGACGTTCCGGTGCGTTTTGACACCGATGCGATCCGTACGTCCGTTGCCAGTTTCAAGGCGGGAGAAATCCCCAGTGTACCCGTCGTCGAGGTGCGGATATGAGCGCGCTTCAGGACCATTTGGACGGCGGCGTCACCAATCTGTGCCGGGCTTGGGCCGTCACGCGCAGGGACGGGGTTGTGATGGGGTTTACCGATCACGACAGGCCGCTGGTGTTCGACGGGATTACGTTCAAGGCGTCGACTGGCATGACCGCGCGCGCTGTCGAACAGACCACGGGTTTGTCGGTTGACAATTCCGAGGCCATTGGCGCGCTCAGCGATGCGGCTATCAGCGAAGAGGACGTGCGAGCTGGCCGGTTTGACGGGGCGGCCATTGTCAGCTGGTTGGTCAAATGGGATGACGTGACCTGCCGCAAGCTGTTGTTCCGCGGGACCCTGGGCGAGATTGAACGTCAGGGTCAGAGTTTTCGGGCCGAGTTGCGCGGTTTGGCCGAGATGCTGAACCAGCCGCAAGGTCGGGTGTACCAACGTCCGTGTTCCGCTGTTCTGGCTGACGGGGCCTGTCGGTTTGACATCGCGACAGCAGGGTTTTCGGTCGAGGTCGATGTGATCTCGGTCGCGGGCGGCGTTGAGCTGACAATGCCCGAGCAAAGCGCCTTTGCCGATGGCTGGTTTACCCGGGGTCGGCTGCGCGTCGTCGAAGGGGCGGCCTCAGGGGCGGTCGGTGTCATCAAACGTGATCGCACAGTGGCGGGTCAGCGCGTGATCGAGTTGTGGGAAATGTTGAGCGCCGGGTTTGCGCCCGGGGATCGTGTGCGGCTGGAGGCGGGGTGCGACAAGCGTGCCGAAACCTGCCGCACCAAGTTCGACAATTTTCTGAACTTCCAGGGTTTTCCGGACATTCCGGGGGAGGACTGGCAGGTCTCGTATCCTGTTCGGTCAGGTCTCAACGACGGGGGGAGCCTGAAGTCATGAAGGTGGACAAACCATCGAACGGCAAGAAACCCGGAGAGAACGGCAAACCGCATCCTTTGCCGACGCCGCCGGGTCATGCGAACATTACGCGGGGTCGGGCAATGCGGATCACGCGGTCCTGGCTGGGAACACCTTACCGGCATCAGTCGGCCTTGCGCGGTGCCGGGTGCGATTGCCTGGGTTTGTTGCGCGGTGTCTGGCGCGAGCTTTACGGCTCAGAGCCGGAAATTCCGCCACCCTATTCGCCGGACTGGGATGAGGTGGCCAAACGCGAAGTTCTGTTCGCTGCCGCGCGTCGCCATCTTGTCGAACGACCGGGGCAAACGCCGCGCGGCGCCGATGTCATCCTGTTTCGGATGCGCAAAGGCGGTGTCGCCAAACATCTTGGGATCGCGTCGGGAGAGACGGGGTTCATTCACTCATTTTCCGGGCACGGGGTTGTCGAAAGCGCTTTGACGCAGCCCTGGAAGCGACGAGTCGCCGGGGTTTTTGCCTTTCCCGGCCTGGACTGAAAACATTCAAACGTGAGGGGGCCCCATGGCCACGATCCTTTTATCAGCAGCCGGCGCCGCCCTTGGGTCTTCGGTGGGTGGCTCGGTCCTGGGGCTGTCGGCGGCGGCCATCGGCAAGGCGGCAGGCGCAACCATCGGACGGGTGATCGACGCCAAGATCCTTGGGTCGGGGTCCGACCCGGTCGACGTTGGTCGGATCGATCGATTTCGTCTGACCGGCGCTTCGGAGGGAGCGCCGGTTGCCAAGGTGCACGGGCGCGCGCGCATGTCTGGCCAGGTGATCTGGTCGTCACGCTTCAAAGAGGATGTAACAGTCTCGGGCGGCGGCAAGGGCGCGCCATCGCAGCCTGAAACCCGCGAGTATTCCTATTCGGTCAGCCTTGCGATTGCCCTTTGTGAAGGCGAAATCACGCGGGTTGGGCGCATATGGGCCGATGGCAATGAGATTTCGAAATCCGATCTGTCGTTGCGGGTTTACACCGGGCACGACACACAACTGCCCGATCCAAAGATCGAAGCGGTTGAAGGGGCGGGCATGGCTCCGGCATATCGTGGTACCGCCTATGTGGTGATCGAAGATCTGCAACTGGGCCAATTCGGCAACCGTGTGCCGCAATTCAGTTTCGAGGTCATGCGTACCGGAACAGACGACTTGGCAGCCAGCATCGGTGCGGTGGCGATGATCCCTGGCACGGGCGAATACGCGCTTGCAACAACGCCTGTCCATTTCGAAGAGGCAAAGGGTGTTTCACGGTCAGCCAATGTTCATACACCTGTGGGCGGTACTGATTTTGATGCGTCGTTGGATGCTTTGTCGGAAGAGTTGCCAAACTGTAACGCAACATCCCTGGTCGTCTCGTGGTTCGGCAATGATTTGCGCTGCGGGGCGTGCCAGATCGCGCCGAAAGTCGAGCAGACTGCTTTAGACGGGCAGGGAATGCCTTGGGTCGTGTCGGGCATTGATCGGTCGAACGCAGGGGTGGTTCCCCAGGAGGACGGGCGGCCCGTCTATGGTGGCACCCCGGCGGATGCATCGGTTATCGAATCAATCGTGGCCTTGAAGGACGCGGGGAAAGCCGTTCTTTTCTATCCATTTATTCTGATGGAGCAACTTTCTGGCAACGGATTGACCGACCCCTGGTCAGGCGCGTCGGATCAGCCTGTCTTGCCGTGGCGTGGGCGGATCACGACGTCGCTGTCGCCGACGCAGGCGGGGTCTCCTGACGGGACGGCCGCGGCCGCGGCAGAGGTGGCGAGCTTTTTCGGTTCAGCGACTGCCGGCGAATTCTCGGCGTCGGGGGCAAGCGTGACCTATTCGGGATCAGATGGCTTTTCGTATCGTCGTTTCATTCTGCATTATGCACATCTTTGTGCTTTGGCTGGTGGTGTCGACTCGTTCTGTATCGGTTCGGAAATGCGGTCGCTGACCCAGGTTCGCGGCGCAAACAATAGCTTTCCGGCGGTCGATGCGTTGCGTGACCTGGCCGGGGAAGTGCGCAGCATACTTGGGCCGGGAACCAAGATCGGCTATGCGGCGGATTGGTCCGAGTATTTCGGGTATCACCCGCAAGATGGGTCAGGTGATCTGTTTTTTCATCTTGATCCCCTCTGGGCGGATGACGAGATCGACTTCGTCGGAATCGACAACTATATGCCGATGAGCGATTGGCGCGACGGCTGGGACCACGCGGATTCTGCCTATGGATCGGTCTATAACCTTCTATATTTAAAAGATAATATAGCAGGTGGCGAGGGGTATGATTGGTACTATGCCTCACCCCAGGCCGAGGCTGTCCAGCTGAGGTCCCCCATCACGGATGGGGCGTATGACGAGCCTTGGGTCTATCGATATAAGGATCTGAAGAACTGGTGGTCAAACGCGCACCACAATCGGATCGCAGGTGTGCGGCAAGAAACATCGACGTCTTGGGCACCACAGGGCAAGCCAATTTGGTTCACCGAAATCGGCTGTGCGGCGATCGACAAGGGCACCAATCAACCCAACAAGTTTCTCGACCCGAAGTCGTCAGAATCCTCGCTGCCAAAGTATTCGACTGGCGCACGGGACGACTTGATCCAGATGCAATACCTGCGCGCGATGTTCGAATTTTGGGGCGACAGTGAAAACAACCCTGTTTCAGAGGTTTATGACGCACAGATGATCGATATCGGGCGGATGTTCGTCTGGGCTTGGGATGCCAGACCCTATCCGTTTTTTCCGGCCAATGCGGAAATCTGGAGCGATGGGGACAACTATGCGCGCGGTCATTGGTTGAACGGACGAGTGTCGGCCCGGTCATTGGCCGGTGTGATTGCTGAAATCTGCGCCGAATCCGGGGTCGAAGACGTAGACGTCAAGGACGTCTATGGTCTGGTGCGGGGATATCCCCTTGAAGGCGGCGACGAGGCGCGCGCGGCGATTCAGCCGCTTTTGCTGGCCTATGGCGTGGACGCGATTGAAAAGGACGGCAGTCTGACCTTCCGCAACAGGGATGGCTTGGCAGGGCGCGTCTTGGAGGACGCGGACTTTGCGCGGGGTGAGGGCGAAGGCCTGGTAACCCGCGCCCGATTGCCGGAAGCCGAGGTCTCGGGCCGTGTTCGGCTGGCCTATGTCGAGGCTGACGGCGATTATGAGGTGCGTGGTGCGGAAAGCATTTTCCCCGACGAGGTGACCACGTCGGTCGCGCGCAGCGAATTGCCTTTGGCGCTGACGTCTGGCGAGGCGCGCGGCATTGTCGAGCGATGGTTGGCAGAGTCGCGGGTTGCGCGGGACGGTGCGGCTTTTGCATTGCCGCCGTCGTCGGATTTGGCGGCGGGCGATGTGGTCGAGATCGAGGGCGACACCTATCGCATCGATCGGATCGAGGATGCGGGGATTAAGCATGCCGAGGCCGTGCGTATCGAACGTGGTCTTTATCGCAGCGCATTGACCGAGGACGGATTCGCGACACCGAAGCCAATTCTCGCCGCCTTGCCGGTCTGGGCCGAGGTCATGGACCTTCCTTTGATGCGTGGCGACGAGGTGCCGGAGTCTCCTTGGGTTGCAGCCAGTTCCGAGCCCTGGCCCGGCGCGGTTGCGGTGTATTCGTCGCTGGATGGGGCGGCGTGGACGCTGGAGGCTGATATCGGTCGACGAGCGGTCATGGGGCAGACGCTGAACGACCTGCCTGAGGCCAAGCCCGGACTTTGGGATCGCGGTCCGTCGGTCGATGTCCGTCTGGTTTATGGGGCGTTGGCATCGATTGACGACACGGCCCTGTTCGCCGGTGGCAATGTCGCAGCGATCAGCGCCGACGGCACCGATGATTGGGAGGTTTTCCAGTTCCGTGACGCTGAGGTGACTGCCCCTGATACTTGGGGCCTGTCACATCGGTTGCGCGGTCAACGCGGCACGGACGGTGTTATGGCAAATGTCTGGCCGGCAGGTTCGACCGTGGTTGTCTTTGACGCCGCGCCGGTTCAGCTGAACCTGTCGCCCGAGTTGCGCGGTGTGCCGCGTCGGTGTCGGATCGGACCTGCGAACAAGCCCGTGGATCATCATTCTTTTGTCGAGATTGAACATAGCGCCGCCGGCGTTGGGCTGAGGCCGTACGCGCCCGCTCATTTGAAAGCCGGGTCGGACGGGGCGGGAGGTTTCGCGGTCTCGTGGATCAGGCGGACCCGGATTGAAGGTGATTCCTGGGCGCTGGAAGAGGTGCCCCTGGGCGAGAGCGTGGAAAGCTATCGGGTTCGGGTTCTGGCCGGGGGCACTTTGCGGCGCGAAGAGACAGTGACATCGACCGCATGGACGTATGACGCATCTGCCATGGCCGTTGATGGCATTACCGGGCCCTTTGACGTCGAAGTGGCCCAGATATCGGAACTTTATGGACCGGGACAATTTGCAAGGATCGTAATCAATGGCTGATACAAATCGACTGGAACTGCCGCTTTTGGCACCCGCTCAGGCACAGAAACACGTGACGGTCAACGAGGCGCTGGCGCGATTGGATGCGCTGGTTCAGTTGTCGTTGACCTCGGTTGGGGGCACAACCCCGCCGGGTTCGCCAAGCGAGGGCGAGGCCCATGGTATTGGCGTCGGCGCAACCGGAGACTGGGCTGGGCAAGACGGAAAGCTTGCCATTTTCCTGAACGGCGGTTGGTCATTTCTGACCGCTGGCTCGGGCTGGCAGGGCTGGTCGGAGGCTGGGGGCACACGAGTCCAGTATGATGGTGTGGATTGGATCGAGGGGGCCGGGGCGCTGTCGGCCAGTGGCGCAGGGTTCGTTCATCGCACGATCGAAGTTGATCACGCTGTGGCGGCAGGTGCGACATCGTCGATCGGAGGGGGCTTGCCCGCCAATACCATTGTCTATGGCGTGACGGGCCGGGTTCTCAGCACCATCGGTGGCGCAGCATCCATGGAGATCGGCGTCTCGGGGTCCAGTAACCGCTATGGCAGCGGCATCGGGCTTGGTGCCGGGGCCTGGGCGCGAGGGATCACCGGATCGCCCTTGGCATATTACAGTGCGACCGACTTGGTACTGACTGCAACAGGCGGTTCTTTTGATGGTTCGGGCGTTTTTCGCGTGGCGGTACATGTGGCCGAACTGACCTTGCCGCGCGCTTGACCGCGACTATCCCGACGCACAGGTCACGCAGGTTGCAAGTGTCGGATCAAGATCGAGCCGGGCTTTCGGGACCGGCTCACCGCAATCCTGGCACCAACCAAATTCATCCTCGTCGATCCTTTTCAAGGCCGCTGCAATCCGCGATGCTCGAGCAGCGCGCCGGCGCGTGGTTGCCTGGGCCATGGCTTGACGCTGCATGGCGTCCATCCGACTGAGACGCCCAACCGCTTGTTGATCCAGAGTCACGGTTGCGCGGTCTCGAACGCCCGCTTCATCTTCCGAGACCAGATCGGCTTGCTCGGCCAGCAATGTCCGCCGAAACATGTCGATGTCGTGATCGCTAAGCACCAGTTTTTTCCAAATTCGGCCTTTTCACTTGGGTTCCTGCCTTTATCTATCCTAAATTGGACGGATCAAGGAAGGAACAGGCGTATGGCCAAGCAAAACCCAAGCGTTGCACCCCTGGACCCGGTTTGGGACCGTATCAAGGAAGATGCGCTGCAGGCGATTGAAGCCGAACCGCTGATCGGCGGAATGGTTCATGGCACGGTCCTGCACCATCCAAACCTGGAAAGCGCTTTGGGCTATCGTTTTGCGTTCAAGCTGTCGTCGCCAGAGATGGATGCGCAGATCCTACGGGAAATCGCGGAAGAAGCCTATGGAGCGGATTCAACCCTGGGTGAGGCGGCGCGCGCGGACCTTGTGGCGATTTACGAGCGCGATCCAGCCTGCCACCGTCTAATGCAACCCCTTCTATTCTTTAAAGGTTTCCAGGCTGTTCAGGCCTATCGAATTGCCCACTGGCTGTGGAATCAGGATCGCAAGGATCTTGCGTATTTCATTCAGATGCGGGTTTCGGAAATTTTTGGCGTCGACATCCATCCCAATGCACGGATCGGCAAAGGGTTGATGATCGACCACGCCCATTCGGTCGTGGTTGGTGAAACTGCCGTCGTGGGGGACAACGTGTCGATGCTGCATTCGGTGACCTTGGGTGGCACCGGCAAGGAAGACGATGACCGTCACCCCAAGATCGGCGACGGCGTGTTGATCGGGGCTGGAGCCAAGGTGCTGGGCAACATCAAGGTCGGCAATTGCAGTCGGATTGCGGCCGGTTCCGTGGTTTTGCAAGAGGTGCCCGCCTGTAAGACGGTTGCCGGGGTTCCCGCACGGATAATGGGCGAAGCCGGGTGCGACCAGCCTGCTTTGTCGATGGATCAGCGCTTGAACGGCATCGTCGACAGCTAGGAAAATCCAGAACGAATTGCCGGTTGGGGACTGCGCTGCAGACCCCTTTCCCAAGTTTTTGCCCGACCGCAAAGACTTCTTAGGCGTCGGCTTTTTTCTGCTAGGGTTGCCCTATTGGGAAACTCAAGAGGGTTGAAATGAGCATTCGTCAAACAAATGGGCGTGGGCGACGCTATGATAGCGTGCTGGACACAGTGGGCGATACGCCGACGATCCGGGTGAATAACATCGCCCCGGATAACGTCTCGGTCTACGTCAAATTCGAGGCATTTAATCCAGCGGGTTCGGTCAAGGATCGATTGGCGTTGAACATCATTGAAGCCGCCGAGCGCGACGGGCGCTTGAAACCCGGCCAGACCGTGGTCGAGGCGACCAGCGGCAACACGGGCATCGGGCTTGCCATGGTCTGCGCGGCCAAGGGCTATCCGCTGGTGGTCACAATGGCCGACAGTTTCTCGGTCGAACGGCGCAAACTGATGCGGTTCCTGGGCGCGAAAGTCGTATTGACGCCGCGTGCGCAAAAGGGCTTTGGCATGTACCAGAAGGCCAAGGAACTGTGCGAAGCGAATGGTTGGTTCCTGGCCAGCCAGTTTGAAACGCCTGACAACGCGGATATTCACGAAAACACAACGGCGCGCGAAATCATGGGCGATTTCGATGGCGAAAGGTTGGATTACTTCGTGACCGGTTATGGTACGGGTGGAACGGTATCGGGTGTCAGCCGCGTCCTGCGGGCAGAACGTCCTGAGACCAAGATCATCCTGACCGAGCCGGCAAATGCGGCCATCGTGTCTTCCGGTTATGTGAATACCCGCAACGATGACAACCAACCGACCGAAAGCCACCCCAGTTTCGAGCCGCACCCGGTCCAGGGGTGGACGCCGGACTTTATCCCGTGGGTTCTGCAAGAGACGCTGGACAAAGGCAACTATGACGACCTGATGCCCGTGCCCGGACCTGAAGGGATCGCCTGGTCAAAGCGCCTTGCCGCCGAGGAAGGGATTTTCACTGGTATCTCAGGCGGTTCCACCTTTGCCGTGGCCATGAAAGTGGCTGAAACGGCGCCGGACGGATCAGTCATTCTGTGCATGCTGCCGGACACTGGCGAACGCTATCTGACGACACCGCTTTTCGATGGTGTGAACGAGGGTATGGACGACGAAGAAGTGGCGTTGTCCCAGTCGACACCGGGATACCAAATGTAAACCACGTCCTCAGGTCTTGCTGCCAAAGGGCCGGTCGATCACCGACAGATCGACCAGGTTCCAGGTCAGATCGCGGTTGCGATAAAGCCGCTTGCCCAGGCGCGGGTAATCCGAAACATCGTGGTCCTTGCGTTGCGTGACAGCAATGCAGCGCAGGGGCCCATCGCCAGTGTTTTTCAGCGAATGGGCAAGACCGCCCTTACGGCAGCCCACGAAATCGCCGGGGCCGATTTCGCGACTTTCAGACCCGATGCGCGCGGTTCCCGTACCTTCGATCACATAGATGCATTCTTCTTCGTGGTAATGCTTGTGGTGTTCGGTGCTTTCTTCGCCCGGCGCAACCTCGACCAGGCTGACACCGATTTCGTGCATACCAGTGGCTTGCCCCAGTGCTTTTTCCACTCGGCATGCGCCATCATTCAAAAAGTGCGTTCGCAACTGTCCAGGCATCTCCGCAATCTCGCTGGCGGTGATGATATAGGTGTCCTGGGTCATAAAGCCTCCCGTTTGTGGGTCTCACTTGGCGAAGCCCTACACAACAGGGGTGACGATTGGGTTAAGCCGCGCCGTCGATCAACTGGTCATAAGCCTCCAGCGCCTTGACCCCGTACATATAGGCCGGACCACCGCCCATCATGATCGCCACCGAGACCGTGTCGGCCACATCGTCCCGGCTGGCCCCGGCGCGGGCGGCGGCCTGGACGTGAAAGCCGATGCAGTCGACGCATTGCTTGGCGATCCCGATGCCCAGGGCCACCAGCTCCTTTTCCCTGACCGACATCGCCCCTTCGCCCATGGCGGCCTTGTGCATCGCCTTGAACCCGTTCCCCGCCTCGGGGCGTGCCTTGCGAAAGGCGTTCAGGTTGTTGCTTGTATCCTCAAGATGGTTTTTCCAGTCCATGGCTCCGGCCTTTTTGTCATGTGTCGCCGGTTACTTGGCCCATGCCGGGGGAGGTGTCCTTGCGCCAGATCAATGGCGATTTTCAAGGCACGGAACCAAGCCCGAAGGGTGCCGTGCCATCGCCGGACCGGCCCGCGGTCTGGCGATGTGGTGCCGCCAGCGCTTGGCTCAGGCAAACAATGTGTCCTGGCAGCAATTAAGCTCACAGCGGATCGGGCGGATCGCCAGCCCCCGGTCCGCCGACGGAAGGGCTTGTTGCCATGGAGTTGAAGCCGTCCTTTGCTGTGCATGGAGCAAACTTCAGCGCCGAACGGATTGTTGACCGCTATGCAGACAGACCTGACGTTCGACAATATTTTCCGATGACATGTTCCGGCCCAAAGGAGACATCCATCCATCGAGCTACCGCTGTGTTGCATCCGTCGCAGAGCGATCTTCGGTCGGACCCCCGACAATCTAAGCAACGCCCGAGATTACTCGGCCAGATGGCAAGCGACTAAACTTTGTCCGACTTGGCGGCTGATGGGGCGTTCAGCGCTGCAGATGTCGGTGGCGATCGGGCAGCGCGGATGGAAGGCGCAACCTCTTGGGGGATCGATTGGGTCCGGGATTTCTCCCTTGGGTGGCTCGACTTCGCGTCCGAATGCATCCATCCGCGGGGCAGCATCGAGAAGCATCTTCGTATAGGGGTGTTTGGGCGTCTCGAACAGCGTGGCCGCGTCAGCCTCTTCGACAAGGCGCCCAAGGTAAAGCACACCGATCCGGTCGGCCATGTGACGCACCACCATCAGGTCGTGGGTTATAAGCAGGTACGTCAGGCCAAGCTCGGCCTTGAGGTCGCTCATCAAGTTCAACACCTGCGCCTGAACCGAGACGTCCAAAGCCGACGTCGGTTCGTCGCATACGATCAGGCGCGGTTCGGACGCCAATGCGCGTGCAATGCAAATGCGTTGACGCTGACCGCCTGAGAACTCATGAGGGTACTTGCCCGCATCAGTTGGGTGCAGCCCAACCTGCTGTAGCAATTTCTCGGCCATCCCTTCGGTCGCACCACCCTGCGCCGCAACCGGCTCTTCGATAATGTCGCGTACGCGCCAGCGCGGATTGAGCGAGGCATAGGGGTCCTGAAAAATCATCTGGATGTTCGAGCGTACCTTGCGCACCTTTTCGGGGTCGCTTTCCGTGGCAAGATTTACGCCTTCGACTTCGACATCGCCAGAGGTTGGCCGAAGCAAACCCACAAGCATGCGGCCAATGGTCGATTTGCCCGAACCGCTTTCACCAACCAGCGCATAGGTCGTCTTTTCCTCGATCTGAAAGTCAACCTCGGACACAGCGGTCAATAGCGCCCTTCCGCGCCGCTCGAGAATGCGGTTAAGCAAAGGTTTCGAGACATCGAAGACCCGGGTCAGTCCTCTGACGATTACATGTGCGCTCATTCTGCGGCCTCTGCTAACAGAGGAAACCAACAAGCCGCTCGGTCGCCTTCAATCTTTGGCCATGGCGCAGCTTTGCATTTGGCCTCGGCATATGTACATCGTGGATGAAATGCACAGCCTTCTGGCAAGGCCGTCAGCCGCGGCATGGAGCCGGGAATCTGATGCAGGCGCGCATTGCCCTGAGACGCAAGCGGCGTTGAGGCCATAAGCCCGTGGGTATAGGGATGCTCGGGCCGAGTCAGAACGTCGCGCACGGTTCCCACTTCTGCCAGCCGTCCCGCATACATGACCGCCACACGGTCGGCGGTCTCGGCAATGACGCCCATGTCATGGGTAATCAGCATAACGGCGGTGCCCTTCTCACGACAAAGACGTTTCAGGAGGGCGATGATCTGCGCCTGAACCGACACGTCCAAGGCCGTCGTCGGCTCGTCAGCGATAACAAGGCTCGGCTCGGCACAAAGGGCAAGTGCGATCACCACCCGCTGTCGCATGCCGCCCGAGAACTCGTGCGGATAGCTGTCAATCCGCTCGGCCGCGCCGGGAATGCCCACTTCTTCCAGCGCAGCGATGGCGCGGTCCTCGGCCTCACGGCGGTCAATCGGTAGATGCGTCAGGATCGTTTCAATGATTTGATCACCGATGGTCAGCAGCGGATTCAGCGAGGTCAGCGGGTCCTGAAAGACCATGCCGATCTCCTTGCCTCGCAGGCGCCGCATGGCCTCGCCGGTCAACTGATCGATGCGCTTGCCATTCAGATGAATCTCGCCGCCCGAGATATGCGCAGGCGGATTCAAAAGCCCGATCACCGCATTGCCGGCCATTGATTTACCTGCACCGCTTTCACCGACAACACCAAGGATTTCACCTTTAACGATATCGTAAGAGACGCCATCGACCGGTTTCACGACGCCGGCACGGGTCGGAATTGAAACCGAGAGATTGCGAATGGAAAGGACGGGGGTGGTCATCGCAACCTCGGATTCAGTGCATCGCGCAGCCAGTCACCCAGCAAGTTCACAGACAAGGCCAGGACCAGAAGCGTGCAGGCGGGGAACAAAAGGATCCACCATTCGCCCGAGAACAAAAACCCCTGTCCAATCCGGATCAGAGTGCCCAGCGAGGGCTGTGTCGGAGGTGCGCCCACACCAAGGAACGAAAGCGTGGCCTCGGCAATGATCGCCAGCGCCAGCGAAATCGTCGCAATCACCAGCACCGGCGACAGCACATTAGGCAGGATGTGTTTCATCATGATCGCCCAAGGTCGGCGTCCAATCAGGCGCGCGGCCGCGACATAATCCTTGTTTCTCTCGACCAGCGTTGCCCCCCGGACGACGCGGGCAAACTGCACCCAGTCCGACAGACCGATTGCCAGGATCAGAACCCAGATCGCCATCTGGTCGCGATACTCAATCGGCGTAAAGCCCTTGGCCACGCCGAAAATCAGCATCGCCACAAGGATCGACGGGAAGGTCAGCTGCACGTCCGCGACACGCATGATGATGGTCTCGGTCCAGCCGCCGAAATAGCCCGATATCAGGCCCAGGGCGATGCCAAGGATCATCGCGAACATCACGGCAGCAACGCCCACAAACAATGATATGCGCATGCCATAAAGGATTGTCGAAAACACATCCCGTCCCTGGTCGTCCGTGCCCAACAGGAAGCTTTCTTGCGTGAAGGCGTTTGGCTCCATCGGCGGTGTGAAACCGTTCATCAGGTTCAGGCTGGCCGGATCGAACGGGTTCGTTGGTGCAATCAACGGCGCGAAGACGGCCGAGAGAACAAGCAGAGAAACCACCGCGAAAGAGACAATCGCCACGGGCGAGCTTTTGAACGCAAAAAAGAAATCGCTTTCGCGGAATCTCTGCCACCGGGTTTTGTCGGCGGCTTTGGTGCTGATGGATGTGTCGGCCATCAGTGCGCTCCTGCCCGGTCAGCACGAAGCCGTGGATCGATGAAGACATACAGGATGTCGACGATCAAGTTGATGCCCACGAACATGACGGAAATCAGCATCAGATAGGCTGCCATCACCGGGATATCTACGAACTGGATCGCGTTGATGAACAAAAGCCCGACACCCGGCCACTGGAAAACTGTTTCAGTGATGATGGCGAAAGCAATAATCGCGCCCAGCTGCAAGCCGATCACTGTGACGACGGGGACCATAGTATTTTTTAGCGCATGTCTGAAATTCACCACCCGGTCCTTCAATCCCCGCGCACGGGCGAAACGAATATAGTCCTGACGCAGCACTTCCAGCATTTCCGAGCGAACCAGCCGCATGATCAATGTCATCTGGTAAAGTCCAAGCGTGATGGCCGGTAGGATCAACGCCTTCAAGCCGCTGGCGGTAAGAAATCCGGTCGTCCACCAAGTGCCAATCGCGACGGTTTCGCCACGGCCAAACGAGGGCAGCCAGCCAAGCTCAACCGAGAAGAGATAAATCAAAAGGATACCGATCAGGAACGTCGGCAGAGACACACCGATCAGTGAGGCCGCCATAACCGCGTTGGCCGTCACACCATCGCGCCGAATGGCAGTGAAAACCCCAAGTGCAATGCCCAGAAGAATTGCGAAGACGCCTGAAACCGCGGCCAGCTCCAGTGTCGCCGGTGCGCGTTCCATTATGATATCCGAAACCGGGCGACCTTGGCGGTAGCTCACACCGAAATTGCCCTGCACCGCGTTTTCAAGGAACTTGTAGTACTGCACTGGAAAGGGCTGATCTAGCCCCAGTTGTCCACGCAGCCGTTCGACATCTTCGATGGTGCGTTCTTGTCCCAGCATGTTGTCGATCGGATCACCCACGAAGCGAAACATGGAAAACGCGACCAACCCGACGATCAGCAAGACGAGAGCCGACTGTCCAATCCTTCTTATGACGAATGCCAGCATCTACGCCCCCTTCGGGGCGCAGAATTTCTGCGGCATTCGCCATGATTTCACCGCAGACATCGCTTCCAATGTGCGTGTTGGCACGATCAGTTCACCGTCACCCAGCGAAGGATAAAGAAATTGTCCGGCCGTTGTGTCAGGTCGATATTACTGCGCGTGCCCCAGACCAGCGGCTGAACGTAAAGCGGCACATAGGCGACTTCATCCTGATAGAGTCCGGTAACCTCGTCGATCAGAGCCTGTCGTTTCGCCGGATCGATCTCGGAAAGGATCGAGGGAAGCGCCTCGTCCAGCCGTGCGTTCGAATAACCACCGAAATTCCACGATCCCAATTTCTTTTCTGCGTTCGGGGTCGAGGCCAGGAACCGCAGCGGGTGTTCATGATCCAAGGATCCACCGGGCGACCAGCCAAGCAGATACATATCGAAGTTATCCGCACGCAACTCGGGCCAATAGTTCGACACCGGCATGGCATCCAGTTCAACGTCAATCCCGATTTGTGCCAGCATGGCCGTGATGGCCTGGCAAACCGCTTCGTCGTTGGGATAGCGGTCATTCGGGCATTTCAGACCGAACCCAAATCCGTCGGCATAACCGGCGTCGGCCATAAGCGCCTTGGCCCCCGCCAGATCAAAGGCCGGACGGTCAGCGTTGGTCTCCGAGAACCCGCTCAGCGCAGGGGTTACCAATTGGCTGGCAGGTTGCGCCGAGCCGCGCCAGATCGTTTGCAGGATCGCGTCCACGTTGATCGCCTTGGCCACCGCTTCGCGAACGCGCACGTCCTGAAACGGGTTCGGATCACCGGCGTTTGCCCCGTACTTCAACGTGTCCGCTTCGTGGCTGAATCCCAGCATGATCGTCCGCGTCTCGATCCCCCTGATGACGTTCACGTTAGGATCGGCGTCAAGACGCGCGGCGTCCTGAATGGGCACCGGTTCGACGAAATCGATATCGCCGGACAAAAGCGCCGCTACGGCCGTCGCGGGGTTCTGTATCGGCGTGAATGTGGCCTTGGTAATGTTGTGTTCGGCCTCGTCCCACCAATTCGCATTCGGAGAAAGCACAGTCGTCAGCCCCGGCTGACGCTCTTCAAGCTTGAAGGCTCCGGTCCCATTTGCGTTAAGCGTCGCAAAGTTCCCGCTTTCCTTGTCTGGGCGGGCTGCGTTGTTCGCTTCGGCCCAACCTCGATCCATCATCATCCAGTTCGCGATCGATGCCGGGAATAGTGGATTCGGGGCGTTGGTATAGAATTCGACAGTATAATCATCGACCACGCGCACTTCGGTGACGGGCGAAAACCAACTGCGCACGTCGGAACTTTCGTCTGACGCACGCTCATAGGAAAAAAGCACATCATCGGCGTCAAACGCAGCGCCATCATGAAAGGTCACGCCCTGCCGAAGGTTGAATCTCCAGCCGTCGCCTTGTCCTATCGGCTCCCAGCTTTCAGCCAGCGAAGGTTCGATTTTCATGTCTTTGGGCATGCGAACCAGACCGTCATAGACGTTGTTCAAAAAGCCAAGGACCGGCGCCGAACTGACCGCATGCGGATCCATTGTCTGGGGGTCGGTCTTGCCGGCCCAGGTGAACTCCTTGGCGGCGGCAGGCAATGCGAGCGTTGCGCTCGCGGCCAAGACGTATGTAATTCTAAGCATTCATTATCTCCCCAGTAGTTTTTTTAGACTAACACAGAACAGCACCGCGACCATCGACTGTTCAACTTGATGGCCGAATAAGGGCGACCCTTTTCAACAGGATCGCCCATTTGTCAGTTCAGCGCGATCAATTCATGGTGATGTACTTCACCTTGGGCTGATCTTCAGGATCGACCTCGATTCCGACGCCATCGGCCATGCCCCAATTCAGGACCTGGTGATGGATCGGGACATATAGCGCTTCATCCTGAACGACGCGCCAGATCGACGCGATGTCCGCATTGCGGGCTTCCAGATCGGTATTCGACGCCAGCGACTTGATCTTGGCATCCACGTCATCGTTGTCAAAGCCTGTGCCGTTCCAAGTGCCAATGTCGCTTTCACGGCCGTGGACGAGGAAGTTGAAGATGTATTCCGAATCGTAGGTCGGAACACCCCAGCCCAGCATGTAGAAGTCTGTTTTCCCGTCAGTGATTTTTGGGAAGTGCTGCGCCTTCGGGATAGCATCAAGGTTCACCGTAATCCCGATCTGACCCAGCATACCAACGGCGGCCTGACAGATCGCCTCATCATTGATGTAGCGGTCATTTGGGCAATCCAGCCGGATCGAGAAACCGTCACCATAGCCTGCTTCGGCCATCAGTGCCTTTGCACCGGCAACGTCGGTCGAGCTTTCGCCATCCATTTCAGCCGTCCAACCATTGACGAAGGGCGGCGCAATCATTCCGGCCGGTTCCGATTGGCCGCGCATGACGACCTGTTGGATCGCGTCACGATTGATCGCCATCGACATGGCCTTGCGGACACGCACGTCCGCCAGTGGGTTCTTGCCGTCGACATTGTCCGCTTCCAGATCATCTGCACCCTGGTTCATGCCAAAGAAGATCACCCGGTTCTGCGGTGCTTTCTTCACCACCAGACCGTCCGCGCTGTCAACGCGCGCAAGGTCTTGTACGGGCATATCCTGCAGGAAATTCACTTCCCCGGACAAAAGTGCTGCAACCCGCGTCGCGGCGTTCTGGATGGGTGTATAAACGATCTCGGTGACTTCCATGGGAAACTGATCGCGTCCCCAATAGTTGTCATTGCGCGCCATGACCGTTTTCACATCAGGTTCGCGGCTGACCAGTTGATAAGGGCCGGTGCCATTGGTGTTCGTCGTCGCAAAGGTGATCTCGCCACCTTCGAAGTCCTGCACATTCACAGTGTTGTTGGCCTCGGTCCAACCTTTGTCCATGATGAAAAGATTGGTCAAATTAGACGGCAGGATCGGGTTCGGTCCGTCTGTCACAATTTCGATCGTGTGATCATCTACGGCCCGCACTTCGGTGATCGAGCCGATCAGCTCTTTCATGTCCGAGTTAGGCTGTTTCGCGCGATTGAAGCTGAAGACAACATCTTCGGCAGTGAACTCGGCACCATCATGGAATGTCACGCCCTGACGCAGGTTGAACACCCAGACATTGGGATCGCTTGCACTTGGCCCCCAATCGGTGGCCAGGGCTGCCTCGAAAGCACCTGTTGTATCACGAATAACCAGAGGTTCGTACATCTGGTGACGAATGGTGTGGCTTGGCCCTTCGTTCTGCGAATGAGGATCAAGCGTCAAGGCATCGCCGGCACGCGCCCAGCGAAGAGTTTCGGCACTGCCCGGAACCGCGATCATCGCCGCGGTGGCTGCGAAAATGGCTTTCGTTGCGAAGCTCATGATAACTCCCTGTTTTTCTGTTTCGATGGATGAGTGTCCGCCGAAAATCCAATTTCCACAAGTCGGATGATTTTAGGGACTGTCTGCAAATGACTGCGCACGACGAGTAGGGACCGTTGCAATCATCTAGGGCAAGTTCCGGGATCTTGGTGTTTTCCGAAGTTAATCATCGATTTGAGCGAGCACAGATTCTCGCCATGCAGGTTTCGTTTCTTCAATCTTGCACCTGCTGCCAAGGTCTACTTTCGACCCTTATTGAAGAATGCTGAGCTGATCCACAAGGCCGCCTAAGGGCTCGGAACCGACTCCACTACACCCTTTCGCCAAGCCACTCCCCCTAAACCCCCCAAATATGCTATACTCCCCCGGTCAAAGCTGGGGAGGGAGCAATGGCACTTTATGACAAGATGGCGAAAGCCATGGCCGACAAGGACATCGACGCCTACACCGGGCTGATGAGCGACGACTATCAGTTCGTGCGTCATCAAAGCGGCGAAACCCTGAGCAAAAGCCAGATGACCGACATGGTCCGCGCCATGATGGCGACGGGGCAATGGTCGGTCTCGGATCAGCGCTGCATCTATGAAAACGACGATATCGTCGTTGCGCATTCGGTGATGAGCTTTCCCGACGGCAGCCGCGAGGCGGTCATGTCCGTCAGCACTGTCAGGGACGGCAAGGTGACAAAGACCGAGACGGGGGCGACCCCGCTCAAGTAACCCGCGTCACTTCTTGGCGCCCGCGACCGGGAACACCAGGTCGTCGATCTCGGCAATTGCCCAGGGCAGGCCGACGTGCCGAAAGATACGCTTGTCCTGGTCGGGATAGTCCGCCACGTCGTGATCGGACCGCTGACCCATGACGAGGCACCGCAGAACCTCGGTTCCGGTGTTCTCGATCGTGTGCGCCTCGCCACCCGCGCGGTAGCCCAGGAAATCGCCCGTCTTTACCGGCAGGCGGTCGTCCCCGATCCGCGCCGTGCCGCTGCCCGCAAGGATAAGCACCGCCTCATCCTCATGATAATGCTTGTGAAACTCGGTCGTCTCACAGCCCGGCTCAACCTCGATGATGTGAATGCCCAGCTTGGTCAGACCTGCCAGATCGCCGAGTGACTTGTTGATGCGTTTGGCATTGGGGTTCAGAAAATGCGTTTTCTGCAACCCCTCCATTGCCGCGATGTCCTCGGCGGTGACCAGATAGGTGTCGTCGGACATGGGCCTTCCTTTCAAACGATCCAAAACAGAACGCCCCCGCGAACGGGGGCGCCTGGATCATTCTAGGTGAGACCTGTTGGCTTGCAAAGCTCAGCGGGTCAGACCGTGCTTTGGTCGCAGTTGTAGCTGCGCTGACCGTCCGTCAAACGTCCCACACGCAGCGAGGTATCCTGCCACACGACGCCGCCCGCGGCATAGGTGCCGGGCTGACCCGTCGGCAAAAGGGTTTCGGTGCGGCCGTCGTCAAACAGGATCGTCACCGCCTCGCCTTCATAGGTCAGAGCGAAGTCGGGGCCGTTGGGGCAGAAGAACGCCTTGGTGGTCGAGCCACCGCAGGCGGTCAGAGCCGCCAGCGGCAACAGGATCAAAAACCGCCTCACGCCAGCATCCCCATCGGGTTTTCAAGGTTATCCTTGATTGCGGTCAGAAGTTCCGCGCCAAGCGCTCCGTCAATCACCCGGTGGTCGACCGAAAGCGTCACGCTCATGACCGTGGCAACCTCGATCTCGCCCTCGTCGTTGACGACGGGCTTCTTGGCGCCCGCACCAACCGCAAGGATCGCGCCATGCGGCGGGTTGATCACGGCGTCAAAGTTGTCGATGCCGAACATGCCGAGGTTGGAAATCGCGAAACTGCCACCCTGGTATTCCTCTGGTGACAACTTCCGATCCCGCGCCCGCGCCGCCAGATCCTTCATCTGGGTCGAAAGCGCCGACAAGGACCGCTGATCCGCATCGCGCAGAACCGGCGTGAACAGCCCGCCGTCGATGGCGACCGCAACGGCCACGTCAGACGGCTTGAGCTTCAGCACCCGGTCACCGGCCCAGACAGCATTCGCGTCCGGCACCTGTTGCAGCGCCAGCGCGCAGGCCTTGATGATGAAGTCGTTGACCGACAACTTCACGCCGCGCGCCTCAAGCTGCTTGTTCAGCGTACCACGGAATTTCAACAGCGCGTCCAGCTTGATATCCCGGCGCAGGTAGAAATGCGGGATGGTCTGCTTGGCCTCGGTCAGACGGGCGGCAATGGTCTTGCGCATCCCGTCCAGCTTGACCTCTTCGTACTCGCGGCCCTGGTACATCGCGATGACCTGATCGGTCCCCGGACCCGCAGGCGCCGCCGCCGCAGCAGCAGGAGCCGCTGCCGCCGGAGCAGCCGCAGGCTTGGCACCGGGGTGAGCATTCTCGACGTCCGCCTTCACGATCCGGCCCTTGGGACCGGACCCCTTGATCTGGCTCAGGTCCAGACCCCTGTCTTTGGCAATCCGCCGGGCAAGGGGCGAGGCAAAGATACGGCTTCCATCCGAAGTCTCGGGCGCAGCAGGCGCCGGGGCAGGGGCCGCAGCCTCGGCCTTGGGCGTCTCGGCAGGAGCCTCGGCAGGGGCCGCCGCCGGAGCGGAGGACACCTCACCGATATCGTCGGCGCTTTCCCCGTCTTCCAAGAGCACGGCAATCGGCGTGTTGACCTTCACCGCTTCCGTGCCTTCGGCAACGAGGAGTTTCCCGACGACACCTTCGTCAACGGCTTCGAATTCCATCGTCGCCTTGTCGGTCTCGATCTCGGCCAAGAGATCACCCGAGGACACCGTGTCCCCTTCCTTGACCAGCCATTTCGCCAGCGTCCCTTCCTCCATCGTGGGAGACAGGGCGGGCATCAGTACTTCTGTGGGCATCGCGTCTCTCCCCCTTTAGCGATAGGTGACGGCCTTGACGGCGTCCATGACTTCCTTGGTGCTTGTCAGCGCCAGTTTTTCCAGATTGGCCGCGTAGGGCATGGGCACATCCTTGCCTGTGCAGGCCAGAACCGGCGCGTCGAGGTAATCGAACGCCTCGCGCATGATCTCGGCCCCCACATGGTCGGACATGCTGGCAACCGGCCAGCCTTCCTCGACCGTCACACAGCGGTTGGTTTTCTTGACCGACTGAATGACTGTCGGCATGTCCAGAGGGCGCAGACTGCGCAGATCGATAACCTCGGCAGAGATGCCTTCCTTGGCCAGTTCGTCCGCGGCTTCGAGCGCGTATTTCATGCCGATGCCCCAGGAAACGAGGGTCACGTCCGACCCCTCGCGCCAGATGCGGGCCTTGCCGAATGGAATGGTGAAATCATCCAGTTTGGGCACATCAAAGCTTTGGCCGTAGAGGATTTCATTTTCCAGGAAAACCACCGGGTTCGGGTCGCGAATGGCGGATTTAAGGAGACCTTTGGCATCCGCTGCCGAATAAGGCATGACAACCTTGAGGCCAGGGATTTGTGCGTACCAAGCCGCATAGTCCTGACTATGCTGCGCGCCAACCCGTGCCGCCGCGCCATTGGCGCCCCGGAACACGATGGGCGACCCCATCTGACCACCAGACATATACAGCGTCTTGGCGGCCGAGTTGATGATGTGGTCGATCGCCTGCATCGCGAAGTTGAAGGTCATGAATTCGACAATCGGCTTCAGGCCGCCCCAGCTTGCGCCAACGCCAATTCCAGTAAAGCCATGTTCAGTGATCGGCGTGTCAACAACCCGGCGGGCACCGAATTCGTCCAGCAATCCTTGGGTGATCTTATAGGCGCCTTGGTATTCGGCCACCTCTTCGCCCATGATGAAAACCGTGTCGTCGGCGCGCATCTCTTCGGCCATGGCGTCGCGGAGCGCCTCGCGGACCGTGGTCGGAACCATCTCGGTGCCTTCGGGGTAATCCGGCTCCAAGGCGCGACTTTCGACCGGGGCCGCAGGTACGGCGGCAGGAGCAGCATCGACAGCGGCTTCAACCGGAGCAGGGGCAGGGGCCGCGGCGGGGGCCGGAGCAGCAATGTCGTCGGCGCTCTCGCCCTCTTCGATCAGAACGGCAATCGGGGTGTTCACCTTGACGGCCTCTGTCCCCTCGGCAATCAGAAGCTTGCCCATGATGCCTTCGTCGACGGCTTCGAACTCCATCGTGGCCTTGTCGGTTTCAATCTCGGCGATGATATCGCCCGAAGAGACCGTGTCGCCTTCTTTGACCAGCCATTTGGCAAGGGTGCCTTCCTCCATGGTCGGTGACAGGGCGGGCATCAAAATTTCGGTAGCCATGATCTTAATCCTCCCTCACACGTCCACAGTGATGTCTGTCCAAAGCTCGCTCAGCGCGGGCTCGGGGCTTTCTTTCGAGAACTCGGCCGCCTCGTTGACGATGTCCTTGATCTCTTTGTCGATCGCCTTCAGCTCTTCTTCCGTGGTGTCGCCACCCAAAAGTTTCTTGCGTACGGCTTCGATCGCGTCGCGCTCTTCGCGGATTTTCTGAACCTCGTCGCGGGTCCGGTACTTGGCCGGATCCGACATCGAATGGCCGCGATAGCGATAGGTCATGACCTCAAGGATATAGGGGCCCTTGCCTGAACGGCAGTGTTCGATCGCCTTCTCGCCAGCCGCTTTAACCGCCAGCACGTCCATGCCATCGACTTCCTCGCCGGGGATGCCATAGGCCGCGCCGCGTTCCCACAGGGACGGAGACTTGGTCGACCGTTTGATGCTGGTGCCCATGGCGTACTGGTTGTTCTCGATCACGAAGACGACCGGAAGGTCCCAAAGTTCAGCCATGTTATAGGTCTCGTAGACCTGGCCCTGGTTGGCCGCGCCGTCACCGAAATACACGAAGGTCACGTTGTCGTTGCCCTTGTACTTGTCGGCGAAAGCCAGACCGGCACCAAGCGGCACGTTCGCGCCCACGATGCCATGGCCGCCATAGAAATGCTTCTCTTTCGAGAACATGTGCATCGAGCCGCCTTTCCCGCGTGAGAACCCACCCTCGCGGCCTGTCAGCTCGGCCATGACGCCTTTGGCATCCATCCCGCAGGCCAGCATGTGGCCGTGATCGCGATAGGTGGTCAGGCGTTTGTCGCCTTCCTTGGTCAGCGCCTCGAGACCGACAACGACAGCCTCTTGTCCGATGTAGAGATGGCAGAAACCGCCGATCAGACCCATGCCATACAACTGACCCGCTTTCTCTTCAAAGCGGCGGATCAACAGCATGTCGCGATAATACTGAAGAAGTTCTTCCTTCGGGGCGTTCGACTTGCGCGTTGCGCGAGTCGCCTTTTTGGCGGCCATCAGCACTTTCCTCCCTATGTCCCAACGAATAGTTTAACGTTGAACTATCTCATACATCATAGCGCATGGGTTTGCATATACAAAGAATTTCAGTTCTGCCATGCGTGAGGCGCAAGGCTGGCGCCTTGGTTCTGGCTCTGCTTTCCCCTGCCGGAGGCCGGCGACGCATGGGAGTTTCACCTCCAAGGCTGTCTCAGTTCTGAGACAGTTTTCTCGATTGTTTCGCAGGGAACGCTTGGTGAGCATCCATAAGTCATGCGACATATATAGCGGGAGGAGCGTCATTACTGTGACAATGCATCATGCCGATAAGGTGTTGGCGACCGTTGAATCGAAACGGTCAGCGGCCCGCAGCCGGATCGCCGCCTCGTGGCGCCGGTCCGTTGAACGCCACGGGCTCGACCCCGCGGCGCTGCGCCGTCACGACGTGGCCACCGAAAGCGAACTGAACCTCAGCCGCGAAGGCTCCGAGCGCCTGATGCGCGTCGCCGCCTCGCGCCTTGACGAGCTTTTCACACTTGTCGGTTCGTCGGGATGCACCGTTGTTCTGACCGATACCGACGGCATGATTCTCGACCAGCGCAGCAACCTGGCCGACGAAGACAACTTCACCGAATGGGGGCTTTTGCCCGGCGCCAACTGGTCCGAACGGGCCGAGGGCACCAACGGCATCGGCACCTGTCTGGCCGAAGAGCGTCGCGTCATTATCGACCGCGACCAGCACTTCTTTCCCAAGAACATCGCGATGAGCTGCATCGACAGCCCGATCTTCGGCGCCGAGGGCGAACTTATCGGCGCACTTGACGTCTCCTCGGCCCGCGCCGACCAGACCGAAGCCTTTAACAACCTGATCTCGGCCATGGTCGACCAGACCGCCCGCCAGATCGAAACCGAGAACTTCCGCCTGACCTATGCCAGCGAACGCGTGGTCCTGGCGCAAGAGGCCAGCGCCGACCACAGCGCCCTTGTCGCCATCAACTCCGACGACTGCATCGTCGGCGCCACCCGCGCCGCCCGCAAGCTCTTCGGCTGGAAATCAAACGGCACCTTGAAACCCGTCGCCGCCACCGATCTCTTCGCCGCCGACGAGGGCCTGCGCGGGTTCAGCCGCGCCGAAAAGGCCGCCGTGGTCAAGGCCATCACCCGCGCCAACGGCAACATCTCGGTTGCCGCCAAGGCCCTCGGCGTAGGCCGCGCGACACTCTACCGGCGGATGAACAAGCTGGGCCTGACCCGCAGCGGGTCCTTCTGATCCCGAAACCCGGCCCAAGTGTCTCAGCTCTGGGACACTATTTAAATCCAACAGCTTAGCCCCACTATTCCGACTCAGGTTCCTGCGCCAAGACAGAGATGTCATCGCGTAAACGAGGAGGATTACCATGAACGAGATGTCTCAAACCCTGAACGTCTTCAACTCGCCGTTCAAACAGAGATACGACAATTTCATCGGCGGCAAATTCGTCGCCCCTGTGAACGGTCGCTACTTCGATAACACCACCCCCGTCACCGGCGCCGTCATCAACCAGATCGCCCGTTCGGATGCCTCCGACGTCGAACTGGCGCTGGATGCCGCCCATGCCGCCAAGGACGGTTGGGCTCGCACCTCGGTCACCGAGCGCGCCAACGCGCTGTTGAAAATCGCCGACATCATGGAGGCTAATCTCGACCTTCTGGCGACCTGCGAAACCTGGGACAACGGCAAGGCGATCCGCGAAACCAAGGCCGCCGACCTGCCGCTTGCCGTCGACCACTTCCGCTACTTTGCCTCCTGCGTTCGCGCGCAAGAAGGCACCATGGGCGAGCTTGACGACGACACCGTCGCCTATCACTTCCACGAACCCCTCGGCGTCGTCGGCCAGATCATCCCCTGGAACTTCCCGCTCCTGATGGCCGCCTGGAAACTCGCGCCCGCGCTCGCCGCCGGCAACGCCGTGGTCATCAAACCGGCCGAACAGACGCCCGCCACGATCATGGTCTGGGCCGAACTCATCGCCGACGTCCTGCCTGCCGGTGTCCTGAACATCGTCAACGGCTTCGGGCTCGAGGCCGGCAAACCGCTGGCCCAGTCCCCCCGCATCGCCAAGATCGCCTTCACCGGCGAGACGACGACGGGACGCCTGATCATGCAGTATGCCACCGAGAACCTGATCCCGGTGACGCTGGAACTGGGCGGCAAGTCCCCCAACGTCTTCCACAAGGACGTGATGCGCGAAGACGACGCCTTCCTCGACAAGGCCATCGAGGGCTTCGTCATGTTCGCCCTGAATCAGGGCGAGGTCTGCACCTGCCCGTCGCGCGCGCTGATTCACGAAGACATCTATGACGCCTTCATCGAACGCGCCATCGCCCGCACCGAAGCGATCATCACCGGCGACCCGCGTGCGGAAACCGCCATGATGGGCGCTCAGGCCTCCTCCGAGCAGAAAGAGAAAATCCTCTCCTACCTCGACATCGGCCGCCAGGAAGGCGCCGAGGTGCTCACAGGCGGCGGCGCGGCGGATTACGGCGGGGAACTCTCGAACGGCCACTACATCCAGCCGACCATCCTGAAAGGCCACAACAAGATGCGTGTCTTCCAGGAGGAGATCTTCGGCCCCGTGGTCTCGGTCACCACCTTCAAGGACGAGGACGAAGCGCTCGATATCGCCAACGACACCCTCTACGGCCTCGGCGCCGGTGTCTGGAGCCGCGACGTCAACACCTGCTACCGCTTCGGCCGCAACATCCAGGCGGGGCGTGTCTGGACCAACTGCTACCACGCCTATCCGGCGCACGCGGCCTTTGGCGGCTATAAGCAGTCCGGCATCGGGCGCGAAACCCACAAGATGATGCTCGACCACTATCAGCAGACCAAGAACATGCTGGTCAGCTACTCCCCCAACAAGCTGGGCTTCTTCTAAAACCTCCCCCAGCCCAGACGTCCCGGCGGCCCACCCTCCGCCGGGACACCAAAGACCACGTTTCACTGGTCAGTAAATATCCCGGGGGCGCGGGGGCAGAGCCCCCGTTTCTCCACCGACAGGAAAGCCCGCCCATGTCCGATATCACTTGCGTCACCGACGCCGACCTGCCCGAGGGCGCAACCCCCGGCACCCGTGTCACCGCCACGACCGAGGCCCGCGCCTTCCTCGCCGAGATCCGCGCCGACCACGGCCCGGTACTCTTTCACCAATCGGGCGGCTGCTGCGACGGCTCCTCGCCCATGTGCTACCCGGCCGACGACTTCCACATCGGCGCCAGTGACATCCGCCTTGGCGAGATCGACGGCACCCCCGTCTACATCTCCGGCCCCCAGTTCGCGGCCTGGAAACACACGCAACTGATCCTCGACGTGGTGCCGGGCAGGGGCGGCATGTTCTCGCTCGACAATGGCCGCGAGAAACGCTTTCTCACACGCTCCCGCCTCCTGACCGACAACGAACTAAAAGCCCTGCCAGCCCAAAAGGCCTGACCGATGTCCTTACTGGTCCCAAAATATCCCGGGGTGAGCGCCGCAAGGCGCGAGGGGCAGCGCCCCTGAAACAAAACGCGTCGCGAGACCGGCGGTCAGTTCAACACAATTTCATCCGACCGGATCAGCCCCAGCACATCGCGGGCTTGCTGGTCCAACAGGTCCAGATCCAGATAGGTATCCGACATGCGCCGCGTCTTGTTCTCCAGCGCGGCAACCTCCTCGGCCAGCCGATCCCGCTCGGCCCTCAGCGTCACCGCCTCGGCCTCGATCTGAACCCGTCGGAACAGCCCGAAATCACCCTGCACGCTCGCGAACATGAAATAGACGCCAAGCGAAAACATCAGCGCGAAATAGGCGACAACGCCAAGTCCCGGTCGTTTGAGTGTGCTCATCACTGCCTCGGTATCGCTCTCTGTCGGAGCGTGTTTCCCGTTTCTGACACGGCGATTCGCCGAAGGGAAGGAAAAAATGTCGCCTCGGCAGAGGCTTGCCCATGGGGGCGAAACTAAAATATGCCGCGAAGATCACTCAATAATCCGGAAGATCAATTTGACCCTCTCGGTCGTTTCGATCGCGCCCGGAATGATCGGTATGCCCTGGTCGTCCAGTATTTCTTCGCTGAGCATCGGTTCTTCCATCATGGGCTCTTCAAGCATCTGCAAGGCCAGCATTTCGCGATCCAGATCCGTAAGCGTTCCATCTGTAATCAGAATTGGTGCCCCCAAGTTGACTTCTGCGGCCTCAGCCAGCAATCGCGCGGTAGATAGTGCGTCTTTGACCGCGTACCGCCGTGCTTCGTCCCGCAAGGCCAGCCTGTCTTCAATTTCGAAATAGGGGCCTCTTAGAGACACCGGCTGATCGCGAGTCACGGTCGCAATTAGCGGCCCAAGGCGTTCCATGTCTCGGACAACAACGGATAGGGATGTGCTGGCAGCATAACCTAGGAATTTTCGGGGACTGGAGTCGAGGTCCCATTCCTCGCCCAATGACACCTTTGTGCTTTCGATGTCTTCATCCGTGACCCCGTAAGATCTGATTTGGTTTAGCAATAAGGTTGTAGCATCTGCCACTTCCGCCATTGCGGCACCAGTTTCGCGCTGGGTGCGCTCGATTCTGAGCGTGATTGTCGCTTTGTCGGGTGGAGCGCTGGCTTTGCCAAAACCGGTCACAACGATTTGGCTGGGAGCTTCTTCTGCAAGAGCGATCAGCGGCAGCGACAGGAAGACGATGAAAAGGGTGATGAACCGCATGGAAATTCCTTGAAATGCAAAAAGGGGGCACGAAATGCCCCCTCACTAAAACCGGAATGTTCCGATTATCAAAGACCGAAATTCAGGTAATCGACGCCTGATAGATCGAGTCGATCGTCCCCGCGATCATCGCGTTGAATTCGTCGTCCGACTGCTGGGCCGACAGGCCCTCGGTCAGGGCGCGGCTGAACGAGGCGATCATGCCCGCGTTTTCGGCCAGCATCCGGTTCGCATCCTCACGGCTATATCCGCCTGACAGTGCCACGACCCGCATGACCTTGGGATGGTTGATCAGCGCGTCATAGAAGTTCGCCTCGCTCGGCAGCGACAGCTTCAGCATCACTTCGCCCGTCGCATCGTCAAGCTGCGCCAACAGCTCATCGCGCAGGATCGCTTCGGCTTCGGCCTTGTCGGCGATGGTGATGTTCACCTCGGGCTCCAGGATCGGCACGAGTCCATGGCCAAGAATCTGGTTCCCGATCGCCACCTGCTGGGCCACGATCGCCTTGATCCCTTCAGGGTTGGCCGCATTGATCACTGAGCGCATCTTGGTGCCAAAGATGCCCTTCGACACGGCGCGTTCCAGCAAGCCGTCGAGGTCACCCATGTCCTTCATCAGCTGCACGCCGTTCTCTTCGGCCTCCAGCCCCTTGTCGCACTTCAGGAACGGCACGACGCCGCGATCTTCCCAAAGATACTGAGCGGCGGGCTTGCCCTCGAACGCGCGGTCCATGGTCATCTCGAACAGGATCGCACCCACGACCTTTTCGCCGGTAAAGGCGGGGGCCTTGACGATCCGCGCGCGCATGCCGTGGATCAGGTCGAACATCTCGGCCTCGGACGAATAGGCGCTCTCCTCGACGCCATAAAGCCGCAGCGCCTTGGGGGTCGAACCACCTGACTGATCCAGTGCCGCGACAAAGCCCTTACCAGAGCGCATCTGTTCCGCTTGAGTTTCCTGAGACATTTCACCCTCGTTCAAATGACGTTTCGGCACCCTCTTAGGGGGGTGGCCCCCGGAGTCAACGCTGGGGGCGCTAACATGGTGCAGAATGTCCCGTCGCAGCGCGGGGTTGCGGACAAACTCGCGAAATCCGTCCGATTGTGCTAGGCTGCACATGTGCGGGTCTGGGGTTCCGCGGTGACCGATCTTGACGATTACGGTCCCTCACAGCGTTCAAGTTGCCGAACTGTTGCTGCAAGACACTCAAAAATAATCGAAATTTCCGGGGAGGGAAGGAAGATGGGTGCATCGACACCAGGGGAACTCCGTGACGTGGTCCGGGGCCAGATCATCGAACCTGCAGACGAAGGCTATGAAGAGGCCCGCAGGGTCCACAATGGCATGATCGACAAACGACCTGCGCTGATCGTGCGGGCGATGAACGCGGGCGACGTGGCGGCGACGATCCGCTATGCGCGCGACGCCGAGGTCGATCTCTCGGTTCGGGGCGGCGGCCATAGCGGGCCGGGCTTTGGCACCAACGACGGGGGCGTGGTGCTGGATCTCGGAGCCATGCGCGGCGCACGCGTCGACCGTGGGGCAGGGACCGTTCGTGCCGAGGGCGGATGCACTTGGGGCGATTTCAATGCCGCCACACACGCCTATGGCATGGCCACAACGGGCGGCGTGATCTCGACCACGGGAATTGCCGGTCTGACGCTTGGGGGCGGCATCGGTTACCTGACGCGGGGCTGCGGCCTGTCTCTCGACAACCTGATCGAGGCGGACGTGGTCACCTCTAACGGCTCGATCCTGGTGGCAAGCGAGACCGAGAACCCGGACCTCTTCTGGGCCATTCGCGGCGGGGGCGGCAACTTCGGCGTCTGCACATCGTTCAAATACAAGTTGCACCCAATCGAGAACGTCTACTGGGGACCGATGTTCTACGAGGTCTCGGAAACCGAGAACGTCTTCAACTTCTACCGCGATTACATCAAATCGGCGCCGCCCGAGATGGGGGCCTTCCCGGCCTTCCAGATCGCGCCGCCTTTGCCGTTTATCCCCGAGGATCGGCACGGCGACACCTTCTGCGCCATCGTCGCCTGCTGGGCCGGCGACCCGGCGGACGGTGAAAAGATGTTCAAACCCTTCCACGATGTTGCCGAGGTCAAGGCCAAGCATGTTGGACCGGTCCCGTACCCGGCCATAAACGCGGCCTTTGACGACCTCTTCCCGACCGGCATCCGCCAGTACTGGAAGGGCAACTTCGTCAAGGAACTGACCGACGAGGCCATTGCCGAGCATGTCAAACACGGCCCGAACGCCCCGACGATGAGTTCGACCATGCACCTCTATCCGATCGACGGGGTCTGCCACGACGTGGCCGCCGACGAGACCGCCTTCGGACATCGGGACGCGAATTTCTCGATGGTCATCCTCGCCGCTTCCGCCGATCCGGCGGACGACGCATCGAATACGAAGTGGGTCAAGGATTATGCCTCCGCGCTTGAGCCGCATTCCCAGGCGGGCGGCTACGTCAATTTCATGGACGACGACGACGCGGGCCGCGCGGCAGATAACTACGGCGGCAACTACGACCGGCTGGTCGAGGTCAAACGCAAGTACGACCCCGAGAACCTGTTCCGCGTGAACCAAAACATCGCGCCTTAGGTCGAGCGACGGGAATAGGGCGGCGCCCGACCCTGGGTGGGCGCATTCGGAACGATTGAACGGGTGCGGTTAATGGCACCGCCCACATTTTCTGCCAGCGGTCTTGGATACGTTGCAAAAGCGCCCTCCCGGGGGAGGGTCGGGCGCTGCCCGGGCTGGTCGCCCGGGCAAAACGCTTGTGGTCAGCCCCCCACAACATCCGGTGGTTAACCCCACCGAACGCCGCATTCATCCGGATCTGCGCACCGACGTAATACCGAAGTGATACCGACGTAAAACCGAACGCCGTTTCCGGCCCTTCAGCCTTGCAAAAAAGGCCCGTCAACCATATCGCTCAAGGGTTAAGACCGCACCGCCGGACGGTGCTCAGTCGGTCTCGAGCGCCGCGACGCCGGGCAGGGTCTTGCCTTCCATCCATTCCAGGAAAGCACCGCCCGCGGACGAGATATAGCTGAAGTCGTCGGCAACCCCCGCCTGGTTCAGGGCCGCGACCGTGTCACCACCTCCGGCGACAGACACCAGATGTCCGGCCTTGGTCAGCTCGGCGGCCTTGCGGGCAGCGGCGACTGTCGCGGCATCGAAAGGGGTGATTTCGAAGGCGCCAAGCGGACCGTTCCAAATCAAAGTTTTCGCATTTTCAAAGGCTTCCGTAATGCGCTTCACGCTGTCGGGGCCCGCGTCCAGGATCATGCGATCCGCCGGGCAGGCGTCTGCCGCGACGGTTATATTGTCGGCATTGGCGGCAAATTCGCTGGCGCAAACAACATCCAAGGGCAACAGGATGTCACAGGCTGCTTCCTCGGCCTTTGCCATGATCTCGCGCGCGGTTTCGGCCATGTCATGTTCTGCCAGCGAATTGCCGACGTCCATGCCCTGGGCTGCGAGAAAAGTGTTTGCCATGCCGCCACCGATGACCAGCGTGTTGACCTTGCGCACGAGATTTCCCAGAAGATCCAGCTTTGTCGACACCTTGGCCCCGCCAACCACGGCAACCAGAGGTCGTTCCGGTTCGCTCAGGGCCGCTTCCAGCGCCTTCAATTCGGTTTCCATCAGGCGGCCCGCGGCGCTTGGCAACAATCGGGCAATTCCTTCGGTCGACCCATGGGCCCGGTGCGCTGCCGAGAAAGCGTCGTTGACATAGACCTCGCCAAGCGCCGCCAGTGACGCAGCAAAGGCACCGTCGTTGGCTTCCTCCCCGGCGTGGAAACGGGTGTTTTCCAGCAATAATACTTCGCCCGGCTGCAATTCGGTCACGGCGGCCTTGGCGGGGGCGCCGATACAGTCGGTTCCGAAATTGACGGGCACGTTCAGGATGCGCTGCACGTCATCACGGATCAGCGACAGGGACATCTCTGGCACGACCTGGCCTTTGGGGCGTCCGAAATGGGCCATCAGCACGGGCTTGCCGCCCTTGGCCAGGATGTCACGAACGGTGGGCGCGATGCGCTCGATCCGGGTGGCATCCGTGACCCGTCCGTTTTCCACCGGTACGTTCAGGTCGACGCGGACCAGAACCGTTTTGCCGTTCAAGTCAATGTCGTCGAGCGTTTTCCAGGCCATGGTCGTATCTCCGCAGGTAAGTCTTGCGCCCTGACTACGCTTTTGGCGCTTTGCGTCAACCGGCCGAGTGGCCGCAGGGCCGATATTTGCGGTCTGCCGCCGTCGTGCGTTCATTGCAATGCGGCCAAGGCTTTCCCTTCCGGGCGGGAAAGACTAGGGTCGCGGCCAAACGAGCAAAGGAGGCCCCGATGGCCGATTACAAAGACCCCGAAAACACTATCTTGATCGAGCTGAAAGACGGCACCGTTGCGATCGAGCTTTTGGCCGATGTCGCCCCCGCCCACTGCGACCGGATGAAAGAACTGGCCCGCGAAGGCGCCTATGACGGCGTGGTGTTCCACCGCGTGATCGATGGCTTTATGGCCCAGACCGGCGACGTGGAAAATGGCGTGTTTGGCGAAGGTCTGAACATTCGCCGCGCAGGAACGGGCGGGTCTTCCAAGCCTGATTTGCCTGCTGAATTCTCCAGCATTCCGCATGATCGTGGCACGCTTGGCGCGGCACGCAGCCAGAACCCAAACTCGGCGAACAGCCAGTTTTTCATCAATTTTTCCGACAACAGTTTCCTCAACGGTCAGTACACGGTCTATGGCCGCGTGGTCGAAGGCATGGAGCATGTCGACGCGATCGTTCGGGGTGAGCCGCCCATGAACCCTGACCGTATGATCAGCGTCAAGGTAGCCGCAGATGCGTAAGGTGTTGATGGCGGCCTTGCTGGCCGCCGCGCCCGCCGTCGCCCAGGAAGACGGACTGGGTCCGAATCTGGTGATCGACATCGCTGGCGAGGCCAATGGTCAGGTTGTGATCGACCTTTTCGAGGATGTCGCGCCAAAGCACGTCGCACAGATCACCGCTTTGGCCGAAGAAGGCGCCTATGACAACGTCGTGTTCCACCGCGTGATCCAGGGCTTTATGGCGCAAACCGGTGACGTGGAATTCGGCACCCTTGGTGGGGATATGCGCATGGCGGGCCGAGGCGGTTCGACACGTCCGGACATTCCGGCCGAGTTCAGCTCCATCCCCTATACCCGCGGCGTCGTTGGCATGGCGCGGGCGCAGAACCCCAACTCGGCCAACAGCCAGTTCTTCATCATGTTCACCGAATACCCGTCGCTGAACGGGCAGTACACTGTTGTGGGGCAGGTGATCGAAGGGATGGACGTGGTTGATGCGATCAAGCTCGGCACTGGCGGGAACGGAGCCGTCGTCGGCAAACCTGACGTGATGACCTCTGTGACGGTTCAGCGCTAGGTGCACAACACCCGCGCGATCCTGTTGATGGTGGGGGCCATGGCGGCCTTCGCCCTGGTGGATACATTCGTAAAGCTGGCCGCCCGTACCTTGCCCGCCGGTCAGATCCTGATGGTGACTTCGGCGCTGACAGCGGCAATGTTTGTTTTGTGGGTCTGGAAAGAAGGTGAACGGGTTTTTACCCGCGAGTTCGTCCATCCGGTGATGTTGTGGCGCGCGGGCGGGGAAGTTCTGGCCGCGATCGGATTTATCACGGCCCTGTCCCTTGCGCCGTTGTCGACTGTGACGGCAGTGGGGCAGGCGCAACCGCTGGTAGTCACACTGGGTGCCGCGATTTTCCTGAAGGAAAGCGTCGGCTGGCGACGATGGCTTGCGGTGATGCTGGGGATGCTTGGCATGCTGATCATCATCCGCCCCGGTTTCGGCGATTTCGATCCAAACCTGCTTTGGGTGCTTGTCTATATCGTCGGGTTGACCATGCGTGACCTGGTCAGTCGCCGATTGCCGGCAGGTATTTCGAACGCACGAGCCGTTGCCATGTCGATGGTCCCCGTTCCCGTCGCCGGTTTTTTCATCATGACGATCTGGGGCGGCTGGCACCCGATCGAGGGCATCACCTATCTTTGGCTGTTCAATGTGTCGGCGTTCATGGCGCTTGCCTTGTGGTTGATCACGGCGTCTTTGCGTGCCGGTGAGGTCTCGGCCGTCATTCCGTTTCGCTATTCGCGGATCCTGTTCGCCCTGGCTTTGGCCTATCCGATCTTTGGCGAGGTGCCGGATGCCTTAACCTGTCTGGGCGTGGTCATCATTGTCGGCTCGGGCATGTATGCTTTCTGGCGAGAACGCATTCACGCAAGAAAAGCCGGATAGGCGGGCAGGGCCGTTCGTCAGAGAAAAATGTTTCCGCTAACATGTCTGTACTGTATAGCCCAATCCAAGATTTGCGTGGCCGTTAAAACCCCGGTGCATGCCTGCCGTGTGCTTCGGGGATTTCTACCTGTTTTTTCGTTCAATTCCGGCCAGACGCTTGTTATAGACCGCCGCAACTGACCGCCCCTTTATGGAGAGCCACGACATGAGCACGATTATCGACATCCACGCCCGCGAGATCCTGGACAGCCGGGGCAACCCGACGGTCGAGGTCGATGTGACCTTGGAAGACGGCACCATGGGCCGCGCCGCTGTGCCCTCGGGGGCGTCGACCGGGGCGCACGAGGCAGTTGAAAAGCGTGACGGCGACAAGGCCCGCTATCTCGGCAAAGGCGTTCTTGAGGCCGTCGAGGCCGTGAATGGCGAAATCGCCGATGCTCTGACCGGTTTTGATGCGACCGAGCAGGAAGCCATCGACGGCGCGATGATTGAATTGGACGGCACAGACAACAAGGGACGTCTTGGAGCCAATGCCATCCTGGGCGTGTCACTGGCCACAGCCAAGGCGGCGGCCGATTTCACCGCCCAACCGCTTTACCGATATGTCGGCGGCACCGCGGCGCGGGTTCTTCCGGTTCCGATGATGAACATCATCAACGGCGGCGAACACGCCGACAACCCGATCGACATCCAGGAATTCATGATCATGCCTGTTAGCGCGGACAATATCCGCGAAGCTGTGCGGATGGGGTCCGAGGTGTTTCATACATTGAAGAAAGAGCTGTCGTCGGCAGGTCTGTCGACCGGCATCGGCGACGAGGGCGGTTTTGCCCCGAACCTGTCGTCCACCCGCGATGCTTTGGATTTCATCCTGAAGGCTGTGGAAAAAGCCGGGTACACGCCGGGCGACGACATCATGTTGGCGCTGGATTGCGCATCGACCGAGTATTTCAAGGACGGCAAGTACGAGATGGCGGGCGAGGGCAAGAGCCTGTCATCCGATGAAAACGTTGCCTACCTGGAATCATTGGTGAACGACTATCCGATCCTGTCCATCGAAGACGGTTGCGACGAGGACGACTGGGACGGGTGGAAGGCGCTGACCGCGGCTTTGGGTGACAGGGTTCAGCTTGTTGGTGATGACCTTTTCGTCACCAATCCCGAGCGTTTGTCGCGCGGTATTGCCGAAGAGGCTGGCAATTCCTTGTTGGTGAAGGTCAACCAGATCGGAACCCTTTCCGAGACGCTGGCTGCTGTGAACATGGCGCATCGCGCGCGTTTCACATCGGTGATGAGCCACCGGTCGGGGGAGACCGAGGACGCGACCATTGCCGATCTGGCCGTGGCGACGAACTGTGGTCAGATCAAGACCGGATCATTGGCGCGTTCGGACCGGTTGGCAAAGTACAACCAACTGATCCGTATCGAGGAAGCACTGGACGAGACGGCGATTTATGCGGGCAAGTCTATTCTGCGATAGGAGGTTTTGCGCCGTCTTCGACGTCGCGGTGGCCAAAATTTTTGCAAAAATTTTGCCTTTTCGTGAGGGGTGCCCCTCACACTCCCCTTCTGAGTATTTTTGAAAAGAAGAAGCAGGTAAGCGACGCGGCGGAGGCTTGAGAGAACCGGCCGCCGCGCCTGGCCCGCACTTGCAAAGCGGGATGTCAAAGCCAGATCCGGGGGCGGTAGAGTTGTTCCAGACAGCGTCGGCGTTGTGCACTGTCGCCTGTCTTGCTGTGGGCGTCTTTGGTTTTGCGGGCTTGGGCGTTTCTTGTGAACATTTTCAACTCCGTTGTTTGGGCCTTACGTTGACCCGTGGGGCATTGAAGATCAGACTGCCCGAGACTTTGGAGGCGCGGAATCGGGCAGATGTCCTGGTTGGAGCCGATCCGGGGCGAAAGTCGTGGGACAGATGTCCCTGATACGGGGATGTGATGCGGTCTGTTCGGTTTGTATCCACTCATGATGATCGGTCTTTGGCCTGGTCCCGTTCGGGAAAGGGCGTGCCATTGGTCAAGGCGGCGGCCTGGCTGACCCACTTGGAGCACGATGCCGAGAGCCCGGTTTGGGCGCATTGGGTGGCATTCTTTGAAAAGCATTACGACTATCTGCGGTATGATGAGCGGGGCTGCGGTCTGTCGGATCGTGATCCGGGGGCATTGGAACTGGATAGCTGGATTGATGATCTGGAACGCGTTGTCGCCGCGTCAGAGATCAATCGGCCTTTTGTTCTACTGGCCATGTCGCAAGGTACGGGGGCGGCCCTGGGGTTCGCGGCGCGCCATCCTGAAATGGTGTCGCATCTTATTCTTGTTGGAGGTTATGCGCGTGGCCCTTATCACCGGGGCGATGCCAAGGCGGCGGAATTGTACCGAGCCATAGTCGATGTGTTTGGCGCGGGTTTTGACCAGGATAATCCGGCCTTTATCGAGGTGTTCACCAAAAGGTTTCTGCCTTTGGGGGATGCGGAAAAGATCGGCTGGTTCAACGACCTGTGTCGTCGTGCGGTCGATGCCGAGACCGGGGCTCGGCTGTTGCAGGCGCGCGGTGAGATGGATGCAAGCCATCTGTTGGGAGAGGTGCGTTGTCCGACTTTGGTGCTTCATGCGCGCGACGATGGGGTGGTGCCCCTGTCCGAGGGTCGGTATTTGGCGCAGGGCATTTCCGGTGCCGAGTTTCGTGTCGTTGACAGTGCCAACCACATTCTCCAGGTGGATGAGCCTGCCTGGGACGAAAGTTGTCGTGCGATCTTGGAGTTCACCGGGGCGGGGGGGGCCGTTGGCGACGGGTTTGACTTGACGCGGCGAGAGCAGGCGGTCTTGGCCGAAATTTGTGCGGCCAAAAGCAACAAGCAGATCGCGCGCGATCTAAAGATGAGCGAAAAGACCGTGCGTAATCACGCGACCCGGATCTTTGCCAAGCTGGGTGTGTCCAGTCGGCAAGAGGCCATCTTGAAAGTCAAGGGAGGCTAGGAGGGGCTGCGAATGCTGAAACGCTTGGGTAAATGGGTTGGCGGCTTTGTGATCGTCGTTCTGATCGCGGTGGCGGCCATGTTTTTTGCAACACGGGGGGATTACCCGGTTCCCGCGACGGTGATCGATGACCCTGACTTGCCGTCCTTCACTGTCAGCGGGGTGCAATTGCATCTTGAGACATATGGTAGTTCGGAAGATCCGGTGATCATCGTTTTGCACGGCGGGCCGGGGGGCGATTTCCGGTCGCTCTTGCCTTTGCGGTCCTTGTCGGATCGGTATTTCATGGTGTTTTATGACCAACGCGGGGCGGGATTGTCGGAACGGGTAGAGGCGGCAGCGCTGACCCTGGATGATCATTTGGACGAGTTGGCGGCGATTGCTGCGCATTTCAGCCCGGATGGGCCGGTTACTTTGATCGGTCACAGTTGGGGCGCGATGCTGGCGAGTGCCTTTTTGGGGCAGATGCCAGACCGTGTGGATCGCGCTGTTCTGATTGAGCCGGGGTTCTTGTCGGCTGAGGAGGCCGATGCGTTTCTGGTGCATTTGCAGGGCGTTTTGCGCGCGCCCTCGGTCCTTTGGGAAATGGTGTTGACGGGATTTCGCGCGGCCCATGTGGATGGTCCTGACGCCTTTGCCAGCGATGATTTTCTGATCGGACATATGACCCATGTTTTCGCCGCCCATCCTGACACGGGCTATACCTGCGCCGGCGAGACCTGGGACAGCCCCGCCTGGCGTAGCGGTGCTTTGGCAGGGTCGGCTGTACAGGAGGCCGCTTCGCGTGCCGATTTGGACCGGTTGGGCCAGGTGGCCGGGTTTTCTGGGCCGGTTTTGTTGGTAAGCGGTGGATGCAGCGGTTTTATTGGCGCTGTTTTGCAAGAGGCGCATCTGAGGTTGTTTGCGCAGGCGCGTCATGCCGTTGTATTGGATGCCGGGCATGATGTCATCGACGATCAGCCCCAAGCTGCCCTGGCGTTGATTGGGACGTTCTTGAGCGAATGACGGCGGATCAGATTATCACTCAATTGGATCTTTCTCGGCATCCTGAAGGCGGGTGGTATCGTCAGACCTGGGCCGCCGAGGATGGGCCGCGCGCCAGCGGCACCTGCATTTATTTTTTGTTGCAGGCGGGTGAGGTCAGCCATTGGCATCGGGTGGATGCCGCGGAAATCTGGCACTTTTATGCGGGGGCATCCCTGGAGCTTGGTGTGTCTGAGACCGCAACCGGGCCTGCGAATTGGCATCGCTTGGGGCCGGACCTTGGGGCGGGCGAGGCCCCTCAGGTGATCGTGCCGCCCGCGCACTGGCAATCTGCGCGCAGCACGGGGGACTGGACGCTGGTTGGGTGCACCGTCAGTCCCGGATTTCAATTCGAGGGGTTTGAGCTGGCGTCGCCCGATTTTGACATTCCTTGAGGCACCTGCGGCTTGCAAGGCGTGGGTGGCGACGCTAAGAGAGCGCCGAACGGGTGATTAGCTCAGTGGTAGAGCGCTTCGTTCACATCGAAGATGTCAGCGGTTCAAATCCGTTATCACCCACCATTCCCAACCGGTCGCGCAGCGATTGAAAGGTCCGGCGGACCTTTCAAAGGGCGGGAATGCCCCGAGCGCCTGCGAGGGGCCCAGCCGCACATCGTGTCGCGCAGCGATTGAAAGGTCCGGTGGACCTTTCAAAGGGCGGGAATGCCCCGAGCGCCTGCGAGGGGCCCAGCCGCGAATCGTGTCGCGCAGCGATTGAAAGGTCCGGCGGACCTTTCAAAGGGCGGGAATGCCTCGGGCTGTCGAGCCTATGCCAGCAGCTCTGCCGATCCGACTCGAACGCTCTGGCGATTCTTACGCAGCAAGGCAATGGCAAAGGACAGTTCAGCCACAACCGCCACCAGATAGGCGGGCATGAAGATTTCGGCGGTGTCGGGCGACAAGACACGCAAGGTGCTTCCAATCATATATACTAGTCCCGCCGCCCCCAGGAGCCATCCCAGAACCCGCGCGAAAATTCGGCTGTTCACAAGTAGAATGCCGGTCAACAGGCTGTTTACACCGAAAAATATTAGTCCGATATCATATCCGACTGCATGAAGGTCCAAGGCATGCCGCGCAAGATCGGCCTTGCCCGCCTGGGCCCAGACCAGGGCTTCGTATTGCGTTGCCAGGTTCCCGGCGATCACAGCGGCTTGTGCCAGGCGGAACAAGGCCGCCAGCCCGGCCAGGGTCTGGCTGACCGGGGACAGCAGGCGGAACAAGAAATAGGCCAAGGCGATGTCAAAGGTCACCATTGCGGCGTCGGCCAGAATGGACAGCCGAAGGGCCAGTTCGGCCCCGGCGATCGCTGCGATCAACGCTTCACCATCCAGTCCAGCCAAGGGCGCACGCACGGCAATTTCACTGGTCAGACCAAATACGATGATCAGCAGGTATAGGACGCCCGCAGGTCGGGCCAGGTTGCTAAGTTGCATGGGTCACCACATCCGGTTGGAGGGTCGAAAGACGTCCGGCGTACAGCCGCAAAACGCGCTGGGACGATTCGCAGCATCCCTGAGCGTGTTCAGCGCCTCAATCTGGCGCGACCGGCACAGGGACAAGACTTCGGATTCGACGTCGGGCGGGGTCGTTACGGGGGTGCGGAACAGGCGGGCAAGCATGGGTGATTCTCCTTGATCTGGTGCGATGTTGAAGGCACGCTACGTCCTCAAGTTCACTTGAGGTAAAGCACTTTTTGCAAGGAGCCGTCAGTTATGAAGCCGAACGATCTGAGCGTGGGCGAAATGGCCGACAGGGCCGGCGTGCCGGTGTCGACCATCCATTACTACGAGGCCGAGGGGTTGATCGAAAGCTGGCGCACACCGGCCAATCACCGCCGGTATGATCGCAGGGAATTGCGACGCGTGGCCATCGCGCGTGTGGCGCAGTCAGTTGGTGTGTCATTGGCCGAGGTAAAGACCGTTTTGGGCGCGGTGCCCCGTGGCAAGGCCGTAGGCAAGGCAGATTGGGCCGAAGCGGCAGAACCCTGGGCTGCCCTGTTGGATGAAAGGATCGAGTTGATGCAGCGGCTGCGTGATCAGATGGACTACTGCATTGGATGCGGCTGTCTCTCGCTGGAGAATTGCCCGCTCTACAATGCAGATGACAAACTGGCGAAAAACGGCTCGGGACCACGACGATGGACAGGAAATCGACATGAGCGCGCCGAATGACTTGCCCTAGGCTTTGCAAGCGGCTAAGTGGTGCCCCGGCGGGTGATTAGCTCAGTTGGTAGAGCGCTTCGTTTACACCGAAGATGTCGGGAGTTCGAGTCTCTCATCACCCACCATTCCCAACCGGTCGCGCAGCGATTGAAAGGTCCGGTGGACCTTTCAAAGGGCGGGAATGCCCCGAGCCCCTGCGAGGGGCCCAGCCGCACATCGTGTCGCGCAGCGATTGAAAGGTCCGGTGGACCTTTCAAAGGGTGGGAATGCCCCGAGCCCCTGCGAGGGAACGCAACCGTTCACAGTTTCCGAGCAACTACGAACCGGCTGATGGCGGGGAAGTTTCCGGTTTCGATGATTTCGAACCCGGCCGAGCGGATATCCCGTTCCAGACCGTCAAACGTGTAAAAGCGCAGGAATGGCGCCTTGCCGATCCATTGCATCACTTTGATCGCCGGGCGCAGGTACCACAATTTGGCTACGCAGGGGGTTTTCGAGATGAACAGGCCGCCGGGCGTCAACAGCCCGTGGATCTCGCGCATCGCGGCGGGGGCATCGGGGATCAGGTGAAACAGGTTGAACCCCAAAACCGCGTCAAAGCTTTGCCCGTCAAAATCACCTTGGCCAAGCCCGGCACACCGAAATTCAAGGTTCGCGATATCGGTTTTGGCCAACTTTTCATTGGCGATATCGATCATCCCTTTCGAAAAGTCCGAGCCGACATACCGCGCTGCACAAGGCGCCAGCGTCAGGGCGGTTGACCCGGTGCCGCCACCGACCTCAAGCACGGTGTCGCCTTCGCCGAGATAGGATTGCACCCGTTCCAACGTCTGTTCATAGGCCGGAATATTGGACACGGGGCGGGCGGCGTATTTTCGGGAAATCTTGTCCCAGAATGTTGAAGAAGTATTCATTGCATGGCTCCATAAGCGTGTGCCTGAAAAATCTGGCCCTGTCTGTCACAGGAATATGCATTCGGGAATTGCCGGAATTTGCAATGTTGCTATACAGAAATGCATGAATTGGCAGGCAGTCTCATTTGATTGGAACCAGGTGCGCGCGTTTCTCGCAACGGTCGAGGAAGGATCGTTCAGCGCGGCGGCGCGAGCGCTTGGGCTGACGCAGCCGACCCTGGGGCGCCAGGTCACGGCTTTGGAGGAACACCTGGGCGTGCCGCTCTTTGAAAGGGTGGGGCGATCGGTCGAACTTACACCGTCCGGATTGGAACTGGTCGATCACGTCCGCGCCATGGGCGAGGCCGCCACCCAACTGTCGTTGGTCGCCAGTGGACAAAGCCAGTCGGTGGACGGCGTGGTCAAGGTTTCGGCGACCGAGATGTATGCGGCCTATGTCATGCCCGAGGTGGTGCAAATCCTTCGTGATCGTCATGCAGGCATCGTGATCGAAGTGATCGCCACCAATGCATTGTCCGACCTTCGGCGGCGCGAAGCCGATATCGCGATTCGCAATGCCGAGCCGACCGACCCCGATATGATCGCCCGTCGAATCCGTAGTGATCAGGGTGGGCTTTATGCAACGCCGGAACTGGCCGAGCGATATGGCCCGTTCAGCGCGCTGCAAGACCTGAAGGATGTCCCGTTTGTCGGGTTCGGAAACAACGATCAGTTCTTGAAGGGGTTGCAGGCCTATCAGGTCCCCGTGTCCCCGACCAATTTCGTCACCATGTCGGAAAACCACTATGTTCACTGGCAAATGGCGCAAAAAGGCATCGGGATCGGCGTGAATGGCTTTGTCATCGGGGATGCCACTCCGAACATGCAAAGGGTCTTGCCTGAGTTTGTGACCTTCGATTTTCCGGTTTGGCTGGTCGCCCCGCGTGAACTGCGCACCAGCCGTCGGGTGCGCATCGTTTGGGATATTCTGGCCGAAGTGCTGTCCCATCACAAAGATGGCTCCAATTCCGCTTGACGCACGCGATGCCCGGTCATAGAACGCCGCTCACGCTCGGGGTTTTCCTCGGGTGGGCAGCGAGCGGTTGTAGCTCAGTTGGTTAGAGTACCGGCCTGTCACGCCGGGGGTCGCGGGTTCGAGTCCCGTCAACCGCGCCATTGCTGTCCTACCCAGAAGACTCTGCGCCATGCGCGGTTGTAGCTCAGTTGGTTAGAGTACCGGCCTGTCACGCCGGGGGTCGCGGGTTCGAGTCCCGTCAACCGCGCCACTTTTCCCCAAATGCAAAACGATATGGTCAAGCAGTTTGCCGTGGCCGAATGCCGCTGAACGATAGTCTGGAGATATCGCAAAGCGGGCGGGCACATTATTTTTTAAGTGGGCCTTTGCCGCTGTCATTGCGGATAACTGCTGTGAGGGACATTGTTGCCGTTCATTCGTGAACTACGAATGTCCGCTTGTCAGAATGCGATCAAGGATGCAACTTTGGCCAATAGAAACAGAAATGCGGGAGTGAGATTTGCCGCCGATTGATGCCTTGCGCACGCCAGACGACCGCTTTCTGAACTTGCCTGGTTTCGACTGGCCGCCTCACTACGAAGATCAGTTGGCCGGGTTTGAAGGTTTAAGGATGGCAAGAATTGACGTCGGTCCGAGGGATGCCGAGCGGGTGTTCTTGTGCCTACACGGACAGCCGTCCTGGGGATTTTTATATCGGCATATGATCCCGGTTTTTCTCGAGACCGGCGGACGTGTTGTCGTTCCTGACCTGTTCGGTTTTGGCCGGTCCGATAAGCCTGCGCGAGACGATGACTATTCGTTCGCATTTCATCGGCAGAGTTTGATTGCGCTAATTGAAGCTCTCGATCTCAATCAAGTTACGCTCGTCGTGCAGGATTGGGGTGGGCTTCTTGGTCTTACAATTCCGCCTGACATGCCAGACCGTTTCGACCGACTATTGGTTATGAACACGGTTCTCGGCTTGGGCGGCGGTAGCAGCGAAGGGTTCGATGCCTGGAGGGATTTCCACCGAACCCAACCGGACTATGATATCGCCTCACTGTTTCAAAGGTATGTCCCCGGTATGAGTGATGAAGTTGCGAACGCTTACGCTGCCCCTTTCCCGGACACGCGTTATCGGGCCGGCGTGCGAAAGTTTCCGTCGCTGGTGATGACCGAACCCGACATGGAGGGCGTTGATGTGTCGCGACGCGCAGCGGCATGGTGGAAAAATGACTGGTCAGGCGACAGCTTCATGGCCTTTGGAGAGGCAGATGTTCTAATCCCGCCGAGGCTCATGCAACGCATGCACGATATATTGGGCATTATTCGCCCACCCCTGAAGCTGCCAGATGCGGGTCACTTCGTTCAGGAGACCAACGGCGAACAAGTTGCGCGCGCGGCCTTGTCCGCATGGGAAAACGGAGAGCGTTCCATTTAGTCGAAGAATATCAGAAACCGACCTTCTCGCTGACCGCAGGCTCGATCACTTTGGGCTCGAAACAGACGTATGGCGTTTTCGATCAGATAACCGCTTTGCGGACAAAGCGGTCTATGGGTCGAACGGGTGGCATTGCTAGTGTGGGCGTTGAACAGTGCTGGATGAGAGGAACGTGGGAAAATGCTTTGTGCAATTATCGGATTTGGACCTGGCTTGGGCGCAGCCTACGCTGACGTTTTTGAAAACGCGGGACACGACTTGGCTCTGCTGAGTAGGTCGGGAGCAAAAATGGCCTCCACAAGTCAAACTGGCTCTAACATAAAAGCATATCCGTGCGACGCTGGTGACCCCGAAAACCTTCGCTCGGTGCTTCAAGACGTCGAGGACGAACTAGGGGCGATAGATGTCGTGATTTACAATGCCGACCTCGCGCAGTTCGGTACTCTTGAGGACATCTCGGAGGACCAGTTTGAACAGACATGGCGAGTAGGCACACTGGGCCTTTTCACAACGGCAAAACTGTTGGGACCACGAATGGAACAACGCGGATCGGGTACGATTATCGTATCAGGTGCGACGGCGGCGCTGCGCGGAAACGTGTGGACGACGGCCTTTGCAGCATCCAAATCCGCGCAACGAAATCTGGCTCAGTCGCTGGCAAAACAGCTAGGTCCCAAGGGGATCCATGTTGCTTACCTGGTTATCGACGGCGTGATCGATACCGAGGATACTCGGAAAAATTTCGCACCAAACGAACCGGATGAGTTTTTCATGGATCCAAAGCGCATTGCCGAGACTGCTTTGATGTTGGCTGGACAGGACAAGTCAGCCTGGACATTTGAGATCGATTTGAGACCGTTCTGCGAAAAGTGGTAAGTGTCGGCTCTTCTGCGAAAGGCCCGAAGCCGCCCTTCGCCGCACGAAAGCCCAAACCCCGGTCGGGCCACTCCGGCGTCATGGAAAACCCCTGGGCTATAAAAAGCACGCTTGCGGCATGACAGAACGCCAAGGCCATTTATGCCAAGCCCCACAACGGGCATGATTGTTCCGGTCAAGTGCTGCTTGGCTCCGAAATTGATTTTGCATTGATCGAGGGATTTTGCCCCATGTTGACCAACCAGATTATCGAAGATGCCTTTGACAGCCTGACCCAGAATTTCAAAGCCGCTCTCAGGATCAGCTTGATCCCTTTCGGTATCGCGGTCGCCGCCGCGCTGGCGGTGAACGGTCGGTCGATTTTTCTGATGTTCGACCCGCAGGGGTATCAACACATAGGCGGGGGAGATGTGGCGCTTTTCTTCCTTGGCATCTTGTTCATCGTCATCGCGGGCTATTACACGGCCGTTCGCTGGCATCTGTTCAGCCTGAACATTCAAGGTGAAGCGGGGCTGACACGCATTTTTGCGTACCTGTTTGTCGCCTTCGTCATTTCCCTGATCTCGGTATTGCCTGCGTTCCTTGTGGGGGCTGTTGGAGGGCTGCTGTTTTACGCAATCGGAATGCCGCCAACATCCAGTTTCCTTGCTCAATTGGGCCTGAACGCCCTGGGCACCGGCGTCGCAGCATACGTGTTTCTTCGATTTTCAACATGGCTCGTTTCTGTCGCTTTGAACCGGCAATCCTCGCAGAATTGGAAACGCACAAGCCCCCTGCACAGCGTCATTCTCCATACTGCCGTCATCTATACTGTCGCCACATTCCTATGGTCGCTGATCGGCCTGGCTGGGCTTCCGATACCGGTGGCCATTGTCGTGGACGTGGTCTTGTCCTGGCTGGCCTTCATGATGTCGATTGCCGTGCTGACCGAGATTTACCGCATGACCCTGCCGACAGATCCCGCTTGATCTTGGGCGCCGCACGCGCTGTTGTTAACACTTAGCCAGCGTGAGAGGGACCAAGATGCCCGAACTTCAGAGCGACGACATCACCATCGCTTATGACATAACCGGCGCGGGCCCGCCGGTATTGCTGCTGCACGGTTTTCCACAGACCCGCGCGCTCTGGACCGAAATCGTTCCGCAACTTTCTGCAAAGTACACCGTCGTTACCGCTGATCTACGCGGCTACGGGGGATCGTCGAAACCGTCGGCCGAGGAGGATCTGGCCAACTACAGCTTTCGCGCCATGGGGGCTGACCAGCTTTCGCTGATGCGGCATCTTGGTTTCGACAGGTTCCACCTTGTCGGTCACGATCGGGGCGCACGCACCGCCTTGCGTATGGCGCTGGATGCACCCGAGGCCATCTTGTCCCTGACCCTGATGGATATCGTCCCCACGGATCATTTGCTTCGGACCTTCACCTTTCCCGTTTCCAAGGCCTATTTCCACTGGAGCTATCTGGCCCAGCCCGCGCCGTTTCCGGAACGCATGATCGGTGCCGATCCGGATCATTTCTATGAGACCTGCCTTTTGGGGTGGGGTGGGGCGACGTTGGATCAATTTCACCAAGTCGACGCCTATCGCGCGGCCTGGCGCGATCGCGAAACCATCGCAGGCATGACGAATGACTATCGCGCCGCCGTGACCATCGATCAGGTCTATGACCGGGCGGACAGGGGCCGCACACTGTCGTGCCCGGCGTTGATACTCTATGGCGCCGATGGGGCCATGGCACGCGTTTATGACTTTGAGGCGGTCTGGTCCGAGCGCCTGTCAAACATGACGGTCAAGGCCATTCCCGGCGGGCATTTCTTTGTCGACCAGACACCGGACGCAACGGCTGCGGCGTTGATCGACTTTTTGCCCTAGGAACCTTGGGTCAGGGTCGTGTAACGCGCCAACCCAATATTCGAGCCACAGGCAATAATTCCCACGCGCCGTCCTTCGCAGCGGTCGCGCAGGGGTCCGAGTATGGCCGCCAGGGACGCCGCACAGGCGGGTTCGGCCATGATCTTCAAAGCATCGGCCAAAAGCCCCATGCCGCGGCGCATGTCGTCGTCTTCGATGCGTACCAACCCGTCGACGGTTTCGCGTGCAACGGCAAAAGAATGGGGCAGGGCAAAAGGAGAGCCGAGGCTATCGGCAATGGTGTCAACCGCTGCAATCGACTCGGGCACGCCCGAGGCAAAGCTCCGGCTCATGGTGTCGGCACCGACGGGTTCTACCCCCCAGATTTCGGCCTTGGGCAGCAGTTGCTTGATGCCTGTTGCCATGCCGCCAATCAGCCCGCCGCCGCCCACGGGGACCACGAAGATGTCGCGATCGGGGCGATCCTCGGCGTATTCCGCTCCGCAGGTTGCCGCGCCCAATGTCATATGCGCGCCTTCGAAGGGATGCAGCATGGCCCGCCCGTCGTTGGTGGACAGCTGTTGCGCCTCGTCGAAAGCCGCGGCGATATCGTCCATCAGACGCACGTCGGCGCCAAAGGCCCGGCAACCTTCGATCCGAGCCGGATCGGCGGTTTTGGGAATACATACCGTGGCCGAGACACCCGCGGCCTTGGCCGCCCAAGCCACCGCCAGGGCGTGGTTGCCCCCGCTGGCCGCGACAACGCCCGCCCTGCGGTCACTGTCGTTCAGGCCATCGATACCCAGCAAGACTCCGCGCGCCTTGAACGATCCCGCCTGTTGAAACAGCTCCAACTTGATCGCCACTTCGGCCCCTGTTGGCAGCACCGACGCGATCCGATCCGAGGTCAGATCAACCACCGGGGTGCGCAGGACCCGGCCCGCCAGCGTGGCACGGGCCAGCGCGACGGCGGCGGAAGAGGGCGCTGCGCGGTCAGCGCTCACTTTGTGACTGCGTCCAGAATGCGCGCCCAGCTGCGGGTCCCCTTATGAAAGCTGCGCAGGTCGTATTTTTCGTTGGGGCTGTGCAACTGGTCGTCGTCCAGGCCAAATCCGATCAACATCGAATCCAGCCCCAGAATATCCATGAAATACCCGGCGATCGGGATCGATCCGCCGCCGCCCACAAAGGCCGCTTCCTTGGGCCATTCGTTGCTGAGCGCGCCGCGCGCCTTTTCAAAGGCGGGGTTGTCGGTGGACATGACACTTGCCGGGCCAGCGCCGTGGTCGTTGAACTCGACCGAGCAATCGGCGGGCAGGGCGTCACGCACCATGGCACGGAAATTTTCTCTTATTTTCAGCGGATCTTGTGTGCCGACAAGACGAAAGCTGATCTTGGCGCTGGCCTTGGACGGCAACACGGTTTTGAAGCCGTCGCCGGTATATCCACCCGTGATGCCGTTGACCTCGCAGGTGGGACGCGACCAGATCATCTCCAGCACGCTGCGCCCGTCTTCACCGGCGGGTACAGACAGGTCGACGGCATTCAAAAAGCCTTCACCGTCAAAGCCAAGCCCGTCCCACTGGGCGCGCAAGTCATCAGACAATTCGGGCACGCCGTCGTAAAACCCCGGCACGGTAACGCGACCGCTGTCATCGTGCAGAGAGCTGATAATGCGTGATAAAACCCGGATGGGGTTGATCGCCGGACCGCCGTACATACCGGAATGGAGGTCCTTGTCCGGCCCGGTGATCGTCACCTGTTCGCCTAACAAACCGCGCAACATGGTGGTGATCGCAGGGGTGTCACGGTCGAACATGCCGGTATCGCAAATCAGCGCAAGATCGGGGGCGCTCAACTCGTCGGCATTGGCCTGCAGGAAAGGCACCAAGGAAGGAGAACCGGATTCTTCCTCGCCTTCAAAAATAAACGAAATTTTGCAGGGCCATGTGCCATGTACCGCCTTCCAGGCCCGACAGGCTTCGACGAAGGTCATCAACTGGCCCTTGTCATCCGCCGTGCCACGGCCGCGCAGAACCTTGCCATTGGGGGTGTCTTCGATCTGCGGATCAAAAGGGTCGTGGTTCCAAAGGTCAATAGGATCAACAGGTTGCACGTCATAGTGGCCATAGAACAATAGATGGGGGGCGCCGTCGCCGACGTGTCCGATCACCATCGGGTGGCCCGGCGTTGGACGGGCCTCGGCCTTGACCCCAAGGCTTGCAAGATCGGCAACCAGCCAATCGGCCGCGGCCTGGCAATCGCCCTTGAAAGCAGGGTCAGTCGAAATCGATGGGATGCGCAACAGCGTCTTAAGCCGCTCCAGCGCGGTATCCAGGTCGTTGTCGATTTGGTCAAGAACAGCGTCGAGTGTCATGGGGGCTTCCTGTGGTGAATATCGGCACGTTAGCAATCTGTGCAGCCGCGTCCAGTATGCTGGTCACCGGACCCCGTCCGGGGTATTCTGGCGCAAAGACAAAAGGATTGAAAATGACCCGACTTGCCGCGCTTTTTGCCGTGCTTGTTTTGGCGGTCCCCGCCTTGGCCGAGGTTCCCGATGGGGACACGGCGCGCAAGCAGCTGTTTTCGTTGAAGGGCTATTCCATTCAACTGTCTGACAGCCTGTCCGACACGGAAAAGAAAATCGTCAAGGGGATCATCCCGTTGATGGCGGAACAGTTGCGTCAGCCGGTGCGTTACTATGCGGCGATTGCCTATTCGCCCGACGACGGGCTGGTGCACGATTCGATTCAAGCGGCGATGAACTATCACACGCCGCGCGCTGCGGGCGCGGCAGCAGTGGCCGCCTGCGACAAATTGAAATCCAAAGGCGCGCAACGCTGCCGGGTGGCGGCCCAGATCGTGGCCAAGAAATACAAAAGCCGGGATTTGACCCTGTCCTTGGATGCCACGGCCGGGTTCACCAGAAAATACCATAAAATGAAGGCTCCAAAGGCCTTTGCAATTTCGCGCAGTACGGGGGCTTGGTCGATTGGTCCTTCGGATGCGGCGGCGCTGGATGCTTGCAATGTGGCGGCCTCACGCGGTGATTGCGAAATCGTGATCCGTAATTAGGATTGATCCGCGTCAATTTGGACCGTGTTTATCGTTGTTAAGGTGACATATTCAGGTTTATGAAGAAGTCACTGTACTTTAAGGAGAGTCGTCTGTGGATTATTCCGCCAAGCTAGATGCCGCGCTTCAGCGTCTGCATGACGAGGGTCGCTATCGGACGTTCATCGATATCGTCCGCAAGAAGGGCCAGTTTCCACACGCGACCTGGCAGCGCCCGGACGGCTCTGACCAGCCGGTCACGGTTTGGTGCGGTAACGACTATCTTGGTATGGGCCAACACCCTGACGTTCTGGCCGCCATGCACGACGCCCTGGAAGAAACCGGGGCGGGGTCGGGCGGCACCCGGAATATTTCGGGTACAACGCTTTATCACAAGGCGCTGGAAGATGAACTTGCCGATCTCCACGGCAAGGAATCTGCTCTGTTGTTCACCTCGGCCTATATCGCCAATGATGCGACGCTTTCGACCCTGCCGAAGCTGTTCCCGGGGCTGATCATCTATTCTGATGAGCTGAATCACGCCTCCATGATAGAAGGCATTCGTCGTAACGGTGGGGCCAAGCGGATTTTCCGGCACAACGATATTGCGCATCTGCGCGAGCTTCTGGCCGCTGACGATCCCGATGCGCCGAAACTGATCGCGTTTGAATCGATCTATTCGATGGACGGTGATTTCGCGCCCTTGAAGGACATTTGCGATATCGCTGATGAATTCGGCGCGCTCACTTATCTGGACGAAGTCCACGCGGTCGGCATGTATGGCCTTCGCGGCGGCGGCGTTGCCGAGCGTGACGGGTTGATGCATCGCATCGACATTATCAACGGGACGCTGGCCAAAGCCTATGGCGTGATGGGTGGATATATCGCCGCCAGCGATAAAATGTGTGACGCCATAAGGTCTTATGCGCCGGGCTTCATCTTTACTACATCGCTTCCGCCGGCAGTTGCGGCCGGGGCGGCGGCATCGGTTCGGGTTCTGAAAACCGACCAGCTGCGCCGCGAACAGCACCAGACCCAGGCCAAGATACTGAAGACCCGACTCAAGGCCCTTGGCCTGCCGTTGATCGACCATGGCAGCCATATCGTGCCGGTCATCGTGGGCAATCCGGTGCATACCAAGCTTCTCAGCGATATGCTGCTGGAAGATCACGGTATCTATGTCCAGCCAATCAATTTCCCCACCGTTCCCCGCGGGACCGAGCGTTTGCGCTTTACCCCGTCACCGGTGCACGGGCCTCGGGAAATGGATAAACTGGTCAAGGCTATGGACGCACTTTGGTCCCATTGCGCCCTCAATCGCGCCGATCTTTCCGCCTAGAAATCTCATCCGTGACCAGCGTTTAGCTGTGTGTTAACCTTGGCGTATTACGCTCAGGGCCGATTCTGCCGCCCTGAACCTGGGACAGAGAATGAGTAAAATGGGGCAGGAAAGATGAGCGGTCGTCCAAAGACGACTGAACCCAACGGAAAATCGTCAGACCTGAAAGGGTTCGACGATTTCGATCTGCGTTTGGGTGACATCATGCGCGGCGAACGCGCAACGCTCGGCAAGTCCCTTCTTGATGTCCAGCGTGAGCTCAAGATCAAGGCCACCTATATTTCGGCTATTGAAAACACCGATCCCTCGGCCTTTGACACGCCGGGGTTCGTGGCGGGATATGTGCGGTCCTATGCCCGGTATTTGGGTCTTGATCCGGAGTGGGCGTTCCAGACGTTCTGTGACGAGGGGGACTTTACCGTCACTCACGGCATGTCACCCGACGCCAGCCGCAAGGCGGACAAGGCGCCCGGCGTGAAAAAGCAGCGTGCCAAGGCCGACAAGCAACCTGCCCATCTTCGCGATCCTTTCACCGAACCCTCGGTCAGCTATCTGCCCAAGGGCGAGGCGGTTCTGTCACGTATCGAACCCCGTGCCATCGGGTCGGTTGCCGTACTGGTCGCGCTGTTGCTGGGGATTGGTTATGGTGGCTGGTCCGTCCTGCAAGAGGTTCAGAAGGTGCGCCTGACGCCCGTGGATCAAACACCAGAAGTTTTGGCCGAACTTGACCCGATCACCAGCGCAACTCAGATCGGTGCCGATGATGACACCGGCATTCTGCCGGGCAATCCCGACGGTCTCGACCGGCTCTATCGTCCCGAGGCGCTGGACGTCCCGGTTCTTACCGCCCGCGACGGCCCGATCGCGTCGATCGACCCGGACACCGTTGGCGCCCTGGCCCCAAGCCGCGACGAACGTCTGATTGCCAATCGCGCTCCGCGCCCCGACAACATGCCATTCTCAGTACCAGGCGGTCCGCGCGACCTGGATCTGCCGGTAATTGCCGAACTGGATACCGACAACCTTTTGCCATCCGTGCAGGTGGTCGAAGCCTCGGCGCCGTCGGTGTCCCTGGTGGCTGTCCGCCCGTCATGGGTTCGCGTTCGCGGCGCTGACGGGACGGTCGTGTTTGAAAAAATCCTGGATGCCGGCGAACAGTTCGATGTGCCTTTGACCGAAGAACCGGCGACCCTGCGCGCGGGCAATGCCGGGTCACTTTATTTTGCCGTCAACGGACAGACCTATGGCCCGGCTGGCACTGGCCCCGAGGTGATCAAGGACGTGGTTCTGGCCGTGGACGCGCTGACAGACCGTTACACGGTCGCCGATGCAACCGCGGACACCGACCTGGCCCGTTTCATCGCCGTGGCCCAGGCCGACAGCCAATAGGCACCCCGCGATTGCCTATTTTGCGCGCCGGGCCTATCTAATCCGCGACACAACATCCAAAGGCCGGCCCCATGTCGCTGAACCACGTTCGTCCCTGGCGCAACATCTATCGCCGCACGTCCCGCCAAATCCACGTCGGCAACGTGCCGGTTGGTGGCGACGCGCCGATCAGTGTTCAGACCATGACCAACACCGATACCTCGGACGTGGCAGCCACTGTCGCCCAGGTGCAGGCCGCCGCTGACGCCGGTGCCGACATCGTGCGGATCTCGACGCCTGACGAGGCGGCAACCCGCGCCTTGAAAGAGATTGTCGCAGAAAGCCCGGTACCCATCGTCGCCGACATCCATTTCCACTACAAACGCGCCATCGAGGCTGCCGAGGCCGGCGCCGCCTGTTTGCGCATCAACCCCGGAAACATTGGATCCGAGGCACGGGTCAAAGAGGTTATCAAGGCCGCCCGTGACCACGGTTGTTCCATCCGCATCGGGGTGAACGCGGGCAGCTTGGAAAAGCATCTGCTGGAAAAATACGCCGAGCCCTGTCCCGATGCGATGGTTGAAAGCGGCCTCGACCACATCAAGATCCTTCAGGACAACGATTTTCACGAGTTCAAGATCAGCGTGAAGGCATCGGATGTCTTTCTCGCTGCGGCGGCCTATCAACAGTTGGCTGAAGCCACCGACGCCCCCATCCATCTCGGCATCACCGAGGCAGGTGGCCTTATGACCGGCACGATCAAATCCGCGATCGGTCTCGGAAATCTGCTTTGGATGGGGATCGGAGACACGATCCGCGTCAGCCTCAGCGCCGATCCCGTCGAAGAGGTCAAGGTTGGCTATGAAATCCTGAAATCCCTTGGCCTGCGCCATCGTGGTGTGAACATCATTTCCTGCCCGTCTTGCGCGCGTCAGGGCTTTGACGTCATCAAGACCGTTGAAATCCTTGAAAAACGTCTGGAACACATCAAGACGCCCATGTCGCTGTCGATCATCGGATGCGTGGTCAATGGGCCTGGCGAGGCGCTGATGACCGATGTGGGCTTTACCGGCGGCGGTGCAGGCTCCGGCATGGTTTATCTGGCGGGCAAGCAAAGCCACAAGATGTCAAACGATCAGATGGTCGATCACATCGTTGAAGAGGTTGAAAAAAAGGCCGCCCAGATCGAGACGGACGCGGCTCGGGACGCGGCCGAATAGGCACGCGCCCCAAGATCGCATGCGACGTCAGGGCAGGGCCGGGCAGGTGAACGCGCCGCCCTTGGCCCATTGGGTCACCGCCGCGTTCAACTCGCCATAGCCAAATCGGCCGCCATAGACGTCCAGACGGGTGCCACCCGAAACCGGTACGGCATCGACCACATAGGCGATGTACATCCCGTCTTTTGCACCCGGAACGATCGCACCTGACGTAGCTTTCAGGATCGACAATTCGCCCTTGCCGCCGGTGCGACGAAACCGTCCCTCATAGGCATGGCCGATGGTATGGGTCCAGCCACCATAGGCGGTGGCACGGCTGATGTGCTGGGATTGCGAGGTGTTGAGGCATTTCTTGGCTCCACGCGACAAGCTGGCGTACACCTGCCCCGGCGATCGTGACACCAGAGTACTTTTCTTTTCCACCATCGCGCCTCCAGACATGGCGCGCAGCTCGGCCGTGGATTGCGGTGCGCTGGCGCAGCCCGCGACCACCGACAGACAGATTGCCCCCAGTGCCAGTTTCTTCATGTCATTTGTCCCTTATCCAAAATTTTGCCCCGTGCAAGGCGCTATGGATTGGACGTTAGGCGCATATAGTGACCGCCTTTTGGCAGGGATTGGACATAAATTGGAAACCAGGCACGCCAGTGCAAAAGGCCCGAGCCTCAGCCGCGTTCTTGACGGATTGACGCGACAATGGCGCGCATCTGATCCAGTTCCACAAAGCCGCGCACAAAGGTTTCACCCATGATGAAACTCGGGGTGCCCTGGATCTGAAGCCGTGCCGCAAGCGCGCGATTGCGGGCGATGATATCGGAAACCTCGTCGCCCTCCATCGCCTTGGAAATGCGTTTGTGGTCCAAATCCAGATCGCGCGACAGTCGCGCGAGATACCCTTTGTTGACCTGACCGTTATGCGTCATCAACCGTTCGTGGATGGCTTCATAAGCCGCATCACCTTCCACCAGCTTGGCGGCAATCGCATAGCTTGAGGACAGGGTCGACTGCTCGCCAAGGATTGGATATTCCTTTACAATCAAACGGATATTTCCGTCATCCTTCAAAAGCGTCTTCACGGCGGGATGCGCGCGTTTGCAATAGCCGCAGCGGTAATCCAGAAACTCAACCATCGTCACATCGCCGTCAGGATTGCCTCCGACAAAGCTGAAACCATCGTCGAAAATCTCGTCGCGATTGTTCTCGAGCATGGCCATTTCCTGGGCCGAGGCTTGCTGGTCGCGCCGGTTTTCCAGAACTGCGATGGCCTCCATCAGGACCTCGGGGTTCTCAAGCAGATAGTTGCGGATCTCGGCTCTGAAGATCGCGCGCTCTGTGTCGCTCATCGCGTCGATTTCGAAAGCATGCGCCAGTGGCGCCACGACAAAAAACGTCAGCACGGCCGACAAGATTCGCAACATCAATTCATCTCCTAAACGGGCCGCGCAAGGATGTCAGAAAACCCCGCAAAGGCAACAGGCTCACCAAGATGTGAGAGCCATTCGCCCCATTGCGTGACTTCACCATCACCCTGTTTCTTCTTTTAAAAAATACTCCGGGGTTTGGGGCAGAGCCCCAAGACCGATTGACGCCCCGTGCAACACTTGGCAGGAGCAATCAAACACCACGGGAAAAACCTTATGCGCCTGTCAAACAGATCACACGTCGACAGCTTCATCGTCATGGACGTGATGGAAGCCGCAGCCCAGGCCGAGGCCCAGGGCCGCCACATCATTCACATGGAGGTCGGCCAGCCCGGCACACCGGCCCCTGCGATGGCGCGCAATGCGCTGGCCGAGGCGATGAAACAAAATGCACTTGGGTATACGGTCGCTCTGGGTTTGCCGGCGCTGCGCCAGAAAATCGCGGCGCTTTACGGCGACCGCCACGGCATCGACCTGTCGGCGGAAAGGGTGATCGTCACGGCAGGATCATCGGGGGCTTTTCTGCTGGCCTTTTCGGCGCTTTTCGATGCCGGCGACCGCGTTGCGCTAGGTGCACCGGGGTATCCGTCCTATCGCCAAATTCTCTCGGCTCTCAGCCTGAAACCTGTCGATATCGAAACACGGGCACAAGACCGCTATCAGCCCACGCCCGAGACCCTGCCGCACGACATCCAGGGTCTGATCGTTGCCTCGCCCGCAAACCCATCGGGCACGATGTTGGACAGGCCGTCCCTGGCCGCGTTGATCGATGCCGCCCAGGCGCGTGACGCGGCATTCGTTTCTGACGAAATTTATCACGGGTTGGAATACGACCGCCCCGCCGTGAGTGCGCTGGAAATCACCGACGACGCCTACGTGATCAATTCGTTCTCAAAGTACTTCTCGATGACCGGATGGCGGGTCGGCTGGATGGTGGTGCCCCAAGATCACGTCCGCACCATCGAACGCCTGGCGCAGAACATGTTCATCTGTCCGCCTCACGCCAGCCAGGTTGCTGCTTTGGCGGCGATGGAGTGCGACGACGAACTGCAGGCCAACGTGGATGTCTATCGCACCAATCGCGCCCTGATGCTGGAGGGGTTGGCCAAGGCGGGCTTTGACCAGATCGCGCCGCCGGATGGTGCCTTTTATATCTATGCGGATGTCTCGCGCTTTACTGACGACAGCCGTGCCTTCGCAACCGAGATATTGGCCGAGGCCGGAGTAGCCGTCACACCGGGTCTGGATTTTGACAAAAACAGGGGCCACACCACCTTGAGGTTTTCCTACGCGCGTTCGAGCGAGGATATCAAACAGGGTCTGGCGCGGCTTGAAGACTTCATGAAATCCAGGGGTTTCACCGGATAAGGCATATCGCTGGCGGCGGAATCGCGTTATTATTGTAAAAAAAGATATAGGTAGATGAGCAGTTTGTACCCCGTGATCGCGGCGTTCCTGGCCTGCGCGTTTCTTGGCGCGTCACCAGGATGGACCGCAAGTGTTGTGGCCCAGATTGGGCCGGAAGAGGCGGTGATCGAGGATCATGCCGGTGATGTCCTTGTGACCGTGCCGCTCAGCGAACCCGTGCCGTGGAAGGTGCGTTTGGTCGACGACCCGGCCCGCGTCATGATCGAATTCAGCGAAGTCGATTGGACCGTCCCCCCAACCAACGAGTCCACGTCGGTCGTCAGCGTCGAAACGGGTCGCTTCGCGCCGGAGTGGTCGCAGATGACGCTGACCTTGCGCGAACCTCTGGTGGTGAATACGGCGGAAATGGAAACCCTGGACGGTGGCGGGGCGACGCTCAGGGTGTCGCTGGTGCCCGCGACGGCAGGGGATTTTCGCGCTCTGGCCGAGGAAGACGCCGCCCAGGCGGCCGCCACCCATCCCCCAGATGAAGCCTTGGTCGTGGCCATAGATGCAGGGCACGGCGGATTTGATCCCGGTGCCGAGGCCGGTGGTCTGGTCGAGGCGGACCTGATGTTGTTCTTCGCACAACGTCTGCAAGAAGAACTGATCCGCACGGGCAAGTTCCAGGTTGTCATGACCCGGGACGAAGACGTCTTCGTGCCCTTGGAAACACGCCTGACAATTGCCCGAGAGGCGGGGGCGGATGTGTTCGTCTCTCTTCACGCCGACACGGTCGAAGCGGATGCCGCCCATGCCTCGGGCATGACAGTGTACACGCTGCCGGAGGGACGTGGCGATGCCGCGTCGGAACGGCTGACGGAACGTCACGCCGAAAGCGATATTCTCAGCGGGGCCGATCTGTCCGGGGCAGGGGATGACGTGGCGCTCGCACTATTGGACCTTGCGCGCCAGGATACGCAGCCACGCGCCGCGGCCCTTTCAGCGGCAATTGTCGCAGCCTTCCAGGCGGCCGAGCTGGTGGTGAATTCTCACGCCGAACGCCAGGCTGAACTTGCGGTTCTGAAGTCGGCGGATATGCCCTCGGTCCTGGTCGAGCTTGGGTTTCTGTCTTCGCAAGCCGACGTCGAACGTCTGGGGTCCGAGCCTTGGCAACAAGAAGCGGTGCGTGCTCTGCGCAACGCCTTGTTGATCTGGACAGATGAAGACCGGCTGCGCAGCGAAGTAATGCGGCGATAGCTTGCCAAGACCTGCGTTGCGCACTTTGACCAAAGCCGCGCCGCGCCATATATGGGTAGTTCAGGCAAAAGGTCAGGCAGACGTGATCCGGTTCATTCTCTCATTCTTTGGCGCGATTTTCAGTGCGCTTACACTGGGCCTGGTGATGGGGGCGGTAACCATCGGGGCCGTGTTCTGGGTCTATGGCCGCGATTTGCCGGACGTGGAACTGTTGGCCAATTACCAGCCGCCAACCCTGACGCGAATATATTCTCCCGAAGGGCGCATCATCGACGAATACCGCTTTGAAAAGCGGATATACATGCCGATCGATGAAATCCCCGATCTGGTAAAGCAGGCCTTTGTGTCGGCCGAGGACAAGAATTTCTATGAACATCCCGGTTTCGATCTGCGCGGCATCGCGGCGGCAGCCTATGAGGCGGCCAGCTCGGGCGGGCGTGATCTGCGTGGTGCATCGACGATCCCGATGCAGGTTGCCAAGATCCTGTTCTTTTCTGGCGACCGAACCATTGACCGCAAGATCAAAGAGGTCATCCAGGCACCGCGCATGGTGCGTACGATCGGTCGCGACAAGATCCTCGAGATATACTTGAACGAGATCGATCTGGGGTTCAGGGCATTTGGCGTGGTCGCCGCCGCTCAGACCTATTTTAACAAGGACCTGACCGAACTCACCCCGCAAGAGGCCGCGTATCTCGCCGCCTTGCCCAAGGCACCCTACGATTACCATCCGGTCCAACAGGAAGAACGTGCGATCACGCGCCGCAACTTTGTCCTGCGCGAGATGTGGCAAAACGGCTATCTCGAAGATGCCGCCTTTGAAGAAGCCCGTGTTTCGCCCTTGCTGACGGTTCAGGCGGGGGACCGCGAGGCGTTTTCCGCCAGCTTGCCCTCGCGGGATTATTTCACCGAAGAAATTAGTCGCCAGTTGACGCGCGATTTTGGCAAGGACGGGTTCAAAAGTGCCGGACTGACCATTCGGGCCACGGTCGATCCCGAGATGCAGTTGATTGCAGCGGCGGCCTTGCGCGATGCGCTGGAACAATACGATCGTGCCCAGGGCGAATGGCGCGGCGCTGCGGCGGCGATTGCGACGGAAGACCTGGGCGATGACCGTTGGCGAGACGCCTTGAACGGGACGCCCAAGCTTGCGCGGGACGTTCAGGATTGGTTCCCCGCGGTTGTGCTTGAATTGACAGCGAATTCTGCTCGGATCGGGGTTGAGGATTGGAGCCATGGCACCGACGGCCACTGGATCACGCCCGACGATCTGAAATGGGTCAAAGGTGCGCGGGTGGCCAGCGATATCCTATCGGTCGGCGATGTCATCCATGTGCGTCACGAAGGCGGCACGGCTGAGGACCCGGTGTTCTCGCTTCGGCAAGTGCCGGGCGTGCAGGGCGGTTTCATGGCGATGGACGTGAACACGGGACGGGTTCTGGCCATGCAGGGTGGCTTTTCCTATCAGGTGTCGAATTTTAACCGTGCAACGCAGGGCCTGCGGCAGCCGGGGTCGTCGTTCAAACCGTTCGTTTATGCGGCGGCGCTGGATTCCGGGTTCACCCCGGCTACGATCATTATTGATGCCCCAATCGAGATTGACGTCGGGGGTGGCAAGGTCTGGCGTCCCAAGAACGCCTCGCGCGAATTCTATGGCCCGACACCGCTGCGCACAGGGATCGAACGATCGCGAAACCTCATGACCGTGCGCTTGGCTGAAGAGGTTGGAATGCCGGTTGTTGCCGGATACGCCGAACGGTTCGGCGTCTATGACCGCATGGACCCGTTCCTGGCGAATTCGCTTGGCAGCCAGGAAACCACCTTGTTTCGGATGGTGTCATCCTATGCGATGTTCGCCAATGGCGGCGAAAGGGTCGAACCGACCCTGGTTGACCGGGTACAGGACCGCTGGGGCACGACAATTTTCCGGCATGACCAGCGAACCTGCGACGACTGCGGCAATCCTGATCTGGCCGAGGGCAAGGCGCCTTCAATCACTTCTAATCGTCAGCGGGTGATGAACCCGATTACCGCCTATCAGCTCTCTTCGATGATGCGCGGCGTCGTCGAACGCGGGACGGCTTCGGGCACTGTTAACCTCGGGGTGCCTACGGCGGGCAAGACCGGAACCACCAACGATGCCCGTGACGTTTGGTTCGTCGGCTTTACCTCAACGATCGCGGCCGGCTGTTACATCGGGTATGATCAGCCCAAGCCTCTTGGACGAGGGGCGTCTGGCGGGGCCATGTGTGGCCCGGTGTTCCAGAACTTCATGGAAAAGGCGATCGAGAAATACGGGGCGGGACGCTTTGCCATTCCGCCGGGCGGGCGCTTTATCAATATCGACCGTTATAACGGTGCGCGCCTGCCCGATGGCGCCTTTGGCGAACACGTTGTGGCCGAGTATTTCCGTGAAGGTGAAGAGCCGGTCTTCGGCATTGCTTTTGATGGCGGCTTTGCCATGGGCGCGAACCTGCCCCTGTTTACCGACGAACAGTTGGGCAACGAGGTGCGCCAGATCGAAACCGGAACCGGCGAGATCATCACCATCCCGAACCAGGCGACCGCCAACGAAATCTCAGCGGGCGGGCTTTACTAGGGGCAGGTGGCAAACACCTAGTCTTCCGCCTGGGCCTCGCCCCGCTTCATGCCCGAAACGCCCATGGCCAGGGTGGCGGCCATCAGACCGTCAAGATCACCATCCAGAACGCCTTGGGTGTCCGAGGTTTCAAAGTTGGTGCGCAGGTCTTTGACCATCTGATAGGGCTGCAGAACATAGGACCGGATTTGGTTGCCCCAACCGGCATCTCCCTTGTTCTCGTGAGCTTCGTTGATGGCGGCGTTCCGGCGGTCCAGTTCCATCTGGTAAAGCCGCGACTTCAGCGCCTTCATGGCGATATCGCGGTTCTGGTGCTGTGATTTCTCCGAACTGGTCACAACGATATTGGTGGGGATGTGCGTGATCCGCACCGCCGAGTCCGTGGTGTTGACGTGCTGACCGCCTGCACCGGACGACCGATAGGTGTCGATGCGGATATCGCTCGGGTTCACTTCGATCTCGATATTGTCATCCACGACCGGGTAAACCCAGACCGAGGAAAACGACGTGTGCCGCCGCGCGGCGCTGTCATAGGGGCTGATCCGCACCAGGCGGTGCACACCTGATTCCGACTTCAGCCAGCCATAGGCGTTCGGACCACTGATCTTGTAGGCCGCCGATTTGATCCCGGCTTCTTCGCCCGGCGACTGTGATTGCAATTCGACCTTATAGCCATGGGATTCGGCCCAGCGGACATACATCCGCGCCAGCATCGACGCCCAATCACAGCTTTCCGTGCCGCCTGCGCCCGAGTTGATCTCAAGGAATGTGTCGTTCCCATCAGCCTCGCCATCCAGCAGGGCTTCGATTTCCGCCTGGGCCGCGCGTTCTTTCAGGGCCATCAAGGCGGCTTCAGCCTCTTTGACAACGTCGGCGTCGTCTTCCATCTCGCCCAGTTCGATCAGTTCGATATTGTCGGACATCTCTTGTTTCATACCGGAATAGCGATCCATCGCATCAACCAGCATCTGCCGATCGCGCATCAGCTTTTGCGCCTTTGCCGGGTCATCCCAAAGGTTTGGGTCCTCGGTCATTGCGTTGAATTCCTCCAGCCGATGACTGGCGGTGTCCCAGTCCATCCTCTGGGCCAAAAGCTCCAGCGATTTCTCGATGGCTGCGACGGCATTTTCGGCCTCGGCACGCATGGAACCTCTCCTGCTCAAACGCGGTGTCGGCGGGTGATAGCAACCGGGGCAGGCAGCTTCAAGGCGGGCGTGGCGCGGGTAACGGTCAGAAGCGGGATTTGATTGATCTTAAGGCCGCAACATGACCTGTATCAAAGCGCGTACCGACACAGAGCGGATCATGGACCCATGAACCAAGACCTCAACAGGCTTCCGCCGTCTCCGATCCCCGAGATCGCCAAAATGTCCTTGCGGGATCTTCGCACCTCGCTGAACGCCGGATTGCACGATTTTCGTCGTGCGCCCTTGTTTGGCATGGCCTTCAGCGCATTTTATGTCGCGGTCGGTTTTCTGCTTTGGTGGATTGGGGCGGGCACCTTTTTGTGGACCTTGGCCTTTGCCCTTGGGTTTCCGTTGGTCGCGCCCTTTGCCGCGGTCGGTCTCTACGAGGTCAGCCGCCGGATCGAGGCCGATGAGGCGCTGGACTGGCGCGCGGTTCTGACCGTGGTCTGGCACGAGCGCACACGTCAATTGCCCTGGGTCGGTGCGATCCTGGCGATCATCTTTCTGTTCTGGAGCTTTTTCGCCCATATGTCCTTTGCGTTGATGATGGGGGTCGCGTCTTTGAATGTGCCCCATGACTGGGCTTTCTTCATGACACCGAACGGGATGATCATGGGGGCGATCCAGGTCGTGGTCGGGGCCGGGGTGGCCTTTTTGACCTTTGGGCTGACGTCCCTGTCATTGCCGTTGCTTTTGGACAAAGAGATCGACTTTGTCACCGCGATGTTAGTGAGCCTGGACGCAGTGCGCCAGAACAAGCCGGTGATGGGAAGCTGGGCCTGCCTGATCGCTGCCAGCCTGTTCCTGGCGATGATCCCGGCGTTTCTGGGGCTGTTTGTCGCCTTGCCGGTCTTTGGGCATGCGACCTGGCATCTGTATCGACGCGCGCTTTATCACCCCGTGTAAGGTTTCAACGTCACGGCGCCGTCGCTGGAATGCCGTGACAAATCGCTTGCCGTTGGCGGGGCCATTGTTTGCGCAGACCATGGTCTAAGCAAAAAAAGACGCCGCCCAAAGGCGACGCCCGCAATCCTGTTGGACTGGATTGTTACTTGGATGCGCCCGGTGTCGACGCCGGTGCCGCTGCGGGTTTGGGGGCCGCGGCGCCTTTGGGGTTCAGCGGGTCTTCCTGACGCTGGACTGAACCTTCGAAATGAGCGCCGGATTCGATGGCGATGGTCTTGTGGATGATGTCGCCTTCGACGCGGGCGGTCGAAGTCAGGCGCACCTTGAGGCCGCGGACCTTGCCGACGACGCGGCCATTCACGACCACATCGTCCGCGATGCATTCCCCCTTGACGGTGGCGCCTTCGCCCACTGTCAGAAGATGCGCGCGAATGTCGCCTTCGACGTTGCCTTCGATGTTGATGTCACCAGTCGACTTGATGTTGCCGGTGATGGTCAGGTCGGCGGAAAGCACCGATGCAGGTGGCTTTGCCTTTGGGGCCGACGAGGACGAAAATTCCGTTGTGGTGTTCGACTGGTTCATCGCTGGAGCCTTCTCTTCAGTGTCTGCCTCTGTTCCCTGTTTGGGGCCAGGTTCGTTGATTTTGCTTTTAGAAAACATCTCTTGCTGCCTTGATGTATTTCATCGGGTCATGGGCTTTTTCTCCAACGCGTATCTCATAGTGGAGATGAGTACCCGTAGAGCGTCCGGTGTTTCCCATATCACCGATCCGATCCCCGCGCGAGACTCTTTGGCCCACCTTCACGCGGATTTTCGACAAATGTGCGTATCGGGTTTCGAAGCCAAATTCATGCTTTATCTTGATGAGGTTCCCATATCCTGACGAGCGACTTGCATGCACCACAACACCATCCGCCGTTGCGTGGATGGCAGTGCCCGTTGAACCGGCGAAATCGTGGCCCTCGTGCATCCGTCCCCACCGTGGGCCGAATCCCGATGTGGATCGGTAATGGCCCCGCACGGGAAAGCCGAAAGGCAGCTTTTCGGCGGCAATCCGATAAAGGTTCGCCTGGTCCAGAAGAGTCAGCACGCCGTTGGCGCGCTCGGTCAGCTCATCGGGTTCGGGATCGCCGCTGGTCGAGAAGATGATCGGAGTCAGCGGACCGCCCTGGCCAGAATAGCTGCGGCGCACTTGTTCGATGATCGACTCGGTCGGAAGCCCAACGGACGAGAACATTTCGTCGATCGGCGTCAGCGAAGTCGCCACCGCATCTTCGATCTGGGTAAAGATCCGTTCGTTCCGTTCGGCTTCAAGTCGCTGCTCAAAAGCGACGTCTTCCAGAACCGATTGTGCTTCGGCGACGTATTCCGACATCTCGTCGCGTTCGCCTGCCAGATTGCCAAGCGCAGCGGTCATGAAATCCAGCGTGGTTTCAAGGTCGTCCATCCGCGCAGCGTCGGGCTGCTCGGCCTGATTGGCGGCAAGTTCGCTTTGAAGAACGGTGGTTTCAGCGCGGGCCTGATCGCGTTCCTTCATCGTGTCGCGCAGCGTGCCCGCGATGACGTCGATGCCGGTCTCCAACTCGCGGCGGCGGTCTTCGGATTGCAACAGCCGCGACTGCATGGCCGAAACCTCGGCCAGGGCGACGGCAAAACGCGTCTGCGCGTCCGAGGCTTCACGGGCACGTGCGTCGCGTTCGCGGGCCAGTTCGTTCAGCCGCGATTCATAGACGGCTTGATCGCGCAAAGCCTGCTCGCGCAGATCACCTGCGCCAAGGCTGTGCATTACCAGGATTGCGGAAGAAACGATTGTCCAGCCCAGCAGCATGGCGCTTCCGGCAATGCCGACAAACTGTGTGCCCGATGTCAGGCGGATAAACCGCGTTTCGGTATCCGAGCGCAGAAACAACCGTTGTTCCGGGAAGGTGCGTTCAAGCGCGGCGTGAATTTTTCCGTATAGTGGCAGCGTCACAAGGTTTTGTCCCTTAACCTCATTTTCCAAGCGGCAGACCATGTCCCCATCTGCACCCGCAAAGTGTTAAAGCCTGAAGGCTAATCAGGCAACCATGCTGTCCTATGCGTCGGACAGTTGGCGAAATATGGCGGAAAGCCGCGCACGTTTTAGCCTGTTTCCGTCAGTGGCCAGTAGAAATCGGGTGGCAGTCCTGCCTCGGCACGTTTTTCTTCGTTGAAGGGCGGTTTCAACGTGGAATGAAAATACCGTCGCACCAGATCGTGGAAAACGGGTTTGGGATCAAGATTGTCGCGCCCGCACAAAAAGTGGAACCATTTCGATCCATAGGCTACGTGGCCAACCTCTTCGGCATAGATCGTTTCAAGGGCCGCGACCGCCTGGTCGTCCTTGGCTTTGCGGAACAGGGCAATCATGTTCGGGGTCACATCCAGGCCACGGGCTTCCAGCACCATGGGAACCACGGCCAGACGCCCCAGGATATCCTCGGCGGTGTCTTCTGCCGCGCGCCACATGCCAGCATGGGCGGGCAGGGCGCCGTAAAAACTGCCCAGTGATTCCAGGCAGTCGCAAACCAGGTTGAAATGCTTGGATTCCTCGTCCGCCGCCTTGACCCAGTCGTCATAAAACCCGGCGGGCATTTCGACGTGGCCGAAACGCGCGATCAAATCCCAATGCAAATCGACCGCGTTCAACTCGATATGCGCCACAGCGTGCAGAAGGGCGATGCGCCCTTCCGGGCTGCCAGGCTTGCGTTTGGGAACATCGCGTGGGTCCAGCAGTTCGGGCGCGTCCGGACGAGCGGGGGCCATCGGCGGGCTGGCCTGGCCAACCGCGATGCATTCGCCCGCGTCTCGCGCTGAGAACCAGGTCTCGGCATGGGCGTGGCTGAGGGCTGTCTTGGCGCGCCCATCGGCCGTGGTCAAAACCTCGACCGCCATTTCAGTCAATGATGTCGTCAAAAGGCCATTCCCGCGATCATGCGTCCGCCTCAAGAGCGTCCAGCACCGCGTCGACGTGGCCCTTCACCTTGACCTTGCGCCACTCCCTCAAAACCGTGCCGTCCGCGCCGATCAGGAAAGTCGCGCGTTCGATCCCCATGAAGCTGCGACCGTACATCTTCTTTTCGACCCATACCCCGTAGCGTTCGCAGACATCGGATTCGGCATCCGACCCCAAAATCACGCCCAATTCGTGCTTGGCCTTGAACTTGTCATGCTTGGCAACTGTATCCTTCGAAACGCCGATCACCACCGCGCCGGCGGCCTTGAACGCCTCGGCATGTTCGGTGAATTCGCGCGCCTCAAGCGTGCAACCCGAGGTGTCATCACGCGGATAGAAATAAAGAACTACCTTTTGCCCGCGCAGCTCGGACAGCGATATTTCGCCGCCCCCGTCGCGTGGAAGGGTAAAATCGGGTGCGGTCTTGTGCTCCAGTGTCATATTCTCTCCGAGACGGGGTGACATAAGTACGGGTTGGGTTTTAGTACGCAACGTCCGAGAGTACACCCCGATTGAGGAGCAAAATGGCCAGCGACGACTCGCAAGACAAGACCAGGCCGCCCAGACCCACGCGCCGACGGCGCCACGGTCGGGTCGGAATTGGTATGGTTGCGACCCTGACCTTTGCGGGCCTTTTGTTTACATTGCTGATCCTGTCGGTGTCGGGGCGGACCATTCCCGTGCCTGAATTCGTGCGTGCCAGCATTGAAGACAGGGTGAATGCGGGTCTGGACGGTGCGCCGCTGTCATTGGGTGGCATGACGTTTGGCGTCGGCCGTGACGGTATTCCGAACCTGTTCCTGGACAACATTACATTCGCCGACCTGCAAGGCGGCGCGGTGGCCTACTTGAACCGATTGGGGGCGGCTCTGTCGCCGTCACAGTTGTTGCGTGGGCAAGTGGCGGCATCCAACCTGGTTCTGGACGGGGCCCAGATAACCGTGCGCCGTGCAACGGATGGAAGTTTCGCCTTTCGCTCGGACCAGTTGACCAGTGGCGACACTCAAAGCCTGCCCGATCTGTTGAAGCGTATCGATCAGATTCTGGAAACAGGAGCCCTGGCGTCTTTGCAAGAGGTCTTTGCTCAGGGTGTGGTTATCACGTTGGAGGATGCGCGCAGCGGACGTATCTGGCAGGCCACCAACGCAAATGCCGTGTTGCGCAAAAGCGTTGACGGGCTGTCGTTGTCGGTGGCTTCCGACGTTTTCAATGGCACTGACGATATTGCAGCCATCCAGTTGTCGGTGTCGCGCAGCCGAGGCTCGGGGCAGGTGTCATTGGGCTTTGCGATGACGGACATGCCCGCCGGTGACATCGCGCTGCAATCACCTGTCCTGTCGTTCCTTGGCGTTCTTGATGCTCCAATTTCGGGATCGGTGCGCACAGCCATGGACGAAACCGGCAAGCTTTCGACTTTTGCCGGCACGCTGGATATTGCCGCCGGGGCGCTGCAACCGGCTCGGGATGTGCCACGCGTCGAATTCGAAAGCGCCAAGGCCTATCTGACGTTTGATCCGGACCGCCAGCGGATCGATTTTTCCGAGATCACAATCGTCAGCGATGACGGCAACCTGACGGCAACCGGACACAGTTATCTCAGCGAGTTGGACAACAATTGGCCGAAAGCTTTCCTGGGTCAGTTTCGCGTCGATGCCGTCGACTATGCGGGCGGCGATCTGTTTGAAGGTCCCGTCGCGCTGTCGGGTATTCACGCTGACCTGCGGCTCAGGCTTGATCCTTTCGTCGTCGAACTGGCACAAGTGGTGGTCGAAGACGACGGCGGACCCTTGCGTGCGTCCGGGCGGATCGAAGCACGGGACGGTGGCTGGCAAGGCATGATCGACGCGTCGTCGGACTGGATCAGTTCGGATCGTGTCTTGGCCTTTTGGCCCGTGCGCGTGTCGCCGATCACGCGGACCTGGCTCAGCCGAAATCTGAGTGGGGGCAAAGTGCTTAGCCCCGCGGCTGGCGTACGGTTCAAGACGGGGCAGAAAACCGACATCTCGCTGAGTTTCGAATTCGAAGATGGCGCGGCTCGTTTCTTGCCGGACATGCCCATTTTGAATGGAGCCGAAGGGCGCGCGACCCTGGTCAACCGCCGCTTTACCCTGGCCTTGCTGAAGGGGGCGATAGACGACGGGGTTGGCGGCGACATCGATCTGGCCGGGTCGGTGTTTACCGTACCGGATGTACGCCCACGACCTGCGCAAGGCGTGATTGACATCGTTGCAAATGGCGGGCTGACCGGGGCGTTGTCGGTTTTGAACAACCCGCCGCTGCGCGTCATGACACGCGCCGATCGTCCGGTCGATATCGCATCGGCCAGTGCCGACATAAGCGCCAGAATCTCCCTGCCGTTGAAAAGCAAGATCGACTATCGAGATGTCGATTACGAGGTGATGGCCTCACTGCGCGACGTGGTTTCGGACACTTTGGTGAAAGACCGCGTATTTGACGCCGACACGTTGGTGCTGACGGCGGACAAGGACGTTGTCGGGCTTGACGGAGCTGCGCGGCTGGATGGCGTGCCTCTGACGGCATCGTGGCGACAGCCACTCGGGGTGGCCGCAAGGAACGGCGGGTTGATCAGCGGAACGGTGGTACTGTCCCAGGATGCGGTCGACCGTTTTGGTCTGCCCTTGCCGCAGGGCCTGATCAACGGTCATGGGCGCGGCAATTATACCCTGGCGTTGCCTCAGGGTGCCCCACCCGAATTGTCACTTTCTTCATCGTTGCGCGGTGTGACACTGTCCATACCCGCGCTTGGCTGGACCAAATCCGCACGTGAAGACGCGGCATTGAATATTTCGGCAACCCTTGGGGATGTGCCCACAGTCCAGTCGATGCAACTTGAAAGCGCTGGCCTGTCGTTGGAGGGGACGCTGTCCTTTGATGCCAATGGTTTCACCGGGGGCGATTTCGCACGCCTGCGTGTTGGCGATTGGCTGGACGCCCCGGTCAAACTGACATCCCAAGGGGGCGGGGCGCCACCAAGAATTGCCCTCACCGGGGGTGTGTTCGATTTGCGTCGTCTTGATCTTGGCGGGGCGGGCAACGGTTCGGCGGGCGGTTCGGGCGGTAGTCCTGTTGATGTGCAGTTGGATCGGCTGGTGGTGTCAGACAGCATAACCCTGGCACCGGTCGTCGGACGTCTGGAGCAAACTGCACGCGGTCTGGCGGGTGACTTTGAGGGGCGTGTGAACGGTCGTTCGTTGATCCAGGCAAGCCTTGCCCCCGCCAACGCGGGAACGGCGGTTCGGATCCGGTCCAGCCAGGCTGCCGATGTGTTGCGCGATGCGGGGCTGACGCCGAACGCGCGAGAAGGTGCGCTGGACATCGTGCTGACACCTGTGTCGGGCGCGCGGCCGGGGACCTATGACGGTGAGTTCCTGATCGAGGATATTCGCCTGCGCAAGGCGCCCGTGATGGCCGACCTTCTTGATGCGATCAGCGTTGTGGGGCTATTAAACCAACTGGATGGGCCTGGCATTCACTTTGAAACCGTCGATGGGAAGTTTCGCCTCACCCGTCAACGTCTGGTGCTGAAAGAGGCGGCCGCCGTCGGCGGGTCCATCGGCATTTCCGGCGATGGTATCTATGACTTTGCCCGCAAGCAGATGGACTTTCGCGGCGTGATCTCTCCGGTCTATTTCCTGAACGGCATCGGGTCGGTGCTGACCCGGCGCGGAGAGGGGCTTTTCGGGTTCAATTATCGCATGACCGGGGCGGTGGAATCGCCCAATGTGCGCGTGAACCCACTTTCCATCTTCACTCCCGGCGCGTTCCGACAGATATTCCGCCGCGCTCCTCCCGGTTCTGAATAGGCTTGCCCCATGAAACTGTCGGATTTCGACTTCGATCTGCCCGAACGGCTGATCGCCACGCGTCCTGCAAAGCCGCGGTCGTCATCGAAACTTTTGGTGGCGACGCCCGGGAAGATCACGGATGCCACCGCTATCGACCTGCCGGATTTTCTGAGACCGGGGGACCGGCTGGTATTGAACGACACCAAGGTCATTCCTGCGCGATTGTCCGGTCTGCGGCGGCGCGACGGCGAGGCAGGCACGACCGAGGCGCGGATCGAAGCAACATTGCTTGAACCTCGCGCTGACGGCACCTGGTCCGCCCTGCTGAAGCCATTGAAAAAGGCGCGGGATGGCGAGGTTATTCGATTTTCGGACGACCTTTCCGCCGTGGTTGAGGGGCGTGGAGAGGGGACCGGGTATCTGCGCTTCAACCTCGCAGGGGATGACTTTGACGCCGCGCTGGCCGATGCCGGCGCCATGCCATTGCCGCCCTATATCGAAGGGCGTCGACCGGCGGACGATCAGGATCGCGAAGATTACCAAACCATCTGGGCGCGCGAGACGGGGGCCGTTGCGGCACCGACCGCTTCGCTCCATTTCGATGACGCCTTGATGGCGGCACTGGAGGCCCGCGGGGTCACGCGCAGTTTCGTCACGCTGCATGTCGGTGCGGGAACGTTTCTGCCAGTGAAGGTCGACGATATCGCCGACCACAAGATGCATGCTGAGCGGGGTGAGATCACGGCCCGGTCAGCGGAAGAGATCAACGCCACCAAGGCCGCCGGGGGCCGCATCATCCCGGTCGGCACCACGTCTTTGCGGTTGATCGAATCCGCGGCTCGACACGACGGAACGCTGGCGTCCTGGACGGGGGCAACCGACATCTTCATCACACCCGGTTTCCGGTTTCGTATCGCGGACGCGCTGGTCACGAATTTCCACCTGCCCAAGTCGACACTGATGATGCTGGTTTCGGCGCTTATGGGGCCAGCACGCATCCGCGATATCTATGGCCACGCCATCGCAAACGATTATCGCTTCTTTTCCTATGGCGACGCCTCGCTTCTCTTGCCAGATGGCTGAATCCGACACAGGCTGTCGCGGATAGACGGCTGAGTAGCAGTCTGCTCGGTTACTCGACCGAAAAAAATGCGGAGCACGCCGATGTGGCAGGTCTTGAAAAGCGCTTGGGCGTTGATGCTGGGAATGCTGCTGTTGATGGTCGGGAACGGCCTTCAAGGCTCGCTGATGGGTATTCGCGGCGCGATCGAGGGGTTTTCGACCCTGGACATGTCGCTGATCACCTCGGCCTATTTCGTCGGTTTCCTGTTCGGATCGCGCCTGGCCCCCGAGATGATCCGACGGGTGGGCCATGTCCGGGTCTTCGCCGCCCTGGGATCGTTTATTTCGGCAGTGTTGATCCTCTATCCCACTATCACTGAACCATGGGCCTGGATCCTGCTTCGAGTGATATTCGGCTTTTCCTTTTCTGGGGTCTATGTCACCGCCGAAAGCTGGCTGAACAACGCGGCGACGAACGAAACGCGCGGCAAGTCCCTGTCGCTTTACATGATCGTGCAAATGATCGGGATCGTGGCGGCCCAGGGGCTTTTGAACGTGGCCGACCCGGCAGAGTATATTCTCTTCGTAATCCCTTCGGTTCTGGTGTCGCTGTCCTTTGCGCCCATCTTGTTGGCGGCGACGCCGACCCCGGCCTTCGAGGCCACCAAGGCCATGAGCCTGGCCGACCTGTACCGTACCTCGCCCACGGGCATCGTGGGGATGTTCCTGATGGGTTTTGTCTTTTCGGCCCAGTTCGGAATGGCTTCGATCTATGGGTCGCTTGCCGGGCTCAGTGTTGCCGAAATCTCGTTGTTCGTGTCGTCGATTTTTTGCGGCGGGTTGGTTCTGCAGTATCCCATAGGCTGGCTGTCAGACCGCATGGACCGGCGTATCCTGATTTTTGCCACCGCCATAGGGGGCGCGGTCGCCGCTTTTGTGGGGTGGATGTTCGGGACGCAATTTCAAATCCTGCTGGCGGCAGGCTTTTTGATGGGGGGCGTGTCGAACCCGCTTTATGCGTTGTTGATCGCCTATACCAACGACTATCTGTCCACCGATGACATGGCGGCTGCGTCGGGCGGATTGATCTTTGTGAATGGAATGGGCGCCATCGCAGGTCCGGTGGTCACGGGGTGGGCCATGGGGGTCTTTGGGCCGTCGGGGTTTTGGGGATATCTCTTGGTCGTGATGCTGGCGCTGGCGATTTACGTGGCTTATCGCATGACGCAACGTGTGTCGGTTTATGCCGACGAAGACGACTATGACGCCGTTGCCTATGCGCCCATGTTCCCCTCGGCCACACCTGTCGCGGTCGAGGCCGCTGCCGAATTCTATGTCGAAAATGCCGAAAATATCGAAGATCAGGCGGATCAACCCGACTAAAGGCTTGATCGAACGTAAAGAAATTGCAACGATTCGCATGACCTGGGGGACGGCAGGCGGCGAAAGAAGGCGGAAGACATGGCAAACCCCGAAGAAATTCTCAGCTTTTGGCTGGATGAGACCGGTCCGGCCGGTTGGTACATGAGTAGCGAGAGCCTGGACCAGGAGATCAAGGGCCGGTTCGAGGATGACTATAACAGGGCGCGCGATGGTGCGTTGTCGCTGTGGCTGACCTACGCTTCCGGTACTCTGGCATATATCATCCTGACCGATCAGTTTTCCCGCAATATGTATCGCGGCACGGCGCAGGCCTTCGCGACCGACGGCATTTCGCGGGCCGCGGCGAAGGCGGCGATCTCGAAAGGCTGGGACATGCGGATCGATGCACCTGCACGACAGTTCTTCTATCTGCCCCTGATGCATTCGGAATGTTTGTCCGATCAGGACCGCGCAGTGCGGCTGATCAAGACGCGGATGCCGGCATCCGGCGGGTCGAGCCTGCTTCATGCCAAGGCGCACCGCGAAGTCATCCGACAGTTCGGCCGTTTCCCGCATCGCAACGAGGCGCTTGGTCGCGAAACCCCCGCCGCCGAGGCTGCGTTCCTGGAGCAGGGCGGCTATGGTGCCATGGTCGAAAAGCTCAAGGCGCTGGAAGCTGCATAGGCTGCGGCAGGCCCCTTCTCAGATCGTCGACATAGCAGGTATTCCGAAATCGCATCGCGTTTCGGGTGACAGGGCGTGTGTTTTGTGGCAGATAGTTTAACGGTAAACTATTTTTCATCAGGGAGGAGAAACCCATGGCTGCGAAGACTTTTGATGTTGTCGTCATCGGCGCGGGACCAGGTGGCTATGTTGCCGCGATCCGGGCCAGCCAGTTGGGCCAGAAAGTTGCCATCGTCGAACGCGAGCACATGGGCGGTATCTGCCTGAACTGGGGCTGTATTCCGACCAAGGCGCTTTTGCGGTCGTCAGAGGTTTTTCACCTGATGCATCGCGCCAAGGAATTCGGTCTGAAGGCCGACAATATCGACTATGATCTGGATGCCGTCGTCAAGCGCTCGCGCGGTGTGGCGAAACAGCTTAACGCAGGTGTCAAAGGCCTGATGAAAAAGAACAAGGTCGAAGTCTTCATGGGCGAGGCCACGCTGCCTGCCAAGGGCAAGGTTTCAGTCAAGTCTGACAAGGGCACCGAGGAACTGGTTGCCAAGAACATCATCCTGGCCACCGGCGCGCGCGCACGCGAACTGCCGGGGCTCGAGGCCGACGGCAAACGCGTCTGGACCTATAAACACGCGCTTCAGCCGCCCCATAACCCCAAGAAACTCTTGGTGATCGGGTCCGGGGCCATCGGCATCGAATTCGCGAGCTTTTATAATACGCTTGGTGCCGACACGACCGTGGTCGAGGTCATGGATCGTGTTCTGCCTGTCGAGGACGCCGAGATCAGCGCCTTCGCCAAGAAACAGTTCGAAAAGCAGGGCATGAAAATCCTGCAAAAGGCCATGGTAAAAAAGATTGATCGCGCCGCCGACAAAGTCACGGCCCATATCGAGCAGGACGGCAAAACCAGCACAGTCGAAGTCGACACTGTGATCTCGGCGGTTGGGATCGTTGGAAATGTCGAAGGACTTGGTCTCGAAGGCCTGGGCGTCACTATCGACCGGACCCATGTCGTGACCGACGAATACTGCCGCACGGGCGTCGATGGGCTCTATGCGATCGGCGATATCGCCGGGGCACCATGGCTCGCGCACAAGGCCAGCCACGAAGGTGTCATGGTGGCCGAACTGATCGCAGGCAAGAACAAGGTTCACCCCGTCAAACCCGAAAGCATTGCGGGCTGCACCTATTGCCACCCGCAGGTGGCTTCCGTTGGCTATACCGAGGCCAAGGCCAAGGAACTGGGCTATAAGGTCAAGGTTGGTCGTTTCCCCTTCATCGGCAACGGCAAGGCGATCGCCCTGGGCGAACCCGAAGGCATGGTCAAAACCGTGTTCGACGAGAAAACCGGCGAACTATTGGGGGCCCACATGATCGGTGCCGAAGTCACCGAGTTGATCCAGGGCTATGTGGTCGGTCGGCAGCTTGAGACGACGGAAGAAGACCTGATGGAAACCGTTTTCCCGCACCCGACACTGTCCGAGATGATGCATGAAAGCGTTCTTGATGCCTTTGATCGGGTGATCCACATCTGATGGTGTTGCGAGGTTGGTGCAGGCGGATTTTGCTGGCACTTCTGCTTGTGCATCTGGCGTTGGTCAGCGCGATGGTTCTTGATCTGGGCGACGACGGATTGCTCGGGACTTTGATCTTGTTAATGGGCATGCCCTGGAGCCTTGCGCCATTCTTCTTACCACCGGATACGTTGTCCGCATTCGGCTGGGAGCTGTATTTATATGCCGCTCCCATCCTGACTTTTGCTTTGGCATGGTGGCTTTGCCGGGCGCGCGGCGGACGCTAGTCGCAAAGGGCCGCTATCTGACGGACCCGATAGCGGCCACATAATTTTGCTCACATGGGCGCAAGCATTGTCATCGTCGTGACCGCGCCCGCGCGCCGCAATGCGTGAACCTCGGCAAGGTCCGGGTCGCCCATCCAGGCATCTACGGACTCCGCGTCGGGAAAGGCCAGCAGAACATGGGCCGGTACGCCGCCGCCATTGTCCTCGATCACCTTTTTCCCGGCCCCTCCGGCAATGGGGTAGCCGCCGTGTTTTTTGACGGCCGCGCCGCCAACTTTGAAATATTGTTGCAGGGTTGCGTCGTCCTTGGGGGCGAGCTGTACAACGACGTAGTGTGTCATGTGATGTCCTTTCGTTTCGGTGTCTGACAGGTGGGGGATTGCGGGTTGTGAGTAAATTCACCATCATCGCGACCGACTTGTGCGGAAATGGACGAGGTGGATGCAAGATTGGGATACGCTGAGATATGTTCTGGCCGTAGCCCGTGAAGGCGGTCTCAGCGGGGCAGCACGCGCGCTTGGCGTTAACCACGCCACTGTGTCGCGGCAATTGGATCGGGCGGAAACCCTGGCGGGCACGCGGCTGTTCGATCGCCGCGCCACTGGTCTGGTGCCGACCGAGGCCGGATATGAAGCCGCCGACCGCGCCGCCGCCATCGAGGCCGAGGTGCATGCCCTCGACCTGGCGCTGACGGCGCGGGACGAACGGGCGACGGGCAAGCTGACGGTCTCGCTGCCGCCGCTTCTGGCCGCCTCGGGTATTGCCGAGGATATTGCGCGGTTCTGCGCCACCTATCCCGGCGTTGATCTTACGGTGCTTGGCGACAATGCATTTCACGACATTCACCGGCGCGAAACCGATGTTGCTATCCGCGTCTCGCGCGAGCCGAGCGAAAGCCTTTGGGGCCGGGTTGTCGCGCAACAAAAGGCGGGTTGGTTTGCCTCTCGCGCGTTTCTCGACCGCTATGGCACAGCTTTTAGACAGGGCGACGAGGTGCCGATCGTGTCTTTCACCGCCTGGTCCGAACCCATCCCGGCAGCGGTGCGCCAGGTTATCCCTAAGGCGCGGGTGGCGGCGGTGTCGGACGATATGGTCAGTGCCGTGGCGCTTTGCGTGGCGGGGATTGCCGCCGTCCGAATGCCGTATTTCCTGGGCGTGCGCAGCGCCGGACTGTACCCGGTGCCGACGCTGCCTTTGGTGGATTACATCCCGATTTGGTGCCTGACGCACCCCGACCTGCGCCGCGTGCCGCGCATTGCTGAATTCATGCGCATCATTGGTGAAGGTTTCGCCGCACGGCGAGGGCTGTATCTGGGCGAGGGATGATCTCAGGACGCGGGCTGCGAGAGGAGCAGTTCGACCGCGTTTCGTTGTTGTCGCTCCAGAGCGCGCGCTGTCCTGCGGGACTGGGGTGGCTCTGGTGACGGATCGCGTGAAAAAGAAGTAAATATGCGCATGTTGCGTCCTTTTCGTTCAAGAAGGCTGCCCGGTCTAAAACGCCGTTGTGATACGGGGCAGGCGCCGTACGATATCGGGGGCGTTCGGCCCTTGGCGCTGAGAGTCCCAGAACGGGCGGCCTGCTTCGGCCACTGAGTCGGCACGTTTCAGGCCGATGTCGTCGGGAAGATGGTCAGGCAGGTCGCGCAAGGCGCGCCGCAAGTGAGCATGTGACCTGACACGTGCCAGACCGGCAACGGCATTTCCAAACATTGGTTTTCCTTTCGATTTAAAGCCCAATCGAGGCAAGCGCCCCTGCCAGAGACGTCCGAAGGCGATCCCGGATGCGGCGGGACAGGGGCGGGGAACGGTGCCCGAGATGCTCGGGCGCCATGGGGTGCGCGGGGAGAATCTCGGGCAATCCGAACATCGTCAGGCCCCGCCGTTTGCCATCGCGCGCACGTCGGATGCAGTCAGGCACTGGCCACCGATACCCCAGTCGCCCTGGGCGACCTCTTGCACGCGCACCCAAGTCACGCCGCGCAGGGCTTCGCCTTCGATCGCGACCATCGTGTCGGTCACGTCCTTGATCATTTTCGCTTTGGTTTCCTTGTCGAAAACGCCTTCGATCACTTGAATATCAACCATGGGCATTTTGTTTCTCCTTTTGGTCCTTGGTCGTTTGTTGCACCGCTCATTCGGTGTGAGACTGTTCTAGGCGCGTCGAGCGGACCAAGCTTGGAGGAGTTCTGGGGAAATTCTGGGGAGTTCTTGGAGAAGTCGGGAAATCGACGTAGAGTTCGCCGCGAACAGGAAAAATGATGCAGATCGACGATCTTGAAATTGACGCGGACCGCTATGAACTTCGTCGCGACGGGGTGGTTGTGGCTGTTGAGCCCAAGGTTTTCGACCTGATCGTGTTCTTGGCGCGGAACGCCAATCGGCTGGTCACCAAGGACGAGATGATCAAGGCAGTATGGGACGGGCGGATCGTGTCAGATGCCGCGCTGTCCAGTGCCATCAAATCTGCCCGTCGCGCAATGGGGGCCAGTTCACCCAAGTCCAGCCGGATCAAGACAGTGCACGGGCGCGGTTTTCGGATGGAGATTACCGAGGCGGATATCGCGGCCACGGCACCACCGGCCGAGGACGCTGTTGCCTCCAGGTCTGCGATCTATGTCCAGCCCGGTTTCATGGTCCTACAGCCCCAGGGGCTCTCGGCGGATCACGCCAGCCAACTGCAAAGGGGGGTGTCGCGGGCCATGTCGCGCCTGCCGTTTTTGTCTGTCGCTGCCCCGGCCATTGCGCGGCGCATGGAAAATGCATCGCCCGCCGATTTGTTGGCTTCACTCGGCCCCGGTTTCGCATTGGATATCAGCGCGCGGACGACCTCGGACGCGATCTTCCTGGATTGCCTTTTGTTCGAGTATGGCTCTGGACGGACGATCTGGTCATACGAGGTGTCTTTCCCACCGGATGACGGGATCACTCGGGCGCTGAATGACATCGTGGTACGGCTTCAACCTCAGCTCATGCGCGAGATCCATGCAGCACTTGCTGGCCCAGGTGCGGGTGCGGACGCGCGTGCCCTCACGCTTCAGGCCCTTGGAACGATGTCGCTGAAAGGCTGGAACCGGACTTCCTTTGGCGAAGCCGAAGGCAAATTGCGTCAGGCCTTGCAGATGGACAGCAGTTTGGCCTTTACCCATTCAGCTTTGGCACTGGTCATGGCGCTTGGTCAGGACATCGGTTTGATTGAACCGTCAGAGGCACGGCGGAGCGAGGCGGTCTCCCATGCCGACAGGGCCATCGAACTGGATGGATTGTCGCCGCCGGTCCTGGGACTGGCGGGGTGCGCTTTGTGCGATGCGGGCCAGGGAATGCGTGGCAAGATCATTCTGCAACGCGCGCTGAACATCGATCCTGACGATCCCCAGGCCCTGGCCGCGCTTGGCACCCAACATTTCCGAGAACACGAGGTCGACCAGGCCATCACCTGCCTGCAACGTGCCATTGAAGCCTCGCCGCAGGATACGTCACTTGCCGTCTGGCGGTCCATTCTGGCGCTTGCGCTGTTGCGGGCGGGGCAGGTCGACAAGGCTTTGTCCGAGGCGCGCCAGGCCGTCATGGCTGACGACAACACCCATCTGTCGCGCACCGTCTGGGCTGTCACTCACATTGTGCGCAAGGAATTGGATCAGGCACGCCAAGCCTGGGCCGACGCCCGCCGCGTCACACCTGACCTGACCACCGAACAGGTTGCCAGTTTCGTCGGCAAGCGCCTGTCCGGCGAGCTTGCAAAACTTGAAACGCAACATTCGTCGCTTTGAACAGCGTCGCCTTGCTTATCCACAGATAACTGCAACTTTTCCCCGTGACGCCACCGAAATGTTCTATTAATGTTCTGTTCACGCCATTGAGTCTCGCGGCCAACCCGCTATCTCTGTGGGACGTTTGTTGAAAGTGAAAACATGGCCGAGCAGAAGAACATCGAAGTGCGCGGCGCGCGCGAGCATAACCTCAAGAACATCGACGTGGACATCCCGCGCAACGAGCTTGTGGTGATCACCGGCCTTTCCGGCTCGGGCAAGTCCTCGCTAGCCTTCGACACCATCTATGCCGAGGGTCAGCGCCGCTATGTGGAATCGCTGTCGGCCTATGCTCGCCAGTTCCTCGACATGATGGAAAAACCGGATGTCGACCACATCTCGGGATTGTCGCCCGCCATTTCGATTGAACAAAAAACAACGTCGAAAAACCCGCGCTCGACCGTTGGCACGGTCACCGAGATCTATGACTACATGCGTCTTCTCTTCGCGCGTGCCGGCACGCCCTATTCGCCCGCCACCGGCCTGCCGATCGAGGCGCAACAGGTGCAGGACATGGTCGACCGCATCATGGCGATGGAGGAGGGGACCCGCGCCTATCTTCTCGCCCCCATCGTGCGCGATCGTAAGGGTGAGTACCGCAAGGAATTCCTTGAACTTAGGAAGCAGGGCTTTCAACGCGTCAAGGTCGACGGTGAGTTCTATGAACTGGAAACACCGCCGACACTCGACAAGAAATTCCGCCACGACATCGACGTGGTCGTCGACCGCATCGTCGTCAAACCCGAGATCGAAACCCGCCTGGCCGATAGCTTCCGCACCGCACTTGACCTGGCTGACGGCATTGCCATCCTGGAAACCGCCCCGCGTGAGGGCGAACCTGAACGCATTACCTTCTCGGAAAACTTCGCCTGTCCTGTCTCGGGCTTCACCATCCCCGAGATCGAACCCCGCCTGTTCTCGTTTAACGCCCCCTTTGGTGCCTGTCCTTCCTGCGACGGCCTCGGCGTCGAGCTGTTCTTCGACGAAAACCTCGTCGTCCCGGACCAGAACCTCAAGGTTTACGACGGCGCGCTCGCCCCATGGCGCAAGGGCAAGTCGCCCTATTTCAAGCAGACCATCGAATCCATCGCCAAGCACTATGAATTCGATCAGAACACCCGCTGGAAAGACCTTCCGGCCCATGTGAAACAAGTCTTCCTCTATGGCTCCGGCGACGAAGAGATCATGTTCCGCTATGACGAGGGCGGGCGCGTCTATCAGGTCGAACGCCCCTTCGAAGGCGTCATTCCGAACATGGAGCGGCGCTACCGCGAAACCGATTCCAACTGGGTCCGTGAAGAGTTCGAGCGCTTTCAGAACAACCGCTCCTGCGGCGACTGCGGCGGGTATCGTCTGCGGGACGAGGCTCTGGCCGTCAAGATCGGTGGGGAGCATGTCGGCCAGGTGGTTCAGAAATCCATCCGCGAGGCGCTGGATTGGGTTGAGGATGCGCCGAACCATCTGACAAATCAGAAGAACGAGATTGCCAAAGCGATCCTCAAGGAAATCCGCGAACGTCTCGGTTTCCTGAATAACGTCGGTCTTGAATACCTGACACTCAGCCGCAACGCGGGCACGCTCTCGGGCGGCGAAAGCCAGCGCATCCGCCTCGCCAGCCAGATCGGCTCGGGTCTTACGGGCGTGCTCTACGTCCTCGACGAACCTTCGATTGGTCTGCACCAACGCGACAACGGGCGGCTTTTGACCACGCTCAAGAACCTTCGCGACCAGGGCAACACCGTCATCGTCGTCGAACACGACGAAGAGGCGATCCGCGAAGCCGATTACGTCTTTGATATCGGCCCCGGCGCGGGCGTCCACGGGGGAGAGGTCGTCGCCAAGGGTACCCCCGCCAAGATCATGAAGACCAAGAAAAGCGTCACCGGCGACTATCTGGCCGGGCGGCGCAAGATCGCGGTGCCCGTCGAACGTCGCAAAGGCAAGGGTAAGTCGGTCACGGTCGTTAATGCCACGGGCAACAACCTGAAAGACGTCACCGCCGAATTTCCGCTTGGCAAGTTCGTCTGCGTCACCGGCGTTTCGGGCGGCGGCAAGTCGACACTGACCATCGAAACCCTGTTCAAAACGGCCTCCATGCGCCTGAACGGCGCGCGCCAGACCCCGGCGCCCTGCGAGACGATCAAGGGTCTTGAACACCTCGACAAGGTCATCGACATCGACCAGCGGCCCATCGGGCGCACGCCCCGCTCGAACCCCGCGACCTATACCGGGGCCTTCACGCCGATCCGCGACTGGTTCGCCGGTCTGCCAGAATCCAAGGCCCGCGGTTACAAGCCCGGCCGGTTTAGCTTCAACGTCAAGGGTGGGCGCTGCGAGGCCTGCCAGGGCGACGGTGTCATCAAGATCGAGATGCACTTTCTGCCCGACGTCTATGTCACCTGCGAAACCTGCCAGGGCCAGCGCTATAACCGCGAAACGCTTGAGATCAGGTTCAAGGGAAAGTCCATCGCCGACGTCCTGGATATGACCGTCGAGGACGCGCAAGAGTTCTTCAAGGCCGTGCCTTCGATCCGCGAGAAAATGGATGCCCTCATGCGCGTCGGCCTCGGCTATATCAAGGTCGGCCAACAGGCGACCACGCTCTCGGGTGGTGAGGCGCAGCGGGTAAAGCTGTCGAAAGAGCTTTCCAAACGCGCCACGGGCCGGACGCTTTACATCCTCGACGAACCCACGACGGGCCTGCACTTTGAAGATGTGCGCAAGCTATTGGAAGTGCTGCACGAACTGGTCGAACAGGGCAACTCGGTTGTGGTGATCGAACACAACCTCGACGTCATCAAAACCGCCGACCACATCATCGACATTGGCCCCGAAGGCGGCGACGGCGGCGGGCGCATCGTGGCGACAGGCACACCCGAAGAGGTGGCCACCGTCAGCGAAAGCCACACGGGCCGCTACCTGGCCGAGATGCTGGGCGTCGCCCGTGTCGCGGCGGAATAGCCCTCAGTCGAGCGCGTCCGCCTCGTCTGAATGAAAGTCGATGTGGATGTGGTTGCCGTCGCAATCGGCAAGGTTCACCTGCACGATCGGGAATTCCGGCACGCGATCCAGCGTGAAGGAAATGCCCCGGTTCTGAAGCTTGTCGATAAACCCGGCCAGTCCCGTCGCCGAGATGGCAAAGTGTTCAAGCTTTGGTTCGGTGGCGGCCAGATCCCGCGTGACTTCGACAAGGTGCACAATGGGTTTTGCGGCGACGTATAGCCAGGCGCCCCCTATGTCGAAGGGCGGTCGGTCGCCGGGGTGCATGTCAAGAATATCACCATACCAGGCGATCATTCCGGCAAGATTCGACGTCCGAATGTTGACGTGGTCCAGAGACTTGAGCTGCATGATCGTTCTCCCTCAGAAACCGCTATCATGCAGGTGGATTGAGGAAAAGCGCGATCAGTTCAAGATCAGATCGGCCAATTCCATCAATTCGATCACCGCTTTGGTCTTGCGGTCCACACGTAAAATGGCGTCTCCGACGCGCACGTACTCCGAGCCGTCACCAAAGACCGGCAGGCGGTAAAAATCGCCGCCACGGCGCACGATGGTGCCACCGTCGGTCGACACCACCACGTATTCGCGGCCATCCAAAAGGATCACATCTCCGCGTTTCAGCACGCGATAGTCGTCGCGGTCGTAATGGTCGTCGTCCTGGTACTGATCCTGACGGACACCTTTCTTGGCAAGCCCCGGCGGCACGCAGGACGGGTTCTTCTTGGCCAGTCCCGGCGGACAATGCTTGGCATTCTTGGCCGCTGCGGCATCGGGAAACAGGGCAAATGCCAATGCACATGCGGTGACGACTGTGGTGATCTTGTTCATCAAAAGAACCTCCGTTCACCCCATAAATACAAGGCGCATTGGGCGAAAATGTGGCTTGGTTAACGCCTGCGCGGAATGGTGCCGGGCTCAGGCGTCCAATTCGATCCAGACGGGCACATGGTCTGAAGGCTTGGTGCGACCGCGCACTTCGGCCTCGATCCAACACTCCTTCAACAAGTCGGCGGCCTGGGGCGTCAGAAGATGATGGTCAATGCGGATGCCGTCGTTTCGATCATAAGCCCCGCGTTGGTAATCCCAAAAAGAATAGTGCCCGCCACCGGACTTGCGCGCGCGAAACGCCTCGGTAAAGCCAAGGTTCAGCACTTCGCGGAAGGCGGCCCGGCTTTCTGGTCGGGCCAGCGCGTCGTCTTTCCAGGCCTCTGGACGAGCAGCATCCTCATCCTGCGGTATGATGTTATAGTCGCCGCACATTACGGCGGGTTCTTCTGTGTTTAGAAGGTCTTGCGCGCGGGTCTTCAACCGATTCATCCACGCCAGTTTATAGTCGTACTTTGGTCCTGGCGTCGGGTTCCCATTGGGCAGATACAGCCCGCACACCCGCACCGGCGTGTCGCCCATCACGGTGGCTTCGATCCAACGCGCCTGTTCATCTTCGTCGTCGCCCGGAAGCCCGCGGCTGACGTCTTCGAGCGGCAGTTTCGACAGGATCGCCACACCGTTAAAGCTTTTTTGCCCATGGGTCTCGACCCGGTATCCCATGTCTTCGAAATGCTCGCGGGGGAAATTCTCGTCGATGGATTTGATCTCTTGCAGCAAGGCCACATCAGGGGCGCTTTCTGCAAGCCAGTCGGTCAGGGCTTCGAAACGGGCCTTGATTCCGTTGATGTTGAACGTCGCGATTTTCATGGGCCCGGCTCCTGTTTTGCCCTCTCTATCCGGTCGCGAAGATTTTTTGAAGCTGACCTCTTGTATGTTAATTTGATTTACATACCTGTTCATCACAACGAAACGCATAGGTGAGGAACATGCCCAAGAAACCCATTACAATTGCCGCTTACCTGGCTGGTGTGACGACCCTGGCCGTCACGATGCCCGCTATGGCCGAAAGCCGCATCATGTCAGCGTCTGATTTCAATGACCGGGCCGTCGATTTCATCGCGGGTGAAGATTTCGATATCGAGGTGCAGCCGAACAAAGGGTTCATGCTGGGCGGGGTCTGGGCGGACAGGGCAGAAAACGAATCCTGATCCCCTGCGACAGGCGCAGACATGGGCGTCGAAACATGATCGGGCATTTCGCCCGGTCAGTTCAGATTGAGAACGACGTGCCGCAGCCGCAACTGGCTGTGGCGTTTGGGTTTTCCACGGTAAAACGCGCCCCGATCAACTCGTCCGAGAAGTCGATCACGGCGTTTGAAAGGAAGGGCAGCGAGACCTCGTCAATCAGCACCTTCTGGCCGTCGCCTTCCAACACCAGATCGCCGTCCGAGGGCAGATCCAGGTCGATGTTGTACTGAAAACCCGAACATCCGCCACCTTCCACAGCCACACGCAGCGCCTTGGGGGCCTCTGCGCCGTCATTGATTTCGGCCAGCCGGGCAAAGGCACGGGGGGTGACGGTCGGTGGAAGTGTCAGGTCCATGGTGTGCGGTCTCCTTGCCCCCAAGATATAAGGCCGGGCTCAGGGGCTCGCAAGATCGTCGACCTCGGATGGGCCGAGATGCGTAACAAAGGCGAGCGCGGCAAGCGTCGCATAGGCCAGTGCCGTATAGGTGAAGGCGGCCTTGGCGGCGGCGACATAGGCAACGTGATCGCCTGCCGGCGCGTCGCCCAATACCCAAAAGAACACACCGCCCATGATGGCCACCCCAAAGGCTGCGCCAATTTGCTGTATGGACCGCAACGCGCCCGAAGCCGAACCGCTGTCAGACAGTCCTGCGCCGGACAGCGCGATCTGGAACAGGGCAGGGGCGGCTGTCGCCGTGCCAAAGCCGCTGGCCAGGAAGAAGGGCCCAAACCACAACCACGGCACGGTGTTGGTGATGGACGATGCCACCACCCGCAAGGCCAGTCCCGAGGCAGCCAGCAACAACGCCCCGCCGATGACGCGATATCTCAGGTGATCGCTGCCCAGACGGCGGGCAAGGGGGGCGGCGGCGAGGATGCCCAGCGAAAAAGGCACCACCATCATGCCGGATTGAAGGGCGCTCAGGCCAAAGCCCTGTTGAAAAAAGATCGCCATGACCAGGAAAAAGCCGGGGACACCGGAAAAGTGAAGCCCGGTCAGTAAGCACCCCATCAGGAACGACCGGGTGCGCAGCAGATCAGCCGGGACAAGCTCGGGTCGGCTCAACCGGGCCTGGCGTCGTTCCCAGACCACGAACAGGGCGACCAAGACGGGTGCGCCGATCAGCAATGGCGCCATCCAGTGCCGCCAGCCAATGGTCGGGATTTCAACCATGGGCACCAAAAGCGCCAGCATCGCGACCCCTGCAAGGGTGATTCCCACACCGTCGATCCCAAGGGACCGGCGACCTGGCACAAAAGGCACCAGTCGCAGGGCCAGGAAGATTGCCAGAATGCCCAGGGGAATCTTCACCAGGAAAATCGGCCGCCATCCAAGACCCGCTATATCGGCAGCAATCAACAGGCCGCCCACGATAGGTCCCGCGACCGAAGCCAGACCGGCGGCCACGGCAAACAGACCAAAGGCGGCGCCGCGTTCCTGCGGCGGGAAAAGGTTCGGCACCAAAGCCATGGTCTGCGGCGCCATCATTGCCGAGCCCAACCCTTGCAGGACCCGTCCGGCAATCAGCGTCTCCATCGAGGTCGCCGCCCCGCACAATGCCGAGGTTGCGGTGAAAACAGCGACGCCCAGAATGAACATGCGACGCCGCCCAAACGTATCGCCCAATCGACCACATGGTAGCAAAAACAAAGCGAAAACAAATATATAAGACGCAACGACCCACTCCGACTGGCTGGGCGTCGCGCCAAATTCTGCCTTCAGTGTCGGCAGGGCGACATTCACGATGGTGCCGTCCATGACGTTCAGAAAATTCGCCATCAACAAGACGGAAAAGGCCATCCAGCGCGTGGCAAGCGGCTCGGAGCTTTGGGGGGCAGAACCACGCATTGCGGGCTTTCAATGTTGTGAACGGTTTCTTGTTAAGCGGGGTTGGCAGGACAGTCCATGACCGATCCAGGCAAATTTTGCACCGACGGTTCCAAGCGACACGGCAACAGGGTATAGGCGACAGTGGGACAACACAGGCAGGCATGGCATATGCGCGCGCTTTTTGCATCGGATCCGGCTGACAGCCGGGGACGGCTTTTTGACGAGGATGAAAGCACCTTCCGGTCGTGTTTTCAGCGGGACCGGGACCGGATCATCCATGCGTCGGCCTTTCGTCGTCTCAAGCACAAGACCCAGGTCTTCATCGAACATGAAGGCGACTATTTCCGCACCCGTCTGACCCATTCGATCGAAGTGGCGCAGGTGGCGCGGACCATCGCGGGTGCTCTTGGTTTGAATGGTGAACTGACCGAGGCTATCGCCCTGGCCCATGACCTGGGTCACCCGCCGTTCGGCCACACGGGCGAAGACGCTCTGTCCGATCTCATGGCCCCATACGGTGGCTTCGATCACAACGCGCAGGCCCTGCGCATCGTCACGGCGCTGGAAAGGCACTATGCGACCTTCGATGGGTTGAACCTGACCTGGGAAACGCTTGAAGGTATTGCCAAACACAACGGGCCGGTGACGGGCGATCTGCCTTGGGCGCTGGTCGAATATGGCAAATCTCACGACCTTGAACTCGGGACCTATGCCAGCGCCGAGGCCCAGGTCGCGGCGATTTCAGATGATGTGGCCTATAACCACCACGATCTGCACGACGGGTTGCGCGCCGAGTTGTTTTCAACCGACGAATTGGCGGAACTGCCGATCCTGGATGGGTGTTTTGCCCGCGTCGACGCGCTCTACCCCGATCTGAATTATTATCGTCGCCGCCACGAGGCCCTGCGTCGGTTCTTTGGGGTGTTGGTCGAGGACGTGATCGCGGTGGCCCAGACCTCGCTGGCCGAGATCGACCCAAAGTCTGCGCAGGATATCCGCGAGGCGGGCTTTCAGATGATCCGTTTCTCTCAGCCGTTGTTTGACGACCTCAAAGTGATCCGAGAATTTCTGTTCACCCGAATGTATCGCGCCCCAACGGTGGTCGAGATGCGCAAGAAGGTCACCCAGGTGGTCGAAGAGTTGTTTCCCTTCTTCATGGAAAACCCAGACAATCTTCCCAAGCAATGGCGTAAAGACGTAGAGAATGCGCAGGGCGAGACCGCGCTGGCGCGGATCGTGTCGGATTACATCGCCGGCATGACCGATCGGTTCGCGTTGCAATGCCACGAGAAATTCATCGGTGGGGTTGACGCGGCGGGTATGCAAAGCGTGCCAGTGGGATAGGTCTGGTCGTCTGTTGGGACGATACTAGGGGGCGTCTTGCCCGCGTTTTGTGCCGAGGTTAATCGCCCGGCCAATCCGCAATCACTGCATCCACTTCCAGTTCCACCAGCCATTCGGGGTTTACAAACCGGGTGACCGCCATGATCGTGTCGACCGGGCGTATGTCGCGAAAATATTCCTTGCGCACGTCGATCGCTTCCTTCCAACGGTCAATGTCGGTCAGGATGACCCGCGTTCTGACCACATCGTGCAGCCCTGAACCCGCCTGTATCAACGCCTCTTCGATGATTTCGATGCACCGCCGGGTCTGCGCGGCGACGTCATCCTTACCGACAGTTTTCCCGTCGGCGCCAACGGGAGCAGTTCCGCCAATACTGATGTATGGTCCCACCTTGACAGCCCGGCTAAAGCCCACGACTTTTTCCATGGGATTGCCGTTTGAGATAAGCTCGCGGCGATAAGTCATGCTGGTCTCCTTTGGATTCTCCTGTGTCTAACATGGCTCGTTCAATTGACGCAGCGGTTCAGGGTGGTAAACCGCGCTCAACTTCCAAAGGTCCAAGCCCATGAACATTTTCGCTGAAATCCGCACTTCCGTGATCGAAACCCTGGACGCCATGGTGGCCGAGGGTCATCTGCCCACGGGCTTGTCCTGGGGCAATGTCGCGGTCGAGCCGCCGCGCGATGCCGCCCATGGCGACATGGCCACCAACGCGGCGATGGTGTTGGCGAAACCTGCGGGCAAGCCTCCCCGCGATATTGCGACCGAATTGGCGGCACGACTGGTCAACGATCCCAACATCGCCACGGCAGAAGTGGCGGGTCCGGGGTTCTTGAACCTGCGGCTGGCACCCGCGGTTTGGCACGATGTGGTGGCCGAGGCGATTGATGCGGGCCAGGCTTTTGGCCATTCCGGTATGGGGGCGGGCGTCAAGATCAACGTCGAATATGTTTCCGCCAACCCCACTGGGCCATTGCACGTGGGGCATACGCGGGGTGCGGTCTTTGGCGACGCGCTGGCCAGTCTTTTGGATTTCGCGGGCTACGACGTCACCCGTGAATACTATATCAACGATGGCGGGGCGCAGGTCGATGTGCTGGCTCGTTCGGCCTATGAACGCTATCGCGAGGCCAACGGTCTGTCGCCCGAGATCGCCGAAGGACTTTACCCCGGCGACTATCTCATCCCGATTGGCGAGGCGTTGAAGGAAAAGTACGGCGACAGCCTGCTCGACAAGCCCGAGTCCGATTGGCTGGACGATGTGCGTGACTTTGCCACCGAAGCCATGATGGAGCTGATCCGCGAAGACCTGGCCGCCATCGGCGTCAAGATGGACGTCTTCTTTTCGGAAAAATCGCTCTACGGCACCGGGCGGATCGAAGCCGCGATCGCAGAACTGAAAAAGAAAGACCTGATCTACAAGGGCACGCTGGAACCGCCCAAGGGCAAGGTCCCCGAAGATTGGGAGCCGCGCGAACAGACGCTTTTCAAATCCACCGAACATGGCGACGACGTCGACCGCCCGATCATGAAATCGGACGGGGCCTGGACTTATTTCGCCCCTGACATTGCCTATCACTGGGACAAGATCGACCGGGGCTATGACGAGCTGATCGACATCTTCGGCGCCGATCACGGTGGCTATGTCAAACGGATGAAAGCGGCCGTCTCGGCCCTGTCGGCCGGGTCCGTGCCGCTTGATATCAAGCTGACGCAGTTGGTAAAGCTGTTCAAGGACGGTGAGCCTTTCAAGATGTCCAAACGGGCCGGAACGTTCATCACCCTGCGCGACGTCGTCGACCAGGTTGGCCCCGACGTGACGCGGTTCCATATGCTGACCCGCAAGAACGACGCGCCGCTCGACTTTGACTTTGACAAGGTGACCGAACAGTCCAAGGACAACCCGGTCTTCTATGTCCAATACGCCCATGCCCGGATCCGGTCGGTGATGCGCAAGGCCGAAGAGATGCACCTGGACTGGTCCGACAATGCCAAGCTGGAAGACCCGGCAGAACTGGCCGTTGCGAGGAAAATCGCCGAGTGGCCGCGACTGGTGGAAATTGCCGCGCGCCATCACGAGCCGCACAGGATCGCCTTCTATCTTTATGAATTGGCATCAGAATTTCATGCGCTTTGGAACCAGGGCAACGACAAGCCCGCCTTGCGATTCCTGCACGAAGGCGATGCAGCCGCCACGGCGGCGAAAATTGCCCTGCCGCGCGCCGTAGCCGTTGTTATTTCCTGTGGATTGGGTATCCTAGGGGTGACACCGGTCGAGGAAATGCGCTGAAGAATCCGGGGCTTCTGCCTTAAGGTTCAAAAATAACAGCGACCCGCCAGTGTCGAACGAGCAGTGGAGACCGCCGGACCAACCGGTGGCTACAGTGAGGCAGAGCATATGGCGGCACTCAATTTTGATGACTATGGCGATTCCGCTGAAGGCGGATCGTTTGCAGCGGCGCTCAACTGGGCGGGCGCATTTCTTTCCATCCTGCTGATCGCGGGGCTGGCGACCTGGGGTTGGAAGCTTTGGGTGCGTGATGTGACCGGGGTTCCGGTCGTGCGCGCGCTGGAAGGCCCGATGCGGATCGCACCCGAGGATCCGGGCGGGCTGGCGAATGGATACCAGGGATTGACGGTTAACCGGATCGCGGAAGAACGCGTAGAGGCCGCGCCGTCAGAGCGAGTGGTCTTGGCACCCCAGCCGGCGACGCTGGATGAAAGCGACGACCTGGCGATGGCCGAGCTGCCGCCGGTTGTCGAACCTGACGCGGTGGAAGAGACCGCGGCGATTGAAGCGGCACAGTTGAATGCAGCACCGGTTCCGGACAGCCTTCCCATCATCGCCGAAGACCTTGTTTCAGCCCCGGCCGAGACTTCCGCTGCGGTGCTGGCGGATGAGCAAACCAGTGCTCCGGCCCCGGTCGAGACGCCCTCGGCCACGGACCTGGCTGTTGCGGCGGCCCTATCCGATCTTGGCCTGACCCCTGAACCGACCGTGGCGAAAATCCAGGCCGCGGCCCATGTGCCCGCGTCCACCCCGCGTCCGATCATCCGGCCCGTGAAACTGCAACGGGTGTCGGCCCCGGCAGTGACGGCATCCGGCGATATCGATGCCACGACCATCCCCGTAGGGACTCGATTGGTGCAACTTGGGGCCTATGGCAGCGCGGATGTGGCGCGCGCCGAATGGCAAACCGCCCAGGGCCGGTTCGGAGATTACCTGGTCGGGAAAGAGCGGGTTGTTCAAAAGGCACAAACCGGCGGACGGACATTCTATCGCCTGCGCGCGCTTGGTTTCGCCGATCTGTCCGAAGCCCGTCGGTTCTGCGCGGTACTGGTTGCCGAAGGCGCGAACTGCATTCCCGTGGTACAGGAATAACTTGGGGCAGGGCGCGTATATACTCGCGCCCGCCGGGCCGGTTCTGACGGCGGATGAAACAGCGTTCTTTCGGGATGCTGCGCCCTTTGGTTTTATCCTATTTCAGCGCAACTGCGTCACACCGGATCAACTGCGGCGTCTGACCTCGGATTTGCGGGGCGCTGTGGGGCGCGATGTGCCCATCCTGATTGATCAGGAGGGAGGACGCGTACAACGTATGCGCGCACCACACTGGCGGGAATGGATGCCCCCTTTGGATCAAGTGGCAGCATTTTCCGGTTCGGAAAATGGTCCGGAAAACGCGTCGTTTTCCGCCACCCGCGCGATGTATTTGCGTGGGCGTCTCATCGGGGGCGAACTTTTCGCCCATGGTATCGATGCGAATTGTGCGCCCTCGGCCGATATCGCCTATCCCGAAACCCACGCCTTCCTGAAAAACCGCTGCTATGGCGCCGATTGTGAGACGGTCACCGCCATGGCCCGCGCCTGTGCTGATGGTCTCGCCGACGCAGGATGCCTGCCGGTGTTGAAACACGCCCCCGGCCATGGGCGCGCGACGCTGGACAGCCACGAAGCCGTGCCGCGTATCCCGGCACCTCTGGGCGCGCTGGAGGGCACCGATTTTGCCGCTTTTCGCGCCCTCTCGGACCTGCCCATGGTCATGACCGCCCATATTGTCTTGGCTGACCTCGACCCCGATCAGCCGGTCACCTTGTCGGCCACCGCCATCCGCTATCTGCGCGACCGGCTTGGCCTTACGCAGTTGATGATGACCGACGATATCTCGATGGGGGCATTGTCCGGCACCGTGGCGGATCGGGCGGTCGCAGCTCTGGCCGCAGGCTGCGACGTCATCTTGCACTGCAACGGCGAATTGGACGAGATGCAAAGCCTCGCGGCCGCCGCTGGCCGATTGTCTGAATCCGCCGCCGAACGCGCAGATATTGCGGTTTCCGCCCGTCGACCCCCAACAGATATTGACATTCAAGCCGCCGAAGCCGAATTTACGGCCCTGATGAACGGAGCATCCCATGCCTGATGGCGACACCGATTTCGACGACGTTGACGAGCGTCTGAGCGCCGAGGCGCTGATCGTGGATGTCGATGGCTATGAAGGCCCTCTGGACCTTCTCTTGATGCTTTCACGCACCCAGAAGGTCGATCTGCGCAAGATCAGCGTTCTTGCCCTGGCCGAGCAGTACCTGGCCTTTGTCGAACGGGCCAAAACGCTGCGTATCGAACTGGCCGCCGATTACCTTGTGATGGCGGCCTGGCTGACCTTTTTGAAGTCGCGTCTTCTTTTGCCGCCCGACCCGGCGGACGAAGGCCCTTCGGGCGAAGAACTGGCCGCGCACCTGGCGTTTCAGCTCGAGCGGCTTTCGGCCATGCGCGATGCGGCGGCCAAGCTGATGGCGCGCGATCAGAAGGGGCGCGATTTCTTCGTCCGCGGAATCCCCGAAGACGTCACCCGCGTGCGTCGCGTCCGATACACCGCCACGCTTCTGGACCTTATGCAGGGCTATGCGCGGTTGCGCACAAAGGATGATTTCCGCCCCTATGTGATGGACCGCGACAACGTCATGACGCTTGAGCAGGCGCTTGAACGGATGCGCGGCCTGATCGGCTATGCAGGGGACTGGACCGACCTGATGTCCTATCTGCCCGAAGGCTGGGAAGGCGATCCGAAACGTCGCCGTTCGGCCACGGCATCCCATTTCGCGGCCTCGCTGGAACTGGTGAAAAGCGGCAAGATCCAAATGCGGCAGACGGATACCTTCGCCCCGATCCATATCAAGTCGGTCGCCAATGTCTGACGCCGAGACCGACGAACCCGAAAGCCTGTTCGAAGCCCCTCCGTTGGGGGAACAGGAGCGTATGGTCGAGGCCATTCTATTCGCCACCGCCGAGCCGATAACCGTTTCCGAACTGAATGCCCGGATGCCGCATGGCTGCAATGCCGCCGAGGTGCTGCCGCTCTTGCAGAAACGCTATGAGGGCAGGGGCATCGCCGTCACCCGTGTGGGCGAAGCCTGGGCGATCCGTACCGCGGCCGACCTCGGTTTTCTGATGCAGAAGGAAACGGTCGAAACCCGCAAACTGTCGCGCGCGGCTATCGAGACCCTTGCCATCATCGCCTATCACCAGCCGACAACGCGCGCCGAGATCGAAGAAATCCGGGGCGTCTCGGTCAGCCGGGGCACGATCGATCAGCTTTTGGAGCTGGAATGGATCAAGTTCGGCCGCCGCCGCATGACGCCAGGTCGGCCCGTGACCTATGTGGTGACACCCGAATTTCTGGATCACTTCGGTCTTGAAAACGCCCGTGATCTTCCGGGCCTCAAGGAACTGCGCGCCGCGGGGCTGTTGGAAAACCGCCCGCCGCCGGGTCTTGAAACGCTCACCGAGGATGAGGACGACGACGAGACGTCGCAATCCGATATGTTCGTGGACGAGGATTGATGCGATGAATGCCAACCGCCTGATCAACATGGTCTTCAGAATGCTCATGCGGCAAGGCATGAAACGTATGGTCAGGGGCCAGAAACCGGACCCGCGTGCGAAACAGGCCCGTCAGGCCATGAAGGTCATGAAACGTACGAGGCGGATGTGACCCATGCAATCCGGGTCTTGAATGACCCGATGGAATTCGCGGCGCTGGAACCGATGGTGCGCGAATACATGGAACTGATCTGCAACGATCTGAAGACCTATTACGATATTGATGCCGATCCCTTAGAACCCGTCGCCAGCACCATGTCGGCTCCCGAAAAATACCTGCCACCCCAGGGCCGGACTTTTTTGTCCGAGACAGGCGGACGTCGCGTCGCCATGGGGTTTCTCAGGCCGTTGACGGGGCGGGACTATGAAATCAAACGACTATACGTGCGCCCCGAGGCACAAGGCGCGGGTCTCGGCCGGGCCATGCTTTTGCAAATCATCGACAACGCCCGTGCGCTTGGTGGCAAACGCCTGTTCCTCGATACCATTACCAGCTTGAAGCCGGCCATTCGCATGTATGAAATTGAAGGCTTTCGCCACATCGAGGCCTATGAGGGAAGCGATGTCGCGTCTTACGAAGACATCAGACGCCACGGCGTTTATATGGTCAAAGACCTCTGAGAAGCGCGACGGATGTATGTGCTGTCGCCTTGGGACGGATGAGCAGGCACGCTCGGGTTCCCAACATGTGCGACTGGTTTGTACAGGGTTGATTGGTATCGCCCTGGGCGCGCCTGACGCAACACGCATACCACGAAATCGCGTAATTTGCACGGGGTTCTTACGGCATGCGGAAATGCTTGGACAGCTTCAACCCCTGGCCCTGGTAATTCGACGCAATCTCGCGGCCATACAGGGCCTTGGGCTCTTCGGCCATGCGTTCGTACACCAACCGACCGACGACCTGCCCATGTTCCAACACGAAGGGGGCTTCGTGGCAACGCACCTCCAACACCCCACGTGATCCCGTGCCACCGGCTTCGGCCCACCCAAAACCGGGATCAAAGAACCCGGCATAGTGCACCCGAAACTCACCCACCATCGCCAGGTAGGGTGCCATTTCGGCAGCATGAGTCGGAGGAATGGAAATCGCCTCGCGGCTGACCAGAATGTAAAACGCGCCCGGATCCAGGATAATGTGCCCGTCGTGTGTGTGCAGCTCTTCCCAATAGTCGGCCGGGTCGTAATGCCCCAGTTTTGCCAGATCGATCACGCCCGTGTGCGGCTTGGCGCGATATCCCACCAAATCGCCGGTTTCCGGCTTCAGATCGACGGAAAATCCCAACCCGTCCTTGATCACCGCCTCGCCGGACACAATTGGCGTTTTGGCATGAAGGGCGGCCAGTTCCTGATCGTCGATCACCGTGGCGCCATCGCGGAAGATGATCTGGTTCAGCATCTGCCCGGTGGTCGCCACCACCGAAAACGACCGGGGGCAGATCTCGACGTACAAGGGCCCAGAGTAGCCCTCGGGCACACGGTCAAACTCGGTCCCGCGATCAGTGATGATCCTGGTCAGCAAATCCAACCGCCCAATCGACGACTTTGCGCTCGCGGCGCCCGAAATCCCGGCCGGCAACTTCAGCGCCTCGATCAGAGGCACCACATAGACACAGCCCTTTTCCAGAACGGCGCCGCCCGTCAGGTCGACCTCGTGCATGGCAAAGTCGGCCAGGCGCTCTGAAACACGGCGTCGCGGTCCGGCCAGAAATGATGCCCGAATCCGATAGGCGGTTTGCCCAAGGCGCAGGTCCAATGACGCCGGCTGAATCTGGCCTGGCATGACAGGAACATCAGCCGTCACATGTCCGGCCGCAATCAGCCCCTCTATCCCCCGATCAGATAATACCCCAGTCACCGAAGGCCTCCCGCAACACAGACAATTTGACTTAAATTGCCGTTCTTCTTGGTCAAAATATCCCGGGGGGAGACGCCGCAGGCGACGGGGGGCAGAGCCCCCGAAACGCTGGATGTCGGATGATTGGTCGGGCTAGCAGGATTCGAACCTGCGACCTTCCGTCCCCCAGACGGACGCGCTAACCAGGCTGCGCCATAGCCCGACACCGCGCCTTCTGGCGTAAAAACAATCCGGGGGCAAGAGCCGATCGCGGCAATATCGTACGGCATCCGATCGAAAACATCCGCCATTCAAAGACGTGCATGCGCCAAGGCATTCAGGCGGCGGCGCTGGTCCTGAACCAAGGCATCAAACGCGACAACCATCGATCAAGACACCCGATCAAGAAGCGCCTTCAGACGCTCGGCGGCCGAAACCAGATCCGCGCGGTGCGCGCTCAACCTGTCCGCCGGTACAAGTCGCAGGCGCGCGGCGGCGCTTGGGTCTTTGACGTGTTCGGCAGCGTCGTCATCAGGGTCGGTATCGGGCACGTGCGGTGTCGCCGGAATCGACGGCATGGACGCCGCAGACTCAGTCTCGGGTGCACCATCGCTGTGCGGTTCGGGCTGCGGTTCGGAAATGACCTCGGCCACGATCTCGGGGCTTGGCGCCGGCGCCGGGTCCGGAGTCGCGGGACGATGCGAGAACATTGGCGCGGTGGGTGCCTGTGCAGTCTCGTCGCCGCTGTCTGCGCCGTCGTCGTCGTTGTTATCGGCGACAGCCGGGCCGTCGGGTTCAGACGCGCTGTCCGGTTCTTCTTCCACCGATGGCGACAGTTCATCTTCAATCGGATCGGGGGCCGCTTCCCGGGTCGAGCGTGCTGCCGGAGCCGGAGCCTTGGGGGCGGTGTCTGCCTGGACAACCACGGCGGGGGCTTCTGGGTCACCCTCGTCACCATGAAGCGGTGGCGAGAATGAAGACACATGTTTAAGCCCTTGTTCGCGCAACACCTTCTGCACGCCACGGATCGTCATGCCCTGATCGTGCAACAGCGTTTTCACGCCGCCGATCAGTCGCATGTCCGAGGGGCGATAATAGCGCCGCCCACCGGCGCGCTTCACTGGTTTGATCTGGCTGAACCGAGATTCCCAGAACCGCAGGACGTGCGTCGGCACATCCAGCCATTCGGCCACTTCGGAAATGGTTCGGAAAGCGTCGCGGGACTTTTCCACGTAAGCTTAACCCTTGTTGCCGGCCGCCACACGCTCTTTCATCAGATGAGAGGGCCGGAAGGTCAGCACCCGACGCGGATGGATCGGCACCTCTTCCCCGGTCTTGGGGTTGCGCCCGACCCGTGCGGCCTTGTCACGAATGGAGAAGGTTCCAAAGGACGAAATCTTGACCTGTTCGCCCGCGACAAGCGCATCCGACATGTGCTGGAGAACGCCTTCGACCAATTGCGCGGATTCATTGCGGCTCAGACCGACTTCGCGGAAAACCGCGTCGCTCAGATCCATGCGTGTCAAAGTCTTTTCGCTCATCCTCTCCCCCTGTCGTGATTTATGCCGGTCAGAATGGTCGGGATGATTTTCCGAGTCAATAACAACAACTTGGAAAAGGGCGTTCATTCCACTTAACGCAGGGTTAATCCGAGAACGGAAGCGAGATTCCGCCGTTGTGCTGCCTGGATGACCAGGGCAGACAACATCCGCAAGTCAGACGATGCCCAGGTTAACGGTGCAAGAAAGGGAATGGGAATCACTTATCCAGCCGTCTCTGTCAAGCGATTGGGTGACGCCGTGATCCGTTTCACTCCGCCCTGACAAGCCGTTCTACCCCAGCAAACCGGCGCATGCGGTCCAACTCGGCCTCCAGCTTTTGGTGACGTTTCGCGCTCCAGCGAACACCGTCTTCTGGCCAAAGCTTCTGAACTGTCAGGGTCGACGCCTTTCGGTCCGCCTTGACCTCGATACGTCCCACAAAGCGATGCCCCTCCAAAATGGGATAGACATAGTACCCCCAAATCCTCTTGGCGGCGGGCACGAACATTTCGACACGGTATTCAAACCCGAACAGGCGACTGAGACGTGCTCGATCCCGGATCACCGGATCGAACGGGTTGAGAATTCGCAACCGGGTCGAGGGCGCGCAAAGCCGGGCGAGACGAGAGTCGATATCGGCCGGGGCAAGGGCATCAACCCATTGTCCATCGGCGCAGGCAACCTGGACGGGTCTCAGTTCAGGGCCCTTCCGGTCGACCCAGGCCCTGACTTCGGCGCTGCTGGTCGCGTCCCAATAGCGTTGCACATCGCCGGGCGTGCCAAATCCCATCCGGTCAAGTGCGGCGCCACAGAGCCAATCGATTTGGTCCTGATCCGCCAAGGCGGCCTCGGTCGGATCGACTGGAAACACCCGTTCGGCCAGGTCATAGAACTTTGTAAAATTGACGCGGTGGCAGGTCGCCAGTTCGCCCGCATACCACATGAAATCCAGCGCCAGCTTGTGGGGAGGGCGCGACCACATCTTTTTCTCGCCGGTGACCTTGGTATCAAAAGCATGCGTTGACAGAGCCCCTTCGGCCCGAATGCGGTCTTTGATCGTCTCGCGCGCATTGGCATCCGGCAGGCCACGCGACCATCCCGGCTGGGACCATTGCGCGCGCTTGCGTCGAAACTGGCGCTCCCACATGGGAAGGAACTCCATCGGCAGGACCGAGGCGTCGTGGGTGAAATGTTCGAATACCGCGCGGTCCTTGGCCAGCAAACGATCCAGCATCGGTTCGCGATAGTTCTGGTTGCGGCTCCACAGTATGTGGTGATGGGCGCGTGCCACCACCTGGATGGTGTCCAGTTGCACGAACCCCAGCTGTTTGATCGTTTCCAAAAGGTCCAACGGCCCCGTTGGTGTCGGGGCCAGCCCCTGCGCTTCCAGCCACAGATGCCGCGCGGTCACATTGTCGATGCGAAGGGGAGAGGCCCAGCCACTGGTCATGATCCGAGCGGCCGATCTACCAGCGAATGATGACCGAGCCCCAGGCCAACCCGCCGCCAATGGCTTCGGTGACCAGCAAGTCACCCGGTTTGATTTGTCCGCGCTCGCTGCCAACCGACAGGGCCAGCGGAATCGAAGCGGCCGAGGTGTTGCCGTGATCCTGAACGGTCACCACAACGCGGTCCATATCGACACCCATCTTACTGGCGGTGGACTTGATGATCCGCAGGTTCGCCTGATGCGGCACGATCCAGTCAACGTCGTCTGCGCTCATGCCCAGCTTGTCCAAAGCCGTGTGCGCCGTCTTGGCCAGCTTTTCCACCGCGTGGCGGAACACTTCCTTGCCCTGCATCCGCAGGAACCCAGTGGTCTGGGTGGAAATGCCGCCATCGACATAAAGGATTTCCCGGTGGCGTCCGTCCGAGTTCAGATCGGTGGCCAGGATGCCACGATCGTCATTGGTGCCTGCGCCTTCCTCGGCCTCAAGAACCAGGGCACCTGCGCCATCGCCGAACAGTACCGATGTCGTACGATCTTCCCAATCGAGAATTCGGCTAAAAGTCTCGGCCCCGATGACCAGAACACGTTCGGCCTGACCCGACACAATCAGAGCGTTGGCCTGGGCCAGAGCAAAAACGAACCCGGCACAGACCGCCTGGATGTCAAAGGCAAAGCCTCCTTCCATGCCCAACCGGTCTTGCACCATGGTCGCCGCAGAGGGGAATGTCAGATCGGCGGTCGATGTCGCCACGATAATCGCATCGATGTCATTGGCCGACATGCCCGCCTTGGCCAAGGCGTTCTCGGCAGCATTGGCGGCCAGTTCGGATGTGGTTTGACCCTCGGCGATGAAGTGGCGGCGCTCGATCCCGGATCGAGACCGGATCCATTCATCCGACGTGTCGATTTTGTCCTCGAACCATGAGTTGGGGACCACTCGTTCGGGCAAGTAATGCCCGACGCCTCGCACTACCGCGCGTATTGTCATTTTGCCTGCTCTGCTGCGGCCGCTGTCGCGGTCTCATGAAGGGTATCCTGCCCCTCTGGCTCGTGGGATGCAACCCGTGCGGCAAGCCGCTCGGTGAATCGGCTCTCGGCCAGACGAAACGCCAGCTTGATTGCCGATGAAACGCCTGTCGCATCTGCTGAACCATGGCTTTTTACGACTGTGCCATTCAATCCAAGGAAGACCCCGCCATTGACCCGTCGCGGGTCGATGCGTTTGGACAGGCGCCGCAGGGACGTCACCGCCAGAATCGCCGCGATCTTGGATAGAGGCGTGGCGCTGAACGCATCGCGCAACAGGTCGCTGATCAACCGTGCCGTGCCTTCGCCGGTCTTCAGGGCGACATTACCAGTGAACCCGTCGGTCACAATGACATCCACGCGGTCCGACGGAATATCACCGCCTTCGACAAAACCAACGAACTCGATTCCGGCCTCGTCAGCGGCCTCGGTGATCAGGTCATGGGCTTCCTTGATCTCCGAGCGGCCCTTGTTTTCCTCGGTGCCAACATTCAGCAAGCCGATCCGGGGCCGGGGCAACCCAAGCCCGTTGCGGGCATATGATCCGCCCATGCGGGCATATTGCAGCAAATCCTTGGCGTCTGCGCGAATATCCGCGCCCACGTCCAGCATCACGTTGAACCCGCCCACGTTGCGTGACGGCCAAAGGCAGGCAATGGCCGGGCGGTCGATGCCCGGCAGTTTTCTGAGCCGCAGCATGGATACAGCCATCAAGGCACCGGTATTGCCGCAAGAGACCACGGCCTGCGCTTCACCGGATTTCGCAGCGTTCACAGCCGCCCACATCGACGTGCCCTTGCCGTTGCGCATCACATGGGACGGCTTGTCGTCCATACGAACAACCTCGGCCGTGTCGCGAACCTCACACCGATCCGTCAGCTTGCGCTTCTTGATCAGCGGGTCCAGCTCGGCCTTCTTGCCGAAGACCAGGAATGAAATGTCGGGGTTCTTGCGCGCACTTTTGCCAATGCCGGCGACAACCGCCGCCGGCCCGAGGTCGCCGCCCATGGCGTCAACCGAGATGGTAATGCGCTGTGTCGCGCCGTTGGTCTGATCGGGTTGGTCCGTCATGGCCGCCGCGCGAAAAGACGCTTACGCGGCGTCTTCGTCCAGGTCGATCTCGTCAGCCTGCGCGATGACTTCACGGTCGGCATAGTGACCACATGCGCCACAAACGTGGTGCGGGCGCTTGAGTTCGCCGCAGTTCGGGCATTCGCCTGGGTTGTCCGCCGTCAATGCGTCATGCGAACGACGCATGTTGCGACGCGACGGGGTGATTTTATTCTGTGGGACAGCCATGTCCAAATCCTCGGTCTGTGCAGAGGGGCCGTGCCCCGCAATTTCAAGTCAAACAGGTCTTACGCGCTGCCGCGTCGCATGTCCAACTCATTGTTCGAATGAGGCCGGGAACATACTGCGATTCCGCTAAAAGGCAAGCGCCATTTCATTCCTTGTCCGAGCCGTTGTCACCCAGGCTGTCGCGCAGGTCTTTCAGGCCCGCAAAGGGACGCGCGTCGTCGTCGCTCATCGGGGTTTTGCCCGGCTCGGTCACGGCTAGATCGACGGGGGCAACGCCATCGGCGCGCGGCCAGGCCGGTAAAGCCAGGGCCAGAGCCTCGGCCATCACAGCGCCCAGGTCGATGACCTCGGGCATAGGTTCGGCAGAATCATCTTCAGGCATTTCGGATTCTTCGGCCTCGGGCATGTCCATGTCAGCCAGGTATTGACGGACGACATCTTCATCGATCCGCGTCACCACCGGTTCGCCGGTAACCACGCAGGCCTGCACCACCGTGGCGCCAAGCGTGGCCTTCAAAATCAAGTCCCGCGCACCCGAGGGGGTGATGTCCCCCTTGAAGCTCAGCTTGCGAACCCCGTCGATTGACAGGGTCTCGGCCAGGGCTTTGCGCTCGCTGGCTTCGGGGGTGATGTCGAAGGTTCGGGCGCGGGTCAGCGCCGAACTGTTCAATAGGCGATTGTCGTCAGACATGAGCAAATCCTTGAACCTGCGGCGGTCTCTGGCTATGCCGACTAGGCGGCGACGGGCCGCTTGGCAAGAGGTGGGCATGATGAGAGCTGTTCGAACAGGCGCGTCAATCGTCGGTTTTGCCTTGCTTGCGGGCTGTGCGACCATCACCGACAGCCATGGCTACGTGCCGGAAAAGGCCCTGATCGATGAAATTGCCGTTGGCAGCGACACCAAGGAAACCGTCAACCGAATCCTCGGTCTGCCCGGCACCCGTGGAATCGTTGACGACCGCGGCTGGTATTACGTTCGGTCAGAATACGAAAGCTATCTCTGGCGCGCGCCGGTCGAGACCAATCGCGAAGTGCTGGTCGTGACGTTCTCGGAAGAGGGTCAGGTTGAAAACATCGAGACCTTCGGGCTTGAAGACGGGCAGGTCGTGCGGCTGACACGGCGTGTCACCACGTCCAACACCCAAGGCGTCGGCTTCCTGCGTCAGTTGTTCTCGAATGTCGGCAACCTGAACCCGTCCGATTTCTTCGGCGAATAGGGTCAGTCTTCGCTGGCCTTGAAATCCAATGCCACGCCGTTGATGCAATAACGCAACCCCGTTGGCTGGGGGCCGTCGGGAAATACGTGCCCGAGATGACCGTCACATCGGCTGCAATGTACCTCGGTGCGGCGCATGAACAGCTTGCGATCCTCGCTTTCGCCCACAACCTCGTCACCCATCGGTTGATAAAACGATGGCCAACCCGTGCCCGATTCGAACTTGTGCGCCTGATCGAACAGCGGCGCGCCACAGCCCTTGCACGAGAAAACGCCGGGTTCTTTGGGGAAATTGTCATGGGTATGGGATCTCTCGGTGCCGTGTTTCCTGAGAACCTTGAATGCAAGATCATCCAGTTCAGCCCGCCATTCTGCGTCAGTTTTCACGACTTTCTCCAAGACGTCATCCTTTTGTTAAATGCCTGTCACAGGTTGCGTGCCAGGCTCGATGCCACAATATCTAAGAAACAATCGCGCTGTCACCAACCCGGAGGCTTTGCAAATGCGGTCACGACTTCGATACCGAACCCGGTTGGCATCATCGCCTGCCGACCTCGAAGCGGCACAGCGGCTGCGCTATCGCGCGTTTCTGGCTGAAACCGGGGCTGCACCAAGGTCCGAGCCGCGCGACAGCGACCAATTCGACGCCATGTGCGAACACGTTCTGGTCGAAACGGTCGAGACGGGCGATCTGGTTGCCACATTTCGGTTTTTGCCCCTGTCGTCAGGGGCGTCCATCACGCAAAGCTATTCTGCTCAATACTATGCACTTGAGGCGCTTGAAGGCTATGACGGCCCCATGGTCGAGATGGGCCGGTTTTGCATCGAACCCGGTCTGCGTGATCCCGACATCCTGCGTGCGGCATGGGCGGCAATAACCGCCTATGTGGACCGGGAAGGGATTGAATTGCTGTTTGGGTGTTCGTCGTTCCACGGCACTGATGTCCAGGCCTATGCTGATGCTTTTGCCATGCTGCGCGATCGTCACCTGGCCCCCAAGCGCTGGCTGCCGCGGATCAAGGCGCCAAATGTCTTTCGGTTTGCGCAGCGGTTGCGGCGCAAGCCCGATCGTGTGAAGGCCCTGAAAACCATGCCGCCCTTGTTGCGCAGTTACCTGACCATGGGGGGCTGGGTATCCGACCATGCGGTCGTCGACCGTGATATGAACACCCTGCATGTGTTCACCGGGTTAGAAGTTCGATCAATCCCTGCCGCCCGCGTGCGCGCCTTGCGCGCTGTGACCGGCTGACGACATGGTGGCGAATGATGCGTCAGGGCCATCTGTCCGGGTAGGGTGCTTTTCGGGCGCGCAAGCGCGCGGTTGACCTCGGCAAGCCCTCGTCATACCTCGCCTGCATGGCTCGTGCACCGCTTTTACAACTCTCCGATATCTCGCTGACCTTCGGCGGCGATCCCGTTTTCGACAATCTGTCAGCCAACATCCAGGCCGGGGACCGTTTGGCTTTGGTGGGGCGAAACGGATCGGGAAAATCAACCCTTCTCAAGGTGATGGCGGGTCTTGTTGATGTTGACAGCGGTGCCCGTGTTCTGTCACCCGGTGACAGCGTCGGGTATATGGAACAGGAACCCGAAATGGCCGGGCACGACACTTTGGGCGACTATGCCCTGTCCGCCCTTGGGCCGGCCGAAATGTGGCGGGTCGAAGCCGCGGCCGAAGGGCTGAAGTTCGATATATCTCAACAGGTTGCGACGGCCTCGGGCGGTGAACGTCGCCGCGCCGCACTGGCGAAACTGTTGGCCGAGGCACCTGACCTGATGCTTTTGGACGAGCCGACAAACCATCTGGATATCGAAGCCATTGCCTGGCTTGAGACCCGGCTATCCGAAACGAAACAAGCCTTTGTCCTGATCTCGCACGATCGTGCCTTTCTGCGTGCTCTGACCCGCGCGACCCTTTGGATCGATCGGGGCGAGGTGCGGCGGCGCGAGGGCAGTTTCGACGGTTTCGAGGATTGGCGCGATACCGTTTGGGCCGAGGAAGACCTGGCCCGTCACAAGCTGAACCGCAAGATCAAGGCCGAGGCACGCTGGGCGGTCGAAGGCATCTCGGCGCGGCGCAAACGCAACCAGGGCAGGGTCCGTGCCCTGCAGGATCTGCGCGCCGACCGGGCCGCCCAGATCAAGCGTCAGGGAACTGCCGCGATGGCCTTGGCGTCAGGGCCGAAATCCGGGCGCAAAGTTCTGGAAGCAAAAGGTATTTCAAAGTCTTACGGCGATAAGGTGATCTGCCGGGATTTCTCGCTGCGGGTGATGCGGGGCGACCGGATCGCGCTTGTCGGACCCAATGGGGTCGGTAAGACGACGATGATCGACATGTTGACCGGCGCGCTTGAGCCCGACAGCGGCACGGTCACCCATGGCACCAACCTCGAAGTCGCGGTGTTCGATCAACGCCGTGCCGCGCTGGACCCGGCTCTGTCGCTTTGGGAAAACCTGACCGGTGACAAGGATATGCGCGTCTCGGGCCGTGCCGATCAGGTGATGGTGCGGGGCGCGCCGCGCCACGTCGTCGGCTATCTGAAGGATTTTCTCTTTGACGAAGCCCAGGCCCGCGCTCCGGTTCGGGCGCTTTCGGGGGGAGAAAAGGCGCGGCTTTTGTTGGCACGGATCATGGCGCGGCAGTCAAACGTGCTGGTACTGGACGAACCTACCAATGATCTGGACATCGAAACGCTTGATCTTCTTCAGGAAATTCTGGGCGACTATGATGGGACTGTGCTGCTGGTCAGCCACGACCGCGACTTTCTCGACCGCGTTGCGGCGACTACGATCGCTTTTGAGGGGCAGGGGCGCCTTACGGTGCATGCGGGCGGCTGGTCAGACTATGCCCCCAAGCGAAAGCTGATCGAAGACGAGATCCGCGCACCGGCCCGCCGCGAAAAATCTGTCAAGAAGGCGGCCGAGCCCAAATCCGAGCAACTGAGCTTTACCGAGAAACATCGTTTGGAAGAACTTCCGTCAGTGATTTCAAGGATCGAGGCCGAAATTGCGAAATTATCGGAACTGCTGGCAGATCCCGATCTGTTCACCCGCGAGCCGGTCAAGTTTCAAAAGGCGACCGAAGCGCTTGGCGAACGCCAGACCCGGCTTGATGCGGCCGAGGAAGAATGGCTGATGCTGGAAGAAAAGGCGTCAGGCTGAACCGTGCAAGACAGGGCTATAGCCGCCTTTCAGGGCGTCGAGGCTGGTTTTCGGGGTGATGACAGTGACGGTTCCGGTCGGTCGCAAAGACGGTGTTTCATAGCCCTCGGGCGTGATCGCACGCAGGGTCTTGCCCAGGATGATCTTTGGGCCGCCGTCAAAGATTACCGCACCGTCAGGAAGTTGTGTGGCGTCACCCAATTGGCGGCGCTGTTGGAAGGCGCGCGGCACAGCGCGTTCGCGATGCAATTGCGCATCCATTTCTGCCGCACGCCCGACCAGTCCCGCGGCCTCGCGAAAGGCGTCATAAGCGCCGCGCCGACACAGGGCGCAGGGTCGGTGCCCGGCCGCCAGGGCAACCGCCTCGTCCAGAAAGAATAGTTCGGTGTATTGACCCGGCGACATGACCTGCCGGTGCCAGTCCTTGTGGCGCAGTTCGCAAATGATCCAAGCCTTGTGCCGCCATCTTGCGCGGCCAATCCGTTTGGTGTGGTCGTGTAAAATGCCCCGATTGCCCATGAAAAGTCCGCGCGCCGGATGGGCGACAAATTCGGCAGTGGCCAGAACACGGTTCTGAAGTGGCATTTTAGGCAGCTTCCGGTCGATTTGGGGCGGGGCAACCATGCGCCTGGTCCGGGGTTTTGCAAGGGCTAAAGAAAAACGGCGCCCCAGTGAGGAGCGCCGTCAAAATTAACCCTGTGCGGTAATTCAGATCGTCACGTCATCGGATTCCTGCGGCGACACCGTACGCCACATTCCGAGAATAATAGCCGTTGCGAGCACCAGGAAGACCATCATCGTAAAGACGCCGCCGAACCCATAAACGGCCGATGCGATTGTGATGCCCGTGGCAACAAACAAAAGAAATATACTCGTAATCATTTAACACACCCTTTACTCAAACCAAACTCACCATGGGTTCATGTATAACGTTGGAATTTGGTGGTTCCGTAGTCATCGTTGGAAAAAAATGTGAATTTTTAGGGAAACTGCGCCATATTCTGCACTACCGCATTTTGGGGTATTATAATACCATATTTGTAAGCATCTGATTTTGGGTGGTAATTTTGAGCTTAAGTCTGTTGACTGTGGCGGAAAAACGCGTAAAACCCGCCCATCCGAAGAAACCCCCTAACTTGGGCAGATATTATGAAGACGTTCACCGCTACTCCGGCGGACATCGATAAGCAGTGGATCATCATCGACGCCGAAGGCGTTGTTCTTGGTCGTCTCGCGTCGATCGTCGCCATGCGCCTGCGCGGCAAGCACAAGGCCAGCTTTACGCCCCATATGGATATGGGCGACAACGTAATCGTCATCAACGCGGACAAGATCCAGTTGACTGGCAACAAGCGCGACAAGCCGAACTATTGGCACACGGGCTATCCGGGCGGCATCAAGTCCCGCACCACCGGTCAGATCCTCGAGGGCAAGTATCCCGAGCGTGTCGTCAGCCAGGCCGTCAAGCGCATGCTTCCCGGCAACAAGCTGAGCCGCAAGCAGATGACCAACCTTCGCGTCTATGCAGGTGCCGAGCATCCGCATGAGGCACAGAACCCGACTGTTCTGGACGTTGCGTCCATGAACAAGAAGAACACCCGGAGCTGATCGACATGGCAGAAGACATCAAGACGCTCGACGATCTGAAAGACGTCGTTGGCGAAGGCGCCGAGGCTCCGGCCGCAGAGGCCACCGAAGCCGCAATCACCCGCGAACCGCAGCGCGACGACCTGGGTCGTTCCTATGCGACGGGCAAGCGTAAGGACGCCGTTGCACGGGTCTGGATCAAGCCGGGTTCCGGCAAGGTCACCGTAAATGGCAAGGAAATGGACGCCTATTTCGCGCGTCCTGTTTTGCAGATGATCCTGCGCCAGCCCTTCCAGGTTGCTGGTGTGGACGGTCAGTTTGACGTCATGGCGACCGTCAAGGGCGGTGGCCTTTCGGGTCAGGCCGGCGCGGTCAAGCACGGTATCTCCAAAGCGCTTCAGCTTTACGATCCGTCTTTGCGTCCGGCGCTCAAGGCCGCTGGCTTCCTGACCCGCGACAGCCGCGTGGTCGAACGTAAGAAGTTCGGTAAGGCCAAGGCGCGTAAGAGCTTCCAGTTCTCCAAGCGCTGATTGCCGCAAGGCAGTTTCAACAAGTTTTGCAGGCGGCCGCAGTTTTGCGGCCGTTTTGCTTTTTGGGCCTCGATCGTATGACGCACTCGATTTCCTGATGGTTTCCTGTCAAAATGAGGGAATTCCATCATGGAGCGTCACATGGCCAGCCGACCAACCTTGAAAGATGTTGCCCGCGAAGCGGGGGTGAGCGCGACGACTGTCGATCGGGCGATCAACGGGCGTTGTGTTGTGCGCGAGGAGACCATTCGCAAGATCGCCGAGGCGGCCCATCGTGTCGGGTATCACGGCAAGGGCTTGTTCCAGCACCGCCTGAATGCCTCCTCTCCGGAGGTGCGGCTTGGGTTCGTTTTGTTGAAACGAAGCCAGGAATTCTATCAGAACTTCGCGCGCGAGATTGAAGACGCCGTTCTGACGCACCCTGGTGTGCGTGGCCATGCCAAGTTCCGGTTCTCGACCTCGCAATCGCCCGAAGAATTTGCCGAGTTGATGGTGGATTTGTCGTCGTCCTGCGATGCGGTGGCGGCTGTGGCCGTGAACGACCAAAGGCTGAACACCGTGGTCGAAGACCTGAAGTCGCAAGGCAAACCCGTTTTTGCCTTGTTGAATGATTTCGCCCAGGGCATCCGCAAAAACTATATTGGTCTCAATAACATGAAGGTCGGGCGGGTGGCTGCCTGGATGATTACCAAGACTGTCCGGCAACCGGGAAAGCTGGCGATTTTCGTCGGTGGTAATCGCTGGCACGGGCATGATCTGCGCGAAGTTGGGTTCCGTTCTTTCGTGCGCGAGTCGGGCCCCGAGTTCACTGTTCTGGACACTTTGGTGAACCTGGAAACCCGGCAGTTGACCTATGAAGCGACACTGGACCTGTTAAAGCGTCACCCGGATTTGCGCGGCATTTATGTGGCCGGTGGCGGCATGGAAGGGGCGATTGCAGCCCTGCGCGAGGCGCATGCCGCGCCGCGCGTGGCCCTTGTCGTCAATGAATTGACGGCAGAAAGTCGGGCGGCTCTGGTTGATGGCTATGCCGAAATGGTGATCACCACGCCATTGCCCGAACTGTGCCGGCAGTCGGTCGATATGATGGTGCGCGCCGTGCTGGACGAAGACAACGGCGTGTCCGGGCAGCAGTTTCTCGAGCCTCGGATAATTTTACCGGAGATTCTGTAGCTCTGCCAACGCAAAATGACGTAAATACTTCATTTTGCAGTGGCAGAAAACGTCATTTATGGCGTCTTTTGGCCGTCTCACGATTGACGGTTTGCCCTTTAAGGCGTCAATTTCGCGCCAAGTTCCATGATGGGTTTTCGACCTGCATGGACGGGAGGAAATTTTGAAATCGTGTCAAATCATCGGCTGGTGCTTTCGTCGGGACTGTACCGACACCGCTGCTGTTTGAACGCATCTCACAGTTATCAGGAGCCGAAATGACTGTTCGCTTTGCAATTCTAGGGGCCGGGCGCATCGGCCAGGTCCATGCCCGCGCTGTGGCGCAAACCGCAGGTGCGGCTTTGGTCGCAATCTCGGATCCGTTCGCGGCCGCCGCGCAGGCCGTTGCCGACCAATATGGATGCGATATCCGTGCGATTGACGCGATTGCCGCCGCCGAGGATGTGGACGCTGTTGCCATTTGCACCCCAACCGACACGCACGCCGATCTGATCGAGAAATTCGCCAAGGCCGGAAAGGCCGTTTTCTGCGAAAAGCCGGTCGATCTCAGCGTTGAGCGTGTCAAAAGCGCGCTGGCCACCGTCGAAGCCGAAGGCGCGACGTTGATGGTCGGTTTCAACCGCCGTTTCGATCCGGACTTCAAAGCGGCAAAGGACGCGATTGACGCGGGTCGGATCGGTGATGTCGAAATGGTTACGATCACCTCGCGTGATCCGGAAGCTCCCCCGGCGGAATACATCAAGGTGTCTGGCGGCATTTTCCGCGATATGACGATCCACGATTTCGACATGGGCCGTTGGTTGCTGGGCGAAGAAGTTGACAGCGTGCAGGCCTCGGCCTCGGTTCTGGTCGATCCGGCGATCGGAGAGCTTGGTGACTTTGACAGCGTCAACGTGATCTTGAAAACCGCCAGTGGCAAGCAATGCGTCATCACCAATTCGCGTCGCGCAACCTATGGCTATGATCAGCGGATCGAGGTTCTGGGTTCCAAGGGGATGGTCAGCGCGGCAAATACGACCGAAGCCAAGATCGAAGTGGCCACGGCGGACGGCTTTTCCGGCCCGCCTCTGCTGAACTTCTTCATGGATCGCTATACGGCCGCCTATGCCAATGAAATCGAAGCTTTCGTCGCCGCCGTGGCCGATGGGGCGCCGACGCCGACGACCGGGCAGGATGGCCTGCTGGCCCTTGTTCTTGCCGAAGCGGCGGTTCTGTCGGTCGCCGAGGGGCGTGTCGTCAAAGTATCAGAGGTATTGGGATAGGCATGGCCAAGACACTGGACCTGATCACCATTGGCCGGTCATCGGTCGACCTTTACGGCGCGCAAGTGGGCGGCCGTTTGGAAGACATGCGGTCGTTCGACAAGTATATCGGCGGCAGTCCGACGAACATCGCCTGCGGCACCGCTCGACTGGGGTTGAAATCGGCGCTGATCACCGGCGTTGGTGACGAACATATGGGCCGTTTTATCCGCGAAGAGCTGGAGCGCGAGGGCGTCGATACCCGCGGTGTCAAGACCGATCCCGATCGCCTTACAGCACTGGTATTGCTGGGTATTCGAGATCAGGAACAGTTCCCGTTGATCTTTTATCGCGAAGACTGTGCCGACATGGCGCTAAGCGAGGATGACATCGACGAGGCCTATATCACCGAGGCCCGCGCGGTCGTCGCGACCGGGACCCATCTGTCGCATCCACAGGTCGAAGCCGCCACCCTGAAAGCGCTGAACATCGCGCGTGCCAATGGCATGCAAACCGCACTGGACATCGACTATCGCCCCAATCTTTGGGGCGTGGCGGGGCATGGCGACGGTGAGAGTCGTTTTGTCGAAAGCGCCAAGGTTACGGCCAAGCTGCAATCGACGCTGCATTTGTTCGATTTGATCGTCGGCACCGAGGAAGAATTCCACATCGCAGGCGGCACCACCGACACGGTCGCGGCCTTGCGCGCTGTGCGGGCCGTCTCGGGGGCAACGCTGGTGTGCAAGCGTGGCGCGGCGGGGGCCGTGGCCTTTACCGGTGACATTCCCGAAACGCTGGACGAAGGCGAGGCCGGTCCTGGTTTCCCCATCGAAGTGTTCAACGTCTTGGGGGCGGGAGACGGGTTCATGTCCGGCCTTTTGAAGGGCTGGCTGGACGGCGAAGATTGGCCAACCTCGCTGAAATACGCCAACGCTTGCGGCGCTTTCGCGGTCAGCCGACATGGTTGCGCACCAGCCTATCCCAGCTGGGACGAGATGCAGTTCTTCTTTGAACGCGGTGTGAAACGCCCCGACCTGCGCAACGACGCCGAGCTTGAACAGGTGCACTGGGCCACGAACCGGCATCTGGACTGGTCCGAGGTGCGCGTCTTTGCTTTTGATCATCGCAGTCAATTGGAAGAACTCGACGGTGCGACGCCCGAGAGAATTGGACGTTTCAAAGAGCTTTGCCTTGAGGCCGCGGATCGTGTGGCTGGCGGCAAGCCCGGCTATGGGCTGTTGTGCGACGGACGGTTGGGGCGTGATGCGCTGTACAAGGCGGCGGGCACGGGGTTGTGGATCGGTCGTCCGGTCGAATGGCCCGGCTCGCGCCCGTTGACGCTGGAACCCGAGATTGGTCCTGATTTTGGCGGCCTGTCCGAATGGCCCCGCGATCAGGTGGTCAAGGTTTTGTGTTTTTGCCATCCCGATGACGATGCCGAGACCTGGGCCAACCAAGAGGCGACGATCCAGAGGCTTTACAGTGCGTGTCGTCGTAACCGGCTGGAATTTCTTTTGGAAATCGTGCCGTCAAAGGTCGGCGTGGTCGGTGATGATACCACAGCGGCCCTGATCCAGCGGTTCTATGATCGCGGGGTCTATCCCGATTGGTGGAAACTTGAACCGCTTCAGACCGAAGCCGCTTGGCAGTCGACCTGCGATGCCATCACGCGCAACGATCCCAATACCCGCGGCATTGTGATCCTCGGGCTGGGCGAGAGCGAAGACAAGCTGGCGGCCAGCTTCGCGGCTGCTGCACGCTATCCATTGGTCAAGGGCTTTGCCGTTGGGCGGACGATCTTTGCCGATGCGGCGCGTGATTGGATGCTCGGAAATCTGGGCGACGACGAAGCGGTTGCGACCATGAGCGAAAACTATGCACGGCTCTGTGCTGCCTGGGACAAGGCGAGGGGGTAAAACCATGGCTGAGACGATCCGACTGACCGCTGCGCAGGCGATGGTGGAATACATTGCCGCACAGAAAACCGAGACGGGCGAACCCTTCATCGCCGGATGCTGGGCCATTTTCGGGCACGGCAACGTGGCCGGTCTGGGCGAGGCCCTGTACCACGCTCAGGATGATCTGCCGACCTATCGCGGCCATAATGAACAGACCATGGCCCATGCGGCCATCGCCTATGCCAAACAATCGGGACGCAAGCGCGCCATGGCGGTCACCTCGTCGATTGGGCCGGGGGCGACGAATATGGTGACGGCGGCGGCTTTGGCGCACGTGAACCGTTTGCCCGTGCTGCTGGTGCCGGGCGATGTCTTTGCCAACCGCGCTCCCGATCCGGTCTTGCAGCAAATCGAAGGTTTTGGCGACGGCACCGTCAGCGCAAACGACGTCTTCAAACCGGTCAGCCGTTATTTCGACCGGATCACTCGGCCCGAACAATTGTTGACCGCTCTGCCGCGTGCCTTCCGCACCATGACCGACCCGGCGGATTGCGGCCCCGTCACGCTGGCCTTCTGTCAGGATGTGCAGGCCGAAGCTTTTGACTATCCCGTCAGTTTCTTTGAACCCAAGACCTGGCATCAGCGCCGTGTCCGCCCGGATGAAAATGAACTGGCCCGTGCCGTAAAGGCGCTTCGCGCGGCAAAGGCTCCGGTGATCGTCGCTGGTGGCGGTGTGCATTATTCCGGCGCGACGGGCGATCTTGTCGCCTTTGCCGAAACCCACAACATCCCCGTGGCGGAAACGCAGGCAGGAAAATCGGCGCTGCCCTGGGACCATCCGCTCAACCTTGGTCCCATCGGCGTCACCGGCGGAGAGCCGGCGAACGAGGTCTGCGCCAAGGCGGATCTCGTTCTTGGTATCGGCACAAGGTTCCAGGATTTTACCACCGGATCCTGGGGCCTGTTTGCCAACCCCGAGCGCCGCGTGCTCAGCTTGAATGTCCAGGCGTATGATGCGGAAAAACACGGCGCGATGCCGGTTTTGTCCGATGCAAAATCAGGTCTGGGCGAATTGACGGCGGCTCTGGGCGGGTATCGGGTGGATGGTCCGGCTCCGGCGCTGAAAGACGATTGGTTTGCCAAGGTTGACCCGCTGACCGCGGCACCTAGCGACGGCAACGCATTGGCGACCGACATGCAGGTCGTCGGGGCGGTTCAACGCGCCGCGACCGACGACACCGTCGTCATGTGTGCCGCTGGCACCATGCCGGGTGAGCTGCACAAGCTCTGGAAATCCGGGCGCCCGGGATCGTACCACATGGAATACGGCTTTAGCTGCATGGGCTATGAGATCGCCGGTGCCATGGGCATCAAGATGGCCCAGCCAGAACGTGACGTGATCTGTTTTACCGGCGACGGTACTTACATGATGGCGAATTCGGAAATGGCGACGGCGGCGATGATGGGCATTCCCTTCACCGTGGTCGTGACCGACAACCGGGGCTATGGCTGCATCAACCGGCTGCAAATGGGCACCGGCGGGGCCGAGTTCAACAACCTTCTCGATCATACGGTGCACGAGGTGCCCTCGGCCATCGACTTTGCCGCCCACGCGGCCGCCATGGGCGCAACCAGCGTCAAGGTTTCGTCGATTTCGGAACTGGAAGATGCCTTGGCCAAGCGCGCAACGCTCAAAGGCCCCTATGTCATCGTGATCGACACCGACCCTTACCCTTCAACGCCCCATGGCAGCACATGGTGGGACGTTGCCGTGCCCGAAGTTAGCCAACGGCCCGAGGTCGTAGAGGCGCACAAAAACTATATCGAGAACAAAAAGTCGCAACGCGCAGACTGAGGACAGAAGACATGAGCGTGAAAATCGGGATTTCCCCTATTGCGTGGCAGAATGACGACCTGCCAGACCTGACGGCTGCATACACCATGGAACAGGCGCTGAAGGAAGCACGCGAAATCGGTTATACCGGCGTCGAGCGTGGCCAGCGCATGCCCCACGACACCGAAGGTCTGCGCGCCTATCTGGAGGCCAACGACATCGCGCTCTGCGGTGGATGGTGCTCGGGCAACCTGATGGTCAACTCTGTCGAAGACGAGATCGCGGCCATCAGCCAACAGGTGCAGCAGTTCGTCGATCTGAACGCGCCCTGCCTGGTCTATGCCGAATGCTCCAATACCGTGCAGGGTCAGATCGGCACACCGGTCAATGACCGCCCGAAACTGTCCCGCGACGAAGTGAAGGCCTATGGCGCCAAGCTGTCCGAAGTCGCCAAATGGATGGCGGGCGAGGGCATGATGCTGGCCTATCACCACCACATGGGCTCGATGATCGAAGATCAGGACGACGTGGATTGGCTGATGGAGGCGACTAGCCCCGAGGTCACGCTTCTGTTCGACACAGGCCATCTGTATTTCGGCGGCGGCGACGTCATGGGCACTCTCGACACATGGGGCGACCGCATCCGGCACGTGCATTTCAAGGATGTGCGACCCGACGTGGCCAAGTCTGTGCGCGACGGCAACCAAAGCTTTCTTGACGGTGTGATTGCCGGAGCCTTTACCGTGCCGGGCGATGCCGAGGGTTGCATCGATTTTCAGGCGGTCACCGACAGGCTAAAGGCCATGGACTATGACGGCTGGATCGTGGTCGAGGCCGAACAGGACCCGGCCAAGGCCCCCCCCTATGACTATTCCAAGCTTGGATTCGACCACATCGTTCAAATCTGCAAGAACTCAGGTCTGACCATAGAGGAGTGACCTTGTGAAACTTTTGGGCCTGCGCCATCCCTTCTTCCTGCCGCTATCGCGACGGATCGCGACCTGTGTGGTGACCGGGGGATGGGCGGTGTTCGAAATCACTTTGGGCAACGCTTTCTGGGCGACGTTCGTCGGTGGGATCGCCTTGTATTGCGCTTATGAATTCTTCGTCTCTTTCGATCCCGAGAACTACAAGGACCACAACCAATGACCGATCTTTTGCGCAAACCCTTCGGAACCCATGGCAAGGTGCACGAGATCACCGTCGAGAATGCGGGCTGGCGCTATGTCGGGTTTGGTCTTTATCGTCTGCGCGCTGGCGAATCCGCTGCCGAGGCAACGGGTGACCGCGAGGTGATCCTGGTCATGGTCGAAGGCAAGGCCGCGATCACCGGGGCAGGGCAGGACTGGGGCGTTCTTGGCGACCGGATGAACGTCTTTGAAAAGACACCACCCCATTGCCTTTACCTGCCAAATGGCACCGATTGGACCGCGACAGCCGAAACCGACTGCGTCATCGCCGTGTGCACCGCGCCGGGCATGGGCGGGCACGAGGCGCGCCGGATTGGCCCCGACGGTATCGATCTGACAACGCGCGGCAAGGGCACCAACACCCGCCACATCAACAACATCGCCATGGAGAACGAGGATTACGCCGACTCGCTTCTCGTGACCGAGGTATTTACCCCCGCAGGACACTGGTCGTCTTATCCCAGCCACCGGCATGACGAAGACGACTTCCCGCGCATCACCTACCTTGAGGAAACATATTACCACCGCCTGAACCCTGCGTCGGGCTTTGGCGTTCAGCGCGTCTATACCGACGACGGCCAGCTTGACGAAACCATGGCGGTTGCCGACGGGGACGTTGTGCTTGTTCCGCGCGGCCATCATCCCTGCGGCGCGCCCTACGGGTTCGAGATGTATTACCTCAATGTCATGGCGGGCCCCCTGCGCAAATGGCGCTTTGTCCCGGCGCCCGCAGTAGAATGGATCATGGAACGCGACGCCTGATTAATCCGAACCGTTTCAACGCGCCGCATGTGCGAAAATGCTTTGACAGAGTCAGGTGGGTGCCTTGATGGGCGATCACGTTGCGGGGGCCTTGGCACCGCTGGGTGGGCATGATTTGCTGGTGTGACACGTCACACGGGAAACGCCTGATGAATGTCTTGCATAGAATCTCCAACCACCTGGTTCGCCTTCAGCGGCAGTTGGGACGGAAGGTTACGATTGGTCCTCGGCGCTATGCCGTCAAAGGGTATATTTCGAACGTTCTGAGCGTTGAGGCGGACACAGGTTGGGAACCGGAGCTTGACCAGATCTTTGCCGACGCCCTGCGCAACGAAGGCTGTTTTATCGATGTGGGTATGAACCTTGGCCAGACCCTGAGCAAGGTTTTGAATATTGACCCCGACCGTTCCTATGTTGGATTCGAGCCGCAGGTGCTGGCCTGTGCGATGGTGGATTTGTTTATCAAGAACAATGGCCTGACGAATTGCACGACCCTTCCGATCGGGCTGTCCGACGAAAATGGCATCATGTCCTTCTTCAGCGCGGGCGATGCGGACACCATGGCAAGCCTGCATGACCGGGACGGCGTGGCGAAGATCAGTATTCCGGTTCGCATTGGTGACGAAGTTGTGCGGGAACTGGGTGTCGAGGCCATCAGCGCCATCAAGATCGACGTGGAAGGCGCCGAGCCCGAGGTGATCGCGGGACTGTCTGACACGATCAGGGTCTTCAAACCGCAGGTCATTTTTGAGGTTCTTCCGAATTACGAGGGGCATGAGCGTACCCCGATTGCCGAGACCGTCGCAGAACAAAGACGACAGGGTGCAGCGCGGATCATGCAGCTCTTCGACGATCTCGATTATGTGGTCCATCAACCGCAGCCCGACGGCACTTTGCGGCAAGTCGACAGGTTTGACCTCGACACACCTGCAACCTTCGTGGGAAGCAACTTTGTCGCTCGGCCGTCCTAGAGGATTGTTCCGCCGCCAATCCACCCGAACTCGAAACGGGGCCAGACGGGGTGTCGCAGACTGCGTCGCCTTTGACGCGCCATCGCTGTCGCGCTCTGATATACAATCTCTCATAGCGCGATTTAGCTCCCCGAAAACTTGGTCCGAACATATTTGTCTTAAGCTTTTCGTGCTGTGGAAATTTTTGCGCGATATTTCTGTACAGGCCGGTCAATTGCCATCGCTGCGATTGCCGACAAAGCCAAGCATGTTGGCAACGAGATCGCAAAGGCAAATAACCCTACTGGATCAAGGCCGGTGATCGGTTCGCCCCAAACCATCATAGAGATCATAAAGCCGATTTGCAGGTGCATCAGATAAAGTGGGTAACTGAGTTGGCCCCAGAATGCATCGGCGCGACGGCTGATCCGCTTACTGGTCCACGCCATTAGAATGGCAATCAAAGTGAAATTAATCGCATAGTTAGCATAGAAGGCAAAATGTACAGATATGGCCGATAGAGTTGTCTCTGCGAATGCCAGTGGAAGGCCAATGTTCGCGATGAACACCAGTAATCCAAGTGCGACGTACTTATCAGCGGCAAACCGGTCTGAAAGACGTCCGATTTCTTTCCGGAAATGGTAAAGGGTCGCACCAAGCGCAAATGGGAAAGACCCCGCAAGGATACTGTAATACCGATACGCAAATACTTGATCGAAAATGTGCGCGCTGACCATGTAAGAGCAGCTTGCCACAAGCCAGAAAAATGTTGTGAACCGTGTCTTGGAGAGGCCTAGAGCGATCAAAGCATAAAAAAACAATTCAACCGTAAGCGCCCAAGTTGGCGGCGACAATCGGGGACTGACGCGATCCGGGAACCAGTTCAAATAGATAAGCGACAGATTTTGCGCCCACTCTGTGAATGTGGACGGAATGTACATGACCCGCCGAAAGCTGGTTGCATCGCCAACCGTCGTGAGGATGACGAGGGTTCCCATAGTGACCAATAAATGCATTGGATAAAGACGAAGTGCGCGGTTTAGCGCGAATGCCAAAGGCCGATCATACCCGTAAGTGTTTTGCATCACATAGGTCATCAAATAGCCGCTAAGAATGAAAAAACCAATCACGGCGTGTTCGCCTAGAAATTGGATTTCGAGCAAGTGACTTGTCATGACGCAAATGGCCAAGAACGTTCTATAAAATCCAAACACAATCAGGACCAAATTGACTAAAATATCAGCCCGAAGGACACTTTAGGATCCTGCTACGTCAGTCAAGTGTCGGCATTGATGTGAATATTAATCTGCGAGCCAAGCAGGAATCTTGATTTTCTCAGATGGCGTTATTCAGTTTTATGGCGATTTTCACATTTTCAGTCCTTGAAAGGTGTGGGCGAATTGCCCACCGAAAATCTCAAGAATTGGCCATGCTTAAGTGATTTTCATCACTAAGTTGGGTGAACGATCAGCGCCGTGCACGCGGTCGCAAGTAAACCGCTACGGTTCGCGGTGGCACCTTCGTTTGAAAAGGCCGGGCAGGCCGAAACGGGGATGAAGCGCTGGCCTGCCCGGAGGCTCCTGCTCGAATTACTTCGGAACAAGAACCGTATCGACGACGTGGATCACGCCATTCGACTGATCGACATCTGCGATCGTCACAAGACCGGCATTGCCGCTTTCATCGTAGATGTAGACATTGTTGCCCTTGACCTGCGCCGACAGCGCATCGCCCGAGACGGCATTGAAGTGATAGAACCCATCAGACGAGGCACGCGCTTCGCGAATGATGTCTGCGGCAGACCAGTCACCGGCGACCACGTGCGCCGTTAAAATCTTGGTCAGCATGCCTTTGTTTTCGGGCTTGAGAAGCGTGTCTACGGTGCCTTCGGGCAGGGCCGCAAATGCGTCGTTCACAGGGGCGAAAACAGTGAAGGGACCAGGGCCTTGCAGCGTTTCAACCAGGCCGGCGGCCTGAACAGCGGCGACGAGCGTGGTGTGGTCAACCGAGTTGACGGCATTCTCGACGATGTTCTTGGATTCGAACATCGGAGCGCCGCCAACCATCGGGTTCGCCGCATGTGCAGCGGTGGCAATCGTCAGGGCAGCCGCGGCAGAGGCAAGCTTGGTCGTCAGTTTCATCATCAGTCTCCATTTGGGTTGCCGCCGTCATTGGCGGTTACACAGGAGACACGAGAGGTGGTGGGAAAGAGTTTCAGCCAGCCTGAAATAAATCTGCGTCAAAGAATTCATCGGTCGCAAGAATGGTGCCGGTGGGCGCACCTGTCGGCGATCCACCCTCAGGCTCGTCCGAGACAGCGAGGATTCCGCCATCGATCAAGGCGGCGATCTCGGGCGTGATCTCGAAAAGGCTCTCTCGGTCCGCCGGGATCACGCCCAGCGAGACCGGCGCGTCCGCCCCGGCCCCGATAACCCACAATTCAAAGTCACGGCCCGCCGCCGGCGCACCCGCTTCGGGGATGACCTTGAAAAGGTGGCCATCTGGTGAATAGCCCGCCTCGATATGCACCGCGCCGTTGGCCGAGATCAGGGTCGCGTGCAAAATCGGATCGAACGCCGGTCCGCGCAAGATCGGGCTGACCACGAAAAACGCTGCAACAGCCGCAGCGGCCAGCGATGGCAGCGTCAACCACCCCCAACCCCAGCGGCGTCGGGTGCCAGATGTCTCACCGTTCACTTTGGCGAAAAGCCGGGTTTTCAGTTTGGACGGAGGCGCCACTTCGGCCACGTCATCGGACAGGACGGCGAATTCGGCCTCCCAAAAGGTGACCAAAGCGCGCAATTCCGGCTCGGTCGACAAACGTGCCTCGAACGCCGTCATCTCTTCTGCTTCCAGCAGGCGCAAGACGTATTCAGCGGCGAGCGCCTCGTCTTCCTGTATGTCCTGTTGGTCGCTCATCGCGAAAGGCACTCCTTCAAGGCCATCAGGCTGCGGCGCAGCCAGGTTCTCATTGTATTCAGTGGCACATCGTAACGATCCGCCAAAAACTGATATGTCGCGCCGTCAAGATAGGCAGCCCGCACTGCGTCCGCACGATTTTTCGGTAGTTCTTCGAAACAGGCATTGATCCGGCGCAGTTCCGATATGGCGATGCTGGCGGCTTCGGGTCCGGGGCTTTTTTCACGAAGTTCGCCCGCGCTTTCCAGATCGACATTGGCTGGCTTTCGCGCACGCAGCCTATCGATGGCCAGGTTACGGGCCACTGTGATCAGCCATGTCATCGGACTGTGCCCCGTCACGGCATAGCGATCGGCCTTGTTCCAAACTCGCAGGTAAACGTCTTGAAGCGCGTCTTCCGCCTCGGATCTGTTTTTCAGCACCTTTAAGCAGACAGCAAAAAGCTTGCCGCTGGTCGCATCGTAAAGTTCGGAAAAGGCAGCACGGTCGCCAAGCGACACTTTGCCAATCAACTTTTCGATATGGTCGCGGTCGGTCATGCGGTTGCCGGGTGCTTGAAACAGCCTGTCTTCCTCGATTGCTTGACAGAAACAGGTCCGAACGGCAATGCCTTGCCGCCCGGACCCTTCTGGATACACATCAAACAACTCGTTACACCACGCTTGCGGTTCACTTACCCAGAGACGCCGCAAACCCCGAGATGCCACCGATGCCGAGATCGGCTTTCATCATGGCGGCACCGGTTTCTAGATCGATGCTGTAGAGCCCGGCAGAGGCAGCGCCTTCCATCTGGAGGATGGCCAGAGCCATGTTTTCGCCCTCCTTGGCAGAGACGATGTCAAAGCCACCCATCGGGGCCAGGTTCACCGGGGTACCATCGACGGTAATCTTGGCAATGGTTTCCAGCGTGCCTGCATTGTTGGCAAGGCTCACAAGTGCATCGGTTTCAGCATCGAGCGCGTACTGAAATGTCTCGCCTGCTGTCTTGCCGTTAATGGCATTCGTATATGCGTTTGCAAAGATCATAGGCGTTGCCCCGGCCATGGCGTCGCCTTGGGCGTAGGCGAGCGACGTGAAGCGGCGGACCGAGCCTGCGCGCTCGTCGTTGTCGCCAAAGCCTTTGGGGAAGTAGACAAGGTTGTCGCCCGTCGAAGTCACGGCACGCACGGCGTCGATCTTGTTGTTGAAGTCGAAGGCCACCATCTCGTCGCTGCCGATCATGGCATCTTCCATGAAGGTGGCGGACAGATCGGTCATCTCGCCAGACATCGGATCGATTGTCGCTATCATACCGTCCGAGAAACCGAGAAGTTCGCCAGTGACCGGACGCCAGGCAATCGCCTTGAGAGACGTGCCGAGATTGTAGCTCTGCACCTCGCCGGGCGTCCCAATGTCGCTCATCACAAGCAGCGTTGCACCGTCGTTTGCAAGAGCATAGCCAGAGATGGCCGCGTGTCCGCCGGCGAGAGCAGGGCCCGCGGCGAGTGCGAAGAGAGACGTTGCAAGAGCTTGAGTTTTCATAGTTCTACCTTTCAAGTTTTTCATGGCACGTGCCTTTTGGCCTGCGCTCACCCCTGAACCACGAAGGCTCGTGTGCAAGAGTTTCAGTCCCGGCGCATTTTTCGAGTTCCTGTTGCAAATCGAACTGAACCGGCGGCTAGCGAAGAACGTGTTTTGCGTGCTGGGACTGTCATCTTGGGGGCACCGCGGAAATCGACCTGTCTTTGCCGGCTGATTGCGTTGCGAACTCCGTCGCGCTGAATGTCGACCGCGCAGCCCCCGTGGCATTCCAGATGAGGCCGACAATTCCTCAGCAAGGTATGTTGCGGGCCGAAGATCGATCGACGGGACACGATTACGATAGCGTTCCATCGTGATGGTTGCCCGCGCCCCGAGGGGCGCGGGCAAAAAGTAGAGTCTACTTCTTTTTTGCCTGTCCGGGAGGCGTTTCAGTCGCCCGATTGCCCAAGATAAAACCAAGGCTCTGTGCGCTACCGGTAGTGACGTCGACATTCGTACCCGGCGCTGACCCGTCGGGGGGTGTCTGCGTGTTTGCCGTTCGTGCGTCGGATGATGCCTGGCTCTGATCGTGGCCCTTGGCATGGGCGCCGCCGGCTGCCATCACCAGCGCGATGGCCGAAACGAGTATCTTTGTGCGTGTCATTATTAGCTCCTTTAAAGTGTAGGTGCCCTAGCCACGGATGGCCGAGACAAAGAGTTTCAACCGCCAAAAATTATTTCAGTTCGAGAAATGAATGAGGATCGCTTTTGAGTTGTCCTTGGATTTATCGCGGGCCTTCCGGTCTTGGAGCCTCAGCAGCGACCGACCGCATTGGGCCGTGAGTGTACCTGTCGCGGTTTGATGCCGCCGCAAGTGCGCGTTCAAGCGCTGACCGGATTTGGGCTGACCGCTCCGGCCTCGACCGTGGAAGACCAGTTCGACCAGCCCGCCCGGGGAAACGGGCCGCCAAGGCGCTGTCCAAGGGCACGGATAAAAGAGAGCGGTGACCAAGCTGCCAACGCGCCGAGCACTGCATACGCGGCGAATGATTGCTTTGAGCCCTTACCTACCAAGTTGCCGCAGGATGGCGAATGTCCGGCCTGGAATCGGCGGGCAGTAACGTGCCAAAACCAAACGAGGTTTTGCCAAGGGTTTGTGTTACAGCAATTTCAAAGATT